>ERZ781398.7-NODE-7-length-746193-cov-943.316199_pt1 | contig 746193 bp, 699 predicted proteins | sample MGYA00433077_ERZ781398 | MGnify/ENA primary metagenome ERZ781398 (study PRJEB29847, sample SAMN06458254) | wastewater metagenome | isolation source: Wastewater bioreactor | place: South Africa: Cape Town | study: EMG produced TPA metagenomics assembly of the... | reverse complement strand
GGGGTGACTGCGTACCTTTTGTATAATGGGTCAGCGACTTACGTTCAGTTGCGAGCTTAACCGAATAGGGGAGGCGAAGCGAAAGCGAGTCTTAATAGGGCGCATAGTAGCTGGGCGTAGACCCGAAACCGGATGATCTATCCATGGCCAGGATGAAGGTGCGGTAACACGCACTGGAGGTCCGAACCCACTAATGTTGAAAAATTAGGGGATGAGCTGTGGATAGGGGTGAAAGGCTAAACAAATCCGGAGATAGCTGGTTCTCCTCGAAAGCTATTTAGGTAGCGCCTCATGTATCACTCACGGGGGTAGAGCACTGTAATGTTAGTGGGGGCCATTGCGGCTTACTGCGGCATAGCAAACTCCGAATACCGTGAAGTGCGAGCATGGGAGACAGACATCGGGTGCTAACGTCCGGTGTCAAGAGGGAAACAACCCAGACCGACAGCTAAGGTCCCAAATGACGTGCTAAGTGGAAAACGATGTGGGAAGGCATAGACAGCTAGGAAGTTGGCTTAGAAGCAGCCATCCTTTAAAGAAAGCGTAATAGCTCACTAGTCGAGTCGTCCTGCGCGGAAGATGTAACGGGGCTAAGCACGTAACCGAAGCTTCGGATATGCACTTTGTGCATATGGTAGAGGAGCGTTCTGTAAGTCTGCGAAGGTGTTCTGTAAGGAATGCTGGAGATATCAGAAGTGCGAATGCTGACATGAGTAGCGATAAAGGGGGTGAAAAGCCCCCTCGCCGAAAACCCAAGGTTTCCTGCGCAACGTTCATCGGCGCAGGGTGAGTCGGCCCCTAAGGTGAGGCAGAGATGCGTAGCTGATGGGAAACGGGTCAAAATTCCCGTACTTTCGTTTACTGCGATGTGGGGACGGAGAAGGTTAGGTGAGCCGGGTGTTGGATGTCCCGGTTTAAGTGTGTAGGCAGATCCCTTAGGCAAATCCGGGGGGTTAATGTCGAGACACGATGACGGTGCTCCATTGGAGCCGAAGTCACTGATACCAAGCTTCCAAGAAAAGCCACTAAGCTTCAGGTAAACGAGAACCGTACCGCAAACCGACACAGGTGGGTAGGATGAGAATTCTAAGGCGCTTGAGAGAACTCGGGTGAAGGAACTCGGCAAATTAGCACCGTAACTTCGGGAGAAGGTGCGCCCCGGTAGGGTATAAGTCCTCGCGACGAAAGCCCGATGGGGTTGCAGTGAAAAGGTGGCTGCGACTGTTTAATAAAAACACAGCACTCTGCAAACACGAAAGTGGACGTATAGGGTGTGACGCCTGCCCGGTGCCGGAAGGTTAATTGATGGGGTGCAAGCTCTTGATCGAAGCCCCGGTAAACGGCGGCCGTAACTATAACGGTCCTAAGGTAGCGAAATTCCTTGTCGGGTAAGTTCCGACCCGCACGAATGGCGTAACGATGGCCACACTGTCTCCACCCGAGACTCAGCGAAGTTGAAATGTTTGTGAAGATGCAATCTCCCCGCGGCTAGACGGAAAGACCCCATGAACCTTTACTGTAGCTTTGCATTGGACTGTGACGGGACTTGTGTAGGATAGCTGGGAGCCTGTGAAGCGTGGTCGCTAGATCACGTGGAGGCGTCGTTGAAATACCAGCCTGGTGTCGTTGCGGTTCTAACCTAGGTCCATTATCTGGATCGGGGACCGTGCATGGTGGGCAGTTTGACTGGGGCGGTCTCCTCCCAAATTGTAACGGAGGAGTACGAAGGTCTTCTAGGTACGGTCGGACATCGTACTGATAGTGCAATGGCAAAAGAAGGCTTGACTGCGAGACTGACACGTCGAGCAGGTGCGAAAGCAGGTCATAGTGATCCGGTGGTTCTGTATGGAAGGGCCATCGCTCAACGGATAAAAGGTACTCTGGGGATAACAGGCTGATACCGCCCAAGAGTTCATATCGACGGCGGTGTTTGGCACCTCGATGTCGGCTCATCACATCCTGGGGCTGTAGCCGGTCCCAAGGGTATGGCTGTTCGCCATTTAAAGTGGTACGTGAGCTGGGTTTAAAACGTCGTGAGACAGTTTGGTCCCTATCTGCCGTGGGCGCTGGATATTTGACGGGGGCTGCTCCTAGTACGAGAGGACCGGAGTGGACGTGCCTCTGGTGTACCGGTTATGACGCCAGTCGTATCGCCGGGTAGCTAAGCACGGAAGAGATAAACGCTGAAAGCATCTAAGCGTGAAACTTGCCTGAAGATAAGATATCCCTTGCACCTTGAGTGCACTGAAGGGTCGTTGAAGACCACAACGTTGATAGGCGGGGTGTGGAAGCGCAGTAATGCGTTAAGCTAACCCGTACTAATTGCCCGTGAGGCTTGATCCTATAATTTTGAGAAGCGACACAGTGTGTGTTTGCGTACAGTCTCAACCCAACAAAACCTTCTTCCAGCGCGTCGTGAAAGCGGCGTGAACAAGACAGTCGGCTGAATGTCGCAAGACACTCAGCACCCCAGACAATCCGAATGCGGGTTCAAGACCATAAAGCTTGATCCCCACCCCTTTGTCTGACGACCATAGCAGAGTGGAACCACCCCTTCCCATCCCGAACAGGACGGTGAAACGCTCCCGCGCCAATGATAGTAGGCAACTCGCCTGTGAAAGTAGGTCATCGTCAGACTCCTTATTCGTATCCCCCACCCGGGGGATACCACAAAACCCCCTCAAATCTTGAGGGGGTTTTTTATTGCACGGGAAATTGCCCAGGCAAGACATGTAAAATTGCCAAGGTGCATACCCGACCTCACAAAGCATTGTTCCGGCTGCTACGCCGCCTGTCCGATGGCCGTTTTCATTCAGGTCAGGCGTTGGCGGACGAATTCGGACTGTCCCGCTCCAGTATCTTCAACATCCTCGCGCAAGCCGAGTCCATGGGTCTGACCGTGCATGCGGTACGTGGACGCGGATATCGCATGCCCGAGCCTGTGGAATGGCTGGATGGCGAGGTGGTCGCGCATCATCTAGGTACAGCGGCCGGCCATTATTCGATACACGTGCTGGATAGTGTCGACTCGACCAACACAGCCTTGATGGCCGCCGCCCTGGATGGTGCGGCAGACGGAACGTTGTTCTGTGCGGAGCATCAATATACCGGCAGGGGACGGCGTGGCCGCCAGTGGCATTCAGTCGTAGGGGGCAGCCTCACGTTTTCGGTATTGTGGCGTTTCGAGTCCGGCTTGCAGTCGCTGGCGGGCCTGAGCCTGATCGTGGGACTCGCCATTGCGCGTGCGGTGAACCGCCATAGTCGTCACATGGTCCGATTGAAATGGCCCAACGATATCCTGGTGGACTATCGCAAGCTGGCGGGGATTCTGGTCGAAGTACAGGGCGACATGCACGGGGCCGCATTTGCCGTAGTCGGCGTCGGCTTGAATGTCAGGCTCAACGAGACACAACGCGACGCGGTCGACCAAGCCGTGGTCGATCTGGCAGAAATGGAGGTGACGGTGGGACGCAATCAACTGCTGGCTGACTGCCTGCTGGAACTGCACACGGCATCAAGTGTATTTCGCCAACACGGCTTTGCGGCCTTGCGCGAGGATTGGCAGGCATTGGATGCCTATGCGGGCAGGGCAGTCGCGCTGGCGTTGCCGGATTCGCGCAGCGTTCAGGGGGTGGCATGCGGGGTCGACGAAACCGGCGCCTTTCTGCTGCGCGATGCGCAATCGAACTTGAGTCCTTACAGTGGTGGCGAAATCAGCTTGCGCCTGGATGGTACGCGATGAGCGGGCGTCACTTATTGCTGGATGCCGGAAACTCACGCCTCAAATGGGCGGTGGTGGAGGATGGGCATTGGCATGCGACCGGCCAAAGCGATTATTCCGATTGGTCGGCTTTGAAGGCCCAACTGAAGGCGGACACTCGTTGTTTTGTCGCCAGCGTGGCAAGCCCTGAACACGAACGACAACTCGCCGTGCTTCTGGAGGCGGCCGGGCTCACCCCGGCCTGGTTGAGAGCCGAGACCCGTTTCGGGGATGTGAAAAATACCTATTCGAATCCGCACCAGTTGGGTGCGGATCGCTGGATGGGATTGATCGCGGCTCGCCAGCGTACAGATGAGGCTGTACTGGTGGTGTCGGTCGGCACGGCAATGACCGTGGATGCGTTGTCGGGCGACGGAACATTTCTGGGTGGGGTGATCGTGCCCGGTGTCCATTTGATGCAGCAGGCATTGCGGCAAGGCACCGCACGGGTCGATGAGGTGGCGGGGGCCTGGCAGGCCTTTCCCACCGCGACCGCCGACGCGGTGCAGAGCGGGATCGTGGCGGCGCTGTGTGGCGCCATTGCGCAACAGCATGCGCGCCTGACCGAGGTGGCCGGCATGGCGCCACGCTGCCTGCTTACCGGAGGCGATGCCGAGAAGGTATTGTCTCACCTGAGAATCCCCGCCGAACATGTTCCCACATTGGTGCTGGAGGGAATCGACTGTGTTGCCCGAGGGACTGCCGCGCCATGAAATGGATAGTCTGGACACTCTTGGCCGCCAATCTCGCGATGGCCGGATTCTTTATAGGACGTGAAAACTGGACGCAGGCGGATGCCGGTCAGACGGCGTCGTTGAATGTGAATCGACTCAGCCTGCGAAGTCAGTCTGCGCCTGCGCCCAGGGAGGATGTATCGCCAGCCGATACCACGCCCCCAGCATTATGCGTGGAATGGCGGGGCTTGAATCGCGAGGAGTTCGCCCAGGTACGTCAGCAGCTCAAATCGTTGGCGGGCGAACGCGTGATGTCGTTCACCGAAGTGCCGCTGAATACACGTCAGTGGGTGATTTTCCCGCCCTTGCCCAGTGCGGAATCGGCCGCGGCCAAATTGAGCGAACTGACAGCGGCGGGATTGACGGATGCATTTGTGGTCAAGGATGGCGATTGGCGCAATGCCATTTCGCTCGGCCTGTATGCCGACGCCGATGCGGCGCAGCGGCGTATCCTTGAAGTGGAAGGCAAAGGCGTACTCGGTACCCGTGTCGAGGTGCTGCCGCGCCAGGGGACGGACTTCTATTTTGTGATCCGTAGCGAAGATCCGGATACGCTGAAAAGCCTGAGCGGAATCAAGCAGGCCTACCCGAACAGCCGGCAGTCGCGCGTAGCCTGTCCGTCATAAGCCCCGCTGCAGGAAGTGGAGCGCGATGCCGCCGAAGACCGCGGCTCCGAACCAGGTGTTGTGCAGGAAGGCGCGGAAGCATTGCTTCGGCTCGCGCAGCCGGATCAATTTCATGTGATAGAGCGCGATTGCCGCTGCCACGGCAAGCCCGCCGTAGAACGCCATGCCCATTCCCCGCTGCCAGCCGACCCAGCCAAGCAGGCCCAGCGTCGCAACATAGCACAGCGCGATGGCGGCAAGATCGTAGCGGCCGAAAGTGATGGCCGAGGTCTTGATGCCGATCTTGAGGTCGTCTTCGCGGTCGACCAGCGCATATTCGGTGTCGTAGGCAACCGCCCAAAAAATATTGGCGCCCAGCAGGACCCAGGCTTCGAGCGGAACCTCGCCCCATAGCGCGGCGTAGCTCATCGGGATGCCGAAGCCGAACGCGATGCCGAGATAGGCCTGGGGAATCGCGAAGAAGCGTTTGGTAAAGGGATAGCTGGCCGCCAGAAACAGTGCGACCACGGACAGTTTCAACACCAGCGTGTTGAGTGGCAGGATCAGCAGGAAAGCCAGCAGCGACAGACCGGCTGCCAACAGCAGGGCTTCTTTGGGCGACACCTTGCCGGCCGCCAGCGGGCGATCGCGGGTACGCGCCACGTGCGGGTCGAAATCGCGATCGGCATAGTCGTTCATGACGCAGCCGGCCGAACGCATCAGCACGACGCCCATGACGAAAATCCACAGGATCAGCCAGCTTGGGCTGCCGTTGCTGGCAAGCCATTGCGCCCACAGCGTCGGCCACATCAGCAGCAGGATGCCGATCGGCTTGTCGAGCCGCATCAGTTTTTCGTAATGGGACAGGCGTTCGGTCAGGGTCATGGCGTGTCGATGGTGGGCAGAAAGACTTCGGTCACCAGGAGCGGATGGCGGTTGAGGCAGAAAATGGAGCGGCGCGCCCACAAGCTGCTGGCGGCCACCGCCTGCTGCCTGGCCGCAGCGCGAAAGAGCGGGTGGTCGTTCCGCACGCGGCGATAGGCCAGGGGCTGGCGTTCGATGCGATGGTCGCTGAACAGGGCTTCACCGAGCGAACGACTGCCGAGTCGCGTGATGCCGTTCCAGCCGCCGCGCAGGCCGGCGGACGGCAACACACTGTGGGCAAACACCACCGGCACGTCATTGCACAGCAGCAGGACTTCGCGTACATAGACGCGGGTGCCAGGCGCCACGCCAAGCAGCGCGTATTCGTCGGCGTTGGCACGTGCCAGCCCGGTCTCGAGCGGCACCACGCGAAACGATGTACAGCGTGATTTCAGGCGTTGGGTCAGCGAACCGTGGTCGCTAAGCCAGGTGCGCAGCGAGCGCGGGAGCGAGAATGGGTGGGCAAGCCAGCCCTGCCGGGAATCGAGCACGGCGAACCGTTCATCATGTGGAAAGTCGGCATTATGCCGCAGCGACGGCATCTAGATCGACGTCAGTGCCTGCCGCTGGCCGATCCATCGCTCCATGTGGCGCGCAGCGATGTCGGGGTGGTGGGCCAGGCAGCGTTGCGCCAGATCGCGCGCGGCTTCCAGCAGCGCGACGTCGCGTTCCAGGTCGGCGAAGCGCAGCATCGGCAGGCCGCTCTGGCGGTGCCCGAGCAATTCTCCTGGCCCGCGCAGCAGCAGGTCCTGGCGCGCGATCTCGAAGCCGTCGGTGAGCTCGAAAATGACCTTGAGCCGCGCGCGTGCCAGCTCCGACAGTGGCGTTTCGTACAGCAGCACGCATACCGATTCGCGGCTGCCGCGTCCGACCCGTCCGCGTAGCTGATGCAGTTGGGCGAGTCCCATGCGCTCGGCATGCTCGATCACCATCAGTGCGGCATTGGGCACGTCGACGCCGACTTCGATCACCGTGGTGGCCACCAGCAGGTCGATTGCGTGTGTCTGAAAAGCGGCCATCACGGCCTGCTTCTCGTCCGGTTTCAGCCGCCCGTGTACCAGGCCGATGCGCAGCTCCGGCAACTGTTCCGTCAACGTTTCATAGGTATCCTGCGCAGTCTGCAACTGCAGCTTCTCCGACTCCTCGATCAGCGGACATACCCAGTAGGCCTGGCCACCGGCGAGACAGGCTTCGCGCACGCGCGCCAGCACGTCGTCGCGGCGCGCGGCACTCACTAATTTGGTGACGATAGGCGTGCGGCCCGGCGGCAGTTCGTCGACCACCGAGACATCGAGGTCGGCAAAGAAGCTCATCGCCAGCGTGCGCGGGATCGGCGTCGCGCTCATCATCAACTGGTGTGGTTCCGTACCCTTCTGCATCAGCGCCAGCCGCTGGCCGACGCCGAAACGATGCTGCTCGTCGACCACCGCCACCCCCAGCCGCTGAAAACTGCCGGCTTCCTGGAACAGCGCGTGGGTGCCGAATGCGAGGTCGGCTTCGCCCGCGGCGATCGCCTGCCAGGCGGCAGTGCGTTCCGACTTGCGCTGGCTGCCCGATATCCAGGCGCAGCGCACGCCCAAGGGTGACAGGAGCGGCGCCAATTTGCGGAAATGCTGCTCGGCGAGGATCTCGGTCGGTGCCATGAAGGCGGCCTGGAAGCCGTTTTCGATCGCCTGCAGGCAGGCCAGTGCCGCCACCACGGTCTTGCCGCTGCCGACGTCGCCCTGCAACAGGCGGCGCATGGGATGCGGCTGTGCCAGATCGACGCTGATCTCCTGCCAGGTGCGCGCCTGTGCGGCAGTCAGCGCAAACGACAATGCGCGGGTGAACGCGCTCGTCAGGTGCTGACGCGCGGGCAAGGGGTGGGTCGCGCGCGAGGTACGCTGCTGGCGCGCGGTCGCCAGCGACAGCTGCTGTGCCAGCAGTTCGTCGAAGGCGAGCCGCTGCCAGGCGGGATGGCGACGCGATTCCAGATCGCTTACCGCACATTCGAGCGGCGGCTGGTGCAGCAGGCGGATGCTGGCTTCCAGTTCCGGCAGGTCAAGCTTTGCCAGCCAGTCGGCGGGCAGGGTATCCGCGATCGGTGCCGCCAGCGCCCGTTCGACCAGCTTGCGCAGCGTGGCCTGTCCGAGGCCGGCGGTGGTCGGGTAGACGGGCGTCAGTTGCGTCGGCAGGGGCGTGGCGTCGTCGGCCTTGGCGAAGCGCGGGTGTACCATCTCCAGCCCCAGGAATCCGCCGCGGACCTCGCCGTTGAAACGGAAACTCGCGCCCGGCTGGAACAGCTTGAGATGGCTGGGGTAGAAATTCAGGAAGCGGACGCCGAGCACGCCGCCGGCGTCCTCCACCGTCACCGTCAGCATGCGGCGCGGCCGGTAGGCGACGCTGGCCTCGCGCACCACCGCCTGCACCTGCGCCGTTTCGCCCGGCAACAGGTCGCGGATCGGTGTGATGCGGGTTTCGTCCTCCCAGCGCAACGGCAGGTGCAGTACCAGGTCGGCGTCGCGGGCGAGGCCCAGTTTGGCGAGTTTGGCAGCGAGGGCCGGACTGACCGGGAAGGAAAACGGCGAGGCCGTTTTCAAGGTGGCAATTTAACCGGTCACCATCACGGCATCAGCCTCGACCAGCGCACCGCGCGGCAGGGCGGCCACGCCGACCGCGGCACGCGCCGGGTAGGGCTGGCTGAAGTAGCCGGCCATGATCTCGTTGACCTTGGGAAAATGGCCGAGGTCGGTGAGGAAGACGTTGAGCTTGACCACGTCGGCCAGCGAGCCGCCCGCCGCAGTAGCAACGGCGGCCAGATTTCTGAACACTTGGTGGATCTGCGCCTCGATGCCGTCGACCAGCTGCATCGAGACAGAATCGAGCCCGATCTGACCGGACATGTACACGGTGTGGTCGACGCGTACGGCCTGCGAGTAGGTGCCAATCGCGGCCGGTGCGTCGGCGGTCTGGATGATGCTTTTGTTCATGCTGGATTCCTGGAGCCTGATTATTGAGATTGTGCTGCGCGGCCGTCCTTCTTGCCCTTGATACGGAAAATCCGCACCACGTCGGGCAGTACGCGCAAGCCGCGCATGACGCGTGCGAGGTGCATGCGGTTTTCCACCTGCACGGTGAAGAACAGCACGGTATAGGGACTGCCGTCCTCCTCCTCCATCGCGACGTTGCCGATGTTGGAGCCGTGTTCGGCGATCGCCGCCGCGACCTTGGCCAGCACGCCGCGCTGGTTGCCGACGACGACCTTGATCGAGACGTCGAACATGTGGCCGGGTTCGGCTTCCCATTCGACATCCAGCCATTTGTCGGGATCGGTGCGGAAGGCGCGAATCGACGGGCAGTCGTGAGTATGGATGATGAGGCCGCGTTCCTTGTGGATGAAGCCGAGAATGGGGTCGCCGGGAATCGGGTGGCAGCATTGCGCCAGCTCGACCGCGATGCCTTCGGTGCCGCGGATGCTGATGGCATGGGGATGCGCCGGCTCGCCGGTTTTCTCGCCCTGCACGTGCAGCAACTGGTGCGCGACCACCAGCGGCAATTTCCGGCCCAGGCCGATCCCGGCGAACAGTTCCTGCCGGTTTTGCAGGCCGTAGTCCTTGACCACACGCTCCCACACCGCTGGGTCGGGCGCGGTCGCCTCCGGGTTGAGCGCGGCAATGGCGTGGTTGAGCAGGCGCTCGCCCAGCGCCGCCGCCTCTTCCACGCGCGTGTTGCGCAGGTAGTTGCGGATGTGCGAGCGTGCCTTGCCGGTGACGACGAAATTGAGCCAGGCCGCATTGGGACTGGCGTTGGACGCCGTAAGAATCTCGACGTGGTCGCCGTTCCGGAGCTGGGTACGCAGCGGCATCAGCTCGTAGTTGATCTTCACCGCGATGCAGTGGCGGCCGACGTCGGTATGCACGGCAAAGGCGAAGTCCACCGCTGTGGCGCCGCGCGGCAGCGCCATGATCTTGCCCTTGGGGGTGAACACATAGACTTCGTCGGGGAACAGGTCGACTTTTATATGTTCCAGGAATTCGGGGGAGTCGCCGTGATCGGCCTGGATGTCGAGCAGCGACTGCAGCCATCGGTGGGTACGCGTCTGCACGTCGTTCAGCGCCGCGTCCGCCGACTTGTACATCCAGTGCGAGGCGACGCCCGACTCGGCCAGCCGGTTCATGTCGGTGGTGCGGATCTGGATCTCGATCGGCGTGCCGTTGGGGCCGAACAGGATGGAATGCAGCGACTGGTAGCCGTTGGCCTTGGGAATCGCGATGTAGTCCTTGAACTTGCCGGGGATCGGCTTGTACAGCGCATGCAGGGCGCCCAGCGCCAGATAGCAGCTCGGCTGGTCGCGCACCACCACGCGGAAGCCGTAGATGTCGAACACCTCTGAGAAGGCCAGGTTCTTCTCCTGCATCTTGCGGTAGATGCTGTAGAGGTGCTTCTCGCGTCCCGTGATGGTGGCTTCGATTTTGCACTGATCGAGTTTTTCCTGCATCGCGAGCTTGACCTTCTCGACCAGCTCGCGGCGGTTGCCGCGCGCCGCTTTCACGGCCTTGGCCAGCACCTGGTAGCGATTGGGGTGGCTGTAGCGGAAACCGAGGTCTTCCAGCTCCTGGTAGACCGAGTGCAGACCCAGCCGATTGGCGATCGGCGCGTAGATCTCAAGGGTTTCGGTGGCGATGCGGCGCCGTTTCTCGGCCGGCATTGCGCCCATGGTGTGCATGTTGTGCGTGCGGTCGGCCAGCTTGACCAGGATCACCCGCACGTCCTGCGCCATCGCCAGCAGCATCTTGCGGAAATTCTCCGCCTGCGCGTGCTGCTCGGAGGCGAAGGCGAGCTTGTCGAGCTTGGAGACCCCCTCGACCAGCAGCGCGACCGGCTTGCCGAAGCGCGCCTCGATTTCGCTTGCCGTGGCCGGCGTGTCTTCCACCACATCGTGCAGCAGCGCGGCGCACAGGGTCTGCGCGTCAAGATGCCAGCCGGCGAGGATGCCGGCGACGGCAAGCGGATGGGAGATGTAGGGTTCGCCGCTCTTGCGGAACTGGCCTTCGTGGGCGCGGCGGCTGAATTCGTAGGCGTCTTCGATGGTCCCGACTTCGTCCGCCGGCAGGTAGGCCAGGTCCGGACGCAGCGATTCGAACTCGTGCGTCATCGGCGGCGCGCGGCGTGCGTGCGCCGGTTGTCGTGCAGGCGAGGGATCAGGCGCGGCCCCGGTTGAGGATCTCACGGCCGACCTTGCCCGCAGCGATTTCGCGCAATGCGGTGACGATGGGTTTGTCCTTCGATTCGACCATCGGTTGCGAGCCTTGCGCCAGCTGGCGGGCGCGGTAGGTCACGGCGAGCGTCAACTCGAAGCGGTTGGGGAACATCTCGATGCAGTCATCAACGGTAATGCGGGCCATATGGATACTCCAGCTTCAGGGGTGGTACTCAGATACGTCGGAATTCCTCGAACAGCGCAGTATGCCGCTTGAGCTGGCGCGCCGCTTCGAGGCGAATGCTGCGGGTGATCGCGACCAGGTCCTGCAGGGCGTGGTCGAAGTCATCGTTCACGATTATATAGTCGAACGCCTCGGCATGAGCGACGTCGTGGGCGGCAGCGGCCAATCGGCGTTCGATCACCTCGTCGCTATCCTGGCCGCGCCCGGCCAGACGGGTGCGCAGCGCATTGAACGACGGCGGCAGGATGAAAATCGACGCGGATTGCGGGAAATGCTGCCGCACCTGCTCGGCACCCTGCCAGTCGATTTCCAGCAGGACGTCATGGCCGGCGTTGAGGTCCCGACTGATGCTGCCCTTCGATGTGCCGTAATAGTTGCCGTATACCTCGGCGTGTTCGAGAAATTCGCCTGCGGCCAGCATGATTTCGAATCGTTCGCGGTTGACGAAGTGATAGTCGCGGCCATCGGTTTCGCCCGGGCGCGGGGAGCGGGTCGTGTATGACACCGACAGGCGGATGGCGGGGTCGGTTTTCAGAAGCGCCTTGACCAAGCTGGTCTTGCCGGCGCCGGAGGGGGCGCTGACGATGTAAAGCACACCTTCGCTGGAGAGAGGGGTCATGGTTGTTTTCCGGTTGTCATTCAATATTCTGGACCTGTTCGCGCATCTGCTCGATCAGCACCTTGAGTTCGAGCGAGACGCGCGAGGTTTCCACCGCCACCGATTTCGATCCCAGGGTATTGGCCTCGCGGTGCAGTTCCTGCATCAGGAAGTCGAGACGCTTGCCGACCGCGCCGGTCTGGTTCAGCACGCGGCGTACCTCGGAAAAATGGGTGGCCAGCCGGGAAAGTTCTTCGTCGATATCGGCTTTCTGCGCCGCCAGGGCGACTTCCTGCGCCAGTCGTTCGTGGCCGGCTTCGCCCAGGGCATCGCGCAGGCGTTCCGCCAGCTTGTCGCGCTGAGCGGCGGCAAGGGTCGGCAGGAGCGGCTGCAGGCCGGCCACCTGGGCTTCGGCGGCAGCCAGGCGGTCGAGGATATGCTGTTTCAGCTTGGCGCCTTCGCGCTGGCGGCTCTCCACCAGTTCGTCCAGTGTGGCGCGGATCCCGGCCAGCGCCGCTTCGTTCAGCGCCTCCTGTGACAAGGCGCCGGATTGCATGGCGCCAGGCCAGCGCAGGATCTCGTTGACGGAAAGCGGCGGGCTGCCGGGCAGGCGCTGCAACACGTCCGCCTGCCAGTGGGCAAGCCGCTCAAGAATGTCCGGGTTCAGGCCGTTATCCAGCGAGGCGGCGGAAAGCATGGCGAGGCCGATACGGCACTCCACCTTGCCACGCGCCAGGCGCTGCTGGATCAGTTCGCGCAGTTGAGGTTCCAAGGCACGGAATTCGTCGGCCAGGCGGAAATGCAGTTCGAGATAGCGCTGGTTGACGCTGCGCAGGTCGATATTGACGCTGGCATGGTCGAGATTGAGGCTGTGGGCGGCGAACCCGGTCATGCTAGTGGTCATGAAGGATAGTCAAACAGGTTATTGGGTGATTGAGAGTGGACCCGGCATGCAGCCGGTAGTGGATTTTGCCGGCTCAGCCAGCTAGAAATAGAAAAGATAATAGACGTTCGATTATGGCGACTCAACCCAATCAGGCACTTCCCAACGGATACCGGCTCAACGAATACACCATCGTGCGCAAGATCGGCGGGGGTGGCTTCAGCATGGTCTATCTGGCGCGCGACGATGCCAACCAGTCGGTGGCGATCAAGGAATACCTGCCAGGTGCGCTGGTATTGCGTACCGAAGGCTCGGTCATCGTCCAGGCCAACTCGACCGAAAACAACAATATCTTCCGCCACGGCATGAAGTGCTTCTTCGAGGAAGGCCGGGCGCTGGCGCTGATCGACCATCCGAATGTCGTGCGCGTGATCAACTTCTTCCGCGCCAACGACACCGTGTACATGGTGATGCGCTTCGAGCGTGGAAAAACGCTGCAGCAGCATATCCAGGCCAATCGCGGTTCCATCCGCGAAAGCTTCATCCGCCGCGTGTTCGCGCAGCTGCTGAACGGCCTGCGCGAGGTGCATACGCATAAATTGCTGCACCTCGACATCAAGCCATCCAACCTCTACATCCGCCTGGACGGTTCGCCGGTGCTGATCGACTTCGGCGCGGCGCGGCAGACGCTGACCCAGGAGGAAAGCAAGCTGCAGCCCATGTACACGCCCGGCTTTGCCGCCCCCGAGCAATACCACAACCGCGAGCGGCTGGGGCCGTGGACCGACATCTACAGCGTCGGCGCCAGCCTGTATGCCTGCCTGGCCGGTTATCCGCCGCAGGCGGCCGACGCGCGGCTGCTCAACGACAAGCTGGTGCCGGCGACGGTGAACTGGCGCGGCGCCTATTCCGACCAGCTGCTGGAAACCGTCGATAGCTGCCTCAAGCTCAACTACATGGAGCGCCCGCAAAGCGTGTTCAGCCTGCAAAAAGTGCTGATGGACCGCACGGCCATGACGCCGCCCCGTTCTTCGTTGCTGAACAGCATCAAACGCTCACTGAATCGCGAATTGTTCTAAAGTATGGAACCTGAAAACTTCAGCTGACCGCTTTAACCCGATGGAATGCCGCATGGATATTGCTTCTTCAGCCTTCGCCAACGCTCGCCAGCCGGGTGAGTCCGCTGCGTGCCCGCTGGCACACCCAGCCGAGCGCCTGCTTTTGTCTCTCGTCGTTGCAGGCATGAGCCTGCCGCCTCCTCGCTTCGCAGCAGTCACTCGTCTGGACGCACCATCGGGCGCGCTCAACTGAGGTTTTCAGATTAATGAAATTCACCATCTACCAGGCGTCGCGTCAGGGCGGGCGTAAAAACAATCAGGACCGGGTTGCCTATTCCTACAGCCGCGAGGCCCTGCTGATGGTGGTGGCCGACGGCATGGGCGGCCACATGCACGGCGAGATCGCCGCGCAGATCGCGGTGCAGACGCTGACCGACCAGTTCCAGAAATTGGCCAAACCGCGCCTGGACGACCCGATGGCGTTCCTGGCCGACACCACTACGCGCGCGCATTTCGCCATCAACGATTACGCAGTCGAGCAGGACCTGCTGGAAATTCCCCATACCACCCTTGTTGCCGCCGTGGTGCAGGACAACATGGCCTACTGGGCACACGTGGGCGATTCGCGCCTGTACCTGTTCAGCGACGGCAGCCTGCTCGCGCGCACCGAGGACCATACCGCCGTCGCCCAACTGGTGCGCGACGGCATCATCAGCGAGGAAGAGGCGGGCCATCATCCGGAGCGCAACAAGGTGTCCAACTGCCTGGGCGGCTACATGACGCCGCAGGTGGAATGCAGCGCGCCGATCCCGCTGCACGACGCCGACACCATGCTGCTGTGTACCGACGGCATCTGGGGCATGATCAGCATCCCGGAAGTGTCGGCGCTGCTGCATGCCTACACGCTGGAAGACGCAGTGCGCCACCTGATGGACCATGCCGAATTCCGCGGCGGCGAGCACGGCGACAACCTCAGCCTCATCGCCATGACCTGGGGCGAGGCGCGCATGCCGAGCAAGGACTCCATTTCGACCCTGGCGTTGCCCGATGGCGGCGTCACCACGCAGATCAACGCGATGCGCCCGCTGCATGGCACGCCAGCCGTGTCGGACGACGAGATCGAACGCGCCATCGCCGAAATCCAGCAGGCCATTCAGAAAATCTCCGCCAAATAGGCGGCCACTGCGGTGGCCGGGCCGGCGTGACCAACGCGCCCGGCGGGCTTGACGCGGTAAAATCGCGTTTTCCATTTTGAACAGGCCACCATGTCCGATCCGACCCGTCCCAGCGGACGCACGCCCGATGCGTTGCGCACGCTTTCGTTCACCCGCAAGTTCACCAAGCACGCCGAAGGCTCGGTGCTGGTTGCCATGGGCGATACCCGCGTGCTGTGCACCGCCAGCGTGCTTGACAAGATCCCGCCGCACAAGAAGGGCAGTGGCGAAGGCTGGGTCACCGCCGAATACGGCATGCTGCCGCGTTCCACCCACACCCGCACCGACCGCGAGGCCGCGCGCGGCAAACAGTCCGGCCGTACCCAGGAAATCCAGCGTCTGATCGGGCGCAGCCTGCGCGCCGTGGTCGACCTGAAAAAGCTCGGCGAGCGCACCCTGCACATCGACTGCGACGTGCTGCAGGCCGACGGCGGTACCCGCTGCGCGAGCATTTGCGGCGCCTATGTGGCCGTGGCCGACGCTATCGCCGGCCTGCTTGCTGACGGCAAACTGGTCGAGACACCGCTGACTGACAGCATCGCCGCCGTCTCGGTCGGCGTCTACCAGGGCCAGCCGGTGCTCGACCTGGATTACCTTGAAGATTCAGGCTGCGACACCGACATGAACGTGGTGATGACCGGCAGCGGCGGCATCGTCGAGGTGCAGGGCACGGCCGAGGGCGCGCCGTTCTCCCGTGCCGCGCTGGAGGCATTGCTCGATCTCGCTACCGCAGGCATTGGCCAGATTACCGCAGCCCAACAGAAGGCACTGGCATCATGAAGAAACTGATCATCGCCTCTGGCAATCCGGGCAAGTTGCGCGAAATTGCGCGCATCCTCGAACCGCTCGCAATCGAAGCGGCGCCGCAGTCCGATTTCGGCGTGCCCGAATGCCCCGAGCCGCACGTCACGTTTATTGAAAACTGCCTGGCCAAGGCGCGCCATGCCAGCGCGCACACGGGTCTGCCGGCGCTGGCGGACGACTCCGGTATCTGCGTCGAAGCGCTGAACGGCGCGCCCGGCGTGTATTCCGCACGCTATGCCGGCGAACCGAAGTCCGACGCGCGCAATAACGAAAAGCTCATCGCCGCCCTGCAGGGCCAGCCTAACCGCCGCGCCCATTACTATTGCGTGATGGTGCTGGTGCGCTATGCCGACGACCCCGAGCCGCTCATTGCCGAGGGGCGCTGGCATGGCGAGATCATCGACACGCCACGCGGCGAGAACGGCTTCGGCTACGACCCGTATTTCCTGCTGCCCCAGTTTGGAAAAACCGGTGCCGAGCTCGGCGAAGACGAGAAGAACGCCATCTCGCATCGCGGCCAGGCCTTGCGCGAACTGGCCGACAAGCTGAAGCGGCTTGGCTGAAACCGTCATCCGTTTATTCAACGGCGGCCTGACAACCCAGCCGCCGCTGTCGCTCTACATCCACCTGCCGTGGTGCGTGAAGAAGTGCCCGTATTGCGACTTCAACTCGCACGCTGCGCAGGCCCTGCCGGAAGCCGCCTACATCGACGCGTTGCTGCTCGACCTCGAACGCGCGCTGCCCGACATCTGGGGGCGAAAAATCCACACGGTGTTCTTCGGCGGCGGCACGCCCAGCCTGTTTTCTGCGGAGGGGATCGACCGTATCCTCACCGGCGTGCGCACCCTGACGCAATTGATGCCCGGTGCGGAAATCACCCTGGAGGCCAATCCCGGCACGGTGGAGGCCGCCAAGTTCGCCGGTTTCCGCGAAGCGGGTGTAACGCGCGTCTCGCTCGGCATCCAGAGCTTCAACCCGCGTCATCTGCGGGCGCTCGGACGCATTCACGACGACAGCGAGGCACGTCGCGCGGCCGAACTCGCCGCCACGCATTTCGACACCTTCAATCTCGACCTGATGTTCGCCCTGCCGGGGCAGACGCTGGCCGAGGCCGTGGCCGATATCGAGACTGCGCTGAGTTTCCAGCCGCCACATCTCTCTGCCTATCACCTCACGCTCGAACCCAATACGCCATTCGGTCACGCTGCGCCTCCCAACCTTCCGGACGACGACCTGGCCGCTGACATGCAACTGGCGATCGAGGCACGGCTGGCCGAAGCGGGCATGCAGCACTACGAAACCTCGGCCTATGCGCGTGCCCATCACGCCAGTCGCCACAACCTGAATTACTGGCAGTTCGGCGACTACCTCGGCATCGGCGCCGGCGCCCATTCCAAGCTGAGCTTCCACGATCGCATCGTGCGGCAGATGCGCACCAAGCATCCGCAGCAGTACATGGATGCCGTGAAGGCGGGTACCCAGATCGCCGACGCCCGCACGCTAACGCGCGATGATCTGCCGTTCGAGTTCATGATGAATGCGCTGCGCCTCACCGAGGGCGTGCCGGCCGCACTGTTCGAGGCGCGTACCGGGCTGCCGCTGATCGTCTGCACGGCAGCCCTCGAGCAGGCGCGAGGCCGTGGGCTGCTGGAAACCGATGCAAGCTGCCTCAAGCCGACCTTGCAGGGGCAACGGTTCCTGAACGATTTGCTGGCGTTGTTTCTGGCGGCTTAGTGGCAGACTTTCCCCTGTGAATCAGGCGCCGGCGAGTTGATAACCGTTGCGGCCGGATTCCTTGACCGCATACATTGCCGTGTCGGCGCGCTTCATCAGGTCGCGGGCGCTGTCTTCGCCGTTGACAGGATGGATGGCGATACCGATGCTCGTCTCGATGGCGATCCGGTGGGCGCCGAGTTCGGCCGGGATACGAAAGGATTCGATGATCTTCTCGGCCACCCGGGTGGCATCTTCGGGGTGGTGGATTTCGGTCAGGACGATGATGAATTCATCGCCGCCCTGGCGCGATACGATGTCGCCCTTCCGCACGCAGTTTCTCAGCCTTGTGGCTACCACCTTGAGCAATTGGTCCCCGATGTCGTGTCCCAGGTTGTCGTTGACCTGCTTGAACCGGTCGAGATCCAGGAACATCACCGCAAGCGATCTGCCGTAGCGTTTCGCCTGGATGAGCGCCCAGTCGAGTTTCTCCAGCAGAAACCGGCGGTTGGGAAGATCCGTCAGCGTGTCGTAATAGGCCAGCTGCTGCAGTTGCTCCTGGATCCGCATGCGCTCGGAGATGTCGCGGGACAAGACGATGAAGCGCCGGTCGGCAGGGCCGCCGCCCTGTTTTTTCGCGACGGAAAGTTCGAACCATTTCATGCCTTGCGGCAGATTGAGCGGCATGACCTTGCCGAAAGAACGACCCTTCTCATCCGCTTCCCGGATCGAGTCCATTGCCACCCTGGCTGAATCGGGCGGGAGCAGCTCGGTGAGCGTCTTGCCGAGCAGCACCTCCTTGGGGGCGGCGAGCAGTTCCGGCGTTTGCGCCCATATGTTGAGGTAGCGGCCGTCCTGATCGACTTCAAACAGCAGGTCCGGAATGGCATGAATGACGCCGTCGGTCAGTTCCAGCGCCTGCCTCAGGCGCTGATCGGATTGCTTGCGTTCCGAGATGTCCTCGATTTGTGCGATGAAGTGCAGGGGCTCGCCTTCGGCATCATGCAGCAGCGAGCCCGTAAGCTGAACCCACACGCTGTCACCGTTCTTCCGGGTGTAGCGTTTTTCCATCTTGTAGAACGGAATGTCGCCTGCGAGCAGTCGCCTCGCATTGTCGAGGTCGGATCCGATGTCCTCCGGATGGGTGATTTCCTGGAACGTCAGCTTCTCGAGCTCATCCTTTTCATAGCCGACAATCTTGCAAAGTGATTGATTGACCTCGAGGAAATGTCCTTCCAGGGAGACGGTTGCCAGTCCAATCGGGGCGTGTTCCAGGATGTCCCGGATGTGGGCCTCGTTTTCCCTCAGCGCGCGCTCCATCTCCTTTCGCCGGGTGATGTCGCGCGACACGCCGCGATAGCCGACCAGATTTCCGGACGCATCCGTGAGCGGCAGCGCACTGGTCTCGACAATCACGATATGCCCGTCGCGATGGACCCGCTGGGTCTCGACCTGATCGAGCGGCGCGCGCAGTTCGGCACATGACAGGATGCGCTCGCTCTGGCTCCGCGCCTCTTCCAGAGGCATCAGGTCGAACGGCGTTTTTCCGATCAGTTCCTCCGGGCTGTAGCCAAAAAGCTCGCGGACCCTGGGGCTGACATAGGTGTAGTGGAAATTGGCGTCGGTTTCCCATATCCAGTCCACGGTGGTTTCCACCAGGTCGCGGAATCGTTCTTCGCTTTCATGCAGTGCCTGCGCCGTCCGTTTGCGCTCGGTGATGTCACGCAGGATGCTGTAATAAGCCTCCTTGCCATCCAGTTCGATGATGATCGTGCTGATCTCCACGTGGATGATCGAACCGTTCTTGTGCACCTGGGCCGACTCGTATGTGGCATGCCCTTCGCGCTTCACGCGCGCCAGCCGGTGCGCTATTTGATCTGCGTGCTCCGGGGTGACGAATTCGTTCGCCCGACGTCCCAGCATGTCCTCCTTGGCATACCCCAGGCGTCTGTGCGCGATGTGGTTGAGGTCGAGGATCCGGCCGCCTTTGGATAGCAGCATCTTGGAGTCGGTTCCCGCCTCGAACAGCAGCCTGAATTGCTCCTCGCTTCGTTTCAAGGCATCGGTCTGTTGCCTGCGTTCGAGCACGATGCCGACGATGGACGCGGCAATTTCCATCAGCCGCTGCTGGAATGGGGTGGGCATCCGGGTTTCGAAGCCGCTCAGGGCGAAGGTACCCACGGCTTGTCTCCCCTTGGAAAAGATCGGGATCGACCAGCAGGATTGCAGATTGAATTCCTCGGCCAGCGGTTTCAGCCCTTTCCATCTCGGATCGCTGAGCGTGTCTTCCACGTAGACGGGTTCCTGTCGATAGATGGCATTGCCGCAGGAACCGGATTCAGGGCCGGGGCGTAGGCCGTCGAGACGGGCAGCAATTTTCGGAGTCGCACTGGGGGCGGCATGGACATTGAGCACCCCTTTTTCGTCAAGCAGCATGATGGTGGCGATGGAACCCGGCACCATGCCTTCGCCGAGGCGGCAAATCTGGTTGCAAATCTCCCCTTCGTCGATCCCGAGCGCCACTTCCTCGAGGATGGCGCCCTGGAAGCGGATCAAGGTCTCCGCATCGTCCTGACTGGAAAGGCGGCTGTCGGCATGGGGGGTATCGGAGACATTTCCGTCTTTGCTTGGTGCCATGTGTCAAACCTTCTGAAAACTGTCTTGCGGCACGTTTGTGGCTGTTCTAATCAATGAGATTAGCCTACTTGGGTCGGCTTGCGTTCCTCTATGGCGTCCGGACGACTGCCAGGGTGCCGTTGCCATCCCGGTCGCGCAGCAAACAGGCCATGTCGTCGCTGCTCAGAACCGCTCATCGTCCCGTAAATAACGCCATTGCCCGGGCGGCAGCTTTCCCAACGGGATGCGGCCGAGGCGGATGCGTTTCATCGACAGCACCTCGAGGCCGGCGGTTTCGCACATAGATGCAATCTGCCCCGGCAAGGCGCCTTTCAGCGCGACTCGCAAGCGGGTTTCGCTTTGCCAGCTCACCTTGATTGCGGAAGGTACACAGCCATTGAAGGGAATGCCCCGGTTCAACCGCTTGAGCCCGTCGGAGGCAAGCTCGCCGGCGACTTCGACGATGACCTCGTGCTCCACGGTGGCGGCGTCAGCGGTCAGCTTGCGTGCGATGCGCCAGTCCTGGGTGAAGACGACGAGGCCGCTGGCGTCCGTCTCCAGGGGGGCGCACAGGGTCAGTTGGGCGAAATGCTTTTTCAGCGGCCGGATACCGGCGGTGTCTTCGGCCCACAAGGCGGCGGGCGTGAGCAGGCGTGCCGCGGATGGGTCGCCTGCTGCCACGTGATGGCCGGGTGGTTTGTGCAGCAGTATCGTGACGGGTTCGGTCTGCGTGAGATCGGCCTCGGGATCGATCTCGATGCGCTGTTCGGCGACGCGGAAATGCGGTTCCTCGACCACCACGCCGTCCACCCGAACCCAGCCGCCTGCGATGACCAGCTCGGCTTCGCGGCGCGAGCAGCCGCGCAGTTCGGCGACACGTTTGGCGAGGCGGATGGGGTCGGTCATGGTGGTGAGGGCGGGAGAGAGGACGCGAGTTTACCGCCATGTCTGCGCCTTCGACAGCGGCACAAGGCACCTATCCGGGCACGGTTGTTATTGCCGCGCTGTGCAGGGTATGCTTTTGGGCCGCACAACCCGGTCGCCTCGCGCGATCGATCAAACTGGAGACGCCCGATGAAAACCGCACTTGCCCTGTCATTGTTGTTGTTCACTTCATCCGCCCTTGCTGCCGTGATCGGCAAGGATGTCAGCTACAAGGCGGGCGATACCGTCATGAAAGGCTTCCTGGCGTATGACGATGCCGTCAAGGCCAAGCGTGCCGGCGTGCTGGTGGTGCCGGAATGGTGGGGTGCAAACGACTACGCCCGCAAGCGGGCGCGCATGCTGGCGAACGAGGGGTATGTGGCGCTGGTCGTCGACATGTACGGCAATGGCCAGGTTGCCGACAATCCGCAGGATGCCGGGGCGCTGGCCGGCAACATCAACAAGAATCCACCCCTGGCCCTGAGCCGTTTCCAGGCGGCGGAACACTTCCTCGCCAAGCAGCCCAATGTGAAGAAAGGCGAGATTGCCGCGCTGGGCTACTGCTTCGGCGGGGGCGTGGTGCTCAACATGGTGCGGGCCGGCGAACCCCTGAAAGCGGCGATCACCTATCACGGCATCTTGGCGACCGACGTATCGGTGAAGCCGGGCAGCATCAAGACCAAACTGCGCATCTTCACCGGCGAGGCCGATCCGCTCGTGCCGCCCGAGCAGGTCGAGGCGTTCAGGGCGGAAATGGACAACGCCAAGGCCGACTACATGGTGGTGAGCTATCCGGGCGCCAAGCATACTTTCACCAACCGCGAGGCGGACAGCTATGCCGCGCAGTTCGGTCTGCCCCTGAAATACGATCCGGCGGCGGACAAGGATTCCTGGACGCGGACACTTGAGTTCCTGCGGGCCACCCTCAACAATGACTGAGGCCTGCGACCACGACGATTGTCATGCACCCGCCGGCGGCGGCAGCCTCGGTATTCCGCAGGTCGGGGCATTCGACCCCGCGGCGTTCGAGCGGGCGGTGAACGCCATGCTCGTCGCCTGCGGCGTGGCGCCGGATTCGGTACACACCGGGCGCACGGCCGAACGGGTACGCGAACTGTGGCAGAAACGCCTGCTGGGCGGTTATTCGATTTCGCCCGCCGAGGCGCTGGGCGAGGGCTTCGCCGACGAGCGCGACGACATGGTGGTGGTGCGCGGCATCGCGGTGCATGGCGTATGCCCGCATCATCTGGTGCCGTTTCGCGGGGTGGCGCACGTGGCCTATATCCCGGGCGGACGGCTGCACGGCTTCGGCCGCATTGCACGCATGGTCGACGCCATCGGCCATCGCTTCACCTATCAGGAATGGATGACGCGCGACATCGCCGAGGCGCTGGTGACGCATGGCCGGGCCCAGGGCGCGGCGTGCATCGTCGAGGCCGAGCAACTGTGTCTGTTGCTGGGCGAGGATAGGCGCGGCGACGAGCGCGTCGTCACGCAGGCCTTCAGTGGCAGCTTCCGCAACAGTGACCAGCAGCGCAACGAGTTTCTGCGGGCCGTCGCGCAGCGGGAGTTGCGTTGAGCGATGACGGGGGCCGTTCGGCACACGGCCTGCCGTTTACTGTGGATGGCAGGCCGTGGGCCGACGAAACGCCCGGCCGGATAGCGGGACGCCGCGCGAAGCCATGGCCTTCTTCATTGCCACAGCGTTTCGCGGCTGCCTCGCGCAGCTCGGCCGCTATCTGGATACGCTGAAATGCTGACGCCCGGCCACAAGAATCCTGGCAAGGAGTGACGATGAAATTCGACCTGAAATGGGCGCCACCCACGGAGGCTACACCTACCTGATGGCCAATCGGAACCCCGCGCTGCGTCCGCGCACCCTGATGCTGCCGCCCGCGCCCTATGCGGTCGCCGTGCTGGGCGGCTGGTGGCTGGATCGCCACCAGCTTTCGCTGCCACTGGACCTGGGCGCCGCCACGCGCCCGCTGGGCTGGCTTGCTGTCGCTCTCGGGCTGGCATTGTTCGGATGGACGCTTTGGACCTTTGCGCGGCACCGCACCACGGTCAACCCCTATGGCGGGGCATCGGCCCTGTGCACGGGCGGTCCGTTCCATTTCAGCCGCAATCCGATCTATCTGGGCGACTGGTTCATCCTGGCTGGCGTGTCGCTGCTGCTGGGCACGGTCTGGCCGCTCGTGTTCGCGCCCCTGATCTGGATCACGATTCGCTTCGGCGTGATCAGGCACGAAGAAGCCCACCTCGAAGCGAAATTCGGCGATGCCTACCGGGACTACACAACCCGTGTCAGGCGTTGGATCTAAACTGCGCCATGCGTCTGCCATGAGCATTCTGCATATGGTGGGGGGGGCGGATTCCCATCAACGGCTTCAAGGTCGAACGCGCCTTCTGAGCTGATGAACCGGGCCTGTCGCCCGGACTACAGCAAGACCCGGGCATGGCCGTTAACGATCGGTACGGACCATGCCACAGGAGTCTTGCCATGAACATTACCCTGCATGACAAATCGCTGGAAATCCGCCTCACCGCGGCGGCGCAAAAGGCGCTCGCGCGACGCGACCGGCCGCTGGTGGCCGAGATGGAACTGCTGTTTTCCTGCCTGCTGCGCAAGCGCGTGTACTTTGGCGAGTCGCCGGAGCAGTCCACCCCCGTCAACGATCGCCTCTCGGTACGCTTCAAGCCCATCATGACCCGGCGCTGCAGCGTGGCCGAGGGCGGCGCGGCACCCCCATCCGAGCGGTTCCCGCTCGAAAATCCGCGACCCTACGTGCCCAACTGGCTGGCGATCGACTACCGGCGGGGCCAGTGGGTCGGCGAATTCGGCTACGCCAGCTAACGATTTTCCGTGGGCCTGTGGCGTCAGGTTGCGGAGGCCGGCAGAAAACACCCTGGCCAACCCCGGGCGCCCCGCTACTTAAAGTTTGCGTATCCGGGACCGATACCGTTGTCTCAATAAGAACTGCATATGCGCGTGACGCTTTCCAGATGATGCTCCGGCCAGGCGAACAACCGATTGTTTGGGCTACAACGAGCCCAAGGCATACCCAGGCCCGCCGGTATGAATAAGGTTGACGACGCTTCGCCCTCCGCTCACCTCGAATTGGCGCAATGCCACATCCGGGTATTCGTCGCGCTGCCTATCCTGATCGGCTGGTATCTGTTCTGGTATATGCAGGCACGCAGTACCGAGGCCAATACCGGCTTGGCGGGCTTGTGCGTGTTCTATGCCTTCGCGCTGGCGCATTGGGCCCATGTGAAACGTTACCCCGGGTTCTATCCGCAGCGGCGGGTCGTGGCGATCGTGATGGACCAGCTGGGCTGTTTCATCGGGATGCTGCTGACCCGGGAGCTGGGGACGATCATCGTCTTTCTGAATCTCTGGATATCGCTGGGCAACGGAATCCGCTTCGGTGTGAAATGGATGGCCCTGTCGGCCACCCTCGCGACTATTGGGCTGATCGTCCTGAGCATGGTGTCGGATTACTGGAGCCAGCGCCCTATCTGGATCATCAGCCTGGTATTGCTCAATGCGGCGATCCCGGCCTATGTGGCGAGTCTGATCCGCGGTTTTCACGACGGCCAGGCCAGGCTTGCCCAATACGCCGACCACATGGAGAGGATGGCCCTGAAGGATGGCCTGACCGGCTTGCCCAACCGGGCGGCATTGTTCGATGAGTTCGAGAAGGCAAGCGCCCATGCCCGGCGCACGGGTTCGGCCATTGCCGTACTCTACTTCGACCTGGATGGGTTCAAGCAGGTCAACGACAGGCTCGGGCATGCGCAGGGTGACATGCTGCTCAAGGAAGCGGCCAACTGCGCGAGCGCCGTGCTGCGGGGCGAGGACGTTCTGGCCCGCCTGGGCGGAGATGAGTTCGTCGTCCTGTTGCGGGTGCATGATTCCGGCAAACGGGCCCGCAGGGTCGCGGAGAGAATCCGGCAATCCATTGCCTCCATCGGGGCGATCGACGGTAATCCGGTCCATGTGACCGTCTCTGTCGGGATGGTGGTGGCGAGCGGCCTGGATGCGGATCGTCTGGGCGCCGAACGGATCGTCCACGAGGCCGACCTCAATATGTATGCGGCCAAGAAGGACGGCAAGAACCAGATCGTGCTGACCACGCTGTCGAGCGAAATCAGGCTGGCAGCCCGGCGGGCCTAAACCGGATCTTCCGCCAGGCCGAAGAGTGTCCGCGCGTTGCGGGTAGTGGTACGGGCCACGGCGATAATATCCAGTCCGCGCAGTTCGGCCAGGGTTTGCGCGATGCGTGGCAGTTCGCCCGGTGCGTTGCGTCCACGCCCGATCCACGCCGGCGGGATGTCGGGACTGTCGGTTTCCAGCACGATGGCGTCGAGCGGCAGATTGACCGCCAGTCGTCGCAGGTTGTTGGCACGGGGCCAGGTGAAGGCGCCGCCGAAGCCGAGCTTGAACCCCAGCTTGATGAATTCGTCCGCCTGCTGCGGACTGCCGTTGAAGGCGTGGGCGATGCCGCCGCGTACTTTGATTCTGCGCAGGTGCTTCAGCAGTTCGTCGTTGGCCTTGCGGCAGTGCAGCAACACGGGCAGGTCGTAGTCGCGTGCGATTTTCAGCTGTTCGACATAGAAGAATTCCTGCGTCGCATAGTCAAGGTCCCTGACAAATAGATCGAGGCCGATTTCGCCGACTGCCACCGGGCGCTGCGCCTCGATTTGCGCACGCAGATCGGCCAGGTGTTCCGGGCGGTGGATGCCGATGTACATGGGGTGCAGCCCCCATGCCGGCAGGCAGCCGGGATAGCGCGCACAAACGGTGGCCACCGCGGCGAAATTGTCGCGGCTGATGGCCGGGACGACCTGGAGGCCGACTCCGGCAGCGGTGGCGTGCGCGTACACGGCGTCGCGATCGGCATCGAATTCGGCCGCATCGAGATGGCAGTGGGTGTCAATGAAAAACGGCACCGTAACAGGTGCCGTTTTTTCGAGGCCGTTCACGTTCAGTCGTTATTGGCGAAGCCCAGCAGGCTCAGCAGGCTGGTGAAGAGGTTGAAGATGGCCACGAACAGCGTGACGGTTGCCATGATGTAGTTGGTTTCGCCGCCGTGGATGATGTTGCTGGTCTCATACAGGATGAGGCCGGACATCAGCAGCACGAACATCGCAGACACCGCCAGCGACAGGCCGGGCATGTGGAAGAAGATCGCCCCCAGGCCGGCGAGGAAGGCAACCAGGATGCCAACCATGAGGAAGCCGCCCATGAAGCTGAAATCCTTGCGGGTGGTCATCACGTAGGCCGACAGGGCAAGGAAGATTGCCGCGGTGCCGCCCATCGCCATCATCACCACCTGCGAGCCGTTGGGCATGGCCAGATAGGCGTTGAGAATGGGGCCGAGCGTGTAGCCCATGAAGCCGGTGAGGCCAAACACGAAGGCGATGCCGAGTCCGCTGTCGCGGAACTTGGTGGTGAGGAACAGCAGGCCGTAGTAGCCGACCAGCGTGAGGATGATGCCGGGATGCGGCAGGTTCAGCGCCATCGCCGCGCCTGCGGTTGCCGCGGAAAACGCCAGCGTCATCGCCAGCAGCATGTAGGTGTTCTTGACGACCTTGTTGGTGGCCGATACGGCAGCAGACTGGCTGCGCCCCAGGGTAGTGACTTGCGGGTTCATCTAAGCTCCTCTACATATTTCGAAACAAGGTACCCACTCTGAGTCGATCAGGCCGGTACGAGTTCCCGTGTGCGGCCGGGACGTGAAAGTGAGCATACCGTGATGCGGGGCCGATGACCACCCATATGCGAGTGGACGCTGGGCTTCAAAGAGCGTCATTCACCCGGCTTCGTGCCGCGCTGCAGCAGGTTCAACAACTCGACCGGCATCGGGAAGACGATGGTATTGGTCTTGTCGCCGGCGATGTTGGAAAGTGTCTGCAGATAGCGCAGCTGCATGGCCTGCGGCTTGGCGGCGAGAATTTCCGCGGCAGCAAGCAGTTTTTCCGATGCCTGCAGTTCGCCTTCCGCATGGATCACCTTGGCGCGCCGCTCGCGTTCGGCCTCGGCCTGTTTGGCGATCGCACGCACCATCGATTCATCGATGTCGACATGCTTGATTTCGACGTTGGAGACCTTGATGCCCCAGGCGTCGGTCTGGGTGTCCAGTAATTGCTGGATATCCTGATTCAGACGTTCGCGCTCGGACAGCATCTCGTCGAGTTCGTGCTTGCCCAGCACCGCCCGCAACGTGGTTTGCGCCAACTGGCTGGTCGCATTCATGAAATCCTCCACCTGCAGGATCGCCTTGGCCGAGTCGATGACACGGAAATACACCACCGCATTGACCTTGACCGAGACGTTGTCGCGCGAGATCACGTCCTGGCTTGGCACGTCGAATACGACGGTGCGCAGGTCGACCCGTACCATCTGCTGGATGCCGGGCAGGACGACCACCAGTCCCGGCCCCTTCACCTTCCAGAAACGCCCAAGCATGAACACCACGCCGCGCTCATACTCGCGCAGGATGCGCAGGCTGGCGATTATCAGCACGATGATGACAAATACGAGGGTGAGGCCGCTGAATTCAAACATGCTCATTCTCCTTGCCAGGGTTCGACATCGAGGATCAGGTCGTGTCGCGCGCGCACGCGGATCGCGCTGCCGCGTGGGAGGGGGGTCTTGCTGCGCACGCGCCAGTGCTCGCTGTGCACGCGTGCCCAGCCTTCGTGTTCGATATCCTCCAGGGTGACACCCGTGGCGCCAACCAGTTCCTCGGCGCCGGTCACCACCGGCCGCCGGCGCGCGCGCAGCGCCATGCTCGCAACGAAGAAGCTGAACAGTGCGCTGGCCACCGCCACCGGAACGATCAGCATCCACGGCAGCCCGTAGCCGGGCAGATCGGTGTCGATCAGCATGACCGAGCCGATGACGAAGGCGGCGATGCCGCCCAGCCCAAGCGCGCCGAAGCTGGGCACGAACGCCTCCGAAATCATCAGCACGATGCCCAGCAGCATCAGGGCCAGCCCCGCATAGCTGATCGGCATGACCTGCATCGCAAACAGCCCGAGCAGCAGACAGATGCCGCCGACCACGCCGGGAAACAGCATGCCGGGGTTGGCGAATTCGTAGATCAGCCCGTAGATGCCGAGCAGCATCAGGATATAGGCAATGCCGGGGTCGCCGATCACGGCCAGCAGGCGGCTGCGCCAGTCGGGCATGACGCGCTCGACCTTGGCATGGACGGTATCCAGGGTGATCGTCCGATCGCCCAGCTTGACGCTGCGGCCGTTCAGTTGCCGCAGCAGATCGTCCAGATCCGTCGCCACCACGTCGATCACCTTCAATTTCAGCGCCTCCGACGCTGGCAGGCTGACCGCTTCGCGCACGGCGCGTTCGGCCCACTCGGCATTGCGCCCGCGCAACTCGGCCAGGCTGCGAATGTAGGCCGCGGCATCATGTACCACCTTGCGCATCTTGGCATCGCCCGGCGGCGCGTCGGCGGGTCTGGCTGCGTCGGGCTTGTCGCCAGCCGGCGCCAGCTCGACCGGTGTCGCGGCACCGAGGTTGGTGGCCGGCGCCATCGCAGCAATGTGGCTGGCATAGAGGATATAGGTGCCTGCGCTGGCGGCACGCGCGCCCTGGGGCGAGACATAGGTGGCCACAGGCACCGGCGAGGCGAGGATGGCCTTGATGATGTCGCGCATCGAGGTGTCCAGCCCGCCTGGCGTGTCCAGTTCGATCACGACCAGCTGGGCCCGGTCTGCGATCGCCTTGTCCAGGCCGCGTACCAGGTAGTCCGCGCTGGCCGGTCCGATCGCGCCCTGTACTGTCAACACGCGCACGGTGGTGGCGTTGGCGGAAAAAGGCAGCAGAATTAGACAACATGTCCACAGCGCAAAGCGCGACAGAGCGTGAAGCGGGTTCATCTTTCCACTGTAGACGTAATCCCGGACTCCGTCGTGCGCCTAGAGGTAGCGTATCCAGAGATACACGCTGCTTACCGCGATGCTTGCCAGCATGAGCGGAAACGCCATCAGCATGAAGGGCAGGAAGCGGACCGGCTGGCCGGCACGCTCGGCCATGCCGGCGACGACCAGATTCGCCGACGCCCCCACCAGGGTGCCGTTGCCGCCAAGGCAGGCGCCCAGCGACAGCGCCCACCACAGGATGTCGATCTGCTCCGGTGTGAACGCGTTGCCCATGCTCTGGATCACCGGGATCATGGTGGCGACGAAGGGAATATTGTCGACGACGGCGGAGAGTACGGCCGAGACCCACAGGATGGTATAGGCGGTGGCGGTGAAGTTGCCGCCGGTCCACTCGACGATCTTGTGCGCCAGCAGTTCCAGCGCGCCTGCCTTCTCGATACCGGCCACCACCACGAACAGGCCGATGAAAAAGAAGATGGTGATCCATTCGACCTCGCCGAAGGTGTGGTGGATGGCGTGCGACTGCTCTTCGGCTTTCTTGTCATAGACGCGGAGCAGCAGCAGCAGCGCGGCGCCGAACATCGCAATGGTGCCCGGTTCCTGCCCGAGGGCATGCGCGAACACAAAACCCGCGATCACCAGCGCGATGACGAACAGCGCCTGCTTCAGCAGGCGCGCATCGGTAATGGATTCGCGTTCGTTGAACGCCATCACCAGGGCGCGGTCCTCCGGCGCGGCACGCAGCTTGCGTCCCCAGATGAAATAGATGGGGATCAGCGTCAGCGCCATGACGACGGCGGCGACGGGCCCCACGTTGATCAGGAAGTCGTTGAAGGTCAGCTTGGCCGCCGAACCGATCATGATGTTGGGCGGGTCGCCGATCAGCGTCGCGGTACCGCCGATGTTGGAGGCGAAGATCACCGAGAACAGATAGGGATAGGGACCGATGCGCAGGGCATCGGTGATCAGCAGCGTCACCGGGGCGATCAGCAGCACGGTGGTGACGTTGTCCAGCAGCGCGGAGAACACGGCGGTCACGAGCGACAGCATGACCAGCAGGCCCCATGGGTCGGCCTTCACGACCTTGGCGGCCTTGACCGCCACGTACTGGAACACGCCGCTTTTCTGTGTGATGGCGACGATGACCATCATGCCGGTGAGCAGGCTGATGGTGTTGAGGTCGATGCCGTGAAAGGCCTCGGCCTGGTTCAGCACGCCGGCGAACACCATCAATCCGGCTCCGAGCAGTGCGACCACCGAGCGGTTGATCTTCTCGGTGACGATGACGGCGTAGGTCAGCACGAAGATGGCAAGCGACACCACAAGGGGCGACAAGCCGAAGAGGGTTTCGGCGGTTGCGGGATGTGTCATGTCAGATTCCGACCTGGGCGATCAGGTGCGCCAGCAGGGCGCGCCGCGACAGCATGCCCTTGAGCCTGCCGTCCGCTCCCAGAACCGGCAGCGGCGCGGCATGCCGATGCAGCAGCAGGGCGGCTTCCAGCAGCGGGGTGTCTTCATCCAGGGTCGGCAGGTCGAGCAGCTCCACATCGAGCACTCGCTTGGCCGCCAGTTCCTTGATGTGGGTTGCGATCAGCGCGGTTCCGTCGCCGACGAAGCGCAGGTCCTTCAGGCCGTGCTCGCCGCGCGCGCTGGCCGGCAGCAGTTCACCCAGGATGTCGTTGATGTCCACCAACCCGGCCCATATGCCGCCATTGCAGACAGGCAGGTGGTTGACGCCCTTGTCCAGCATCAGGCGCAAGGCCTCCAGCAGGGACGTGTCCGGACGCAGGCAAACAGGTTCCGGAAGGAGTGGCACGGCGCGCAGGGTCATGGCAGGCGGCTTTCGTGGGTAAAGACCGCATTTTTGCAGATGCGCCGGGCTGACGGTAGCGCATTCATGCCGCTGCGCCCGCGTGGCGACCATAGTAGGCCTTCAGCATGAAGGGCGGCGCAACCGTGGTGAGCGCGATGACGATCAGCAGCGCAGCATAGGTCTCGGCATCGAGGATGCCCTGGTTCAACCCCAGCTGCGCGAAGATCAGGCCAACCTCGCCGCGCGGAATCATCGACAGGCCGATGGCCACCTGGCGGAAACGGCTTTCGCGGATGAAGAAGCCGGCGGCGAGTTTGCCGACGATGGCTACCACGATCAGGGCGCCGCCCAGCTGCCAGACGCGGGGCGAGCCCCAGTCCACCGTGTTGAGGTTGAGCGATACGCCGACCATCACGAAGAACAGCGGGGCGAAGGTGTGGATCAGCGGCCGCATCTGTTCTTCCAGCCGGTGCGCCAGTTGCGGGCTGGGTGCGAACCAGCGGTCGAGCGCCGGCATGCCGAGCCGGCTCATCACGTCGAAGCGGAAGTGTTGCGACAGCGCGATGCCTGCTGCGAAGCCGCCCATGATCAGCGGTGCGCCCACCGCATGCGCCAGCCAGGAAAACAGCAGGATCAATGCGAGCGCCATGGTGATGAGCAGGCCGGGGGTGGCCGAGCGCTGGTCGTAATGGTCGATGATCTGGCCGGCCAGCTTGGCGACCAGCGGCGACAGCAGCATGAACAGCACGATGAAGAGCGCGACCGTGCCGGTGGCCGCCAGCGAGACTTCGCGCTGCTCGGCGAACTGGTACAGGAAGGCCAGGGCGAGCACGCCGAGAATATCGTCCAGCACTGCCGCGCCGATCACGATCTGCGCCTCGTCCGTGTGCCGCTTGCCGAGGTCGTCGAGCACCCGCACGGTGATGCCGATGCTGGTCGCGGTCAGCGTGCCGCCGATGAACAGTGCCACCAGATTGTCGAGGCCGAAGCCCCAGCGGCAGACGGCATAGCCGAGCGCGAAAGGCAGGGCGAAGCCGATGACCGCCACGACGATGGGCTTGATGCCGGACTTGGCCAAGCGGAACAGGTCGGTATCCATGCCGACCTCGAACAGCAGCAGGATGATGCCGATCTCCGCCAGCAGCTTCATGGTGTCGTCGGGCGAGATCCAGCCCAGCAGCGACGGACCGATCAACAGACCGGCCAGCAACTCGCCGATCACCGACGGGATGCCGTGGCGTCCCGCGATCTCGGAAAACAGCCGCGCGGCGATCAGGATGACGGCGAGGTACAGAAAGAATTGGTGGAGTTCCATGGGGATGTCCTGTCGGGTAAGGGTTCAGCCGGCGTCAGGTTTGTTGTTGTGGGCACTCAGGGCGACGCGCAGCGGGATTATCTTAACGTGCATGACAAGCGCAGGGTGAATTGGGCTTGCGTAGATAAATAATTTTGTGCAAACATAAAAAGGCAGCTCGCCCACCATCCAGTTCATGGCCAGGGGTGTCAGGGGACCTGCGCATCATCCTGCGATCCGGCTTGCCGGCAATCGCGCATCCGAATTTCCTTTCAGCGTGTCCGGCTCGAGTTTTCTCTGTCGATACGGCTGTCCTCATCGATTTGGCCTGGGAAAGGAATACGTTGAAGCACGACTGGAAAATTGTGGCGGTGGGTTGCCTGTTCACGTCCACTGCCCTGGCCGACACGGTCACGCTCCTCAATGGAGACCGCCTGAGCGGTACCCTCGTTCGCCTGGAAACCAAAACCTTGTGGTTGAAAACCGCCTATGCAGGCACGCTCAAATTGCCATGGACCCAGGTGGACCAGATCGAAACCGACGCGCCGGTGCGGGTGCGCCTGGCCGACGGAACCGAACTGGACGGCCAATTACAGGCCGACCGCGCACGCCAAGTGCGCATCCGGATCGGCAGCCTGGCCGAGACTGCTCCATTGGCACTCGACCGCATCGACGCCATCAACCCGCCGCGGCAGAGCGACCGGACCGTATTGAGCGGACGCGCATCGCTGGGCGGCAACCTTGCGCGTGGCAATACCGATGCACAGGCCCTACATCTGGACGGCGAACTGGTCGCGCGCAATGCCGGCCAGCGCGTGACGCTCGACGGCGAACTCAACGAGGCGGGGCAGGATGGCGTCGAGACTGCGTCGAACTGGCGGGTGGGGATGAAATACGACCATTTCGCCAGCGAGCGCATCTATTACTATGCGAACACCCGCTTCGACCATGACGGGCAGGCCGGCCTCGATCTGCGCAGCACGCTGGGCGCAGGGGCCGGCCGCCAGTTATTCGAGCGCGACGATCTCAAGCTGTCGCTGGAAGGCGGCCTGAGCCTGGTGAACGAAGACTACGCCCACGCGGCCGACACCCGTTTTCCCAGTGCGAGATTCGGCGCCCGCTACGAGCAGACTGTCTGGCAGGGGCGCCTGAAGCTGTTCCACAACAGCGACCTGCTGTTGAGCCTGGAGTCGCTGGATGATTACCTCTACCAGAGTCGTACCGGGTTCCGGGTGCCAATGGGCAAGGGTTTCAGTCTGGGGACCCAGGTGAATTTCGATTACGACGCCGTGCCCGCTGCGGGCAAGGGCAGTGCCGACACGGCTCTGCTGTTCAAACTGGATTACACGATCTAGCCTGAGGAATCTTCGGTTGGCCAGTGTGTCAATAGAAACTATTGTGCAATATGTTTTATGTGAGTGTTCATCATGACGATGCCGAGTGAAGCGACAGCACCCCACGCTGCGGTCCGGGAGGACAGCCAGACTGTGATTGCCTTTGGCGAAACCCTGGTCGATCAGTTTCGCGACCGCAACGTGCTGGGCGGCGCGCCATTCAACGTGGCGTGTCATCTCGGCGCGCTGGGTGCGCACCCAGTATTGGTGACGCGGGCGGGCAAGGACGCGCTGGGCGATCAGCTGTTGCAGGCGATGGGCGAACGCGGCCTCGACATGCGCGGCGTGCAGCGCGATCCGGCGCGTCCGACCGGACGGGTCAAGGTGACCGAGACCGCTCGCGGCCATGCGTTCGACATTCTGTCCGACCAGGCCTACGACCACATTCACGCCAGTCTGGCACGGATGGTAGGCCTGTCCTTACATCCGCAGATGGTCTACTTCGGCACACTGTCGCAGCGGGGTGATTCGCGCCGTGCGTTGCGTGAACTGCTTGCCACGGTCGATGCTTGCGCGTTTCTGGACGTCAACCTGCGCGACCCCTGGGTGGATGCCGACACCTTGCGCTGGTCCCTGCAGCAGGCCCGCGTGGTCAAGCTCAATGAGGACGAACTGGTTCGCATTGGCGATCTTTTTTCGCTCGATGGCGCCACGCCGCAAGCCCGAGCCGCCGTGCTGCTGTCGGGTTTCGACCTGCAGAGGCTGGTCGTGACCTGCGGCGCGGGGGGCGCCTGGACGCTCGATGCCGCCGGGCGTATCGAATCGGTGACCGGGACGCCGCTGAGCCAGGTGGTCGATACCGTGGGGGCGGGCGATGGCTTTGCCGCCGTGTTCATGCTCGGCATGTTGCGCGGCTGGCCTCTGGCCAAGCAGCTGGCGCGCGCCGATGCCTTCGCTCGCGCCTTGTGCGGCATACGTGGTGCGGTACCGGCCTCGCAGGATTTCTATCGTCCGTTCATACGCGACTGGCGGCTCGAATCTGAGGTGATGCGTGCGTGATATCTATGTGCTGATGCTGAGTGTGCACGGGCTGATGCGTGGACACGACCTGGAACTGGGGCGCGACGCCGATACCGGTGGCCAGACGCTCTACGTGATCGAACTGGCGCGGGCGCTGGGGCGCCATCCCCGGATCGAGCAGGTCGACGTGGTCACGCGCCTGGTCGACGATGCCTCGGTGTCGCCGGACTATGCGGTGCCGAGCGAAGCGCTGGGGGAGCGTGCGCGTCTGGTGCGGCTGCCCTGCGGGCCGAGGCGTTATCTGCGCAAGGAAAGCCTGTGGAGTCACCTCGATCAACTGGTCGACCGCATCCTCAGCTATCTGCGCCAGCAACCGCGCCTGCCCGATGTCATCCACAGCCACTATGCCGACGCCGGCTACGTGGGCGTGCATCTGTCGCAGCTGCTGGGTGTTCCGCTGGTGCATACCGGCCACTCGCTCGGGCGCTGCAAGCGTCAGCGTTTGCTCGACCATGGCCGCAAGGCGCAGGCGATCGATCGCCAGTTCAATTTTGCGCGTCGTATCGCTGCCGAGGAGGAGGTGCTCGAACACGCCGCCCTGGTGGTCACCAGTACCGCGCAGGAAAGCAGCGAACAGTATGGCCTGTATGACAACCATCAGCCGGCACGGATCGTGGTGGTTCCGCCCGGCACCGATACGTCGCGTTTCGCGCCGCCCGGGCGTGCGCCGATTCCTCCCCATGTGCCGGCGCTGGTCGATCGCTTTTTCATGCAGCCGAAGAAGCCGCTCATCCTCGCCATCTGCCGTCCCGAAATGCGCAAGAACCTGGAACGGCTGGTGGCGGCCTATGGCGAATCGCCCGAGTTGCGCGCGCGCGCCAATCTCGCGATCGTGGCGGGCAACCGTGACGACATTCGCAATCTGGATGAGGCCCAGGCGGATGTATTGAAGGGTTTGTTGCTCGACGTCGACCGCTACGACCTGTGGGGCAGCGTGGCGCTGCCCAAACAGCATCAGCCGGACGATATCCCAGCGCTCTACCGGTTGGCGGCACAACGCCGGGGTGTGTTCGTCAATCCGGCACTGACCGAGCCTTTTGGCCTGACCCTGATCGAAGCGGCAGCGAGCGGTCTGCCGGTGGTCGCCACCCGCGACGGCGGCCCCCCCGACATCATTGCGCATTGCGAAAACGGTGTGCTGGTCGATCCCCTCGACAGCACGGACATCGCGCGCGGCCTGCTCGACGTGGTGTCGGACCCCCGTGCCTGGCAGCGCTATGCGCGGCGTGGCATCAGCGGTGTGGCACGTCACTACACCTGGGATGCCCATGTCGAGAAATACCTCAAGGCGGTCGACCGGGTGATCCGCCGTAGCCGCAAACAGGTACGGCGCGAACGCGAAGTGCATCGTCCAGCGGCCAGCCTCATGCCCTACGTGCGGCGCATGCTGGTCAGCGACATCGATAACACATTGCTGGGCGACCGCGCCGGTCTCGACGCCCTGATTCGCGTACTCCGCACGCAGCCGCGCGGCTTCGGCTTCGGCGTGGCGACCGGGCGCCATCTGCCGAGTACGCTCGACGTGTTGCGGCAGTCGCGTGTCCCGCTGCCCGACGTACTGATCACCGCAGTCGGCAGTGAAATCCATTATGGTCCCGAGATCCGCCCCGATAGCGGATGGCGCCGCCATATCCAGCACCTGTGGCGGCGCGATGCCGTGGCTTCGTTGTTCACAGGCCTGCCAGGGCTGACGCTGCAATCCGACGATCAGCAAAGTGAATTCAAACTGAGTTTCAACGCCGACCCGGATACGGCGCCGACATTGCGCGAACTCAAGGCACTTCTACGCCGGGCAGGGCTGCATGCCAACCTGATCCATTCGCACGATGTCTTCCTCGACGTGCTGCCGGTCCGCGCATCCAAGGGGCAGGCCATCCGTTATCTGGCCTATAAATGGGGATTGCCGTTGCGTGCCTTCCTGGTGGCGGGCGACTCCGGCAACGATCTGGAAATGCTGGTCGGGGACACGCAGGCCGTGGTGGTGTCCAACCATAGCGCCGAACTGGAAAAGCTGCGCGGGCTGGAACAGATCTATTTCGCCGAGACGCCCAGCGCATCCGGCATTCTCGAAGGCATGGCGCATTACGGGTTCGCCTGCAACCCGGCGCCGACGTTACAGCAGGAGGCGGCATGATCGACGCATTGAGAACCTGGACGACGGATCATCGCGATCCGGTGGATGCCTTTCTGCGCCGCTGTTTCGCCGAGAACCGCGTGCTGCTGCTGCAAAGCGACCTGTGCCATGTGCTCGACACCCTGGCTGCGGAATCCGCCAGTTCGCTCGACGGCACGCCGCTGCAACAGGCTGTACGTCATTTCCAGGAAGGCGTGTTCCAGCACCCCTGGGCCTATTTCGCCTTGCGCGAAGGGGCGGGACGCTGGCGTTATCTGCGCATGCATCAGGAGCAACTGATGCCGGAAAGCGTGTCGGTGAGCGAATTCCTCGCGTCCAAGGAGTTGTTCGTGAAACCGCCGAACGACGGCGACAGCGTGCTGGAAATCGATTTCGAACCCTTCGGCCGCCATGTGCCGCGGCTGCAGGAAACGCGCTCGATCGGGCAGGGTGTGCTGCATCTCAACCGGCATCTGGCGAGCGCGATGTTCACCCGGCCCGAGGTGGGCCACGCGCGGATGCTGAACTTCCTGCGCATGCACTCGATCGACGGCCAGCAGCTGATGCTGGCGCCGCACCTCGGCGACGTGACTGCCTTGCGTGCCGCCTTGCGCGAGGCCATGCAGCAGCTCGAAGCGCGCGACCCCGACACGCCGTGGGTCGACCTGGCGGCCGCGCTTGGCCGGCTGGGATTCGAGCCTGGCTGGGGTGCCACGGCGGCGCGGACGAGCGAAACCATGGGCCTGCTGGTCGATATCCTGGAAGCTCCGTCGCCCACCGCGCTGGAAGCGTTCCTGGCGCGCATCCCGATGATCTCGCGTCTGCTGATTTTGTCGCCGCACGGCTATTTCGGCCAGGACAATGTGCTGGGGCGCCCCGACACCGGCGGTCAGGTCGTCTACATCCTCGACCAGGTACGCGCGCTGGAGCACGAGATGCGCGACCGCATGGCGATCCAAGGTGTGCAGGTCGATCCGAAGATCGTCGTCGTGACCCGACTGATTCCCGAGTCGGACGGCACCACCTGCAACATGCCGCTGGAAAAAATCCAGGGCACGGACCATGCCTGGATCGTGCGCGTGCCCTTCCATCATTCCAACGGTGAAATCGTGCGGCAATGGATTTCGCGTTTCGAAATCTGGCCCTACCTGGAAGCCTTTTCGGTCCATGTCGAACGCGAGGCGCTCGCGCAGCTCGACGGACGGCCGGACCTCATCATCGGCAACTATTCCGACGGCAACCTGGTGGCCAGCCTGCTGTCGGAGCGGCTCGGCGTGACCCAGTGCAACATCGCCCATGCGCTGGAGCAGACCAAGTACCTGCACTCGGCGCTGTACTGGGAAGCCAACGACGCGACCTATCACTTTGCCTGCCAGTACACGGCGGATCTGATCGGCATGAACCATGCCGACTTCATCATCACCAGCACCTACCAGGAAATCGCCGGCACCGCACACAGCATCGGGCAGTACGAAAGCTACCGTGCGTATACCCTGCCGGGCTTGTACCGTGTCGTCAACGGCATCGACCTGTTCGATCCCAAGTTCAACATCGTGTCGCCGGGCGCCGACGCCGGTATCTATTTCCCTTACACCGACACGGCGCGACGCCTGCATTCACTGATGCCCGAGATCGAGCGCCTGCTCTATGCGCCCGACCCCGGGGTGCCCTATCGCGGCCAATTCGCTGATCCCGACAAGCCCTTGATCTTCACCATGGCGCGGCTCGACCGCATCAAGAACCTGACCGGCCTGACCGAATGGTTCGGTGCCTGCGAACGCTTGGCCGAAGCCGCCAATCTGGTCGTGGTCGGCGGCTACATCGATGCGGCGGCCTCGACCGACGAGGAGGAGAAGGCCGAGATCGCCCGCATGCATGCGCTGATGGACCAGTACCGGCTGGATGGACGGATGCGCTGGCTGGGCACTCGCCTTGACAAGAACCTGGCCGGCGAACTCTACCGCCATGTCGCCGACCGGCGTGGTGTATTTGTCCAGCCCGCATTGTTCGAAGCCTTCGGCCTCACGCTGATCGAAGCGATGGCCTCCGGCCTGCCGGTGTTCGCCACGCGCTACGGTGGGCCGCTCGAGATCATCCAGCACGGCGTGTCGGGTTTCCACATCGACCCCAACGAGGGCGCGGCCGCCGCCGAGGCGATCGCCGATTTCCTGCAGCAGTGTGCGGCCGATCCGACGCGCTGGCAGCGTATTTCAACCGGCTCCCTGGCGCGCGTGGCCGCCCGATACACCTGGCAGTTGTACGCCGAACGCATGATGACGCTGTCGCGCATCTACGGTTTCTGGAAATTCGTCAGCAATCTGGAGCGCGGCGAAGTCAGCCGCTACCTGCAACTGTTTCATCATCTGCAATTTCGCCCGCTGGCGCGCGCAGTAGGAAAGGACTGAATGTCATGCCCACGGATTATCTGAACACGGCAATCGGCTATCTAGGGGAATGGCGCGAACTGGTCGTGACCGCCCTGCATGTCCTCCTCATCCTGGGGCTGTCATGGCTGGTCTTGTGCGTCGCGCGCAAGGCCGTGGCGCGGTTGCGGCGGCACATGCAGCACGATGTCGACGATCCCGAACGGATCAAGCGGCTCAATACGCTGGAGCAGGTGTTTCGCTACATCATCCTGGTGGTCGTCACGCTGGTCACCGCCATGCTGGTCCTGAGCGAGGTCGGCATCTCGATCGCGCCCATCCTGGCCGCCGCCGGCGTGCTGGGCATCGCCATCGGCTTTGGCGCGCAAAGCCTGGTCAAGGATTACTTCACCGGCCTGTTCCTGTTGCTGGAAAACCAGATACGCCAGGGCGACGTGGTGGAAGTGGCCGGCAAGGGCGGCCTGGTCGAGGAGATGACCCTGCGCTATATCCGCCTGCGCGATTACGAAGGCAGCGTGCATTACATCCCGAATGGACACGTCGATACCGTGACCAACCGCAGCCGCGGTTTCGCCTATGCTGTGATCGATGTCGGCGTCGCCTACCGTGAGGATGTCGACGAAATCTATGGCTTGATGCGTGAGGTGGCGACCGGGTTGCGCGCCGATCCGGAACTGGGCGGCAAGATTGTCGATGACCTTGAAATTGCCGGCGTCGACCAATGGGGGGATTCGGCCGTCGTGATCCGCTGTCGCTTCAAGGTGATGCCGCTGGAGCAGTGGGGCGTACGGCGCGAATTCCTGTACCGCCTGAAAAAGGCGTTCGACGCCGCCGGCGTCGAGATTCCCTTCCCGCATCTCACCGTGTATGCCGGACAGAACAAGGACGGCAGCGCGCCGCCGCTGCGTCTGCTGCAGGAAGTGCCGGCAGCGACGTCCTGAGGCGCAACGGCTCGACGCGTGGATTCGCTAGGCGGTATGGCCTGCAATCAGCACGTCGCTGCTGGAATGCGTCAGCACGTGCTGGGTGACGCTACCGAGCAGCAGTTCTTCCATTACCGATTGCCCATGTTTGCCCATCACGATCAGGTCGGCATCCATCGTCTGCTCGTGTTCCAGTATGCGTAACGTGGCGGCGCCATGCACGAATTGACGCGTCAGCTGCCGAGCCGGCACCCGTAGCCTGCCGATGAAAGCCTCCATCGCTTTCCGTGCGGCATCGCGCGCCTGAATCCGATATTCATGAATCTGCTGGTCATCGATTCCGGCGAGTTGGAATGTGCTCTCCCATTCCACCTCGAACGCATGCAGCAGCACGATGTCGGCGTCAGGTAGCCAGGCATGGGCGGCATGGATGGCGGCGGCGGCGTGATCGGAGAAATCGACGGGCGCGAGGATGCGCCGATAGTGTGCCTGCGGGCGTTGCTTGACTGCGAGCAACGGGCGGCGGGATTTGCGCAGGACGCGTTCGGTGGTGGAGCCGAGCAGTACCTCCACTACGAAATGTTTACCCCGTGCGCCCATCACCAGCAGGTCGGCCGGGCGCGTCTCGACAAGGTCGACCAGGGCGGCGGCCGCGGATCCCTGTGTCACGACGGTATCGATGCTGTACGTATGGTGTTCCGCCAGATGGGCAGCCAGTTCGTCCAGGCTTTTTCCTGCCTGGGCGAGCAGCTGCGTTTCCAGGGTGACGGCTTCGTCGGGCAGCATGCGGTGCAGTGCGTCGAGCGCCGATCCGCTGACGATATGCGCGAGGGTGAGGCCGGCCCCGGGACGCGTTTGCGCAAGCTGTGCGGCACGTTCCAGCGCATGGCGTGCAGGAGCGGAAAAGTCGGTGGCGGCAAGCAGGGTACGGGCCTGGGTCATGGCGACTCCTTGGTCGGAAACAGTGCGGCGATGGAAGCAAAGCAGGCCGTGCGCACGAAGGCATCGGGCTGGCCGTTGTCGTCTCGAGGCAAACCATCCCGCAAGCTGCCCTTGCTTTCCGGCAATGGTAGTTCATATTGCGCGGCGCGCCGGGCGACGCCCGGTGTCTCGACGATTGCAGGCAACCATCATGTTACCCTTTGGCTATGGACATCCATGTCCTGCCGATTCGGTGGCAGGCATGTTGCGGCATGCGGGATGCCCGGTATTGGCCCGGCCCGTTACCGCCAGGCAATCGGGAGTATTCGTTTCGAGGTGTCGCCGGATTCGAGGCTGCATCAAACGCGTTATGCAGGAAATCGCATTCATCTGGGCTTCGTTGTTCGCCTGTCTCGCCGTGATCGGCGTGGCGGGCGTGAGGCTTTCGCGCTATGGCGACATCATCGCCGAGAAAAGCGGACTCAGCCGCGGCTGGGTGGGCCTGATCCTGCTGGCCACGGTCACGTCGCTGCCGGAACTGGTCACCGGCCTGTCTTCGGTGACGATCGCCCAGGTGCCGGATATCGCCGTGGGCGACATCATGGGCAGCTGCGTGTTCAACCTGCTCATCATCGTGCTGCTGGATTTCCTGTATCGCAAGGAATCCGTCTACACCCGTGCACGGCAGGGCAACGTGCTGTCCGCCGGCTACGGCATCGCATTGATCGGTTTCGCCGGGTTCAATCTGCTGCTGTACCGTGCCGGAACCTTTCCTTCCCTTGGCCATGTCGGCCTCTATACGCCGGTCATCCTGTTGCTGTACCTGCTGGCCATGCGCTCGCTCTATCGGTATGAACAGGCGCAGGTCACCGAATACGTGGAAGATCGCGTCGAGATCCACCCCGAGATGACGCTGAAGCAGGCCGTCCAGGGCTATGCCCTGGCCTCGGTCGCGGTGGTGGCAGCCGGTGCGTGGCTGCCGTTCATCGCCAAGGACCTGGCCGTGGCCATGGCCTGGGAACAGAGTTTCGTGGGGACGCTGTTCGTTGCGGCCGTCACCTCCGCACCCGAAGTCGTGGTCACGATCGCTGCGCTCCGCATCGGCGCAGTCGATCTGGCCATCGGCAACCTGTTCGGCAGCAATCTGTTCAATATCGCCATTCTCGCCATTGACGATCTGGTCTACCTGCCCGGCCCGTTGCTGGCGCATGTGTCGATCACCCATGCCACCTCGGCCTTCTCCGCCATGATGATGAGCGGGCTGGCCGTAGTCGGACTGGTGCTGCGGCCCGCTTCGCGCGTATTCCGCACAGTCAGCTGGATCAGCTTGCTGCTGCTGGTCATTTATCTGTTGAACACACTCTTCCTCTATTTGCATGGCGACTGATCGCGGCGAATCGGTCCGGCACTGGCATTGCCTCGACAGCGAGGCGGTCGCCGCACATCTCGACAGCGACCCGGACGTGGGATTGACTGCCGAAGCCGCCAAATCGCGGCTTGGCCGGGTAGGCCCCAACACCCTGTACGAAGCCGGCCGCCGCCATCCGCTCGCCATGCTGGCGTCGCAGTTCACCGACTTCATGATCCTGGTGCTGATCGCCGCGGCGGTGATCGCAGGTTTCATCGGCGAGCCACAGGACACCATCGCCATCGTGGTCATCGTGTTCCTTAACGGCATCATCGGTTTCGTCCAGGAATACCGCGCCGAGCGCGCGATGGCGGCCTTGAAGAAAATGGCCAGCCCGCAGGCGCGCGTCATCCGCGACGGACACCCCGCGCTGATTGACGCGACGGAGCTGGTGCCCGGCGACCTGGTTGAACTCGAGGCCGGCAACATCGTGCCGGCCGACCTGCGCCTGATCGAACTGGCCTCGCTCAAGGTCGACGAATCCGCGCTCACCGGCGAGTCGCAGCCGGTCGACAAGCGGCTCGTCCCGCTGCATGAAACCGACCTGCCGCTCGGCGACCGCCTCAATCTGGCGTACAAGGGAACGATCGCCACCTACGGGCGCGCGCGGGGGCTGGTGGTAGCCACCGGCATGCAGACGGAGCTGGGCAAGATCGCCGCGTTGCTGTCCGGGGAATCCGGCAAGACGCCGCTGCAAAAGCGCCTGGCGCGTTTCGGCCAGAGCCTGGCGCTGGTGGTGCTGGCGATCTGCGCCATCATCTTCGTGGCGGGTTGGCTGCGCGGCGAGCCGCCGCTGACGATGCTGCTCACCGCGGTCAGCCTGGCGGTCGCCGCCATCCCCGAGGCGCTGCCGGCGGTGGTGACCATCTCGCTCGCGCTGGGGGCGGCACGCATGGTGAAGCAGAACGCGCTGATCCGTCGTCTGCCCGCGGTGGAAACGCTCGGCTCGGTCACCACCATCTGCTCCGACAAGACCGGCACGCTCACGCAGAACCGCATGCAGGTCGATTGCGTGCTCGCGGGCGGCGAAACCCGCCCGGGCCTGCCCGGGGACGAATCGCCGCTGTGGCATGAACTGGGGCTCGCCATGGCGCTGTGCAACGATGCCGTGGCCAGTGGCGACGGCAAGCTGAGCGGCGATCCCACCGAAACCGCGCTGCTCGAAGCCGCACAGGCGGCCGGATTCAGCAAGCAGGAATGGCAGGTAACGCTGCCGCGCCTGGCCGAACTTCCCTTCGATTCCGATCGTGCGCGCATGAGCACGCTGCACCGCGAGGGCGAGGCGGTCCTGCTGCTGGTGAAGGGCGCGCCCGAAGGCGTGCTGGCGCTGTGTGCCGATCAACTGGGCGTTGGCGAAACCGTCGCCATCGATCAGGCCGCGCTGCATGACGAAGCCGAACGGCTGGCCGCGCAGGGCTTGCGCGTCCTGGCCTTCGCGCTGAAGCGGCTGCCGGATCTGCCAGCCACGCTCGATGCCGCCACGCTGGAAAGCGATCTGACCTTCATCGGGCTGGCCGGCCTGATCGACCCGCCGCGCCCCGAGGCGGCCGAATCGGTGGCCGCCTGCAAGGCCGCCGGCATCATCCCCGTGATGATTACCGGCGACCATCCCGCCACCGCGCGCGCCATCGCCCACCGGCTCGGCATCATCGACGACGGCGGCAAGGTGCTCACCGGCGGCAGGCTGGCGCGGCTGTCGCTGGCGGAATTCGAGCGCGAGGTGGAATCGGTACGGGTGTACGCCCGCATCAATCCGGAGCAGAAGATCAAGATCGTGCAGGCGCTGCAGGACAAGGGCGAGTTCGTCGCCATGACCGGCGACGGCGTGAACGACGCGCCGGCGCTGAAGATGGCCGACATCGGCGTCGCGATGGGCAAGGGCGGCACCGACGTCGCGCGCGAGGCGGCAGCGATGACGCTGCTCGACGACAACTTCGCCACCATCGTCCACGCGGTGCGCGAGGGGCGCCGCATCTTCGACAACATCCGCAAGTTCGTCAAATACACCATGACGAGCAACTCGGGCGAGATCTGGACCATCTTCCTCGCGCCCTTTCTCGGCCTGCCGATCCCGCTGCTGCCGATCCACATTCTGTGGATCAACCTCGTCACCGACGGCCTGCCGGGGCTCGCGCTCGCCGGCGAGCGCGCCGAACGCGACGTCATGCAGCGGCCGCCGCGACCGCCGAAAGAAAGCATCTTCGCTCATGGCATGTGGCAACACATCCTGTGGGTGGGCCTGCTGATGGGCGGCGTGTCGCTGCTGACCCAGGCGTGGGCGATCCATGTCGGTACGGCGCACTGGCAGAGCATGGTGTTCACCGTGCTCACGCTGTCGCAGCTGGGCCATGTGCTGGCGATCCGCTCCGAGCGCGAGTCGCTGTTCACCCTGGGGGCGCTCTCCAACGTACCGCTGGCCGGCGCGCTGCTGCTGACCTTCATCCTGCAGATGGCCGTGCTCTACGTGCCCTGGCTCAATCCCATCTTCAGGACCGCGCCGCTGAGCGCAGGCGAACTGGCGATGTGCCTGGGCCTGTCGTCGGTGGTGTTCGTCGGGGTGGAAATCGAGAAGGCGCTGGTGCGGCGCGGCTGGCTTTACGCCAGTCCGTAGCCGAGGGGTCAGAGTTCAGACAAGGGCTTTTGCGCGTATTGCGTGTTGACTTCGCCCATGTGCGCGATCAGCGTCGCCAGATCCTGATTGAGGCGGGCCAAGGCGTCATCCGACAACTGTCCCAGGGCGTGCGTCAGGATGCCGGTCAGTGGCTGCGGCGCCTTCCCCAGTGCTTTTTCCCCGGCATCGGTGAGATACAGGCGTACTACGCGCTGGTCCACACTATTGCGTTCGCGCCGGATCAATCCTGATTTCTCGATCTTGTCGAGCAGATTGCTGGCCGTGGAAGCATGGATCGACAAGGCCTGTGCCAGTTCGGACACCTTCATGCCGGGCGTCTGGTGCAGCGCGGCCATGGCCCAGATCTGCGCTCCGCTGACGCCGCAGGCTTTTTCAACCGCCTGGAAATGCTGGCGCACGGCGCCGAAAATCACGCGAAACTGGCGCAGGGCTTCCCTGGCGGCGAGGGCGTTGGGGCTCAAGATGCAATCTCCGGATACGGCAAAGTGCTAATCATCGCAGGAATTTCAGGCGGCCGTGTCCATCACCTGCGCCCACAGCGCCGTGACCGTGGCGCGTACGCTTTCCAGCGCAGCCGGCGGCACGCGGGCGTATTCCGCGCCGCTGAGCTTGATCGCGTGCTGTCGGCGGCGCAGTTCGCGATAGGCGTCGGCGGCAGCCTGGGCGAGGGGGGCGGGGATCAGGCCGGCTGCACCGGCGCGCTGCAGCAGCGCGATATTGCCGACGTTGTCGGCGAGTTCGGGGTGGCCGGCGCTATGCCGCAGCACCAGATACTGCACGCAGAATTCGACGTCGACGATGCCGCCACGGTCGTGCTTGAGATCGAACAGGTCGGAATCGTTGACGTGGCCGGCGTGCATTTTCTCGCGCATCGCCAGTACGTCCTCGCGTAGCTTGGCGGCATCGCGCGGGGCGCTCAGCACTTCACGACGCAGGCGCTCGAAGCTTGCGCCGATCATCGTGTCGCCGCAGACGAAGCGGGCGCGCGTCAGCGCCTGGTGCTCCCACACCCAGGCGTGTTGCAACTGGTAGTCGCGGAAGGCCTCGGTCGAGCTGACCAGCAGGCCGGAGGCGCCGTCCGGGCGCAAACGCAGGTCGGTTTCATACAGGATGCCGGTTGAAGTAAGCGTGCCGAGCCAGGTGTTGATGCGCTGCGCCAGCCGCGCGTAGATTTCCTGCGCGCGTTCGTCCGCATCGTCATAAAGGAACACCAGGTCGAGGTCGGAGGCGTAGCCGAGTTCCTTGCCGCCGAGCTTGCCGTAGCCGACGATGGCGAAGCGCGGCGTTTCGCGGTGGCGCGTCTTCAGGCCGGCCCAGCAGCGTGCCAGGGTTTCGTTCAACAGCGTGTCGGCAAGATAGGAGAGGTGGTCGGACAGCGCTTCCAGCGTCAGCCGCCCCGCCACATCCTGTGCGAGCAGATGCAGCGTCTGCACCTGCTTGAAGCGGCGCAGCGCATCCATCTGCGCCTCGGTGTCGCCAGGGTGGGCATCCAGTTCCTCGCGCAGCTGGGCGGCGAGCTGCGTCCAGTCGGGCGTGCTCATCAGGTGTTGCGGCGCGATCAGTTCGTCCAGCAGTTGCGGCTGCCGCGTGATCATCTGAGCAGCCCATGGGCTTGCCGCCAGCAGGCGTACCAGCTGGCGCAATGCCGCCGGATATTCGGCCAGCAGCGCGAGATACGTGGCGCGCCGGGAAACGGACTGGATGAGCGCGGCGAAGCGCTCCAGCGTGACCGCCGGGTCGGTCTGGCTGCCGATGACTTCGAGCGCTGGCGGCAGCAGGGCGTTGAGCCGGAGCTGCGTCGATTCGGGCAGCCGTGTGGTGTTCTGGCGCAAGGCGTCGAGCGTCGCCAGTACGCGCGGCGGGTCGTCGTAGCCGGCATTCTCCAGCAGCGCCTGGGTGGCGTCGGCGTCTGCGGTGCCGCAGCACACGGCGGTCAGCGGATGGCTGTTCTGGTCGGTCTGCGGTGCGGCGAATACCTGCTCGAAATGGCGCGTGACCTTATTCCGATGGCGGTCGAGCGCCGTCAGCATGGCCGTGTAATCGGGGAACCCCATCGCCTCGGCGAGCATGGCCTGCGATTCGGTATCGTCCGGCAGGAGCTGGGTTTGTGCGTCGTCGAGGTACTGGATGCGGTGTTCCAGCCGGCGCAGGAAATCGTAGGCGGCAGCGAGTTCCTGCTGCGCGTCGGCCGTCATCAGGCCGGTCTTCACCAGTGCGTCCAGCACGACCAATGTCGGTTGCTGCTGCAATGCAGCAATCTGGCCGCCGCGGATGAGCTGGAACACCTGCGCGGTGAATTCGATTTCGCGGATGCCACCCGGCCCCAGCTTGACGTTGTGCGCCATCTCGCGACGCGCGACCTCGCGACGGATCTGCACATGCAGGTCGCGGATCGCGGCGAAGGCGCCGAAATCGAGGTATTTGCGGAACACGAAGGGCCGCACGATCTGCATCAGTTCGTCGTGTCGGCTGCCGGTGAGCGGGCGCGCCTTGATCCAGGCATAACGCTCCCACGGCCGCCCCTGCGCCACCAGGTAGTCTTCCAGCATCGCGTAGCCCATCGCGAACGGGCCGGATTCGCCCCACGGGCGCAGCCGCAGGTCGACACGGAAAACATAGCCGTCGGCGGTGTTCTCCCCCAGCGCGGCGGCGAGCTTGCGCCCCAGGCGGATGAAGAATTCGTGGTTGGAAAGCGGGCGGATCGAGGCGGACGGATCGTCGGCCGCGGTGTCGCCTTCCTCAGGGTAGAGATAGATGAGATCGATGTCGGACGACACGTTGAGCTCAAAGCCGCCGAGCTTGCCCATGCCGACCACGACCATCTGCTGTGGAATTCCGTTTTCGTCGCGCGGCTCGCCGTGGCGCGCGGCCAGTTCGGCGTGATGGAAATCGAGTGCGGCGGCAATGCACACCTCGGCCAGCGTGCTGTAGGTGGCCATCACCTCGGCGAGATCGGCCTGGTTCGCCAGATCGCGCGCGGTGACGATCAGCCATATCCGCTGGCGCAATTGCCGTAGGCGCTGGTGCAGGGCGGCCTCGTCGGCACAGGCAGGCTCGGCGAGAAAGGCCTGCATGGCCGCCCGGTCGAAGGCCTGGCCCAGCTGGCCTGCCACGGTTTCTGCCAGGTTCGGTTGAGCCGTCAGCAGGCGACGACCATAACGTGAACAGCGGGCAACGCGTTCAAGTGCAGGATGGCTCATGGCTTGGATTAGAATCTGGGATTATCGCAACACTTTATCAGTGGAGAGACTGTATGGCAGCCATCGAGTCGATTTTGACCGAAACCCGTGTTTTCCCGCCAGCGGATGCGTTCGTCAAGCAGGCGAATGTATCCGGCATGGCCGCCTACGAGGCGTTGTGTCGCCAGGCAGAAACCGACTACGAGGGGTTCTGGGCCGATCTGGCGCGCCAGCACATTGCCTGGAAAACGCCGTTCACCCACGTGCTCGACGAGTCGAAGGCACCGTTCTACAAATGGTTCGACGACGGTGAACTGAACGTCTCCTATAACTGCCTCGACCGCCATCTGGCGACCAAGGGCGACAAGACCGCGCTGATCTTCGAGGCCGACGACGGCGCGGTGACCAAGGTCACCTACAAGGAACTGCACGCCCGCGTGTGCCAGTTCGCCAACGGCCTGAAGTCGCTCGGCGTGGAAAAGGGCGATCGTGTGATCGTCTACATGCCGATGAGCATCGAGGCGGTGGTGGCGATGCAGGCCTGCGCGCGCATCGGGGCGATCCATTCGGTGGTGTTCGGCGGCTTTTCCGCCAAGAGCCTGTTCGAGCGCATCGAGGACGCCAAGGCCAAGCTGATCGTGACGGCCGACGAATCGCTGCGCGGCGGCAAGGCGGTGCCGCTGAAGCGCGCGGTCGACGAGGCGCTGGCGATGGGCGACACCTCCTGCGTCGAGCGCGTGGTCGTGTACCGCCGCTCCGGCGGTGCGGTCAACTGGGACACGCGCGACCTGTGGTGGCATGAACTGACCCAGACCCAGGCCGAGACCTGCGAGCCGGTGTGGGTGTCCGCCGAGCATCCGCTGTTCATCCTCTATACCTCCGGTTCGACCGGCAAGCCCAAGGGCGTGCAGCATTCCACCGGCGGCTATCTGCTAGGCGGCATCCTGTCGATGCTGTGGGTGTTCGACGCCAAGCCGGACACCGACGTCTACTGGTGTACCGCCGACGTCGGCTGGATCACCGGTCACACCTACGTTGCCTACGGCCCGCTCGCACTGGGCATGACCGAAGTGATCTTCGAGGGTATTCCCACCTTCCCCCATGCCGGGCGCTTCTGGGAGACCGTCGCGAAGCACAAGGTCACCACGTTCTACACCGCGCCCACCGCGATCCGCAGCCTGATCAAGCTCGGGTCCGACCTACCGGCACAGTACGATCTCTCTTCACTGCGCCTGCTGGGAACAGTCGGCGAGCCGATCAACCCGGAGGCCTGGATGTGGTACCACCAGGTCATCGGCGGCGGCCGCTGTCCCATCGTCGACACCTGGTGGCAGACCGAGACCGGCTCCCATATGATTTCGCCGCTGCCCGGCGCGGTGCCGACCAAACCGGGTTCCTGCACCGTGCCGCTACCCGGCATCATGGCCGCGATCACCGACGAACACGGCCATCCGGTCGGGAAAGGGCAGGGCGGCTATCTGGTGATCCAGCGCCCCTTCCCGTCGCAGCTGCGCACCCTGTGGGGCGATCCGGACCGCTTCGTCAAGACCTATTTCCCGGAGGAACTCGGGGGCAAGACCTATCTTGCCGGCGACTCCGCGCACCGCGATGCCAACGGCTATTTCTGGATCATGGGCCGCATCGACGACGTGCTGAACGTGTCCGGGCATCGTCTGGGCACCATGGAAATCGAATCCGCGCTGGTCTCCAACCTGCGCGTCGCCGAAGCCGCCGTGGTGGGGCGCCCGCACGACATCAAGGGCGAAGCGGTCGTGGCGTATGTGGTGTTGAAGGGCACGCGGCCGGTCGGCGAGGAGGCGAAGAAGATTGCCGCCGAACTGCGCGACTGGGTAGGCAAGGAAATCGGCCCGATCGCCAAGCCCGACGAAATCCGCTTTGGCGACAACCTGCCCAAGACCCGTTCCGGCAAGATCATGCGCCGCCTGCTGCGCGCGATCGCCAAGGGCGAGGAAATCACCCAGGACGTCTCCACCCTGGAGAACCCGGCGATCCTGGATCAGCTGAAGGAAGCAGTCAGGTAGGCAGACACCGACCCTGCCGCATCGGCAGGGCCGGCCGCTTGCAGTCGCGTAGCCTTGGCCTATTTTTCAATTAAGGATTTGTTCATTCGATTAGCCCGAAAGGAATGTTATGTCGCACTATCATGCAGTTGTCTGGCTCGATCACAACGAGGCGCGTGTCATGCACGTCAGCCCGGACGATGTCGAGAAATCAGTGGTCCATCCCGCCAACCCGCCGCGCCATCTTCAGCGCAAGCGCGGCTCGGTCAGCGGCAGTCGCCAGCCCGAGGACCAGCAGTACTACCACGATGTCGTGGAGGCCTTGAGCGGCGCCACGGAAATCCTGATCGTTGGACCGGGGCACGCCAAGCTCGAACTGATCAAGCATATCCATGCACACGATCATGACCTCGTGAAAAAAGTCGTGGGCGTCGAAACCGTCGATCATCCCGGCGATGGACAACTTGTGGCCTTTGCCCGCAAGTATTTCGTGGCCAAGGACAGAATGCTGTCGCAGTAAGGCCGTCGGGAAACGGTTTGTCGCGTCGTTCCAGGGCCCCCGAAAGGGGGCCTCGTCGTTCATGGGACAGGCTGTGGGCGACAGTTCTTCCCAACCGATTGATAAACCGGGGAATTGTTTTGGACGTCCGGCCTAAAGTCTGCCGATATTTCGTCGTTACTGTAGATAAGTCGTACAAGGGCAAACCCGTCGCGAGGCGGGGACGCAAAGCTTCCGGTCTTGGTCGGTCTGCATCCGGGTCAAGATAGCGGGGCTGCCAGATTTCAGATTGATGGCAGGCGTCGTTGCCCCGATTCAGGTGCAGTGTTGAACCAGGAGGCCCTATGTCGCATCAATGCCCGTTCCCCGTCCGCTCCACCGACAATCGCCGTTGCTACCGAACCGGCAGTGCGCCGGGATTCGTCCTGTGCCTGGCTGTGGTGGCCGCTCTCTCATGCTATGCCGGATTCAGCCATGCCGCGCCGTCCCACGCACTCCAGGCGGGGGTTTCCGGCGCTGTGCCCGCCTCCAGCCATCCTGCCGGACCGATCGCCGGCGGCTGATGGCAGGCCGACCGCATACGCTTTGCTCAGCAGAAGCCAGCGCCCCTCGGGGCGCTTTTTTTATGGCTGGTCGGCCGAGCGCGCGAGCGCCGTCGTGGTTCTTACCAAATCCACCACCAGCGCGTGCAGCCGTGCAGGCGATTTCAGTGCCCCGTTCTCGGGGTCGAATGCGGTGTCGGCATGGGCCAGCGAGAACTGGCCGGGCAGCACCAGCACGCCCAGCGTGTTAAGGACCTGGCGCAGGTGGGGCAGCATGCGCATGCCGCCGAAGGTGCCGGGCGTGGCGGCCAGGATGGCGGCGACCTTGTTCTGGTAGGGGACCAGGCCCGATTCGCCCTGCCATTCGCGCGACACCCAGTCGAGCGTGTTTTTCAGCAGCGGCGGCATCGAGCTGTTGTATTCCGGGCTGGCGATCAGCAGGGCGTCGTGTTCCTTGAACAAGGCCTTCAGGCGCTGCGCATTGTCGGGCAGGCCGTCGCGCTCCTCGAGGTCGCCGTTGTAGAGCGGAAGCGGGTAATCGGCCAGGTCGATCAGCGTGACGTCGCCGCCCGCGGCACGGGTCGCGTCCACCGCAACCCGGATGAGTTTCCGGTTCCAGGAATCGCGGCGGATGCTGCCGGAGAAAGCGAGAATCTTGGGCATGACGTGTCCTTGCATCAAAAAGTGAGTGATTGTATCGGGGCCGGCCAGGGGGGTCGAAGCCCCAAAGGGTTAGGGAAGATCGAAGCTGATCAGTTCGCTGGGTTCCAGCGCCTCGATGTCGACCGCCGATTCGAAGCGGACCGCCACCGCATCCCCGGCTTCCAGCGGATAGCCCTGGACCTTGACCCGGCCGGTCGCGATATGCAGCCAGGCACGGCGCCCCGGCGCCACGTTCAGGGTGACGCGGTCGCCTGTCACCAACCGGCCCGCCTGGATGGTGGCGTCCTGATGGATCGTCACCGAGCCGTCGCGGCCATCGTTCGAGGCGATCAGGCGAAGCTGGCCCTGCAGGCTTTCGGGGGCGAAGGCGATCTGTTCGTAGCCCGGCTCCAGGCCGTAGGCGTCCGGCTCGATCCAGATTTGCAACAGATGCACCGGTTCGCTGGCCGAGGCGTTGTATTCGCTGTGGGCGATGCCGTGCCCGGCGCGCATGCGCTGCAATTCTCCGGGACGGATCACGCCGCCGTTGCCGAGCGAGTCCTTGTGTTCGAGTGCGCCCGCCAGGACCCAGGTGACGATTTCCATGTCCTGGTGGCTGTGCGTCGGGAAACCTGCGCCCGGTGCGATACGGTCGTCGTTGATCACGCGCAGGGGGCCGAAGCCCATCCAGTTGGGATCGCGGTAGTTCGAAAACGAAAAGGTGTGGAAGCTGTCGAGCCAGCCATGATTGGCGTGGCCGCGTTCGGATGATTTGCGTACGGTCAGCATGATGTGTACTCCTGTCGGTTGGATTGATGTTCAGGCGATGGGGTGACTATAGGCGTGGTTTTCCGCGAGTAAAACCGGCACAATTCGATCAACTCATTCGAATGGTTCGAACATGCCGCTGACCCTGGAGGCGCTGTCCATCCTCGACGCCATCGACCGCAAGGGTTCGTTCGCCCGCGCGGCCGAGGAACTGGGACGGGCGCCGTCCTCCCTGACCTACGCCGTGCAGCAGATCGAGGCCGAGCTCGATGCGCTGCTGTTCGACCGTTCCGGCCATCGCGCGCGCTTCACGCCGGCGGGGCGTCTGCTGCTGGAGGAAGGGCGAGCGCTGCTGGGTGCGGCGCATGCACTGGAGAACAAGACGCGGCAGGTGGCGGGTGGCTGGGAGCCGCAGTTCACGCTGGCGGTGGAAGGCATTCTCCCCGTCGCCCCGCTGCTGCCGGTGCTGGATGCGTTTTATCGCCAGGGCCGGTCGACCGAAATCAGGCTGCGCCACGAGGTGCTGGCCGGTAGTTGGGATGCCCTCGCGTCCGGCTGTGCCAACCTGGCGATCGCAGGCGGCGATGCGCCGGCCGGTAGTGGCATTCGCAGCCGGCCGCTGGGCAGTGTCGAATTCGTGTTCTGTGTGGCGCCGCAGCATCCGCTGGCGCGCCTCAATAAACCACTGACCCAGGCCGACCTCGTCGCGCACCGTGCGGTGGTGATCGCCGACACTGCGCGCAATCTGCCGCTGCGCAGCGCGGGCTGGCTGGCGCAACAGTCGCGTCTGACCGTGGCCGATCTGCCGGGCAAGCTGGCCGCCCAGCAGGCCGGGCTGGGCGTGGGCTCGCTGCCGCGCTGGCTGGCCGAACGTGAGGTGGCGGCCGGCCGTCTGGTACGTTGCGAGTGGGCGGGCGGCAATCCGCGCGAGACCCTGCACCTGGCCTGGCGCAGCGGCGAGGCGGGGCGGGCGCTCGACTGGTTCATGCGGGCGCTGGCGAAGCCCGATGTGTTTGCGGGGGTGATCGATGCCGACTGAAAAAACGCCGCTCGACCGGATGCGGCTCGACAAATGGCTGTGGGCCGCGCGTTTCTTCAAGACCCGCAGCCTGGCCACCCAGGCGATCGACAACGGGCGGGTGAAATTGAACGGCGAGCGGGTCAAACCCGCGCGCGACGTCAAACCCGGCGACCGGCTGGATCTCCATCTCGGCGAGATCGACTGGACATTGACGGTCCGGGCGCTGGCCATGCAGCGCGGGCCGGCGCCAGTGGCGCAGGCGCTCTACCAGGAGGACCCCGCCAGCCAGGCGCGCCGCCAGCGGCAGGCCGACGACCGCAAGCTGGCGACCAATCCGGCCGCCACCATCAAGGGACGGCCCACCAAGCGCGACCGGCGGCAGATTCATCGTTTCACGGACGAATGAAACCCGGAATTTACCGGGTTGTTGCCGCCGCAAAACACGGCTAAGCGCATAGAATCAGCGGGTCCGAGAACCGTATTTTTATGACCGTTTCCCCCGCCTTGTCCCTGTTCCTGCGCCGCGCCTCGCGCTGGCTGGCAGCGCTGACGGCATTGGCCGCCGCGGGCTTTGCGACGGCGGTGGCCTTGATGTTCTTCTGGGTGTTGCCGAACATTTCAACGCACCGCGATACGGTTGCCGATCTCATGTCGCGCGCGCTGGGGCAACGCGTGACGCTGGAAGCGGTGTCGGGCGTATGGCAGCAGGCGCGTCCGGAATTCCGTCTGCGCGGCGTGCGTCTGTACGACCAGCAGGGCCATCCGGCGCTCTATCTGCCCGAACTGGAGGCAGCGTTTGCCTGGCGTTCGCTGCTGTTCCTGGAGCCGCGTTTCACGCGCATCGAATTGCAAGGCCTGGTGCTCGGGGTGCGGCGCGCGCGCGACGGTCATTTCTACGTCGGCGGCATCCCGATCAACCCGGCTGCGCCGGACAGCGGATTTTCGAGCTGGCTGCTGCGGCAGGGACAGGTCCATGCCGGCAGCGCCACACTCACCTGGATAGACGAAGTGCGCGATGCGCCGCCGCTTACTCTGACGGCGGTCGATTTCACACTGACCAATGTGCGCTGGTCGCATCGTCTGCAATTGCGCGCCATTCCCCCGGCCAGCCTGGCGCGCCCGGTGCAGATCGTGGCGAAGCTGCATGCGCGCCAGGTGGACGACCTCAAGAGCTGGAACGGGACAGTCGATGCGAACGTGGCAGGGGTGTCGTTTTCGCGCCTTGCCGCCTGGCTGGCGCTGCCGTACCAACCGCAGCAGGGTCGGGGCGCACTGAACATGCAGTTCGAAGTGGCGCGCGGTGCGCTGGCCGGCGTGACGGCCGGACTCGAACTGCATGACATCGAGATGAAGTTGGGTGACGATCTGCCACCGGTACGGCTGGCGCAGGTACGCGGCCAGACCCAGTGGCAGCACGGTCCGGACGGGTACCGCGTGGCCTTCGACAATCTGCGCGTGGCGCGCCCGGGCACGGCCCTCGGCGCGCCGTTCAATGCGGGCCTGTCGTGGGGCGGTACGTCGCACGAAATCACGGCCCAGGCGTTCAGCCTGGGCGGCTGGCAATCGCTGCTGCCGAGCCTGCCGATGGATGCGGCCTTGCGCGCGCGCCTGCAAGCCCTGCAGCCGCAAGGCCGCTTCGACCTGTTGCGGTTCGGCTGGACGGGCGCGCAGCCGGGGCTGGACAATTTCACCATGACGGCCCGCTTCAGTGGTCTGGGCGTGTCCGCGATCGACAACCAGCCCGGCTTGTCCAACCTGAGCGGCCATATCGAGGGCGATGCGCGCGCAGGCGTGTTCGAGATCGATTCGCAGCAGATGACGTTAGGCCTGCCCGACCTCTTCCGCGAACCTTCGTTCGCGATCGACAGCCTACATGCGCGCGGCAAATGGCAGAAGACGCCACGCGGCCGCCGCCTCACACTGGACGACATGGTCTTTTCCAATCCGGACATGGCCGGGTCGGCGAAGGGCTACTACGAACTGATCCCCGGCCAGCGCGGTCTCATCGACCTGACGGCGCATCTGAGTCGCGCCGACGGTACGGCGGTGTACCGCTACCTGCCGAAGCATATTGGCGACCATACGGTCGAATGGGTCAAGCGGGGTGTCGTGGCTGGGCGTTCGGATGACGTGCAGTTGAACCTGAAAGGCGACCTGATGCGTTTCCCTTTCGATTCGGGCGATGGCGTGTTCCAGGTCGACGCACAGGTGAAGGATGCGGTGATCGACTACGTGCCGGGCTGGCCGCGTATCGAAGGCATCCAGGGGCGATTGCTGTTTCAGGGCCGGATGATGGAAGTGACCTCGAGCCAGGCGCGGATATACGGCGTGGCCCTGGCGCCGGTGAAAGCCGTGATCCCGGATCTGTTGCATCACGACGAACAATTGCATATCGACGGCCAGGCCAACGGTCCGATCCAGGATTTCATCCGCTTTGCCAATACCAGCCCGGTCGGCGGGCGACTGCACGGTTTCACGGCCGCACTGGACGGCAGCGGGCCGATGAAACTCGCCTTGAGTCTGCAGGTGCCGCTGCGTCGCAGCCACGATACGACGCTGGTCGGTCGCTTGTCGTTCCTGGGCGATACGCTGTTGCCGCCTGGCCTGCCGCGGCTCGACCAGGCGCGCGGCGATATCGATTTCACCGGGAACAGCCTGGCCGCCAAGAACATCACAGCGCAGTTTCTCGGCGGCCCGCTGCGCCTCGACACGCAAACCCGATCCGGCCAGGTCCAGATCCTGGCGCAGGGACGCGCCACTGCAGCAGGCCTGACATCGTGGCTGGGAACAGCCTGGAAGGATCAAGTGTCGGGGCAGACAGCCTGGCGTGGGCAGATCGACCTGGAACCGACGGGCGAGCGCGTTCGCATCGAGTCCGATCTGACGGGGCTGGGCAGCAGCCTGCCGGCGCCGCTGGCCAAGACGGCCACACAGCCGTTGCCGCTGGTGGTGACCAGCCAGCCGCAAGCCAACGGTCAATTGCACGACGTACAACTCGACAGGATCGTGGGGGCGGTCTGGCGCAGTACCGCCGAAGGGCAATTCGACCGGGGCGAGATCCGCTTCGGCGGACGTGCCGTGATGCCCGGCGAGCCGGGGTTGCGCCTGGCTGGCAACGGACGCGGCCTGGATATTTCGGGCTGGATGGATCTGCTGCCTGGCGGCGAAAGCGGCGAACCCTTGTCGTTGTCGGCGATCGACCTGGGTTTTGATGCGCTCGACCTGATGGGGCGGCGCTACCAGGATGTTCGCCTGCAAGGGCGCAACCGTAGCGGGTTGTTGCGCGCCCAGGTGAGCGGCACCGGCTTGAATGGCGTGCTGACCTACCGGCCGGCGGGCAATCAACCCGCGCGGATCTCGGCGCAGTTCAGGCAGTTGACCATTCCGGCCCGATTGCCGGCTGCCGGGCCGGAAACCGGCAGCAACATGAAGGCATCGGACTTCCCGGTGCTGGATCTGACGGTGGAGGATTTCCGGTTGCAGGATCATGCGCTGGGGCGGCTGGAAGCCATGGCGCACGGTACGCCGCAAGGACTGGTGATCGACAACCTGCAACTGACGCACCCTGACAGTGTGTTCCGTATGAGCGGCCTGTGGCGTGACAGCGGCCCGGGCGAAACCCGGGCCGACCTGAGCCTGAATGTGTCCGATGCGGGCAAGCTGCTGGCGCGTTTCGGCTATCCCGATACGCTCAAACGCGGGACCGCGGAGATTCAGGGCAGTGCCACCTGGGAAGGCTCGCCTGCGGATTTCGCGCTGGCCACGCTGGCCGGCCAGCTCGACTTCAAGGCCAAGGGGGGACAGTTCCTCAAGATCGATCCCGGGGCCGGGAAACTGCTCGGCGTGCTGAGCCTGCAATCGCTGCCGCGCCGGCTGAACTTCGATTTCCGTGATATCTTCAATGAAGGCTATGCCTTCGACGACATCGGCGCCACGCTGCGCATTGCGCGCGGCGTGGTCTACAGCGACGACTTCAAGATGCGCGGACCGGCCGCCAAGGTCAACATGTCCGGCCTGGCCGACCTCAACCAGGAAACCGTGCAGTTGCGGGTGAAAGTGATTCCGAAGCTGTCCGAAGGCGTGGCCGTGGCCGGTGCCCTGCTTGGCGGACCGCTGGCCGGCGTGGGGGCGCTGGCCGCGCAGAAACTGCTGCGCGATCCGATCGAGGAAGTCATCAGCCAGGAATACATGGTGACCGGCGCGTGGCAGGCCCCCGATGTCCAGCGGCTGTCCAAAGCGAAGGCCAAACCTGATAATCAAGTGACTGAACCCTGATTGTGGAATCCGACCATGCCAACAAAAAAACCCGTTAAAACCACCGTTGCCCGTTCCCGTGGGGCGCAAGTCAAGAAACCGGCCCCGCAGGCGGGCACCGTGCGCGTGGCGGCCATCCAGATGGCGTCGGGCCCGAATGTGTCTGCCAACCTGGCCGAGGCCGAACGTCTCATCGAGCTGGCCGTCGAGGCGGGCGCGCGCATGATCGTGCTGCCGGAATTCTTCTGCATCATGGGAATGAAGGACGCCGATGTGGTGAAGGTGCGCGAGGCCGAAGGTCACGGCCCGATCCAGGCCTTCCTCGCGCGTACGGCGAAGAAACACCATGTCTGGCTGGTCGGCGGCTCGGTGCCGCTGGAGGCCAGCACGGCGAACAAGGTGCGCAACAGCTGCCTGGTCTACGACGAGCGCGGCAAGCTGGTGGCACGCTACGACAAGATCCACCTCTTCGGCCTCGATCTCGGCAACGAGCACTACCAGGAAGCCAAGCTGATCGAGCCGGGCGACAGGGTCGTCGTCATCAACAGTCCGTTCGGCCGCATCGGCCTGTCGGTCTGCTACGACCTGCGCTTCCCCGAACTGTACCGCGCCATGCCGGACGTCGACATCATCGTGGTGCCGTCGGCCTTCACCGCCACCACCGGACGCGCGCATTTCGAGACCCTGATCCGCGCGCGCGCGATCGAAAACCTCGCCTACGTGATCGCGCCGGCGCAGGGCGGTTATCACCTGTCCGGCCGCGAAACCCACGGCGACAGCATGATCGTCGACCCGTGGGGTGTGGTGCTCGACCGCCTGCCCCGCGGTTCCGGCGTCGTCATCGCCAATCTCAACCCTGCCTACCAGGCCAGCCTGCGCAAGAGTCTGCCCGCGCTCAAGCACCGCTTCATCCAGTGCCAGCAAATCGAAGTCGATGTGGTGGAACGCCGGGTGCCGGCCAAGCGCTTGTCCCCGACCGGGGGCGAGCCTGTCGCCAAATAATTCAGGACACCATCATGAACCCAACCGACGCCTTCGTACCCATCCAGACCGCCGAGCAACTGTTCCAGTCCGCCGAGGCCACGCTGCTGACGCCAAACGGACTCGACGCCGACAAGCTCGCGCCGGTCTTCGGCCGGCTGCTGACACACGACGTCGACTACGCCGATCTCTATTTCCAGTACTCGCGTTCCGAAGGCTGGAGCCTGGAAGAAGGCCAGGTCAAATCCGGCAGCTTCAACATCGACCAGGGCGTCGGCGTGCGCGCGATCTCGGGCGAGAAGACCGCGTTCGCCTATTCCGATGACATCAGCCTCGATGCGCTGGGTGCCGCCGCCGACGCCACCCGCGCGATTGCGCGTGCAGGACAGAACCGCAGCTTCGGCATGGTGCAGCGCGGTGAAGGGCGCGTGCTGTACAACGCCGTCGATCCGCTGGTCTCGCTGGCCGATGCCGACAAGGTCGCGCTGCTGGAGCGCCTGGAGAAAAAAGCGCGCGCCATGGACCCGCGCGTGATCCAGGTGATGGCGAGCCTCGCCTCCGAATACGAAGTCATCTTCATCGCGCGCTCCGACGGCCATCTTGCCGCCGACGTGCGCCCGCTGGTGCGCCTGTCGCTGCAGGTCATCGCCGAGCAGGACGGCCGTCGCGAGCAGGGCTCAGGCGGCGGCGGCGGCCGCTTCGATTACAGCTACTTCACCGACGACATCCTCGAAAAATACGCGCGCCAGGCCGTGCACCAGGCCATGGTCAACCTCGACGCGCGGCCCGCGCCCGCCGGCAGCATGACCGTCGTGCTCGGTTCCGGCTGGCCCGGCATCCTGCTGCACGAAGCCATCGGCCACGGCCTCGAAGGCGACTTCAACCGCAAGGGCAGCTCCGCGTTTTCCGGCCGGATTGGTGAAAGAGTGGCGGCGCCCGGCGTCACTGTCATCGACGACGGCACCATCCCGCTGCGCCGCGGCTCGCTCAACGTCGACGACGAAGGCAACCCCACCCAGCGCACCGTGCTGATCGAGGACGGCATCCTCACCGGCTACATGCAGGACATGATGAACGCGCGCCTCATGAACATGAAGCCCACCAGCAACGCCCGCCGCGAGTCCTACGCGCACCTGACCATGCCACGCATGACCAACACCCTCATGCTCGGCGGCGACAAGCATCCCCACGAAATCATCGCCTCAGTGAAGAACGGCCTCTACGCCGTCAACTTCGGCGGCGGCCAGGTCGACATCACCAGCGGCAAATTCGTCTTCTCCGCCGCCGAGGCCTACATGATCGAGGACGGCAAGATCACCTACCCGGTGAAGGGCGCTACCCTCATCGGCAACGGCCCCGACGCACTCACGCGTGTGAGCATGATCGGCAACGATATGGAGATGGATTCGGGCGTGGGGACGTGTGGAAAAGAAGGGCAGAGCGTGCCGGTCGGCGTGGGACAGCCGACGCTGCGGATCGATGGGCTGACGGTGGGCGGAACGGCGTAAGGTCAGCCTGCGGAACGGCGGCGTCTACGTGTCTGTATTGGGAAAGGCGTCTGAATCAACTGACATGCTATTGCAGGCTCTCGCTGAGAGTGACGAGCACCGCAGGCTAGGACGTGCTGAGCGCATCCTTTGGGTGTCGGCACTTTGCCCGCAAATAGGCGCAGTATTCGGCCCCCTCGATACCATGAGCATCCTCAATGAAGCGCGTGAGTGCTTCATTGAGGGCCACTACATTGCAACGGTGCTACTTGCAATGGCATTTGTAGAGCACACCGTCATGGATGAATTGGCCGATAGCGGGCTTGGGAGACCCGGGAAATTTTCTCTTGCGTTAGATGCGGCGGCGAAGAAACAACTCTTCCCAGACGAACTCCTCTCGCGAACCAGAAACCTTAGCCTAATTCGAAATGCGTTTACTCATCGAAAGCGATCAGATAACCCCGATAATTTTGGATATCGCTTTCAACGCAGAGGGGTGCATCCAGCAAAAATCCTGGAAGAAGATGCGAAGCAGTTTCTTGCGCTTATGTATGAATACTTTCGATGCACGCTTAAGGAACTCCGCGAGTAGTTAATTAGCCCGAGTAGGGCGCAATAGCTGAAGGGTATTGCGCCAGATGTGAGTCCCAACACAAACGTTCAAACCATCCAGTCATTACCACCCTGGTTTTGACGTTCTTCCCCTTACAGACCCGCCGGAAATCAAGCCTGTCGGGCGGATCAGCGGCGAAGGTGTTTGAGCCCCGCCCACAAAAAACCAAATCAAAAACAGCAAGGCGGGGCGAGTTCTTCGCCGCCCGTCCGGTGGGCTCGATTTTCGGGGTTTCGGGGATGTCGGGGTCGCCTTCTTTGGGTTACTTTTCTTGGCGAGACAAGAAAAGTGACTAGCTGCCGGGCTACCCCCGGCCAAGGGTCGGTGGTTTAGCGAAATCCGGCACTACTATTGACTGCCCTTCGACAGGCTCAGGGCGAACGGTGCTGAGGAAGGTGGGGCATGCTTCGGCAAACCTGGCGCGACCGGCGCAGTGCATGGTCGATCTCTCAGGCCAGCGTCTCCAGCGGCCTCGGCTCCCCGATCAGATACCCCTGCACGCAATCCACCCCCATCTCCGCCAGCTTCGCCAACGCCTCCTCGTTCTCGACAAATCCCGCCACCGTCCTGATCCCGAGGAAGCTGCCTGTTTCAAGAATCGAGCGCACCAGCGCCTCGTCGATCATGCTGGTGCCGATTTCGCGCACCAGCGCACGGTCGATCTTCAGGTAATCCAGCTTCATGCTCTTCAGGCTGGTGTAGGAGCTGTTGCCGGCGCCAAACTCGTCCAGCGTGAAGCGGCAACCGTGGCGCTGCAGCTGGCGCATGAACAGCTGGGTCTGCGCGTGGCCCTCGACGGCGTCGGCTTCGCTGATCTCGAAGATGAGCTTGTCGCCGGGGAGGTCGCCGCGCGCCAGTTCGGCCTGCAGGTATTTCAGGAACAGCGGATTGGTGACCGATTGTCCGGACAGATTGATCGACAGGCCGCCGATCCGGGCGAGCGTGTCGCTGTGCGCACGCATCCACTGCAGGACATGACGTACCACCCAGCGGTCGATCTCGGTGATGCGCTGCAGGCGTTCGGCCACGGCAATCAGGTCGCGCGTGGCGATGCTGCGTTCGCCTTCCGCGGTGGGATGCAACAGGACTTCGTAATACAGCGGGGTCCGCGCGGCATCGGCCGCGGCGGCCACCGGCTGGCAGTTGAGGCTGAGCTGGTTGCTGGCGAGGATGGCGGTCAGCTCATGCGCCCATTCGGCCAGCGCCAGCACGCCGCTCTCGTCGGCTTCGCTGTCATATTGGACGACGGACATGTCCGACTCGCGCGCGCGTGCGCAGGCGGCATTGGCGTTGTCGTAGTAGACCTCGGGGGTGATGCAGTCGCGCGCCCAGGCCAAGCCGGCCGCAGGCTGCACGCGGTAGCGGGTGCCGTTGATTTCCTGGGGGTGGGCGGTCAGGGCGTGCAGCAGGGCTTCGGTCTGCGCCTGGGCCGAAGCCTGGCCGGCCGCCTCGATCCAGAATGCGATGCCGGATTCGCCGGAGCGTGCAAGCAGCGCATTGGGCGGCAACAGCGTGGGCATGATCTGGGCGTAATCGCGCAGGATGGGCGTGCGGATCTCGACGCCGGCGGTTTCGCCCGTGGGCTTGCTGATGTCGAACTGGATCACGCCGATGGCGTAGCCGCTGTCGGCCGTCTGGCTGCGCAGCCAGTTGCGGCGGATGGAACGGAAGAAGCTCTTGCGATTGGCGAGTCCGGTGGCGGGATCGTGGGACGCCTGCCACAGCAGGTCGCGCTGCATTTTCTGGATCATCGCGCTGTAGGAACGATCCATCAGCGGCAGTTCCAGATCCTCGGTCCACTGCGCTTCGCCGTCTTCCAGGGACTGCAGCAGGTCCTGGCGCTTGAGGTCGAGCTTCTTGATGCCGCGGTAATTGGCGAAGACATACACCGGCGGCTGGTCGCCGATCCAGATCAGGTTGAGCGGGGCGTCGAGCGATTTGAACTGCAGCCAGTCGCCGACGCGCAGGCGTTCGGCCAGGTTGTCCTGCGCCTCGGAGAGCGGCTCGCTGGCCGCATCGTCAAGGCGGGCGGCGACCGAGGTGCGCTGATGTTGCGATTTGCCTTCGTCGAGCAGGGCGGCGGCAAGTTGATCGACGATGCGGTCCTGGGCGAATTTGTCGGCGCAGACCTGGGTCAGGGCCTGGTCGATCTGCTGCAGCAGGGCCTGGATCTGGGTGGTCGTGGGCGGCTCGGTCGGGTCCGCATCCAGCCAGGTACACAGCTGCTGCAATACCTGCCAGGCCTCGCGTGCTTCGTCGCTGTCGACGCCGTGGCGCATCTCGGCGATCAGCAGCACATTGCGCCAGCCGCCGTTCAGCAGTTCGATGACGGCATTCGGCACCGCCCGCTCGTTCTCCAACCGCTTCAGCAGATCGCGCAGGATGCGCTGTTTGACAACCTCGGCGCGCTGGCGGCCCTCGCACATTTCCTGCAGGCGGAACACGCGCGCGGCACGCTCGTGCAGCAGCGGCTTGACCACGCGTTCCAGCTGGGTGCGCGCTTCCTCGAACACCCCCGGATTCTTGTCGGCCTCGGCGTTGATACGATCGGTCCAACGGCTCATCAGCCGTAGCAGACGCGCATCCGTGATCTTGCCGTCGTCGCCGGCCACCATGCTGATGCGGTCGAGGGTGTTCAGTACCTTGTGTGCCGGGTGGGCAGGCGAGGCGAGGAATTCCGGATCGGCCATCGCCAGCTTGATGAGGCTGGTTTCCAGTTGCTGGAAAAACGGCCGCATGCCTTCGCTGACCGATTTCTCGGCATGCATGGTGTCGAACAGTGCGCCGAACATGTCGACCGAACGCTGCATTTCATGGGTGACGGCCGGCGGCAAGGCACCGGCGGCGGCCAGACGCTGCAGCACCGGGGAGTGGGCGATGCCGGATGTGCCGGGCATCATGGTCTGGCCGGCTGCGCCGCCGCCAGCGCCCGCAGCAGCCGGCATTCCCTGGGGTTGCGGGGCATAACCCGGCATGGCGCCGCCTGCGGCGGGGGCGCCCGTTGCGCCCGTAGCAGGGGCGGCGCCAGGCGCAGGCGGCTGGCCGCGGAAAAAGTCCAGCAGCGAGCCGGCCAGGCGGTTGAGCGTGCCGCGCGGCTGGGCGGGAGGCGACGATGCCTGACCCTCAGGCTGCGCCGGGTGCGATGCGTCGTCGCTGGCCGGGGCGGCGGCGTGCTGTGGTGACACGGCAGGTTTATGGCGCTCGACCTCGGCCTGCGAAACGGGCAACAGGGCCAGCAGTTCGGCATACAACGGCGCCAGCAGTTCGGTCAGCACATCGCGCAGCGTGGCGTAGGCGACCTGGCGCGCCTTGGCCAGCACCGGCACGTCCTGCAATGCGCCACGATAGGCATGGCCGATGACCGCCGGACCGAAGGGGTTGTTGTTGTGATCGCAGGCGAAACCGAACAGTTGGCCGATGCGGGGCTCGATGTCCGAAAGCTGTTCGCGGAATTGTTCTTCCAGCTTGTTGGCCTCGCTCGAAGTGGCAAGCCAGTCTTCGAAATCCAGTTCGTCGACCAGCGCCAATCCGCCGTCCGTCGAGTCGCGGGTGGCCTGGGTCTGGACCGGCCGCGCCTGTTTGAGCGCATCGAGTACGCCTTGCACAAATCGGGTCTGCACGGCCGGGCCGTGATTGGCGAATTCATGCACGGCGCTCAGCAGGCCGCTGTGTTCGGCAATGCCGGATGCCTGCACGGCTGCGGCGCTCAGTTTGTCGCCCAGTACACGCATGATCTGGTCGTGCACCTGGAACAGGGTCTCGCTCAGCAGGGTGGTACTGGCTTCGCGCAAATGGGGATGGGCAGCGGAGGTCGGCAGGGCGGCCAGTTTTTGCCGGTGTCCCGCCATGCGCAGCCTTTGCAGCGCACGCAGCGCATCGACGGGTTGCCGGGCGAACGCCACCCCGACCCCGAGCGGACTCAGACGCTTGAGCTGCGCAGGCACCCGGAAGGTCTGGGCCGCACTGAGCGACACAGGGGTGAAGACGATTTCTACCGCAGCATCGGCGCGCTTGGCCAAAGCGGTGATCGCCGCTTCCGGGTTGGTGAACTTGAGAAACAGGCCGCCCTGGCAGAAATCGCGAATCTCGCAGGCGATTTCCGTGTATCCCGGTTGCGTGATAATGGCGGCCTGTGAAACCTGGAAGCGCCGGTCGCGCCGCAATTCCTGGCCGGTATGTTGGTTATCTGTCGCGTTAGCCATCGTTTCCACACTTTCCCTTGGTTTTTCCCCACCTGCTCAATACAACGGCCCGGTCGTGCTGTCCAGCTCAGGGCGACGCCGGCCGGGCTGGAAGTCACTTGGCGGACTCCGCCTGATTTTGGTAGACTCCCATGCATGAATTGTGCCGCAAAGTTCTTTTTTAGCCGCTTTTATCCCACGCCGCAGGCGGTCGGGAGGCGCTGAGACGAGCAGCAACGCCTTGACGAAACCGCCAGCCCGCTGGCGGTTTTTTTGTTTAAGCCGCCGCGATCGAAGCACACCAACCGGAGCCTGAACATGTCTGCCACCCGAACCGACGATACCCGCATCGAGCAAAGCGGCGAACTGCTCGCCCCGATGCAGGTCATGCGCGAACTGCGCGCCAACGAAACCGTACTGGCCCATGTGGCCCATGCGCGCAGCGCCATCCACGACGTGCTGCGCGGGGCGGACGACCGCATGTTCATCGTCGTCGGCCCCTGTTCCATCCACGATCCGGCCGCCGCGCTCGATTATGCGCGCAAGCTGAAGCCGCTGGCCGACGAATTGGCGCACGAGCTCATCATCGTGATGCGCGTGTATTTCGAAAAGCCGCGCACCACCGTGGGCTGGAAAGGGCTGATCAACGATCCTCACCTGGACGAGAGTTTCGACATCAACGAAGGCCTGCGCCTGGCGCGCAAACTACTGCTGGAAGTCAACGAGATCGGCCTGCCGTGCGCGACCGAGTTCCTCGACCTGATTTCGCCGCAATATATCGCCGATCTGGTGAGCTGGGGGGCCATCGGCGCACGCACCACCGAATCGCAGTCGCATCGCCAGTTGGCGTCCGGCCTGTCGTGTCCGGTCGGCTTCAAGAACGGCACCGACGGCAGCCTGCGCATCGCGGTCGATGCGATCAAGGCGGCGGCAGCGCGCCACCATTTCATTTCCATCACCAAGTCGGGTCATGTCGGCGTGTTCAGCACCTCGGGCAACGAGGATACGCACGTGATCCTGCGCGGCGGCAAGACGCCCAATTACGATGCGGCCAGCGTCCATCTGGCATGCGGCGAGCTGGCGTCGGCGGGCTTGCGCCAGCAGTTGATGATCGATTTCTCGCATGCCAATTCGAGCAAGCAGTTCCAGCGCCAGATGGACGTCGGGGCCGACGTGGCGGCGCAGGTGGCGGGCGGCGACACCCGCATCATCGGCGCGATGATCGAAAGCCACTTGAACGCGGGGCGTCAGGATATGGTCGCCGGCCAGCCGCTGGAATACGCCAAGTCGATCACCGACGCCTGCATCGGCTGGGACGATACCGTTCCGCTGCTGCGGCTGCTGGCCGACGCGGTGAAAAAACGCCGCCTGACCGTGCCGGCGGATGAGGAATAGGCGCGCTTCGGGTTAAAATGCACGCGGCGGGCCTCCCCGCATGGCTAAGTTGTGAATCGGGTCAGGTCCGGAAGGAAGCAGCCACAGCGACCGATGCCAGTGCCGGGGTTCTGGCTCGCCACTTTGAATTCCGTAAGGTGTGAGGGGTGAGGAGTCAGGTGTGAAGATTGCGAAGAACCTTCCTCTCACGCCTCACCCCTTTCTCCTCACGCACCTCTCAATATGACCGACCTCTTCGGCGATTCCGATACCCCCACCGTTGCGCTGGCGCGCAAGTGGCGGCCGCGTGCGTTTGCCGACCTCAAGGGCCAGGAACATGTCGTGCAGGCCCTGTCGAATGCGCTGACGCAAGGCCGGCTGCATCATGCCTACCTGCTGACCGGCACGCGCGGGGTCGGCAAGACCACGCTGGCGCGCATCCTCGCCAAATGTCTCAACTGCGAAACGGGCGTCACAGCCACACCGTGCGGCGTGTGCTCGGCCTGTACGCAGATCGATGCCGGACGCTTCGTCGACCTGCTGGAACTCGATGCGGCGTCGAATACCGGCGTCGACAACATGCGCGAGGTACTCGACAACGCGCAGTACGCGCCGACGGTGGGGCGCTACAAGGTCTACATCATCGACGAAGTGCACATGCTGTCGAAGCCGGCGTTCAATTCCATGCTGAAGACGCTGGAAGAGCCGCCCGCGCATGTGAAGTTCATCCTTGCCACCACCGACCCGCAGAAGATTCCGGTGACGGTATTGAGCCGCTGCCTGCAGTTCAATCTGAAGCCGATGCCGCCCGCGCTGGTGGCGCAGCATCTGGGCGAGGTGCTGGAACAGGAACAAGTCGCCTGTGAGCCGGCTGCGCTGAACCTGCTGGCGCGTGCCGCCGCCGGCAGCATGCGCGATGCCTTGTCGCTCACCGACCAGGCGATCGCCTACGGCGGCGGCAAGGTCGAAGCGGCCGCGGTCGAAGCCATGCTCGGTACGGTGCGGCGCGACTACCTGTTCGACCTGCTTGACGCGCTGGCGGCGCGCAACGGCGATGCGCTGCTGGATCAGGCGCGGCAGCTGGCCGAGCGCGGGATCGCCTTCGACGCCACCTTGCAGGATCTCGGCAATCTGTTGACCCAGCTGGCGTTGCTGCTGCACGCGCCGGGCACGGTGGAAAGCAGTATGGATGCCGAGCGCATGCAGACGTGCGCCGCACAGCTGGACGCCGAAACCGTGCAGCTGTATTACCAGATCGCGTTGAATGGTCGACGCGATCTGCCGTATGCGCCGGACGAGTTTTCCGGATTCTGCATGACGCTGCTGCGCATGCTGGCCTTTGCCCCGGGTTCACGCGATTCCGTACGTGCTGATGTGCATCGTGGGTCGACGCCGGTCAGAACGGCTGCGGCGGAGCGCGTCGCGCCCGCTATGCGTGCCGAGTCTGCGACGCGGGCCGAGCCGCCGATGCCCGCCGCCAGACGGGAAGCCGTGCCCAGCGCACCCCCTGCGCCCGCACCGACTGTTGCGCCGATTGTCGACGCTGCACCGCGCGCAACGGTTCCGGCGGTTGCGCCGGTTGAACCGGATGCGCCATCCGCACCCGTATTGACGGCCCGTGAGCCCGAGCCGGGCGATGCCTGGGACTGGCTCGCCGTCGTGGCCGAACTGCGGCTGGGTGGCATGGCCAAGATGCTGGCCGACCATTGTGAACTGGTGGCGCAGAATGGCCATGCGGTGACCTTGCGCGTGGGTGAGTCGCATAAGCATCTGCTCGATCGCACCTATCAGGACAAACTGGTTTCGGCGTTGAAAGACAAATATGGTGCGGCGCTTCAGATCGCATTCGAGATCGGCGCCGCGGCCGAGCAGACCCCGCAGCAGGTGCGTACGCGCATCAAGGAAGCCCGCCAGGCCGAGGCCGTGGCGGCCATCGAATCGGATCCATTCGTGCGCGAGCTGGTCGACCAGTTTGGCGGCCAGATCGATGCATCCACCATACAGCCATTAGGAGAATCAACATGATGAAGGGCGGCATCGGCAACATGATGAAGCAGGTCCAGCAGGTGCAGGAAAACATGGCCAAGATGCAGGCCAAGCTGGCCGAAATCGAAATCGAGGGGCAGAGCGGCGCCGGCATGGTCAAGGTGACGATGACCTGCAAATACGACGTGCGCCGCGTCACCATCGATCCCAGCCTGATGGGCGACGACAAGGAAATGCTGGAAGACCTGGTGGCCGCGGCAGTGAACGACGCGGTGCGCAAGGTCGAATCCACGGTACAGGAAAAAATGGGCAGCGTGACCGCCGGCCTGCCGATCCCGCCGGGGATGAAGCTGCCTTTTTGATCGGATAGAAACAACGAGATGCAACCGGCCGCGCTGGAAAACCTGATCATTGCCCTGCGCGTGCTGCCCGGCGTCGGCCCCAAATCGGCGGCACGCATGGCCTACCATCTGCTGCAGCGCGATCGGCGCGGCGCCGAGGCGCTGGCCGGCGCGCTCAATCATGCGCTGACGCATCTGCATCATTGCCGGCTGTGCAACAACTTTTCCGAGGCGGAAGTGTGTGAGGTCTGCGCCAGCCCGAACCGCGACAAGCGGCAGCTGGCCGTGGTTGAGATGCCGGCCGACTTCAACATGATGGAAGCCACGCAAAGCTACGGCGGCCTGTATTTCGTGCTGATGGGCCGATTGTCTCCGCTCGATGGCATCGGCCCGCGCGAGATTCATCTCGACCGCCTGATCAGCCGTGCGCTCGACGGCGTGGTCGAGGAAGTGATCCTGGCGACCAACTTCACGCCGGAAGGCGAGGCGACCGCGCACACGATCGGCGAACTGCTGAAGGTGCGCGGCCTCAAGGTCAGCCGTCTAGCGCGCGGGGTGCCGGTCGGCGGCGAGCTGGAGTACGTCGACAGCGGCACGCTGGCGCAGGCTGTCCGCGATCGGCGGACCGTTTGAGATAGCGCGACTGGCGCGCCGTCTGACCGCGCCTACCCCAGCGCGCTGGCAACGAGGTTGATCGTCAGCGCCAGCACCAGCAGATTGAAGCTGAACGACACCAGGCCGTGCACCAGAACCAGCCGGCGCATCTCTGTCGTGGTGATCGCGACGTCGGCCACTTGCGAGGTCATGCCGATGACCGCTGCGAAGTACCCAAAATCGGCGTAGCCGGGCGCCGCGCCGGGAAACGCCAGCCCGCCTGTGTCCTTGCCCGCATGCGACCGGTAGTAGTGGCGCGCGTAACGCAGCGCGAACAGGGTCTGGATCAAGAGCCAAGTCGATGCCAGCGTGCCGAGCGCGAGGACGATGTGCAGTCCGCGCACCATGCCCGTCGAGGTCTTGGCCGCATCAGTGACCAGCAGCACGCCGATCAGGCTGATCCACGACGCCGCGACCAGCGCGATATACAGGGCGGTGGCACCAGGGTCTTCGCTGGTGGCGCGCAGCCGAGTGTGGGCGGTGTCGAGCCGTCCCACGCCCCACCACACCAGCAGCAGATACGCCAGACTGCCGGCCAGCCAGCCGGTCAGCAGCCGCGTTTCCCATACGTCGGCATACGTTGATGCCGCACCCAGAACGCCGAGTGTCAGTGCAAGCGACAACCGGTGCCATGCGCGCAGGCGGGCGACGGGATGAAGCTCACGGTGCGGATAGGGCAGCAGAAATTTCATGATCGGGTATGACGTGAATGCAGAAAGCCGCGCAAGGCCAGCAGGACGGCCACCAGGCCGAGCATAACCCAGTGCTCGACCCGATGCAGCACGGCCAGATGGCTGCTCAACAGGGCGCCGAACACGTAGCCGGCACCCCCTACCAGAGGCGCCCACAGTGTGGCGGACGCAAGGTTGAGCCAGAAAAAGCGCCAGCGTGCCACGTCGCTGAGTCCGACTGCGACGGGTAGGGCGATACGCAACCCCCACATGAATCGCATCACCAGAATGGTGCCGGCCGGGTGTCGCTGGATGAGATCGAGTGCCTGTTCGACCTTGCCGCGCCAGACTGGACGACGCGCCAGCAGCGCTTGCCCGTGGCGGCGTCCGAGCCAGAAAAAGAACTGATCACCCGTCATCGCGCCCACCCCCGCCACGACAGTCAACACGGAAAAATCGAGATAGCCGCGATGGGCCGCATAACCGGCCAACAGCAGCACGGATTCGCCTTCGAACAGGGCGCCGAGGAATACGGCGGCATAGCCATACTGTGCGATGAGGGCGGCAATATCCATGTACGGATTGTAGAGCGCGCCACGCGGGACAGGATGACGGGTGGAATGCTCGAATGGCATGCGTGCGCCCGCTTGATGCCCGTTCTCGTGGATAATTCGGGGTGCACGCGCCCCGAGGCGCCCTGTTAGAACGGAGAAGACAAGATGGAACTCAATGCCCTGACGGCACTTTCGCCACTGGATGGCCGCTATGGCTCGAAAACTGCGCCGTTGCGCGATTTCTTCAGCGAATATGCACTGATCAAATACCGCGTCATCGTCGAGATCGAATGGCTGAAGGCGCTGGCGGCCGAACCTGCCATCGTCGAAGTGCCGGCGTTCTCCGACCAGGCCATTGCATTGCTCGACGGCATCGCCGACACGTTTTCCGTGGCCGACGCGGAGCGCGTCAAGGCGATCGAGGCCACCACCAATCACGACGTCAAGGCAGTGGAGTATTTCCTCAAAGAGAAGACCCGGGCCAGCGCCGAAATCGCCGCGGTGTCCGAGTTCATCCACTTCGCCTGCACGTCGGAAGACATCAACAACCTGTCGCATGCCCTGATGCTCAAAGGCGCGCGCGATGGCGTGCTGCAGCCGGCTCTGGAAAAAGTCATCGCGCGCCTGACCGAACTGGCGCACGAACTGGCCGATCTGCCGATGCTGTCGCGCACCCATGGCCAGCCGGCCTCGCCGACCACGGTCGGCAAGGAGCTTGCCAACGTCGTCTATCGTCTGCGCCGCGCCTGGGACGTCATCGGCGCGACCGAACTGCTGGGCAAGATCAATGGCGCGGTCGGTAATTACAACGCGCACCTGTCAGCCTATCCCGAACTCGATTGGGAAAACTTCGCCCGCGAATTCGTGATGTGCCTGGGGCTCACCTTCAACCCCTACACCACCCAGATCGAGCCGCACGATGCCATGGCCGAGCTGTACGACGCCATTGCGCGCACCAACACCATCCTTATCGATCTCAACCGCGACGTCTGGGGCTATATCTCGGTGGGTTATTTCAAGCAGAAAGTGAAGGCGGGCGAGGTGGGCTCGTCCACCATGCCGCACAAGGTCAACCCCATCGACTTCGAAAACAGCGAAGGCAACCTGGGGCTGGCCAATGCAGTGCTGCGCCATCTCGCAGAAAAACTGCCGGTCTCGCGCTGGCAGCGCGACCTCACCGATTCGACCGTGTTGCGCAACATGGGCGTCGGCTTCGGCTACAGCCTCCTGGCCTACGAATCCTGCCTGCGCGGGCTGGGCAAGCTCGAGGCCAACCCGGCCGCCCTGGCTACGGATCTCGACACCAACTGGGAAGTGCTGGCCGAACCGATCCAGACTGTGATGCGCCGCTATGGCGTGGCCAATCCCTATGAGCAGTTGAAGGAACTGACCCGCGGCAAGGCCGGCATGACGCGTGAGACGCTGCATGCCTTCATCGACGGGCTGACGATTCCGGAGGCCGAGAAGACCCGCTTGAAATCGATGACGCCGGCGTCATATACCGGGTTGGCGACCGAGCTGGCCAGACAGATTTAGGCCCGGCCGACCCTCGTCACGGATTCACGCGGAGGTTCCATGTCCGAACATGCTCTCGACGTCGGCCTCGCCGACTTTTCGCAACGCGTCCTCGAAGAATCGAAGCATCGCCCGGTGGTGGTCGATTTCTGGGCACCCTGGTGCGGCCCGTGCAAGCAGCTGAAGCCCATCCTGGAAAAACTCGCGGCCGAATACGACGGCAAGTTCCTGCTCGCCAAGATCAATTCGGACGAGAACCAGGAGCTCGCGGCACGCTACGGCGTGCGCGGTATCCCCAGTGTCAAGGCCTTCGTCGATGGCGAACCGGTCGACGAATTTTCCGGTGCGTTGCCTGAAGGCGAGGTGCGGGCCTTTCTCGACCGGCTCGTTCCCGGCCCGACGGACGAACTGCGCCGCCAGGCGGCCGACGCCCGACTGGCGGGCGATGCGCCCGGCGCGCTGCAATTGCTGGCCGATGCATCGAGAATCGACCCCGCCCATCTCGGTGTCCGGCTCGACGCGGCGGAAATCATGCTCGACCTGAACGAGGCCGAGGAGGCCCGTCGCCTGATCGGAAGCGTGCCGGATGACGCCGATCCGCGCGTGCCTGCCTTGAAGGCGCGCCTGCAATTCACGGGTGTGGTCGGCGAAGACGAAGCAGCCTTGCGCTCGCGGGTGGCAGCGAACGAAAACGATCTGGAGGCGCGGCTGCGGCTTGCCAACCTGCTGGTTGCGGCAGGACAGTACGAAGCGGGGATGGATCAGCTGCTGGAAATCGTCCGTCGTGATCGCGGCTTCGAGGACGATATCGGCCGCAAGACCTTGCTGTCGGTCTTCAACTTGCTGGGCGGCGACGAACTAGTGAGTCGTTACCGGCGCCTGCTGGCCAGCGCGCTGAACTGACAGTTCTCTGCTTGCGCGGGCGTGACGGCCGACAAGTGCGCTATTCCCCCGCGTAAACCGATGCTGCCGCGAGTTCGGCATCGCTCAGGCCCGCTACCGCTTTCGCCATGGCAGCCGGTTGTGCGCCCTGGGCTTTGCCAGCGCGATAGTCCAGCAGCTTCTGATACATCGCGGCGCGTGTCATGCCTTTGAGCACGGGGTTCGTCGCGACGCCCTGTCCGAGGTCGCCGTGGCAGCCCGCACACTTTGCCATGTAGACATCGAGTCCGTAAGGCCGGGTGTCGTGCGGTAGCGCTGCCAGGATATCGGCAGGTCCCGGGGCAGTCGACGCGGGAGCGGCAGCACGTTCAGCGCCGGAGGGTGCTTCCTTGCCGCAGGCGACAAGAGCGGTGAACAGGAAGAGGCTGGCGGCAAGCGGGGCAGGTTTCATCATGGTGTCAAGAAATCGATAAGGGACAGAGGTGTGGCTTTATCGCAGCAATGCAGCCAGGCACAGGCGCTGTGGTCATGGTGGATCAATCGATAGCCTGGTAGCGTACCGCGACGATGTCGACTTCGCGCCGTCCTTCGGGCGTCTGGACGCTGACGGTGTCGCCTTCGCGCGCTTTCAGGAGTGCGCGCGCCATCGGTGAGATCCAGGCGATGCGGCCCCGCCCGGCATCGGCTTCGTCGATGCCGACGATGGCGAAGGTGGATTCGCTGCCGTCTTCATCCGCGATCGTGACGGTGGCGCCGAAGAACACCTGGTCGGTGTCCTCGCGGGTGGCTGGGTCGACGACATCGGCGTGCTCCAGGCGCTTGGACAAAAAGCGGATGCGTCGATCGACTTCGCGCAGACGCTTCTTGCCGTAGATGTAGTCGCCGTTTTCGGAGCGATCGCCGTTGCTGGCCGCCCACGAGATGGTTTCCACCAGTTTGGGGCGTTCGACTTTCCACAGCTGGTTGAATTCGGCATCGAGCTGCGCGTAGCCCGCGGGCGTCATGTAGTTCTTCGACCCGGCGGGGAGCGCGGGCGCATCGATCTCGTCCTCGTCCGCATCCGGTGCGTCGGTTTCCTTGACGAATGCCTTGTTCATTTTGGGTCAGGCATCCTGTGGGCGGGCGCCTTGTTCATCGGCCGAGCAGATGGACAAGCAGCGAGAGCGCCAGCGACATGAGAATGACACTGGTGAAGGGGAAGTAGAATACGCCTCGTTTATGCCGGATCTGAACGTCGCCGGGCAGCCTGCCCAGGCCCAGCCGATTGAGCCAGGGGGTGAGCAGACCCAACACCAACAACGCCAGAACGAGTGTGACCAGCCATTTCATCATGAGGGGATTCTAGCCGATGGACGCAAGCCTGCCGCAATTCGAACGCACACGGATTCTGCTCGATGCCGGCGAGCAGGCGCGACTTGCGCAGGCGCACGTGCTGGTGGCAGGCCTGGGTGGCGTCGGTTCGTATTGCGCCGAGGCGCTGGCGCGCGCCGGGGTGGGGCGGTTGACGCTGATCGACCACGATGTGGTCGCCGTGTCTAACATCAACCGCCAACTGCCTGCCTTGCTGTCCACCGTAGGGCAGCCGAAAGCCGAATTGATGGCCGCGCGCATCCGCGACATCAACCCGACGTGCGAACTGACCGTGATTCGCGAGTTCCTCATCCCCGAAACCGTGGCCGACATCGTACCGGCCGACGTCGATTTCGTTATCGATTGCATCGACTCGCTCAATTGCAAGGTCGCGCTGGTTGCCAGCAGCGTCGAGCGCGGCCTCAAGGTTGCCTCCAGCATGGGGGCCGGCAACAAGCTCGACCCCACCCGCATAAAAATTGCCGATATTTCGAAGACTGAGATGTGCCCGCTCGCTTCGGTGATGCGCAAGCGGCTCCGGAAACGCGGTATTCCCAAAGGCGTGCTCACCGTGTTTTCCGACGAAGCCGGGCGTGCGCCCTTGCCGCCGCAACCGGTTGAGGGACGTGGCCGCGACCGTGCGGTCAACGGCACCATCAGCTACATGCCGCCGTTGTTCGGCCTGATGCTGGCGGGTGCGGTGGTGCAGTGCCTGATCAAACCCTGACGCGACCGCGCGTATCGTTCGGTTGTGTGGGCTTATTGCTGCGTCGCGTTGTCGATCTGCTTGCGCTGCGCATCGGCGGTGTCCATGACCTGAGCTTCCACGGCCTGGGCTTTTCTGACGGATTGGATCTGCGTGCCGAAGACCGGGTTGGGCTTGTCCTCGGTTTTGGGTTGCGGGGGCGGCGTGGGATTGCAGGCGGACAGGAGCAGTACAAGCGGGATCAGGCATCCTTTCATTTTGCATCCTCCAATAGTCCGGTGGGCAGACCGTCGATGCTGATCTGGTTTTTCTCTCGCCAATAATCGAGCAGGCCGACCGGTCCTTTTTTCTCGGCCCAGCGCGCCAGGGTGTCGCGTTCACCCGCATAGGTGTAGCGCGGCACGGCGTAGCCGCACGAGGTCTGCACCGATTCGACGTCGAGCACGATGATCTGGCGTTCGCCGGGAAGAGCAGGGAAATGGCGGCGGAGTTCGCCCCACTCCGGATCCTGCCTGCGCACGGCGCGACCGCGTCCGTACAGACGCAGGATCAGAGTATCGGCGTCGAAACTGCACCACATCAGCGTCATGCGGCCATCGTGGGCCAGGTGGGCCGCGGTTTCATTGCCGCTGCCGGTGAGGTCGAGGTAGGCGACGCGGGCGTCGGATAATACACGCAGGCTGTCCATGCCCTTGGGTGACAGGTTGAGACGGCTCGTGGCGGTGCCGGTGGCAGTAAAAAACATCTGCTGCGCGGCGATGAAGGCGCGGTGTTTTTCTTCGAGGGCGGGATAGAAGCGCGCCATCAGTTGATCTGCCGCTTGAGGAATTCGGTGAGGATGCGCATGCGCGTCACGCTGTCGTTCATTTCCAGCAGGTTCTGCTTGACGCTGAGCTTCAGCGGCAGCACTTCGGACAGCCGGTAGCTGACCCATACGGCATCGTCGAATGCATGCGGGGCCGGGAAGTGCGCGTGACCGTATTCGCTGATGATGTGGCGCAGGATTTCCACGGCCAGTTCGAGTTCGTGAGGGATCGCGCTGGCCGGTTCGGCACTGACTTCGTCAATCGTTCCAATAAGCAGTCCGCTGGGTTCGACCTGGGTGTGGCGGATGACGAACCGTGTGTCGGCCTGGGTGTCGATGTGCAGGATGCCGGTTTCGGGCATGTCCCAGTCGGTGATGCGGACTCGCGTGCCAATCGAATAAGGCACGGCGGGGGTGCCGGTTTCCTGCCCTTCCCGGATGGCGCAGATGCCGAATGGACTGTCGTCGGCGATCGCCTGCTTCACCATGTCGATGTAGCGTTGTTCGAAAATCCGCAACGGCATCCGGCCGCCGGGAAACACCACGGTGTTCAGTGGAAACAGCGGCAGGCTGGTCAGTTTTGCGGCGGCGTTCACCGGCTGTCGCCCCAGCGTGCCATGAGTTCGTGTTGGACGCCGAGTTGGTCGAGAATTCGCGCGACGACGAAATCGACGATGTCGGCGACCGACTGCGGCTGATGATAAAAGCCGGGATTGGCCGGCAGGATGACTGCGTTCATCCGCGACAGCGTCAGCATGTTCTCCAGGTGCAGGGTGGAAAACGGCGCTTCGCGAGGCACGAGGATGAGCTTACGCTGCTCTTTCAGCATCACGTCGGCGGCGCGTTCGATCAGGTTGTCGGACAAGCCGTGGGCGATGGCGGCGAGCGTGCCCATCGAACACGGGCAGACCACCATCGCATCGGCCGGATTGGATCCGGATGCGACCGGCGCATTCCAGTCCTCGCGCCCGAACACGCGCAGCTGGTCGTCGCGTGTGTTCAGGCCTTCCGACAACTGCCGTTCGAGATCGCTGGCGCGTGCAGGCAGCGCCACGCCGAGTTCCTGCTTGGCGACGATGTGCGCCGCCTGCGACACCAGCAGATAGACCTGCAGGTCGGCGGCCAGCAGACATTCGAGTAGACGCAGGCCGTAGGCCATGCCGGAGGCGCCGGAGAGCGCAAGGGTAACGGTATTCAGGGTAGGGTGCATGGCGCGGATTGTCGCCCGGATGCCGCCAATAATCCACTATGCGACAGCGATTTGCACTCGATCGGTGCGCGAAGTTGCCCGCAGGGCGGGGGATGTCGGCTCTCGGACATCGTCCGCACAGCCCGGCTTATCCCTTGCGAGTGCCTGCCAGAATATCAGGTGACATGTCCGGTTCCGGTGTTGGGGTGACAAGCATGCGCATCACGATCAGCCCGTTAACCGTGCCGAAAACCAGCGCAGCGGCGGCAAACACGGGCAGCAGCTTGATCAGCGCAGCGGCCGGCAACAACCAGATGCCCACCAGGGCGAGCTGTCCGCCGATGTGGCCGAATGCCGCCAGCACCGACAGGCTGACCGGGCCGAAATGGCGGCTAGGAAGATAACGTGCCAGCGCCAGCACCGACAGACTGACGAGTGCGCCGGCGGCTGACAGCCAGAAACCGGGTGCAAACAGGCTGCCCAGCAGCAGGCCGCCGGCCAGTACGCGCAGACCCGACACCCAGGCGGCCGCACGCCAGCCGTATTGCAGCAGCACCAGCAGGATGACGATGTTGGCGAGCCCCGGTTTCACGCCGGGCACCGGGCTCGGCAGTGCGGCTTCCGCGAGCGTGAGGCCGATTGCCAGCGCCGCCAGCCGCGCGATGCGGCGGTCGTCCGCATGAACCGGCAGTTCAATAACCAAGCGTGTCATAGGCCGTGGTCCGTCCGCGGATTTCGAGGCTGACCTGGTTGGGAAGGCACAGCGCCGCCTGTCCGGATTGCGTCAGCCAGCCTTGCTTGACGCACAGCTGGCGCGGCGATGGATCGCGCGCAATGCGCGCGCGGCCGGGTTCGATCTCGATATGTGTCGTGCCGAGCGGGCCATCGACGGCAAAGGTTCGGGCTTGGGCAAGCGATGCGGTTTCCACCACCTGGCCGGCAGCGCGGATGACGACCGTGTCGCCGCGGTCGCCGCCCCAGGCCCATATCGTCAACGCGACGACAAGGCTGCCGCTTGTCAGCAGCACGCCCAGATCGCCGGCGCGCAGGCTCGTCATCAACTGAGTTCGCGGTGCCGCACCAGCACCTGCTCGCGTTCACGGAAGGCGGCGGCCAGCGTTTCCGCAAAATACACGCTGCGGTGCTGACCGCCGGTGCAGCCGATGGCGACCGTCAGATAGGCACGGTGGTCGCGAATGAAACACGGCAGCCAGTTCTCCACGAAGCCGCGGATATCGGCCAGCAGCGCCATGGCGTTGGGGCTGTCTTCGAGAAAGTCTTTCACTGGCTGGTCGCGCCCGGTGAGGGGGCGCAATTCGGCCACGTAGTGCGGATTGGGCAGGCAGCGCACGTCGAACACCAGGTCGGCATCGAGCGGAATGCCGTGCTTGAAGCCGAAGGACTCGAACAGCAGTGTGATGCGCGAACGATCCTGCCCGACCAGATCCTTGATCCACAGGCGCAAGGCGGAGGCGGAGAGATCGCTGGTGTCGATGCGGTGCGCCAGCGGCGCGATGTCGGCCAGCATCTCGCGTTCGAGCTGGATGGCTTCCTGCAGCGAAACCGTATCGCTGGAGAGCGGGTGGCGCCGCCGCGTTTCGGAAAAGCGCTGGACCAGCGTCAGGGTCTTCGCCTCGAGAAAGATGACTCGCAGGTCGGCACCCTGATTGCGTAGCGCATCCGCAATCGGCGGCAGCTGCGTAAAACTCGCGCTGCTGCGGGCGTCGATGGCGATGGCGATGCGGTCGTGCCCTTCGCGCTGCAGATAACCGACCAGGGGCTGCAGCATGGCCAGGGGAAGATTGTCGACGCAGTAATAGCCGACGTCCTCCAGTACCGCGATCGCGATGCTTTTTCCCGAGCCCGATAATCCCGATACCAGTACGACTTGCATTCAATCGTCTCCGTCGATGGCGGCCTGCTGGCGCTTGATGAACTGTTCGACCGGATTGATTCCACGGCTCTTGAGGATGTGGTTGCGCACGGCCACCTCGACCAGTACCGCAAGGTTGCGGCCGGCTGCGACCGGAATGCGCACCTTGGGAATGGCGACGCCGAGGATGTTTTCAGTCGAGGCGACCATGTCGAGCCGGTTGAGCCCGACTTCGCCGATTTCCTGAGGATGGACCAGTTCGACGATCAGTCTGAGGTTCTTTTGCAACTTGACCGCCGTCTCGCCGAACAGGAAACGGATGTTGAGAATGCCGAGGCCGCGTACTTCGAGGAAATCACGAATCAACGCGGGGCAGTTGCCTTCGAGGGTTTCCGGTGCGACATGCTTGAGTTCGACGACGTCGTCGGCCACCAGCCGGTGGCCGCGTGTGACCAGCTCCAGCGCCAGCTCGCTTTTGCCGACGCCGGCATCGCCCTTGATGAGGACGCCCATGCCCAGCACTTCGAGAAACACACCGTGCTGCGAGGTCGTTTCGGCCAGGCTTTGCGTCAGGTAATGGCCCAGATAGGACATCAGGATCGGGCTGGCCAGCGTCGATGAGAACAAGGGCGTGCCGGTGCGTTCGGCGGTCTCGCGCAGGACCGGCGGGACGGCCTCGCCATTGGAGATGACGATGGCTGCGAGTTCGTTCGAAAACAGGTGGTCGATCGCTTCCTGCAGACTGGGTTCGGACAAACCGCGCAGATAGTCCATTTCGGCGCAGCCCAGGACTTGTACCCGGTTGGGGTGGACGAAATTCAGATGGCCGATGAGCGCCAGGGTTGGTTTCTGAATGGTCTCGGAGGATAGGGTGCGATCGCCGCCGGTGCGTCCGGCTACCCATTGCAGGCCGAGCTGTTCCGCCAGATCGCGGAACAGGGTTTCAACCGAAACGTGGCTTAGTTCGCCATCCATGCGCCGGCCTGCGCACTCAGCTTGACCATGACTCGAGCCGTCCCATCAAATCGGACGGGGTGGCGGCATCCAGCATCTGTGCGCGCATGGTTTCGTCGCCGAACAGTTGCGCAAGCTCGCCCAGAATCTGCAGATGCCGTTCGTTGGCGTCCTTGGGAACCAGCAAGATGAAGCACAGCGTCACCGGCTGGTTGTCCGGCGCATCGAATTCGAGCGGGCTCTTCAGGCGATAGAATGCGCCGCACGCGTCCTTGAGACCCTTGATTCGACCGTGCGGGATGGCGATCCCATGACCGAGCGCGGTCGAGCCCAGGCGTTCGCGTTCGAACAGGCTGGTGAAGATGTCTGAGGCTTTGAGACCGCGGGTCTGAGCGAACAGGTCGGCTGCATGTTCGAACAGTTTTTTCTTGCTGGTGAAGCTGATATCCAGCAAGGTGGTGTCGGGGGTGATAAGGGGGGCGATTAGGTTCATGCCTTTGCACAGCCGGGGAAAGAGGTTGTCCGGCATCTGCAGATTATACGCCCGAAGGCTGTTTGAGGCCTCCGGGCAGGGGGATTACGGCGTCAGGCCGGGCTTTCGGTCGGTTGATGCTTCAGTCCGCCACCGCCTTGATGGACGTCCGAGGTTTTTTCCTTGTGCTTCACGATCTGGCGATCCAGTTTGTCCGCCAGAAGGTCGATTGCGGCGTACATGTTGCCGTCCTCGCTGTGGGCATGGAAGTCATGGCCTTTCACATGCAGCGTGGCTTCCACCTTGTGCACCAGTTTTTCCACCTGCACGATGACCGTCACGTTGATGACATGGTCGAAATGGCGTTTGACGCGGTCGAGTTTCTCGGAAACGTAGTCGCGGATGGCTGGGGTCACTTCCAGATGATGACCGGAAATCGTCAAATTCATAGAGCCTCCTAAGTCTGCTGAACATAACTGGAAGCCGGCATGCTACCGACCTTCCAGGAGCGATCTGTTGTGCTCGATTTCATTGTGGGACGAAAGCCCGGCACATTCAAGCATGGCACGGATTGTCAGGCGGACTGTGCAGGAAAAGCCTTTGCGATCAAAGTGCGCGGCGCATGTTGGCGGGTGGGATTTGCAGCGATTCGCGATACTTGGCGACCGTGCGGCGGGCTACCACGATACCCTGCTGGCCTAGAACTTCCGCCAATTGGCCATCCGACAGCGGTTTCTTGGCACTTTCGGCGGCAACCAGCTGCTTGATGAGGGCACGAATGGCGGTCGAGGAACAGGCGCCGCCACTGTCGGTCGAGACGTGGCTGCCGAAGAAATACTTCAGCTCGTACAAGCCGCGCGGCGTCATCATGTATTTTTGCGTAGTCACGCGCGAAATGGTCGATTCGTGCAGCTCCACTGCATCGGCGATTTCGCGCAATACCAGCGGGCGCATCGCTACTTCGCCGTGCTCGAAGAACTGTTTCTGGCGGTCGACGATGGCCTGCGAGACGCGCAGGATGGTGTCGAAACGCTGCTGCACGTTCTTGATCAGCCAGCGTGCTTCCTGCAGCTGGCTGGCGAGCTGGCTGCCGCCGCTTTCGCGGTGGCGTGCCAGGATGTCGGCATAGACGCGGTTGACGCGCAGCTTGGGCATGGCGTCGGCGTTGAGGCTGGCGATCCACATGCCCTTGACCTTGCGCACGTAGACGTCGGGAATCACGTAGTGCGTGTCGTCGGCGCCGAAAGCGGCGCCCGGGCGCGGGTTCAGGGACAGGATCAGGGCACGTGCGGCGCGCAGCGTGGCGTCGTCGATGCCGAGCATTTTCTTCAGCTTGCCGACATCGCGTGCGGCGAGCAGATCCAGATAGTGTGCGGTGAGCCGCATGGCGGCGTCGCGCGCGGGCGTGTCCGGCGGCAGGGCGCGCAGTTGCAGGGTCAGGCATTCGGCCAGGTTGCGTGCGCCGACACCGGTTGGGTCCATGTTCTGCAGGTGCTTGAGCGCGGTTTCCAGTTCCTCGGGTTCGAGCTCCTCGAGTTCGGCCTGGAGGCTCGCGGTGATGTCTTCCAGCGGCTGGGTCAGGAAACCCGAATCGTCCAGGTCGTCGATCAGCGCGGCGACCAGGGTGCGGTCGCGCAGGGTGAGCGGACTGACGATCAACTGGTTCAGCAGATGTTCGCGCAGGGTCGCACCCGATATCGAGCCTTGGGTGTAATCGTTGTCCTCGTCATCGCCGCTGGCCACGCTGTAGTCGTTCCAGTCGGAGTCATCCAGTGCGGTGACAGGTTCCGAGTCGGTATGGTCGGGCAATGCCGTTTCTGTGCTTTGCGCCTCGGCCTCGGCTGTATGTGCGGGCGCCTCCGCTGTCGCATAGCTGGCTTCGTCCTCCTCCTCGCGTTCCAGCAGGGGATTGTCCTGCAGCATCTGCTCCAGTTCCTGATTCAGTTCCAGCGTCGACAGCTGCAGCAGTCGAATCGACTGTTGCAGTTGGGGCGTCAGCGTGAGGTGTTGACCGAGCTTGAGTTGAAGGCTGTGTTTCATGAATCTTGACTACGGCAAAAAGCGTGCCGGCTTGAGACCAGTTTAACGCGATTCGCCTGGGGATGGCGGTTGTTACAGACGGAAATTTTCGCCGAGATAGACTTTGCGGGCGTTGTCGTCCTGAATGATGAGGTCGGGCGTACCGGCAATCAGCACGCGCCCTTCGTTGATGATGTAGGCGCGATCGCAGATACCCAGGGTTTCGCGCACATTGTGGTCGGTGATCAAGACGCCGATGTCGCGCTCGATGAGGAAATGCACCAGTTTCTGGATGTCGATCACCGCAATGGGATCAACCCCCGCAAAAGGTTCGTCGAGCAGGATGAAGCGCGGGTTGATCGCCAGTGCGCGGGCGATTTCCACACGGCGGCGCTCGCCGCCGGAGAGGCTGACGGCGGACGCTTCGCGCAGGTGGGCGATGTGCAGGTCTTCCAGCAGATTGTCGAGGTGTTCCTCGCGCTCGGCCTTGTCGTAGGACTTGAGCTCGAGAATGGCGCGGATATTGTCTTCCACGGTCATCTTGCGGAAGATCGAGGGTTCCTGCGGCAGGTAGGACAGCCCCAGCCGGGCGCGCTGGTGAATCGCCATGTGGGTGAGATCGTGCGTATCCATCTGCACGCTGCCGCCGTCGGCCGCGACCAGGCCCACCACCATGTAAAAGCAGGTGGTCTTGCCGGCGCCATTGGGACCGAGCAGGCCGACGACTTCGCCGCTTTCGACCTCGAAGGAGACGTCGTGCACCACGGTGCGTTTGCCATACGTCTTGCGCAGGCCCTGGGCGGTAATCTGGCTCATGGTTTGGCTGCAGGCTGTGCGGGCGTGTGCGGTTTCGGGCGGATGACGGCGCGCACGCGTCCGCTCGGGGTCTGGGCGTTGGGCTGGCCGACGACCTTATAGAACCCGGTGTTGGCGTTGTAGGAAATCTGCGCGCCGTGCAGTTCGTCGCTGCCGCGCCGCAGTCGGGCCTGGCCGATCAGTTCGAGCTGGCTGGTGACGCCGTCATATTCGATGCGATCGGCAAAGCCCTCGATGAATTCATCGCCGCTGTCGGTTTTCTGGCGGAACGCCACGGGGCGGCCGATCGCACTGACCTTGTCGAGTCCGTCCGCATTCTGGGTCACCTGCACGCGATCGGCGCGCAGCATTAGCGTGCCTTGGCTCAATACGACATTGCCCTGGTAGACGCTGATTTTCTTGATGTCGTCGAGGGTGACCGTGTCGGCTTCAAGGTTGACCGGTTTGTCGCGGTCGGCCTTTTCCGCGTGGGCGGAGGTGGCCAGCAAGGCGGCGCACAGCACCGCGTAAAGCCGGGTATTCGATTTAGTCATGGCGCTAGCCTTTTCCGGAAATATAACGGGCATGCACCCGTCCTGTCAGTTTGAGAATACGTTGCTTGGCGTCGTACTCCATCGCGTCCGCGCGCAGATCCAGTGTGGCGTCATGGATCACCACCGGGCCGGGGGAGCGCATCTGGTTGCGTTCTGGAAAAACCAGCAGTCGCGCCGAACGTATGGTCATGAGCGATTGTCCTGCATGCGCGGCACGTTCCACGAGAACGTCGTCGCGCAGGTCGACCTCATGGCCGTCGGGAGACACGGTTGCCTGTTTCGACACTGCGCTCACGTCGCCCGACTGTTCGTCCAGTTGGGTGAAGTGGGGCAGTTCCAATTCGGTGAATTTGCTGTCCGAGTAATGCTTCAATTTCTTGGCGGACAGCCGGTACTGCGGTTTGCCATTCAGGTCGGTGCGCATCGCATTGAAGTTCTCCATGATGCCTTCGGGATCGGTCCGGGTAGGCGACGCGCCGCCGTTGGCCGGGATCTCCACCATGCGTTCGATCCAGAAGCTGAGCGCGGCCAGCAGCAGCAGGATGGCCAGCGGCAGCCACAATGATCCGCGTGAGATCATGCCGTCCCCGGACGGACGGCGTTCAGGGCGCAGCGTATGCAGCCTGTCATCTCAGATACGGCGCCAGCGCCGCGTCCAGCGTGCCCTGCGCGCGCATCAGGAACTCGCAGGCCTCGCGCACTGCGCCGTGGCCCGCTTCGCGCACGGTGGTGTAATGGCTGTAGGCTTTTACCAGTTCGGGGGCGGCCGGCACGGTAATGGCCAGACCGGCACGGCGCATCACGGGCAGGTCGACCACGTCGTCGCCCATGTAGGCGGTGGCTTCGCAATCGAGGTTCAACTCGCGGCACAAGGCCTCGTACACGGCCAACTTGTCGTGCGCGCCCTGATGCACGATCTCGATGCCGAGGTTCCGTGCCCGATGTTCCACCACCCGCGAATCGCGTCCGGTGATGATGGCCAGTTCGACCCCGCTGCCTTTGAGCATTTTCAGGCCATGCCCGTCGAGCGAGTTGAAGCCTTTGTATTCCTGGCCATCGTCCGCCAGAAACAGGGTACCGTCGGTCATTACGCCGTCGACGTCGAATGCGACCAGTTTGATTTTCTGCGCGCGCGCAATCAGATCGGATGTCATCACACCACTCCCGCTTTCAACAGGTCGTGCATGTTGAGTGCTCCGACCAGAATATGGTCGGTGTCGACCACCAGCAGGCCATTGATTTTCAGGGTGTCCATTTTTTCCACTGCCGCCACGGCGAGCTCGTCCGCGCGGATCGTCTTCGGGTTTCGGGTCATCAGGTCGGCGATCTTCGCCTGCTGCAGGTCGATCGTGTGCTCCAGGGCGCGCCGCAGGTCGCCGTCGGTGAACAGTCCGGCCACCTTGCCGTCCGACTCGATGACTGCGGTCATGCCGAGTCCCTTTTGGGTCATCTCGAACAGCGCGGCCTTGAGCGAGGCGTCCCGGCCGACCTTCGGCAGATCTTCGCCGGCATGCATGACGTCGCGCACATGGACGAGCAATCGCCTTCCCAGACTGCCGCCGGGATGGGTGCGCGCAAAGTCGTCGGCCGAGAAGCCGCGTGCATCCAGCAGCGCCACCGCCAAGGCGTCGCCCAGCGCGAGTGCCGCAGTGGTGCTCGCCGTGGGGGCTAGATTAAGCGGGCAGGCTTCCTTGTCGACTGCGGCATTGAGGTGGACATCGGCTTCCCGTGCCATGGTCGAACCAGGATTGCCGGTCATCGCGATGAGTTTGGCGCCGCGCCGCTTGATGAGCGGCACGATGCTGACGATCTCGTTGCTCTCGCCCGAGTTCGACAGGGCCAGCACCACGTCGTCGGGTGCGATCATGCCGAGGTCGCCGTGGCTGGCTTCACCAGGATGCATGAAGAAAGCGGGGGTGCCGGTAGAGGCTAGGGTGGCGGCGATCTTGCTTCCGACATGGCCGGACTTGCCCATTCCCGATACCACCACGCGGCCGCGACATGCCAGGATCAACTGCACGGCATCCGCAAAACCGGCGTCGAGCCGGGTCGACAGCGCGCGTAGGGCATCGGCTTCGATATCGAGCACCTGACGCGCAAGCGCAAGCAAATGTTCGGTGGAGATGGGTTGGGGTCGCATGGTCGGCAAGTATACTAAAGCCTGCCTGTCCGACCGCGTTTTTACTGCGGTTTGGGCAGGTTGCCTCCGACAGAAAATATGGGCTGAAGCCTATGAAATACCTATGCACAGCAGCCTCCAGCTTGTCCTGATTCTACTTGCGGTCGCCGTGCTGGTGGCGGCAGCTGCGCGTGCCTTGCGCCTGCCCACCATGCTTGGTTATCTGGTGACCGGCATTGCCATCGGCCCGTTTGCCTTGGGCTGGATTCCCGATAGCGCCGAAGAACGCTACCTGGCCGAGTTCGGCGTGGTGTTCCTGATGTTCTCGATCGGCCTGGAGTTCAGCCTGGCACGTCTGATGACCATGCGCATGACGGTATTCGGCTTCGGCGGTGCGCAGGTCGTGCTGACCATCGCGCTGACCGCTGCGATTGCCTGGCTGCTGCATTTGCCGCTGCTTGCGGCGCTGGCGCTGGGCGGCATCATGTCGATGTCGTCCACGGCCATCGTATCCAAGCTGCTGGCCGAACGGCTGGAAATCCAGACGCCGCACGGCCGCCAGATTTTCGGTGCATTGCTGTTCCAGGATCTGGCGGTGGTGCCGCTGCTGATTTTGATTCCTGCGTTTGCGAAGGAATCCGACACCATGGCCATCACCTTGGGGCTGGCCGTGTTCAAGGCGGTCGTGGTGCTGGGTTTTCTGCTGTTCGTCGGACAGCGCATCATGCGCCCGTGGTTCCAGTGGGTGGCAGGCCGCAAGTCGCCCGAACTCTTCACGCTCAACCTGCTGCTGTTCACGCTGGGGCTGGCGTTCCTGACCGAGAGTGCCGGCTTGTCGCTGGCGCTCGGTGCGTTCCTGGCCGGCATGCTGATTTCAGAGACCGAATACCGCTATCAGGTGGAAGACGACATCAAGCCGTTCCGCGATGTATTGCTGGGATTGTTTTTCGTCACGATCGGGATGCGACTCGACCTGATGCAGGTCATGCTGAACTGGAGCGACGTATTGCTGCTGGTCGCGGCGATCGTCGCCGGCAAGGGGCTGATGGTCGGTGGCCTGGCCCTGGCCTTCGGCAACACCCGCCCCACCTCGGTGCGGACTGCGCTGGGGTTGGCACAGGCGGGCGAATTCGGGTTCGTGCTGCTGGCCCAGGCTGCCGATCTGCAATTGCTGGGCGCCTCGATCACGCAACCGGTGCTGGCGGCGATGGTGTTGTCGATGCTGATCGCTCCGCTCCTGATCAATCGCATGGACGTGCTGACCCGGCTGATCGCGGGCAGCGAATGGGCCGGCCGCGCCAAGGAGGTGCACGACATCGCGGTCAAGACCTTTGGCAAGACCCAGCACGTGATCGTTTGCGGCTACGGCCGCAGTGGACAGAACCTGGCCCGCCTGCTGGAAGTGGAAGGCATCACCTTCATCGCGCTCGACGCCGACCCCGAGCGTATCCGCGCAGTGGCGGCATCCGGCGTCAGCGTCGTCTACGGCGATGCCAGCCGGCGCGAAGTGCTGGTCGCTGCCGGCCTCAGCCGTGCGCAGGCCATCGTGGTGACGTATTCCGACCTGCACTCCAGCATGGCCATCCTGCGTCACGTCCGCGAGTTGCGGCCCGATCTGCCAGTCGTGGTGCGCACCATCGACGACACCCACATCGATGCCTTGAAAGCGGCGGGTGCGGCCGAGGTCGTGTCCGAAGTGATGGAAGGTTCGCTGATGCTGGCTTCGCATGCACTGATGCTGCTGGGCGTACCTTTGAGCCAGGTGCTGAAACGGATCCGCGAAGTGCGCGAAACGCGCTACGCCATGATGCGCGGTTTCTTTCGCGGCGCCAGCGATGCCGACGACGAACTCGACCAGCATGCCCAGCCCCGTCTGCATACGTTGCTGGTCACGCAGGGCGCCGTGGCGGCGGGACATAGCCTCGAGGAACTGCGGCTGAACGAACTACTCGTGGAGGTCGTGGCGATCCGCCGTCAGGGGATCAAGGGCGTCGATCCCCAGCCCGACACCCGCATCCAGGTGGGGGATGTGCTGGTGCTGCGGGGCGCCGCCGATGGTCTGGCGGCGGCGGAGTTCAGGGTGTTGCAGGGTTAGGAGAAAACAAAAAGCCCGCCGAAGCGGACTGACGATTGAGTTGGGCGGGCTGAATTAAATGCCCATGCAGACAATGTAGGCGGTGGAGTCAACGATTGAACCGGTTGCAATAGCGGTGGGCAGAGTAGTGCCTACCATCATCGAACCGGTTGCGGTGTTGCCGTCATCCAGTTGGCTGTCCAGTTGCTTGGCGAATTTTCCAGGGATGCTGCCTGAGCAGATGAAGTAGGTCCCAGTCATGCCCGTGAACGGCACGGTGCTTTGGATGCCAATGCGGGCGCCCAGAGCATTGTTAGGCGGAAAATCTCCTGCTGCAAGGTCGGTGGGTCCGGGCGCAAGACCCGCTGCCCGAACATGCTGCCAAAATAAAATGGACTCAGAGGGGGTGGCGGTCACGGCGTCGTTCCAGTTGCCTTCGATAATGCCATCGCCATCGCCTGCCCCCGGTGTGAAGGTTGTTGTGCCGACATGTGTTGCAGCAGCTTTGTCGTCACCAGGGAGGGCTTTGAACTTGTCCTGATAGCCGTAAATGAATACCGGAATGTTGCGGAAATCGCTGGCAAGATTCTTCACCCGGGCGCTGTTGATCAGTTCCTGCCCCTTGAGAATGCCGCCGAGCAACAGGCCGATAATGACCAGCACAATGGCGATCTCGATCAGGGTGAAGCCCGACTGGCGTCGCGCGAAGTGGGGGTGCGGCATGGTGGGGCTCTCCGGTTGTCATTGCCTGTTGGGCCAACACGCAAAATATGTGCCATCAGTGGGTGTGATGTAAGATTTTGATTAAAAATGAAAAAACGCAACCAAACGAGCCTGGGGCCGCCCCATTTTGATGAAAACACGACACCCATGCCAGATTTCCGTCAGGATGTTCGCGACCCGACGCGCGGTCACCCTCCATTTACGGATCGGAATGCCGTTAGCAGTGGCATGCTGATCGTCTCGCATCCCCTCCCGATTCCCTGCGCATGACTGAACACACCGAAACCGCCCCGCAGCTGGCCTGGCTGACGTCGCTGGCCACGCGTTTCACGCGCGTGGCGCCCGGACGCTGGCTGGGCCTGATGCTGCTGGCCCTGCATGCGGCGGTGGTGTTCGACGCCGATGTGACGACGACGCGTGCCTTCCTGCTGGCGCATTACGGCCTGTTCCTGCTATGGCAGCCGCTGGTGCGCAGCGAGGCGCGCATCGAGCCGCGGCTGGCGCTGCCGGTGTTTGCCATGGCCGCGCTGCTGGTCTTGGTGGACAGCACCTGGGTGATGGCGCTTTGGCTGGCGATCCTGGCCGGGCTGGTGGGTGCAGTCGCGACGTCGCAAAACGAACGCGGGCCGCGACTGGCCTACCTGCTTGCACTGGCTTATCTGCTTGCCCTGCTGCTGGCCTGGGTGTTGCCGCAAAGCCTGGGGAGGACTTCGCTGCCCGATGAACTGCGGATCGTGGCGCGCTACGGTCTGCCGTTGCTGCCGCTGGCGATCCTGTTCCTCCCTGCGGGCCGTCAGCGCAGCACTTCATCTACGCTTGATTTTATCTACGGCCTCATGCTGTCGCTGCTCATCATGGTGATGGCGCTGGGCGTATTTGCGGTGGTGGCGGTGGCCAAGGTGAGCTATGCGTGGGCGCTGGTGCAGACGCTGCTGGGCATGGCGGCGCTGCTGCTGGCCCTGTCGTGGCTGTGGAATCCGCGCGCCGGCTTTGCCGGGCTGGGGCAGGTGACCTCGCGCTATCTGTTGTCGGTGGGACTGCCGTTCGAAGGCTGGGCGCAGCGGCTGGCGACCTTGGCCGAGCGTGAACGCGATCCCGAATCCTTCGTGCGCGACGCGCTGTCCGACTTGCACGAGCTGACCTGGATACGTGGCGGCCGTTGGCAGGCGGCGCGCGGCGAAGGCAGTTTCGGTGAGCCGGCCGAACACGCCGTGAGCCACGCCTTCCACGGCCTGACCCTGAGCTGGCAGTCGGTGCGTCCGCTTACCCCGGCGCTGGCGCTGCATGTTCGCCTGCTGTCGCAATTGCTGGGCTATTTCTACGCCGCCAAGGTGCGCGAGCAGACTTTGCGCGAGCAAGCCTACAGCCAGGCCATCCACGATACCGGCGCGCGCCTGACGCACGACGTGAAGAACATCCTGCAGTCGCTGAAGACCCTGCTCGCCGCTGCCGATACCTCGACCCCGGAAGACAGCGAACGTCTGCTGGCGCTGATGAAGCGCCAACTGCCACAACTGGCGGCGCGTCTCTCGCAAACGGTCGACAAGCTCAAGCAGCCGGCGGAAATGGATGTCGCGCATGTGGCTGCGCATACGTGGTGGGCGGCGCTGCAGACACGCTATGAGCACGACGACGTGCAGTTTTTCGCCGAGGTGCTAGACGACACTCCTTTGCCTCAGGATCTGTTCGACAGCGTGGTCGACAATCTGCTGACCAACGCCTTGCGCAAACGGCAGAATCAGCCAGGTGTTGCGGTGGAAGTTCGCCTGACGCTGCATCCACTGGTCAGCTTGACGGTGACCGATAGTGGCAGTGCTGCCCCCGAGCACGTGGCCCGCAACTTGTTCCTCAGCCCGGTGGCGTCGGATTTCGGATTGGGCGTGGGGTTGTATCAAGCCGCGCGGCAGGCGGCGCGTTCGGGGTTTAGGTTGGAGCTGTCTGACAATCAGCCTGGGGGGGTGGCGTTCCGGTTGCAGGCTACGGCGGAGGCAGCGGGTTGCAGTCCGAACCCGTAGGGCAGACGCGGGCTAGCAGATACTGAAGCGCTACCCAGGTGGTCAGGTCGTCGAATTCGCCGCTGGCGGCATCGGGTTGGGTGGGCGAACGACTGGTGTAGATTAGGTTCCCGTTGAGATTCTCCACTTCGTCCAGCCCCGTCGGCGCGGCGAGTGTGGTGCCATTGATGTTGCTCGCCCCCCAGCCGTTGGGGCCGTGGGAAACCAGCACAAACACGACATCATTTGCGACATCCGGGCTTAATCTGTTGCAGGTGTGCGTGGTGCAGATGACGATCGGATCGGGCGGCCGCAGCGTGGTGCTGGCCGAGAACCCGCTGCCAGCGTCGGCAAATTGCGTAACGACTCCATAATGCAGGCGATTGCCCCACGCGTCCTGCGGTGCAATGCCCAGGTCAACCCACGGCAGCAGGCCGCTCTGCCCCGAGCAGCCCGTGCCTATCCTGTTCTCTTTTCCATCAGGCGGGTTGTCGGTGTCGGGGCAGGGCAGGTAATGATTCGTTCCTGCTACGACATGATGGGTCATCGCATACCCCAGGAGCGCCTCGCGCGCCTCCTGCAGGGTCTGCCGGGTCTCGGCGATCCGCCGCGCCTGAATCTGCGCCGACAATGGCATGGCCAATCCGCCGATCAGGATGGTGATGATGACCAGCACGATGGCCATCTCGATCAGGGTGAAACCGTGCGAGCGTGTCATGGTGCGGCGTCCTTCGTGTCCGGGCTGGCCGGCTCGGTGAGGCGGGGGCGCAGAACCTGATAGGGCTCATATACCCGGCCGTTGGCGCGGATCTGGCCGGGTTTCAGGCCCGATACGGCCGAGCCGTCGCGCTGTGCCTTGCCGTCGACCCAGCGTGTGATCGTGCCGTCGGAGCGGATGACCACGCCATCGTAGCGTAGCGGTGTGGGGGTGCTATCGGTCGATAACAAATGACCCGGGCCGGAGGGGGTGGCGTTGCGCGCGCGCGCGGCCTCGAGCTGGGCGCGCTGCGCCGGCGTGAAGAACAAACGGCCCGGATCGGCCGGAGCAGCCATGCCGGTTCCGATGCAGATCAGGTATAGCGCCAGCATCCAGGCGCTCGAGCGCCCGTCCCATCCGCGTTTTGTGCGCGCGCGCTGACCAGGTCGGGGAAGCCAGCTATTCATGGCGGGCCTCCGTTGTCGTTGCCACAGTGAACCACAGCAGATCGCATTCGGCCTGTAGATGCGGGTGATTGGCGGCTTCGAATGGCGTATTGTCCAGGCGCGACAGGCGGCACCCCTGAACGTGGTACACCCCGGACGCACGCGACTTGAGGGCGTCGAGGAACCGTGTGAGATCGGTTTCCACCAGCAGCGGGAAGGTGAGGGTCATGCGGGTTTGCCCCAGCGGCAGGCCCTGCGCCAGCGAGGACGGCGAGGCTGTGCGGGGCATCAGGCGGTAACTCAACCCATACAGGCCGGCATCGCGGTTGGCCAGTTGCACGGCTTCGATCCAGGCCAGGCGGTCTTCAGCCCCCACGAAGCCGCGTGCCACCAACGCCTGGTAATCCCCCAGGTGGGTGGTGAGGAGTCGCTGCTGCTGACGGCTGCGATCGAGTTGCTGGCGTGCCTGGTTGAGCGCCGTGCGCTGCTGTTGCAAAGCCGCTTCGGCATTGTGTGCCTGACGTTGTCCCCACAGGATGCCGCCGATTGCCAGCAGCAGCGCGGCCAGCAGCATCAGTAAGGGCAGTTTGAGGATGGCGAAAGGCGGGCGGGTCATGGCCGGGCCTCGCGGAAAAGCAGGTTGAGGCTGAAACGCGCTGCGGGTGTACTGACCGCATCAGGGTTAAGTGTCTTGCCGGACAGCGTGCTGCTGGAGTCGGCATTCACGGGGCTGCTGCGCAGAGTCACGTCATGTACACCCGGCATCGCCTGCAGAGTCTGCATGAATTCTTCGATACGCCGCATGGCTGCTCGGTAATTGCCGTCGAACGGACTCAATCCGGCATCGAGGTTGACCTTGACCCCGCCGTTCACTGTCGGTGGCTCATCGGTCCAGCCCAGGCTGTCCAGCGCGACATCGGGCGTGGCCAGCAGGCTTTGTCCAACCGCTGCGAAGAGTGCGAACGCATCGGTCTGCGCCTGGCCGAGCTGGCGTGCCAGATTGACAGTCTGGACGAGTTGCTCGGGGGCCATGACCTGGGTGGGAAAGGTACGCGCAATGGCCTGGTAGCGGGCATCGAATTGCTGATACTGCTGGGCCAACTGGCGTGCCTGGTCGTCCAGGTCCCGGGCATGCAGCCAATAGGCAGCCGTGAGACCCAGGCCCAGCACTGCGACGATGCCGGCAGCCGCATGCAGGCCGCGCCGCCAACGGAATTCGAGGTGATGCTGCAGCAATTCGGACGGCGCCAGATTGAGTTTCAGCGTTTCGCCCGCGATGGCGGCCAGGGGCGCGACTTCCGGCGTGGCGGCCAGAAAATCGTCGGGAATGCGCAAAGCGCGTGCGAGACTGGACATGTCGATCAGTCGCGTGCTGAACGCCGGGTCGGCGTTCAGCTGTGCCTGTGCGCTGTCGAGCTGGCCGCTGGGATCGAGCAGCAGCACATGCAGCCGGGCCTCGCGCGGCAGGATGCGCTGTCCGCTGAGGTAGAGCTGCGTCTTCGCGATTTCGTCCGCTGCGTTACCGGGCAGTTGCGCGGGCGTGTCGCCGCCGATCAGGCGTGAAAAACGCAGCAGGCCGTTGTGATAGTAGGAGAGCCGCAGGCTATTGTTGAGACGGCATGCCAGCAAGGTATGCGCCGACTGTTCCCGTAGTTTTTCCAGCAGATGCTGGTAGGCCAGCGCCAGCGGCGTGATGCCCGCGAGCGGCACGTGTTCGCGGTGCAGCACGCTGAGCCAGGGGGTCAGCCACTCGGCGTCGGGCAAGGCCGCCAGCAGATAGCGGTCGTCGCGGCGTCCGGTCGTTTCGCGTGCCTGCCGCCATGCGCCGGTAAAGCGCGTGTTGCGGAATACCTGCTTGAGCTTGCGCGCCAGCAGTTCGTCGCGTGCGCGTCCCTGCACATGCGGCAGAACCTCGCTGCGGTAATCCTCGTCGACCGTGTCGGCCACCAGCAGTACAGGCAGGTGCGCATGCCTGATCACGATTTTTCGGAATGCGGCCAAGCCTTCCGCATCGGCGGAAAACTCGCCCAGCCAGTGCATATGTCCCGGGCGCCAGTCGAGGACGCCGATCTGGCGGGGCGTGGCAAAGAGAAGCAGGCGATGGTCGAACATCACAGCGGCAGATTCCCGATCAGGTCGTAGATCGGCAGCAGCACCGACACCAGGATGCCGCCAAGCAGCAGGCCCAGAATGGCCGTGAGCAGCGGCTCCAGCACCCGGAGGCCGTTTTCGATCGAGTCGAGTACTTCACGGTTGTAGAAAAACGTCACGTTGTCCAGGGCCTCGTCGAGCGCGCCGGTGCTTTCGCCCACACGTAGCATGCGGATCACCAGCGGCGGAAACAACGCCAGCGACTGGAAGCTTTCCGACAACCCGCGCCCGTCGGCAATCTGCTGGGCGGCGCGGCGTATGCCGTCGGCAATCACGCGGTTGCCGGCGATCATCTCGCCGGCGCGTAGGGCGTCGAGCACAGTGACGCCCGAGCGGTACATCATCGCCAGCGTGTTGGTGAAGCGCGACAGCACGATCTTCTGCACGATCGGTCCGATGATCGGCAATCGCAACTGGGTGCGGTCCCACCATTCGCGTCCGGCTTCGCTCTTGCGCACCCATAAGGGCAGCCCGATGCCCACTGTCAATGCGAGCGCCAGCCCAATCAGCCAGTACGAGCGCAGTGCATTCGACACCGCCATCAGGATCAGCGTCGGCAAGGGCAGCGCCACGCCCATGGTCTTGACCAGGCCCAGTACCTGCGGCACCAGATAGATCAACAGAAACAGGATGGCGGCGCCGACGACGACCAGCACCATCGCGGGATAGATCATGAGGCGCTTGGCCTTGGCCGCCACTTCTTCCTGCCACTTGAGGGACTCGGCCAGCCGTTCGAATACCGTGTCCAGCAGACCCGTCTGTTCGCCCGCCTTGACGCTGTGCACGAACACGGCGCCGAATACCGCCGGATGCGCCGCCAGCGCCTGCGAAAGGACCTTGCCGCCTTCCAGGTCTTCCAGCAGCGCGGTCAGGACATCGCGAAATCCGCGTTTCTCCATGGTGTCGCGCAGATCGCGCAAGCCTTCGAGCAAAGGGATGCCCGCGCGCGTGATGTAACGCATATGGATGCAGAACGTCACCAGATCGCGCCGGGTCACCCGCTCGCGGCCGGTAGGGGCGTACTGGCGCGACAACTCGACCAGGGTGACGAGGTCGAGCCCCATGCGCTTCAGGCGCAGCTCGAGATCGACGTCGTTGACGGCCGACAGCGTGCCCCGGACGCTACGGCCGGTCTGATCGATGGCGCGGTAGTCGAAGAAAGGCATGGTTAGACGGGCCTCGCGATGGCTTCGCGTTTCGCCTGTGGGATATGAACGTTCTGTTTCGCCTTTGGGCGAGTTACTTTCTTTGCTTCGCCAAAGAAAGTAACCAAAGAAAGGCGACCCCGCATCGCTGCCCTGCGGGTCCCCGATTTGGCGCGTGCGGCCGGGCGCTCCACCAACTCGCCCTGGCAAGGCACACAAAACGTGCCTTGCTGCGGAGCTCGGACACGGTTCCGCTCTCTTCCCGTCCGCACGCGCCAAATCGGCAGCGCTGAAGGGGATAAAACCCCAGGTGCGTGCGCAGGTGCCCCTTCTGTGTCGCCGAGAAGCGCAGCCGCCCGAGGGAACAAGGGGCTGGGTGTCTGAGCTCCGCAGTGAGCCGCGTTTTGTGCAGCTCGCCAGGGCGAGTTCCAGCCCCGCCTCGGGTGGCGAGCATCGCAGGGGAGCCGAAGGCCGACACAGTAGGGGTGGCTTTTTCTTGGGTTACTTTCTTTTGACCACGCAAAAGAAAGTGACTCGCCCAAAGGCGAAAAGCGAAGCCGCCGCAAGGTCACCAATGTGAGCGAAGAAGAACCCAGGGCCATTCTCACACCCGCCCTGTCAAATCCACCACTCGCGAGACTTCCGACAACGAAGTCACGCCATCCAGCACGCGCTTGATGCCATCCTCGGCCAGCGGGTGGTAACCGTGTTCGAATGCGGCGCGGCGGATTTCGTGCAGCGGTGCGTGGTTGGCGACCAGTTCATCCAGCGTGGGGTCCATCCGCAACAGCTCGATCAGTGCAAGCCGGCCTTTGTAGCCTTTATGGCTGCAGGCCGGGCAGCCCACGGCGCGGTAGATCTGCGGCGGTTCGAGCGGGTCGGCGCCGAGGATGCGCGCCTCGTCCTCGTCCGGCGTGTAAGCTTCCCGGCAGTGCGGACACAGTTTGCGTACCAGACGCTGCGCAATGACGCCGATGATGTTGCCGGACAGGATGCCGGGCTGGATGCCGATGTCCATCAGGCGAGGAAACACGCCGAGCGCGGAGTTGGTGTGCAGGGTGGTGAACACCTGGTGGCCGGTCATGGCGGCGCGGAAGGCCATCTCGGCGGTGTCCTTGTCGCGGATTTCGCCGACCAGGATGATGTCGGGATCTTGCCGCATGATCGAACGGATGCCATTGGCAAAGTCGAGCTTCAGCGTCTCGTTGACCGAACTCTGGCGCATCAGCGTGACGGGGTATTCCACCGGGTCCTCTAGCGTCATGATGTTGACGGTCTCGTTGTTGAGATGCGACAACATCGAGTACAGCGTGGTGGTTTTGCCCGAGCCGGTGGGTCCGGTGACGACGAGGATTCCCTCTGGCCGCGCCATCATCAGTTGCAGTTCGCGCAGCGCGTCGGGTGTGAAGCCCATGTAATCCAGCGGCATGATGGATTTTTCACGGTCGAGGATGCGCAGCACCACGTTTTCGCCGTGGATGCCGGGCTGCGAAGAGACGCGGAAATCGATCGGGCGGCCGTTCAGCGTGAGCGACATGCGGCCGTCCTGCGGCGCGCGCGTCTCCGCGATATTCATGCCGGACAGCACCTTCAGACGCACCAGGATGCCCGGCCAATAGGTCTTGTGCAGACTGCGGATCTGTTCCAGCACGCCATCGATGCGATAACGGATGCGCAGGAAGGCATGCTCGGGCTCGAAGTGGATGTCGCTCGATTCGCGCTTCACCGCGTCGGTCAGCAGGGCGCCGACCAGCCGTACCACAGGCTGGGTGTATTCCTCGGTATCGGGGTTGAGGCTGGCGTAATCGACTTCGCCGGTTTCGATTTCGCGCAGAATGCCGTCGAGCGAGAGGTCGAAACCATAGAACTTGTCGATGCATTCGAGCAGTTGCGCTTCCGCCGCCAGCAGGGTGTCGATTTCGATCTGCCCGCCGAGCGAGGCTTTCAACTGGTCGAGCGCGACGACGTTGAACATGTCGGTGGTCGCCAGCGTCAGCACGTTGCGCGCGGCATCGTGGGCGATCGGCAACAGGTGATGACGGCGCGCAAATTCCTCGGGCACCAGTTGCAGCGCTTCGGGGTCGGCCACGACCTGGGTGAGGTCGATGCCCTGGCTGCCGAGTGCATTGGCGAGCTGGTCGCGCAGCACGGCTTCGGTGATGAATCCGAGTGCGACGAGCTGGCGGCCGATCGGCAGGCCCGTGGCTTTCTGCTCCTTCAGGCCGATGCGCAACTGGTCGAGGGTGATCAGCCCCTGGGTGACCAAGGTTTCGCCCATGCGGAGTTTCTTGCGGCGCTCCATGGCGGTCTTACCGGATCGATTTCAACTGCTGCACGCGCGCTTTGGCCTGGGCGCGGTCGTAGCGGTGCACGCCGCTGTCTGCGAGGGCTTTCTCGTAATACGTCAGCGCGCTTGGGTACTGCTGCAACTGGTCGAGGCTGACGGCCAGATTGAAGGCGTAATCGGCGTTGTCGGGCGCACCCCGATAGGCCTCGAAGTAGGCGGACTGGGCGTCGTTCCAGCGCCCCTGCCCGGCGTAGAGATTGCCGAGCGTCTGGTAGAGCTGCGGGCTGGGCGCGCGTTCGATCAGTATTTTCAGCTGGCTTTCGGTGACCTGGCCGTCGGTATTGCCCAGCAAGTCGAGCAAGGCACCCTGGGCGGCTGCATTGCGGGGATCGATCTCGAGCACTTCGCGATACAGGCGCCGGGCATCCGCATCGCGGTTTTGCGCACTGGCGATGGCTGCGAGTCCCAGCAGCGCATCCGCCGTGCGTCGGTGTGTGGCTGCCTGGGTATACAGCCGTTGCGCTTCGGTCAGTGCCCCGCGCTGGTAGGCGGCGTAGGCCTGGGAGAGCAGGGTCGTCTGGGCGTCGGGCTGGAACTGGGGCACGGCAGGCGCAGGGGTGGCGGCCACCGTCGGCTGCGCACGCGGAACAGGTGGCGCGCTGCGGTGCGGAAGCGTGGTGACAGGCGTCGTGGTAGGTTCGGCAAGCGCGGGACGCGCGGCGGCAATGGGCTCGGGACGGCGTTCGGGTGTGGTTGTCGATACGGTCGGCATCGGCTGCACCAGGGGAACCGGCGCAGCGGGTGCGACAGCGCGTGCCATGGCCGGCGGCGGCGTGGTGGCCGGCGGTTGCAGGGCGAAGTAGAGGTATATCCCGTAGCCGAGCGCGACGAGGACAGCCAGCAGGGCGGTGAGCGGCACCAGGGAAAGCTGCGGCCAGCGCAGCCTGGGGGACGAAGTGCCGGGCACAGGTTCGCTGTTGCCGAACAGCAGACCGGGCGGTTCGACCCATTCGCGCGCTTTCGCGGTGCCAGGGAGGGCCGGTTCCAGTTCGAGGTCGCCTTCGATCCGGCTGTCCGAATCAAACTTGTCCGTGCCGGACCGTCCGGGGTTTGCGGCCTCGGCCTGTTTCAGTGCTTTGAGCAGCAGGCTCAAGGCTGGCTCCGGGCACTGTCGGGCAGCAGCCGCTGGAACGGCTGAAGCGCGTCGTTGTTCAGCGTGGGGTTGGATACCACGGTGGGCCGCAGGAAAATCACCAGTTCGGTCTGGCTGTTGAGGCGTTCATGCTGGCCGAACAAGGCGCCGATACCTTCGGGGCGCGACAGGCCGGGCACGCCATCGCGCGCATTGTTGCTGTCGTCCTGGATCAGGCCGCCGAGGACCACGGTCTGGCCGCTGCGTACCTGCAGCAGCGATTCCATTTCGCGCACCTGGATGACGGGAATGGAATTCTTGACGCCCGCTTTTTCAAGGTCGGGATTGGGGTCGTCCACCGATCCCACCTTGCGCGAGATGGTGGGACGCACGGTCAGCGATACCATGCCATTCTCGTTGATCTGCGGCAGCACCGACATCACCACGCCGATGGGCACGGTGTGTGCGGTGGTCGTGAACGTGGCGGGCTGGAGCACCGAACCCGTGGAGGATAACGCCCCCTGCTGCGACTGCACGGAAAAATAGACCAGATTGTCGACGACCTTGAGCAGGGCCGTCTGGTTATTCAGCGCCATGAGTTTGGGACTGGACAGCACCTTGGTCTTGCCGAACGATTCCAGCAGGTCGATGGCCGCGGTGAAACCGTTATTGCCGCTGTTGGTGTAGGTGGCCTGGATGAAAGGCGAGAGCGTCCCCGCCAGCGCATTGGTGCCAGCGCCTACGGTATTGATCGTCCAGCCGGTGGCGCCCTGCAGGGCCTTCGACCAGTCGATGCCCGCGCGGTACTGATCCTTGAGCGTGACTTCGACGATGGTTGCCTCGATCAGTACCTGACGTTGCGCGGACTGCATGACGCGATCCAGGTACTGCTGCACCAGTTCCTGCTGTCTGGAGGTGCCGAGTACCGTCACGGTACCCGCGACCGGGTTGACCGCCACATCGTATTTGCCGTCGCCTGCCGGCTGGTTGGCGAACGCGGCAGTGAACAGGTTGGCGGCGCCCGCGCCGGCCTTGCTGGCCGCTTCGGCCTGGGAGACCCGTTCGGCGCGCTCGGCCTTTTCGGCCTCCAGCCGCGCCGCGCGTTCCTCGTTGCTCTGGGTGACGGCCCGCGTGCCGGCGAGCATGGTACGGATATTGTCGGCCAACACCGTCCACAGGTCGTTGTTCGACTGGCTGGCGACGGTGGTGGTGGAGGAGTTGCCGGCGCTGGTCGAGGCGGATGTGTTGCCGGTTCCCGTGCCGATGCCGCCGCCGGTGCTGGCGATCTGCGCCGCTACGCCGACGCTGGAGGTCGTGTTGCGGGCGACGTTGACGTAATTGACCGTATAGGTCTTGACGTAGGGTGTGTCAGGCATGATCGACACCGTCCGCCCGTTCATCTCGTAGCGTAGGTCGGCTTGCCGTGCGATGCGGTCGAGAATGGCGGGCAGCGGCTCCTGCACGGCATTGAGCGAGACGTTCCCCGAGATGCCCGGGTACAGGTCGATGTTGTACTGGGTGTCGCGTGCGATGGAAAACAGCAGATCCTTCACCGGCACATCGTTGACCACGACGGTATAGGTCGGAACCGGCGCAGTCAGCTTGGGCGGGGACAAGGCGGGGATGGCCTTGACGGGCGCGGGCGGCGGGCTGACGGGAACGGCTGTCGGGCTGGGACGGGTGATATGGTCGGGCGAGGTGTCGAATGCCCGCGGGGGGACGCAACCCGCCAGCACGAGGCTGGACAGCGCCAGGCCCGTCAATACGGAGCGTTTCAACACAGCATTCATCATCATCCCGTTGGCAAGACTACGCTGCGCATTTTGCCGACCGTGCGCAGAAACGGCACACCTATAGACGTGGCGGGCAAGGAGCGCATGACCGCCATGGCCGCGTCCCGGTTGGGGAATTCGCCCGCCAGGATCATCCAGGCGGGGGCGCCTTGGCTCAGGCCATGCAGCACCCGCACCGGCTGAGGCGTAACGGCGTTCAGATCCCCCAATAATACGGCTGCCTGCGCGGCTTCTTTAGCCGAGGCGATCTGGATCACGTGGGTATCCGGAGCAGCGGTGACAAGCCAGCGCTGGGTTTGCCGCGCGAGTTCAGTCACGCGGCTGACCGGAACGGGGGCGGGGGGGCGGGACGTACTCGTCGCTTGAGGCGGTACGGCAGGCAGCGAGGCCGCGGGCGGGCGCGTTTGCCAGGCGACGAACGTGAGCAGACCGAGCCCGGCGGCCAGCCCGGCGCTTAGCCACGCCCAGCGCGGCAGTCGTGGTTGGGGTGCGGTTTGGGCGGGGGAGCGGATTTCGGCGTCGCTTGCCGCGGCATCCAGATGCGTCGTGGTGAGTGTATGGGTTTGTCCGGCATAGGCCGCGAGCAGGGTTTTGTCGGCCAATACGTTGATGCGGCGTGACAATCCGCCGGAAAGGCTGGTCAGTCGCGCGATCAGGGGTGCGGAAAACAGGTCGGGCCCGCGATAGCCAGCCACCGCGAGACGCGCACGCAAATACTCGGCGACTTCGGATTCGCTAAGCGGCGACAGGTTGAGGCTCAGCGTGATGCGGTCCTTCAGCTGGCGAATGCGCGGATCGGCCAGTTGCGCGTCGAGTTCGGGCTGGCCGAACAGGATGATCTGTAGCAGCTTGTCGGTAGCGGTTTCCAGATTGGTCAGCAGCCGCAGGAATTCCAGGTTGTCGAGCGCGATGCCCTGCGCTTCCTCGACGAACACCACCACGCGCCGGCCTGCTTCGTGGCGGGCGAGGAGCGCGGCATTGAGCTGTGCCAGCCGGGCCTGGCGACCCTCTGCGGCGGCGTCGATACCCAGGTCGGAAAGGATGGCGGCCAGCATGTCGTCAGGCGACAGGGTGGGATTGCCGAGATAGACGCTGTCGATGGTGTCGGGCAGCTGGGCGACCAGCTTGCGGCACAGCATGGTCTTGCCGCTGCCGACTTCACCCACGACCTTGATGATGCCTTCGCCCTGGCCGATTGCGTATTGCAAGGCGGCGAGCATTTCCCCCCGCTGGCCGCCGGCATACCAGTATTCGGTATTCGGCGTGATGCGGAAGGGTGCTTCTTTCAGACCGAAATAGTCAAAATACACGGGAGGGCGGGCTAATGCTCATTTCGCGTCTGTGTTTCCGCGAGAAAGCGATGGATGCAAGGCATGTCGCTTGGCAAGGGCCATCCCTTGCCAAGCGGCGCAACGCCGCAGACGCGCTTTCTCGCGGAAACCCGGAGGGACGAATTCAATTTGGGCGCATTCCTTTGTCGCGAGCCGCTTGCAGTGATCGCACTGTGGCGCGTCACGCTTCGCGGGCTGCACCCAACTTGAACTCGTCGCAGGCGTGAAATGAGCATTAGCACGCCCTACTCGGTTCCGTATGTCTGCATACGGCTGTAAAGCGTGGTGCGGTTGATGCCGAGCAGCTTGGCGGCCTGCGACAGGTTGCCGTGGGTCATGTTGAGCGCAGCCTCGACGTAGGCTTTTTCCCACTGGCGCAGGGTGACATCGAGGTTGAAGTTGGCCAAGGTCTGCAATTGCTTGCGTGCCAGTTCGATCAGCGCCTTGCTGTCGCTGGCGAGCGGGATTTCCTGCGGATAGGCCTGATCGGTGTCGAGTTCCGCTTCCAGCTGTTGTGCATTCACCGCCATGCCGGGGTACTTCGTGGTCAGGCGGATGGCGATGTTGCGCAGTTCGCGCACGTTGCCGGGGAAGTGGTAGTCCTCCCACATCTGCTGCGCGCGCGCATCGAGCGAGAACGGCTGGCTCTTGGCCTCGCGCGCGTAGAAATCGCGGAAATGGTTGAGCAGCGTGAGCTTGTCCTGCCCCATTTCGCGTAGCGGCGGCACGGCGATGGAGAACACCGACAGGCGGTGGTAGAGGTCGGCACGGAAGCGCCCCGCCTTGATCTCGGCACGCAGGTCGCGGTTGGTGGCGGTCACCACGCGGGCGTTGGAGAAGCGCGGCTGGGTTTCGCCGACACGCTGGTATTCGCCGTTTTCCAGCACACGCAGCAGCTTGGCCTGCAGTTCCAGCGGCAGCTCGCCGATCTCGTCGAGGAACAGGGTGCCGTTCTCGGCCTCCTCGAAGTAGCCGGCGCGTGCGCTGGTGGCGCCGGTGAAGGCGCCCTTGGCGTAGCCGAACAGGGTGGGCTCGACCAGCGTCGGCGAGATCGCCGCGCAGTTCAACGCCAGATAGGGTTTGTGCGAACGCGGCGACAGCTGGTGCAGGCTGGAGGCGACGCGTTCTTTGCCGCTGCCGGATTCGCCTTCGATCAGCACGGGGAAGGGCGCCGCCGCATATTGCTTGATCTGCTCGCGCAGCTTGTCCATCGCCGGGCTGTCCCCGACGATGCCCGAATCCTTGACGGGCGCGGGGGCCTTGTCGGCGCTGCGCTCGGCATCCTGCACCAGTAGCGCATTGAACAGCAGCGACTTCAGTCGTTCCGGCTCGCAGGGCTTGGCGACGAAATCGATCGCCCCCAGCGCGCGCGCGTGGCGCGCGTTGGCCTCGTCGCTCTGACCGGAAAGGACCAGGATCTTGATGCTGGGGGAAATGCTCAGCAGGTCGGCAATCAGGGCGAAGCCCTCGTCGGGCTTGTGCGGTTGCGGCGGCAGACCCAGGTCGACCAGGGCCAGTTGCGGCGGTTCGTCCAGTTGCATCATCAGGCTTTTCACCTGCGCCCGCGACTCGGCAGCGGAGATATCGAAGTCCTTGCTCAGAACGTAGGTGAGCGTGTCGGAGATCAGCGGATCGTCATCGACGATCAGCAGGCTAGGCTTGTTGGTTTGGACCACATGTCCTCCAGGTCGATTGGTACCGAAAGCGCGCCTGTATCTGCGTACAGGAGAAATTGTTGCGTGCGTGTCGGATTTTCGACGATTGTGCCAGAGACCCGGTCAAAGTTAAACCAGAGCGCACATTGGGGGCGGCGTCCGCGCACCGCACGCGAATAGGCGTTAGCGGCGCGGGAAGCGGTGGACTTGAGGGCGGGGTTAGCTGTTTACCGGTTCGACGGCTACCCGGGTCCAGCCCTCGCTGCGTTCGATCGGATTGCCCAGGGCGATGAACTTGCGTTCCGGCGTGCCCTGGATCTGGAACACTTTGCCCAGCGCGAAATGGATCGGATCGATGATGAGGGTCTTCTGGTCGCCGTCCAGCCACAGGCTGGGATGGGGCAGGCTGGCGCTGCTGTTGTCGAACCCGTTGACGGTATAACCCGAGGTGGCGGTATCGTAGAGCATGGCCAGGGTGGGTTTTTCGGCCAGGGTCTCGATGCCGACCGAACTGGTGTCGTCGTTGAGGCGGGACAGCCGGCGCACGACCCCCAGTTGCCAGTCGCGGGCGTCGTGCGACTTGACGCCGATGAGCGCCCCCACGCGCAACCAGTCCTTGTCGCGCGATTCGACGATGGCGCCATATCCGTATTCGCTTTCGTCGTTCATGACCCAACGCTCGACATCCGGCGAATGCTGGGTGACTGGCAAGGTCATTTGCGAGACGCGTTCGCGCGTGCGGTCGGTGATGAAACCGTATACCTGCACGTCGTCGGCCTCGTTGTAATTCAGGCCCGTTCCATAGGGGGAGACGCTGGCAGGGGTGTCGGCAGTCTTGATCTGGTTGATGATGGCGCTCAGGCCGTGGGTCACGTCGACCAGGCGCTTGACCGATTCGCGTGGCGCACGGCGCTGTTCGCGCGTGGCCAGTGAAGCCCATTGGCGCTGCAGGTGTTCGAGCAACTCGAGGCTTTCGGCCGTGCGTGCGGTTTCCGTCAGGCCAAGTTGCGCCGGCGGCGTGCCAGACTGGAGTGCTGCGTGCAGTTCCTGCAACTTGAGCAGCAGGTCTGCGGTGGCCCAGAAACGCAAGGGCTTGTCGGTGTCGGGCTTGCGCACGCGGCGCGGGCCGTGGTCGGCGGACAGGTCGACCACGAAGTTGTCTGTGCTCGTGTCGAGCCTGCGGTCCATTTGAAGCATGTCGTGCCAACCGCATAGCCAGCGATCGGTCTGGTCGATCTGGCGCGGATAGAGCGTGCCGGAATGGGCCAGGCTCAGCATCAGAATATGCAGATAGGCGGTCTCGCAACTGCAGCCGGCCGTGTCCTCGGCGTAGGCCCACAGCGTTTGCCGATGAAAGCCTTCGGTTTCGCCGATGCGATACAGGTTGTGCAGCCGCAGCCAGAGTTTGTCGCCGGCCGGCAGATAGCGGATGGCACGCCATTTCAGCAGTTGGCCAAAGGTGCGGATTGCGCGCAGGGTGATCAGCGGGATCGCGTCTTCGTGCTGCACCTTGCCGGCGGTACGTGCAAGATGCAGCACAAAGGCGTGATAACCGCGCGCGACCTCCCAGTAAAGGCCATATACGGCATGCCAGAGCTGGCTTTCGGCAGGGCGCGACATGCGCGGATTGCGCAGGTACTGGCGCACCAGCGTGTCCTGCAGGTCGCGTGACTTTTCGTCCAGCAGCATGAAGATGGCCAGGCGATCTTTCGTGTATTGCGTCGAATTCTCGTTGAAGCGCTTGAGTGCATTGAGAATGGCTTCCTGGCATTTGAAGGCGTCGCCGATGGGCAGGTTCTCGACCCAGCGGGATGCCGCCTTGAGATTGGCCAGCGGATCGTCGTTTCGTTTACCGAACGGCGTCAGGTTGGCCAAGCGCGAAGCAAATTTATCTGCCAGTGAAGTCATGGTGTGAAAACGATCCCGATGTGACAAAGCGTACCTTGACGTACTTGGCCATGACCACAGCAAATTCTATGCCATTCGTCAGGCCAGCTTGGCTTGGACCCAGGGCCGCACCGATGCCAGTGCAGCGGGCAGGTGCCCGGGTTCGCTGCCGCCGGCCATCGCCATGTCCGGCTTGCCCCCGCCCTTGCCGCCGACCTGGGTGGCGACGAAGTTCACCAGTTCGCCGGCCTTGATCTTGCCGGTAACGTCGGGGGTTACCGCAGCGATCAGGCTGACCTTGCCGTCGGCGACCGTGCCCAGCACCAGCGCGCAGGATTTCAGCTTGTCGCGTAGCTTGTCGGCGGTTTCGCGCAGCGCCTTGGCGTCGACGCCGTCAAGCTGCGCCGCCAGAACACGCACGCCGTTGACGTCGATGGCCTGCTGCACCAGGTCGTCGCCCTGGCTGGAAGCGAGCTTCGATTTCAGGCGATCGAGTTCCTTTTCCAGCGCCCGGCTGTGTTCCATCAGCTGCGTCACGCGTTCGGCCGCCTCGGCCGGGGTGGCCTTGACCATTTGCGCAATCGCGCCAAGGTTCTTTTCGGTTTCGCCGAGGTAGGCCAGCACTCCGGTACCGGTGGTCGCTTCGACCCGGCGGATGCCGGCCGCGACGCCGGTTTCCAGCAGGATCTTGAAGGCGCCGATGTCGCCGGTGCGCGCCACGTGGGTGCCGCCGCACAGTTCGCGCGAGCTGCCGATGTCGAGCACCCGCACTTCGTCACCGTATTTTTCGCCGAACAGCATCATGGCGCCAGTTTTCTGCGCTTCCTCGATCGGCATCACCCTCGCCTGGGTTGCCGTATTGGCGAGGATTTCGGCGTTGACGCGCGCTTCCACCTCGCGGATCTGCGCGTCGGTCATCGGATTCGGCTGCACGAAGTCGAAGCGGGTCTTGTCGGCGTCCACCAGCGAGCCCTTCTGCTGCACGTGCTCGCCGAGCACTTCGCGCAGCGCCTTGTGCATCAGGTGAGTGACCGAGTGATTGCGCATGGTGCGCGCGCGGTTGTCCTCGTCGACGCGCGCGAGCACGGCGTCGCCGACCACCAGCGAGCCGGTCTTCACCACGCCGTGATGACCGAACACCTGCGCCTGGATTTTCTGCGTGTCCTCGACTTCGAATGCCCCGTTCGTGCTCTGCAGCACGCCGCAGTCGCCGGCTTGGCCGCCGGATTCGGCGTAGAAGGGCGTGTGGTCGAGCACCACCACGCCGAGCTCGCCTTCCTTCAGCTCGTTGACGGTGCTGCCGTCGCGATACAGCGCAAGCACCGTGCCGTCGTGCGTCAGCGTGTCGTAGCCGTGGAAGGTGGTTGCTTCGCCCGAATACTCCAGTCCGGCACCGAGCTTGAACTTGCCGGCGGCGCGCGCCTGAGCTTTTTGTTGTTCCATGGCGCGATCAAAGCCCGTGATATCGACCTCGATTCCATGTTCTCGGCAAATGTCCGAGGTAAGGTCGAGCGGAAAGCCATAGGTGTCGTGCAGCATGAAAGCTGTGTTCCCATAGAGCGGAAGATCACTTTCAAGAACTACTTCAAGTTTCAGGAAGCTTTTTAACTCTGGAGTCAGGTCTTTAAAAGCAGACTTAAGGTGCTCCTCAATAGAGGAACGACTTTGAGTTTTTGGAATAACGCCGATAAGAGTCAGAGTTCCACTCTTGCCACTTGCTTTCGCAAAGTTCTGAATCTCTTTTCTTAATGAAAGAAGATTTGAGAGTAGAGCTTTAATGTCAGTTGCGTTATTCAGTAACTTAACTTCGACAAAAATTTCCTCTTTTTTTGTGTGGAAGAGGCCGTCTACGTGCTGACGTAACCCGCTTCTATCGTTTAGTCCAACTTCTTCAAAAAACTCGTCATCGTTGCTAAATTTTCCTCCGAACCATTGGATTGCTCTCTCTTTTGGAGAGATCGCTCGCTCCAATATTTTCATTCCGCTGTCGATGGTCTCGAAGAAGCGTTCCTCTTCTTGGCGCAGTATGTCCATGACGCGCGTCTGCGCCTTGACGAGTTCAGGGTAGGCCGCGCCCATCGCTGTGACCAGGTCCGGCACGATACGGTTGAAGAAGGCTGCACGTGCGCCGAGCTTGTAGCCATGACGGATGGCGCGGCGGATGATGCGGCGCAGCACGTAGCCGCGCCCCTCGTTGCCCGGGATGACGCCGTCGACGATGAGGAAGGAACAGGCGCGGATGTGGTCGGCGATGACCTTGAGCGAGTTATTGGCAAGATCGCTCGTGTTCGTCTCGCGCGCGGCGGCGGCGATCAGCGCCTGGAACAGGTCGATCTCGTAGTTGGAGTGCACGTGCTGCATCACCGCTGAAATGCGTTCGAGCCCCATGCCGGTGTCGACGCTGGGCTTGGGCAGCGGGTGCATGGTGCCCGATTCGTCGCGGTTGAACTGCATGAACACGTTGTTCCAGATCTCGATGTAGCGGTCGCCGTCTTCCTCGGGGCTTCCCGGAGGCCCACCATAGATGCCTTCGCCGTGGTCGTAGAAGATCTCGGTGCAAGGGCCGCAGGGGCCGGTGTCGCCCATCGCCCAGAAGTTGTCGCTGGCGTAGCGGGCGCCCTTGTTGTCGCCGATGCGGACAATGCGTTCCTTGGGTACGCCGATGTCGTTGTGCCAGATGTCGTAGGCCTCGTCGTCCTCGGCGTAGACCGTGACCCACAGCTTCTCGGTCGGCAGCTTCAGCACCGTGGTGAGGTATTCCCAGGCGTACTTGATGGCGTCCTGCTTGAAATAGTCGCCGAAGCTGAAGTTGCCCAGCATCTCGAAGAAGGTGTGGTGGCGCGCGGTGTAGCCGACGTTCTCGAGGTCGTTGTGCTTGCCGCCGGCGCGCACGCAGCGCTGCGACGACACCGCGCGGGTATAGCTACGCTTGTCCTGCCCGGTGAACACATCCTTGAACTGCACCATGCCGGCGTTGGTGAACAGCAGGGTGGGGTCGTTGCCCGGCACCAATGGGCTGGAGGGGACGACGGTGTGGCCCTTGGAGGCGAAGAAATCGAGGAAGCTCTGGCGGATGGCGCTGCTTTTCATTTTTGAGGGGGTGGGCGTGAACGACGGACAATAAGGCATTGTATCCGTTAAAGTTCCGCCCTTACAGGCGGCAGGGAAAGGGAAAATGAGCGACGAGGACGTGATTGCGGCGATGCGCCAGTGGATCGAAAAGGCGGTGATCGGGCTCAACCTGTGCCCGTTCGCCAAGGCGGTCTACGTGAAGAACCAGGTGCGCTATGTGGTGAGCCACGCGCAGCATCTGGACGGTTTCCTTGAAGACCTCGACCGCGAGCTGGATTTTCTGGCCGCCGCCGATCCCGAGGAAATCGATACGACGCTGCTGATCCACCCCACGCTGCTGCCGGATTTTCTCGATTTCAACGATTTCATGCAGCTGGCCGAAGCGGCCGTGGGCGAACACGGGCTGGATGGCGTGATCCAGATCGCCAGCTTCCACCCGGCCTTCCAGTTCGAGGGCACCGAGCCCGACGACATCGGCAACTTCACCAACCGGGCGCCGTACCCCACCCTGCATCTGCTGCGCGAGGCGAGCATCGAACGGGCGGTGGCGGCGTTCCCCGAAGCGGAAACGATCTACGAACGCAACATTGCGACGCTGAAGTCCTTAGGACATGCGGGATGGGCCGCCCTGTGGGCGGCACCTCCAAGAACCTAGCTGCCGCAACCGCCGCAACAACTTCCGTTCGCATGCGGGGACTGCTTTTCTTCGACGAGCACACCGGCTCCGGCAAGCGCCGCCGCCAATTGGGCGCGTGTCGTCGTTTTGTCGTCGATGTGCGCATACACGCGTGCCGGGCCATCGAGAAATGACACGTCATGCACGCCGGGAATCGCTTTCAGGGTCGCGCCGGCCCGTTCTGCTGCTTCGGCGCTGACAGGTCCCAGGATATTGAGGGTCTCGGTTTTCATGTTTGCTCTTTCACAAAAAAATTGGATTCGACCGGCCTTAGCATAAAGACGCATCGGTCCCCAGGGCGGAGCCGCAGTCGCATGGCGATGACCGCACCCATGCGCGCGCCTTCGATACCGCCGGTCTGCCATTGAGTCCGATCCGGCAAAGCCCGAGAGCGGTAAACGGAGGTTGCGCGCGGTGCCGTGCAAAACCCGTACGCAAGGCCTACAGCCTCCGCGGTGACCGGGATATCTAAATATACATTTCAAATAAATGTTATGTAAAGGGGAAAATTCGCCGGATATCGCGACGATGAAATGCCGAAGGGAATGGGGTGGATCCGCGGGCCGCTAATCGCCCGTAGGGGAAATACGGAAGGCACGCACATTTTCCATACTGCGCAATGCCGCCGCGAACGTAGAGATATTGTCCGGATTGATCGTTCGGATAACCATCCGATATTCGAACCAGAAGCCGTCATCGGAAAGCCGGTAGCTCATGTTGGCTATAGTAAAGCCGCTGCTCGTTACGAATTGCTTCAGTTCCTGCTCCGGCATTGCATTGCCCCTGTCGAATCGGACAAAGTGATGCGCATAGAAATGGGAGGGTAACTTGGCTTCAACCCAGCGGAAGAGGGAGAGGGTTCCTACTGTCAGCAACGTCCCGAGCACGGCGGGGAAATAGAATCCGATGCCAATCAGGATGCCGATGGCGGCTGTAATCCAGATTGAAGCTGCCGTGGTCAGGCCGCGAACGGAAAGCCCTTCCTTGAAAATCACCCCTGCCCCCAGGAAACCGATGCCTGTCATGATGCCCTGGGCCATGCGCGTCGGGTCCGTGCGGACTGTGTCAACCGGCACGCCGGGCAACCACTTCAATTGATAAAGCGTAATCAGCATGAGCAGACTTGATGCGAGACATACGAGCGCATGCGTGCGGAAACCGGCCGGCCTGCCATGGAAGCTTCTCTCCAGCCCGATAACGCCCCCGGCGAAGAGTGCACCCAGAAGATGAATGGTAATGGTCAGCGAATCAGCGTCCATTGCGTGGCCTCGTAATCGTGGATGTCGTCGCGTGTTTTTCGACGAGGGCTCATTGATTACGATAGTAAAAATTACATTTTTGTGACGATGGAGGCGTGACGCATCCAGGGTTCATGAGCCCGGGTGGCGGGCCAAGGCAGGCTGGTATGCGGTTGAGGCGGGCCGATTAGGTCTTAGCACCCATTGTCGCCGCCGGGACGCGCCGCTAAGGTGTCCGCTTTCAAAGACAGGATGCACTATGTCGAACCAAACCCGCATGCTTGAACTGCGCCAGGCGCTGTCGCGCGTCATTGTCGGCCAGGACACGCTCCTCGACCGCCTGGTGATCGGCCTGCTCGCCGACGGCCATGTGCTGGTCGAAGGCCTGCCGGGGCTGGCCAAGACGACGGCGGTGAAGACGCTCGCCGCCGCCATCCACGGCAGCTTCCGGCGGATCCAGTTCACCCCCGACCTGCTGCCGGGCGACCTCACCGGCACCGACATCTATCACGAGGGCCAGTTCGAATTCGTCGAAGGCCCGCTGTTTCGCGAGATCATCCTCGCCGACGAGATCAACCGCGCGCCGGCCAAGGTGCAGGCCGCGCTGCTGGAGGCGATGCAGGAGCACCAGATCACGGTGGGCGGCGTGACGCGCCCGCTGCCGCCGCTGTTCATGGTGATGGCGACGCAGAATCCGCTGGAGCAGGCGGGCACCTATCCGCTGCCGGAAGCGCAGCTCGACCGCTTCCTGCTGCATGTGGCGCTGGATTACCCGAGCGACACGGAGGAACTCGACATCCTGCGCCGCGACCGCGCACAGGCCGCGAGTGCCGGCCATGCGCCGCTGGCGGCGGTGATCGATACCACCACCGTGCTGGCGGCGCGCGCGGAGGTGCAGCAGGTGCACGTGTCGGACGAGGTCGAGCGCTACATCGTCAGCCTGGTGCGCGCCAGCCGTGCGCCGGGCGCGTGGCGCGCCGACTGGTCGAATGCCGTGGACGTGGGTGCCAGCCCGCGTGCCTCGCTTGCGCTCTTGCACGCGTCGGCGGCTGCGGCCTACCTGCGCGGCCGCGACTACGTGACGCCGGACGACGTGCGCGAACTCGCCGCCGATTGCCTGCGCCATCGCATCACCCTGAGCCTCGACGCGCGCCTGCAGAAACTCGACCGCGACGCCTTCATCGCCGGCCTGCTCGAGGCCATCCCCGCCCCGTGAGTCTGGCGCGGCTGAAGCGGCTGGCGTGCTGGCGTGTGCGGCCCGATGCGCCGGCCTCGGTGCACGCGCCGCTGATCGCGCCGGCCGACATCGCCGCGCTCGCCGCGCAGGCCAGCCTGCTGGCGACGCTGCCGGTGCGCGAGGTGCACGACCACCATGCCGGCGACTGGGCGTCGCGCTGGCTGGGGCGTGGGCTGGATTTCGAGGAATCGCGCCTGTACAGCCCGGGCGACGACATCCGCGACATGGACTGGCGCACCACCGCGCGCACCGGGCGTGCCTACCTGAAAATCTACCGCGAGGAGCGCCAGCCGCTGGTACATCTGGTGGTCGACCGCGGCGCCACCCTGCGCTTCGGCACGCGTCGCCGGCTCAAGGCCGCGCAGGCGGCGCGGGTGGCTGCGGTGCTGGCCTTCGCCAGCGCCGGGCACAACGGCGTGATCGGCGCCACGCTGTGGGCCGTGCAGGACGAAACCCTGCCTGCGCGCCATGGCAGGCTGGCGGCGCTCGGCCTGATCGAGGCGGCGGCGGCGCCGTGCCCGCCGCTTGCCGATCCGGCACCGACCGACGCCCTCCGCTATGTCGACCGCCTCGCCGCGCTCGAAGCGAGCTTGCCGCGCGGCACACGGCTGGTGCTGATCAGCGATTTCGCCTGGCTGGCCGACGCCCACGAGACGCTGCTGGCACGGCTGACCGCGCGCTGCGATGTGTGGGCGATCCAGATCGTCGACGCCGCCGAGCGCGCCCTGCCGGAAATGGGCGCGGCGTGCTTCCACGACATGGCGACCGGCCAGCGGGTGTGGCTCGACACCGGCGAGACCGCAGTGCGAAGCGCGGCCCGTACTGCATTCGCCGACCATCTGGCGGCGCAGGCGGCCCGCCTGGCCCGCGCGGGCGGGCGCCATCAGCTGGTGGACAGCGCCGCCGACGATCTAGCTGCGCTGCTGGCCCATGGCTGACCCGCGCAGCGAACTGGCCGACATCATCGTGCCGGCCGCGCCGGCCATGGCACCGCCGGCTGGCGGCAGCCTGTTGCTGTGGGTAGGTGCGGGACTCGTGTGCGTGGCCTGTATCGCATTGTTTGCCTGGCTATGGCAGCGCCGCCGCCCGGCGCGCGCCCTGAACGGGATTGCTGCAGCAGCGGCGCAGCAACAGGACACGCCGGTGGCGCTGGCGGCCCGGCTCGATGCCTGGGCGCGCATGCGTTTCCAACTGACGCGGTTGGATGCGGCCCGCTGCCCATCCCACCTCGATCCTGGCCAGTGGTCCGGCTGGACGAAGACGCTGGAGCAGGTGCGGTTTGGGCCTACGCAGTCCGATGGCTACGCGGTGCTGCAGGGGTTGTGCGAAAGCGCCCGCGCATGGAGCCGCGATGTTTGAGTGGATGCTGCCGCGTGGGCTCGAACTGGCGCAACCCCTTTGGCTTTTTCTGCTGCTGCCGGTCGCGGGCTGGAGCGGGCTGGCCTGGCGGCGCGCGCAGGGGGAGGTGCCGGGCATGGTCCTCAACCACCCGTCACTTCCGCTGGCGGCAGTGGGGCGCCTGCCTGCACCCAGCCTGCGCGGGTCGGTTGCCTTGCGCGGGCTGGCGTTCGCCCTGCTGGTGCTGGCGCTGGCGCAGCCGCGCCTAGTTGGCGGCTGGATCCAGCCGCCGCCCGAGGGACGCGACATCGTGCTGCTGATCGATACCTCGCTCACCATGAGCATCCGTGATTTTGCTGCCCATGATCCCAAACTGGGCAAGCGCGAAGTCGAACGCATGAGCGTGCTGAAGGACACGCTGACGCGTTTCATCGACGGCCGGCCCGGCGACCGCTTCGGCGTCATCGTGTTCGGCAGCGAGGTGGCGACGCTGACGCCGCCGACCTTCGACCGCGCGCACGCCATCGCCCAGATCCAGCGCATTCAGGTCGGTATGGTCGGGGGCAACACCGCGCTCGGCGACGCGCTCGGCATGGCGCTGAAGCAGGTGCGCACGCGCCGGCTTCGCCCGGCCATCATCCTGGTGAGCGACGGCGCCGACAACAACGCCGGCACGCTGACGCCGGCCGAAGCGCTGGCGGTGGCGCACCAGGCCGGGGTGGCGATCCATGCCCTGCAATTCGGCAGCGATCCCTATGCGGCAGGGCGCGCTGCGCGCGTCACGTCCAATTCGGCCGAGCCCGATCCGCAGCCCGGCCTGGCCGACCTCACGCGGCTCAGTGGCGGGCATTACGACGATATCCATAGTGCAGCCGACGCCACGCGGGTGATCCAGGCAGTCGGGCGACTCGAGCCCACGCTGGCGTCGCCCGCCCGCCACCGGCAGGTGAGCGAGGGGTACTGGCTGGCGCTGGCGCTGGCAGCCATCACGCTGGTCGCCGCACAGGGATGGATCCTGAGGCGCACGGCATGATGGAAGTGTGGGCGAATCTGCACTGGCGCGAACCGCTGTGGCTGGGGCTCGCGGCGATGCCGCTGTTGCTGGCAATCTGGCGCGCCCGCCGCCGCGCGCGCGTGCTGCGCTATGCCGATGCCGAATTGCTGCCGTGGGCGGCCAGCCGATCGGCAGCGAAGCGCGACGCCTGGCCGCGCGCGCTGGCGCATGCCCTGGCCTGGGCGCTGCTGGCGCTGGCGGCGGCGGGTCCGCGCCTGCCGCTCGACTGGCGCGCAGGGCAGGTCGCACCGCGCCATGTCGTCACGGTGATGGTGGCGCTGGACGTGTCGGCTTCGATGCACGCCACCGATATCAGCCCCGATCGCCTGACGCGTGCCCGCCTCGAATTGCTGGACTGGCTGCCGCGTCTTCAGGGCGAGCGCGTCGGCCTGATCGTCTACGCAGGCGAGGCGGGCGTGCTGCTGCCGCCGACCGACGATATCGCGCTGCTGCGTCGCGCGCTCGGCGAAGTCGATTCGCGCCTGATCGAAGCGCAGGGCACGAACCTGGCGGCTGCGCTCGACCTGGCACGCGCGCAGCTCGCCGCTGCGCCGGGGCACGCCAGGGCGGTGCTGCTGGTGAGCGATGCCGAAAGCGACAGCGTCGAACCCGCCGCGCAGGCAGCCGTGGGCGCCTTGCGCACAGCGCATCTGCCGCTGTTCGTGCTGGGCGTGGGCAGCGAGTCCGGCGCGCCGGTGCCGCTGCCCGATGGCGGGTTTGCCGAGCGCGACGGCGTGCGCGTGCTGAGCCGCATGGATGCGGCAACCTATGGCCACTGGGCGCGCTCGACCGGCGGCCGCTTCGCCGAGGCCGCCGACGGCGACGGCGACTGGGCGGCCCTGTACGACGGCGGAATCGCCGCGCTGCCGGGCGATCCGGCGGCGGCCGGGTCGGTGCGCGCCTGGCGGGAACTGTACGCTTGGTGTCTGGCGCCGGCACTGGCGCTCTTCATGGCGGTGTATCTGCCGCGTCGCGCGGTGGCGACCGCCGCCGTGGCGGTCCTGTTCGCGATGCTCCTGCCGCCGCCCGCGCAGGCCGACGAGGCGGCGGCTTGGCAGGCGTGGCAGGCCAGGCGCTATGCCAGCGCGCAAATGCTGTATGCGCAGTTGGGCGGCTACACCGGCCAGATGGGCGCGGGCGCCGCCGCCTGGCGGCAGGCGGACTACGCGGCGGCGGCGCGGCATTTCGGCGCTGCGCTGCTGCTGGCGGCGAGTGAGCGCGAACGCGCCGATGCGCTCTACAACCTGGGGAATGCGCACTACGCGCGCGGGCAGTGGCAGGCCGCCGTCGAGGCTTACCAGGTTGTGCTGCGCATGCGGCCCGCGGACGCCCGCGCGCGCGCCAATCTGGAAACGGCCTGGCAAAAGCTGCAACGCCAGTCGCGCGACGCGCCGATGCAGAGCGATCTGCGCGCCCGGCATGGCTTTCTGGCCGAAGGCCATATCCAGACCGACAATGGGAATGGCCGCATGCCGGACGAGCCGGACTCCGCGGCGCCCGGCATGCAGGTCGAACGCGGCCAGGTGCAGGGGATGGGCGCGCGTGCCGCCGCGTCGGCCGGATCGCCGGCCGCGATCGGCGTCGACAGCCGGCTGGCGCCCTCCGGGCTGAAGAAGCTGGCGCGCCTGCAGGATCGCCCGCAGACGATGCTGCGGAACCTGCTCAAGCAGGATGCGGGCGGTGCGGCCGGGGAGCGGCCGGCATGGTGAGGCTGATCATCGCCTGGGCGCTGCTCGCGTGCAGCGCGGCCCACGCGGCGGCGCTGACGGCGCGGCTGGACAAACCGGCGGTGGCGCTGGGCGAGGCCGTCACGCTGACGCTGCAATCACGCGCGGCCGATCTCGACAAGCTGGACACGGCTCCGCTCGACGCCGCGTTCGATGTGGCTTCGCGCACGGGCAGCCAGGATGCGGCGGGCGACACGCTGGTACTGACGCTGTATCCGCGCAGGTCGGGGACACTCCGTGTGCCGGCGCTCTCCGTCGAAGGCCGGCGCAGTCCCGCGCTGCTGCTGACGGTGACCGACGGCAGCGCCACCGTGCCGCGCGTGACCGCGAACTGGACGCTCGCGCCCGCCGCCCCCCGGGTGAACGAGCCGGCACGCCTGACGCTGTCCCTATGCGACGACGGCAGCCTGCAATGGCAGCGGCCGGACTTGCCGACGCATGCCGGACGCATCGTGCGCGCATTGGGCGAGGACGAAGGCGAGGCCGTGCAGGACGGTGAACGCTGTACCCTGCACCGCTACTACTGGGCCTTGCTGCCGACCCGAAGCGCGGCCGCCACGGTGGCCGTTTCCATGCTCGACGCCAGCCGCTTCGGCGAACGCCTGCGTTTTCCCGGGGCGGAATTGCGCTACCGCGCGCAGGCCTTGCCGGCCTGGTTGCCGGCCCACGTGCCGCCGGTTGCGCCGCAGGTGATTGCCGATCCTCTGCCTACGCGCTGGCCGTTGCGGCGCCCGCTGGCCTGGCGCGTTGACGTCACGGGCGGCTACAACGAGGATGACCTGCAAGCCCTGCTCGACCTGCAGCTGCGCGATTCGCCCGCGCTGGGCGTGTATCCGCCGCTGATCGAGACGGTGCCGATGGACGCCGTCGATTCGCCGCTGTCGCGCTACCGGATCACGCTCTATCTGCAACCGCGTGCCGATGGCCGCGTGATCGTGCCGACGCTGCGTTTGCCGTGGTACGACGCCGGGCGCGATCGGCTGGCCAGCGTCGCGATTCCAGGTCAGGCGCTGGACGTGTTCGACCCGCGCTGGCGCCTTGCCTGGCAGCTTGTCGCCGGAGTGACGGGGGCCTTGCTGCTGATCGTCGCCGGCTGGATGCTGTATCGCATGGTGCGCTGGCGCTTGGCGCGGCGGCGGAGCCTGCGTGCGATTCGTGCCGCGGCGGATGCGCGGGAACTGGCCCACGCGGTACGCCGGTTCTCGCTGACCGGCCAGCCGGAGGCCCCCAGCCTGGGCGCATGGCAGCGGCAGATGCGGCAGGAAACGGGACGTTGCGCGGATGACAGGCTGGTGGCCGCGCTGCAGGCCCGACGCTACGGGCGGGCGTCGTCTGCCGAAGCCGATGCGCGCGCGGACTGGGTGCGCGCCTTGTCGAGGGCGCGCCCGGCATCAGTCAAGCGCAGGCAAAGGAGGGCCCAAACATGAAGCCTTCACCCGGAATACGCGCGATCGTGTGTTCGGTCATGACGGTGCGGGTATTGTCGGCACGTCCGGCCGTGGCCGGCCCGCCTTTCATGACCGATGACCCGGTGCCAGTCGATTACCGGCACAGCGAGTTCTACATTTTTTCCACCCAGGACAAGGCCAGGGATGGGAAAAACAGTGCATTCCCGGCTTTCGAATTCAACTATGGCGTGCCCCCGACACGCAACTGCATCTTGTCGTCCCGTTTGCCCGAAGCGCGCCGAATGACACGTCTGCGGCGTCGGGAATAGGGGATGTGGAAATCGGCGTGAAGTATCGCTTCGTCCAGGAAACCGGATCATCCCCGCAAATCGGCATCTTCCCCATGGCCGAGCTTGCCACGGGGGATTCCGGCAAGGGCTTGGGCAACGGCAGGACCTGGTGGCGATTGCCCGTCTGGATTCAGAAGGGCTGGGGCGAATGGACCACGTATGGCGGTGCCGGGTATGTCGTCAATCGCGCGGCCGGCCAGAAGAACTATCCCTTCGCGGGCTGGCTGCTGCAGAAGGACATCGGTGAGAAATGGACGCTGGGCGGCGAGGTGTTCGCGCATGGCAGAGATACGGCCGACGGCCAGGCGACCACCCTCCTGAATGCCGGCGGCGTCGCCGGCCTACTGCTGTTCCCGCGCCCACAGACCGCCCCCGAGCACGATCCCATGCCTGTTACGTTCAGCCGCCGTACCGGAAGTCTCTGGCTGTCGCTATTTTTCGCCCTGCTGGTCGGCTTGCCGCTCTGGGCCCGGCTGTTTCCCGGACCCATCGTGGCGATGGTGGATGCGTTCTACCGCGCCGGCTCGCTGGTGTTCGGTGGGGACATGTCGTGCTGCCGCTGCTGCAAGCCGAGGTCGTGCCGCCCGGCTGGATGGGCGGCCTGATCTGTCTGGTGGCCATTTTTGCCCCGTCGTTTCTGCTCGTCGCCGGGGCGTTGCCATTCTGGGAAAGCCTGCGTCGCAGCGTGCATGCGCAGGCTGCGCTGGGCGGGGTCAATGCGGCGGTGGTCGGCCTGCTGCTGGCTGCACTCTATCAGCCGGTCTGGACGAGTGCGATCCAGCAGCCGCAGGACTTTGGCCTGGCGCTGGTTGCGCTGATGTTCTGGAAGCTTCCACCGTGGCTGGTTGTCATGGGCGGCGGTGCCGCGGGATGGCTCTTGAGCATCGTGTTGTGTGGAGGCGCCTGCCTCATCGCCATGCGGCAGGCCGCGCGATCGGATTGCCTGAATTCACGGCGTTTACCAAATAAAAAGGGGCTTGCGCCCCTTTTTATCGTGCCTCGTCGAGTCAGGAAATGCCACCCTTGTAGTCGGCGATACCCGGGTTGGATTTTCCGATGCCGATGATTTTGGGCTCGTTCAGCTTCAGCCCCTTGATCACCTTCTTGTCGCGCAGGTAAGTGGCGACGACCTCCCAGATCGGTTCGCCAGCGACGCCTTCCCCAACCGGCGCCCAGCCGGCGACCTTGTAGGTCTTCCCGGCATCGACCGGCTTGCCCTTGATGCGCATGTCGGTGATGCGTTTTCCGATCGTTGCGTTCGGGTTGACGGTGTACTCGATGCCGCCCACGCGCACCATGTCGCCGCCCTGCTGGTAATAGGGATCGGCATTGAACAGGTTGTCGCAGACGTCTTCCATGACGGATTTGATCGTCTCGCCGGTCATGTTGGTCAGCGTGGTCTGCGGGTAGGTAATCGCCGTCTGGTCCATCAGGCGTTCCATCGTGATGTCCTCGCCGGGCAGCAGCGTGGTGCCCCAGCGGAAGCCGGGCGAGAAGGCCGCATCCGCGCCCTTCACGTCCATCATCGCGTCGACGATGAGCTGGTCCCAGGTACCGTTGAAGTTGCCGCGGCGATAGAGGAAGTCGTCGGAAACGGCGAGTTTCTCGTTCAGCTTCGACTCATAGGGCGCGCGTACTTTCTTGATGTAGGCGTCCATCGCCGGGTCGGCTGGCAGCAGGTTGGAGAACACCGGCAGCAGGCGGTATTTGTAGCTCATCACCCGCTTGCCTTTGACCTCGAAGTCCATCACGCCGAGGAACTTGCCGTTGGAGCCGGCATTGGTCACCAGGGTAATGCCCTTGGCGTTCTTGACCTTGACCGGTTGCGGCACGCCGTCGTGGGTGTGGCCGCCGAAGATGGCGTCGATGCCGGTGACGCGGCTGGCCATCTTGAGATCGACGTCCATGCCGTTGTGCGACAGCACCACGACCACCTGCGCGCCTTTGGCGCGTGCCTCGTCCACCCATTTCTGCATGCTGTCGTCACGAATGCCGAAGCTCCAGTCGGGCACCATGTAGCGCGGGTTGGCGATCGGCGTGTAGGGGAAGGCCTGGCCAATGATGGCGACCTTGACGCCGTTCATTTCCTTCATCACATAGGGCTTGAATACCTGGTCGCCGAAATCGTTGGTGACGATGTTCTGCGCGACGAAGTCGACGCCGGCTTTCTTGAAGTCCTTGTTGACGATTTCCACCACGCGATCCGCCCCGAAGGTGGCTTCCCAGTGCGGGGTCATGACGTTCACGCCCAGTTTGATGCCGGCATCGACCATGTCCTGGGCGTCGGTCCACAGCGAGGTGGCCGAACCCTGCCAGGTATCGCCGCCGTCGAGCAGCAGGGCACCGGGGCGCTGCGCACGCAGCTTGTCGACCAGGGTCTTCAGGTGGGCGAAGCCGCCGACCTTGCCGTAGACCTTGGCGGCTTCGGTGAAGTCGAGATAGGTGAATGCGTGGGCTTCGGCGCTGCCGGGCTTGATGCCGTATTGTTTCAGCAGGTACTGGCCGACCAGGTGCGGTGGCTTGCCGAGCGCGCTGCCGACGCCCAGGTTGACGTTGGGTTCACGGAACCAGATGGGCTGCAACTGGGCGTGGCAGTCGGTGAAATGCAGCAACGAGACATTGCCGTGACGCGGTACATCGTAGAAATTGGACGGCACCTTGCCGCCCGCCAGTGCGGACTTGCTGTCCAGTGCCATGCCGGACGCAGCGGCGACAGCGAGTAGTTGCAGGAACTCGCGACGGTTCATGTGCATGGAATTTTCCTCAGGGATGTCAGGGGTGAAAGGGGATGTGGTTCGTATTGTCGGTTTACGTGCGCTATCCGTAAATAGTAGCTCCCGCTCATATTCAAAGGAGCGGTCCGGCAAACCAAATGAAAAAGCCCGGTTGCCCGGGCTTTTTCAGGTGTCGCGATGATTTACTTGCGGAATACCGAAGCTTTCATCGGCAGGCCGTTCGACATCGCGGAGTGGAAATACTCCAGGTCGTTCATGACGGTGCTGTCCTGGGCGGGCGGCACGGCACGGATCATCTTGAAGCAACCCGAATAGCGATCCTGCAACGTCACCAGCTTGTCGCCGCCGCGGAATACCGGCCAGTGTACGGCCTGGCCGACCACCGGAGAGAGCAGCTCGGAGCGCAGACGGGTGCCAGCGTTCTGGACGTGGCAGGTGGCGCAGGCAAAGTTGAGTTGCCCCGTGCGCCTGAAGAAGGTTCGTTTGCCTTCATCATACGCAGCCATGGCCTTGGGGCTCTGGACCTTGACGTTCATGATCATGCCGTCGGACAGGGTCCGCATATAGGCGCTCAGGACGCCGATGGTCTTCGGGTCGCTGAGCTTGAAGGGCGCTTCGCCATTTGCCACGCGACAGTCGTTGACGGCGTCTTCCAGCGTCACGACCTTGCCCTTGGCCTCGTCGAACATGGGGTAGTTGCCGGCGATCATCTTGCCGCCGTTGGGCAGGCAATCGGCATAGGTCTTGCCGTTCTTGAAGGGGGTTTCCCACATCTTGCGGCCGGCATCGATCTGCGAGTCGAAGGGCGGGAATTCCATGATGGCGTCGTACTGCGCCTTGCTGTCCGGATCGAACGCCAGCGCGCCATAGACAAAGTCTTCGTGCTTGACGTTAGGGTATTTGGTTGAGAAGTACTTGATGAGGTCCTGCTTGTCCTGTTCGGGCGAAGCGTGCGCCGTAGCGACTCCCAGGGCCATGCCCAAGCCTGCCATCCCTGTCAGCAGTTTCATGATGATTTGTTGTTTCATGCCGTCCTCCAGAAACCTGATGATTGAAGCGGAAGCGGGGCCTGTCGCCCCGCTCGTGTACTACCCGACTCAGCCGATGGTGGCCTCGGCGCTGTTCTTGTCGCCTTTGTTGTCGGCCCAGCTGACGACAACCTTGTCGCCTTTTTTCGGTCCCTTGACCTTGAATCCCAGGTAGGGGTTCTTGGACACGCCGCCGGAGAGGCCGGCATCCAACACTTGTGTGCCGTTGACGGTGGCCGTCACGTCAGTGATGTAGTGGGCCGGGATCAGCTGGCCGGTCTTGGCGTCTTTGCGCAGACCGGTTTCCATCGGGTGGTTCATCAACACTTTGACATCGGCAACATCGCCAGCCATCGTGGCGCGGATACGCATCGGTTCAGCCATTTGGCTTTCCTTTCCTAAAATAGTTGTCCCCTATGACGGGGTATTCAATTCGACAGACCGGGGGGGACGGGGAATTAGCCGCCGCAACCGCCGATGGTGACCTTGACTTCCTTGGCAGCCGTATAGGACTTGCCGCCAGCCGTCACCACTGCGCGAACCAGGGAGGTTTGCCCCATTTTGATGCGGGTCGACACATAGCCCTCGGCACCGCCCGACAGGGTGAAGTCGGCCACCAGAGGGGTTGCGTTCTTTTCAGCCAGGATGGCGATACCGGTAGTGCCGGCGATGCCGCTGGTCACTTCCACCGGCACCACGGCGCCGTTTTCAGCGATATCCGGGGCCTTGATGGTGATGTCCTTGGAATCGGCAGGGGCGTTTGCACCCATGTTCTTCAGTGCATCGCCGACATTCTTGGCCTCAAAGGCGCTACGCGGGACGCCCGCCAGGGCCTGGGTGGGCTTCAGCAGGCCGGCGGCCACGGCCACGGCCACGGTGCCTGCGCCTGCGGCGCCTTTCAGTACGTTTCTACGAAGTGCATTCATTTGGGCATATCTCCTGATTGAACAATGCAACGGGTAATTACAGACCGTATATGAAGTCGGTCACTTTATCGATCTCGGCTTCCGTCAGCACGCCGTTCTTGCCGAACGGAATCATGCTACTGGAGGGATTGGCCACGGTCGCGTCCCAGATCTGGGCACGCAGCTTGGCCTTGTCGGGGTAGCGCGCGCTCATGGCGATCAGGGGCGGTCCGATCAGACCCGCGGATTCCGCATCGGGTACAGTCGGCATGGCATGGCAGGCCAGGCAGTTGCCTTTGCTTCTATCAAACGCAATCTGCTTGCCGGTGAGTTCCTTGGCAGCATCGGCGGCGAGCGCGCTGCCCGTCAGCGTAATTGCGCCCAAAGCACATGTCGTGATTAGCTGATGCAACTTTCGCATGGTCATCCTCCTCGTTTTTGACTTGATGGTGAAAGCGCCTGCCGCTTGGAAGTACCGTGCAGTGAACGCTATCCAGTAATGGATGAACCGAAGCATAGTGGAATTGCTTTTTGCCATGCAAGGCCATGCGGGATTTTTTACGGCCAAATCGCGGGGTAAATTCCTACCAGCGGCGTCAAATAAGGGGTTTTGCAGCGAACACCTATTTTTTGCGCTGCGATTTTTCGGCCTCCTGCCATTCGCGTCGCCGCGCTTCGGCTGCGGACATTTCATGGAAACTGCCATCGCCAGCCTTGAGGCCGAGATTGATTTGTTCGATGGCAGCGACCAGATTGCCACTCAATGCGTCGGCCTCGGCCTGGGCGCTGTGGCTCAACAGGCGCTGGCCGAGTTGGGCATGAGCCTGGGCAGCGAGCCGCCACAGGCGGCGGTCGAGTGGGTAGAGCGCGAGCTGTGCATTCACCCGTGCCAGAGCGTCGCGGTTCTGGCCTGTGGTCAGCAGGGCGTTGATGTAGCCATACTGCAGGGGACGGTAGCCCGGGTAGGCTTCGCTGGCTGTGCGGTAACGCTGTACGGCAAGCTTCGTGTTGCCGCCGGTGAACGCCGTATAAGCCGCCAGTTGCAGAATCATTGGATCGGTGTTCTTGCCGGAGGGCAGTTTTTGCACGTCGGCTTCGGCCTCCTTGAACTGGCGCGCGCGCAGCAGGGCAGTGATCAGCGCGTAGCGGGCGGCAGTCTCATTGCTGTAACGTTTGTCCTTCAGGGTGCTGCGGGCCGCGAGTACGGCGTCGTCCGGGGTGCCCTCCTGCGCACGCAGGCGCGCGCGCACCAGCTGGAAGTCGAGGCTGTCCTCCACTTGGCGATAGGGCGCCGATTCGCTGCGTGCTTCCATGTCAGCGATACGGTCGCTGGTGAGCGGGTGGGTGCGCAGATAGGCCGGCGCGCTGGTGTCGTAGAACCGATTGGCACGCTGCAGCCGCTCGAAAAATTCGCTCATGGCGTGCGGGTCGAAGCCGGCCTTGCTCAGCATGTCATAGCCCAAGCGATCGGCTTCACGCTCGTAATCGCGGCTGTAGTTGAGCTGGTTCTGGATCGAATAGGCCTGGGTGGAGGCGATGGCCGCGCTCGCCACGTTGGGGTTGGAACGGGAGGCTAGCAACGCCAGGGCCAGGGCGGCCATGGTCGGCCAGTAGCTCTGGCTTTGCGCTGCAACCATGCGGGCGAGGTGGTCCTGGGTGACGTGGGCAATCTCGTGCGCGATCACGCTCGCCAGCTCGGATTCGCTTTGTGCCGCAAGCAACAGGCCGGTGTGGACGCCGATGTTGCCGCCCGGCATGGCGAACGCGTTGATGGTGGGATCGTCAACCACGAAAAAATTGAATGTTCGTTGGTTGCGTGCGCTGACCGAGACCAGCTTGTAGCCGAGCTGGTTGAGGTAATTCTCGATTTCGGGGTCGTCCAGGTAGCGCGGGTCGGCATACACGTCGCGCATGATGGTGCGCCCCAGCGTCTGTTCCTCCTGGTCGGAAAAATACTGCCGCGACACCTCGCCCAGGTCGGGCAGATCGGCAGCAAGAACCGGCTGGATGGCCAGGGTGAACGCGAGCAGGATGCGCAGCATTAGCGGAAGAGAATGGCGGCGAACGACAGCATTTCGATTAGGATGCGCGGATTGTCTACTAGGTTCCAGAATATGAGCGAGTTCACCCACTTTGATGAACGTGGCCGCGCCGTCATGGTCGACGTGGCGGACAAGGACGACACGCGCCGCATCGCAGTGGCGAGCGGACGCATCCACATGTTACCCGATACCCTGGCGCGCATTCTGGGTGGCCAGGCAGCCAAGGGCGATGTGCTCGGCATCGCCCGTATCGCGGCGATCCAGGCGACCAAACGCACCGCCGAACTGATCCCGCTCTGCCATCCGATCGCTTTGACCAAGGTGGGCGTCGAATTCAGTCATGACGCCGACGGGCCGTGGATCGCTTGCACGGTGACGGCCGAGACCGTCGGCAAGACCGGCGTGGAAATGGAAGCCCTGACCGGCGTCAGCGTTGCCTTGCTGACGATATATGACATGTGCAAGGCGGTCGATCGCGGCATGCATATGGACGATATCCGGCTGCTGGAAAAGCAGGGTGGGCGTTCCGGCCACTGGCGCGCAACGTCTGTCGGGGACACCTAGTCATATCGTCATCTTGTGCGGTATGTAGGCTGCGGCAAGATGGGTGGGTGCGGTAATCGGGCGATCGTAATGCGTTTTTTCAGATTTTTTCTGTCGGGATTGTGGTTATGCGCGTTCACGGCGCACGCCAGCTTGCCGGATTATCAGGTATTTCCAGCTGCGGGCCAGCGCCTGTTGCTGTGGGTGGCCTCCGAGCGCGGTCGAACCACAGCGGAACTTGCCGCGGCCCAGCAACTGGCTAAGCAGGGCGTCGCGGTCTGGTCGCTCGATCCTGCCAACGCCTATTTTCTGCCTCAGGTGTCGAGCAGCATGGACGCACTGCCAGTACAGGACCTGGCAGCATGGCTGCGTGCGGCTCAGGCGAGCGGAAAACAAGTGACGGTATTTGCCGTTGCGCGTGCGGCCGTGCCGGTACTGCGGGCCGCAGTCCTGCTGGAGCCTGATCGGCGCAGCCAGCTCTGTGTGGTGCTGATGCACCCGAATCTCTATACGACGGCAGAACCTCTGGCCGAGCCGGATTACCTCGATCTGGGCGATCTGTCCGGCTTGCGCGTGCGGGTGCTGCAGCCACGTCGCTCGGCCGCCACGCCATGGCTGCCGGGCCTGATGGAGCATCTGGCTCGGCATGGTGCAATCGTGAGCGACGTGGTGCTGGAGAACCTGCGCGAGGGGTACTGGGCGCGAGAAACGCCGACCGATTTTGAAACAGCTGAAAGCCGCCACATGGATAGCATGCTGCTGCACCAATTGGATACCTGGGGATGCAAGTGAAACGAATCGCGACTGTGTTGGCCATCGGCCTGTTCTGGGTAGTCGCTGCGAAGGCGGCCGGATTCGAGGCGCGTGTTGCCTCGCCGGCGCCGGAACTCAAGGCGCACGACCTGACGGGCGCATCTAAAACCCTGACCGATTACCGCGGCAAAGTGGTGGTGCTCAATTTTTGGGCCACATGGTGCCCACCCTGTCAGCGCGAAATGCCATCGCTGGAACGTCTACGGATGCAGATGAAAGGCCGGCCGCTGGAAATCGTTGCCGTTTCCAGCGCTGAAACGCCCGAGGAGGTCAACGCCTATCTGGCGAAAATGAAGTTGGGGTTTCCCATCCTGCTTGATACGGACAGCAGCAATACCCGGCGCTGGAAAGTGTTTGCATTGCCGACCACGTTTGTGCTGGATACCGAGGGGCAGGTGCGTCATGTGTTGACCGGTCCGACCGAGTGGGACCAGGGCGAGGCGCTGGCGGTGGTCGAGTCCGTTATGTCTTCGTCGCCTCCTTTGGCCAGATAGTTGATGGAGAGCGGCACGTGACCCTCCTTTAACCCCTCAAAAAATAAGGATTATTATTAGTTGGGCTTATCGGGATATCATCCGATTTGCTTGCCAGCCCGACGTCTTAGCATGCAAAATAACAATATATTCGGAATTTTTAATATATAGCCGTCCCCGCAGCATCCAGTGCCGATGCGCTGGCGCTGCTTCCAGCAGTCACCTAGTGTTATATCCGGGTAGGGAAATACGACTCCTGCAAAGGAGCCGAGGGGATAATTTTGAATCCAGAGACCGCATGAACGCCAAGATCAAACTCGAAAATCACGACGCGCAGGAAATCAAGTACACCACGTGTTATATGTGTGCCTGCCGCTGCGGCATCAAGGTGACACTGGAGGACAACAAGGTCCGCTTCATCCAGGGTAACCGCAACCATCCGACCAACCAGGGCGTGCTGTGCGCCAAGGGTTCGGCCGGGATCATGAAGCAGTATTCCACTGCCAAGCTAACCCAGCCGCTGATGAGGAAGCCCGGCACCGAGCGTGGCGAAGGCATCTACGAGCCGATTTCCTGGGATCAGGCGCTCGACGTGCTGACCGATCGCCTGGAAGAAATTCGGGCGACCGATCCTTCCAAGCTGGGTTATTTCACGGGTCGTGACCAGATGCAGGCGCTGACCGGTCTGTGGGCGCAGCAGTTCGGTACGCCCAACTGGTCCGCGCACGGCGGCTTCTGTTCCGTCAACATGGCGGCGGCCGGTCTCTATTCCATCGGTTTCTCGTTCTGGGAATTCGGCGCGCCCGACTGGGATTACGCCAAATACTTCCTGATGTGGGGCGTGGCGGAAGACCACTCCTCCAACCCGATCAAGATCGGCCTGGAAAAGCTCAAGCGCAAGGGCGGCAAGTTCGTCACGGTCAACCCGGTGCGCACCGGCTACTCGGCGATTGCCGACGAATGGCTGCCGATCAAGCCCGGCATGGATGGCCTCTTGGCCATGTCGATGGTGCACGTGCTGCTGAAGCACGAGAAATTCGACTATGAATTCCTGGTGCGCTACACCAACGCCTCCTGGCTGGTGGTGCAGACCCCGGGCCAGAAGGGCGACGGCCTTTTCCTGCGCGACGAGAACGACCAGCCGCTGATCTGGGATCTGGACAAGGAAGCATTCAAGAACGGCATGGACGGCGACATCGCGCCGGCGCTGTTCGGCGAGTATGTCGCCCCCGATGGCCGCCGCGTCAAGACCGTGATGTCTATGATGGCCGAGCGCTACCTCGACGAGCGCTACGCGCCGGAAAACGTCGCACTCGAATGCGGCCTGCCGGCCGAGACCATCGAGCGCATCGCGCTGGAAATGGCGCACGTCGCGTTCAAGGAGACGGTCGAGCTGCCGATCGAGTGGACCGACGTGTGGGGTCGCAAGCACGACAAGGTGGTCGGCCGCCCGGTCGCGATGTACGCGATGCGCGGCATTGCGGCGCACTCGAACGGCTTCCATTCCTGCCGTGCGATCCACATGATCCAGATGCTACTGGGCGCGCTCGACGCGCCGGGCAACTTCCGCGCCCGTGCGCCGTACCCGAAGCCGATTCCGCCGCACCAGCTGCCGGAAAACAACATCGACATCATCAACGCGCCGAACACGCCGCTGTCGCGTCCGCCGCTCGGCTTCCCGACGCGTCCGGAAGACCTGGTGGTCGACGAGTTCGGCAACCCGCTGCGCATCGACAAGGCGTATTCCTGGGAAGTGCCGATCGCCTCGCACGGCCTGATGCACATGGTGATCACCAACGCCACCAACCACGATCCCTATGCACTCGACACGCTGATCCTGTTCATGGCCAACATGGCGTGGAACTCGACCATGAACACGGCGAACATCCAGGACATGCTGCGCGCCAAGGATCCGGAAGAGCCCGGTCTGTACAAGATCCCGTTCCTGGTGGTGATCGACGCCTTCCATTCGGAGATGACCAACTTCGCCGACCTGATCCTGCCGGACACGACTTATCTCGAGCGCTACGATTCGATCTCGCTGCTCGACCGGCCGATTTCCGAGCCGGATGCGGCGGCCGATGCCATCCGTCATCCCCTGGTCAAGCTGGATCGTGACGTGCGCCCGTGGCAGGAAGTCATGGTCGAACTGGCGGGCCGCCTGAAATTCCCGGCGTTCACCAAACCCGACGGCACCCCCAAGTTCAGCGGCTACAAGGATTTCATCGTCAATTTCGAGCGTTCGCCCGGCATCGGCTTCCTCGCCGGCTGGCGCGGCAAGGACGGCACCAAGTCGCTCAAGGGTGAGCCCAATCCCAACCAGTGGGAAAAGTACATCGAGAACCAGAGCTTCTACGCGCACCACTGGCCCGACAACCAGAAGTACATGCGCTACGCCAATAAGGACTATCTGGATGTCGCAGCGGATGTGGGCTTCGTCGGTAAGGCCGAGCCCATCATCATGCAGTTCTATTCCGAGCCGCTGCAGAAGTTCCGCCTGGCGGGCCAAGGCCTGTACGACGGCCCGCAGCCGAACAACCAGGTCGACCGCGAGCGCCTGGTGAAGTACTTCGACCCGCTGCCGATGTGGTACGAGCCGCTCGAGCAGCAGCGTGTCGACGCGAACGAGTACCCCTTCTTCGCGCTGACCCAGCGTCCCATGTTCATGTACCACTCGTGGGATTCGCAGAACGTGTGGCTGCGTCAGATCATGGCGCAGAACTACATGTACATGAACGCCCGCAAGGCAGCCGAAATGGGCATCAAGGACTTCGACTGGATCTGGGTCGAGTCGCACAACGGCAAGATCCGCTGCCAGGTCAAGACCATGGAAGGCACCCAGGAAGACACCATCTGGACCTGGAACGCCATCGGTAAGCAGAAGGGCGCCTGGGGCCTGAAGGAGAACGCGTCCGAAGCGACCAAAGGCTTCCTGCTCAACCATCTGATTTCCGAGCTGCTGCCGGAAAAGGCCGGCGAGCGTCGCGTCACCAACTCCGACCCGGTGACCGGCCAGGCCGCATGGTTCGACCTTCGAGTGAAAATCTGGAAGGCCGCACCGGGTGAAACCGGCTCCTGGCCGCAGTTTGACGAACTGAAGGCGCTGCCGGGTGACGAGCGTTACGAGCGGCCGGATGTGTTGCGTTACGACGCACGCACCCACGAAAAGAACTGAGCAGTACCCGAATGAATAAAGCGAGCACAAAATGAGACTTGGATTGGTCATCGACCTCGACGTGTGCGTAGGCTGTCATGCCTGCGCCATCGCCTGCAAGGAATGGAACGCCTCCGGCACCATCGGCCCGTTGTCCGACTACCAGCCCTACGGCGCCGAGCCGTCGGGCGTGTGGTTCAACCGGATTCGCCATTACGAAATGGACGAGTATCCGAACAACAAGACGGTCAACTTCCCGATGTCGTGCATGCACTGCGAGGACGCCGACTGCGTCACCGTGTGCCCGACCGGCGCCTCGTACAAGCGCGCCGAAGACGGCATCGTGCTGATCGACCAGGACAAGTGCATGGGCTGCAACTACTGCTCGTGGGCCTGCCCGTATGGCGCACGCGAACTCGACCGCTCCAGCGGCACGATGAAGAAGTGCACCCTGTGCGTCGACCGCATCTACGATCAGGAACTGCCGGTCGAGGAGCGCCAGCCCTCGTGCGTGCTCACCTGCCCGGCGCACGCCCGCATGTTCGGCGACTTCGACGACCCCGATTCGGCAGTGTCGCGCACCGTGCGCGAGCGCGGCGGCTTCCCGCTGATGCCCGAGCTCAACTACAACCCGACTAACACGTATCTTCCGCCGCGCCGCAAGCCGGTGATCCCGGTCGAGACCCAGCCCAAGGGTGGCTTGAAGGAAAGCATCAAGCAGTTTGCCAACAAGCTGGTGCGCCGTTGAACCGCGCTGCCCAATAAATAGAGCCAGGAGAATCCATGCATCCCGCTTTCTCAGTCATCTTCTTCACCGTGGCATCGGGCGCCGGTTTCGGCCTGTTCTCGCTGCTGTTCATTGCGGACACGTTCAAACTTGGCGGCGGATTCACGCCCGCACAACTTGTCATTGGCGGTCTCGTCGCGATGAGTCTGATCGTGTTCGGTCTGCTGTCGTCCACCTTCCATCTCGCCAACCCGAAAAACGCCTGGCGTGCATTCAGCCGCTTCCGTACCTCGTGGCTGTCGCGCGAAGGCGTGTTTGCCGTGGTGTTCATGCCGCTGGCGCTGGTTTACCTGGCCAGCATCTGGTTCGAGGCGCCGCAGTGGCTGCGTGAAACCTTCGGTTTCCTGTCGGCCGTGCTGGCCTGGATCACGGTGTTTTCCACCGGCATGATCTACGCCTGCCTGAAAACCATCCGTCAGTGGAACACCCCGCTGGTGCCGGCCAATTACCTGGCGCTCGGCTACGCCAGCGGCAGCCTGCTGTTGCTGCTTGGTGCGGTCGTGGCGGGGCTCGACACCCTGCCCTTCATCGCAATGTCGGCACTGATCGTCTCGATCGCCGCAGTGCTGAAAGCGATCTATTACTTCTGGATACGCAGCCCGGGCCTCACGCCCACGATCAATACTGCGACCGGCCTGACACGCGCCAAGGTCAAGCTGCTCGATACCGGGCATACCCATGGGACCTTCCTGACCCAGGAGTTCGGCTTCCAGATCGCACGTCAGAAGGCTGGCCTGCTCAAGGTCGTGGTGTTCGGACTGGGCTTTGCGCTGCCTGGATTGATGCTGGTATGGGTCTTCAATGCGCAAGGTGGGCAAGCTGCGGCTGTCGTCGCGGCCTGCGCGGGAATTGCAGGCGCAGCCGTGGAGCGCTGGCTGTTTTTCGCAGAAGCCCGCCATGTCGTGAATCTGTATCACGGTGCCCAGCGCTGCTGAATGGATTCCCGCACCGCGACAGAGGGCATGCTTGGCTTAGCCTTAGCTTTGGGTTATATTAGAAAGTTCTAATTTATTCCATTGCAGGAGTATGACATCTATGTTCGGACTGTCAGGATTCAAGGAAGTCGATGTTGCCTACGTGGCTGAAATCGCCACCCAGGGCGCGCATCTGATCGACGTGCGTACCGAGGCCGAAGTAGCGCAAGGCGTGATCGATGGTGCCATCCACATCCCGCTGCATCTGCTCCCGTTGCGCGCGGCCGACATTCCGCAGGATAAGCCGGTGGTGATCTACTGCCGCTCGGGCGCACGCTCGGCGCAGGCGTGTGCATTCATGGCCTCAAAGGGCTATAACAACATGCACAACCTGGCCGGTGGAATCATGGCGTGGGCACGTTCGGGCAATGCGCTGAGTCAGCCGCGTTAGTCGAACATTTAAAGAATGGCCTGATTTGCCTATTGCGCAGCAATTTCGGTTGCAATAGGGGAACTTCTGGTTTAAGGTACCGCAGCGTTTTTTAGTACATGCCGATTTAATGGATTTAATGTAAGGAGAACAACATGAATTTCGATAAAGAACTCGATGCACGTGGTCTGAACTGTCCCCTGCCCATCCTGCGTGCCAAGAAAGCCCTGGCCGAAGTCGCCAGCGGACAAGTACTGAAAATCCTGTCGACCGACCCGGGTTCGGTCAAGGACTTCGCCGCTTTCGCCAAGCAGACCGGCAACGAACTGCTGTCCACTGCCGAGGCAGGTGGCGAGTTCACCTTCTTCATGAAGAAAAAATAATAAAAGAAACCTAACCGGCGCCAACTGTTCCTGAAGAAGAACATATGGCGCTGTTTTTTTAACGAAACAGGAGAGAGAGCATGGATACCAAAAAAATGGCCATCATCGCCACCAAGGGCACGCTGGACTGGGCTTACCCCCCGTTCATCCTGGCCTCGACGGCGGCTGCACTGGGTTATGAAACCCAGATTTTCTTCACCTTCTACGGCCTCCAGCTCGTCCGCAAGGATCTGTCTGTCCTGAAAGTGAGCCCCTTGGGCAACCCCGGCATGCCGATGAAAATGCCCTTTGGTCCAAAATGGTTCAAGAGCATCAACTGGAACATGCCCAATGCCATCCAGTCGCTCATCCCCGGCTATGAAAACGTGGCAACGGCCCTGATGAAGCAGACCATCGCCAACAATGGCGTGGCGACCATTCCTGACCTGCGCGAATTGTGCCAGGAAGCCGAAGTCAAATTCATTGCCTGCCAGATGACCGTCGAACTGTTCGGCTTCGAACATTCCGACTTCATCGATGGCCTTGAGTACGGCGGTGCGGCGACCTTCTTCGAATTTGCCGGCGAAACCGACATTTGTTTGTTCATTTAAGAACAGCCGCTGAAGCAGCATTCCCGCATGATGAAAAGGAGCCGAATTCGTTCGGCTCTTTTTTATGTGTCTTTTGTACCACATTCGATACAGATTGTTCAGTGGGCTGCGCTGGCTGGCTTGTCTAAGCCCTGGTGCACGCGTAGCCTTCAAGTCAGGCCATTCAATAGGCTGATCCGTAATAACTTTGCCCCTAGGAGACAATAATGAAGTTCACCCGCGTATTCGCATTCATGGCTTTGGCCGGTCTGGCCGGTAGCGCCTTCGCTACCGACGGTTACTTTTCTCACGGTTACGGCATGAAAGCCAAGGGCATGGGCGGCGCCGCAACGGCCACGTCCAACGACGCCTTCGGCGGTGCCAATAACCCGGCCTCGATGGCGTTTGTAGGCAACCGCCTCGATCTGGGCGTGGATCTGTTCAGCCCGCGGCGTGAAGCTAGTCGTACGGGGTCTGCCGGTTTGGATGGCTCGGCTGACAGCGATTCCAAATACTTCCTGGTTCCGGAGTTCGGCTACAACCATATGTATACCCCTGACCTGGCGCTTGGCGTGACGGTGTATGGCAACGGTGGGATGAATTCGAACTATCCGGGTGGGCAAATAAATTGCGGTTCTGGACCGGCTAACTTGCTCTGCGGTTCGGGCAAACTGGGGGTCGATTTGATGCAACTGATCGTTGCACCGACTGCGGCATACAAGATCGCTCCCAACCACTCGATCGGTATTTCTCCGTTGATCGGCTACCAGCGCTTCAAGGCTGAGGGCCTCCAGGGCTTCGCGGCTCCTGTAGGGGATCCAAACCAGAAATCCAGCGACCCGACCAACCTAACCAACCGTGGTTACGATGATAGTTTCGGTTATGGCGTCCGCATTGGCTATATGGGCAAAATTTCTCCGACCGTGACCATCGGCGCGGCCTATGCATCGAAGATGAAATTCGATGAGTTTTCCAAGTACAAAGGATTGTTTGCTGAACAGGGTGGCTTCGACATTCCCGAGAACTACAACCTCGGCGTAGCATGGCAAGCAACTCCGCTGTTCCTCGTGGCAGCAGATTATCAGCGCATCAACTATTCTTCTGTAAACTCTATCGCCAATCCCAGTACCAATCAGGCTCTGCTTGGCACTGACGGCGGCCCCGGCTTTGGCTGGCAGGATGTGGACGTATGGAAGTTGGGCGTGGAGTATAAGTACAGCCAGCAGATGACGCTGCGTGCTGGCTATAACCATAGCGATAATCCGATCCAATCACGTGACGCGATGTTCAACATCCTGGCTCCGGGCGTAGTCAAAGATCATATGACCCTTGGCTTTACCTACACCCTGGCGTCGGGCAACGAGTTGACGATGGCCTATATGCATGCCTTCAAAAATGATGTGACGGGTCCGGATGGTTTGCCTGCCGGTGGCACGGACAAAATCCAGATGTATCAGAATTCCTTGGGTATCCAATATAGCTGGAAGATGTAATTCCCAGTTAAGTTAACAAATTGAGCCGGGGTCGAAAGACCCCGGCTTTTTTATATGGGTTTAAGACAGCGTGACGTGAAGCGCAGGAAATTTAAGCAACGAAAAAGCGCGGATATCCGCGCTTTTTCGTTGCTGCATCGTGGCAATTGATCAATTTAGCCGGGCATGCTGCGCCGCCAGCTTCTGCAGCATGGATGCAAAGTCGGCCAGCCGGGCCTGCTCCTGCTGCACCACAGCAGCGGGAGCCTTGTCGACGAAACTGGGGTTGGCAAGTTTGGTTTCGGCTTTCTTGATTTCGCCCTGGATGCGGGCGATTTCCTTGGCGAGGCGGGCGCGTTCTTCGTCCTTGTCGATTTCCACCACCAGCATTAGTCGCATGTCACCGATCAGCGCGACAGGGGCGTCGGCTTCCGGCAGCGCGGCCACCGCGCTGACTTCGCTAAGTTTACCCAGCGCAACAATGTAGGGGGCCAGCGCGTTGATCACGGTGGCATCGCCTTCGATTACGAGCGGTACGCGCTGGGCGGGTGACAGATTCATTTCGCCGCGCAGGGTGCGGCAGCCATTGACCAGTTCCTTCAGCAGCTGGATGCGCACTAAGCTGTCGGGGTGGCGCTGTGATTCGTCGATCTGCGGATACGGTGCGAGCATGATGCTTTCGCCGCCCACGCCGGCCAGCGGCGCGACTTTCTGCCACAGTTCCTCGGTGATGAAAGGAATGATGGGGTGGGCGAGGCGCAGCGTGGTTTCGAGTACCGTGGCGAGGGTGCGGCGGGTGGCGCGCTGCTGCTCGGGCGTACCGCTGTTCAGCTGTACCTTGGCGAGTTCCAGGTACCAGTCGCAGTATTCGTCCCACACGAATTCGTAAACCGCGCGCGCGGCCTGGTCGAAGCGGTAGGCGGCGAAGGCCTCGTGCACGTCGTCGATGGCCTGTTGCAGGCGCGCGGCGATCCAGTGATCGGCATCCGAGAACACCATCGGCTGGCTGGCATGCTGCCCGCAGTCGTGGCCTTCCAGGTTCATCAGCGCGAAACGGGTGGCGTTCCACAGCTTGTTGCAGAAGTTGCGATAGCCCTCGGCGCGCTGCAGGTCGAACTTGATGTCGCGCCCATGGGTGGCGAGCGAAGCAAACGTGAAGCGCAGGGCGTCGGTACCGTAAGCGGCGATGCCGTCAGGGAACTCCTTGCGCGTGCGCTTCTCGATGCTGGCGGCCTGCTTGGGGTTCATCAGGCCCTGGGTGCGCTTGGCGACCAGGTCGTCGACCGCGATGCCGTCGATGAGGTCGATCGGATCGAGCACGTTGCCCTTCGACTTGCTCATCTTCTGGCCTTCGGAGTCGCGCACCAGGCCCGTCACATAGACCTCGCGGAACGGTACCTTGCCGGTAAAGTGCAGCGACATCATCACCATGCGGGCGACCCAGAAGAAGATGATGTCGAAGCCGGTGACCAGCACCGAGGTCGGCAGATAGCGTTCGAGTTCGGGCGTCTGCTCGGGCCAGCCCAGCGTCGAGAAGGGCCACAGCGCCGACGAGAACCACGTGTCGAGGACATCGTTGTCCTGCGTCAGCTCGCGCCCGCCGGCCTGCTTTCTCGCTTCTTCTTCGGTGTGGGCGACGTAGAACTCGCCGTCGGCGTCGTACCAAGCGGGGATGCGATGGCCCCACCACAGCTGGCGCGACACGCACCAGTCCTGGATGTTCTCCAGCCACTGGCGATAGGTGGTCGTCCAGTTCTCGGGAACGAACTTCAGCTCACCCGAATCGACGGCGGCGAGGCCCTGCTTGGCCAGACCTTCCATGCTCATGAACCACTGGTCGGTGAGCATCGGCTCGATCACCGCGTGGGTGCGGTCGCCGCGCGGAATCATCAGTTTGTGCGGTTTGGCCGAGACCAGCAGGCCTTTTTCCTGCAGTTCGTCGAGCAGTTTCTGGCGCGCGTCGTAGCGGTCGAGCCCCTGGTATTCGGCGGGGCACAGTTCGTTCATCTTGGCGTCGAGCGTCAGCACGCTGATCGCCACCAGCTTGTGGCGTTGGCCCACCTGCCAGTCGTTGAAGTCGTGCGCAGGGGTGATCTTCACTACGCCCGTACCGAACTCGCGATCGACGTATTCGTCCGCGATGACGGGGATGCTGCGTTCGGCGATCGGCAGGCGGACGTGCTTGCCGATCAGGTGCGCGTAGCGCGCATCCTCGGGATGGACGGCGACGGCGGTGTCGCCGAGCAGGGTTTCGGGGCGGGTGGTGGCCACGGTCAGGTGACCGCTGCCATCTTCCAGCGGATAGTTGATTTCCCAGATGAAGCCGTCTTCCTCGGTGCTGACGACCTCAAGGTCGGACACCGCCGTGCCGAGTACCGGATCCCAGTTCACCAGCCGCTTGCCGCGGTAGATCAGGCCTTCACGATAGAGCCGCACGAAGACTTCGGTGACCGCCTTCGACAGCCCGGCATCCATGGTGAAGCGCTCGCGGCTCCAGTCCGGGCTGGTGCCGAGCCGGCGCATTTGCCGCGTGATGGTGGAGCCGGAATGTGCTTTCCATTCCCAGACTTTTTCGAGGAATTTTTCGCGTCCGAGGTCATGGCGCGAGATGTTCTGCGCATCGAGCTGGCGCTCCACGACGATCTGCGTGGCGATGCCTGCATGGTCGGTACCAGGCTGCCACAGGGTATTGTCGCCCGCCATGCGGTGGTAGCGGGTGAGGGCGTCCATCAGGGTGTGTTGGAAAGCATGGCCCATGTGCAGCGTGCCGGTGACATTGGGCGGCGGCAGCATGATGCAGTAGGCAGAGGCGTCGACGTCGTCACCCGCCTTGAAGTAGCCGGCGCTTTCCCACTGGGCGTACCAGCGTTTTTCGATATCGGCCGGTTCGAAGGATTTGGCGAGTTCCATGGCGTGCGGGCAAAGGCGTGATTATCCCAAAAAAGCCTTGGGACAAGTTACGACCGCCCGGGATTAATTCCAACGACGCAATGGGCGATGGGTTATCAGCTTGATGGGTCGCGCGGCTGCTTGAGTTTCTCGGCGACGGCGTCACGCACGATTTCCCGCACGTTGACGTCCAGCTGGCTGAGCAGGCTCGACACGGTCTGATCGATATTCTTGCGCAGTTCGGCGGCGACCTGTTTCTCCATGACCTCGGACAGGCGGGGCGCCAGTTCGCTCATCAATTGCTCGGCCAGCGTGTCGCTTACAGCAGAAGGCGGGGGAGCGGGGGCGGGCGTTTCGGCTTGAATGAGCGGTGGGGCAGGTGCGAGGAGGGGGCTGGCAGGCGGGGCGGCATGTTCCGGTGGTGCGGGTGGCGTTCCGCGTTCGATCACGTGGGTCAGCACAGGCAGCCAGGCGTCGGGTGGCGTAGCCTGTGCGCAAGGATCTGACGGCTCGGTTGCCGTTTTGCCCTCGGTGGCGCCACGATGCTTTTTCAGCAGCGCATCCATCTTGTTCAACAAGGGGCTGTCGCTCATGGGGAACCTCCTAGCCGGCGGGCTGACGCAGGTCGTGTGTTTTCAGGGCATAGCCGCGCGTCTGATAGAAACGGTAACGGGCGCGGCCCTGTTCGCGTCCGCTTTCGTCCTGACCGACGATTTCGACCAGCCGTTCGAAGCGGGCAAAGGCGGGAGGCTGTTCGTGATGCAGGTTGATCATCACGTCTGCCTGGCGCAAGGCATCGGCGTCGGTGCCAATCAGTATCGGCGTTTCGCTGGCCAACGCGTCGCTGTCGCGGCAGTGCGGCACAAATCCCAGCGCAGGCGTCGTCCATAACAGGCGGTCGATGGCATCGGCCACCGCCGCGTCCGGCGCGTAGATCATCACCTGCCTGCCCTGGCCGAGCGCCTTGGTGGCGACGCGGCGGGCGACGTCGAGGGGATTGTCGGCAAACGTGTAGAAGGTGATTTCGGTCATTGCGGGCAGCTTATTTCTGGGCGCGGTTCAGAAGGAAATGCACCAGCAGCGACACCGGCCGTCCGGTCGAGCCTTTTTCACGGCCGCCCTTGTAGGCGGTGCCGGCGATGTCGAGGTGCGCCCAGTGATATTTCTTGGTGAAGCGCGACAGGAAGCAGGCTGCGGTGATCGAGCCGGCCGGGCGGCCGCCGATGTTGGCCATGTCGGCCAGGCTGCTCTTCAGTTGCTCTTGATAGTCGTCCCATAGCGGCATGCGCCAGACGCGGTCCCAGGCATGGTCGGCGGCGTGCTCGATTTCGCGCGCCAGCGGGTCGTGGTTGCTGTAGAGCGCGCTGGGGTGCGCGCCCAAGGCGATCACGCAGGCACCGGTGAGCGTGGCCAGGTCGACCACGGCGTCGGGTTCGAAGCGTTCGGCATAGGTCAGCGCATCGCACAGGATCAGGCGGCCTTCGGCATCGGTGTTGAGGATTTCGATGGTTTGGCCGGACATCGAGGTGACGATGTCGCCGGGTTTGTTGGCGTTGGCATCCGGCATGTTTTCGCAGGCCGGGATGAGGCCGACGACGTTGAGCGGCAGGCCCAGTTCGCCGATGGCGCGGAAGGCGCCGATGACTGCGCCGCCACCACTCATGTCGTAGTTCATCTCGTCCATCTCGGCGGGGGGTTTGAGCGAAATGCCGCCGGCGTCGAAGGTGACTGCCTTGCCAACCAGTACTACGGGCCTGTCGCCCTTGGCACCGCCTTCGTGTTTCAGCACGATGAAACGCGGCGGTTTGTCGCTGCCCTTGCCGACCGACAGGAAGGAGCCCATGCCCAGTTTTTCGCAGGCGGCATAATCGAGAATCTCGCAGCCGAAACCGTGGGCTTTCGCCATCTTCTTCGCTTCGCCGGCCAGATATTCTGGCGTGCAGATATTGGAAGGTGTATTGCCAAGATCCTTGGCCAGGCCGATGCCGTGGGCGATGGCCAGCCCACGCGCAAGCCCGGTCTCGCCGTATTTCAACTCGCCGCGCCGCGACACGGCAAAAATGACGCGCTTGAGCGGGCGGCGCGTCTCGCTGGACTTACTTTTCATGTGATCGAAGCGATACAAGGCATCGTGGGCGCTGACCACGGCCTGTTCGACGTTCCAGGTGACGTCGCGTTTCTTCACCGGGATTTCGCTGAGCGTGATGGTGGCTTCCATCGAGCCGGTATCACGCAGCGTTCGCACCGCGCAGGCGATGGCGTCGCGGTAGCCCTTTTCATGGAAGTCGCGTTCCTTGCCAAGTCCGACCAGCAGGACACGGTCGGCCAGGATGTTGGGTACCCGGTGCAGCAGCAGCGTGCTGCCGGCCTTGCCTTCCATGTCGCCGCCGCGCAGGATGTCTGACAGATAGCCGTCGCTGGCACGGTCGACGTCGATACCCGGTCCCGACAGCTTGCGACTTTCGAACACGCCGACGACGACGCAGGCCGTGCGCTGTTTTTCGGGGGCGCCGCTTTTTATGCTAAATTCGAGTTCGATTTCCTTGTTTTCCATATCCGTGCTCAAAAAAATACAATTTGTCCCTGCGCCGCCGTCAGGCGTAGCCAGTTGGAGTGTCGCGCCGAAATTCGGCGTTGCCCATTGGGCGATTATTGGCGCGGGCGCGGTGGAATGTCAAAAGCCCGTTCATTTTGTGAACGGTTTCCGGCCATCCCCATGCTCTATCGCCGCACGCTGACCCGTGAGATGGCGCTCACCACCGGCGCCGTGCTGACGGTGCTGGTCGCGATCGCGCTGGTCGTGTTGTTCATCCGCCTGCTCGGCGACGTGGCGCGCGGCGAACTTGCCAACGAGGCGGTTTTTTCCTTTCTCGGCTTTTCGCTGCTGTTCTTCCTGCCGGTATTGATGACGATCGCCCTGTTTGCCGGTGTGCTGCTGCCCTTGTCGCGTATGTGGCGGGACAGCGAAATGGTGATCTGGTTCAATGCAGGCCTGTCGCTGACGCAATGGATGCGACCGGTGCTGGCGTTCGCCGTGCCGTTCTCGCTGGTCATCCTGTTGATTACGCTGGTGATCAATCCCTGGGCACAGACCAAAAAAATAGAGTATCGCCAGGACCTGCGCAGTCGCAGCGAAAGTTCGCTGATCGCCCCCGGCATGTTCGCCGAGTCCACCGCCGGCCAGCGCGTTTATTACGTGGAGTCGCTGAATCCGCTGACCGGCATTGTGCGCAACGTCTTCATGCAGTCGCGCATCGACGGCCAGCTCGGCCTGGTGGTGGCGCGCGAGGGGAGTCACACGGAAATGCCTGACGGTTCACGTTATCTGGTGTTCAAGGATGGGCGCCGATATGAGGGAACGCCCGGCAAACTCGATTACCGCATTGTGCAATTCGAGCGCTACTGGATGCGGCTCGACCCGGTTCCCGTGAACGGCAAGGAAACCGGCATCCGCCAGGCGCCCCTGAACGAATTGCTGGCCGACAAGACGCCACCGGCGCGGGCCGAACTGCTGTGGCGGGTAGGGGTGCCCGTGTCTGCACTCATCCTCGCCGTCATGGCCATTCCGCTCAGTTTCGTCAACACGCGGGCACGCCGTTCCTACGGGCTGATGACCGCGTTGCTGCTGTACTTCGTCTACAACAACCTGCTGTCCTTGACGCAGGCCTGGGTGGCTCAGGACAAACTCAACCCCTGGGGGGGGATGGTGGCGTCTCATCTGGTGATGCTGTTCGCCGTGGCCGCCCTGTTCTGGCTGCGAACCCGTCAATTTGCGCCGCGCGGGAGGCGTGCATGAGGCTGCTCGCGCGCTACCTGGGCGGGCAGGTCCTGCTTGCCTCGGCCTTCGTGCTGCTGGCGCTCCTGGTGCTGTTTGCGTTTTTCGACGTGATCCAGGAACTGGGTGCGCTGGGCCGCAACAATTACGGTCTCGGCCAGGCGGCTGTGGTGGTGATGCTCAACGTTCCCGGGCATCTGTATGAAATCCTGCCGGTGGCTGCGTTGATTGGTACCCTGTTCACGTTGTCGCGCCTGGTGGGCAATTCCGAATATGCGGTAATGCGCGTATCGGGCCTCTCAAACTGGCGTGTGGCCGGTTATTTCAGCGCGATCGGCGTGCTGCTGTCGCTGCTGGTGCTGGTCATTGGCGAGTATGTCGCGCCGTGGTCGGAGCAGGCGGCGCAACGCTACAAATTGCTGGCCACCCATTCCGTCGTGGCGCAGCAGTTCCGTTCCGGCCTGTGGGTCAAGGATCGCAGCGCGTTCATCAATGTGCGCGAAGTGATGCCGGACAACACCTTGCGCGATATCGAGATTTACGGCTTCGACGCAGACGGTCGCCTCAGCTGGATCCGTGCGGCCCAGGAGGCCCACTGGCGCGGCGGCCAGACCTGGGATCTGCAGCAGGTAGTGGAAACCCGGTTCGACGCCGACGGTATTCATGCGATCCGGAATGCGCACCTGAACTGGCAGTCGGTGCTCACCCCGGACATCCTCAGCGTGCTGCTGATCGCACCGGAACAGATGTCGGCACGTACCCTGTGGCGCTATGTTGGGCATCTCAAGGAAAACGGCCAGAAGGCCACGCGCTATGAACTTGCCTTGTGGTCGAAGTTCGTCGGGCCCTTCGTCATCCCGATCATGATGCTGATCGCCATGCCGTTTGCGATCCAGGGGCCGCGTGCCGGCGGTACCAGCAGCAAGATTTTCATCGGGATTCTGGCCGGACTCGGTTTTCATCTGCTGAGCCGATTGTTCGGCCATCTCGGTTTGCTGAACGACTGGCCGGTTGTCGTGGTATCGATTCTGCCCTTGTTGATTTTCCTGACCATCGCGCTGATGGGCATCCGGTGGGTGGATCGGCGCTAGATTCGTTGCCTCGGCGTGTGGCCGCGTGTCTGCACGCCCGCCTGCCGGCGGACAAAACATGCTGTGTGCACGCGTTGTGGGCCGACTGGCGGGCGGGCCGGATCGATCTTGCGGCCGGGACGCTGCGCGTTCCCATCGACCAGCCCGGACAGCCTGACAAACCCGAGCGGGTCGCGCCGCACCAGGTGCCGCGGCGCCGTACCGACACGCTGGCTGGCCGGGCGGCGCTCATCCATGCGCTGGCGCATATCGAATTCAATGCCATCAATCTGGCGCTCGATGCGGCGCACCGCTTTGCCGGCATGCCGCCGACGTATTACGCCGACTGGCTTTCGGTCGCGGACGAGGAAGCGCTGCATTTCGAACTGTTGAGTGTGCATCTGGCAACGCTAGGGTTTACCTACGGGGATTTCCCGGCGCATAACGGCCTGTGGGACATGGCACTGAAAACCGCACACGATCCGCTGGTGCGCATGGCACTGGTGCCGCGCGTGCTGGAGGCACGCGGGCTCGATGCCACGCCGTTGATCGTCGACAAGCTGAAGGCCGCGCACGACACGCGCATGGTCGAGATTCTCGCTGTCATCGAGCGCGACGAGATCGGCCATGTCGCCATCGGCAGCCGCTGGTTTGACTGGCTGTGCGCGGCACGTGGCCTGCAGCCGGATACGACATTTCGGCAGTTGCTGGTCGATTACGGCGCGCCGCCCCTGAAGCCGCCATTCAATCTGGCGGCGCGTCGCCAGGCTGGCTTCAGTGAATCCGAACTGGACTGGCTGAGCGGACTCTAGCTTACAAGCCGAGCGTCGTCGCCGACACGCTGGCCGGCGAACGTTGCCACATGCCTTCGAAGCTTTGGTGCAGCGCTGTCGCGTGGCCGGGGTCATCTCCATGCAGCGTACCGTGCACCGCAGTCTTGTCGGCACGGAGCAGCACACCGTGTCGGTCAGCCAGTACAAACGCCTGATCGGGACGGGGTGCGTCGGGATCGGCCTGGCGGATTTCGAGGACATGGCCGAAATCCCGCAACAGCAACATCAGGCGAGGATGGTCGCGAGCGACGCGGCTGATGTCGTCGAGCAGCAGTTCGATGCGGCGCCCGCCGCCTGCCACGCAGAGTGCGCGCAATGTGGCGAGCCGTGACGCGTCGTCGAGGTCCAGCAGGCTCAGGTCATGGTCGTACACGCGCAACTGGCGGTGCGTCGCAGCCACCAGCGTGTCGAATGCGGCACGGAATTCGGCAGGGGTTTCAAAGACGTTCATGGGGTGTCGGTCTCCAGCCAGCCAGCTTCATACCAGTCGTACAGACGCTCGCGCAGGGTGGCAGGCACGGGCGGCGCGAGATGGCGCTGGTCGGCCAGTTGCTTCAGTGCGGCGGTCTCGCCGGCTGCAGGCGTGAAAGCCTCGCCGTTGATGAAAAAGCGCTTTCCGGTGAACAGCAGACGCGATTTGGGATTGAGCGCGACGCCATGCTTGTTCGTTTGCTTGTTGAAGGCACTCCGGTTGAGCGGCGTGTCCGGCGCATCGAAAAAAACATTCGGCTTGGGTTCGGACAGGTAGCGCCCGGCGAACTCGGCGATGTCGCGCTTGCTCCATTTGATTTTGGCGATCATGTCCTCGATCTGGCTCAGCATCGCGCGGCCGATTTCACCGGGATGGGCTTGCAGGCGCAGATCGGGGTCGGCATAACGGCCCTCAAGCGCGATCGTGTCCTGCAGATGCATCAGAAAGCCGTGGGCCATTTCTTCGGTAGTGGGTGCGCGAAAGCCGATCGAATAGGTCATGCATTCGTCCTCGGCGACGCCGTAATGCGCGACATGCGGCGGCAGATAGAGCATGTCGCCGGGGCCGAGCACCCATTCGTCTTCCGCCTCGAAACGCCGGAGGATTTTCAGCGGCACGTCGTCCAGGATCGTCAGGTCGGACTGCGTGCTGATCCGCCAACGGCGGTGGCCTTGCCCCTGCAGCAGGAAGACGTCGTAGGAATCGAAATGCGGCCCCACGCTGCCGCCGGACACGGCGTAGCTCACCATCAGGTCGTCGAGGCGGGCATGCGGGATGAAGTTGAAGCATGCCAGCAAGGCGTCAGCTGCGGGCAGGAGGTGATTGAGCGACTGTACCAGCAGCGTCCAGTCGGTCTTGGGCAGGCGCTTGAAATCGCGTTTGCTGAACGGGCCGTGGTCGAGCTGCCAGTGCGTGCCGCTGCCCTGGACCAATCGCGATTCCACATCGTCGCGGGCGGCCAGTTGCCGCATCTTGTCGGGAGACAGGAGGCCGGTGAAGCCGGGTACGGCGTTGCGGATCAGGAGCGGGCGCTTGTGCCAGACATCGCGCAGGAAACGGGTGGGGCTCAAGCCACCGAGCAAGGCAGTCATCATGGACGCGATTATAGCGATGCGGCACCTGCAGGGCTGTTAGAATGCTGCCGGAAAGACACTAAGGCGGAGTAACCCATGCTGAAAGCAGGAGATCGGGCGCCGGACTTTTCCAACCCCGACGCGGACATGAACATCGTCGAGTTGTCCCAGTTCCGGGGCAAGACGCTGGTGCTGTATTTCTATGTGCGCGACGATACACCGGGCTGCACGACCGAAGCGATCGAATTTTCCGAACTGGAAGACGCGTTTTCCAAATTGGGTGCCGCCGTACTCGGTGTTTCGCGCGACGATTGCATCAAGCATGGCGAGTTTCGCGACAAGCACGGCATCAGCGTGAGGCTGCTGGCCGACAAGGAACAGGCCACCTGTACGGCATATGGCGTACTGCAGGACAAGGAAGTGGATGGCGTCATGCGCAAGAGCATGGTGCGCTCCACCTTCATCATCGACAAACAGGGCGTCATCCGTCACGCACTGTATGGCGTTTCCAGCCGCGGCCATGCGGCGGAAGTGCTCCAACTGGTAAAGGAACTCAAGTGAATATTGGCAAGGATACCGTGGTCACCATCACCTATATCGTCAAGGATATGGACGGCAAGCTGCTGGAGGAAAGCGACGAGCCGGTCAGCTACCTGCATGGCGGCTACGACAACATTTTCCCGTTGGTGGAACAGGCGCTGGAAGGCAAGGCCGTCGGCGAGACCGTCGACCTCAAGTTGCAGCCGGCCGATGCATTCGGCGAATTCGAGGAAGATCTGGTGCGGCTGGAACCCCGTGAGTCATTTCCTGCCGACATCGAGGTCGGCATGCAGTTCGTCGGTTCGCCAGTCGACGGCAGCGAGGAAATGCTCTACACCGTGACCGATGTTGCCGAAGACAAGGTGGTGGTTGACGGCAATCATCCCTACGCCGGCCAGGCCGTGCATTTTCAGTGCGTCGTGGCCGACGTGCGTGCGGCGACGGCGGACGAAGTCGCCCATCGTCACGCGCACGGTGCGCACGGCCATCACCATCATTAAGCCACATGGCGCCGAATCGGATGGTAAAAGGCGCCGGGCTGCTAAAATGCCCGGCTGACCTGTTTTTGTGACAGTTTGATAAAGACCACCGATGAAAACCACTTTCCTCGATTTCGAGCAGCCGATTGCGGAGCTCGAAGCCAAGATCGAAGAACTACGCTTTGTGCAGGATGACTCCGCGCTGGATATTTCGGAAGAAATCCGCCGCCTGCAGAAGAAGAGCCAGACGCTGACCAAGGACATCTACGCCAAGCTCAATGCCTGGCAGGTGTCGCAGGTGGCGCGCCATCCGCAGCGCCCGTATACGCTGGACTATGTGCAGGGGCTGTTCACCGATTTCGTCGAACTGCACGGCGATCGTGCCTATGCCGACGATGCCGCGATCGTCGGTGGCATGGCTCGCTTCAACGGCGAACCGGTGATGGTGATCGGCCACCAGAAGGGCCGCGACACCAAGGAAAAGATCTACCGCAATTTTGGCATGCCGCGTCCCGAGGGCTACCGCAAGGCGCTGCGGTTGATGCGCCTCGCCGAAAAGTTCGGCCTGCCGATTTTCACCTTCATCGACACGCCGGGAGCCTATCCAGGCATCGGCGCTGAGGAACGCGGGCAATCCGAGGCGATCGCGCGCAATCTCTATGTGATGGCCGAGCTGAAGACGCCGATCGTGTGCACCATCGTTGGCGAAGGCGGTTCGGGCGGCGCGCTGGCGATCGGCGTCGGCGACCGCATGCTGATCCTGCAATATTCCACCTATTCGGTGATCTCGCCGGAAGGCTGCGCCTCGATCCTGTGGAAGAGCGCCGACAAGGCCTCGGTTGCTGCCGAAACCCTGGGCATCACCGCCGACCGCCTGAAAGCCAACGGGCTGGTCGACCGCATCGTCGAAGAGCCGCTGGGTGGCGCGCAGCGCGACTGGGACGCCATGTTCCAGGCGATGCGCCGCGCACTGACCGATACGCTCGCCGAATTGCGCAAACAGTCGCTCGACGCCCTGTTGGATACGCGTTACCAGCGTCTGCGGGCGTATGGAAGCTTCAAGGAAACCCCCGCCAAATAAGGCGATCGTTGCAGAGGTGGCGGACGTGCTTGGCCGCCACGCTCCTCCGCATGCACGGCTGACGCTGGCCCTGTCGGGCGGGCTCGATTCTGTCGCCCTGCTGCATGCCCTGCTGGCGTTGCGCGACCTCCATCCATTCGAACTGCAGGCGGTGCACGTGCACCATGGCCTGTCGCCCCATGCGGACGACTGGGCTGATTTCTGCGGCCGGCTATGTGCCACGCACGCAGTTGAATTGGCCGTCCATCGTGTGCAGATCGCACGCGATGACCCGGCCGGCATCGAAGCGGCCGCGCGGCGGGAACGTCAACGCATCTTTGCTGCGTTGGATGTGGATTTTCTCCTCACGGCACACCATCAGGACGATCAGGCCGAGACACTTCTACTGCAATTGCTGCGTGGCGCCGGGCCGAAAGGTCTGGCGGCCATGGCCGAACGGCAAGACCAGCCTGGCTGGCACGCAACCCAATTGCGGCCGTTGCTGTCCATTCCTCGCGCCGAGTTGTTGCGTACCGCGCGGGAGCAGGGCCTTGCTTGGATCGATGACGAAAGCAACCGGGACACCCGATATCGCCGCAACGCGCTACGTCAGCAGGTGATGCCGTTGCTGGCGCAGCATTTTCCCGGCGCCGGCCGCACCTTGGCACGTGCGGCCGCGCTGCAGGCCGATGCCGCAGAATTACTGGACGATCTGGCACGGCTGGATGCACGGGAGGCCATCGCCGGCGACCGTCTCGACTGTGCCGCGCTGGCGCGCCTCTCGACTGTGCGGGCCCGCAACCTGCTGCGCCACTTCATCGAGCAGCATGGCCAGCCCATGCCCAGCCTGCGCCGGCTCGACGAGGCCCTGCACCAGTTGCGGGATGCGCATGAGGATGCGCGGGTGCGCGTCAATCTGGGACAGGTGGAGTTGTGGCGCTACCGCGGCGGGGCCTATCTGGTGGCGCCGCCGCCGCGCTGGACGGAGCCGATACGCTGGCAGGGCGAGGCGGCAATCTGGGTGCCGGCCGCCGGGGTCAGCGTGCGGATGGACCGGGCGAGCGGAACGGGGCTCCGGCAGACGGCGCTAGCCGCAGGCGACGTCACGCTTGGTGTGCGGGCGGGCGGTGAGCACCTCAGGCTTCACGCCGGCGGTCCTCGGCGCAGCCTGAAGAACCTGCTGCAGGAACACGGGATCCCGCCCTGGCAGCGGGCACGCATGCCGCTGATGTGGTGCGACGGCCGATTGGTGTGGGCGGCGGGAATCGGCTTTGAAGCCGACCTGGGGGCCGCGCCGGGTGAGGCGGGGCTGCTGCCGCACGTCGAACCCTGACGAGCCATGGCGTTGCACGCGCCCGGGCAAGCCCGGCAAACCGCCGCCCGCCGGCAGGACAAGACAGTCCGGGGTGCGCCATGTTATTCTAGCGGGCTGATTTTCATGGTTTTTTGAACCTTTTTTCCTGTTTTCTCTCTTTTGTCTGGAGCATACACATGGCTGTTCAGCGCACTTTTTCCATCATCAAACCCGATGCCGTCGCCAAGAACGTGATTGGCAAGATCGTCAGCCGTTTCGAGAGCAATGGCCTCAAGGTCGTTGCGTCGAAAATGAAGCATTTATCGCGCCAGGAAGCCGAGGGCTTTTACGCCGTGCACAAGGATCGTCCGTTCTTCAAGGATCTGGTCGATTTCATGATCTCGGGTCCGGTGGTGCTGCAGGTCCTGGAAGGCGAAGACGCGATCGCCAAGAACCGCGCGTTGATGGGCGCGACCGACCCGAAGAAGGCGGAAGCGGGCACCATCCGCGCCGACTTCGCCGAGAGCATCGATGCCAATGCCGTGCACGGTTCCGACGCTCCGGAAACCGCGGCGATCGAAATCGCCTATTTCTTCCCGGCCAGCGAAGTCTACGCAGGCCGCTAAACCCCACGCATGCCGCAGAATCTGCTCGATTTCGATCTGGATGGCCTGACCGCCTGGTTCACCGAACTCGGCGAAAAGCCGTTTCGCGCCCGTCAGGTGTTCCACTGGATGCACCAGTCCGGGGTGGCCGATTTCGCGCAGATGACCGACATCGCCAAGAGCCTGCGCGAGAAACTCCAGCAGCAGGCCTGCGTGCAGGCGCCGGCGATCAACTACGCGCATACTTCGGCGGACGGCACGCGCAAGTGGCTGTTCGACGTCGGGGTCGCCAACGGCATCGAAACCGTGTTCATCCCGGAGGATGATCGCGGCACGCTGTGCGTGTCGTCACAGGTCGGCTGCGCGCTGGAGTGCACCTTCTGCTCGACCGGGCGGCAGGGCTTCAATCGCAACCTGACGGTGGCCGAAATCATCGGCCAGTTGTGGGTGGCGCACCACAGCCTCAAGACCGAACCCAACCGTACCGCGTTTAATCACGGCGCAGGCGAAATCTCCGACCGGCCGGTGACCAACGTGGTGATGATGGGCATGGGCGAGCCGCTGGCGAATTTCGAGAACGTGGTGACCGCGCTCGGGATCATGCTCGATGACCATGCCTACGGCCTGTCGCGGCGACGGGTGACGGTATCCACATCCGGCCTGGTGCCGGCGATGGACCGCCTGGCCGAACGTTGTCCGGTCGCGCTGGCGGTGAGCCTGCATGCGCCCAACGATGCGTTGCGCGACCAGATCGTGCCGATCAACAGGAAGTATCCGTTGCGCGAACTGATGGCCGCCTGCCTGCGTTATCTGGTGCATGCGCCGCGCGACTTCATCACCTTCGAATACGTGATGCTGGCCGGCGTGAACGACCAGCCCGAGCATGCGCGCCAGCTGGTCGAGCTGACGCGCGACGTGCCGTGCAAGTTCAACCTCATTCCCTTCAATCCGTTTCCGGACTCGGGCTACGAAAAACCGCGGACAGAGTCGATGCGCGTGTTTCGCCAGATCCTGCAGGATGCAGGCTTGGTGGTGACCACGCGCAAGACGCGCGGTGACGATATCGATGCGGCGTGCGGGCAGCTGGCCGGGAAAGTCGCGGACAAGAGCGGGCGTGTCATGAAACGAATGCACAAGGAGGCAGCGTGAAGAAATGGGTAGGGGTACTGGTTGCAGCGGCATTGCTGGCGGGTTGCGCAGCACAGCCGATGGACGGGAGCGGCGGTGTGGCCGCCAGCGAGGCTGACAGCCAGAGCCGCGAACGTGCCCGTGCATTCACGGATCTGGCCGGGGCCTATGTCGCGCGTACCCAGTACAAGGTCGCGCTCGACGAGTTGCGCAAGGCGATCACGGCTGACAATCGCTATGGCCCGGCCTACAACATCTACGGCATGATCTACATGGATTTGGCCGAGGACAAACTGGCCGAGGAAAATTTTCGCCGCGCCATTGAACTCGATCGCAACGATTCGAACGCGCACAACAACTACGGCTGGTTTCTCTGTACCCGCGGCCGCTACGATGAAGGCCTGGCGCAATTCAGCGCTGCCATTCGCAACCCTTTGTATACGCAGCCCGAACTGGCCATGACCAATGCCGGTTTGTGCGCCGAAAAGAAGGGCGATATCGCGTTGGCCGAGGCCAATCTGGGCAAGGCGCTCAAACTGCAGCCCGATAGCCCCAACTCCGTCCTCAAGCTGGCCGGACTGTATTTCCGCCAGGGGCGCCTGGCGGAAGCGCAGCGCCTGCTGGGGCGGCATGACGAGCTGGCGCCTCCATCCGCCGAAAGCCTGTGGCTGGGCGTGCGGCTGGAACGCAAGCTGGGTGATCGGGCGCAGGAAGCCGCCTATGCCTTGCAGCTGCGCAAACGCTTCCCCGATTCGAACGAGACGCAGCAGTTGCTGACGGGACATTTCGAATGAGTGGGAGTGGGCTGGCCTCGGTCGGCCAGATTTTGCGGGAGGCACGCGAAGCGCAGGGCATCACGCTGGACAATGCAGCCATGCGCCTGCGTCTGATGCATCGCCAGGTGGAGGCGATGGAACGGGACGACTTCGAGAGCCTGGGCCAGCCCGTTTTCGCACGTGGCTTTGTGCGGAACTATGCGCGTCTGTTGGGGCTGGTGCCGGAGTCCCTGCTGGCGCGCATGGATGGCGGTCCCACCGAACCGGCTGCGTTCGTCCCGACCGAACCGGCGCTGCCGCGGTCATGGCTGACTTCTCCGTGGCTGATCCTGTCGCTGCTCGGCCTGTTGCTGGTGGTGGCCGTGCCGGTTGCCTTGTATGCGTGGCTCAACAGCGATGGGGGCGAGCGCCCTGACACGCCGACCCCCGCCGTCATGCAGCCGCGTCCGGCAGCGGCCGTCGCAACCGCACCTGTCACTGCGCCGGCTGATGTCGTGTCGCCTGCGCCCGTGTCGCCCGTGATCCCCGCTACGGCTGACGGTACGTCGCCTGAGGCTACGACGTCTGGGACGGCCGAGTCTGCGGCGGAGGGCAGTGTGCTGCACCTCGATTTCGGCGACGAGTCGTGGACCGAGATCAAGGATGCCAGCGGTCGCATGCTGATGCGTCAACTCAATCCCGCAGGTAGCAGCGCAGACGTTCACGGCCAGCCTCCCTTCGATGTGGTGATCGGCAATGCCACGCAAGTGCAGATGACGTACAACGGCCGCCCTATCGACCTGAAACCCTTTATTGACGTGACGGTTGCCCGCTTCACGCTGGAAGAATGATGTCCCAGATTATCCGTCGTCCCACCCGTCAGGTGCAGATCGGCCAAGTGCGGGTCGGCGGTGACGCCCCCGTGGTGGTGCAGTCGATGACCAACACCGACACCGTCGATATCACTGCGACCGTGTGTCAGGTGCAGGCGCTCGCCGAGGCTGGATCGGAACTGGTGCGGCTGACCGTCAACACGCTGGACGCCGCCGCTGCGGTGCCGCGCATTCGTGAGCGACTCGATGTGCTGGGCTGTCGCGTGCCGCTGATCGGCGATTTCCATTTCAACGGCCACAAGCTCTTGACCCAGGTGCCCGAGTGCGCGGAGGCGCTGGCCAAGCTGCGCATCAATCCCGGCAACATCGGACGCGGCAACAAGCGCGACGAGCAGTTCGCCACGCTGATCGAGGTGGCATGCCGCTACGACAAGCCGGTGCGCATCGGCGTCAACTGGGGCAGCCTCGACCAGGCGCTGGCAGCGCGCATGATGGACGACAATGCCCGGCTTGCGCAGCCGGAAGACGCCGAGGTCGTGATGCGGCGCGCGATGGTCGCATCTGCGCTCGAGTCGGCCAGGAAAGCCGAGGAACTGGGACTCGGTGGCGACAAGATCATCCTGTCGTGCAAGATGAGTCGGGTACAGGATCTCATTTCGGTCTACCGTGATCTGGCGTCGCAGTGCGACTACCCGCTGCATCTGGGGTTGACCGAGGCAGGCATGGGCAGCAAGGGCATCGTCGCCTCGACTGCCGCCTTGTCCGTGCTGCTGCAGGAAGGCATCGGCGATACCATCCGGATTTCGCTGACGCCTGAGCCGGGTGGCGAGCGTACCCAGGAAGTCCGTGTCGGCCAGGAAATCCTCCAGGCGCTGGGCTTACGTGCATTCACACCCCAGGTCACGGCCTGTCCTGGCTGCGGCCGCACCACTTCCACCGTGTTCCAGGAACTGGCGCAGGATATCGAAACCTATTTGCGTACCCAGATGCCCGTGTGGCGCAGCCAGTATCCCGGCGTCGAATCCATGCAGGTCGCGGTGATGGGCTGCGTGGTCAACGGCCCTGGCGAGTCCAAGCATGCCAATATCGGCATCTCGCTGCCCGGTACGGGCGAAGTGCCGGTCGCGCCGGTATACGTCGATGGCGAAAAAACCGTGACGCTAAAAGGCGAGAAGATAGCCGAAGAATTCCAGACCATCGTCGAAGACTATGTGCGCAGCCATTACGGCACTGCGTGAAATGCATTTCTGCTGATTAAGTTATGAGCAACAACATTCAATCCGTGCGCGGCATGAACGACTGCCTGCCCGATGTCAGCGACACGTGGCAGGGGTTCGAGGCGATCGTGCGCGACTGGCTGCGGCGCTACGGCTACCGCGAGATACGTACGCCGATTCTCGAGCATACTGGGCTGTTCAAGCGTGCCATCGGTGAAGTGACCGATATTGTCGAGAAGGAGATGTATACCTTCGTCGACGAACTGAACGGCGAATCGCTGACGCTGCGCCCGGAAGGCACGGCGTCGTCGGTGCGTGCGGTGATCCAGCACAACCTGTTGTACGACGGCGGCAAGCGATTGTGGTACACCGGGCCGATGTTCCGCCATGAGCGTCCGCAAAAGGGCCGCTACCGGCAATTTCACCAGGTCGGCGTGGAAGCGCTCGGCTTTGCCGGGCCGGACGTCGATGCCGAACTGATCGTGATGTGCGCCGATCTGTGGAAGGAACTGGGCATCGCGCCGACGCTTCAGCTCAACACCTTGGGCGATCATGCCGCGCGGCAGCGGCACCGCGAGAAACTGATCGCCTATTACGCATCGCACCAGGACGTGCTCGACGAAGATGCCAGGCGCCGGCTGCACAGCAATCCGCTGCGCATCCTCGACAGCAAGAACCCGGCAATGCAGGCACTGAACGATGCGGCGCCCAAGCTGATGGATGAACTTGAGGACGAGGCGCTGGCGCATTTCGAAGGGGTGCAGACGCTGCTTCGCGCGAATGGCATCGCCTTCGAGATCAATCCCAGGCTGGTGCGCGGGCTGGATTACTACAACCGCACCGTGTTCGAATGGGTGACCGATCAGCTTGGCGCGCAGGGCACGGTGTGTGCGGGCGGCCGCTACGACGGACTGGTCGAGCAATTGGGCGGCAAGCCGGCGCCTGCAGCCGGGTTTGCGATGGGTATCGAACGGCTGCTGGCATTGGTCGAAGCGGGCGGACGCACCATCGCGACACCGGCATCCGATGCCTATATCGTTCATGCCGGCGACGCGGCACAGGCCTTTGCCTGGCAGGTGGCAGGTTCGCTGCGCAGTGTCGGACTCGCCGTCGTCCTGCATTGTGGCGGCGGTAGTTTCAAGTCGCAGATGAAAAAGGCCGATGCCAGTCGCGCTCGTTATGCGGTGATCATCGGCGACGACGAGGCCGCCGCGCAGCAGGTGACGCTGAAGCCGCTGCGCGAGGCAGGCGAACAGACCCGCGTCGAGGTGGCGCGGGCGATTCAATTCATTCAAGAAGCATCAACTCAAAAGGCATAGCGCATGGCAACCTACGATCTCGACGAGCAGGAACGGCTGGACGAACTGAAAGCCTGGTGGAAACGCTGGGGCAGCCTGGTGATGGTCGGTCTGGCCGTGGTGGTCGCGGGGGCAGCAGGCTGGCGCTACTGGCAGAACCACACGGTGACGCAAAGCCTGGAAGCGGCAACCGTGTACGAAAAACTCACGCAGTCGCTGGCTGCAAATGACGCCAAGAGCGCACGCGAAGCGGGTGCGATGCTGCTCGACCAGTACAAAGGCACGGCGTATGCACCACGTGCCGCGATGCTGCTGGCCAAGCTCAATGTCATGAACAAAGACCTGAAAAGCGCGCAGAGCCAGCTGGAATGGGCCGTGGCCAACAGCAAGGAGCCGGCCGTGAAGGATCTGGCGCGCCTGCATCTTGCGGGCGTACAGCTTGACCAGAAACAATATGAAGCGGCGTTGAAAACCCTGGCAGGCTCGCATAGCGATGCGTTTGCTTTCCGTTTCGAAGACATGCGGGGCGATGTGCTGATGGCGCAAGGCAAGAAAGCCGAGGCGCGTGAGGCGTATCAGGCGGCGTTCGGCAAGATGGAAAAAGACAATCCCTATCGCAGCATCGTCGAACTGAAGCTCGATGCACTGGGAGGAGAAACCAAGTGAAGATGCGCATGATAGTCGCCGGCCTGGCGCTGGCCATGTCGGGATGCAGCACGGTCGGTTCGATGACCAGCACGGTGGGCGGCTGGTTTGGCCACGGTCCGGTCAGGGCCAAACCCGCTGAACTGGTCGAATTCAAACCCACTGCCAACCTCACCGAAGCCTGGAAAGACGAAACGGGAGATACCAGCGGTTATCTGTTCCGGCCCCGGGCCGTAGGCGACGATGTGTTTGCCGCGGGTGGCAGCCGGGTGGTGCGCATCACGGTAGCCAATGGCAACACGGTATGGAAAACCGATGCCGACGCCAAGTTGTCGGCTGGCGCAGGCGTGGGGCAAGGGCTGGTGCTGGTAGGCAGCACCAAGGGCGAATTGCTGGCGTTGGATCAGACCAGCGGCCAAGTGCGTTGGAAAGTGGCTTTGTCGAGCGAGGTGACCGGCCAGGCGCTGGTCGTGGGGGACATTGTCATCGCACGCACGGGCGATGGCCGTGTGCAGGGGCTGGGGGTCGCCGATGGCAGCCGAAAATGGCTGTACACCCGCACTCTACCGGTATTGAGCCTGCGCGGTTCGGGCGGCATGACCGTGCGTGACGAGGTGCTCTATGCCGGGTTCCCGGGCGGCAAACTGGTTGCGCTCAATGCGGCCAATGGTGCGCAGTTGTGGGAGGCGACCGTGGCGCTGCCGCGCGGAGCGACCGAACTCGAGCGGGTGGCCGATGTGATGGGCAATCCGGCCGTGGATGAACGCCAGGTGTGCGCGGTTGCCTATCAGGGACGGGTGGCCTGTTTCGACCGGCGCAACGGGGAACTGCTGTGGGCGCGCGACACCTCCAGCAACACCGGCCTGGCGATGGACGAGCGTAATGTCTACGTCACCGACGACAAGGACGCCGTGACGGCCTACGATAAAACCAGCGGCCGTGCCGGCTGGCGGCAGGACAAGCTGGCGCGCCGTGCCGTGACCGCACCGCTGGCGCTCGGCGCCTGGGTCGTGGTGGCTGACGGTGAGGGATACGTCCATGTGCTGTCGAGCGAGGATGGCAGCTTCGTGGCGCGTGCGAAAGTCGACAGCGGCGTCCATTCGGCGCCGGTCGATATCGGGCCGGGTTTCGCGGTGGAGACGACCAAAGGCAATGTCGTCGCGTTCCGGCTCAAGTAAACAACACGACGCGTCGGCTCTGACGCGTCAGCAAGGATAGCCATGCTTCCCACTCTGGTTCTTGTCGGGCGCCCGAACGTCGGCAAGTCCACCTTGTTCAACCGCCTCACCGGCACGCGCGATGCCCTGGTGCACGATATGCCGGGGATGACGCGCGACCGCCACTACGGGCGCGGGCGCATCGGCGGCAAGCCCTATTTGGTGGTCGACACCGGCGGCCTCGAGCCGGTGGCCAAGGAGGGCATCATGGCCGAGATGGCGCGGCAGACACTGCAGGCCATCGACGAGGCGGACGCCATCATTTTCATGGTCGATGCGCGCAGTGGCCTCACGCCGCAGGACAAGGTGATCGCCGATCGTCTGCGCCGTGCGACGTGCCCGGTGCTGCTGGCGGTCAACAAGGCCGAGGGCATGAATCGCGCGGTGGTGACCGCCGAATTCCACGAGTTGGGACTGGGCGAGCCGCTGGCGATTTCCGGCGCGCACGGCGACGGCATTTCCGACCTGGTGGATGAGGCGCTGGCGCCGTTCTCCGAAGAAGAAGAAAAGACCGACGAATTCGGTATTCCCAAGATTGCCTTGGTGGGACGTCCCAACGTCGGCAAATCGACGCTGGTCAACGCCCTGGTGGGCGAGGAACGCGTCATTGCGTTCGATCAGCCCGGCACCACGCGCGATTCGATCTACGTCGAGTTCGAGCGCGACGGCAAACCGTACATTTTGATCGACACCGCCGGCGTGCGGCGTAAAGGGAAGGTGTTCGAGACGGTGGAAAAATTCTCCGTCATCAAGACGCTGCAGGCTATCGAGGATGCCAACGTCGTGGTACTGGTGCTCGACGCGCGCGAGAACGTTTCCGAGCAGGATGCGCATCTGGCGGGCTTCGTGCTGGAAACCGGGCGCGCGCTGGTGGTGGCGGTGAACAAATGGGATGGCCTGTCCGCCGAGCAGCGTGACGATATCAAGCGCGACATCGGCCGCAAGCTGGCTTTCCTGGATTTCGCCCGATTCAATTACATTTCGGCCTTGAAGAGCAAGGGCCTGGACACCCTGCTGAAGGATGTCGAAGCCGCGCATGCCGCCGCCTTCCTCAAGATGTCGACGCCCAAGCTGACGCGCGTGCTCGAGATGGCGGTGGAGCAGCATGCGCCGCCCAAGAATGGCTTGTTCCGTCCCAAACCGCGCTACGCGCACCAGGGCGGCAAGAACCCGCCTGTGATCATTCTGCATGGCAACGCGCTGGAAGGCTTGCGCGACGACTACAAGCGCTACCTGGAAAGCAGTTTCCGCAAGGCGTTCAAGCTGCAGGGCACGCCGCTTCGGATCCAGGTGAAGGAAGACACGGGCAAAAATCCGTATGAAGGCAAGACGCGCGCGCCGCTCACCGAAAGCGAGGCGACGCGGATGCGGCGCAAGAAGCGGGTACGGCGCAAGGTCTACGGCTCAACCTGAGCCGCGCATGCGCGGGCTCACCCGCAAGGGGTAGGCCGTGGTTGTAAAGCCGATAAATCGGCAACAACCACGCTCAGTCGAGCCAGCGCACCAGATAGAACAGCTTGAACCCTTCGGAGGAACGCGACGGACCGCTGGCAATGGCGGCGTGGCGGCTCTTGGCGGGATCCGCATGCGCACGCGCTTCGTCCTCGCTGGCGTAGACCTCGACCACGCCCTCGGGAAAACGCTTGCGGTGTTTGCCTGAAGGCGAATAGATCACCACCGCCGACGTGCCGACGACTTTCGATTCGACATCGGTGAACAGGCTGGTGGCTTGCGGCATTCGGCTGTCTCTAAATGATGCATCGCTGAACGCGATGCATTAGTGCGTCTTCTTCGGGATGCTGCTGATCTTGACGGAGTGGCTGGTGGGCGTTTCGTCGGTGAAGCGCGGGCGCTCGTCCAAGGTGCGGCCGGTGAGCTGGGCGAGCTCGGTTTCGCGGCTGGAAATCACCATCAGGCAATCCTTGATGCCGAGGACGGTGGCCTCGGTCAGGGGGCTGGGATTGCCGTCGCGCGGCGCGGTATCGCGCACGATGGAAGTCAGGGTCTTGCGCATCATGCGCATGAGGCGCTGCTCGTCGTGCAGGGCTTTTTCGTCCATGAGGGTACTCCGGAAACCAGCAAAGATTCCGCATTGTCGGCGCCGCTCCGTACTTCGTCAACGCAAGTCCCTTGCGCACGAGGGGATAAAAAGCGTGACAGGGGGCATAAGAATTATGAACCGACAGTCCTTGCCGGCTGTTTTATGCTTGCCAGCTGAGGAGACGTCCCATGCCAGACCCGAATACCCCCGAATCCAGCGAAGTTCGCGAAATCCGCATCAATCCCATTGTGCCGAGCGAATCGGTACTGGTCGCCACCGCACGCAGCATGCGCCCGAAAAAGGCCGAAGAACTGGCACCGCGCGACACCCGCAAGCACGTCGAAACCTGTCCGTTCTGCCGTGGCAACGAGCACAAGACGCCGCCGGTGATCCTGCATTGGCCGCCGGAGGGTGACTGGCAGATCCGCATGGTCGAGAACCTCTATCCGGTGTTGGGCGACGACCGCGAACAGGCCGGTTTCAACTTCGGTCTGCAGCAGACCATCGACGGCTACGGTCGGCACGAGGTCATCATCGATCACCATGAACACGGCATTGCCGTGCACGAAATGGCCGAATCGCACCTGACGGCGCTGTTCGGCGTCTACCAGACGCGCATGCGCCAGCTGTTCGAGTCGGACGAGCGGCTGAAATACGTACTGGTGTTCAAGAACTTCGGCCCGGCGGCCGGTGCGTCGATCCCGCATACGCACAGCCAGGTGATCGCGATGCCAGTGGTGCCCGAGAATGTCGACGCCGAAGTGAAGAACAGTGCCGCGCACTACGCCAAGCACCACCACTGTATTTTCTGCGCGCTGATCGACGAGGCGCTGACCTTCGAGGCGACCATTTACGACCGCACGTCCGGCGCGGTGCGGCGCAAGATCAACGTCGGCCAGTACGTGGTCGAGCGCGGTGAAAAGTTCATCGCCATCAAGCCGTTCGCCAGCCGCTACGAATGGGAAGTGCACATCCTGCCGCTGGCGCACCAGGCCGATTTTCTCGACGTGCGCGGCGAGGATCTGGCCGATCTGGCGCGGGTGATGAAGCGCACTATGGCAAGACTGGATGCTGTCATCGGCGGCGCGCAGTACAATTTCTTTCTGCACTCGGTCCCGCACGATAGCCAGCAGCAGGCGCATGCGCCGAGCTACCACTGGCATCTGGAAATCTGCCCGCGCACGTCGATTCCCACCGGTTTCGAACTCGGTTCGGGCCTGTTCGTCAACACCATCAATCCGGAACAGGCAGCCGAGCGCCTGCGCACGGTGGACTTGTAGAAGGCGGCGAGCCTTCCGGGCGTCCGCACGGGCGTGATCGGGACTAGAATCAAACTTTCCAATCCGCTCGCGTAGGTGCCGCATGGCTGTCCGCCCCTATGCCAGCCTGAATGTCCGCCAGTGAAACCACCCCTGCATTGCCTTGTTTTATCCATGACTCCCATGCATCCGCGTGCAGGCAGGAGATATCGCCTTGTTTGAGCGACATGCCGGCGGCGAGCGCGTCATCCTGGTGGCGCTTGATTTCGGCGATCTGGATTTTGCCGAAAGCGTGGCCGAACTGCGATTGCTGGCGGCCGGCGCCGGGCTAGAAATTCTGGGCGAGGTGCAGGGCAAGCGTAGCCGCCCCGATGCCGCGCTGTTCGTTGGCAGCGGCAAGGCCGACGAGATCGCCGCGCTGGTCGCTGCCACCGAAGCGGACGTCGTCATCTTCAACCACGAACTGTCACCTGCCCAGGAACGCAACCTGGAACGCCGCGTGCATTGCCGGGTGGTCGATCGCGTCACGTTGATTCTGGATATCTTTGCGCGCCGTGCGCACAGCGCCGAGGGCAAGCTGCAGGTCGAACTGGCCCAGCTTCAGCATCTGTCGACCCGGTTGGTGCGCGGCTGGACCCACCTCGAACGCCAACGCGGCGGGGTGGGCATGCGCGGCCCGGGTGAAAAGCAACTGGAAACCGACCGTCGCTTGATCGGGATGCGGGTCAAGGCGCTGCGCGACCGGCTCGCCAAATTGGGCAAGCAGCGCCGTACCCAGCGGCGTTCGCGCGCGCGCCAGCATGTGTTGTCGGTGGCGCTGGTCGGGTATACCAATGCCGGGAAATCCACGCTGTTCAATGCGCTGACGCGTGCCGGTACCTACGCGGCCGACCAGTTGTTCGCCACGCTGGATACCACCACACGCAAGATATACCTGCCGCAGGTGGGCGAAGTGGTGCTCTCGGATACCGTCGGCTTCATCACCCGTCTGCCGCACGACCTGGTGGCGGCGTTCCGCGCCACGCTGGAGGCCACGGCGGAAGCCGATTTGCTGCTGCATGTGATCGATTCGGCCAGCCCGGGACGCGAGCGCCAGATCGAAGCGGTCGACAAGGTGTTGGCGGAAATCGGGGCGGATGCCGTGCCGCAACTCCGGGTCTACAACAAGCTCGATCTGACGGGCGTTGCGCCGGGGGTGGGGCGGGACGAATATGGTAAACTGCAAAGCGTGTATGTATCCGCGCAATCCGGCGCGGGGCTTGAACTTTTACGTGATGCCCTGTCAGAAATCCTGGTCGCCGAACGCGTCCGGGACGAAGCCAGCGCATCAGACGAAGATACCTCCCAATCCACCGCTTTCTCTGCATAACTTAACGATATGGCCTGGAACGACCCGCAATGGGGCAACAACGGTAATCGCAACAAAAACAGCGGACCGCCCGATCTGGACGAGCTCTGGCGGCGCCTTAACCAGCGTCTCAACGGCATGTTTGGCAACCGGAATACGGAAGGGGGCGGCGGTTTCTCGTCGGGTGGCGCAGGCGGCGGCAATCTGCTCGGCCTGCTGCTCGGTGCGCTGTTTCTGGTTTGGGTGGCGAGCGGTTTCTATATCGTCGACACCGGCCAGCGTGGCGTCGTACTGCGCTTCGGCAAGTATATCGAGACGACCGAGCCGGGGCCGCGCTGGCATTTGCCGTGGCCGATCGAGTCACGCGAAATCGTCAATATCGATCAGGTGCGCACCGTCGAAATCGGCTATCGGAACAACGTCAAGAGCAAGGTGCTGCGCGAGTCGCTGATGCTGACGGATGACGAGAACATCATCGACCTGCAGTTTGCGGTGCAGTACATCCTGAAGGATCCGGAGGAGTTTTTGTTCGTCAACCGGGCGCCTGAAGATACGGTGTTGCAGGTGGCCGAAACCGCAATGCGCGAAATCGTCGGCAAGAACAAGATGGATTTTGTGCTGTACGAAGGGCGTGCTGAAATCGCCACGCGGGCGAAGGTGCTGATGCAACAGATTCTCGATCGCTACAAAACCGGCATCAGCATCAGCCAGGTCACGCTGCAGAACATCCAGCCGCCCGAGCAAGTGCAGGCTGCGTTCGACGATGCGGTCAAGGCGGGGCAGGATCGCGAGCGCCTGAAGAACGAAGCAGAAGCGTATTCCAATGACGTGGTGCCGCGCGCAAGTGGTCTGGCTTCGCGCCTGAAGGAAGAAGCCGCGGGCTACAAGCAGGCGGTGATTGCCAATGCCGAAGGTGAAGCCAGCCGCTTTTCGCAAATTGTGACCGAATATCAGAAAGCCCCGCAGGTGACACGCCAGCGTATGTATCTCGACACCATGCAGACCGTGATGAACAACACCAGCAAAGTGGTGGTTGACCAGAAGAGCGGCAACAGCCTCTTGTATCTGCCGCTCGATAAATTGCAGCAGATTGCCAACCAGCCCAGCAGCGGTGCGTCAGACGCGCTGTTGCAACCTCCGGTTGCCGCGACGCCTACGCCGCCTGCCCCCGTGGATCTGCGCTCGCGCGATGCCTTGCGCAGCCGTGATCGGGAGGATCGGCCATGAACAAATATACTGCCCCCATCCTGATCGGGCTGGTCGTGGTGCTGGTGATCTTGAGCGGCAGCATGTTCACTGTCGATCAGCGCCAGAACGCCCTGGTGTTCCAGCTGGGTGAAGTGGTGTCGGTGAAAAAGAAGCCGGGTCTGTATTTCAAGCTGCCGCTGGTACAGAACGTCCGCTATTTCGATACGCGCATCCTGACGCTGGATGCGGCGGAACCGGAGCGTTTCATCACCTCGGAAAAGAAAAACGTGCTGGTCGATTCGTACATCAAATGGCGCGTGATCGATGCCCGGCAGTTTTACGTCTCGGTCGGCGGCGATGAAACACGCGCGCAGATTCGCTTGAACCAGACAGTGAATGACGGCCTGCGTGCCGAATTCGGCAAGCGCACGATTCACGACGTCGTCTCGGGGCAGCGTGATAAGGTCATGGACCTCATTCGCGCCAAGGCCGACCAGGATGCGCGCTCGATCGGCGTGCAGGTGGTCGATGTGCGCATCAAGCGCGTCGATCTGCCGGAGAGCGTGTCGGAAAACGTCTATCGCCGGATGGAAGCCGAACGCAAACAGGTGGCCAACGAACTGCGCTCGACCGGCGCGGCGGAAGCGGAAAAGATCAAGGCTGATGCGGATCGGCAGAAGCAGGTGATCGTCGCCGAAGCGTATCGCGATGCCCAGCGCGTCAAGGGTGAGGGCGACGCCAAGGCCTCGGCGGTCTACGCCGCTGCGTATGACAAGAACCCGGAATTCTATGCCTTCTACCGCAGCATGCAGGCCTATCGCGAGAGCTTCAAGAACAAGAGCGACGTGATGGTGCTCGACCCCAGCGCAGACTTCTTCAAATACATGAAGAACCCGCGTGCCGCCGGTGGTAAATGACGGGTTCGGACTGGCTGGCTGCACTGGGCTTGTTGCTGGTGATTGAGGGTATTCTGCCGTTTGCCGCACCTGCCGCATGGCGTGACGGCTTTCGCAGGATGCAGGAGCTCCGCGACGGCCAATTGCGTTTTATCGGCGCTGCCTCGATGTTGGGCGGCGTTTTTTTGTTGATGCTACTGAATTGAAATGACTGCCTGGCTATTGCCCGAAAACGTCGAGGATGTATTGCCGCCGCAGGCCTGGCGCATGGAGGACATGCGTCGCGCGCTGCTCGATCTGTTTCGTGGTCGCGGTTATCAGTTGGTGATCCCACCGCTGATGGAATACGTCGATTCATTGTTGACGGGTGTGGGGGCCGACCTCGACCTCAAGACCTTCAAGCTGGTCGATCAGCTGACAGGCCGGCTGATGGGCGTGCGTGCCGACATTACGCCGCAGGTGGCGCGTATCGACGCGCACCTGCTCGCTGCCAACGCGGTGAACCGCCTGTGCTATGCGGGCAGCGTGCTGCACACCCAATCCGACGGTTTCCATCGCTCGCGCGAGCCGATCCAGGTCGGTGCGGAACTGTATGGCGAAGCCGGTGCGGAAGCGGATCTCGAAATTCTCACGCTGATGTTGCAGGGCCTCGACGCGTGCGGCGTGAAGACGCTGCAGCTCGACATCGGCCACGTCGGCGTATATCGGGCGCTGGCACAGGAGGCTGGCTTGTCTGGCGCGGTCGAACATCAATTGTTCGGTGCATTGCAGGCCAAGGACAGCAGCGCCGTGACGGTGCTGACTGCAGGCCTGTCCGCCGCGTTGCGCGAGGCCTTTGCCGCACTGCCGCAACTGTATGGCGATCGCAGCGTACTGGCCGAGGCGCGTGCACGACTGCCGCAACTGACGTCGGTGCAGGCGGCGCTGGACACGCTCGAACGGATCGATCAGGGTCTCGGCAAGGTGGATGCAGCCTATGACCTGGCCGAACTGCGCGGCTATGGCTACCACAGTGGCGTCGTGTTTGCCGCCTACACGGGCGGGCGCAGCCATGCCATCGCGCAAGGCGGGCGCTACGACGAGGTGGGGCGGGTATTCGGCCGGGCACGCCCGGCCACCGGCTTCAGTCTGGATTTACGCGAGCTGGTCGTTGCCGGCTCGGACACACAATAAGGGAGGCTTCACCATGGCAGCAAAAAACGTCGTCGTCATCGGCACCCAGTGGGGCGATGAGGGCAAAGGCAAAATCGTCGACTGGCTGACCGACCGCGCACAGGGCGTGGTGCGTTTCCAGGGCGGCCACAACGCAGGCCACACGCTGGTGGTGGCGGGCAAGAAAACCGTGTTGCACCTGATCCCGTCCGGCATCCTGCGCGACAACGTCACCTGCTACATCGGCAACGGCGTCGTGCTGTCGCCGACCGCGCTGATCGAGGAAATGGACATGCTGCAGGCGGCCGGCGTCGATGTGGCGAGCCGTCTCAAGCTCAGCGAAGCCTGCCCGCTCATCATGCCGCACCACGTCGCGCTCGACCGCGCGCGCGAGATCGCCAAGGGCGCCGGCAAGATCGGCACCACCGGGCGCGGCATCGGCCCGGCCTACGAGGACAAGGTGGCGCGCCGCGCACTGCGTCTGCAGGACCTGTTCCATCGGGAACGGTTCGCAGCCAAGCTGGGCGAGGTGCTCGACCACCACAACTTCATGCTGAAGAACTATTACAAGACCGACGTGGTCGACTTCAACCAGTCGCTCGACGAAATGATGGCGCTGGCCGAACGCCTGAAGCCGATGGTGGCAGACGTGCCGCGCAGCCTCTACGAAGCCAACAAGGCAGGCGAGAACCTGCTGTTCGAAGGCGCGCAGGGCACGCTGCTGGACATCGATCACGGTACCTATCCGTTCGTGACCTCGTCCAACTGTACGGCGGGTGGCGCCGCCACCGGCGCCGGTGTCGGCCCGAACACGCTGCATTACGTGCTTGGCATCACCAAGGCCTACACCACGCGCGTCGGCTCCGGCCCGTTCCCGACCGAACTGTTCGACGACGTCGGCCAGTACCTCGGCGAGAAGGGGCACGAGTTCGGCGCCACCACCGGCCGGCAACGCCGGTGTGGCTGGTTTGACGCCGCTGCGCTCAAGCGTTCGATCCAGATCAACGGCGTCACCGGCCTGTGCGTGACCAAGCTCGACGTGCTGGACGGCCTGGAAACCGTGCGCGTGTGCGTGGGCTATAAAATCGATGGCGAGACCTGCGACATCCTGCCGGTGGGCGCCGAATCGATCGCCCACGTCGAGCCGATTTACGAAGACCTGCCGGGCTGGAGCGATACGACCGTGGGCGTGCAGGAATTCGACAAGCTGCCGCAGAAGGCGCAGACCTACCTGAAGCGGATGGAGGCCTTGTGCGAAGTGCCGGTGGACGTCGTGTCGACCGGACCGGACCGGGTGGAGACGATCGTGCGTCGTCACCCCTACGAGGCCTGATGGTTAAAATGAAGCCTGAAAAAGTAAAAAGCCGACACAAGGTCGGCTTTTTACTTGCAGCGTTTGGTGCCCAGAAGAGGACTCGAACCTCCACAGTGTTGCCACCGCTAGGACCTGAACCTAGTGCGTCTACCAATTCCGCCATCTGGGCAATGAAGGCGCGCATTTTAGAGAGCCGTAGATAAATTGTCAACGAAGATGACTTCAAAAAAATCCCGCAGCCGCGCCAGCAAGCACAAGATCCCGGCAATCCGTCTGGCCGACCCGTTCTACGAACGTGAAGTCGAGCGTTACGAATCGCCCTTGCCGAGCCGCGAATACGTCCTGCAGTTGATCACCGAGGCGGGCTGCCCGGTCGATGTCGATGCGTTTGCCGAACAGCTGCACATCACCGAGGCCGAGCGCGACCTGTTCCAGCGCCGTCTCGGCGCGATGCAGCGCGACGGTCAGCTGATGCTCAATCGCAAGCGCCAGCTGTGCCTGCCGGACAAGCTCGATCTGATCAAGGGCCGGGTCGAAGGCCACCCGGACGGCTTCGGCTTCGTGGTGCCGGAAGAGGGCGGCGACGACCTCTTCCTGTCGCCCAAGGAAATGCACCGCGTGCTGCACGGCGACAAGGTCCTGGTGCGGGTCGCCGGCTTCGACAAGCGCGGCCGCCGCGAGGCCAAGATCGTCGAAGTGCTGGAGCACGTCAACCAGTTCGTCGTCGGCCGCTACTACCTCGAAGGCGGCGTCGGCTTCCTCATCGCGGAGAACCGCCGCATCAACCAGGATATTCTGGTTCCCACGGAAAATGCGGGTGCCGCAAAATCCGGCCAGGTCGTCACGGTGGAAATCGTCACCCAGCCCGGCGCGCACAACGAGGCCGTCGGCCGCGTCACCGAGATTCTGGGCAGCTTCACCGGCCCGGGCATGGAAATCGAGATTGCGTTGCGCAAGCACGACCTGCCCTACGTGTTCCCACCCGAGGTCGAGGCGCAGGCGTCCAAGCTGCCGGGCAAGGTGCAGAAAAAGGACATGGCTGGCCGCGAGGACATCCGCCATCTGCCGCTCGTCACCATCGACGGCGAGACTGCACGCGACTTCGACGACGCGGTGTACTGCGAGCCGCTCGGCCGCAGCGGCTACCGCCTGATCGTGGCGATCGCCGACGTCAGCCATTACGTCAAGCCCAAGGATGCGCTCGACAGCGAGGGCTTCAACCGTGGCAACTCGGTGTACTTCCCGCGCCGCGTCATTCCCATGCTGCCCGAGGCGCTGTCCAACGGCCTCTGCTCGCTCAATCCGGAAGTCGACCGCCTTTCCATGGTGTGCGACATGCGCATCACCACCGCGGGCAGCATCAAGGAATACCGCTTCTACCCGGCGGTGATCTATTCGCACGCGCGGCTGACCTACAACCAGGTGTGGGACTGGCTCTCCGGCGGCACCAGGCCGGAGAAAAAGCACGCCGCACTGATGCCGCACCTGGAATCGCTCGACAAGCTGTTCCGCACCCTCTTGAAGGCACGCGCCAAGCGCGGCGCGATCGACTTCGGCTCGACCGAGACGCAGATCATTTTCGACGACAACGGCAAGATCAAGGAGATCGTGCCGGTGATCCGCAACGACGCCCACCGCATCATCGAGGAATGCATGCTGGCGGCCAACGTCTGCGCTTCGGACTTCCTGCACGAGAACAAGCAGCCGGCGCTGTTCCGCGTCCACGAAGGCCCGACGCCGGAGAAGCTCGCCGCGCTGCGCGGCTTCCTCGCTGAATTCGGCCTCGACCTCGGCGGCGGCGACAAGCCGCACGCCAAGGATTACGCCGCGCTGCTGGAGAAGATCAAGGACCGCCCCGACCACGGCCTGCTGCAGACCGTGATGCTGCGCTCGCTCAGGCAGGCAATCTACAGCCCGGACAACAAGGGCCACTTCGGCCTGGCGTACGAGGCCTACACCCACTTCACCTCGCCGATCCGCCGCTATCCCGATCTGCTGGTGCACCGCGGCATCAAGGCCGTGCTGCTGGGCGAGAAACTGCCCGCCAAGGGTCTGGCGGAAATCGGCGCCCACTGCTCGATGACCGAGCGCCGCGCCGACGACGCCACCCGCGACGTCGACGCCTGGCTGAAGACCTACTTCATGCAGGACCGCATCGGCGACGAATACAACGGCACCGTGAGCGCGGTGACCAGCTTCGGCATGTTCGTCGCGATCGACGACATCTTCATCGAAGGCCTGGTCCACGTCTCCGAACTCGGCCAGGACTACTTCCACTACGACCAGGCCAAGCACATGATGCTCGGCGAGCGGACCGGAAAAAAATATCGCCTGGGCGACCGTGTGCGCATCAAGGTGATGCGCGCCGACATCGAGACCAGCAAGATCGATTTCAGCCTGGTCGAGCAGGAAAACTCCGCCCTCGACATGCAGCGCGCATTCGCGCAATCGGCGTCGGAAAAGAAATCCTCCAAGCCTCGGTCCGCCAAATCCAGGTCGGGTAGCAAGCAGAAATGAGCGAGAAGTCCGCCGACAAGCACGCCGCAGAAAAACTCATCTACGGCTTTCACCCCGTGCTGGCCCGCCTGCGCCAGGATCCCGCGGGCATCTTCGAAATCTACCTTGACCTGACCCGCCGTGACGCGCGCGCGCGCGACCTGGTGCATCAGGCGAAGGACAACGGCGTCAAGCTGGCGCAGGTTGAAGCCGACCGGCTGACCCGATTGGTGGGCAAGACCGCCAAGCATCAAGGCGTGGTCGCCCGCGTCAAGCCGGTGGCGCTGACGCAGTCGCTCGACGAGGTGCTGGAAAATATCGAAGGACCGCCGCTGCTGGTCATCCTCGACGGCGTCACCGACCCGCACAACCTCGGCGCGATACTTAGATCAGCAGACGCCTTCGGCGTGCACGCCGTCATCGCGCCCAAGGACAACGCCGTCGGCGTCAACGCCACCGTGGAAAAGGTCGCCTCGGGCGCCGCGGAGACCGTACCCTACATCATGGTCACCAATCTCGCGCGCACCATCGAGGACCTCAAGGAACACAACATCTGGGTCATCGCCGCCGACATGGACGGCGAGCAGCCGCTGTCCGGCATCGACGCCAAGACCGGCATCGCCTGGGTACTCGGTGCCGAGGGCGCGGGCATCCGCCGCCTGGTCAAGCAAAGCTGCGACCAGGTCGCCCGCATCCCGATCGGCGGCACGGTGGAAAGCCTCAATGTGTCGGTGTCGGCGGCACTGTGCCTGTACGAGACGGTACGGCAGCGAAACGCGTGAAGGCGGGGTCGACCGCGACAAGGATCCGCGGGCAGGGGGCGAAGTTGAAATCCCCGTTCGATCCCGTTTTAATGGCTGCATGGAATCCGTTCTTGTAAGTGCCTGCCTGCTCGGCGAGGCAGTTCGCTATAACGGCGGCGACATGCGCTGCGACCATGACATCCTGCGGCAATGGCAACGCGAAGGGCGTGTCGTGGCCGTCTGTCCGGAGGTTGCAGGCGGCCTGCCAGTTCCGCGCCCGCGCGCTGAAATTGCCGAAGGTGCCGGTGGCTTGAAAGTGCTCGCCGGCATTGCCAAGGCTGTCGATTCCAATGGCCGTGACGTATCGGCCTATCTGATCAGCGGCGCGGAGCAAGCACTTGAACTGGCCCGCGCGTGGCATATCCGGATCGCCGTGTTGAAGGAAGGCAGTCCATCCTGCGGGACAGGTTTCATCTTCGATGGCACGTTCACCGATACCCGGGTGAAAGATCGCGGCGTAACCGCCGCAATCCTGCAGCAAGCCGGCGTGCATGTCTTCAGCGAAGCCCAACTGGCCGAAGCCGATGCCTTGCTCAGGAAGATCGAGGCCGACAATGTTGCTTGACGAGGATTGCACATGTTGAAACTCTATGACCGCGAGACGTCCGGGAACGCCTACAAGATCCGTTTGCTGCTGTCTTTTCTGGACATCCCGCATGAACGTATACCGGTATCCATCAAGGATGGCCGGAACCAGGTGGATGACGCCTATCTGACGCTGAATCCGCGCGGGCAGATTCCCACTATTCAGGAGGACGAATTCAGCCTCTGGGGGTCGACCGCCATTCTGTGTTACTTGGCGTCGCGTTACGACAAGACGGCGTGCTGGCTGCCCCGCGATCCTGCGCAGTTCGGCCAGGTGATGCAGTGGCTCGAACTCGCTCAGAATGAGATACAGACGGGCCTGTTTCGCGCCCGTGCAATCGTTCACCTGGGGCTTGCGGGTGATCTCGATGCTGCGCATCAGGCTGCCGGGCAGGCGCTTGGCGTGCTGGAGTCTCGTCTCGGCATAGCGCAGTGGTTGGCCGGCTCTGCCCCAACCATTGCCGACATCGCCTGTTTCCCCTACGTCGCGCTTGCCGGAGAGGGCCGTGTGGATACGTCGCAGTATGTGGGCGTGTGTCGCTGGATTGCCGATTTCAAGGCGCTGGACCGATTCGTCGGCATGCCCGGGATTTAGGGGCTGGTCGTTTTGTTGCGTCAGGGAGCTGACCAATAGGTTCTGCAAGCCCGCGTTGAATTACTCCAGCGCCTGCAACCGTAACTGGCGTGCCGCCTCTTCATCGCGCGCATCATCAATCTCCCGCATCACGCCTTCCAGATCAACTTCCGGCAACGTGCATTCATACCGGCCGGTGAGCTCGGTCTCGGGATGCAGGTTGCCGTGCTCGTACAGCGCCCAGATTTCCTCGGCGTATTGCGTGGCCAGTAGCGCCGGTGCGAATTGGCCAAAGTATCCTCTCAGGTTGTTCACGTCACGCGCCAGCATAGCCTGGGCGTGGTTGTTGCCGGCTGCGTCGACCGCCTGCGGCAGGTCGATGATCACCGGCCCGTCGGAGTCGATGAGAATGTTGAACTCGGACAGGTCGCCGTGGACGACGCCGGCGCACAGCATGCGCACCACTTCCCTGATCAGGGTGCGGTGGTGGGCGAGCGCTTCTTCCTCGCTCAATGACACGTCGTTGAGCCGGGGCGCCGCATTGCCTTCGGCATCGGCCACCAGTTCCATCAGCAGCACGCCTTCATGGAAGTTGTACGGCGTGGGCACGCGCACGCCGGCGGCAGCGAGCCGGTACAGCGCATCGACCTCGGCGCTTTGCCACGCGGCTTCCTGCATTTCGCGGCCGTATTTGCTGCCCTTGGCCATGGCGCGCGCCTGGCGGCTGTTCTTGGTCTTGCGGTTTTCGGTGTAGTCGACGGCCTGGCGGAAGCTGCGCTTGTTGGCTTCCTTGTAGACCTTGGCGCAGCGGATGTCGTCGCCGCACACGACGACGAAGACCATGGCTTCCTTGCCGCTCATGAGCTGGCGCACGACGCCGTCGATGAGGCCGTCTTCGAGCAGGGGTTCGAGGCGCTTGGGGATTTTCATCGGCTACAGTTCTAGCCGCGCACCTTGCGGTACGCCTCCAGCAGGCGCTGATGGATCGCGCTTCCCTCGAAGTCGTCGCCCAGCTTGGTCAACCCGAAGAAGCGCTCATCCTGGTTGAACAGCGCGAACGCCTGTTCCAGTGTCTCGCGGCCGTACATCAGTGCCAGTGCGGGCTCGAAGGGGCCGGGGTCGCCGAGCCGGACGAGGTCGGCGATGCAACGGTAGACCTTGAGGCGCGCTTCGCTGCGCTGGCCATACTGGGCGATCCAGGTGCAGCCTTCGAGAATGGCGTCGTCGTCGCCGAGGGCCAGCGCGAGCAGCAGCTTGACCTCGCCGACGCGGATGTCGGTCCACGGCGAATCGGCGTCGGGCGCAAGGCCGATCAGCACGGTCACGAGGCGGTCGTCGGCGAGTTCGAGCGCATCTATCAGATCCAATAGTCCGGCGCATTCGTCATCGGTCAGTTCGGGCAGGCGCGCGAGTGCCGGACGGAGCAGGTTGCCGACGCTGTTGTTCTCGAATTCGAGTTCCTCGACCGGATAGATCTCGGACACGCCGGGTACCAGGATGCGGCAGGCGTAGACGCCCAGATGTTCGAAGTCGGCGATGTAGATTTCGTGACCTTCGGCGTGCAGGGCATCGACCGACCACGCGTAGTCCTCTTCGGTGGTGGTGCCGAAGTTCCAGTCGACGAAGTCGAAGTCGGGGGTGTCGCGCAGGAACTGCCAGGAAATCACGCCGCTGGAATCGACGAAGTGGATTTCCAGGTTCTGCGGGTCGGCGATTTCGGTCTGGTCGAAGCCGGGGGCAGGGAAGCCCGCCAGCGAATCGAGCGCGCGGCCCTGCAATAATTCAGTCAATGCGCGTTCCAGCGCGACTTCGAAACGCGGGTGCGCGCCGAAGCTGGCAAAGCAGCCCTGGTCGTGCGGATGCAGCAGGGTGACGTTCATCACCGGATAGCGGCCGCCGAGCGAGGCGTCCTTCACCAGGATGCCGAATCCGGCTTCGCGCAGGCCGCGGATGCCGGCGGCGATGTGCGGGTAGCGGGCAATCACGTCCTCGGGCACGTCGGGCAGGCACAGGCCTTCCTCGATGATGCGGAACTTGATGTGGCGCTCGAAGATTTCCGACAGCGCCTGGGTGCGTGCTTCCATCAGCGTGTTGCCGGCCGACATGCCGTTGCTGACGTAGAGGTTGCCGATGAGGTTGACCGGGAAATACACGGTCTTGCCATCGGAAAGCCGTTGGTAGGGGATGGCGCAGATGCCGCGCTCGGTGTTGCCGGAGTTGAGGTCGATCAGCTGGTCGGCGCGCACGCGCTCATCGGGGTTGTAAAGGCCATGCAGCGCGGGAGTAAGCAGGTCGGTCGGCCAGGCATCGTCGCCGCCGTCGAGCGCAAACCAGCGTTCGTCGGGGTGGTGGACGTAGCTGCGGTTGGCGATCGTCTCGCCCAGATAGAAATGGGTCCAGAAATAATTGGTCGACAGCCGTTCGAAGTACTCGCCCAGGGCGCTCGCCCGTGCCGCCAGTTCCGAGCCGCCCTTGCCGTTGGTGAACAGCAGCGGGCAGTCGCGGTCGCGGATGTGCACCGACCACACGCCTTCCACAGGATTGAGCCAGGAACGCTCCTCGATGTGGAAGCCGAGGGCTTCGAGCTTGGATTGCAGGGTGGCGATCGACGCTTCGAGCGAAGCATCCTTGCCGGGAATGAAGTGTTCGGTGGCGGACATGGGGCAGCTGTTTTCTTGTGCAGTCGACAGCATAAGCGATGCGTCAAGCACGGCGTAAAATGAATCCGGTCGATTCCTTCGTCGCGGGCCGCAAGGACTGCGATTCCCGTCCTATGTCGAGTCGTGCCGTCCTGTTGCTTGTGTGCTTGTCCGGTCTTGCCTGCGCAGGGCCGGCCGTGGCGGCCGAGACCTTCGGTCTGGAGGGTGACCAGGCCGCCTTGGCGGCGCGGGCCCAGGTCGAATGGGTCGAACAGGCCCAAGCTCTGGAAAGGCGTGCCGACTGGTCGGGTTTGCTGGCATGGGGCCAGGATTGGGCGCGGGTCGATGCGAGGAATCCGCTAGCCTGGTTCGTCCAGGGACGCGCGCTGGGTGAACTGGGACGCTTCGACGAGGCGATCGCGGCGTATCGGCACAATCTCAGCCTGGCTCCGGGCGACGTGCTGGCCCGCAACAATCTGGGCAATGCCTGGCGTGACAGCGGACACGCGCATGAGGCGATGCGGGCCTATCGCGCCGCGGTGGAGATCGATCCCGACTATCTCCCAGCCTGGCAGAACCTGGGTTTGACGTTTTATCGGGTGAAAGGCCAGGCAGGAGTGACGCAGGCCCTGCAAAAATTGCAGGCGCTCGATCCGAAACTGGCCGATGTCTGGCGCGCGCTCGCGGTCGAGTACTCGGTTACGGGCGATGCGCGTGTCGCCCGCGAGGCAATTCGGGTTTGGCGCGGATTGAGCAAGGCCCGACGGACACGCATGTTCGGGATCCTGCTTGACGAGGGCTGAGCCGGCTGATCAAACGGTGTCGGGGCTACGCCGGGTTTTGCTCGAATTCCGCGACCACCTGGCGCAGCCGGCTGGCTTCCTGCTCGGGGCGCATCAGGCTGCGCCGGGTCGCGGCATGGTCGAGCAGGTCGGCATAGAACGCAGGATCGCGCTCGGCCATCGCCATCAGTCGGGCCAGCTGCCGTTCATCGCCCACCGGAAAATAGCCGGGATAGTCCTGGCCGAGCATGCCGATATTGCCCGGCATGTGCGATGCCAGCACCGGCACCCCGGCCGCCAGCGCCTCGCAGATCACGTTGGCGCCGCCTTCCATCACCGAACTGATGACCATGAGATGCGCGCGCGACAGGTGCTTCAGTACGGTCTTGTGCGGCACCTGGCCGAGCCAGTGCCAGCGTGGCAGCTTGGCCTGCGCCATTTCGGCCGTCTGCGCCATGTCCTCGGACAGGGCGCTGCCGAGGTGGGTGACCTGGATCTGCGAATGCTCGGGCAGATAGGCGGTGGCGAGCGCGACGCGGAACGGGTCCTTCTCCTCGCGCAGATGACCGATCACCAGCACCTCGAAGGCCTTGGAGGCGGGCGGGCGGCGGGGTATGTCGGGCGACGACTGGTAGATCACCCGCGTCTTGGCGGCCAGATGCGGTGCCAGTTCGTCGGGACCGCGATCCTGCAGCACGATGAGCCGGTGCGCGAGTTCGAGCGCCTGCTGGGCGTTGGCATCCTCATGAATGTCGCGATACAGATCGGTACCGGTGAGCGCGAGCAGCAGCGGCCGGGTCGGAAAACGCTCGGCAAAGGCGCGTATCGAGGCAAAGCTGCGCCGAGCGTGCAGTGCCAGCATCAGATCCGCCGGGCGGCCGTCCCATTCCACCTGTACCCGCACCGCGTGTCCGGCCTCGCGCAGGAAGCGCGCCCAGCGCGAGGCTGTGTGCCAGTTGCCGTTGCGATGCTCGCGGCCATACGGGGTGATGAGGGCGATGCGCATGGTGTGAGTGTACGCCCGAGAAGACGAATCGCGGATAATCCTGGCATGACCGAAACCGTCATTTCCTCACGCGACAACCCTCTCTTCAAACGGCTGAAAAAACTTGCCGACTCGGCCCGCGCGCGTCGCGAGGCCCGGATGACCCTGCTCGACGGCGAGCATTTGCTGGCGGCCTATCTCGATGCCGGCGGCCAGCCGCATACGCTGGTGCGCGCGGCCTCGTTGGATGCCGGCCGCTTCGAACGGTTGGCCGGGCAGTGTCCGCACGCCAAGGCCGTCGAGCTGTCGGACGCGCTGTTTGCCGAACTCGCGCCGGTTGCGACGCCGACCGGCCTGCTTGCCGAGGCTGCCTGGCTCGCACCGCCGGCCATCGAGGCCACGCCGCTCGTCATCGTGCTGGAAGACATCCAGGATCCAGGCAATCTCGGTTCGATGTTGCGTACCGGCGCCGCGGCAGGGGCGACCTTGGCCGTGCTGTCGAAAGGCTGCCACGATCCATGGTCGCCCAAGGCGCTGCGTGGCGGGCAGGGCGCGCAGTTCGTGCTGCCGCTCGTCAGCGGCGTCGATATCGTGGACTGGCTGGCAGGTTTCGAAGGAGAGAGCCTTGCGCTCGCGCTGGCCGAGGACGGCAACCTGTATGCGCATGCATTGACCGGCGCGTTGGCCTTGATCGTGGGCAACGAAGGCGCGGGTCTGTCGCAGGCGGTGTGTGCCGCCGCAAGTGCCGCGATACGCATTCCGATGCCGGGCAGGATCGAATCTCTGAATGCGGCGGCGGCCCTGGCCGTGGCCGTGTTCGAGGCGGCCCGGCAGCGGGCCACCTAGGGCCGCATGGGTGTCAGCAGGATAAGGCGCGTGCGCCGGCGCGGCGATCCATCTGGATTCGCAGCTGGTTCGCCTGGGCGAACCCCATGACATAGTCGTAGGCGGCCGGGTCGGCGGCTTTCAGCCAGCGTGCGACGATCAGGCAGTATTCCCCTTCGATCATGCAGGGCTGGACGCCCGATGAATAGCGCAGGCGGTTGTCAGGATGAAAGCTGGCCAGTGTGGACGACAGGCGTTCGGCCCAGTCCGACGGGCGGAATTTTTTTCCATTTTCCTGTATGCCGGTGATGACCAGATTGTCTTCGGATAGCATCCGCTCTCCCATTCGCGAAGGGTCGCCCCTGCTGATTCGGCCCGGTTTCGCGTTTCTTTAACGGAAACGCGGATTGGGCCGTCCGGGGACGGCTGCCGCAGCCGACAGGCTCAAACCTGGTCGAATTCCCTCAGCCAGTCGCGATCCAGCAGGGCGGCGATTTCATCTGCAGGCACCGGCCGGCTGATGAAATACCCCTGCACGATCTGGCAGCCGAGTTTACGCAGGACGTCGAGCTGTTCCCGGTTCTCCACGCCTTCGGCGACGGTGCCGAGTTTCAGTCCCCGGCACAGGGCGAGAATCGAGCCGATGAGCGCTTCGTTGATCGGGGCGTGCGGGATGTCCTTGACGAAATAACGGTCGATCTTGAGGATGTCGAGCGGGAATCGCTTGAGGTGAGCCAAGGACGAATAGCCAGTTCCGAAGTCGTCGATGGCCACGGCCACGCCCAGCGCCTTCAAGGCCAGGATGAGGGAGACGGCCGCCTCGACATCCTGCATGAAAATGCCTTCGGTCAGTTCGAGATGCAGCGAGTGCGGCGGCAGGCCGGACTGCTCCAGGGCCTCGCGGACATCGGTAACCAGATTGCCGTGCCAGAACTCCTTGCCCGATATGTTGACGGCCACATCCAAGTCGACGAAGCCGGCGGCATGCCAGCTTGCCGTCTGGAAGCAGGCCGACCTCAGCAGCGTGCGGCCGACTTTGACGATGCCGCCGCTTTCTTCCAGCAGTTCGAGGAAAACCGCCGGGCTGAGCAGGCCCTTGCCGGGGTGATTCCAGCGGATCAGCGCCTCGACACCCTGAATGCGCCCTGTCTCCAGGTTGAGCTTGGGCTGGTAGTGGAACAGGAATTCATCCCGTTCCAGCGCGTAGTGCAGTTCGGTTTCCAGTTGCAGCCGTTCTTCAGCCATGGTGTTCATGGCGGCGTCATAGAGCTGGAAGCGATTCCGGCCGCCGTTCTTGGCGGTGAATGCCGCCGTGTCGGCATGCTTCAGCAGGCTGGTGCCGTCGCTGCCGTCGTTCGGATAGACACTGACGCCGATGCTGCAACTGGAAAACAGTTCGCGTTCTGCGATTCGATAGGGTTCGCTTACGACGCCGAGGATTTTTTCCACCACTTGTAGAACTTGACTGATCCGGGCGACATCGATGACCACGCCGAATTCGTCGCCGCCCAGCCGGGCGACGACATCCTCGGCACGCGTGGTCGCGCGCAGGCGCTGCGCAACTTCGCAAATGAGCGCGTCGCCGCTGGCGTGGCCGAGGGTGTCGTTGACGCGCTTGAAACGATCCAGGTCGATGAACATCACGCCCACCAGTGTGTTGCGGCGTTGCGCGCGTACCAGGGATTGTTCCAGGCGGTCCATGAACAGCATGCGATTGGGCAGGCCAGTCAAGACGTCATGCGTGGCAAGATGGTGGCGTTCGCGGCTGGCCCGCTTGGTGTAATACATGACCGCAGCAGCGACGAACATGCCCAGCAACAGGGCGATCCCCGACAGGAGATACATCCAGAAGCGCGCCACTTCGTGCGCCTGATGCGCCTTGCGGCTGGCTTCCAGTGCAAGCTTCTGGGTTTCGGTGTCGAGCAGTGAGAGTACGCTCAGGACGTTGTTCTGTGCCGGGATGGCACTGCTGAGGACCCGCTCTTCGGCCCTTTGGTCGGAATCGCTGTTCAGCGCATCGACAACCCGATTCTGCATCGGCCGGGCGATGCTGGTCAGGCGTCCCTGCAGGTCGATGAGTTCGTGTTCGCGCGGGCTCAGGGGCATGCCCAACAGTGCCATTCGGGCATCGGCAAACTCCGCTCCGCGCTGGTTGAACTGTACGAACAGTTGATCGCGTTCGAACGGATCGTGGCTCATCGACAACCTGAACATGCTGAGGGTGCGCTCGCGCGCAGCAGTCATCATCGTCTTGGTGAGGCTGAGCTTGCGCATATGGACATCGATGACCGTGTCGAGATTGTTGGCGGTCAACCGGAGCTGCTGCAGGCCGATGGTGGTGACGAACAAAATCAGGAACAGCTGGACAATGAACCCTGCCAGCAGCACGCGTCGCCAGGTCGCGGGAAGCACGGAATGCCTTGCCGCCGGCACAGGCGTGTTGTCCAGGTCAAGGGCGCGGGTATTCACGCTGCGCACTTTCCGTGAGCGAAACGAAACCGGTCATATGTCCCGTGCGAACTCGAGTCAGGCCGGACCGGGCGTTTGCGTGGCAGGCGAAGGCTGGCATTCGGGAGAAACAAGGATGTGGCTGGTGTCAGCCTTCCTTTTGATGGTGCGGACAAGTGCGCCGAACCTGTCGTCAGCGCTGCCGTGAAGATCGGAATGGACAGACTGGTGCCATTTCAGTGTGTGAGCAGGTACGTGGATAGGGGCAAGACATCGGGAAACTCCTGATCATTGGATAATTTGGCGGGGCTTGAACGGCGTATAAACGGGCGCCAGGTCGTTTGTTCAATCGGGTGAAGCGCGCAAAACTTGAGGGCTGGCCCTCGGCCAGGGCAGCGAGATGCTCAGGATAGCCGCAAGCGCGCGGCGATCTCCTCCACCGACATGCGGGTGGTATCGACAATGGGAAGCATGCGGCGTTTGAAGAGCGCCTCGGCGGCGGCAAGCTCCGTGCGGCATTGCGCCAGGCTGGCGTAGCGGCTGTCCGGGTAACGCGCCTGGCGGATGGCGGCAAGGCGCTCGGGCGACAGGGTGAGGCCGCGCAGCCTGGGTAGATGGGCTTTCAGGCAGGCAGGCAGGTCGTCCTGTTCGAGGTCGTCCGGCGTAAGCGGATAGTTGGCCGCGCGCAGGCCATATTGCAGGGCCAGATAAAGCGCGGTGGGGGTTTTGCCGACACGCGAGACGCCGACCAGGATCAGGTCGGCCTGGTCGAGGCGTTCGGGATTGAGGCCGTCGTCCAGATTGAGTGCAAAGTTGACGGCATCCATACGCGCTTCATAGTCGGATGCCATACCGTGGGTGTGGCCGCCGCTGGGGGTGGCAGTCTGGCCGAGCGCCGATTCGACAGCAGGCGCAATCAGGTCGAATACGTCGAACAGGCTGAGCCCGGCCTGACGAAACGGCAGGCGGAGCGTAGGATCGGTCAGGGTGGAGAAGGTCAGCGCACGAGGGGTCATGGCGATGCGTGCAGCGGTGGCCTGGGCTTTCTCCGCGCTGTCGACGAAGGGTAGCGTAATCAGGCTAAACTCGAGATGAGGAAACTGCGCCAATACGCTTTTGGCGACGGACTCGACCGTCACCCCGGTGTGGTCGGACACGCAGAATATGCTGTAACCGTTCATGGAGTTCACCTATGTCTACAGACTATATTGTGCCGCTGGATGCCCTGTCGATGGCGGATGTGCCGCTGGTGGGCGGCAAGAATGCGTCGCTCGGCGAAATGATCCGCCATCTGTCCGGCGCGGGGGTCAAGGTACCGGGCGGCTTCGCCACCACTTCCCAGGCGTTCTGGGACTTTCTCGACCATAACGGCCTGCGCGCACGCATCGACGCGCGGCTGGCGCCGCTTGACGTCGCGGACGTGACGGCCTTGGCTCAGGCGGGGGCGGAGATCCGTGCATGGATAGAAGCGGCCAGCCTGCCGCCTGCGCTGGAAACCGGGTTGCGCACTGCGTACGCGGGGCTCGGCGACACGGTATCGGTGGCGGTGCGCTCGTCGGCCACGGCCGAGGACCTGCCCGACGCCTCGTTCGCCGGCCAGCAGGAAACTTATCTGCACGTGCGCGGCGCGGACGACGTGCTCACGTACGTGAAGAAGGTGTTTGCCTCGCTCTACAACGACCGCGCGATCGCCTATCGCGTGCACCACGGCTTCGCCCACGCCGGCGTGGCGCTGTCTGCCGGCATCCAGCGCATGGTGCGCTCCGACATCGCCTGTTCCGGCGTGCTGTTCACGCTGGATACGGAGTCCGGATTTCGCGACGTGGTGTTCATCACCGCAGCCTATGGTCTGGGCGAGACGGTGGTGCAGGGATCGGTGAATCCGGACGAGTACTACGTGCACAAGCCGATGCTGGCGCAGGGCTTCCCCGCGGTGGTGCGGCGCGAGCTGGGTGAAAAAGCCACCCGCATGGTGTGGCGCGACGGCACGACCGTGATCGAGGACACGCCGCCCGAACTGCGGCGACAGTTCGCCCTGAACGACGCCGAGGTGCTGGAACTGGCCCGCCAGGCGATGCAGATCGAGCGGCACTACGGACGGCCGATGGACGTGGAATGGGCGAAGGACGGCGAGACCGGCGAACTGTTCATCGTGCAGGCGCGTCCGGAAACCGTGAAGGCGCGCACTGCCGGCAGCACCGAGCGCTATGTGCTGAAGGGCATCGGCGAGGTGCGCATCAGCGGCCGCGCCATCGGCCAGAAGATCGGTGCCGGCATTGTCCGGGTAATCGCCAGTCCGGCTGAAATGAACCATGTGCAGCCGGGCGACATTCTGGTCACCGACATGACCGACCCCGACTGGGAGCCGGTGATGAAGCGTGCCGCAGCCATCGTCACCAACCGTGGCGGGCGTACCTGCCATGCCGCCATCGTCGCGCGCGAACTGGGCATCCCCGCTGTGGTCGGTGCCGGCAACGCGACCACGGTGCTGAAGGATGGCGAACTGGTGACCGTGTCGTGCGCCGAAGGCGACACCGGCAAAGTCTACGCGGGCAGACTGGCGTTCGAGGTGGAGACGCTGGCCAGCGAAACGCTGCCCGAACCGCCGGTCAAGCTGATGATGAACGTCGGCAATCCCGAGCGTGCGTTCGAGTTTGCGCAAATCCCCAATCACGGTGTCGGGCTCGCGCGGCTGGAATTCATCATCGCCCGCATGATCGGTGTGCATCCGCTGGCGCTGCTCGACTATGCCGGCCAGACGCCGGCGTTGCGCGACGAGATCGACCAGCGTACCGCGGGCTATGTCGACCCGGTGTCGTTCTATGTCGACAAACTCGCCGAAGGCATCGCCACCCTGGCGGCCGCCTTCTGGCCGCAGCCGGTGATCGTGCGGTTGTCCGATTTCAAGTCCAACGAATACGCCAATCTGGTGGGCGGCGAGCGCTACGAACCGAAGGAGGAAAACCCCATGCTGGGGTTGCGCGGCGCGGCGCGCTACGTGTCGACGATGTTCCGTCCGGCGTTCGAGCTGGAATGCCGGGCGTTGAAGAAGGTGCGCGAGACGCTGGGTTTTTCCAATGTCGAGGTGATGATCCCCTTCGTACGCACGGTGGAGGAATGCGCGGCGGTGGCCGGGCTGTTGGCCGATAACGGCCTCAAGCGCGGCGATCATGGCCTGCGGCTGATCATGATGTGCGAGATCCCCTCCAACGTGCTGCTGGCCGAGGACTTCCTGCACTATGTCGACGGTTTCTCCATCGGCAGCAACGATCTTACCCAGCTCACCCTCGGTATCGACCGCGATTCCGGCCTGGTGGCTGGCGGTTTCGACGAGCGCAATCCGGCGGTGAAGAAATTGCTGGCCGAAGCCATCGCGGTCTGTAGGCGGCAGGGCAAATACGTCGGCATCTGCGGCCAGGGGCCGAGTGACCATCCCGATCTGGCCGACTGGCTGGTCGACCAGGGAATCGGCTCGATTTCGCTCAACCCGGACACGGTGGTAGCGACCTGGCGTCGGCTGGCAAGTCATTGATTTCGCCGCGTCATTGAGCCGTCACCGGCGATGGAGTAGAATCCGCCATCACCCGCCCCCGCTCATAACATGACGAAGTATGTGTTTGTCACTGGTGGGGTGGTTTCTTCCCTAGGGAAAGGGATCGCCTCCGCTTCACTCGCTGCGCTGCTCGAATCGCGCGGCATCCGTGTCACCCTCTTAAAGCTCGATCCGTACATCAACGTCGATCCCGGCACCATGAGTCCGTTTCAGCACGGCGAGGTGTTCGTGACCGACGACGGCGCGGAGACCGACCTCGACCTGGGGCATTACGAACGCTTTTCCAGCGCGCGCATGAGCAAGCGCAACAATTTCACCACCGGCCAGATATACAAATCGGTGATCGACAAGGAACGGCGCGGCGATTATCTCGGCGGCACGGTGCAGGTCATCCCACACATCACCGACGAGATCAAACTGTCGATCCGTGAAGGCGCCAGGGGCGCGGACGTAGCGATGGTGGAAATCGGCGGCACGGTGGGCGACATCGAATCACTGCCCTTCCTGGAAGCGATCCGTCAGATGGGCTTCGAGGACGGTCCGGAAAACACCTGCTTCATCCACCTGACCCTGCTGCCCTATATCCCCACTGCGGGCGAACTGAAGACCAAGCCAACCCAGCACAGCGTCAAGGAACTGCGCGAGATCGGTATCCAGCCCGACATCCTGCTGTGCCGCGCCGATCGTGAAATTCCGGTCGACGAACGCCGGAAAATTGCGCTCTTCACCAATGTGCGGCCCGAAGCAGTCATCCAGGTGCTGGATGCCGACTCGATCTACAAGATTCCGGCGATGCTGCACGATCAGATGCTCGACGAGATCGTCTGCCACAAGCTCAACATCCTCGCGCGTGCGGCGGATCTTTCCGTATGGAAGAACCTGGTTCACGCGCTGGAGCATCCCCAGCACACCGTCAACATCGCCTTCGTCGGCAAGTACGTCGACCTCACCGAGTCATACAAGTCGCTGTCGGAAGCGATGATCCATGCCGGCATGCACACCAAGAGCCGGGTGAAGATCCATTACATCGATTCCGAGCAGATCGAGAAAAGCGGTATCGACAGCCTCAAGGACATGGACGCGATCCTGGTGCCCGGCGGTTTCGGCAAGCGCGGTGTCGAAGGCAAGATAGCCGCCATTCGTTATGCGCGTGAAAACAAGGTGCCGTATCTGGGCATTTGTCTCGGCATGCAGCTCGCGGTGGTCGAGTTCGCGCGCGACGTCGCCGGCATGGCGGACGCGCAGTCGACCGAGTTCGAACCGGCCACCACGCATCCGGTGATCGGCCTCATCACCGAATGGCTCGACCGCGGCGGCCAGGTCGAGAAGCGCAGCGAGCAATCCGATCTGGGCGGCACCATGCGCCTGGGCGGCCAGCCGTGCGAGCTCAAGGACGGCACGCTGGCACGCGAAATCTACGGCGCCGCCAGCATCGTCGAGCGCCATCGCCATCGCTACGAAGTCAACAATACCCTGCTGGCCGATCTCGAAGCCAAGGGCCTCGTCGTCGCCGGGCGCGCGCCAGGCACCGACCTGTGCGAAATGGTCGAGCTGCCCACCTCGGTGCATCCCTGGTTTGTCGGCTGCCAGTTTCACCCCGAGTTCACCAGCAACCCGCGTAACGGCCATCCTTTGTTCATTGCGTTCGTGCAAGCTGCGCTGGCGCGTCAACAGGAGCACGCCAAATGAAACTATGTCATTTCGAGGCCGGGCTTGATCAGCCGCTGTTCCTGATTTCCGGCCCCTGCGTGATCGAATCCGAACAGCTGGCGATGGACACCGCCGGCACGCTCAAGGAAATGTGCGCGTCGCTCGGCATCCCCTTCATCTACAAATCCTCGTTCGACAAGGCCAACCGCTCGTCGACCCAGTCCTTTCGCGGACTCGGTCTGGAAGAGGGGCTGCGCATCCTGTCCGAAGTGAAGGCGAAGATCGGCGTGCCGGTGCTGACCGACGTGCACGAGGACACGCCGCTGAACGAAGTGGCGGCAGTGGTCGACGTCCTGCAGACGCCGGCCTTCCTGTGCCGCCAGACCAACTTCATCCAGAACGTCGCGCGCGCCGGACGTCCGGTCAACATCAAGAAAGGCCAGTTCCTGGCGCCGTGGGACATGCAGAACGTGGTCGACAAGGCGCGTGCGGTCGGAAACGAGCAGATCATGGTGTGCGAGCGTGGCGTCAGCTTCGGCTACAACACGCTGGTGTCCGACATGCGCGGGCTGGCGATCATGCGCGCCACGCAGTGCCCGGTGGTATTCGACGCCACCCACTCGGTACAGCAGCCCGGCGGGCAGGGCGCGACCAGCGGCGGCCAGCGCGAGTTCGTGCCGGTGCTGGCGCGTGCCGCGGTGGCCAGCGGCGTGGCGGGCGTGTTCGCGGAGACGCACCCGAATCCGGACGTCGCCTTGTCTGACGGCCCCAACGCGTGGCCGCTCGGCATGATGAAGGAATTGCTGGAAACGCTGAAGGAAATCGACGCGCTGGTGAAACAGCGCGGGTTTATTGAACACAAGTTGATGAAAAACTGATCCGCGAAGCGGACACATGAAACCAAGGAAAAGAAATTGAGCGCCATTATTGATGTCATCGCCCGGGAAATCCTCGATTCCCGCGGCAATCCCACTGTCGAAGTCGACGTGCTGCTGGAGTCCGGCGTGCTGGGCCGTGCCGCCGTGCCGTCCGGCGCGTCCACCGGCTCGCGCGAGGCGATCGAGCTGCGCGACGGTGACAAGTCGCGCTACCTGGGCAAGGGCGTGCTGAAGGCTGTCGAGCACGTCAACACCGAAATCTGCGAAGCCATCATCGGGCTGGATGTCGAAGACCAGGCCTTCATCGACCAGACCATGATCGATCTCGATGGCACCGAGAACAAGTCACGCCTCGGTGCCAACGCGCTGCTGGCGGTGTCGATGGCGTGCGCCCGCGCCGCCGCCGAACAGGCCGGACTGCCGCTCTACCGTTACCTCGGCGGCGCCGCGCCGATGGCACTGCCGGTGCCGATGATGAACATCATCAACGGCGGCGCGCACGCCAACAACAACATCGACATGCAGGAATTCATGATCATTCCGGTGGGCGCGCCGAGTTTCCGCGAAGCCCTGCGCTACGGCGCCGAAGTGTTCCATGCCCTGAAGAAGCTGCTCGACGGCCTCGGCATGGCGACCACCGTCGGCGACGAAGGCGGCTTCGCGCCCAACCTGGAATCGCACGAGGCGGCGCTCAAGCTGATCGTGCAGGCGATCGAGAAAGCCGGCCTGCAACCGGGCATCGACGTCGCCATCGGCGTCGACTGCGCCGCCTCCGAGTTCTACAAGGACGGCCACTATCACCTCGAATCCGAAGGACTGAAGCTGAACTCGGCCGAGTTCACCGATTACCTGGCAGCATGGTGCGACAAGTACCCGGTCATCAGCATCGAGGACGGCATGGCCGAGGGCGACTGGGATGGCTGGAAGATTCTCACCGACAAGCTCGGCCGCCGCGTGCAACTGGTGGGAGATGACCTGTTCGTGACCAATACGAAGATCCTGAAAGAGGGGATCGAGAAGGGCATCACCAATTCCATTCTGATCAAGGTCAACCAGATTGGCACCCTGTCGGAAACCTTCCAGGCGATCGAGATGGCCAAGCAGGCGGGCTACACGTCCGTGATTTCTCACCGCTCGGGCGAAACCGAAGACACCACGATTGCCGATCTGGCGGTCGCGACCAACGCGCGCCAGATCAAGACCGGCTCGCTGTCGCGTTCCGACCGCATGGCGAAGTACAACCAGCTGCTGCGCATCGAGGAAGAGCTCGGCGACACGGCGAGCTACCCTGGACGCGATGCGTTCCGCCAGCGCGGCTGACCCCAACGCGACCCGGTTCATCGCGCGCATCCGCAGCCAGGGGCTGACCTGGGTGCTGGCCATCGCGGTTGTCCTGTTGCAATATCCACTCTGGCTGGGTGAGGGCGGTTGGCTAAGGGTGCGGGAGGGCGCGCAGAAAATCGACATCCAGCTGGCATTGAATCAGCGTCTGGAAGTTCGCAACGCAAGCCTGCTGGCTGAGATCAACGATCTCAAGCAGGGGCGCGATGCGATCGAGGAACGCGCGCGCAATGATCTGGGCATGGTGGCGCCGGATGAATGGTTCGTCCGGATCGTGCCTGCCCAATCCGTTCAGTCGGGAAAAACGAATGAGTGATTTGCAAATCGGCTTGTTGATCGTCGGTGGAGCCGTCGTGGCGGCAGTCCTGATATTCAACTGGATCCAGGAACGCCGCTTCCGCAAGCAGGCGGATGCGGCCTTTCAAATGCCGGTGGCCGATGCGTTGATGCAGGATGATGCCAGGCCGCGCGCAATGCATGAACGGGTCGAGCCGGCGCTGCGGGAGCCGGTTCTTGGAGACGACGAGAACGAGACCGGCGAACCTCATGTGCGCTTCGATGCGGACGCGTCGCTGGCTGGTGACGATGCGGGCGTGCCGGTAGATGCTGTTCCTACCTCGAATCCTGCTGCTGCAACGCCCAGTGAACGGCGCCCCGCCAGTCCGCCATCGGTTGCGGCGCCAGCACCCTACGACGAACTGATCGAATACCGTGCCCGCATCGGCTGCGATGGCGTCATGGCCAATGTGTTCGCCGATGCTTTCAATCAGACCCGGACGCTGGGCAAAGCGATACGCTGGCTCGGCCTGCCGGTGGGGGCGGCGGCATGGGAAGACGTCCAGCCGTGGCGTGACGCGCGGTATCAGCAGGTGACGGTTACCATGCAATTGGCCGATCGTAACGGAGCGGTGCAGGAAGAGCAGCTTGCCGCCCTGTGCGACGTGCTGCAGGCGATGGCGCAGGCGCATGGTCTGCGCCTCGCCTGCGACGATATGGTCGATGCACTCGAACGCGCCCAGGCCATCGATCGTTTCTGCGTCGACGTCGATGTCCTCATCGGCCTCAATGTGGTCGCGCGCGGCGAGGGGGCGGTGAATCTGACCCGTATCGTGCGCGAAGCGGAAAGCTGCGGCATGGTGCTGGGTGGCGATGGCGTATTCCAACTGCTCGACAGCCGCGGCGAGCCGCTTTATGCCTTGTGCAACCACGATGCCGAGCCGTTCGCGGTCGAGGCGATGGAGGGCCAGAGCTCGCAGGGCGTCACCCTGCAGTTCGACGTGCCGCGCGTGCCGGATGGCCTGAAAGTATTCGACGGCATGGTGGCGTTTGGCCGCAAGCTCGCCAACGAAACCGGCGGCATCCTGGTGGACGACAATCTGCGTCCGTTGACCGACACCGGCATCGAGAAAATTCGCAACCAGCTCATGCACATTTACGAGCGCATGGAAGCGCGTGGCGTGCCATCCGGGTCCCGGCGGTCGCTGCGTCTGTTTTCCTGATGGCGTCGACCGATGTGCTGGCGCGCGCGACAGCGCTGCGCCGGGAGATCGAGCGTCATAATTATGCCTACTACGTCCTTGATCAGCCGACCGTTCCCGATGCGGAATATGACCGGCTGTTCCGTGAGTTGCAGGCGCTCGAAGATGAGCATCCCGAACTCGTCACACCCGATTCGCCCACCCGGCGTGTCGGTGGCAAGCCACTCGATGCCTTTCCCAAAGTACGCCATGCAGTACCGATGCTGTCGATCCGTACCGAGACCGATACCGAAGCGAGCGGCGCGCAGGCATTCGACGCGCGGGTGCGCAAGGAACTGGGACTGGGCGAGCACGATCCGCCGGTCGAATATGCGGCCGAACTGAAATTCGACGGCCTGGCGATCAACCTGCGCTATGAGCATGGCGTGCTGGTGCAGGCCGCCACCCGTGGCGATGGCGAAACGGGTGAAGACGTCACGCAGAACATCCGTACCGTGCATGCCGTCCCGTTGCGCCTGCGAATGGAATCGCCTCCAGCCGTATTGGAAGTGCGCGGCGAGGCGTTCATGCGGCGCGACGACTTTGAGCGTTACAACGCGAAGCAGCGCGAGGCCGGCAAGGACACCTTGGTCAACCCGCGCAACGGCGCAGCCGGCAGCATCCGGCAGCTCGACCCCAAGCTGGCCGCGCAGCGTCCGCTGTCGTTCTTTGCCTATGGACTGGGCGAGGTGCAGGGTTGGACGCTACCGCCCACCCACAGCGCTACTCTCGATGCCCTGCTGAATATGGGGATTCCAGTCTGCGCCGAACGTGTCACCGGACGAGGGGCGGCGGCATTGGTCGCCTTTCACGACGACATCGCGGCACGCCGCGATCAGTTGCCGTTCGATATCGACGGCGTGGTCTACAAGGTCAACCGATTCGATTTGCAGCGCATACTCGGTTTCGTCACGCGCGAGCCGCGCTGGGCGGTGGCGCACAAATACCCGGCCCAGGAGCAGCTCACCACCGTGCTCGGCATCGACGTCCAGGTTGGCCGAACGGGTGCGCTGACGCCAGTGGCCCGCCTTGCGCCGGTATTCGTGGGCGGGGTGACGGTGACCAACGCCACCCTGCATAACCAGGACGAGATCGATCGTAAGGACGTGCGCGTGGGGGATACGGTCATTGTGCGGCGCGCCGGCGACGTCATTCCCGAAGTTGTGGCGGTGGTGGTCGAGCGGCGGCCTCAGCCGGAACCGCCGCGTTTCAACATCCTGCGCAGTTATCCCGTCTGCCCGGTGTGCGGTTCGCACGTCGTGCGGATCGAGGACGAGGCGGCGGCGCGTTGCACAGGCGGGCTTTATTGCCCGGCGCAGCGCAAGCAGGCCCTGCTGCATTTCGCCGGACGCCGTGCGATGGACATCGAAGGCCTGGGCGACAAGCTGGTCGATCAACTGGTGGAACGCGGTCTGGTCCACAGCCCGGCCGACGTGTATGGTCTGAGCCTCGACACGCTTGCCGGCCTGGAGCGCATGGCGGAGAAATCGGCAACCAATCTGGTCGCGGCGATCGAGACCAGCAAGGCCACTACGCTGGCGCGGTTCATTTTCGCGCTGGGTATCCGTAACGTCGGGGAGGCGACCGCCAAGGATCTCGCACAATATTTCGGTTCATTGGACAAGCTGATTGCCGCAAGCGAAACCGATCTGCTGGCCGTGCGCGACGTCGGGCCCATCGTGGCACAGTCCATCGTCCAGTTTTTTGCCGAGCCGCACAACCTTGAGGTGGTCAGCAGGTTGCGCGATGCAGGCGTGCGCTGGCCCGAAACATTCGGCATGCAACAATCGGCTGGTATCCTTGCAGGCAAGACGCTGGTGCTGACAGGGTCGTTGCCGACGCTGACGCGCGATGCGGCGAAGGAGAAAATCGAGGCCGCAGGCGGCAAGGTGGCCGGCTCGGTGTCGAAGAAGACCGACTATGTGGTGGCAGGCGAGGAAGCCGGCAGCAAGCTGGCGAAGGCACAGGAGCTCGGCGTGGCCATTCTCGACGAGGCCGGGTTGCTGAGCTTGCTGGCATCAGACAATAACAACACGCAGCAGCCGTTGGATTTTTGAACCAAGGGACTTTCAAGGAAGAGATATGCAACAAGTCAAAAAAGCCGTATTTCCCGTTGCCGGCCTCGGCACGCGTTTTCTGCCGGCCACCAAGGCCAGCCCCAAGGAAATGCTGCCCATCGTCGACAAGCCGTTGATCCAGTATGCGGTCGAGGAAGCGATGGATGCCGGCATCACCGACATCATCTTCATCAGCAGCCGCACCAAGCGCACGGTCGAAGACCACTTCGACAAGGCCTACGAACTGGAAACCGAACTGGCCGCGCGCGGCAAGAATCGCGATCTGGAACTGGTGCAGTCGATCCGCCCGGCCGGCGTCAATTTCATCTACATCCGCCAGGCCGAAGCGTTGGGGCTCGGCCATGCCGTACTGTGCGCGCAGCCGGTGATCGGCAACGAACCTTTCGCCGTCATTCTCGCCGACGACCTGATCGACGGTAGGCCGGCAGTGATGAAGCAGATGGTCGATCAGTACGGTTATTACCAGTGCTCGGTGCTCGGCGTACAGCAGGTCGCGCCCGAGGAAACCGCGTCCTACGGGATTGTCGACGCCAGCCCCATGGCCGAACGCGTGTCGCGGGTGAACGCCATCGTCGAGAAACCCAAGCCGCAAGACGCGCCATCCAACCTTGGCGTGGTCGGCCGTTACATCCTCACGCCGCGCATCTTCCACCACATCCAGCATCTCACGCCGGGTGCCGGCGGCGAACTGCAGCTCACCGATGCCATCGCCGCCTTGCTGAAGGAACAGCAGGTATTGGCCTATGCCTTCGACGGTGTCCGCTACGACTGCGGCAGCAAGCTGGGCTATCTGCAGGCCACGGTGGAATATGCGTTAAAGCACAGCGAAGTCGGCGAGGATTTCGACGCCTACCTCAAGTCGCGCATTTGCTGATATCCGGGTTCAGTCGCCCGGATCGCACTACAGTCCCAAATCACTCAAGCCGGGATGGTCGTCCGGGCGGCGGCCGAGTGGCCAGAAAAACTGGCGGTCGGATTCCTTGATGGGCAGGTCGTTGATGCTGGCGAAGCGGCGCATCATGTAGCCGTGCTCGTTGAATTCCCAGTTCTCGTTGCCATACGAGCGGTACCATTGTCCGGAATCGTCATGCCATTCGTAGGCGAAGCGCACGGCGATGCGGTTGCCGGTACAGGCCCACAATTCCTTGATCAGCCGGTAATCCAGTTCGCGGGCCCATTTGCGTTCGAGAAACCGGCGGACCTCCTCGCGTCCGACCGGGAACTCGGCACGATTCCGCCAGCGGGTATCTTCGGTGTAGACCAGCGCAACGCGTTCGGGGTCGCGTGAATTCCAGGCATCTTCGGCCATGCGTACCTTCCTGGCGGCGGTTTCCTCGGTAAAGGGGGGCAATGGCGGTTTGCTTTCCATGTCGGCTCCTTGGCGTGATGTAGACAGATCTGTCTACGTTCGGTGCAGTCTAGGTCATGTAGACGGATCTGTCTACAATGAACGCATGAACACCCAGGCCGATCGGAACGACGCGCTGCCCAGTGCGCGCGAGCGCATCCTGTACACCGCGCACGAACTTTTCTACCGGGATGGCGTGCGCGCCACCGGCATCGATCGCGTCATTGCCGAATCCGGCGTGACCAAGGTCACGTTCTACCGGCACTTTCCAAGCAAGAACGATCTGATTCATGCCTATTTGGCGTTTCGGCATACGCGCTGGATGGCCTGGTTCACCGATGCGCTGGCACGTCACGGTGGCGGGGCTGGCGCGATCGTGCCAGCTGTCGAGGAATGGTTTCGCGACGCGCGTTACCGCGGCTGCGCCTTCATCAACAGCGTCGGGGAACTGGGCGGCACGCTGCCGGACGTCATCGAGATTGCGTACAGCCACAAACAGGACATGACCGCAGCGATTGCCGCCGTGCTGCCCAAGTCAAGGCAGCGCGCACAGATCGCACAGGCCGTGGCGCTGGCGATCGATGGTGCGATCGTGCGGGCGCAATTCGATCCCTCGCCTGATGCAGCACTGGCCGCGCTGCGCAGGATCATCAACGCGCTGTTGAAGGCGTAGCGGTGTCCATATCGCAGCCGTGCAGCCATACGGCGGCTTCGAGCGCGTCGCCTGCCGCCAAGCCTTGACCCAGCAGCGCCGCCACCATGCCGGTGAGCCGATCGCCCGAACCGGCCTGGGCGAGCCAGGGACCGCCCGTGGTGTTGATGGCATAGCGGCCGTCGGGATGGGCGATCACGGTGCCTGCCCCTTTCAGTGCAATTTCTGCGTGATAGGTTCGGCTCAGCGTGCGGGCCGCCTCGATACGATTCGCCTGTATTTCCATCCCGCTCACGCCGAGCAGGCGAGCGGCTTCTCCGGGATGTGGGGTGAGCAGCGTGGGATGGGTGCGACGGGCCGCTTGTTTGGCCAGTTCGGGATCGTCGGCCAACAGGTTCAGGGCATCGGCATCCAGTACCAGTGGGCAGGGGGCCGGAAGTGCGGCTTCCAACAGGATATGCGCGCGCGCGCCCCGGCCCAGTCCGGGGCCGATCGCCAGGACATTCAATTGCACGGCCGCCGCCAGATGCTCCGGACTGGCAAACATCAGTCGCGGCTCGCCGTAATCGACCGCAATGCGGTCATCCAGCACACCCAGGGTCACGCTGCCGGCACCTTGGAGCAGCGCCGCGCGGCCGGCGATCAGACAGGCGCCCACCATGCCACTGCTACCGCCGACGATGCCGACATGACCGAACTGGCCCTTGTGACTGTTTCTGGCGCGCGCGGGCAGATGGTGGCGTTCATCCAGTTGTGCCAGGGCGATCCCGGGCGTTCCCGGCATCGTGGCCGGATCGACGCCCAGCATGTCGAGATGCAATGTGCCCGCATAGTCCGGTCCCTCGGCGGTAAGAAGACCGGGTTTGAGTCCGAGAAATGTCAGGGTGTGGTCTGCCCGCAGGGCGCAACCGCGGATCCGGCCGCTGTCGCTATCGAGCCCGCTCGGCACATCCAGTGCCAGCTTGGGGCAGGCCAGCGCATTGGCCTGCGCAATCCAGCGCGCGTCCTCGCCGGCTACGTCGCGCGTCAGGCCGATGCCGAAGAGGCCGTCGATCAGGAGGCTGTAACGTTGCGACGACGGGAAGTGAGGCAGTACGGTCCCACCCTGTTGCAGCCAGGCATCCCGGGCACGCGCGGCATCCTGAGGCAGTCGGGTCGGGTCGGCACGGCTCGCGACGACGACGCGAAATCCTTGTGCCGCGAGGTGACGTGCTGCGACCAGGGCATCTCCCCCGTTGTTGCCGGGCCCTGCCAGGATCAGGACGGGCTCGCCCGAATCGTCGGCCACTGTGCCAGCCCATTCGGCTGCCGTCGCCCCCGCTTTCTCCATCAGCGGGTCGTGGGGGTGTGCGGTTGCCCATATTCGCTCGCCGGCATGAATATCGGTCGCCATATAGAGAGCGGGAGTGACAGATGAACGCGGCGTGGTCGGCATGGGGCAAGGCTCAATGGAGGGCGCTGCGGACATCATAATCCGGGCGGGGCGTATGGCGGTCGTCTTGGCAGAACGGGCCCGCCACCAGCCGGGCCTGGGCGGGTGAATAGTCATAATTGACCCCACTCCGAACATTCATTTTCCCGGACGTTGGCCGCTAATGTGCAGCCGGCCATTGGGCCTGAATAAGGGAGACAAACATGCATCGACGTGGTTTTCTGGCAGGCCTGACATTGTTACCCGCATGGCCGCTCATGGCCTATGCCGGTGATGGGACGCTGAGTATCGGGATCTACCCCGGGACCGGCAAGGCCGATGTGTTCATGGACGACTTCCGCACGGCGGCGATGCCATTTGCCCGGGCGCTTGGCGCTTCGCTGGGGTTGAAGCCCAACCTGACGCTGTTCCGCACGATCAAATCGACGCTTCGCTCGCTGGATCGAGGCCGGCTGGATTTGTATTTCGTGCCGCCGTCCGTTGCCGTGTCCGTCCTCGACCAGGATTATTCGCCCGTGGCTCGGGTGAAAGACCAGGCCACCGGTCTGCTGGTGCGCCGGAAAGGCGCCACGATCAAGACGGCGGCGCTGACCGAAAAGGAGTCCTGGCTTGACGTGATGGGCCGCTACACCATCAAGCGCAACAATGCGGGCACCCCCAAGATTCTGAATTTCAAAACGCAGGAAGATGTCTCCATCGCCCTGGAGCGGAATTACGCCCAGGCCGGCAGCCTGCGGAGCAAGGCCGCGAATGCGCTGCTGGAAAAAGGGGATTTCGAGGTGTGGTACGCCTTGCCGAACACGCCGGATTTCACGTTGCTGGCGAGTAATCGGCTGACTGCAGCCGAACAGGACAAACTAGGTGTCGCGGCCGTTGAGCTCAGGCAAGAGGCGGTCCAGTCCCTGCAAAAAACGATCCACAGCAAAGTGACGGGGTTCGTGATCGACAAGGAGGCGGATTACAAAACCATCAAAACGGCAATCAAGGAGGCGGGATACTGATCGGTGAAGAAGGGGGCAGCTTTGCAAGCCGTTCCCGGGGGCCTAATATTCCGGGTATCCGCAGTTCACATAACGGAGTGCGTATGACGGTCCATCACCGCACACCATCAGGTGCGCCAGTCGCACAGTGTTCCGATGAAGATGCCTGCACGGTCATCAATTGTGAGGTCTGTTTGAAGGAAATCCCGCCAGATGCGGCCAAAGTGGCGGACGCGCAGGATTATGTCCATCATTTCTGCGGCCTCGAGTGTCTCGAAATCTGGCGGAAGCAGGCGGCCATTCGCCAACCGACCCATCCGGCGAAGCGTTCCGATCGGCTAAAATAGCGTCTTTGCCCTGTTTGCAAAGCCGCACATGTCTTCCACCGTATCGCTCCCCGGCAGTGACGCGCTGTCTTCCTTTCGGCTCGACAAAATTCGCCAGGAGGCAGCCCGTCTCGGGGTGGCACTGGGCGAGCTGAGCGCACGCTACTGGCATTTCCTTGAACTGGAAGCCGACCTGGATGCGGCAGCCAGGCAGCAACTGGCCAAAACGCTGGATTACGGTACCCCGACCGACCGACCTTCGGCCGATGACGTGCAGGTTCTGGTCACGCCGCGCCCGGGCACGATTTCGCCCTGGTCGTCGAAGGCCACGGATATTCTCAGGAACAGTGGCCTCGTCCAGCTGCGCCGTATCGAGCGCGGCGTCGCCTATCGCCTGCGCGATCCGCAGGGCGCCGTGCTGACGGCCCAGGCGCTGGCGACATTGCTGCCGCTGCTGCACGACCGCATGACGGAAGCCGTGATGAGCTCGCTGGACGCTGCGCACGCGCTGTTCCAGCATGTGCCGCCGCGCGAACTGACCACGGTCGACGTGATGGCGGGCGGGCGGGTGGCCCTGGAAGCGGCCAACCGCGCGCTGGGACTCGCCCTGTCGGACGACGAGGTCGAGTATCTGGTCGACAACTTCAGCCGCATCGGGCGCAACCCGACCGACGTCGAACTGATGATGTTCGCGCAGGCCAATTCCGAGCATTGCCGACACAAGATCTTCAACGCCGCGTGGGTGATCGACGGCGAGGCGCAGGCGAAATCACTGTTCGGCATGATCCGCGACACCCACGCTGCCCATCCGCAAGGTACGGTGGTGGCATATTCGGACAACTCCTCTGTCATCGAAGGCGCGACCATCGAGCGCTTCTACCCGCGTGCGGACGGCAGCTACGCCTACAGCAACGAACTCACCCACGTGCTGATGAAGGTCGAGACGCACAACCACCCGACCGCGATCTCGCCCTTTCCCGGCGCCGCGACCGGCAGCGGCGGCGAGATCCGCGACGAGGGCGCGACCGGCATCGGTTCCAAGCCCAAGGCGGGCCTGTGCGGCTTCTCGGTGTCCAACCTCAACATTCCCGGCCATGTGCAGCCGTGGGAAACGGGTGCCTACGGCAAGCCCGAGCGCATCGTCACCCCGCTCGCGATCATGCTCGAAGGCCCGATCGGCGCGGCGGCGTTCAACAACGAATTCGGTCGCCCCAACCTGGCAGGCTATTTCCGCACCTTCGAAGAGACCGTGGCCGGGCAGCGCCGCGGCTACCACAAGCCCATCATGCTGGCGGGCGGCGTCGGCAGCATCCGCGCCGACCACGTCGACAAGAAACTGCTGCCCACCGGCACGCTGCTGATTCAACTGGGCGGCCCTGGCATGCTGATCGGCCTCGGTGGCGGCGCCGCCTCGTCGATGGACACCGGCGCCAACGCGGCTGACCTCGACTTCGATTCGGTGCAGCGCGGCAACCCCGAAATGGAGCGGCGTGCGCAGGAAGTCATCGACCGCTGCTGGCAGCTCGGCGAGGCGAATCCGATCCTGTCGATCCACGACGTCGGCGCCGGCGGCCTGTCGAACGCGCTGCCCGAACTGGTGCACGGCGGCGGCAAAGGCGGCCGCTTCGAACTGCGTGCCGCGCCGTCGGAGGAATCCGGCATGTCGCCGCGCGAGATCTGGTGCAACGAGGCGCAGGAACGCTACGTCCTGGCGATCCCGCCAGGTCGCCTCGAAGAATTCCGCGCCATCTGCGAGCGCGAACGTTGTCCGTTCGCGGTGCTGGGCGAGGCCACGGAAGAAAACCATTTACTGGTGTCCGACAGCCACTTCAAGAATGCCCCGGTCGACGTGAGCCTGGATGTGATCCTTGGCAAGCCGCCCAAGATGACACGCGACGTCGTGCACCAGGCTGAGCTGCCGGCGCCCCTCGTGCTCGACGGCATCGACCTGAAGGACGCGGTCTATCGCGTGCTCGCGATGCCTGGGGTGGCGTCGAAGATGTTCCTCATTTCCATCGGCGACCGCAGCGTCGGCGGTCTTACCGCGCGCGACCAGTGCGTGGGGCCGTGGCAGGTCCCGGTCGCCGATTGCGCGATTACGCTGGCAGGGTATCGAACCACGCAGGGTGAGGCGTTTTCCATCGGTGAGAAGGCCCCCCTGGCGCTGATCGACGCGCCGGCGTCGGGGCGTATGGCGATCGTCGAGGCGATCACCAACCTGGCTGCCGCGCGGGTCGAGGGCCTGGGCAGCGTGAAGCTGTCAGCCAACTGGATGGCGCCAGCCGGCCACCCCGGCGAGGATGCGGCTTTGTTCGACACGGTTGCCGCGGTCTCGAATTATTGTCAGGCGCTGGGTGTGAGCATCCCGGTCGGCAAGGATTCGATGAGCATGAAGACCGTGTGGCAGGCCGACGGCGAGAAGAAGACGGTCACCTCGCCGATCTCGCTGGTGATTTCGGCGTTCGCCACCACGCCCGATGCGACGCAACACCTGACGCCGCAGCTGCGTACCGACGCCGGCGATACCGATCTCGTGCTGATCGACCTGGGACTGGGCAAGCACCGTCTCGGCGGGTCGAGTTTTGCCCAAGCCTACAAGCAAGTCGGCGACCGTTGCCCGGATGCGCCGGTGGCCGCGACACTTGGTGCGTTCTTCGACACCGTGCAGACGCTTAACGCCGGCGGTAAGTTGCTCGCCTACCACGACCGTTCGGATGGCGGCCTGTTCGCCGTTCTGTGCGAGATGGCGTTTGCCGGCCACTGCGGAGTGGAGGTGGATGTCGACGAACTGTGCTCGGAGAAGATCCGTCTCGATGCCGAGGACGAGGGCCTGCCGGAGCCGGACATGCAGGATCCGCGCGGCTATTCCGAACGAATTTTCAGCGTGCTGTTCAGCGAAGAAGCCGGCGCCGTGTTGCAGGTTCGCCGCAGCGACACTCAGGCGGTGATGCAGGCCTTCTTCGATGCAGGACTGCGCGGCGAGTTCTACATTGTTGGCCAGCCCAACGGGACGGACCGCGTGCGCATCCTGCGCAAGGAGCGGGTGATCCTGGACGAGGCACGCGCCGACCTGCAGCAGGCATGGGCGCGCACCAGCCATGAAATGGCAAAACTGCGCGACAACCCGGCGTGTGCTGATCAGGAATTTGCACGCAATGCCGATGCCGTCGACCCGGGCCTGCGTTATGCGTTGACTTTCGATGTGGACGACGACATCGCCGCCCCCTTCATCGCCCGTGGCATACGTCCCCGCGTGGCGGTGCTGCGCGAGCAGGGCGTCAACGGCCAGGTGGAGATGGCCGCCGCGTTCGACGCCGCCGGCTTCGCACCTGTCGACGTGCATATGAGCGATATCCTGTCCGGCCGCGTGAGCCTCGCCGATTTCACCGGGCTGGCGGCTTGCGGCGGCTTCAGCTACGGCGATGTGCTGGGCGCGGGCGGCGGCTGGGCCAAATCCATCCTGTTCAACCCGCGTGCCCGGGATGAATTCTCGGCGTTCTTCGGGCGAGCCGACAGTTTCGCACTGGGCGTGTGCAACGGTTGCCAGATGATGAGCCAGCTGCATGACCTGATTCCCGGCGCCGCCGCCTGGCCGCGTTTCGAACGCAACCTGTCGGAACAGTTCGAGGCGCGCTTCGCGCAGGTCGAGGTACTGGCCTCGCCGTCGATCTTCTTCGCCGACATGGTCGGTTCGACGATGCCGATCGTGGTGTCGCACGGTGAAGGGCGAGTCGTTTTCCGCGAGGCGGCGCATGCGGCGCAGGCCGTGGCGACGCTGCGCTACGTCGATCACCAGGGTGCGCCGACCGAATGCTATCCGCTCAATCCGAACGGATCGGTCGGCGGCTTGACCGGCTTCACCACGCGTGATGGCCGCTTCAGCATCCTGATGCCGCATCCGGAGCGCGTATACCGCGCCGCCCAATTGTCGTGGCGGCCCGACAGCATGGCCGGTGCAGGCCCGTGGTTGCGCATGTTCCGCAACGCACGGCGCACGGTTGGGTGATCGGTGCCGACTATGAGAAAATAGCGGGCTTTGTCGCTTCCGATCCCGCTGTGCCGGGCATTGATTTTTTGCCATGAACGCACCCGAAAATCTCCTGACGGATGACCACCTGCGCGCGCAGGTCAAACTGCTGGGCACGCTGCTCGGCCAGGTCCTGCTGCAATTTGCCGGCGAAGACGTGTTCGAGGCAGTGGAAACCCTGCGCCGTGGCTTTGCCGAACTGCATCAGCAGGAAGACCAGCAACGTCGCACCGAGTTGATGGTCCTGATCGACGCCATGCCGGCTGCCAAGGTCGAGTTGGTGGTGCGCGCCTTTTCCAGCTATTTCAAATTGGTCAACGTGGCTGAGGAAAGCTTTGCCCACCGCAACCGCCGCCGCATGCTGTCGCACAGCATGCGGCTGTGGGAAGGTTCGTTCGACCGCACCCTGGGCGATCTCAAGGCGCAGGGGCTTTCGGCGAATACGCTGCAGGGCATGGTCAACCGCCTGCACTATGCGCCGGTGTTCACCGCCCACCCGACCGAAGCGCGCCGCCGCGCGGTCATGGAAGGCATGCGCCGGGTGTTCCTGATCTGCGACCAGCTCTACAGCCCGACGCTCGGCGCGAACGACCAGCGCGAACTGGAAGCGCAACTGGCTGCGGAAATCCAGGTGATGTGGCGCACCGACGAACTGCGTACCGCCAAGCTCGAAGTGCGCGACGAAGTGCGCAACGGACTGTATTACGTGCGGGAAAGCCTGTTCGAGGCGGTGCCGAGGGCGTATTCCTACTTCGAAAAGGCGTTGCGCAAGCATTACGGCGTGAATGCCGATGGGGGCGCCTTGATCAGCGTACCGAGCTTCATCCGCTTCGGCTCGTGGATCGGGGGCGACCGCGATGGCAATCCGTTCGTGACGGCAGATGTCACCGAGTGGACGGTGCATACGCAGATGAAGACGGCGCTCAACGAATACCGTGCGCGCGTGCTCGAATTGCGGCAGACGCTCACCCACAGCAGCGGCTGGTGCACGCCATCGGCCGCTTTCCTGGAACGGCTGGGCGAGTATGAGGCCGAGTTCGGCGAGCAGGTCTTCCGTGGCACGGCGGTACAGATTTACAGCCGCGAGCCCTACCGACGCATGGCGGCCATGATGCTGGCACGACTCGACGCCAATCTGTCCTATGTCCATCAGTGTCTGGCGGACGTGCCGAGCTTCACCTCCCACCTGGCCTACGAGAATGCCGCAGCCTTCCTCGATGACCTCTGCCTGGTGCGCGATTCGCTGATCAGCCATGGCGACCGCATCGTCGCCATGCAGGACCTGCAGGCGCTGATCCGGCTAGTTGAAAGTTTCGGCTTTCACCTGCTGCAGCTCGACATCCGCCAGGAGTCGACCGTCCATACGCGGACGGTCGTGGCGGTGCTGCAGCAGATCGATCCCGATTTCGATTATGCTGCGGCGTCCGAGGCCGATCGTCTGCAGCGCCTGGCGGCCTGGGTCGGCCATATCGACCTGATCGAGATCAGCGATGGCGCGCTGGATGACGAGGCGCGCGAGGCGCTCGCGGTGTTCCGCCGCATGGCCAAGCTGCAGGCCGAAGTGGGTGACGAAGTCTTTGGCACCTATGTGATCTCGATGACCCATAGCGCATCGCATGTGATGGAAGTCCTGCTGCTGGCGCGTCTCGTCGGCCTGTGCGGCCACAACGGCCGCGACTGGTTCTGCCGCATCCAGGTTGCGCCCCTGTTCGAGACGGTGGATGACCTGCAGCGCAGCGAGGCCATCCTCGACCAACTGCTGTCCAACAAGGTGTACCGGGCGCTGGTGGCAGCCAACGGCAACCACCAGGAAGTCATGCTCGGCTATTCGGATTCGTGCAAGGACGGCGGCATCCTGGCGTCGAACTGGAACCTCTACCAGGCACAGCTTTCCATCATCGCGTTGACCCAGCATTTCGGCGTCGAATGCCGCCTGTTCCACGGCCGCGGCGGCACGGTGGGCCGTGGCGGCGGGCCGACCCACGAGGCGATCCTGTCGCAGCCGCCCGGCACCGTGAACGGCGAGATCAAGTTCACCGAGCAGGGCGAGATGCTGTATTACAAATACAGCAATCCCGAAACGGCCAATTACGAAATCGCCATGGGGGTCACCGGCCTGCTCAAGGCGAGCGCCACGGCGCTTGCACAGAGCGAGGTACGCTATCCGCAGGAATACCTCGACTGGATGGGCGATATGGCGGCGGCTGGCGAGAAAGCCTACCGCGCCCTGATCGGCATGCCGGGCTTCATCGACTATTTCTACGAAAGCACGCCCGTCACCGAGATCGGCCTGCTCAACATGGGCAGCCGTCCGTCGCACCGCAAGAAGGCCGATCGCTCGCTCGGGTCGATTCGCGCCATTCCATGGGTATTCGGATGGGCCCAGTCGCGCCATACGCTGCCTGCCTGGTTCGGGATCGGTACGGCGCTGACCTATTTCATCGAGACCGATCCGGCGGGCCTCGAGCATCTTCGGACCATGTACCGCGAGTGGCCGTTCTTTCGCAGTCTGCTGTCCAACGTGCAGATGTCGCTGGTCAAGGCCGACATGGAAATCTCCGAGGAATATGCGCGCCTGTGCGACCACCCCAATACCATGGCGATCTACCGCGCGGTGGTGGACGAGTTCACGTTGACGGTGACGAGCGTCATGCAGGTTGCGCAGATTGAGACCCTTCTGGAAGACAACCAGTCGCTTGCCTTGTCGCTGTCCCGCCGCCGCCCCTACATCGACCCCATCAACCACATCCAGGTCCGCATGCTGAAACGCTATCGTTCCGAAAGCGTATGGGATGCCGAGCAGGAATCATGGCTGACGCCGCTGATGCGATCGATCAACGCCATCGCGTCCGGGATGCGCAACACCGGTTGAGCATGAACACGAGCGCAGGCACGTCCTCTCCTGCTCGGCCGAGACGCCGTGGGCTGTTCGTGTCGCTCGGCCTGAATGTCGTGCTGCTATTGCTGGTGTGCGGTCTGGCGCTGTATGCCTTCATGCTCAACGTCGACCTGGGCGATATGAAGCGGCGGCTGTCCAAGGAGACCGAGTCGCACCAGCAGAGCGAGCGCTATCTGATCGAGACGCGCAACCAGCTGACCGAAAGCCTGCGCGAAATCGAGCAGCTGAAAGCGCAACTGGCCTACAAGGAAACCGATGTCCAGGCGGCTGCGGTCGCGGCCAAACCGGCCCTTCCGGTTGTCATCGGTTTCCGCTCGTCAATACTGGGCAGGGGGCTGGTGGCTGAAATCGAGAATACCAGCGACCGCTATCTCACCGTGATCCTCGCCGTGCGCAACCCCACGCTGTCGACGGCGCGTCGTTTCAAACTCGATCTGGAACCGCGGTCACGCACCGAGTTCGGCCATCTGGAAGGCTGGCAGTTCGCGTCGGGCGATGAGGTGGGAATATTCAACGACGAATTCGGCGCGCTGAAAGTCACGGTGCCGTGACGGCGACGGGACGCGGCTTGCGCAATTGCATGCCGAGCAGGGCGGGCATCAGCAGCAACTCGAACACCTGACCGGCGAACAGGCCGACAGCGCACAGCATGCCGAAATGGGCCGTGGGACGATAGTCGGACAACCCGAGCAGGCTGAACTGCGCAATCAGCACCACCGAAATCGCGATCACCGCGCGGCCCGAGCTTTCCACGCTACGGATGATGGCAAACACTGGACCGGCGCCATGCTTGAGACGGTGCAGATAGCCGTGATACAGATGGATGGTGTCGTCCACGGTGATGCCGAGGATGATGCCGGCGATCAGCACGGTGGCGACGTCGAGTGCGATGCCTGACACGCCCATCACCACGAAGATGAAGAACAGCGGCGCCAGGTTGGGGATCAGGCAGATGAGACCGGCCTTGAGCGAGCGGAACAGAAGCGCCATCAGCAGCAGGATCTGCAGGAAGGACGACGTGAAGCTTTTGATCTGGCCGTTGACGATGCGATCCGTCTGGTCTGCAAACAGCTGGCCGAATCCGGAAATATCGTAGCGCACACCGGCAATGGGGTGGGCGGCAAGGTGCGCGCGGATCCGGTCGATCACCTGGCCTGTTTCGTTGGAACCGTGCACGTTGAGGCTGAGCGCGATGCGACCCCGCTGGAATTCGTGGTTGACCAGTTCATACATATCCCTGCCGTCGTAAATCAACAGCAGTTGCTCGACCAGTTTTCGGCTGGTCGGCAGCGCGTCCGCGTTGGGCGCGATGCCGCTGAGCGCCCGATTCATTTCCTCCAGCACGTTGACCAGCGAAAGGCTGCGGTCGATTTCCGGTTGCTGTTCCAGCCAGGTCTGCAGAGCTCTGATCTGGGCCAGGCGGCCGGGATCTTTCAGGCTGTCGCGACCGGAGCCGGTGAGCACGATTTCGAGCCCGGTGACGCCGGACAGTTTGCTTTCGATCCGTTCGGTGCCACGGCTGAGCGGATGGTCGGGCGCGAAGAATTCCAGGATGTTGGACTCGACCTTGACCTGCATCACCAGCGGGATGGTCGCCAGCACCAAGAGGACCGAGGTAATCAGTACAGCTTTCGCGTGCCGCAGACTGAATACGGCCACCACCGCCGCGATCCGACGGGCATGCGCCAGGCCCGAGCGGCGGCGCGGCCAACGCGGTGTGTCCCATTTCAACAGGATGGGCGGCACCAGGATGAACACCACCAGGAACACCATGAGCGTGCCGATGGCACCCGCCAGGCCAAAGGTCTGAACCGGAGGGATGCTGATCCACAGCATGCTCAGCATGCCGGCGCCGGTCGTCAGAATGTTGAACAGGCCGGGGACGAAGGTGTCCTTCAGCGCGCGGGCGATGCGCTGCCGCCGCGGCAGCAACGCGATGCGGCCGCGCTGGATGCCGGCATACAGGTGCAGCAGCGTGGCGACCGTATAGGCCGCCATCAGGGTGGGGATCATCGCGGTGATCGGCGTGTAGGGTTGGTCGAATGCCACCAACCCGGCCACGCTGGCCGATACCACCATGCCCATGGCCAGCCCGCCGATCACGACCGGACGGATGCGTCCGACCACCCACCACAGCAACACCATGCCGATGACGAAGGTGAGCGGAATGAAGATCGCGCTGTCGCGCCAGAGCGAGCGCAGTTCCGCAACCGTCTGCGCCACCGTGCCTCCGGTGGCGGTGTGGTGGCTATCGAGGTTCTCGGCGGTGATCGTTTTTTCGAGTGCGTTCTCGATGTCGCGTCGGGCGAGGCTTTCCTTGAGGAATTTCGGACGTACCACCAGTGCGACGGCGCGGCCGTCGCGCGAGGCGATCAAGCCGGGCGCGATGGGGTCGCCGAGCACGCGGGCCTTCCACTGCGCCGGCGTGCGCTCGGCCAAATGTTTCGGATCGACCAGCAGCGATACGGCAAAACCGTCGTCGGTGGCGTCGATGTGCTCGACCGTGGTGAGCGTCAGGACCCGGTCGACCGCAGGCAGTGCGGCCATTCTCTTCGCGGCGCGGTCGAGCGCGGCGAGAAACGTCGGGGTGTACAGGTCGTCGCCTTCGAACAGGGCGATGACGGCCTCGTCGTTGGGGAATTCCTTGAACAGTGATTCGCGCAGCTGGATGGTGGGCGAATCAGGGGGCGAGTAGATGTCCGGCGCGTTGTTGAAATGAAGTTTCAACAGGAATGGTATCGAAATCAACTGGATCCCGAGCAGGATGGCCAGCGCCAGCCAGGGTGGCAGCATGCGGCTGCCATCGAGCCAGGGTTTCAGCAGTTTCATGCGCCGGTCCTGGTCAGAACTTGGTGCGCAGGCCCAACGTGATCAGCGAATGATCCTGGTGGAAGCCGCCCAGGGTACGCGCTTCGCCGTCGAAGTAATGTGCGGCGACGTAGAGTTCGTACGGCTCCCAGCCCACGTAGCTGAGCTTGGGGCTGAGGTAGACATCGCGCACGTTGAAGCCGCTGGCGAAACGCAGTCCGGCTTTCCAGCGCCCCTGGCCGAAGTTCGTCTCGATCTCGCCGTTGGCGCCGTAGTATTCCTTCAGCTCGAGGATACTGCGGTCGGTCTGCAGCGCGTGCGCGACCAGTTGCAGGTTGACGCGGGTATCCGCCCCGCCGGGAAAGAATTCCAGTGCGCCGACCCAGTCGAGCGAATGCGTGGTGTCCATCACAGTCGTGGGCAGGGTCACCGGCACGTCGCCGGTGTAGCCGGCTTCCATGCGCCAGGTAAGGCCGTCGTGCTCGAGTTCCATGTCGGCGCCGACGAAGGTGTTGAACGGATGCACTGCGGTGAGCCTGAGCGCAGCCAGGTCGAGCCGGTAATACGGCAGCGACTGCCGGGTGCGCGCGAGCGTCACGCCGAAATCGAAGGGATCGCCGGTCTTGGTGAGTCGCAGTGCGCCGCCGCCGCTGCCGTGCTCGTCCTCGTCGATGCGCGCGGCGCTGACCCAGGGGGTGGTGAGCGCAGGGTCGATGCCGATGATCTGGCCGGTGGTGCGGTTGACCGGGCTCCAGATGCTGGCCACGTCCGGCAGCTGCGCGGCACGGAATACCGGCAGCCACACCGCATCCAGCTTGTAGTCGCCAAAATTCTGTTCCCAGCGGGTGGCGAGCTGTGCGCGGCGGCGGTCGGCCAGGTCGTCGAGGGCGAACCGGGTCAGGTCGACCCGGCTGACGCGGTCAGCCAGCGGGATTTCATCGACGCGGCCCCAGATGATGGTCTGCGCGCCGAGGGTGAGGCGGGTGTCGCCGCTGCGGTAGCGGACATAGGTGTCGCCGTAGTCGGCCAGCAGTTCGCGGTGACTGGCCAGGCCGCCATCCTGCGTCATGCCGTCGAGCCGCGCACCGGCGCGGAATTCCCAGTTGAGGCTGGGCTGCCACTGGACGTAGGCGCTCGTGCGCAGGGTGGAATAGGTATCGGCCTCGGGCGCGTCGGGCAGGCTGCCACCTTCCAGCAGCAGGTCGTCGATGCCGACCTTGAGCGAGGGTTGGAAACCGCGTGCTTTCGGCTTGTGGCTGCGGGGGGGCGGAGGTGGCAGATCGTCGGCCGTGCTGGTGGATTGGGCGCTGTCGGCAGGCGAGGGCTCGGCAGTTTGCGCGCGCGGTTTGCGCGTCGTGGTGCGTGGCGGTGGCAGGTCGTCCGGCGCATCCTGCGCGACGGTGCGCGGTGGCGGCAGGTCATCGGCCGCATGGGCTGGGATGAGCGCGGGCAGGGTGGCGAGCGACAGGCTCAGGGGCAGCAACAGGTTTTTCATGGGCGATATTCCGATTCCAGGCTTTCGTCGGCAAGGGCTTGCGAGGTGAAGAGTTTGGCGGGCAGTTTCTGGTCGTACAGCGCGGTATCGATCACCAGCCGGGTTTCGTGCCCGCTTTCCAGATCGATCATGCGGCTGTCGGTGAGCGTCCAGTAGCCCTGGGTGCGTTTTTTGCTGCGTAGCAGCCAGCGCTTGCTGGGTGTGTTGCCGCCCTGCTCGAAATAATCCACGCGCTGCGGGATTGCGGTGGCGGGATCGATCCAGCTGATGCGTTTCTTGTACACCGAATCGTCGGGGTCAAGCGGTACGCTCTCGAGCACGTCACAGAGAATGCCGTTTTCGAGCTGCTTGCCGAGCAGGCGCTGGCGATCTTTCGAGGGTTTGCGCTCCTGCAGGTCCTCGAAATAGAGGTCGGAACCGACGAAGCGTCCGCCCTTGCGGTTGCTGGAAATGCGCCGTACCCGGTCGAGCGCGGGCAGATACAGCCACTGGTCGGTGCTGCCATCGGCCTTGTCGATGCTGAGCAGGCCGGTTCCCGCGATGTCCTCGGGATCGAGAAAGCGGATCAGATTGGCGGTTTCGCCGCGCGCCTTGTCGAGGCGGTAGGTGACCAGTTCGCGGATGCGCGGCGCCTGGCCTTTCTCGGTGAGCACCATGCGGCCGAGCGTGGTGAGGTCGCGTCCGTTGGGACGGTCGTAGACGCGCTGTGCCAGATCGGATGCATCGTCAGCGCGGACGGTGGCGGCCCCGAGCAACAACGCGACCAGCAGCAGGAAACGAACCAGAGACGGCGGCGGAATGGATGACATGTGATTTCCGGGTGAGCAGCGCATACCAACGGCTTTGTCAGCCCGAACTTTACCGCAAAACCCGCTGTGCTCCCCAGCCCGGAGGTGCTGGATTTCGCGTTCGTACTATGATAAAAAGACATCGTTATCTGATGGTGGGCGCCTCCATGACTTCGACTCTTCTGGAACTGCTCCAGAAATACAGCGTACCCGGCCCCCGTTATACGTCCTATCCGACCGCACCGTATTTCCGCACTGGCTTCAGCGAGACGGACTGGACCGATGAGCTGGCTGCGGCATCCCCTGACCGCGGGTTGTCGCTGTACGCCCACATCCCCTTCTGCGACACGCTCTGTCACTTCTGCGGCTGCAACATGGTGGCAACGCGAGACTACAGCAAGACCCAGCCCTATCTGGCCTACCTCGACCAGGAAATGGCGCATACGGCGCAACGGGTGGATCCCGGCCGCCTGGTTCGCCAATTGCATTGGGGTGGCGGGACGCCCACTTACCTGAATCCCGGTGATATTCGCCGCCTGATGGACATGATGCGTCGGCACTTCACGCTGGCTGCCGACGCCGAGATCAGCTGCGAGATCGACCCGCGCGAGCTGACGCGCGCGCATCTGGTGGCCTTGCGCGAATCCGGCTTCAATCGCGTCTCGTTTGGCGTGCAGGACATGGATCCGGCGGTGCAGCAAGCTGTGAACCGCATTCAGTCGCAGTCCCTGATCCAGCAGGTGCTCGACTGGTCGCGCGAGCTGGGATTCTCCAGCATCAATCTGGATCTGATCGTGGGACTGCCGAAACAGACGGTCGCCAGCTTCCGCCATACGCTGGAACAGGTCACCGAATGGTCGCCGGATCGCCTGGCGGTGTTCGCATATGCCCATGTGCCATGGTTGAAAAAGCACCAGCGCCTGATCAAGGAAGAGGACCTGCCGGATTCCGCGACGCGTCTCGGCCTGCAGCAGGCGGTGAACGAGATGCTGGGCGCAGTGGGCTACGTCAACATCGGCCTCGACCACTTCGCCCGTCCGGACGACGAACTGGTACGCGCGCAGCAGAACAAGACGCTATGGCGCAATTTCCAGGGCTATACCACGCACAAGGACTGCGACATCCTGGCCTTCGGTGTCTCCAGCATCAGCCAGACGGCCGACGTGTACATGCAGAACGAGAAGAATCTCAAGCGCTACCAGGAGCGCATCGCAGCAACCGGCCTGGCCGTCGAGCGCGGCCTAAGGCTCACGCGCGACGACCAGATCCGACGCGACGCGATCACGCGCGTGATGTGCGACCTGGAGCTCGACTTTACGGCCTTCGGCCAGGAATGGAACATTGCCTTCACCGATTATTTCGCTGACGCATTGACCGATCTGCGCCCGCTCGCCGACGACGGGCTGGTCACGGTTGCGTCGGACCGGATCAGCGTCACCCCGCGCGGCCGGCTGTTCCTGCGCAACATCGGCATGTGCTTCGACCGCTATCTGAAGGAAACTGCCAGCACGCAGCCCCGTTATTCGCGTACCGCCTGAGTCCCGCCGCACCTGCAGGGTGGTTGACGAATGCCATTGACAATCCCGCTGCGGCCTCGCGATAGTTGGTGACATAACAAGCGGAGGGAAGCGGGCGGTGCGTATTGCGCATTCACGCGCCGTACCCGATAGACATGGCATTCAATAAGGCCGGGACGATGTCCGCGAGACCGCTGCGCTTGCTTGCGGTCGGGCTGGGGTATTACCTGGGGGCTGTGCTCGGCGTGGCCGCCTCGTCCATGTCCGAGGGCATCTCTATCTTCTGGCTGCCCAACGGCATCCTGCTGGCGGCGCTGTTGCTGGCGCCGCGGCGCGACTGGCCGCTCTACCTGCTGGCGGCCGTGGCGGCGGAAATCGCCGCCGACCTACCCACCTTCAACCTCGCGCAGGCGATCGGTTTTGCTGCCGTCAACCTGTTTGAATGCCTGCTGGCGGCCTGGCTGCTGCAGCGTGTCGCCTGCCCCTTTGCGCTCGATCGGTTGCGCCACGTCGCCCTGTTCGGGCTGGTCCTGGTTCTGGCCAGCGGACTGGCGGCCATGCTGGGCGCATCGATCTATTCACTGAGCGCTCCGACCACCACGTCGTTCTGGGACTTATGGACAATCTGGTGGCTGGGCGACGCCATGGGCGTGCTGCTGGTCACGCCGCTCATACTGGGCTGGCTGCAGGGCTCGTCGCAACCCGCCATACGCCGCCCCCTGGAAGCCGCCGCGCTATTGACGCTGACCCTGCTGTTCACCGTCTGGGTGTTCTCGCAGGGCACCACCGACAGCTTCCCCAGAAGACCCTTCCTGTTGTTCCCGCTTCCCCTCTGGGCGGCCGTCCGTTTCGGAGTGCGGGGTGCGGCCAGTATCGCGCTGCTGATCGCCGCCATCGCCATCACGGCCACGCTCAACGACGTGGGCCCCCTCCTTGCAAATGCGCCGGCCGATACGGTTCTGCTGCTGCAGGAATATCTGGCCGTGCTGGCATTCTCGTCGCTCGCGCTGGCCGCGCTACTACAGGACCTGCGGGCGACCCATGACGAACTCGACCGCCTCAACCGCGAACTCGAAGCACGCGTGGAGGCGCGTACCCATGACTTGCAGCTGGCCAACCAGCATCTGGAGAAGTTGGCCTCGATCGACCCCCTGACCGGTGCCAGCAACCGTCGCCATTTTATGGGGCTGGCCAAGGTCGAGATCAGCCGAGCCAAGCGTCAAGGGTTGCCATTGTCGGTGATCATGCTGGACATCGATTTCTTCAAATCGGTCAACGACCGTTTTGGTCACGAAATCGGCGACAAGGTGCTGGTGGCACTGGCTGCCACTATCCATGCCACGTTGCGCGGGGGCGATATCTTCGCGCGCTTGGGAGGCGAAGAGTTTGTCGTCATGCTGCCAGGCCAGGAGCTGTCTGAAGCCTTGCCGATGGCCGAGCGCCTGCGGTTGCTGATTGCGCAAAACGTGGTCCCCGGGTGCCCGGCCCAAATTACCGTCAGTGCCGGGCTTGCTGCGCTGGAGGATGCATCGGAAGAAATCGATGACCTGCTACGGCGCGCCGACGCGGGGCTCTATCGGGCCAAGAACCAGGGTCGCAACCAGGTTTGCCCGGGTTAGGCTGCAGCGCCGGTCACCATGATGGCCGGATTTTCAGCAGCAGCCACTGCCATCATCGCGCTTGGGGCAGCCCTCGGGCCGCTTGCGCGGTGGCAAGGGGCAACGGTTGATTTCATCCGCGCTGCGCTGGAAATAGCAGGTCATGGCGCTGGACGCGATACCCAGCAGCCAGAACACGAAGAAGCCGATGGTATACGCGGCCAGGCGCTGCTCGATCACCGCTTCGCCGTGGTACATGATCTCCAGCGGATCGAACAAGGTGGTGAAGACGATGTCGGCCATGCCGGCCACAAGGAAGGACGGCCACAGAATGTGGATCAGGCGCTGCATCATGGCGTACTCCTCGTCTGGGTGGACGTCATTCTTCGGGGTTGTTCATCTTGCGCTTGTACCAGACCATCAGTGTGATCGCCATGCCGATGATGAAGAGGATGGTAAACAGGCTCAAGAGGCCGATCGGGCTGCTGAATAGCAGATTGAGTACAACGTCCATTTTATTCTCCCTGTGGTTGATGAACGGCTGAGCCGGATGACAGCGTGACGGCTTGCTTGAATGGGGAATGCAGCACGCCGGCAAGGCGCCAGGTGGATGCGGCATCGGTCAGCTGGGCATGCCATTTCCCGTCGGGCATGGCGGGAAGCGTGGCGCGATAGCGGCTGCCGCCGGCGTAGTGCAAGGTGAGCGTGTGATCCATGCCTTGGTGTGTGGGATGAGCCAGGGTAAGGGTCAATTGGCCGGGATAGGTCGTCAGATGGCCGGCCAACGTGAGCACCAGCGCACCATCCTCGCCTTTCACGGTGGCGGCGAGCGCCAGGGCACGTGCGGCGTCGTCGCGTTCCAGCGTCTGGTTGATGGCGAGTCCTTCCTTGTAGTAATCGCCCACCACCAGCCCGTCGGCGCTCTGGTAGGCGATCCACACGGTAGTCAGCCCGGCGGCGACTGCGGTGGCGGGCAGGCTCATGAGGAACCAGGGCCAGGGTTCGCGATACCAGGGTTTGGCATGAAGGGCTGTATTCGTCATGGCGCCGTGCCTCGCAATCTAACGGTTGAAGAACTTGGTGGCGACGTCCTGTCTGATGCGCGGGTCGTCGGTGGCTTGTATCGTGAACGTGATGGCGATCGAGCGACCCTTCAGTTCTTCGGGGTCGGCTGTCAGGCTGACGGGAATGTCGATGGTCTGCAAAGGCGCGGCCGCGATATCGCGCGTGGCGGCCGTGACCCGAAGATCTTCGATGCCATGTGCCTGGATCGTATAGCGGTGAGCCTGGCCGTCCTTGTTGATGATCTGCAGGCGATAGACGTTCTCGATCAAGCCGTCGTCGGTTTCCTTCGACAGCGCCACGCGATCGCGCACCACGCCGACATTGAGCGGCACCCGGGTGGCGAGGCTATAAAGGAACGCACCGGCGATCAGCGTCAGCAGCACGGTGTAAATGATGGTGCGCGGACGCAGGATGTGCCTGACGATGCCGGTGTCCGGGTATTTTCCTTTCACCACGTTTTCCGTCGTGTAGCGGATCAAGCCGCGCGGATAGCCCATCTTGTCCATGATCTGGTCGCAGCCGTCGATGCAGGCGGCGCAACCGATGCATTCATACTGCAGGCCATTGCGGATGTCGATGCCGGTGGGGCAGACCTGCACGCAGACGTTGCAGTCGACGCAGGTGCCGAGGCCGGCCGCTTTGTAGTCGGCTTTCTTGCTCCGTGGGCCGCGTGGCTCGCCGAGGGAGTTGTCGTAGGTCACGGTCAGCGTGTCGGAGTCGAACATCACGCTCTGGAAGCGCGCGTACGGACACATGTATTTGCAGACCTGCTCGCGCATGAAACCGGCGTTGCCCCAGGTGGCAAAGGCGTAGAACAGGATCCAGAAGGTTTCCCACGGACCGAGGTTGGCTTGAATCGTCTCGGCCGCCAGCGTCTGGATCGGGGTGAAATACCCGACAAAGGTGAAGCCCGTCCACAGCGCGATCGCGAACCAGACAGCGTGCTTGAGTCCGCGCTTCTTCAGCTTGTTGGCGTTCCACGGCGACTGGTCGAGTTTTCTGCGGGCGAGATGGTCACCCTCCAGCCAGTTTTCCACCCACATGAAAATCTCGGTGTACACGGTCTGCGGGCAGGCGTAGCCGCACCACAGTCGGCCGGCCACCGCGGTAAACAGGAACAGCGAGAGCGCCGACAGGATCAACAGACCGGTGAGATAGACGAAATCCTGCGGCCAGAACACCAGGCCGAATATGTAGAACTTGCGCGCGGCCAGATCGAACAGCACCGCCTGCCGGTGGTCCCATTGCAGCCAGGGCATGCCGTAGTAGAGGGTCTGGGTCAGCAGTACCAGCGCGACACGCCAGTTGGCGAATACGCCATGTACTGCGCGCGGCTGGATCTTCTGCCGGATCGCATAGAGCTGCTGCTCGGTCGCTGCATCGGCGGAGGCGGGCTGCTTGTCGTTGGTCACTGCGTTTGTCCGTGAAAGTCTGAGCCGCTTGAACGCACTGTAGGCAATACGCTCAAGCGGCTCGCCGGTTCTTTACCGGCAAGTACCGCTCACTACTCACCACTCACTTCTGCTGCGACAACCCATACACATAGGCGGCCAGCAGGTGCAGCTTGGCTTCCTTGTTGGACGTGGTGCCGAGCGTCTGGGTCAGGGCAGGCATGACCCCGTTGCGTCCCTTGCTGATGGTCTCGATGATCGTGGCCTCGCTGCCGCCATACAGCCATACCTTGTCGGTGAGATTGGGCGCGCCCAGCGCCTTCATGCCGGTGCCATCCGGCATGTGGCAGGCGGCGCAGTTCTCGGCAAATTTCGCTTTGCCTGCCTCGGCCAGAGCGGCATCGTGTTTGCGGCCCGACAGCGAGAGCACATAGTTGGCCACCTGCTTGACGCCTTGTGCACCGAGGATCGGTTCCCATGCCGGCATCACCCCGGCACGGCCGTTGGTGATGGTGGCCACGATGGTGTCGGGTTCGCCACCATAGAGCCAGTCGTTGTCGGTCAGGTTAGGGAAGCCCTTGGCACCCATTGCATCGGAGCCGTGGCACTGCGAGCAGTAGGTCAGGAACAGGTGCTTGCCGATGGCGCGCGCGTTCGGGTCGGCCGCCACGGTGGCGACATCCTGCTTCATGAAGCCAGCATACATCGGCTGGAACTTGGCTTCGGCGGCTTTCACCTCGGCCTGGTATTCCCCTTTGGACGTCCAGCCCAACAAACCGGCGAAATTGCCCAGTCCCGGCCACAAGGCCAGGTAGCCCAGCCCGAAAATCATGGTGCCGTAGAACAGCCCCAGCCACCAGCGCGGCAGGGGGTTGTTGAGGTCCTGCAAGTCGCCGTCCCAGGTATGTTCCATGAGCTCGGCCTTCTCACCGGGCGCAAACTTGCGGGTGGTCTGCGATTTGAGAAATACCCAGGTACCGAGGATGCTCACCAGGGTCAGGACGCTGATGTAGATCGGCCAGAAGCCGCTTGTGAAATCGCTCATTGCTTGTCTCCTTGTTTGGCGGGCAGGTCGTCGTCATCCTCGAAAGGCAGTCTGGCGTCCTCTTCGAAGCGCTGCTTGTTGCGCGTGCTGAAGGCCCACCAGACGATGCCGATGAACACTACGATGAAGGCGACCGTAATGATGCCGCTGAGAGTTCCGCTGTCCATGCCTGTCTCAGTTCTTCGGGGCGTGGGTGCCGAGCACCTGCAGGTAGGCGATGACGGCATCAAGCTCGGTCTTGCCTTGGAGCGCCGCGGGTGCCTCGGCGATTTCCTGCTCGGTGTAGCCGTGGCCGACGATGTCCAGCGTGCGCATCTTGGCCTGGATACCGGTGTCCTTGAGCGGACGGTCCAGCCAGGGGTAGGCGGGCATGATGGATTCCGGTACCACGTCGCGCGGGTTCATCAGGTGCGCGACCTGCCAGGCGTCCGAATAACGACCGCCGACACGTGCCAGGTCGGGACCGGTACGCTTGGAGCCCCACAGGAAGGGGCGGTCGTAGACATATTCGCCGGCGACCGAGTAGTGGCCGTAGCGCTCGGTCTCGGCGCGGAACGGACGGATCATCTGCGAATGGCAGCCGACGCAACCTTCGCGGATGTAGATGTCGCGCCCCATCAGCTGCAGCGCCGTGTAGGGCTTCAGACCTTCAACCGGTGTGGTGGTGGACGTCTGGAAGAACAGCGGCACGATCTGCACCAGGCCGCCGACGCTGACGATGAGGATGGTCAGCACGATCAGCAGACCGAGGTTCTTTTCGATATTTTCATGCGAAATCATGTTCGGTCTCCTATCAGGCGTGGACGGCTTGCGGGATGGGGGCGTCATTGACGACGCGTCCGGCTCGGACGGTCTGCCAGACGTTGTAGGCCATCATCAGCATGCCGCCGAAGAACAGCGCCCCACCGGCGAGACGGATGCCGTAGAACGGATGCATGGTGGCGACCACCTGAGCGAAGCTGTAGGTCAGCGTGCCGTCGGGATTGGCTGCACGCCACATCAGGCCTTGCGCCACCCCGGCGATCCACATCGAGGCGATATACAGCACCACCCCGATGGTGGAGAACCAGAAATGCCATTCGATCAGCTTGGTGCTGTACATCGATTCGCGGCCGAACAGGCGCGGAATCAGGTAGTACATCGAACCGATGGTGATCATCGCCACCCAGCCCAGCGCGCCGGAGTGCACGTGGCCGATGGTCCATTCGGTGTAGTGGGAAAGTGCGTTGACGGTCTTGATCGACATCATCGGACCTTCGAAGGTCGACATGCCGTAGAACGACAGCGCGGTGACCATGAACTTCAGGATGGGGTCGGTGCGCAGCTTATGCCAGGCGCCGGACAGCGTCATGATGCCGTTCATCATGCCGCCCCAGCTCGGAGCCAGCAGCATCAGCGAGAACACCATGCCGAGCGACTGTGCCCAGTCGGGCAGCGCGGTGTACTGCAGGTGGTGCGGGCCGGCCCACATGTAGATGAAGTTGAGCGACCAGAAGTGTACGACCGACAGGCGGTAGGAATAGATCGGGCGACCGGCCTGCTTGGGAATGAAGTAGTACATCATGCCGAGGAAGGCGGTGGTGAGGAAGAAGCCCACCGCGTTATGGCCGTACCACCACTGCACCATCGCGTCCTGCACGCCGGCGTAGGCGGAGTAGGACTTGTACCAGGCGCTCGTGCTGCCGCCGAGGATCCAGGGTAGTTCGGCGCTGTTGACGAGATGCAGCAGCGCGATCACCAGGATGTAGGCCCCGAAGAACCAGTTCGACACGTAGATGTGCTTGGTCTTGCGCTTGATGATGGTGCCGAAGAACACCAGTGCGTAGGAAACCCACACCACCGTGATCAGTAGATCGATCGGCCATTCGAGTTCGGCGTATTCCTTCGAAGTGGTGATGCCGAGCGGCAGCGTGACGGCTGCCAGCACGATCACGGCCGTCCATCCCCAGAACGTGAACTCGGCCAGCTTCTCTGCCCACAGCCTAACCTGGCAGGTGCGCTGCACGATGTAGTACGACACCGCAAACATCGCGGAGCCGCCGAAGGCGAAGATCACCGCATTGGTATGCAGCGGCCTGAGACGGCCATATGACAGCCATTCGATGCCAAAGGTCAGGTCCGGCCAGATCAGTTGCGAGGCCAGGATGAGCCCGACCAGCATACCGACGATCCCCCACACCACCGTCATGATGGCGAACTGGCGGACGACCTTATAGTTGTAGGTTGTCGCTTCCATACACGTCTCCCGTGATTGATGACTTGATTAGTACATGCGAATTTAATGACATGTTTCGCATATGAAGATAAATATATCTATTTATTATGGTGTGTCAAGTTGTCGCACCCGGCGCTGGCGGATCGGCCGGCCAAGTGTTGTTTCGTTGCGAATAAAGCGCATCCCTGTTTTTTTATGCCAAATTTGGATTCGGTATAGATCAGATCTTGTGCAATTGATATGCATCCGTTTTCCAGACCGACAGGCACCCGCATCTGCGTCATCCGCCATGGCGAAACCGGATGGAACGTGGAGAAGCGCATCCAGGGCCACACCGACATTCCGCTCAACGAGACCGGGCGGGCGCAAGCGCTGGCGATGGCATTCAACGCGGCGCACCATCGATTCGGCGCGATCTACAGCAGCGATCTGACGCGGGCGCTGGAAACGGCACGGGTGCTGGCCCAGCGCGAGGAGATGGAGGTGAAATACCTGCCGCAACTGCGCGAACGGCATTTCGGGTTGTTTCAGGGGCTCACGGCGGCAGAGGGCGCCGAACGGTATCCGAAGGCCTATGCGCACTATGTGGCGCGCGATCTCGACTACGATTTCGGGACGGGTGAGTCGCTGCGCAGCTTTGCCGGACGGGTGGGCGAGGCGATCGACTGGCTGGTGCGGCATCACGGCGGCCAGACGATCGCCGCGGTCAGCCATAGCGGCGTGCTCGATGTGATCTACCGCAAGGCTACCGGCCGCCCGCTGCACACGCCGCGTGATTTCACGATCCCCAACTGCGCGCTCAATTGGTTTCATTTCGACGGGCAGGGTTGGCATCTGGAGGCCTGGGGCGACCGCCATCATCTGCACGACGTGCTGACGGAACCGCCCGAATGAACGCGCCGGTCCACTGGATGGTGCTGTTTCGCCACGGCCACAGCGAATGGAACCTGTCTGATCGCTTCACCGGCTGGGCCGATATTCCGCTGACCGAAACCGGCCTGGCCGAGGCGGCCGCGGCGGGGCGACAGCTGGCGCAGGCGGGTTACGCCTTCGACGAGGTGCATGGTTCGGTATTGCAGCGCACCCGCCAGACCGCCGCCGCGCTGCTGGCAGCGATGGGCACGCCCGGGGTGCCGTTGTTCACGACCTGGCGCCTCAACGAGCGGCATTACGGCGCGCTGCAGGGCATGAACAAGCGCGAGATCTTCGCCACCTGGGGCGAGGCGGCATCGCGCCGCTGGTGGCGCGGCTATTTCGAACCGCCGCCGCCGCTGTCGCGCGACGACCCGCGCCATCCGCGCTTCGATCCGCTGTATGCCGCGCTTACCCCCGACGAATTGCCAGCCAGCGAGAGCCTGCGCGATTGCCAGCAGCGCATGCTGCCGTACTGGAACGACGTGCTGGTGCCGCGTTTGCGTGCGGGGCGGCGCCTGCTGGTGGTGAGCCACGGCAATACGCTGCGTGGGCTGGTGATGCATCTGGATGCGCTGGATGCGGTGACGATGGAGCAGGTGGAGATCCCGTCCGGGGTGCCGCTGGTATACCGCTTTGACGCGGCGGGTAACGTGCTCGGGCGCGAGTGGCTGGCGTTGCCTGCGTCAACGCCGTCGTGATTCAGCCCAGTCCCAGATCCTGGGCCAGCCCGGCGTGCATGATTTGGCCAGCGTGCACGTGCAGCCCGGCCTTCAGTCCGGCATCCGTATCCAGTGCGGCGAGGCCCTGTGCAGCCAGTGCCTGGACGTAGGGCAGGGTGGCATGGGTGAGCGCGTCGGTGGCGGTGCGCGCCACCGCGCCGGGCATGTTGGTGACGCAATAATGGACGACGCCTTCGGCCACGAAGAACGGCGCACTGTGGGTGGTGGGGCGCGAAGTCTCGGCAATGCCGCCCTGGTCGATGGCGACATCCACCAGTACGGAGCCGGATGGCATCTGCTTCAATAATTCCCGGCTGATCAGCCGCGGCGCATGACGTCCCGGGATCTGGGCGGCACCGATGACGATGTCGGCCTGTGCAAGAAACGCCGCAATCGCCTCGGGCGAGGAAAAGCGCGAGGCCACCCGAGCACCGAACAGCGTTTCGGCATGCGCGAGCCTGTCGGCCTGGCGGTCGATCAGCGTGACCTGAGCGCCCAGCCCAACGGCCATGCGCGCGGCGCTCATGCCGACCGCGCCGGCGCCGATGATGAGCACATGGGCGGGCGGTACCCCGGGCATGCCGCTGATCAGCTTGCCATTGCCGCCGTGGGAAGTGTGCAGGCCCAGCGCACCCATCTGCGGCGCGAGCCGTCCGGCAATGTCCGACATCGGTTGCAGGAGCGGCAGGCCGCCAGCGGGGTTGCTCACGGTTTCATAGGCAATCGCCGTCACGCCGCGCGCCATCAGCTCTCGCGCCAGTTCCGGCGCGGCCGCCAGGTGCAGATAGCAGAACAGCAACTGGCCTGCGCGCAACAGCGCCACTTCGTCCGTTTGCGGTTCCTTCACTTTCACCACCAGGTCGGCGGCATAGACTTCGGCCGCAGTGTCAGTGATGACCGCGCCGGCGGCACGGTAGGCATCGTCGTCGAATCCCACGGTGGCGCCGGCACGCGTCTCGACGCTCACCCGGTGCCCGGCCTGGGCCAGTACCCGTACCCCCTCGGGCGTGAGCGCCACCCGGTATTCGTGGTTCTTGATTTCCTTGGGAATGCCGATGTGCATGGCGAGCCTCGTGCGGGATGGATAATCTGCAGCATAGTCAAAGCCACACCGCGCCAGAAGTGCCGGCTTTATTGTGCCGGTGCGGATTCGGCGCGGCGTTCGAACCGGTAATAGGCTGGCGGAACGTGCTCGAGCCTGATCCGGCGTGTTCCCCAGGCGATGGCCATGCGGCCGACGCTGCGGTAGGGACCGATCATCGACGGCGCGGCTTGCACCTCATAGAGTCCTGGCGTGAGCAAGCGCGCCGACAGGGTCAAGCCGCCGCCGCGGGTATCGTGACGGATGCCGGCAAACGGGCGCGCCAGCGGTTCGCCGATGAAAATGCCCTGTCCCGGCATCTGCACGCTTTTCCAATAGGCCTCGATCAGCGTTTCGCCTTGCAGGTAGTGCGCCATGACAATGCCGGGAACCGGAAACTTGGCGGGGAAATTGCACGGCTCGACCACCGCGCCGTAGCTGCCGGTGGCGCCGGCTTCCAGCCAGCGCAGGCTGCTCATCTGGCCGCCGCCGAACAGGTCGCCGCCGGCCGAAGTGAGATGATCCGCGATGGCGCCGGGCAGGAAACGGTTGCTGTCGATGCCCGCTACCTGAGTCAGTCCGGTGAAGTAGAACATCACGTCGGGCTTGTTTTCGAGGGTGTTGGCTTCGACGATGTCGGTCGGCATGACGGACTGCATCAGCGCGCGCACGGATGCGTAGCCGGCAGCACGCACGTTGCGGTTCTTGTCATTCGTGCTGACGAGGTAGGCGGTGCCGGCCGGATTGCTGCCGTCGGACGCCACGCCGCGGTCGATCAGCTTCTTCGCTTCGGCCACGCTGGCCCCGGCCAGACTCATGGCCGGGCGCATGTGATAGACGGCATAGGGCCGCGTCACGCTGCTGTTGAAATACGGGCTCGGCTGCGTCGGTTTGCAGCTGTTGGCACACCAGGCGGGATCGAAGCCGAAGGCGAAGGCGGACGTGATCGACATGCAGTCCACCCGATAGGGCTGCGCCCAGGTCAACGCATAAGCTTGCACGTTCTTCGGCGTCTTGCGGTCGACAAGACGTTTGAGGTTGACGAATTCCTCGCGTGAGAGCGTGCTGCGTCCGGGCTTGAAGCGCACATGAATCAAATTGACGACGGGGATGCCGCGCTTTTCCCGGTAGTACGCGGCGATCGCCACGCTGTCGGGATCGTCGTCGTTGACGATCACGCCGAGCTGGTTGGCATCGAGGCCGGGTTGCGGAAAATGGGTCAGGACCGGCTCCGGCGGCGCGGCATGCGCGCCGGCATGCAACAGCCACGTCGCAACGACGGCACGCGCAAACCGCATGGCCGTCAGGCGAGGCGTTGCACGCATTCCCGCACCAGCGCCGGGCCGCGATAGATCAGGCCGGAATACAGCTGCACCAGCGACGCGCCGGCATCGATCTTTTCGCGCGCATCGTCGCCCGAGAGGATGCCACCGACGCCGATGATCGGCACTTCATTCTTCAGATGGCGCGCCAGTTCGCGTACCACCCGGGTGGATGCCGCACGCACCGGCGCGCCGGACAGGCCGCCGGTCTCCTCAGCATTGGGCAGGCCGGCGACGGCATCGCGCGCGATCGTGGTGTTGGTGGCGATCACCGCGTCGATGCGGTGCATCATCAGCAGCGCGGCGATCGCGGCGATCTGCGCGTCGTCGAGGTCGGGCGCGATCTTCAGCGCAATGGGGACATATTTGCCGTGCTGTTGCGCCAGCTCGGACTGGCGCAGCTTGATTGCTGAGAGCAGTGCGTCGAGCGCCTCGTCTCTCTGCAGCTCGCGCAGGTTCTGCGTGTTGGGCGAGGAGATGTTCACCGTCACGTAACGTGCATGCGCGTAGACCTTGTCGAGGCAGGTCAGGTAATCGTCGACCGCATGCTCGTTCGGCGTGTCCTTGTTCTTGCCGATGTTGATCCCGAGCACGCCCCTGAAGCTGCTCGACTGGACATTGCGCACCAGATTGTCGACCCCAAGATTGTTGAAGCCCATGCGGTTGATGATGGCTTCGGCCGCGGGCAGGCGGAACATGCGCGGCGTGGGGTTGCCCGGTTGCGGGCGCGGTGTCACCGTGCCGATCTCGATGAAGCCGAAGCCCAGGTCGGCCAGCGCGCCGATGTGCGCGCCGTCCTTGTCGAGCCCGGCAGCGAGGCCCACGGCATTGGGGAAGTCGATGCCCATCACGTGCACGGGCGTTCCCGCCGCGCGCGGCAGCAGCTTCAACAGGCCCAGTGCGTGCGCGACGTCGAGGCTGGCGAGAGTGAAGCCGTGCGCGTCTTCGGGGTCGAGCGAGAAGAGGGCAGGCCGGATCAGCGGATAAAACATGGGATCAGGAAGCGGAATGGGAGGGAAGAGGGCGGCGGGTGGCCGCCTCGACCGAACCGGCCGAGGGGTCGTCGAACACCGCCTGGTCGAAGGCTTTTTCGCTCTTGGCGACGATGCAGCTGACCGCGCAGTCGCCGGTGACGTTGGTCACGGTGCGCATCATGTCGAGCAGGCGGTCGACGCCGATGATGAGGGCGATGCCTTCGACCGGCAGGCCCACCTGGCCGAGCACCATGGTGAGCGTGACCAGGCCGACTGCAGGGATGGCGGCGGTGCCGATCGAGGCCAGCGTGGCGGTCAGCACGACCAGCAGGTAATCGGTGAATCCCAGGTCGATGCCGTAGACATTGGCGATGAACACGGTGGCCACGCCCTGCATCATGGCAGTGCCGTCCATGTTGATGGTGGCGCCCATCGGCACCGTGAACGAGGCGACGCTGTTCTTCACGCCCATCTTGTATTCCACCGTGCGCAGCGTGACCGGAATGGTGGCGCCGGAGCTGGCGGTGGAAAAGGCGAACGCCGCCGGGTCGCGCATTTTTCTCAGGAAGGTGAGCGGATTGAGCGAGGCCAGCAGCTTCAGCAGCAGGGGATAGACGCCGAAGACCTGGATGGCCAGCGCGCCGGTCAGGGTGAGGAAATAGGCGGCGAGCGGCAGCAGGATGTCCAGGCCCTGGCTGGCGAAGGTCCGGGTGATCAGCGCGAAGACGCCATACGGGGCGAGCCGCATGATCCATTCGACCATGTGCATGATGACTACGTCGAGATCACCGAAGAAATTGAGCACATGCTTGCCGCGTGTGCCTGACATCGTCACCGCCACGCCGAACAGCAATGCGAACACGATGATCTGCAGCATGTTGCCTTCGGCCATGGCTGCGACCGGGTTGGTCGGCACCATGTCGATCAGCACCTGGGTGAGCGGCGGCGCCGGCTTGCCGCTGAAGCTGGCGGCCGTGCTGCCGGCATTGAAGCCCTGTCCTGGCCCGACGATTCCCGCCAGTGTCAGCGCGATCGTGACGGCGATCGCTGTCGTGGCCAGGTACAGCGCCAGCGACTTGATGCCGATGCGGCCCAGCGCATTCAGGTCCGACAGCGAGGTGACGCCGGCCACCAGCGACACGAACACCAGCGGCACCACCATCATTTTCAATGCCGCCACGAAGACCGAGCCGACCACATATAGCAGGCCATCGACCAGAACCAGTTGCACCCAGTCTGCCGTCCCCAGCCGATTGAGGACGACGCCCAGCACGATGCCCACAAGCATCGCGATCACGATCTGGCGGGTGAGGTGGCGGGATCCGGGCGCGGGCATGCGGTTCAGTGCAGTTTCGACATGGCGCGAGTTTAACAGGGCAGCGCCACGAAGCTGTCGCAGAGCGGGCGGGCGATGTTATCCTGAACTTACGCGCGCTTGTGCGTGTCTGTCTGGTCCAATGCCAACCTTGTTTGTTCACTCATCGACGAATCCATGACTACCCCGTTCTTTCTGCAAAGACTCATATTGATTTTCAGCGTACTGATCGCCCCGGCTGCCTGGAGCGCCTCCCTCGTCCCACCGCCCCCGGAGTTGGCCGCCAAATCCTGGGTGCTGATGGACGCGGCCAGCGGCAACGTTCTGGTCGACCACCAGGGTGAGATGCATTTGCCGCCCGCCAGCCTGACCAAGCTGATGACCGCCTACATCGCGACGCAGGAAATCAAGCATGGCCGGCTGCACGAAAACGACATGGTTACCATCAGCGAAAAAGCCTGGCGTACGGGCGGTTCGAAGATGTTCGTCAAAGTGGGGAACAAGGTCTCGGTCGATGACCTGTTCCACGGCATCATCATCCAGTCGGGCAACGACGCCAGCGTGGCGCTGGCCGAGCATATCGCCGGCGACGAAGATGCTTTCGCCGCGATGATGAACGCGGAAGCCAAGCGGCTCGGCATGAAGGACACCCACTTCATGGACGCCACCGGCCTGCCCAATCCCGGCCATTATTCGAGCGCCCGCGACATGGCTGTCCTGGCGCGCGCCATCATCTATGCCGATCCTGCCCACTATGCGCTCTATGCGCAGAAGGATTTCACCTGGAACGGCATCCACCAGCCCAACCGCAACCTGCTGCTGTGGCGCGATGACGGCGTCGATGGCCTGAAGACTGGCCATACGGAAGAAGCCGGCTACTGCATGGTGGCCTCGGCCCAGAAGAATGGCGAACGTCTGATTGCCGTCGTATTCGGTACAGACAGCGAGGCCGCGCGCGCCACCGAAACCGCCAAGCTGCTGGGCTATGGCTTCCGCTTCTTCGAGACCAAGATGTTCAACAAGAAGGGTGACGTACTGGCTGCAGCGCCCGTCTGGAAAGGGGCTGCGCGCACCGTCAAGGCGGGCGCAAGCGAAGATCTGGCCGCCACCGTGGCCCGCGGCGAAGCCGCCAAGCTCACCACCCAGCTCGTGTTGAAGCCGACCCTGATCGCTCCGGTGAAACAGGGCGACGTCATTGGCAAGGTCGAAATCCGCCAGGGTGACAAGGTGATCAAGCAGGCCGACGTGGTCGCATTGGAGAACGTGGATGAAGGCGGCTTCTTCCGCCGCATGTGGGACAGCATCCGGCTGTTCTTCAAGGGCTTGTTCGGCTGAGTAGTCATACGTAAATGAGAGAGAGCGACCCCTCGAGAGAGGGGTCGCTTTTTTTTGCCGCTGGCGTTGGGTTCTTTGTCCGGTATCGGCCGCGGATTCAACCTGCCATTGTCGCCGACCACTATGAACCGTTGGCATGGCTACGCAAACGGGATGATGCAGCCAGCGTTTGAACGACAGTATTGCAACTGGCTCGAGAGCGTCCGGTAACGCGGGGTAAGGATTCAAGGGGGGAGTGGTTTCTGGCACGACAATTGCTCGGTGTAAATCCAGCGTCAAAATCATGATGTTCAGCGCCCCGAATCTGGAACACTTTGTTTCAAATCGTTCAATGCCCGGGCGGTCCACGATCCAGAAATTGCAGGAAGGAGATCTTGTCACTGCAACGTTCGGTTTTACGGCTTCAGTTTAAGTAAGAAAGATACTGTCGAGTTCAACGGCTTAATCAATAAAAGTGGAGGAATGAAGATGTCCATTCTTGATCCAAATAGCGACGCCAAGAACAAATTGAAAATAGCGTCTTTGGTTGAGGCCGAAGAAGCCTTTCTCGCCAAAGCCAGAACAAACGCCAATTCAGTTTATTTTAGTCAGCATCATATTGAGCCGGCAAAGCCTGTAAAAGGTGACTCTTCTAAAGGCGTTGATCCTCTTCAGCGACCACAAAATCGGCGTCATTTCCTGGCTTCCGTCGCAGTGCTCGCCAGTTCAAGCGTTGCTGGAAGGGCCATTGCGCAAACCACAACGCCCCCGGAAGGCAAAGCGCCCCCCGGTGCGGTATGGCGGTCGGTCCCCGAAGATGCCACGAAAATTCCAGGCACCGCCATTGGCGAAGACGGGGGTTACGGGACGCGCTCCCAGTTCGAAACTGAGGTTCGTTGGCGCTTTGGTACCAAGACCCCCCTCTCCTCTTGGTCGATGACGCCACTGGAGCATGGCGTAGGCATTATTACTCCGTCAGGGCTGCATTTCGAACGGGATCATGGTGGCATCGCCACAATTGATCCGGCCACGCACAAGGTGTTTGTGCACGGGATGGTGAAACAGCCAAAGAAATTCTCGATGCTGGACGTGAAGCGCTTCCCGTCGATATCCCGAATTCTTTTCATTGAATGTTCTGGCAATGGTCTCACGGAGTGGTCGAAGCCCACGTTGAAAACCGTACAAGGCACGCACGGTCTCGTCTCGACTTCCGAATGGACAGGGGTTCCGCTGTCGACCATCCTGAACGAAGTGGGTGTCAAATCCGGCGCCAAATGGTTGCTCGTGGAGGGCGGCGACGCTGCGGTCATGACGCGAAGCATCCCAATCGACAAGGCAATGAAAGATTGTTTCCTGGCCTATGGACAGAATGGGGAGGCGATCCGTCCTGAACAAGGCTATCCGTTACGCCTGATCGCGCCGGGATACGAGGGCAATACGCATATCAAGTGGGTTCGCCGAATCGAGTTGTCGGACAAGCCGTTCATGACGCGTGAAGAAACCTCGAAATATACCGACCTGCTTCCCAGCGGCAAGGCGGTGCAATTTTCCTTGATTATGGATGCCAAGTCGGTCATTACGCGACCATCCGGAGAAATGACGCTCTCAGGCCCCGGTTTTTATGAAATTACGGGATTGGCGTGGTCCGGACGCGGACGCATAAAACGTGTCGATGTATCTACGGATGGAGGGAGAACATGGAAGCCTGCGGGCCTGCAGGGGCCGATCCTGCCTATTTGCCAGACACGCTTTCGTTTTCCCTGGGTATGGGACGGTAAAGAAGCGATTTTGCAAAGCCGTTGCGTGGATGAAACAGGCTACGTCCAACCCACGCTTGGGCAACTAATTGAGGTTCGGGGTTTAAATGGCCCGATTGGCTCGATCTACCATCTCAATGCAATCCAAAGCTGGAAAGTTGATACCGAGGGGAGAGTCAGCAATGTTCACTACTACTAAACTCTTTTTACAGGTAACGGCGTGCGGCGCTCTATTCGCATTGAATACGTATGCCGTGGGCGCAGATCCGGTGCGGTATGGATTTGGAGAACCGGCATCTGCACACGACCTGCAGGATTTCGTGTCGTCTTTGCCGGATGGACGGGATCTGCCGGCGGGCAGTGGCACGATTTCAAGGGGCAAACAGGTTTACGACGAAAAGTGTGCCTCCTGCCATGGGCAAAAAATGGAGGGTGGCGTAGGCGATCGCCTGCTCGGCGGAAGGGGAACACTGGTGAACAATGATCCCAAGAAAGCGCCGGTCAAGACGGTTGAAAGCTATTGGCCCTACGCAACGACATTGTTTGACTACATCAAGCGTGCCATGCCGTTCTATACGCCAGGGTCATTGACGAATGACGAGGTCTATTCGGTAACCGGGTACATCCTGTCTGAAGCCAATATTCTTAAAGGCGATGAGCCCATCACTGCGGAAAGTCTGGCAAAAGTCGCCATGCCGAATCGCGACGGATTCATCCCGGATCACCGGCCGGATCATTTTAAACCGGCAGACAAGCATCCTCGCCTGCGCTAGTCGAGTGCTCCATATGGTGTCCACTTCTGACGGCATATCCGAAAAAGTCTGACACTGGGTTCATTCTCATTCTTTGTTTCCCTGACGTAAAAAGAGCCGCTGATGCGGCTCTTTTTACGTCAGATGACAGGGTTGCTTACTTCTTCGCCGTCCGCCGCAGGCGGTTCAACAACCGCCGCGCCAACTCGCCGAACAGCTCGGTCTGTGTCGGATGCGGGAAGATCGCCTTGGCGACCTGGGTCAGCGTCATCTCGCCCGCCACCATCATCACGCCGATACCGATCAGGGTGTCGGTATGGTCGGCGAGGTAGTGCACGCCGATGATGCGGCCCGTGGCCTTGTCGGCCACCAGCTTGATCATGCCCTCGGTTTCGCCGGTGATCATCGCCTTGGCGTCGATGCTCATCGGCATCTTGGCTTCCACCGCGTCGATGCCCTTGGCCTTGGCCTGCGCCACCGACAGGCCGACGAAGCCGGCCTGCGGACGCGAGAAGGTGACACCACAGTCCTTGTCCTGGTCGTATTCGCTGGAATGGCCGAGCAGGTTGCTGGCGGCGACACGGCCCTGGGTGGCGGCGGTGTGGGCCAGCATGTAGCCGCCGATGACGTCGCCCACCGCGTAGATATGCGGCGCACTGGTCTGGCAGCGGGCGTTGACCTTGATCGCCGCGCCGTCGAGCTCGACGCCGACCTTGTCGAGGTTGAGCTTGCGGGTGTCGGGGCGCTTGCCGGTCGCCATCAGGATGACATCGCAGTCGAATACCGACTCGACGCCTTCTTTATTTGCGTAGCGCAGCTTCATCGTGCCCGGTTTGCCGCTCGCTTCCTTGATGTCGGCGCTGGTGACGACGGTGATTTCCTTCTCCAGCGAGGCGATCAGGGTCCTGGCGATTTCCTCCTCGACTTCGGCGAGGATGCGTTCGTTGCGCTCCAGCATCAGCACCTCGGTGCCGAAGTCGCGGAAGATCTGCGCCATTTCCACGCCGATCACGCCGCCGCCGACGATGCCGAGTTTCTTCGGCGGGGTGGCGAGGTTCCAGATGGTGTCGGAGGTGACCACGCCGCCCGTCGCCAGATTCTCGCGCGCGCCGGGAATCGGCGGCACGAAGGCGGGGGCGCCGGTGGCGATGACCGCCGCGCCGAAGCTGACGGTGTAGGGCTCGCCCTCGACCGGGGTGATCTTCAGCGTGTGGGCGTCGACGAATTCGCCGTAGCCTTCGCGCACGTCGATCTTCATGCCCTTGTCGGCCTTCAGCGCCATGTCGCCGCGGCTGCTTTGCACCCAGCGGCGGTGCTTCTCGACCTGAGCCCAGTTGAGCGCCGGCGTATTGGTGCCGTCGACGCCCATTTCGGCGTCGTGCGCGCGGTTGCGGATGACGTCGGCGGCAGCGCGCCAGGCCTTGGACGGGATGCAGCCGCGCCACAGGCATTCGCCGCCGGGGAAGGGCTCGTTGTTGACCATCATGACCTTGATGCCGTGATCGGCGAGGTCACGTGCGCAGTCTTCGCCGCCGGGGCCGCCGCCCACGACGACCACCGGGAAGTCCCAGTTGCCTTCGGGGATCGGCGACACCGGGGCGCTGGTGGTGACGGCTGCCGTGCCCGTTGCCTCACCCCTCACCCCTGACGCCTCACCGGCAATCCACGCCTCGGGTGCCTCGATGGTCTGCTTCAGGGTTGCCAGGTACAGGGCGACGTCGGCACCATTCAGCACGCGGTGGTCGCCAGTGATGGTGAACGGGGTGCCCTGCGGGCCATTGGCGGCAATCGCCAGGATCGCGGAAATGCCGGGGGTGGGGATCGCGGTGAAGTGCGACACGCCCAGCATGCCCATGTTGGAAATGGTGAAGGTGGGATTGGAATACTCGGCCGGCGCCAGTTTCCTGACCCGGGCGCGCTCGACGAGGCCGGTCCAGTCTGACTGCAGCGCCTCCAGCGGCTTCTTCTCGATGCCGTGCAGGATCGGCACCACCAGGCCGCCGTCGTTCGACATCACGGCCACGCCGAAGTCGTGGTTGCTGCGCTCGACCAGCTTGTCGACCGGCTGGTAGGCCCAGTTCATGCGCGGGAATTTCGCCATCGCGACCGAACAGGCCTTGGCGATCGCCACCGTCACCGAAACCTTGTTTGCCTTGGCGGCGGCGGTCAGCGCGGCGGTATTGATGTTCACCGTGACGTTGAAGGTCGGTAGCGTGAGCGAGGCGGTCATCGCATGGCTGACGGCCTTTTCCATCGAGGTCATCGCGCGACCCTGGCCCGGCACGTCGACCTGCGGCAGTGAATGGGCGACTTCCTGCATCGAGGGACGTGCGCGCGCCACGTCGGCGGCGACGATGACGCCGGACGGGCCGGTACCGGCAAGGCCAGTGAGGTTCACCCCCAGCTGCGCCGCCACCTTGCGCGCATAGGGACTGGCCTGGCGGCCTTGCGGACGCGCCACCGGCGGCACGTTGCCGGCCGCGGAAATCTGCGCGGGCGCAGCCTTGGGCGTGGGAATGTGCGCTGGTTTGTTGGCGGACGGCGGTGCCACCTTGTGGGTGTTCTGGACCTTGTGGTCGGCACTGATGGTGACGCCGGTATCGTTCGCTTTCGATGCGTCGTCGACGATGAAGGCCATCGGGTGGCCGACCTCGACCACGCTGCCGACGTCGGCGATCGGGCCGGAGAGGAAGCCCTCCTGGAATACCTCGACGTCCATGATGGCCTTGTCGGTTTCCACGGTGGCGACGATGTCGCCGCGCTTGATGACGTCGCCCGGCTGTTTTTCCCAGGTGACGACCACGCCCTCGGTCATGGTGTCCGAGAGTTGCGGCATCACGATCGGCGTGCCGGCGTGGTGCGGGATCATCTCGGTCTGCGCCTGTTCTTCCACCACTTCGTCGGCGGCAATCGCCACGTCGCCTGCGGTGTCGGTGATGTAGCCAAGTGCCGCGCCGACGGCGATGGTCGCGCCGACGTCGGCCAGCGGACCGGCCAGATAACCGGCCTTGAACACTTCGACGTCCATGATGGCCTTGTCGGTCTCGACCGTGGCGACGATGTCGCCGCGTTCGACCTTGTCGCCCGGCTGTTTTTCCCAGGTGACGACCACGCCCTCGGTCATGGTGTCCGAGAGCTGCGGCATCGTGATGGCGTAATGTTGGGACATATGTATTTCCGTGAGGGGTTAGGGGTGAAGGGTGAGGACAGGTAATGACGCCAGCGAATGCTCCTGACGCCTTACCCCTTACGCCTTACTCTCAATCACGCCTTACCGAAAATCTTCAGAACGGCCTTCACCACGTCCTCGTGGTCGGGAATCGCCGCTTTTTCCAGCGTGTGGTTGTAAGGCTGCGGCACCAGTGCCGAATGCACGCGCACCGGCGCTGCATCCAGTTCGAAGAAGCATTCCTCGTTGATGATGGCGATGACCTCGGAGCCGACGCCAACCGGCGCTTCGTCTTCTTCGGCGATGACGGCGCGGTGGGTCTTGCTGACCGATGCCTTGATGCCGGCGCGATCCAGCGGCGACAACGAATAGAGGTCGACGACTTCCGCAGAAATGCCGTACTGCTTGTCGAGGATCTCGGCGGCCTTGAGGCACCAGTGCACCGAGATGTTGTAGCCGAAGAGCGTCACGTCGGTGCCGGCACGCGCGATGTCGGAGCCTTCCAGCGGGTGGAAATATTCGCCGTCCGGCACTTCGCCCTTCATGTTGTACATGAGTTCGTGTTCGTTGATGAACACCGGGTCGTCGCAACGGATCGCCGATTTCAACAGGCCGTAGGCCTGTTTGGGGTTGGATGGGGTGACGACGCGCAGGCCGGCGATGCCCATGAACACCTTTTCCATGCGCGCCGAGTGCTGCGCGCCGAGCTGGTGCGCGGCACCGCCGGCGGAGCGGAACACGCACGGCGCGGTAAGCTGGCCGCCCGACATGTAGCGCACCTTGGCGGCGGAGTTGAACATCTGGTCCATCGCCAGCCAGGCGAAGTTGACCGACATGATCTCGATGACAGGGCGCACGCCGAGGAAGGAGGCGCCGATGCCGAGACCGGTGAAGCCGCCTTCGGAGATGGGGGTATCCATGACGCGCAGCGGGCCGTATTTTTCGTACAGGCCCTTGGTCGCCTTGTAGGTGCCGCCGGCCACGCCGATGTCCTCGCCCATGCAGATGACGAGCGGGTCGCGTGCCATTTCTTCGTCGTGGGCGCGTTGAATCGCTTCCCAGTACATGATGTTTGCCATGCTGTCTTTTCCTTAAAACCTTAAGCGGCCTTGCCCGTGAGCCACGGGAGCTGGGTTGCGCGATCGGCAAAAACGTATTTCTCGAGATCCTCGACGCGCGGTTCTGGCGATTCCTCGGCGAACTTGATGACTTCGTTCTCGATGTAGGCGTCGGTCTCCTTTTCCAGCGTCTCGAAGTCGGCCATGCTCATCGCGCCGTCCTTGATCAGGCGGTCGCGCAGGATGAAGATGGGGTCGCGCTGTTTCCACAGTTCTTCCTCTTCGCGCGAACGGTAGCCGCGTGAATCGGACATCGAATGGCCGCGATAGCGGTAGGTCATCAGTTCGAGGAAGTAGGGGCCGTTGCCCGAGCGCACATGGTCGACTGCCTTGCGCGCGGCTTCGTAAACGATTTCGATATCCTGGCCGTCGCATTCGTCGGCCGGGATGTTGTAGGCGGCGACGCGCTTGTGCTGGTGCACCACGGCGGTGGAACGCTCGATCGAGGTGCCGATGCCGTACAGGTTGTTTTCGCAGACGAACAGCACCGGCAGTTTCCACAGCGCGGCCATGTTCAGCGTCTCGTGGAACACGCCCTGGTTGTTGGCGGCATCGCCGAGGAAACAGATGGCGATCTCGTCGCCGCCCTTGAGCTGGATCGCCTTGGCGATGCCGGCCGCGAGCGGGAAGGGGCCGCCGACCAGGGCGTAGCCGCCCATGAAGCGCTTGTCGCCGTCGAAGATGTGCATCGAACCGCCGCGTCCCTTGGAGGAGCCGGTTTCCTTGCCATACAGTTCGGCCATCACGGCTTTCGGATCGGCGCCGCACTTGATCGCGTGGACGTGATCGCGGTAGCCGGTGATCACATAGTCGTGGCCGGGGCGTGCGGCCTCCATCACGCCGTTGCAGCAGGCTTCCTGGCCGGGATAGAGGTGGAGGAAGCCGCCGATCTTGCGTTCGATGTAGGCCTGATAGCAGCGCTCTTCAAAACGGCGGTGCAACACCATTTCGCGCAGCACGCGTTTCTTGTCTTCAATCTTCATTCGGTTACCCTTAATGGATGGGCTCGGAAAAAGCGCCGGAAAAATTCAAACGCGCAATTATCCGGTAAACCCCGCCAACCATCAAGAAAAACGCCACCCCCAAGGAACCCACATGCTGCCTAAACTCGCTGAAAACAAACAGGAAATCACAGCCAAATCACTGGAGGATGCAGGCCATGCGATCGTGCTGTTGCCGGTGTCGAAAACCCTGCCTGAACTCCCTGGCAGCGCTGAACTCAAGGCCGTGATGAAGCGACGCGAGCTCAAGGTGGACGCGCTGGCGAAGTCGCCGGTGGCGGTGCAGCTGACCGGCGGCACGCTTGCGGTGTTCGCCATGCTCAAGGCCGATGCCAGCACCTTCGAAACCCATGAACTGGTGCGCAAGGCGCTTGCGCACCTGATGGCCGAGCATCCGAAATCGCTGGCGCTGGCCGTGTTCGGCGACGAGGCATTCAAGGCGCGTGCTGCCGAGGCGGCGGTGTATACCGCGTTGGTCAACGCCGTGCCGCTGCCGTCGCGCAAATCCAAAACCGACACGGTGCTCAAGCGCGTGCAGCTGTTCGGCTACAAGTCGGCCAGCGGCTTTGCCCGCGCGCAGGCCCTGGCCGAAGGCAATCTCCTGACCCGTAGCCTCACTGTGCAGGGGCCGGACGAACTCACGCCCGGCGTCTACCGCAAACGGATCAAGACGCTGGCCAAGCAGTACGGCTGGACGGTCGAGGAATACAGCTTCGACAAACTGAAGAAGATGGGTGCCGGTGCCTTCTGCGCGGTGGCGCAGGGCTCGCCTGCCAGGGATGCGGCGATCGTGCGCATCAGCTACCAGGGCAAGGCCGGCAAGGCCAGGCCCGTCGCCTTCGTCGGCAAGGGCATCTGCTTCGACACCGGCGGCCACAACCTCAAGCCGGCCAAGTACATGCAGGGCATGCACGAGGACATGAACGGTTCGGCGGTCGTGCTGGGCATCCTCGCCACGGCCTCGAAGCTGAAACTGCCGGTCGCGCTGGACGGCTGGGTCGCGCTCGCCGAAAACCACATCAGCCCGCAAGCCTACCGGCAGAACGAAGTGGTCACGGCGCTGAACGGCACCACCATCGAAGTCGTCCATACCGACGCCGAAGGCCGCATGGTGCTGGCCGACACGCTGACGCTGGCGGCCAGGGCCAAGCCCGCGCTCATCGCCGACTTCGCCACACTCACCGGCTCCATGCACTACGCGCTCGGCAGCCGAATGTCCGGCGTGTTCGCCACCTCCAGCGCGCTCGCGCACTCGGCTTCGCGCGCGGCGACGGTGAGTGGCGAACGCATCGTCGTCTTTCCCTACCCCGAGGACTACGACAGCAGCCTCGATTCGACCGTGGCCGACGTCAAGCAGTGCAGCATGGAAGGCGAAGCCGACCACATCCTCGCCACCCGCTTCCTGTCGCGCTTTGTCGGTGACACGCCGTGGCTGCACATGGACCTGTCGGGCCACAGCTGCAAGGGCGGGCTGGGTGCGGTGATGAGCGACGCCAATGGCTTTGGCGTGGCGTGGGGGCTGGCATTGCTGGACGGGCTTCAGGCGTAAGAAAAACCCCACTCGATCGGTGACCATGACGCCGACCCCAGGCAGCGTTGCCATCGAGCCTCTCTACGCCGACGACACCCTGCTGGTATTCGACAAGCCCAGCGGCCTGCTGGCCGTGCCGGGGCGCGGTGTCGACAAGCAGGATTGCCTGAGTGCGCGGGCGCAGGCCCGTTATCCCGATGCCTTGATCGTACATCGGCTCGACATGGCCACGTCCGGTTTGATGGTGATGGCGCGCGGCGCGGAGGCGCAGCGCGCACTGAGCGTGGCCTTCGCGGCACGCGAGGTGTCGAAGCGCTACGTCGCAATCGTGGCCGGCAGACTGGACGCTGTGCCGGGCGGTTGGGGAACGATCGACCTGCCCATCATCGTCGACTGGCCCAGGCGGCCACTGCGGATGGTCGATCGCATTCACGGCAAGCCGAGTCTCACTCGCTGGCGCGTGCTGGAAGTCGACGAAACCGGAACGCGCACGCGCGTCGAGCTCGAACCCGTCACCGGCCGTTCGCATCAGTTGCGCGTCCATCTGCGCGAGTTGGGCCATCCCATCCTGGGCGATACCCTGTATGCGCCGCCGGATGTGCAGGCCCAGGCTGGGCGTCTGCTCTTGCATGCCTGCGCCTTGCGCTTCGCCCATCCGCTGACCGGCGAAGCGCTCGTGTTCGAGCGTTCGGCGCCATTCTGACGGATTCCGATCGGGAGCTCTGCTTCGATCTCATCGGGCCTTGCCCATGACTGTGCGGCACGCTGTCGTCACACGCAGTCACACCGCTGTCATTTGGCACAAGTACATTCCCCATCCTCTCTGCTCCATCCTTGGCGTCGTATGCCGACCGAACCCGGAATTCGGGCGTTCGAGGAATCCGTACTCGTTCAATACATAGGTAGGAAATGTCGTTCGCAAACATGAAAATTGGCGCCCGGATGGGCGCCGGATTCGGTCTGGTTCTGGCCCTGATGCTGCTGGTTGCAGCGTTCGGCCTGATACGGATGTCGCAGATTCAGGGCCATCTTGACCAGGTGACGGGGGATCACATGGTCAAGATCAAACTGGTCGGCACCATGCGCGATACGTTGCAAACCGTCGCCATCTCGGTCCGCAATCTTGTCCTGCTGACGGACGACGGCGCCATGGAAGCCGAAGCGAAGCGTATCCAGGCGGAGCGGACGCTGTATGCCGAGGCAAGCAGGAAACTGGCAGCCATGGTAACGGGCGAGGAGGAAAAATCACGGCTCGCCAGGATTGCAGCGGCGCGCGCAAAGACCGATCCCCTACTCGACAAGGCAATGGGGTTTGCGCTTGGTAACCCCATTGCGGCGACCCAGGTGCTGGTCGGTGAGGCACGCCCGGCACAGGAGCAATGGATCAAGGCCCTGGAAGACATGGCCGGGCTTCAGGAAAAAGGAAGTGCCCGGGCCGTGGCGGACGCGGAGGCGGCCTATGCCAGTGCGCGCGTGTTCATGCTTTTCATGATGGTCTTGTCGCTGGGTCTCGGCAGCCTGGCCGCCTGGCTGATCACGCGTTCCATCACGACTCCGATCAAGCATGCAGTGAAGCTTGCCCGCATTGTTTCAACCGGCGACCTGACGCAGCGTATCGACATCCACTCCACGGATGAAGTCGGCCAGCTGATGCAAGCACTCAAAGACATGAACGCCAGCCTGGTGACCATCGTTGGCCAGGTGCGTCACGGCACCGAGACCATCGCCGTCGCCTCACGCGAGATCGCCTCCGGCAACGCCGACCTGTCGTCGCGTACCGAATCGCAGGCCTCGAGCCTGGAAGAGACCGCCTCCTCGATGGAAGAGCTGACCAGCACTGTCAAGCAGAACGCCGAGAACGCCCGTCAGGCCAACCAGCTGGTGGTTTCCACCGCCGACGTCGCCGCCAAGGGCGGAGCCGTCGTCGGCCAGGTCGTCGACACCATGGCCTCCATCAAGGACAGCTCGCGGAAGATCTCCGACATCATCGGCGTCATCGACGGCATCGCCTTCCAGACCAACATCCTCGCGCTCAACGCAGCGGTCGAAGCCGCGCGTGCGGGCGAACAGGGCCGCGGTTTTGCCGTCGTCGCCAGCGAAGTCAGGAACCTCGCCCAGCGCAGCGCCGGTGCGGCCAAGGAGATCAAGTCCCTGATCGAGGACTCGGTTGGCAAGGTTGACGCCGGCGGCAAGCTGGTGGACGAAGCCGGCAAGACCATGGACGAGATCGTCACCTCGGTCAAACGGGTCACCGACATCATGAGCGAGATTGCGGCGGCGAGCCAGGAACAGAGCGCCGGGATCGAGCAGGTCAACCAGGCCGTCGGCCAGATGGACGAGATGACGCAGCAGAACGCGGCCCTGGTCGAAGAGGCTGCGGCTGCGGCCGAGAGCCTGCAGGATCAGGCGGGCAAGCTGGCCGAGGCGGTGAGCGTGTTCAAGCTGGAGAGCGGTGCCTACAGCGTGCGTTCCGAGCTTCCGGTGTCGCGCGATCCGGATGGGGCATCGCAAATTTCCCGGGACGTCATCGCTGCCTTAGGAAAAGCACAAGGCAAACCCAGGCTGGCGCTGGTTGGACGGTCGGAGAAACAGGCGGGTGGCATGGGCTGAGCCGTGTCGTCGGCCGGTCAAATCCTTCGGGCTGTGTGCCTAATGCGATTTGGCGACGAGCTGGAGGAATTCCTGCCGGGTACGGTCGTTGTCGCGGAAGGCACCCAGCATCATCGAGGTGATGGTCCACGAATTCTGTTTCTGCACGCCGCGCATCATCATGCAGAAATGCTGGGCCTCGATGATGACGCCGACGCCGGCCGCGCCGGTGGCGGCCTGGATGGCGTCGGCGATCTGGGTGGTGAGTTGCTCCTGGATCTGCAGGCGGCGCGCGAACATGTCGGTGATGCGCGCGATCTTCGACAGGCCGATCACCTTGCCTTTCGGCAGATAGGCCACATGGGCCTTGCCGACGAATGGCAGCAGGTGGTGCTCGCACATCGAATACAGCTCGATGTCCTTGACGATGACCATTTCGTTGTTGTCCGAATCGAACACGGCATCGTTGAGAACCTCGTCCAGCGACTGTGTATAGCCCTGCGTCAGGAACTTGAACGCAGCGGCGGCGCGCTCGGGGGTTTTCAGTAATCCGTCGCGCGAGATGTCCTCGCCTGCGCTCTGGATGAGTTGTGCGTACAGCTTGGCGGTATCCATTGCTGATGTCCTGAGGGGGTCAAAGAAGTGCTCCGACTGTGTCAGAGCGACCTGGCATCGTCAAGCCGGCAGCGCTTGCGTGGATCCTTCAATCGAAAACCAGCTGCGGCAATACCAGGCTGATTTGCGGGATGTAGGTCACCATCATCAGGAAGACGAGCAGGACCGATAACCACGGCAGCGCAGCCCGCGTGACCTGCACCAGGCTCATGCCGGTGATGCCGCTGGTGACGAACAGGTTCAATCCCACCGGCGGCGTGATCATCCCGATCTCCATGTTGACGACCATGATGATGCCGAGGTGAATCGGATCGATACCGAGGTGAGTGGCGATCGGAAAGAAGATCGGCGCCAGAATCAGGATGATGCCGGTGGGCTCCATGAAATTGCCCGCGACCAGAAGGATGAGGTTGACCACCAGCAGGAACATCCATGGGGCCATGCCGGCGGCGACGATGTGTTCCGCGATGGTCTGCGGGATGCGTTCGGTCGTCAGTACGTGGGCAAACAACAGGGCATTGGCGACGATGAACATCAGCATCACGGTTGTCTTGCCGGATTCCATCAGCACTTCGGGCAGTTGGCGTACGCCGATGTCGCGATAGACGAAGATTGCGATGAACGTGGCGTACACGGCGGCGACGGCCGCCGCCTCGGTCGGCGTGAACACGCCGCCGTAGATGCCGCCCATGATGATGACCAGCAGGGCCAGGCCCCAGATCGAGTCCTTGAATGCGATCAGCAATTCGCGCGAACTGGCGCGCTCGGTGCGCGTGAGCGTCAGCTTGCCGGCACGCCACCAGACCGCCGCCGCCAGCATGCTGGACAGCAGCAGGCCGGGGAGGATGCCGGCCATGAACATGCGCCCGACCGAGAGCTCGGTGACCGAGGCATAGACCACCATCACGATGGATGGCGGGATGAGGATGCCCAGCGTTCCCGCGTTGCAGATCACCCCGGCGGCAAAGGCCTTCGGGTAGCCGCTCCTGACCATGCCGGCGATCACGATGGAGCCGATCGCCACCACGGTGGCCGGACTCGATCCGGACACCGCGGCAAACAGCGTGCAGGCCAGCACGCTGGCAATGGCCAGTCCGCCGCGCAGATGGCCGACGGCCGCCACCGCAAAGCGCACCATGCGCTTGGCCACGCCGCCGGTGCTCATCATGGTGCCGGCCAGGATGAAAAACGGGATCGACATCAGCGTGTAGTGCTCGCTGGTCTCATACAGCTTGATCGACAGGCTGGCCAGCGAATCTTCGGCAAAGAACAGGATCGTCAGCATGCTGGACAGGCCCAGGGAAATGGCCACCGGCATGCCCAGCGCCATCAGGAGGAAGAGCGAAACGAAGAGGAATGCGGTGCTCATGGGGCATCCCCGCTTTTGAGCCTGAGCGCGTCGTCTGCTTCGTTGCCGAGGTGCAGCCGGTCGGACCGGCCGGTGATCAGTGCCCACAGGACCTGCCCGAGTCTTAGCACCAGCAGCAGGTAGCCGATGGGCAGGATGGACCGTACGATCCAGATGGGGATGGGCAGGTCTTCCATCTCGATGCCGATAAGCTTCATCTTGCTGACGTAGACCCACGAGCCGTAGATCACGAGGCCTGCATAGAGCAGGCATAGCAAGACGACGACGATGGATATCGCGCGGCGCAATCCGGGAGGAAAGCGCTTGACCAGCGCGTCGACGCCGATGTGCGCGCCCGTCCGCACGCCATACGAGATGCCGACAAAAATCATGGCAGCGAAAAACACCGTGGACAGTTCCAGCGCCCACGGGAAACCGGAATTGAATCCATAGCGCATGACCACCTGCAGGAAGGTCAGCAGCGTCATCAGCGCAAGCATGACGATGACGATCAGTTCCTCGATGCGGTCGAGAATCTTCATAGAGTGCCCGCCGGGCCTGCCCAACAATGCAGGCCCTGGAAAAGAGGCCGTCGGGCCGGCCCCACAGCCTTAGCGCTCGTTGGCCTTGAGTGCGGCGTCGATGACGTCGCGGCCGATCTCAGGCTCGAACTGTTTCCACACCGGGGCCATGGCCTTGCGCCACTGGTTGAGTTCGGCCCGGGTCATGGGCAACACTTCGGCCTTCTTGTCGTCGATCACTTTCTGGCGGAAATTGGCGGCCTCGTCAAAGGCGATCTTGTTGCCGTATTTGATCGACTCGACCATCGCCTCGTTCAAGCCTTTGCGGATGTTCGGGGGCAAGCCGTTCCACCAGCCCGCGTTGGTGACGACCATGTAGTCGAGCACGCCATGGTCGGATTCCATGATGTATTTCTGGACCTCGTGGAATTTCTTGGTGTAGGTGTTCGACCACGGGTTTTCGGTGCCATCCACCACGCCCGATTGCAGTGCCTGGTAGACCTCGGCGAAGGCGAGTTTCTGCGGGTTGGCGCCGACGGCCTTGAATTGCGCTTCGAGCACGTCCGAGCTCTGGATCCGGAATTTCAGGCCTTTCGCATCCGCGGGTGTGCGCAGCGGCTTGTTGGCCGACAGCTGCTTCATGCCGTTGTGCAGGTAACCGAGGCCCTTGATGCCTTTATCCGTCATGGAGTTCAGCAGCGCTTGGCCCACCGGGCCATCCTGGAAGCGGTCGACCGCCTGGATGTTGTCGAACAGGAAAGGCAGATCGAAGACCTGCAGTTTCTTGGTGTATTTGCCGAATTTGGCCAGCGAGGGCGCGATGATCTGCACGTCCCCGAGCAGCAGGGCTTCCATCTCCTTGCCGTCGCCGTAGAGCTGGCTGTTCGGGAAGACCTGTACTTCGACCACGCCTGGAAACTTCTTCTCGGCCAGTTCCTTGAATTTCAGTGCGGCCTGCCCCTTGGGTGACTGGTCGGCCACGACGTGGGAATACTTGATGACGATGGGGGCTGCACTGGCTGTATGTGCGATGAGAAACGCGGCCGCGATGGCCAGGAAACGCAGTGACAATGACATGATGCTCTCCCTGTTATTAATGATCGGTTCGGGTGCCCATAGTTGGTATTTATAGCGCAAATCCGCCGAGCGGGTAGGAGATGGGTGTGACAGGTCAGGCGTGTGCGGTGGGCCGCCTCCGGTGTCGCCATGGTTTCGACGTCGAGCGCCCCGTCATCCGCCCGGCGCCGAACGGCATGATGGCGGCGGTTGCGTCGATCTGTTCGTCAGGGTTAGCGAGCCGACAGGTAGCGTGGAAAGGCATGTTTGTCGAGCAGGATCTCGATGAGGTTGATTGTGCCGGTCAGGTCGGCGTTTGCGAACAGGGCGTCGAGCGCTGCCTCGCTTTCGATACGGTAATGATGGACTCCGAACGATTGCGCGAGCAGGCCGAAGTCGGGGTTGGTGAAGTCGCAGTCGATGTAGCGCTCGCCATAGAGCTGGAACTGGTTCTTGCGGATGAGCGAGAGCGTGCCGTTGTTGATCACCACCACGTTGAGCGGGATGCCGTAGTTCACCGCAGTCATCATTTCCATGCAGCACATCTGGAAGCCGCCGTCGCCGAGGATGGCGAAGGTGGGGCTGTCTTTCGCAAAGCAGCGCGCGCCGATGGCGGCGGGGATCGCGTGGCCCAGCGACGAAATGCCGGAATTGGGGAAGTAGTGGTTGCGGTCGGAGACGTCGAAGTAGCTCTGCGCGAAGACGATGTTGTCGTCGAACACCAGGGCGTTGTGCGGGAAGTGCCGCGCGAGCCGGCTGAAGAACCCCTGCATCAGGCGGAAGGACTGAGCCGATGCCGCGTCGGGTTCATCGGCCGTCAGGACGGCGGCGCGCCGATGGCCATCGAGACGATCCAGCGTCTTGGGCGGCATGGCGTCGGCCCGGAGGGTGGCGAGGAGGTCTTCCGCCACGGCGCGGATGTCGCCGCAGATCGCCACGTCGGGCTGGAACACGCGGCCGAGTTGCGCCGCGTCGCGGTCGACCTGGGCAATTTTCTTGCCGCCCAGCAATTTGGCGTCCCACAGATAGCTGGTGCGTTCGTTGAAGCTGGCGCCGAGGAAGACCAGCAGATCGGCGTGATCGACGAGGTAGCGATAGGCATCGCCGTTGGACGTGACGCCGAGACAGCCGAGCGACAGGGGCGAGCCCTCGGCGACCACGCCCTTGGCCTTGAGGCTGGTGGTGACCGGAATGTTGAATTGTGTCGCCAGGGCAGCGACGACGTCGCGTGCCCCTGCCTGGATGCAGCCGTAGCCGGCGACGATGACCGGGGTGTGCGCGGCGCGCAGCAGCTCGGCGAGTTCGGCGATCGAGGCTGTGTGCCGGACGGCGGCCTTGCGCGGAAAGTGGATCTGGTCGAGCACGCTGTCGTCGACGCTCTCCTTCTGCACGTTGTAGGGGATCGACAGCAGCACCGGCCCGGGTTCACGTCCAAGCAGCGCCTGTGCAGCCTGGTTCAGCACCTGGCCCAGATAGTCGGTGCGTTCGATGAGCTTGTGGTAGCGGGTGACGCTGGCGAACAGCGCGCCCTGGTCGATGGCACCGCCTTCCCCCGAGCTTTCCTGCAGGCCGCCGCGGCCGAAGATGTAGGTGGAGGTCTCGCCGGTGATCGCCAGCACCGGAAGCCGTTCGGCATAGGCGTTGGCGATGCCGGTCAGCAGATTGGTCGCGCCGGGGCCCGCCGTGGCGATGCAGGCCGCGGGCTGATGCGAGATCCGTGCGTAGCCGCCCGCCATGAAGGCCGCACCCTGCTCGTGCTTGACCAGCACGCTCTTCACGCCCGAATCGTGCAGGCGGTCGTAGATGGGCAGCACGTGCGCACCCGGCATGCCGAAGATGTGGTCGATGCCCAGGCGTTCCAGATACCGGACGATCAGTTCGCTGACGGAAATGTTCATGTGCTTGTTATGGGATGGGCAATCTCGCGCCTCCGACGCGCGTCGACGCATCCGGAGTACCGGATTTGAGCACAAGACGCCGTGCGGGAAAACCTTGACGGCGTCGTAAAACCGCCCTGCCCATGAGGTCTTTGGCCGTGCGGCGGCAAAATGGTGACGTATGCTGCCGGCCTATGCGCATGCCGCCATGCATCGTTTTCATGAGGAGAAACAGTCGCGAGCATCCGGTTTTCCGTCTTCATCGCCACCAGCCTGGATGGATTCATTGCCCGACCGGACGGCAATCTCGACTGGCTGATCGGCGCCACCGATTCGACCGACGACCATGGCTATGCCGACTTCATGGCGGGCATCGACGCGCTGGTGATGGGGCGCAATACCTTCGAAACAGCGCTGACGTTCGGGGAATGGCCCTATCCCGGACGCAGGGTGGTCGTGTTCAGCCCGGTATCGCAGGATATCCCTCTCGAGCACGTCCGGCCCCGGACCTATGAAAGCAGATTCGTGCAGAGCACCTACCGCGTGCTCGGCAACCCGCCCGCTTCCACCTGAAGAAGACGGAAGTGGGCGGATGATTCAGGCGTGCGCCAGGTGCTGCTCGATCTCGATGAAGGTATTAGCCACTTCGGTGGTTTCGACGTTGACCCCCAGCTGTTTGCACAACTGCGACAGCGACAGCAGGCCGCGCACCATTTGTCGGCCGCCGGTGTGCTCGATCACCAGGGCATGCTGCCGACCGCGTGCCTTGAGCGTTTCCAGCACGTGGCCGACGCGGGCATGGGCGATGTCGTCGTAGTCGACCGCTTCCAGCCGTTCCACCGGCGTCATGATGTCGGCCACCAGCACTTCGTCGCGGCGGATGCCGCGGCTTTGCACGACCTGCATGGGCTTCTCGCCGTGGATGTCGGTGCGGGTCACCAGGCCGGCGACGCGGTCCTGGCTGTCCATGACGAACAGCAGGCGCACCTTGCGGCGGATCATGCGCTCTTCCGCCTGCTTGATGGTGTCGCCGGGCGTGGCGATGAAGGCCGTCAGGCGACGAAAGTCGGTCATGACGTCGAGCGCCGGGTTATCCAGCTCAACCCGCTCGGGCAGGATGCAGGCAGGGCGCAGCAGGCCGGCGCTCTTGTCGAGATTGCGGGCGGGCAGGCGGGTGTAGGTCAGGGTCATGTCGGATCTCCTTGCATCGTTTTCTGGACTCCATGCGCGCACGCCTTGCGTGCGGTGCTGGAAACGACAATCCTGTTCCTCGGCGTGCCGCCTGTCCATTCAAGATTTTTTAGCCTGACATAAATTGTTCTTGCTTGATCGGGAGGAGGCGGAGCGTAGTGCCGCTGGTTCAACAGGCCATGGCCTGCGCGTGAAACGCCGAAGGCCCGCCGATGAAGGTGGCGATGAAATGGTAGCTGTGGTCGTAGTCCTCCTGCATTCGCAGCGTGAGCGGGATGCCGCGGGTCGATGATGCCGAACTTCCATGACATCCATAACGCACGCAGGGTCGGGCGAATCTAGCCGGCCTGCAGCAGCAGCTTCTGAAATGCGGCCTCGAACAGTTTGACGCCGTCGTCCTGCAGGGTATTGCCGACGGCATCCATGTCGAGGCCCAGGCGGGCCAGTTCCGCCATCTGTGCCTCGGCTTCAGCGACGCCTTGCGCCACACGCGGCACCGGATCGCCGTGGTCGCGCAGTGCGGCGAGCGTCTTGTCGGGCAGGGTATTGATGGTTTCCGGGCCGATCAGCGGCTCGACATACAGCAGGTCGCGGTAGTCCGGATTCTTCACGCCAGTGCTCGCCCACAGCAGGTACTGCGGCGTGGCGCCCTGCTGCGCCAGCGTGGCGAAGGCCTCGCCATGAAAAATCCGCAGATAGCGTTGATACGCGAGCTTGGCCATCGCCACCGCGGCCTTGCCGCGCAGCGACAGCGCCGCCTGGGTGCCGATGGCGGTCAATTGCGTGTCGACCAGCGTATCGACGCGCGACAGGAACAGGCTGGCCACCGCCTTGCTGCGGCGCACGTCGGCGCCGGCTTGCACGCGTGCGCTGAGGCCGCGGATATAGGCATGGAAGACCGCCTCGGTCTGGGCTATCGAGAACAGCAGGGTCACGTTGACGTTGATGCCGAGCGTGGTCAGCGCTTCGAATGCGCTGACGCCTTCGGGCGTGCCCGGCACCTTGATGAGCAGGTTGCGGCGGTTCACGGCGGCGGACAGGCGTTGCGCCTCTTCCACCGTGCGCGTCGAGTCGTAGGCCCAGCGCGGCGCGACTTCCAGGCTGACGTAGCCGTCGTTGCCGCCGCTGGCTTCATGGGTGGGCAGCAGCAGATCGCAGGCAGCCTGGATGTCGGGGATGACCAGCGCCTCGTAGCGCCGCTCGACATCCGGTTCGCCGGCTTTCAACCGTGCCAGGTCGTCGGCGTAGTAGGGACTGGTGGCCAGGGCGTTCTGGAAGATCGACGGATTCGAGGTTACGCCCGAGACGCCGTCCTCGGCGATCAGCCTGGCCAGCGTGCCGTCATGGAGCAGGCTGCGCGACAGGTTGTCCAGCCAGAGGCTCTGGCCGAGGGTGGTGACGTGTTGCGTGGTGTTCATGGGCGGTCCTCGCATGAGTGAGATGTTCAGGATAGAACATGTGCATGACGGCAAGTTCAACGGACCGGGCCGATCCGTGCCAGAAGCCGCGCCTGTGCTAGACTCCGGCGCATTCTTTCGGCTTTTTTCCGGCTAAATTCCATGTCTGGCAGCACACTCGGCAAACTGTTCTGTGTCACCGTGTTCGGCGAATCGCATGGCCCTGCCATCGGCTGCGTGGTCGACGGCTGTCCGCCCGGCATGGCGCTTGCCGAAGCCGACATCCAGCACGACCTCGACCGCCGCAAGCCCGGCACCTCGCGCCACGTCACCCAGCGCCGCGAATCCGATACCGTCGAGATTCTCTCCGGTTTGTATGAAGGGAAGACGACAGGCACGCCGATCGCGTTGCTGATCCGCAACGAGGACCAGCGCAGCAAGGACTACGGCAACATTGCCGAGACCTTCCGCCCGGGCCATGCCGACTACACCTATACGCAGAAATACGGTTTCCGCGATCCGCGCGGGGGCGGCCGCTCGTCGGCACGCTTGACCGCGCCCATCGTCGGCGCCGGCGCCATCGCCAAGAAATGGCTGGCTGAAAAATACGGCATCGTCATCCGCGGCTACATGAGCGCGCTGGGCCCGATCGACGTGCCCTTCGAATCATGGGACGAGATCGGCAACAATGCCTTCTTCGCGCCCAGTGCCGCCATCGTGCCCAAGCTCGAGGAATACATGGACGCGCTCAGGAAGTCGGGCGACTCGGTCGGCGCCAGGATCAGCGTGATGGCCGAGAACGTGCCGCCCGGCTGGGGCGAGCCGCTCTACGACAAGCTCGATGCCGATCTCGCCCACGCGCTGATGGGCCTCAACGCTGTCAAGGGTGTGGAGATCGGCGACGGCATGGAGGCGGCGCGGCAACTGGGCACCGAACACCGCGACGAGATCACGCCCGCAGGCTTCCTCTCCAACCACGCCGGCGGCGTGCTCGGCGGCATCTCGTCCGGCCAGGCCGTCGTCGCGCACATTGCGATCAAACCCACCTCGTCGATGCGCCTTCCTGGCCGCTCGGTCGACCTGCACGGCCAGCCGATCGAGGTCGTCACCCACGGCCGCCACGATCCCTGCGTCGGCATCCGCGCCACCCCGATCGCCGAGGCGCTGATGGCGATCGTGCTGATGGATCACGCACTGCGCCATCGCGCGCAATGCGGTGACGTGGCCAGCGGCACGCCGGTGGTGCCGGGCCGGGCGGGCTGACCGTACCGTCCGCATGATGCAGCGCCTCATTCTCGCGCTGCTGTTCTGGATCGCGTTCGGCCCCGCCGCGGCCGCATCGCTCGCCGTCGTCGATGAACAGATCGCCGCGCATCCGGGCGCGACCGGTGCCTACGTCCTCGATACCGGCGAGGAGGCGCTGCTGGCGCGTGCCTGGCTCGCCGACCACGCCGAGCGCTCGATCGAGGTGCAGTATTTCATCTGGAGCACCGACAACATCGGCATCCTGGCTGCCGAAGCGCTGCTGCGCGCAGCGGATCGCGGCGTCAAGGTGCGCGTCATCGTCGATGACATGCTGATCGACGTGCCCGACAAGACGCTGTTGGCCCTGGCCAGGCATCCCAATATCGAGATTCGCATCTACAACCCCGTGCATCATGTCGGCACGCCGTTCTACAAGCGCGCGCTCAACGTGCTGACGGATTTCCGCGGGGCGAACCAGCGCATGCACGACAAGACCTTCATCGTGGATGGAAAGGTGGCGATCACCGGCGGCCGCAACATGGCGGACGAATATTTCAATTACGACCACGCCTACAATTTTCGCGACCGCGATGCGCTGCTGCTGGGTGCGGCGGTCAAGACCATGCAGGCGAGCTTCGCCGCCTTCTGGGACAGCCCGCTCGCGGTGCCCGTGGCGTCGCGCTACGACGGCTGGGGCCTGATGAAGAAAAATGTGCATGTCGACGACGCCGAGGTGCAGCAGGTGTTCAAGGATTTGCATGACTATGCCCGCTCGCCCGAGAACCTTGCGCCCGAGGTGCGCGAGGCGATCAACGCGACGCCGGAAAGCTTCGATCGTCTGGCACGCGAATTGGCGTGGGGGCAGGTCGAGTTCATCCACGACATCCCCGGCAAGAACGACAACCGCTGGCAGCTGAATGGGGGCGGCCAGACCTCGGCGGCCCTGGCGCAACTGGTGGAGGCGGCGCGCGAATCGATCGTCATCGAGTCGCCTTATCTGGTGCTGTCCGACAAGGCGCTGGCGCTGTTCAAGGCCGCCGTCGCGCGCGGGGTCAAGGTACGCATCCTGACCAACTCACTCGCGTCCACAGACAACTTCCCGGCATTCTCGGGCTATCGCAATCAACGCAGGAAACTGCTGAAAATGGGCCTGGAAATTCATGAATACAAGCCCGATCCCGCCAACCGGAAGATGCTGATGTCGCGGGTGAACCCGCCCGACACGCCGCCGGTGTTCGCCTTGCATGCCAAGAGCATGGTGGTGGACGGTCGGATCGCGTACATCGGGACCTACAACCTCGATCCGCGTTCGGAAAACCTCAACACCGAGGTCGGCGTGGTCGTGCACCATGCGGTGCTGGCGAAGCAGGTGCAAGCCCTGATCGAAGCCGACATGCAGCCTGAAAACAGCTGGAACGCGGCGGACGAGCCCGACCAGTACGTCCCGTTGACCAAGCGCGGCCAGATGCGCTTGTGGCGGCTGCTGCCGCTCAAGCCCGTGCTGTGAGCGGTCGCTTGGCCTGGATCAGACCCGGGGCATTGCCGAATCCGTGGCTTGCGCTAAGGTTCGAATTCCAGTGAATTGACGGTACGCCAGGGTTTGCCCCATGAGACTTCCCATCAGCCTGAAGATATTCAGCATCACCACCGCGCTACTGGCGCTGATGGTCGTCGTCACCTGGCTGTCGGTGCTCAACTTCCGCCAGCTCAACAACCAGGTGCGGGCGCTCTCCGACTACTACCTGCCGCTGCAGCAGCAGGTGGCGAGCGTGGAAATCCTCATCCGCGACCAGATGGTGCACATGGAGCGGGTGATGGCGGGCATGGAGGTTGCCAAGCCCGATCCGGAATTCCTTGCGAAGGAATCGAACGCCTTCGACATGCGCGGGATCAACGCCGACCAGATCGTCGACTCCTCGCTGCGCATGCTGAATGATGCCGAAGCGGAGAAGGGGATCGAGCTCGACCGCGTCACGCTCGCCGTGCTGGGCAAGGAACTGCCCCTGATCCAGACCACGCGCCAGCATTTCCACGCGACCTTCCGCCAGTTTCAGATCGAGGCCCAGGAAGGGACGCCGCGCTCGGAAAAGATCGTGCGCGACGCCCTGCTGCGCGAGAAGGACGCCGTCGACGTCGAGATCGGCAAGACCATCGACCTGCTCAACAAGCTGACCCAGGACACCGCTAGCCAGGCCAAGGCCGAGGAGGCGCGCGCCACCACCCTCAACTGGATCGTCACCGCCATCGCCACCGCGCTTGGGCTGATCTTCGCCGCGTTCGTCACGCGCTCACTGGTCGACCCGGTCAAGCGCCTCTTGGGCGGCACGCGCGCGGTGGAAGCGGGCGACCTCGACGTCGAAATTCTGGTACGGACCCACGACGAACTAGCCACGCTCGCCACCTCCTTCAACCACATGGTGGTCGGGCTACGCGAGAAGGAGCGTATCCGCACAACCTTCGGCCAGTACGTCGACCCGCGCATCGTCAAGAGCCTGCTGGAAAGCCGTATCCCGGCCGACAAGGGCGAGCGCCAGGTGATGACCGTGTTCTTCTCCGACCTGGCCGGCTTCACCCGCATGTGCGAAGGCCTCACGCCGGATGCCGCGGTGCGCTTCCTCAACCGCTACTTCTCGATGATGGCCGAGGTGATCCGCGGCCGGCAGGGCATCGTCGACAAGTACATCGGCGACTCGGTCATGGCCTTCTGGGGTCCACCCTTCACCGATGCCGCCGACCACGCACGGCTTGGCTGCCTCGCCGCGCTCGAGCAGATGAAGAAGATGGACGACTTCCGTACGGGCCTGCCCGACCTCTTCGGCGTCCGCCACGGCCTGCCCGAGGTCAACGTGCGCATGGGCATCGCCAGCGGCGACGTGACGGTCGGCAACATCGGCTCCGAGACCTCGCGCGGCTACACCGTCATCGGTGACACCGTGAATCTCGCGTCACGGCTGGAGCAGGCCAACAAGTTCTACGGCACGCGCATCCTGGTCAGCGAGGGCACGCGCGACCTGACAGGCGACACGCTGGCCTTCCGCGAGATCGACAGCCTGCGCGTCGCCGGCAAGTTGGAGCCGGTGCGGGTTTACGAGCTGCTGGGGCTGGCTGCCGAGGCGAGCGACACCACGCGCAAGGCGGTGCAGGCGTATGAAGAAGGACTCGCGCGCTACCGCGCGCAGGAGTGGGAGGCAGCCGAGGCGGCGTTCCGTGTATGCCTGGCGAATGCGCCGGGCGACCAGCCCAGTCAGGTCATGCTGGAGCGTATTGCGGAGTTCCGGCAGACGCCGCCGGAGACAGGGTGGGATGGGGTTTGGGTGGCAGCGAGTAAATAAGCGTGCGCCCAGGTCACGTCATTTGGCCGCGCCGAATCCCGGCTGCGACAAAGATGCCAGGGCCCGGAACGCAGGCTTGGCAAAATAGTAGCCTTGGAACAACTCGACACCGAAGCCTTGCAAGGTCTCCAGTTCTTCCCGGGTTTCGATACCCTCGGCAATCACCCGGACGTCCAGCTCATTGCACACTTGGATGATGCCGCGAGCGATCGCCCGCCGCCCCTTGTCCTGGTCGATGTTGCGGATCAAGGCCATGTCGAGTTTGACCAGATCGGTCTGGATTTCAGCCAGGAGGTTCAGGCCTGAGTAGCCGGCGCCGAAATCGTCGATGGCGGTCAGAAAGCCCCGTTGCTGGTAGTGCTGCACGATCTCGCGCAGGTGGGCATGGTCGTCGACCTTCTCGCCTTCGGTGATCTCGAAAATGATGCGCTCGATTGGAAATCCGAACCTCTCGGCAGCCTCGAGCGTGGTGCGGATGCACAACTCCGGGCGATAGACGGCGTTCGGCATGAAATTGATGCTGAGGAAGCAAGGGACACCGAGCTCGCTGGCGATCTCGATCGCCTTGACGCGGCAGGCCTGGTCGAAGCGGTAGCGGTTGGCTTCATTCACGTGCTCAAAGATCTGCCCGGCCGGCTCGTTTTGCAGGCCGCGGACCAGGGCCTCCTGGGCGAAGATCTCGTGGGTTGTGGTGTTCACGATCGGCTGGAACGCCATGGTGAAATCAAAGTCTAGCCCTGCGCCGTTGGCGCATTCGATACAACTGAGTGCCCGATAGTTTTTCTCTGTACTCAACGCGAGATACTCCGAAATAAGGATGAGGCGATTGCGCGACTGATCGCCGTTCTTGGTTCGATCATGATTCGCCCTGGACGTTGGAGCTGCGCAGCCAGCGTTGCTTGATTACTCGACGACGCCCTCATCCCCATGACATGTACACCCCGCCTCGGTGCTGCTCGTGTTGTCGCAGCAGATGATCTTGCCGGCGCGGCAACCGCAGACGCCCTTGTGTCCGGAGCAGCAGTTGATCTGGGCCACGCGGTCGCCTTTGGCGCGGGCGAGGCAGGCCTGGGCTGCGACCGCGTCGTGCCGGGCGGTGGCGAGCAGGGCGCTGGCGTTCGAGTCGGCTGCAGCCGGCAGCGAGAAGAATAGCGGGGCGAAAGCCAGGACGGCGAGCAGGGGTCGGATGTGCATGGAAGTCTCCTTGTGAGAAACGGGCTGCCTCACTATAGCCGATCGGGCGCGGTCTTACGCGTCGCGCAGCAGCAGCCCGAGCATCAGCGCGGCGCAAACCAGGATCCCCGCCAGCAGCGCGAAGGCGCTGCCGTAGCCGGCGACGCCGACCATCCAGCCGGTGAGCACCGGGCCGATCGACTGGCCGACGTCCATCACCGTGCGCAGCACGCCCATCGACGAGCCGTAACGGCCGTCGCGGGTGAGGTCGGCGACGAGCGCGGAGGTGGACGAGGTGACGGTGGCGAAGCCGACGCCAAACGCCAGGCTCAGCAGTGACAGCGTGAGGAAGCCGGGGGCTACAGGCAGCAGCACGACGCTCGCAGCACCGACCAGCAGGCCGGGCAGGATGACGCGCCGTCGCCCCACGCGGTCGGACACCTTGCCCATCAGCGGCTTGGCGAACACGATGCTGACCAGCTGCACGCCGAGGATGACGCCTATCTCCCACGCCGGGATGCCGAGCGAGGACGCATACAGCGCGAGGAAGGCCTCGACGGCGCCGAACACCAGGTACTGCGCGGCCTCGGTCAGGCTCACCAGCATGATGCGGCGATCGCGCAGCACGGTGGCGAGGCTCGCCCAGAAATGCGGCAGTTCGAGCTTCTTTTTCGGCTGCGGGGTGTGGTCGGCGAGCAGCAGGCCGACCCCCAGCGCCAGCACGCCGCTGACGGCGCAGGCGAGGTAGACGGCGTGGAAACTCGCCAGCGAGATCAGGCTGCCGCCCAGAAAGGGCGCGATCGAACGCCCGACGATGGTGACCGAGGAATAGGTGGAGAGCCGGGCCGCGCGGTCGGTCGTGTAGCGTTCGGCGATCGCCGCGTTCGCCACGGTGCCGAAAATCGCGGTGGCGAAGCCGTGGTAGAAGCGCACGGCCATCAATTGCGCGGCGGTGCCGACCAGCAGATACAGGAAGGGCGCAGTGGCGAACACGAGCAGCGAGGCCAGCAGCAGGCGCCGCGAGCCGAGATGGTCGGACAGCGCGCCGGCGGGGTAGCTGATGAGGATTCCCGGAATCGTCGAGGCCATGACGATCCAGCCGATTTCGGCCGGCGTGGCGTGGAGCGCGTGGGCGAACAGCGGCAGGACCGGGGTTTTCGACAGCGTGGAGCTCAGGATGGCCAGCCCGCCGATGAGCGAAATCAGGACGAAGAAGGACGGGCGGGCGGGTTTCATCGGGGACAGCTGCGGGGACGCGGTCGGGTTTGCCTAGAATGTAGTGGAAATCCTGCCGTGTGCGAATCCCGAGGAAGCGTGGAAACCCCTAACCCGCCTGTCAGCGCCCCGCCGGTCCTGTTTGGCGCATTCGACCGCCACAACTTCGGCGACCTGCTGTTTCCCCATCTGCTGACGGCTCTGCTGCCCGGCCAGCCCTTCTCGTTTGCGGGACTGATCGAGTGCGATCTGCAGGCCTTCGGCGGCCACCGGGTCAACGCGCTGGGCGCGGCGCGGCCCGCCCGGCTGATCCATGCGGGTGGCGAGCTGTTGACCTGCACGGCCTGGCAGGCTGCAGTCATGCTGCTCGATCCGGATGCGGCGGCAGGCGCGATCGCGCGCTACGACAGCGACCCGGCTGCGGCTGCCGCATGGGCGGCCCGCCAGCTTGGCACGCCACGCCTCGCACCCTATGTGGCGGGACGCGAGGTACTGACGCCGGGCGGGACCTTGATCTTCAATGCCGTGGGCGGCGTGGACTGGAGGCATCTGCCGCTTGCGCATCGCGAAGCGGTGAAGACAACCCTCGGGCAGGCGGACTGGGTCAGCGTGCGGGACCATCTGACGCAGGCCGCACTACGAGCAGAGGGCCTCGATTTCCCGCTGTGTCCCGACCCGGCCGTGATGGTGGCGGACCGTTTCGGCGAGACGATTGCAGCGCACCAGCGGCAGGGCGCAGTACAGGCGATGCGGGAGGCCTTTCCCCATGGCTACCTGGCGGTCCAGTTCAGCGCCGACTTCGGCGACGACGCCACGCTGGATGCCCTGACGCGGGAGTTGTCCGGGGTGGCGGCGGAGACCGGGCTGGGGCTGGTGTTCTATCGTGCCGGTGCGGCCCCCTGGCACGACGATGCAAAGCTCTACGCACAATTGCAGCAGCGGCTGCCGCCCGGCGCGGCGTGCCTGTTCGGATCGCTGCATCTGTGGGACATCTGCGCGCTGATCGCCGCCAGCCGTGGCGCGGTCGGCAGCAGCCTGCACGGGCGGATCGTCGCGCTGGCCCATGGCCTGCCGCGGGTCAGCCTGATCCCGCCGCAGCAGGGCGTGCGACCGGTCAAGACCGCCGCCTTCGCCGAAACCTGGGAGCCGGATGCGGTCCCCCGCAGCGTGACGGTCGAGGCGCTCGAACGCGCAATGATGCAGGCGCTGGCCGTGCCTGCTGGCGTGCTGCGGGACAACGCGGCGCATCTGCGCGAGCGTTATCTGCACAGCCAGGCGCAGTGGACAGGCTTGCTGATATCCGGATCGGGCCGGCCAGCCGGTCTTGCGCAATAATCCGGAAACCCTACAAAAAAACTGCCTTCACACCATGCCGACCGTTCCGCTGTCTCCCACCGACCTGCGCCTGACCATCGATCCCGCCACGCTCGGGTTTGCCGATACTGCCGAACTGGCGGACGAGGCCCTGCCGTGGATCGGCCAGGCGCGCGCCGAGGTGGCGGCCCGCTTCGGCCTCGGCATGGACCAGCCCAACTACAACCTGTTCGTGCTGGGCGAGGTCGGCAGCGGCCGTTCCTCGCTGCTCCGGCAGGCGATGGTCGAGGCGGCGGCCAAGCGGCGGGTGCCGCCGGACCTGTGCTATCTGCACAACTTCGACACCCCCGAGCGGCCCCTGGCCCTGCGCCTGCCGGCGGGCGAAGGGCGGCTGCTGCGCCAGCTGCTGACGCAGGCGGTGAAGAACCTGCAGGCCGAGATTCCGCCGCAGCTTGGCGGGCAGGACTACAAGACCGAGAGCGAACGCATCGAGAAGGCCTGGAAGGACGACGTGGCGCGGCACTATGCCGAGCTGTCGGCGTTTGCCGAGGCGCGCAGCTTTTCGCTGCACCGCGAGGCCGGGCGCATGGTGTTCACCCTCATCGGCAAGAAGGGGCAGGCGCTCACGGAGGACGAGGTGCTGGCGCTGCCGAAGACGCGCCGCGCGGCGGTGGAGCAGGCCGAGCAGGAGCTGCGCGCCGAGATCGCCCGCTACATCGAGAAGACCCAGCCGCTGGAGCGCGCGATGAACGAAGCGCTGGCGGCGCTGCGGCGGCAGGTGGTGAGGCCGCTGGTCGAACGCGAGCTGCAGGCGATCCGTGACGGGCTGAGGAAGCAGATCAAGGATGCCGCCAAGCTCAACGCCTGGCTCGATGCGCTGGAACGCGACCTGTTCGACAATCTGGAGCTGTTCAACGGCGGCGAGGACGAAGAAGGGCGGCAGGAGGAATTGCAGGCCGCGCTGGCGCGCTACCGGGTCAACCTCGTCGTGGACAACGGCGGGCTGACGGGTGCGCCCGTGATCGTCGAGGACAACCCGCTGTTCCGCGCGCTGTTCGGCAGCATCGAATACCAGTCCGAAAACGATGTGCTGGTGACCGACTTTTCGCGCATCCGCGCCGGCAGCCTGCTGCAGGCGCACGGCGGCTTCCTCATGCTGCATCTGCGCGACGTGCTGGCCGATCCGCTGGTATGGGAGAAGCTGCGGCGCTTCCTGCGCAGCGGGCGGTTGCAGATCGAGGAGCCGGGCGTGTCGTTCTCGCCGATCGCTGCAGTATCGCTGGTGCCGGAGGCGGTCGACGTCGAAGTCAAGCTCGTGCTGATCGGCTCGCGCGACCAGTATTACGAACTGCAGGAGGCCGCGCCGGAGTTCACCCGCCATTTCCGCGCCAAGGTGGATTTTGCCGACAGCTTCCTGGCCAGTGCCACCACCCGCCGTGCCTCGGCGATTTTTGTCGCCCACGTCTGCCGCGAACATGGCCTGCCGCACTTCTCGGCGGCGGCGGTGGCGCGCCTGCTCGAGGAGTCGCATCGCGAGGCGGGCGACCAGGCACGCGAGAGCGCGATCTTTGCGCGGACCGAGGCGATGGTGATGGAAAGTGCGGCGATCTGCCGTGCGCGCGGACCGGGTCAGGTGACAGCGGCGGATGTCGAGACGGCGCTCGCCGCGCATGCCGCGCGCCACGGTTACCCCGAACAGCGGCTGCGCGAGGAGATCGCGGAAGGCGACGTGCTGATCGACCTGCACGGCGAGCGCCTGGGTCAGGTCAACGGCCTCACCCAGATCGACCTCGGCGATTACCGCTTCGGCCTGCCGGTGCGGCTGTCGGCACGCGTCCATGCCGGCGAGGACGGCCTGCTCAACATCGAGCGCGAGGTCGAACTGTCCGGTCCGATCCACGACAAGGGCGTGTTCATCCTGCAGTCCTACCTGGCTGCGCTGTTCGCACATTTGGCGCCGCTATCCCTCAACGCCTCCATCGCCTTCGAACAGCAATATCACGAAGTGGAAGGGGATTCCGCCTCCTGCGCCGAGCTCTATGCCCTGCTGTCGGCGCTGTCGGGCCTGCCGCTGAAACAGGGCATCGCCGTCACCGGTGCGGTCAACCAGCACGGCGAGGTGCTGCCGGTGGGCGGCATCAACGAAAAGATCGAGGGCTGGTTCTCCGTCTGCGAGACCGCCGGCCTGGACGGCAGCCAGGGCGTGCTGATCCCCGCGCGCAACCGGCGCCATCTGATGCTGGCGCCGCGCGTGGTCGAGGCGGTCGCCGGGGGGCGCTTCCATATCCATACGGCGCAGCTGGCGACCGAGGGGATCGAGCTGCTGACCGGGGTGGCAGCGGGCGAGCCGAACGCAGCGGGACACTATCCCTCCGACAGCGTGTTGGGGCAGGCACAGGAGGCGTTGCTGGCGTTTCGCCGCGCCTGCCAGCAGCAGGAGCATACGCGGGCGCCACGCCGGCATTTCCGTGCTGCCGACCGTCCGCAGCGGCGTTAGCCGCCAGCGGCCGGACGGGGTCTGAACTATAGTGAAAGTCGTTCATTTCTTTGCCAGGAGACGATCATGAACGCACTTCACCGCATGGCGCGCTTTCTCGACGAGCACATGATTCCATTCGACATCGTCGCGCACCCACACACGCACACCAGCGCCGAAACGGCACGTGCGGCAGGGATTCCGTCCAACCGCGTGGCCAAGGGCGTGCTGCTCGACGGCGTCGGCTGCCAGATGGTGGCGATGATCCCTGCTGACCAGGAAGTCCATCTCGGCAGGCTGGGCCTCGACCACGGCGTGGAATTCAGCCTGGCCGACGAAGCCAGCGTGAGCCGCCTGTTCGGCGAATGCGAGCCCGGCGTGGTACCGGGTCTACCGAATGCCTGGGGCGTGGAAATGGTGTGGGACGACGATCTGATGGCGCAACCGGATGTCTATCTGGAGGGGGGCGACCACGAACGCCTGCTGCACATCGAGACCCGCTATCTGCGCGACATTTTCGGCGATGCGCCGCACTGCCACTTCAGCCAGCCGCGCATGCAGCACATCGCCTGACTGCCGCCTCAGTGCGGGACCATGGCCATCAGGCGCCGGGCCGATTCGGTAAAGGGTATGAGTTGGCGGATGCGTTCCGTGTCTGGCGGGTGGGCAGCGGCAATGCCGCCCCCATCGCCGTCGCCCGGGTGGAAATAGGCCAGCGCGCCTTTTTCGAGACTGCAGCCGCAGACCTGCGCCGCCAGCAGTGAACCGAGCCAGTCGGCTTCGCGTTCCTGTTGTTTCCACAAAGGGGACAGCTTGAGTGCCAAGCCGAAATCGCCATTGGCTAGCTGCATGGCGTCATCGCCGTCGTGGGTCCAGTAGGGAGGCTTGCCGGAATAGACGGACAGGGCGATGGCGTCCTCGTCGAAGTGGCGCTGTGCAATGTGGACGATTTCGTGTCCGATCACAAACGCCAGTTGGCAGGATGGCAGCTTCTGCGCCGAAGGCGACAACACGATGACATTCGGCGCAAGGGAATAGGCATCGCCCTCGCTGTCGTCCGGTGCACGCTTGAAATGCACGTCGGACAGGCCGGCGAGTTGGGCCATGCGGGTCCAGGTGGGCTGCGGGTCGAGGTCCGAGCATCCGGGACAGGGCGGGTCGGTCCAGGCATAGTGGCGAAAAGTCGGGGCATCCGGGAACCAGACTGCGGCGGCAGGCTGCGCGGCATGCGCATGAAGGAAACTTGCGCACAGAAGCAGGCTCAGACCTACGCCGTATCTGACGCCTGACCATGCTGAATGATCTGTCAGGGTGAACATCGCTTCCCCTTTCACAATTGCCGCTTCTGTGAATATAGTCGGCCTTGACGCGACTATTCTTGATGGCCCTGCAGCAAGAAACTACCGAGCACGATGAATCAGAATGCAAGAGAACGAGCCTAATCCCCATCGTCAGCTTGGTCGCGGCATGGCCTTCGTCGCCAGCCTGCTGGTTCTGGGAATGTTCTATCTCTATTTCGAGAACAGTCTGCAGGCACGCGACCATCCCAATCGCGACCTGCAACTCGCGCCGGGTGCCGAACTGGTCCTGAAGCGCAGCGGCAACGGACACTATGTTTTTCCGGGGGCGATCAATGGCCGGCCGGTCAGCTTCCTGCTCGATACCGGCGCCACCCTGGTATCGGTGCCGGCCCATCTGGCGGGTGAGCTCGGACTCGAGGCCGGCGCGTATCAGCAGTCGATGACCGCCAACGGCACGGTAACCACCCGTGCCACCCGGATCGGCGCACTGGCCTTCGGGCCCTTCGTGCTGCGCAATGTGCCGGCCAGCCTCAATCCCGGCATGGCGGAGGATCAGGTATTGCTGGGCATGAGCGTGCTGAAGCACCTGGAATTCACCCAACGCGGTGACACGCTGGTGTTGCGCCCGCTGGCAGGCGGATGAAAAAAATCTTGGACATCTGAATCTTATGTGTTATCAATACACCATCTGTTGGATTCAAGCTTTAAATTGCGGTACCTCTGGTAAGCCTTTTTCCTTGAAATTCGATCGATGGAGCATGTCGCTCAATTTTTTTAGATAGATAGGAAACAAGATGGAAACGGGTACTGTTAAGTGGTTCAACGATGCAAAAGGTTTTGGTTTCATCACTCCGGATAACGGCGGCGAGGACCTCTTTGCACATTTCTCCGCAATCAACTCCAGCGGCTTCAAGTCCCTGCAGGAAAACCAGAAAGTCAGCTTCGAAGTGACGACTGGCCCCAAGGGCAAGCAAGCTTCGAACATCCAGGTCATGTCGTAATCTTTTCGACCTGATGTGAAAAAACCCCGGTTCGCCGGGGTTTTTTTATTTATGCCCTCTGGGTATTGATGCCGTTCGGGCATTTTTGCGTTTCAAGCGAGACCTCCCCATGGCGCTCAAAGCCACCATCTACAAAGCCGACCTGCAGATTGCCGACATGGACCGCCACGTCTACGGTGACCATGCGCTGACGATTGCACGCCATCCTTCCGAAACTGACGAACGCATGATGGTGCGGGTGCTGGCCTACGCGCTGCATGCGCAGGAAGGCATCGCCTTCACCAAGGGCCTGTTCGATGTCGACGAGCCGGAAGTGTGGGTGAAGAACCTGGTGGGCGAGATCACACTGTGGATCGATCTCGGCCAGCCCGACGAGGCGCGCATCCGCCGCGCGTGCGGTCGCGCCGAACAGGTCGTGGTGCTCTGCTACAGCAGCAGTTGCGACGTGTGGTGGAAGCAGGTCGCCGGCAAACTCACGCGCTTTGCCAATCTGACCGTGTTGCAGCTGCCCGCCGAAACCAGCCAGGCGCTGGCGGCACTGGCCGCACGCAGCATGCGCCTGCAATGCATGGTGCAGGATGGCGAAATCTGGATCAACACCGACACCGCCAGCGTACCGGTGAAGCTGGCTACGCTTCAGGCGGCGGCATAAGCCTCATTTCGCGGGCGGACAGTTCTTGATGCACACCGTCTCGGTCACGCGCTGGCCGCCGCAGCCGACGAAACAGGTGTCGTAGGCCGGCAGGCAGCCGCAGTCGGCCTTGCACTCGGATTTTTCCAGTTGCGCGCGCACGCCTTCACGCGTCGGCATCACCGGTTCGCGATAGGGCGGCGGGAAATAGGGCCCCGGCCACGGGTCCCACCAGTAAGGGTAGAAGGGGTAGCGGTTCATCCAGTCGAACTGCATCTGCATTTCATAGTGCCGCAACGCCGCCGCATACTGCTTCAACTCGAGTTCGTACTTTTTCAGCGCATCGAGATAGCGTGCTTCCACCTGGGGTTCGAGCGCTTTCACGCAGGCCTGGTAGCGGGTCTGGCAATCGTTCTGGCAGGTCGCTTTCTTGGCATCGCAGCTCTGCACGCAGGCGCGGCCCTGCGCGTCGGCTGGCGGGATCAGCCGGACGGTCGTCTGGTATTGCGGCGTGGCGCAGCCGGCCAGGGCTGCGAACAGGGCAGCCGCGATGAAGCGAAACGGCGAAGCGGGCAGGCGCATGATTCGATCCGCAAAATTAACGATGCCTTCGAAGCATAGGATGGTTTGCGGCTTATGGGGTTCCCAGAAAACGTGCTTCGAGTTCCTGCAGGTTGAGTTCAACCAGGATCTGCTGCAGGCGTTCCCGTGCGTTGCGGCGCGGCGCGTTTGCCTGGGTGGCGATGATGAGTTCGTTCTTCAGCGAGTGCTCCCAGCCCACCAGCTCGGTGACAGTGACCGCATAGCCGTGCGATTCCAGCTGCAGGCAGCGCAGCACGTTGGTCAGCTGGCTGCCGAATTCGCGGGTGTGGATCGGGTGGCGCCAGATTTCCGACAGCGGGGTTTTGCCGAAGGATTCGTTCTTGTGCTTGCGCAACACGGCCGCGACCTCGGCCTGGCAGCACGGCACCAACACGATGTGGCGGGCCTGTTTGGCGAGCGCGAACTGGATGGCGTCGTCGGTCGCAGTATTGCAGGCATGCAGCGCGGTGACGATGTCGATGCGTGGCGGCAGGCTCTCGGTGGTGATCGATTCCGCGACCGTGGCATTCAGGAACGACATGCGCTCGAACCCCAGTCGGGCCGCCAGTTCGCGTGACTTTTCCACCAGGTCGTCGCGCGTCTCGATGCCATAGATGTGCGCACCGGGACGCGCCTTCAGGAACAGGTCATACAGGATGAAGCCCAGATACGACTTGCCGGCGCCGTGGTCGGCGAGCGTCAGCGTGTCCTGCCGGCCCAGCACGTCGTCCAGCAGCGGCTCGATGAAGTTGCACAGGTGATACACCTGCTTCAGCTTGCGGCGGCTGTCCTGGTTGAGCTTGCCGTCGCGCGTGAGGATGTGCAGTTCCTTCAGCAGCTCGACCGACTGTCCGGGGCGCAGCACCTCGGCCAGCGGGTCGGTGTAGGCCGCTTTTGGCGCGCGGCTGGCGAGGGGGGCGGCGCGCTTCATGCCGGGCCGAGCAGGCGTACTTCGCGCTGCGGGAAGGGAATCTGGATGCCGCGCTCGCGGAAGGTTTCCAGCACGGCCTGCGTGACCTCACCCCCTGTGACGTAGAAATCGGCCGTCGCAGTCCAGGGGCGGATCGCGATCTGCACGCTGGAATCGGTCAGCGCCAGCACGCGGATGAAAGGCTCCGGTTCCTGCAGGATCTTCGGGTGCGCGCGCAGCAAGTCCTGAATGGTGGCAAGCGCTTGCCGGATGTCGGTGTCGTAAGCCACGTTGACGATCACGTCGAGCTGTCGCAGCGTGCCGAAATTGTGCAGGATCTCGCCGACGATCTTGCGGTTGGGGATGACGATGCGCGAGCGATCGGGATGGCTCAGCACGGTATTGAACAGCTTGATATCCTCGACCGTGCCCTCCTCGTCGACGATGGAAATGTATTCGCCCACGTGGAACGGCCGGGTGAAGAGGATCGTCAGCCCGGCCGCCAGGTTGCCCAGCACACCCTGCATGGCCAGCGCGATGCCCGCACCGGCCACGCCCAGCCCGGCGATCAGCGGCAACAGCTGCACCCCCAGGTTCTGCAGCGCCATGATGAGGAACAGACCCAGCACCAGGATGCGCACGATGCGAACCAGCAGCACGCGTAGCGGCTCGTCGAGCCCGAGTTTCGCCAGCATGGAGTCGACCAGCTTGCCCACCCAGCGCCCGACGTAATAGCCCGCCACCAGGATCAGCAGCGCCACCAGCAGCTTGGGGCCGAACTGGACGGCCAGCTCGATCGCGGTTTTCTTGGCGTATGCCAGCGTTTGCAGTTGTTCGTCCATGATCGGGAAAAGGCAGGGGGAAGACCGAAGGGTATCAAAACCCCCGGCAGGGCAGAACCGGCCGGTTGATCCCGTGGGGACGGTTTCCGGGATAATGCCGACTTGCTGATTCCGATTCCAGATCCAAAGTGGCGCGAAGCCGAGCCGCAGACAGTGCTGTCGCACGGCAAGGCGAAGGCGACAAAGCCAGGTTGGATCTGGAATCGGAATGAAAGGGTTTTACCGTGTCAGTCGTCAATATCTCCTGCTACAAATTCGTTTCCCTCGCCGACCGCGAGGCCTTGAAGGCCGATCTCACCGCGCGCTGCCTTGCCCTCGACCTCAAGGGCACCATCCTGCTGGCGCCGGAAGGCATCAACGTGTTCCTGGCCGGCTCGCGCCAGGCGATCGACGCCATCGTCGCCCATCTGCGCGCCGATCCGCGCTTCGGCGATCTTGCGCCCAAGGAGAGCCTGTCGGCCGAGCCGCCGTTCAAGCGCATGCGGGTGCGGCTGAAGAAGGAAATCATCACCATGAAGCACCCGCTGATCCGTCCGGAGGCGGGCCGTGCTCCCTCGGTGCCGGCCGCGACGCTGAAGCAGTGGCTCGATCGCGGCTGCGACGACGAAGGCCGCCCGGTGGTGATGCTCGATACCCGCAACGACTACGAAGTGGCGGCCGGTACCTTCGAGAACGCCGTCGACTACGACATCGGCGTCTTCAGCGAATTTCCCCCGCGGCTGGCCGCCCATCTGTCCGACTATGCCGGCAAGACCGTGGTGTCGTTCTGCACCGGCGGCATCCGCTGCGAAAAGGCCGCCATCCACATGAAGGCAATCGGCATCGAGCACGTGTACCAGCTCGAAGGCGGCATCCTCAAGTATTTCGAGGAAGTCGGCGGGGCGCATTATCGCGGCGATTGTTTCGTCTTCGACGAGCGCGAGACGCTGAGCGCGGACCTGCAGCCGGCGGCGGGACGCCTGCATCGCTGATCGCCCGGCCCCGACGGGAGGTGACCGCCCTCCATGCGAATAAAAACAAGACAAAACAACTGCTTGTAAAAAAGCACCCGATTGGCACAGGGCTTGCCCGTTACCTGGGGCATTGTTGATCGAACGGGTGTGAGGCGCGCGGCCATTCGTTTTTTCCAACCTCAAGACGGAACAGGGCCTGGCAGACATCATTGCCTTCATCGAACGGGAAGGCATGCTGCAGGCGGCCTGACTACTCTTGCCGCACGATATCGACCGAGATCTCCACCGCCGGAACCGTTCCCCTGTTCTCAAGCCAGTGCAGGGTGTTCCTGTCCTCGGGCCAGCCCACGCCCGGCCCATAGTCCGTCGCGACGCCATTCCGATGGTCCGTGATCATTCCTTGCAGGATGTAGACGGTGCCTGGCCGGTCCTTGTGGTCGTGAAGCGGGCCAAAGACGCCGCCGGGCTCGATGGTCACCATGCGCATTCGAAGTTGGCGCCCGGCCATGCCCTCGATCTCAGGACCCAGGTCAACCGTCGAAAGTAACTTCACCGTCACCCCTTTCGTTTCGGGTGCCATCTGTTCGTTGCTCATCGTGCACTCCTCTCTGTAATTCCAGGGCCAACGCCGAACTGACCGGACCACAATACATGGCTGCTGCGGAGCGGTCATTCCCTGTTGGGTTCCGTGTTGAACGACAAGTTAGACTTCAGCGGACAGGATCTCCTGTTTCTTTCTCTTGAATATCGTTGATGAGGAATTCCATTTCCGAAATTTCACGCCGTTGGGTCTGGACGATTCCATCTGCAAGTTTTCTTACACGGGGGTCTGCGATGCGCGCGCGTTCACTCGTGAGAATCGCAATTGAATGATGGGGAATCATGGCTTCCATCCATGCAACATCTCCCACCGTTACCTGGCTCCTCACGAGCCACAGACCCAAACCGATTAAGCCGATGCCGCCGACGACGATCACTGTGTTGGCGCGTCGATCCTTATACATGTGGCGCATAAAAAATAGCATGACCAGCGACATGCAGCCAGACATGATCAAGGTCATGAACATGCGGGTTTGACTGAACCAAACATGACTGAGTTGATAGGTGTTCAGGTACATCAAACCGAACATCAGCAACGATGCAGCCAAAATCATGAGCAGAAAGTTTCTGTATGGGTGCATCTTCAGCCTCCAGTATCGCAATGATTGTTAATGGTCCTTTCAGTGCCTCATCTTTGGAATGTTGCGTTTTCAAGAGTGACGCGGCTATAGGCATAATCTGCTGCGGATGTAGGCACTCGACGAATTAATGCTGCTGGGCATGGGATCGTGAATGAACCGCTTTCGCCGCATCGACGGTCATTCGATGAACACGCAAGCCGGAACGGTTCCTTGCGGGTCGGCATCCGCGATCCCGCAATCCCCAGCCATCAATTCAGCGCCCGGATCGACTGCATCGGCGGCACGCGCGTGATGTGCCGCGTGGTGAGCCAGCCGCTCATCCCGACCAGCAGGGCGCCGGCCACCGGCAGCGCGAGCCATAGCCACGGATGCAGGCGCAGCGGCAGTTCGAACAGGCGCTGGGCGATCAGCGCCATGGCGATTTCTGCGCAGGCGCTGGCGAGCAGGCCGGCCAGCAGGCCCAGGGCGAGAAATTCGCTCCACAGGCTTTTGGCCAGGTAGGCGCGCTGGGCGCCCAGGGTGCGCAACAGGACAGCCTCCTGCTGGCGGGCGTCGAGGCTGGCCAGCAGCGTGGCGATGACGACGGCGATGCCGGCGGCGAGCAGGAATCCCAGCAGCAACTGGATGGCGCCGATGATCTGGGCGAACACCGCTTCGAGGTTGGCGATGAGCCGGTCCAGTGCGAGCACGGTGATGCCGGGGAACATCTTGATGAAGCTCGGCAATACGCTGGCCGCATCGGGGGGCACGTAGAGGCTGGCGATGGAACTGGCGGGCAGGGCGTCGAGCTGGCCGGGAGCGAAGATGACGAAGAAGTTCGGTTGCATCGAGTCCCATTTCACGCTGCGAATGCTGGTGATGCGGGCGGCGAGCGTCTGGTCGCCGATCCGGAAACCGAGCCGGTCGCCGAGGGCCAGATGCAGGCGTTCGGCCATGCCCGATTCAACCGAGATTTCGGCGACGCGGCGGTCGCCGTGCCAGTGTCCGGCGAGTACGGCATTGTTGGCGGGAAGGGTGGCGGTCCAGGTCAGGTTGAGTTCGCGCCGCAGGCTGTTGGCATCGCGCGCGTCCGGCGGCAGGGTGGACGCGATGGGGACATCATTCTTGGTGGTGAGGCGGCCGCGGACCATGGGATAGAGTGCGGAGGCCTTGAGATGGTGCTGCGACAGGTAGGCGGCGACGGATTGCTGTTGGGCGGGGGCGATGTTGATCAGGAAGTAGTTGGGCGCGTCCGGCGGCAATTGCTGGCGCCAGCCGGCAATGAGATCGCTGCGCACCAGCGCCAGCAGCGCCACGAGAAACAGGGCCAGAGTGAAAGCGCCGAGCTGCAGGGTGCTGTCGAAACGGTGGCGCAGCAACTGGGCGAGCCCGAAGCGTACCGGGCCGTGGCTCATTTTCTGGACACCGCGGCCGGCTGCCAGCGCCAGGCGCGCCAGCAGGGCCAGCACGACGATCAACCCGGCCAGTGCGCCGACGAACACGCCGATCAGCCTGGCGTTGCCTGCATACCAGGCGATCAGCAGCAGCAGCGCCGAGCCGCTGATCGCCGCGCTGAGCCATGCAGCGACCGGCAACGGCGGCAGATCGCGCCGCAGCACCCGCAGCGGCGGCACGCGGACGAGGCGCATCAACGCGGGCAGGCTGGCGCCCGCCAATGCCAGCAGGCCGCTGAAGACGGCAGCGCCCACGGGCGCGAGCCCAAGCGACGGCAGGCGGGTGACGGCATCGGGCAGGACCAGCAGCGCCAGCGCCTGCTGCATCAGCGCGCCGATCGCCACGCCGATCAGGCTGCCCAGCAGGCCCAGCGTGAGCAATTGGACGGCATACAGCGTACGCAGCTGTGCCGTGGTGGCGCCGAAGCATCGCAGCAGCGCGGCCTGGTCGTAATGCCGTAGTGCATGGCGATGGGCAGCGATGGCGATGGCGGCCACCGACAACAGCAGGCTGATCAGCGCGGTGAGCTGGATGTAGCGGTCGGCATTGGCGAAGGCGCCGCGCAGGGTCTCGACGCCTTCGCGCGAGCCGATGAGGCGCTGGGTGCTGTCGAGCCGGGATTTCAGCGCGGCGCTGAATGCGGTGAGCTGCGCCGGGTCGCCGGCAAACTGGTATAGGTAGGTCACGCGACTGCCGGGCTGCAGCACGCGGGTTTTCGCGACTTCATCGGCGCGCATGAAGACGCGCGGCGCGAGGCCGAACACGCCGCCGAGCTGGCCCGGTTCCTCGGCCACGATTCCGGCGATGGTGAAGCGGGCTTCGCCGATCTGCACGCGATCGCCCACTTTGGCCGACAACAGCGGCAGCAGGTCGGGGGCGACATAGATCATGCCGGGTGGCGGCTGCGCGGGACGTGCAGTGCCGGCCGCGAAGGGGCGGTCGGCGATGCGCACGCTGCCGCGCAAGGGATAGGACGCATCGACGGCACGCAGGGTGGCGAGCTGGAAGGCGTCGCCCTTGGCGAGCATGCTGGGAAATTCGAGCGCCTGGCTGCGCGCAAGCGGGCTGGCCGTGCCTGCGCTTTTTGTAACGGCGAGATCGGGCCAGTCTCCGATCGGCCGTGGGCTGGTGACCAGCAGGTCGGCACCGAGGAAGCTGGCACCCTGCTCGCTCATGGCACGCTTCAGGCGGTCGCCGAGAAAACCGGTGGTGCTGACGCTGCCGACACCAATGATCAGCGCCAGCAGCAGCACGCGCCATTCGCCGCTCGCACGTTCGCGCCGCAGCAGCCACAAGCCGAGCCGCGCGAAGCTCATGCAACGGCCTCTTCGCGCGCGCGGCCCGCGACCAGATGCAGCCGGCGCTGGCAGCGCGCTGCCAGCGCGTCGTCGTGGGTGACCAGGATGAGCGTGGTATGGGCGGAGGCGTTTAGTTCGAACAGCAGCTCGATGATGCGTGCGCCGGTGTCGGCGTCGAGGTTGCCGGTGGGCTCGTCGGCGAACACGATTTCCGGATCGGTGGCGAAGGCGCGTGCGATGGCGATGCGCTGTTGTTCGCCGCCGGACAGCTGGCGCGGCGTGTGGGTGGCGCGCGTGGCCAGGCCGACGCGGTCGAGCCAGTGGGCGGCGCGGTCGCGCGCGTCGGGGCGGCCGGCCAGTTCCAGCGGCAACAGGACGTTTTCCAGGGCGGTGAGCGCGGGCAGCAGCTGGAACGACTGGAACACGAACCCGATACGGCCCGCGCGCAGGCGGGCGCGGGCGTCTTCGTCGAGCGCATCAAGACGCTGGCCGAGCAGGGTGATCTCGCCTGCGGAAGGATGGTCGAGCCCTGCCAGCAGGCCCAGCAGGGTCGATTTCCCGGAGCCGGACGCGCCGGTGATGGCGAGCGTCTCACCCGCTTTGACGGCGAGTCCGACTTCGCTGAGGATGTCGAGCATGCCGCCGGCGGTCGGTACGCGCTGGGACAGGTCGCGTGCCAGGACGATGGTATCGGGGAACTGCGCGCTGTCGGGTGGCGTCATTGGAATGGATCGGTTCAAGGTGAGTGAATGAATTATCGCGTGTGGTGGCTGTTGTTGCTGTGGATTCCGGGCTGGGCGGCGGCGAATCCCTGTTCCCTGTTGATTGTCGGCGACAGCCTGAGTTCCGGATACGGTCTGGCGAATGGCTCGAGCTGGGTGGACAGGCTCGATAGCCGCCTGAAGAAAGCGGCGCCGGACTGGCGCGCGGTCAACGCCAGCGTGAGCGGCGACACCACGCAGAACGGCCTGCAGCGTCTGCAGCCTGCGCTCGATCGGCATCATCCGCAAGGCGTGCTGATCGAACTCGGCGGCAACGATGCGTTGCGCGGCACGCCGCCCGGAACGATCCGGCAGAACCTGGTGACGATGATCCGCCAGGCGAAAGCGGCAGGCGCCTGGGTGGCCTTGCTGGAGGCGCCGGTGTTGCCGAATTACGGCAAGCCGTATGCCGATGCGGTGGCCAAACTGTACGTCGATGTGGCGCGCGAGGAAAAGATCATCCGCGTGCCGTGTTTTGTCTGCAAGGTTGCGGTCGTGCCGGGCATGATGCAGGCCGACGGCATTCATCCGAACGAAAAAGCCCAGGGCGCGATGCTCGATGCCGTGTGGCCGCACATCAAGCCGAAATTGCGCTGCACGGTGAAGAAATCATGAGCGCCACAGCCTGTCCGTGCGGATCGGGCCGTCCGCTGGCGGACTGCTGCGGCCGGTTTCATGTTGGCGAGCGGGCGCCGGACGCCGAAAGCCTGATGCGTTCGCGCTACAGCGCCTACGTACTGGGTCTGGAGGACTATTTGCGCGCGACCTGGCATCCCGCGACCTGTCCCATTGCGCTGGGTCTCGACGCGGTGCCGCGCCCGCAATGGCTGGGGCTGACGGTGAAGGTGCATACGCCGCTGGACGAAACCCATGCGACGGTCGAGTTCGTCGCACGCTACAAGCTCAACGGCCGTGCTTTCAAACTACACGAAACCAGCCGCTTCGAGCGGGTGGACGGACGCTGGCTGTACGTCGACGGCGAAGTCTGGGAATGAAACGAACAAGGCCCGCTTGCGCGGGCCTTGTTCTATTTCTCGTGAAACGGTGGGGTGGATGATGGGACTCGAACCCACGACAACAGGAATCACAATCCAAGCGACATTTAATTAATATCAATGGCTTGCACTTGTTTTTTGTAATTCGTGAAGAGATGGAAGCCCCTGTCCACGCGGAGTGTTTTCCGCGTCTTACAAAAAATTGCCTGTTCTTTGTGCAATTAGTCGACCGTATTCGAGCGGGGGGAAGGGGGTGGAATCCATGATTGCGAGCATCTTGAGTGTTCGTTCTTCTGCGATTTCGAACTGGATACGGCGCGAATCCTTCATGACCTAGAGAATGCACCGCAGCCAAAGAAATAGCGAGGGAAGGCACTCTAATCGGTATAAGGTGGCAGGGCCATCAGCAAATGGCGCGTGTGGAATCATGAGACTTGGCTCGATAGGGCTACCCCAGTGAGGGGGGGTTGACAAACACGAAAACTATAGAATAGAGTCCGGCCAACTAAGGGACGCGCAACGCACGCGATCCCGCCTTGCGGAAGAACAAATAAATAATGTAGTACGCCAAGGGAGGGGGGAGCCATGTCGAATGGGATGCGTTCGTGCGTGCAAAGCGCACATGAGGCTTATCAACGTCCGCGCTGTTGCCCAGAGAATTCAAACTCGCGAAACCTCGATTCGATTCAGTATGCATTGAGGCGGCACTCGTCTTTAAGGCTTGAAGATTTTCAGTATCTCCCCACCACCCCACATCCTTCTGCCTTTCGCAAGCCTCATGGTTTGCAATTCAACGCATGCATCAACGTCAGTCTAGGTAGGGGGGCTGATGTTGCGAAGGGCCGTCCAGGGATTGTGGGCTGTGTCGACCGGGCATGTAACGCCGTAGCTACAGACGTAAACAACTCCAAAGCTTGACCCTGAGGAGGGTGCATCCATGATCCGCAGCAAGCTGTTGGTATACGCCTGCTTGTTCGTCGCGACAGCCACCCAAGCCGCGACGACCGCCGAGATAGACCAGGCCCGTGCCCAAGGCCTGGTATGGCTGGTGCAGCATCAACGTGGCGACGGTTCTTTTTCCAGCCCGAAAGGTCTGGATATACAAGCGACCGCCGCCGCCGTGGATGCGATGATCGCCGGTGGCATAAACCGATCACCCCAATACACGCGTGCCCTATCCTGGCTTGGCAACGCGCCAGGCAGTAGCCTGGATGCGTTGGCCTGGCAGACTGGCACGCTGGCCGCGGCGGGACGTGATGCCAAAACCATTGCAGGAGGGATTCGCGACGCGCGCAATACCAGCATCGCCAAATCTGGAGTCATTACCAGTGGCATCACAACCTGGGGTGCTTATCCGGGCTACGGTGCGGGCATGCTAGATACCGCTCTTGGATATGGGGCGTTGCGCAGCGCCGGGGTAAGCTACACCAACGACACCAACGAACTGACGACCACCGCGCTGTGCGCTATTCTGCCGGCGCAACTTGCAAGCTCCCCTTGGACTGGCGCCTGGCCACAAGCGTTGCCGCAAAATGGCCAGCCGCCCCAGGCATCGTCGGGATCCCTGGCCGCCACGGCGGTCATGCTGTACGAACTCAAGAAGCAGCGCCAGGCCGGGCGCTTCCTGTCCGGCAGTGCCTGCAGCAAGACATCTCCCGGTGCGATCGATACCGCCATGACCAGTGCCAAGACCTGGCTCGTCGCCCAGGCAAACCCCGATAACGGGTTTGCCGAACGCAACCCGCAAACAGGCAATCTCGAAGCGTCCTCACCGGTGGTCACTGCCCTGGCGATTCGGGCGCTGGCGCTCTTCGCCGCCGAGGGCGACTCGGCTGCGACTGCTGCCGTCGATAACGCCCGGGGCTGGCTTGTTGGTATACAGGGCGCTGATGGCAACTGGCAGAACGACCCCATCGTCACGGCCCGTGTGGTGGCTGCACTGCCTGTCGCCGCCGGCACGCAGCTCACGGACAGCGATCAGGATGGGCTTCCCGACGTGATCGAGCAAAAACTGGGTACCCAGCCACTGGTTGCTGATGCCCAGGGACAAGTCAACAACGGGGCCAATTCAGTGCCAGGCGTAACCACCAACGCCTTTAGCGTCAGCGGTATGGTCAATCAGGCCTTCAGCTACAACATCGTGCCAGCGGGTGGCGGAGGGCCTTATACCTACACCCTTGCGAATGGGGGGCTCCCTCCCGGCCTCACGATGGCAGGGAACGGCACGATTTCCGGCATACCGACCACTCTTGGCAGCTTTGCATTCGATTACAAGGCTACGGATGCTGGAGGCGCCCAGACCTTGATCATCGGCCTCATTGCAATCGTGGCGCCCGGCACGCCTGGAGACCTCAACGACGACGGCATAGTGGACGTGGCCGATGTTGCGTTGCTACAGCAAAACTTGCTGGGTCTGGCCACACTCACGCCAGGTCAGGTCAACCAGGCGGACTTGGCGCCTGTGGGCGCGCCGAACGGGGTACTCGACACAGCCGATCTGAACGAGATTATCCGAAAGGCGTTGGGTATCAACTAATCGATGCTGAACTGACCAATGAGTGAGGAAATGATATGAATCGCTATGTCAGCATGTTCTTAGCAGAACGTTTTACGTTTCGATGCGGGGATGCAGATTCAGTTATGTGCTGGGCTAGCAGCAGACCAGCGCCAAGATGGGGAGGGTGGCGATGAACACTGGGAAATTACTGCCTTGGTTAATGCTTTGCTTGACTATCGTGCAAGGATGTACCGGTCAAAGAACCTTTGGTTTGGTGGCGAGAGCGGGCGATACGGTCGCGTTGGCAACCGGCTGGAATCAACCAGTAACGAGAGACAACCTTACTGTTCAGTTCAGTGATGTGAATAATACGGTCGTCGCCACCTACAACCCCGGAGATGAGCGCATCCGGGCGGTGGTTCAGCTCTACCCAGATCCGATTTCTAAGCTCATGGTTGAATATGCGACCGGCCAAACAAGTGGCGTTGGTGCCTTGAATGGGCCGACAGTTGGCTCGTATGTAGATTCTGGTTATACAAACCACGATGCCGACTGGAATCAGACGGTTGTCTATCTGGATCTCCCTACAACACTCCCGCAAGGGGTGGCGTCAATCGTGTTGTCCGGACCCAATGGAGTTTTGACTAATGGGACTATGTCTGGTGACGGCAGCCAGGTCCCTATCAGTCCTATAAAAGTAAATGTAATTTCAGGTACGGGCGTATCCAATCCACTTAATAGTCAGGGCGGTGGCAATGGCGCCTCTTTGCCTTTGATGGAAAGGCACGGCTATTACACGGTTACATTCACCGGATCGACCATTCCAGATTCCATACAAGTGAATCTGACCCATCCAGCGGGCACGACTAAACCTTGGGTAGTGAATCCACGCGGCGATCTCAAAAACGTGGCTTGGCACGATGATGGGGCTACAAATCTCAGGGTTCTTCTTACAACCAGTCATGGTGTTCCCCTCGCCGATATGAAACATTTCAAGTTTTATGTTGCGAGCGGTGTGCCCTTGGCGGGTTTGTTAACGGTCGCTGACGTAATTGCCTATGACGCTTCCGGAAATCGCGTCCCGGATATCGTCGCTGCCGCGAGCTATACGCCATGACTAACCGAGCATTGGGGGGCTGTATGAAACGCTATGTCAGTATGCTTAAGATGGGCTTGGCGTGTCTAAGCGGAGCCTTGGTGGGGTGTACAGGGGTTAATACTTTCACAACAGGCGCACGCCCCGGCGAGACGATTGCGGTGGCGATTGGCTATCAGCAGAAGATCAACCGCAGCAATCTCACTGTGAGCATTAGTCCCCAAAGCGGTTCTCCATACACCTATAGTCCCGGTGACGCCAGGGTAAAAATGGTGTTCCAAGGCTATCCCGACCCTGTATCCAAGCTTGTGGTGGCCGATCGGGCGCATACGGAATACGGAACAGCATTCCCAGACTACACGTTTTATGGATGGGGAATGAATGCACGTAGTCTGACTAAAGGTGATAACGATTGGTCACAAACCATCGTGATGTTGGATCTTCCAACGGACATTGCTGCCGGCGCAGCATCGCTTCAGTTCACTTCTGGTGGAGTCCTCCTAAACACTGATTCAATCACGATCGATGTACTTCCTGGTCCGGCAACAACCACACATCCTTTCACGGTAAACGGTGGCTCACAGACCCCCTATACAACTGTTGAGCGTGCCCCGCATTTTATTGTTAAGTTCATGGGACCAGCAGGGACCATACCGAACTCAATCGAGGCTGTTTTTTCCAGGACGCTAGGCAGTACCGGGGATCCGTGGGTCACTCAAGGGAGGGGCGACCTTAAAAACCTCATGTGGTCGGACAATGGCTCAGAAATAAAAGTCATGCTCACGCCGGTCAAGGGTGTACCCCTGAGTTCGCTGAAGGACTTCAAGCTTTACGTCACCGGTTCGGTAACCAGTCTCAACTTGACCAGCCTCAAAGCTTACGACGCCTCGGGCAATCGATTGTCCGGCTTTGATGTGGCTATCACACAAGTCAATTGAGATGAAAGGTTATCTGCGATAACCACCTGCTGCCAAAGCAGTGTGGATTTCGGATTAAGAGCAACACAAATTCCGGCGGAACCGGAATAAAAGGGGGAGTGAAATGAAAGGTGAAAACGTGCTCAAGATGGGCCGGCGCTACGTCGGCTATCTAAGCGGCGTCCTGGTGCGGGATCTGAATCAGACTGAGTTCGGCTGTAGTGCTGGAGTCACGATTCCACGGCGGGCCAATCCTTTCAGCATTCGGCACGTTCATAAGGGCGAAAGGGAATTGCAGCAGGAGGTCCTGGTAACGCCTGCGAGCAGCGTTAAGCCCCACCTGGATGAAGGCCTGCGAACGAACGGCAGTACCAATTCCGGGATGTCAGCCCCGCTCATGCACCACTAATCAAGCCAATCGCCTGACAACACAACAATGCATTCGATGGAGTCCCCTATGAAGCGCCTTGCTGCCTCAGCCTTGAGCCTGCTTGCCTGCCTAACCGCGCTCGCCGCCCAGGCCGCGGCCCACAAGGAGACTGCACCCTTGCCGGCGGAAGCCGTCGTCCAGGCGGTGCGCGACGCACAACGCGGCAGGCCCGACCCGGTATCAGAGGCACTTGATCGCCATTTGCGCGAAGGTCTGGAGTTGACCGATCGGGGCGAACGCTCCGCCGCGCAAATCAACAAGAAAGGCAGCAAGACTATTGAAGTGCAGAACACACTCGCCAGCCGCCGCGCCGAAGCTGCCGCCAAGCGGCAGGAGATGCTCACCCTGCGCGATGAAGTGCTGTCCCGCCTCGATCATGAGGCAGCAGACTTGAAGGCGCAGGGGCAGCCTGCAGAAGCTACGCAGGCTATCGGCCTCAAGCAGAAGCTGGCCTTACGCTTCGACACCATCGCCCAGGATCTCGACGATATTTCGAAGGCCGACAAAACCAACCTCGATGCGCGCGCAAGGCGTGCGGCCAACCGTATCAAGGGCTGGCTTGCCGTTCGCCCGACCGAGACCCTGCCGCAGCCCAACTGGCGGCGTGCCGAGCCTGTCCCACCGATGACGCTGCCGTCCGCCAAAGCAGTCCCGCGTTTTGTCGCTGACGCATACTGGTTGATGCAGCAAAAGGTCGCCAGCCGCGGCGGCTTCATCCATGTTGTGCTGCAGAATACCCCGGCCGAGGCCACCGCCTGCGGCTATACCGCAGCTGATCTGGCGGACACTGCCGAAGCGCCTAAAACCAACGCAGACATCATCGCACTGGCGAAGCAACTCGATTACAACCCGGTGCGCATGTTCGAGTGGGTCAACCAGAACATCAAGTTCGAGCCTTACTACGGTTCGATGAAAGGCGCGCTCGGCACGCTGTGGAGCAAATCCGGCGGCGCCACCGACCAGGCCAGCCTGCTGGCAGCCTTGTTCCGCGCGTCCAACATTCCCGTCCGCTATGTTCGCGGCAATATCACGGTCCTGGATCCCACGGCCATGGCGGCTTCCGGACGTGGCCCACGCTGGGTGGGCGCAAAAAGCTATCAGGCCGCCGCGACGGTGCTGGCCAGCAACGGCAATCCGGCGGCGGGCTATGGGTCCAACTACGTGAGCCAGGCTCATGTCTGGATCGAGGCCTGTCTGCCCTATGCCGCCTACCGTGGAACCGGGCTCGACAACTCAGGCTATCGCTGGGTGCCGCTCGATCCCTCTTACAAAGACCAGCATTACCAGGCCGGTGTCAACGTCGACAGCACTTTCGACTTTAACTACACAAGCTGGCTCGCCAGCCGGCTGGACGCACAGGGCAATTACACGTTGCCGCAGGAAGCACTCGAAGACGAAGTCGAGGCCAACGTCAAAACCAAAGCGCCCAATTACGCCAACACGACACTGGAAGACGTTCCCTATAAGTCTGAAATCAATCGCCAGCATTTCGACATTCTGCCCATCGTTCCGCCATACGAGGTGCTGCAATACACAAGTTGGGACAGCACGGTAGGAGGATCGGCCGAAACTGCCGCGCTGCCGGATCGCCACAAGTACCGCTTGCTGGTGGCCGTCAAAACTTCAGCCAGCAGCCTGCTGGCACAGAAGACCGTCAACCTCGTCGATCTCGCCAGCCAGCGGCTGACGCTCTCGTTCAAGGGCGCGACCTCCACCGATCAAACCGCATTCGACACCTGGTTCAACGCCGTCGATCCCGCGGCCACGCCCACCTGCGCGACCACCGTCAACATGGTGCCGTCGATCAAGCTGGAGGGCGTCGAGCAAACCAGCGAGGCAGGCAGCGGGACCACGTTGCTGTGCTCGACCAACAATAAACTGGCCATGACGGTCTCGCTGGCCGAACTCGGCGCCAATGCTACGCGCACCAGCGTCAATTACGCCAACATCCGCGCCGCCAACCTGGAGGCCCTGCATGCCTACGCGTGGCATACCTCGGATACCTATCTCGCCAAGCGTTCGGCGCTACTGCTTGCCAACGTACAGGCCAACAGCAGCAACCCCAACGCCGACCGCGACGGCATCGAAGGCGAATTCCTCAACATTGCCGCCAGCAAGTACAGCCGCTATGTGGCCGATGCCAGTAAGCGAGCCGGCGAGCTCTTCGGCGAATCCGGGACAGTCGGCTCCAGCCTTGGTCTCACCTCTGCTCAGGTCAAAATCAACTACCTGTTCGATCTGCCCTATGGCCTGTTCCGCAAGGGATTCCTGGTCGACTGGCCGGGCGGTGTCTATACCGGCACCCGGCTGGATACGCCCAACGCGGCGGATTTGCGCGCCTTTAAACTGGCCGGTTTCGCCGGTTCGGCCTATGAGGCCTACATCTGGAACGAAGTTGCCAACCTCGATGCCGTTTCAACCACGCGCGGGCTGCAATTTGCCAACGAGCAGGGCATCGAAATCCTGCAGATCAACAACAGCACCGACTGGGCCAACCAGAAGTGCAAGCTCACCAATACCTGTTCCAATGGTGCACTCAACACCAATCCGACCAGCCCCGTAAATACCAATTACTCTGCCGGCGACGTCACTTCCATCGAGACCCAATATGTCAACGCCGGCTACAAGCTGACCATCCCGCGCCGGATGCTCCAATATCCCAACAGTAGCGGCGCGCTGGGCTATGCCTTCTACGGAGAAAACTTCGGCGCGACCAAGCCGGCTGCGTCTTTCCCCATCGGCGGCTTCTCGGGAGGCATGACCATCGAACCCGCCAGCAGCACCGGCACCACAGGTTCCGGTTCAACCGGCGGTACCAGCCCAGAAGGCACCGCCTCCGGGGGTTACACTGGCAACAACGACCCTCTGGGCAGCCTCTACAACGCCAGCCTCGGTACTGGTATCATCGCCGACCCCTACGCTCCGCTGGCCTACCAGACCCTCGGCATCAACGGCTACCAGGCCGCCAACGGCAATAGCAGCGGCACCACTACCGCCTTCGACCCCGTCAACATGGTCACCGGCAACCTCATCCACAGCGAGCGCGATATCAGCATCAAGGGCCGCGGCGGGATGCCCATCGTGTTCGAGCGCTGGTACAACAGCAAGGGCGCCAAGGACGGCCCCCTCGGCTACGGCTGGACCCACAGCTTCAACCATTACCTTCGTTTCTACGGGCTCGACGGCGCCAGCGCCGCCAAGGTCTCCTGGACCGACGGCACCGGCGGCGAACGCTTCTTCTCCACGCCCAACCAGACCAGCGGCAACATTAGTGTCGGCGCAACGTTCGGCGGCTCGCCCGGCATCTACGCTACCCTCACGCGGCTCACCGGCGGCACCTATCGCCTGACCGAGCGCTCCGGCATGGTCTACGTCTTCGAGAGCGTCAATGCCACCGCCACCGACACCCAGCAGAAGGCGCGGCTGCTTTCGATCACCGACCGCAACGGCAACGTCCTGACGCTCTCCTATGCGCCCATCACGGGCTGCACCGGCACGTACGTCTGCAAGGTCACCGACAGTCTCAGCCGCAGCCTGACCTTCAGCTACAACGGCAGCCGCATCAGTCAGATCACGGACTTCACGAATCGCACCTGGCAATATTTCTACGACGGTAACGGCGACCTCGTTACGTTCAAGAATCCCCTGGCCGTGGCCGGCAGCCAGAACCCCGTCACCTACCAGTACTACAGCAGCCTCGACGGCGCAAAGCTCGCGCATGCCATGAAGCAATACACGCTTCCCCGCAGCAACGGCATGCGCTTCGAGTACTACGCCAACGGTCGCGTCTTCCGGCACACGCCGTTCGACACCGCCGGCGTGCCGCTGACCGACCACGCCACCACCTTCGCCTGGGCCGAATTCCGCCGCGAAGCGAAGAGCATCGACGCCCAGGGCAACGCGCGCACCTTCCTGTTCGATGCCAACGGCAACCCGCTGTCCATCACCGACGAAGCCGGGGCCACCACCGACTACACCTACGACCAGACGGCAGGCCGCACCCACCTGCGCCTCACCAAAACCGACCCCCAGGGCATGGTCACCAGCTACGGTTACGACAGCCTCGACAACCTCTCCGACGTCACCCTGCCCAGCACCCGCACCCTGCAATACCGCGACATCAACCAATACGGCCAGCCACAGCGCGTCAAGGACGCCGACGACAACTGGACGCTCAACCGCTACGACGCCCTGGGCAATCTCACCGATGTCGTCCGCGTGAAGCATGGCGTCGTCCCCGTAGCCAACACGAAGCCCGCCAACACCGACATCCTCGCCTGGACGCAATACGCCGCCGACAGCGCCGGCAACCCTGTCAAGACCCGCAGCCTGCGCGACTGGACCACCGCAGTGCTCGGCGACGCCACGACCGGCACCGGTCCCAGCCTGGAAACCGCCTACGACGCCAGCAAGCTCAATGTCGTGAGCCTGACGCGCCGCGGCGACACCAACGGCACGCCCGCCACGCTGGAGACCGACACCTACACCGACTTCGCCTACGACAGCCTCGGCCGTACGACGCGCGGCGCCGATTCAAATTGGTACGCCGCCGACACCCTGTACGATTCCCTCGACCGCCCGATCAAGACCCCCGACGGCCGCGGCCACCAGTGGGACACCGTCTTTGATGCCAACGGCAACCCCCTCACCGTTGGCCTCACCGTCAACAACGCCTACCTCGACGGCTACTACGCCGCGTACGACGACCTTGATCAGATCGAACGCCGCGTCGACTACGCCGGCAACGCCACCCTGACCCAGTACAACGCGCTCGGCCAGGTCAGCCAGATCACCGAAGCCGACGGCTACTCGGTCAGCTTCGATCGCGACCCCATGGGCCGCGTCACCGGCGCCTACAACCAGGAAGGCCAGCGCGTCAGCCTCAGCCTCGATGCAGACGGCAGATCGAGAAGCAGCACCGACCCCAACAACCTGACCACGAGCTACGACTACTACCATGCGAGCCAGGATGGGCGCCTGAAGCGGACGACCCTGCCCAAAGTCACTGGGCAGACGCAAGGAAGAGCCGTCGAAGTCGCAGCCTATGACGGCGCAGGACGACCGACTCAGATCAACGCCCTCGCCGCCGACGGCAGCATCCGCGACAGCTACCGTTTCTACGACGAACTCGGCCGCCTGACTCGCGACGTCGGCCCCCAGGTCTCCGCCACCGACACCAGCCGCCCCGTCACCTGCCTCGTCTACACCCCGCTCGGCTTCGTCGCGGAGGTCTGGGCCGGAGCCACCACCGACACCACCAGCAAGACGTGCGTGCTCGACGGGGTGACCGTGAAGAAACAAGTCGCAAGAACCTTCGACGACTTCGGCCGCAAACTGACCGAGACCGACGCCCTGAATCACACCTGGAAATGGACCTGGAACCTCCACAACCAGCTCATCGCAAGCCAGACTCCCACCCAGATCGCTGCCGGTCAGAGCACCGTCTACGCCTACGGCAGCAAAGGCGCGGCAGGCGAGACCCAGGGTCAGCTCAAGTCCCGCACCATGCCGGGAACAAACGGGCATACCGTAAGCTACACCCGCAACGCGCTCGGTCAGGTGACCAAGGCCGAAACGAAGAATGGTTCGAACCAGGCCGTCGTCACCTACGAGTACGCCTACGACCCCGCCAAGCGCCTGAGAATCGTCACCGACAGCCGCCCCGGCATGGGGATTGCCAAAGAGCTCACCTACACCTGGACGCCCGGCGGGCGGCTGGCCATGGTCGAAGACAGCGACGGCCACATGGCCAGCATGAGCTACGACCCCACCGGGCGGCTCGCCAGCGTCACCGCCCCCAACGGCGAGACCATCGGCTTCACCTACGACGCCGGCGGAAGATTGATCGAGACCCGTCTCAATAGCGGCCAAAGAACCACCCAGAGCTGGTTCGAGGACGGCAATCTCAAGCAGAAACAGAACCTCTACAACACCACGATGCTGTCCAGCCACCTGTATACCCTGGACAACCAGGGCAGGCGCGCCACCCAAACGGAAATCATTGCTGGTGTCAGCAAGGCCTGGAGCTACCTCTACGACAACCTCGACCGCCTGACCACGGCGAACGACGGCACCGCCGAGACCTACGCCTACGACATCTGGGGCAACAGGCGGAGCAAGACCAGGTCAGGAACAACCACCGCGTACCTGTACGACGCTGCCCAGCAGCTCACCGAAGTCCACTCGGGCAGCGACACAGGCCCTCTCATCGGCGCCGCGGTGCACGACGCCGACGGGCACATGACAAAGCTGTGCGAGGTATCGACCGGCGGCACTGTCACCAACCCGGCTGGCGACTGCACCGCATCGGGCACCGGCTCGACCACGCTTGCGCTCGTGTGGAACGCGCTCGACCAGCTCAACACCGCAACGCGCAGCGGTGCCAACGCCATCGCCGAGGGCTACGTCTACGACGACAGCGGACGGCGCATCCAGAAGACCAGCGGCGCCACCACCACCAGCTACCTCTACGACGGCGACGACATCCACGCCGAGTGGGCCGGCAGCATCAGCGGCATGCCCGCAGCAGCCTATGTCCAGGGCCCCGGCATCGACAACCCGCTTCTGAGGCTGACCGGAACGACAAACAGCCCGGCCGCGACCGAGGCGGCGTATCTGCAGGACGGCCTCGGCAGCGTGGTCGGGCTGGCCAACACAGCCGGCACGCTGACGGCGAACCAGCGGTTCGATGCGTGGGGGAACAAGACCGCGAGCAGTGGCACCATTCCGCAATACGGTTACACGGGGCGCGAGCCGGATGCCACGGGGCTGGAGTTCTATCGGGCACGGTATTACCACCCGGGACTGGGAAGATTCGCATCGCGTGATCCGATGGGGATGGCGGATAGCGTGAGTCCGTATGCGTATGTGGCCAACAATCCGGTCAACCTGATCGATCCGGATGGGTTGCTGGCGGCGTTAGCAGGCACACCTCAGGCTGGAAAATATTGGGGGATGACGGCGGGTGCGGATTGGCAGAAATATTTGGGGCAGGCGACAGATTGGGCGTATGAGAATACCGTTGGTCGTTACGATCGAGCTGTGGCTCTCGGTGAGCAAGTCAAGAATGCCGATGCACCTGCTCTTGCACTTCAATTGTCCGGCGGAGACAGACAGAAGGCAGGCCAGCTCCTATACAACGGACAAGTCGACGCTTGGCGTCATGCTGAATGGAACAGACAAATGGCGGCTGACCCGAAAGTTGGAAGTACCTTCGCCGCAATTGCAGGGTATGGACATGAACTTGTAAATTTCAAGGATAAGATCATGGGCAATGGCGTTCCTGGACAGACATGGAATCAGTATTTCCAAGAAACATTTATGGATTTGAGCAACAACAGTTTTGGAAGGGGCCAGGCGGCGCAAGGAGTTATACGTATTGATGAAAACTCAAGCGGCCTGACCTACGGCAGTGGAGGGCCAAAAGGACAACCCAATATCGGCCCAATAGACTATATGCTTGGGGTTGTAATACAGGCCCCACGAAATTAGCCAAATTTTTGGTGCTGTTTTTTTTGCTGCGCTTGGAGCATGGAAAAGAACTTGTCTTTATGGGATGGCGGATACGTCGTTATGAAACAGTGTGCTATTGGTGCATTGCTAATTTCAGCACTCACATCCTGCAATCAAAGTGATCAGCGTTTGACAAAATTGGATGCCATGGTGACCTTGGCTCAGAAGGAAATGAAGCCCGGGGAGGTGCGCAATGTGGCACTTCCTGCACTACAAGGAAATGAGCATCTCGTGATGATCAACGGCCAATACGGCGGTTACCTTTGCGATCCTGTCCCCTTCAGCAAGACTGCGGCTAACAAGGTCATGAACTACGCTGGAGAAGCATCATATCCAGCATTTTTTATGATCGTTAAAGGTGATGACGTTGCCTCTCATATGCCAGTGTCAACCGCGCATTCCAATACGTTTGTGTACCCTAGGCTAGCCAAGCAGCCCTTGTGTGCCTTGGTTGCCGATCAAGGTAACAGGTATGTCGAATTGGAATGCGTGCCACTGCGACATGACGTGTCGTTGGAGCAGCGTTGTGATGTAAGGCTCCGTAGTGTCAGGTGAACTCCTTCCCAGTTGGCGAAATAGGCGAACGACAGCCGCTTAATCTGCCAAAGCAAGACTAACCTCGACAGCCAGATCACCGAAACCGACGCCCTGAATCACACCTGGAAATGGAACTGGAACGTCCACAACCAGCTGACATCCAGCCAGACCCCGGTCCAGATCGCCGCCGGCCAGACCACCGTCTACGCCTGGGGCAGCAAGACCAATCCCGGTGAAACCCAGGGCCAGCTCAAATCCCGCAGCGTCCCTGGCACCAACGGCCAGACCGCCGTCTACACCCGTAATGCCCTCGGCCTCGTCACCCATGCCGAAACGAAGAACGGCTCCAGCCAGCTCGTCGTCGCCTACGACTACGATTCCGCCAAGCGCCTGAGAAGCGTCACCGACAGCCGGCCCGGCATGGAGATTGCCAAAGAGCTCACCTACACCTGGACCCCCGGCGGGCGCCTCGCCATGGTCGAAGACAGCGACGGCCACATGGCCAGCATGAGCTACGACCCCACCGGGCGGCTCGCCAGCGTCACCGCCCCCAACGGCGAGACCATCGGCTGTGGTCCGAATTGTCGCTGGAGGACAAAAAGCACCCGCCATCTTACAAAAGTTAGCGGGTGCTATCGGCAAATGCCTTGAATTAGTGGGGTGGATGATGGGACTCGAACCCACGACAACAGGAATCACAATCCTGGACTCTACCAACTGAGCTACATCCACCATTGTTGTCGCCAGCAAGGCTGGCAACGAAAACCTTGGCCTGCCCGACAGGAATCGAACCTGTAACCCCCAGCTTAGAAGGCTGGTGCTCTATCCAGTTGAGCTACGGGCAGAGACTCACTTCTCGGGCACTATCACTTACTGTCTGGGGGTGGTCGGGGTGAGAGGATTCGAACCTCCGACATCCTGCTCCCAAAGCAGGCGCGCTACCGGGCTGCGCTACACCCCGAAATCCTATCGGCGTCCGGCATTCCGGGCGCATTTCGGAGAGGCGAGACTATACCTTGGCGAATCGGCCGGGTCAATTTTCGCTTGAGTCGGAGGGGGGGTTTCCGGGAAAATCACCCTTTTGCTTCAGGGTTGTCTTGATGAGCGCACGTATCCTCGACGGCAAGGCCATGGCCGACACCATCCTCGCAGTGGTCCACGACAAGGTGGCCGAACGCGAGGCGCAGGGCAAACGCCGGCCCGGCCTGGCGGTGATCCTGGTCGGCGACGATGCCGCTTCGGCCGTGTACGTGCGCAACAAGAAGCGCGCCTGCGAGCGGGCCGCCGTCACCAGCGTGTCGCACGACCTGCCCAGCGCAACCACGCAGGACCAGCTGCTGGCGCTGATCGACACGCTGAACGCCGACCCGGCCATCGACGGCATCCTGGTGCAACTGCCGCTGCCGGCGCACATCGATGCCGAGACGGTGATCGAGCGCATCCGCCCGGACAAGGACGTCGACGGCTTCCACCCCTACAACATCGGCCGGCTGGCGGTGAAGATGCCGACGCTGCGTCCGTCCACGCCGCGCGGCATCATGACGCTGCTGCGCGCTACCGGCGAGGAGCTGCGTGGCAAGAATGCGGTGATGGTCGGCGCGTCCAACATCGTCGGCCGGCCGATGAGCCTGGAGCTTCTGCTTGCAGGCTGCACGATCACCGTATGCCATAGCGCCACCCGCGACCTCGAGAGCTTCGTGCGTTCCGCCGAAATCCTGGTGGTGGGGGTGGGGCGGCCACGCATGATCCCGGGTGACTGGGTGCGCGAGAGCGCGATCGTGATCGACGTCGGCATCAACCGCCTGCCCGACGGCAAGCTGGTCGGCGACGTCGATTTCAATACCGCAGTCGAACGCGCCAGCTGGATCACGCCGGTGCCCGGCGGGGTGGGACCGATGACCGTCGCGACCCTGCTGGAAAACACGCTCGAAGCCGCGCTGATGCATAACCCCTGAAGGGGATTAGCCCTGGTGTAGTGCCCTTAAATACGCCACATCGACGAACGGCTGGCTGAGTTCGGCCCCGGCGAGTCGCTGGTTTGGCGCACCGGGTTCGCCGAGATCGGAGAGCACGACGGCCGCGCCGGTGAAATCGTGATCCAGCGTGTAGTCGTTGACCGTCACTAGCGTTTTCAGGCCGGCGCCCAGGCTCGCGCGCAGGCCATTCTCCGAATCCTCGAACGCCAGGCAGTCGGCGGCGGCAAGGCCCATTTTCTCCAGCGCGTAGTGATAGATGTCGGGCGCGGGTTTCTTCGCCGGCACGATGTCGCCCGCCGCGATCACTTCGAACCAGTCCTGGGTGCCGGCGCCCAGGCTATGTTCCAGCAGTACGGTGACGTTTTCCGGCGTCGTGGTGGTGGCGATCGCCAGGCGCAGGCCGGCGGCACGCGCCTCGACCAGCAGGCGCTTGACCCCGGGGCGCATGGGAATGCCGCCTTGCGCGGCCAGCGCACTGTAAATTCGGGTCTTGGCCTTGTGCAGTTCGGCCACCAGTTCGTCGAAATTGTCCGGCTTCCTATAGTCCGGCCGGAAGTGGTCGATATAGTGCTTCATCCGCTCCTTGCCGCCGGTGACGGCAAGCAGTTTGCCGTAGAGCGCGACGTCCCAGTGCCAGTCGAGACCGGCGTCGGCAAAGGCCTGGTTGAAGGCGGGCCGGTGGCCGTCGCGTTCGGTGTCGGCAAGCGTGCCGTCCACGTCGAAGAGTAGGGCGTGTAGTGTCATATGGTTGCGGCGCGTAAGCGATTCTGATATTAAAGCAGGTTGGGCTTGGCCCGGATTAGACCGAAATTTTCAAAGAGAACAGAGAACGAGATGGCTGAAACTTTGATGCGCTTCGAGCCTTACAAGGCCAAGAAGGGCGAAGAATACATGAACGCGAAACAGCTCGCGCATTTTCGCAAAATGCTCGAAGCCTGGAAAGCCGAACTGTCGCAGGATATCGATACCACCCTGCATTCCATGCAGGACGAGCAGACGGTTTTCGCCGACCCCAATGATCGCGCCACTCAGGAGTCCGACATGGCGCTGGAACTGCGCAATCGTGACCGGGAGCGCAAGCTGATCAAGAAAATCAACGAGACCATCGCCAAGATCGACGCCGGGGATTACGGCTACTGTGAATCCTGCGGGGTCGAAATCGGGCTGGAGCGCCTGCAGGCACGCCCGACGGCGACGCTGTGCATCGACTGCAAGACGCTCGAGGAAATCCGCGAGCGCCAGGTCGCCAAATAACAACAAGAAGAAGTAGCGCCAGGTCGCCTGTTCAGGGCGCCTGGCGTGTAGCAGAATAAACCGGCGGCGTCCCGTCGCCCCACCAGACTCGCTGCGGAGAGAGCCATGGCAGACCTCGACGAATTCGACCGTTATTACAACGGGCTGCTGTACAGTGTGATGCGCTGGGACCAGTTGACGTCGTTCTGGCAAAAGGTGGACACCGGAGCGGGCTGGTATCTCTATGCGGTGGGGCAGGATGTCCCTGCGGAGCCGGCTGCCGCCGACAAGGTACAGCAGTTCATGCGCGAACTGGATGAATTGCTGCGGCGCGAGCATCACGAGGATTACTGCGCGATTGTGTATGCGGACAACCTGGATGCGCCCAACTTCATCAAGATCTATGACCCCAACCATCTCGGCAGTTCGTGCGGGTCGAGCTCAACCAAGTCATCGATCCTTCCAGGCTGGCTGATGAGCCGCACGCCGCCGCGTGAACTCGAGATGCACGGGGTGGTGACCGGCCAGCGCAAACGCTGGTGGCAATCGTTTCTCGCCAGTACGGTATAAAAAAACCGCGCCCGAGAGCGCGGTTTTTTGTGCCCTTGAAGAATTACTTCGCGGACTCGGCCGGAGCGGCAGCGTCAGACTTTTTCTCTTCAGCTTTTTTGGCAGCGTGCTTCTTGACATGCTTCTTGACGTGCTTCTTGGCCTTGGGCGCGGCAGCGGGCTTTTCTGCGGCGGTGGCGCCAGCAGGTGCGGCGGGTGCTGCATCGGCAGCCATGGCGGACAGGCTGAAAGCGCCGGCAATCGTAGCGGCAACCAGGGAAGACAGCAGTTTGTTCATGAGTTTCTCCATATGATCAAGTGAAAGATATGCGGCCACTGATTGCGACTGCATGGAGGGCACTATGCGGTGCGATACTTACATGAACCTTACGAATTCGCCCGATGAGAACATTGTTATTCGCGATGGACTGAAGGCCGGATGGCCTGAGTTTGTGTCAGACTTCAAGCATGAAGATCCTGCTCGTGGAAGATGATCCGACCCTGGGTGAGGCCGTCATGCTGGCGGTCCGGCAGGCAGGCTTCGCGGTTGATTGGAGCCGCGATGGGGTGCAGGCCGAGACCGCGCTGAAGACCTATGCCTACGACGCCATGCTGCTCGATCTGGGGCTGCCGCGACGGGAAGGCCTGGAGGTGTTGCGCAATGCGCGCAAACGCGGCGCAACCCTGCCGGTGATGGTCCTCACCGCACGCGATACGGTGGAGGATCGCGTGCGCGGTCTCGATGCGGGCGCGGACGATTATCTGCTGAAACCGTTTGCGCTGGATGAATTGCTGGCGCGGCTGCGCGCCTTGTTGCGGCGGGCGCATGGCGTGGCCGATACCCAGATTCGCATGGGCCGCTTCTGTTTCGACAGCGTGAAGCGGCAGGCCAGCGTCGACGAGACGCCGTTGGTGTTGTCGGCTCGCGAGGTGGAGGTGCTCGAAATTCTGCTCAGCCATGCCGGGCGTGTGACGGCCAAGGAGGCGATCGCGGATCGTCTGACGGGATGGGATGACGGCGTAGGCGACAACGCGGTGGAAGTCTATATCCATCGCCTGCGCCGCAAACTCGAGGGTTCCGGCGTGGTGATACGCACACTGCGCGGCCTGGGCTATCTGCTGGAAGCCGAGCGTTGAACGGGGAAGGCCAGACAAGCCTGCGGCGGCAGTTGATCGTCCGCATGCTGTCGATGATGCTGCCGCTGTTCATTCTGTTGTGGGTGATCGCCTATTTCTCCAGCCAGTACTTCATCAATGCGGCGTTTGACCGATCGCTGATCCGGCGTACGTTCGCGCTGGCCGATCGGGTCGAGGTCATGCAGGGGCAGGTGCAGGTGGACCTGCCGGTTGCCGCGCGCGAATTGCTGGTGTTCGACCAGGAGGATTTGCTGTTCCACAGCATTACCAATCCGGCCGGACGTGTCATCGACGGCGAGCAGGATATGCCGCGGCTTCCTGACCATCAGGATATCCGGCCGGGCCAGTTGGTCGTCTATGACGGCATCAAGGACGGCGAGAAGGTCAGGGTGGCTGCTTTTGGACTTTCGCTCAAAGGCACGAGTGCGCGTGGGACCGCCCTGGTCCAGGTGGGCGAGACGCTGTCGCACCGTTCGGCCATGGCCGAACGTGCCACGCTGGCGATCGTGATTCCGATGCTGCTGATGACCCTGACTGCGGCGATCGCCATCGCCTATGGCGTGCGGAAGGGGCTCGAGCCGCTGAGCCGGCTGCGCGACCGGCTGTCGGCGCGGCAGGCGTTCGATCTGAGCCCGGTTCCTCTGGGAGAGACCCCCGCCGAGCTGCGCCCGTTTCTGGATGAAATCAATTCGCTGCTGCAGCGCCTGTCCGAAGCGGTGGAGTCGCAATCGCGTTTCGTCGCGGACGCCGCGCATCAGCTCCGCACGCCGATCGCGGGCATCCGCGCGCAAGCCGAGGCAGCGCTGGCCGGCGCGCGACACGAGGATGCCCAGCATGCGTTGTCGCGTATTGCCCAGTCGACCCGGACCATGGGCGATCTGGTGCAGAAGCTGCTCATTCTGGCGCGTGTCGATGCGGCGGAAAACACCTTGCGCCTGAACCGGCTGGATGGCGTGGACGTGGTGCGGGAAGTTGCGCGGGAGTGGGTTCCGCGGGCCTTGGCCAGCGGGGTGGAGATTGGTTTCGACATGAAGGACAGCGAGGCCTGGGTGATGGGCGATGCGCAATTGCTGCGGGAAATGCTCGCGAACCTGATCGACAATGCCTTGCGGTATGGCGGCACGCGCATCATGCTGACGGTCCGGCGTTCCGAACAGGGCGTGATCTGGCAGGTGGCGGACAACGGGCCGGGTATCCCGGAGTCGCAGCGTGCCGCAGCCTTTTCGCCATTCCATCGGCTGTCGGGCAGCGTGGAGGGTGCCGGACTCGGCCTGACCATCGTCCAGCGAATCGCCCATTTGCATGGCGCACAGGTGAGCCTGGGAACAGGGGCAGAGGGTGTGGGTCTGGTCGTGAACGTCCTGTTTCCTGCGGCACCCGCACAGGCATAAAAAAACCGCGCCCTTGAGCGCGGCTTTCTGTGGCGACAAACAGCGTGGTCAGCCTGCCGTTTCCGGCGTTTCGTTGTCGGTGGCGGCCGGTGCGTCCAGCAGTGCCTTCATCGACAGGCGCAGGCGGCCTTTCTCGTCGGCTTCCAGGATCTTTACCTTCACGATCTGACCTTCCTTCAGGTAGTCGCCGATGGTGTTGACGCGCTCGTGGGCGATCTGCGAGATGTGCAGCAGGCCGTCGCGGCCCGGCAGCACGTTGACGATGGCGCCGAAGTCCAGCAGCTTGATGACCGGGCCTTCGTAGACCTTGCCGACTTCGACTTCGGCGGTGATTTCCTCGATGCGCTTCTTGGCCAGTTCGCCGGCTTCCATGCTTGTGCAGGCGATCTTCACGCTGCCGTCTTCCTGGATGTCGATCTGGGTGCCGGTTTCCTCGGTCAGCGCGCGGATGACGGCGCCGCCTTTGCCGATGACGTCACGGATCTTCTCCGGGTTGATCTTCATCGCGATGATGCGCGGGGCGTAGGCCGACATTTCATGCGTCTCGGAAACCGACGACTTCATGATGCCGAGGATGTGCATGCGGCCTTCCTTCGCCTGCGTCAGCGCGGCCTGCATGATCTCCTTGGTGATGCCGGTGATCTTGATGTCCATCTGCAGCGCGGTGACGCCTTTTTCGGTGCCCGCGACCTTGAAGTCCATGTCGCCGAGGTGGTCCTCGTCGCCCAGGATGTCGGTCAGAACCGCGAAGCGGTTGCCTTCCTTGATCAGGCCCATGGCGATGCCGGCGACGTGCGCCTTCAGCGGGGCGCCGGCGTCCATCAGCGAGAGGCAGCCGCCGCACACCGAGGCCATCGACGACGAGCCGTTGGATTCGGTGATTTCCGAGACCACGCGCATGGTGTAGCCGAACTCTTCCTTGGTCGGCAGCACCGCCAGCAGCGCGCGCTTGGCCAGACGGCCGTGGCCGATCTCGCGGCGCTTGGGCGAACCCACGCGGCCGGTTTCGCCGGTGGCGTAGGGGGGCATGTTGTAGTGCAGCATGAAGCGGTCGGAGTAGGAGCCTTCCAGCGCGTCGATGGTCTGCTCGTCGCGCCCGGTGCCGAGCGTGGTGACGACCAGTGCCTGGGTCTCGCCGCGGGTGAACAGGGCGGAACCGTGGGTACGCGGCAGCACGCCGGTGCGGATGGTGATCGGGCGCACGGTGCGGGTATCGCGGCCGTCGATGCGCGGCTGGCCGGACAGGATGCGGTTGCGCACGACGCTGGCTTCCAGGCGGTGGAAGGCGTCCTTGACGTGATTCTGCGCGACAGTGTCCATGTCGGCAGTGATCAGTTCGGCGAAGGCCTTGCTGCGGACTTCGTCGACGGCGGTCATGCGCGCCTGCTTCTGCTTGATGTTGTAGGCCTGCTGCAGACCGTCCTCGGCCAGGGCCTTGAGGCGTTCCACCATCGCCGTATCTTCGGCGAGCGGCTGCCAGTCCCAGGCGTCGGCGCCGGCTTCGTCGGCCAGCTCGTTGATCGCGTTGATCGCCGCCTGCATCTGGGTATGGCCGAACACGACGGCGCCCAGCATGATGTCTTCGGGCAGTTCCATGGCCTCGGACTCGACCATCAGCACGGCGGTCTCGGTGCCGGCGACGACCAGGTCGAGCGCCGAATTCTTCAACTCGGAGTTGGTCGGGTTGAGCACGTATTCGCCGTTGATGAAGCCGACGCGCGCCGCGCCCACCGGGCCGTCGAACGGCAGGCCGGACAGGGACAGCGCGGCGGAGGCGCCGATCAGCGCGGGAATGTCGGCGCTGACTTCGGGATTGGACGACATCACGGTGGCGATGATCTGCACTTCATTGAAGAAGCCTTCGGGGAAGAGCGGCCGGATCGGACGATCGATCAGGCGCGAGATCAGCGTTTCGCCTTCGGACGGACGGCTTTCGCGCTTGAGGAAGCCGCCGGGGATGCGGCCGGCGGCGTAGGTTTTTTCCTGGTAATCGACGGTCAGCGGAAAGAAATCCTGGCCGGGCTTGACTTCGTTCTTGGCGACGACGGTGACCAGTACCACGGTGTCGTCAACGTTGACGATGACGGCGCCGGAGGCCTGGCGGGCGATTTCGCCGGTTTCCAGCGTGACCTGGTGGCGGCCGTAGGTGAAAGTTTTCTTGATAGCGCTCACACGAGTTCCTTTCAAAGCAAAAACGCCCCGCAGAAGCGGGGCGTGCGAAATTCAGGGGGCAATACGCCCCATCCACAGCTCTGATACAGACAGCGCCGGTGCAGCAGGGTGCCGGATCATCACAGTGGCTCTGCAGGGATTACTTGCGCAGACCGAGGCGATCGATCAGGGTCTTGTAGCCTTCGAGGTTGGTGCGCTTCAGGTAGTCGAGCAGCTTGCGGCGGCGGCTCACCATCTTCAGCAGACCACGACGCGAGTGGTGATCCTTGATGTTGGCCTTGAAATGGCCGGTCAGGTCGTTGATGCGAGCCGTCAGCAGGGCAACCTGCACTTCGGGTGAGCCGGTGTCGGCGGCGGCGCGTTGGTAATCCTGGACGATTTGCGCTTTTTGCGCGGTATTCACAGCCATGGTGTACTCCTTTGAAATCGCGTGGCCTGCGGCTGAGCGGGACACGTTCGGGGGGAAACCGCGTATTTTACGTGGAAAGAGGCGTGCAACTCAAGTCTGTTGGGTGGCGATCAGGCGGCGGGGGACCAGCTGGCCGGCGTCAGCCTGGGCCAGGCCGAGAAAGCGGTTTGCAGGCGTATAGAGGCGCACCAGCCCGGCGTGCGGGGTGGAATGCGCAATGCTGCGTCCCTGGCACACGGCCGTGGTCTCGGCTTCGTCAAGTTGCAAGGCCGGCAGATGGGCCACGAGACAGTCTGCGGGCTGCAGGAGGGCGGCACGCTGGCCGGCGTCGAGCGCGTCCAGACCGGCCAGCGCGTGGGCCTGATCCAGGCTGAACCCGCCGGCTGCGGTGCGCGTCAGCGCGGTGAGGTGGGCGCCGCATCCCAATGCGGCGCCGATATCCTGCGCCAGGGTACGGATATAGGTGCCCGCCGTGCATTGCACATCCAGCACCACGCGCGGCGGGGCGCATTCGACCATCTCCAGCGCGCGGATCGTGACCTTGCGCGGCGGGCGTTCGATTTCGATCCCGGCGCGCGCATATTCGTAAAGCGGGCGCCCCTGATGCTTGAGCGCCGAGTGCATGGGCGGGATCTGCTCGATCTCGCCCAGGAAGCGCGGCAGCACTGCGGCAATGTCGTCGCAGCCGACCGCCACCTCACGCGTGTCGAGCACCTCGCCTTCCGGATCGCCGGTCGCGGTGGTGACGCCGAGTTGCAGCACGGCGCGATAGCGCTTGTCGGCGTCGAGCAGGTAGGCGGAAAACTTGGTGGCTTCACCGAAACACAGCGGCAGCAGACCGTCGGCGAAGGGGTCGAGGGTACCGGTGTGCCCCGCCTTTTTGGCGTTGAGCAGCCACTTGGCTTTTTGCAGCGCGGCGTTGGAGGTAATGCCGACCGGCTTGTTCAGCAGCAGCACGCCATCGACGATCTGGCGGGCGGGTTTCACTCGTCTTTCGGGTGTTTGGCGTCTTCGGCGACGGCCGATTCGATCAGTTGGGTGAGTTCGATGCCGCGTTCGACCGAACGGTCGTAGACGAAGGTCAGCTTGGGCACCACGCGCAGCTGCATGCGGTGCGACAGCTGCGACCGCAGGAAGCCGCTGGCGCGCTGCAGGCCCTGCAGGCAGGCGTCATGCTCGGCCTGGCCGCCCAGCGTGGTGAAGTAGACCTTGGCGAACTCCATGTCGCGGTTGACCTCCACCTCGGTGATGGTCAGCATGCCGACGCGCGGATCCTTCACTTCCTGCCGGATCAATTCCGGCAGTTCGCGCTGGATCTGGTCGGCGACGCGGCGTGCTCTGGGAAAGTCCTTCGGCATAAATAGGGGTAGGAGTGAGGGGTAAGGGGTGAGGAATGGAGTGAGCGCCTAATGTCTCACCCTTCACCCCTCACCATTGCATTACAGCGAGCGCGCCACTTCCACCACTTCAAACACTTCGAGGATGTCGCCTTCCTGGATGTCGTTGAAGTTCTTCAGCGAGAGGCCGCATTCGAAGTTGGCCTTGACTTCCTTGACGTCGTCCTTGAAGCGCTTGAGCGAATCGAGTTCGCCCTGGTGGATCACGACGTTGTTGCGCAGCACGCGCACGCCGGCGTTGCGCTTGATCATGCCATCCGTCACATAACAGCCGGCAATGGTGCCGACCTTGGAGATGACGAATACCTGGCGGACTTCCACCGTGCCGATGACCGATTCCTTCTTCTCGGGCGCCAGCATGCCGGACAGCGCAGCCTTCACCTCATCCACGGCTTCATAGATGATGTTGTAGTAGCGGATGTCCACGCCGCTGGATTCGGCCAGCTTGCGTGCCGTTGCATCGGCGCGCACGTTGAAGCCAATCAGCACCGCCTTGGAGGCGAGCGCCAGGTTGACGTCGGATTCGGTGATGGCGCCGACGCCGCTGTGGATGATGTTGACCTTGACCTCGTCGGTCGACAGCTTGCCCAGCGCATGCGCCAGGCCCTCGTAGGAACCTTGGGTGTCGGACTTGAGAATGATGGGCAGATGCTGCACTTCGCCCTGGCCCATCTGTTCGAACATCGATTCCAGCTTGGCGGCCTGCTTTTTCGCCAGTTGCACGTCGCGGAACTTGCCCTGACGGAACAGCGCGATTTCGCGCGCCTTGCGTTCGTCCGGCAGCACCATCATGTCCTCGCCAGCCTGCGGCACATCGGACAGACCCTGGATTTCCACCGGGATCGACGGACCGGCTTCGGTCACCGTCTTGCCTGCCTCGTCCAGCATGGCGCGGACACGGCCGAATACTTGGCCGGCCAGCACCATGTCGCCGCGACGCAGCGTGCCGGATTGCACCAGCAGCGTGGCGACCGGGCCCTTGCCCTTGTCCAGGCGTGCTTCGATGACGAGACCTTTGGCGGGACCATCGGAGGCTGCCTGCAGTTCCAGCACTTCGGCCTGCAACAGGATGGCGTCGAGCAGGCCGTCGATGTTGGTGTTCGCTTTCGCCGACACTTCGACGAACTGGGTGTCACCGCCCCATTCCTCGGGCGTGACGCCCTGCGCGACGAGTTCCTGGCGGATGCGTTCCGGGTTGGCCTCGGGTTTGTCGATCTTGTTCACCGCCACCACCAGCGGGACGTTGGCCGCCTTGGCGTGATGGATCGCTTCGATCGTCTGCGGCATGACACCGTCGTCGGCGGCGACGACCAGCACCACGATGTCGGTCGCCTTCGCGCCGCGCGCCCGCATCGCCGTAAACGCTTCGTGACCCGGGGTGTCGAGGAAGGTGATGACGCCTTTCTCGGTCTCGACGTGATAGGCGCCGATGTGCTGGGTGATGCCGCCGGCTTCACCGCTCGCCACGCGAGTGCGGCGAATGGTGTCGAGCAGCGAGGTCTTGCCGTGGTCGACGTGGCCCATCACCGTGACGACCGGTGGGCGGGCGTGCATTTCCACCTCGCTCGTCTCGCCCGTATCGATCAGGAAGGCTTCCGGCGTATCGAGCGCGGCCGGCTTGCCAATGTGGCCCATTTCCTCGACGACGATGATGGCCGTTTCCTGGTCGAGTACCTGGTTGATCGTCACCATGCTGCCGAGTTTCATCAGCGCCTTGATGACTTCGGCGGCCTTCACCGACATCTTGTGGGCCAGTTCGGCGACGGTAATGGTTTCGGGCACCAATACTTCGCGTACGATCGGTTCGGTCGGTGCAACGAAGGTGGTTTCTTCGTGGCCACCCTTGGACTTGCCCTTGCGGCCGCGCCAGCCTGCGTCAGGCGCAGCGCCGCCGCGGGTCTTGAGACCCCCCTTACGGCGCGCGGCTTCGTCCTTCCAGGTACCGCCGGCTTTCTTGTCCGGGCCCTTGGCGCCTTTGGCTGCGCTGGGTTTGTCTGGCTTGTGCAGCGTCTTTTCCGTCGGTGCGGCGGGGGCGGCAGGCGCAGCGGCTTTCTGGGCTTCCGCTAGCTTGGCGGCTTCGCGTGCGGCTTCGGCCTGCTTGCGCAGGGCTTCGCGTTCGGCGCGAGCCCGCGCATCCGCAGCCTGGCGTTCCTGCAGCGCTTGATGGCGGCGCGTCTCTTCTTCGCGAGCCTTGACTTCGGCTTCATTGAGGATCGAGGCCTTCTTGATGCGAGTGGTTTTCTTCACCACCGGTGCGGGCTCTGCAGCGGTCTCGGCGACCGCAGGCGGCACGGCTTCGGCGACCGGCTCGGGAGCGGCAGCGGGCTCGGCAGCAACAGGCTCAGCCTCGACGGCCGCAGGCGGCGCGGCTTCAACGACCGGCTCGGGGGCAGGGGCTTCGACCTTGCGCTCCGCCACAGGCTGGGCCGGCACCTCGACCTGCGGAACAGGCGGAGTTTCGGCGGCCGGCTCGGCGACCGGCTGGGCTTCAGCTGCCAGCGCGGCGGCATCGCGCTTGACGTAGGTGCGCGACTTGCGCGTTTCCACTGTGATGGTGCGCGACTTGCCGGTGCTGTCGGTCTTGCGGATTTCACCGGTCTGCTTGCGCGTGATGGTGATCTTGGTCTTGCCGGTCTCAGTGCCGCCACCGTGCATCTTGCGCAGGTAGTCGAGCAGGTGTGCCTTGTCCGCTTCCGTGACGGAGTCGATTACATCGTTCTTGTTGACGCCCGCCGCCTTCAGCTGTTCAAGCAACAGTTGGGGCGGCAGTTTCAGTTCCTGGGCAAATTGTTCAACGTTCATGCAGTCCTCGTGGCGTATCAGCCTTGGGCGAACCAGGGCGCGCGTGCGGCCATGATCAATTGTTTGGCACGTTCGGCATCCATGGCGGCCATTTCGGTCAGCTCATCGACGGCCAGCTCGGCCAGATCCTCGGTGGTGTGGACGCCCTTGCTGGCGAGCGTGCGTGCGGTTTCGGCATCCATGCCCTCGAGCGACAGCAGGTCGCCTGCAGAAGCCTCGACCTGCTCCTCACCGACGATGGCGGCGGTCAGCAGGGCGTTGCGAGCCCGGTTGCGCAGTTCGTTGACCAGGTCTTCGTCGAAGGCCTCGATCTCGAGCATCTCGTTGAGCGGCACGTAGGCGACTTCCTCCAGCGTGGAGAAACCTTCGTCGACCAGGATCTGGGCGACCTCCTCGTCCACATCGAGCTTCTCGATGAAGAGCGCGAGCGTCTTGCCGCTTTCAGCCGACTGTTTTTCTTCCGCCGTTTCGCGCGACATGATGTTGAGTTCCCAACCGGTCAGTTCGGATGCCAGGCGCACGTTCTGGCCGCCGCGGCCGATCGCCATCGCGAGCTGCTCCTCGTCGACCACGACGTCCATGCTGTGCTTGTCCTCGTCGACGACGATGGAGCTGACCTCGGCTGGCGCCAGGGCATTGATGACGTATTGGGCAGGGTCGGCCGACCAGTGGATGATGTCGACGCGTTCGCCGGCGAGTTCGTTGGTCACCGAGGTGACGCGCGAACCGCGCAGGCCGATGCAGGTGCCGATCGGGTCGATGCGCGGGTCGTGCGAGACGACGGCGATCTTGGCCCGGAGGCCGGGGTCACGGGCGGCCGCCTTGATCTCCAGCAGGCCTTCCTCGATCTCGGGCACTTCGAGCTCGAACAGCTTCATGATGAATTCAGGCGCGGTGCGCGACAGCACCACCTGCGGGCCGCGGGCGCCGCGGTCGATGCGCAGCAGATAGGCGCGCACGCGGTCGCCAACGCGCAGGTTCTCGCGCGGGATCATCTGGTCGCGGTGCAGGAAACCTTCGACGCGCCCCGATTCGATGATCGCGTTGCCGCGGTCGATGCGCTTCACCACGCCGTTGACGAGATGTTCCTTGCGGGCCAGGAAGTCGCTGATGATCTGCTCGCGCTCGGCGTCGCGGATCTTCTGCAGGATGACCTGCTTGGCGGCCTGGGCGCCGATGCGGCCGAACTCGACGTTCTCCAGCGGCTCCTCGATATAGTCGCCGATCTCGATGTCGGGAATCTTGTCCTGGGCGTCGATCAGCAGGATCTGGTAGCCCTCGGACTCCAGATCGGCTTCGGTCACGACCTGCCAGCGGCGGAAGGATTCGTAATCGCCGGTCTCGCGGTCGATCGACACGCGCACGTCGGATTCTTCCTTGAAGCGTTTCTTGGTGGCGGAGGCGAGCGCCTGCTCCAGCGCTTCGAACACCACCTCTTTGTCCACGTTCTTTTCGCGAGCCAGCGCATCGGCCAGCATCAACATTTCACGGCTCATATTCCCTCCAGCCTGCCTTGCCTAAACCATGGGTTTCAGACGGGCAGCATCCACATTTCTCAAGTCGACCGACACTTCCGAGCCGTCGACGATCAATTTCACCAGTTCGCCATCCAGGCCGACCAGCTGGCCGCTCAGGCGGCGCCGGTTGTCCATCGGCACCCGCAATTTCAGCGTCACCGGCTCGCCGGCGAAGCGCGCATAGTCCTGCGGCTTGACCAGCGGCCGGTCGAGACCGGGGGAGGACACCTCCAGCCTGTCGTAGTCGATGTTCTCGACCGTGAACAGGTGGGTCAGGTGATTGCTCACCGCGACGCAGTCGTCGATCGTGATGCCGCCCGGCTTGTCGATGAAAATCCGGATCAGACCTCGCCCGGCGCGCTCCAGCATCACCAACTCGTAACCGAGTCCGGCAAGTACAGGCTCCAGGCGGGTGGGCAGATCCATCATCGCAAATCCATTGTTGTGCCGCTGTACGACCCGGTCAGGACGTGGCGCAGCACAAATAAAAAATGGGCGAACCGCCCATCGTGTTAATAATAAAGCGCAAAAATTATACCACTCGGGCCGGTGAACCGGAAGGTGGTGCCCGGAACCGGAATCGAACCGGTACGCCATCGCTGGCGAGGGATTTTAAGTCCCTTGTGTCTACCAATTTCACCATCCGGGCAAAGCGGACGGCTGACCCTGAATTTGGAGGCGCGAGCCGGAGTCGAACCGACCTACACGGATTTGCAATCCGGTGCATAACCGCTTTGCTATCGCGCCGTCGCGGTAAACGCTTAAACGAAAAGGGGAAAACGTCCGGGCTGTGCCATCTGTTTTCCCCAGAATGCTGGAGCGGGAAACGAGGTTCGAACTCGCGACCTCAACCTTGGCAAGGTTGCGCTCTACCAGCTGAGCTATTCCCGCGTTGAAGGCTGCGCATTATGGTGATTTCGGTTTTTTCTGTCAACACCTCAGGGCGAAGATTTTTGCAGTGCACGCGCGGCCATCACGAGGTAATACGCCATTGATACGAGAGTAAGCAGGGCGGCCACCCAGATCAGCAGTGTGCCGATCTGGGGAATGGGCAGGCCGGCGAGGGGCTGGAAATACAGCAGCAGCACGATGGCGACCATCTGCGCCGCGGTTTTCAGTTTGCCGACGAAAGAGACCGCGACGCTGGCCGACTTGCCTGCTTTGGCCATCCATTCGCGCAGGGCGGAAATGGTGATTTCGCGGCCGATGATGATGAGGCCGATCAGCGGCGCCACGCGATCCAGGTCGATCAGGACGATCAGTGCGGCCGCCACCATCAGCTTGTCGGCCACAGGATCGAGGAAGGCACCGAAGGCCGAGGTTTGTCCCAGTTTGCGCGCCAGCCAGCCGTCGAGCCAGTCGGTCAGCGCCGCCACCCCGAAAAATGCGGCCGCCAGCAGGTTGGCGTCGGACGGCGACACCCAGCCGTCGGGCAGGTAGAACACGCCCGCCATCAAAGGGATGAACAGAATGCGCAGCCAGGTGAGCAGATTGGGGAGATTGAGTGGCATCAGTGGAGCGCGTTATAAATGGTTTCCGCCAATTCTCGGCTGATACCGTTCACGCTGGCAAGCGCGTCGACGCCGGCGTCGCGTACGCCCTGCAGGCCACCGAAGTGTTCCAGTAGCTGTTTGCGCCGTTTGGGACCGATGCCTGCGATGTCTTCCAGCGTCGATTGCACGCGCGTTTTTCCGCGTTTGGCGCGGTGGCCGGTGATGGCGAAGCGGTGCGCTTCGTCGCGCACCTGCTGGATCAGGTGGAAGCCAGGGTGGTCCTTCGCGAGGTTGAGCTCGCGGCCGTCGGCGAAGATCAATGTTTCCAGTCCTGGCTTGCGTGCCTCGCCTTTGGCCACGCCGAGTAGCGGCACGTCGTTCAGTCCCAGTTCGGCCATGGCCTCGACCGCCATCGCGATCTGCCCCTTACCGCCGTCGATCAGCAGCAGGTCGGGCAGCACGCCATTCTCTTCCACGCTCTTGTGGAAGCGCTTGATCAGCGCGGCATGCATCGCGGCGTAGTCGTCGCCCGGGGTGATGCCCGTGATGTTGTAGCGCCGGTAGTCGGACTTCTTCAGGTCGTCGCCTTCGTAGACGACGCAGGACGCCACGGTCGCCTCGCCCATGGTGTGTGAGATGTCGAAGCATTCGATGCGGTTGAGCGCCGGGAGGTCAAGTGTGTCGCGCAGCGCGGCGAGCCGCTGCGACTGGTTGGCACGATCGGCGCTGCGGCGTTCGGCCGACAGCCGCGCGTTGGCCTGCGCCATACCGATCCAAACCTTGCGTTCACCGGTGACGCGATGCAGAAGGGTGACTTTTTTACCGGCCTGCTCGGTGAGCAGCGTTTCCAGTGCGCTGGTCTCGATGGCTTCGCTCACCAGGATGCGCGCCGGGATGGGGTGGTCGAGGTAGTGCTGGACGATGAAGGCTTCCAGCGCCTCGGCCGGCGTCGCACCCTCGCCGTGCTGCGGGAAGAAGCTGCGGTCGCCGAGATGCCGGCCGCCGCGGATCATCGTCAGGTTGACTGCGATGACGCCGCCGGCCTCGGCGACCGCGACCACATCCGCGTCCGCATCGCTGCCGGTGGAGTCGACGAACTGCTTCTCGCGCACGGCGGCGAGCATGCGCAGGCGGTCGCGCAGAAAGGCGGCCGTCTCGAAATCGAGCGCAGCCGCAGCGGCGTTCATCTGCTCGGTAATGTGTTCAGTCAGTGCGCTGGCCTCGCCGTGCAGCAGCTGGGCTGCTTCATGGACGTCGCGCGCATAGGCGTCGGGCGTGATGTGCCCAACGCACGGTGCGGTACAGCGTTTGATCTGATACAGCAGACACGGGCGAGAGCGGTTGGCGAATACCGTGTCCTCGCAAGTGCGCAGTTGAAATACCTTCTGCAGCAACTGGATGCTTTCGCGCACCGCGTAGGCATTGGGGTAGGGGCCATACGCCTGGTCGCGCTTTTTGGGTGTGCCGCGGAAATAGGCCAGGCGCGGAAAGCGGTGCCCGGTCAGCAGCAGGTAGGGATAGGACTTGTCGTCGCGGAACAGGATGTTGAAACGTGGCTTCAGCCCCTTGATCAGGTTGTTTTCCAGCAGCAGCGCTTCGGCCTCGGTGCGCGTGATCGTGGTGTCGATATGGTCGACACTCTTCAGCATCAGCTTGATGCGGGGGCTCTGGTCGCTTTTCTGGAAATAGCTGGAGACGCGTTTTTTAAGATCCTTCGCCTTGCCGACGTAGAGCACGGCGCCGGCCGCATCGATCATCCGATAGACGCCGGGCAGGGTGGGCAGCGAGGCGAGAAAGTCCTTGTCGACGCTCAAGGTCAGAGCCTAATTCGGCAGGAATCATGCCCCGCGCCGGTTGCCTGCGGGATGCAGGGCAAGGCGCGGGGAGTGAAGTTTGGTCGCTCCAAATGAGCGACTCGCAACGCGGCCATGCGCCCGCAGGCAACCGGCCCTCCGGGTTGAGACCAGGGTCGGCGTCTGCTGCGTTGCAGCGCTTGGCAAGGGAATGGCCCTTGCCGGCGCGCTGCGCCTTGCATACATCCGATCCTGGTCTCAACGTGGAGCATGATTCCTGCCGAATTAGGCTCTTATTCGTCTTCGTCGAGCAGCTTGCCGGCGATCGCCCAGTTCTCGTCCGGCAGTTCCTCGAACGCGATATAGGTGTAGGAGGCCGGTTTTCCAGCATGGCGCTCCAGCGTGGCGGTGATTTCCTCGGCGACTTTCTGCTTCTGCTCGCGGGTGAGGCTGCCGGCGAGCTTGATGGTGACGACAGGCATGGTCAGTCCTTCGCTTGAATCCGCGTGAATACGGCTTCGAACATCTCGGGGGTGAGGCGGTGTGTCTGGGTATTGTAGCGGGAGCAGTGGTAGCTGCTGACCAGCCGCCGGCCGCCGGGCAGGTGGTAATCGCTGGCGTGGGCAAACGGGTAGTCCTTGAGCTTCAGTCCTTTCGCGCGAAGCACGGCCTGATGCGCGATCTGGCCCAGCGCCAGGATACTGGCATGGCCGGGCAGGGCCTCCAGTTCGGCGGCCAGATAACGATTGCATTCGCGGATCTCGCCCGGTTCCGGCTTGTTGGCGGGCGGCAGGCACTTCACCGCATTGGTGATGCGACAGCCGGTGAGCGTCAGTCCGTCGTCTGCGGACAGCGATTGCGGTGCGCTGGCGTAGCCGAATTTGTGCAGGGTTTCGTATAAGAGCACGCCGGCATAGTCGCCTGTGAAGGGCCGGCCGCTGCGATTGGCGCCGTGCATGCCCGGGGCGAGGCCGACAATGAGCAGGCCGGGCGCGGGATCGCCGAAGGCGGGCACCGGGCGGGCATGGTAGTCGGGATGGCGGGCGCGCACCTCGTCGAGAAACGTGGCGAGGCGCGGGCAGGCGCGGCAGTCAGGGTCGAAGTGCATCGGAAGCAATAAAAAACGCCCCATGGCGGGGCGTTCATTGTACGCGCGGAGGCTCTCAGCTTTCGATCGGGCCGGCTGCAGTCTGCATGTAGTTCTGCTCACCCATGCGTTTGATCAGGTCGAGTTGGGTCTCGAGATAATCGATGTGCTCTTCGGTGTCGGACTGGATGCCGACCAGGATTTCTCGCGAAACATAGTCCTTGACCGATTCGCAGTGCGCGATGGCTTCGACGTAGAGCGCGCGGCCGACCAGTTCGAGCTTGAGGTCGCATTCCAGGCATTCGACGACGTTTTCGCCGATCAGCAATTTGTTCAGATCCTGCAGGTTGGGCAGGCCTTCTAGAAAGAGAATGCGCTCGATCAGCTTGTCGGCGTGGTGCATTTCCTCGATGGACTCTTCGTATTCGTGTTTGCCCAACGCAATCAGCCCCCAGTTCTTGTACATGCGGGCGTGGAGGAAATACTGGTTGATGGCAGTCAGTTCGACCGTGAGCGCCTTGTTCAGGTACTGGATGACTTTTTTGTCGCCTTTCATGGTTCTCTCCTGAGAGTGGGCAAGCCCGTTTAAAGAGCCGTTGGCTGGGCGAATGCTGGCTAATAGGCGAATGGGACGCCTGTCATTCTAGGGGAAAAGCCGTGCGGGACAAGTATGAATGCGCGGCCCGCACAAAACGGGTGCAAGCAGAGCGGACCGAATCAGGCGGCTGCGGCGAATGAGGCGTCCGCCGAGCATCCCTGGCATTCGGCGAGGGCTTCCTGGAGCACGTCTTTCGCGCAGCGGGCGCAACGACCACATTGGGTGGACACGCCGAGTTCGTCGCGAAGCTGGCGCATCGTGGTCACGCCACGATGATGGACCAAGCCGCGGATTTCATGGTCGGTGACACCTTTGCAAAGACAGACGTACATGACGCACCTTCTGGTTTGGAACTCGGTAGCTGAATATTATAAATAATGAGAATGGTTGTCAATAACAATATTGGAGTAGAGATTCCGCGCAAAAAAAAACGGCGAGGGAAATCCCCCGCCATCCGTGAACGTCCTGTTCGCTGCATATGTACGGCGAACACGGCCGGGTTACAGCGACTTCGTACAGAAGTATCAGTCGGTGCACTCGTAGCCTTCGTTCAGGCGGGCCTCCGCGGCATTTATGTCCTGCGGCGGCGGGACGAGGACCTTGTCGCATCGACGCTGTCAATCGCCAGGCATCGTCTCCGGATGTGCGAACGGCGCGGAATGCGTGCCCCGTATCTTGTAGCCGGTGAGCATGGCGCGCGGCAGGTTGATGCGGGTCTTGCGGCTGACCCATGCCACGCCGGCCACGTGCAGCGCGACGCACGCGAGCAGAACGTCGGAGAGCGTCTCGTGCAGGTCTTCCAACCATTCCTCGCCCCAGTAGGCGTCGGTTCCCATCAGCCAGCCCGTGACGCCCAGCGCGATGACGAGGCCAAGCATCGCGAACACCATCACGGCGCCGAGCGGATTGTGTCCACGCATGGCGACGCCGGGCCGGGCGAGGTAGGCTCGGATGCGCGCCGGCGTGGGGAAAAAACCCGAAAAGCGGGCGTAGCGCGAGCCGATCGCACCCCAGACGAGGCGCCCGCCCACCAGTCCCAGCGCCGCGTAACCCGCCCAGCGATGCCACGGGCCGCCGCCGTCGAGAATGAACGCGTCGAACAGCACCAGGACGGCGAGGCTCCAGTGGTGCAGGCGGACAAAGCGGTCCCAGACGTACGCGCGTTCCACGACGTGCCCAGGCATCAGTCGAGATAGGCCTTCACGGGCCGGCCGGAGACGGTGTCCATGTAGATTTCGACGCGCTGGCCCTTCTCGTTGTGGCCGTACATCTCGTAGCAATTGCCATCGACCTTGAATTTCTTGATGGTGTAGCCGGCGTCCTTCAGGGCGGCCTTGAGGTCTTCCTCTTTCATCCATTGTTCCTTGGGATGGGCCTCGCAGTCGGCCGCGGCGTGCGCCAGAACGGGAACGAGCGCCAGGGCGGCAAGGGTGAATCGCAGACCAGTCATGATGAGAGCTCCTTTTCTAAAGTGAATGAAACAGGGGAATTCAGACCGTCGCCCACATCCGCATCAGGTTGTGATAGCAACTGGTCAGTCGGACAGCGGTATCGGTTTCGCCGTGGTCGCCGCGCAGGGCGGCGATGCTTAAGTCCATTTCGTGCAGCAATTCGCGTCGTTGCGGTTCGCGCACCATGCTTTCCAACCAGGTGAAGCACGCCAGCCGCGCGCCGCGCGTCACCGGCTCGACGCGATGCACGCTGTACGAGGGATACAGGATCAGATGGCCTGCCGGCAGCTTGACCGCGCGGCCGCCCATGCCGTCCTCGATGATGAGCTCGCCGCCGTCGTAATCGGTTGGGTTGTTGAGGAAGAGCGTGAACGACAGGTCGGTTCGCACATGCTGCGCCGTGGCCGGATGGGTGCGGATGGCGTTGTCCACGTGATTGCCGAAGGCGTTGGCTTCGTCGCCGTAGCGGTTGAACAGCGGCGGATAGATGCGCTTGGGCAGGGCGGCACTGAAGAAGGTGGGGTTCTTCGACAAGGCTTCCAGCACGATGGCGCGCAACTGCTGCGCTACCGGGCTGGTTTCGGGCAGTTGCCGGTTGTTCTTCACCGTGGCGGCCTGCGTGCCGGCGGTGACGCGGCCGTCGGTCCAGTCGGCCTGCTTCAACAGCGCTGTGCAGTGCGCGAGCGTGGCAGCGTCGAGAACGTTTGGAATGTGCAGCAGCATGGTCGGGTCTCCTGTCAGGGATAGGGCGCTGCGCAGGCAACGCCCTATCCCTGCCAATGGTTGGCAGGGAAGGCAGGCTCAGAACTTCAGCTCGCCGGTGAGGATGAAGCGACGCTTCTGACCGGGCACGGTGAACGGACCGTTGTCGTAGATCGAGTCGTAGTACGTCTTGTTGAACAGGTTCTGCACGTTCAGGCGGACACCCCAGGTTTTCTGGTCATAGGACACCATGGCATCCCAACGCACGTAAGCCGGCGCGGTATTGGGATTGAAGCCGCTGGGCTGGCCGTTGGTGGTGAACTGCGCATTGGCCGAGGCATTCGACGGGTTGTAGCCGTAGCGTTCGCCCTTGGCCTCGGCACCGCCGCCGATTTTCCAGCCGCCGCCCAGCTTGTAGGTGGACCACAGGTTGAAAGTGTAGGGCGGGGTGTTGCGCGGCCGCTTGCCGACGAAGCGCGGATCGCCCACGGTGCCGGTGGACTGTTCGGCGACTTCGAGGATGGTGGCGTCCATCAGCGCCAGTCCGGCGAAGACTTCCCAGTTCGGCGTGATGCGGCCGGCCGCTTCGAATTCGATGCCGTCGGTGCGGCGCTTCTTGGTCAGGATGGACGCGGTAGATTCGAGGTCGGTGTTGCGTTCCCAGTTCTTGATCGCACGGTAAAGCGCGGTGCGGAAGGAGAGATCGCCGTCGAAGAACATCCACTTCGCGCCGACCTCGTAGACCTGGCTGGTCTCGGGCGGTTGTGGCGTGGCGGTCAGCTGGTAGAGGTCGGCCGTCGGGCTGAACGAATCGCTGTAGCCGACGTAGTAGTGCGCTTCCTCGGTAGGCTGGTAGGACAAGGCGGCACGATAGCTCCACTCGCCGTATTCCAGATGCGGCGAGGCAGCGCTGGAATAATCGGCGTCGAGTTCGTCGCGGCGCATGCCCAGCGTGGCCTTCCAGTCTGGGATGAATTCGACTGTGTCCTGTGCATAGAGGGCGTAGGAATTGCCGGTGAAATTGTTCAGCTGTGCACCCGTATATGACTCGACGTAAGGCAGGAACAAGGGAGGAATGCCGGACACGATGGTCGTCCCACCGAGATTCTGCAGACCTGAGCGGTGGCTGTTCTCGTGCAGGTATTCGACGCCAGTGAGGAATTCGTGCTTCATGCCCAACGCCTCGAATTTCCGGCTGTAGTCGGATTGGAGTGTGAGCGTTTCGTAATCGGACGAGCGAGTGGGTCCTGCATTCCAGTTGCCGCCATTGCCAGGGAGAGTTCCGTCCACGTTCGGTGCAACCGTGGCGCTCGGCGTCCGTGCCCAGTAGCTGCGTTCATAGTCGCCGTAGCGGACCGTGGTGCGCAACTGGCTGTCATCGGCGAAGCGGTGCGTCCAGGTGCCGGTGGTGACGTTCACGTCGCTGTTGTCGAAGTTGCGGTCGATGCCCCAGAAGTAATCGACCGGGAACGTGGTATTGGGCCGGTGAGTGGCGCCGTCGAACGAGAAGCCGTAGTCGGGTGTGTCTCGGTTGCGCATGTACAGGTGCGAGAAGGTGAATTCGTCGTCGGTGTTCATGCCGAGCGCGAGGCTGACCTGCGCACCGCCGCGATTGACGTCGGGCTCCGCGCCGCTGGCGGGATTTTCGCGCCAGCTGCCTTCGTCGCGTTTCATCAGGTTCACGCGTACCGCGCTGTGTTCGCCCAGCTGCTTGTTGAGGTCAGCGGTGACTTCGGTGTAGTTGTCGGTGCCCACACTACCGGTCAGTTTGTAGGCATCGGCCAGCTTGGGCGTCTTGGAGACGAGGTTGATGACGCCGCCGGCCTGGCCGCGGCCGAACAGCATCGAGGCGGAGCCGCGCAGCACGTCGACCTGCTCGAGGAAGAAGGTTTCGCGGTTGTATTGCGCGGTGTCGCGGATGCCGTCGAGGTAGACGTCGCCGAAGGTGTAGAAGCCGCGCAGCATCATGTTGTCGCCGGCGCGGCCGCCCTCGGCGGCATTGAAGGTGAGTCCCGACACGTTGCGCAAGGCGTCGCGCAGCGAACCGACATGTTGCTCCTGCATCAGCTGCTGGGTCACGACGGTGATCGCCTGTGGGATGTCCTGCGGGTCCTGCTTGGTCTTGCCGACGCGGGTCTGCGTGCCCTGGTAGCCGTTATTGACCTCCATGGGGTCGGACGTGTCTTCCACCTTGACGGTCGGCAGCGTGGTTTGGGCGGTATTCGCCGGATCCGCCGTCTGTGCCAGTGCGGAGGGGGCCAGCATCATGAAGGCGAGCGAAGCGGCAGCCGGCATGGCGGCCGCGGGTTGCAGGCGCGCCATCAGCTGGCGCAGGATGCCCGATGGCGGGCGCGGTCGTACGTGGGACATAGTTTGCTCCTGGTCTGAATGATCGACTGGCTGGCGGAGCAAACGCTTGGCTGGCTGGCGGTTGAAAAAAACGGAAGACGGCAGGCATGGGTCATCCCCAACCTGCCGCGACGGCGAGGTGATACACGATGAAGCACGCGAGCCAGGCCAGGCTGAACAGATAGCCGGCCATGACGAGCGGCATTTTCCAGCCGCCGGTTTCGCGCTTGACGGTGGCGAGCGTGGACAGGCACTGCGGCGCGAAGACGAACCAGGTCAGCAGCGACAGCGCAGTGGCGAGGCTCCAGCTGTGCGCGATCAGCGGTGTCAGGGCTTGTGCAGTGTCGTCGCCGCTGGCCGACAGCGCGTAGACGGTGCCGAGCGCGCTGACCGCGACTTCGCGCGCAGCCATGCCCGGCACCAGCGCGACGCTGATCTGCCAGTTGAAGCCGATGGGCTCGAATATCGTGGCAAGGCCGCGACCGAGCGTGCCGGCGAGGCTGTATTCGATCGCCGGGCCGGTCGCGCCGGCGGGCGGCGCGGGAAAGCTGGCGAGGAACCACATGACGATGGTGAGCGCCAGGATGATGCCGCCGACCCGCTTGAGGAAGATGGACGCGCGCTGCCACAGGCCGATGGCGACGTTGCGCGGCGTCGGCCAATGGTAGGTCGGCAGTTCCATCATCAAAGGTCTGGGTAGCCCGCGGGTGGTGAGGCGCTTGGCCAGCCAGGCAATGCCCATCGCGCTCGCCACGCCGGCAACGTAGAGACCGAACAGCACCAGGCCCTGCAACTCGAATACGCCGGCGACGTCGCGCTTGGGAATGAAGGCACCGATCAGCAGCGCATACACTGGCAGTCGTGCCGAGCAGGTCATCAACGGCGCGATCATGATGGTAACGAGGCGGTCGCGCGGGCTGGCGATGGTGCGCGCGGCCATGATGCCGGGGATCGCGCAGGCGAAGCTCGACAGCAGCGGGATGAACGAACGGCCCGACAGGCCCACGCTGCCCATCAGGCGGTCGAGCATGAAGGCGGCGCGCGGCAGGTAGCCCGACTCTTCCAGGATCAGGATGAAGAAGAACAGGATGAGGATCTGCGGCAGGAACACCAGCACCCCGCCCGCGCCCGCGATGATCCCGTCGACGAGCAGACTGCGCAGCCAGCCGTCGGGCAGCGCAGCGGTGACGCCATTGGCCACCCATGTGGTGGCCGCCTCGATCCAGCCCATCGGCGCCTCGGCCCAGGCGAACACGGCCTGGAACATCAGGAACAGCACCGCCATGAGCAGCGCCATGCCGATGACCGGATGCAGCACCACGCGGTCGATCCGGTCGGACAGCGTGTGCGGCGCATGCATGTCGAGGCCGAGGCTGACGAGGATGCGCTGGACCGTGTCGTGGTCGGCTTCCACCGTGACGGCCGGGGCGTCGGTTCCCGGTACGGACGAGTGTGCTGCCTCGCCGCGCCAGGCCTCGGCCGGCGCATCGAGCAGCGTACACAGGGCGGTTGCGCCGTCCTTCCTGACCGCGACGGTCTTGACCACGGGCACGCCGAGCTCGAAGGACAGTTTGTCCACATCCACGTGGATGCCGCGCCGCGCCGCCAGGTCGGTCATGTTGAGCGCCACCACGCAGGGCAGGCCGAGGCGTTTCACGGCCAGGACGAGCCGGAGATTGCGCCGCAGGTTGGTGGCGTCGACCACGCAGACGACACGATCCGGGCGTTTTTCGCCACGCGCACGGCCCATCAGCACGTCGACTGTCACCTGCTCGTCGGGCGAGCGCGGGTTGAGACTGTAGGTGCCCGGCAGGTCGAGCACGCGCAGCGCCTTGCCCGCCGTCGTGAGGTAGCGGCCTTCCTTGCGTTCGACGGTGACACCGGCGTAGTTCGCCACCTTCTGCCGGCTGCCTGTCAGGACGTTGAACAACGCGGTCTTGCCGCAGTTGGGGTTGCCTACCAGGGCGACCAGGGGCCCGCCGCGATGCACATGAACGACGGCGGACGGGGCGTGGTCGCGGCGGACCGAATCGTGGCAGGCGCTCATGCGGCCCCCGTCGCGTTATCCAGCAGCGTGACTTCGATGCAGGCGGCCTCGGCGCAACGTAGGGCGAAGGTGGATGAGCCGACGCGGACCACCAGCGGATCGCCGCCCGGCTGGGCGCGTGCCATCAGCATCACTTTCTCGCCGGGGATGAACCCCAGCTCCTGCAGCCAGTCGTGCCATTCCGGCGCATGCTCGGGCGTGTGGATGCGCTCGATGCGGCAAAGCTGGAAATCGTCCGAACGGTCAAGGGTGAACATGTCTATGGATCCCTGCGGTTCAATGGGCCGCGGTTTTCGGTTCGGTGACGAACCCGAGCTTGCTGAGTCCTGCGCGCGCGGCGTCGGACATGATCTGGGCGACGTTGCGATAGGCGAGATCGCCGTCGGCGCGGATGTGGATTTCCGGCTGCGGGGTCTGTTGTGCGGCGAGGTCCATCTTCGCCTGCCAGGCGGTCGCGTCCACGGGTTCGGCGTTCCAGAATACCGAGCCGTCGGCCTTGATCGACAGGTTGACCGTCTCCGGTTTGTCCTCGTTGGGCTGGCTGGATGCCACGGGCAGGTTGACCTTGACCGCATGCGTCATCAGCGGCGCAGTGATGATGAAGATGACGAGCAACACCAGCATCACGTCGATCAGCGGAATCATGTTGATTTCCGCGTTGTCGCCGTCGCCGGCGTCGTTGAGCATTCCGCCGAAGGCCATCATGCGCTCCTGACGGCCGGGGCGACGTAGACGCGCGGTACGTCGTTGTCGACGCGGGTGTTGTTGCGCACGCCGGTGGACATGAAGGCGAACAGGTCGTGCGCGAAGCCGTCCACCTCGGACAGCATCTGGCGCTTGGCGCGATTGAAGAAGTTGTAGGCGAGCACGGCAGGGATGGCGACCGCCAGGCCGAGGGCGGTCATGATCAGCGCCTCGCCCACCGGACCGGCCACCTGGTCGAGGCTGCCCGAGCCGCTCATGCCGATGTTGACCAGCGCGTGATAGATGCCCCACACCGTGCCGAACAGGCCGACGAAGGGCGCGGACGAGGCGATGGAGGCCAGCATGGTGTGGCCGTATTCCAGGCGCGCGGTGTCCTGGTTGATCGCGCGGCGCAGGGCACGGGTGAGGAATTCGTCTTCCGAACCCGACTCGATCAGGCAGGCGCCGGTCTTGCCGCGGAACTGCTCGGCTGCCTTGAGGCCATGATGGGTGAGATGCGAGAACGGGTCGTTGATGCCGTTCTTCTGCAGATAGTCGCCCACGGCCGCCAGCCCGGATGCATTCCAGAAGCGTTCCAGGAAGGCCTGTGCGTTTTTCTTCATGCGCCAGTTGGCGATGCTCTTGGATACGATGAGATACCAGGTGATCACCGACATCGCCAGCAGGATGGCGAGCAGAAAATGCGCGAGCATGTCGGCCTGGGCGATGAAGTGTGCGAACCCCAGTTGAGCGGGGTGAGTGACGGTTTCCATGGTTTAGCTCCTGAGGGTGAACTGAATCGGCACGATGACCCACGCGGCCACCGGTTTGCCGGCCTGGCGGGCCGGCTCGAATTTCCAGCTGGACTGGACGGTTTTCCGGGCCGATTCGTCGAGCCGCGCATAGCCGCTGCTCTTGACGATTTCCAGTTGCGCGACACTGCCGTCCGGGTTGACCAGGATGTTCAGCCGTACGACACCTTCTTCGCCGAGTCGCTTCGACAGCGCCGGATAGGGCGGTTTGGGATTGTTCAGATAGTCTGCGGGCCGGGGCGGTATTGGCGGCGGCGGGGGCGCGGGTTTCGGCGCTTCCGCGACAACCGGTACGGGCGGCGGTACCACCTCGGGCACGGGTTCAGGATCGGGTTTGGGTGCCTCGACGACGGGTTGCGGCGCGGGAAGCGGCTTCTCGGCGATCAGCACCGGTGGCGGCGGCAGCGGTTTGACGTGCGGCTTCGGCGGCTGCGGCCTGGGTTCGGGTTTGGGCTGCGGGTCGGGCTCTTTCACCTCGGGTTCGATCAGACTTACCGTAATCGGCAGTGGCGGCGTGATCGGTTCGGGGGTGTGGGCGACGAACAGCAGCGCAGCCAGCAGGCCGGCATGCGCGAGCACCACACCGGCAAGCGACGCGCGCGACAGCCGGGCCGAATAGGGCAGCGCGGCAGCCGCGAAACGCACTGCGTTCGGCAGATCGGCTTTCACGGCGGAGGGGGCGGTCAACGCGGCGGTCATCCCGGATACATCCAGTTCCATTCAGGGGATCGCCGGGCAATCGTCACAAGCGCTGCGCGGTTGTTTCGTTCCCGCGGCACGTTCAGACGGATCACGTTACGGCGATGTGGTAACAATGTAAAGTAATGATAATAATTCGCATTAAACAAGTCAATTGATTCGTTGCGGTTAATCTTCTCCAACCAGGCGAAAGCGATATTGGGCGGGACCCAGATGCATACCCGGGCCTGTGTTTAGGATGCGGCGGAGCGGTTCTTGCCGTGCGTGGGGCAGGCGGCGTGCTTGCCCGTTTGAAGGGCGGATTCCGCCTTGTCGATGTGGGTCTCGATCGGCCTGGCGAACGCGTCGCGCGCAAGGCCCATGCCGTTCACCATCCAGACGCCGATCCAGGTACGGGTGAACCGCTCGAAGCTGGTTTGGTCATCCCAGGCCAGCCGCAGCGTGAAGGCGTCGCGCCGGTCGCGCGGCTCCGCGAAATCGTGGGCACGCAAGCCGACGGTATGGGTCAGTGCATCGCGCGCAGCCTGCCAGGCGTGGCGGAACGTATCGCGATGGCGCGGCAGCACATGAAAATGATAGGCAATGGCGAGCATCAGACCCCCTTCCTGTGGAATGACGAAGACGATGGAGAAGCGCACCGACAGCCGGCCTCCGCGCTGTGCGCCTGGAGCGATGTGGAAAATTGTGTAATCCGTCGTTCGGGGTTTGGGGCGGCATGCGTGCGCTGCGTTGCATTTATAGGTGCACGCACGGGAGCGGGTTCCGCGCGGTCGATGTCGAGGTCGTCGGCGAGAGTGCGGCAGGCCTCACGCTCGACAGGGCTGAGGCTGTCGTACTCGGCGGCGCGTTCGAGCAGCAGGCGGGCGGTGGCCTTGTTGCGCGCGCAAGGCTGGCGCAGCACGACCAGCGCGGCGACGAGAAGGGAGGCAACGGGCGAGGTATGCATGGCGGGGTTCCTCAGGCGGCAGCGACAAAGGACTGGCCGGGCTGCCACTCGCAGGCGGTGAGCTCGCCGCTTTGCAGGGCGTGCAGCAGGCGCAGCGTTTCGCGCGCCGAGCGGCCGACGTTGAGGTCGTTGGCGGCGATGCTCATCACCCGGCCTTCGGGATTGACGATGAAGGTGGCGCGTACCGCCACGCCGTTGTCGGCGAGTATGCCGAAGCCTTGCGCAAGGCTACGCGAGACGTCGCCGAGCATGGGGAATTTCACTGCGCCGAGCCCGTGCCGCACCCAGGCGCGATGAGCGTGCGCGGAATCGACGCTGGCGCCGAGCAGTACCGCGCCGGACAGGTCGAAATCGTGGCTGAGGTCGGAATAGGCGCGTATTTCCGTCGGACAGACGAAAGTGAAATCCAGCGGCCAGAAGAACAACACCAGCCACTTGCCGCGATAGTGCGTGAGTGAAATCGGTTCGATGCGGCCATCGGGCAGATAGGCTTCGCAAGTGATGTCGGGGATCGTGTTGCCAATCGAGATCATGTGGGGCTCCTGGTCAATCAGTGCAGGATGGGGTGCGCGGGACGCATGGGCGTGGCGGTCGAGACGGCGCGCCATTCGAACGACAGTCGGCGGCAGGCGTCGGCCAGGCAGGGGCTGGTCGCACGGTCGTGCATCCAGGTGAGATGCTGTTCGATCATGCGGGCGAGCTTGCGGCAGCCGGTTTGCTGGTAGCGATGCATCAGCCATAGCGTGGCGGCGATGACGATTTCGTGGGTGTCGTGCTGCTGCGATGTGTTCATTGCCAGTCTCCTTGCAAGTGTGGGGCTGGCTGGCGCGGATGCGCGGGCGGGCGGGATTGGGGTGGCCGCGAGGCCGGCAGGCCGGGCCTGCGAACGGTTTATTTGGTGAGGATCAGCTTGCCGTTCTTGGTGATGCGCAGGCGATAGTGCTCGCCTTTGTGGCTGATCAGGATTTCCTGGCTGCCCTGGAATAAAAAGTCCGCCGGGATGATCTCGGGCGGACAGGTCCGCGTTCCAGGCTCGACCGGAAGACGGATGGAGGAAGAGGGCGCATTCGGCATGGCGTGAGGATCCTGTGCGTCAGATTCGGGGTTCATTCGGGGAATCGCCAATCAGTGTGTTACGAATAATAACGATTCTCATTTGTGTGTCAAGCGCTCACGGGAAGAACACCGGCATTGAAATGAAAAAAGCCCGCACAGGCGGGCTTGATAGGGGCAGTACGGGGAGCCGTTACGCCGGCTTATCCATATCCTGATGGAGCGTTTGATTGATCAGTCAGGTGCACCTGCGCGGATCAGTGTGCGGCTTTGCCATCGACGCCGGCTCGGGACGCCCATTCGCCTCGCACCAGCGGTGCGATGTTCAACACCTCGGGCTGGAGTGTGACGTGTGCGATGCCGTGCTGCTTCGCAAGCATGTCGCGGGCTGCGGCCAGAATGTGCAGCCAGTTTGCAAGATCGCGGATGTCGAGGTGCGCGGACAGGGCGACGGTGCCCGATGACAGCGTCCACACGTGCAGGTCGTGCACGCGCTGTACGCCGGGCAGGGCGGCCAGGTCGTGGCCGACGGATTCGAGCTGGATCTGCAGGGGTACGCCCTCCATCAGCACGTGTACCACCTCGCGCAACAGCCGCAAGGCCGAGACCAGAATCAGCACCGCCACCAGCAAGGACAGCAGCGGGTCGATCGGCGTCCAGCCGGTGGTGACGATGACGATGCCGGCGCTGATCGCGGCGACCGAGCCGAGTGCATCGCCCAGCACGTGCAGCATCGCGGCGCGGCTATTGAGGGTGTGTTCGCCGCGGCTCAGGATCCATGCGACGAGCAGGTTGATGCCGAGGCCGATGACGGCGACGCCGATGACGGTACCGCCGGCGATCGCGTGCGGGGAGCTGAAACGGTCGATGGCCTCATGCACGATATAGCCGAGCACGACCAGCATCATCAGGCTGTTGAACAGCGCAGCGAGCACCTCGGCCCGTACCAGGCCATAGGAGTGCCGGATGCTGGGTGGCCGGCGCGCCAGCCAGGCCGCCGCCGCGGCCAGGCCCAGCGCGGACGAGTCGGTGAACATGTGCGCCGCATCGGATAGTAGCGCGAGCGAACCCGACCACCAGCCGGCCAGGGCCTCGACGCCGGTGAATGACAGCGTCAGCAGCAGGGCGAGGATCAGCTTGCCGTTGCCGCCTTCAGATGCATGCACATGAACGTGATGCATGCCATGGCCATGACCGTGGTCATGCGCGCTGTGATCGTGGTTATGCGCGCCCACAGTAATCCGTCGGGTCGACCTGCAGGTTGAGGTCTGCGCTATCCTGCCCCAGCCCGGCGATGTGGTGCAGCGCATTGACATAGCGCGTCGACTCGCGCAGCTGGGTCAAGGTCTGCGGGTGCGGGTGGCCGTGCATGCGAGCAAGGCGTGCACGGGACGGGGCGGGCCAGTCGACTTTCAGGTTGGCCAGCACGTCGTCGGCCAGGTCGGGCCGGTTGCAGACCAGCGCCATGTCGCAGCCGGCTTCCAGCGCCGCCGTCACGCGTTCGACCACGCCGCCGGCCACGGCGGCACCCGCCATGCAGAGATCGTCGCTGAACACGGCACCGTCGAATCCCAGCTGGTGCCGCAGCAGTTTCTGCAACCAGACGCGCGAAAACCCAGCCGGCTTGTCATCCACATTCGGGTAGATCACATGCGCCGGCATGATCGCCGCCAGTCCGGCCTCGATCATCAAGCGGAAAGGCACCAGGTCGGCGACAGCAATATCGGCCAGGGTGCGATTGTCGACCGGAACGTCGACGTGCGAATCCGCCACCACGAAGCCGTGACCGGGAAAATGCTTGCCGCAGGCGGCCATGCCGGCATCCTTCATACCCAGCATCATGGCCTGGCCCAACTGGAACACGGCATGCGGATCGGCATGAAAGGCACGGTCGCCGATGACCGACGAGGCACCGTAATCGAGGTCGAGCACGGGCGCGAAGCTGAAGTCGATGCCGTGCGCGCGCAGTTCGCTCGCCAGCACGAAGCCGGTTTCGCGTGCGAGGTGTTTCGCCTGTTGCGGATGGGTGTTCCAGATTTCGCCGAAGGCGCGCATCGGCGGCAGGCGGGTGAAGCCTTCGCGGAAACGTTGCACCCGCCCCCCTTCGTGGTCGACGCCGATCAGCAGCGGCGCGGGCTTGAGCGCGTGGATCTCGGCGGTTAAGGCGGCCAGCTGGGCCGGGTCGCGGTAGTTGCGGGAGAACAGGATCACCCCGCCGACGAGCGGGTGGCCCAGGCGGCGTCGGTCGTCGTCGGTCAGTTCGGTGCCTGCCACGTCGAGCATCAAGGGGCCGAGCGTCATATCCGCTCCAACAAGGACAGTGTCATGTTGCCTCCAGAATCACATAAGCCAGGACGAGATCGCTTTCGTCGGACAAGGACACATGATGAGCGCTTATTCCGCGTGCTGCCAGCCAGGCATCCAGTTCGGGCGCGCATTGCAGGAAGGGCTTGCCCTGCGTGTCGCGCAGCACGGCGATGTTGCGCAGCGTCACCGGCGCACGCAGGCCGGTTCCCGTCGCCTTGGCGAAGGCTTCCTTGGCGGCGAAGCATTTGGCCAGGAAGCGTGCCGGGTCGCGGCTGGCACGATAGCCGGCCTGTTCGGCCGGGGCGAGAATGCGCTCCGCATAGGGCTCGCCGAAGCGGGCCAGCCCATTGCGGATGCGCTCGGCGTCGAGCAGGTCGGTACCGATGCCGTGGATCATGGCGACACCTTCACCGGCAAGCCGGCAGCCCGGATGGCGTCCGCGAAGGTGTCGAGCCATGCGGCGGGCAGGGCGGACAGCCGGTCGGCCTGCGGCTGCATCGAGGGGCGCGCGAGGCCATAGAGCAGTACGCCCCGGACGGGAATCCCATGCACGCGGAGGCGTTCCACTGCGTTCAGGTAGGCCGCCTGTTCGGCGGCGGTTGGCGGCGCGCCGTCGCGTGCAAACACGCAGGTCTGCAACCAGGTCGGACACAGGCGCGCGGTCGTGACCAGGCGTTCGAACTGCCTGTCCGGCGCGATGCGCGTCTGGTTGATGGCGCGCATGCCGCTGGCGGTCGCACTGTCGAACTTGAACCACACTTCGCCGTTCAGCGTGGCCATTTTCCGCAAGCCCGCCTGGACGCGCGGCCGATCGGCCAGGCTGCCGTTGGTGATCAACACCAGCTTGATTTTCTCGATCAGGTCGAAGTCCGCCATCACCCGGCCGATGCATTCGATGACCTGTGGAAATTCCCGGGCGCTGGTCGGTTCGCCGTTGCCTGACAACGCGATGTCGTTCAGGCGCCGTGCGCCCTCGGGCACGCGCGTCTGCATGAAATCGCCGCGGAGAATATCGGTGAGCAGCGTGCGCAGCTCGTTTTCAAGTTGTGCCAGATCGATATCCGGCGCGGTGCCGCGCGTCAGGTTCGGTACCTGGCAATAGACGCAGGCCCAGTTGCATGCGTTGTTGGGGTTGAGGTTGATCCCGACCGACACCCCGCCGGCGCGGCGCGAGACGACGGGATAGACGTACGTCATCCCCGCGCTGTCGCGGTCGTGGTTGGTGGAGGTGAGCTGGGCAGACACGTTGCGGGGCGGGAATGGGCGAACGCCCATTCTACTTGAGCCGCTGTCGAACCGGACGCCGATCCGCTGCACGGGACGGCCTGCAAATCAATGCGGCGGGTGGGGTTTCCACATCAGCACGGCGTAGCGTTGCTGGCCCAGCTGCCGGGTTTTCGGGTCATATACGGTGTAGACCAGTTGCCGGGTCTGGTCGGGAGGGCCGAACAGGGTTCGGGCTGCGGCAGGGCAGGCGAGCGCGTCGGTCACGCCGAAACGCAGGGTCCCGCACACGGCAATCCGGTTGCCCGATTCCAGCGCGCGGGCGTCGATCCAGGGAGATTGGGTGAGGTCGGGCCCGGCGAGATCGAATCCATACAGGCCATGCGGATGGTCGGGCGAGTAGAAGCTCAGGATGTAGGGCAGGGGAAATGTCCCGGCTGCGTACTCGATGGGTTCGGCATAGGCTTCGTGGTACAGGCGCGTCGCGTCCTCGGCAATGCGCTGCGGCAGTGCGTAGGCCGGTTGCGCGGGATAGGCGCGGTACTGTCTGTCCCAGAGCGCGGCCGCAACAAGCGTCACCAGGAGATAGATCAGCCCGACCCGATAGATTCGTCGTGCGAGCCATCCATTGTCGAAACGGGGGGGCGTGAGATCGACCAGGGCCCAGCCGAGAAACAGCAGTGCTGGAATCAGCCAGGACGACACAGGACTGATCCCCTGGGTGAGCGCGGCCAGCAGGGTCAGTGCGACGCTTATAGACAGGATGCTCAAGCCCAGCCGGGGCGGTCGCGGTGCTTGATCAAGCGGAACGGTGGGAAGTCGAACGAGGCTTGCGCCCCAGGCCAGCAAGGCGACGCTGCTGAACCCCAGCACGCCCACCAGGGCGACACCATAGGCTTTGGCGCCATCCGCTGCGCCGAGCACTTCATGCGCTTCGTGCATGTAATGCAGGCTGGGCCAGCCGTGCCGGATGGACCAGACAATATGCGGCGTGACCAGCAACAGCGCGGTTGCGCTGGCGATGACCGTGCCTTTGAGCAGCGGGATCAGCGGGGGACGCAGGCTGACCAGGATGGCCAGCCCGGTCGCCGCGATGAGCACGAGCGCATAGTATTTGGTGAGCAGAGCGGCAGCGGCGAACACGCCTGCAAGAACGAACCAGCGGGCGCGGCCTAGCTCGACCGCATGCAGCAGGCTCCAGACGAAGCCGGCGACAAACGGCAGCAAGGCGGTGTTGGCGTTGTACTTGAATCCGCTGTCGGGGCCGAAATGGGTGCCCAGCGTAGTGAGCACCACGGCGACCAGCACCGCATCCCAGCTGAGGAGGCGTTTCATCGCCAGTGCCAGCAGCCCCAGCGCGATGGCCAGATTGACCTGGTTGAGCAGGTAGTAGGCGTTGTCGCCGATCGGAAACAGCCTGAACCAGGCCGCCGTGATCCAGCCGAACAGCGGCGGATGCTTGTTGGTGCCCCATTGCCATTCCATGCCCCAGGCATAGTTTTCCACCATGTCGGCGCCGTCCAGGTAATGACGGGTCGCGGCGAAAATGCCCCACCAGACGAGACAAAAGGCCAGGATGTACAGCAGGGTGCGACGGGCTGAGGGGGAATCGGGGCGAGCGTTCAACAGGGGGACGCCGGGCGGCGCGATCGGGAAGTCGGGTGCAGTATCCGGATCCCGGATTACGATTGGCTTACAGCTTCATCTTCGAACCGGAATTCGAACAGTGCGCCGCCCAGCGCGCTTTTTCCCGCGGTGATGACCGCGCCGTGCTTGCGCGCCACTTCCTGGACGATGGCCAGCCCCAGACCGCTGCCTTCCGCCGTGCTGCTTTCCGGCGCCCGATGGAAACGTTTGAAGATGAGCGGCAATTCCGCTTCGGGGATGCCCGGCCCGCTGTCGGCCACGGAAAAGGTCGGCGGGAAGGCCTGGACGGATGCAGTGACCGTTCCGCCTTCCGGGGTGAACTTGAGCGCATTCTCCAGCAGGTTCTTCATGGCTTCCTGGATCAGGACGGTGTTGCCCCGCACCGGGATTGCCTGTTCCGTGCCCTCGAAACCGAGATCGATCCGCCGACGCGCGGCTGCCGCGACAAACTCGGTCGTCACCTCGCGCGCCAGTTCGGCCAGGTCGAATAGCGTATGGGTCGCGCTTTCATGCACTTCCGAGTGTGCCAACGCCAGCAGTTGGCGCACCAGATGGGTGAGCCGGGCGGCGGCTTTCTGCAGACGGTCATAGGTGGGCTGCGCGCACGGGCAGGCCGTATCCGAACGGGCCAGTTCGATTTCCGCCATCAGCACGGCGAGCGGGGTCTTGATCTGGTGTGCCGCATCGGCCGTGAAGCGGCGTTGCTCTTCCTGTACCGCCCGGAATCGCATCAGCAGGTCGTTGAGGGCGGTGACGACGGGCCGCAACTCCCGCGGGATGTTGTCGATCGGGATCGCATCGAGGTCCTGGGCAGACCGGTGGGTGATGCGGCGGCGCAGTTCCTCGAGCGGGCGCAGTCCTCGGCTGATGCCGAACCAGACGAGCGGGAGCGAGAAGAGAAGGGCGTATGCCTGCGGCACGAGCACGCCGCGGAGCAGGTGGAGGGTCAGCCGGTCGCGCCTGACCGTGGTTTCCGCCACCTGGATTTCGAAGCCCGGAAGCTCATCCCGCTCGCCTTTCAATACGGCGCGCCTCAGCATCTTGCCGTTTAGGGAAATGGTGTCGAATGCCGCGCGTTCGTCGCCGCTGCTGCCGACCGGTACGCGGACCAGTCGGCGGTCCCCTGCCAGCAATGTTCCGCTGGCGTCGTAAATGGCGAAATAGCGCTGGTCCCGGGCATCGCGGATGAGCACGCTGAATGACAGGGAGTCCGGGTCGATCTTGCGGTCGGCTTTATAGCTGGTGGAAACGAGTTCCTCCAGATCATCCGTGATCTCTTCCAGGACGAGGTCGCGTTCCGTTTCCGCAAGATGGGAAGCATTGCGGTAGGTGGTATAGGCACTGACCGCCAGCAGGACCACAAGCGGGATCAGCAGCCATCCCAGCAGGGCACGGGTCAGGGTGGGATCGGTGCGGCGCATTTCAGTCAGCGGGGCCATCGGACGACTCGATCAGGTAGCCCAGCCCGCGCACGGTTCGGATGGAGATGCCTGCGGGTTCCAGTTTCTTGCGCAGGCGATGGATATAGACTTCAATTGCGTTCGATCCCACGGTCGCGTCCCAGCTGGAAATGGCGGCGGTCAGCGCCTGCTTGGAGATGACCTTTCCCGCCTTGTGCAGCAGACTGGACAGGACTTCCCGTTCGCGGCTGGACAGTTCGATTTCGTCGTCGTCCAGAAAAACCTGCCGGCTCACGGTGTCGTAACGCAGTCTGCCCAGTACCAGGCTGGCCGACGCCGCACCGCCGTGATGGCGCCTGACGAGGGCGCGCAGGCGGGCCTGCAATTCCGCGAGGGCAAACGGCTTGGACAGGTAGTCGTCCGCGCCGCTGTCCAGCCCCGCCACCCGGTCGGCGATCGCCTCGCGCGCGGTGAGGATCATCACGGGCAGGTGGCTGCCGCGTTTGCGCAGGCGCTTGAGCACATCCAGTCCGTCCATGCGCGGAAGGCCCAGGTCCAGCACCAGGGCATCGTAGGTTTCGCTGCTGAGGGCGAGATCGGCCGCCACGCCGTCGCTGACCCAGTCGACGCTGTAGCCTTCCTGCCGGCATGCGCGCAGGAGCAGATCCGCCAGCGCAGGATCGTCTTCGGTCAGCAGGATGCGCATCGAGGCGTGTCGGGAATCGTGTAAGGAGTTTGAAAGGCAGTCAGGCGCATTCTGCATCAACCCCTACTGGATGCGAAACCGGAACCGATGCGCCCATACAAGCTTCATTCCCACGATCTTTCCGTTCTGCCCGTTGCGGAATGGAAAACCTTCCCGTCGACGGCCGAGAAGAACATGGCCGATCGACAGCATTTTTCCATCCAGCCGCGCGACTGGATTCCGGGACTGTCGATCGTCATCCCGTGCTACAACGAAGCGGAGAATCTGAACCGTCTGCTGCCGCGTTTGCAAAGCGTGCTGCAGTCGCTGGTGACGGACTGGGAGGTCATCCTGGTGGACGATGGCAGCCGCGACGCCACGCACGAAGTATTCGCCTTCTGGTCGGCTCAGCCGGGATTCCAGGTCATCCAGCTGTCGCGCAATTTCGGCAAGGAGGCGGCACTTACCGCAGGCCTGGAGTCGGCGCGTTGCGAAACCTGCCTGATGATGGACGCCGACCTGCAGCATTCGCCGGAATTGATTCCCGCGATGCTGGCGCAATGGCAGCAGGGCTACGATGTGGTCTACGCCGTGCGCGAGCACCGCCGCGATGAAGGGCTGTTCAAGCGTCTGGGCGCCCGCTGGTTCTACCGGCTGGTGAATGCCGGCGCGCGTTTCCAGGTGCCTGCGGATGCCGGCGATTTCCGTCTCATGGACCGGGCGGTGGTCGACGCGCTGCTCGCCCTGCCGGAGCGCAACCGCTTCATGAAGGGGCTGTATGCGTGGGTGGGATTCAAGACATCTGAAATTGCCTACGTGCCGGATGCCCGGGGCAGCGGACGCAGCACCTTCAACCCGTTCCATCTGCTGCGGCTGTCCTTCGACGGCCTGACGGCGTTCACCACCTGGCCGTTGCGTATCGCCAGCCTGCTGGGTTTCATCCTGGCGTTGCTGGCATTCGCCTATGGCGGCTACCTGGTCGTCGACTATTTCCTGAGGGGGATCGCCGTTCCGGGCTGGACCACGATCGTGGTGGGCCTGATGTTGTTTTCCGGGATACAACTCATCGGGCTGGGTGTGCTGGGCGAGTATGTCAGTCGCATCTTCGAGGAGGTCAAGGGGCGCCCCTTGTACGTGGTCCGGCGTCGCGCCGGACGGGGCTTGCGGGATGCGCAGCCATGATCGCGGGATGGAACAGGAAGGAAGCGGGACTGTTCCTGCTTGCGCTGGCCTGGCTTGCGTTGACGCTGGGGGTCAGGCCGCTGGCCTTGCCTGACGAGGGGCGCTACGTCAGCGTGGCCTGGGAAATGCTGAGTTCGGGCAACTGGCTGTACCCCACCCTGAACGGCCTGCCTTTCTTCCACAAACCGCCCCTGTTTTACTGGATTACGGCGAGCAGCCTGGGGATGTTCGGTCTCCACGAGTGGGCAGCCCGCCTGGCGCCGCTGTTCGGGGCCGGGATCGCGGCCTTCACCCTGTATGGCTTCGCCTTGCGGCAGAAGGGCACGACGGTCGCGCGCTGGTCCTTGTTGATCCTGGTGACCCAGCCTTTTTTCTTCGGCGCTGCCCAGTTTGCCAATCTCGACATGCTGGTGGCTGGCCTGATCGCCTCCACCATCCTGCTGGCGGCCGAAGCGGGATTGAATGCCGAAAGGGATCTGCCCTACAAGGGCTTGTTGGCAGGTGCGTACCTGGGCGCGGCGCTGGGCGTTCTGGCCAAAGGGCTGATCGGCGCCGTGCTGCCGGGAATGGTACTGGTCGTCTGGCTGGCGTGGAATCGCCGCCTGGTCCTGATGCGCAAGCTGGTCTGGCTGCCCGGCCTGGCCGTTTTCCTGCTGGTTGCCGTCCCCTGGTTTGTCGCCATGCAGGCGCGGTTCCCCGAATTCCTGAATTACTTCTTCGTCTACCAGCAGTTCCAGCGATTTGCCGAAGGCGGATTCAACAATCCCATGCCGTTCTGGTTTTATCCGCCCGCCATCCTTCTCCTCATCCTGCCCTGGTCCTGGTGGCTGCCTGCCGCGTTGAAACGCACCCGGCTGGAGGCCGAGACGAAGCCGACGATCCGCTCCCTGATGTGGATCTGGCCGGCCGTGATCGTGGGCTTCTTCTCCATTCCGTCCTCCAAGCTGGTGGGCTACGTGCTGCCCGTGCTGCCGCCGTTGGCCTACCTGATAGCCGAGGGGCTGGTACGCAAATGGGGGGATGTGCCGAACCCGCGTTTCCTGAAGGGGTTCGCGCTCGTCGCCGGTGCGGTGTGCCTATCCGCGATCGTGGCCAACAACCTGTTCAACCACAAGACGGACCGGCACTTGAGCAGCCTGATCGCTGCGCAGCGCCAGGCAAGCGAACCCGTCATGTTCCTGCGGGAGCAGTATTTCGACATGCCGTTCTATCTCGGGCTGACCGAGCCGGTCGAAATATTCGACGACTGGAGTGTGGCCAATACCTCGAAAAACGACAACTGGCGCAAGGTCATGGCCGACGCGGGAAAATTCGACCCGGAAAGGGCGAACCGCTTGCTGATCGATCATGCCCGCCTTGAACATTACATTTGTAGCCACCCGGTTTCATGGCTGGTCGCGCCGAAAGGGACGGAGGGCGAATATCCCTCCCTGCGGAACATCGCGCCGCTGGCGACGCACAAATCGACCGTGGTCTGGCGGCTGACGCGCAGCGAGGTGTCGTCTAGGGGCGGATGCCGGCAAACGCCCAGCGACGACTCAGCAGATAAGTCACCACCGCTACGCACAGCAGGATGATCGCCAGCAGGAAATGATAGGGAACCCGGCTGGTGTGCAGCAGAATGGCATAGGCCGATTCATTGATGGCGAACCCCGCGGCGGACAACAGCAGGAAACGGCTGGCCGATTGCAGCACCGGTGCGTCGTGATCGGCAAAGGTGAGCAGCTGGTGGCCGCCGTACGAGACGGTGAAGGCGCACAGCCAGCCGCCGACGTTGGCGACCAGGGGCGCGAGATGCATCTTTTCCACCAGCAGGATGACGGTGAGGAGATGGACGAACGCGGCGGTACTGCCCACCAGGATGAAGACAACCGGGCGGTGACGAAGCAGAAACATGGGGGATTCGCCTGGGAAGATCTCCGGCATTCTACGGGATGACGACGCCGCCACAACCTGAACGGATATCCGCACGACGCGTCATCAGCGTGTGCGTGGACGACTTCGGCCAGCACGAAGGCATCAACCGGGCTGCGCTGGAACTGGCGGACCGGCGTCGCGTTTCCGCGGTCAGCTGTCTTGTCGACGGACCGGCCTGGTCTTCGGGCGCCCATGCGTTGCGGGCGCGGACGGACAACGTGGAAGTGGGCCTGCATCTCAACTTCACCGAGGATTTCGGCCAGGGAGGGTGCCATGCGCTGGCCGGGCTGATAGCCCGTGCCTATGGCTGCCAACTCGATCGCATCCGGATCCGCACGGCGGTTGATCGGCAGTTCGATCGTTTCGAGCAGGCCATGGGACGGTTGCCGGATTTCATTGATGGCCACCAACATGTGCATCAGCTGCCCGTGATACGCGACCAGCTCATTGCAGTCATGGATCAACGGTATGGCGCGGCGGTCAGGCCCTGGGTGCGCTCGACGCTTCCGGCAGACGGCTGCCCGCCGTCCACTGCATTCAAAGCGTGGCTGATCGGCCGGCTGGGCGCGAACTCCTTGCGCACGCTGGCCGGCCGGCACGGGTATCCGCAAAGCAATCATCTCGTCGGCGTATACGGATTCGATCTTTCCGAAGCGGACTACCTGGTGAGAATGAAAGCATGGCTCGCCTGCGCACGCGACGGCGACGTACTGATGTGCCACCCGTCGCTGCCGTGGCCGGGCGGGGATGGCTTGCAGGACGCGCGGAACCGGGAATACCGGGCGTTGGCGGGCGAGGCTTTTTCCGCGTTGCTGGAATCTGCCCGGCTGGAAATCGGTCCGCTGTGGGGCCGGGCCGGGAAAGAAGGGAATCGGTGTCAGCCGTAAATCCGGAATCTGGCGGAAGCGGTGAGATTCGAACTCACGGATGGCTTGCGCCATCGCCGGTTTTCAAGACCGGTGCCTTAAACCGCTCGGCCACGCTTCCCTTTGGGTGGAATGCACACGCCGGTTTTAGTTCCGGCCGCCGCTTGCGCGGCTTAACTTGCTGTCGCAAGTGAGCCTGCACTAGCCGACTGCTGCGCAGTGCGGCCAAGACCGGTGCCTTAAACCGCTCGGCCACGCTTCCACGGCGCGCATTGTAGCGGGTTCGCCCGGCCTTGTGCGCGACACGAACCATCAGGAACGGGTTGACGTGGCTTCAACACGAGTTGTCGGATTTTCGTTAGCGCATGCTGCGCGGACGCGGCGCGGGTCGTTCAAAGCTGAGCAAAACCAAGGTGTTGACCACGGCAGCGGGTAGCCGCTTGTTTGGCATAAATGGTGCTGGTCTGCAGACGTCAGAAACCAGCCGACGCCAGCCATGAGCGATTTATTCGAGATGTTGAGCACGATTACCCGCCGCAGAAAAGCCGAGGCGGGCTCGCCGTTTGCCTCCGTGAAGGCGACCGAGAAATGGCTGAAAAATCTGCATGCGGATTCGGATTACGATGCGCACCATGTGTTGGTCGAAGGCCTCGAACGGTTCAACGCGGAAAATGAACCGGCCACGCTCGGCCGAATGAAATCGTTGATGAAGCTGGAAGAGGCGGGGTTGCCCCTGCAGTCCCGCATCATCGAACAATATGTGCGCAACCAGGCCGCCTTCCGCCTGGCGCGCCAGGCGCTGTGGCGCGAGTCATGGGTGTTCTGGTCGCTGCTGGCGGAGGCCTGGCTCTGCTTGCTGAAGCAGGCGTACCGCAATCCGGCCAGCGCCGAACTCAAACCGTTTGCCGCCGAAATGGCCACCCGTGCGGTGCGCTATGCCGGGCGGGTCATGCGCTGGGACTACCATCAGGCGCGCAATCCTGCCGCATCGGCGTGGCGCCGCGTGCACAAGATCTATCGCCTGATCGAGCGTGACGGGTTTGCCACCCAGGCGGTGCAGGTCGATGGACAGCCCACGCACTGCGCCCGCGAATACACGCTGGTCGTGCTGATGGGGCTGGTGCATCCGCTCGGCTACCGCGCGCAGGAAATCGAATCCATCGCCCGGCTTCTCGAACGCTACGAGCCCCTGCCGTTGCCCGCCACCGTGCCGCTGCGCGATGTGCATACCCATCTGGTGGATCTCTCGCTGAGCGAGGGAGCGGCTGTGCTGGAAAGCGAGTGGGTGCAGGGCCGCCGCCTGCGTTACTTTGCGTTGAGCCCGCTGGTCGATTACCTTAAATCGCTCGACGAGGCTGCGACGGAAGTCGACAGTGGACTGACCCGCCAGGTCGCGAGCCTGATCGAGCGCGGCGGCATCCGCCGCGGACGCCAGCGTACGAACCGTTTCGGGCGCGTGTGGGTGGCGGCCGGCATGGAGAAGATTCTGAGCGCGCTGTCCCACCCCGATTCGTCCAAGGGCAGTCCTGACCTCGAACCGTGGATGCTGCGCGACGAGAGCACCGAGGGCATGGGATTTTCCCTGGCCGAGTCGACGGCGTTGCCGCATGGCCGGCTGGTGGCTGTGAGTTGGGACCCGTCGGAGAATGTGTGGCAATTGCTGGCGATACGCTGGGACCGTGAGGAAGGCGGTCAGCATCTGGTGGGGACCCAGCGCCTGTCGCGCCATCCCAAGCGGGTGGAAGTCTATTTCGACGTGGAGGTGCCGGGCATGACCCGCGAACCGGCTTGGGCCGTGTTTCTGCCGATGACCCACACCGAGCAGGGCGTGAGCAATCTGCTGCTTCCGAAAACGCATTACCAGTTGGGCGCGCCGTTGATGCTGCGCGACGGCGACATTGTCTATCGGTTGCGGCTGGGCGAAGTGCAGGAAGGCCACGAAGGCTGGCTGCGCGTCGGCATGGACGTGGTCGGGCGGGAGCAGTTCGTCGCCGCCGCCTGATGTGTCCGGCGCATCAGCGCGTGCGGATGTCGCCGAAATGAAAGTCGAATGAGCCGGTGCGACGGTCGTTGAAATACTGTTCTAGCGTCGCACGCACCGTGCGGAAAGCGATGTCGTCCCAGGGGATCTCGGCTTCGGTGAAGAGCCGGGTTTCGAGCGATTCGATGCCGGGCTGAAAGTCGAGATCGAGCAGCCGGGCGCGGAACATGAAGTACACCTGATTGATATGCGGCAGGTTGTACAAGGTATACAGGCCGCCCACTTCGATGCGCGCGCCGGCTTCTTCCCAGGTTTCGCGCGCCGCGCCTTCGAGCGTGGTTTCGCCGTTCTCCATGAAGCCGGCAGGCAAGGTCCACAGGCCGTATCTGGGTTCGATGGCACGCCGGCACAGCAGCACCTTGTCCTCCCATTCGGGAATGCAGCCGACGACCATCTTGGGGTTCTGGTAATGGACGGTGCCGCAGTCGGGGCAGACATGACGCGGCAGGTGGTCGCCGCTTGGCACGCGCAGCACCACGGCGCTGCCACATTCACTGCAAAAGTTCATGCTGCTTCCAATTCGGTCTGTGTGCAGGCACGGTATCAAAATCCCCCCACCTCGATCAAGGGTGAAACTGGATGCCGGCCGCCCGAGCGATTATCATTCAAGGCCTTACTGTTGTTCTAATTGGCCATGCGTCCCTCCCATATCGAAACCATCCTCAACCGCGAATTCGAGAGCGCGGCCGACGGTCATCACACGCCGGTGATGCTGTGGGGCCCGCCGGGCGTCGGAAAATCGCAGATCGTCGCCAAGATCGCCCAGCAGCATGGCGTGTCGCTGATCGACATCCGGCTGTCGCAAATGGAACCGACCGACCTGCGCGGCATCCCGTTCCGCAGCGGCCAGCTGGTCGAATGGTCGATCCCTTCGGTGCTGCCAGATGCCGAGCGCCACGGCCCGTCGGGCATCCTGTTTCTCGACGAGATCACGTCGGCCCCGCCGTCCGTGTCGGCCGCGGCCTATCAGCTGATTCTCGACCGTCGCCTGGGCGAATACAAAGTGCCGGACGGCTGGGTGATCTTCGCCGCCGGCAATCGCCAGGGCGACCGCGGCGTGACTTATGCGATGCCGGCGCCGCTGGCCAATCGCTTCACGCATTACGAGGTCGAGGTGAACCTGGACGACTGGGTGGACTGGGCGCACAGCGAGGACATCGATCCGCGCGTGATCGCCTTCCTGCGCTTCCGCCCCGATCTGCTGTTCAGTTTCGACCCGGCGCACACGCCGATCGCCTTTCCCAGCCCGCGCTCGTGGGAATACGCGCATCGCGCGCTGCAGAAATTCGACAAGACCGATCTGCTGGCCGATGCGCTGATGGCCTGCGTCGGCCAGTCGGCCGGCCTGGAACTCAAGACCTTCGTCGACAACATGGCGCAGATGCCCGACATCGATGCCATCATCGCCGGCGAGGTGGCGGACGTCCCCGAAGGGATCAACCTGCAGTACGGCGTCGCGGCCGCACTGGTCCGGCGCGCGCTGAAGGCGGCCGACAGCGGCAATGCCACGGCGGTGTACGGCAATATCCTCAAGTACGCGCAGCGTTTCCCGCAGCGCGAAATGGGCGTGATGCTGGTGAGCGACCTGCATCGCGCGGTGGGGCGTCCGCTGTTCGCCGTGCCGGCCTTCGCCGAATGGGCCAACAGCATCACCGATCTGGTTTTATACGAGCATTGATGTCCCATGGCTGAAGCCAACGACGCCGCGCTCGAACCCATCCTGACCAAGCTCGCCGCGGCGCGCACGCGACTTATCATGGAGCGCCCGTTTCTCGGCGCGCTGGTGATGCATCTGCCGCTGAAGGTCGGCGGCGAGGGATGCACGACCACCGGCACCGACGCGCAGGCCTTCTATTTCAACCCGAAATTCATCGACAACCTCAATCTCGCGCAGACGCAGTTCGTGCTGGCGCACGAGGCGATGCACTGCGCGATGGGCCATACCCACCGGCGCAACCATCGCGTCAAGCGACGCTGGGACGTGGCCTGCGATCATGCGGTCAACCTCATCCTGATCGAGGAAGGCCTGAAGCCGCCGCTGCACGGCATTCTCGCGGACCAGAATTTCATGACCTTGTCGGCGGAGGAAATCTACCCGCTGATTCCCGAGGACACGCCGGAAGAGTCCTTCGACCAGCACATGTTCGACAACGACAACGACGCCGGCGCCAGCCCCGACGAGAACCAGCGCCAGGATAATCCCGATGCCGGCGAATCCGGCGGGCAGGGCAAGGAAGGCCAGAGCCAGGCCGAGGAAAAAGAGGGCAGCGGCAGCCAGGCCTCGCAGAAGCCGAACGAGTTGTCGCCCAGCGAGCGCGAGGAACTCGCCGAGCAGTGGAAGAATCGCCTGGCCGCCGCCGCCCAGGCAGCGCGCCAGGCCGGCAAGCTGTCGCAGTCGATGATGCGTTGGGTCGACGATCTGCTCGCCCCCAGCCTGCCCTGGCGATCGCTCCTGGCGCGTTTCTTCGCGGTCAATCAGCGTGACGACTATTCGTGGCGCCGGCCGTCGCGGCGCGAGGGCGACGCGCTGCTGCCGCGCCTGTCGAGCGAGGGTATCGACGTGGTGGCGGCGATCGACACCAGCGGCTCGATCAGCGACGAGGAACTGCGCGAGTTCGTCACCGAGCTCGATGCCTTGAAGGGCCAGGTGCGCGCGCGCGTCACCCTGCTGGCGTGCGACAACCATGTGGCGGAACAGGCCCCGTGGGAATTCGAGCCCTGGGACACCATGCAGCTGCCGACCGAACTCTCAGGCGGCGGCGGTACCGATTTCCGCCCGGTATTCGACTGGGTCGAGCACGAAAACCGCAGCCCCAACATGCTGGTGTATTTCACCGATGCCGAAGGCGATTTCCCCAAAGTCCCGCCGAATTACCCGGTGATCTGGCTGGTCAAGGGCAAGGGTGTGGTGCCCTGGGGCGAACGGGTGCAGCTGAATTGAGCGGGCCACCCGACCGCGTCCGCAGCTTCCTGTTTGAGCAGCTCGACATCCGGGGCGCCTGGGTACAGCTGGGCGGCGCCTGGCGCGAGATGGCGGCGGGGCGCGATTACCCAGAGCCTGCCCTCGAATTGCTGGGCCAGTTGGCGGGGGTGACCACGCTGATCGCCGCCAACCTCAAGCAGGCGGGGCGACTGACTTTCCAGCTGCGCGGCGACGGCGAGGTGTCGCTACTGGTGATGGACTGCGACGAGCAGTTGCGCCTGCGCGGCATGGCGCGCACGCCATCGCACCTGTCCGCGGGCAGTTTGCCGGCCCTGCTGGGCGACGGTGCGCTGACCCTGACCCTCGATACCGCCGACATGCGCCAGCCCTACCAGAGCCATGTCCCCTTGCAGGGCGATACGCTCGCCGCCGTATTCGAGCATTACCTCGCGCAGTCCGAGCAGGCGCCGACCCGGTTGTGGCTGGCGGCCAATCACGAGACCGCGGCGGGCCTGTTTTTGCAGGCCTTGCCGGGCGCAGCCATGCGCGACGCCGATGGCTGGAATCGGGTGCAGATCCTGGCCGACACGGTGCGGGCGGACGAATTGCTCGGCCTCGGCGCGATCAAGCTGATCGAGCGCCTGTTTCCGGAAGAGGACGTGCGCGTGTACGATCCGCGCCCGGTCAGTTATCACTGCCCGTATGATCCGGACAAGATCTATTCCATGTTGCGCAGTGTCGGGCGCGCAGAATGCGAAGACATCCTTGCCGAGCAGGGCGAAATACGGGTGCACGACGACATCTGCAACCACGAGTACGTGCTGGATGCGGCCGCGGTGGCGGCCTTGTTCGAATGAAAGGGGGAGCGATGCGGACAGGATGGATACTGGCAGGGCTGCTGATTTTCGCGAACGGGGCACAGGCGGAGGACGGACGCTACCAGGCGTTGCCGCTGGCCGGGGCAGAGGGCGGCAAGGGTGGTGGGCGGGCGCTCATTCTCGATACCCGCGACGGTCATGTATGGATCTGGAGCGAGAACGAACTCATTACAGCGCCCGATGGCCACCGCCGTTATGGCACGGGCTTCATCTATCAGGGCAGGCTGCGCCCCGGCAACCAGGCGGGCGAGTTCATCGAACAGCAGGCCAAGTGAACGCGCGGCTTCGCCTGGCGCCCGGTCTTGAGCGGGGCGGCGGTCGGCCTATGGCTTAAGGCGAAGCCTGTCCGGGCCGATATGTGCTCATACTTGCGCACCCATCCGAGAAAAAATGCAGACCGAGTCAGCCACCCAACCCGCTTCCCCCCAGGCCGGACGCCAGAAAATCCGCCTGGGCGACCTGCTCGTCGAGCAGAAGGTCATTTCCAGCGCCGACCTGGATATCGCACTGGCGGCGCAGAAGAAAAGCGGGCGCCGCCTGGGCCGCATCATCGTCGAAAGCGGGCTGGCAGGCGAAAACGACATTGCCCAGGCGCTGGCGCGGCAATTGAATCTTCCCTTCATCGATCTCAGAAAATTCAATTCGGATGCCTCCATCCTGCAGCTGCTGCCGGAAACGCAGGCGAGGCGTTTCCGGGCCATGCCGCTGGCGCGGCGGGACAGCAGTATTTTCGTCGGCATGGCCGACCCGACCGATCTGGCCGCTTACGATGAAATCGCCCGGCTGATCCCGCAAGACATCCAGCTTGCCGTGGTGGCGGAAGGCGACCTGCTGGCGGCCATCGACCGCATCTACCGGCGAACCGACGACATCCACGGCCTGACCGAGGAGCTCGCGCGCGACATGGGCGAGAGCGAGGCCAGCATCATCGGCCTGGAAGCGCTGGGCGAAGGGCAGGCCGATGCGCCGGTGGTGCGTCTGCTGCAGACCCTGTTCGAGGATGCGCTGCAGGTGAACGCATCCGACCTGCACATCGAACCACAGGAAAAACAGCTGGCCATCCGTTTCCGCATCGACGGCGTGCTGCATCCGCAGACCCAGGCCGATCTCAAGATCGCGCCGGCGCTGGCCTTGCGCCTGAAGATCGTTTCCGGGCTGGATATTTCGGAAAAACGCCTGCCGCAGGACGGCCGCTTTGCGGTCAAGGTGCGTGGCCGCACCGTCGACGTGCGCCTGTCCACCATGCCCACGCAATACGGCGAGTCCGTGGTGATGCGGCTGTTGAGCCAGGGCGACAACCTGCTTGCCGTCGACAGCCTCGGCATGCCGCCCGACATGCAGGAACGCTTTCGCGCCATCCTGCATCGTCCCAACGGCCTGGTGCTGGTGACCGGTCCCACCGGCAGCGGCAAGACCACCACGCTCTATGCCGCGCTCGGCGAACTCAACGACCCCGGCACCAAGATCATCACGGTCGAAGACCCGGTGGAATACCGGCTTGCCGGCATCAATCAGGTGCAGGCGAACGACAAGATCGACCTCAGCTTTGCCCGGGTGCTGCGCGCCATCCTGCGCCAGGATCCGGACGTGATCCTGGTCGGCGAGATGCGCGATGCCGAAACCGCGCAGGTCGCGCTCCGGGCGGCCATGACGGGCCATCTGGTGCTGTCCACCCTGCACACCAATGATGCGGCCTCCACCCCGGTTCGCCTGCTCGACATGGGCGTTCCCGCGTTCATGGTGGCGACGTCGGTACAGGGCGTGCTGGCGCAGCGCCTCCTGCGCAAGGTGTGCGGCCATTGCAAGGCCCCGCATGTGCCGACGCCGCAGGAGCGGGTCTGGCTCGGGCGGGCCCAAGCCGACCAGGCCGACGACGGCTATGTCGCGGGCACGGGCTGCGACCGCTGCCATGGCACCGGTTATTCCGGACGCCGTGCCGTCCATGAGTTGCTTGAAATCAATACCGCGCTGGCGGAAAGCCTGGCGCGCAAGAATCCGGCCGAATTCGTGGCCGCCGCACGCGCGTCCATGGCCGGCCATACCCTGCGCGACCAGGCCATCGCGTTGGCACGGGCCGGCGTGACCTCGCTGGCCGAGGCGATGCGCGCCAGCGCCCAGGACGAGACAAGCTGATGCTGCGCTTTGCCTATACCGGCCGCACCCGAAGCGGCGAGAAGGCCCAGGGTATTCTTGAGGCGGACAATGCTGCCGCATGCGCCAGCAACCTGCTGAAAAACGGCATTTCGCCCGTCACCATCCAGGAAACCGGGCAATCCGAGCGGCGCGGGGCGAAGCCGAAAAGCCTCAGTCTCTTCGAGCCTGCCGTCCAGCCCATCGACGTGCAGCTGTTTTCGCGCCAGCTCTACACCCTGATGCGCGCCGGCGTTCCGATCCTGCGGTCGCTATCGGGCCTCCTCGAGTCGACCACCAATGCGGCCTTTGCCCGGGTGATCACGTCGCTGAAGGAATCGCTCGAAGCGGGACGCGACCTGTCGACGGCGATGCGCCAGCATCCCGCGGTCTTTTCGCCGTTTTACATTGCGATGGTGCGGGTAGGGGAGGCGACCGGACGCCTGGACGAAATCTTCCTGCGCATGTTCGAGCACCTCGAATTCGAACGCGAGACCCGCGCCCGCATCCGCGAAGCGCTGCGTTACCCGATCTTCGTGCTCATCGCCATGGTGGTCGCGATCGCCGTCATCAACGTCTTCGTCATCCCGGCTTTTGCCAAGGTCTACGCCGGCCTCGGGGCGGAGTTGCCGCTGATGACGCGCATTCTCATCGAAACCTCGCGCCTGACCATCGCCTATGGCTGGCTCATGCTGGCCGGGCTGGTGCTGGCCATCATGGGATTCCGCATGTGGCGCGTCACCCCCGGCGGGCGCCTGCTATGGGACCGCTTCAAGCTCAGGCTGCCGCTCACCGGGTCGATCATGCTGCGCAGCACGCTGGCCCGTTTCGCGCGCACGCTGGCGCTGTCGCTGAAAAGCGGCATTCCCGCGGCGCAGGCGCTCTCGGTGGTGGCCGAAGTCACCGACAACGCCTGGATCGCCTCGCGCGTCGAGCAGATGCGCAACGGCATCGAGCGCGGCGAATCGGTCCTGCGCACCGCGCAGAACGCAGCCGTGTTCAACCCGGTGGTGCTGCAGATGATCGCCGTCGGCGAGGAAACCGGCAGCATCGATGAGCTCATGCAGGAAGTCTCCGGGATGTACGAACGCGAGGTGGACTATGAAATCAAGACCCTGGCCGCCCGTATCGAACCGCTGATCATCGTCGCCCTGGGCGGCGTCGTGCTGGTGCTGGCACTCGGCGTGTTCCTGCCGATGTGGGACCTCGCCAGCGTCGCCATCAAGTGACGTCCTGATCGTAATTTCATGTTTTTGTTCAAGTCTCGGCCGAGTGCGCCGAAATAGGTCCTGTGGCTGCCGCAGGCGGCCGGCGCATGAGACCAACCTATTCGAATAAGCAGGAGAACACTATGCACACCCTGAAGGACATGAAAACCAGGCAGCGCGGCTTCACCATGATCGAACTCATCGTCGTCATCGTCATCCTCGGCATCCTCGCCGCGGTGGCGCTGCCGCGCTTCACCAACATCCAGCGCGATGCCCGGATTGCCAAGCTGAATGCGGCGCGGGGCGCGGTGTTGGCGGCGTCGGGAATGATTCATGGCGCGGCTCTGGTGCGCGGCGGCGTGGCTGATACAGCCAATTGCCCAGTGAACTTGGGGCCAGCCCCCAACCGCGCTGACAACACGACCAACCTGTGTACTGAATCGGGGCGTGTCGCGATCGTTAACGCGTACCCTGCGGCCACGTGGGACGGAATTGTGAATGCGGCGGGACTCACCTCCACCTTCGCCAACACCTCGGCGGCTTTGGACGCTGCGCTTACAGCTGATGGTTATGCGCAGGTGGCATCGGGCGCGAACATCCGGATTCAGGTGCTCGGTGGCAGCAACCCGGCCAACTGCCGCTTCCAATACAATCCGGCGGCTGCCAACGGCGCACCGGTAATCAGTGCAATTACCACAACTGGCTGTTGATTCGCCATTGATCATGCTTCATTTGAACCGCGGCTCAAGCCGCGGTTTTACCATGGTGGAACTGATCCTGGTGATCGTCATCGCCGGCATTCTCGCGGCGGTGGCCGCGCCGCGCATGATGGGCCGCAGCGGCTTCGACACCCGCGGCTACGCTGACCAGCTGGCTTCCACCGTGCGCTTCGCGCAGAAGCTGGCCGTCGCCCAGCACGCCGATGTCTACGTGCAACTGACGGCAAACGATGCCACCCTCTGCTATCTTGCCACCATGCCGTGCCCGGTTGCCAGCCAGGCGCCCGGGCCTGGCAGCGAAAAGCCCTACACCGTCAACGCGCCAAGCGGCGTGGCAATCACGCCGACTACAACGCTCCACTTCGATGCCGGCGGGCGCCCCGTGAATCTCGCTGCCCGGCTCGACATCCACGTCAACGGCAGCGGGACGCATCATGTGTTCGTCGAGCAGGAGACCGGCTATGTCCACTGACGAACGCGGCCTCAGCCTGATCGAGTTGCTGGTGTTCATCGTGGTGGTGGGCATTGCGGTGACCGGGGTGCTGTCGGTCTTCAGTCTGAACGCGCGGACCAGCGCCGATCCGGTGGTGCAGAAACAGGCGCTCGCCATCGCCGACTCGCTGCTCGAGGAAGTGCTGGCCAAGCCCTACACCTATTGCGATCCCGACGATGCCAATGTGGAGACGGCACAAAATGCATTGGTGGGCCCCTTGGATTGCGCCACGACTCCGGAAAGCATGGGGCCTGAGTTAGCTCAAGGTGAGTCGCGCAATGCCAACCTCACGCCGTTCGACAACGTCAACGACTACAACGGCTTTGCTATGACAGGCATCGTCGACCCCAGCGGCAATGCGGTTCCCGATCTGAATGGCTACACGGCCACGGTTCAGGTACAACCAGCCGGCGCATTCAACGGCATCCCCGCCGGTGAAACCCTGCTCGTCACCGTGACCGTCACCGGCCCTGGCAACCACAGCGTCACCTTGTCCGGCTACCGCACACGCTATGCGCCCAACCTCTGACCACGCCGGTTTCACCCTGATCGAGATGATCATCGTCATCGCGATCACCGCCATCGTCGGTTCGATGGTGGCAGTGTTCCTGCGCGCGCCGCTGGAGAGCTACGTGGCCCAGGACCGCCGCGCACGCCTCGCCGACGCGGCCGACACCGCGCTGCGGCGCATGGGGCGCGACATCCGGCTGGCGCTGCCCAACAGCGTGCGCGTCACCACGGATGCGGCCGGCGTGGTGTATCTGGAGTTTCTCGGCACCCGCAGCGGCGGGCGCTACCGCGCGCAGGGCGGCGGCGACATCCTCGATTTCACCGTGTCCGACACGGGTTTCGACGTGCTCGGCCCCGGTATCGATATGAAGGCCGGCGACCTGATCGCCGTATACAACCTCGGCATAACCGGGGCCGACGCCTGGGCGGGCAACACGCTCGCGGCCTATGCGGGTGCGCCCGGTAACGTGACTCATATCGCCATTACTTCCAAGCAGTTTCCGCTGGCCTCGCCCGGCAACCGCTTCCAGGTCGTCGACGGGCCGGTGACCTATGTGTGCGCGCCGAACCCGGCGAATCCTGCGCTGGGTACGCTCACACGCTACTGGGGGTATGCCATCGCCGCGGCTAAGCCCACGCCGCCCGCGCCGCCCGCGCCCGCCTCGAGCGCGCTCCTGGCGACCAACGTCAGCGCATGCAGCTTCACGTACCAGCCCGGCGCCACTGAACGCGGCGGGCTGGTCAGCATGACGCTTGATCTGAGCCAGGCGGGCGAAACCGTGCGCCTGTATGCCACGACGCAGGTGAGCAACCAGCCATGAACCGGATGCCGCGCACCGAGTCCGGTTTCGTCCTGCCGACCGCGATCTTCCTGCTGGTCGTACTGGCCGCGCTGGCGACCTACATGGTGTCGCTGTCGCGCACCAGCCACATCAGCAGCGCGCTCGACGTCCAGGGGACGCGCGCCTATCTGGCGGCGCGCGCCGGCATCGAGTGGGGGGCGTGGCAGGTGGTCGATCCGCAACACCTCCAGCCGAGCCCAGCACCATGCCCGGCTTCGCCCTACACGCTGACGGGGCTCGGCGGAACGCTTGCCGCGTTTACCGTGAAAGTGACCTGCACCCAGTCCGCCCCCTACACCGACGGGGCCGATACGGTCACGGTTTACCAGATCACCTCGACCGCGACGTCGGGCGCGCCCCACGAGGTGGATTACGTCGAGCGGCAGATCCAGGCGAGTTTCTCGAAATGAACAGGATCGCCAGGCGCCTCGTGTTCGCCGCCGTTCGAATGTTCGGCCGCCTCGTCTTGGGCAGGTGGCTCGTCCTGTTGTGTGGCGGTCCGCTTGGGATTGCGCTGGCCCTCGCGCCGGCGCACGCGGCGACCTATTCCAGCATGGCCACGACCTCGAACTGGGTCAATCCGTCCGCGCATACGCACGTCACCTGGACGCACGGTGCATCCTGCAGTTCGGGCTACGCGGGCGCGCCCGTCGACGACGACATCACGGCGCAGCTTCCCCTGGGGTTCACGTTCAATTTCGGCGGCGTGAACTACACGCAGGTGCAGATCATGAGTAACGGCCGCCTGCAATTCAACAACGGATACTGCGGCTATGGTACCCAGACGGTAGGGCCGCCGCCGACCTATACCTATCCGTATCCCACCGCCAGCGTGTCCAGGACCCTGCGCATCTATGGCGTGGACCTGGATGCCACGCCAAGCGGGCCGTCGGGGGTGTGCCCCACCGCGACCTGCTATGTGAGCTACGCCACGGAAGGCACAGCACCCAACCGCCGTTTCGTCGTGACCTGGGTGAACGTCCCGGAGTGGGGCGCCACGACGCGTACCGGGAGCTTCAATCTGCAGATCATTCTTGAGGAAACGACCAACGAGTTCGTCTACCAGTTCGGCCCGAGCAGCCATCCCACCGGCGGCTCCGCGCAGATCGGCTGGCAGTTGAGCCCGACGGATTATGCGGTGTGGTCCACGCCCGTCGTGCCGCCTGCCAATTCAGCGGTGCGGTTCTACGTGCCGGGACCGATCGCCGAATTCCACATGGACGAGCCGATCTGGTCGGGCGCGGCGGGCGAGGTGCTGGACAGCGCCGGCCACGGCTACGACGCGACGGCGACCAACGGTGCGGCCACCAGCAGCGCAGCACCGGCGATTGCGGGCACGCCGGGCACCTGCGGCTACGGCGTGTTCGACGGCAACAACGACTATGTTGCGATCCCCGCAAGCTTTCCCAACCTCGCCACGGACTTCACCCTGACCGCGTGGATACGCACCACCAACAACGCCAAGAGCGGCCAGCGCATTTTCATCGACGACCAGAACAATACCGGCGGCTATGGCTTCAGCCTGGGCGATGGCGGTGCCGGCAGGCTGCGTTTCTATACGCGGGCGCTCAATCCGATCATTCTGGATACGCCCAACGTCATCCAGAACAACACCTGGTATTTCGTCGCGGCGGTGGCGGATCTCGGGGCCAGGACCAAGAGCTTGTACGTCTACAACCAGGCCGGCACCCAGCTTGCCTACGTCACCCAAACCTACACCGGAACCTGGGGCACCGATGTCGGCGCGGCGTCGATCGGTGGCGAGAACAATGCCTCCACGGAAAACGGGTCGAGCTTCAGGTTCAGCGGCAATCTGGATGAGGTCGGCGTGTACAAGGGCGCAATGAACGCGGCGCAACTGAGCCAGGTGATGGGCCAGAAACGGCCGTGCAGCATCGTCACGGTGATCGCGCCCGCCGGATTCAACGCATTCGAGACCGGCACGCCGGCGGGCAGTGCAAGCGGCGTGATCCATACCAAGGTGTCCGCCGGCGCGTTCAACCTGGCCGTGGTCGCGCTCAAGAGCGGCGGCGCGGCCGTCGAAACCGCCTTCACCGGCAATGTGAAACTGGAACTCGTCGACGCATCGGCGGGCGCCAGTTGCGGGGCCTATGGCCTGATCCGCAGCATGGGCACGCTGACGTTCGCTGCGGGCGACGCGGGGCGCAAGACGCTGGCTGGTATCGTCGAACCGAATGCCTGGCCCAACGCGCGCATCCGCATGACGTATCCGGCGACTGGCGCGCCGACGATCGTCGCCTGCTCGACCGACAACTTCGCCATCCGGCCGGCGAGCTTCGGCGGCGTGACGGTGAGCGATGTCGACAGTGTCAGCGCCGGAGCCACTCGCACGCTTGCCAATACCGCGGTGTCCGGCGGCAACGTCCACAAGGCCGGGCAGCCATTCCAGATCGTGGCGACGGCCGCTAACGCGGTGGGCGCCGCCACCACGAACTACAGCGGCAATCCCGCGGCCAGCCTGACGGCCTGCGTGCTGCCCGCCACGGGCTGCACCCTGGGCACGCTCGCGACCGGCACCTGGTCTGCCGCCGCCGGCACGGTGACGACCACCGGTGCCCGCTATTCCGAAGTCGGCGCCTTCGCCATGAAGCTCTCGGACGCCAGCTTCGCAGCGGTGGATGCCGCGGACGGCTCCAGCGCGGTCGAACGGACGATCGAATCGGCGGCCTTCAACGTCGGCCGCTTCGTGCCCGACCATTTCGACCTGACGAAGGCCAGCACGCCCGTCTTCAAGACCTTCAATGAAGTGGATGCGAATTGCCCCGCCCCAACCAAGCGTTCGTTCACCTATGTCGGCCAGCCCTTCGGCTATCTCACGCTGCCGCAGGCCACGATCACGGCGAAAAATGCCGCCGGCGCCACCACGCTCAACTACACGGGCGCGCTGTGGAAGCTCGCGCCCGCAGGCGCCGTGCAAACCTATACCCCCGTCACCGGCAATCTGGATATCGGCTTGCTGGGGGCGCCGACCGTCACCGCGGGCGGCGCCGGGGCAGGTACCCTGGTGGCCAATGCGGCGGACGAAATCGCGTTTGTGCGCACCACCCCGGTTGCGCCCTTCATTGCGGACATCAGCCTGTCGATGAGCATCCAGGACATCGCCGAGGCGGGCGTGTCCGGCAACGGCACCGTTGACACCCTTGCGCCCGCGCTGTTCGCAAGCATCGCCTTCGACGCGGTCACTGCGGCCAATGCGGGCAAAGAAATCCGCTTTGGCCAGCTGGTCCTGACCAACGCCCTCGGTTCGGAACTGCTCGGCCTGCCGGTGCCGATCGAGACCCGCTACTGGAATGGCAGCGGGTTTGTCCTCAATACAGCGGATTTCTGCACCCGACTTGCCGCCAACACTGTGACGCTCTCCAATTGGCAGCGTGCGCTCAATGCCTGCGAGACTTCGGTGTCATTGTCCGGCCGTTTCAACGCGGGCCGTGGCAACCTGCGGTTGTCCTCACCGGGTGCGAACAATACCGGCAGCGTTGACCTTACTGTGCAGCTGGGTGCCGTGGCCAGCGGCAGCACATGTCCGGCGGGACCGGCCGTTGCGGCATCGCAAAGCTGGCTGCAGGGCCACTGGAGCGGTGCAGGCGTGACGTACGACCAGGATCCCGCGGCGCGCGCCAGTTTTGGCCTGAATCGCGGCAGCAAACCGCTGATCTATCTGCGTGAGATGTATTGAGCCAGATTAAATCCTTTGACAACAACAGCTTATTTATTTAAGTTCAGAAAAATTTTCAGGTCCGACCCATGCAGCTTTTCCGTCGATCGAGCGAACAGGGCTTAACTGCATATTTGCGTCTTCCCGGACGCATTGCGTATGCGCGCGTCGACCGCAGGGTGGCCGTTCCCAGGCTGCTCGCTGCCGGCGTGGCGACAGTCAAGGGCGACAACTGGGGCGAGGCGCTGGCCCAACTGCATGGAAAAGGGCCGGTCAGTCTCGTGTTGAAACCGGCCGATTACCGGCTGCGTTTGCTCGACGCACCGAACGTGCCCGCCGATGAACTCAAGTCCGCGGTGCGCTGGCAGATCCAGGACATGCTCGATTTCCACGCCGACGACGGCACGGTGGACGTGCTGGAAGTGCCGCATCCCGAGCATGTGAGCCATGCGAAGCAGATTTTCGCGGTGGCGGCAAAAAACAGCCTACTGGCCGAAGAGGCCGTACTCGCGACCAACGCCGGGCTGAACCTCACCATCATCGACATCATGGAAACCGCCCAGCGCAACGTGGCTACCCGGCTGGAAACCCCGGGGCGTGCACTGGCGCTCTTTTCGTTCATCGAAACCGGCGGCCTGCTGACGCTCACACTGGACGGCGAATTGTGTATGGCGCGCACGCTGGGCGTGAATCAGACGGTACTGGACATCGAAGGCCTGGAGAGCGTGCTCGAACGTCTGACGCTGGAAATTCAGCGTAGCCTCGATCATTTCGACCGTCAGTTCGGCGGGATTCCCGTCGACCGCCTGCTGCTTGCGCCGATGGAGAATGTCGAAGGCCTGTGTAACGGCCTGGCCGGCAATCTTGCCTTGCCGGTCAAGCCGCTCGACCTGGCGGAAGTGTTGGATATCGCCGCCTTGCCGGAGGCGAACGCCTTGCCGCCGCACTGCTTCCATGCCATCGGCGCCGCCTTGCGGATGGAAGAGACCAAGCCATGAGCCAGCAGATCAACCTGATCAGTCCGTTGCTGCTCAAGAAGCGCTATGCGTTCGGTCTGCGGGAAATGGGGGTGGGGCTGGGAGTGGTCCTGGCGGCGGCGCTGGCCTGGTCGGGGGTTCTGACCTACCGAGCGAACACGCTGGAAAAAGAGGCGGCGCAGCTGGAAAGCCAGCAAGCAATCGCGCAGCAGGAACTGGATCAATTGGGGGCTGCCGCGACCAGGCCGGCGAGTGCGCTCCTGTCCGGGCGCGTCAAGGCCATACAGGCCCAGGTGGCACAGCGCGAGGCGCTGCTGGCATCGATGAGCCGCACCATCGAAAGCACGTCAACGGGATTTTCTTCCCGCCTGCGCGCGCTCGCGCAAAGCAGCACCGAAGGTGTCTGGCTGAACGGCTTCACCCTCTCGCCGGATTACGTGGCACTCGAGGGCTCGGCGCTGAATGCCGGCCTGGTGACGACCTACATGGATCGGCTCGGCAAGCAGGCGGCTTTTTCCGGTATGAAATTCACCGGCATGAATGCCGAGCTTGCGCAGGCTGCAGGGGATAGCCAGGTTCGCTCCGATATCCCCGAGCACATCGACTTCGCCCTGTATGCGGGCAGCCGGAAGAACCTGGCGGACAAGGGAGAATCCGATGAACGCTGAAAAATGGCGCGAGATCGGCGTGCGGATTGGTGCGATGAGTTTGCGGGAGCGCCTGTTCGTCTTTGCCGCAGCGGTGGTGGTGGCGGGGGCGCTGGTGCAGACCCTGCTGATCGATGCGGCGCAACGGCGCGTGCAGAATGCCGACGATCGTCTGCAAGGCGCTCATGCAGCACTGGTGCAGATCGGTCAGCAGCAGACGCTGCTGGCCAGCCAGGGGGGAAGAGATCCCGATCGGGCGATGCGGGAGGCGCTCGCTGCACAGGAAGCACGCCTGTCCGCATTGAATGCGGAGCTTGCAAGCCGCGAACGCGTGCTGATTCCGCCCGAGCGGATGGCCCAGGTGTTGAAGGATGTGGTGCGCAGTCAGGCCGGTATCCGGATCGTCGGGTTCAAGACGCTCAGCCCGCGCCCCGTATCGCTGCCGGAGGCAGCCGAAGGAAGTCCGCCGGGATTTTATCGGCACGGTTTTGAGATCACGGTGAGCGGATCCTATTCCGACCTGGTTGCCTATCTCGAACGCCTGGAAGCCCTGCCCTGGCGTTTCAGCTGGGTCGAGGCGACGCTCGACACGTCTGCCCGTCCCGACCTGAAACTGACCCTCGTCGTCCACACCCTGAGCCTGGAGGAAGCATGGCTGCGCGTATGATGCTGTGTGCCGCGATTGCGTTGCTGACATCCCCCGGCGTCTGGGCAGATCTGCCGGATCCCACGGCGCTGCCGGTTGCGCCTGCCGCAAAAGACAGCGCCAGCCCGGGCATTTCACTCACGGCCATCAAGCGGCGCGGCGCGCAGAGGCTGGCCGTCATCGATGGCCAGGAAGTGGCTGTGGGCGGGCGCTACCAGGGTGCCCGCGTGGTGCGCATCACCGAAAGCGAAGTGGTGCTGCGCCGAGGGACGGATGTCACGGTGCTCGAACTGTATCCGCACGTCGAGAAACGACCGCGCGGCAAATAAGAAAAGGGAGACATTGCGGATGATGAAGCGCTACACCATGATCGTTGTCGGTTCGCTGGTTCTGCTGGGGTGCGCCGGCCCGCTGACGCCGCGCGATACACAGCAGGCGATCCGTCAGGAAATCGCCCAGGCCGCCCAGGCGCAGCCCGCGCCGCACGCGGTGACAGATGCACAGGCCCAGGCTGCGCTACTGCCCCCGCTCAAGCTGGAACTGCCCAAGAATGCGGCCGAGCCGGCCGAGCCGCGTTTCGACCTGGTCGTCAACGGTGCGCCTGCGCAGGACGTGTTCATGGCGATCGTCTCCGGCACGCGCTACAGCATGCTGGTGCATCCCGAAGTGGCGGGCACGATTTCCGCCAATCTCAAGAACGTCACCGTGCCCGAGGCGATGTCCGCCATACGCGAACTGTACGGTTACGACTACACGATGGAAGGACATCGCATCGTGGTGCGGCCGCTGACGCCGCAGACCCGCATCTTCAAGGTGAACTACCTGGCAGGGACCCGCACCGGTTCGTCGGACATGCGCGTGATTTCCGGCTCCGTCAGTTCCGCGGGCACCGGCGGCACGAGCGGCGTGACCGGCGCGGGTTCGACGCAACAGTCGCTGGAAACCAGCCGGATCGACACGAAGCTCAATTCGGATTTCTGGGGTGAATTGAAGGCGGCGCTGGAAACCATCGTCGGCGAGTCCGGCAAGGTGATCCTCAGCCCGCAGTCGGGCATCGTGGTGGTCAGGACCACGCCGCGCACGATGCGGGATGTCGAGCACTTCCTCAAGGCCACCGCCTCGGCGGTCGAACGCCAGGTCATGCTGGAGGCGAAGATACTCGAGGTGCAGTTGAACGACGGTTATCAGACCGGCATCAACTGGTCGGTGCTGCACAACGGCCAGCACAAGTATTCCTCGGGCGCCAACGCCGGCAATTTCGATCTGCTGACCGGTGCCGCCAGCGGTTCGCTGGCGGATGTGCTCGGCAGCGGGCTGCCTGCGGCGTCGGGCACCTCGTCCGGCATCTTCGGCCTCGCATTCCAGACCAAGAGCTTCGCCGCGCTGATCAATTTCCTGGAAACCCAGGGGTCGGTGCACGTGTTGTCGAGCCCACGCATTGCCGCGCTGAACAACCAGCAGGCCGTGCTCAAGGTCGGCACCGACGATTTCTTCGTGACCGATGTGTCGACCACCAGCAATACCGGTGGGGCCGGCACCACGACCACGCCCAGCGTGACGCTGCAGCCCTTCTTCTCGGGCATCGCGCTCGATGTCACGCCGCAGATCGACGAGAAAGGCCGCATCACGCTGCATATCCGTCCCTCGGTGAGCGTGGTGACGGAGAAGATCAAGAACATCGACGCCGGCCAGGCCGGAAAGCTGACGCTGCCGCTCGCTTCCAGCGCCGTCTCGGAAACCGACAGCGTCGTGCAGGTGGAGGATGGGCGCATCGTCGCCATCGGTGGAATGATGAAGCAGTCCTTCGACGGCAGCGCCAACCGTGTGCCCGGGCTGGGTCAGGTGCCGCTGTTGGGGTACTTCTTCGGCAATACCAATCAGAGCTCGAAGAAGAGCGAACTGGTGATCCTCATCAAGCCGACCGTCATCGACAGCCAGGCGGACTGGCAGGCGGATGCGGAAGCGACCCAGGCTCGCCTCGACAAGATCGAGCGACAACCGGCGACGCCATGACGGCAGTGGCTTTCTCCAACGCCGATCATTCGCTGGGCGCAGCGAGCGGATTATCGGATGGCGGAAAGTCGATTCCTTCGACCGGCAGCCGCCATTCCCTCTCCTATCTTGCCCATTTCGGGCTTGCCGAAGCGCCTTTCGGACTGACCCCCGATACCGATTTCTTTTTTGCCTCGCCACCGCATCAGGAAGCGCTGGACACGCTCCTCCATGCGCTGGAAAGCGGTGAGGGCTTCATCAAGATCGTCGGCGCGGTCGGAACCGGGAAAACCCTGCTGTGCCGGACCCTGCTGGCCGAGTTGCCCAGACGCTGCCGCGCGCTCTATCTCCCCAACCCCGCGCTCGATCCGCTCGGGATCCTGTGTGCCGTCGCCGAGGAACTGGGCCTCAAGCTGACGGGACAGGAAAGCTATTACCGCGTCCACAAGGCGATCCAGTCGCGGTTGATCGCGCTGGCCAGGCGTGGCACCCGCGTGGTGCTGATTCTCGACGAGGCCCAGGCGATCTCGCTGGAGAGCCTGGAAACGATCCGGCTGCTGTCCAACCTGGAAACCGAGAAGCGGAAATTGCTGACGATCGTGCTGTTCGGCCAGCCAGAACTGGATGCGCGGCTGCAGGCCATTCCGCAGCTCAAGACCCGGATCAGTTTCCATGATCGTCTGCGTCCCCTGCAACGCGAGGAACTCGTTGCCTATCTGTCCCATCGCCTGGCGCGCGCGGGTTTCGAGCCTACTGCCTTGCCGCTCAGCCCGCGTGCCGTCGGGTTTTTGTACGAAGCCAGCGCCGGCGTTCCGCGCGTCATCAATATCATTGCCCACAAGGCGCTCATGCTGGCATATGGAAAAGGCCTGCATCGCGTCGGCGGGCGCGAGATGCGGGAGGCTGCACGCGACACCCTGGCGGCCAAGGCGGTCAATCACACTGCACGATGGGTGCTGTTCGTTCTGGCGACGCTGGGGGCGGGCGCTGCAGCCGCAGGCTGGTTGTACCTGATTGCGTAGACCGTTCCATGCCGGATTTCGATTGAACGTATGAGTATCATCAACCAGACGTTGCGTGCGCTGGACGCGCGCCAGACCGATCGCGCGTCTCGTCGGACGCCGCCGCCTCCACCCGTCTGGGCGAAGCGGCCTCGGACGCGGCTGTGGGGCAGCGTTGCCCTGTTATCGTCACTTGCCGGACTGGCAATCTGGCTGGCCGCTGAACGTCGCCAGCCGCCTCCCGTGGAAAGCGAGCGGCATGTCGCGATGCAGCCTGTGGCCGTGTCAGCGCCTATGCCGCACACGTCGCCTGCCGTGCCCCCCACACAAATTTCGGTCAAGACATCCGCCGTCCCCGTTGTCGCCGAGCACCAAGCCGGGCCTGTGGATGAGAAAAAAGACAAGCAACGGCCTGGACCGGCCGCCCCGCCCGAACTGCCCGGACCCGCCGTGGCGGTCGCGACGGCAGACGTGTCGGATCACGCTGTGGCGCAGCAGCCAGTCATCCGCAAGGAAGCCAGCCAACCCACTCCCCGCGAAGCAGCTGACGAACGCTATCGCAAGGCATTGACGTTCATCCGGGCAGGGCAGGCAGATCGGGCCCGGGTGCTGCTGGAAGAGGCGCTTGCATTGTCGCCGGAGCATGTCGCGGCGCGCGAGGCGTTGGCCGCGTTGTTGAGCGATGCCGGCCGCAACCAGGAGGCCGAGAAGGTCTTGCGCATCGGGCGTGCGGCGAGCCCTGAGCATGCGTGGTTTGCGCTCAGCCTCGCTCGCCTGCTGGCGGCGCGTGGGGATACGGAAGGCGCCGTCGCAAGCTTGCAGAGCGGGATGGGCGGGCACGGGGTCGATGCCGATTACCATGCGACGTTCGCGGCGCTGCTGGTGCAGCTCAAGCAATATCCCGATGCCGTGCGGCAGTACAAACAGGCGCTTGAGATGCAACCGGGCCCGGGAACCTGGTGGGTGGGCTTGGGACTCGCCCTGGCCGCCCAGGGAAAGAACGACGAAGCGCGTTCCGCCTACCGACGCGCGCGCATGGCAGGCAATCTGCCGGATACGCTCGAAGAATTCGTCCGTGCCAAACTCGCCGACTAACAATCGGCTGGCACGGTGAATACCTTGAAATCACAGGGTTTGCGCGAACGCAACCAGGGCGTGGCCCAAGGGTTGTGGTAATTACACAACGCAAATTTTCCGCAATGGAAGAAAATTAATAGATTGTGGTTTTCTTTTGCCGATTTGTTAGAATTCCGCGCGTCGGCTGGATCTCAAGTCCCGGACCGATCTCTGGTGTGGGTTTTTATATTCGTAATAAAGGGAAATCAAATGAAATATTCCGTTCTCCTGGCTGCTCTGCTGGCTGTTTCCATGACTGCTTGTGGCAAAAAAGAAGAAGCCGCTGCTCCTGCCGAAGCTCCCGCTGCTGCTGCGCCGGCTCCGGAAGCTGCTGCTCCGATGGAAGCTGCTCCTGCTGCTCCTGCCGCTCCGGAAGCTGCCGCTCCCGCTGCTGACGCTGCTGCACCTGCTGCTGACGCTGCCGCTCCTGCTGCTGCGCCTGCTGAAGCTCCTGCCAAGTAATTCCTGGCTCAGGAACGAGAACCGGCCTTCGGGCCGGTTTTTTTATGCCTGCAGGAAACGATCGAGCCGCGCCATGGCCTCGGCCAGGCGTGGCAGCGGCTGGGTATAGGCGAAGCGGATATATCGCGCCGGCTGGTAGGTGCCGAAATCGACCCCGGGCGTCGTGGCGATACCTGCTTCCTCGAGCAAACGATTGGCCAATACATGGCTGTCCTGGGCCAGGCGGCTGCAATCGGCATACAGGTAAAACGCGCCCTGTGGCGTGGCCGGGATGACGAAGCCGCGCTCGCGCAAGGCCGGCAGCAGGTAATCGCGACGGGCGCGCAACTCGGCCTTGCAGGCTTCGAGCATGTCCAGGCTTGCGGGAGCGAATGCTGCAAGCGCGGCATGCTGCGCCGGGGTGGGGGCGGCCAGATACAGATTCTGTGCGAGCCGTTCCAGCGCCGGCATGGCCCAGGCGGGGGCCGCCAGCCAGCCGAGCCGCCAGCCGGTCATCAGGAAGAACTTCGAGAAACTGTTGACGACAAACACGTCATCCCAGCGGGCGGCGCTGTGTTCGAGGCCGTCGTAGGTCAGCGCCAGATAGATCTCGTCGACGATCAGGGCGATGCCGTGCGTAGCGCACCAGTCGTGGATGCGTTCGAGCTCATCCGCTGCCATGGCGGTGCCGGTGGGGTTGGACGGGCTGGCGATCAGCACCGCACGAGTGGCCGTGGTGGCATGACGCTCGATCAGTTCGAGCGTGAGCTGGAAGCCGCTGTCGGCATCGACCGGCACGTTGATCGCGTGCGCTTCGCAAAAACGAGCGAAGTGGCGATTGCAGGGATAGCCGGGGTCGGCCATCAATACGGTGTCGCCGGGCCCGGCCAGCAATCCCAGCGCCAGCAGCAGCGCGCCGGATGCGCCGGGGGTGACGACGATGCGCCCGGGTTCGACCGGGGCCTGCCAGCGCGAGGCGTAAAATCCGGTGATGGCCGTGCGCAGCTCAGGCAGGCCCAGGGCGCCGGTGTAGTGCGTATGGCCGGCACGCAATGCGGCAATGCCGGCCTCGACGATGGGCGGTGGCGTGGCGAAGTCGGGTTCGCCGATTTCGAGATGGATGATGTCGCGGCCGGCTGCCTCCAGGGCCTGTGCCCGCGCCAGGATATCCATGACGTGGAAGGGTGCGATGTCGTCGATACGTGCGGCCGTTCCCGGCAGTTTCGAATTCATGCTTTCGCTCCCTGAGGGTGTAGCGGATGCTGGCGATAGAACTGCTGCAACTGCCGGTAGACGGCCGGGTACTCCGCATCGAGCAGCGCGGGCGTTTCGAAAAACACCTCGGTGAGCACTGCAAAGAACTCGGCGGGATCGGCCGTGGCATAGGGATCGATGGCCGTGTCCTCGCCGGCGTCGACGCGGCTGCACAGATCCGCGTAGGCCATGCTGAAATCGCGTGCCCAGGCGCTTGAGTCCATGCCGCGATGCAGCGGTGGAAACCCATTGGCGTCGCCGTTCAGCATGTCGAGCTTGTGGGCAAACTCGTGCAGCACGACGTTGACGCCGTCGGCCTGGCCGCTGGCCTCGACGTCCGCGAGCGACAGGACCAACGGGCCGCCGTGCCAGGATTCGCCCGCCAGGATGTCGCGCGTATGATGCACCACCCCGGCCTCATCCACCTCCTCGCGGGCGCGCAGGAACTCATCGGGATAGAGAATGATTTCGCTCCAGCCGCGGTAGCTGTCCTCACCAAGGTTGAGCGTCAGCAGGCAGGCCTGCAGGGCAATGGCGAGCCGGATGGCCGAATCGACCTCGGCGCCGCCCGCCGCGGAAAACGTCTTGTCGTGAATGAACAGGCTGACGGCCTCATGCAGGCGCGCCCGTTCCGAGGCATCCAGCCGGTGCAGGATCGGCAGGCGGGCGAGCGCGGCGTCGAAATCCCCTGGCGGGATGGCGTGCCGCTCGAGGATGCGGGCACGGCGCCAGCGGCCAAACCAGCTCATTCCTCGTCGTCGAGCAGGCGCGCGTTGGCGGCGTCCGGGTGCTCGAGCTCGACCCGCTCGATCTGCTGAAAGCGGCGGCTGATCTTGTCGCTGGAAATGCGAACCTCGCTGACATCCTTGTTGGCCTGCTCGATGTGGGTGGCGAGCTTCTTCATGCGCTCGTCGAAGCGGGAAAAATCCTTCGCCAGTTTGCCCAGTTCGTCCTTGATGACGTGGGCCATGCGCCGGGTTTCCGAATCGCGGATCACCGCGCGTGCCGTATTGAGTACGGCCATCAGCGTGGTCGGCGAGGTGAGCCAGACGCGCTTCTTCTGCGCGTGCTCGACCAGGTCGGGATGGTAGGCGTGGATCTCGGCGAACACCGCCTCGGCCGGCAGGAACATGACGGCACCGTCGGAGGTTTCGCCTTCGACGATGTACTTGGCGGCAATGTCGTCGACGTGCTTCCTGACATCAGCCTTGAACTGCCGTCGTGCGGCGTCGCGCTCGGCCGGCGGCAGGCCGTCGTCGAACATGCGGCTGTAGTTTTCCAGCGGGAACTTGGAATCGACGCAGACCATGCCGGTCGGGGCGGGCAGGATCAGCACGCAGTCGGCGCGCGCCCCGCTTTTGAGGGTGTGCTGGAACGCGTAGGCGTCCGGCGGCAGGCTGTTCCGCACCAGCGCTTCCAGCTGAACCTCGCCGAAGGCACCGCGCGAGCGCTTGTCACCCAGGATCTCCTGCAGCGAGACGACGTTGGACGCGAGGCCCTCGATCTTTTTTTGCGCCTCGTCGATCACCGCCAGCCGTGTCATCACCGAGGTGAAGGTCTCGTTGGTCTTCTTGAAGCCTTCGTCGAGCCGCTCGGCCACCTTACCGGATATTTCATTGAGGCGGCCGTCGACCGTCTGCGACAACTGCTGGACGCGCTCGTTGAAGTGCGCGGTCATGCCTTTGAGCGTGTCCTGCAGCAGGCTCTGCTCGGCGCGTCCCTGCTCGATCAGCTTTTCCAGCATCGCGGTCTGGAACAGGGTGAACTGGCCGGTGACGGTTTCGCGCGTTTCCGCCAGCCGTTCGCTCTGCGCCACCTGCAAGGCGGCGAGCTGGGTCTGCATGCGGTCGGATTGCTGTGACAATCCGGCGTGCAGGTCGGTCAGCACCGCGCGGTGGCGGGCTTCCATGTCCTGAGCCAATAGCGCGGGCAATCCGAGTTGCTCCCGCCGCAGCGCGCCCAGGCGAAGCAGCAGGATGGCGATCATGAGGATGAGGACGGCAAGGCCGGCGAGGAGGCCGATTTCGACAGGTTGCATGCGCGGATTTTACCTGTGCCGCCATAAAAAAACCCGGCCTGAGCCGGGTTGGGTCAAACCAGTCCCGGCTCGCGCCGGTACGGGATTACGCCGCCGCGCGGCTGGCGCGCTTGCGCTCGTGTTCCTGCAGGTGGCGCTTGCGGATGCGGATCGACTTGGGCGTGATTTCCACCAGTTCGTCATCGTCGATGAACTCCACCGCGGACTCCAGCGTTAGTTTGATCGGCGTGGTCAGGCGTACGGCCTCGTCGGTGCCGGAGGCACGCACGTTGGTGAGCTGCTTGCCCTTGATCGGGTTGACCACGAGGTCATTGTCGCGGCTGTGGATGCCGATGACCATGCCTTCATACAGTTTGTCGCCGGGCGAGACGAACATGCGGCCGCGGTCTTCGAGTTTCCACAGTGCGTAGGCGACGGCTTCGCCGTTGTCCTGTGACACCAGCACGCCGTTGTGGCGGCCGGGCAGGTCGGCTTTCACCGGGCCATAGTCGTCGAACACGTGGCTCATCAGGCCGGTGCCGCGCGTCATGGTCATGAAGTCGGACTGGAAGCCGATCAGACCGCGCGCAGGAATGTGATATTCCAGGCGGGTACGGCCGCGGCCGTCGGATTCCATGTTGGTCAGCTCGCCGCGACGGCGGCCGATTTCTTCCATCACGCCGCCCTGGTGTTCGTCTTCCAGGTCGATGGTGAGGTTTTCATACGGTTCGCACTTCTCGCCGTTGATCTCCTTGTACACGACGCGCGGCTTGGCGACGGCCATTTCGAAGCCTTCGCGGCGCATGTTCTCGAGAAGAATCGTCAGGTGCAGTTCGCCGCGGCCGGAGACGCGGAACACGTCGGCGTCGCCGGTGTCGTCCACGCGCAGCGCCACGTTGGTCAGCAGTTCCTTGTTGAGGCGGTCGCGGATCTGGCGACTGGTGACGAACTTGCCTTCGGTGCCGGCGAGCGGCGAGGTGTTCACCATGAAATCCATGGTGAGCGTGGGTTCGTCGACCCCGAGTACGGGCAGGCCGACCGGGTTTTCCTTGTCGCAGATGGTGACGCCGATGCCGATGTCGTCGAGACCCGAGATGATGATGATGTCGCCGGCTTCGGCTTCGTCCACCGGTATGCGGTCGAGGCCTTTGAAACCGAGCACCTGGTTGATGCGGCCGGTGGCAACCTGGTCTTCGTGGTTCATCACGACGACCGACATGCCGGGTTTGATGCGGCCATTGAGTACGCGGCCGACGCCGAGGCGGCCGGTGTAGGTCGAGTAGTCGAGCGCGGCGATCTGCAGTTGCAAGGGCGCGTCAGCCGAGCCGGGCGGGGTGGGAACGTGAGTGAGCACGGTGTCGAACAGCGGCTTCATGTCGGCCGCGCTGCCACCTTGCGAAGGCGCGTCCTTGAGGTCGAGGCAGGCCCAGCCGTTGAGGCCGGACGCGTAGATGATGGGGAAGTCGAGCTGGTCGTCGGTGGCGCCGAGCTTGTCGAACAGGTCGAAGGTCTGGTCGACGACCCAGTCGGGGCGCGACCCGGGACGGTCCACCTTGTTGATCACGACGATGGGACGCAGGCCGAGCGCGAGCGCCTTCTTGGTGACGAAGCGCGTCTGCGGCATCGGGCCTTCGACGGCGTCGACCAGCAGCACCACGCCGTCGACCATGCCGAGCACGCGCTCGACCTCGCCGCCGAAGTCGGCGTGGCCCGGGGTGTCGACGATGTTGATGTGGTAGTCGCCGTAGGTGATCGCGGTGTTCTTCGCCAGGATGGTGATGCCGCGTTCCTTTTCCAGGTCGTTCGAGTCCATGACGCGCTCGTCAACCGCCTGGTTGTCGCGGAAGGTGCCGGACTGCTTGAGAAGCTGGTCGACCAGCGTGGTCTTGCCATGGTCGACGTGCGCGATGATGGCGATGTTGCGGAGCTTGCGGGACATGATGGGGGCCGGGATTCGGGGAAACCCGGCATTATAACAGGGTTTTGTGACGGAACCCGTTTATTGGGCCAGGGGATGCGCGGCCAGCCGGGCGTCGATGCCCTGGATCACCCGCTGGTAGCGTGCACTGCCGATGGGCCCGAAACGGCGGTCGAATTCGGTCTGCGGCATGAATTCCGGCAGGTTGCGGAAATCGGGCAGCAGGTCGGTGTCGCTGTGGGAGACGGCCAGCAGTTGTCGCACCCGGGCCGCGGCATCACCGGTCGCGTGGGTGCCGAGCTTCACGCCGGCACGATCGTTGGCCAGGTCGGTGAAACTGAAGCCCGAGCCCCGGTCGGCGTCCTCTTCTTCCTTCATCAGGCCGATGGCATTGGCCAGGCGACTGCCGCCGTTGGCCGATAGGGCGGCGGAAATCACGAAATGCTCGGCAAAGTCGCGCCGCCCGTGGATCGATAGCAGTACGCGAGGTGCCCGGCGGATCGAATGGCTGTCGCCCTCCAGCAACTTGGGCAGGCTGATCCCTCCCAGGTACGCCGCCAGTGCAGTGAGGGCGGCGCGGTTTTCCTCGCGCGCGTCGTTGCCGTTTTGCAGGGCGTAGGTAAACAGCGGGCCCATGATGCTCACCAGCGGCACCGTGCTGCCGCGCGGGTGGGGCTTCAGCAGCGTATCCAGCCGTTCGGCATAGGCCAGCATGCGGGCCTGATCTTCCGGTGCAAGCAGCAGTTCGGCGCTTTTTCGCTCGATCCGCGTCAGCAGCTCGGGACGCCAGCGGTAATCCAGCGTGGCCTGGTTTTCATCGAAACTCACCTGCGTGAACGCATCAGCCAGTGCCGCATAGGTTTTGTCGCGCCGCAGCCAGCGATGCGCCAGACGTGCCGTCCAGTCGGCCAGCGTACCCGGCAGCGGCAGGCTGCCGAGTTGCAGGCTCCGGATGCGGATGCCACCGGGCACATCGGCCACTTCGGCGGTGATGTTGAGGTAGCGTCCAAACGGGTTCGACGGGACGGTCAGCGTGGCGGTAAGGGTGGCCAGTCCCGGCGTAAGCTCGGCGGCAATGCCGCTGACGCGGCGCAGTTCGACAGCGTAGTTGAGCAGCCGGTTGAGCTCGGCCTCGTCGAGCTGGATGCTCTGGACGACATCGGGCGTCTGCCCGCGCGGGTCGTGCTTCTCGAACAGCGATTTGATCCAGGCGAGGTCGGTGCGGCGGAATTGCGCCGGCGGCTCGATGGCGGGTGCGTCATCCAGCGCCAGCCAGGGCAGCAGGGTGAGTGCGGCCAGCACAACGAACAGTCCTCCCCAGCCGATCAGCCGTTTCATGATCATCCAGGCTGGTTGCGCATGAAGTCGGCGGTCTTGAAGAAGGCTGCGGTCAGTTCCTGCTGCATGGCGGCATCCACGCCCACGTCCTGCATGGCGCGGATCATGCAGCCCATCCACTGGTCGCGTTCGGCCTCGCCGATGGCAAAGGGCATATGGCGGCGGCGCAGGAAGGGATGGCCGAAGCGGTCGATATATTCCGGCGGACCGCCGGTCCAGCCGGACAGGAACCAGAACAGCTTGTTGCGCGATTCACCAAGGTCGGCCGGATGCAGTTTGCGGATGCCGTAGTAATCCGGGTCTTCGTCCATCAAGTCGTAAAAGCGGTCGACCAGGCGGCGAATGACGTCGCTGCCGCCAAGGCGTTCATAATGCGTTTGCATCGTTCAGCCTTTCGCGGCTTTGACCGCGGCGGCGGCGGCCTTGGCGCGCTGACGGGCTTCGTCCGTGCCGGCGGCGGTGGCGAGCGCCACCCCCATGCGGCGGCGGACGAAAGCCTGCGGCTTGCCGAACAGCCGAATATCGACACCGGGCATGGCGAGCGCATCGGCAACGCCATCGAACACAATACCGGTCGCGTCCATGCCGCCGTAAATCACGGCCGAGGCGCCGGGTTCGCGCAGCGAGACATCAACCGGCAGGCCGAGGATGGCACGTGCGTGCAGTTCGAATTCGTTCTGCCGCTGCGTCGCCATCGTCACCATGCCGGTGTCATGCGGGCGCGGGCTGACTTCGGAGAACCACACCCTGTCGCCCTTGACGAACAGCTCCACGCCGAAAAGCCCGCGCCCGCCGAGGTTGCAGGTGACGGCGGCAGCGATTTCCTGGGCGCGTTGCAGTGCGGCGGCGGACATCGCCTGCGGCTGCCACGATTCGACGTAGTCGCCTTTTACCTGCACATGGCCGATGGGGGCGCAGAAATGGGTCTCGATCTCGCCCGACGGCCCGCGTGCACGCACGGTCAGCAGTGTGATTTCATAATCGAAGTCGATCACGCCCTCGACGATGACGCGGCCCTTGTCCACCCGCCCGCCGCTGGCGGCATAGTCCCACGCCGTTTGCAACTGGCTGGCGTCGTCCACCCGCGACTGGCCCTTGCCGGACGACGACATCACCGGCTTGACGATCACCGGATAGCCCAGTTTCTCCGCTGCGGCCGTCATCTCGGCCAGGCTGTCGGCGAACACGTAGGGCGAGGTCGGCAGGTTCAGCGTTTCGGCGGCGAGCCGGCGGATGCCCTCGCGGTTCATGGTGAGGTTGGCGGCACGTGCCGTGGGAATGATTTCGGCCAGGCCGGCCGCCTCGATCTCCAGCAGGGTCTCGGTGGCGATGGCCTCGATTTCCGGCACCACCAGATGCGGTTTCTCGGCCTCGATCAGCGCGCGCAGCGCCGAGCGGTCGCTCATGTCGGTCACGTAGGCCCGATGCGCGACCTGGTGGCCGGGCGCATTGACGTAGCGGTCGACGGCGATGACTTCGACGCCAAGGCGCTGCAGCGCGATGATGACTTCCTTGCCGAGCTCGCCTGCACCCAGGAGCATGACACGGGTGGCGGAAGGGGAAAGTGGGGTGCCGAGTCGCATAGGTCAATCCAGCAAAAACAGAAAAGCCGATTTTACCGTGGCTTACAGGTATTCCTCGATCGGCAACGCCTGCAATATGCGCAGCAGGCCGCGCTGGATCGGGGTGGTGTCGGGTTCGCGATCGAACGTGCGCGGGCTGCCTTGGTGCACGTCGGTCCATTGCAGGCGTCGCTCGATCTTTCCGTTGACGGTTTCGATGGCGAGTCGCGGCCGGAAACTGCGTTCGGGCCGCATTGCGTTCTCGGCCATGTCGGTGACCTCGCGGGCGAGTTCAGGCGAATGGATCACCAGGCCCATTTCGGTATTGAGCAGGGTCGAGCGTGGATCGAAGTTGAAGCTGCCGATGAACACGTGCTCGTCGTCGAATACGAAGGTCTTGGCATGCAGGCTGGCGCGCGACGAGCCGCCGGAGAGGTCACGCAGGCGGCCGCCGATGGGTTCGGCCACCGGTTTCAGCTCGTAGAGATTGACGCCGGCCTCCAGCAACGGGATGCGGTAGTTGGCATAGCCGGCGTGCACGATCGGCACGTCGCTGGCGGCGTAGGCGTTGGTCAGGACGTCGACCTGTATGCCCTGGCTGCGCCAGTATTCGAAATAGGCCATGCCTGCGGCGCCGGGCACGAAATAGGGCGACACGATGAGGACGTGCCGGGTGGGGTTGACCCAGAGCCCGGCGAGCTGGCCGACCAGCAGACTGGAAGGCGATTTGCTGCGCTTGAGTACTTTTTCCGGCGGGTCGACGATGAGATCCGCGGGCGCAATGCGCCAGGACGTGTCACCTTTCAACAGCCCAGGAATGGGGTCGGCCGCGGTCAGGGCGCGGCCATACGCACTGTCGAGCTGCTGGGCGCGGAATTCATACAAACGCCGGGTGGTGCGTTGCAGCCGCTTGTCGCTGGGCGTGATCGGCAGGGCGGAGGCGGGCACGGCGGCCTCGCTGTTCCAGTAGGTGTCGAACGACTGTGCCAGCGCATTGACGATGGCACCGGCCGCGACGACGTCGAGGTCGATGAAGGCGAGATCATGGTCGGCACCGAAATATTCGTCGCCGATGTTGCGCCCGCCGGTGATACCGACCTGGCTGTCGGCGATGAAAACCTTGTTGTGCATGCGGCGGTTGAGGCGGACGCTTTCGCGCAATGCCTGCCAGCCCCTGACCAGCAGACTGGTACTGCGGGTGTGGAAGGGATTGAACAGCCGCACCTGGATATTGGGGTGGGCATTCAGCGTGGCGAGCCCCAGTTCCTTGTCGGCGGTGTCGATGTCGTCGATCAGCAGACGCACGCGCACGCCGCGGTCGGCTGCAGCCAGCAGCGAGGCGGCGACCATTTTGCCCGTGGTGTCGTTGTGGAACAGGTAGTACTGCACGTCCAGCGTACGGGTGGCGCGTTGTGCCAGCGCCAGGCGGGCCGCCAGTGCCGCCTGGCCGCTCTTCAGCAGATGAAAGCCCGATTCGCCGGGTGGAATCCGGGCCGCCAGCTGGGTTCGCAGCGGGCTGTCGGCGTGGCTGGACAGCGCTTGCGTGGGCAGGCGCCGGGCGTCGAGGTTGAGCATGGGCGCACAGCCGGCAAGCAGCAGCGCAAGCAGGCCGACGAAGACGAACGGGTCAGGCCGTATGCGCATCCAGCCGTTGCCAGGCGAAATGGGGGCCGGGGTCAGTCTTGCGGCCCGGCGCGATGTCGCTGTGGCCCACGACTGCCTGGATCGGGTAGGCCGTTTTGAGCGTGGCCAGCAGCGGGATCAGGGCCGCGTACTGGGCATCGGTAAAAGGCAGGTCGTCGCTGCCTTCCAGTTCGATGCCGATGGAAAAGTCGTTGCAGCGTTCGCGTCCCTGCCAGGTCGACTTGCCCGCATGCCAGGCGCGCAGTGCGCAGGGCACGAACTGGATCAGCGTGCCGTCGCGGCGGATGAAGAAGTGCGCCGACACCTCGAGGCCGCGTATGCCCTGGTAGTAAGGATGCGCATCCCAGTCGAGCCGGTTGGTGAAGAGGTCGATCACGGCGTCGCCGTCAAATACGCCGGGCGGCAAAGAAATACTGTGGATGACGATGAGCTCGATCGCCGCACCTTCCGGTCGCGCATCGCAATTCGGCGAAGGCAGGCGGCGTGCGCCGGCCAGCCATCCGGCAGCATCGAGCTCGCTGGGATCAGAGGCGGAAATCGACATGGCGCAAGCTTACTCGACCCGCGCAAAGTCTGGAAACATCGGCTGACACCGCTTAGACTGCCGACTTTCCAGGAATCCCGGGGGCCGCATGTCACGGCTGGATGCGCAACAATTGCTGGACCACGCCGAGTGCATCGCATCGGAAGAAGCGGTGCAGGCCGTGCTCGACCGCCTGGCCGGCGAAATCGCACTGGGGCTGCGGGATACGTTTCCGCTGGTGCTGGCTGTCATGGGCGGGGCGGTGGTATTCGCCGGTCAGTTGCTGCCGCGGCTGCGCTTCCCGCTGGAGTTCGATTACCTGCATGTCACCCGCTATCGCGGCAAGACCGAGGGAGGCGAGGTGGAATGGCGCGTGCTGCCGGGACAGAACGTGGTCGGGCGCAACGTGCTGGTGCTGGACGATATCCTGGACGAGGGCGAGACCCTGGCCGCGATCCGCGACAAACTCGTCGATATGGGGGCAGCGCATGTCTGGTCGGCGGTGCTGACCAACAAGGACAACGGTTTGGCCAAGCCGATCCGGGCCGATTTCGTGGGGCTGGACGTGCCCAATCGCTACGTGTTCGGCTGCGGCATGGACGCTTACGGGCTGTGGCGCAACCTGCCGGCCATTTACGCTTTGAAGGACAAATAACATGCTGGGCATCATCGGCGGTACCGGCCTCACGCAACTGGCCAATCTTGAAATCACCCATCGCCAGGTGGCACGTACGCCCTACGGCGAACCCTCGGGCGCATTGACCTTCGGCCGCATCTGCGGGCAGGAGGTGATCTTCCTGGCGCGTCACGGCTACGGCCATACCATTCCGCCGCATGAGGTGAATTATCGCGCCAATCTATGGGCGCTGAAGGAACACGGCGTCGACCGCGTGGTGTCGGTCGCCACGGTCGGCGGTATCCACCCCGAACTGATCCCCGGTACGCTGGCCATCCCCGACCAGATCATCGACTACACGCACAGCCGTGCCGCCACGTATTTCGCGGGCAGCGACAAGCCGGTGACCCATCTCGATTTCACCACCCCCTATTGCGGCGCCATGCGTACGGCGCTACTGCAAGCCGCCACCCGAGCCGGCATCAGCCTGCGCGACGGCGGCGTCTACGGCGCAGTACAGGGGCCGCGCCTGGAAACAGCGGCCGAAATCAACCGCATGGAGCGCGACGGCGCCGACATGGTGGGCATGACCGGCATGCCGGAAGCCTATCTGGCGCGCGAATTGGCGCTCTGTTACGCGACGGTGGGCGCAGTGGTCAATTATGCGGCTGGCCGAGGACTATCGTCCGAAGGCATCCAGATGGGTGAAATCCAGGCCGTGCTGGGCGAAGTGATGTTGCAGGTACGGCATCTGCTGGAACAACTGGTGACCGACGACGCGGCCGGTTTGTGCACGTATTGAGCTGGGCATGGCTACCGCATGAAACTCTATCGCGCCCTGCAGTCGCAGGGGTTCGGCTCGCGCAAGGGCTGTGTGGCACAGGTGCGTGCGGGCGCAGTCGCGGTCAACGGCGTGCTCTGCGACGATCCGGAGACTGAAGTCGATCCGGCGGGGCTGGAACTGACGCTCGACGGCGTCGCCTGGGCATATCGCGAGAAGGCCTATGTGCTGATGCACAAGCCTGCCGGCTACGAGTGCTCGCATCATCCGAGCCATCACCCCAGCGTGTTTTCCCTGTTGCCGCCCCCGCTGCTGCAACGCGGGGTGCAGTGCGTGGGACGGCTCGACCAGGACACCACCGGCCTGCTGCTGTTTTCCGACGACGGGCAGTTCATCCACCGCATGATCTCGCCCCGAAAGGGCATTGCCAAAATCTACCGTGCCACCTGTGCCGAGCCCGTGACCGACGCCATGCTGGAGGCCTTGCGTCAAGGCGTGGCATTGAACGACGAACCGGCGCCGATTGCCGCGCTGGCCTGTGACAGACTCGATGCGCGCACGTTGCGCCTGACGCTCGCCGAAGGCAAATACCATCAGGTCAAACGCATGATCGCGGCGACGGGCAACCGGGTCGAGACGCTGCATCGCGAAACCATCGGCAGTCATGCCTTGCCCGCAGACCTGCCGCCCGGCGGCTGGCGCTGGCTGGAGCCTGCCGACCTGCAACAGCTGGAGCAGCCATGGCCATCCGCGAGGTCCTGAAAATGGGCGATCCGCGCCTGCTCGCGCAGGCGCAACCGGTGGAAGATTTCGCGTCGCCCGAACTGGCGCAACTGATCGTCGACATGCACGACACCATGCGTTCCCTCAACGGGGCCGGCTTGGCGGCGCCGCAGATCGGCATCGGCCTGCAGGTGGTGATTTTCGAAGTTGCCGCCAATCCGCGTTATCCCGATGCCGAGAACGTCCCGTTCACGGTGCTGATCAATCCCGTACTGACTCCCTTGTCCGACGTCATGGAAGACGGTTGGGAAGGGTGTCTGTCGGTACCGGGCATGCGCGGGCTGGTGCCGCGCCACGTATCCCTGCGCTATCAGGGCTTCGATGCCGCGGGGCAGCCGATCGATCGCCGCGTGAGCGATTTCCATGCCCGCGTGGTGCAGCACGAGGTCGACCATCTGCGCGGCATTCTGTATCCGATGCGGATTCGCGACCTACGCAATTTCGGCTTCACCGAGACCCTGTTCCCGGGACAAACCCTGCAGGACGATTGACGGGTTTTCGACGCTTCCGGGCATGCATTTAGCTTGCCTAAAGTTGCGACGGTCCTCGCCGCTAACTTGTAACGTAACCGTGGGCGACGTGCCCCGGCACACGCAGCAAGGACCCCCATGATCCCGGAACATCAGATCCAGCAGGCGCAGCGTCATATTCACCACGCCGACGTGATGATGGACGAAGCAGCCCAGCTCGACGACATTGCCGCCCAGTTGATGGCCGTGCAGCGGCACTGGACCGATCCCAGTCGCCCGCTGCGTCTCATGACAGCACTGGAAGCCAGCCGCAGCGTCTGGCACGCGATCCAGACCGGATTGGCCGAAGGCACCTTGGCGCTGCCGCTGGACGTGCAGCACAACCTGCTGATCCTGTCGGTGTATGCCGACAGCAAGATCGGTTTGTGCGAGGCCACGCCGGATGTCGATACGCTGGGCAGCCTCATCGCCTTGACGCGCACGCTGGCCGGCAGCCTCAAGGAATGGCGGGAGGCGGCATGAGTGTGTTCCACGATTACGAACGGTATTTCGGTCTGAGTCTCGCCGATGTGGCGGGGGTCAGTACATCGGTTCGCCCTGGGCGCGGGCGCAATCGCGTCAAGACCGACGTGGAAGAAAAGATCAAGAAGCCGGCCGACGGCGTACGCAAGAAATCACCGCCTGCCCGCAAAACGCCGTCGCGCGGTCGTTACGTCGACGAATACGCGCGCCCGGCCGTCTAGGGCCCGACGCAGGTCACTTCAACGCTTCGATCGTCTCGGTTTCCAAGGCTTCGCGGCCCGCGGGCGTCTGCAAGGCGGCGCCCCGGATCAGAAACGTATCCTCCACCCGTTCGCCCAGGGTGTCGATCTTGGCGGCATAGACGTTCACGTCATGCCGCATCAGCACTTCCGCCACCGCGAACAGCAAGCCCCCGCGATCAGCGCAGGTGATCGACAACATGTGGCCGTTGCCCTGGGCGTCGGCTTCCAGCCGTACCGTGGTGGGGTAAGGGTGGTGGCGCTGATGGCGTGACAGGCGGCCGCGCGGTACAGGCTGCATCGGTCGCGTCGGGTCGAGGTCGCGTGCCAGTTCGTATTCCACGAAATTCAGGAAATCGCGGTAATGGATGCCGCGATTGGCCAGGTCCATCACCTGGAAACTGTCCAGGGCATACCCATTGCGTGTGGTGTGGATCTTGGCTTCGAGAATGGTGTACTGGATACGGGCGAAAAAGCCGCAGATGCGCGCGAAGATGTCGGCCCGGTCGGGCGTGTAGACCAGCACCTGAATACCCTCGCCGGCCGGCGACAGCCGTGCCCGCACGACGGCGTCGGCACTGTCGGTGCGGCGCCACAGCATGCGCGCCTGCCAGGCCATGTCGCGGGCATCGAAGCGGACGAAATAGCGTTCGTCGAGATGCTTCCATAGCGCATCGGCGGCGCTGGCCGGCAGGCCATACAGGGCGAGATTGACCCGCGCTTCGTTCTGCCGAGCGGCAATGTCCGCCACCGCGGCGTCGCTGCCCGCCAGCCGGGCGTGGGTAGCGTGATACAGGTCTTCCAGCAGCTTGCCTTTCCAGGCGTTCCAGACCTTCGGGCTGGTACCGCGGATATCGGCCACGGTCAGCAGGTACAGGGCCGCCAGCCGGCGCGTGTCGCCGACCCGGACGGCGAAGGCGGCGATGACCGCGGGGTCGCTGATGTCTTCTTTCTGCGAGGTGCGCGACATCACCAGATGCATGTCCACCAGCCAGGCGACCAGCTCGCTGTCCGCCTTGTCGAGCTGGTGCTGTCGGCAGAACCGGCGTGCATCGACGGCACCCAGTTCGGAATGGTCGCCGCCGCGTCCCTTGGCAATGTCGTGGAACAGGGCGGCCAGGTAGAGCAGCTCGGGCTTGTCGAACGCGGCGATCAGGCGGCTGGCAAGCGGGAATTCGTGCGCCAGATCCGCCACGGTGAAGCGCCGCACGTTGCGCAGCACGGTGAGAATGTGTTCGTCGACCGTGTAGACGTGGAAGAGGTCGTGCTGCATCTGCCCGACGACGCGGCCGAATGCCGGGATGTAGCGACCGAGCAGGCCATAGCGATGCATCGCACGCAGCGCCCGGGTGATGCCGACCGGCTGGCGCAGCAGCGTCATGAACAGGGTGCGATGCAGCGGGTCGGCGCGAAATGCGGCATCGATGCGCGTGCTGCCGCGCCACAGTGCGCGCAGCGTCGCCGGTTCGAAACCGGCCAGCGTCGGGTGCTGGGCATAGACGATGAAGGCGCGCAGCAGGGCATCCGGTTTGCGCTCGAACAGGTCGGCTGCACGCGCTTCGAGCAGATTGGCACGCAACTGGAAATCGGCGTCGATCGGTTCGGGCGGCGCGGTCACCGGGAACAGACGTACGCGCAGTGACTGGATCAGGATGTCGTTGACGCGCTGGATCAGTTTGGCGGCTCGGTAATACCCCTGCATCAGGCGTTCGCCTGCGCGCTTGTGCGTCGTGGCGGCGAGTCCCAGGCGTGCAGCGAGTTCGGTTTGATAATCGAAAGCGAGCCGGTCTTCGCGCCGTCCGGACAGGAGATGCAGATGGATGCGCAAAGCCGCCAGCGAATATTCCTCGCGCGCAATGCGGCGTGCCTCGGCGGAGGTGAGCAGACCGGCGCGCGCAATGCCGCTCCAGCTTCCTTGGATGCCGCAGGCCTGTGCCAGCCAATGAATGGTGTGCAGGTCGCGCAGGCCGCCGGGGCTGTCCTTCAGGTTGGGTTCGAGCTTGTAGGCGCTGTCGTCGAAACGTGCGTGGCGTGCCTGCTGTTCGGCCAGTTTGCCGTCGAAGAAATGCTGGGCGTCGAAACGTGCCTGGAAGCAGCGGCCGAATTCGTCGAACAGGCTTGCCGCGCCGTATATGAAGCGCGCCTCCAGCAGGTTGGTTTCCACCGTGATGTCCGCGGCCTCGGCCAGGCAGGCGTCGACCGTGCGCACGCTATGGCCGATCTCCAGCCCGACGTCCCAGCAGGCCTGCACCCAGTTTTCCAGCGTGGCTTGCTGGTCGGGGGTGGGGTCATGGGGCAGTACCATCAGCACGTCCACGTCGGACCCGGGGAACAGTTCGCCGCGTCCGTAGCCGCCGACGGCTGCGAGGCAGAACGTGGGGGGCAGAGCGAGCCGGGCCGAGAGTTCGATCAGCACGCTGTCGACCAGTGCAGCGTGGCGGCTCAGGTAGTGGGTGGTGGATTTGCGCAGAAAGGCCGCAGCCAGATCGGAGCGACCCGATTTGAGCCGCTCGCGAAGATCGGCGAACGGCGGTTTGCTCACGCAGCGTGACGGATGCGGTCGGGAACGGCCGGGGTGCCGGCCGAGACGGTCAGGACTTCGTAGCCGCTGTCGGTCACCAGGATCGTGTGTTCCCACTGCGCAGAGAGGCTACGGTCCTTGGTGACGATGGTCCAGCCGTCGGGCATCTGGCGGATGTCGCGGCGGCCGGCGTTGATCATCGGCTCGATGGTGAAGGTCATGCCCGGTTCCAGCACGAGGCCGGTGCCAGGCCTGCCGTAGTGCAGCACCTGCGGGTCTTCATGGAAATTCCGGCCGATGCCGTGGCCGCAGAACTCGCGTACCACGCTGTAGCCATGGTTTTCGGCGAAGCGCTGGATGGCGTGGCCGATGTCGCCCAAGCGTATGCCAGGCTTCACGTGGTCGATGCCGACCCACATCGCTTCGTAGGTGATCTGGATCAGGCGTTTGGCCTGGATCGAGCCCTCGCCCGCCACGAACATGCGGCTGGTATCGCCGTGCCAGCCATCCTTGATGACCGTGATGTCGAGGTTCACGATGTCGCCGTTCTTCAGGACTTTCTCGCCCGGCACGCCGTGGCAGACCTGGTTGTTGACCGAGGTGCAGATCGACTTGGGGTATGGGGTGTGCCCCGACGGCGCGTAGTTCAGCGGCGCCGGGATCGTGCCCTGCACGTTGACCATGTAGTCGTGACACAGCCGGTCGAGTTCGCCCGTGGTGACGCCAGGTTTGACGAAAGGCGTGATGTAGTCGAGCACTTCCGAGGCAAGTCGTCCGGCGACGCGCATGCCTTCGATTTCGGCGCCGGTTTTGATGGTGACAGTCATGTTTGGCTAGTTGCGGGGCTTAAAGCAGCATTCTAGCGCGCCCGGCAGGCGCTGGAAAAACCATGCTTATGGCATGGTGGGCGCAACCAGGGATGCGGCAGCAGGTCCCCGGTTGCGTGTCCGCCGGAAAACACACCGGCTATCTGCGTTGCCCTTACTGCCCCGCGGCTGACGTTCCACCGCTGCGAACCTGCTCGCGGGTTTCGGTGCGGATCTGGTCGCGGTTCTGGTTACGCTGCGCACTGTTGGCCTGGGTGCCATCGCGCGTCTGGATGCGCTTCTCATCGCGGTTTTGGGTGCGCGTTTCCTTGCGTTGTGCCGAATCAGGGTAGGCCATTCCAGTATTGCCCATTCCCATGCCGCCCCCCATCCCGGCGTGGCCGCCCTTGGCGTGGACTGCGCCGCTGGCCAGGCCGGCGGCAAGCAGGATGGCGGAAAGAATTTTGGTCGATTTCATGGTGCTCTCCTTGAATTGGTGGAATTAACGACCCCGTCGTCCGGCGCCGGCGCCAGGAGCGGCACCGGGACTGACGCCTGGCGCCGCCATGTCCTGGTGGCGATGCTCGTAGCCTGTGCCATAAGGCAGGGGGGCCGGAGCCCGCTGACTGTCCTGGGTTGGCGCGGGCGCGCGCAGATTGCGCTGCACCGCCTCGTCGACCTGACTTGTGCCGGGGGGATGCGGGAGATCGCGCGGCAACGACAGGTTGAGGGGGCGAGGCTGCGCGCTGTTCGCGTTGCCCTGGCGTGCCTCGGCCAGTGCCGGCATGGCAAGGGTCAGGACGGACGGGACAAGGAGCAGGCTCAGGCGGGGCAGGGTCATGTAGGGTTCGGGTTTCGTTGAGGCCGCGGGATTGCGGTGGAATGCAGTGTGGGCCGATTGTGTCTCTGGGCGATGTCGGCTGGATGGCACTGCATGTCAGTGTGTGTCCGTTTGTGACAGGCGGGCCGGAAAGGCCCTGTTGTGGGGTAGGATAAAACTATCGGACGCAGGGCCCGAAAACCGTAACCCGCCACCCAATCCGGACGCCGCATGATGCAATCGTTCAAGCCTGTTGTGCCCAACCCTGCCCGGAGTGCGTTGTGACGGTGTCCGCCGCGGCACGCATCCTGGTGGTGGACGACGACCCGGGGTTGCGCACCCTGTTGGAGGCGTATCTGGGCGACAGCGGATTCGCGGTGGAGACGGCGATGGACGGACCGGCAATGTGGCAGGTGCTGGAGCACGGCATGCCGGATGCCATCGTGCTCGACCTGATGATGCCCGGCGAGGATGGGTTGTCGCTGGCGCGCCGCCTGCGCAGCCAGTCGAACGTGCCGATCCTCATGCTGTCGGCGCGCGGCGAGGAAATCGACCGCGTGGTGGGCCTGGAAATGGGCGCCGACGATTACCTGGCCAAGCCCTTCAGTCCACGCGAGTTGCTGGCCCGCCTGCGTGCGCTGTTGCGGCGCAGCCAGGGTCAGGGTGAGCCAGTCTCTCAGCCGGCGCTGCCCAGCTTCGGGCCGTACCGGCTGGATGCGGCCAGCCACCGGCTTACCCGCGACGGCGTCGAGGTGAAACTGTCGACCGCCGAATTCGCCCTGTTGCGCATCTTCGTCGAGCACCCGCTGCGGGTACTGTCGCGCGATACCCTGATCGACATGCTGAAAGGCTACGAGCGCGATCCGTTCGACCGCAGCGTCGATACCCGCGTCACCCGCTTGCGCCGCAAGATCGAGCCCGATTCCACGGAGCCCGTCTATATCCGTACCGTGCGTGGCGAGGGCTATCTGTTCAATCCGCGCGGCAGCGAGGCGTGAGACTGTCGTCGCGTCTGAGCCTGACGCAGCAGAGCGCCTTGCTGCTGCTGGTGTTCTTCATCCTCTTCGAACTGCTGGTGGTATCGGCCATCACCTACTTTTTGATGGTGCCGATGGCGCGCCGTTCGGCGGCCGACCTAGCGGGTTTGATGACGTTGTCGGCACAGACCTGGAGCGAACTGCCACCGGTCACCCGTCCTGCTTTCGAGATCGAGTTGGCACGCTCGCATGCGCTGGCGCTGCGCGCCGAACCGCCGCACAACGCCGAGCCACCGTCATGGCGAGAGCCCTACCTGCGCTTCCTGGTGGCGTCCCTGAGCGTGCGAGTGGGTGGACCCGTTGCGACCTCGCGCGAGGAAATCCGGGGGCAGGAATGGTTCTGGGCGTCACTCCCTGCCGGCGATGGACGTCTGTCGGTAGGATTTCCCCACAGCCGCATCGGCCCGCGCCCGATCCATGCCGTGCTGGCCTCGTTGGCTGGCGGCACGCTGCTGACCCTGCTTGCGGCCTGGTGGCTGGCCCGTCGGACCACCCGGCCGCTGCAACGACTGCAGCAGGCGGTCACCTCGTTGGGCCGTGGGCAGACGCCGGAGCGTCTGCCCGAGACCGGGCCGCGTGAAATCGCAGCCCTGAGCCGCCGCTTCAACGAGATGACGAAACAGGTGGAGGACCTGCTGGCTGCCCGCACAGTGCTGCTGGCCGGCGTGTCGCATGACTTGCGTACGCCGCTGGCACGGCTGCGGCTGGCGGTGGAAATGCTGGTGAAGAAGCCGAGCGCGGAACTGGCGGCGCAGGTGGAGGGCGACATCGAGGCGATGGACCGTCTGATCGGCGATGTGCTGACGCTGGCACGCGGCTTCGGTCATGAGGCTGCCCGGCGGGTGGTACTGGCCGATCTACTGGCCGATCTGGTACGGTCCACGCCCGGCGCGGCCGAGCACGTGCAGATCGAGGCGGCCGATATTGCGCTCGAGGTGCCCATCGGCGCTTTGCGCCGCATCCTGGCCAACCTGCTGGAAAACGCCCTGCGCTATGGCGGAGGCCAGCCAGTGACGCTGCGTGCCGAGGCTGCGGAAGGAGGGTGTCGCATCGGCGTGCTCGACCGCGGCCCCGGGATTCCCGAGTCGGAGCAGGAGGCGGTGTTCCGTCCGTTCTACCGGATGGAAGCCTCGCGCAACGTTGCCACCGGCGGCTCAGGGCTGGGGTTGGCGATCGTGCGCCAACTGGCGGCCGCACAAGGGTGGGCGGTCAGCCTGCAGGACCGGCCCGGCGGCGGGCTGGCGGTGTGGCTGCAGATTGCCCTGCCGTCGGCACCTTGAAATAAGTGCCCGTTCGAATTAGAATCGCGGGCTGTCCGGAATGGTTCGGACAAATTCGCACACCTGTCATTAAAGGGTGGTTGCGCGTTCAGACTGAGACGGCGCGCGGCTGCTGACGGGTGGAGGCTCAACCCTTTAGGAGATTTTCATGTCTGTCACCATGCGCCAAATGCTGGAGGCCGGTGTCCATTTCGGCCACCAAACCCGCTTCTGGAACCCCAAGATGGCCCCGTTCATTTTCGGTCATCGCAACAAGATCCATATCGTCAACCTGGAAAAATCGCTGCCGATGTTCCAGGAGGCGCAGAAATTCGTGCGCCAGCTGGCCGCCAACAAGGGCAACGTGCTGTTCGTCGGCACCAAGCGCGCCGCACGCGACATCGTGCGCGAAGAAGCGCAGCGCGCCGGCATGCCTTACGTCGACAACCGCTGGCTCGGCGGCATGCTGACGAACTTCAAGACGGTCAAGCAGTCCATCAAACGCCTGAACGAACTGGAAGCCTCGCTGGCCGAACCGGGCCGTCTGTCGAAGAAGGAAATCCTCACCGTCCAGCGCGAAGTCGACAAGCTGAACCGCAGCCTGGGCGGCATCCGTGAAATGGGCGGCCTGCCCGACGCGCTGTTCATCATCGACGTCGGCTACCAGAAGGGCGCCGTGGTCGAGGCCAAGAAGCTGGGCATTCCGGTGATCGGCGTGGTCGACACCAACAACAGCCCGGAAGGCGTGGACTACATCGTCCCCGGCAACGATGACTCGGCGCGCGCGATTCGCCTGTACGCCCGCGGCATGGCCGATGCGGCGCTGGAAGGCCGTGCCCAGGTCATCAGCGAGATCGTCGGTGGCGAGGAGTTCGTCGAAGTGGAAGAAGAGGGTGGCGTCGCCGCTGAATAAACGCGACGTGCTCAATATCGCCGGGAGACATTCCCGGCGAACGTATTCGAGGAGGGGCGTTGGCCCCTCTTTCTGTATTGGCTGAATTTAATCGAGTAATTTGGGATAGGAGTTCGAAATGGCTGAAATCACTGCAAGCATGGTCAAGGACCTGCGCGAGAAAACCGACGCACCGATGATGGACTGCAAGAAGGCACTGTCGGAAGCCGGCGGCGACATGCAGAAGGCAGAAGAAATCCTGCGCGTGCGCTTCGGCAACAAGGCTGCCAAGAGCGCCGGCCGCGTGGCTGCCGAAGGGATCGTGACCATTGCCATCAGCGCCGACGGCAAGTCCGCCGCCATGGTCGAAGTCAACTGCGAAACCGACTTCGTGGCGAAGAACGACGACTTCATGGCGCTGTCCAATGCGCTCGCCGGCATGGTGCTGGAACAGAATCCGGCCGACGTCGCCGCCTTGTCCGCGCTACCCTACAAGGGCGCCACGGTGGAAGCCTTCCGCACCGAACTGGTCGGCAAGATCGGCGAAAACATGTCGGTGCGCCGCTTCGTGCGCCTGAACGGCCAGGGCAAGTTCGCCAGCTACATCCATGGCGGCAAGATCGGCGTGCTGGTCGACGTGACCGGCGACGAAGCGCTGGCGCGCGACATCGCGATGCATATCGCAGCATCCAAGCCGAAGTCACTGGATGCCTCGGGCGTCTCGCAGGAGCTGATTGACACGGAACGTCGTGTCGCGATCGAAAAGGCCAAGGAAGCCGGCAAGCCGGAAGCCATGCTGGAAAAAATCGCCGAAGGCACGGTACAGAAGTTTCTCAAGGAAGTCACGCTGCTGTCGCAGCCTTTCGTCAAGGACGACAAGCAGACCGTCGAGCAGGTGCTGAAGTCGAAGAACTCGCAGTGCCACGGCTTCGTGATGTACGTGGTGGGCGAGGGCATCGAGAAGAAGGTGTCCGACTTCGCCGCTGAAGTCGCGGCAGCCTCCAAGGTCTGACCGGGCATGGCGCCGGTGCGACGCATCCTGCTGAAGCTGTCCGGCGAGGCCCTGATGGGGCCGGACAACTTTGGCTATCACGCCGAGACCATGGCCGGCTTCGTCGGACAGATTCGTGAAGTCGTTGCGCTGGGTATACAGGTCGGTATCGTGGTCGGTGGGGGCAATCTGTTCCGTGGCGCCACCGGCGCACTGTCCGGAATGAACCGCGCCACCGCCGATTCGATGGGCATGCTGGCGACGGTGATGAATGCGCTGGCGCTGAAGGATGCGCTGCAGCAGGCCGGGGTCGAGGCACGCGTGCAGACGGCCGTGCACATCGCCCACCTGGGCGAAGATTTCGAGCGTGACGCGGCGGTGCGCGAACTGGAAGCCGGGCGGGTGGTGATTTTCGGCGGGGGAACCGGCAATCCGTTTTTCACCACGGATACCGCCGCTGCCCTGCGCGCGGCCGAGATCGGCGCCGACCTGCTGCTGAAGGCAACCAAAGTCGACGGCGTCTATACCGCCGACCCCAAGAAGGATGCGAATGCCCGCCGTTACGAGACCCTGAGTTTCGACGAGGCGATCGCCAACAATCTCGGCGTGCTCGACACCGCCGCCTTTGCCTTGTGTCGCGAACAGAAACTGTCGCTCGTCGTGTTCAACGTCTTCAAACCCGGCGCGCTGAAGCGCGTGGTGATGGGCGAGGACGAGGGTACGCGGGTAAGCAACCATTGAGGAGCTGAAATGGCTGAAACCACCATTGCCGACATCAAGCAGTCTGCCGAACAGAAAATGGGCAAGTCGCTGGAAGCGCTGAAGAACGATCTGGCCAAAGTGCGTACCGGACGCGCGCACGCCGGTATTCTCGACCACGTCATGGTCGACTACTACGGCAACCCGACGCCGGTGCCGCAGGTTGCCAACGTATCGCTGATCGATTCGCGCACGCTGGGCGTGCAGCCATACGAGAAAAACATGGTCGGCAAGGTCGAGAAGGCGATTCGCGATGGCGATCTGGGCCTGAATCCGGCGACACACGGCGACATCATCCGCGTGCCGATGCCTTCGCTGACCGAGGAGCGTCGCAAGGATCTGATCAAGGTCGTGCGCGGCGAGGCGGAAAATGCGCGCGTCGCGGTACGCAACATCCGCCGTGACGCCAATGGCACGTTGAAGGACATGGTCAAGGCCAAGACCGCGACCGAGGATGAAGAGCGCCGTACCCAGGACGAGGTGCAGAAACTGACGGACAAGTTCATCGGCGAGATCGACAAGATGCTGGCCGAAAAAGAGAAGGACCTGCTCGCGGTCTGAGCAATCAGGCGAGCATATCCAGCGTGTCTACCCGCAAGAAGCAAGCGACGCCTGCCGGCACTGACGTGCCGCGGCACATCGCCATCATCATGGATGGCAACGGTCGCTGGGCGAAGCGCCGGCTGATGCCGCGTGTTGCCGGGCATCGCAAGGGCGTCGAGGCGCTGCGCGGCGTGATCCGCGCCTGCGCCGAGCGCGGCGTGTCGCATCTCACCGTATTCGCCTTCAGTTCAGAGAACTGGCGACGTCCGCAGGAAGAAGTCACGCTGCTGATGGAGCTGTTCATGCGCGCACTGGAAAATGAGGTCGCGCGCCTGCACGAAAATGGCATCCGTTTCCGCGTCATCGGCGACCTGTCGGGCTTTTCCGAGCGTATCCAGACCCTGATCCGCGATGCGGAAGCGCTGACGCGCGGCAATACCCGCCTCACCTTCACCGTCGCGGCCAATTACGGCGGACGCTGGGACATCGTACAGGCGATGAAGAAATTGATGGCGGCCGGCGTGTCGCCGGACGAAGTGGATGAAGCGGCGCTGGCGCAGAAACTCAGTATTGCCGACATGCCCGAGCCGGACCTGTTCATCCGCACCGGCGGCGAGCAGCGCATCAGCAATTTTCTGCTGTGGCAGCTGGCCTACACTGAGCTTTATTTCACCGATGCGCTGTGGCCTGACTTCGATCCGGCGGCGCTGGACGAAGCGATCGCCTCCTATCGAACCCGTGAACGCCGTTTTGGCCGCACCAGCGAGCAGGTGCGATCCGCGTCGTGACGGCATTCCGGAGACGCCATCCATGACGCCGCTCCTCAGCAGGATAGGCACCGCCGTATTGCTGTTGGCCGTGTTCGTACCGGCCGCACTGTGGGCGCCAGCATGGTTGTGGGGGGTACTGATGGCGGGCGTGGTGGGCATGGCGGCTTACGAATGGGCGCGCCTGAGCCATTTTTCGCTACTGTCTGCGCGCGTCTACGCCATCGTGCTGACGCTGTGCGCACTGGTGCTGCCGTATGGGCTGGCCGGTGACTGGCCGATTTTCCAGCGCGTCCTGATTGTTCTGGCCATTGTCTTCTGGTTGCTGGTTGCCCCCCTGTGGCTGTTGGGACGCTGGGAAGCATCCCGCGTGTTCGTGCGTGCCGCGATCGGGGTCGTGCTTCTGCTGCCGACCTGGGCGGCGTTGCTCTATCTGCATGCGCGCGGGCCTGCCGTGTTGCTGGGCGTGATGGCGGTCGTCTGGATCGCCGATACCGCTGCCTATTTCTCCGGGCGTCTGTTCGGGCGCCACAAGCTCGCACCCGCCATCAGTCCCGGCAAGACCTGGGAAGGCGTGGCGGGCGCGTTCGTGGCACTGGCCGTGTATACCGTCGCCTTGAGTCTGTGGAGCGCTCTGCCTGTGCGGCCGTTGTTTTTCATGGTGTGCGGGCTGCTCTACCTGTCGGTACTGGGCGATCTGTTCGAGTCGTGGATCAAGCGCGTGTCGGGCATGAAGGACAGCGGCGACACCTTGCCGGGGCACGGCGGCGTGCTCGACCGGATCGATGCACTGACTTCCACTCTGCCGATCGCCACGGGCATGTGGATGTGGCTGGAGCATTCCCCATGAATGAACGCGACATGAAACCGCGTGTCCTCACCATCCTGGGCGCCACCGGCACCATCGGCGTCAACACGCTCGATGTCGTGGCGCGCCACCCCGGTCGTTTCAAGGTGTTCGCCCTCAGCGGCGCGACCCAGGTCGAACGCATGGTGGAGCAGATCCGTACGCACCGCCCGCGCTTCGCGGTGATGAGCGAGCCAGCCGCTGCTGCTGCCCTGCGCGATCGGGTGACTGCCGAAGGCCTGGCGATCGAGGTGCTCGAGGGGGCTGCCGCGCTCACCGAGGTGTCGACGGCGCCCGAGGTCGATACCGTGATGGCGGCGATCGTGGGCGCGGCCGGTCTGCCCGCGACGCTGGCGGCCGCCCAGGCCGGCAAGCGGATCCTGCTGGCCAACAAGGAAACCCTGGTGGTGTCCGGCCAGCTGTTCATGGACGCCATTGCCGCCAGCGGTGCCGAACTGCTGCCGATCGATTCCGAGCACAACGCCATTTTCCAGGCACTGCCGCGCGACTTCGACGGCGACTTCCAGCGCGCCGGGGTGAGGGCGCTGTGGCTGACCGCGTCGGGCGGGCCGTTCCGCACCCTGTCGGCCGAGGCGATCGCCGCCGCCACGCCGGCACAGGCGGTGGCGCATCCCAACTGGGTGATGGGCAGGAAGATTTCGGTCGATTCGGCAAGCCTGATGAACAAGGGGCTCGAAGTGATCGAGGCGCGCTGGCTGTTCAACGCGCGCCCCGAGCAGATCAAGGTGGTGGTGCATCCACAGAGCATCGTGCATTCCATGGTCGAGTACGCCGACGGCTCGGTGATCGCGCAGATGGGCACGCCCGACATGCGCACGCCGATCGCCTACGCGCTGGGCTTTCCCGAGCGCATCGAGGCCGGCGTGTCGGCGCTGGAACTGATGGGCAGGCAGCTGACGTTCGAAGCCCCCGATACCGTACGCTTCCCGTGCCTGCAACTGGCGTTCGATGCCCTGCATGCGGGGGGCAATGCCGCGGCGGTGCTGAATGCCGCCAACGAAGTCGCGGTGGCACGTTTCCTCGATGACGCGGTTCCGTTCAACGCCATCGCTGCCAGTATTGCCCACGCGCTGGACACGCTGGCGGGCGGCCCGGCGGATACGCTGGACGACCTGCTCGAAGCGGACCGCCAGGCGCGCCGCGTAGCGGGCGCCTACCTGGAGACCTGCGCATGAGCGTGCTGCATACCGTCGTCTGGTTCCTGGTCGCCATCGCCATCCTGGTGGTGGTGCACGAATTCGGTCACTACCTGGCGGCCCGGTTGGCCGGCGTCAAGGTGCTGCGTTTTTCGCTCGGATTTGGCCAACCCCTGTTCAGTCGTCGTTTCGGCCGCGACCAGACTGAATGGGCGCTGGCCGCGCTACCCTTTGGCGGTTACGTCAAGATGCTCGACGAACGCGAAGGCGTGGTTCCGGCCGCAGAGGCGCATCGCAGCTTCAATCGGGCGAGCGTCTGGCGCCGCATCGGTATCGTCGCGGCGGGTCCGATCGCCAATTTCCTACTGGCCATCGTGTTCTACTGGGCGCTGTTCCTGCACGGCATGCCAGCGATGAAGCCGCTGATCGGCGAGCCACCAGCCGGCACGCCGGCCGCGCAGGCGGGATTGGTGTCAGGGGATGAAATCCGCCGCGTCAATGGCACCGACACCCCGTCATTCCAGGACCTGCGACTGGAATTGCTACGCGCCGGTGTGGCGGGTGACCCGCTTGTGCTGGAATTGGCCGATGGCCGTAGCGTGCAGCTCGACGCGCCGCCGATGGATACCGATAACCTGGAACGGGACACCCTGCGCCCGCTCGGGATCGTGCGCTACGACCCCGAGATCGATCCGGTCATCGGCGAAGTGCTGCCCGGCGGCGCGGCGGCGCGTGCTGGCTTCCAGAGCGGAGACCGGCTGGTCGCCGCCGACGGGCAAGCCGTGTCGAACTGGCAGGACTGGGTGAAACTGATTCGCCAGCATCCGTCGCAATCCTTGCGCATCGAATACGAACGCGAAGGGCAGATGCACATATTGACGGTCGTGCCCGATACGGTGGATGAAAATGGCCAGCGTATCGGCAAGATCGGCGCTGGTCCCAAGGTCGATCCCGCGTTGATGGACGACCTGATGACCGAGGTACGCTACGGACCGATCGAGGCGCTGGGACGCGGCGCAGAAAAAACCTGGGACATGAGCCTGTTCACGCTCGAGATGATGGGGCGCATGGTGCTGGGGCAGGTGTCCTGGAAAAACCTGTCGGGCCCGCTGACCATTGCCGACTATGCCGGCCAGAGTGCCACGCTCGGGTGGATCAGTTTCGTCGGTTTTCTGGCGCTGGTGAGCGTGAGCCTGGGGGTGCTGAATCTGCTGCCTGTCCCGCTGTTGGATGGGGGACACCTCATGTATTATGTTGCCGAAGTTTTGACCGGTCGCCCGGTGTCCGAGCGCACCATGGAAATAGGGAGCCGGATCGGCATGATGCTCCTGCTCCTGCTGATGTCGTTTGCCCTGTTCAACGATTTGCAACGCCTGATAGGCGGATGATAACAACCATGATCCTGAACCGTTTGACGCTTGCCCTTGCCGTCGTATTCGCCGCGCAGCCCGTGTTCGCAGCAGAACCCTTTGTCGTCAAGGACATCCGGGTCGAAGGGATCCAGCGCACCGAGGCGGGCACGGTGTTCAGCTACCTGCCGGTCAAGGTCGGCGACACGATGACCGACGAGAAGACCGCCGCGGCGATCAAGGCGCTGTATGCCACCGGTTTCTTCAAGGACGTGCGCCTGGAAGCGCGCGACGGGGTAGTGATCGTCACCGTCGAGGAGCGTCCGTCGATCGCCAAGATCACCCTGACCGGCATCAAGGAGTTTTCCGAGGATGACCTGAAGAAGGGCCTCAAGGAAACCGGACTGGCCGAGGGCCGCGTGCTCGACCGCTCCCTGCTGGACAAGGCCGAGCAGGAACTGCAGCGGCAATACTTCAACCGCGGCAAGTATGCCGTCGAGATCAAGTCCACCCTGACGCCGCTGGAGCGCAACCGGGTCGCCGTCCAGTTCGACGTGGTGGAAGGCAACAGCGCAAAGATCCAGCAGATCAACATCGTCGGCAACCAGGCGTTCAAGGAAAAGGAACTGCTGAAGCAGTTCACCTCGACCACGCCGGGCTGGCTGACCTGGTACACCAAGAACGATCAGTATTCCAAGACGCGCCTGGCCGGCGACATTGAAGCCCTGCGCTCGTTCTACCTCAATCGCGGCTATCTCGAGTTCAACGTCGATTCAACCCAGGTATCCATCTCGCCGGACAAGCAGGGCATCTACATCACCGTCAACGTGACCGAGGGCCCCCAGTACAAGGTGTCCGACGTCAAGCTGGCCGGGCAGATGCTGGTACCGGAAGCCGAACTGAAAAAGCTCATCACCATCAAGCCGGGCGAGGTGTTCGCGCGCGACCGTCTGACCGAGACCACCAAGGCCATTGGCGACCGTCTCGGCAACGACGGCTATGCTTTCGCCAACGTCAACGCGGTGCCCGACCTCGATAAGGAGAAGCGCACGGTCGCGTTCACGCTGTTCGTCGATCCGGGCCGCCGCGTATACGTGAATCGCGTCAACGTCTCGGGCAACACCAAGACCCGCGATGAAGTGGTGCGCCGCGAAGTACGCCAGATGGAAGGCGCGTATTACGACGCCGAGAAGATCAACCTGTCGCGCGACCGCCTCAATCGCCTGGGCTACTTCAACGAAGTGAACATCGAGACCCCGGCGGTGCAGGGCACCACCGACCAGGTCGACGTCAACGTGAGCGTGGCCGAGAAATCCACCGGCAGCATCATGCTGGGCGCAGGCTTCTCGTCGTCCGAGGGAATCGTTCTGTCGGGCTCGGTCTCGCAGAGCAACGTGTTCGGCACCGGCAACCGGCTGTCGGCGCAGATCAACTCGGGCAGCGTCAACACCGTGTATGCGCTGTCGTTCACCAATCCCTACTACACCATCGATGGCGTCAGCCTGGGCTATGACCTGTATCGCCGCGACGTCGATGCCACCTCGCTTTCCAACGTGGGCGCCTACAAGACCTCGACCTATGGCGCCGGCGTGCGATTCGGCCTGCCGGTCAACGAGCGCGATTTCCTCTCGTTCGGCCTGACCTACGAACAGACTTCGCTCACCACCTATTCGGACAGCCCGGTGCAGTACACGCGATTCGTCAACGAGTTCGGCAAGGACAACGATACCGTGCGTCTGGATACATCCTGGTCGCGCGATACCCGCGACAGCTACCTGTTCCCGACCAAAGGCTTGATGCAGCGGGTGGCGGCGGAGGTGGGCACGCCGGGCGGCAGCCTGCAGTACTACAAGCTGTCGTTCCAGCACCAGCAATATATCCCGCTGAGCAAGAGCTTCACCCTGATGCTGAATGGCGAGGTGGGGATAGGCGACGGCCTGTCCGGCAAGCCCCTGCCGTTCTTCAAGAACTTCTATGCGGGCGGCAACAGCTCGGTGCGTGGCTTCAAGACGGGCACCCTGGGACCCAAGGACGCGAACGGAGACGCGCTGGGCGGCGACAAGCGCGTGGTCGGCAATGCGGAGGTCTTCTTCCCCCTGCCGGGTCTCAAGGATGACCAGTCGCTACGCATGTCGGCGTTTGTCGATGCGGGCGCCACCTTCGGGCCCGACGACAAGGACAACCTGTACAAGACGTTCGCATTCGGCGACTTGCGCTATTCGGCGGGCATTGCCGTCCTCTGGGTTTCGCCGCTCGGCCCGCTCAAATTCAGCCTGGCGCAACCGATCGTCAAAAAGACGGGCGACAAAGCTGAAATGTTTCAATTCACCCTTGGCAATGTGTTCTGAGGGTAGGCCGTTACTGGAGTATTCATGATGAAGTTCAAGCAGCTGGCAGTTTCCCTGATCCTTGCGTCTGCGTTCGCGGCCGCGCCCGTCCTGGCCGACACCAAGATCGGCTTCGTCAACACCGAGAGGCTGCTGCGCGAGGCGCCCCTGTCGATTGCCGCGCAGAAAAAGCTGGAACGTGAGTTTGCCGGACGCGACCAGGAACTGCAGAAACTGGCCAAGCAGGCCCGTGACCTGCAGGCGCAGCTCGACAAGGATGGCGTGACCATGTCGGACAGCGACCGCAAGTCGAAGGAACGCGATCTCAACAATCTCAATCTCGAACTGCAGCGCAAGGGGCGCGAATTCCGCGAAGACCTCAACCTGCGCCGCAACGAAGAATTGAGCCAGATCCAGGAGCGCGCGCGCAAGGCGATCCAGGACATCGCCAAGACGGAGAAATTCGACCTGATCGTCGAGCAGGCCGTCTACGTCGATCCCAAGAACGACATCACCGATCGCGTGATGAAGGCCCTGGGTGGAAAATAAACGTGGCCGTGGAAAATAAACTCGGCCGCGGAAGCTAAGCAGCCAATGGCCTCTACGCTGACCGAACTGGTTGCGCGTTTTGGCGGGGAGTTGCTGGGCGATGGCAGCATCACGATTCGCCAGGTTGCGCCGCTGGACCAGGCGCAGGCAGACGAAATCGGCTTTGTCTCGCAAGCCAGGTACTTGGCTCAACTGGCCGGCACGCATGCCGCCGCCGTGATCCTGCCGCTGGAGGCGCGCGACGCGACGGCGCTGCCGCGCATCCTTACGCCCAACCCTTACCTGTATTTCGCGCGCGTTTCGGCACTGTTGAACCCGCCGCCGCGCCCGCCCGCGGGCGTCCATTCCGCGGCGACGGTTGCCGTTGACGCCAGGATTGCCGCCGACGCCAGCATTGGCCCCGGCGCGGTGATCGGCGCCGGCGCCGTGGTTGGCGCACGCACGGTGGTCGGCCCCAACTGCGTCGTCGGCGACCATGCCCGCATCGGCGACGACTGTCTGCTGCACGCCAACGTCACGCTGTATCACCGCTGCGAAGTGGGTGATCGTGCCGTCCTGCACGCGGGCTGCGTGATCGGCGCGGACGGCTTCGGTTTTGCGCCGAACGACGGCCGCTGGGAGAAGATCCCGCAGATCGGCCGCGTGCTGATCGGCGACGATGTCGAGGTCGGCGCCTGCACCACCATCGACCGCGGGGCGCTGGAAGACACGGTGATCGAGGAGGGCGTCAAGCTCGACAACCTGATCCAGGTGGCGCACAACGTGACGATCGGTGCGCATACGGCGATTGCCGCCTGCACCGGCATCGCCGGCAGCGCGAAAATTGGTCGCCACTGCACCATCGGCGGTGCGGCAATGATCTTCGGCCACATCGAGATCGCCGACGGCACCCGCATCTCGACCAATACGCTGATCACCAAATCGCTGCCGAAAGCGGGCACCTACACGTCGGCGCTGCCCTTCTCGGAACACGACGTGTGGCAGAAGAATGCCGTACACATGCGCAACCTCGACAAGCTGGTGAACCGCATCAAGCAGCTCGAAAAACGCCTAACCGAACTGGAAAGCAAATCATGATCATGGACATCGAGCAGGTCATGCAGTACCTGCCGCACCGCTACCCCTTCCTCCTGATCGACAAGGTCATCGAACTCGAACTCGGTAAAAGCATCACCGCGATCAAGAATGTCACCATCAACGAGCCTTTTTTCCCGGGCCACTTCCCGGGGGCGCCGGTGATGCCGGGCGTGCTGATCCTGGAAGCGATGGCGCAGGCGGCAGGGATCCTGTCGTTCAAGACCAAGAATTACACGCCGGATCAGATCGGCATCATCTACTTCGCGGGCATCGACAATGCGCGCTTCAAGAAGCCGGTCAGACCGGGCGACCAGCTGGTCCTCAAGGCGGAGATCGTGCGCGAGATGCGCGGCATCTGGAAGTACACCGGCCGGGCCGAAGTGGATGGCGCGCTGGTCGCCGAAGCCGAGCTGATGGCCACGTTGCGCGACAAGCCCTGACATGGCGACGATACACCCCACCGCGCTGGTCGCGCCGGGCGCACGGCTTGCCGACGACGTCGACATCGGTCCCTACACGATCATCGGCGAGCACGTCGAGATCGGCGCCGGCACCACGGTTGGCGCCCATGCCGTCATCACCGGCCACACCCGGATCGGCGCGCGCAACACGATCTTCCATTTCGTCTCGCTCGGTGAGGCGCCGCAGGACAAGAAATACGCCGGCGAACCGACCCGCCTGGAAATCGGCGACGACAACGTCATCCGCGAGTTCTGTACCTTCAACACCGGCACGGTGCAGGATCGCGGCGTCACCACCATCGGCAGCCACAACTGGATCATGGCCTACGTCCACATCGCGCATGACTGCGTGGTGGGCGACCGCACCATCTTCGCCAACAACGCCTCGCTGGCGGGCCATGCCGAAGTCGGCGACTGGGCGATCCTCGGCGGCTTCACCGGCGTGCACCAGTTCTGCAAGATCGGCGCGCATGTGATGACCGGCATCTCCAGCGTGGTGTTCAAGGACATTCCACCCTTCGTCATGGCGTCGGGCCAGCCGGCCGCACCGCACGGACTCAACAGCGAAGGCCTCAAGCGGCGCGGGTTTTCCGCCGAAGCGCTGACCGCTCTCAAGCGCGCCTACAAGACGCTCTACCGAGAAGGCAACACCCTGGCCGAAGCGCAGGCCAAGCTCGCGCCAGAAGGCGTGAAGCATGCCGAAGTGCAGCAACTGCTCGATTTCCTTGCACGCGCCGAGCGCGGCATCATTCGGTGATCGATCTGGGCGTGGTCGCCGGCGAAGCGTCCGGCGATCTCCTGGGGGCGCACTTCATTGCCGCGCTGCAACAAAGCCGCCCCGATTTGCAGGCTGCCGGCATCGCCGGCCCGCGCATGATCGAGACCGGCGTCAAGGCGATCTACCCGAGCGAGAAACTGGCGGTCAACGGCTATGTCGAGGTACTGCGCCATCTGCCGGAATTGCTGTGGATCCGTTCGCGCATCACGCGTTATTTCCTGAACGAACGGCCGCGCGTGTTCGTCGGCATCGACGCGCCGGACTTCAATTTCACGCTGGAAGCGAAGCTCAAGCAGGCCGGCATCCCCACCGTGCATTTCGTCAGCCCATCGATCTGGGCATGGCGACCCGAGCGGATTCATCGCATCAGGCAGGCGGTGTCGCACATGCTGGTGGTCTTTCCGTTCGAGGAGGAAATCTATCGGGGTGCGGGCATACCTGTCAGCTATGTGGGCCATCCGCTGGCCGACGTCATTCCACTGGAACCCGATACCGTCGGTGCACGTGCGGCGCTGGGCCTGCAGACGGGGCCGGTCGTCGCGCTGCTGCCGGGCAGCCGGCTGTCCGAGGTGACGCGTCATGCACGACTGATGCTGGAGGCCGCCGTGCGCATCCTGCGCCATCACCCTGACGCGCAGTTCGTACTGCCTGCCGCAAGCGAAGCCGCCAGCCGGCTGATCCGACAGGCCGGGCAGGGACTGGACGTGCCGCTGCATGTTCTGGCCGGGCAGTCTCATACCGCGCTGGCGGCCTGCGACGTGGCGCTGGTGGCGTCTGGCACGGCCACGCTCGAAGCCGCATTGTTCAAGAAACCAATGGTCATCACCTACCGCGTGCCCGCGCTGACCGCGCACCTGATGCGGAAAAAGGCGCTGCTGCCCTGGATCGGACTGCCGAACATCCTCGCGCGCGGTTTCGTGGTGCCGGAACGGGTGCAGGAAGACGCGACGCCCGAGAACCTGGCAAACGACACCCTGGCATGGCTCGACGATGCGCCGCGTCGACGTGCCGTCGTCGAGACGTTCCGCGACATCCACTTGAGCCTGAAGCAGCATGCCAGCGCGCGCATCGCCGAGGCGGTTGCGCCTTATCTGGCGGGAAGGACATGAAACCGCGTTCATCCGTCGTTCTGCATGTCGGCCCGCTCGGCTTGTGCGGCGTCGATGAGGCGGGCCGCGGGCCGCTGGCAGGTCCCGTGATGGCCGCCGCCGTCATGCTCGATCCTGGCGACCCCATAGCGGGCCTGCGCGATTCCAAGAAACTGTCCGCCGCCGCCCGCGAACGCCTGGCCGACGAGATTCGCAAACGAGCCATTGCCTGGTACGTGGCCGAAGCCAGTGTCGCCGAAATCGACAGGCTCAACATCCTGCATGCCACCATGCTGGCGATGCAACGTGCCGTGTCGGGGTTGGGCCGCACGCCGGATGAGGTGCTTGTCGATGGCAACCGCTGTCCCGAGTGGCCGTGGCGTTCGCAAGCCGTGGTCAAGGGTGACGACAAAGTGGCGGCGATCGCCGCAGCCTCGATTCTCGCCAAGACTGCGCGCGATCAATTCATGTGCAGCCTGCATGACGAATATCCCGTCTACGGCTTTGCCCAGCACATGGGCTACGGCACCGCCGCCCATCTCGATGCATTGAAGGCACACGGCGCCTGCCCGCAACACCGCAGGAGCTTCGCCCCGGTCAAGCTCGTGCTCGACCAGATAACTTTGTTTTGAACCTGTTCTGAAAGGAAATCGCGTGAACCTGACCTTGTTGTTGCATGTTCTTAGCATCGTCGTCTGGGTGGGCGGCATGTTCTTCGCCTATATGGCGCTGCGTCCGGTGGCGGCCAGCGTGCTGGAGCCACCACAGCGTCTGACGCTGTGGGCCGGCGTGTTCGGCAAGTTCTTTCCGTGGGTGTGGGTTTCGGTCGTTCTGATTCTGCTGAGCGGCTTGCACATGCTGATGAAGCTCGGCGGTGCCGCAGCGCCGCACTATGCGCTGACCATGCTGGTATTGGGCGTGGTGATGATGCTGATTTTCGCCCATGTGTTCTTCGCGCCCTACAAGAAACTCAAGCGAGCGGTGGGTGCACAGGACTGGAAAGCGGGCGGTGCGGCACTGGCACAGATCCGCAAACTGATCGGCATCAATCTCGCCATCGGGCTGCTGACAATTGCAGTCGTGTTTGTCGGGCGCGCACTGATGTTGAACTAGACATACGATTCCGCGCGTACTTCAGCACGTGCGTGGCGTCTAGGGTTCGTCCTGCGGCGGCGCTGCGAGCAGTTGTTGCGCAACCTCCCGTATGATCTCGGGCCGTGCCTCGCACTGCAGTTCGGCATGAAACCGGCCATCGCGATAGAGGTAGATCGTGGGCAGGTGGAAGATGCCGAAGTAGCGCGCCACCCCGGTGGCCTCGCTGACGTCGACTTCGTGGAATTCGTTGGCCAGGTCGGCGAGCGCCTGCGGCAACACCTGTTTCCATGCCCGGCATGCACCGCAGTGCGGTGCGGTGAACAACACGACACCGACGCCGAAAGAGCCGGCGAGACGAGCGTGGTAACTGCCTTCGGCCAGGCGTGAAAACCCAGCCGGGGCAAGCCGGCCCCGACTGGTAGAATCGCGGTTTTCCTCGCGGCTGCTTCCCATGCTGTTTCTCGAACTCTTCGGTTATCTGCTGCTCATCCTCGTGGCGGCGGAAGTCTTTGTCAACGCGCTCGAACACCTGGGCGAGAAACTACACATCTCGGAAGGCGTGACCGGTTCGCTGTTTGCGGCGATCGGCACCGCCATGCCCGAAACCCTGGTGCCGCTGCTGGCGATCTTTGCCGGCGGCGGCAACACCGTCACCAACGAGGAAATCGGCGTCGGCGCCATCCTGGGCGCGCCCCTGATGCTGTCGACGCTGTCGCTGTCGCTGATGAGCGTGGCCGTGCTGAAACGCCGTGGTATCCAGGGTCATCTCACGCCCGAGAAGACCGGGCTCAAGCGCGATCTGGATTTCTTCCTGATGGCCTTCCTGCTGGCGTTTGCCGCCATGTTCGTGCCGCATGACGGCGGCTGGGTGCGCGTTGCACTCGCCTTCGTCATGGTGATGATCTACTTCGTCTATGTGATGCTGACCCTGCGCGCATCGGCCAAACTGGTCGAAGACGGGCATGCGACCGAGGCGGGGTCGCCCATGCTGCTGACGCGTCTGGGCCTGCCGCAAAACCTGTTTTTCATTCTGGTGCAGCTGGCTCTGGGTTTGGGATTGCTGATTGCCGGCGCCAAGGGCTTTATTCACGGCGTCGAGCTGGCTGCGCCCATCCTGGGCATCTCCGCACTGCTGTTGTCGCTGATGATCATCCCGATCGCGACCGAGTTGCCGGAAAAGGTGAATTCGATCCTGTGGATACGCAAGCGCAAGGACACGCTGGCGTTTGGCAACATCACCGGCGCCATGGTGTTCCAGGGCACGCTGCTGCCCGCCATCGGGATTTCGCTGACCCCCTGGATGCCGCAAAAGGAAGTCCTGCTGGGCGTGGTGGTCACGCTGGTCGCGGCATTCTGGCTGCGCTGGGCCGCCCTGAACGGCGGCTTGCGCGTGTGGCACCTGTTCGTCAACGGCGCGCTGTATGTCACCTATCTGACGGCGGTGCTGGCCTGAGAAATCGGCGCGTGCAATAAGAAACGGCGGGACTCCCCGCCGTTTCTTATTGGCTGCAACCGACGCTCAGGCCGTCCGCCGGCGTGCGGCGAACCCGACCAGCCCCAGTCCTGCCAGCAGCATCGCCCAGGTATCGGCTTCCGGTACGGCGGTGACCTGCCAGCCGATGTCCTGCATGGCGGCGAAGTCGAGGGCGGTGAAGTATTTGCGCTGGCCGTTGTAGATGGCGGGGCTCATTGAGGTTTCCTGGCTGACGCCATTGACGGTGCTGAGCGTGCCGTCCGCCCAGTGGCCGAGATCGGCGGACAGCGCGACCGAGCCTGTGCTTGCGCCAATGAAGTCGCTGCCGAACGTCAGGGCTTCGAAGGAATCGGAGGTGCCGAATCCGAGGACGTGGGCCAGTTCGTGCACGGCAACCGAGTAGAAATCGTATTCGGACGAATTGAGGCCGGCCGTGGTCAGGCCGAAGTACCAGTTGGTCGAAGCGTTATCGAAGCTGATCGAGCCGCCCCACGGTGCGACATCGACGGCGTTGCGGGACAGCAAGGCGCCGTTGCTGTCGTACAGGTTCTGCGTTTCGCCCTGCCCGCGTTGCGTGTCGGTGTTGCAGAAACTACTGAAGCCGGAGCAGTTGTATCCGCCCGGACCGCCGATTCCCAGGGTCGAGCCGCCCAGGTTGGCGGCGCCGGCATAGATGCGGATGACGTCGGTGGACACGCTCTGATTGCTCAGCGTGACATCGGTCCCGGGCGTGGAAGGATTGAAGAATACCGTACTGAAATGGTTGGGCCCGGACGACGTGATCGCGGTCAGGTTGTCCGCAAAACGCGTCTCGAATACGGACGCGGCGGCATTCAGTGCGGCAACGCTGTCGGGGTTGGACGAAAAGAAATTGGACGTGTCGTAGCTGAAGTCGAACTGGATATCGATATTCGCCAGCGCGGGTTGCGCGGCGGCCAGCAGGCTCAGGCTGGCCAAGGTTCTTGCAAGCATGTTTCCCCCTCGGGTGGATCGGTTGATACACATCCGCTTATCGTTTTCCGCGAGTGTAAAACAAGTACAGGAGACCGACCAGCGGTTCAGCGGCCCGATGAGGTGTCTTTCGACGCGGCGGCAGCGGGCGGCTCGCGGCGGAACGGGGTCTCGAGTTCGTCCATGTAGTGGCCGATGGCATCGGTCTCGCGTTCGAGGAAACGGTCGACCGCTTCGCGGAATTCGGCATTCTCCAGCCAGTGCCAGGAATGCGTGGCGGTGGGGACAAGGCCGCGCGCGAGCTTGTGCTCGCCCTGTGCGCCGCCTTCGAATACCGAAAGCCCATGCGCGATGGCATATTCGATGCCTTGCTGATAGCAGGTCTCGAAATGCAGTCCAGGCAGGTATTCCAGCGTGCCCCAGTGGCGGCCGTACAGGCGCTGGCCATCTTTCATGCAGAACGAGCAGGCGACGGGCTCGCCATCCTTGTCGGCAATGATGAGCACCAGATTGTCGGGTAGCGTCGCGCGCAGCTCGGCAAAGAAAGCCCGGTTGAGATGCGGTTCACTGCGGTGGCGAGCGTAGGTGTCGGCATAGCAGCGATAGAAATGGTCCCAGTCGGCATCCGTGCTCTCCGCGCCATCGACCCAGCGGAACGTTACGCCGAGGTTGGCGAGCTTCTTTCTTTCCTGACGGATTTTCTTGCGCTTGTCGTGTGTCATCGCGGCGAGAAATGCGTCGAAATCGGCATAGCCCGCGTTGTTCCAGTGGAACTGGAAGCCGCTGCGGTGCATGAGCGGCGTTGCTTCGAGCGCGACGTGGTCTGGCGCGGTCGGGAAGAGGATGTGAAAGGATGAAAATCCCAGATCACGGGTGAGTTTCAAGGCTGCATGGATCAGCGTCGTGCGGTCCGCATCGTTGCCTGCCAGCAGGCGCGGTCCCGGGACCGGCGAGAAGGGGACGCAGCACACCAGCTTGGGGTAATAACTCAAGCCATGCCGGCGGTAGGCGTCGGCCCATGCCCAGTCGAACACGAACTCGCCCCAGGAGTGATGCTTGACGTAAAGCGGCATCGCGGCGTCGAGATGGCCGTTGCGGAACAGCGCCAGGTGCACCGGCTCCCAGCCGATGTCGGGCCCGACGCAGCCGGTGGCTTCCAGTGCGTGCAAAAAGGCATGCTGCAGGAAAGGCGAATCGCCGGCCAGGGCATTCCAGGCGTCGGCGGCCAGTTCCGCAATGCGCGGAACGACGCGGATGACAGCTTCCGCATCGGAGGGGTTTGCTTCAAAATGCACGTTTTGGCGAGCTTCCATCGAAAAACAAATGAACCTGCATGAATATCAGGCCAAACAAATCCTGCGGTCAGGCAACATTAACACGCCGCGCGGCCTTGCAGCAGCCAGTGCCGAGGCCGCGGTTGGCGCCGCGACCGAACTGGGCGGCGACGCCTGGGTAGTGAAGGCGCAGATCCATGCTGGCGGGCGCGGCAAGGCGGGTGGGGTCAAGGTGGTGAAGTCGCTCGACGAGGTTCGTGTCGTGGCTGAATCTCTGCTCGGCAAGCCACTGATGACCAACCAGAACGCCCCCGACGGCCAGCCGGTGAACCAGGTTCTGGTCGAGGAGACGCTGCCGATCGCGCGCGAACTGTATCTCTCGCTGCTGGTCGACCGTGAAACCGAGCGTGTCGCCATCGTCGCATCCGCCGCCGGCGGCATGGACATCGAGGAGGTGGCGCATACCACCCCGGAAAAGGTCCTGACCGAAGTCTGCGATCCCTTGCTGGGCGTGCAGGATTTCCAGTGTCGTGCCCTGGCCTTCGCGCTGGAACTGACGGGTGAGGCCTACAAGGATTTCTGCCGCCTGTTGCCGCAGCTGTACCGCGTGTTCCTCGCCAACGACCTTTCCCTGCTCGAGATCAATCCGCTGGTGGTGACGACCGACAACCGCGTGCTGCCGCTCGACTGCAAGATGAGCGTCGACGACAATGCCCTGTACCGCCGCAAGGTGCTGGCCGAGCTGCGCGACGACAGCCAGATCGACGCCAAGGAGGCTGCCGCCAATGCGGCCAACGTCAACTACGTCGCGCTCACCGGCAACATCGGCTGCATGGTCAACGGCGCCGGCTTGGCGATGGCGACGATGGACCTGATCCAGCTTGAGGGCGGCACGCCCGCGAACTTCCTCGACGTCGGCGGCGGTGCCACGCCGGAGACGGTGGCACAGGGCTTCAAGATCATCCTGCTCGACCCCAACGTCAAGGCCGTCCTGATCAACATCTTCGGCGGCATCGTGCGCTGCGACGTCATTGCCGAGGGCATCATCCAGGCAGTGAAGGAGGTCGACGTCAAGGTGCCAGTGATCGTGCGGCTGGAAGGCACCAATGCCGAACTGGGCCGCACGCTGCTGGCCGAATCGGGGCTGGCGATCCTCGCGGCGGAGAGCCTGACGCATGCGGCGAAACTGGCAGTGGAGAAGGCGGCATGAGCAGGGAGCAGGGTTCCCGCTTGCGGGATGCGACCGGCCGCGAATGCCGCCCGTCGCCGACGCGCAGCCGTATGGCTCTGTATGAACTTTTCAGAGGCGACGCCCAATGAGCATCCTCGTCAACAAAGACACCAAGGTCATCTGCCAGGGCTTCACCGGCAAGCAGGGCACATTCCATTCCGAACAGGCGATCGCCTACGGCACGCGGATGGTCGGCGGCGTCACCCCCGGCAAGGGCGGGCAGACGCATCTTGGCCTGCCTGTGTTCAACACCGTGCGCGACGCCGTGCGGCAGACCGGCGCGCAGGCCACGATGATCTATGTGCCCGCCGCGTTCGCCGCCGACTCGATCCTGGAAGCGGCCGACGCCGGCATCGAAGTCATCGTCTGCATCACCGAGGGCATCCCGGTGTTGGACATGCTGAATGTGAAGGCCGCCCTGCGTGCCAACGGCGCCAAGCTGATCGGCCCGAACTGCCCCGGCATCATCACCTCGGGCGAATGCAAGATCGGCATCATGCCGGGCGTGATCCATCAAAAAGGCAAGATCGGCATCGTCTCGCGTTCCGGCACGCTGACCTACGAGGCGGTGCACCAGACCACGCAACTGGGGCTGGGCCAGTCGACCTGCGTCGGCATCGGCGGCGACCCGATCAAGGGGTTGGATTTCATCGACTGCCTCGAACTGTTCGAGGCCGACCCGCAGACCGAGGCGGTGATTCTGGTCGGCGAGATTGGCGGCAGCCGCGAGGAAGAAGCGGCCGAGTACATCCGCTCGAACATGAAGAAGCCGGTGGCCGCCTACATCGCCGGGCGCACGGCGCCCAAGGGCAAGCGCATGGGCCACGCAGGCGCGATCATCGCCGGCGGCGCCGGAACGGCCGACGCGAAGATCCGTGCGCTGGAATCGGCGGGGGTCGTCGTCGCGGCAAGCCCGGCCGGCCTGGGTGAGGCAGTACAACTGGCACTGGGTGCCCGGTAAAGGCGCGCGATGAAACTCGGCATCGCGCAACTCAACCTCACGGTTGGCGACATCACCGGCAACGCGGCGCGGCTGCTGGCCGCGGCGAAGGACGCGCATGCCGCCGGCGCCGACCTGCTGCTCACGCCTGAAATGTCGGTCTGCGGCTATCCGGCCGAAGACCTGGTGCTGCGGCGCGATTTCACTGCAGCATGCGAGACGGCTGTACAGCAACTGGCTGCCGATGCGCCGCCCGACCTCGCCCTGATCGTGGGTTACCCCGAGCGTAGCGACGACGGGTTGTTCAATGCGGGGGCGCTGCTACGCGGCGGCCGTGTCGAACGGGTGTATCGCAAGCACCATCTTCCGAATCATTCCGTATTCGACGAACGACGCGTATTCGACAGCGGCGCTGACGCGTGCGTGTTCAGCTGTGGTGGCGTGACGTTCGGCCTCAACATCTGCGGCGACATCTGGGAGCCGGGGCCGGCGACGCGTGCAATGGAAGCCGGTGCCGAGTGGCTGCTGGTTCCGAACGCCTCGCCCTATCATCTCAACAAGGAGCGCGAGCGCTTTGCCGTCGCGCGCTCGCGCCAGCTCGAGGCCGGCCTGCCGATCGTGTACGCGAACATGGTGGGGGGACAGGACGAACTGGTGTTCGACGGCGCGTCCTTTGTGCTGGACGCCGATGGCAAGGTCGCGGCACAGTGCCCGGCCTGGCAGGAAGGCCTGTTCTATGTGGACATCGCGGGTAGCCGCTGCAGCGGGCCGCAACAGGCCTTGCCGGACGAGGATGCCGCCGTCTACGACGCGCTGGTGATGGCGGTACGTGATTACTTCGGCAAGAACGGCTTCAAGGGCGTGCATCTGGGCTTGTCGGGCGGGATCGATTCGGCATTGACGCTGGCGATCGCGGTCGATGCGATCGGCCCCGACCGTGTGCATGCGGTGATGATGCCGTCGGATTACACGGCCGGTATCAGCGTCGAAGACTCGCGCGACATGGTGAAGCGGCTGGGCGTGCGCTATTCCGAAATCGCCATCAAGCCGATATACGAGGCGTTCGTGTCGCAGCTGGCCGGCGAGTTTGCCGGACGGGCTACCGACACGACGGAAGAGAACCTGCAGGCGCGCGCGCGCGGCACGCTGCTGATGGCGCTGTCCAACAAGTTCGGCACGCTGGTGCTGACCACCGGCAACAAGAGCGAAATGGCGGTCGGTTATGCCACCTTGTACGGCGATATGGCGGGCGGCTTCGCGGTGCTGAAGGATGTGGCGAAAACGCGGGTCTACCGACTGGCGAATTATCGCAACCGCCTGTCTGCCGTGATTCCGCAGCGGATCATCGACCGTCCGCCGTCGGCCGAACTGCGTCCCGACCAGACCGATCAGGACAGCCTGCCGCCCTACGACGTGCTCGACGCCATCCTTGCGGCCTATGTCGAACGCGACCTGCCGGCACACGACATCGTCGCATCGGGATACGATGCCGCCGTCGTGCGCAAGGTCATCCGCATGGTCGATCTCGCCGAATACAAACGCCGCCAGGCCCCGCCCGGTCCGCGCATCACGCCGCGTAACTTTGGAAAAGACCGGCGCTACCCGATTACCTCGAAATACCGACCCGAAGGAGACCTGCCATGAAAAAAATCGAAGCCATCATCAAGCCGTTCAAGCTGGACGAAGTGCGCGAAGCGCTGTCCGATATCGGCGTGACCGGGCTGACCGTGACCGAAGTCAAAGGCTTCGGTCGCCAGAAAGGCCATACCGAGCTGTATCGCGGCGCCGAATACGTCGTCGACTTTCTGCCCAAGGTGAAGGTGGAAGTGGTCGTTGCAGACAGTCTGCTGGAACGCGCGATGGAAGCGATCACCACTGCCGCGCGCACCGGCAAGATCGGCGACGGCAAGATTTTCGTGACGGCGGTGGAGCAGGTGGTGCGTATCCGCACCGGCGAGTCGGGCGAGGCGGCGGTCTGATCCCGATTCGCGCGCGGACCGGAATCAGACGGACTCAATCCGGATTCCGGCTCACCAGAAGCGGTACCAGGCTTTTTCCTTGACGTTCACGCCCTTGAGATACTTGCTGTGGGGGAAGTTGAGCTTCAGCACCCGCAGCGCATCGTCGCGCGGCCCCGTGAGGTGCAGGTTGTCGTAGGCCACGACCATGATGCCCAGCGCCTCTTCCAGCGCGGGAGCCTGAGGGTAGTCAGTCAGCACGACCTTGGCACGGTTGGCGGCAGCCACCCAGGCTTTGCGTTTCAGGTAATACCGGGCGACATGGACCTCGTTGCCAGCCAGCGCGTTGACCAGGTATTTCATGCGGGCGGTCGAGTCCTCGGCATATTTGCTGTCGGGGAAGCGTGTGACCAGTTCCTTGAATGCCAGGAACGCATCGCGCGCAGCCTTGGGATCACGTTCGCTCATGTCCTGGTCGACCAGGTTGCCGAGCAGTCCCAGATCGTCGTTAAAATTCGCCAGGCCCTTAAGATAGTAGGCGTAATCGACGTTAGGGTGATTGGGGTGCAGCTTGATGAAACGATCGCATGCGGCAATGGCTGAAATCGGTTCGTTGTCCTTGTAGTAGGCGTAACCCACTTCCAGTTGCGCCTGTTGTGCATAACGTCCGAAGGGGTAACGCGCTTCCAGCGTTTCGAACAATTTGACCGCGCGTTCGTAGTTGCCGCTGTTGAGATTATCCTTGGCTTCGGAGTAGAGTTTTTGCGCCGACCAACCCGAGGTTTCGTCCTTGACCGCGGGCAACAGACCGCAGCCGCCCAGGGTGAGTGCGGCAGCGAGCAGCACACCACCCAAAACCCGATTGAATGCGGTGGAACCGGATGAACATTGCTTAAGCATGGGAAAAGACACAGAAAATTTGTCGGACGATTATAAGGGAAATACCGGGGACGGCGTCCGCGAGCTGGTAATCCCCGACGAGCAGGGGGGGCAGCGCCTGGATCAGGCCCTGTCGGCCCTGCTGCCGGAGTTCTCGCGCAACCGCATCCAGAACTGGATCCGTGCGCGCAAGATCGCGGTGGACGACGCCTGGGCCACGACCAAGATGAAAGTCAGCGGCGGCGAATCGGTGCGGGTCGAGGTCGAGCCCGACCCGAATGCCACGCCCGATGCGCCTGAGGCCATCCCGCTTGACGTGGTGTTCGAGGACACCATGCTGATGGTGATCAACAAGCCGGTCGGCCTGGTGGTCCATCCCGGCAGCGGCAATCGCCAGGGCACGCTGCTCAATGCGCTCCTGCATCGCGTGCCGCAGGTGGCTGAACTGCCGCGCGCCGGCATCGTGCACCGGCTCGACAAGGACACCTCGGGCCTGCTGGTTGTCGCCAAAACGCTGAGGGCCCACACCGACCTGGTGCGCCAGCTGCAGGCGCGCACCGTCAAGCGTGAATACCTGGCCCTGGTCTACGGCGAGGTCGACCATGCGGGCACGGTCGACGCCCCGCTGGCGCGCGATCCGCACAACCGCACCAAGCGCACTGTGCACAGCATGGGCAAGGAGGCGGTCACGCACTATGACGTGGTCGAGCGCTTCCCCGGGATCACCCTGCTGCGCTGCAAGCTCGAAACCGGGCGTACCCACCAGATCCGCGTGCACATGCAGCATATCGGCCATCCGCTGGTGGGCGAATCGGTCTACAGCGCCAGCCGCCGCAGCCACCTCAAGATTCCCTTCCCGCGCCAGGCGCTGCACGCGGAAAGACTGGGCCTGATCCATCCGGTCACCCAGGAATTCATGCAATGGGAATGCCCGCTGCCGCCCGACTTCGCCTCGCTGTTGGCGGCGCTGCGGGAAAACACCGACTGGGTCAAGTGAACCTGATCGTCCCCGACTGGCCCGCGCCTGCGCGGGTCAAGAGTCTCATGACCACCCGTGTCGGCGGCGTGAGCCAGCCTCCCTGGGCCAGCCTCAATCTCGGCGACCACGTCGGCGACGATCCGGATCACGTCGCCGCCAACCGTGCGCACCTTCGCCAGCAGCTGCCCGCGGAGCCGGGTTGGCTCAGGCAGGTACACAGCGCCCGGGTGGTCGAGCTTGGGCACGAGACGAATCCTGAAGCCGATGCGGCGTTCACGCGCGAACCCGGGCAGGTCTGCGCGGTGTTGACCGCCGACTGCCTTCCGGTGCTGTTCTGCGACCGCAGCGGCAGCGTCGTGGCTGCCGCCCATGCCGGCTGGCGAGGCCTGGCCGGCGGCGTGCTGGAATCCACGGTCGCAGCGATGCGGGTGGCGCCGGGAGACATCCTGGCCTGGATGGGGCCCGCCATCGGTCCGCACGCATTTGAGGTGGGCGATGACGTGCGCGAAATCTTCATGGTGTCGCATCCCGAAACCGCCGCCGCCTTCGCGCCGCATGCGCCGGGCAAATGGCTCGCCGACATCTATCAACTCGCGCGCATTCGCCTCGGGCATATTGGCGTGCAGGCCGTCTACGGCGGCGGACGTTGCACATTCAATGAATCGGACAGCTTCTATTCCTATCGCCGCGACGGCGTGACCGGGCGCATGGCCTCGTTGATCTGGCGGAGCTGAGCGCCAACACCCGGGTTGGCCGGAGCACGCCTGCGCTACCATGGAAAAAATATCCGGCTGGGAGAGCCCATGGGGAAAAATAGATTAGAAGCTTTCAGCGACGGCGTACTGGCCATCATCATCACCATCATGGTGCTGGAGTTGAAGGTACCGCATGGGGAGCAACTGGATGTCCTGCTGCCGCTGGTGCCGGCCTTTCTCAGCTATGTGCTGAGCTTCGTCTACATCGGCATCTACTGGAACAACCACCACCACATGCTGCATGCCGCGACCACGGTCAGCGGCCCCATACTGTGGGCGAACCTGCATTTGTTGTTCTGGCTGTCCCTGTTTCCGTTTGTCACGGGCTGGATGGGCGAGAACCACTTTGCAGCCGTGCCTTCGGCATTGTATGGGCTGGTATTGCTGATGGCGGCGATTGCCTATTGGATGCTGGAGCAGGCGATCATCGCGTCCGAGGGCCCCGGTTCGGTACTCAAGCGGGCCGTTGGGCGGGACTGGAAGGGCAAGCTGTCGCCCGTTCTCTATGGTACAGCCATCGCCGCCACCTTCTGGGCCCCCTGGATTGCTCAGGCGATTTATGTATTCGTCGCAATCCTCTGGCTGGTGCCCGATCCTCGTATCGAACGGGCGCTGCATCGAGGGGAGCCCTAGCCCTAGAAATCTGCTCTTGTGCGCAGATAGTGTGGAAAGCGCGGCACACCCTTTTTCGTCAGGTGCTGGTAGCGATAGGTGATGCGTGTGCCGACGGGCGGCGGCTGGCGGCGCAATGAATCGGAGAGGCCGCTGCCGAGGCGGAAGCGTCTGCCGTCCGGCATTTCCATCAGCAGCGCGCCGGTCAGGCCCAAGTATTTTCCCTTGCCAGGAATGTATCCGACGACAATCGCTTCGGCGTCCAGCCAGGGCTTCAACTTCAGCAGTGCGTCGTTACGGCCGGTGAGATAGGGCGCGTCGGCGCGGTGCAGCATCAGGCCTTCGCCGCCTGCGCGCACCACGGCGTCGAGCCGTTTCATCAGCGTGGCGCGATCGGCCACGCGTGTCTGTTCCACAGCCTGCAGCCAGGGCACGCCAGCCTGCGCGACGAGCGTCCGCATCTGAACGACGCGCGCGCTGAAATCGCCGTCTGCGCCGGGCAATTCGAAAACCAGATAGCGCACCTGCCGCCATTCAGCGTCCGCCGGCTCGATCCTGCGCACGATGCCCGACAGCGCGTCGAAGCGCCCGCGGCCGATCCAGAGTTCGCCATCCAGCGGCGTCGCCGGGAAGCCGGCCGTGAACCACGCCGGCGCCGGCACGCGGCCGCCGCCGCGGAAGCGCAGGGCATGGCCGTCCCACTGGGCGCGCACGCCGTCGTATTTCTCGCTTACCCAGTATTGCGTGACGTCGACGTCGGCGGCGTAGACCTCGGCCAGCAGCATCGCCGGCGCGGGATCGCTCCAGGCCGGCGTCGAGACCGGCAGCCATAGCGCCAGCCACAATGCCCACAGGATGCGGCTCAGTCCAGCCACTTCTGCATGAACTGCGCGTGGCCCATGGCCGGATCGAGCCGATAGTCGTCGAAGCCCAGCCGTTCGTAGAGTCCGCGTGCGGCGCGGTTGCCGGAGAGTACTTCCAGCGTCAGCTTGCAAGCACCGCGTTCGCGCGCGATGGCTTCGACCTCGGCGAACAGCTGGGCGGCGATGCCGCGGCCGCGATGGCTGGGCAGCACGACGACATCGTGCACGTTGACCAGCGGGCGGCAGGCGAAGGTGGAAAAGCCCTCGATGGCATTGACGAGGCCGACCGGGGTATCGTCGTCGAAAGCCAGCACGCTGAAGATGAAGGGTCGCGCCGCAAGTTCGTCGACCAGGTTGGCGCGGGCGAAGTCGCTGAGCGGCTCGCCGCCTCCCGCGGGATCGCGCGCATAGGCATCCAGCAGGTCGACCAGCGCGGCGGCGTGGGCCGGGTCGTCGTAGCGCACGCGGGCAAGCTCGATCATGGCTGGATCACTGGGTGTCGATGCGCATCGAAAGATCCACCGCGCGGATATGCTTGGTGAGGCTGCCGACGGAAATGCGGTCGACACCGGTCTCGGCCACGGCGCGCACGGTGTCCAGCGTGATGTTGCCGGAGGCTTCGAGCAGGGCGCGGCCATGGGCGAGCCCAACCGCACGGCGCATGTCGTCGAGGCTGAAATTGTCGAGCAGGATCAGTGATGCGCCGGCCGCCAGCGCCTGATCGAGTTCGTCCAGGCTTTCCACCTCGATCTGGACGCCGACCTTACCTGCGGCCAGCTTGAATGCGGCATCGAGCACCGGCGCGATGCCGCCCGCCGCCGCAATGTGGTTTTCCTTGATCAGAATGCCGTCGTACAGCCCCACGCGCTGGTTCTGCCCGCCGCCTACCCGTACCGCGTATTTCTCGGCCATGCGCAGGCCGGGCAGGGTCTTGCGGGTATCGAGAATCGCGGCATGGGTGCCGCGCACGGCCTCGACGTAGGGCCGTGTTGCGGTGGCCACTGCCGACAGGGTCTGCAGGAAGTTCAGCGCCGGGCGTTCGGCGGTGAGCAGCGCGCGCGCATTGCCACTGAGTTCGACCAGCACGCTGCCGGCCGCGACCGGGGCGCCTTCGTTGACCCGCCAGTCGATGGCACAGCCGAGGTCGAGCGCCCGGAAGCAGGCGTCGAACCAGGGCCCGCCGGCGATCACGGCGGGTTCGCGGGTGATGACGCGGGCGCGGGCGGTCTGCGTCGCCGGGATGAGCAGGGCGGTGAGATCGCCACTGCCGACATCCTCGGCCAGTGCGCGGTTCACATCGGTTTCGACGACGGAAGCAAGCAAATCGGACATGACTGGTCTTTAATTAAGACATGACGGGTTGAAATGGGCGGAAACGCCTCTATTTGGTTGCCATTGAATATAACCCAGCACGAGGTTACTTATGCGTTTCGACAAGCTCACCACCCAGTTCCAACAGGCGTTTTCCGACGCGCAAAGCCTGGCCGTCGGCGGCGACCATGCCTATATCGAGCCGCAGCACCTGCTGCTGGCGCTGCTGAATCAGGAAGGCGGCGGCGCCTCCTCGATCCTGTCGCGGGCGGGCGTGCAGGTGCCCGCGCTGAAGGCGTCGCTGACCCAGGCGCTGGATCGCCTGCCCAAGGTCGAAGGCCAGGGCGGCGAGGTGAGCATCTCGCGCGAACTTAATAATCTCTTGAACCTGACTGACAAGGAGGCGATGAAGCGCAACGACGCCTTCATCGCCTCCGAGTTGTTCCTGCTGGCAGCGCTCGACGACAAGGGCGAGACCGGTCGCCTGCTGAAGCAGCACGGCGCCCAGAAAGCGGCGCTGGAACAGGCGATTGCGGCCGTGCGCGGCGGCGAGGGCGTGACGTCGCAGGAGGCCGAAGGCCAGCGCGAGGCGCTCGCCAAGTACACGCTCGACCTCACCCAGCGCGCGCGCGACGGCAAACTCGACCCGGTGATCGGGCGTGACGACGAAATCCGCCGCTCGATCCAGATCCTGCAGCGCCGCACCAAGAACAACCCGGTGCTGATCGGCGAGCCTGGCGTCGGAAAAACGGCAATTGTTGAAGGTTTGGCGCAGCGGATAATTAATGACGAAGTGCCCGAGACACTCAAGGGCAAGAAGGTGCTGGTGCTCGACCTCGCCGCGCTGCTGGCGGGCGCCAAGTACCGCGGCGAATTCGAGGAACGCCTGAAGGCGGTGCTGAAGGAGCTGGCGATGGATGCCGGCCGTTACATCGTCTTCCTCGACGAAATCCATACGCTGGTCGGCGCCGGCAAGGCCGAAGGCGCGATCGACGCCGGCAACATGCTGAAACCGGCGCTGGCCAGGGGTGAATTACATCTCATCGGCGCGACCACGCTAGACGAATACCGCAAGTACATCGAGAAGGACGCCGCGCTGGAGCGCCGCTTCCAGAAGGTCATGGTCGACGAGCCCTCGGTCGAATCGACCATCGCGATCCTGCGCGGCCTGCAGGAACGCTACGAATTGCACCACGGCGTCGACATCACCGACCCGGCGATCGTCGCCGCGGCCGAACTGAGCCATCGCTACATCACCGACCGCTTCCTGCCCGACAAGGCCATCGACCTGATCGACGAGGCCGCCGCGCGCATCAAGATGGAAATCGACTCCAAGCCGGAGGTGATGGACAAGCTCGACCGCCGCATCATCCAGCTGAAGATCGAGCGCGAGGCGGTGAAGCGGGAAACCGACGAGGCGTCGAAAAAACGCCTCGGCCTGCTGGAAGCCGAAATCGACAAGCTCGGCCGCGAATACGCCGACCTCGAGGAAGTCTGGAAGGCCGAGAAGGCGCAGGTGCAGGGCTCCGCGCACATCAAGGAAGAAATCGACAAGCTGCGCGGCGAGATGGTCGAACTGCAGCGCCAGGGCAAGCTCGACAAGGTCGCCGAGATCCAGTACGGCAAGCTGCCGCAGTTGGAGGCCCAGCTGAAGCAGGCCGAAACGGCGGGTGAGGGCAAGCCCGCCTTCAAGCTGTTGCGTACCGAAGTGGGCGCCGAGGAAATCGCCGAGGTCGTCTCGCGGGCCACCGGCATTCCGGTATCGAAGATGCTGCAGGGCGAACGCGACAAGCTGCTGCACATGGAAGACAAGCTGCACAGCCGCGTGGTGGGGCAGGACGAGGCCGTGCGCGTCGTCTCCGACGCCATCCGCCGTTCGCGCGCCGGCCTGTCCGACCCCAACCGCCCGCTCGGCTCCTTCCTGTTCCTCGGCCCGACGGGCGTCGGCAAGACCGAGCTGTGCAAGACGCTGGCCGAATATCTGTTCGACTCGGCCGACCACATGATCCGCATCGACATGAGCGAATTCATGGAGAAGCATTCGGTCGCGCGCCTGATCGGCGCGCCGCCCGGCTACGTCGGCTACGAGGAGGGCGGCTACCTGACGGAAGCGGTGCGCCGCAAGCCTTATAGCGTCATCCTGATGGATGAAGTCGAGAAGGCGCACCCGGATGTCTTCAACGTGTTGCTGCAGGTGCTGGATGACGGCCGCCTGACCGACGGCCAGGGCCGCACCGTCGACTTCCGCAACACCGTGATCGTGATGACGTCCAACCTCGGCAGCCAGATGATCCAGCAGATGGCGGGCGACGATTACCAGGTGGTGAAGCTCGCCGTGCTGGGCGAAGTGAAGTCCTACTTCCGCCCCGAGTTCATCAACCGCATCGACGAGGTCGTCGTGTTCCACGCGCTGAGCGAGCAACACATCGCCAGCATCGCGAAGATCCAGCTGCAAGGCCTGGAGCAGCGCCTGGCGCAGATGGAGATGAAGCTCGACGTCAGCGATGCGGCGCTGGCCGAAATCGCCAAGGCCGGCTTCGATCCGATCTACGGCGCGCGGCCGCTCAAACGTGCGATCCAGAGCGAACTCGAAAACGCGCTGGCGAAGGAAATCCTGTCCGGACGCTTCGGTCCCAAGGACACCATCCGGGTGGATGCGCAGGGCGGGGTGTTCAGCTTCGAGAAGGCGGCCATCGCTCAAGCAGCCTGACCGCTTGGCCGACAGGGAAAAGAGGGCGGAATCCGCTCTCTTTTTTTGAGGTAATGTACGGGAGGCTGTCGAAATCGAGCCGGCTCGTTCGTCGACCTGATATGCCACCCTGGCATATCACGCACTCACCTTGAAAGGAGAAGGACCCATGGCGACCCATACCGTCCAGCTTCACCGTGTGCTTCGAACGACGCCCGAGAAAATCTACCGGGCATTCCTCGACGCGGACGCACAGGCCAAATGGCTTCCACCGAACGGATTCACCGCAAAGGTCCACCACCTGGAGGCGAAAGTGGGCGGCACCTACAAGATGTCGTTCACGAACTTCAGCTCCGGGCACAGCCACCATTTTGGCGGCACCTATCTCGAGCTCGTGCCGAACGCACGCATTTGCTATTCGGATCAATTCGACGACCCTAATCTGGCGGGCGAGATGCGGACGACGGTCAGCCTGAAGCCCGTATCCTGCGGGACCGAGCTGAGCATCGTGCAGGAAGGCATCCCTGGCGCCATTCCCGTCGAGTCCTGCTATCTCGGCTGGCAGGAATCGCTTGCCCATCTGGCGGACCTCGTCGAGCCGGATATCCCGGATTAGCCCGGTCGCAGGGTTTCCGCCACGCGCCACACCCCCTAGAATGGCCTGACCTCTTTCCGTCAGGACCGTCTTGCCTGCTCGTCTTTTGAAAGCCTTGCTGCTGCTGGCCGCGCTGTGCGCGACGCCGGCGCACGCATTGACCGTGGAGGTGGATGCGCCCGACGCGCTGAAGGCGCTGCTGATGCAGCACCTCGAAACGGCCCGGGCGGCACGGTCGGGCGAGAAGCTGGATGCCGACGAAATTGCGCGGCTGCAGCGGCAGAGCGATCAGACGGCGCGCGATCTGCTGGCGACCGAAGGCTATTTCTCGCCCCAGGTGGAGAGCGCGGTGGAACGGGTGGGCGACGACTGGCGGGTGGATTACCGGATCGACCCTGGCACGCGCACCACGGTCCGCAACGTGGCGCTGGTTTTTGACGGCGCCCTGAACACGCGTGCCGACGCGGCCGGCCTGCGGGGGCGTATCGAGCGCAGCTTTTCGCTGAAGCAGGGCATGCCGTTTCGCCAGGCGGACTGGGACGCGGCCAAGCTGGCCGTCCTGCGGCCCTTGCTGGCGAGCCGGTATCCGGCGGCGCAACTGGTGGCGAGCGAGGCGCGCATCGATCCCGCCGCGCAGGCCGCCGACCTGACGCTGACGATCGACAGCGGACCGGCGTTTTTCTACGGCGAACCGGTAATCAGTGGCGCCCGGCGCTATCCCGAATCGATCATCCGCAATCTCAGCCCCGTCAAGCCCGGGAAACCGTTTCGCCAGCAGGACCTGCTCGACTACCAGATGGCGCTGGAAACGAGCGGCTATTACACGCACGCCACGGTCCGCGTCGAACCCGACCCTGCGCTGGCGGCGGCGGTGCCGATCCGGGTCGAGGTGGTGGAGCGGCCGGAAAAGCGCTTCAGCGTGGGCGCCGGGATGAGCACGGATACCGGTGCGCGGGTACAGGTGGGATGGCTGGCGCGCGACATCGCCGATCGCGGGTTGCGCCTCAAGCTCGATGCGCGCATCGAAACCACGCAACAATCCGGCGCGGCGGAACTCGCCTGGCCACGCACCTCCGCCGGCTACGAGAACAGTCTCGGGACACAGATCAAGCACGAGGACATCAAGGGCCAGAAGACCCGCTCTGTGCTGGCGGTGGCCAAGCGCAGCCGCACGCGCGGACAGATCGAGACCACGGTTTCACTGCAGTACCAGACCGAACAGCAGAGCATCGGCGACGTGGTCAATGAGCGCAACCAGGCACTGACCGCCAACTACGCGTGGACCCAGCGTACGGTGGGACGCGCGTTCTATCCCCGCCGGGGCCATGTGCTGACCCTGCAGGGGGGCGGGGCCGCAGCCGCCCTGCTGTCGGATACCAATTTCATTCGCCTCTACGGCCGCCACACCCAGTATTTCCCGGCCGGCGCCAACGGTCGGCTGGTCCTGCGCGGCGAGCTCGGCAGCGTGCTGGCAGATACGCGCGACGGCATTCCCACCGATTTCCTGTTCCGGGCCGGCGGCGACAATTCGGTGCGCGGCTACGCCTACCAGAGCCTGGGGCGCACCCTTGCCGGCGGCGTGGCGTCGGTGCGTTACCTCGCCACCGGCAGTGTCGAGTACAACTATTTCTTCAACCGCGACTGGGGCATGGCGCTGTTCGTCGATGCCGGCGATGCGGCCGATACGCCGCGCCAGCTGTCGCCGGTGTTCGGCTACGGCGTCGGCGCGCGCTACCGCTCCCCGGTGGGGCCGGTGAATCTCGATCTGGCGTATGGCGAAGCCACCCGTCAATTCCGCCTGCATTTTTCGCTCGGGGTGTCGTTTTGAAGCGCGTGCTGAGAGGACTGGCCGCCCTGCTGGCAACGCTGGTTCTGCTGGTTGCCGTGGTGATCGGAATGGCGACGACGGACACGGGATTCCGCTGGCTGGGCGAGGCGGTGGTTTTCCTGGGCGGCGGGCGGCTGACCGTCGAGGGCGTGGACGGACATGTCGGCGTTCCCATCAACATCGCGAAATTCGTTTTCACGTCGGATACGAAGCGCGTCACACTCGAACAGGTCCGGCTGGAATGGCAGCCGCGCGCGCTGCTGCTGCGGCGGCTCCACATCGGCCTGCTGGCGGCGCAAACCGTACGGGTCGAGACCCTGAAGCCGGACCTGACACCTTCGACGCTGCCCGCCAGCCTGCGCCTGCCAGTCGACATGCACGTGGCCGCCTGGGACGTGGCGCATCTCGCTGTCGTCGATGGCGGGAGCACGCTCGACTTCAAGAACCTGCACGGACGCATCGACGACGATGGCGACCGCTATCGATTCACCGGCATGACGGCCACCACGCCCTGGGCGGATGTCGGCGGCCGGTTCGAGCTCGACAAGGACGCGCCGTTCAAGCTGCAGGGACGTTTCGACGCCGCGCGCCGCGACCCCATCCCGATCGGCGCTGCGCTCGACGTGCAGGGGCGGCTGGCAGCCATCGTCTTCCGGTTCGATGCCCAGGCCCGAAGCATGACCATGATGGTCAGCGGCGAAGCCGCGCCCTTCGCGCGCGTGCGTTTGCCCAGGCTGCTGGTGGTCGGGCAGGGCATCGACCCGCGCCTGTTCGCCGCGGGCGCGCCGCGTGCCGACCTGGCGTTTTCCGGCGTGTTCGAAGGCCAGCCGGGCGAGCGCCTGCTGGGCAGCTTCAGCCTCAGCAACCGGCTGGCCGGGCGGCTCGACCAGGACCGCCTGCCGCTCGCCAATCTGACCGGCGCAGTGGTGGGCGACAGCGTGCGGGCCGATTTCAGTGCACTGGCGATCGATCTGGGTGCGGCCGGACAACTGAACGGGAGCGGACAATGGCGCAACGGCCGCCTGAGCGTGAACCTGGACAGTCCACGCCTCAATCTCGCCGGGCTGCATCGCCAGTTGTATGCCACGCGCCTGCGGACGGCCTTGCAGCTGGAGGGTGATGCGACGCGCCAGACGCTTACGGCCGATGTCAGCGAAAGCTGGGGGCAAGGCCGCTTTACGCTGACGCACGCTGACGCGGTACTGCGTCTGGAGTCGGCGAGTTTTACCGGACAGGCGGGGCGCCTGACGGCAGAGGGCGCGCTCCATCTCGACGCCACGCGTGCCTTCAGCGCTGCGTTCGATGCCACGCAAATCAATCCGGCCCGTTTCGGCAAGTTTCCGCGCGGACGGCTCAACGCGCGCGGCCAGGCCAGCGGCGCCTTGTTGCCCATGCCGCGCGTGCAGGCACAGTTCAACCTGCCACCGGGCGACCTCGAAGGCCGTCCGGTGAGCGGACAGGGACGGCTGCGTTATGAAAACCGGCATCTCGTCGACGCTGACATCGATCTGGATCTGGCCGGCAACCGGGCAAAGCTGAAAGGCGCGTACGGCCGGGCGGGCGACCGGCTCGTCTGGGACGTCGATGCGCCGGCGCTGGCGCGCCTGAACCTGGGTCTGGCCGGGCGGCTGACCAGTCGCGGCAGCGCCAGCGGCGATCCTGCCCGCCTGGAGGTCGACGCGCAGCTCGCCGCCCGCAGCCTGCACCTGCCCGGCGACATCGCCGCCGAGTCCGTGGATCTGCGCATGAACATGCAGGCCGCCGACAACGGCACGTTCAACGGGCAGCTCGACGCGAGCGGAGTGCAACTGGCCGGGCAGCATCTGGACACTCTTCGGGCCATCCTGCAGGGGCGCCGCAATGCCCACACGCTGACGCTCGATGCCCGCTTGCCGGCGTGGCGGTTGACCGCGAACCTGGCAGGCGGCCTGGATGCGAATCAGGTGTGGCGCGGACAATTGAACCAGGCCGAGGTGCAGGGCGACTGGCCAACGAAACTGGTGGCCCCGGCCCACCTGCTGCTGTCGAGCGAACGACAGCAGGTGAACGATCTGGCGCTGACCGTGGCAGGCGGCCGGCTGACGGTCGAACGCTTCGATCGCCAGGGCGCGCATCTGGCCAGCCGCGGCACGCTTGCCAATCTGCCGCTGGCCCCCGTGCTCGCGCTGTTGGAGACGGCGCCGCCTTTCACCACCGACCTGCGCGTGAACGGCGACTGGGACCTGCGCGCGGGCGAGTCGCTCGATGGCCGGCTGCAGCTGCGTCGCCAGTCCGGCGATGTGCGGCTGACCGATCCGGCGCTGGCCATGGGGTTGACCGCCCTCACGCTCGATGTCGATGCGGCCGGCAGCCAGGCCCATCTTCGGCTCGCCGCCGACACGCACGAGGCAGGACAGTTGCGTCTGGATGGCCGGGGCATGCTGGCCCGCACGGAGACCGCATTCACCCTGTCGCGCAGCGCGCCGCTGACGTGGAATGCCCAGTTCGACGTGCCGGACCTGCGACTGTTGAAGCCGTTCATTCCGGTCGGCATCCGCGCCGATGCCCGCGTCAATGCGCAGTTGAGCGGCAGCGGCAGCCTGGCGGCACCGCGCATCGACGGCCGGGTTGCCGCCGACGCCATCCGTTTCTCCATGCCGGAGCAGGGCGTGGCGATCACCGACGGCACGCTCAAGCTCCAGTTGACGGACGACCGGGTCCTGGTGCAGGAGGGCGTGCTGAAAGGCACCAGCGGCCGCATCGTGGTGAGCGGCGACGCCCAGCTGAAAAACCCGCAGGCCGGGCTCACGCTCACGTTCGAGAAATTTGCGGCGACCAACCGCAGCGACCGCCGCGTGACCGTATCCGGCACGACCCGGCTCAACCTCGACCAGAAACGCCTGCAACTCACTGGCGAGCTCACCGCCGACCGGGCCCGTCTGGAAATGCCCGAGGCGAGTCGTCCCGAATTGTCGAGCGATGTCGTCGTCATCGGCCGGCCGCCGCGCGAGAAGCCGGTGGCCCAGCGTTTCCCGCTGGCGCTCGATCTGACGCTCAAGCTGGGCGACGACTTTCTGTTCAAGGGCGCCGGGCTCGACGCGCGGCTGGGTGGCCAGCTGCGCGTGTTCACCGTGAATCAGGCCCTGCGCGGCGACGGCACGATCCAGGTGGAGAAAGGGCGCTACGCCGCCTATGCGCAGACGCTGGACATCGAGCGCGGCGTCCTGCGCTTTGCCGGACCCATCGACAATCCCGGGCTCGACGTGCTGGCGGTACGCAAGACACCGGACGTGAAAGTGGGCGTACAGGTGGGCGGCACGGTGCAGCGTCCGCTGGTGACGCTCTATTCCGATCCGGCCATGCCCGACACGGAGAAGCTCGCCTGGCTGGTGCTGGGGCACGGCCTGGAAAACAGCGGCCAGCAGGAGTTCGTCTTGCTGCAGGTGGCGGCAGGCGCCTTGCTGAGTCAGGCCGAGTCCGTGAACCTGCAGGCGAAGATGGCGGAAACCCTGGGCATCGACAGCTTCGACGTACGCGCGGGCAGCAGCGAATCCCTGACCAGCACCGTGGTCAGCGTCGGCAAGCGTTTGTCCTCGCGCGCGACGCTGAGCTACGAGCAGAGCCTCGACGGCCTGAGCCAGGTGGTCAAGGTGCTCTACCAGTTGTCCACGCACGTGCGGCTCGAAGCGCAGGCCGGACAGCCCAGCAGCTTCGATGCGTTCTATACCCGGGAATACGACTGAACAGATCAAATCCCGATGGTAGAATCGGGCGCATGTTAGAAGTTCGCATCGCCGCCATGAGTATTCCGTTCCGTTCGCCTGTCCTGCCCGGAGGCTGCCGCTGATGCGTATCCTGCTATCCAACGACGACGGTTACTTCGCTCCCGGCCTGGCCGCGCTGGCACAGGCGCTCGCACCGCTCGCCGACATCACCGTGGTGGCGCCCGAACGCGACCGCAGCGGCGCGTCCAATTCGCTCACGCTCGACCGTCCACTGATGCTGCGCCAGGCGCCGGGCGGCTTCTACTATGTCAACGGCACGCCGACCGATTGCGTTCATCTGGCCGTCACCGGCATGCTGGACCATATGCCCGACATGGTGATTTCAGGCATCAACCACGGCGCCAACATGGGCGACGACACGATTTATTCCGGCACGGTCGCGGCCGCCACCGAAGGCTATCTGCTGGGTATCCCGTCGATTGCAGTCTCGCTGGCCAGCCACAATGCGCGCCACTTCGACACGGCCGCGCGCGTGGTCGCCGACCTGGTGCAACGCATCCAGACGCGGCCGCCGACCGAACCGATGCTGCTCAATGTCAACGTCCCGGACTGTGCCACTGCCGAATTGAATGGCGTCTCCGTGACCCGGCTGGGCAAGCGCCACAAGGCCGAGTCGGTGGTGAAGACGACCAACCCGCGCGGGCAGACGGTGTATTGGGTGGGCGCTGCCGGCGCGGCGCAGGATGCGGGCGAAGGCACCGATTTCCATGCCGTCGCCAATGACCGGGTTTCGATCACTCCGCTGCAAATGGATCTCACCCGTTTCAGCCAGATGGACAGCGTGAACGCATGGCTGAAACCCTGAATCCCCGTGCCGGCATCGGCATGACCTCGGCGCGTACGCGCGGCCGCATGATCGAGCGCCTGCGCGAGCAGGGCATCAAGGATGAAATGGTGCTGGCGGCGATGGGCAGTGTGCCGCGCCACCTATATGTCGACCAGGCCCTGGAGTCGCGCGCCTACGAAGACACGGCCCTGCCGATCGGTTTCGGGCAGACGATTTCCAATCCCTATATCGTGGCACGCATGGCCGAACTGGCGCGGCACGGCGAGAACGGACATGGCCACGAACTGGGCCGCGTGCTCGAAATCGGACTGGGTTGCGGCTACCAAGCGGCGGTCCTGGGCAAGCTGGCGCGCGAAGTGGTATCGATGGAACGCATCGCGGCACTGGTCGGCAAGACCCGGGTGCGTTTGCGGGAATTGCGGGTCAACAACGTCAAACCCAAGCATGGCGACGGGATGACGGGCGCCCGGGATTTTGCGCCGTTCGATGCCATCGTGATCGCGGCCGCGTTTGCGGAAGTGCCGCACGTCCTGCTGGAGCAACTGGCCGACGGCGGACGTCTGGTGATGCCGCTCGGCAACGCCACGCAGACGCTGTGCGTGATGGAACGCCAGGGCGAGTCGTTCACCGAACGCATGCTCGAAGGCGTGAAGTTCGTTCCCCTGCTGCCGGGAGTGGCGTAATGCGCCAGGCTGTGGGACGCCGTGCCGCCTGGCTGGGTTTGATGCTGCTGGGACTGGCGGGTTGCACGTCGCCCGGGATGGCACCGGTGGATGAGCGGTCGCCGGCGCATCGCACCGTGAAGTCCGAGGGTGCGCGCCCGGCCACGCCGCAGATCGCGCCGTCCACCAATGGCCTGCATACCGTGCAGCGTGGCGACACGCTGTATGCCATCGCCTTTGCCAACGGCCTCGACTATCGCGAGATCGCCATCTGGAACCAGCTCGAATCCGCCGACCGCATTCTGGTCGGCCAGGTGTTGCGGCTCACGCCGCCGACTGACGCTGTCGAGATCAAGCCGCTCGACGACGAACCCGCGCCGAGCGCCCGGCCGCTGACCGATCCGCCCGTGCTGCGCGAACCGCAGGCGCAGTTGCTGACCTACTCCGACGCCAACTGGGCCCAGGTGTCCGGCGCCCGCCCGGCCACGCCGCCCGCGCCCGTTGCGGCCAGCCCGACGCCCGCAGCCCCCGTCCCGGCTACCGCGCCGCCGGCGCCAACGCCCGCGGCCTCCGCCAGCGCGTCGGTCGACACCTGGCTGTGGCCGGTGGACGGTACGCTGATCGGCCGCTTCGGTGCGGCGGGCGGCAAGGGGATCGACATCGCCGGCGCGCGCAATACGCCGGTGAGGGCCGTGGCGGCGGGCAAGGTGGTATACAGTGGCAGCGGCCTGCGCGGCTATGGACGCCTGCTCATCGTCAAGCATGCCGGCGAATTCCTGTCGGCCTATGCGCACAACGAAACCATCCTGGTGAAAGAGGGTGACATGGTGACGGCCGGACAGAAGATCGCCCTGATGGGCGACAGCGATGCCGATCGGGTCAAACTGCATTTTGAAATCCGCCGTTATGGCAAACCACTCGATCCCTTGACCTATTTGCCGGAGCGCTCATGAGCCGCGAACCCAGCGACGAATCCGATGACCTGACCCCCGAGCAATCTGAAGCCGACCTGGAGCAGCAGACCGCCGCGGATACCAACGAGGAGTTGGCATCGGCCATCCTCGACGAGCCGCAGGTCGACGTCACCCAGCTGTATCTCAATGAAATCGGGCTGGCACCGCTGCTGACCGCCGAGGAGGAAGTCGCCCTGGCGCGGCGCACCGTGCAGGGAGATTTCGAGGCACGGCAGACCATGATCGAGCGCAACCTGCGCCTGGTGGTGAACATCGCCAAGCATTATTCCAACCGCGGGCTGACGCTGCTCGACCTGGTGGAAGAAGGCAACCTCGGCCTCATCCATGCGCTGGAGAAATTCGATCCCGAGCGCGGTTTCCGTTTCTCGACCTATGCCACCTGGTGGATACGCCAGAACATCGAGCGCGCGATCATGAACCAGTCGCGTACCATCCGTCTGCCGGTGCACATCATCAAGGAACTCAACATCTACCTGCGGGCGAAGCGGCATCTGGAAACGCATGGCATCACCGATGCCAGCGCAGACGACATCGCCGCGTTGACCGGGCATGCAGTCGAGGACGTCCGTCGCATCATGCAGCTGAACGAGCGGGTCGCCTCGCTCGACGCGCCGCTCGACGTCGATCCCACACTGTCGCTCGGCGAGGCGATCGCCGACGACAACGCGCACCTGCCGGACGAGATGCTGCAGCTCGAGGAAATCGAGCACCACGTCCACGAATGGCTGACCCAACTCAACGACAAGCAGCGCTGGGTGATCGAGCGCCGTTTCGGCCTGAACAACTGCGAGGCCTGCACGCTGGAAGACCTGGCACTCGAACTGCAGGTCACCCGCGAGCGCGTGCGGCAGATCCAGATGGAATCCCTGCGTGTGCTGCGGCAGCTTCTGCGGCGGCGCGGCGTATCCAAGGACGAGCTGTTCTGACCCGGACCCGCGTGCCTTTGCCATGATCGACTGGGCGCAGATCGACACCGTCTTCCTCGACATGGACGGCACGCTGCTCGACCTCCATTTCGACAACCATTTCTGGCTCGAGCACATGCCGCGGCGCTATGCCGAATACCACGGCCTCGCGCCGGAAACGGCACGCGCGCATCTCAACGCGCATTACGCCCGCCATGCCGGCACCCTCAACTGGTATTGCCTGGATTTCTGGAGCAGCGAACTCGCGCTCGACATCGTGCAGCTGAAGGAAGAGGTCGCGCACCTGATCGCGGTTCGCCCGGACGTGCCGGCGTTCCTGCAGGCGGTGCGCGCAGCGGGCCGCAGGATGGTGATGGTGACCAATGCCCATCCCAAGAGCCTCGGCCTGAAAATGCGCGAGACCCGCATCGACACCTATTTTGATGCCTTGCTCTCGTCGCACCAGGTCGGCCTGCCCAAGGAGCATCCTGATTTCTGGCAGGGTTTGCAGGCGGTCGAACCGTTCGACAAGACGCGTACCCTGTTCGTCGACGACAGCCTGCCGGTGCTGGAGAGCGCGCAGGCTTACGGGATTGCACAACTGCTGGCGGTGTGCAATCCGGATTCGCGGCAGCCGCACAAGGATTGCGGGGCGTTTCAGGCGATTACGAGTTTCGAGCAGGTGATGCCGGGGTGAGCGGGATGGGCCTTGCTGCCCGTGTTTGATTGCTGATCGAATAGAGTGCCACACTCAATCCAGTTCGCCCTGAGCTTGTCGGGGGGGCGCCGCACAGTGGCGGGAACTCACCGGCGCCCCTCTTGCAGAGGCTGTCGAAGCCTGTCCTGAGCTTGTCGAAGCCACTTCACCCCGCACCGTTCGCGCTGAGCCTGTCGAAGCGCTGTTCGGAGTAGTGAAGGCTTTCGCAGGACGGCTGACCGTTGGCCGGGGGTAGCCCGGCAGCTAGTTACTTTTCTTGTCTCGCCAAGAAAAGTAACCAAAAGAAGGCGACCCCGACAGTCCCGAATTCCCGAAGATCAAGCGCGTCGGGTGGGCGGCAAAGAACTCGCCCCGCTTTTGTTATGCCTTTTTGATTTTTGTGAGCGGGGCTCAAACACCTTCGCCGCTGATCCACCCGACACACTTGATCTTCGGCGGGGCTGTAAGGGGAGGAAAGTCAAAACCAGTTTGCCAATGCGCAATCATCACGAACCGAGTTGAATGCTTCGCATCGGCGCTGTTGCGTCCACACCCAAGCACTCAATCCGTCCTGTCATTACGGACCTGGTTTGGCTTTTCCCCCTCACAGACCCGCCGGAAATCTAACCTGCCGGGCGGATCAGCGGCGAAGGTGTTTGAGCCCCGCCCACAAAAAACCAATTAAAAACAGCAAGGCGGGGCGAGTTCTTCGCTGCCCGTCCGGCAGGTTCGATTTCCGGGAATTCGGGACTGTCGGGGTCGCCTTTCTTTGGTTCCTTTCTTTGGCGAGACAAAGAAAGGAACTTGCCGCCGGGCAACCCCCGGCCAACAGTCAGCCGTCCTGCGAAAGCCTTCACTACTCCGAACAGCGCTTCGACAGGCTCAGCGCGAACGGTGCGGGGTGAAGTCGGCTTCGACAAGCTCAGGGCGAACGGCGCCAAGCCCGCTCAAACCGGTTCGATCAGCAACGCCGCCCCCACCCTCCGCCCCTCTCCCGCCAGGATGTTGTAGGTACGGCACAGCGCCCCGATGTCCATCACCTCCAGCCCGATGCGTGCCTCCACCAGCGCACGCGTCAGCGAAGGGTGGGGAAAACGCAGCCGGGTGCCGGTGCCCAGCAGCAGGATGTCGAGCTCGCGTTGTGCCACCCATTCGAAATGCGCGGCGGTCAGGGCGTCGAAACCGAGACCGGCCCAGGGGGCGATCTCGATGCCGCGGGCGCTCAGCAACAGGCTGGCGTCATGGCGATGGCCGTTGATGAGGACGTGGTCTTCGCCATAGCCGGTGAACAACAACTGGTCGACATCGGTGTTGAGGTGCAGTTTCATGCTGAAACCTTAGCAGATTCCAGCCGGGCGGTAAGCCGTCGTGCGCCCGTTCATGCGCCGTAGCGCCCGGTTTTGTTTGCCGGGGGAGGGCGCCTCCGGTAAAATCGGGCGTTTCCCAAGGTGTTGTTTTGCCTTGATTTTACGCAGGTTGACCAGGAAGACCGCCGTGACGGCTGACAACAAACCACGCTTACGCACCATCCACAAATCGTCCAAGCTCGACAATGTCTGCTACGACATCCGTGGCCCCGTGCTGGCGCGCGCACGGCAGATGGAGGAAGAGGGGCAGCGCATCATCAAGCTGAACATCGGCAATCCTGCACCGTTCAATTTCGAGTCGCCCGAGGAAATCGTCCAGGACGTGATCCTCAACCTGCCGAACGCGTCGGGCTACAGCGACTCCAAGGGCCTGTTCTCGGCACGCAAGGCGATCATGCACGAGACCCAGCGCAAGGGCATCGCCGGGGTGACGATCGACGATATCTTCGTCGGCAACGGCGTCTCCGAGCTGATCGTGATGTCGATGCAGGCACTGCTGAACAACGGCGACGAAGTACTGGTGCCGGCGCCGGACTATCCGCTGTGGACGGCGGCGGTCAGCCTGGGCGGCGGCAAGCCGCGTCACTACTTGTGCGACGAGGGCGCCGGCTGGCTGCCCGATCTGGACGATATCCGCGCCAAGATCACGTCCAGTACGCGGGCGATTGTCATCATCAACCCGAACAATCCGACCGGCGCGCTGTACCCGACCGAACTGCTGCTGGAAATCCTGGAGATCGCGCGTCAGCACCAGCTGATCGTGTACGCCGACGAAATCTACGACAAGGTGCTGTACGACGGCGTGGTGCATACCTCGATCGCCTCGCTGGCCGATGATGTGCTGGTCGTCACCTTCAACGGCCTGTCGAAGAACTATCGTTCCTGCGGCTATCGTTCGGGCTGGCTGATCGTGTCGGGCGACAAGCGCCATGCCAAGGACTACCTGGAAGGCCTCAGCATGCTGGCGTCGATGCGCCTGTGCTCGAATGTGCCGGGACAGTATGCGATCCAGACGGCGCTCGGCGGTTACCAGAGCATCAACGACCTGGTCGCACCGAGCGGCCGGCTGGCGCGCCAGCGCGACCTGGCGCACGAACTGCTGACCTTGATTCCCGGCGTGACCTGCGTCAAGCCGAAGGCAGCGATGTATCTGTTTCCGCGGCTCGACCCCAAGCTGTATCACATCCACGATGACCAGAAATTCATCCTCAATCTGCTGGAAGAGGAGCGCGTGCTGGTGGTGCAGGGCACCGGCTTCAACTGGCCGCAACCGGACCACATCCGCGTGGTGTTCCTGCCGCACGAGGAAGACCTGACCGAGGCGATTTCGCGCATGAGCCGGTTCCTCGACCGCCAGCGTGCACATCGCTGATTTTCAATTGAACGAGATTACTAGATGAAACCCATCAACGTTGGCCTGCTGGGCCTGGGAACGGTCGGGGGCGGCACGCTGACCGTGCTGCGCCGCAATGCCGAAGAAATCACCCGCCGCGCCGGACGCGAAATCCGCGTGCTGCGCGCGGCGGTGCGTAATATCGACAAGGCCAAGGTGCTGGCCGGCGACCTGCCGCTGACGACCAACCCGTTCGACGTGGTCGACGATCCCGACATCGACATCGTGGTCGAGCTGATCGGCGGCCTGGAACCGGCGCGCGAACTGGTGATGCAGGCCATCGCCAACGGCAAGCACGTGGTCACGGCCAATAAGCATCTGGTCGCCAAGTTCGGCAACGAAATCTTCGCGGCGGCGCAGGCCAAGGGCGTGATGGTCGCGTTCGAGGCGGCGGTGGCGGGGGGCATTCCCATCATCAAGGCGCTGCGCGAAGGCCTCACTGCCAACCGCATCGAGTGGCTGGCCGGCATCATCAACGGCACCAGCAACTTCATCCTGACCGAGATGCGTGACAAGGGCGCCGCTTTCGAGGATGTGCTGAAGGAGGCGCAGCGCCTGGGCTACGCCGAGGCCGACCCGACCTTCGACATCGAGGGCATCGACGCCGCGCACAAGCTCACCATCCTGTCGGCGATTGCCTTCGGCATCCCGATGCAGTTCGACCGCGCCTACACCGAAGGCATCTCGAAGCTGACGCGCGAGGACGTGCAGTACGCCGAGGAGCTCGGCTACCGCATCAAGCTCCTGGGCATCGCGCGTCGCGCCGACAACGGCATCGAACTGCGCGTGCATCCGACGCTGATTCCCGAACGTCGCCTGATCGCCAACGTCGACGGCGCGATGAACGCCGTACTGGTCAAGGGCGATGCCGTCGGCCCGACGCTGTATTACGGCGCCGGTGCCGGCGCCGAGCCGACCGCTTCCGCGGTGGTCGCCGACCTGGTCGACGTCACCCGCCTGCACACCGCCGACCCGCACCACCGCGTGCCGCACCTGGCCTTTCAGCCGGACCAGCTGGCCGACACGCCGATCCTGCCGATGGACGAGGTGCGCACCGCCTACTACCTGCGCCTGCGCGCGTTCGACCGTCCCGGCGTGCTGGCCGACATCACCCGCATCCTGGCCGACAGCCACATCTCGATCGACGCCATGGTGCAGAAGGAGCCGGCCGAGGGCGAGGAGCAGGTCAACATCATCCTGCTGACCCACGTCACGGTGGAGAAGAACGTCAACGCGGCGATCGCGAAGATCGAAGCCCTCGACACCGTGGCAGGCAAGGTGATGCGCATCCGGCTCGAAGAGCTGGCAGCCCGGTAAATGTAAAGGCAAGCAATGAATTACCTCAGTACGCGCGGGCTGGCACCGCAACTCCGCTTCTCCGAAATCCTGCTCGGCGGGCTCGCCAGCGACGGCGGCCTCTACGTGCCCGAGGCCTACCCGCGCTTCAGCGAAGCCGAACTCGCAGCGATGCGCGGCATGAACTACCGCGAACTGGCCTTCGCGGTGCTGTCGCGCCTGGTCGACGACATCCCTGCGGACGACCTGCGCCGCCTGATCGACAAGACCTACACCGCCGACGTCTACCGCTACGTCACCGACCAGGAAGACGCCGCCGACATCACCCCGTTGAAGACGCTGGAACCGGGCCTGCACGTGCTGGCGCTGTCGAACGGCCCGACGCTGGCGTTCAAGGACATGGCGATGCAGCTCTTGGGCAACCTGTTCGAGTACGTGCTCGACAAGACCCATGGCGAACTGAACATCCTCGGGGCCACCTCGGGCGACACCGGTTCCGCCGCCGAATACGCGATGCGCGGCAAGCGCGGCATCAAGGTCTTCATGCTGTCGCCCGAGCACGGCATGACGCGCTTCCAGCAGGCGCAGATGTATGCGCTGCAGGACGCCAATATCCACAACCTCGTCATCCGCGGCGTGTTCGACCAGTGCCAGGACATCGTCAAGGCGGTGTCGAACGACCTCGATTTCAAGGCGAAGCACCACATCGGCGCGGTCAATTCGATCAACTGGGCGCGCGTCGCGGCGCAGAGCGTGTATTACTTCAAGGCCTATTTCGCGGCGACGCACGACAACGACCAGAAGGTGTCGTTCTCGGTGCCGTCGGGCAACTTTGGCAACGTCTGCGCCGGCCACATCGCGCGCCGGATGGGCCTCCCGATCGACAAGCTGATCGTCGCCACCAACGAGAACGACGTGCTCGACGAGTTCTTCAAGACCGGCGTCTACCGGCCGCGCCCCGAGACCAGGCATACCTCCAGCCCGTCGATGGACATCTCCAAGGCATCCAACTTCGAACGCTTCGTGTTCGACCTTGCCGGGCGCGATGCGGCCAAGGTCCGCAGCCTGTGGGCCGCCGTGGAATCGGGCGGCAGCTTTGATCTGAATGCGGACGGCCTGTTCGGCCGCGTGGCCGACTTCGGCATGGTCTCCGGTTCGAGCAGCCACGCCAACCGCATCGACACCATCCGCACGGTGTACGAGGTATACGGCACGATGATCGACCCGCACACCGCCGACGGCCTGAAAGTGGGCCTGGAGCACCGCCAGCCGGGCGTGCCGCTGATCTGCATGGAAACCGCGCAGCCGGCCAAGTTCGAGGATGCGATCCGCGAAGCGCTCGGCGTCGAACCGGTGCGCCCGGCCGAACTCGCCAACCTCGAAGCGCAGCCGCAGAAAAAGCACGTCATGGACGCCGACGTCCATGCGGTCAAGCAGTTCATCGTCGACCACGCGGGCTGACCGGCGCGCCGGGTGGCGATGAAAAAACCGGATCGTCCGCGCCAGCCCACGAGTCTTGCCGGGTTGGTCGAAGAGGTGGAGGCGTGTACGGTCTGCGCCGCGAATCTGTCGCATGCCCCGCGTCCCGTCCTGCGTGTCTCGTCCACCGCGCGCCTGCTGATCGTCGGCCAGGCGCCGGGCCGGCGGGTGCACGAAACCGGTATTCCCTGGAACGACCCATCGGGCGACCGGCTGCGCGAATGGCTCGGTATGACGCGCGACCAGTTCTACGACGTCTCCCGCATCGCCATCGTCCCCACCGGCCTGTGTTATCCCGGCACGGTCAAGGGCAGTGACCTGGCGCCGCGTCCGGAATGCGCGCCGCTGTGGCATCCGCCGTTGCGCGCGGCCATGCCCGGCATCCGCCTCACCCTGCTGATCGGCGCCTACGCCCAGGCGTATTACCTGGGAACGCGCCGCGGGCGAACGCTGGCCGATACGGTGCACGCCTGGCGCGATTTTCTTCCCGACTATTTTCCGCTGCCGCATCCCAGCCCGCGCAATCGTCTATGGTTCAAGCGTCATCCCTGGTTCGAGCAGGACGTGCTGCCGGTCCTGCGCGAACGGGTTGGAGCGCTGCGTGCGACAGGCGATAATGGCGGCGCACATCATCCAACCTAGCAACCTGCATTCAGGATACGAATCCGTATGAAACTGATCACCTCGCTCACCAGTCCGTATGGCCGCAAAGTCCGCGTGGTCCTGCTGGAAAAGAAAATTCCCTTTCACCTCCAGGTCGAAAACCCGTGGTCGCCGGAGACCCCGGTCCCCGGCTTCAATCCGCTCGGCAAGGTGCCGGTGCTGGTGCTGGAGGACGGCATCAGCGTGTTCGACTCGCGCGTCATCGTCGAATACCTTGACCACGTGAGCCCGGTCGCCCACCTGATCCCCAGTGAACCGAAAGTCCGCATGATGGTGCGCGGCGTCGAGGCGCTGGCCGACGGCGTCACCGATGCGGCCGTGGCGGTGAACCTGGAACGCAAGCGCGCACCCGAGCAGCGCAGCAGCGACTGGATGACCCTGCAGGAGAAGACCTTGTTCCGCGGGCTCGAGGCGCTGTCGGAAGCGCTGGGCGAGAAACCCTGGTTCCTCGGCAACAGCAACAGCATGACGCTGGCCGATGTCGCCTGCGGCTGCACGCTGGGCTACCTGGACCTGCGCTTCCCCGAAATCGACTGGCGCACTGCGCATCCCAACCTGGCCAGGCTCGCCGAAAAACTGGCGAGCCGCGCATCGTTCATGGAAACGGTGCCGGTCGTCTAACGGAGGAACATCATGGCCCACGCGGTAGCAACCCTGGCAGGCGGTTGTTTCTGGTGTATCGAAACGGTGTTCAACCGGCTGCGCGGCGTCGACGCCGCCGTCTCCGGCTACATGGGCGGCCACACCGAGAATCCCACCTACAAGGACATCTGCAACGGCGACACCGGCCACGCCGAAGTCGTGCAGGTCACCTTCGACCCGGAAGTGATTTCGTTCCGCGACCTGCTCGACGTCTTTTTCACCCTCCACGACCCCACCCAGCGCAACCGCCAGGGCAACGACGTCGGCACGCAATACCGCTCGGCCATCTTCTGGCACACGCCCGAGCAGAAGGCCGAGGCCGAAGCCGCAATCGCCGAGTTGACGGCATCCAGGCACTTCGGTGCCTCAATCGTCACGGAAGTCACCGAGGCGACGACCTTCTACCCGGCCGAGGACTACCACCAGCGCTACTTCGAGCAGAACCCGTATCAGCCGTATTGCCAGTTCGTGGTGGCGCCGAAGGTGGCGAAGGCGGAGGGGAAGTTCGGGGGGCGGCTCAAATAAGCGATTGGTTTGCCGTTCGTCCTGAGCTTTGTCGAAGGACGCATTCGGTTTAACGTGAAAGCATAAACAGCCCTAGGTGACATCCCTTTGCAGGATGATCAAGGAATTCCAGAGCGAATTTTCGGTTCCATGGCTTGCACTGATGATGGCCTGACCTGCAAATTCATCATGAGATCGGGAGGATTGGATGAACGAAGTCACCCTGAACGGCAGCTGCCTGTGCGGCGCCGTTCGCTATGAAGTGGTTGGCGATCTTCAGCGCTTCTACCATTGCCACTGCTCGCGCTGCCGGAAGTCTTCCGGAACCGGGCATGCGACGAACCTCATGCTGGCGAATGCAAGAATCCTCTTCTCGCACGGCGAGGCGCTGCTGAAGCGCTACAAGGTTCCGGACGCCGAGCGATTCACGCGGCAATTCTGCAGCGAATGCGGCAGCTCCGTCGCCCGCTTTGTGCCTGAAATCAACGCCGTCGTCGTGCCAGCCGGCTCGCTCGACTGCCCGGTGCCCATCCAGCCGCAGGCACGCGTCTTCTGGGATTCGCGCGCGGAGTGGTCGTGCGGCGATCAGGAGCTGCCACGGTTTACGGAATATCCACCGGCGTAGGGGTGTCTGACCCTATTTGTTGTTTTGTTCAGGGCAGTAGACGCGGTCTAACCTCCAAGAGAGTGGCGATCCCATTCACTACATAGCTTACGAAATGATCGACTGTGATCAAATGTCAGTTGTAGATCTATGCGTGCAGTGAAAGCAGGTTGATCGGTAGTTTCGCCATAAGCTCTATCGACCATATGTGACGTGATCCAGCCTTTTGCATTCCGTCGTGATTCTGGCTCAATCGTGTCGAGTGGATCAAAAACAAAACCGCGATGGCCATTTAACGATGCGGCTGCAGCGATGAACCACGCTTCATATTCGCGGTTTGCCAGCACTACAGAAATCCGGCGATGCGGTACACAAGCCTGGGCACGGTGCAAAATTTCGGCACTACGTGTTGCCGGACAGTCGTCGTCTGCATCCAGCAGCACCAGGATCCAGCCATCGTTGCCACACTTCGAGGCAGCCAGCAGCAGATGACGTTGAAACTCGTCATCTCGATTTAGGAAGCGGTCACGACGGACGCGAATTGGCGTGGACACATCCTGATAATGCTCCGGCGTGCGCCATTCGGCCAAACGCCGCAACAGGATCGGTAGGGCGATCACCTCGCCATCCCCTTCCACGATGCTGGCGATCTTCACGGCTCGAGATCGCCAAAAAGATCAGCTTGGCGCTGTTCCTGAGCGGCCAAATACTCTCTGTCAGGCGTGAGTTGATTAAGCCGCAGCAATTCTCCGGCGGAAAAGAGTTGTTGGCGTATGGCGTCACGCGATGCCTCATCGAGGGGGGCGATACGTGTTTCACCGCCCTCTGAAACGACTGAGAGCAAGGCGTCAGTCGGGATTCCGCGATCATCGAGCAGATCAGGGCTATGACTGGTCACGATGATCTGCGTTTGTCGCGATGCGCGCATCAACGCCTCACGCAAGGCCGCGCTGGCGGCAGGGTGCAGCGCTGTTTCGGGCTCCTCGAGGCCGACTAGGCTAGGGGAATAATCTCGATTACCCTGAAACAGAGCGACGAGGATACCGAGCGCGCGCAAAGTACCGTCCGACATGTTTTGCGCAAGGAATCGCCAAGGGTGTTTTGAACCAGCCATGTCCTGACGAAACTCCAAGGTTTCCATAGGGCCGATCTGCTTGCGCTCAACACCATGCACCATCGGAACTACCGTTTGCAGATAGTCTTCGACTATATCCATTTGGCTGCGACCGACACGTTCTAGATGTCCGATCACACTGGCGATATTCTCGCCAGCTGGCTTGAGCAGACGGCCCTCCTGAGGCTTTTGCAGGTCGCGCATCAGTTTCGGGTTGAGGTTATAAAAGCTCATGGACGCTAGTGCATCGAATACTGGACGGAACGCAGCCAAGCCCGAGGCGGCGACGAGAGCCAAGCGATCAGAGGTGACCGCTGGGAAAGTCGGCTCGCTGCTGGCACGTAGCTTTCCACGATCGATCTGGTAGTACGGGCCCTTGCCAACCCCCTGAACAACGCATTCCTCGGTCTGGACTTCGTAGCCCCGGTCCCTCAGTGCCCCAACATTGAAGGCGAAATGGCCGCGCTGTCCGCTGTTCAGCTTAAACTCTAGACGAATACCGAAATTGGTGGGATGGCCGCTTGAGCGCCGACGCACCTCGCTCAGACCGCCGCGTTCGTTCAGTGCATTGTCGAGGGAGCCGTTTAGGGCATCGCGTACCAAATGTAGGGCATCTAGAAAATTGCTCTTACCAGAACCATTGACGCCCACAAGATAAGTGAGGGGCCCAAGTCGGACATCGCAATTCCCAATGCTTTTGTAATTTCGCAATACGACGCGATTGAGAAATACGGAATCGCCCATGTGATGACTCCCTCGGTTGTCAGAGACTTATCTCAAAATTGATTTGGCCTGCGTTATTTTTCTGCTTTTACCCACGAATCCTTCAACGTCACCGTCCGGTTGAACACCGGCGCGCCCACTTTCGAATCGACGCGGTCGGCGACGAAGTAACCATGCCGCTCGAACTGGAAGCGGTCTTCCGGCGCGGCCTCTTTCAGTGCCGGCTCCAGTTGGGCGCGAATGACGCGTACCGAATCGGAGTTCAGGTCGTTCAGGAAATCACCGCTTTCGCCGCCCGGCTGCGCGGTCGTGAACAAGCGGTCATACAGGCGCACTTCGGCTTCGTACGCATGCGCAGCTGAGACCCAGTGGATGTTGCCCTTGACCTTGACCGAGTCGGCGCCGGGGGTGCCGGACTTGGTGTCGGGCAGGTAGTCGCAGTGCACGGCGGTGATGGTGCCGTCAGCATCCTTGTCGCAGCCGGTGCATTTCACGACGTAGCCGTAGCGCAGGCGCACCGAATTACCCGGGAATAAGCGGAAATAGCCCTTGGGCGGCGTTTCCATGAAGTCCTCGCGCTCGATCCACAACTCTTTTGACAGCGGCACGGCACGTTTGCCGAGGTCCGGCTGCTGCGGATGGTTGGGGGCGAAGCACTCCTCTGACTGACCTTCGGGGTAGTTGTCGATGACGAGTTTGACCGGGTCGAGCACGGCGATGCGGCGCAGCGCGGAGTCATTCAATACGTCACGCTGACTGGCTTCGAACACGCTGTAGTCGATCCAGCCGTCGGACTTCGATACGCCGATCTGGTCGGTGAAGCGGCGGAAGCCCTCGGCCGTATAGCCGCGGCGGCGCGCACCGACGAGCGTGGGCAAGCGCGGATCGTCCCAGCCGGAGACGTATTTTTCCTCGACCAGCTGGATCAGCTTGCGCTTGGAGAGCACGACGTAGGTGAGGTTCAGCCGGGCGAATTCGATCTGCTGCGGCAGTGGGCGGGTGAAGAAGCCGCCGTCGGCGAGCTTGTCCAAGAGCCAGTCGTAGAACGGGCGCTGATCCTCGAATTCGAGCGTGCAGATCGAGTGCGTGATGTGCTCGATCGCGTCTTCGATCGGGTGGGCGTAGGTGTACATCGGATAGATGCACCAGGTGTCACCGGTGTTGTGGTGATGCGCGCGTTTAATCCGATAGATCGCCGGGTCGCGCAGGTTGATGTTGGGCGAGGCCATGTCGATCTTGGCCCTGAGAACATGCGCGCCGTCGGGGAATTCGCCGGCCTTCATGCGGCGGAACAGGTCGAGGTTCTCTTCTGCACTGCGGCTGCGGTAGGGGCTGTCCTTCCCTTTTTCAGTCAGCGTGCCGCGGTAGGCGCGCATCTCGTCGGCGGACAGCGAATCGACGTAGGCGTGGCCGGCCGTGATCAGGTATTCGGCGCAGGCATACATGGTGTCGAAATAGTTCGACGCGAAGTAGAGGTGGCTGCCCCAGTCGAAGCCCAGCCACTTCACCGACTCGACGATGGAATCGACGTATTCCTGGCTTTCCTTTTCCGGGTTGGTGTCGTCGAAACGCAGGTGGCAGACGCCGCCGTAGTCGCGCGCCAGGCCGAAGTTGAGACAGATCGACTTGGCGTGGCCGAGGTGCAGGTAACCGTTGGGTTCGGGTGGAAAGCGCGTCTCGACGCGGCCGCCCCATTTCCCGGCGGCATTCTGCTCGTCGATGATGTTGCGGATGAAGTTGGCGGCGGGTGCGGGGGCTTCGTGCGACATGATGTGATGGGAATCTGGAATGCGTGGATTGTAGCGGTTTCGGGGCGCCTCTATGAATCGTAGCGAGTGGGCCCTTCGACAGGCTCAGGGCGAACGGGCCAAGGAACAGGAATCACGCTTGGCAACGTTCATGCTGAGTCCGTCGAAGCCTGTCAGCGAAGTTGAAGGACTCAGGGCGAACGGCACATTGTTAATTCCGTTCGTGGTGAGCTTGTCGAACCACCAAAAGAAGGCTCGAAACGGTGGTCTTCAGATGATGATGCCGCCGCCGAGACAGACTTCTCCGTCATAGAGCACGACGGACTGTCCGGGCGTGACCGCCCATTGCGGGCTGTCGAACGCGAGTTCGAGCGTGTCATCGTCGAGCCGGGTGATGCGGCAGGGCGCGTCGATCTGGCGGTAGCGGGTCTTGGCGGTGTAGGGCTTGGCCGGATCGGGGGCGACGCCGCTGATCCAGTTCAGCTGGCCGGCGGCTAGCGTCGAGCGCTTGAGCAGCGGATGGTCGTGGCCCTGCACCACGACCAGGGTGTTGCTTGCCATGTCCTTGGCAGCGACGAACCAGGGCTCGTCGCTGCCGTCCTTCTGCCCGCCGATGCCGAGGCCCTGGCGCTGGCCAAGGGTGTAGTACGTCAGGCCCTGATGCCGCCCGACGATGTGGCCTTCAGGCGTGGTCATGTCGCCGGGGTCGCGCGGCAGGTAGCGTTCGAGGAATTCGCGGAAGTTGCGCTCGCCGATGAAGCAGATGCCGGTGCTGTCCTTCTTGGCGGCGTTGGGCAGGCCGATCTGCGCGGCGATCCGGCGTACCTCGGGCTTGGGCAGGTGCGCCAGCGGAAACAGGGAAGGAGCGAGCTGCGCCTGGTTCAGGCGATAGAGGAAGTAGCTCTGGTCCTTGTTGGCGTCAGCTGCCCGCAAGAGCGTCGCGCGGTCGTCCGCATCCTGGCCCTTGCCGACGTAGTGGCCGGTGGCGATGAACTCGGCACCGCGCGCGATGGCGTCGTCGAGGAAGGCCTTGAACTTGATCTCGGCATTGCACAGCACGTCGGGGTTGGGCGTGCGGCCGGCCTGGTATTCGGCGAGGAAGTAGCTGAACACGCGTTCCTTGTATTCGGCGGCGAAGTTGACCGCCTCGACCTCGATGCCGAGCACGTCGGCCACCGCCAGCACGTCCAGAAAATCCTGCGTCGCGGTGCATTGCTCGGTGTTGTCGTCGTCGTTCCAGTTTTTCATGAAGACGCCGAGCACGTCGTAGCCCTGCTGCTTCAGCAGATGGGCCGCGATGGAGGAATCGACTCCGCCCGACATGCCGACGACGACGCGCGTGCTCATGCGTGGCTCACGAAGTCGAGCGGGAAGCGCCGTCCGGCCAGATAATCCCGTACGCAGCGCATGACCAGCGGGCTGCGGTGCGGCGTGGGGTGGGCGGCGAGTTCGTCCGGCGTCAGCCAGAGGGCGCGCACGATGCCGTGGTCGAGCGGGCGTTCGGCGTCGAAGCCGGTGACGCCGCAGACATAGGCAAAGCGCAGATAAGTGATGTCGCGCCGCGGGTAATGCGTGGTGTAGCAGCCGAGCAGGGCGGTCGGCTCGACGTGGTGCGCGGTTTCCTCGAGCGCTTCGCGGCGTACGGCGTCGATCAGCGTCTCGCCGCGTTCCCAGTGGCCGGCGGGCTGGTTGAGACGCAGGCCTTCGGCCGTGTGCTCCTCGACCATGAGGAATGCGCCGTCGCGCTCGACGATGGCGGCGGCGACCACGTGCGGCATCCATTGCGTTGTATCCAGGCCTGGCTCAGACATGAATTTCCTTCCATTCTCCGGGTTGCAGCGCGTCCAGGCGCCATTCGCCGACAGCGGCGCGGATCAGCCGCAGCGTCGGGTAGCCGATCTTCGCCGTCATCCGCCGCACCTGGCGGTTCTTGCCTTCGCTGATCGTGAGTTCGATCCAACTGGTGGGGATGGCCTGGCGGAAGCGGATCGGCGGGTTGCGCGGCCACAGGCCGGTAGGTTCGTCGATGAGGCGGGCCCGCGCCGGGCGGGTGACGAAGTCGCCGAGATCGACCCCGCGGCGCAAGGGGTCGAGGTCGGCGTCCGTCGGTGTACCCTCGACCTGCGCCCAATAGGTTTTGGACAGCTTGTGCCGGGGATCGGCAATGCGGCTCTGGAGCGCGCCATCATCGGTTAAAATCAGCAGACCCTCGCTGTCGGCGTCCAGTCGTCCGGCCGCATAGACGCCCGGCAGCGCGAGGTAATCCCGCAAGCCCTGCCAGCGACCTTCCGGGGTGAACTGGCTGAGCACGCCATAGGGCTTGTTGAACACAATAAGACGCGACACTTCGGGTGGGGGCAAAGCCCCATTTTATCGTTTCGAGACATTATGAGCACACATATCCAGATTCCCGCCGCAGGCAAGAAAATTACCGTCAACGCCGACAATAGCTTGAACGTGCCGGACACGCCCATCATCCCCTTCATCGAAGGCGACGGCACCGGCGTCGACATCACCCCGGCGATGCGCCGCGTGGTCGATGCGGCGGTGGCCAAGGCCTATGGCGGCAAGAAGCAGATCGCCTGGATGGAGGTCTACGCCGGCGAGAAGGCGGTCAAGGTCTACGGCGGCGACCAGTGGCTGCCCGACGAGACCGTGAAGGCGGTGAAGGACTACGTGATCTCGATCAAGGGTCCGCTCACCACGCCGACCTCGGGCGGCATCCGCTCGCTCAACGTGGCGCTGCGCCAGATGCTTGATCTGTACGTCTGCCTGCGCCCGGTGCGCTACTTCACCGGCGTGCCCAGCCCGGTCAAGGCGCCGGAGAAGGTCGACATGGTGATCTTCCGCGAGAACACCGAGGACATCTACGCCGGCGTCGAGTGGGAGGCTAATTCCGACGAGGCGAAACGCGTCATCAAATACCTGCAGCGGCAGATGGGCGTGAAGAAGATCCGCTTCCCCGGAAGCTCGGCCATCGGCATCAAGCCGGTGTCGATCGAGGGCTCCGAGCGGCTGATCCGCAAGGCCATCCAGTACGCGATCGACAACAAGCGCCGCTCGGTGACCCTGGTGCACAAGGGCAACATCATGAAGTTCACCGAAGGCGGCTTCAAGAAGTGGGGCTACGAGCTCGCCGCGCGCGAATTCGGCGCCAAGGTGATCGGCGAAGGTCCGTGGATGGAACTGCCGAACGGCATCGTCATTAAGGACGTGATCGCCGACGCCTTCCTGCAGCAGATCCTGCTGCGTCCCGACGAATACGACGTGATCGCCACGCTCAACCTCAACGGCGACTACATTTCCGACGCGCTGGCGGCGGAAGTCGGCGGCATCGGCATCGCGCCGGGCGCCAACCTCTCCGACACCGTGGCGATGTTCGAGGCGACCCACGGCACCGCGCCCAAGTACGCGGGCAAGGACTACGTCAACCCGGGTTCGCTGATCCTGTCGGCCGAGATGATGCTGCGTCACCTGGGATGGACTGAGGCGGCCGACCTGATCGTGGCCAGCATGGAGAAGGCCATCGCGACGAAGACCGTGACCTACGACTTCGCGCGCCTGATGGACGGTGCGACCGAAGTGAAGTGTTCGGCGTTCGCCGAGGCGATGGTCGCGAAGATGTGAGCGTCGTGGCAGCCAATAAAAAACCCCGCCGAAGCGGGGTTTTTTATTTCACGATGACTCCAGCCCGACATTACGACGGACTACGCCCAAGCCAGATACAGCAGGTTTATCAATGACTTAGGCGAGTTCAACATATGCCGGTGCTTTCTGAAACCTGACCCGGCTTGTGCTCGCATGGCTCCCATGTGGCTCTTGGAAACCGGGTCGTTCCGAGGAGTCATCATGGCAAAACTCAAGCTCACCAAGTCCGCAGTCGATGCGGCGCAACCCCAGGCGCAGGCCGTCGAACTCCGGGACACGATGGTGCCCGGCTTCCTCTGCAAGATCACCCCGGCGGGCCGCAAGGTGTTCATGCTTCAGTACCGCACGAACGCCGGAGAGCGGCGCAAGCCTGCCTTGGGCCTGTATGGGGAACTGACCGTCGAGCAGGCCCGCGCCTTGGCCCAGGAGTGGCTGGCCGAGGTGCGCAAGGGCGGTGATCCTGGCGCGGCCAAGGCCGCCGCCCGTGCCGCTCCTACGGTCGCGGAACTGTGCGGCAAGTTCATGGAGGACTACTCCAAGCTGCGCAACAAGCCCAGCACCCAGCGCGGCTATCAGGCTGTCATCGACCGCTGCATCGTTCCGATGCTGGGCCGGATGAAGGTGCAGGACGTGAAGCGGCCCGATGTGGCCACGGTCATGAAGAAGATGGCCCACAAGCCGGCCGAGGCCAACAACGCCTTCAGCGTGATGCGCAGGATGTTCAATCTGGCCGAGGTGTGGGGCTACCGGACGGATGGCACCAACCCGTGCCGCCACGTCCCGATGTACCCGAACGGGAAGGCCACGCACCTCATCAGCGACGAGGACATGGCGCGGATCTTCCGCCATCTGGGCAAGCTGGAGGCGGAAGGACTGGAGCCTTACGTCATTCCCCTAGCGATCCGGCTGCAATTCGAGTTCGCCGCCCGCCGTGGAGAAATCGTCACGCTCCAATGGGATTGGGTGGACTTCGAGAACCGGCGCGTGGTCTGGCCCGACAGCAAGACCGGCGGCATGTCCAAGCCCATGAGTGAGGAAGCCTGCCGACTGCTTTCGACCGCGCCGAGGCAGGAAGGCATCCCCCATGTGCTGCCGTCCCCGAGCCATGCGGGCCAGCACTTGACCACGGGCGAGTATTACGGCGGCTGGTGCCGCGCGCTCAAGGCTGCCGGCGCGGCCCACGTCGGTACGCACGGCATCCGGCATCGTTCGGCTACCGACATCGCCAACTCGGGCATCCCGGTCAAGGTCGGCATGGCGCTGACGGCGCACAAGACCGTGGCGATGTTCATGCGCTACGTCCACACCGAGGATGACCCGGTGCGCAAGGCGGCCGAACTGGTGGCGAACCGGCGCAAGACCATCACCGGGGCGCGGCAGCAACAGCCGCAGGAGGCCACGGCATGAGCACCCGGACACCCAAAGCCACCACCCTGCCTGCCGGCTACGCCGGCATCCACGGCGGCATCGTGGAGCTGCTCGATGCCGCGCGCCAGGCGGCGGCGCGCAGCGTCAATGCGCTGATGACGGCCAGCTATTGGGAGGTTGGCCGCCGCATCGTGGAGGCCGAGCAGCAGGGCAAGCGGCGCGCGGGCTACGGCGAGCAGTTGATCGAACGGCTGTCCGCTGATCTGACCGTGCAGTTCGGGCGCGGGTTCGGCGTCAACAACCTGGAGAACATGCGGCGGTTCTTCCTCGCGTATCCCCGCTCCGAGATTTCCCAGACAGTGTCTGGGAAATTGGGCGGCGGCCCGGCCTCAGAGAATTCCCAGACACTGTCTGGGAATTTGAGCCTCACCGAGCTGGCGCAGGTGTTCACGCTGCCGTGGTCGGCCTACGTGCGGCTGCTGTCGGTCAAGGACGACCATGCCCGCCGGTTCTACGAGGCCGAAGCCCTGCGCGGCGGCTGGAGCGTGCGCCAGCTTGACCGGCAGATCGGCAGCCAGTTCTACGAGCGCACGGCTTTGTCCAAGGACAAGGCGGCGATGCTGGTCAAGGGCGCAGCGCCGAGGTCCGAGGATGCCGTCAGGCCCGATGACGCCATCAAAGACCCCTATGTGCTGGAGTTCCTGAACCTCAAGGACGAGTATTCCGAGTCCGATCTGGAAGCCGCACTGATCCAGCGGCTGGAGGATTTTCTGCTGGAGCTGGGCGAAGGGTTCACCTTCGTCGGGCGGCAGCGGCGCTTGCGCATCGACCAGACCTGGTATCGGGTGGATCTTCTGTTTTTCCACCGGCGGCTGCGCTGCCTGGTCATCATCGACTTGAAGCTGGGCAGCCTGTCCCATGCCGACGTGGGCCAGATGCTCATGTATTGCAACTACGCCAAGGAGCATTGGGCCTATCCCGATGAAAACCCGCCCGTGGGGTTGATCCTGTGCGCCGACAAGGGCCATGCCCTGGCGCGGTATGCACTGGAAGGCTTGCCGTCGAAGGTGATGGCGGCGAACTACCGTACCGTGCTGCCGGATGCCGAGCTGTTGCAGAAGGAGCTGGACGCCACGCGGCGCTTGTTGGAATCGCGCACGTCGAAGCAGCCCAAGAAACTCCCGCAGTAGCTGGGCGTCCCGGCGTGCCGCCGTCGGGTTCGCGGGCTGCGCCCCGCGCCTCGTCCCGAGTCGCGGCCATCCGGCTTTGACCCCTGACGCCTCCGGCCCTTGTGGGCCTGCGCGCTCCGCTTGCCTCAAAAGCCGACCCTGTGCAGTGGGCGGGGTGTGGGCGGTCTTGCTGTTCCCTTCACCGTATCACGGCGTTCTCGCCGTCAAGGGCGGCGCGCGCTATTGCGCGCTTGCGTCCTGGCGGCCGTCTGCGACCCCTGACTGCTTGCGCTGCGCCGTGCTGAACACGGTTCCGGGCAATTCCGCCCGAGCAACCGGAGCACGATCATGTCGCAACTGTCCTTTTCCTCGTTCGATGCCGCGCTGATGGTGCGCGACTCCCAAGGTCACTACCTGCCGGCGACGGCTGACCAGATTCTGGAGGCCGCGCGCCAGGCCATCGAGCACAAGATGCAGCGCGGTGCCTCATTCGGTTCACCGTCGGAAGTCAAGGAGTACCTGCGCGCCAAGCTGGCCGGCTTCGAGCATGAGGTGTTCGCGGTGCTGTTCCTCGATTCGCAGCATCGCCTGATCGACTATGCCGAGATGTTCCACGGCACCATCGACAGTGCATCGGTCTATCCGCGCGAAGTGGTCAAAGAGGCACTGCGGCTCAATGCGGCGGCGGTCATCGTTTCGCATAACCACCCGAGCGGTAGCCCCGAGCCGAGCGGCGCCGACAAGATGTTGACCCAGCGGCTCAAGGAGGCGCTGGCCCTGGTGGACATTCGCACGCTGGATCACATCATCGTGGCGGGCAGCCTCACTACGTCCTTCGCCGAACGTGGCTTGATCTGACCGAGGGGGCTTCGGCCCCCCCTTTTTGCTGCGCCTGGGGCGTCCCTGCCGCCTGCTGCTCAAATGCGGCGGCCTTCAGCGTCTACGACCGTTTCGCCGTCTTCCTTGCTGAATGCGCCGCGCTGCGGCTGCGGCAGGATGTCCAGCACGGTTTCCGAGGGGCGGCACAGGCGCGTGCCCAGCGGCGTGACCACGATGGGTCGGTTGATGAGGATGGGATGTTGCTCGATGAAATCGAGCAATTGGTCATCCGTCCATTTCGGATCGCCCAGGCCGAGTTCCGCGTAGGGCGTTCCCTTCTCGCGCAGCACGTCGCGCACGCTCAGGCCCGCATCGGCCAACAGCTTGACCAGCGTGGCGCGGTCGGGCGGCGTCTTCAGGTACTCGATGACCGTGGGCTCTTCGCCGCTGTTGCGGATCATGGCGAGCACGTTACGCGACGTGCCGCAGGCGGGGTTGTGGTAGATCGTGATGGCGCTCATGGGAGTGTCCTGGTTATCGCGTGGATGGGCTCGGGCCGCATTCGTACCAGCCGCGCGAGCGGTTGACCACGCGCACGACCAGCAGCATCACGGGCACTTCGATCAGCACGCCGACGACAGTGGCCAGTGCCGCGCCGGACTGGAAGCCGAACAGGCTGATGGCGGCGGCCACGGCCAGCTCGAAGAAGTTGCTCGCGCCGATCAGCGCCGAGGGACAGGCGATGCTGTGCCGCTCGCCCAGCCGGCGGTTGAGCCAGTAGGCCAGCCCGGAGTTGAAGAACACCTGGATCAGGATCGGCACTGCCAGCATGGCGATGACCAGCGGCTGCTGCAGGATGGCCTGGCCCTGGAAGGCGAACAGCAGCACCAGCGTGAGCAGCAGCGCCGCGATGGACAGCGGGCCGATGCGCGCCAGCGCGGCATCGAAGGCGGCGGGGCCCCTGCGCAGCAGTGCGCGGCGCCAGAGCTGGGCGATGATGACTGGCACGACGATGTAGAGCGCCACGGACATCAGCAGCGTGTCCCACGGCACCGTGATGGCCGACAGCCCCAGCAGCAGGCCGACGATGGGGGCGAAGGCGAACACCATGATGGTGTCGTTCAGCGCCACCTGCGACAGCGTGAACACCGGGTCGCCGCCCGTCAGCCGGCTCCAGACGAACACCATCGCCGTGCAGGGCGCGGCGGCCAGCAGGATCAGGCCGGCGACGTAGCTGTCGAGCTGGTCGGCGGGCAGCCACTGAGCGAAGACCTGGCGGACGAAGACCCACGCCAGCAGCGCCATCGAGAACGGCTTGACCGCCCAGTTGACGAACAGCGTCACGCCGATGCCGCGCCAGTGCTGCCTGACCTGGCCCAGCGCGCCGAAGTCCACCTTGAGCAGCATTGGGATCACCATCACCCAGATCAGCAGGCCCACGGGCAGATTGACCTGGGCGACCTCCATGCGGCCGATGGCCTGGAAGACGCCGGGCGCGAGCTGGCCCAGGGCAATGCCGGCGACGATGCACAGCAGCACCCAAACGGTCAGGAAGCGCTCGAAGACGCTCATGGAGGAGGCAGCCGGCGCGCGGCCGGCCGTGGTGGCTTGGGTCATGGGCGGCTCGCGTCAGCAGCAGGAAGAACGGGAAGGGCCCGAGCAGCACTCCGGGCCGACCGCGGGCGCGGGTTGCTGCGCTTCATTGAAGACCGGGATATTGCCCAGCGTGTGGAAATGCTCCCAGGCCACGCCCTGCGGGTCGGTGATCCAGTGCTTCTCGCTGCGCGCGTAGCAGCAGGTCGTGGTGCCTTCGTCGAGCAGCGCCATGTCGGCTGCTTCGGCGCGGGCCTTGAGCGCCGCCAGTTCTTCGGCATCGTCGGTCTGGATGCCCAGATGGTCGATGCCCGGCTTGCTGCCGCGCGTGGAGATGGCGAAGTTCACCGGCGGGTCTTCGAGCATCCACTTGGCGTAGTCGCTCTCGATGCGCGCCGGCTGCGCGGCGAAGAGTTGGGAGTAAAAGCCGATGCTGCGATTCAGGTCATCGACGTGCAGGTGGACGTGGAAGCGTTTCACGGTGGGCCTTTCAGCAGGAGGTACAAGCGGGGGAAGCATCCGTGACCTCGCACGTGCCGCCCTGGCAGCAATGCTCGGTCAGGTAGCCGAGCAGCCCATTCATCCGGGAGAAGTCGGCGCGGTAAATGAGATTGCGGCCTTGCTGTTCGACCGTGACGAGGCCGGCATGGGCGAGTTCCTTCAGGTGGAAGGACAAGGCATTGCGGGCCACATCGAGTTGGTCGGCGAGCACGCTGGGCGTGAGCCCTTCGGGGCCGGCGACGACCAGGGCACGGAACACGCGCAGGCGCTGGGCGTGGGCCAAGGCACTCAGGGCGGAAACAGCTTGCGTCTCGTTCATTATTCAATGATACAACAATCATTGAATCAATGTAAGGAGCCGGAGGAATACGAGAGCGAACCGCAAGGCATCCCGGCGTTCCGCCGTCGGGCTCGCGGGCTGTGCCCCGTGCCTCATGTCGAGTCGCGGCCATCCGGCTTTGATCCCTGATGCCTCCGGCCCACAAGGGCCTGCGCGTGCTACGCACTTGCCCCATAGGTCGTAGTGCGTGGAGGTGCGAGGGGGCGGTCTTGCTGTTCCCTTCATCGTGCCACGGCGTTCTCACCGTCAAGGGCGGCACGCGCCGTGCGCGCTTGCGTCCTGGCGGCCGTCTACGACCCCTGACTGCTTGCGCTGCGCCGTGCCCCGGAAGGGTCGGGCAATTCCGCCCGGCAACCTTTCAGGAGTTCACCATGAACAACGTACTTATCACTGCCGAGCAGCGCATCGTGCTGCTGGCCAACGGCAGCGCATCGCTGGAGAACCCGGACTTCGACCCGGCTCCGGTGGTCAAGCTGTTCACGCCGGACGGCGGCGCGACCTGGCTGCTGACCGAGCTTGATCCCGATGACCACGACCATGCTTTCGGCCTTTGCGACCTGGGGCTGGGAATGCCGGAACTCGGCTGGGTCAGCTTGAACGAGCTGGCGAGCGTGCGCGGCGGCTTGGGCCTGCCGATCGAACGCGACCTGTCTTTCCGTGGCGAGAAGCGGTTGAGCGCCTATGCGCGCGATGCACGGCTGGCCGGGCGGATCGTCGTCTGACCTCGCCCTGGGAGCGCCGCAAGGCGCTCCTTGCGCTTTCTCGATCATTTCAGGAGATCAATGCCATGAGCAGCCATCACGACTACATCATTGAAATCACCGCGCAGCACGATGCGCTCAAGCCCTTCGCGCCGGAGAACGGCCAGCCGCTGCGCTTTGCGATTGGCGACGCGGTGATCTACACCAACGAATACGGCATGCCGTTCCGTCGCCGCATTACTGGGTTCTATCGACCCAGCGGGCTTTCGGGCGCCTATGCGCGTGGAGCGCGCTATCTGTTGAACTCGACTTCGCCGTGGGTGCCGGTTGCGCAATCCTACCTGCGCCCTGATGACTCGGCCTGATGCTTTCGCGCCCCTTCCGGGGAGCTGCACGCGTCACCTGGCAAAGGCTGAAAGCGCGTCGGATTATCGAAGCAAGAGCGTCGGAATATGCGATGAGCGCAGCAGTTCGGTCGTCTTGCTGCCGAGCAGCAGACTGCGCAGCGGTGAGTGCCCGAACGCTCCCATGAGCAGCATGTCGATGGCTTTCTCCTGCACCGTGCGGGCAATGGCCTCTTGCGCTTCTCCCGAGCTCAACGAAACCGCCACCTCGAAACCCGCTGTCTCCAGAGTGCTTCTGGCCCAATCCAGCGGCTGTGGGATGTCTGCACCTGGCTTGCCCGACATCAGCAGCAGGATGGGCAGGCCACGAAACAACGGGCTGCCCGCCACCATTTCAACGCCGCGTCGCGTGACGGTGCTGCCATCGAAAGCGATCATCACCCGCTGGGGCGCCTTGAAGTCTTCGGTCACGGTCAGGATGGGCCGGTTCAGCGCGCGCACCAGATGCTCCACATGATGGCCCAACGCACGCTGCACCGTTTCTGCTCCAGCACCACGTCGGCCCAGCACCAGCAGACGCACGCCTTGCGCCTGTTCCACCACGGTGTCTTCCAGTGCGCCGTGACGCTGCCGGACATCGACGCGCGCCGCACCCGCCATCAATGCACGTTCGCGCAGCCGGTTCAGGAACAGCCGGCCTTGTTCGCGCGCGTTTTTGGCGCGTGCTTCGTCTTCGGTCGACAGTTGGACCAGCAGGCTTTCCTGAGCGTCGATGCCGATGGCGCCGCTGTGGTCGTTGCCCGATGCCCGCTCGGGGTGGCTGTCGATCACGTGCAAGAACTCCAGCGGCGCATCCATGCGGCGGGCCGCCCAGGCCGCGCAGTCGGCCACATGGTCGGCGTATCGTGATCGATCGACGCAGGCCAGCACCTTGTTCTCGTTCTTCATATCGGTCCCGTTTCAATGGCCCGCGAGCATGTCGGCAGCGCCGTCCTTGTCGTGGACGCCGAACTTGTCCACCATCGTGGCGCTGGCTTCGTTCAGGCCGATCACTTGCACTTCCGTGCCTTCGCGCCGGAACCTGATGACCACCTTGTCCAGGGCGCTCACCGCGGTGATGTCCCAGAAGTGCGCGCGGCTGACGTCGATGCGCGCCTGGTCGATGACTTCCTTGTAGTCGAAGGCATTGACGAAACGCTCGGCCGAGGCGAAGAACACCTGGCCGGTGATGGTGTAGGTGCGCACGCGGCCTTCGGCCCCGGTCTGCGAGGACGCATGGAAGATCTGGCCGACCTTGTGCGCGAAGAAGAAGCCCGACAGCAGCACGCCGACCAGCACGCCCTTGGCCAGGTCGTGCGTGCCCACCGTCACCACGACGGTGGCCAGCATCACCACGCTGGAACTCCTGGGGTGCTCGCGCAGGTTGCGAAACGATGCCCAGTTGAAGGTGCCGATGGACACCATGATCATCACCGCGACCAGTGCAGCCATCGGGATGCGGCGGACCCAATCGCCGAGGAAGACCACCAGGATCAGCAGCATGACCCCAGCCGTCAAGGTGGACAGCCGCCCCCGGCCACCCGACTTCACGTTGATGACCGACTGGCCGATCATGGCGCAGCCCGCCATGCCGCCGAGAAGGCCGGTGGCGATGTTCGCCATGCCCTGACCCACGCATTCGCGGTTCTTGTTGCTGTTCGTGTCGGTCAGGTCATCGACGATGGAGGCCGTCATCATGGATTCCAGCAGGCCCACCACCGCCATGGTGGCGGACACCGGGAAGATGATCTTGAGCGTTGCCAGATTCAGCGGTACATCGGGCAGCAGGAACACCGGCAGGCTGTCAGGCAACTGGCCCATGTCGCCTACCGTGCGGATGTCCAGGTCGAAGAAGATGGCCACCGCGGTCAACACCACGATGGCGACCAGGGCGGACGGCACGGCCTTGGTCACGTAGGGGAACAGATAGATGATGGCCAAGCCCCCCGCCGTCATGGCATAGACGTGCCAGCTCACGTTCGTGAGCTCGGGCAACTGGGCCATGAAGATCAGGATCGCCAGCGCGTATGACCGAACGCGAGACGAAGCGCATCAACGTCCCGAGCTTGAGCCAGCCCGCGACGATCTGGAGCACGCCGGTTAGTACGGTGGCCGCCAGCAGGTACTGCAGGCCGTGCTCCTTGACCAGCGTGACCATGACCAGGGCCATGGCGCCCGTGGCGGCCGAGATCATGCCGGGCCGCCCGCCGGCAAAGGCAATGATCGTGGCGATGCTGAAGGAGGCGTAGAGACCGATCTTGGGATCGACGCCGGCGATGATGGAAAAAGCGATGGCTTCGGGAATCAGCGCCAGCGCGACGACGAGACCTGCGAGCAGATCATTGCGGATATTGGAAAGCCAGTTCTGGCGAAAGGATTTGATCATTGTTCTATTCCGAGAAGGAACTCAGCCACGGGCTGGAACGGACGCAGGCGCGAATGCGTCTTTCCGTACTCGGAATAGAAATCCGTCCCTATGCAAAGAAAGGACGGCAAGACGCAGTCAAACGGACGCGCAGCCTCGTGCGAGCAAGAATTGTGAGAAAGAAAAGCTGGCTCGCAGCGAGAATGAGACTTAGAGCGGCTAACAAAACGGTGTGAGATGGCGAATGCAGATGACGCAGCAAGCCAGAGAAAGCAGTGCGACATGAATGTCGATGCGCCGCTCAAAGCGAGTACGCAGCTTGCCGAAGGCAGCCAACCAAGCATGTGTGCGCTCGACCACCCAGCGATGACGCCCGAGCCGATCATTGCGTTCGATGCCGCGCCGGGCAATACGCGCCGTGATGCCCCGCTTGCGCAGGTGGGCGCGGCAACGCGCAAAGTCATAGCCCTTGTCGGCATGCAACTTGTGCGGCCAGCGCCTGGGTTTTCCGCGACGCCCACGCACCGCGGGCAAGGCATCGACCAGTTGCTCGAACACTACCGAGTCATGCCGGTTGGCGCCGGTGACACACAAGATCAGCGGGATGCCTTGGCGGTCCGTGATGATGTGGCGCTTGCTGCCGAGCTTGCCCCTGTCCGTCGGGTTGGGGCCGGTGTATTGGCCCCCCGGGGGCTGGCCACGCTGGCCGCATCCAGGCTGGCTCGGCTGAAGTCCAGCTTGCCGGCGCCGCGCAACTCATCGAGCAACAGCAGATGCAGGCGGTGCCACGCGCCCGCAGCTTGCCAGTCACGCAGACGCCGCCAGCAGGTCATGCCGCTGCCAAAGCCCAGTTCCTGGGGCAGGTCCTCCCAAGGGATGCCGGTGCGCAGAATGAACAAGATGCCGTTCAGGACCATCTCGTCGCTCACCCGCGGGCGACCGCCCTTGGCGGAGGCGACGACTACTGGCAACAGCGGCGCGATCTTCTTGAACAGCGCGGCACTGATCTCTTTGTTCTTGTTTCGACCCATGCAGCGTCAAACGCCGATCAGCGGTTTGACGATGACATGGTTTTGTTAGCCGCTCTTACACCGGAAGGAACTCCAATTGACTGCTAAAGAATGCGAAGCCGACAATTTTAGGTGTTTCACGCTGTGATGGCAAAGCGGGGGCATAGCTCGCTCATAGCATTGGGCGTCCCCGGCCACCTGGGAGATGGCCGGTCGCGCTGTCGTGCTGCGCATCGAACCCCCTGCGGGGTTTCGCCCCTGGCGGGCTTCCATCGTTCCCTCGCTCCGCTCGGCTGACGCCTCCGGCCCGGCTTCCAGCTTCGGGCCTGCGCGCTTGCGCTTGCCGTGCGGTCAGCGCAAGGGGAAGGCCGTTGCCATGTGCAGCCGTCTTTCCTGACTTCATCACCTTGTCCGCGACTGTAGCCCGCTCCCGTGTGCCATCAAGGCGCGCAGGGCCGTGTCCTCGGCTGCGCCTGCGGGCCGCACCAACCCTGCGCTTGTCTCCTTGACGGCCCCCGTCCGCGCGCTCCTGACCGTCGCGGGCGATGAACTCAGGAAAGACGGTGGCAACAGGGCCAACCGGGTTCCTCGTGCCGACCGCACCGAACAGCCGAAAGGCTGGGCTCCGAATCTAGGAATCCGGTGTGCGCTTTCTTCAACAGCCAAGTCAGGAGAACGACATGCTTGCAACCCGTTTCGCTTCCCACTCCCCCGCGCTGCGCAGCGATTACCCGCTGTCCGATGACCAGATTCATCGTGTCGCGCCGTCCATCTTCGCGGATGCCCCGCATGAGAGCCGTTCACAGCGGTACGCCTATATCCCCACGGCGGCAGTGTTGACCGAACTTCGCAAGGAGGGGTTTCAGCCCTTCATGGTGACGCAAACCCGCGTGCGCGATGAAGGTAAGCGCGAGCACACGAAACACATGCTGCGCCTGCGCCATGCCAGCCAGATCAACGGCGCGGAAGCCAATGAGATCATCCTGCTGAATTCGCACGATGGCACCAGCAGCTACCAGATGCTGGCGGGCCAGTTCCGGTTCGTTTGCAGCAATGGCCTTGTGTGCGGCGACACCGTGGCCGATGTGCGCGTGCCCCACAAGGGCGACGTGGCGGGCCAAGTCATCGAAGGCGCGTTCGAGGTGTTGCGCGGCTTTGACCGTGTGCGCGATTCCCGCGATGCCATGCGCGCCATCACGCTCGACGAGGGCGAGGCCGAAGTGTTTGCCCGCGCCGCGTTGACCCTCAAGTACGACGACCCGAACAAGCCCGCGCCCATCACCGAATCGCAAATCCTGATGCCGCGCCGGTTTGAAGACCGCCGCCCTGACCTGTGGAGCGTGTTCAACCGCACCCAAGAAAACCTCATCAAAGGCGGATTGCATGGCCGCAGCGCCAACGGACGCCGCCAGCAGACCCGCCCGATACAGGGCATTGATTCCGATGTGCGCCTCAATCGCGCCCTGTGGATGCTGGCCGATGGCCTGCGCCAGTTGAAAGCCTGACCCGTCCCCCGCAGGAGGGGCGGTTTCCCCTCCATTCCTTGTTTCACTCGATTGGAGAACCACCATGAACGCCATCACCACCACCGAAGCCCGCGCCGTCAATGCCGCCGCCGCTGTCCCGCTGGAAGCCGCCGACCCGACCAAGAACCTGATTCTGGTTCCGCTGTCGCGGCTGGTGCTGCGCCCTACGGGCCGCAATGTGCGCAAGACCCCGCGCATGTCCATCCCTGAACTGGCCGCGAGCATTCAGCGCGTGGGCCTGCTGCAAAACCTGATCGTGATTGCATCCGCCGATGGCGAGCACTACGAAGTCGTGGCCGGTGGCCGCAGGCTGGCCGCGTTGAAGCTGCTGGCAAAAAAGCACCGCATCGCCAAGGATTGGGAGGTGCCTTGCTTGCAGGTGGCCGATGGCACGGCCCGAACTGCCAGCCTCACCGAGAACGTGCAGCGCGAAGCCATGCACCCGGCAGACCAGTTTGAAGCCTTCGCGGCGCTGGTGACCGAAGGCCGGCCCATCGAGGACATTGCGGCAGACTTTTCCGTCACGCCGCTGGTGGTGCAGCGCCGCTTGAAGCTGGCGAACGTCTCGCCGCGCCTCATGGCCGACTATCGCGCCGATGCCGTCACGCTCGATCAGTTGATGGCCCTTGCCATCACTGACGACCACGCTGCGCAGGAGGCAGCCTTCTACGACGCGCCGACGTGGCAGCGCCAGCCGTCCGCGCTGCGCGACCGCCTCACCGAGCGCGAAATCGACGCCTACCGGCATCCGCTGGTGCGCTTCGTCGGGCTGGACGCCTACGAAGCCGCAGGCGGTGGCGTGCGCCGTGACCTGTTCGCGGAAGGTGACGCGGGCGTGTATCTGACCGATGCCGCATTGCTGGACAGGCTGGCGCAAGACCGGCTGACAGGCATCGCCGCCGAGGTGAAGGCCGAAGGCTGGGCATGGGTGGATGCCACGCCGGGCGTGACCCATGCCGACCTGCACGCTTTCCAGCGTGCGCCGAGGGAGCGGCGCGAACCGACCAAGCGCGAAGCGCAGCGCATCGAAAAGCTGCAAGCCAAGGTGCAGGCCATTGGCGAAGCCCTTGATGATGCGCTGGAAGCCGAGGACGAGGGCAAGGCCGACGCGCTTCAAGAAGAAGGCGAAGCCGTGGGCGAGCAGTTGCAGGCGTTGGAAGACGGTTTGCAGGACTACAGCCCGACCGTGAAGGCCGCAGCCGGTGCCATCGTCACCATCGACCGCAACGGGCAAGCTGTGATTCATCGCGGCCTGATGCGCGAAGCCGAGGCCAAGGCACTGCGCACGCTGGAACGCCTGCGCCAAGGTTTCGGCAGTGAGGATGCCGAGAACGACGACGAAGACGAGGACGACGAGCAGCAGCCCAAGACCGCCGCCATGTCCGACCGACTGGCGCAGCGGTTGAGTGCCCACCGCACCACCGCGCTGCAAATCGAAGTGGCGCGGCATCCGCAAGTGGCGCTGGCTGCGCTGGTGCATGGCATGGCGCAGACCGTCTTGCAGGGCAGCCACTACGGCCCCCGTCATGGTGCGTTGCCGCTGGGCGTGAGCCTGAAAGTGCAAGACCGGCTGGAAGGCATGGCCCCGGACTGGCCGGAATCGCCCGCTGTCGTGGCGCTGAGCGAGTTGCAACAGGTGGCGGGCGAAGCCTTGCCGCAGGACAGCGCCGAACTGTTCGCCACGCTGCTGGCGAAGTCGCAAGACGAACTGGTGCGGCTGCTGGCGGTATGCGTGGCCGTCACGGTGGACGTGGTGACACCCCGCACCACACGGCAGCAGCCAGGCGAGGAGCTGGCGAAGGCCGTGGGGCTGGACATGGCCGCATGGTGGAAACCTACCAATGAGGGTTATTTCCGGCATGTGCCGAAGGCCGCGATTCTGGAAGCCGTGGAGCAGTTCGCCCCGTCGCACGTCACCCGGCTGGCGAAGATGAAGAAGGCTGACATTGCCAGCGAAGCCGAGCGGCTGGTCGATGGCACCGGCTGGATGCCCGCCATCTTCAAGGCCGAAGGCACGCAGGCAGCACCGCAGGAGCAGAACGACGCCCCGGAGGATGCCGAGGCAACGGCGGATGAACCCGCCGTGGCGCTGGCCGCTTGACCTGTGCGAAAGCAAGCGCCCCGGCCTCGACCGGGGCGCTTCGCTGAAAGGAGAAGCCCCCCATGACCCGCACCACCACCAGCCGCCCACGCATGGCGGCGATCTACGCTCCCGGCACGGTACGCGCCCGCCGCTGGCACGGCGAAGGCGACGTGCGCGGCTACCGCCCGCCCTCGGGCTGGTCAGCCCGCGCCGACCTGACCGACATTCACCCCATCACGGGCCGCGCCTTGCCGCATGCCGTGTGGTGGCTCATCGAGACGAAGGAATAACCCGTTCAGCACCGCGCCCAGGCCGTTCCGCCCTGGGCGCGGTGAAAGCAAATCCGGGCGCGGCAGTGGCCGCGCCCGGTGCTCAAGGCCCGCAGCCGAATCAGAACGCCGCCGCCTTCGCTATGGCTCAGGCGGCGGCGTTGAAGGCATCGCTGTACTGCGCGATACCTTCGGGCACTGGCCCATGCAGGGCCAGCGCCATGAAATAGCCGGGCGGCACGCCCGGCAGTTGCAGGCCCGCATGGGCCTGAAAACCGAAGCGCGCGTAGTACGCGGGATCTCCCAACAGCACACAGCCTGCGGCTTGCATGGCCCGCAGTTCGGCCAGCGCCTGTTCCATCAGGCGCGAGCCGATGCCGTGCCCCTGCCTTTGCGGCAGGACAGAAATCGGCCCCAGGCCATACCAGCCCGGGGCGCTCTGTCCGTGGTCATCGGTGATCGCCACCGGAGATAGCGCGACGTGGCCAACGACCTGGCCATGTTCTTCGGCCACGATGGAAAGCGCCAGTTCGTCGGCGGCGCGCAAGGCCCGCACGATGAATTGCTCGGTGTGGCTGGTGTGCGGCGCATCGGCAAAGGCGGCGATCGTGACCGCCTCGATGGCGGCAATGTCTTCCGGGATTTCGTGTCTGAGCTGGATGGGCATGGGCTTGTCTTGGCTTCCTTCCTGAAAATATAGAACGGCCTGGGCGTGTCGGCGCGATGCGCCGCCGGGCTTTCGGGCTGCGCCCCGTGCCGTCTTTGCCGTCACGGCCATTCGGCTTCAATCCCTCACGCCTTCGCGCCTGTGGCGCTGCGCGCTTTGCTTGCCTCCGGGGGAAAGCCCTGCGGGCTATCCCCGCCGCGCGACGCTTGGCGCCCCTCGATGCCGCCGAACCGGCTACGCCGGGCGCCCCGCCGCGATGGACGGCGCGCTGGCGAACACGCTGGCGCTTGCTGCGGCAGGTTGTGCAAATGCGTGCCGTCCTCAACGCTGGCGATTCGTACCCATCACATCCACGAAGGACGGTTCACGGACAACCCGCCCGGCATCGCTATGGAGCTTCCACGCCACGCCTCAACACCGGCGCCGCAAGGTGCGGCGGGGGCGTTCTCGCTTGTCATTGGGTGGTTGACCTGGCCTGCGTCAGTGGGCGAGCCGGAGCAGCCTTCATGCGGGGATGCCGAGTCAGCCACATCTCCTTGCGGTGCGGTTCGGCCCAAGGCGTCCTTGTGTTGTTGTGAATCCTGGCGGTGGCGCGGCTGCGCCTCGGGCTTCATGGCTGCAACCGTCCGGCAAAAACAATTTCCCCGCCGCTGCGCGGCTTCCTCGCGGGACAAATTCTTTTCGCCTCCCGGCTCTCCACTGCGTTGCGACCGCAAGCGGTGCAGCCAGCCCGTCCCCCGCCGGCCGGATCACAACAAGGACGCGATGGGCGCGAACCTTGTTCCACCGCAAAGGAGAAATCATCATGGCCAACATCGGCACCTTCACCGCAGACAAAGACGGCTTCACCGGCACGCTTCGCACCCTGACGCTCAACGTCAAGGTCAAGCTGGTTCCCAACGACAAGGGCGACAACGAGAAGGCCCCCGACTTCCGCCTGCAGGCCGCCAGCCACGACATCGGCGCGGCGTGGAAGAAGACCAGCGAGGCCGGGCGGGAGTACATCTCCGTGACCCTCGACGATCCTTCGTTCCCGGCTCCGGTCTATGCCCGCCTGATCGAAGGCGAGGACGGCACCCACGACCTGATCTGGTCGCGCAGCAAGCCCCAGGCGGCGTAACCGCCGCCCGCAGCGCCCCGCCACATGGCGGGGCGCTGCGCTGTTCGTTCGTCCCGAACGCGGCAGCGGCAGGCAGTGCCCCATAGAGGGCTGCGTTCCTCTGTCTCAGATTTGTGTCTGTGGCTGCTGTCAGGGCATGGCGTGTCGGCGCGGTGCGCCGCCGGGCTTTACGGGCTACGCCCGGTGCCGTCTTTGCCGTCACGGCCATCCGGCTCCAATCCCTCACGCCTTCGCGCCTGCGGCGCTGCGCGCTTCGCTTGCCTCCAGGGGAAAGCCCTGCGGGCTATCCCCGCCGCGCACAGCTTGGCGCCCCTCGATACCGCCGAACCGGCTACGCCGGATCGGCTCGGCCAGCGCCTACGGCTGGGCCGCCGCCGCGAGCTGGCTTTCAGCCTCGCTCATCAGCACGGCCGTGCTGCATTCGAGCGCACCGGCGATCTTGAAGATGATCGCCAGCGTGGGCATGTGCTCGCCACGCTCGACCTTGCCCATGTGCGAGCGCTCGATGCCAGCCAGGTGTGCCAGCGATTCCTGCGCTATGCCGCGTTCCGTCCGCAACGCGCGCACCGCCGCGCCGAAGGCTTGCGCCAACTCGGCATCGTAGGTGGTGGCGCCGGCCGGTCGGCCGCGCTGAATGGGGCGCTTCTGCATAGACAGAAGCGTCAAGTCGCAGCACAATTAAAACCACGTTATCTTTAACTCTTTCATTGAAATCTCACTGTTTTGCGTTTTTACGGAAATCCGCATTTGCGGCTTGCTACAGAAGCGCAAAGCCACGGAATCACAATCGTGCTTTTTCCCAAATCCGCCGATGCGGCTTTGCGTTTTCACGCTTGGGCGGATTTGTGAATTGGGAATAGACCGCCATGAAGCCACTCATCACCGAGGACGAGCGCCAGCGCCTGCTGGCCCACGGCCAAGCCCGTGCCGAGGGTCAGGCCGGCGACCCGCAGCCGGTGGTGCGCCTGTTCACCCCGGATGCGCACCTCACCTGGCTGCTCGTGTCGCTCGACCCGGCAGATGGCGATACGGCCTACGGCCTGATCGACCTGGGCCTGGGAGTGCCCGAGTTGGGCATCGTGAAGCTGTCCGACCTGGCATCCATCGTCGGGCTGCGCAAGCAGCCCGTGATGCGGGATCGGTATTTCCAGGCGGTGCGGCCTTTGTCGGAATACCTGCGGCTGATGCAGGAAAACGGCGGCATTGTCGATTAAGCCGTTCGTGTTCTGGCGCAGCCGGACGTATTGAGACTATTTCCGTCGCAATTCGGATTTGTCCGGTCTCAATTCGCACTCTTGCATGAAGCCGAGGCTTTGAGACGGAAACGGTCACGATCTTTGGCGCTGGCTACGGCACCTTGATTTGTGCCGCGTGACGTTCTTGGACTGCGTGGCCGTCGTATTCGGACGCATTGCGCAATACCCCGGAGCCAATCGGCCTTTGACACTTGATGTTACAGCTTAATAAACAGACTCGGATGATGTTTTGAGGTGGACGCGGTAGCTCCGTTCTGAATGCCCGTGACGACGTTCCTGCAATTCGACGGGAGCTGGCGTCATGGTCAATCCACACCATCTTGCGCATTGGTATCCGACCGCCGCGTACCTCTACATCTTGTGCCTGGACACGCTCGCACTGGCCTGGGAGTACCTGCGCCGTCATCCCGACTACCGGCTCGACTGGCTGCGCCACCGTCGCCGGTCGCAAACACATCAGGCCACGCAACAGGCGGCACTTCGCTGGGGCTTGCGCTTGCTGGAAGACCCGGCCCTGGATGCGCGCGACGCGCATCCGGCCTGGCTACCCGGCCACGATGCCGTGGTGCAACTCCATCCCGATGCCGATCCGCCGCCCGATGCAGCGGCTTTCGAGTTCTGGCACATCCCCGGTCACAAACAACTGCTGCATGACGGCAAAGGGCTGGCGCTGAGCGCGCACAGCCCCGGCCATTGCGCGCGCTTCGCGCTGGCGCCCGGCCTGGAGGACGGCATGGCGGTCGCCTATGCCAATCGCGGAAGTGGCGGCGGCGCTGCTGCGCCTACGCGCAGCGCGACGCTGGCCACCGCCAGGCCCCGGCCCACACCGGCCGCGATGCTGGAGCTGCACACCCTGCAAGCGCTCGACGCGACCCTGGCGGGCGCGTCCTTGCGCGACGTGGCCGAAGGACTATTCGGCGCGGACGCCGTGGCGGTCGACTGGCACGCCGACGGCGACTTGCGCGCCCGCGTGCGCCGCCTGGTGCGCCGGGGCAATGCGTTGATGCGCGGCGGCTATCGCCGCCTAGCACAACTGCCGCCGCTTGAGAAGGGACGTTTTGATGGGGATGCAAAACGTCCCTGAGCAGCGGAGCTTCGTTTTCTGAGACTGCCTCCATCCGGCTGCGCTGTGTAGCCGGAGCTTTGAAAGCTATGGAGGTTCACACCATGCGTCCCGCTCCCTTGCGGCCCTCTGCAACAGTTTCGGCCACTGTCCCCACCGCTGCCGCGCAGCCGCAGCGTTACCTCACCAACGACGAAGCCGCCGAGTACCTGCGGCTGTCGCCGCGCACGCTGGAAAAGCAGCGCGTGATCGGCGGCGGCCCGCGCTTTCGCAAGTTCGGCCGGCGCGTCATGTACGCCGTGGCCGACCTCGACGCCTGGGCGGCTGATCGCAGTTTCGAGACGACTTCCGATCCCGAGTACGCCGAGCACCACTCGGCGGACAGCCGTGCGCGCTGATCGCTGGCGCGCGGCAGGCCATCGCCATGTCCAGCCCCGCGCTGCCCGTGCGGCAGCGGCCGATGCAAGAGCGCGAACAGCTCGACCTGTTCCGCGCCTTGCCGGGCGACATGGCGCCGCGCGACAGCCAGGACTTGATGGCCTTTCCGTTCTTCTCGCTGGCGAAGTCGCGGCGCACGGCGCCGATCGACTTCCGGGCCGGCAACGTCACGATCCGCGTGGAAGGCACGCAGGAACACGGCATCGCCACGATCTGGGATGCCGACGTGCTGATATGGGCGGCCTCGCAGATCGTGGAAGCGCGCGACGCTGGGCTGCGCCCGTCGCGGCTCATGCAGGCCACGCCCTACGAGGTCCTGCGCTTCATCGGGCGCGGTACGTCGCTGCGCGACTACCAGCGCCTCAAGGCCGCGCTGGATCGCCTGCAGTCCACGACGGTGGCCACGTCGATCCGCGAGACGACCGGGCGGCGCCTGCATCGGTTTTCTTGGATCAACGAGTGGAAGGAGCTGGCCGATGCCAAGGGCGCGCCCTTGGGGCTGGAGCTGATCCTGCCGGACTGGTTTTATGGCGGCGTGCTGGATTCGGCACTGGTGCTGACCATCGACCCGGCGTACTTCCGGCTCACGGGCGGCATCGAGCGCTGGTTGTACCGGCTGGTGCGCAAGCACGGCGGGCGGCAGCAACACGGCTGGCAGTTCGATTTCCGGCACCTGTACCGGAAATCTGGCAGCGCCACGCGCTTTTCGGACTTCGCCTACGACCTGCGCGCATTGGTTGCGCGGCAGTCGCTGCCCGGCTACGTCCTGGGCATCGAGCGGATGCCGGGCGATGGGGTCGAGCTGCTGACCTTCCGGCCCGTGCCGTTCACGGCACGGGGATAACTGCGGGAAAAGTGGTGGATGGGCTCGTGCTATCAGGAGTACAGGGTATCGTGCTATCGGGAGTACGACTATCGTGCTATCAGGAGTACGGATCGCCCGCACACCCAATAGCGGCGCGGGTTTCGGCCTCCCTTAACTTCCCTAACTTAAATTCTCTAACGGTTAGTAGAAGCGCCGCGCCACGGTGGACAACCGCCGTGCAGCCACCAGCGCAGCGGCAACAGCCGGGCTTTCCAACACGGAGGGCCAGGCCATGATCGTCGCGCTGCTCAACCAGAAAGGCGGCGTGGGCAAGACCACGCTCGCCACCCACATCGCCGGCGAGCTGGCGATGCGCGGTCAGCACGTCGTGCTGCTGGACGCCGACCCGCAGGGTTCATCGCTGGACTGGACGCAACGACGCAGCCAGCAAGGCTTGCCACGGCTGTTCAGCGCCGTGGGCCTTGCCCGCGAAACGCTGCACCAGGAAGCGCCAGAGCTTGCCAGGCGGGCAGATCACATCGTCATCGACGGCCCGCCGCGCATCGCCGCCTTGGCGCGCTCCGCGCTGCTGGCGGCCGAGCGCGTGCTGATCCCGGTGCAGCCCAGCCCCTACGACTTGTGGGCCAGCGCCGAGATGGTGGCGCTGATCCGTGAGGCACAAGTCTTTCGGCCTGCGCTGCGCGCGGCCTTCGTCATCAATCGGCGCGTCAGCACCACGGTGATCGGGCGCGAAGCGCGCCAGGCGCTCGCCGACCAGCCGCTTCCTGCGCTGCGCGCGGAAGTGCATCAGCGCATCGTGTTCGCCGACAGCGTGGCCGCTGGCCGGCTTGCACGCGAGACGGCGCCCGACAGCGCCGCCGCCCGCGAAATCACCGCGCTGGTGGACGAACTGCTGCGGTGGACGACATGACAGCGAAGCCACCAGCCAACGGCAAGCGCACGGCCAAGCGCGTCGGCATCGGCGCGCGTCCGCCTGCGAATCCGCACGCGGAAGCGTGGATTCGCCAGGGCGACGCCGATGCGCTGGGCAAGGGTGACCTCTACACGGCCCGCCTCACCCTCGACATCACGCCCGCCATGCGGGCGCGCATCAAGGTGTCGGCCTTCACGCAAGGCGTGACCGTGGCCGACCTGCTGCGCGGCCTGCTGGAGCGGGAGTTTCCCGAGAACCGCAGGGAGAACACACCATGACCGCATCCACTGCACCAGCCACCGCGCCGCTGACGCGCGTGGCGCTGGCCTACATCGAGGCCCGTTTCAAGCTCTACCTGCGCTTCGGCGAACCCGCGCGCACGCACCAGCTCGACCGCTGGCGGCGCAGCGCGGTGTTCCTGCCGGACGCGGTGTTCTGCCGTGTCCGCTGGCACGCCAACGACTACGGCACCGTGCGCTGGCAGCTCATGGTGATGCAGGTTTGCACACCGCTGGATGCGGCGCAGCGCATCCCCGGCGTGCAGCCGGGCGCGCGCTTGCTGCTGCACACCGAGGGCGACAGGCAAGTACGCGCTGTGCTGGAACGCATTGACGCCATCGAGGCGCGCGGCATCGCACCGACCGATGCCTCGCCCGCGTACTGGCGCACGCTCGCCAACCGGCTTGCTGCGCGCTTGCCGCTGCCCGACTACACCGCCGAGCGGCACGCCGCCTGGCTGACCGGGAGGGCGCTGCCATGACCGCCGTTTCCACTGGTGGCACTGCACCGCTTCTACGCTCGCACGCCCGCTCCCGCTTGCGCGCTCGCATCGTGCTCGCGGGCTTCGCCGCCTGCGGCCTCGCTGCGCTGGCCTGGGCGTCCTTCGTGCATCCGCTGCCCCGCTCAATCTACAACCCGTCCGACAGCGTGGCGGTCGGCTGGTATCGCATCGCGCCACCCGATGCGCCGCGCGTCGGCTCCATCGTGTTGACCACGCTGCCGCCAGATGCCGCCGCGCTGGCCGCGCAGCGCGGCTACCTGCCGGCGCGCGTGCCGCTGCTCAAGCGCGTGGGCGCGACCGCGCCGCAGCACGTTTGCGTCTTCGATGCGCTGGTGTGGATCGACGGCGTGCCGGTGGCCGCCGTGCGGCCCGCCGACCGGCTGGGCCGTCCGCTGCCATCCTGGCAGCAGTGCCGGCAGCTTCGGCCCGGCGAGCTGTTCCTGCTCAGTTCGACCAATCCGGCGTCATTCGACAGCCGGTATTTCGGGCCGATCAGCGCATCCGCCGTGATCGGCATCGCGCATCCGGTCTGGCTGGAGAAGCGCCCATGATCGCCGCCGATTCGCTGCGCATCATCGTGCTATCAGGCGTGCCGATCCGGTGGCTTTCCGCGTGTCGTCGCGCGTGCAGTGCGAGCGCATCTGCGCTGCCTTCGGCGCAGTCATCCAACGTGCAGGCGTCTTGCCTCGAACGCGACCGGCCTATGGCCGTCGCCGCGTTCGCCGGCGCGCTGGCTGCTCGCGCAGCAGCTCCGCCGGGCCGCCGGTGTCTGGAGCGACAGCGAGGGGCAAAGGCGGAAGGCAAGATTGAAGGGGCCGGCACGCTGCCGGCCCGGAAACGAGTCTGCACGTGGGGGTGGCGCGGCACGCGCTATTTGGCGGCACCGTGCCGCGAGGTTCGTCAAAGCCTTGTGGGCGTTGGCGAACCCGCGTGCATGGCACGCTCTGGTCGGATGGCCTTGGCTGGAGTATTCGCATGAGCAGGCGCGACAGCCCGGACGGAGAAGACCGTTTTCGTGTCCGCCCCGGAGCCCCAAAGCAGCGCGGCCAGGCCTTCGTCTCGCAGGTATTGCGGCAGACCAGCAAGGCGGCGAACTCGACGGGACGCAAGCCAGGAAAGACACCCGGTTTGCGCCTGGGGCGTGGCCATGTGGTGGCGCGCTTCACTGGGCAGTCACTATCTGCGACCTCTCGGCGTGCCACCGTCAAGGTGCGGTTGGTTTATCTCAAGCAGGCCGGTGCGCGCTCGACCATCACACACCTGCGCTACATCGAGCGCGAAGGCGTTGGCCGTGAGCAAGACACCGGGAAGGCCTACGGGCCGATGACCGACGAAGCGAACTTGCCGGCCTTCGAGGAACGTGGTCGGGAGGACCGCCACCAGTTCCGCTTAATCGTATCCCCCGAGGATGCCGAACAACTCGACGACCTGCGCACCTACACACGCCACCTGATGGGCCGCATGGAAGCTGATCTAGGCACGCGCCTGGGCTGGGTGGCGGTGAACCACTGGAACACCGACAACCCGCATACGCATATCGTGCTGCGCGGCAAGGACGACACCGGCAAAGACCTCATTATTTCGCAGGCGTACATCACCCGAGGCATGCGTGAGCGCGCTGCGGAACTGTCCACCGAATGGCTGGGGCCGCGTACCGAGCTTGAGATCCAGCGCACCTTGTTGCGCGAGGTCGATCAGGAGCGATGGACCAGCCTGGATCGCATGCTGCAACGCGAAGCGCGGGATGGGCTGAACCACGTCGATCAACCTGCCCGCGACCCGAAGCTGCGGCAGCAGCGCGTATTGTTGGTGGGCCGCTTACAGCGGCTGCAACGCATGGGACTGGCAACCGAAGAACGTCCCGGCGTCTGGGCCGTTCACGCCGATGCCGAACCCGTGCTGCGAGCGATGGGCGAACGCGGCGACATAATCCGCACCATGCAGCGGGCAATGGGCGGTGCGCAGCGCGACCTGGCCGTATTTCAGTCAGGAGAAGACAGCCGTTCCGTCATCGGACGGGTAGCCGGTAAAGGGCTTGCGGACGAGCTGTACGACAAGGGTTATCTGGTGGTCGATGGCATCGACGGCAAGGCGCATTACGTGGCATTGCCTGCCAAGACCGAACTGGCGCAGTACCCGGTCGGCGCCGTGGTCGAAGTACGAGGTTCGACCGAGGTCCGGACCGCCGACAAAAACATCGTCGCGCTGGCGGCCGATGGCCTCTACCGTACCGATCATCACCTCGCCATTGCCAAGGTGCAGGCCACGTCCGCACGCGATCCCCGCGAGGTGATCGATGCTCATGTCCGGCGGCTGGAAGCCCTGCGCCGGTCAGGCATTGTGGAGCACATCGCCGAGGGAGTCTGGCGCGTGCCAGCCGACTTGCCCGAGCAAGGTCGGAAATACGATGCGCAGCGGCTGGGTGGTGTGGCAGTGGAACTGCGTTCCCACTTGCCCATCGAGCGACAGGCGTGCGTGATCGGCGCGACCTGGTTGGACCAGCAATTGATCGGCGGTGCCAGCGGCATCGCCGACAACGGTTTCGGCAGTGAGGTGCGGGAAGCACTGCGGCAGCGGTCCGATTTCCTGATCGAACAGGGGTTGGGTGAGCGACGAGGACAGCGCGTGATCCTGGCGCGCAATCTGTTGGCGACGTTACGCGGCCGGGAGATCGACTCTGTTGCCAAAACCATCGCAACGGAGACCGGTCTCGCGCACCGCGCCGTGACCGACGGCGAGCGCGTAACCGGAATCTATCGCCGCAATGTGCTACTCGCCAGCGGACGCTTTGCGGTGCTCGACGACGGCATGGGTTTCAGCCTGGTGCCGTGGAAGCCGGTGATCGATCAGCGGCTTGGGCAGTCGATAGTCGCAACGGTGAGAGGTAACAGTGTGTCGTGGGAGATTGGACGGCAGCGTGGCCCCTTTGTCTGATATGCCAATCCTGGTACAACTATAAAATTCCTACGATTGATTGCAGGCGGCGTCTATGCGTGGCTGTATCGCAATGATCGATCCTGGCTCAACTTGAATTGCGCACAGCGGTCAATTCCAGAGATACGTCACCGGCGCGTTGTTGACTGGGACGCTCGTGATTCGGCCTCGCGAATTTCGGGGTAAGTGGCAACAGCAGGAGTCTGCGGCAATACTTGTATCAAGTCCGTCGTCAACTGTTCAAATGGCTGAACCGCCGTAGTCAACGCCGAAGTTTCAATTGGCAGCGATTTGGCGAGGCCATGGATCACTATCTACCCCGAACACATATCGTCCACAACCTTTACCCAACACCATCGTGGATGCCTCAAGCTGGGCGCCGGATGGTGTAACGCTCCAAGTCCGGTTCTGCGAGGGCGGTAGCGCGTATTAGGAAACTGAGATCGCTACCGCTACTCTCCAAACGGGAAATAAAGCACGCCAGGACCCGCGTGCTCCTCAACTACTCCGCCCCGGAGTTTGAAATTTCTTTTTCCCCTTGGAGCGACGCAATCAGCGGGCAGGAAACGTTCCCCTTACGTGCATGGCAGGCGGACACAAGCTCGGATAGCACGGTTTCCATGCGCACCAGGTCGGCCATCTTTTCGCGTACGTCTTGGAGCTTGTGCTCCGCCAGGTGACTGGCTTCATCACAGTGCGTGCCATCGTCCAACCTGAGCAGTTCGGCAACTTCGTCCAGGCTAAATCCCAGCCGCTGGGCTGATTTCACAAACCGTACCCGCGTCACGTCGGCTTCGCCATACCGGTGAATGCTGCCATAGGGCTTGTCCGGCTCAGGCAACAGTCCCTTGCGCTGATAGAACCGGATGGTCTCCACATTGACCCCGGCCGCCTTGGCAAAAGCGCCAATGGTCAGATTCTCAGAAATAGTTTGCATACCGCTTGACTCCGTACATGACTACGGAAGTAAGGTTACGCTATTCATTCCATTTTCGATAGGACAAGCACATGGCTGAACCACAAAACGGGCGCGGTGCTCTTTTCGCCGGCGGGCTGGCCGCCATTCTCGCTTCGACCTGCTGCCTGGGGCCGCTGGTTCTGATCGCCCTGGGATTCAGCGGCGCGTGGATCGGCAACCTGACGGTGCTGGAACCGTACCGTCCGATTTTCATCGGTGCGGCGCTGGTGGCGTTGTTCTTCGCGTGGCGGCGCATCTTTCGGCCGGCAACCGCCTGCAAGCCGGGCGAGGTGTGCGCGGTCCCGCAGGTGCGCAGCGCCTACAAGCTCATTTTCTGGACCGTGGCCGCGCTGGTACTGGTTGCGCTCGGATTTCCCTATGTCCTTCCCTTGTTTTACTAACCGGAGATAACCATGAAAAAATTGTTTGCATCCCTCGCTCTCGTCGCCGTCGTTGCCCCCGTGTGGGCCGCCACCCAAACCGTCAAACTGTTGGTGCCGGGCATGACCTGCGCTGCCTGTCCGCTCACGGTCAAGAAAGCGCTCTCCAAGGTCGATGGCGTGAGCAAGGCCGACGTGAACTTCGACAAGCGCGAAGCCGTCGTTACCTTCGATGATGCCAAGACCAGCGTGCAGAAGTTGACCAAGGCGACCGAAGACGCGGGCTATCCGTCCAGCGTCAAGCAGTGAGCCCCTGAACCGGGAGCGACATCATGGGCTTGATTACACGCATCGCCGATAAAACCGGGGCGCTCGGCAGCGTCGTTTCCGCGATGGGCTGTGCGGCTTGTTTTCCGGCTCTCGCCAGTTTCGGCGCGGCCATCGGGCTGGGCTTTCTAAGCCGGTACGAGGGACTGTTCATCAGCCGGCTGCTGCCGCTGTTTGCCGTGCTCGCCTTCGTGGCGAACGCGCTGGGCTGGCTGAGTCATCGGCAGTGGCACCGCAGCCTGCTCGGCATGATCGGGCCGGCCATCGTATTCGCGGCCACGGTCTGGCTGCTCGGCAACTGGTGGACGGCGAACTTGATGTACGTCGGCCTGGCCTTGATGGTCGCGGTGTCGATCTGGGATTTCGTCTCGCCGGCGCATCGTCGCTGCGGGCCGGACGGCTGCGAACTGCCAGCACAACGCGGCTGACGGCAACGGCCGTCGCCGACAACAGAAAAGGAACAAGCATGACCACCCTGAAAATCACCGGCATGACCTGCGATTCGTGCGCTACGCATGTCCAGGAAGCCTTGGAGAGAGTACCCGGCGTGCAGTCTGCCGTCGTGTCCTACGCCAAAGGCGCGGCGCAGCTCGCGCTTGACCCCGGCACCGCGCCGGACGCACTGACCGCCGCCGTGGCGGAGCTTGGCTACAAGGCAACTCTCGCCGATGCTCCGCTGACCGAGAATCGCAGCGGTCTGCTCGACAAGGTGCGCGGCTGGATGGGGACCGCCAACAAGCGCAGCGACGGCGAACGCCCGTTACAGGTCGCTGTGATCGGTAGCGGCGGCGCTGCAATGGCGGCGGCGCTGAAAGCCGTCGAGCAAGGCGCACACGTCACGCTGATCGAGCGCGGCACCATCGGCGGCACTTGCGTCAATGTCGGCTGCGTGCCGTCCAAGATCATGATCCGTGCCGCACACATTGCGCATCTGCGCCGTGAAAGTCCGTTCGACGGTGGCATCGCGGCGACTGTGCCCGCGATTGACCGCAGCAAACTGCTGGCCCAGCAGCAAGCCCGCGTCGATGAGCTGCGCCACGCCAAGTACGAAGGCATCCTGGAAGGCAACCCTGCTATCACCGTGCTGCATGGTGATGCGCGCTTCAAGGATGAGCAGAGCCTTGCCGTCCGTTTGATCGATGGCGGCGAGCGCGTGGTGGCGTTCGACCGCTGCCTGGTCGCCACCGGTGCCAGTCCGGCCGTGCCGCCGATTCCGGGCTTGAAAGACACGCCATATTGGACATCCACCGAGGCGCTGGTCAGCGACACCAATCCAGAACGCCTGGCCGTGATTGGATCGTCGGTGGTGGCGCTGGAACTGGCGCAAGCCTTCGCCCGGCTGGGCAGCCAGGTCACGATCCTGGCGCGCAGCACGTTGTTCTTCCGCGAATACCCGGCCATTGGTGAAGCCATTACAGCCGCCTTCCGTGCCGAAGAAATCAAGGTTCTGGAACACACGCAAGCCAGCCAAGTCGCCTATGCGGACGGCGAATTCGTGCTGACCACGGGGCACGGCGAAGTGCGCGCTGACAAGCTACTGGTCGCCACCGGCCGAGCGCCGAACACGCGCAGCTTGGCGCTGGAAGCGGCGGGAATCGCCGCCAATGCGCAGGGGGCTATCGTCATCGACCAAGGCATGCGCACCAGTACGCCACACATTTATGCCGCCGGCGACTGCACCGACCAGCCGCAATTCGTCTATGTGGCGGCGGCGGCCGGCACCCGCGCGGCTATCAACATGACGGGTGGGGACGCAGCCCTCAATCTGACCGCGATGCCGGCGGTGGTGTTCACCGATCCGCAGGTCGCCACCGTGGGCTACAGCGAGGCGGAAGCGCATCATGACGGCATCGAGACTGACAGCCGCACCTTAACCCTGGACAACGTGCCGCGTGCACTCGCCAACTTCGACACGCGCGGCTTTATCAAGCTAGTCATCGAGGAAGGTAGCGGCCGACTCATCGGCGTGCAGGCGGTGGCCCCGGAAGCGGGCGAACTGATCCAGACGGCGGTGCTCGCGATCCGTAACCGCATGACGGTGCAGGAACTGGCTGACCAGTTGTTCCCCTACCTGACGATGGTCGAGGGGCTGAAGCTCGCGGCCCAGACCTTCAGCAAGGACGTGAAGCAGCTTTCGTGCTGCGCGGGCTGAGGAAAGGGAGGTGCTCGATGAACGCCTACACGGTATCCCATTTGGCCCATGATGCCGGGGTGAGTGTGCATGTGGTGCGCGACTACATGCTGCGTGGATTGTTGCGGCCGGTGGAGCGCACCGCTGGCGGCTATGGCTTGTTCGATGCGGAGGCGTTGCAGCGGTTGTGCTTCGTGCGGGCCGCCTTTGAGGCAGGCATCGGCCTCGACATGCTGACGCGGCTATACCGGGCTCTGGATGCCGCAAACGGCGATGAAGCAGTGGCGCATCTTGCCGACCTGCGCCGACTCGTGGAGCGTCGGCGTCAGGCGTTAACAGACCTGGACGCGCAGTTGACCTTTCAGCTAAACGAGCTGGCGCGCGATGCGGAGGTGTCGCCATGAACAGTCCAGAGCGTATTCCCGTTGAGACACGCAAGCCGCTCGCCGGCTATCTGTGGGGCGCGCTGGCAGTGCTGACCTGCCCCTGCCATCTGCCCATTCTCGCCGCCGTGTTGGCCGGAACGACCGCCGGCGCTTTCATCGGGGAGCACTGGGGTATTGCCGCCATCGCGCTGACCGGCTTATTTATCCTGTCTGTGGTGAGGGTGCTGCGAGCGTTTAAGGGAAGAGCATGAACGCCTTCTCTCCCTCCGAATGGACGACGGCACAACTGGCACAGGCCGCCGAGCGTGGACAGCTGGAGCTGCACTACCAGCCGATTGTCGATCTGCGCAGCGGCGAGATTACCGGCGCGGAAGCGCTGTTGCGCTGGCGGCATCCGAGTCTCGGCTTGTTGCCGCCAGGCCAGTTCCTACCGGTGGCGGAATCGTCCGGCCTGATGCCGGAAATCGGTGCATGGGTGCTGCGCGAAGCCTGTCGCCAGATGCACGACTGGCAGCCGTTGCAATGGCGGCCGTTCCGCCTGGCCGTCAATGTATCCGCCCGCCAGGTGGGGCCAGATTTCAATGACCAAGTGCAACGGGTGTTGGCGGATGCGGGCTTGCCCGCCGAGTATCTGGAGATCGACTGACCGAATCGGCCGCCTTCGGCGATCCGGCGATTTTCCCTGTCCTGGATGCGCTGCGCGCCATCGGCGTGCGCTTCGCTGCCGACGATTTCGGGACGGGCTATTCCTGCCTGCAACTTTTGAAGTGCTGCCCGATTACTACGCTCAAGGTCGATCAGCCGTTCGTCGCCCGGCTCGCCGACGACGCCCGCGACCAGACCATCGTGCGCGCGGTGATCCAGCTCGCGCATGGGCTGGGTATGGACGTAGTGGCCGAAGGCGTGGAGACACCCGCCAGCCTCGCACAGCTACGCCAAGCAGGCTGCGACGCAGTACAGGGCTTTCTGTTCGCCAGGCCGTTGCCGGCCGAGGTGTTCGGCGATTTCGCCACCCGCTGGAGGAGTACCACCATGAGCGCCATCGACCCCACCACCACCATCAACTGCTGCGTGTGCTGCAAAGAAATTCCGCTTGATGCTGCCTTCACTCCGGAAGGAGCCGAATACGTCGAGCACTTCTGTGGGCTTTATTGCTATGCACGCTTTCAGGCCCGAGCCAAAGCCGTGCCCGAATCCAACACCACACCTGCGGCTGGCGGCTCAACTCTGTCAGGTTGAAGCGTACCTCAGCCTGACGCTAATGCCGTCTGCAATAAGCCGCCGGTTTACACCACTGCATTACGAAACTGTTACACGGTTTCTCTTGACTCTGGAGTTTACTCCAAGGTTTATCATTGAAACATCGCGGCATCAAGCAACTGTGGCGTGCCCCCCCGATCGGGCCAAAGGAAGACGCGGGTGGGCTGCGCCGCGCACAGGCTTCGGGTGTCATCGAAGATGCCCAACACTTAATAAGGTGCCATCATGACTGTCACAACGACCGCTGAATCTGCTCCACGTTTCTGGAGCGAAGAGCCATCCAATCTGCCTGGCCGGCAGCGAATCCGCGCGCGCATCGGCGGGCTTCACTGCTCGCTGTGCACGGGCACGATCGAAAAGGCGCTGGGCAAGCGACCTGGTGTCGACAAGGTCGCGGTCAGCTTAACCCACGAACAGGCGCTGATTGAGTACGACCCGAGCGTTGCACGCGCCGAGGACTTGCTCCAGACGCTGAAGGACATCGGCTACACGGTCTCCGATCCGCGCAAGCTGCGTTCATATGATGAGGAAGAACGCACGTTGGTGCGCGAGCGCGGGCGCTTCGTGATCGCCCTGGCGGCCAGCATTGCCTCAATGGGCTTGGTCGGCTACCCGGTCGACAGCGCGTGGTTCCTGCTGTGCGTGTTTTCCCTCGCCAGCTTGGTGGCCTTTGCCTTCGTCGTGTTGCGCGGTTACGGGCTAAAACGGGCGATGGCCGGCACGACTCTGCTCGCCGTGTTCGGCGCTGGCATCTACTATTTCAAGCTGCGTGGCACGTTCGGCGCGACGGTCTCGTGGCTCACCGGCGGGCTCGCGCTGATGCTCGTTTTCGGGGTCGGCCAGCACATAGTTCGGATGGCCGCCATGGCGCTGCGGCGCGGCATCCTGAACCAGCATGTGCTGGTTGAGTTCGGCGCATTCGCGGGGCTGGCCGGAGGGGCGATCGGCTTGACACTGCACCTGCCGGGCTATCCAACGGAGGCGTTTTTCGCGGTGACTGTGATGGTGCTTACCTATCACATCTTTTCCGAATGGCTGTCGCTAATAGTCAAAACTCGCAGTTCGCAGGCGGTCAAGAAGCTTCTGGACCTTGAGCCTGACGTTGCGTATCTTGTCAAGGACGGTCAAGAACAAGAAGTGCCGCTCGAACAGGTGCGCGTCGGTGACATGGTGCGCATCCGCCCGGGTGGGCGAGTACCGGTCGACGGGCAGGTCGAGTCGGGCGAATCGGACGTAGACGAGTCGCTTGTCACCGGCGAGCCACTACCCGTCGAGAAGCGCGCTGGAGACCGGGTGGTGAGTGGCGCCTTGAACGGCCACGGCACGCTCCTCGTGCGCGTCACTGTGGTGGGTGAAGAAAGTTTTCTCAGGCAAGTGGTGCGCAGCGTGGAGGACGCCCGCGCTCTCAAACCTGGCCTGTTGCACCTGGTTGACCGCGTACTGCGCGTCTATACCCCGCTCGTGCTGCTTACCGCGACCGGCGCGACCCTCTTCTGGCTCCTCGGCCCACTTCTCGTCGGGTTCTCCCCCGATCTGCAGCGGGCGGTGTTTGCCGGCCTGAGCGTGCTCGTCATGGGCTATCCCTGCGCAGTGGGGATCTCGGCCCCACTGTCCATCGTCCGGGGCGCGGGCGAAGCCGCCGAGCGCGGCGTGTTGATGCGCACCGGTGAGGCCTTTCAAGCCCTGCGGCGCGTGAACCGCGTGGTGTTCGACAAGACCGGCACGCTGACCGAGGGTCGCCCCGCCTTGCGGACCGTCGTCGCCGTGGCTTGCCCTGAACAGGAACTGCTCGCGCTCGCGGCAGCCGTAGAGGTATTTTCCGAACACCCGCTCGCTCGGGCAGTGGTGGAAGAGGCGTTCAAGCGCGGTATCGCACTGGCCGAGGTCGAGGGTTTCCAGGCCGTCGCGGGTCACGGCGTCCGGGCCCGCCTGGGCGAGACGCGGCTGATGGTCGGCAGCCCGATGTTTCTCGCGGCCGAAGCCGTGGATCTCTCGGCTCAGGACGCACGCATCACCGAACTCGAAGGGCGCGGACTGACGGTCATCGGCGTGGCGCGCAATGGCGTGCTGCTCGGTCTGCTGGCACTTGGCGACGCGCTGCGGCCCGACGCAGCCGATACCGTGCGCCGCCTGCACGCGCTCGGCATCCGCACCAGCCTGATCACCGGCGATAACGAGCAGGCGGCCCGCCATTTTGCCCATGCCGCCGGCATCGAAGAGGTGCATGCGCGGGTTCTGCCAGCCGGAAAAGCCGTCTTGATCCGGCAGTTGCAGCAGGACGCACGCGTGGCGATGGTCGGCGACGGGATCAACGACGCGCCGGCTCTGATGCAAGCTGACGTCGGCATCGCCTTCGGCAGTGGTGCGGACATCGCGATCGAATCAGCCGACGTGGTCATCCTGAACCAGCGGCTCGGTGCGGTACTCGAGGCCTATGCGGTCAGCCGCAACAGCTACCGGAAGATTGTGCAGAACGTCTCGCTGGCCTTTCTGTTCAATGGCATCGGGATTCCGGCGGCCGCCACGGGCTTGATTTATCCGATATGGGGCATGGTGGCGATGGCCGCAAGCGTGACGGCAATTTTCATCAACTCCCTGTGGGGCCGTGGCGACTATTTCTTCGAGGCGATCCGGGCGGTTGGGCACGCGCCTCAGATGCCATCCAGAGCGACCGCATCGTGAGAGAAAGTCGAGCCTCCTGGGCCTGCTTTCGGCCCAGGACCCTCGCTCAATCAGCATCCACGTCATTCATGAAAGGTCTTAGCTATGTTCAAGTCCGTCACATTCGAAGTCATCGGCGACCAGCACCTCAACTGTGAGAAATGCGAACAGCGCGTCGCGCGACTGCTCACACCTCTGCTGGGCGTGCGGCAGGTCCGTGCACAGGCGCTTGACCAGCGTATCGAGGTACTGTTTGACACGGCGGCGGTAGAAGCCGCCGTCATTGCGGAACGCCTGGGTGAAGCCGGTTACCAGACAAGAGTCGTCAGTCCGACTTCCAGGCCCGGCAATTGATACGGGCCTGGGTCGTACCGCGAGCCGGCATGCCGGATGGAACCTTAAGCCAGATACTCAATGGAGGAAAAATCGTGCAATCAACAAACAAGCCAAACCAAGGACACCCCGCTGGTGCCGGCAAGGCACCTCAAGACGAAAATCGTGCGCCAGGGCGCCGGCACCGGACGGCTCCGCTTGATAAGGCGGCTCGGGACGGTACCTGGATGACGATCGGGAAGCTCGCGAAACATGCAGAGATCAGCACCGACACCCTCCGATATTACGAGGACGAAAGCTTGTTGAGACCCACCAGAAAAACCGAAGCGGGCTATCGGCTTTACGGCCAAGACGCGGTACGTCGGCTGGACTTCATCAAACACGCCCAGCACTGCGGCATGACGCTATCGGAAATCCGCCAACTGCTTGAGCTGAAGGCCGACGACCGCTCGTGCTGCAGCGATGTACGCAGTCTGGCGATCCGAAAGAAGCTGCAGCTCGAACAGAAGATCAAGACGATGAAAGCGATGTCACAAGCGTTAAGCGAGCTGATCGAGATCTGTACGGACGAAGACAAGCCGTTGGATGACTGCCCCATTCTGGAGGCGCTGGAGTCCAGCATGGCAAGCCAGCAACGCGAACCACACTAACTTAGGACGCGAGCAATGAGTATCAAGATTGAAGTGTTTTCGACGCCAGGCTGCAGCAACTGCGATCACACCCGGGATAGCTTGAAAGCCATCGCCCAGGCGTTCGGCGCACACCGAGTGACCTGGCGCGACGTGAGCCTGCTGAACGAACTGGATTACGCCGTGGAGCTCGGCGTGTTAACCCCGCCGTCGATCGCGATCGACGGCGAACTAGTGTTCCCAAGGCTGCCGAGTGCCGCAAAGCTTCGCGAGGAATTGGAGCGGCGGCTTGAACGAGAACGGATGTGAATCGCCGACCTGGCATCGATATCGCGTTAGATCAATGCCTCATCGAGGCAGTATGAAGATGAAACACGTCCTGGAGGCGCTAAATGGATATTGAGGCATTGCGAACTACGCTCGAGCAAGCCGGCTTGGCATCCCTAGGTGTCGGCTTTCTGCTGGGGTTTGTTTTTACGTTCAACCCGGTCGCGCTGGCCTCCATTCCGGTGTCGCTCGCGTACGTGACGAAGGCGCGCGAGCCGAGAACAGCAACCTTGTATGGCGGCCTTTTCGTTCTGGGTATGGTGATCATCCAGACGCTGTTGGGGCTGATTGCCGGCTTCGGCGGACATTGGGTAGCGCAATTGGTCAGCCGAGAATGGGGGCTCGTGCTGGGACCCGCACTGATTCTGCTGGGCCTGATGTGGCCTGGGTGGATCAAGTTGCCGCTTCCATCGGTTTCGCTTCGCGGAAAACGCGCGGGCAGCGGCTGGGGGGCAGTTGTACTGGGCGCATCCTTCGCCGTCGCGGTCTGCCCGTTTTGTACGCCCGTGCTCGTGATACTGCTCGGCATCGCGACCGGGATCGGCTCGCCCCTGTTCGGCGCAACGCTCCTGTTTGCGTTTGCGATGGGGCGCGCGGTCCCCGTTATCCTGGGCGCCGCGGCGGTGGGCTGGTTGGAGAGCCTTTCGAAGCTTCAGCGTTACCAGAAGGCATTCGAGGTGGCCGGAGCAGTCACGCTGATTCTTACCGGTCTGTACATGCTGAATGCGTATTTCATTGTTATTCCAGAGCTGGCGATTTAGACCCAGATCTATTGGCTGACTCAACGGAGAATCAACATGACGCATGATGCCGTCGCGGACACCCCTGATCATCGCGAGCGGGAGCGCTTGCTTCGAATGCTCGCGGCCGCCACCTTTATCATTTTTTTCCAGGCCTACATGGTCGCGCCGATCATTCCGGCACTCTCGAACGCTTTCGGGATCTCGGTGCAAACGGTCGGTCTGGTTGTACCGGCCTACCTGATTCCATATGGGATCGCGACGTTGATCTTTGGCCTTTTGGCGGATCGGCTTGGCGTTCAGCGCGTCATGTTCGCATCCCTGACGGCGTTCGCGGCGCTCACGGCTTTGACGGCGACAGCCACATCCATCGAACAGATTGCGTTGTGGCGCGTTTTGACGGGCCTGGGCGCCAGCGGTGTGGTGCCGCTTGCACTCGTGCTCGTCGGCAAGCTGTTTCCCTACGAGCAGCGAGGCCGCCCGCTTGGCTGGCTGTTTGGCGCGATGGCTGGGGGGATGGCGTTTGGCTCGCCGTTGGGCGCCATGTTGGTTCCCTTCATCGGCTGGCAAGGACTTTTCCTGCTGGTCGGAGCGGCTGGAGGAAATGTCCTGCTGCTGTTTCTGCCCTATCGCCGCATCATTGCCACTGCGATACAGCCGGTGGGTGGCACGCTCGGAGACCTCTTTCGGGGCTACCTGGGCCTGCTCGGCACCCCAAGGGGGCGGCGCACGTATGGCTATGTTTTTGTCAACTCGATGTTCCACTCTGGCGTCTTCACTTGGCTCGGCGTGTATCTCGAACGGCGCTACGGTCTCGGGCCGGTCGGCATCGGCCTCGCGTTGCTCGGATACGGCGTCCCCGGATTCCTCTTCGGACCGTTGATTGGCCGTGCGGCGGATAAGTGGGGGCGTGCCAGGTTATTGCCGATCGGGCTGGGACTCAGCACTCTCGGCGCTGCGGCCCTGCTCTTGGATTTCCCTCTGATCCTCGCTCCGGCGGTGGCGATGCTGCTGTCCTTAGGTTACGACATGACCCAGCCACTCTTCGCAGGTATTGTCACTTCGCTCGGGGGCAAGCGGCCAGGACAAGCCATGGGTTTGAACGTATTCGCGCTGTTCGTTGGCTTTGGTTTGGGTAGTCTGATCTTTGGAGAGGTGCTGCGCTTCGGTTTTGGGGCCGCATTGGGGATGTTTGCGGCGGTTGAACTGACGGCTGCCCTGTGTTCCCTCCGGTTGTTTCGTTCTGAGGTTCTTTCCGGAGGGAAAGGCCTGTCATCCGGTACTCGGTAAGGGTCGGCCGGGAACTCCATCACGTATCACGTGCCAGGCGCGTGCCATCGACCAGCGCTTCGGCAGAGGGGACACGATCACCCGCGAACCTTGAGGACACTGCAATGATGAGCCACCGATCTTCACGCCCTTTCTCGCGACCATCAAGGGCGCGCTCCCGCAAGGTCGCAGGTGCCGTCCGATCGACGCTGCATGACGACGTCCAGATGGCATTTGAACGCGCGTGTACAGAGCAGGACTTCGAGGTCGCCGAACATCTGCTTCGCGCGCTTGAAGTCATAGCGCTCCGCGAGACGAATGAACAATCGCCCGATCGAGCGTACTACATGCTTGCGCATTGCCTGGGATGGATGTAGGCGCTACGCCTTAGCGTACGATTTTTTCCGTTTCGTGAGTTGCCCCCGGATAGGTCAGACAACATGGAGTTACGTCATATTCGTTGTTTTATCGCAGTGGCCGAAGAGTTACATTTCGCTCGTGCGGCCGAGCGCCTGCACATCGAGCAGTCGCCGTTGTCGCGGACTATCAAGGAACTGGAGTCCTACTTGGCCGTGCAGTTGTTCGAGCGGACGACACGGCGAACGCGGTTGACCTGGGCGGGTAAAGTCTTTCTGGAGGAGACCCATCGCATCTTCTCAGCTATCGACCAGGCCAAAGCCAGCGTGAAGGCGGCGGCTACCGGTTATCACGGCCGCCTGCGTATCGCGCTGTCCGATGGCATCGCCCAGCCACGACTATCGGCTTTGCTCGCACAGTGCCGCGAGGATGAACCAGAGGTGGAGATTCGCTTGTCGGAAACACCGCTGTCGCAGCAGATCAAGGGGCTGAACAGTGACCTGTATGACGCGGGGTTTGCACTATCTGATGAAGTGGGAGAAGGCCTCATCGCTGAGGCCATCTGGAGTGAGTCGCTCGTGGTCGCGGTACCGGCTCGCCATCCGATCCTGGTGCACCGGCGCATCCCACTCGACGAGGTGTTGCGCTATCCGCTGGTGCTCTGCCATCCCGAAATCTGCGAAGGCCTCTGGCAGCAGATCAATCGGGTGCTGCGCACGGTGGATGCCAAACCCATCGTGGCGGATCGTGTGCCGACGCTGGACTTGATGATGACCTTGGTGGCCGCTGGTTACGGCTTGGGGTTCGCGGGTGAAAGCCAGATCGCCGCATGCCGCAATCCCGATGTGATTGCCCGCCCGCTGGCCGGTCGTTCGCCGATGCTGACCACCTACCTGCTGCGACCAGACACCGAGCCCTCCGAGCAGTTGAGCCGCTTCATCGACAGGGTGAGTCCTATCGATGACCAAGCATCGAATGCCGCCACTATTCAATGAGAGGCCATGCCATGAGGATGATTACTGCCCTGATGCTCGCGGTGCTGCTGACCGCCTGCGACCAGTCCGCCCCCACGGAGACTGTCGAATCACTGGCCGCCAACCCCGAGCGGTTGAAGGAACTGCGCAAGCAGTGCAAGGCCGACCGTGCCAAGCTGGGCGATGCGCTGTGCAATGCAGTGGCGGTAGCCACGCGCAAACGCTTCATGGGCAACGGCACGCCGTACACGCCCGAGCCGACACCGAAGAACTGATCACTCCGCGCAGATTGCCGCACTGCGACCGGCAGATGCCAGTCGCGTGACCCCGTGTGTACCGATTCTTCGCGTCGGCAAAAAATCTTTCAACAAATCGCCATACACGCCGCAACGCGCATCCGCTTGCGGCGTTTTTCTTGTCTATGCCCCTACTGGAAATCTTTCTTTTTCTCCTTGGATTGTGCCGATAACGGTCTTTGACCGGCACTGAGTTGACACCGAACCTCACGTCTGCGGCGCGTCTTTGTGCGCGTGATGTGCAGGAGAAATTCGGAGGTCAGGATGCAAGGGACCAGTGTGCTGTTCGGTCAGGTGCTGACGGTGTTCAGTATCGTCATAGCCGGCGTGTGGGGTGCCACACAATGGACCGCCGCTGCCCTGGGTTACCAGCTACGCCTTGGCACTCCCTGGTTCGACTTCTTCGGTACACCGGTCTATCACCCTTGGCGTTTGTTCGAGTGGTGGTTCTACTTCGACGCTTACGCGCCGCACATCTTCAACACGGGTGGCAGCATCGCCGGCGCCAGCGGCATGGTCGCCGTGATGGTCGCCATTGGCATGTCGATATGGCGCTCGCGGCAATCCAAGCTGGTCACGACCTATGGCTCCGCACGCTGGGCCGATGCCGAGGAAATTCGCAAGGCCGGGTTAACCGGCCCTGCCGGAGTTTTCCTCGGCTTACTTGAGCGCCAGTATCTGCGCCATGAAGGACCGGAACACGTCCTGACCTTCGCGCCTACACGCTCGGGCAAAGGCGTGGGTCTGGTGGTACCGACGCTGTTGTCATGGCCTGCGTCCGCAGTTATCCACGACATCAAAGGCGAGAACTGGAACATCACCGCAGGCTGGCGTTCGCGCTTCTCGCACTGCCTGCTGTTCAACCCCACTGATCCGAAGTCGGCTGCGTACAACCCACTGCTGGAAGTCCGGCGCGGTGCGCATGAAGTGCGCGATGTGCAGAACATCGCCGACATCCTGGTCGATCCCGAAGGCGCACTGGAGCGGCGTAACCACTGGGAGAAAACCTCGCACGCGCTGCTGGTCGGCGCGATTCTGCATGTGCTCTATGCGGGCGAAGACAAGACGTTGCGCGGCGTCGCCAACTTCCTCTCTGATCCGGCATGCCCGTTTGAGGTGACGCTGCACAGGATGATGACGACACGCCATCTGGGCGAGAGCACGCATGCTGTTGTCGCATCGGCCGCGCGCGAAGTGCTCAACAAGAGCGACAACGAGCGCTCGGGTGTGCTGTCCACGGCCATGTCCTTCCTCGGTCTGTACCGTGATCCCACGGTGGCCGAAGTCACGTCGCGCTGCGACTGGCGCATCGCCGACCTGATCTCTGCCAAACATCCGGTGTCGCTGTACCTGGTGGTTCCGCCATCGGACATCAGCCGTACCAAGCCGCTGATCCGCTTGATCCTCAACCAGATCGGCCGGCGCCTCACCGAATCGCTCGATGGTTCCGATGGCGTGGAGCGCCGCCACAAGCTGCTGTTGATGCTCGACGAGTTCCCGGCACTAGGCCGACTGGACTTCTTCGAGTCTGCCTTGGCCTTCATGGCCGGTTACGGCCTGCGCGCCTTCCTGATTTCGCAATCGCTCAACCAGATCGACAAGGCTTACGGTCAGAACCATTCGATTCTGGACAACTGCCATGTGCGCGTGACCTTCGCCACCAACGACGAACGCACCGCCAAACGCATCTCCGAAACGCTGGGCACAGCCACGGAGTTGCGTGCACAGCGCAACTATGCGGGCCATCGGCTCGCACCTTGGCTGGGCCACCTGATGGTATCGCGCCAGGAGACGGCGCGGCCACTGCTGACGCCTGGTGAAGTCATGCAACTACCGCCCGATGAATCGGTGGTGATGGTCTCCGGCCAAGCCCCGATCAAGGCCAAGAAGCTGCGCTACTACCTCGATGCCAACTTCAAGCGCCGCGTATTGCCACCACCCACCGTGACGCTGGGGGGCTACGCCGACGTGCCTGCCGCACGCGTCGACGATTGGAGCACTCTGGCAATCCCCTCCGTGCCAGCTACGTCCGCCATGGCTGGACTGGGTGAGTCGGCCGATGACGGCGGCCCGCGCCAGCAGCCGGAGCTATCCGAAGTCGCCACCTACAGCACCGAACCCGAACAGTCAGCCAGCGACCTGTCGCTGCTCGATGACGACGATTTCCCGCTTCCCCTTCCGAACCAGCCTGATTCAATTTCGTCGCGCTTGCAGCGCACGGCACGGCTGGCCGCTCTCGACCCTGACGACGGAATCCAGCTATGAGCCAAGCCCGCCTGAATCTCTTTATCCAACATGACCACGCCAAGCGCCTGGACGAACTGGCCGCCAAGAAAGGCGTGTCCAAATCCTCCATCGTCGCGGCGGCGCTGGCTTCCTGGCTCTCACCGGACGCAGGTGACCAACGCGAGGCGGCCACTGCCAAACGACTGGATCGATTGTCGCGCCAGTTCGAGCGTCTGGAACGTGACCAGAACATCCTGATCGAGACGATGGCGCTGTACGTGCGCTACTACCTGACGGTCAGCACGCCGGTGCCGGAGGCGCATCAGGAAGCCGCGAAAGCACAGGGCAAGGCCCGCTTCGAGCTGTTCATCGAACAGCTTGGCCGCCATGTGCTGCGCGGGCGCAGCTTGGTCAAGGAGGTCTACGAGGAAATCCAGCCTGATGCCTCCCGGCTGGCAGAAGCCGCCATGCAGGAGGACGGAGCATGAGCGCCATTCCGAAATTGCCACCCCCACTGCAGCTCGCGCCGTCGTCATCCGCTGCCACCTCGCTGGACCGGCGTATCCGCATGCTGCGCACGGCGATGGGGCCGCTTATTGCCGCCGCGCTGGAAGACCCGGACGTGGTGGAGATCATGCTTAACCCGAATGGCTCCCTGTGGATCGATCGGCTGTCGTCGGGTCGCTCGCCGACAGGCGTCAAGCTGTCTGAGGCCGATGGTGAACGCATCATCCGACTGGTTGCCGCCCATGTCGGCACCGAGGTGCATCGCGGCCAGCCACTGCTGACCGCCGAACTGGCGGAAACGGGCGAACGTTTCGAGGGCATCCTTCCACCGGCTGCGCCGGGGCCGGCCTTCGCCTTGCGAAAGCGCGCCGTGAGCATCATCGGTCTGGAGCGCTATGTCGCCGACGGCATCCTGACCGAGGAACAAGCCGAGTTCCTGCGCCGCGCGGTGCGCGAGCGGCAGAACATCCTGATCGCTGGGGGTACCAGCACCGGCAAGACCACGCTGGCCAATGCCTTGCTGGCCGAGATCGCCGCCACCGGCGACCGGGTACTGGTGCTCGAAGACACCGTGGAGCTTCAGTGTGCTGCCCGCGACCACGTATCGCTGCGCACGCGGGCCAACGTGGTGTCGATGGCTGAACTGGTGCGCGCCACGATGCGGCTACGGCCCGATCGCGTCATCGTCGGCGAGGTGCGCGGGGGCGAAGCATTGGACCTCATCAAGGTCTGGGGCACTGGGCACCCCGGCGGTATCGCCACGATTCACGCCAGTTCCGCGCACGGCGCGCTCTTGCGCCTGGAACAACTGATTCTCGAAGTCGCTTTGACACCGCCGCGTGCGCTGATCGCCGAGGCGGTGAATGTCGTCGTCTTCATCGCCGGGCGCGGCCGTGCTCGCCATGTCCAGACCATCGCCCGCGTTGTCGGTTTCGACGGCCACGGCTACCACCTTGACGACGCGCTCGCGCCGCCGCTTCCGATTCTCTCCCTCCCTTCCTCAACCACCCCTGGAGAACTGCTATGACGTACACCGCTCACACCACTGTTTCGACTTCCCGCTTTTCAGTAAATCCTCATCTGCGACTGGCGTTGCACGTTGTCGTGCTCGCCGCGATGACGCTGTTTCTTGCGACAACTGCCCACGCGGCCGGTTCCAGCATGCCCTGGGAAGGGCCGCTGCAATCCATCCTTGAATCGATCCAGGGGCCGGTGGCCCGTATCGTCGCAGTGATCATCATCATTTCCACCGGCCTGGCACTGGCCTTCGGCGATACCTCGGGCGGCTTTCGCAAGCTGATCCAGATCGTGTTCGGGCTGTCGATCGCCTTCGCAGCTTCCTCGTTCTTCCTGTCGTTCTTCTCGTTCTCGGGCGGAGCGGTAGTCGCATGAGTGCCGCCAACGAATTCGCGGCAGGTTTCGCCAGTGGCTTCGAGATTCCGCTGCATCGCTCGCTGACAGAACCGATCTTGCTGGGCGGCGCACCGCGCACTGTGGCGATTGCCAACGGCACGCTGGCCGCTGCAGTCGGCTTGGGCCTGCAGCTGTGGATTCCGGGGCTGGTGCTGTGGATCGTTGGCCATTCGCTGGCGGTTTGGGGTGCGCGGCTCGATCCGAAGTTCATGGCCGTGTTCGCCCGCCATATCAAGCACCGCCCGCTGCTGGACGTGTGAGACCGACAAGGAGAACACGCCATGATGAATTTCACTGAATACCGCAAGCGTCCCGTGCTGCTGGCCGACTGGTTGCCCTGGGCCGGACTGCTCGCGCCGGGCGTTGTGCTCAACAAGGATGGCTCTTTCCAGCGCACGGCGCGCTTTCGCGGGCCGGACCTGGACAGCGCCACGCAGGGCGAACTGATTGCTACGTCGGCGCGGTTGAACAACGCGCTGCGCCGGCTGGGATCTGGCTGGGCCTTGTTCGTGGAAGCCGAGCGGCGCGCCGCCGCCGACTATCCGCGTTCGGAGTTTCCCGAGCCGCTGTCCTGGCTGGTGGATGAAGAGCGCCGGGCCGCGTTCGAGGAAGACCATAGCCACTTCGAGAGTGGCTACCACCTGACGCTGGCGTACCTGCCCTCAGAGGAATCCCGCGCCCGCGCCGCCAAGTTGCTGTACGAGAACACACCGCAGGGCGGCGTGGACTGGCGCGAACGGCTGGAGTCGTTCGTCTCGGAGACAGATCGCTTCTTTGATCTGCTCAATGGCGTCATGCCGGAGATAGCCTGGCTGGACGATAGCCAAACCTTGACCTATCTGCATGCGACGGTTTCGACGCGGAATTACCGGGTGGCGGTGCCAGAGCATCCGTTCTACCTTGATGCCTTGCTGGCCGATTCTGCCTTGGTGGGAGGTTTGGCTCCCATGCTGGGTGACCAGCACCTGCGTGTGGCGTCGGTGCGCGGTTTCCCTACCTCGACCTGGCCGGGATTGTTGGACGACTTGAACCGCCTGGGCTTCGCTTACCGCTGGTCCACACGCTTTCTCTGCATGGACAAGGCTGAAGCAGAAAAGGAACTCACCCGCCTGCGCCGCCAGTGGTTCGCCAAGCGCAAGAACGTCGTGGCGCTGCTGCGCGAAACCATCTTCCAGCAGGAAAGCCCGCTGGTCGATACCGACGCCTCGAATAAGGCGAGCGATGCCGACGCGGCCCTGCAGGAACTGGGCAGTGATCAAGTCGCCTTCGGTTATGTCACGGCGACGGTGACGGTACTCGATTCAGACCCTTCGGCGGCCGATGAGAAACTGCGCCGGATTGAACGTGTCATCCAGGGCCGCGGCTTTGTCACGATCCCGGAAACGCTGAATGCCGTTGATGCCTGGCTGTCCTCGATTCCGGGCAATGCCTACGCTAATGTGCGGCAACCCATCATCTCGACGCTGAACCTGGCGCACCTGATGCCCGTGTCGGCCGTATGGGCCGGACCGGAGCGCAATGACCATCTGGACGGTCCGCCGTTGATCGTGACGCGCACCGATGGCGCCACACCGTTCCGGCTGGTGACGCACATCGGCGACGTGGGCCACACGCTGGTGGTCGGCCCAACTGGCATGGGCAAGTCGGTGGTGCTGGCGACCCTGGCGATGCAGTTTCGCCGCTATCGCGGCTCGCGCATCTTTGCCTTCGATATGGGGCGCTCGATGCGCGCCACCATCCTGGGACTGGGCGGTGAACATTACGACCTGGGCACGGATGGCGAGATCGCTTTTCAGCCGCTGGCCCGCATCGACCAGGAGGGCTACCGCACCTGGGCCGCCGAGTGGCTGGAAGGTCGATTGCTGCATGAAGGCGTGACCGTTGGCCCGGAAGAAAAGGCCATGATCTGGTCGGCGCTGGGGAGCTTGGCCGGTGCACCGGTCGAGCAACGTACGCTGACCGGGCTGTCGGTGTTGCTGCAATCGAATGCCTTGCGCCAGGCCCTACAGCCCTACGTGCTCGGCGGCGCGCACGGCAAGCTGCTGGACGCGGATTCGGATCGCTTGGGTTCTGGCTCTGTCCAGTGTTTCGAGATGGAAGAACTGATGCATAGCAAGGCCGCCGTGCTGGCCGTGCTGGGCTATCTGTTCGCACGCTTCGATGAACGGTTCGACGGTGCGCCGACCTTGCTCATTCTCGATGAGGCCTGGTTGTTCCTCGACGACGCGGTATTTGCCGCGCGTATCCGTCAGTGGTTGAAGACGCTGCGCAAGAAGAACGTCAGCGTCATCTTCGCCACGCAGTCGCTGGCTGACATTCAGAACTCGTCCATCGCCCCGGCCATCGTGGAGAGCTGCGCCAGCCGCATCTTCCTGCCTAATCCGCAGGCGACCGAACCGCAGATTCGCACGATCTACGAAGGCTTTGGTTTGAACCGTCGCCAGATCGACATCGTGGTCGAGGCGGTTCCCAAACGCGACTACTACTACCAATCCCGTCTGGGCAATCGCTTGTTTGACCTGGACCTGGGGCCGGTCACTCTGGCCTTTGCCGGTGCCTCGACACCGCAGGACCAGCGCGCGATCGATGAAGTACGCGATGCGGTTTCCCGTTCGGAGTCGTCTTCCGACTTCGCAGCTGCTTGGCTGCGCCATCGCGGCCTCGACTGGGCCGCCGACCTTGTTCCGTCCTTTCCGTCCATCCCACAGGAGTACGCATCATGAAAAAGACCATCCTCGCCATTGCCGCCGCAACGCTGGTGGCCCTTGAGCCCGCCGCACACGCCCAGTGGGTCGTGATCGATCCGTCCAACCTGGCCCAGAACATCATGACGGCAGCGCGTTCTCTGGAGCAGATCAACAACCAGATCAGGCAACTCCAAAATGAAGCGCAGTCGCTGATGAACCAGGCGAAGAATCTCACCGGCCTGGACTTCAGCGCGTTGAATGAATTGCGTGCGTCGCTGTCGGCAACCAACCAACTCATCCAGCAGGCGCAGGGATTGGCGTTCAACGTGTCGCAAATGGAGACCGAATTCCAGCGACTCTACCCGGATGCGTATTCCGCCGCCACCTCGGGAACGCAGATGGCGACCGATGCGCGTTCACGCTGGCGGAATTCGCTGGAAGCCCTGCGCACCGCGACCAAGGTGCAGTCGCAGGCGGTGCAGAACTTCGCATCCGACGAGCAGACGCTGACGGATCTGGTGAACCGCAGCCAGTCGGCTTTGGGTGCGCTGCAAGCCACGCAGGCCACCAACCAGTTGCTGGCCTTGCAGGCGCGGCAAGTCATCCAGGCGCAGCAGTTGCAAATCACGCAGGACCGCGCCACCGCGCTGGAGCAGGCGCGCATCGTTGCCGTGCAGGAGCGTGCGCGGGAAGTGCGGCGGCGTTTCATCGGTGATGGCACGCCGTACACCCCGCAGAGCGTCAATTTCTACGGCAACTGAGGTGATGCCATGAACGACGTTTCCGTCATCGACCATTTCCTCAACGTCTTCTCGCGCTACATCGATTCCGGCTTCGGTCTGCTGCGAGGTGAAGTTGCCTACCTGACAGCCACGCTGGTGGTGATCGACATGACACTGGCCGGGCTGTTCTGGGCCATGAGCCATGCCAGCGGTGGCGGCGACGACATCATGGGGAAACTCATCAAGAAGGTGCTGTACGTGGGGGCCTTCGCCTACATCATCGGCAACTTCAACATGCTGGCCGGCATCGTGTTCCAGTCTTTCTCCGGGCTGGGGTTACTGGCGTCGGGGTCGAGCATCACCCAAGCCGAGTTCTTGCAGCCGGGGCGGCTAGCCAAAGTGGGCATCGACGCCGGTGCGCCGATCTTGAAGCAGATCAGCGATGTGGCGGGATTCCCAGAAGTGTTCGTGAACATTGACGTGATCGTCGTGTTGTTCCTGGCCTGGCTGGTGCTGATCGTGAGTTTCTTCGTACTGGCGGTGCAGCTCTTTGTCACCTTGATCGAGTTCAAGCTGACCACGCTTGCAGGCTTCGTGCTGGTGCCGTTTGCACTGTGGAACAAGACTTCGTTCCTCGCTGAAAAGGTGCTGGGCAATGTGGTGTCGTCGGGCATCAAGGTGCTGGTGCTGGCGGTCATCGTGGGGATTGGCACGGGCCTGTTCGCCGAGTTTCGGACGCCTCCAGGGGCGGACCCGTCGATTGATTACGCGCTGACCATCATGCTGGGCGCACTGGCAATGCTGGGCTTGGGGATCTTCGGGCCAGGCATCGCGACTGGGCTGGTGTCTGGGGCACCGCAATTAGGTGCAGGTGCCGTTGCGGGAACGGCCTTGGGTGCCGCAGGAGCAGCGGTGGCCGTGGGAGCTGCCGCCACGGGGGTCGGTAGCGCCGTCGCTGCCGGTGCGCGTATGGCACCGGGTGCCGCAAAGATGGCCGCGAGCGGCGCCCGCTCGATGGCTTCGACAGCCAGCAGTGCGAAGTCCGCATTTCAGGCCGGTTCTGCCGGTGCAGGTGGTGGCATCAAGGGCGCGGCGGCTGGCCTGGGCAACGTCGCCAGGACGGGTGCGCAATCGGTGGGGCAAAAGGCCGCCGCCGGCGCCAAGTCGATGAAGGATCGGGTTGCAGCGGCCATCCAGCCCGATGCCCCCGGGTCCAGTACCGGAGCGGGTGCAGCCAACTCCGCGAGTGGCTCGTCCGCTCAAGGCAGTACCGATACCGCGCCCGCCGATACCCAACAACCCGCTTGGGCCAAGCGCCTGCATCGTCGCCAGCAGATCAGCCATGCCACCTCGACCGTCGCCCACACGCTGCGCGGTGGGGATGGCGGCGGCTCGGGCAGCAGCCCCAGCCTGCGCGATCCCTCGGATTCATAAGGAGAACATCTCATGCGATTCAAACGTCCACTGGTGCGCTATGCGGATACGCCGCAGCCCGCCACCCCGTATCAATCCGCTGAACAGGTCTGGGACGACCGTATCGGTTCGGCCCGCGTACAGGCAAAGAACTGGCGGCTGATGGCTTTCGGTTGTTTGGTGCTGGCCCTGCTGATGGCGGGCGGCCTGGTCTGGCGCTCGGCACAGTCCATCGTCACGCCCTTTGTGGTGGAGGTGGACAGCGGCGGGCAGGTGCGCGCTGTCGGCGAAGCCGCCACACCCTACAAGCCCAACGATGCGCAGACGGCGCATCACCTGGGGCGCTTCATCACGCTGGTGCGCTCGCTGTCGATCGACCCCATCGTCGTGCGGCAGAACTGGCTCGATGCCTACGACTACACCACCGACCGCGGCGCGGCGGTGCTCAACGACTACGCGCGTTCCAATGATCCATTCGCGCGTGTCGGCAAGGAGTCGGTGACGGTGCAGATCACCAGCATCGTGCGTGCCAGCGATGCCTCGTTCAACGTGCGCTGGACCGAGCGCCGCTATGTCAACGGCGCGGCTGCCGGTCTGGAGCGCTGGACGGCGGTTGTGTCAATCGTTCTGCAAGCGCCGCGCACCGAAGAAAAACTGCGTCGCAATCCGCTGGGCATCTACGTCAATGGTCTGTCGTGGAGCCGTGAACTCGATTCTTCCGAAGGAGCCAAACCATGAAACCGACTTTGCGCATTTACGTATTTCTGTGCTTTGTGGCGGCCACATCCATGACACTGTCGGGCTGCGCCACGTCGGGTAAGCCGCCACCGACCATCACGCTCGATGAACCAGTCGCGGCGCAGCTGCTACCCGAGTTGCCCAAGCCCATCGAAGTGGTCCCGGTTCCGCAACCCTTGCCATTGCCAGAGCAATCGAAGCTGTTGCCGGACGCGCTGGAGGCCAAGACGGCACCTGAATCGGTCGACGAGAAGGTGCGGGTCACGCGGGCCAATCAAGAGGCGCGCATCGCACCGACCCGCGAGGGCTACGTTAATGCGATCCAGGTGTGGCCGTTCACCGATGGTGCGTTGTACCAGGTCTATGCCAGTCCGGGCCGGGTGACCGTGGTTTCGCTTCAACCTGGCGAGGAACTGGTGACGGTCGCGGCCGGAGACACCGTGCGCTGGATCGTGGGCGACACATCCAGCGGTATGGGCGCCGACCTGCGAGTGAGCGTGCTGATCAAGCCTACGCGCACCGGTCTGAAAACCAATCTGGTTGTGACCACTAATCGGCGCACCTACCTGATTGAGTTGACCTCGACCGAGAAGGCTTGGATGGCGTCCGTGTCCTGGGACTATCCGAAGGACCGCATGCTGGCCTTGCAGCGCCAGTCGCAGGCGGCGCAGGTCGCAGCACCGGTGGATGCTGGTTTGTCATTGGAGAAGATCCGTTTCCGCTACGCGATCAGCGGCAGCAATCCATCATGGAAACCGCTGCGTGCCTTCGATGATGGCGAGAAGGTCTACATCCAGTTTCCCGGCGGCATCGCGCAGGGTGAGCTGCCGCCGCTGTTCGTTATTGGCGCGCAAGGTGACGGCCAACTGGTGAACTATCGCTTCCGATCGCCGTATTACATCGTGGATCGCCTGTTCGGTGCGGCCGAACTGCGCCTGGGTGCGGACAAGGCCGACGTGGTGCGTATCGAGCGCACGGATAGGGTTGTGGGCGGGACGCGGGGGAATTGATCATGAGCCAAGCGAACAATGCCGCTGGCACTCCGGTGTCAGATGTGCCGCCCAAGGTGGCTCCCGATGACGTGACGCTGCGTGCCCAACCGCGTCCGGTTACGCGCTTGAACCGGCGCATGCTGGCCGTCCTTGCCGGCGGGCTGGCGACCGCTGTGCTCGGCGGCACCATCTGGTCATTGCAATCGACGCAGCGCCGTGGCACTAGCGACCAGAAGGAGCTGTACAACGTCGATCGCGTGTCGCGTTCCGAAGGGCTGGATCAACTGCCAGCCGACTATTCCAAGCTGCCGCCAACCTTGCCAGCCGCAGTGCCGCAACTCGGCGCGCCGCTGCCGGGTGATCTTGGCGGGCCGATCCACAAAGCCGAACAGCAGGCGCAGGGCTATGGCAACCCGCAAACTGGCCCCAATCCGGCCGAAGTCGAACGCCTGGCGCGCTTGAAACAGGCAGAGGAGGCAGCGGCTTCGTCGGTGTTCTTCCGTTCAAGTGGTCAGAAGGTTGCCGCTTCCGCGTCAGTGCAGGCGGTGCCTGCTGCAACGGGGGCGACGAACGCCGCCTTCGATCCGATGGCGGCCGGGCCGGCTTCAACCGTCGCGCGGTCGGCTGACCCCACCGCTGTGCAGAACCGGCAAGAGCAGAAGGAAGCATTTTTGAACAAAGCCGGTTCTACGGAAACCCGCAATTCCGGCAACCTGCAAATGCCCGCATCGCCGTATCAGGTCATGGCCGGCACGGTGATCGCCGCCGCACTGGTGACGGGCATCAAGTCCGACCTGCCGGGGGATGTGATTGCTACGGTGACGGAGCCGATCTACGACACGGCCACTGGCAAGTACATGCTGATCCCACAAGGCTCACGCTTGCTGGGCAAATACAACAGCCAAGTGAGCTATGGACAGAGCCGCGTGCAGGTGGTGTGGAACCGGGTCATCCTGCCGGATACGTCCTCGTTCCAGCTCGATAAACTGGTCGGCACCGATCCGGCTGGCTATGCGGGCCTGGAGGATGGCGTCGATTGGCATTGGGATCGTGTGTTTGCCGGTGCGGCGCTGACCACCTTGCTGGGCGTTGGCGCCGAACTGGCCGCGCCGGAGAATCGCAATGGGGGTGACCGCGTGATCATTGCAGGACGCGACAGCCTGAAGGACTCTGTGAACCAGGTGGGCCAGGAGATGACCCGGCACAACATGAACATACAGCCGACGCTGACTGAGCGCCTCGGGCTGCCGGTGCGCGTTATCGTCAACCGGGATCTGGTGCTGCGACCGTACCAGCCGCTGTTCTTCAACCGGGGGGCTTCACGATGAGCACGACACGCAAGCTGCGGCTGGGGCCGCTACCCAAGACCGAGAGCATCAAGCTCGCATTCGTGTGCCAGGCCGGACTCAAGGCCGACCTCGACCGTTATGCTGCGCTGCACGCACAAGTCTACGGCGAATCCGTGGACGCGGTGACGTTGATTCCGCACATGCTTGAAGCGTTCCTGGCTGGGGACCGGGGATTCAAGAAAGGGGATACATCAAAACCTGTGTCACAGAAGCAACTCCAACGAGAAGCAACACCTCTGTAGGCAAAATCACAGCCAAAAGCACCCTCGAACGCGCAGTCTTCGGTGCGCGTTCGCGTTTTGTGGATCAGTCTCATGTATCGGCGATATATGATTGCGGAGGATGCAACCCCTGGCTCCATCCGTGTTGCCCACTCCGGTACGCCAAGACCCGCAACCGCAAGGCTCCTATGTGGCCCCCAGCCTACAAACTGACCTGTGGCTGAAGTCACCAGAAAACGACCTAAACTGTTGCTTTGTATAGGTTTTTAGCGTCATGCCCGACGTCAAGAAAGGCTTGACAGCGGACATTTTTTATTTCAGCACAACAACTCAACCTTGCGGCTGGATGTTGGAAGCCTGCTTGCCCTTGGGGCCTTGGCTGACTTCGAAGCTGACTTTCTGGCCTTCCTTCAGGGTCTTGAAACCGCTGGATTGGATGGCGGAAAAATGTGCGAACACATCTTCGCCGCCGTCATCTGGGGTGATGAATCCGAAACCCTTGGCGTCGCTGAACCACTTGACAGTACCTGTTGCCATTACAACTCCCTCCTTGGCGGAACATAAACACAACCACAAACATAACCGCGATAAGCATGACTCCACCCCGTGGGGCGTAAACTCTGGCGGATGACAGGACGGCGAGATTGTTTTAGCCGTCGGTCTGAATTCAAGCGCGCTACCCGGTAATGCCCTGTGGTAATGCCAAACCTGTACGGTTCTTGAAACCAAACTTTTGGCTTTTTACTACCGTGCATGAGTTTTTACAAGTGGAAAGCGAGAAAAAACAAGGGGCTGGGCTAGACTGTAGTTTCCATTCAACCAAAGAAAGGGTCGCGATGAAGAGGATGATGCTGATCGGATTGGTGGCGGGCGCACTGCTGGCCACGGGGGCATGGGCCGAGACCGCCCAGCAGACACGGATGAAATCCTGTAACGCCGATGCGGGCAAGCAGCAGCTTTCCGGCGATGCGCGCAAGGCGTTCATGAAATCCTGCCTGTCCGGCGGAGCAAAGCCGGAAAGCAAGGCGACGGCCCAGCAGCAACGCATGAAGGATTGCAATGCCGAAGCCTCGAGCAAGCAGATGAAGGGCGATGCGCGCAAAGCGTTCATGAAATCCTGCCTGTCCGGCAAGTCGAACTGAGTTGGTCCAGATGCAAACGAAGCAGGCTCCGTAAGGAGCCTGCTTCGTTTTATGGGATGCGGTAGCATGCGCGCCATGCGTACCTGGGACATCTTCTGCAACGTCGTCGACAACTATGGTGACATCGGCATTGCCTGGCGCCTGGCGCGCGGACTGGCCGGCGAGCGCGGCCTGGGTGTGCGTTTGTGGGTGGACGACCTGCGTGCGTTCCGGCATATCTGGCCGGCCATCGACGTGGCTGCGGATCGGCAGGTCTGCGAGGGCGTGACGGTTTGTGCGTGGCGGTCGCCGTTTGCCGTCGCCCGGCCGGCCGAGGTGGTGGTCGAGGCCTTCGGCTGTGCGCTGCCGGAAACCTATCTGGCCGCCATGGGCGAGCAGTCGCCGTCGCCGGTCTGGATCAATCTCGAATACCTCAGCGCCGAGCCCTGGGTGGCCGCCCACCATGGCCTGCCTTCGCCGCACCCGCGCTTGCCGCTGACCAAGTATTTCTTTTTTCCGGGTTACACGCCGGATACCGGTGGCCTGCTGGTCGAGGCGGATCTGGCCGAACGGCGTGCTGCGTTCGTGCAGGGTGGCATGCCGGCGTTCTGGCGCGAGCTGGGACTGGATGCGCCGCGGGCGGATGAATTGCGGGTGTCGCTGTTCGCCTACGAGAACCCGGCGTTGCCCGATCTGCTCGATGCCTGGGCGGCCGACTCGCGTCCGGTCACCTGCCTCGTTCCCGAAGGTCGGGTGATGCCGCAGCTGGCCGCCTGGCTGGCGGTTCCCGGCTTGCGGGCGGGCGATACCGAACGGCGCGGCGCCTTGCAGGTGCATGTGCTGCCGTTCATGAACCAGGATCGGTATGACTGCCTGCTGTGGGCCTGCGGCCTCAATTTCGTGCGAGGCGAGGATTCCTGCGTACGGGCGCAGTGGGCGGCCCGCCCGTTGGTATGGCAAGCCTATCCGCAAGCCGAGGGGGCGCACTGGGACAAGCTGGACGCGCTGCGGATGCGTTACACGGAAGGGCTGGACGACGCGACCGCAGACGCAGTGAACGGGATCTGGCGGAACTGGAATGGCATGCCGGGCGCGCCAGTCATGGCAGCCTGCTGGGCCGCCTGGCGTGCGCGTCAGGCGGCCATCGAACGGCACGCACAGGCCTGGTGCGGCCGCCTCGGCCTGGCCGGGACGCTCGCCGGCAAGCTGGTGGAATTCGCGGAAAATAAGTTAAAATAGCGAGTTTTCTCAAACTCTTAGCATACTCGCAGCAGGAACTACACCCATGAAAACCGCAATGGAACTCCGCGCCGGCAACGTCGTGATGATAGGCAAAGACCCGATGGTGGTGCAGAAGGCCGAATTCTCGAAGTCCGGCCGCAACGCCTCCGTCGTCAAGATGAAACTGAAGAACCTGCTCACCGGTTCCGGCATGGAAAGCGTCTACCGCGCCGACGACAAGTTCGATACCGTCACCCTCGATCGCAAGGAATGCACCTATTCCTATTTTGCCGATCCGCTGTATGTGTTCATGGACAGCGACTACAACCAGTACGAGGTCGAAGGCGACAACCTGGGCGACGCGCTGAACTACCTCGACGACGGCATGCCGGTCGAAGTGGTGTTCTACGAAGGCAAGGCGATCTCGGTCGAAATGCCGACCACGGTCATCCGCGAAGTCGAATACACCGAGCCTGCCGTGCGCGGCGATACCTCGGGCAAGGTGATGAAGCCCGCGCGCATCAAGCCGACCGGATTCGAACTGCCAGTGGCTGCGTTCGTCGACATCGGCGACATGATCGAGATCGATACACGCACCAACGAATTCAAGCGCCGCGCCAACTGAGCGTGGTTGTTGCCGATTAATCGGTTTTACAACCACGGCCTGCCCTTGATGCCCTTTAGGGGCTTGCGGGTGGATTCGATGCGTGTTCCAACAAAAGGCAGCTTCGGCTGCCTTTTGTTTTTGGTCACCCGTTCAGCGGCGTTAAAATAGCGGCTTGCTTCTCCGCTTTCGCCCCATGACCGACCCGCGTTTCGTCCATCTCCGCCTGCATACCGAATATTCCGTCACCGATGGGCTGGTGCGGGTCGGTGAAGCGGTCAAGCGCGCGCGCGACATCGCGATGCCAGCGCTCGGTCTCTCCGACCTGTCCAATACCTTCGGCTGGGTGAAGTTCTATCGCGCTGCGCGCGGTGCAGGCATCAAGCCCGTCTTCGGCTGCGACGTGTGGGTGACGAATGCCGTCGACCGTAATCGGCCTTCGCGTCTGATGCTGCTGGTGCAGCATCGCGAAGGGTATCGCCGCCTGTGCGAACTGCTGACACGCGCCTACCAGGAAAATCTTTATCGGGGCCGTGCCGAGATCGCCCCGGCCTGGCTGGCCGACGGCACCGAGGGCCTGCTGGCATTATCGGGCGGCGACGCCGGCAACGTGGCGCAGGCGATACTGGACGAGAAGCCCGACGCTGCCCGCACCGCAGCGGAAGCCTGGGCCGCGCTGTTCCCCGGCCGCTACTACCTGGAACTGCAGCGCTTCGGTCAACCGCACACCGAACGCCTGATCGACGGCCTGCTCGACATCGGCGCAGCATTGAACCTGCCGGCGGTTGCCACGCATCCGATCCAGTTCATCGCGCCGGACGACTTCAAGGCGCACGAGGCGCGCGTGTGCATCGCCGAGGGCATGATGCTGGGCGATCCGCGCCGGCCGCGGCCCTTCACGGCCGAGCAGTACTTCAAGACGCCGGACGAGATGGCGGAACTGTTCGCCGACCTGCCGGAAGCCCTGGCCAACAGCGTCGAAATCGCCAAGCGCTGCAATCTGACGCTGGAGCTTGGCAAGAGCAGGCTGCCCGATTTCCCGACGCCGGACGGCATGAGCCTCGACGACTACATGCGGCAGCGTGCCTTCGAGGGGCTGCACGAACGCATGGCGCACCTCTATCCCGACGAGGTCGAGCGCGCGGCCAAGCTACCCGAGTACATCGAGCGCCTGGAGTTCGAACTCGGGACCATCATCCAGATGGGCTTCCCGGGTTATTTCCTGATCGTGGCGGACTTCATCAACTGGGCCAAGAACAATGGCGTGCCGGTGGGGCCGGGGCGGGGTTCAGGCGCCGGTTCGCTGGTTGCCTACAGCCTGCGCATCACCGACCTCGATCCGCTGGCCTACGACCTGCTGTTCGAGCGTTTCCTCAACCCCGAGCGGGTGTCGATGCCCGACTTCGACATCGACTTCTGCCAGGACGGGCGCGACCGCGTGATCCAGTACGTGAAGGAGCGGTATGGCCACGCGGCGGTGTCGCAGATCGCCACCTTCGGCACGATGGCGGCCAAGGCGGTGTTGCGCGACGTCGGTCGCGTGCTCGACCTGCCGTACCTGTTCGTCGACAAATTCGTCAAGCTGGTGCCCAACGAACTGGGCATCTCGTTGGCCGAGGCGCGCGAAAAAGAACCGCAGATCGACGAGCGTGCCCGTACCGAAGAAGAGCTCGCCGAACTGCTGCCGCTGGCGGAGAAGCTCGAGGGCATCACGCGCAACGTCGGCATGCATGCGGGCGGCGTGCTGATCGCGCCGGGCCGGCTCACCGATTTCTGTCCGCTGTATCAGGCCGAAGGCTCCGACGCGGCGGTGTCGCAGTTCGACAAGGACGACGTCGAGGCGATCGGCCTGGTGAAGTTCGACTTCCTCGGCCTGCGCACGCTGACCATCCTGGCCGAAGCGGTGCGCTTCGTGCAACGCCATCCGGGGCGGGAGCGCTTCCAGCTGGAAGACCTGCCCCTCGACGATCCGGCGGTCTACAAGCTGTTTGCCGACGGCAACACCACCGCGGTGTTCCAGTCCGAATCGCGTTCGGCCAAGGATCTGGAAAAGAAGCTGAAGGGCGACTGCTTCGAGGACATCATCGCGCTGATGGCGCTGAACCGGCCGGGCCCGCTCGGCTCCGGCATGGTGGACGACTTCATCGCGCGCAAGCAGGGCAAGCAGAAGCCGGAGTATTTCCACCCCGACCTCGAGCCGGTGCTGAAGTCGACCTACGGCATCATCGTCTACCAGGAGCAGGTGATGCTGGTGGCGCAGATCCTGGCCGGCTACAGCCTCGGCGCCGCCGACCTGCTGCGGCGTGCGATGGGCAAGAAGAAGCCCGAGGAAATGGCCAAGCAGCGGGAAATCTTCCTCGCCGGTGCAGCCAAGCGCGGAGCGGACACCAAGGTCGCCGAGCGCCTGTTCGACCTGATGGAGAAATTTGCCGAGTACGGCTTCAACAAGTCGCATTCGGCCGCCTATGCGCTGGTGGCGTATCACACCGCCTGGCTCAAGGCCTACTACCCGGCCGAATTCATGGCGGCGACGATGTCGTCGGAAATGTCCGACACCGACAAGGTGCGGGTGTTCTATGAAGACTGTCGCGCTAACGGACTGGTGATGCTGCCGCCCGACATCAACCTGTCGGGTTATCGTTTTGATCCCGTCAGCAAGACCGAGATCCGCTATGGCCTGGGCGCGATCAAGGGCAGCGGCGAAGCGGCGATCGGCGCGATCGTCGCCGAGCGCGAGGCGAACGGCCCCTTCAAGGGGCTGTTCGACCTGGCCCGGCGGGTCGACAAGCGCTATCTCAACCGCCGCGTGCTCGAGGCGCTGGTGAAGGCGGGTGCGTTCGACGCCATCAACGGCCATCGTGCCAGCTTGATGGCCTCGGTCGGCGCGGCACTGGAAACCGCCGACCGCGCGGCGCGCAGCGGTGGCCAGGTCGGCCTGTTCGGCGAAGCGCTCGACGGCGGCGGAGAAGACCTGATCGACGTGCCGGTGTGGCCCGAGCAGGAAAAGCTGCTGCAGGAGAAGTCCGCGCTCGGCTATTTCTTCAGCGGCCATCCCTTCACGTCGTACCTGTCCGAGGTGTCGAGCTTTGCCAAGCGGCAACTCGACAGCCTGGAGCCTTCGCGCGACCTGGTCATGCTGGCCGGCATTGCCGTTTCGCTGCGCACCCAGATGACGCGGCGCGGCAAGATGCTGATCCTGCTGCTGGACGATGCGACGGCGCAGGTCGAAGTCGTGATTTTCAACGAACTTTACGAGCAGAGTCGTCATCTGCTGAAGGACGACGCGCTGCTGGTGATCGAAGGCAAGGTCAACCGCGATGACTATTCAGGCGGCGTGCGGGTGACGGCGGAGCGGATCTATGATCTGGCCGGCGCGCGCACCCGGTTTGCCCAGGGCTTGCGGCTGGCTTGCAACGGGCAGTCAAACGGGCGCAAGCTGGCGGAATTGCTTGCGCCCTACAAGGCTCAGGAGGGCGGATGTCCGGTGTGGGTCGAGTATCACAACCCCAGCGCGCGTTGTCGGGTGCGGCTGGGAGAGGACTGGCGGGTGCGGCTGGATGACCGCCTGCTGGAGTCTTTGGGCACTTGGCTCAAACCCGAGGCGGTAAACGTGATGTACTGAAAAGCCAGGGGTCGGATGGAACAATCGTACCGATCCGGACTTTTCTTTTAACAAAGTGTTGACATGAATTACATAATATTAGAAACTTCTAATAACACTGATGTCGCCGCAATGGCGGTTGGTGTTGTCTCCTCCAATCCTCCTCCTTTGGTGGATACTCTGCCCGGCTCATCACTGAGCTGGGCATTTTTTTGACCGTGTTCCGGGCGGACGTCCAGCCTTCAGTCGGTCCGCTTCACGAATCCCTTGTACTGGCCATCCGCTTCTCCGATCTCGAGCCGGTCGACCCGCGCCAGCGGCGGGCCGGCGTGGGCCCACTCGATCAGGGCCTCGACCGCCGAGGCCGGTCCCTGAATCACGGCCTCGACTGCACCGTCGGGCGTGTTGCGCACCCAGCCGGCCACGTTCAGACGTTCGGCCTCCATCCGCATCGACTCGCGGAACCACACGCCCTGCACCCGGCCATGGATACGCAGGCGATGCGTTTTCATGGCTTTACTTCACCTTCATGCCCGGCTGCGCGCCGCTGTCGGGCGACAGGATGAACAGCCCGGGGGCGTCACCTTTATGCCCTTCAGGGTACGAGGCAGCCAGCACCATGCCTTCGCTCATGCCGAACTTCATCTTGCGCGGGGCGAGGTTGGCGACCATCACGGTGAGCCGTCCGACCAGGGCTTCGGGCGCATAGGCCGACTTGATGCCGGCGAACACCTGGCGGGTGCCAAGTTCGCCGAGATCGAGCGTCAGCCGCAGCAGCTTGTCGGCGCCTTCGACATGTTCGGCATTGGCGATGCGCGCGATGCGCAGATCGATCTTGGCGAAGTCGTCGATGCTGATCGTGTCGGATACCGGCGTGGCGGCCGCTGGTTGCGTAGCGTGCGCCTGCGCTTCGGCGTGGCGCGCCGGCGCGGGGGCAGGCGTGGGTTCGAGGTTCTGTTTGTTGGCATCTACCATGGCTTCGATGGATTTGGGGTCGATACGGGTCATCAGGTGGTTGTAGGCGTTGATACGATGGCGGATGAACAGGCTTTGCGCGTCCTCCCAGGCCAGCGGCGGAATGTCGAGGAAGGCTTCGACCTCGCCGGCAAGTTTCGGCAGTACCGGCTTCAGGTACAGGGTCAGCAGGCGGAAGCAGTTCAACGCGACCGTGCAGACCTCGTGCAGGCGATACACGGCTTCGGGTTTCTTCGCCAGTTCCCAGGGTTTTTCGTCTGCGACGTACTGGTTGGCGCGGTCGGCCAGCGCCATGATTTCCCGTAAGGCTTTGGCGTAGTCGCGCGCCTCGTAGTGCGCGGCGATCGTGCTGGCCGCAGCCTGGAATGCGCCGACCAGTTCGATATTGGCCACGCCGTCGGCAAGCTTGCCGTCGAAATTCTTGTGGATGAAGCCGGCGGTGCGGCTGGCGATGTTGATGAACTTGCCGACCAGATCCGAGTTCACCCGTGCGACGAAGTCGTCGAGGTTGAGATCGATGTCCTCCATCGTGCCGTTGAGCTTGGCCGCGTAGTAGTAACGCAGCCACTCTGGATTCAGCTTCTGCGCCAGGTAGCTCTCGGCCGTGATGAAGGTGCCGCGCGATTTCGACATCTTCTGGCCGTTGACTGTGAGGAAGCCGTGCGCGTAGATCGCGGTGGGCAGGCGGTGGCCGGAATATTTCAGCATCGCCGGCCAGAACAGCGCGTGGAAATACAGGATGTCCTTGCCGATGAAATGCACCAGTTCGGTTTTCGAGTCCTTGCCCCACCAGGCGTCGAAGTCGAGGCCATTGTCCGCTGCATATTTGGCGAAGCTCGCCATGTAGCCCACCGGCGCGTCCAGCCAGACGTAGAAATACTTGCCGGGTGCGCCGGGGATCTCGAAGCCGAAGTAGGGTGCGTCGCGGCTGATGTCCCAATTGTTGAGGCCGGCGGCGAACCATTCCTGCATCTTGTTGGCGGCTTCGCTCTGCAGCGTACCCGAGGTCGTCCACTCGCGCAGGAAAGCTTCGCAGGCGCCGAGCTTGAAGAAATAGTGTTCGGAATCCTTGTGCACCGGCGTCGCGCCCGACACCGCCGACACCGGGTTCTTCAGCTCGGTCGGGCTGTAGGTCGCGCCGCACACCTCGCAGTTGTCGCCGTACTGGTCCGCCGCGCCGCATTTCGGGCATTCGCCCTTGATGAAGCGATCCGGCAGGAACAGGTTCTTCACCGGATCGTATAGCTGGGCGATGGTCTTCACCTCGATCAGCCCGGCGTCCTTCAGCGCGAGGTAGATCTTCGAGGCGAGCGCGCGGTTCTCGTCGGAGTGCGTCGAGTAGTAATGGTCGAAGCCGATGTGGAAGCCTGCGAAATCGCGCGTGTGCTCGTCCCACACGCGTTGGATCAATGTTTCCGGGGTGATACCTTCCTTTTCCGCGCGCAGCATGATCGCGGTGCCATGAGTGTCGTCCGCGCACATGTAGCGGCAGTCGTGGCCGCGCATCTTCTGGAAGCGCACCCAGATGTCGGTCTGGATGTATTCGACGAGGTGGCCGAGGTGGATGCTGCCGTTGGCGTAGGGCAGGGCGGAAGTGACGAGGATCTGGCGGGACATGGGCAGGCCGGAAGGCGCAAAAGCCGCCATTTTAACGCGAGCGGACCGTGCCGCTCTTCAATGTCCTGCTAAAAACGCGAGCCGGGCTGCTTGAGGAATTCGAGTTCCGCTTCGGAGGAGGGGCGGCCCAGGATCGCGTTGCGATGCGGGAAGCGGCCGAAGCGCGCCACCACGTCGCGGTGCTTGCGCGCGTAGTCCAGGAAATTGTCGAACAGCGTGCGTTCGTCGGCAGCGGCTTCGCTTGCCAGGGTTTCATACAGCGCGACGGAGCGGTCCTGCATGCTCAGCGACTCGGCATGTTCCAGCGGCAGATACAGGAACACGCGCTCGATCGGCGCAAGCTGCCGGTCTTCGCCAGCCGCGAGCGCGTCCAGGCTCAAGGCCAGTGCCTGGGGATCCGTGGCAAATGCCTGCGGCTGGTCGCGATGGATATGATGCGGAAACTGGTCGACCACGATCACCAATGCCAGGCGCGTGCGCGGGGTGGCGGTCCAGTGGTCCAGCCGGCCTGCGGTCGCATCGACCAGCGTGGCGGCAAAGCGGTCGATCACCGCCCGGTCGTTTTCGGGCGATTTCCCGAACCACAGCGTGTTTTTCCGTCCGGCAACCTCGGTCGCGCTGCCGGGCGGGCCGAACCAGAAATCGAGCACGTTTTCGGGCAGAACGTCCATGACGGGGTGGCCGGTTCAGAAAATGTCGTCGGACAGGTCGTTGTGGCTGCCGTCGCAGAACGGCTTGTCCTTGCTGTGCTTGCAGTTGCACAGCCATACCGTGGTCTTCTCCTTGATGACGAACGGCATCGGCTCCAGGCCGCTGCCTTCGTGCGAGCCATCGCAGAACGGTTGCGTCATCGAGCGGCCGCACGAGCACCACCAGTATTCTCCGGGTTCGAGTTCGAGTTCGGCGGGATTGCGGTCATACACAACGGGTTCGGACATGCTTTGACTCCTGAGCGAAAAACACCATTCTAGACGTATTGACCGTCGGCAAATCCGTACGGTTCATGGGGCAATTCCGTCGCGGTCCGTCAGGCCCCGCCCCCCAGTGCCTTGTAGAGCGTGACCTGGGCGCCGAGCACCTGCAACCGGGACGTGACCAGAGCCTGTTCGGTGCTGAAGGCGTCGCGGCTGGCATCCAGTACCTCGAGATAATTGGCGATGCCGGCCTGCTCACGGGCTTTTACCCGTTCAAGCCGGGCATGGATGGCACGCAGGTTGGCTTCCTGCGCGTCCAGCTGCTCGGCATAGGTGGTGCGGGCAGCCAGCGCGTCGGCGACTTCGCGGAACGCCTGCTGGATGGTTTTCTCGTAATCGGCCACCGCCTGTACCTTGCGCGCTTCCGCCACTTCCAGGTTGGCCCGGTTGCGGCCAGCGTCGAACAGGGGCAGCGTCAGGATCGGCTGGAACAGCCAGGCCTGGCTACCGGCATCGAACAGGCCGGACAGGGCGCTGCTGGCAGTGCCGAGGTTGCCGGTCAGCGCGATGCGGGGGAAGAAGGCGGCACGGGCGACGCCCACATTGGCATTGCTTGCGATCAACCGCTGCTCGGCGGCACGCACGTCGGGGCGCCGCAACAATACGTCTGAGGGCAGGCCGGGTGCCAGCCCCGCGAGAACCGTCTGGTTCGTTGCTCCGGGGATCTCGGGGAGCGGAACGGCCATGCCGGTCAGCAGGCGCAGGGCGTTTTCCGTCTGCGCGCGCTGACGTTTCAAATCCGCCCATTGGGCACGGACCGATTCGACCAGGCTTTCGGCGGCCAGCACGTCGAGATCGGTTGCCAGACCGGCTTCGCGCCGCTTGCGGATGAGGACCAGGCTTTCCTCGCGGGTTTTCAGCGTGTCGTCGGCAAGCCGCGTGCGTTCGGCGAGTTCGATGAGCTGATACCAGGTGCCGGCGACATCGCCGATGAGGCTGACGCGGAAGCTTCTGGCTGCTTCGTCGCTCGCTAGATACTGGGCTCTGGCGGCCTCGTTCAGCGCCGCCACCCGGCCCCAGAAGTCGAGTTCGAACGCGGTCACGCCCAGGCCCACGTCGTAGCGGCTGGTGGTGCGCGCTACGCCGACGCCGGAGAGGTCGGCCGGCGTCCGGGTGCGGTTGGCGTTCGCCTGGGCCTCAAGGGTCGGGAAACGATCGGCTCGGGCGACGCCTGCCAGCGCGCGCGCCTCCTCGACGCGTGCCAGCGCGATCCGCATGTCGCGGTTATTGGCGAGCGCGGCCTCGATCAGCGTATGCAGGGCCGGATCGGGGAAGTAGGTGCGCCAGTCAGGCAGGGCCGCGGCATCCGTTGTCGGCATGTCCGCGACGAACTGCTGCGGAACGGGCGCGGCAGGCCGCTGGTAGGCCGGGATCTGCGAACAGCCCGCCAGCCATGCCAGCGTGATGAGGGCGGCACCCCGGAATGCGCGGGGTGCGTGCCCGGATTCATATTTGCGTTCAGTCATGTTTCGTTTCCTCCCGAGGCTTGGTGGGGAAGCGTTTCCGGATCACCACGAAAAACACCGGCACCAGGAAAATGGCCAGCAGCGTTGCGGCGATCATGCCGCCGACCACGCCGGTTCCCACTGCGTGGCGGCCGGCCGCGCCGGCGCCGGTCGAGATGGCGAGCGGCATCACGCCCAGGATGAAGGCGAAGCTGGTCATGAGGATGGGCCGCAAGCGCAGGCGACAGGCCTCCAGCGTGGCGGCGACGAGATCCATGCCCTCATCATGCAGCTGGCGGGCGAACTCGATGATGAGGATGGCGTTCTTGGCGGACAGGCCGATGATGGCGATCAGTCCGACCTTGAAGAACACATCGTTGGGCAGCCCGCGCAAGTAGACGGCCAGCACGGCCCCGAGAATGCCCAGCGGCACCACCAGGATCACCGAGAAGGGAATGGCCCAGCTTTCGTACAGCGCCGCCAGGGCGAGAAACACCACCAGCAGCGACAGGGCGAAGAGGATGGGCGCCTGGGCGCCGGCAAGCCGTTCCTCGAACGAGGTGCCAGACCACTCGAAACCGAAGCCTGGCGGCAGTTTTGTGGCGATGTCCTCCATGGCCTGCATCGCCTCGCCGGTGGAATGCCCGGGTGCAGCCGTGCCGGCGATTTTCATCGAGGGATTGCCGTTGTAGCGATCGAGCTTGGGCAGACCGACGATCCATTTTGGCTTCGCGATTTCTCCCAGCAGCACGATGTCGCCGAGGCGGTTCCGTACCGGCAGTTTCAACAGATCGTCAGGTGTCTTGCGCAGGTCCGCATCCGCCTGCATCTGCACGCGGAGAATACGGCCGGCGCGCACGAAGTCGTTGACGTAGGACACGCCGATGGCCGAACTCAGGGTGTCGTTGAGGTTGGCCATGTCGATCTGCAGCGCCTGGGCCTTCTCGCGGTCGATGTCGAGATAAACCTGAGGGCCGGGCTCCTGGCCTTCGGGCCGCACGCCAGCCAGCCGCTTGTCCTGGCTGGCCATGCCCAACACCATGTTGCGCACGTCCATGAGCGCCTCGCGTCCTTGCCCGGAGCGGTCCAGCAGCCGGAAATCGAAGCCGCCGACTGCGCCCAGCTCAGGAATGGGCGGCGGGTTCACTGCAAAGATCACGGCCTCCTTGATGCGCATGAAATTTCCCATGGCCCGACCGATGACGCCTTGCGCGGAGTGTTCCGGGCCATTGCGCTCATCCCAGTCCTTGAGTCGCGTGAAGACGAGTGCCGCATTCTGCCCGCGGCCGAAAAAGGAAAAGCCGACCACGCCGATGACCCGCTCCACTTCCGGTTGCTTCAGGTAGAACTGTTCTACCTGGGAGAGCACCTTCACCGTGCGTTCCTGGGTGGCGCCGCCTGGCAATTGCACCAGCGTGATGAAATAGCCCTGGTCCTCGTCCGGCAGGAAGCTGCCGGGCAGCTTGGCGAACAACCAGCCGGCGGCGACCACGATGGCGAGGTAGATCACCATCCAGCGGCCGCTGCGGGCGAGAATGCGCGCGGTGAGACCGTGATAGCGCGTGGTGACCTTGCCGAAGAAGCGGTTGAATCCGCGTTTCTCGTCTTCTTCCGCTTCGCCCGGCTTGAGCAGGGTCGCGCACATGGCGGGGGTGAGCGACAGCGCCATCAGCACCGAGAACGCCATGGTGAGAATCAGGGTGGCGGCGAACTGCCGATAGATGGCGCCGACGGAACCGCCAAAGAACAGCATGGGCATGAACACCGCGGACAGCACCACGGAGATGCCGAGGATCGCGCCGAGGATCTGGTCCATCGCCTTGAGGGTGGCGGCCAGCGGCGACAGGCGTTCCTCGCGCATGATGCGTTCGACGTTCTCCACCACCACGATGGCGTCGTCCACCAATACCCCGATCGCTAGCACCATGGCGAACAGGGTCAGCACGTTGATGGAAAAGCCGAAGGCATACAGGCCTGCCGTTGCGCCCGCCAGCGCCACCGGCACCACGACGGCCGGAATCAGAGTGGTACGCCAGTGTCCCAGGAACACGTACATCACGATGAACACCAGGATCATGGCCTCGCCGAGGGTCTTCACCACCTCGAAAATCGAGATTTCCACGAAGCGCGAGGTGTCATAGGGGACTGCCCAGTCGACCCCTTCGGGGAAGAAGCGGGCAAGTTCCGCCATGCGCGACTTCACCGACTTGGCGACATCGAGCGCATTGGCACCGGGCGCGACACGGATGGCGATGGCGGCGATCGGCTGGCCGTTCATGCGGGCGTAGCGATCGTAGCTTTCGGCACCGAGCTCCACACGCGCCACGTCCTTGACCTTGACGGTGGCGCCGTTGGGCAGGGCGCGCACCACGACGTTGCCGAATTCTTCGGGCGTCTTGAGGCGGCCGCGCGTCACGATGACGGCGTTCACCTGCGCGCCGGCCGAGGCCGGCGCCTGGTTCAGTTCACCGGTGGCGAGTTGCACGTTTTGCGCTTGCAGGGCCGCCTTCACGTCCGCCGGCGTGAGCCCGTACGCGGTGAGCTGATCGGGCTTGAGCCAGATGCGCATGGAGTATTCGCTGCCGAACAGGATGGCTTCGCCGACGCCGGGGACTCGCAGCAGGGGATCCAGCACGTTGGCGGCGGCGTAGCTGCTGAGGTCGGTTGCGTTGCGCTTGCCGTCCTTGGAGAAGATGGCGACGAACATCAGGTAGTTGCGCTGCGGTTTGGTCACCGGCACGCCGAGCCGCCGCACGTCTTCCGGCAGGCGCGCTTCGACACGCTTGTAGCGGTTCTGTGCCTCCACCGAGGAAATGTCGACGTTGGTGCCCGGCTCGAAGGTCAGCGTCAGGGTCCCGGCGCCCAGCTCGGACGACGCCTCCATGTAAAGGAGGTGCTCGATGCCGTTCATCTGCTGTTCGATCAGCTTGATGACGGTGTCCTCGACCACCTGGGCGGATGCGCCGGGATAGGTCACGTTGAACGCGATCTGCGGCGCGGCCACCGGGGGATACTGCGCCACCGGCAGGTTTTTCAGCGCAATGCCCCCGACGAGCAGGATCAGGATGGCGATGACCCAGGCGAAGATGGGCCGATGGATGAAGAAGCGTGCCATGTCAGTTGCCCTGTTTCTGGAGGACGGGTTTCACCACCGAGCCCGGCTTGGCCTTCTGCACGCCGTCCACGATCAGGGTCTCGCCGTCCTTGAGACCGTCTTCGACGACGAAATCGGTCCCTGACATGGCGCCGACTTTCACCGGTCGCGGCGTCACCTTGTTTTCGGGTCCCACCAGCAGGACGAACTGGCCCTGGGGGCCGGACATCACCGCGCGTTGCGGCACGGTGATCACGTTTTCCGCGACGGCCTGGGGCAGTCGTACCCGCACGAAGGTGCCCGGCAACAGCAGACGTTTCGGATTGGGAAATTCCGCTTTCAACGTGACAGCGCCGGTACTGGGATCCACGCTCATGTCGCTGAAGAAGAGCCGGCCTTTGTGGGAATAGGGCTGGCCGTTTTCCAGGATGAGCTCCACGATGCGGCTGTCCGTTGCCTTCAGCTGGCCGGCGGCGAGCGCGCTTTTCAGGCGCAATACATCGGCGTTGGGCTGGGTGAACAGCACGTTGACCGGCTCGAGTTGTTCGATGGTGGCGAGCAGGGTGGCGTCGTTCCGGCCAACCAGCGCGCCTTCGGTCACCGCGGTGCGGCCGATGTGGCCGGAGATGGGGGCGGGCACCGTGGTGTTCTCCAGGTCGAGGCGGGCACGCGCGAGTTGGGCTTCGGACTGTTTCAGTGCGGCACGAGCCAGATCCACTTCCTGCTGGCTGACTGCCTTGATGGGCAGGAGCGACTCCACACGGGACAGATTGAGCCGCTTCACCTCCACATCGGCTTCCGCCGCCTGCGCGGCAGTACGGTAGGTGCGGTCATCCAGCCGGAACAGCGGCTGGCCGGCGCGCACGTCGCTGCCTTCCGTGAACAGGCGTTTTTCCACGATGCCCTCGACGCGGGCCCGGACCTGCGCTGTGCGGACGGCTTCCACGCGACCCGGCAGTTCCTGGGTAAGCGTGGCGGCCTTGCTTCCCACCTGAACCACCACTACTTCCGGTGGTGGCATGCCCGCCGGCGGACCGCCCGCTCCCGGAGCGGATTTGCCATCGGGACCGCAGGCGGTGAGGAGAGGCAGAACAACAAGAAGAGCAAAGCGTTTCATGGTGTGTCCTTTTCGGGGGCAAAGGCGCGCAGGAAGCAATTCACCACCTGCGCCGTTTTCGTGGGCTTGAGCAAATCGGTCTGTAAATTGATGAGGCCACGCAAGCGATCCAGATCGATCAGCGCGGCGGTCAGCATCTCGGCGGCGAAATCGGGATCATCCTTCCGCAGTTCGCCCGCCTCCATGGCCTGGGCCAGATATTTGGCGAGGCGCTTGCGGGTGGTGTGCGGGCCCTGGCGAAAGAACTGCTTCGCGAGTTCCGGAAAACGCGGGGCCTCCGCCACCATGGTGCGAAAGATCGCGAGTCCCTCGGGACTCAACAGGCGTGTGCGATAGGCGTCGCCAAAGGCCAGCAGCGTGGCCCGTACGTCGCCGTCCCCATCCAGGGTCACCAGCACCGACTGGATGGAATGGCGTACCACTTCGCCGAACAGCGCGTCCTTGCTATGGAAGTGGTTGTACAGCGTCTGCCGCGCGACCTGCGCGCGGGCAGCAATGCGATCGATGCTGACCTGGTAGCCCTCTTCGCGGAAGGCTTCGCAGGCAGCGGCCAGCAAGCGTTCGCGGGGGCCGTGAGGCGGGTCAAGCTCAGGAGACATGCCGATCCATTCGAAAATAGACTGGGTAGTCTATCCGTCCACCAGAACGTGCGCAAGGTCCGAATGTGCCGTGGTTCGGAGCGAGTGCAGTGGGTATCAGGAGGAGTCCGCCTTGAGTTTTGCGGGGTAAGATGACCGAAACGACCCGTCAGGCGGATAAGGAGAAGCGCGCTGTCCGCTTCCGCCGGTTGGCGATGCAGGCTTTAGACACAGGCGTGCCAGGCGAACATGGGAATGGAATGACCGATGGTCGGGGTGAGAGGATTCGAACCTCCGACTCCTGCGTCCCGAACGCAGTACTCTACCAGGCTGAGCTACACCCCGAGGCAGATGGCGGGTGCCGGACCGACGTCAGGCTCCCTTTTTTGAAGACTACCGGGAAATTCAAAAAACTACGCGGTCAGAAACTACGGTCAACCGCGAAAGCCGCTAATTGTAGCAAAGCTGATTTGGATTTTGAATCCGGTAATGCAGAAATAGCATTATTTGCCGTTTGAATTTCCTGCTGTGCGACTTCGCGGGTGTAGTGCAGGGCGCGCGTATCCTTGATTGCAGCGAGCACGCTCTGGAATTCAGTCAGCCCGCCGTGCTCGATGGCCTGGCGAATGCTGGCGGCCTGTTCCGCCGTGCCATGTTTCATCGCATACAGCAGCGGCAGGGTGGGCTTGCCTTCGGCGAGGTCGTCACCGATGTTCTTGCCGGTCTTGAGGAAGTCGCCTGAGTAGTCCAGCACGTCGTCGATCAGTTGGAACGCGGTGCCCAGATGCATGCCGTAGCGTGCCAGCGCTTCTTTTTCCGCTTCGGTGCCGCCGCCGATGACGGCGCCGAGCCGGCCGGCGGCCTCGAACAGTTTGGCGGTCTTGTAGCGGATGACGCGCAGGTAGTTCTCTTCGTCGATGTCGGGGTCGTGGCAGTTGAGCAACTGCAGTACTTCGCCTTCGGCAATGGTATTGGTGGCGTCCGACAGGATGCGCATGACTTCCATATTGTCGACCGCGACCATCATCTGGAAGGCGCGCGAGTAGAGGAAGTCGCCGACCAGCACGCTGGCGGCATTGCCGAAGAGCGCATTGGCGGTTTCGCGGCCGCGCCGCAATTCGGATTCGTCGACGACGTCGTCATGCAGCAGCGTGGCGGTGTGGATGAACTCGACCACCGCGGCGAGCTCATGGTGCGCACGTCCCGGATAATTGAAGCAGCCGGCCGACAGCAGGACCAGGGCAGGTCGCAGGCGCTTGCCGCCGCTGTTGATGATGTACTCGGAAACCTGGCGGATCAGCACCACGTCGGAATACAGGCTTTGGCGGATGACATGATCGACGGCGCGCATGTCGTCGGCCAGAAAGGATTGCAGGCTCTCCAGGGACACGATAGGGGCTGGTTGTTGGGGAAATCCTGCAATGGTAGCAGTCTGTCCGTGGTTTTTCATCGCTTGCGCTGGGATAATCCTGCATGGCGCGCGTCAAATCGTTTGACTTGCCATGGGTTCGCCGCTAAAATCTCGCGCTTTCCTGGGTTCGTATTGGTTGGAGACCCCCATGTACGCAGTCATCAAAACCGGCGGCAAGCAATACCGCGTGAGCGCCGGCGACAAACTTAAAATCGAAAAGCTCGAGGCCGAGATCGGCAGCGAGATCACCTTTGACCAGGTGTTGATGGTGGGCGACGGTGCCGACATCAAGATGGGTGCCCCCATGCTTCGTGGCGCCACGGTCACGGCCACCGTGCTGAACCAGGCACGCGGCGACAAGATCAAGATTTTCAAGATGCGCCGCCGCAAGCACTATCGCAAGAGCCAGGGCCATCGCCAGTACTTCACCGAAGTGCAAATCGGCGGCATCACCGCATAAGGAGCACATAACATGGCACACAAGAAAGCAGGCGGCAGTTCGCGTAACGGTCGCGATTCGGAGTCGAAGCGTCTGGGCGTGAAGCGCTACGGCGGCGAACTGGTCCTGGCAGGCAACATCATCGTGCGTCAGCGCGGCACTCAATTCCATCCCGGCGACAACGTCGGTATCGGCAAGGACCACACCCTGTTCGCCAAGGCCGACGGCACGGTCAAGTTCGAGGTCAAGGGCGCTGCCCGTCGCCGTGTCGTTCGCATCGAGCCGGTCGCAGCCTGAATCGAATTGAACTGAGTCCGACTCGTTCGCCAGAAAGCCCTGTCCGCCGGATGGGGCTTTTTTGTTTGTGCGGGGCCAATTAGGATCACTCCATTATGAAATTCATCGACGAAGCGAAAATCCAGGTGCTGGCGGGCAAGGGCGGCGACGGCAGCGCATCGTTTCGCCGTGAAAAATACATTCCCAAGGGTGGGCCGGATGGCGGTGACGGCGGTCGCGGCGGCAGCGTGTATGCGGTGGCTGACTGCAATATCAACACGCTGGTCGAATTCCGTTTCAAGCGGAGTTTCAAGGCGCAGAATGGCGAAAACGGGCGCGGCGCCCAATGCTACGGCAAGGGCGGCGAGGATCTGACCGTCCGCGTGCCGGTGGGCACGGTGTTTACCGATATCAATAGCGGCGAGGTAGTGGCCGATCTGGCCGAAAACGGCCAGACCGTATGTCTGGCCAAGGGCGGCAAGGGTGGCCTCGGCAATCTGCATTTCAAATCCAGCATCAACCGCGCGCCGCGCCAGCACACGCTCGGCGAGCCGGGCGAGGAATGGGAACTGGCGCTGGAGCTGAAGGTGCTGGCGGATGTGGGCCTGCTGGGCATGCCCAACGCGGGCAAATCGACCTTCATCCGTGCGGTGTCGGCGGCGCGTCCCAAGGTGGCCGATTATCCGTTCACCACGCTGGCGCCCAATCTGGGCGTGGTGCGGGTGGATAGCGAACGCAGCTTCGTCATCGCCGACATTCCCGGCCTGATCGAAGGCGCGGCCGAGGGGGCCGGGCTGGGTCACCAGTTCCTGCGCCATTTGCAACGCACGCATCTACTGCTGCATCTGGTCGACATCTCGCCGCGCTGGGAGGCCGGCGACCCGGTTCACGAAGCGCGTGCCATCGTCGAGGAACTGCGCAAGTACGACCCGCAACTCTACGACAAGCCGCGCTGGCTGGTGCTGAACAAGATCGATATGGTGGACGAAGCCGAACGCGAGGCGGTGGTGGCGAAATTTGTCGCCGACTATGGCTGGACAGGACCGGTGTTCGTAATTTCGGCGCTCGATGGAACCGGCTGCAACGCACTGACCTATGCGGTGATGGAGTATCTGGGAACGCAGGCACGTGTACCTGCCGAGACGGCGCCCCAAGTTCCGCTGGAACCCGCTGCCGATTAATCGGCCTGTGACTCGACGGGCGCGTCGCCGCCCACGCGTTTCCAATCGTTTTCCAGTAGTGCCACCTGGTATTTGGCCCAGCGCGCAAATTCCAGCGGGCTGCAATGCCCTTTCTTGCGGCGGCAGGTGCCGGCGACGCCTTTGAAGTGGTAGACCGTTTCGCCGGTTGTGGTATCGGTGGCGATCTGGGCGAGCTGGCGCACGCCCCAGGTTCGGCCGTAGGCACCGTTGCTATAGAAGAATCCCACTTTCAGTTCGTCGAGGCTCATGTCGTGATGCGGCGGTAGATGTCGGTGACTTTCACCGGCAATTGTCGCACGTCGTCCAGGATGATGTAACGCGCCGCGCCATACATGTGCGGCAGGTAGTCGCGCGCGTCGCGATCGAGCGTGATGCAGAAGGGATGGATGCCGGTGCGTGCCGCCTCCAGCAGCGCCATGCGCGTGTCCTCGATGCCGTATTGGCCGCGATAGACGTCGAAATAGTCATCCGGACGGCCGTCTGAGAGCGTGACCAGCACGCGGGTTTTCGCCTCGACCTGATTCAGCAGCTTGGTCATGTGGCGCAGGGCAAAGCCCATGCGGGTGTATTCCTGCGGACGGATGCCGGAGATGCGCGCCTTGACCTCGTCATCGTAGCGCTCGTCGAAGGTTTTGATGCGGAACAGTTCGCAACGCTTGCGCGTGGTGCCGGAAAATCCGTAGATCGCATAGCGGTCGCCCAGCAGTTCCAGCGCCTCGCACAACAGGATCAGCGCTTCGCGCTCGGCCTCGTTGATCCAGCCCTTGGTCGAGCCGCTCATGTCGACCAGGAAGGCCACGGCGATGTTGCGTTCGGCACGGTGCAGGCGCACGAACAGGCGGTCGCTCATTTCGCTGCCATCCTTCGCATCGGCGAGGGCTTCGATCAATGCATCGAGGTCGATCTCGTCGCCCTGGACCTGCCGCTTCTCGATCCGGTTCTCGTCGCGCAACGCTTCGAATTTCCGGCGCAGGTGCTTGACCACGCCAGCGTGTTTGCCGAGCGTGTCGCGGTAGAAGTCGTCGTAGGCCGGGGTGACGGTTTTTTCCCGCATCACGCACCAGTTCTTGCGGTAATGCTGGCGGCCGTGATCCCACTCGGGATACAGTTCGGCACCTTTCTCGTGATAGGTGCCGTGCCACACGGCATCGGGATCCTCGGGCTGGTCGAAGACGAGGTTCGGGTCGTATTCGCCGTCGCCGGCGGGGGTCAGGTAGTCCGGCGGGATCTCGCCGAAATCGAGATAGACCGAGGTCAGCAGCTGCTTGACGCCGTCGGGCGGTGCGATCGGAGCGTCGTCGAGGGTGATCTCGAAATCGAGCAGGCCGTTTTCATCGCGTGGCGTCACGTTCAGCTCAGGCGGTGTTTCCGCGGCGGTCTGCGGATCGGGTTGCGCGGCCGTCTGCTCCTCCAACAGTTCGGCCAGCTTGATGCGCAGTCGCGCTTTTTCCTTGTCCAGCCGGGCCGTGCGGGCGGCGGCAATCGCATCCGGACGCAGACAACCCTGATCGCTCCACTGCGGGCAGTCGACATCCTCGTACGCGGCATCGAGCAGGGCCAGGCTGTCGTCCAGCGTGGCCTGATCGGCGGCAAGCCGGGCCTCGAACCGTTGCCAACTCGGTGGCAACCCAGGATCGAGCTGTGCACGCAGGCGCTGCATTTGCCGGTATAAGCCGGGCAGTTCGCGGGCGATGCGCGCACTCAGGCGAAGGGTTTCCAATGCGTACAGACGGGCGAGTGCGCGCTCGGGATCGGCATATTTCGTGGCGATGCCAGTGAGATCGGCGCGCAAGGTGCCGTAACGGGTTTGCGCCCACAGCAACGCGACCGTGATCTTGGCCAGCTGGAAGTTGTCGTCGAGGTCCGGCAACGCGGCGATCAGCGGCGGCAATATGATCCGCTCGCCGTCGGTCCAGGCGGCATCGCCCTCCTCGATGCGCAGCCGCCGTCCCGAGAGGCCGCAGACGAAATTCCCCAGGATGGGCGCGATGTCATCGAACAGCGCACCGGCCGCATCGTTCCGGTGCTGAGCCGCGTCGAAGCTGTCGACTTCTTCCATCACCCGGAGGGCGGTCTGCAGGCCTGTGCGGTCGAACACGTCGCAGGTATGCACCGCCCATGCTTCCAGCAGGCGCCGCTCCATGCGCGACAGCAGGGCCGGCGCGCGGCGGCCGAACTGCCAGGCCAGCGTGATATGGGTGGAAGCGATGCGGCGTATCCAGCCGAGGATGAAATCCTGCTCGTCGCGCGTCAGCGTGGCGAGTTCGGCTGCGAGCTGCTCGACCTTGAAATAGGTGAATTCGGTGTCCAGCCAGATGTGGAGGCTGGCCTCCATCTCGGCTGTTGTCAGTTGTTGCTGTGCCATCAGAAGATGGAGGAGGACAGCTCCTGGATCGCTTTGAGCATGTCGGCGTCATCGGTGACCGCCTGGGCGACGGCGGCTTTGCAGGCGGTGACTGGGCTCACGCCGTCGGCGATCAGCTTGCCGGCATGTACCAGCAGCCGCGTGGACGCGCCTTCCTCAAGCCCGCTGCCCTTGAGATTGCGCGTCATCTGCGCGAAACGGACGAGATTGTCGGCGATGGCGTCGGATACACCGGATTCGCTGGCGACGATGCGTCGTTCGAGCGCGGCCGACGGGTAGTCGAATTCGAGTGCGACGAAGCGCTGCCGGGTCGATTGCTTGAGGTCCTTCAGCACACTTTGGTAACCGGGATTGTAGGAAATGGCCAGGCAGAACTCGGGGGGCGCCTCGACGATCTGGCCGAGCTTTTCCATCGGCAGGGTACGGCGGTCGTCGGCCAGCGGATGGATCACGACCATGGTGTCCTTGCGTGCCTCGACGATTTCATCCAGATAGCAGATGCCACCGCAGCGCACCGCGCGGGTCAGCGGGCCGTCGACCCACACGGTTTCGCCGCCCTTGACCAGGTAGCGGCCGACCAGGTCGGAGGCGGTGAGATCATCGTGGCACGACACCGTGATCAGCGGCCGTTTGAGCCGCCACGCCATGTGTTCCATGAAGCGCGTCTTGCCGCAGCCGGTGGGGCCCTTCAGCAGTACCGGAATCTGCTGCCGGTAGGCGGCTTCGAACAGCTGGATTTCCTCCCCGACAGCCTCGTAGTAGGGCTCTTTTTCGATGAGGTGGTGGGCTGGGTCGAGGGTGCGGGCATTCATGGTCGGGAGACTTTCAGAAGCAGCCGGACAGCTGTTTTTTGCGTTCGAGCTCTTTGACTTGCAGGTTCCATGCATCCATTTGTTTTTGTGTATACCCTTTGCGGCGTGCCTGATCCATCTTGTCGAACACTTGTCCAAGCTTGTTGGTCAGTGTGTCGCATTTGCTCGCCGAAGCCCGTGAAGGCGGGGGCGCGCTGGCGCGCCGGGTTTCGAGGCGAATCGGGGGGGCAGATTCCGTGGGCGGGGATTTCGGCTTGGATGTCGGAACAATAGCTGGCTGAGCGGGCTGCGCTTGTACAGGGTCGGGTTGCGGTGCGGGATCGATTTCGACGGTACGAACTTCCCGGGCATTGTGGCAGGGGAGGTTGGAATACGTAACCTCACCCTTGGCATCGATGCATTTGTTGAGCGTGGCGGCTTCCGCGTGAGAAGCGAGCGCCAGTACGAGCACCGTCAGTCCAATCAGGCTTCGCATCGGCGGAATCAATGCTCGCCCGAATACTTGTCGTCCTCCAGCGCCATCTTTTGCTGGAACTCGGCTTCTTTCTCCTGCTCGGCCAGGGCGCGGCGACGTGCCAGACGCTTTTCGTAGGCGTCCGGGCGTTCCTCGACAAATTTCTCGCCGAACAGGGTGTGGCGCAGGAAATTCAGGCCGAAGTCGAGCAGGGCCTCATCGTCGGCGATCAGCAGCGCCATGACGTCGACCGGGATGTCGTAGGTGTCGTTGAAACTCGGGCTCATGACGAAGGCGCGGAAACGATCGACGTCGTAGCTCGCCATGAAGAAGAGTTGGTTGGAAACCGGGGTCGGCTTGCCGATGGCGGGGCCGGCTGATTTGCGTTTGACCACCAGCTGGCGCCATGCATGGGCCTTCCGGTCGTATTCGTCCACGCCCTGTTCGCGGCGGTATTCCTCGATGGTCTGGGTCTTGTCCTCGAAATGGCCAAGGCAGTGCGGCTCCTTGACCATCGCATAGGCGCTGCGGTCGACGTATTCGTCGGAGCGGCGCATGGTCAGCAGGGCGACCGGGTAGTAGCGGCAGGCCGTGGGGCGGTCTTCGTAGACGCCGCAGCCCTCGGGCGTCATGAACTGGCAGGCGGTGCCGCCCTCGACCGGGTTCAGCTTGATGCCCGGCATGCCGTCCTTGTCCATCTCGAACGGGACCGAGTACTGCTTGAGAAATTCGCCCGACGACATGTCCAGGCGCTTTTTCAGGCGCAGGACATCATAGGGTGTCAGCGGAATGTCGATGTTGGAACAGCAGGCGTTCCAGCATTTGACGTCGCGGTGGCAACGGAACTGCAGTTTCGCGTCTTCCGCCAGCATGATGGGTTTGACCGGGCTCCCCGCAAACGGGGAATCGGCAATCATGTCCTTGAATTCGGCTTCGTTCATCTCACTACCTTACCTTCCGGGGCCTGGCCCCTCACTTCAAAAAACAACATACAAACGGGAACGCGTAGGTTACGCGCTTTCGGCTGGATGCTGAACAACCTTGTTGCTCTTGCTGGTATCGCTGCCGGAAAAAAACCGGGCGCCGTTAGGCGCCCGGAGTTCACTGCGAACCTAATGAATCAGTGGGCAGCGGGCTTGAACAGCTTGGACTTGTCGACCAGATCCACGTGGGCGCGCTTGAAGCAGTTCCACTGTTTGGAGTTCTTGTCGTAGACCGAGTTCACGAAGCAGTGCCAGTTTTCCTCATCGACAAAGTTCTTGTCCATGCGGTAGTAGAAGCCGGGGTAACGGCTTTCTTCACGGAACTGGATGTGCTTCATGTGGGCTTCGGCCGTCAGGATGCGGTGGTAGTTTTCCCACGCGCGCAGCAGTTCGTGCAGGTCCTTCGCACGCATCTTCTCCGCGTCTTCCTTCAGCATGTTCAGCTTGTCTTCCGCCACGCCCAGCATGTTGGCATTGGTCGTGTAGTAGGTCGCGACGCCGGCAACATACTCGTCCATGATCTTCTGCAGACGGAACTGCAGCATCTTGGGCGTGATGTAGTTGGGGTTGACGTCGATCGCCGTAGTGTAGTCCTTGTGCTCCAGGAAGGTACGCACCGGCTTGTAGATGTCTTCCACCAGCTGCTCGACGGAGGTGTCGAGTTCGGGCTTCAGGTCCTTGTTGTCGATGCAGTACTTGACCATGGACTTGGCGCACATGCGGCCTTCGGCGTGCGAGCCGGAGGAGAACTTGTGGCCGGATGCGCCCACGCCGTCGCCGGCGGTGAACAGACCCTTGACCGTGGTCATCGAGCGGTAGCCCCAGTTCCAGCCCTTGGGCAGGTGAGCCGGGATCTTGCCCGCATCGGCGTGGTTTTCGTCAGTCGGGGCGCCCAGATCTTCGGGACCCGACACCCAGATGCCGCAGCAGCCGGAGTGAGAACCCAGCAGGTAGGGCTCGGTCGGCATCAATTCGGAGTTCTTCTTCTCCGGCTCGATGTTCTCGCCCACCCAGATACCGCACTGGCCGACGCACATGTCGAGGAAGTCTTCCCAGGCTTCGGCTTCGAGGTGCTTCACTTCGCGCGGGGTCAGGGTCTCACGCAGTTTCGCGAGAGCGGTCACGGTGTCCATGTAGATGGGGCCGCGGCCTTCCTTCATTTCCTTCAGCATCAGGTGGTTACGCAAGCACGATGCGGGAACGGCTGCCTGCCCGTAGGGGGGGTAGTCGTTCAGCAGTTCCTTGTTCTTCTGCATGTAGACTTCGCCGTAGGCGTTGACGGCCTGGGCCTTGAACAGCAGGAACCATGCGCCGACCGGGCCGTAGCCGTCCTTGAAGCGGGCGGGCACGAAGCGGTTTTCCATCATGGTCAGCTCGGCGCCAGCTTCGGCAGCCATCGCGTAGGTCGAGCCGGCGTTCCACACCGGGTACCACGCACGGCCGGTACCTTCACCGACGGAGCGCGGACGGAAGATGTTCACGCAACCGCCGGCGGCCAGCAGGATGGCCTTGGCCTTGTAGACGTAGACCTTGTGGTCGCGGGTCGAGAAGCCGACGGCCCCGGCGATGCGGTTGGGGTCGTTCTTGTCGTTGACCAGCTTGACGATGAAGATACGCTCCTGGATGCGATCCATGCCCAGCGCCTTCTTGGTGGCTTCGGCCACGATCCACTTGTAGGATTCGCCGTTGATCATGATTTGCCATTTGCCGGAACGGACGGGCTTGCCGCCATCCTTCAGCGCGGGCAGGCCTTGCGAGCCGTCATGGCGCTCGCCGTTCTCGTCGGTCTTCCAGATCGGCAGGCCCCATTCTTCGAACAGGTGCACGGAGTCGTCGACGTGGCGGCCGAGGTCGTAGGCCAGGTCGTCACGGGTGATGCCCATCAGGTCGTTGGAGACCATGCGGGCGTAGTCGGCGGGATCCTGCTCGGTGCCGATGTAGGTGTTGATGGCGGACAGGCCCTGCGCCACGGCGCCGGAACGGTCCATCGCGGCCTTGTCGACCAGCTTGATCTTGAGATCCATGCCCAGCTCGGCCTTGGCGGCGTCAGCCCAGCGCATGACTTCGTAACCGGCGCCGCAGCAAGCCATGCCGCCGCCGATCAGGAGGATGTCGACTTCCTCCTGGATAACTTCGGGATTACCAAATTCTCCAGCCATTTCGTTTACCTCTCTAAATTACTTGCGAATCAGTTCAGCAGGATTGCCGGCGCGGTAACCCTTGGTGATGCCGCCATCGGCCGAGCCCGTAAAGAAGCCGGTGGCCGTGATGTTGGCCAGGGTGGCAGTCGGCTTGCCGCCGAAGGGGTCGATCGAGCCTTCGGGCGTGGTGCGGATCGGGAATTTGAAGCGCTTCAGCGTGCCGTTACGGAACTTGATGGTCCACATGATGGAGTCGGAACCACGCAGCGGCTGAACCATGCCGCCCAGCGGCACGACGTCGGCATAGTGGCGGGCTTCGATCGCCTGCTGCGGGCAGATCTTCACGCAGGAATAGCACTCCCAGCACTGCTCGGGTTCCTGGTTGAACGCGCGCATGGCATGGCCGGTTTCCGAACCGTCCTTGTCCAGTTTCATCAGGTCGTGCGGGCAGATGTACATGCAAGCGGTCTTGTCCTGACCCTTGCAACCGTCGCACTTGTCGGTACGAACATAGGTTGGCATTACAGTCTCCTAAAGTTAGCTAACAATCCGCGTACGTCGCGGTCCGCTTAGAACTGAACCCGTCCTTGGCCGGGGCGACTCGCGAATCCGCTTCCGGTAGGCTCGTGTCCTAAAACTCTTTTCTGGCCACAGTGCGGCGCAGAAAAACGGACGGTCCGTGGACCGTCCGCAAAAATCATCATGCCGCCGAGTGACCTTTCAACTCGATCTTGACGTTTTGTTCGGCCGAGAGTCCAGCGTAGTACTTCTGGAGCACTTTCGCGACTTCCGGGCGGCTGAATTCGACCGGCAGGTCCTGACCTTCGGACAGCATCGAGCGCACCTTGGTGCCGGACAGCAGGATGCGGTCGTCCTTGGTGTGCGGGCAGGTACGCTGCGAGGCCATGCCGCCGCACTTCTTGCACCAGAAGGTCCAGTCGATGTTCATATTCTGCGTTTCGAGCGAGCCCTTGGGGATCTCGTCGAAGATCTTCTGCGCGTCGAACGGGCCGTAATAGTCACCGACGCCAGCGTGGTCCCGGCCGACGATCAGGTGCGAGCAGCCGTAGTTCTGACGGAACAGGGCGTGCAGCAGGGCCTCGCGCGGTCCGGCATAGCGCATGTCGAGCGGGTAGCCAGCCTGGATCACGGTGTTGGGGGCGAAGTAGTTCTCGACCAGCACGCTGATCGCTTCGGAACGCACTTCGGCGGGGATGTCACCCGGCTTCAGCGCGCCCAGCAGCGAGTGGACCAGCACGCCGTCCATGGTCTCGATGGCGATCTTGGCCAGGTATTCGTGCGAGCGGTGCATCGGGTTGCGGGTCTGGAATGCCGCGATCTTGGACCAGCCCAGCTTCTCGAACAGGGCACGGGTCTCGGCCGGGGTCATGAACTGGTCGCCGTATTCTTCCTTGAAGGTGCCGGTGGACAGGACCTTGACCGGGCCGGCCAAGTTGTACTTGCCCTGCGCCATGACCATCTTGACGCCGGGGTGCTCGAGATCGGTGGTCTTGTAGACCTGCATGCACTCGTGCGCCTTGTCGATGGTGTACTTATCGGTCACCTTCATGGTGCCCATGATCTCGCCGGATTCGCCGTCGACCAGGGCGATCTCGTCGCCGTCCTTGATGGCCTCGTCGTCGGTCGAGAGGGTGACTGGGATGGGCCAGAACAGGCCGTTTGCCATCTTGTAGCCGTCGCAGACGCCCTGCCAGTCGGACTTGGTCATGAAGCCGTCCAGCGGGGTGAAGCCGCCGATGCCCATCATGATGAGGTCGCCGGTTTCGCGCGAGCTCATCTTGAGCTTGGGCAGCGAGGCTGCGCGGGCTTTTTCGGCGACGAGTGCGTCGCCCGTCAGTAGCAGGGGTTTGAGTTCACCGCCGCCATGGGGGCGTACCAGTTTGGACATGCTGTCTCCTCAGACTGTATGGGGGTATTAGAGTCTGGGCAGAATAGCACCGGGGGGGAGCCCTGAATAATCCTTTATTTTTATTTGAGGATAAGCAGGTTTGATATTAATCGCAAAAATGAAAAAGCCCGGATTACCCGGGCTTTTTCATTCAAAAACAAATCGTTATGCGTCAAAGAAGGCTGGCATGTCGGTTTGCTCGGTCTTGATGACATCGACCCAGGCGGGTTTGGTATCGCCGCCGGCCGCGGCCAGCTTTTTGGTTTCTTCGTAAAGCATTTTCCAGCGATTGTAGAGACAGTCGCTGACCTTGCGCATACCCGAGTCGAAGTAGGAGTTGTGCAGGTCGCCTACGGTGCGGGTGAAGGATTCCATCTGCTCCAGCAGGTTATGCGGGTAGCCGTGGCGGTTGGGGTCAGCATATTTGACCATTTCGCGTTTGACTGCGCGCACGAAGACCTTCTGGCCTTCGGTAAGGTCGGCTTCGGTTCGCGGCGCGCCGCCGAAATTCATCACTTCGTTGATGAAACCGTTCAGGCGCTCGCCGAAATCGAAATTGGCGTAATCCACGTTCTGCATAAATCCTCCAATATTTCCTGTTTCAGGTATTCAGGTGATGCTGTAAGACTGGATATGACTCCGCCGTCTATCCTACGCCGCGCGATGTGGCTGTCCAGCGTCTTCCCGGGGCGGTCTTGCGATTATTTTCTAAGCCCTTGAATCCAGCGGGAATAAATTTTGTCCGCCAGTTCATGCAGACGGGCGGTGCGGGCTGGCAAATCCGCCTGGATCGCATCGGGCGACTGCACACCGGGACTGTCGCTGGCGGCGATTTCGTCGGCGCCGTTGTCGCACCAGCTGGCGACGAGTTCGGGCGTCATTTCGACATGGCATTGCATGCCGATATGGCGGTCGTTGAGCACATAAGCCTGGTTGACGCAGAAGGCGCTGTCGAGAAGGCGCGTGGCACCCGGCGGCAGGGTGAAGGTTTCGCCGTGCCAGTGGAATGCCAGCATGGGCTGCGTGGTGTCGCCCAGCCAGGAGCGCGCGGCATCGGCGTCGGTGATGCGAACGTCGCCCCAGCCAATTTCCTTGACTGGATTGGCGCCGACCGTGCCGCCCAGCGCTTTGGACATAAGTTGGCCACCCAGACAATGGCCGATCACCGGAATGTCCGAGGCGACCGCCTGGCGGATCAGCGCCAGTAGGGGCGGGATCCAGGGCAGATCGTCATTGACGCTCATCGGGCCGCCCATCAAGCAGACGCCTGAAGCGCCGTTAAGGTTTTCAGGCACGCTGTCGCCGGCGTCGACGCGCACCAGTTGCCAAGGAATGCCGTGACGATCCAGGAATGTGGTGAAATACCCCGGCCCCTCGGTGGGCGAATGACGGAAAACCAGAACAGGACGCATGATGCCTCTCAAGAAAAAAACGGTCGCGATGATGATAGCTGCTGGCGGGCTGGCCTGCACAACCGTCTGGGCCACAAGCATATCGGTGGTGGGCCTGTTCAAGGACAAGGCGATCGTCAGTATCGACGGCGGTAAACCGCGTACCCTCAGTGCGGGGCAAACGATCCAGGGCGTGAAACTGGTCTCCGCGGATTCCGACAGCGCCAGCTTCGATATTGAGGGCAAGCGCCGGACCCTTGGCATGGGCCAGTCGTTCGCGGGTGGTACGGCGACGGACAGCCGCCCGAGCATTTCCCTCACGGCCGACGCGCGTGGTCATTTCGCGGCGGCAGGTGCGCTCAACGGATATCCGATGACCTTTCTGGTCGATACGGGTGCTACCGCCATCGCCATCAGTGCAGCCGAGGCCAAGCGTATCGGGATCGACTACCGGTCGGGCCAGCCGGTCGGTGTGGGGACTGCGGCGGGTGTGGTGCCTGCGTGGCGCGTCAAGTTCAATACGGTCAAGGTCGGCGGGATCTCGGTCAACCAGGTGGACGGGATGGTGGTGGAAACCGGTCTGAACGTGCCGTTGTTGGGGATGAGCTTCCTGAACCGGATGGAAATGAAGCGCGATGGCCAGACGATGACGCTGACGCAGCGTTACTGATTATTCGTTGACATCAAAACACAAGGCCTGCAATGCAGGCCTTGTGTTTTGATGGGTTCGGGTTGGGAGCGGGCCGGTTTCGCGTGTGGCTCCGGTCGCGGCGTTTAACGTTAGCCTGCGCCGCAAACGGGGCCAGCGCTTTACGCCTGGATCTGTTTGTCGCGTTCGATCACGGCATAGGCGCTGTGATTGTGGATGGACTCGAAATTTTCGGCTTCCACGACATACGCATCGATCAGCGGTTCGGCGTTCATCGCCGCGGCGACATCACGCACGATGTCTTCGACGAACTTCGGATTGTCGTAGGCGCGTTCGGTGACGTATTTCTCGTCCGGCCGCTTCAGCAGACCGAACAGTTCGCACGAGGCCTGATCCTCGACCTTGCGTACCAGGTCCTCGATCCACAGGAAGCCGTTGGTCTTCGCGGTGACGGTGACGTGCGAGCGCTGGTTGTGCGCACCATACTCGGAAATTTTCTTCGAACACGGGCACAGGCTGGTCACCGGCACCAGCACCTTGGTGGTGTGGGTGTACGCGCCGTTCTCGATCGCACCGATGAAGGTGACCTCATAGTCGAGCAAGCTCTGCACGCCGGAGACGGGCGCGGCCTTGTTGACGAAGTAGGGGAAGCTCATTTCGATGTAGCCCGATTCGGCTTCCAGGCGTTCGACCATCTGACGCAGCATGCCCTCGAAGTTCTCCACCGAAATCTCGCGCTCGCGCGTGTTGAGGATTTCGATGAAGCGCGACATGTGCGTGCCCTTGAAGTTGTGCGGCAGGAACACGTACATGTTGAAGGTGGCGATGGTGTGCTGGACGCCGCCGCTCTTGTCCGCCACGCGAACCGGGTGGCGGATGCTTTTGATGCCGACCTTGTTGATGGCGATTTGCCGCGTGTCGGCCGAACTTTGCACGTCCGGCATGCAAACGGCGGTATCGCAAATCTGGTTCATGGCAGGCTCCTTGGTATCGATGCAGTTTAGACTAAGTATAAACTGCCGGAATAGTTGAGTAAACTACTCGGGTAATAGGGTTATCCGTTGACGGACGGCATGCTCGATGCCTGCGGCATCGAGTCCGCAGTCGGCCAGCATCCTGGTGGGGTCGCCATGTTCGATGAAGGTGTCGGGCAGGCCCAGATGCAGGATCGGCATGATGACACCGAGTTCGGCCAGCGCCTCGGCCACGCCGGCACCGGCCCCGCCCGCCACCACGTTTTCCTCCAGTGTGACGAGCAGGCGATGACCGTGCGCCAGTTCGCGCAGCAGGTCCAGATCCAGCGGCTTCACGAAGCGCATGTCGGCCACGCTGGCGTCGAGTGCCTCGGCAGCTTGAAGGGCGGGTGCAACCAGGCTGCCGAAGGCGATCAGCGCCACGTCATGGCCGCGCCGCCGCAGCACGCCTCTGCCGATCTCGACGGCGTCAAGCCCGGCGTCGATCGTGGCGCCGACTCCGCTGCCCCGCGGATAGCGCACTGCCGCAGGGCCTTCGTGCAGGAAGGCCGTGGTCAAGAGTGCCCGGCATTCGTTCTCGTCCGACGGCGCGGCGATCAGCATGTTGGGGACACAGCGCAGGAAGGAGAGATCGAAGCTCCCGGCATGGGTGGGGCCGTCTGCGCCGACCAGGCCGGCACGGTCGATCGCCAGCATCACCGGCAGATTCTGCAGGGCGACGTCGTGGATCAACTGGTCGTAGGCGCGCTGCAGGAAGGTGGAGTAGATCGCCACCACCGGCTTGATGCCTTCGCAGGCGAGGCCGGCGGCAAAGGTCAGTGCATGCTGTTCGGCGATGCCGACATCGAAATAGCGCTTGGGGTAGTCCTGCGAAAAGCGCACCAGGCCGGAGCCCTCGCGCATCGCGGGGGTGATGCCGACCAGTCGCGTGTCGGCAGCGGCCATGTCGCACAGCCAGTCACTGAATACTTGCGTGTAGGTTGGCTTGCCACCGGTTTTTTCCGCGACGCCCGCAGCGGGGTCGAAACGCGATACGCCGTGATACAGGCAGGGATTGGCTTCGGCGGGCGCGTAGCCCTTGCCTTTGCGGGTGACCACATGCAGGAATTGCGGGCCATTGAGCTGCTTGATGTTGGAGAGCGTGTCCAGTAGTACGTCGAGGTCATGGCCGTCGATCGGACCGATGTAGTTGAAGCCGAATTCCTCGAACAAGGTGCCCGGCGTCACCATGCCTTTCATGTGTTCCTCGGCGCGCTTGGCGAGTTCGCGGATCGGCGGGGCGACGGACAGCACTTTCTCGCCGGCACGGCGTGCCGCCGCATAGAACTTGCCCGACATCAGCCGCGCCAGGTAGTTGTTGAGCGCGCCGACATTGGGCGAGATCGACATGTCATTGTCGTTCAGCACCACTAGCAGGGGGAGATCGGTTGCCCCGGCGTTGTTGAGCGCCTCGAACGCCATGCCAGCAGTCATCGCGCCATCGCCAATGATGGCCACGGCGCGCTGGTCGCTACCCAGTTGATGAAAGGCTTCGGCCATGCCGAGTGCCGCCGAGATCGACGTGCTGGAGTGGCCGGCGCCGAAGGCGTCGAACGCGCTTTCGGCGCGACGCGGGAATCCGGCGATGCCGCCCGGCTGGCGCAGGCCGGCCATCCCGGCGCGACGACCGGTCAGAATCTTGTGGGCGTAGGTCTGATGGCCGACGTCCCATACGATGCGGTCACGCGGGGTGTCAAATACATAGTGCAGGGCGATCGTGAGTTCCACCGTGCCGAGATTGGAGGCGAGATGGCCGCCGGTCTGGCCGACTGAATTGACCAGGAACTCGCGCAGTTCGTTGGCGAGTTTGGGCAGGTCGGCAGGCGACAGCGTGCGCAGTTCGTCCGGCGAATTGACGGTGTCGAGCAGGGACGTGGGCATGTCAGAACGTCCGCTCGATGACGAAGTCGGCCAGCTGGCGCAAGCGTGCTGCGGGCGGACCCAGCTTGGCCAGCGCGGCATGGGCATCGGCGCGCAGCTCCTGCGCGAGTTCGCGTGCGCGCGCTGCGCCGAGCAGGCTGACGTAGGTCGGTTTGTTGTTGGCCGCATCCTTGCCGGCAGTCTTGCCCAGCGTGGCGGTCGGTGCTTCGGCATCGAGCACGTCGTCGACCACCTGGAAGGCGAGACCGATGCACTTGGCGTAATGGTCGAGCGCGGCGGCAGTCGTGTCGGACAGCGTGCCGCACTGCGCACCCAGCAGCACCGAAGCGCGGATCAGCGCGCCGGTCTTGTGGATGTGCATGAATTCGAGTTCGGTCAGGTCGAGCGGTTTACCCACGCTCGCCAGATCGATCGCCTGGCCGCCGGCCATGCCGCGCGAGCCGGCCGCCTGCGCCAGCAGCTGCACCATCCTGAGCTGGGTATCGGCATCATGGGCCAGCGGACGCGACGCCAGGATGTCGAACGCAAGGCTCTGCAGCGCATCGCCTACCAGCAGGGCGGTCGCTTCGTCGAACTCGACATGCACCGTGGGTTTGCCGCGTCGCAACGCGTCGTCATCCATCGCTGGCATGTCATCGTGCACCAGCGAGTAGGCGTGGATCAGTTCGACCGCCGCTGCGGCATGCTGCACGCGTTCAGGGGCGGCGCCCGTGACGTCGGCCGCGGCGAATGCCAGCAGCGGGCGCACGCGCTTGCCGCCGCCCAGCACGGCATAGCGCATGGCCTCGTGCAGGCGTTGCGGGGCAATGCTGGATGGCGGGAGCCACTCGGCCAGCACGCTTTCCATGCGCGTCTGGCATGCCTGGGTCCAGGCGGAAAAATCAGTCATCGGTGTCTTCGGTCTTGAACGGCTGCAAGGCCCCATTTTCCAGAATCTTCACCTGCTGCTCGGCATCGGCGAGCTGAAGGCGACAGTATTGCAATAGCTCGGCGCCGCGCTTGTATGCCGTCAGCGAGGCTTCCAATGGCAGCTGGCCGGATTCCATTTCGGCCACGATGGCTTCCAGTTCGGCCAGTGCTGACTCGTAATCTTTGGGGGGCGTGGCGGCGCGGGACTTGGCCATGAATATCGAACCCGGCGGAGAAAGGACGATACTTTAACAAATTCAGCGTTGAGGCGCCTCCCCGGGTATGCGGCTATGCTAGAATTTCGCGCTTTCCCTGCCTGGCGATACCTTCGTCTGACGGGGGGTCATCCGTACCCGCACCCCTCAAGGGGCGGGGGAGGCCGTGGTCGCCAAAACGTCAGCAACCACGCTCTAAATCCGGTGGGTCATTTACTTGCCGCTCCAGTGTCATTACTGGAGGGGGCTTGGTTTTGAGTAGGGTACGCCATGAGCGATCTCGCCGAATCCAGCGCCTTGTCGCTAACTTCGCCTCAGTTGCCAGTTTCCTGGTACTTCGATCCAGCCATTTATGCGCTGGAACTCGAGCATTTGTTCAAGCAGGGTCCCGGTTATGCGGGCCACCAATTGATGGTGCCCGAGCCGGGCGATTATCACGCGCTGGAAATGTTCGACAGCGCGAAAATACTGGTCAACGGCGAAACGAATATCGAGTTGTTGTCCAACGTGTGCCGCCATCGCCAGGCGCTGATGCTGACCGGTCGCGGGAAGCTGCCGTCCAACAACATCGTCTGCCCGATCCATCGCTGGACCTACGACAGCCAGGGCAAACTGATGGGAGCACCGGAGTTTCCCGGCAATCCCTGCCTGAACCTGAACCGTACCGGTCTGCAGAACTGGCAGGGCCTGCTGTTTGCCGGCAAGCGCGATGTGCAGGCCGATCTGGCCGGCATGCAGGCGGCACGCGAACTGGATTTTTCGGGCTTCATGCTCGATCGCGTACAGGTCACACATTACGCCTGCAACTGGAAGACCTTCATCGAGGTGTATCTGGAGGACTACCACGTCGCGCCGTATCACCCGGGCCTCGGCCATTTCGTTACCTGTGACGACCTGAAATGGGAATACGGGGACTGGTGGTCGGTGCAGACGGTGGGTGTCAATCGTGGTTTGTCGAAGGCAGGTTCCCCTGTCTACCAGAAATGGCACGAGCAAGTGCTGGCGTATCAGCAGGGCAAGGCGCCCGCGCACGGCTCAATCTGGCTGACCTATTACCCCGGCCTGATGGTTGAGTGGTATCCGCATGTGTTGGTGGTGTCGTCGATCGTGCCGACCGGAGTCGAGTCGTGCACCAACATCGTCGAGTTCTACTATCCCGAGGACATCGCCCTGTTCGAGCGCGCCTTCATCGAGGCCGAGCAGGCCGCATACCATGAGACCGCGGTGGAGGACGAGGATATCTGCGAGCGTATGCACAAGGGGCGGCGCGCGCTGTACCAGCAGGGTATTTCCGAGACCGGGCCGTACCAGTCGCCGCTGGAAGACGGCATGATGCATTTCCATTCCTTCCTGCGGCGCGAGATCGGGCCGCATCTCAAATGAGAGGGTTGAGCATTTCGAGCGGGCGGCCGATGCCGCCCGTTTTTTTCGTCTGTCCGCCATGAAGTCGAGCTGGATGCTGGTGGCGGCTGCCTTGTTCGCGCTGATGAGCGTGCTGGTGAAACACGCCTCCGCAAACTTCTCGCCCGCCGAACTGGTGTTCTATCGATCGGCATTCGGCCTGCTGGCGATCTGGGCGGCGATCGCCATCCGTCACCGTCAAGTGTGGGCTGCGCTTGCCACAACTTGTTTCAGCGCCCATCTGTGGCGCGGACTGGCGGGGTTCACTGCGCTGGTGCTGTTCTTCTACGCATTGTCGCGACTGCCACTCGCCACCGCGGTCACCCTCAATTACACGGCCCCGCTGTTTCTCGCCGCCTTGTCGGCCTGGTGGCTGCACGAACGCCACGGGCGCGGCCTCGTCGGCGCGGTACTGCTGGGCTTTGTCGGCGTATTGCTCGTGTTGCGGCCGCAGGTTCAGGGTCAGGCCTGGTTGCCTGCGTTGGCCGGTCTGGCGTCGGGGATGCTGGCCGCGGTGGCCTACGTCAACGTCAAGAATCTGGGCAGGCTGGGCGAGTCCGAATGGCGGGTGGTGTTTTACTTCACGCTGCTATCGACCGCGGGCGGCGCTGCTTGGATGGCGCTGGCCGGGTCGCACATTCCGCAGCGGGCCGACTGGCCGTGGCTGATCGGCATCGGCGCCACCGCCACGGTCGCGCAACTGGCGTTGACGCGGGCGTATCATCGCGGTCGCACGCTCACGGTCGGCTCGTTGGCCTATACCACGGTCGGATTTTCCGCCTTGTACGGTATGGTGCTGTTCGGGGAGCGGCTGCCGCTGATGGCATGGATGGGCATGGCAGTCGTGGCCGTTGCCGGCATCTGGGCAGTCCGCGCGTCAACCTCAACCCCGCCCGATTCGCTATAGTGAAAGCACTTTCCAGAGGAGCGCACCATGATCAGCCTGAACGTCAAGGGTAACCAGATCGCCGTCACCGTAATGGGCCAATTTACCCTGGCCGATTATCAGGAATTTGAGCAGGCAGTGAACTACGGCATCCAGTTCCAGGGTACGGTCAACCTGCTGTTCGATCTGCGTGACATGCTGTCGTTCAGTGTCGACGTGGCGTGGGAGGAACTGAAGTTTTCACGCGAGCACAAGACCGATTTCGGCCGTATCGCCATTCTGACCGGTGACCAGTGGGTGGCGTGGAGCATGTGGGTGAACCGCATGTTCATGTCGGCGGATATCCGTCTGTTCGACGATTTGGACATGGCCCAAGCCTGGGTGGCGGACGGCGAGTTGCCGGCTGCGGCAGGCTGAAGGTGGACCGCGTACGGCGGACACGGGCTGTCATGTCATGAGGAGATGCGACGCGCCGGCCTGAAGATGTCCTGGTTGGCGTAATACGCCGCGCTTGCATTGGCCGGGTCCCAGCCGGGGATGCCCTGCACCGGCAAGGGTGCGAGTTGGCGTGGCGAGTCGATCCCGGCAAGTGCACGAACCGACAGTTCCTCCACACCATCGGGGTCGAGCGACGCTGCAATCAAGGTCAGGCATTTTCCGGTCATCCCCGGGTAGGGGGCGAGCAGCTTTTCCAGCAGCGCATGACCGACCACGACAAATCGCATCGCGGTTTCAACCGCATGCCGGTGGTCCCAGAACAGCGGCCGCCAGGCGCGCTCGGACAGCAGGGCCGGCCATGCCGGATCGCGGCTGATTACCCATACGCCGGACTCGTCCAGTACCGTCAGTGCATCGCGGCGGCGGCCTCGGGTTGGCCCGGTCTCGCCGGCAATCGCACTGCCATGGGCCGCATTCAACGCAGCCTTGAAGTGCGGGAAACGTAGCCAGACCAGCGCGTTCAGCACGTCGTGCCAGGTCTCGGCGCGGGTCGGTACCTGCCCGGTCTGCAGGATGTGCGTTTCGTAATCGCGCGCGGACAGGCGGGCATTGGGTGCAAAAAAACGCAGCGGCAGGCCATGCGCGTTGCGTGTATCGAGGTGGATGGCCTGGGCGTTGAGCGCATCGAGACAATCCGGGCCGGGCGCGGGTTGGGCGCGTACAAGGTCCAGCGTATCGATCAGAGATCGATAAGGTGCGAAGGCGGGGTGGTCGAACTTCAATGCAGCGATTCGGACAGCGCCTGACGGTATTGCCGCGTCAGCGGATGTGCACTGCCCAGTAGATCGAACAGGGCGAGCAGGCTGCTACGGCCGATGTCATCGCGGTAGCCGCGATCGGTCCGCGCGATCCACAGCAACTCGTCCATGGCGGTTGCAAACTGGTCTGCAGCCAGCAACTGGGCTGCACGCTGGAAATGCGCATCCAGATCGTCCGGCTGCTGTGCAAGGCGGACGTCGAGTTCGGACAGAGGCGGCGCCTGGCGGGCGGTTTCGGCCAGATTCAGGTGCGCGTGCAGGCGGGCGATCTCAGGCGCTGTCCGTGCTTCCGGTGGCAGGCTGTCGAGCAGTTTCAGGGCTTGTTCACCTTCGCCCTCGGCCCAGAGCAATTTGGCAAGATCGCGCGGGATGGCGAGGTTGTCGGGCTCGGCCATCGCCGCGTTGGCCAGCAGCATGCGTGCCTGCTGCACATTGCCTGCCTGCCATGCGGCGACGCCCAACGCATGGGCGCGGTGGGCATCGCCCGCGATGAAGCGATCGAGTACTTCACGGAAGCTGCTGTCGGGATCGGCGCCGTGGATGGTGTGGGCGACCTCGCCGCGCCAGAAGAATTTCACCGTCGGGACCGAATTCACGCTGAAACGGCGTGCCAGTTCGGGCAGTTCGTCGGCGTTCAGCATGACCAGGAGGAACTTGCCACCGTATTCGGCGGCGAGCTTCACCAGCCGCGGCATCAGGATGAAGCAGGGGCCGGCCTTGGGGGTCCAGAAATGCACCAGCACCGGGCCCTTGTGCGAGTTTTCCAGCACCAGCCGGTTGAAATTTTCGGCACTGGCGTCGAAGACATAGGGAGACAGGGCCATCAGTCGAATGCTCCGGTCTGGGCGAACTGGTCGCACGCAGCGACCAGTTCGCGTGCGATCCCCGGCTCGAATGCAGAGTGTCCGGCATCCGGCACGATGACATAGCGGGCCTCGGGCCAGGCGCGCGCGAGTTCGTCGGCCGACACGATGGGGCAGACGGCGTCATAGCGCCCCTGCACGATGATTGCCGGGATGCCGCGGATGCGATCGACGTTGGCGAGCAGGCTGTTGTCGGGCAGGAAAATATTGTTGACGAAGTAGTGCGCTTCGATCCGTGACAATGACAGGGCTCTTTTGTCGTCGCCGAACGCGGAGATGAGTTCGGGGTTGGGCAGCAGGGTCGAGCACGAGGCCTCGAAGGTAGCCCAGTGATGGGCGGCGGGTTGGTGCACGGTCGGGTCGGGATCGACGAGGCGGCGATAGTAGGCCGTCAGCAGATCGTGGCGTTCGTCCTCCGGGATGAAGTCGGCGAGTTGGCGCTGCGCCTCGGGAAACAGGACGCGAATACCGTGGAGAAACCAGTCGATCTCACTTTTGCGGCAGAGAAAAATACCCCGCAGCACCAGCCCACGGCAGTGCACGGGATGCGCCTCGGCGTAGGCGAGCGCCAGGGTCGAGCCCCACGAACCGCCGAAGACCAGCCAGGAGTCGATGCCGAGTTCGCGTCGCAACGCTTCCATGTCGGCGATCAGATGCGGCGTGGTGTTGTCGGCCAGCTCGCCATGCGGCGTGGAGCGGCCGCTGCCGCGCTGGTCGAACAAAACGATGCGGTAGCGTGCCGGATCGAAGAACCGCCGCTGCACAGGCGAGGTGCCGGAGCCGGGCCCGCCGTGCACGAACAGCACCGGGATGCCATCCGGGTTGCCGGACGTTTCCCAGTAGATGCGATGGCGACCTGCCGTTTCCAGCATGCCGCTGGCATAGGGGGTGATGAACGGGTGGAGCGAAGCAATGTCGGGCATGACGGACGCCTTGAATGATAAGCCGAATCATATCCCCGGCCCATGGGGCGTGAACAGGTGAGACTTGCGCGATGCGTCGCAGGGACTGGCGGCCGCAGTATCGACAGGCGCGTGCGGGGACCGTATGCTACCCATGCGCAAACAATGCGCCGACAGGCGACCGGGTCATCCGGATCGCATGGGCGAATAAAAAAACAGGTCCACTGTTTCCACCATAACTGATACGAGGAGTTCTTTCATGAGTCATGTCGTCAAGGTTGCCCTGCTGGGACTGGGTGAAGTCGGGGAGAAATTCGCCGAGCATTTTCTGGAGAAGATCCAGGAGGAGGGCGTCAACGTGGAGATCGTCGCCGTTGCGCACCGCAATCTGGAATCGCCCGTTGCATTGGGGTTCAGCCATAGCAAGGTGCCGGTATTCAAGGATGCGATGGAAGTGGTGACCATGGGGGCGAAGGTGGACATCATTTTCGACCTGACCGGCGATCCCGAACTGCGCAAGAAGCTGCGGGTGGCGCTTCAGGAAAGCCATAACCAGCATACCGTGATCGCCCCTGAAGTGGTCGCCCACCTGTTGTGGAATTTCTTCGGTGAAGGCGAGTTGCCGAGCAGCGGCCAGACGGGCTACTGATGCATGGTCTTGCCGGCCGAAAGGCCGGCGGCCGCGCTGATGCATTCCCTGCCTTAAAGACATGACATCGCCTTTCAAATTCGCCCACGCCGCGAATCCCGACTGGACCCAGGCGGCCCAGGCCTGCATGGGCCAGCTGGGTGCGATCCCGTCGGGCGCGACGCTGGGGTTCCTGTATGTGTCGGACACCTTTGCCGACGAACTCGATGCGATCCTGGCGTTCTTCAAAAGCGCGACCGGCGTGCCCCACTGGACCGGCAGCGTGGGGGTCGGCGTTTGCGCCACGGGCGTGGAGTATCTGGAAGAACCGGCACTGGCCGTGATGCTGGCGGAATTCGATCCCGCCGATTTCAGCATGCTGCCGGTGCTGCGTTCGCCGCAGGACATCGAGACGCAGCCGGCGCAAGCCTATTTCGCCGTGGCGCATGGCGATCCGGCAAACAGCCGCATGCAGGAATTGATCGACAGTCTTTCCGCATATGTATCGAGTGGATTTGTCGTCGGCGGGTTGTCGAGTTCGCGTGGCGAGACGACGGCGCAGATCAGCGATGGTGTGGTGAGCGGCGGCTTGTCGGGCGTACTGTTCAGCGAACGGGTGAAGCTGGCGACACGGTTGACGCAGGGCATCTCGCCACTGGGACCGCGCCATCGCATCACCACAGCGAACAAGAACGTCATCGGCAGTCTCGATCACCGCCCTGCGCTGGATGTGATGAAAGAAGAAATCGGCGACGTGCTGGCGCGCGATCTGCGGCGTGCAGCCGGCTATATCTTTGTCGGCCTGCCGGTCCGCGGTTCGGATACCGGGGATTATCTGGTGCGCAACATTCTCGGCGTCGACCCGCAGAACAACCTCGTGGCGATCGGCGAGTATGTCGAGCCGGGAGACGAGCTGCTGTTCTGTCGCCGTGACCAGCAGACCGCCGAAGATGACTTGTTGCGGATGCTCTCGGCCATCGGGGCGCAACTGGCCGTGCCGATCCGGGGCGGCGTATATTATTCCTGTCTGGGGCGCGGCCAGCATATGTTCGGTGCGCCGAACCGGGAATTGGAATTGATTCGCGACACCCTCGGAGACTTTCCGTTGGTAGGGTTCTTTGCCAACGGGGAAATTTCCTACAACCGTTTATATGGCTACACCGGGGTATTGACCCTGTTTGGCTGATCAGATGAAGAAACACGGAGATACGCATGACCCTGCACGCCATGAAAGAAGATGAAATCCGCCTGCTGCGCGATGAAATCGACATGCTGATGAACGAGCGTCGGCAGCTCTTGCAGGTGACCGGTGCGGCGGCGGTATTCGTCGCCAACCTCGATACCGACAGCCTGCCCGATGAAGCCGACACCATCGATGCGGCTGAAATGCTGGCCGAACAACTCAACGGTTTGTCCGAGGAGACACTCAAGGACGCATTGGAGTCCGTGCGTGCCGAGGTCGACCCCGCACAATAGCCGGATTTAACACCTTGGCCCTTCCGGCATTGCCAGCCCTGACCGAAGTCAGGCGCATTGCGCTGATTGTCGGGCTGACGGCGCTGGCCTACGCGTTGACGGGGTGGGCCAGCCTCACGATCACGGCGTATGTCGCCGATGTGGTGGCCGTGGTCTGGCTGGCAGCCGGCATCGGCGCCATGGCGAGCCTGCGCTTCGGCATGGCAGGCGTCGTGGGGGTGCTGCTGGGATCGTTTGCGCTCAACAGTCAGATCCTGCCGCCGGAAGCGGCATTCCGCCTGGCGCTCGGCGCGGCCGCGGGGGCAGCTGTGATCGGGTATCTGCCGCGCTACCTGCCGCCCTTCAGTTCCACCCTCGATTATGTTTCCAGTGTCGCCAAGTTCGCGCTCGTAGCGGCGCCGCTGGGATGTGCGGTGAGTGCGCTGGCGGGCGTATTCAGCCTGGGTTTCTTCGGTCATCTGCATGCCGACCTGGTGTGGCGGACCTTGGGGATCTGGTGGCTGGGGGAGCTGCTTGGGGTGTACCTGATCGCACCGCTGCTCCTGACGGCGTCGCGCTGGGATTTGTTGCCGACCAACAAGGGCGCGCGCCTGGAGGGCCTGGTGCTGGTGCTCGGCATGCTGCTGCTGACCCGCGTGATGATGGAGTACGCCGAGCCCCTGCGGCCGGCCGAAATCGTCCTGTTCGTCTTGCTGCCCGGCGTGCTGTGGGCGGCGCTGCGATTCTCGGTGACCGGGGCGAGCGTGGCCATATTCCTGGCTGCGCTGATCGTGCTGGGCGTTTCGCTCGTCTCCTTCGGCGGACTGACCAGTGCCACGATGCCGCGTGACGTGTTTGCGCTGCAGATCAGCATGATGACCATGGCGCTGGGCGGCCTCTTCGTGTCGGCTGCGCTGACCGAACGCCGCTATTCCGAAATGCGGCTCGACATGCTGGCCAACCACGATCCGCTAACCGGCCTGCCCAACCGTTCGTATTTCCAGGATTTCCTCGGTCATGCGCTGGCGCGCGCGCAGCGCGAGAAGCTCCAGATCTCGCTGCTGTTCATCGATCTCGACCGCTTCAAGCACATCAACGACTCGCAGGGACACGAAGTGGGCGATCAGGTGCTGCGCGTCGTGGCCAACCGGCTGGATGAGCAGTTGCGCGCCGACGACTTCGTCGCCCGGCTGGGCGGGGATGAATTTGCCGTCATCCTGATGCACCCGCCGGCGTCTCGGGCTGCCAGCCGTGTGGCCCGCAAGCTGCTCAAGGCGCTGGCCGAATCGTTCAAGCTCGAGCGGCGCCGTTATGCCATCGGCGCCAGCATCGGTATCAGCGTGTATCCGGACGACGGGCTCGACGCCAACACCTTGCTGCGCCAGGCCGATTTGGCGATGTATCAGGCCAAGCAGCGCCGCAGCGGCTTCGAATACTTCAGCGATGAACTGAACACCGTGGCGCAGCAGCAGCTGAACCTGGAAACCGGCCTGCGCCAGGCGCTCGAGCGCGACGAACTGGCGCTGGCCTATCAGCCGAAAGTCGATCTTGCCAGTGGCCGCGTGGTGGGGCTGGAAGCCCTGGCGCGCTGGCTGACCCGGTCCGGCGGCATCATCTGGCCCGATCAGTTCATTCCGGTGGCCGAGGAAACCGGCCTGATCATGCCGCTGGGCCGCTGGGTGGTGCGGGCGGCGTGCGAACAGTGGATCGTCTGGCGCGATGCCGGCCTCAACCCACCGCCCGTGGCCATCAATCTGTCGCCGCGCCAGTTTTCCGATGCGCGCCTGATCGACGATATCGATGCCATCCTGAAGGAAACCGGCATGGAGTCATCGTATTTGCAGCTGGAAGTGACCGAGAGTGCGGCGATGGAGAATCCGGCGCGTACCTTCGACATGCTCGGCGCCCTGCGCCAGCGCGGCCTGCATGTCTACATCGACGATTTCGGTACCGGACATTCCAACCTGGGCCAGTTGAAACGCATGCCGATCGACGCGCTCAAGATCGACAAGAGTTTCGTGGACGATGTCCTGACCGACAGCGACGATGCCGAGATCGCCAATGCCATCATCCGCCTGGCGCACGCCCTGAATCTGCGGGTGGTGGCCGAGGGGGTGGAATCGGTCGAGCAGGTCGCGTTTCTGAAAGACCAGGGCTGCGACGAAATCCAGGGCTATGTGGTCGCGAAGCCCTTGCCGCCGGACAAGGTAGCGACGTTCTTCGGGCGGCAGTTCAATTTCTAAAAAGCCCAGGCGGGGCCAGAGTGCCGTGGGCTGAATCGGCATTCAGCCTGCTTTGCCGCTGATTTCTCTGTATAGGCTGACCGCTAATTACGTAGCGTAGCCTGCGAGCAGCAAGCTCGAGATCCGGGTCTGTTCAAGGCGGCTCCTGTTCAATCGGGATTAGTTGAGACGTTTGATGCCGAGTGCCTTCAGGACGTATTTCTCGTACAGCGGCTCCGAGTTGCCAGTTTTCATCTTGCGCATGAAATATTTCTCGAACGCCACCTTGGCCAGGTGCACCCACTTGCCTTTCCTCGCCCAGGTGACGTTGCGCGGCGGGATCTGCGGGATCGCGACGAAGGCTGCACCGGTATCGCCCATGTCGGCCAGGCAGATCGTGCTCCAGGTGCCGGTATGGCTGGGCGGCGTGCCGGCGAGTTCATCGGCGATGTTGTGGACGATGGCGGTGACCATCGATTCGATCATGTAGCCGGTCTTGGGCGTGCCGGTGGCGACCGGCGTCTGCTCGACCGGCGGAATCGCGATGCACACGCCGGCCGAATAGATATTGGGGTATGTCGGACTGCGCTGATATTCGTCGACGATCACGAAACCGCCGGGATTGCACAGGCCTTCCACTGCGGCGACCGCCGCCACGCCGCGAAACGGCGGCAGCATCATCGCGTAACTGAAATCGATCGTGTGTTCACGCACCTTCTCGCCAAAATCGTCGACTTCCTCGACATGCATTTTCCCCGCCTCGACCCGGGTCGTTTTCGCGTTGGTGATCCACTTGATGTGGCGCTGGCGGAATTCGGCCTCCAGCAGTCCCTTCGAGTCGCCCACGCCACCCAGCCCAAGGTGCCCCACATAGGGTTCGGACGAGACATAGGTAATCGGCACCTTGTGGCGCAGCTTGCGGCGGCGCAGGTCGGTTTCCAGCGCCATCGCGTATTCGTAGGCAGGGCCGAAGCACGACGCGCCAGGCAGCGCGCCGATCACCACCGGGCCAGGGTTTTTCAGGAATTCGAGATAGTGTTCATACGCGCGCTCGGCATGCTCGACCGTGCAGACCGATTCCGTGTGTCCGCCATCCGGGCCCGCGCCCGGCACCAGGTCGAAGGCGAGTCGGGGACCGGTAGCGATCACCAGGTAGTCGTAGTCGACGACGTCGCCGTTGGCCAGGTGGATCCGGCTGTGGGTCGCGTCGATCGTGTCGGCGCGCTGGGCGATGAACTGGATGCCCTTCTTTTCCAGGTAGGGCCGCAGCTTGAACGTGGTCTCGCGCGTCTCGCGCCAGCCCAGCGCAACCCAGGGGTTGGACGGCACGAACTGGAAGGTGTCCGACGCGTTGATCAGGGTGACGGTGTGCGATTTGTCGAGCAGGTGACGCATTTCGTAGGCAGCGGGCGTGCCGCCCGTGCCTGCGCCGAGGATGACGATGTGTGCCATGAAGGAGAGTTCGATTGAAGAAAAGTGGACATGAAAAGGAGGGCTGCGGTCAGCGTCCGCCGGGTTGCCGCATGGGCGTGGTCTCGGGCCGGTTGCGCATGTGTTCGCCCAGCTGGACGAACTGCGCAAACAAGGCGGCCCACAGGGCCTCGTCCGTCACCGTGTCCGCCAACGCCAGCTGCATGCACAACAGCCATTGGTCGTGCTCGTTCGGGCCGATGGCGTAGGGAAGATGGCGGCGGCGCAGCATGGGATGGCCGTGCTTCTCGACATAACGTTGCGGGCCGCCCAGCCAGCCGGAGAGGTAATCGAACAGCTTGTTGCCGGATTCGGTGAGGTCGGCCGGATGGAGCTTGCGCGCGGCATAGGTCCCCGGCAGTTCGTCCATCAATTCGTAGAAGCGGTCGACCAGCTTGCGGATGACGGTGTCGCCGCCGATGCGCTGGTAAGGGGTCAGGACGGATTGTTCGGTCGCCTGCATGTCGCTACCTCAGGAAATATTGCACATAGAAAACCAGCACCATGCCCATGCCGAGCCAGGCGACGACAGGGCCGAGCAATGTGCGCAGGATCCTGTTGCGTGGAATGAAGCCGATGCCGTGCACAAAGCCTGCCGCCAGCCCCCACATGATCAGCATGAGCGTGCCGTGCCCGATGGGGCTGCCATCCTCGACGGTCAACGGTCGCGGAAACAGCGTGACGAGGAGCATGAGCACGAAAGCCGCGGCCAGCGTGATGCCGCGTACCCACCCGCGATCGAGCATGGCCATCATCCCGGTTTCGCCTTGCGGTAGGGCCGCAGGTACTGCCACTCGAAAAACCGTTTGGCCCAGTGGAACAGGCGGCACGGCGGCAGCACGAGCGCGCGTTTTTCATTGCGATAGACCAGGATGCCGCGGTCGAGCGTATCGACGATGCAGATGAGCTCGGCCTTGAAGCGCGCGACGGGCGGCTTGCCCGCCAGGGCCAGCAACAGATTCTCCGCCGCGGCCTTGGCCTGCAGGTCGGCGATGTGCGCCTGCTTGGGCAGCCAGTCGGGACCGGGATAGCTCCCGGAATCACCAGCGACATAGACCTTGTCCGAGCCCGCGACCCGGCAGTGGGCATCCGCCTGGAAAAACCCGCCGTCGGACAGCGGCAGGCCGGCCTCGGCTGCCCAGGCGGGGCCGCTCATGCCGGGCATGAAGAGAATCAGGTCGGCCGGAATATTGCCGTCCTCGGTCCGGATCCTGTCCGCTTCGAAGCCGAGCGGTTTGTGCCCGAGATGGGTGGCGATGTCGCGCTTCTTCATCTCGCGCAGCAGGCCGGCGACCGCCTTGTCGCCCAGGCGCTTGCCCGGCGTTTTCGCGGCATTGAAGAACACCAGCTTGAAGCGGTCCCGGCGGCCCTGTTTGCGCAGCAGCGTGTCGATGCCGAACAGCAGTTCGAACATCGGTCCGCCGCGCATCGCGCCCTGTTCTTTCGGATTGGTCCCGAAGCCGAAGGCGATCGTGCCGTCCGTCATGTTCGCCAGCCGCTCGCGGATCGCGTCAGCCGCCGACGCGCCTTCGCAGATCGTCAGCGCGTGCTCGATGCCGGGCAAGGCCTTGAGGAAGCGCCCGCCGCTGGCGATCAGCAGGGCATCGTTGGCGAGGGATCCGCTGTCGGTCAGCACGGTGCGCCCGCCGTCGGCAAGGCCGGTGACGCGGCCGGCGTGGAAGGCGATATCGTGCCTGGCCAGAAAACCCGACACGTCGATATCGAGATCGGCGCCACGCCGCATGCCCGATGGCACCCAGATCAGGCTCGGGTAGTACGTCAACGTGGCCCGCGGGGCGACGAGCGTGATCCGCACTTCGCGGTCGCGCCGGCGCAGTTCGCGTACGGCGGTGAGTGCGGCGAATCCCGATCCGAGAACGACGATATGGGGTGCGCTCATGGCGAACGCCTGCGACAAGCCTGCGAAATCAAGGCAAACGAAGGACTTGCCCGCGCGATGCGGGTACGCTCATCCATGGAGGTCAACCCTGCCGTGCGTCGTTCGCGTTCTTGTTGCGCACCTCGTCGAGCGCGCATTCCTTGGCGTCGCACATCATTGCGCTGATCGAGGCGAGCAGCACGGCCATCGTGACTCCGAGTATCCAGGCGAAATACCACATGGTGATTCCTTTCAGTAAGCCGACTTGTCGTTGGCGGCGATGAATTCCGTCGTGACCTTGCCCCACATCACCTTGTAGGCCCACGAGGTATAGAAGATGATCAGCGGCATGAAGATCACCGTGGCGCCGAGCATCAGGCCGAGCGTGAGGTGCGAGGACACGGCGTCGTACACGGTGAGGCTGGAGCGCGGATCGGTCGACGACGGCATGATGAAGGGGAACATCGACACGCCAGCGGTACCGATGATGCCGGCGCATGCCAGCGACGAGGACCAGAACGCCAGCCCGGCCTTGCCGAGGCGCGCGAATAGAATGCCTGCCGCCAGGGCGGCGAACGCGGCGATCGGTACCCACTTCGCCCATGCATAGGTGTGGTAGTTGGTCATCCAGGCGCCGGCGGCGGTTGCCACGGTCTTGGCGAGCGGGTCGGGCAGGCCGTTGGGATCGATGGTGCTGGTGATCACATAGCCGTCGATGCCGGTCGCCACCCACCAGCCCGCGAGCGCGAAGGTGACGAAGGTCAGGGTGCCGAAAATCAGGCTGGCGGCGCGGACGCGGCGGTAGATGTCGCCCTCGGTGCGCATCATCAGGTAGTTCGCGCCCTGGAAGGTGATCATGCCCAGGCTGACGACGCCGGCGAGCAGGGCGAACGGGTTGAGCAGTTGCCAGAAGCTGCCGGTGTAGGTCGACATCAGGATGTCATTGAAGTGGAAGGGTACGCCCTGCAGCAGGTTGCCGAAGGCGACGCCGAAGATGATCGGCGGCACGGCGCCGCCGATGAACAGGCCCCAGTCCCAGGTGCTGCGCCAGGCCGGGTTCTGGATCTTGGAACGATAGTCGAAGCCGACCGGGCGGAAGAACAGCGCCCACAGCGCGGCCATCATCGCCCAGTAGAAGCCCGAGAACGCGGTGGCATAGACCAGCGGCCAGGCGGCGAAGACCGCGCCGCCGGCGGTGATGAACCAGACCTGGTTGCCGTCCCAGTGCGGCGCGACAGTGTTGATGACGGCGCGGCGTTCGAGGTCGTTGCGGCCGACGAATGGCAGCAGCACGCCCATGCCCATGTCGTGGCCGTCCATGATCGCGAATCCGACCAGCAGCACGCCGATCAGCAGCCACCAGACGAGTTTCAGGGTTTCGTAGTCCATGTCAGCTCCTTAGATCCTGTCAGCCATCGCGCCAGCGGGCAGTGCGCCGCCAGCCGCCTTTTCGCCGTGGTATTTGCCCGTGCCGAGGCTGGCCGGCCCCTGCCGTGCATATTTCGTCATCAGGACCATCTCGACGATCAGCAGCGCGGTGTAGAAACCGATGAATCCGGCGAGCGAGCCGTAGATGTTGGCCGGCGTGAGGTTGGAGACCGAGATGTGGGTCGGCAGCACGCCGTAGATCGTCCACGGCTGGCGGCCGTATTCGGCGACCACCCAGCCGAGCTCGGCGGCGATCCACGGCATCGGGATGAACCACAGCGCCCAGCGCAGCAGCCATTTCTTCTCGAGGAAGCTGCCCTTGACCGAATAGAACAGCGCCAGCGTGAACAGCGCCAGGAAGGCGAAGCCCAGTGCCACCATGATGCGGAAGCTCCAGAACAGCGGGGCGACGCGCGGGATGGTGTCGTCGACTGCCTGCTGGATCATCTCGGGCGTGGCCTGCGACACGTCGACGATGTATTTCTTCAGCAGCAGGCCGAAGCCGAGGTCGGCCTTGTGCGCGTCGAACTGCGCGAGCGCAACCTTGTCGTCGTGGTTCCTGCGCAATTGCTCCAGCGCGACTACCGCGTGAATGCCGTTTTCGATGCGCTCGCGGTTCCTCGCCTTGATCTCCTTGATGCCGGGCATCGTCTTGGTCAGCGAGCGCGTGCCGATCAGGCCCAGGGCATAGGGGATCTGCAGCTGGTAATCGTTGCGCTCGGCCTTCTCGTTCGGCACGGCGAACACGGTGAAGGCCGCCGGGGCGGGCTCGGTTTCCCACATCGCCTCGATCGCCGCCATCTTGGTCTTCTGCGACTCGCTCACGGTATAGCCGGATTCGTCACCCAGCACGATCACCGACAATGCCGAGGCGAAGCCGAAGCCGGCGGCGATGCGGAACGAGCGGCGCGCGAAATCGAGGTCGCGCCCCTTCAAGAGGTAATAGCTGGAAATGCCGAGCACGAACAGCGAGGCGGTGACATAGCCGGCCGACACGGTGTGTACGAACTTCGCCTGCGCCGTGGGGTTGAAGACAATGGCCCAGAAATCGCTCATTTCCATGCGCATGGTGACGAAGGAGAACGTCGCGCCGACGGGATCCTGCATCCAGCCGTTGGCGATCAGGATCCACAGCGCCGACAGGTTTGATCCGACCGCCATCAGCACCGTCACCATGAAGTGCTTCCACTTGTTGAGCCGGTCCCAGCCGAAGAAGAACAAACCGATGAAGGTCGATTCGAGGAAGAAAGCCATCAGCCCTTCGATCGCCAGCGGCGCGCCGAAGATGTCGCCGACGTAATGCGAGTAATACGCCCAGTTGGTGCCGAACTGGAATTCCATGGTGATGCCGGTGGTCACCCCGAGCGCGAAGTTGATACCGAACAGCTTGCCCCAGAAGCGCACCATATCCTTGTAGATGGGACGGTCGGTGATGACGTAGGTCAGCTCCATGATGACCAGGATGAACGCCAGCCCCAGCGTGAGCGGTACGAACAGGAAGTGATAGAGCGCGGTGACTGCAAATTGCAGCCGCGACAGATCGACGAGTTCTTCAGTCAGCATGGGGGCTCCCGGGTGAGGGTTGAGAGGAGTGGACGGATTGATTGGGGTTGGCCAGGCGCTCGGCTACGGCATCGGCGTCGGGGTGCAGCGCATGGCCGTCGAAGAACGCATAAAAAATGGCCGCGATCACCAGCAGCTTGATCGCAATGGCGAGCGAGATTTCTTTTGCCAGCGGGTGGTGCAGGAACGTGGGCATGGGCGGTTTCATGAGTACTCCAATATTCGCAAGTGCCGTGCCAACTCCCTGGGCCAGGTGGGGGCTTTTATTTCTCTTTGGTTTCAAAAGAATAGATCAATTTTGTGACAGGCGTTGAAAGCACGGACTGTCATTTATGACAAAACCTGTTAATGTTTTGTGATTCAAATGACATAAGTGGCATAAGACAATGTCACCGGCCAACGAACTCATCAGCTTTCTTGAGACCCATCCCGATCCCCAGATCGTCATGGGGATCGATTACCGGATTCTGGCGGCCAATGCGGCCTATCGCCGTGTGTATGCCGGCGAGCGGAATGTGGTCGGGCAGTTTTGCTATGCGATATCGCATGGCTACAGCCGGCCCTGCGACGAATGCGGTGAATCCTGCCCGCTCGCAGCCAGCCGGGTCAGCGGCGAGCCCCGGCGTGTGCTGCATCTGCACCATACGCCGCGCGGCGAGGAGCATGTCGACGTCGAGCTGACGCCGATCATCGGTACGTCGGGCAAGATCGCGTATTTCGTCGAACGCATGCTGACGGTACGCGAGGCCAGCAGTTTTCCCGCCGAAAGTGGCATGGTCGGCAAGTCGGCCGCCTTCAATCGCATGCTCGAACTGGTCCGGCGCGTGGCGCCGTCGGACACCGCCGCCCTGTTGCTGGGCGAATCGGGCACCGGCAAGGAACTGGTCGCGCAGGCCATCCACCAGCAGAGCCGGCGCGAGCATGGGCCGTTCGTGGTGGTGGAGTGCTCGGGGCTGACCGAAACCCTGTTCGAGAGCGAACTGTTCGGCTATGAGAAAGGTGCGTTCACCGGCGCCAGCCAGCGCAAGATCGGCCTGGTCGAATCGGCGTCAGGCGGCACGCTGTTTCTGGACGAGGTGGGTGACATTCCGTTGAGCCTGCAGGTCAAGCTGTTGCGTCTATTGGAAACGGGGACCTTTCGCCGGGTCGGCGGCGTGGAGACGCTGCGTGCCGATTTTCGTCTGATCGCCGCCACTCATCGCGATCTCAAGACCATGGTCGAGCGCGGCAGTTTCCGGCGCGACCTGTATTACCGGCTCAGCGTGTTCCCGATCCACCTGCCAGCCTTGCGCGAACGGCGCGGCGACATCGCCCTGCTGGCCGAGACGCTGCTGGCGCGGCTGGCGCCGGGGCGGGCCTACACACTGAGCGAGGCCGCACGCATGCGGCTGCAGGCCTACGATTACCCGGGCAACGTCCGCGAACTGCGCAACATCATCGAACGCGCGATGCTGATGGCCGACGGCGATACCCTGCTGGAGGAGCATCTGCCACCCGAACTGAAAAGCGACGAGGCAGGCATGCCGGGCGTGGACGACATCGTGCCGCTGGAAACGGCAGAACTGCGCTATCTGCAATGGGCGCTGGCGCACCATGGCGGCGACCGCAAGTCGCTGGCCGCGCAGCTGGGAATCAGTGAACGGACGCTCTACCGAAAACTGGCCCAGTGACATGCGTCACTGGGTCAGTTTATTTCGCTGGCGGCTCCTTGTCCTTGGGAGCCTGCGCACACCGGATTTACCCCACTAGCTGTTCGAGCACGAAGGGCAGGATGCCGCCCTTGTTGTAGTACTCGACCTCAATCGGCGTGTCGATGCGCAGCTTGAGCGCGACGCGTTCCACTTTTCCATCGGCGCGGTGGATCACCAGCGTGACATCCTGCTGCGGCGTGATACCGGACTCGGTGCCTTCGAGGTCGAAGGTCTCGCTGCCGTCGAGCTTCAGCGTGGCCGCGTCGACGCCGTCCTTGAACTGGCAGGGCAGTACGCCCATGCCGGCGAGGTTGGCGCGGTGGATGCGCTCGAAGCTCCTGGCGACGACGGCCTTCACGCCGAGCAGGGTGGTGCCCTTGGCGGCCCAGTCGCGCGACGAACCCGTGCCGTATTCCTCGCCGGCGAAGATCATCAGCGGCATGCCCTCATGCTGGTATGCCATGGCGGCATCGTAGATCGGCTGCTGCTCGCCGCCCTTCAGCGTGATGCCCCCCTCGGAGCCGGGGATCATCAGGTTCTTGATGCGGACGTTGGCGAAGGTGCCGCGCATCATCACTTCGTGGTTGCCGCGGCGGGCGCCGTAGCTGTTGAAGTCGGCTTTCTGCACGCCGTGCTCGGTGAGGTAGAGGCCGGCCGGCGAGGTCGGCTTGATGCCGCCGGCGGGGCTGATGTGGTCGGTCGTCACCGAGTCGCCGAAGATCGCCAGCGCCCGCGCGCCCTGGATGCCGCCACTGGCGGCCTGGGTGCCCGCAAAGAAAGGCGGCTGCTGGATGTAGGTCGACTTCGCATCCCACTCGTAGACCGTGCCGGTGGGGGCGGAGACGGCATCCCACAGCGGATTGTCGGCGCCGACATCGGCGTAGATCTTGCGGTAGGCCGCGGCATCGGTCGCGGTGCCCATCACGGCAGCGATGTCCGCGTTGCTCGGCCACAGGTCCTTGAGGAATACGGGCTTGCCGTCCTTGCCGGTGCCGATGGCCTCCTTGTCGAAGTCGATGTCGACGCGGCCGGCGAGCGCGAAGGCGACCACCAGCGGCGGCGACATCAGGAAGTTGGCCTTGACCGCCTGGTGCACGCGCGCTTCGAAATTGCGATTGCCGGACAGTACCGACGCCACGACCAGGTCGTTGTCGGCGATGGCTTTCTCGATTTCCGGCTTCAAGGGGCCGGAGTTGCCGATGCAGGTGGTGCAGCCGTAGCCCACCACGGAAAAGCCGACCTGTTCCAGCGCGTCCATGAGGCCGGCCTTGTTGAGGTATTCGGTGACCGCGCGCGAGCCGGGGCCGAGCGAGGTCTTGACGTGCGCAGGCGGCTTCAGGCCGAGCGCGGCGGCTTTCTTCGCTAGCAGGCCGGCCGCCAGCATCACGCCCGGGTTGGAGGTGTTGGTGCAGGAGGTGATGGCGGCGATGGCGATGTCGCCGTGTTTGATCGGCGTGTGGCCGGTATGAAGCGCGGCGGCGCCCTTGCCGTAGCCGCCCTCGGCCACCGGTTTGTCCATCAGTCCGGTGAAGGCAGATTTCAGGTTGGCCAGCGCGATGCGGTCCTGCGGCCGCTTGGGGCCGGCGACCGAGGGTTCGACGCTGGCGAGGTCGAGTTCCAGCACCTGCGAGTAGTCGATCTCGTCTGCCTTGGGGATGCCGAACAGGCCCTGCGCCTGGTAGTAGGCGCGGATCGTGTCGACCTGCGCGGGCGCGCGTCCGGTGGCAGCGAAGTACTGGCAGGTCGCTTCGTCGACCGGGAAGAAGCCCATGGTCGCACCGTATTCGGGCGCCATGTTGGCGATGGTCGCGCGGTCGGTGACCGACATCGCGGCTGCGCCTTCACCGAAGAATTCGACGAACTTGCCGACGACCTTGGCTTTACGCAGCATTTCGGTGATGGTCAGCACGACGTCGGTGGCGGTGACGCCGGGTTTGGCGTGGCCCTTGAGGTTCACGCCGACGACGTCGGGCGTGAGGAAATACACGGGCTGACCCAGCATCGCGGCTTCGGCCTCGATGCCGCCCACGCCCCAGGCGACGATGCCGAGGCCGTTGATCATGGTGGTGTGGCTGTCGGTGCCGACCAGCGTGTCGGGATAGGCCATGCCGTCCTTCTCCATCACGCCGCGCGCCAGGTATTCCATGTTCACCTGGTGCACGATGCCGACGCCGGGCGGCACCACCTTGAAGGTGTCGAAGGCCTGCATGCCCCACTTGAGGAACTGGTAGCGCTCGCGATTGCGCTCGAACTCGATCTTCATGTTGAGGTCGAGCGCGTCGTGCGTGCCCGAGGCGTCGACCTGGATCGAGTGGTCGACCACCATGTCGACCGGCACCAGCGGCTCGATCTTCTTCGGATCCTTGCCCATTTTCTGTGCGGCCGAGCGCATCGCGGCGAGGTCGGCCAGCAGTGGCACGCCGGTGAAGTCCTGCAGGATCACGCGCGCCACGGTGAAGGGGATTTCCTCGGTGCGCTCGGCATTGGGCTTCCAGCTTGCCAGCTGCCTGACATGCTCGGGCGTGACCTTCACGCCATCACAATTCCGCAGCACCGACTCCAGCACGACGCGGATGGATACCGGCAGGCGCGCCACGGACGTTCCGAGGGCGGTTTCCAGTTTCTTCAGCGAGGCGAAGCGGGCACTGCCGCTGCCGGTGGAAAAGGAGTCGAAGCTGTTGAAGGTGTCGGTCATGGTGGGTTGACTCGTGTAAAGAGGGTCGAAACAGGCGAAAGGCGGAATTTTACCGGAAGCGCGCCGTGCGCAGGCGATGCGGTTACAGGCGGATGCCGAATGCAGCCAGCAGCTTGACCATGCCAAGGTAGGCCAGCGCCGTGGCGGCGCTGGATACGCCGAGGCTGACCCAGAATCCCCAGCCGCTGCGCAGCAGAAGCGGCAGCAGAACGAATAGCAGCAGGGAGGGCAGCACCAGCCAGAAGATACCGCCGGCCAGCGTGGCGACCTTTTGCACGTCGCCGGTGTCGAGATACAGCCAGACAAAGGCCAGCAGCGAAGTCAGCGGCAAAGACGCCAGCGCGGCCGCCCAGAAAGTGCTGCGCTTGGCCACTTCGGCCACTGCGACGAGGATCAGCGCGGACAGGCCGATCTTGAGCGCGTATTGCCCCATGGCGGCTGGATCAGCTTTCGCGCCGCATCTGCGGGAACAGGATGACGTCGCGGATGCTCGGCGAATCCGTCAGCAGCATGACCAGGCGGTCGATGCCGATGCCGCAGCCGCCGGTGGGCGGCAGGCCGTGCTCGAGCGCGCGGATGAAGTCGGCGTCGTAGTGCATCGCCTCCTCGTCGCCGGCTTCCTTGGCCCGCACCTGTTCCATGAAGCGCTCGGCCTGGTCCTCGGCGTCGTTCAGCTCGGAGAAGCCGTTGGCCATCTCGCGCCCGGTGATGAACAGCTCGAAGCGCTCGGTGATGTCGGGCTGGCTGTCGGAGCGGCGCGCCAGCGGCGAGACTTCGGCCGGGTAGTCGATGATGAAGGTCGGCTGGATCAGCTGCGCCTCGGTGGTTTCCTCGAAGAAGGACAGCTGCAGCCCGCCGAGGCCGTCCTGCGGTTTGTACTTGGCCTTCATCGCGGTGAACTGCGCGATCAGCCAGTCGCGGTCGTTCAGCTGCGCCACGGTGTATTCAGGGTTGTATTTGCGGATTGCCTCGACGATGGTGAGGCGGTCGAACGGCTTGCCGAGCTCGATCTCGTTGCCCTGATAGGTGACCGTGGTCGAGCCGGTGGCGGCGACCGCGGTGTGGCGGATCAGCGCCTCGGTGTAGTCCATCAGGTAGCGGTACTCGCGGTAGGCCTCGTAGAACTCCATCATGGTGAACTCGGGGTTGTGACGCGTCGACAGCCCCTCGTTACGGAAGTTGCGGTTGATCTCGAACACCTTCTCGAAGCCCCCGACCACCAGGCGCTTCAGGTACAGCTCGGGCGCGATGCGCAGGAACAGTTCCATGTCGAGCGCGTTGTGATGCGTGGCGAAGGGCTTGGCCGCGGCGCCGCCGGGGATGGGGTGCATCATCGGCGTCTCGACTTCGAGGAAGCCGTGGCCGGTCATGAACTCGCGGATGCTCTGGATGATCTTCGAGCGGCGCATGAAGGTTTCGCGCGCGGTGTCGTTGGTGATGAGGTCGAGGTAGCGCTGGCGGTATTTCTGCTCCTGGTCGGCCAGGCCATGGAATTTCTCCGGCAGCGGGCGCAGCGCCTTGGAGAGCAGGCGGATCGATTTCGCCTGGATGGTCAGTTCGCCCTTGTTGGTCTTGAACAGCGTGCCGGTCACGCCGAGGAAGTCGCCGAGGTCCCAGTGCTTGAACGCCTCGTGCGCCTCGGTGCCGGTGAGGTCGTTCGACACGTAGACCTGAATCCGTCCGCTCATGTCCTGCAGCGTGGCGAAGCTGGCCTTGCCCATCACACGCTTCAGCATCATGCGGCCGGCGAGTTGCACCTGCACGCCCTCGGCTTCCAGCGCCTCCTTGGTTTTGTCGCCATGCTCGGCGGCCAGCTTGCCAGCGTAGTCGTGGCGCTGGAAGTCGTTGGGGAAGGCGACGCCCGCTTCGCGAATCGCTGCGAGCTTGGCACGGCGCTCCATGATGATCTGGTTCTCGTCGAGTGGCGGCGTGGTAGAGGTTTCTGTGGTCATGATGAGCGAGGAATCAATCGCCGAAATAGGCGACTTCGAGTTGGAGTTGTAAAGCGGCGCGCCGCATCACGTCGTCGGCGGTGGCGATGACGACGGAGCCGAGCACGGATGCGGTCGCCAGATGAAGTGCGTCGAGCGTGCGCAAGGGCAACGCGGTGAGTTCGTCCATCAAACGCAAGGCTTCGATGAAATCGGCATCGGTCGAAGGCGCAACGGTGAGCAGGCCATTCTGGATGTCGGTGCGCACCTCGTTCATTGCGGCCGCCTCCTGCTCCGGGTTCAGGCGTGCCTGGCGGCGTTTGCGCGCGAGGGTCGAGCGCAATTCGACCAGCGTGAGACGGCTGATGTGGGCGGGTGCCAGTTCGGAAAAATAGGCATCGAACGCCTCACTATTGCGCTCGGGCAGGTAGCGCTTCACGAGCGCGCTGGTGTCGAGGTAGACACGCATCAGCCGCGTTCGTCGCGGTCTTCGCGAATCAGGACTTCGCTCGGCACATCCTGGAACGGCATCGTCGCGCGGAAGGCAGCCAGCGAACGGAATGTCTTTTTGCGCGGTTCCACCGGCAGGATGCGCGCTACCGGCTCGCCATGCTTCACGACCAGCACTTCGTCGGCATCGGCGAACATCTGGTCGGGGTGCGACAGGCCTTCGCGGGCTTCGCGGATAGTCAGGGTTTTCATGGGTGCCTCCAACGGGGCAAAACGTGACACAATTATAGCCGATGTGACACGCTGATTTTCCAGCTGGAAAATCAGAATTAACCCAATGCTTTCATTTGGCCACTGAGCCGTTCGCCCTGAGCCTGTCGAAGGGCTGCCCTTCGACAGGCTCAGGGCGAACGGTCAAAATGAATCACCCTAAACGAACGGTGTCGGAAATTAGCCCGGCGCCGCCAGCGTGCCTTATTTGAAACCAGCTTCATGTCCGACACTCCGTTAGATATCCTCAACCGCGTCTTCGGCTACCCCGCGTTTCGCGGCGAGCAGGCGGCCATCGTCGACACGCTGGTGGCGGGTGGCGACGCGCTGGTGCTGATGCCCACCGGCGGCGGCAAGTCGCTGTGTTTCCAGATTCCTGCCCTGCTGCGCGAGGGCTGTGCGGTGGTGGTGTCGCCGCTGATCGCGCTGATGCAGGACCAGGTCGCGGCGCTGCAGGAACTGGGCATCGCCGCGGCCTTCCTCAATTCCAGCCTCGACGGTGCGGCGGCAATGCAGGTCGAGCGCGAATTCGTCACCGGCCAGTTGAAATTGCTCTACGTCGCCCCGGAGCGCCTGCTCACGCCGCGTTTCCAGGACCTGCTCGAACAGGCTAGGGTGGCGCTGTTCGCTATCGACGAGGCACACTGCGTGTCGCAATGGGGGCACGACTTCCGCCCGGAATATCTGGGCCTGTCGGCGCTGCACGAACGCTTTCCCGCGGTGCCGCGGATCGCGCTCACCGCCACCGCCGACGCCGCGACGCGCGCCGAAATCCTGCAACGCCTTGATCTGGGCGCCGCGCGCGTCTTCGTGGCCAGCTTCGACCGCCCCAACATCCGTTATCGCATTGCCGAAAAGTCCGACCCGCGCCGGCAGTTGCTCGATTTCCTGGGCGAACACAAGGGCGAAGCCGGCATCGTCTACTGCAGCACGCGCAAGAAGGTCGAGGAAACCGCCGCCGGATTGGCGCAGGCCGGCCTCACCGCGCTGCCTTACCACGGCGGCATGGACAACGCGACGCGCGCCCGCCACCAGGAAAGATTCCTGCGCGAGGACGGCGTCGTCATGGTCGCCACGCTCGCGTTCGGCATGGGCATCGACAAGCCCGACGTGCGCTTCGTCGCCCACCTGGACTTGCCGCGCTCGGTCGAAGGCTACTACCAGGAAACCGGCCGCGCCGGGCGCGATGGCGAGCCCGCCGAGGCGTGGATGGCATGGGGCCTGCAGGACGTCGTGACGCAAAGACGTTTTATCGACGAAGGCGAGGCCGAGGACGCGCACAAGCGCATCGGCCACGCCAAGCTCGACGCCCTGGTCGGCCTGTGCGAAGCGGCAAGCTGCCGCCGCGTTGCGCTATTGAGCTACTTCGGCGAAGCCAGCCAGCCGTGCGGCAACTGCGACGTCTGCCTGAATCCGCCGACGCTGTGGGACGGCACCGAGGCCGCGCAGAAGCTGCTCTCCGCCGTCTACCGCACCGGTCAGCGCTTCGGCGCCGGCCATGTCATCGACGTGCTGCTCGGCAAGGCGACCGAGAAAATCGACCGCTTCGGCCACGGCCAGCTGAGCGTGTTCGGCATCGGCGCCAGCCAGACCGACAAGGTGTGGCGCGCCGTGCTGCGGCAGCTGGTCGTGCGCGGGCTGCTGGAGGTGGACCACAGCGCCTACGGCGCGCTCAAGCTCACCCAGGCAGCCAAGCCGGTGCTCAAGGGCGAGGAAACCGTCATGCTGCGCGCCATCGAAGCGCGGCCGGCGCGCAAGAAGTCTCGCCTCGCCCCCAGTTCCGGCGCCGGCGTTCACGACGATGAAGATCCCTTGTTCCTGTCCTTGCGCGCCTGGCGCCGCGAAACCGCCAACGAGAAGGGCGTGCCCGCCTACGTCATCCTGCACGACGCCACCCTGCGCGAGATCGCCGCGCGCCGACCTGTGACGCTGGCGGAACTGGGCGAGATATCGGGGCTGGGGACGAAGAAGCTGGAAGCGTATGGTGAGGCGGTGCTGGGAGTGGTGGCGGAGGGCTGAACCGGCCGCTGGCCGCGGTCTCTGACGAACGCCCAAGCGCGTCCATAATTTAACTGAAAAGTTAATTAACCTTGCTAGAAAGTTACGATGAGCCCTGCAACCGACACCCTGAGCATGACCTTTGCGGCCCTGTCAGACCCCACCCGGCGGGCCATGCTGGCGCGTCTGATACAGGGCGAGGCTTCGGTGAACGAGCTTGCCGCGCCATTCAAGATGAGCCTGCCTGCCGTCTCGAAACACATCAAGGTGCTGGAAAAGGCGGGCTTGCTGATCAAGACCCGCCATGCACAGCAGCGCCCCTGCAAGATCGACGGCGTGCAACTCAAGCAGGCGGTTGACTGGATCGAGCAGTACAGGCAGCTGTGGGAAGGACGCCTGGACCGTCTGGATGCCTGTCTGCAGGAGCTACACACCAGTGAGTCCGGCATCAGGCTGGTACAGGAAACGGCTTCCGGCCCCGGCGCGGGCAGGTCCGTCGATACGCCGGGTAAGGCCAAGCGAAGTGCGGGCAAACGAGCCCAATCTGCCTCAAGCCCTAAACACACCCATACCAGACGATCCGCGGGCACCTCACCCCCAACCAAGGAGAAAATCGATGACAACGAGCTTCAACAGCAAATTGGATTTGACTTTTGAGCGCATCGTCGATGTGCCACCCCGGCTGGTTTGGCGCGCCTGGACCGAACCCGAGCTGATCAAGCAATGGTTTTGCCCCTTGCCATGGAAAGTCATCGAAGCCGAAGTCGACGTGTGCCCCGGCGGCATGTTTCGCACCAGCATGCAGTCGCCCGAAGGCGAGGTATACCCCAACATCGGCTGCTTTCTCGTAACGATCCCAAACGAAAAGCTCGTCTGGACCAATGCCTTGTTGCCCGGCTTCCGGCCCGCCTCGATGAACGCCCCCTGCAGCGATGAGTCGGCCGGGTTCATGTTTACCGCCACAGTCGAAATGGCCCCCCATGGCGAAAACAGCACCCGCTACCGCGCCACCGTCATTCATGCGGACGAAACGGGGTGCCGGACGCACGCCGCCATGGGCTTTGAGGCAGGCTGGGGTGTGGCGCTCGACCAACTGGTCGCCATGGTCAAGCGGGGCATTTGAACATTCATCCCCCCGAGCCGGATACCGAGGGAGAGGCCGTCTCGCGGCGCAGGCCTGGGGTTGGCGACGGCAGCAAAGACCGAGGGATCAGCGACCAATTTGGCGATAACCGTCGACCGGCGCGCTTGAATGAGGTCGATCCCTGTACCATTTACCTTTACCCGTACGCTATGAGGACCGCAAATTGTCGAACATCGCATCTGTGCTCAAGGAAGAAATCGCCCGACTCGTCCGCAGGCAGTTACGCGGCGAAACCGAAAGCCTCAAGAAGGCATCGAGCCGCTACCGTGCCGATATCGCCGCTTTGAAGCGGCGCATCGAGGCCTTGGAAAAGCAGATATCCCGCCTCGAAAAAATGGTGCCGAAGAAGGTCGCCCCTATCGCCGACGGGGAATCCGAAACGAAACTGCGGTTCAAGCCGCAAGGTGTGCGTGCGCAGCGGACGCGGCTCGGACTGTCCGCGCCGGAGATGGGAGCGCTGGTGGGCGTTTCCGCCCAAACCATCTACAACTGGGAAACCGGCACGACGCGCCCAAGGAACGAGCAGCTTGCCGTCATCGCGACCGTCCGGAAGATGGGCAAGCGCGAGGTCCAGGCACGGCTTGACCAGATGCGCGCGGAGTGACGGGCCAGGCCCGCCACTCCGCTCGCCGTACGAGAGCCACTACGTCCGGATGTCCTGACGGGCCACTTCGCTGACTGGCCATCCTGGAAGGCGTCGAGTACGATAATGATGTTGCAGACGGGTTCGGGCACCTTGACCGGTTCACACGGGCCCAACAGAGGTTGCGATGGTTGACGATCCAGGCGTGACAGGCGGGTCCTCGGCCGAAGCTGCCATTGGCATTCAGAGCAAGCTAAGTCAGCCATGCCCCCCATACCGGTCATCGATTCAAATTCAGGTTGAAGGGGGACCACGCGGGTGCGCCGGCCGCAGAGCAACGGCTTCGTCGAACGCCTGCATCGCACCCTGCTGGACGAACACTTCCGGGTGGCGGGCCGAACGACCTGGTACGAGTCGGTTGAACAGATGCAGGAGGATCTGGATCGTTACCTGCACCACTACAACCACGAGCGGCCTCATCAGGGCCGCATGATGGAAGGAAGAACGCTTATCCGGATGTTCCTGGAAGGCATCGTCGAGCAGCCCGGGTCAGGCTTGGCAGAGGCTGCTTAAAACAACACCGGCTTGGAGCCGGTGTCAGGTGAATATTTGATCTGTACAATCAAGATAAAAACTAGAAACCAATCATATAGCTGACGTAAGCTGTTGTTGAGCCAGTGCTTTGGAATGGCAGTTGCTGGTAGTAAATATCACCAGAAATACGTTGTTTTTTGGACACCGCATAATAGGCGCCTGCAGAAGCTACCGTTCTTGTGCGTTGAATGCTGTCGTTGAAGTTCTCGGAAGTTAAGCCACTAATCCCAGTCGAGGTTGCAGAATAGTCATCTACTCTGTGTTCCAGGTCGTGCTCAACACCCAGACTGCCCGTCAAAGTGATTCTGGGCGTCATTGCATGGTGTAGTTTTAATCCGACCAGTGCAGTTGTGGAACGATCAGCTAAGGAGGCATAACGCAAGGGGAAAGAAACACCCGTCTCAGTGTAGCCATCTTGTTTGATGACGGTGTAACGCAACGCAAGATAAGGGCGCAGCAATGTGTTATCCCTATAAGTGAAGGCATAACTTAATTCACCTACATAGCTTTGCGTATTCAGGTTTGTGGATCCAACCCCTGCTTCAGAGGTGCCAATCACATCGCGAGTAGTTTTTATATCGTTATCCAAATAAGCATTCGCCAGCTTGACTTGATAACCTAAAGCGTCAGTATTCTGATTCCACACAAGAAATACACCCATCATTGGCGTCTTATTTGAAACTTTAATGCCTGTAGGCATGTTGTTATTTACATTTTCATCGAGGAACCCACCAATTCGGATATTTTCTGAGGCTTTGTAGCCAAAAACAACTACAGCGCTAGTGCTGCTTGAGTCTGGATTATCCCCATTGGTGTAGCGGCCACCTCCCGATAAACACATACCTTGACTATCAAACAGATTACAGTCGTATGTGTTCATATTTGCAAAGTTTGTAGAAGTGGCAGCATGATTGAAAACACCTCGTAATCTTTGTGCGGACTTACGGATTGATGCTTGTGTATCAATTGCCGATGGGCCGCTCAGGTATACGAGTAAATCCCAACTATCAGCCAATAATCCATTCGCAACCAAACTATAATTGTAGCCATTATATGTACCTGCCACACCAGTCACGCCAGACAGGGAGTTAAGGCCTTTTAATACGTTTAGATAGCGGGTAGCAGTTATCGTCGAGGCATTGACTCCAGCGACCAAGGTTGTGCCCGCATTGCCATAAATATTAAAAGCCATTGCGCCAACACTACCAGGGGCAGACAATTGCCCATAATGAGCCGGGTCGTTAATAATAATGTTATAACTTAACGGCAAACTACCAACGAGCGTTACGGGGCTTGATGATGCTCCACTTTGCCCTTGTAAATTATTAAAAACATCGATCGAAGTTCCAGCACTATTCCCAATACTTCCAAAGCCGCCGGTAATCGTTCCCACGTTGGTTAACGAGGTAATTGTCCCTTGATTGGAAATTCCGTACCTAACTGTTGCATCAATTTGCCCAAAGTTGACAACATCAACATTGCCTCCGGCTTGGGTCCACAATCCCCATTGATTGTATGTATAGATTGACCCGTGATTGATCAAGGAGGCCGATGTTGCAGTGTTTAAAACAACCACCGCTCTACCATTCACACCAAAAGGTGCGTCGTTTGATACAGTGACTCCAGAGTTAATATCTACGGCAGCGCCAGTATCAAGCGTTAAACCTTTTACATTTCCTCCATCACAACTTGCTGCAATATCCAGGGCAGAGGTGACGGTAACGCCACCATTACATAATGCAAATACTTGTCCTATATGCAAGGTGCCAAGTAAAACAGCAAGCTTAAGTAGATTGATTTTACTTATGGATTTAATGTCACGCTCAATACGCTTTAACAACATAACTTACCCCTTATTTTTGTTGCGGCTGACGAGGTTACCGTCTCGCCAGACTTATTCGTGGTTGGCGCGTTTTCTGTAATGTCGAAGTCCAGATCTTCTGCGGGATTCCCTGGCCCGACGATGCTTCTTCCTGTGTTCTGCAGAGCCGTTTCATACTTCGCTGCTTTTGCAAGATCCGTTCTTTACGACGAATGTATGCGAATTGAGCATGGAGACAAGCTTTTACTCAGAAACTTTTAACAGATCAGCAAGTTAGTTAATAGCGGTTTCTTTCGCCACACCGGCCTTGATTCCCGCGATGGCAATGCTGCAAATTGAAGACACAGCAGGCCCCCTCGATGGCATGTAACTCACCCACCCTAACGGCGGTCCCATAAAATCCTGAAAGTGTAACAGCGCGGTACATAGACCCCTTCTGACCACCTACACTCGGGCTGGCGACTCAAACGCAGTTTTTCAGTATGGCCACGATTCAGAAGATCCAGGCCAAGGTCTCCTTCTGGTCGAGAGTGGGGGTTCACCGGATTGGAAAGCAGCCGTCCGGCGTGAGTCCTGATCAGTGGCTGTTCAAGATCGCATAGCGGGCGGAGTTGGCTCGGAACCCGCCGGCAGCGGCCGAATACCAGCCGTAGCGACTTCTTCTCTGACTGACCGCTACGGGCGACGGCAGCCCAACAACTTCAGCCAACAAGCACCTGTTCGGCCGACGATCAAGCCTTCAACGCATTCCCCACCACTTCAGCTACGTCCTTCGCCAGCCCCTCGACCGCCGCGATGCGCTCCAGCGCGGCGCGTGCATGGGCCTGTCGGCTGGCGTCGAACTGCCGCCAGCGGTCGAAGCTGCGCGCGATGCGGGAGGCGACCTGCGGGTTCATGGCTTGCAGGTCGGCGATGACGTCGGCGGCGAGCGCGTAGCCTGCGCCGTCGGCGGCGTGGAAGGCGCGCGGGTTGGCGCCGCAGAAGCCGCGGATGAGGGCGTAGACGCGGTTGGGATTCTTGAGATCGAACGCCGGGTGGCGCATGAGTTCGCGCACGGTGGCGGCGGCGGCGGTGCGCGCGGTGGCCTGGATGGACAGCCATTTGTCGACGACCAGGGCTTCGTCGTGCCATTGGTCGTAGAAGGCGGTGAGCGCGGGCGCACGTTCGGGTACGTCGAGCTGGGCGAGGGTGGCCAGCGCGGCGGCGACGTCGGTCATGTTGCTGCCGCTTTGAATTTGCGCGACGAGGCGCGGCGCGATGTCCGCTGGTGCGGCGTCGGCCAGATAGGCCAGGCAGGTGTTGCGCAAGCTCCGGCGGCCGGCTTGTGCACCGTCGGGCGCGTAGTCGCCAGTGGGGGCGAGCGCCTGCCAGGCGGCTTCGAACCGGGGGCGCAAGGCCGCGGCAAGCGTGCGGCGCAGGGCAAGCCGTGCGGCAAAGATCGCGTCGGGGTCGATCACGCCGCCGGCGGCGGCGACGGTGTCGGCGAGCACGGTTTCGGACGGCAGCGCCAGCGCTTCGGCAGCCAGCGCGGCATCGCCCGCCAGGCCGTCGCCCAGCACACGCGCGCAGGCGTCGATGAAGGTGGACGGAATCCAGTCCGTGCCTGCTCCGCCTTGTGCGATGCCCGCCAGCAGCACGCGCGTGGCGAGGCGCTGGCCGGCCTCCCAGCGGTTGAAGGCGTCGGCGTCATGCGCCATCAGGTGGGCGAGCTCAAAGTCGCTCTGCTCGAAGTCCAGCCGCACCGGCGCGGAAAAATTGCGCAGCAGCGACACGACCGGCGCGGCAGGCACGCGCTCGAAGACGTAGGTTTGCGTGGGCTGGGTCAACGACAGCACGCGGGTGGTGGATGTCCCGATTTCGCCGGCGAGTTGTAGCGTGGCGTCGCGGCCGTCTGGCAGCACGAGGCCGACGGCGACGGGAATGTGCAGGGCGCCGTCGTCCACGACCTGGCCGGCATCGAGCAGCCGTTTTTCGTAGGCGGTGGGCGCCAGGGTCTGTGTCAGCGTGAGCGTGTAGGTCTGCGCCGTCGCGTCGTAAACGCCGCTCGCTTTCAGCACCGGCGTGCCGGCGCGCGCATACCAGCGGCGGAACTGCGTGAGGTCGACTTGGCTCGCGTCAGCCATCGCCGCGACGAAATCCTCGCAGGTGACGGCCTGGCCGTCGTGGCGTTCGAAATACAACTTCATGCCGCGCTGGAAGCCGTCTTCTCCAAGCAGGGTGTGGATCATGCGGATGACTTCCGCGCCCTTGTTGTAGACAGTGGCGGTGTAGAAGTTGTTGATCTCGGCGTAGGAGGCGGGCCGGATCGGGTGCGCCATCGGGCCGGCGTCCTCGGGAAACTGGCTGGCACGCAGGCCACGCACTTCCTGGATGCGGGTGACGGGGCGCGAGTGCACGTCGGCGCCGAATTCCTGGTCGCGGAACACGGTGAGGCCTTCCTTCAGCGACAGCTGGAACCAGTCGCGGCAGGTGACGCGGTTGCCGGTCCAGTTGTGGAAGTACTCGTGCGCGACGACGCGGTCGATGCCCTGGTAGTCGGCATCGGTGGCGGTGTCGGGGCGGGCCAGCACGTACTTGGTGTTGAAGATGTTGAGGCCCTTGTTTTCCATGGCCCCCATGTTGAAGTCGCCGACCGCCACGATCATGTAGCGGTCGAGGTCGTACTCCAGGCCGAAGCGCGTTTCGTCCCAGTGCATGGCTTTTTTCAGCGCGGCCATCGCATGGTCGCACTGGTCGAGCTTGCCGGGTTCGACAAAGATTTCGAGCCTGACCGGGCGGCCCGACGCGGTGGTGAACGTGTCTTCCAGCACGTCGAGCCTGGCGGCGACCAGCGCGAACAGGTACGCCGGCTTGGGGAAGGGGTCCTCCCAGCACACCCAGTGGCGCGACGCGTCGTCGCTGTTGCCTGCGGCGACCGGGTTGCCGTTCGACAGCAGCACCGGAAAGCGCGCGCGGTCGGCTTCCACCGTGCAGCTGAATGTCGCCATCACGTCCGGCCGGTCCGGGAAGAAGGTGATGCGGCGGAAGCCTTCGGCTTCGCACTGGGTGAAATAGCCGTCTTTCGATTTGTAAAGGCCGGAGAGCTGGGTGTTCTGGTCCGGATGAATGTGCACCGTGGTTTCAAGCCGAAACGTATCGGGCAGCGGCGCAGCGATCGTCAACCGGTCTTCGGCGTGGAGGTACCGTGCCGGGTCGAGCACGGCGCCATCCAGCGTCACGCTCGTCAACTCCAGCGCTTCGCCGTTCAGCACCAGCGGACTCGCTTGAGCGGCCGGATTGCGCCGGCAGGCGAGACGGCTTTTGATCTCGGCATGACCCTCGAAAATGCCCACGTGCAGGTCGACCGAGTCGATCAGCCAGGCGGGCGGGGCGTAGTCCTTGAGAAACAGCGTGACGGGGGTGTCGGTACGCATGGCGTCTCCCAGGAATGCGCGGGCTTAAACGCCCTGTTTCAGGCTCGCTTCGATGAACACGTCCAGATCGCCGTCGAGCACTTTCTGCGTGGCGGAGACCTCGACGTTGGTGCGTAGATCCTTGATGCGCGAGTTGTCGAGCACGTAGCTGCGGATCTGGTGGCCCCAGCCCACGTCCGACTTGCCGGCCTCGAGCTTGTCCTGCTCGGCCTGGCGCTTGCGCAGTTCTGCTTCGTAGAGCTTGGACTTCAGCATCGACATCGCCTCGGCGCGGTTCTTGTGCTGCGAGCGGTCGTTCTGGCACTGCACCACGATGTTGGTGGGCAGGTGGGTGATACGCACCGCGGAATCGGTCTTGTTGATGTGCTGACCGCCGGCGCCAGACGCGCGGTAGGTGTCGATGCGCAGGTCGGCGGGGTTGATGTCGACCTCGATCGAATCGTCGACTTCCGGATAGACGAACACGCTGGCGAAGCTGGTGTGGCGGCCGCCGGACGAATCGAACGGCGATTTGCGCACCAGGCGGTGGACGCCGGTTTCGGTGCGCAGGGTGCCGTAGGCGTATTCGCCTTCGATCTTGATGCTGGCGGACTTGATGCCGGCGACGTCGCCTTCGGATTCTTCCAGCAGCTCGGCCTTGAAGCCCTTGCGTTCGGCGTATTTCAGGTATTGCCGCAGCAGCATCGATGCCCAGTCGCAGGCCTCGGTGCCGCCGGCGCCGGCCTGGATGTCGACGAAGCAGTTGCTGGGGTCGGCCGGATTGTTGAACATGCGGCGGAATTCCAGCGTGGAGACGTCCTTCTCGATGCCGGCGATGTCGGACTGCACAGCAGCGAGCGTGTCGTCGTCGTTTTCCTCGCGCGCCATCTCGAACAGTTCGGCGGCGTCCTTCAGGCCCGACGCCACGCGGTCGAGCACCTGCACCACGTCTTCCAGCGACTTGCGTTCACGACCGAGTTCCTGGGCGCGGGCGGCGTCATTCCAGAAGTCCGGCGCCTCCGACAGGCGGATGACTTCTTCTAGGCGATCTTTCTTGTGATCGTAGTCAAAGAAACCCCCTGAGTTGGGTGGTGCGCTCGCCCAGGTCGGCGAGTTTGGCTTCGATCTGATTGAGGCTTTCAGCTTCCATGATTGTGCTCGGGATTATGCGGAAAAGCCGCGCATTATAGCCCACGCGATCACCAGTCCCAGACCGATCGCACCCATGCCCGCCACCGCGTGACGTGCCATCTGCCAGCCGCCGATGACCAGGGTGAGCAGCGACTTGAAGGCCAGGTTGGCCAGCGTGGCGAGCGTGACGACGTTGACCACGACTGCAACTGGCAGCTTGTCCAGGTCATACAGGCGCAAGCTGGACAGCGTGATGGCATCCACGTCGGTCAGCCCCGATACCAGCGCCACCGCATACAGCCCGCGCGTCCCCAGCCAGTCCGACAGCCAGGCCGCCGCCAGCAGCACGATCGCATACATCAGGCCGAAGCCCAGTGCCGTGCGCAGTTCGGTGGGGTTGGCCATCGCCAGTGCAGGCATTTCGCCCTGCGGCCGCAGCCGGCGCACGCCGTAGATTGCGCCGAGGCCGCCGATGGCCAGCCCGCCGACCAGCACCGGCAGCAGTTGCGGCAGCACGCCGGGTGCCAGCACTGCGGCCAGCACGCCCAGCCGCACCTCGACCACCAGGTTGGCGAGCACGATGACGATCACGGCGATCGGCATCATGTCCCGGCTAGTGCGGGCGTGGCGGCTGAAGGCCAGGGTCGTCGCGGTGGACGACACCAGCCCGCCCAGCAGGCCCAGCATCACCGCGCCCCGTTCCTGGCCGACCAGCCGCAGCGCCGCATAGCCCGCCAGGCCCACGCCGGCGATCAGCACCACCATCCACCAGATCTGATAGGGGTTGAGCGCGCCGTAGGGACCGTAATTCCGGTTCGGCACCAGCGGCAGGATGATCAGCGCCAGCACAGCGAACTGCAGGACCGACAGCAGGTCGTGGCGGCTCATGCGCTGGCTCCAGCCGCGCAGTTCGGGCTTGAAATACAGCAGCATGGTCGCGACGATGCCCAGCATGACCGCCAGCTGGATCTCTTCGTGCCACACCATCACGCCGAGGCCGTAGCACAACATCAGCGCCGCCACGGTCGTCGTCCCGGGGTCGCCGTCCTGGGGCGGCGATTGCAGATAAGCTGCGATCATCATCGCGCCGACCAGGAACAGCCCCACCGCGATCAGCCACAATTCGCCCAGGGTCGTTGCAAGATGCGCCGCCAGCACGCCGAGCAGCGCCGTCAGGGCAAAGGTGCGCAGGCCGGCCTTGGCCGCCGGATTGCGCTCGCGCTCCAGGCCCATCAGGAGGCCGATTGCCAGAGCCACGACGTAGCGCGGCAACGAGGCCAGTTCGGGGGGCAACCAGTTGATCAGTTCTTTCATCGTTGTGCGTTCAAAGGGATGCGTGGAGTATCGTAGCGTCGGTTGGGCGCGGTTTTGCATGGCTTCCCGGCTTTGCAAAACCGATCGATACGGCTATAGCAGATAGGCAGGCGGGGCGATGGCGGGCTCCGCCTGCGCATATTTTTGCATGCCCCGGCAATCAATCGCGCGAAACCGGTTTGTTTTGGGGATTTACAGGTTTAGAATAAATATTAAGATATTCATGTATTCTTATTGAACGGAGAGAAACGCTCATGCTGCTTCGTCTATTTGCATTGATCCTGCTTGGCGGATTGGGCTGCTCACAGGCCCAGGCGGATCTGAACGGCGCCAAGCTGTATGCGCGCAACTGCGCCGCCTGTCATGGCGAAAAAGGCACGGGCGGCATCGGTGTTCCCCTGGCGCTGCCTTCGTTCCAGGCCAGCATCAGCGACGACTACCTGCGCAAGACCATCCACCTGGGTCGTCCGGGCCGGGTCATGCCGACCTTTTCCAGCCTGAAGGAAGACGAAATCGACGCCATCGTCGGCTACGTGCGCTCCTGGAACCACGGACCGGCCGTCACCTATTCGGACAAGCCGGTACAGGGCAATCCGACGCACGGCAAGCAGCTGTTCCAGAAATACTGCGTCGCCTGCCATGGCGTCAATGGCGAAGGCGCAAAAGGCACGGGGGTGACCTTCTCGCGGCCGCGCGATCTGCCCATCATGGCGCCCGCGCTGCACAACCCCGGCTTCCTGGCTGCAGCGCCCGACGCCATGATCAAGGCCACGCTGATGAAAGGGCGCGCAGGCACGCCGATGGTGTCCTTCCTCAAGCAGGGACTCAAGGAAAAGGACATCGACGATATCGTCAGCTATGTACGCAGCTTCGAGAAGCAACCGCTTGCAGGCTCAGCGCAGGTATTGCAGGCGGAAACTCCGGTGATCGTTCGCGACTCGCCCTATGACCTGAAAACCACCGTGGAAAACGTCAAGACGGCGGTGACCACCCACAACTTCTTCTATGGACGGGTGCAGACGCTGGAATATGGCCTGACCAAGCCGGAAAACGAAAACCCGAAACAGGTCATCGTCTATTTCTGCAACATCAGCCTGCTCAACCAGGCCCTGGCCATCGATCCGCGTGTCGGCATGTTCCTGCCTTGCCGCATCACCATCCTGGAAAAACCCGACGGCAAGGTCCAGGTAATGTCGGTCAACCCCAAGGTGCTGAGCCGGCTGTTCAACAATTCCGAGTTGAATGAATTGTGCGAACAGATGAAGCAGAACTACACCGCCATCATGGAGGAATCGACGCTATGAAGAAGCTGATCCAGAAAATGGGCGTCGCTGTCCTGGCGCTGCTTGCCCTCGGTTCGCCCGCCCTGGCGGAAGACCTGATCATGGCGCGCGTGAACGCGCCCTTTCCCGAGGCAATGACGCTGCTGCAAAGCGCCATTTCGTCCCGCGGCTATACGATCACCCGCCTGCAGCAGGTGAACGAGAACCTGGCCCGGCGCGAATTCAAGAGCGACATGTACCGCGTGGTGTATTTCGGCAAGCTGGATGAAGTGCGGCAGGTGACGGCCGCCCATCCCGAACTGATTCCCTTCCTGCCGCTGAACATCACGATTTTTGCGGAAGGCGAACAGGCCATTCTGGTGGCGAGCCATCCGCAGGCGCTGCAGCAGTTTTTCCCGGATCCGGCCCTGAAGCCCGTGCTGGAGCGCTGGGAAAAGGACATGGACGAGATCATGGACGAATTGCGCGAGGGCGCCAACTCGTAAACGCAGCGTCCGCCGCCCCGCGCTTGCCGCCCGGCAGCGTCGGACGGAAATCAATGGACTATGATGAATTCACACGGTCTGCAGCCTGTCGTGAAGAGGGCTAACGGCTGCGAGGCGCCCAGCTTTTTCCCCGGACGCACGCACGTGAGAGAGGTGCATCATGTACAAGTCCATTATGGTGGCGATCGATGGCAGCCAGACCTCCGAACTGGCGCTGAACGAGGCCATTCAATTTGCCAGAGCGGCGGGATCGCGCCTGCGCATTGTCAACGTGGTGGATGAAGTCAACCTCAACTGGTCTGAATTCCCGAACACGGCAGAACTCTGGAACGTGCTGGCCGCCAGCGGGCGTGCGCTGCTCGGCAAGGCGGCTTCCACGGCAGCCGAGGCCGGCGTCGAGGCCGACACCCGGCTGATCGAGCTGGACCGGCTGGGCGATCGCATCCCCGATGTCCTGGCGCGCGAAGCCGACGCCTGGCCGGCCGATCTGATCGTGGTCGGGACGCATGGCCGGCGCGGTCTGAGCCACCTGTTCCTGGGGAGCGTCGCCGAGGGGATCGTGCGCGTGGCGAGCAAGCCGGTCCTGCTCGTTCGCGGCAAGTAGCCGTGTTTTTCTCCCGTCTGCGATAAGGAGAGCAAGATGAACGCAAGACTGAATGACGTGCTTGTGCATATCAACGAAACGCTCGACGATGAGGCATTGCATCGCCTCGAAGAGGGCATCCGCCATGATGCGGGCGTGATCTCGGTGGGACATCGCCCGGAAAAAACACACATGATCATGGTGGTCTACGATACGGACGCCACCCGGGCATCCAGCCTGCTCCATCGCTTCGAGGAACGAGGACTGCACGCCCAGCTTGTCGGGCTGTGACGCCCGCCTGGCCCATCAGACAACTACCCGCGCCGGAACCCGCGCAAGCGCAGGCGACGTCATGCGGCCATATCGGTCCCGCTCAGGCTGCTTTCTGCTTGTATTCCACCCATTTGGCCACCTGTTCGTCCCAGTCGTCGGAACGGAAGTAGGGGTTGGAACGCGGCTCCTTGATCATGTTGGGATCGACCGGGATATCCATGCCTTCGAGGAAATTGGCGAGCCCGATCCGCTCGATCATTTCGCCGGTGCGCTCGTGGTCGAGCGCATTCTCCGCGAAGAAGTCGAGGATGTTGCGCGCCAGTTCGTTCAGCTTCTCGAAGTCCTCGTCGGTTTCCAGCTTCATGAACGGAATGATCACGCTGCCCATGGTGGCGCCGATCTTCAGCACGCCCTTGCCGCCCACCAGGATGGTCACCCCCTTGTCCTTGCCGGGCAGCAGACCGCCGGGAATGACGTTGAGACAGTGCATGCAGCGCACGCAGTTCTTGTTGTCGATGCACAGGGCGTTGCCGTCGCCAAGATGCGCCACCGAGGTATGTTCGCCCGCCTGCACTTGATCGGCCGGCACCACGGTAATGGCCTTGGTCGGGCAGCGGCCGACTACATCGTTGTAGAGGTCGTGCATGCCGTGCACCTTGTAATAGTCCTGCACCAGCGTCTCGTTGATGCGAATGTTGTCGCGCCAGGTGCCGATGGTCGCCATGTCCGAACGCTGGATCGCGTTGACGCAGTCGTTCGGGCAGCCGGAGAACTTGAACTTGAACTTGTAGGGCAGCGACGGACGGTGCATGTCGTCGATGTTGTTGTTGATGACGGTGCGCAGCGCCCGCGCCTCGTCGAAACACGACATTTCGCAGCGCGCCGAACCGACGCAGGACATCGAGGTGCGCAGCGCCGGGCCGGCGCCGCCGAGGTCGAAGCCGATTTCGTTGAGGCCGTTGAACACCGCCTGCACGTTCTCGCTGCTGACGCCCTGGAACATGATGTCGCCGGATTGGCCGTGGAACGCGATCAAGCCCGAGCCGCCGTTGTCGACCCACACGTCGCACAGCTTGCGCAGCAGGTCGGAGGTGTAGTGCATGCCGGCCGGCGGCTGCACGCGCAGCGTGTGGAATTCGGCGGCCTCGGGGAAGAGTGGCTTGCCGGATTCGTCCTTCAGTTCGGTGAAGCGCGGAATGATGCCGCCACCATAGCCGAACACGCCGACCGTGCCGCCCTTCCAGAAGCCCTTGCGGGCTTCGTAGGAGGTTTCCAGTTGGCCGAGCAGGTCAACCATCATGTCGTTGTCCTTGGCCAGGCGTTTGAGACCGGTCACGAAACTGGGCCACGGCCCGCTTTCAAGCTGGTCGAGCATGGGGGTGTCATGGAGGGGGCGAGTAGACATGGCAGTCTCCAGGGAATAAGGAAGACCTTCTCCAGTCTAGACAATACTTGAGTGATTTTATCGGGATTACCCAAATGGGTAGGAAATGGGTAGGTTTTTATGTAACACATTGTTTTTGTTATTAGTGTGTTGTCATGTCCGTGCCATTTTCCATGCCGCGTGCTTTGGGTGGGTTGGATAGGCAATCCTCTGCGGCCGTAAGCCGACTGACGTGCCGGGGATCAGGCCCGGCGTTTCGTGAACTCGATGTCCAGGCTGTTTCATGAGAGGTCTGCGCTGGTACAGACGCCGCGCAGATATGCCGGCTGGACCGGCAGCCGTACCCCGTTGTTTAATAAGGCCGCGCAATTCGGGGTAGACATGACATGAAGAGGCAGGGTCGCACGGCGGAGCATAACCATTAATTCTCGGTGAATGGCCTATGCTGTGCTGTAATCGAAGCGTGCGCTGGCCTTGCCGGCCGCATCGACACGAACATCAAAATAAAAAATCAAAGCGGGGGAACAGTCCGAACCGGAAGGCTGAGGGAATGTACCGTGGCAACTGTCCTGATCATCGAAGACAACCCCCACAACATGAAGCTGGCGAGCTTTCTGTTGGAAAACGCCGGATACACAGTATTGCAGGCGAGCGACGCACAAGCCGGAATCGCGCTGGCGCGGATGCATCGGCCTGACATCATCCTGATGGATATTCAGCTGCCCGGGATGGACGGACTCGCTGCCACCCAAGTGATCAAGGCCGATGCCGGCTTGCGGCACAGCAAGGTTTTTGCGCTCACGGCCTTTGCCATGAAAGGCGACGAGGACAAGATCCGGGCGGCGGGCTGCGACGGCTATATCGCCAAACCCTTCAATTACCGAACGTTTCTCGAAACGATTGCCGCCGCACTGCCTGCCGGCGCGACCGTAGACCTGCACGGGGAATAGGCACACATGGACGCCGCCGTCATACAAAAAACCATCCTGATCGTCGATGACGACGCCAAGAACCGGGCCCATCTCTCGCTGCTGCTGAAATCCGAAGGCTATCTCACGTTCGAGGCGCAGAGCGGCGAAGCCGCCCTCCAGTGGGCGACGACGGAGAAGCCGGACCTCATCCTGCTCGATGCCATGATGCCGGGCATGGACGGCTTTCAGGTCGCGGCGGAACTCAAGGCCGCCGATGCCACCCGGGCCATCCCCATCATCATGGTGACCTCCCTGTCGGGACGCGAATCGAGGCTGGCCGCCCTGCAGAGCGGAGTCGAGGAATTCCTCACCAAGCCGGTGGACCGCGCGGAATTGTGGGTGCGCGTTCGCAACCTCCTGCGGCTCAAGGAATACAGCGATTTTCTCGCCAATTACAACCACACGCTGGAAGTGCAGGTGAGGGAACGCACCGAGCAACTCGTCGAAAGCCAGTTCGACACGCTCTACACCATTTTGCGCGCGGCGGAATTCCGCGACGAGGAGACCGGTGCGCATATCCGCCGCATCAGCCACTACTGCAAGCACCTGGCCGGACAACTGGGGATGCCGCAGGACTTCGTCGAGACGATCTATCATGCGAGTCCGCTGCACGACATCGGCAAAATCGGCGTGCCGGATATGGTCCTGCTCAAGCCGGGCCGCCTCGATCCGGTGGAGTGGGAGAGCATGAAGTCCCATGCCGAACTCGGCGCCAGGATCCTGGGCGGCGGGAAGACCACCTCGCCCTACACCCGCATGGGTGCGGCCATTGCCCAGAATCATCATGAGAAATGGGATGGCAGCGGCTATCCGGGTCGGCTCGTGGGGGACGCCATTCCGCTGGAAGCGCGGATCATGGCGATCTGCGACGTGTACGACGCGCTGCGCAGTGTCCGTCCCTACAAGGCCGCGTTTACCCACGAGCAGGCCTTCAGCCTGATCGTGGAGGGCGACGAGCGGACTCACCCCAGCCATTTCGATCCTGCCGTGCTGGCCGCGTTTATCCGCTGTGCCGACGTATTCAACGACATCTATCAATCGCACACCGATTGAGCGGTGGCGCGCGCACCTACCTTCCCGATCACACCAACACGAGCCTCGCCATGACAGAATCGACAGACTCCGGAAACGCCCGGGAGCGGGCCCTGTGGTACGGCCATGCGATGGAACAGCTGGTCGAGGTGGTGCAACGCCTGTCGATGGCGCGCGATCTGGCTACCGTGATGGACATCGTCAAGCATGCGGCGCGTGCACTCACCGGCGCCGACGGCGCAACCTTCGTGCTGCGCGACGGCGACAAATGCTTTTACGCCGACGAGGATGCGATCAGCCCCCTGTGGAAAGGGCAGCGTTTTCCCATGGATGTCTGCATCAGCGGCTGGGCCATGCTGAACCGGCAGCCTGCAGTGATCGAGGACATCTACGCCGATTCGCGCATTCCCGCCGATGCCTATCGCCCCACCTTCGTCAAAAGCCTGGCGATGGTGCCGATCCGCACCCTGGATCCGGTGGGCGCCATCGGAAACTACTGGGCGGAACGGCATCAACCGAGCCCGGAACAGGTGAAGGTGCTGCAGGCGCTCGCGGACACGACGGCGGTCGCGCTGGAGAACGTACAGGTCTACGCGGAACTCGAGAAGCGCGTTCGCGAACGCACCCTGGAGCTGGAAACCATCCTCGACAACATCCAGGTGGGCGTCGTTTTTTCCACCCACAACCGAATCGTGCGCGCCAATCCCAAGACGGCCGACCTGTTCGGCACGGTTTCGCCCGACGCGCTGGCGGGCACGCCGATCGGCTCGCTGCTGCAGCCGGCAGGAAGCGGGACGCTATGGGGCGACCCCGGGCAGGAACGTGCGCCAAGCGAGATCTTCGATACCGAAATCCAGCTGAAGCGCCAGGCCGTTCCGTTCTGGGCACACGTCGTCCACAAGCCGCTGGATCCCGAGCTTTATCCGGACGGCGCGATCTGGATGATCGACGACATCAGCGCCGCCAAGGAAAAGGAAAGCCTGCTCATCCAGATGCACCAGGCCGCCGAGGAATCGACCCGTTTCAAAAGCGAATTTCTGGCCAGCATGAGTCACGAACTGCGCACGCCGCTCAACGCGATCATCGGCTTCTCGGAAGTGTTGCGCGACGGCCTGGTCGGCGAACTGAACGACAAGCAGCACGAGTATCTGTGCGACATCTTCGACAGCGGCCAGCATCTGCTCGCGCTCATCAACGACGTGCTCGATCTATCCAAGGTCGAGGCGGGCAAGATGCACCTGGAACTGGAGAAGACCGATCCCATCCCCCTGTTGGGCGGCAGCCTCTCCATCGTCAAGGAGAAATCGCTGGCGCACCGGATCAGCCTGAAGCTGGAAGTGCCTGAAGAGATGGCGCCATGCTGGCTGGATCCGCGCAAGCTCAAGCAGATCGTCTACAACCTGCTTTCCAATGCGGTCAAATTCACGCCGGAAGGCGGCGCGGTCACGCTGCATGCCGGCGTGGTGACGCGCGAGGCGGCATTACAGCGGGCGGGCGACCTGCCCGAGGTGCGCACCCCGCTTCCCGAAAACATCGATGCCTTCCTGCAGATCGACGTGTCCGACAGCGGCATCGGCATCGAGGCGGACGACATGGCGCGGCTGTTTCAGCCTTTCGTCCAGATCGACAGCTCGCTGTCCCGCCGTTTCGAAGGAACGGGGCTGGGCCTGGCGCTGGTGCGCAAGCTGGCGGAGCTGCATGGCGGCGGCGTGCGGGTGGCCAGCCTGCCCGGCCGCGGCAGCCGCTTCACGGTATGGCTGCCTTACCGCGACACGCCCGGCGAAGCGGACAGGCAGGCCATCCTGGTCCGGCCCGATACCACGCCGGTGGTGGTGGAAGCACCGCGGGTGCTGGTGGTGGAGGACAACAACCAGGCGGCCGATCTCATCCGCATGCAACTGGAGGCCAACGGCTGCGAGGTCATGCGCGCGGCTTCGGCCCAGATCGCGCTCGCCATGCTGAACGAGTCGCCGTGGCCTGACCTGATCAGCCTCGATATCCTGCTGCCCGACATGGACGGCTGGGAGCTCCTCGCCCGGATCAAGCAGAACCCCCAGTTCGCGCAGACCCCCGTCGTCATCATGTCGATCGTCGCCGACTGCAGCAAGGGCTTCTCGCTGGGGGCCGCCGAGGTGCTGCAAAAGCCCGTGTTGAAGGATGGCCTCGATGCCGCGCTGGAGCGGCTCGGGCTTGGGCGCACCGACGAAGCCGGCGAGCCGCGGACCATCCTGGTCGTGGACGACGATCCGCACGCAGTCGAGCTCGCCATGGCCTACCTGAGATCCTTCCCCTTCAAGGTGCTGCAGGCGTCTGGCGGGGCCGAAGGCATTTCGATGGCGAAAACCCATTTGCCCAGCCTGATCATCCTCGACCTGATGATGCCGGAGGTAAGCGGCTTCGAAGTGGTGGAGGCGCTCGCCGCGCATCCCGAAACAGCCAAGATCCCCATCCTCGTCCTCACTGCCAAGCTGCTGACGGCGGAAGATCAGCATGCGTTGAACGGCCGCGTCACCCAGATCATGGAAAAGTCGGATTTCAACCAGCGCCGCTTCATGAGCGAAGTGTGGCGGGCGCTGGGTCGCAGGCAATTTGTCCCGCTGTAGTAGGCATCAGGGGAGTGCATGATTTTGGGTAGTTGACTGTCTCTTGTTCGGCCTAAGCGGTCTTACGCCGACCCAGGCAAAGGTGTCCGCTTATGCCTTTTGAGCGGTCGGATGTGTGCGGGCGATTTAAATAGGTTCGCCTCGTCAAAACAAACTCGACACGTGGCCTGCTTTGTATGGACTTCGTTAGTTTGAGTGAACAGATTTGGGTTTGCTTTCAATGTTATGGCGAAGCGATCGTGCCGCAATTGGGTCGAGTGTTCCTAATTGGTTGATAGCTTGAAGCGCGGCCTCCCTGTCACCTTGAGCCAGATCAGCTTCTGCCAATCTGCGCCAAATAATTGGATCCCGCGGGGCGATACGGATTGCTTGCTCGAGGTGCTTACGGGCATTTCCGGGCTGCATCATCTGTGTGAAGGCTTCGGCCATATACAGGCGTGCGTCGAGGGAATTAGGCGCTAACTTGATAGCATGGTCCAATGCTTGAATCGCCTCTCCCAATTGGCCCTGGCGCATTTTTGCTTCACCCAGATTGACCCAGGCGTTGGTGAAGTCCGGTTTCAGCCGGATTGCAGTTTCAAACGCTTTCACCGCCTCATCGTAACGCCCAAGCTTGAGCAGGGAATAACCCTTGTTGCTCCAGTTCTCTGGAATGCCGGGGTGAAGGGCGATAGCTTGCTCCATGTATTCCAGCGACGTGGCGTAATCGCCACGTTTGCCATAAACGGTAGCCAACACAAGCAGGGCGTTGACATCGGTAGGATCAAGGTTGTAAGCACGTTGCCCCGCAATCTTGGCATCGTCCAGCTTGCCTGCATTGACACTGGCACTCGCCAAGCCGGACCAGGCCACGATCTGGTCCGGCTGGATCACGGTCGCTTGCCTCCAGGCAGAGGCCGCACCGGTAAAGCTGCCTTGCTGATAACGGACTGAGCCCAAGCCCAGCCAGAAATTCACATCTTGGGGATTTAATTCGATCAGTTTATTGAAACTCTGTTCAGCGTCGGCGTAGTGCTTGAGGCTTATTTGAACGGTGGCGAGAGAAGACCAGGCCATGATAAGACGGGGATTCAGTCTGATGGCCTTGCGCAAACAGACTTCTGCCGCATCGAGGTTGCCCAGCTTGCCTTGCGACCAGCCTTGATAGGCCCAGGCTTCAGCCGATTCGGGATTAAGCTCTACCGCCTTGCGCCAAGCCTTGTCCGCTTCGGCTAAACGTCCACCCCTCTGCTCTGCCACCCCCAAGGCGATCCAGGTGTCCGCGTCATCAGGCCGGGAAGCGGTGCGCGCGCCCAGTAATTCTGCGGCCTCGGTTCTTTTGCCTTGCTCCAGCTGCAATCCGGCCAGCGCCTTGTTTAGATCGGCATCATCCGGATTCAGGCGCAACCCTTTGCGATATGCCTTTTCCGCGCAGGCGAGATCTTTCCTCTTGGTGCAGACGATTCCGACCATCTTCCAAGCTACGGGATTGCCGGGATTTAGACGAGCAGCAGTTTCATAGGCCGTTTGCGCAGCGTCCATCTGACCGCTGTTGATTTCAACGTCACCGAGCACGAGCCATGCTCGCGGGTCTTGCTGGTAGACCATGGACAAGGCGCGCTGAGCGAATTCGCGAGCTTCGGTGAATCGCCCTTGTTGGGTCAGAATTATGGCTTGGCTGCCTATTGCCGAGGCCAGGTGAGGATCCAACTTGGCCGCACGCTGGTAGTCCAGCATCGCTTGCTTCAATTGCCCTTGGTTTTTCAGGGCATCCCCACGGTTGATGAGTGCCAGAGCGGAAGTCGGGTAGGCAGCCAGCCAGCGGTCCGTCCATTCCTTAAGCGCTGGCCAGTTTCCTTGCCCGGACAACTTTCCGGCTTCGGTGAGCCAATCGGGGTCCGGAACGGGCTCTGGGGCAGAGGAGCTGGTTGCCTGAGCACGTTTCTCCAACTCTTCCAGCCAATCAGTGGGCAGGGCAATATTAAAATTCTGTCCGTAGCTGAAAATGCTGGTGGTCAGCCCGACCAGTCGGCCTTGGGCATCGAACAGGCCGCCCCCACTTGAGCCTGGCGACAGGGGTGCGCTGGTGTAGAGATGGGAGTCGTGTTCCATTTGTGGCAAGGCAGAAACGAGTCCGGAGCTGACCGTCAGCTCAAGGCCGAGAGGGTTACCCACCGCATAAACGGTTTCCCCGACCTTCAGGTCCGCGCGCTTACGCAGCGTGGCCGGTTTGGCCGACAGGCCGGGCACGCTCAGTAGGCAAACATCTCGTGGCAAATCGCTGCGCTGGAGATTTGCTTTCAGTTTCTTCCTTTGCCAGGTCACCTCGATGCCTCGGGCCTCATCTACGACATGACAGTTGGTGGCAACTTGTTCAGGTGCGACGACAACACCACTCCCTTGATTCTCGGGTTGGTTGTGTTCGTCGCGTGTTTCGATCGTGACCACTGCTGTCCGGGCCTGTTCGAATACCTTTTCGGCTTCTCCTGCCCATGTGGGTGACACAGCACATAGGGTAAGGAGAGGAAGTGCACAGACAAAACTGATGGTGGCCGAGTTCATGGTTGTGCCTCCATAGGAAACACAAAGTCCCGGTAGAACTGCTCGGCACGCACACCATCAAGTCCGCGTAGGCGCTGGTAAACACGGTGTACGTCATCCGGCCGATCGGCGTACGCGTACGTCTCGCCCAAGGCCTGCCATACTTTGGCCTGATCGGGTGCCAGACGTAATGATTGCTCGAGCGCTTTGATGGCCTCCGCGTAGTGTCCTGATTTTGCCTGGACAAAGCCGATCTGGCGCCATGGGAACGGGTCGTTTGGATATTTTCCGCTGAGTGCCTCGAACAGGGTGAGGGCTTCAGCCTCTTGCCCATCATCTTTCAGCATGACCCCCAGTTCTCCTTGATAAGAAAACTGGTTTGGCTCTAACCTGACTGCCTCGCGCTGAGCAGCGATCGCCTCGGGATACAGGTTCAGCTGGTAATACGCGGTGGCAAGTTGTTCCCAGGCCCAGTCGAGCCTGCTGGGGTTAGCTGCAATGCCGCGTTTGAGCGCTTCGATAGCGAGTCCATACGCACGTAGTTGAACGAGTACCGTGCCACGCCAGACATGCGTGTCGCCACTGTCCGGTGCGATCAGTGCGGCGCGATCTGCTGCTCTCAGCGCGCGGTTAGAAAGCCCAATGGAATAGTAGGCCTGAGCAAGGCGCAACCAGTAATCCGGACGTTCCGGCCCTATTTCAGTTAAATGGGCTGCGGCTTGGCGTGCGCTTTGGAAATCGCGGCGACTGGCGGCATTGTCAAACAACCGCTCCCAGGATTTGGCATCGACAGGATCAAGTTCGACTGCTCTAGTGAACGACTTCTCGCTTGCATCGACATGGCCCAATATCTGTTCGGTGACGCCCTGTGCGAACCACAGATCGGCAGTTTCCCGGTTCTGCTCGATGGCCGCCTGCAGCACGTCCAGAGCCTTTTCAGCCTGATTAAGGCGAAGCTGGTTCCGTACCAAGGCAAGGGTGATAGAAACTGAGGCTGGCATCCGGGCCAGGGATTTTTCATAAGCATCGACCGCACCTGACCAGTTTTGCCCCCCCTCGCTTGCCAATCCCAACCAGAGCCAGGGTTCATAATTTTCGGGTTGTTGACGCGACCAGTCCGTTGCAAGTTCGGCCAAGGCCTTCCAGTTTTCAGCATGAGCTAGGCTTGCAGCCTCGCTCTGCAATTTTCCTAATGTGTTGGACAATCCGGCACGCTCAACAATCTGCGGTAGCCAGGCGGCAGGGGCGGCAAAGTTGATGTTCTGACCATCCCGCTTCCGATAGTCTGTCATGCCCAGCAAGCGACCATTCTCGTCAAACAGGGCGCCCCCCTCGGATCCCGGAGCAAGGGCGGCTGTGGTCTGTATCCAAGACTCGCCACTAATGTCACGGATGCCTGACACCAGGCCTTCAGATAAGCTAAGCCCCAATCCCAAAGCGTTGCCGATGGCATAGACGCGCTGTCCGACGCGTATCTCTTCAAAGGGGACGATGTTGAGTTGGGCGGTGCGCAGTCCTGGTACATCAAGTCGGCAAAGATTCCGCGATTCATCGCGTTGACGGGGGTATGCCGAAAAAACGTGACGATCCTGAATCACCACCCATTTGTCTGCTCCGCTAAGCAAATCGCATTGGGTGACGGCGACATCATTACCTAATGACGTCGCGCTAGCTTGCAGTTGAATCTTGCCTTGTGCATCCAGACCTTCAAGCACGAGAACGTTGTGGCTGGAACGGTTGTAGATATCGTTCGCAGTGGAAGCCTGAAGGTCTTGAGCAAAAAAACTCGCCATCACGATGAACGTGATACGCAACAGAGAGATCCGCTTCATTGGCTCTTGGCCGCGAGATCGACAAGCTTGTTGGTCATGCGGGTCATGGCCTCAACCATGGAACGCTGTATGGCGTAGCCAAGTTGTCTCGAGAGCCAGCCCATGGGCTCGTTTTCGTGAGCATGCACATATCCTTCCAGATCATTCGAGTCAATTTTTCGGCAGGCATATAGCGTGAGCAGTAGAAATTCATTGGGCGCATTGGCATCGATTTGCTCGCGTAACTTGGCCAGCTTGGTCTTGCGGTCCGCTTCCGCCAGCATGCGCCCTAAAGTCTTGCTGACCATTTCGTAACGCGTGTCCGCGAGAATGCGCGAGCTACCAGTGGCAGCGTCCAGTCGCTGAATTAATTGCACCCTGCTCGGGTCGGGCGGGTGCCTCTGAAATCCATTGGCATAAGCAACTAGCGCTTGCGGGGTCGTGCGCAGGCTTTCCACTACCATACGATGGGTGACCTTGAGATAGACCGGATCTTGCATGGCCGCAACAGCTGCAGCCAGTCGCTCCTTGTCGCCGCTAGCGGCCAGGGCGCTAGTGAGTTCCGTCGCTATGCGACGGCCGTCTACCGCGTCCTTGAGCACTTCCAAAAGCTCAGCATGCTGGCCCTTGCTTAATTTCGCTACGCGGGGATCCGAGGCCACCTCCCGATCGAGGCTCTTGCCCATTCCCTCTAAGGCTTCTCGTGTTCCGGACAGGTTAATGGCTTGTGCAGCCAAATCGTCTAGCTCGTCCGCTTGCGCAACAGGCGCGCCTAGCAAGAGGGCAATAATCGCCAAGCAGAGAATTCGAAAAGAGTTTGGCATGGCGGGCAGCACTATTAATGCAACCCAACGTACGCTTTGCACGCACGAATGCATCCCATTTGACATCGTCCCCTCCTCTTTGCGTATCGTTTTGAATTGTTTCTTTGTTCTTCCGCGGGGCGGCTCGCGGGCGTTGCGCGGGCCATTATTTTTCTCGGACTGTATTTGAGGGTTTAATGATTTGTCAATTGCACCGACATTGCAGCAAGTACTTGCCGTCGGCCTTAACTATGGTGAGCAGGGGCAAAGCGCGGAGCAGGCTTAGGCGTTAAGTAAGTGGGCCGCTTGGTCTTTATTGTTGCGATCCTTCACCGTTACGAAACCGGCACTCAGATTCTGTATGGGGTTAACGTCTGCAACAGGCGCGACACCAGCCATTTAGCGGAGCCAATGACACCGACAACTTCGGCCGACCAGGCGACGGTCGGGTTCATCGTCATGACGGTCAGCGTTTCATCATGGGTAATCCCTGTCGAAACGCGGCGGATGAATCCGGTAATCCCGTCAGTTACCGCCGGATTTCACCGGCGGTACTGGACGCAATAGGCAAAGAAAAAGGCCATAATTCTTGAAGAATTATGGCCTTCTTTTGGACCACCAGGGATCGGAATCTGGTGGAGCCGGCGGGAATCGAACCCGCGTCCGCAAGCCCTCTACAGGCAGTTCTACATACTTAGTCCGGTGTTTTTAAGCTTTAAGCTCCATCACGCCCGCCGAACAGGCTGGATTTCGCCGAGTCGCCTTGGATTTTGCACCTGCCCAAGCGACCCGGACAAGCACGATTTCATGTGAATTAACTCACTGCCGGTTTGACCCGGCCTAGCCCATGAACAGGCTAGTGTGAGTCCTGGACCTTAAGCGGCCAGGGCGTAGTTTTCGTCGTTTGCGACTAAAGTTTTTCAGTTGGATTTACGAGGTGCTCTGACCCTCGGTATGCCCTACGCTGCTTTGCGACCCACGTCGAAGCCAGGTCGGCCCCATGTGTGTTGCTGCAACAAGTGTACCGCATAGAGGGCGGGGTGGCGGGAAAGTTCCGGGGCGGGGGGATAAATCGTGACAGGTCTCAACCTCGTTCGGGCTGAGCCCCTCGACTCGCTCAGGACAGGCTTGTCGTAGCCCTGTGCCCATTCGGACATGCCCTTCGACAAGCTCAGGGCGAACGGTTCACGACCCGTCCGAACGGGCGGCCTTACAGGAAAGGCAAGGGGTTGTGCGTGACCGCAACCGCGACGATGTAGCCGAGCACGAGCAGGGCGGCGATCCAGGCGGCGATGCGCGTGCGCTTGGTCCTGCCGCGCTTGAGGGCGATGGTACCGAGCACGATGTACAGGATCAGCGCGAAAAGCTTGGCGGTGAGCCAGCCGTTCACCAGAGGATACTGGCCCAGCATGATGGCGAGACCGAAGCCGCTGATCAGCAGGAGGGTGTCGTTGACGTGCGGGACGATGCGCACCCAGCGCGCCTGCAGCCGGGGGGAGTCGGCCATCATCCAGACGCCGCGCAGGAGGAACAGCGTCAGCGTGATGGCGATGGTGGTGAGGTGGATATGCTTGAGGAGGGTGTAGTCCATGGTTCAGGGCGCCAGGTAGTCGAGGGTGTCGAGCGGGCGATGGATCTCCGCGTGGGCGCCCCAGGTGTGCGGCTGGTCGGCGGCATCGAGATAGCCCCAGGCGGCGACCAGCGCCGGCATGGCGGCGGCGGTGGCGGCCTGGATGTCGCGCTCGGCGTCGCCCAGGTACAGGCACTGAGCCGGCAGGGCATTGCAGAGTTCGGCGGCGGCGAGCATGGGGGCGGGGTGCGGCTTGGGCTGCGGGCAGGTGTCGCCGGAGACGATGCAGGCTGCGCGCTCGGCCAGGTCGAGGATGGACATCAGCGGCTCGGTGAAGCGCGCCGGCTTGTTGGTGACCACGCCCCAGGCGAGGCCGCGCTGCTCCAGCGCATCGAGCAATTCGAGGATGCCGGGGAAGGGCCGCGAGTGGCGGCAGATGTTGTCGGCGTACAGCTGCAGGAATTCCTCGCGCATGGACGCAAAGTGCGGGTCGTCGAGATGCAGGTCGAAGCCGAGGCCGAGCAGGCCGCGCGCACCGTGCGAGGCCTGCGGGCGGATGAGCTCGTCGGCCAGCGGCGGCAGCCCGTGGCGCGTGCGCTGCAGATTGAGCGCGTGGCCGAGGTCGGGCGCGGTGTCGACCAGGGTGCCGTCGAGGTCGAACAGGACGGCGCGGATGTTCTCGAGCTTCACGGCTTTACTCCCCCCGGCGCGTCGCCATCAGGTAGTTGACGTCGGTGTCGGCTTCCAGCTTGTAGATCCTGGTCAGCGGGTTGTAGGTCATGCCGATCAGTTCCTGGGTATCGAGCCCGGCTTCGCGCGTCATGCGGGCAAGCTCGGCGGGCTGGATGAACTTGGCGTAGTCGTGCGTGCCGCGCGGCAGCAGCTTGAGGACGTATTCGGCGCCAACGATGGCGAAGAGGTAGCTCTTGGCGTTGCGGTTCAGCGTGGAGAAGAACACCCAGCCGCCCGGCTTGACCAGTTTGGCGCACGCGGCGACGATGGAAGCCGGGTCGGGCACGTGCTCGAGCATTTCCATGCAGGTGACGACGTCGAACTCGCCGGCGTGCTGCGCGGCGTAGTCTTCGGCGGATATCAGCTGGTAGTCGACGCTGTGGCCCGATTCGTAGAGGTGCAGTTTGGCGACCTTGAGTGCCTTCTCGGAGAGGTCGATGCCGCTCACCGTGGCGCCGGCGGCGGCCATGGCTTCGGCCAGGATGCCGCCGCCGCAGCCGACGTCGAGCACGGTCTTGCCGGCCAGCGGCGCCTGCTTGTCGATCCACTTCAGGCGTAGCGGGTTGATTTCGTGCAGCGGCTTGAATTCGGAGTTCGGGTCCCACCAGCGGTGGGCGAGTTCGGAAAACTTGGCGATTTCGGCAGCGTCGACGTTGCTCATGGCTATCCTTGTGGGGCGAGTTTGGTGCGCCAGTAGGCGGCGCGGGCGGTCAGGTCGTCGATATCGAGATTGACCAGACGGCGGTCATTCAGTTTCAGCTTGCCGTCGACCCAGACGTGGGTGACGTGCTCGCGTCCCGCAACGTAAACCAGGTGCGAGACGGGGTCAAACACCGGCTGGCCGGAAAGGGCGTGCAAGTCGACCGCGACCAGGTCGGCACGCTTGCCGGGGACGATGCTGCCGATCTGGCTGTCGAGGTTGAGCGCGCGGGCAGCGTCCAGCGTGGCAGCACGCAGGGTAGCCGCGGCGGACAGGATGGCGGGGTCGCCGCTGGCGCCCTTGGCCAGCAGGGCAGCCAGGCGCATTTCGCCGAACAGGTCGAGGCGATTGTTGCTGGCGGCACCGTCGGTGCCGAGGCCGACGTTAACGCCTGCACGCAGCAGATCGGCCACCGGTGCAATGCCGGAGGCCAGCTTCAGGTTCGAGGTCGGGCAGTGCGCCAGGTGGCAGCCATGCTGCGCCAAGAGCCCGATTTCGGCCTCGTTCACATGCACGGCGTGGACGCCGATGAAATTCGGCCCCAGCAGCCCCAGGCGCGCCAACCGTTCCAGCGGCCGGACCCCGTATTGCTTCAGGCTGTCCCGGATTTCGTCGGCGGTTTCGTGGATGTGGGTGTGGATAGGCAGGCCGAGTTGTTCGGCCAGCGTGTTGATGCGGCCAAACGTGGTATCCGAAACGGTGTAGGGTGCGTGCGGGGCGAAGGCGAAGCCCAGCAGCGATTCATCCTTCAATTCGTCGCGCAGGGCGAGCCCCTTGGCCAGGTAGTCGTCGGCGTCCGAGGCGTAGGCGCTGGGGAACTCCAGCACGATCATGCCCAGGGTGGCGCGCATCCCCGCCTGCAGGAAGGCTTCCCCTGCGGCCTTGGGGAAGAAATACATGTCGTTGCAGGTGGTGATGCCGCCCGCCAGCATTTCGGCGGCGGCGAGCAGGGTGCCGTCGCGCACGAAGGCCTCGGACACGTGCTTCTTCTCGGCAGGCCAGATGCGGTCGTTGAGCCAGGCCATCAGCGGCAGGTCGTCGGCGTAGCCACGAAACAGCGACATCGCGGCGTGGCCATGCAGATTGACCAAACCCGGGATCAGCGCCCGGCCCGGCAGGGGGAGCGTCTGCACGGCGTCATAGCGGGCCTGCGCGGCATCGGCCGGCAGCACGTCGAGGATGCGGCCATCCTCGACGACGACGGCGTGGCCGGCTAGCGGTCCTTCCGATTCGACGGGTACCACCCATTGCGGCAGGAGAAGAAGGTCGGCGGGGGCTTTCATGGTGGCCTGCATTCTCGTTGTTTGGCCGTGGTTTGGCAAAGGCGGCCGAGCTTCCCGGCCATGCTAAAATCGCGTGCTTTAAAGCCTGAATAAATAAAAAACCGGTTATGGAACAGTTTGCCAAGGAAACCCTCCCGGTCAGCCTCGAAGAGGAGATGAGGCGGTCGTATCTCGATTACGCCATGAGCGTGATCGTCGGACGCGCGCTGCCGGACGTGCGCGACGGCCTGAAGCCCGTACATCGTCGCGTGCTGTTCGCGATGAACGAACTCGGCAACGACTGGAACAAGGCATACAAGAAGTCGGCCCGCGTGGTCGGCGACGTCATCGGTAAATACCACCCGCACGGCGATACGGCGGTCTACGACACCATGGTGCGGATGGCGCAGGACTTCTCGCTGCGCTACCCGCTGATCGACGGCCAGGGCAACTTCGGCTCGGTCGACGGCGACAATGCAGCGGCGATGCGTTACACCGAAGTGCGCATGGCCCGCATCGCGCATGAACTGCTGGCCGATCTCGACAAGGAAACAGTCGACTTCGGTCCCAACTACGACGGTTCCGAGCAGGAACCGCTGGTGCTGCCGACCAAGATCCCCAACCTGCTGATCAACGGCTCGTCCGGCATCGCGGTGGGCATGGCGACCAACATTCCGCCGCACAACCTGACCGACATCTGCGCCGCGCTGTTCGCGCTGCTGGATGACCCCGAGATCGACATCGAGTCGCTGATCGCCATCGTCAAGGCGCCGGATTTCCCGACTGCAGGCATCATCTACGGCCTGTCCGGCGTGCGCGACGGCTACCGCACCGGCCGCGGCCGCGTGGTGATGCGCGCCACCTGCCACATCGAGGATCTCGACAAGAGCGGCGGCAAGCAGGCCATCATCATCGACGAACTGCCCTACCAGGTGAACAAGGCCAACCTGCTGATCAAGATCGGCGAGCTGGTGCGCGAAAAGCAGATCGACGGCATTGCCGACCTGCGCGACGAGTCCGACAAGTCGGGCATGCGCGTCTACATCGAGCTGAAGCGCGGCGAAAACGCCGACGTGATCCTGAACAACCTGTACAAGCAGACGCAGATGCAGGACACCTTCGGCATGAACATGGTGGCGCTGATCGAAGGCCAGCCGCGCCTGCTCAACCTGAAGGAAATGCTCGACGCCTTCCTGCGCCACCGCCGCGAAGTCGTCACCCGCCGTACGGTGTTCGATCTGCGCAAGGCGCGCGAACGCGGCCATATCCTCGAAGGCCTCGCCGTGGCGCTGGCCAACGTCGACGAGATCGTCGAACTGATCAAGTCGTCGGAAACGCCCGCCATCGCGAAGGAGCGCCTGCTCGGCCGTGCCTGGAAGTCGGCGATGGTCGAGGAGATGCTGGCGCGCATCGATCCCGAATACTCGCGCCCGGTGAACATCGGTCCTGAGTTCGGCCTGCATGCCGACGGCTACCGTCTGTCCGAGATCCAGGCGCAGCGCATCCTGGAAATGCAGCTGCAGCGCCTCACCAACCTCGAGTCGGACAAGATCATCGGCGAGTACAAGGAGATCATGGCGAAGATCGCCGATCTGCTCGACATCTTGGCCAATCCGGCGCGCATCACCCAGATCATCCGCGAGGAACTGACCCAGGTGCAGGAACAGTTCGGCGACGCGCGCCGCTCGACCATCGTCGAGAACGCGCAGGACATGTCGATGGAGGACCTGATCAAGCCGGAAGAGATGGTGGTCACGCTGTCGCACGGCGGCTACATGAAGTCGCAGCCGATTGACGACTACCGTGCGCAGAAGCGCGGCGGACGTGGCAAGCAGGCAGCGGGCACCAAGGACGAAGACTTCATCGAGAAGATGTTCATCGCCAACACCCACGACTACATCCTCTGCTTCTCCAACCGTGGCCGGCTGTACTGGCTCAAGGTCTACAACGTGCCGCAGGGCGGACGGGCGGCGCGCGGCAAGCCCATCGTCAACCTGCTTCCGCTGGAAGACGGCGAGAAGATCAACGCGCTGCTGCCGGTCAAGACCTTCGACGACGATCAATACGTCTTCATGGCGACCAGCAACGGCATCGTCAAGAAGACGCCCTTGAGCGACTTCTCGCGTCCGCGCACCGCCGGCATCATCGCGGTGGGACTGGACGACGGCGATTTCCTCATCGGCGCGTCGATCACCGACGGTCGTCACGACGTGATGCTGTTCTCCGACGGCGGCAAGGCGGTGCGCTTCGACGAGAACGACGTGCGTCCGATGGGCCGCACCGCGCGCGGCGTGATCGGCATGAAGCTTGCCAAGGGCAAGAAGCTGATTTCGCTGCTGGTGGCCGAGGACGAGAACGACTTCGTGCTGACCGCGACCGAAAACGGCTTCGGCAAGCGTACGCCGATCGCCGAATACACCCGCCATGCGCGTGCGACGCAGGGGATGATCGCGATCCAGACCAGCGAACGGAATGGCAAGGTGGTGGCTGCGACATTGGTGAAGCCGGACGACGAGATCATGTTGATCACCACCGGTGGCGTGCTGATCCGTACCCGTGTCAAGGAAATCCGTGCCATGAGCCGCGCGACGCAGGGTGTCACGCTGATCAACCTGGACAAGGGCGAAACCTTGATCAGCCTGGAAAAACTGGCTGAAACCGACAACGAAGAGGAATGAAGGGGATACACGCATGACGATCTATAACTTCAGCGCCGGCCCGGCCGTGCTGCCCAAGGATGTGTTGCAACAGGTGCAGGCCGAACTGGTCGACTGGCATGGTTCCGGCATGTCGGTGATGGAAATGAGCCATCGCGGCAAGGAGTTCATGGGCATCGCCGCCGAGGCGGAGGCTGACTTGCGCGAGCTGATGGGCATCCCCGCCAACTACAAGGTGCTGTTCCTGCAGGGCGGGGCGTCGTCGCAGTTCGCGATGGTGCCGATGAACCTGCTGCGCGGCAAAGCCTCTGCTGATTACCTCAACACCGGCGAATGGTCGAAGAAGGCCATCAAGGAAGCGAAGAAATTCGGCGCGGTGAACGTGGTGGCGACCAGCGAAGACAAGAACTTCAGTTACGCGCCGACGCAAGACCAGTGGAAACTCGATCCGAACGCGGCTTATGTCCATTACACGCCGAACGAGACCATCGGCGGCGTGGAAATCTTCTGGACGCCCCAGACCGGCAGCATACCGCTGGTGGCCGACATGTCGTCGACCATCCTGTCGCGTCCGATCGACGTATCGAAGTTCGGCGTGATCTACGCCGGCGCGCAGAAGAACATCGGCCCGGCCGGGCTGACCATCGTCATCGTGCGCGACGACCTGATCGGGGAAACCTTGAAGGGGACCCCCACCATGTTCGACTACAAGATCCACGCCGACAACGACTCGATGTACAACACGCCGGCGACCTTCGCCATGTACACGGCGGGGCTGGTATTCAAGTGGCTGAAGGTGCGCGGCGGCCTCGCCGCGATGGAAAAGACCAACCGCGAGAAAGCCGGCCTGCTGTACGACACCCTCGATGCGACCGACTTCTACAACTCGCCGGTGGCGAAGGAGAACCGCTCGCTGATGAACGTGCCGTTCACGCTCAAGGATGCCGCGCTCGACGAGGCTTTCCTCAAGGCTGCCAAGGAACGTGGCCTGATCCAGCTGAAAGGCCACCGCTCGGTCGGCGGCATGCGCGCGTCGATCTACAACGCCATGCCGGTCGAGGGCGTGCGTGCGCTGGTCGACTGCATGCGCGAATTCGAGAAAAGCCATGGCTGAGCCGCGCAAGATCCTCACGCTCAACGCCATTTCTGCGCGCGGACTGGCGCGACTGCCGGAGGCCTATACAGTCGGCGGCGACGTGACCGACCCGGACGGCATCCTGGTGCGCTCGGCCAACATGCACGAAATGGACATCCCCGCATCGGTGCGCGCGATCGCGCGTGCCGGCGCAGGGACCAACAACATCCCGGTGAAGAAGCTGTCGGAACGCGGCGTGCCAGTGTTCAATGCGCCCGGTGCCAACGCCAATGCGGTGAAGGAACTGGTGATCGCCGGCATGCTGCTGGGCGCGCGCAACCTGGTGCCGGCGCTGAAGTTCGTTGAAGGCCTGTCCGGCACCGACGAGGAGATGCATAAGGCGACCGAGGCGGGCAAGAAGCAGTTCGCTGGTATGGAACTGCCGGGCCGCACGCTGGGCGTGATCGGCCTGGGCGCCATCGGTTCCACCATTGCCGAGGCGGCGATCAAGCTCGGCATGAACGTGGTCGGCTTCGATCCGGCGATCACCGTCGACGCCGCGTGGCGGTTGCCGTCGCAGGTCAGGCGTGCGGAGAGCGTCGAGGACGTGCTGCGCATGGCCGACTTCGTCACCCTGCACGTGCCGCTGCTGGACGCCACGCGCAACCTCGTCAACGCCCAGCGGCTGGGGATGATGCGTTCGGGGGCGGTGCTGCTCAATTTCGCGCGCGAAGGCGTGGTCGACAATGCGGCCGTGATCGAGGCGCTGGACGCCGGCAAGCTGCATGCCTATATCTGCGATTTCCCGGCCAATGCGCTGAAGGGCCACGCCAGGGTGGTTGCGTTGCCGCATCTCGGCGCCTCCACCGAGGAGGCCGAGGAAAACTGCGCGGTGATGGTGGCCGAGCAGCTCGCCGACTATCTGGAAAACGGCAACATCCTCAATTCGGTCAACTTCCCCAACGTCAGCATGGCGCGCGAATCCGCATACCGCATCGCGATTGCCAACGCCAACGTGCCCAACATGGTGGGACAGATTTCGTCGGTGCTCGCCGCCGCCGGACTCAACATCCACAACATGGTCAACAAGTCGAAGGGCGACATGGCGTATACCTTGGTCGACATCGACAGCGTCGTCACCGCTGCAGTAATGCAGCAGCTTGCCGCGATTGCCGGGGTGCTGGCCGTACGTTACCTGCCGGCATGACGGACGACGCACACAGCGCGCCGGGTGCGCCGACCGAGCTGAGCGCGCTGCGTGCGCGCATCGACAGCATCGACGATGCCATCCTGCAGTTGGTGTCGGAGCGGGCGGGCATTGCCCAGCAGGTCGGGCGCGCCAAGAACGGCGAAAAGATCTACCGGCCCGAACGCGAAGCGCAGATCGTGCGGCGCCTGCGCGAGACCAATCCCGGCCCCCTGTCGGGCGACGCGGTCGAGCGCCTGATTCGCGAAATCATCTCCGCCTGTCGTGCGCTGGAGCAGACCACCCGCATCGCCTATCTCGGTCCGGCCGGCACGTTCAGCCAGCAGGCGGTCCACAAGCATTTCGGCCATGAGGCCGAGGCGCTCGCCGAGGCCGACATCGACGCCTGCTTCCAGGCGGTCGAGACCGGACGCGCCGATTTTGCCGTAGTGCCGGTGGAGAACTCGACCGAAGGCGTGATCGGCCGCACGCTCGACCTCATCGTCGCCAGCACGCTCAAGATCTGCGGCGAGGTCATGCTGCCGATCCATCAGACGCTCATGAGAAAACATGGCGGACTGGGCGGCATCCAGCGCGTGTATGGCCATGCACAATCGCTTGCCCAGTGCCAGCAATGGCTCAGCCGCCATCTTCCTAATGCCGAACGCGTCAGCGTGGTCAGCAACAGCGAAGGGGCGCGCCGCGCCGCCGCCGAACCCGATGCCGCCACGCTGGGCAGCGAAGCCGCCGCCGAACTGTATGGCCTTGACGTGGTGGAAGCGCGCGTCGAAGACGAAGCCAGCAATACCACCCGCTTTCTGGTGCTGGGGCAGAACGACTCCCCGCCGTCGGGCCGCGACAAGACCTCGCTGGTGATGAGCACGAAGAACGAGCCGGGTGCGGTGGTCAGGCTGCTGCAACCGCTCGCCGACGCCGGCATCTCCATGAGCAAGCTCGAATCGCGGCCGGCGCGTTCGGGCAACTGGGAATACCTCTTCTTCGTCGTCTGCCAGGGGCATCGCCAGGATGCGAATCTGGCCGCGGCGCTTGCCGAAATCGAGACGCGCGCCGCCTTCCTCAAGATTCTGGGTTCCTACCCCGTCGCATCGTGATGAATTGTTGTGAATTCGCGCCGCCGTACGTGCGTGCGATCGCCCCGTACCAGCCCGGCAAACCCATTTCCGAACTTGCGCGCGAACTGGGATTGAACGAAGCCGACATCGTCAAGCTGGCATCGAACGAGAACCCGCTCGGCCCCAGCCCGATGGCGCTGGCGGCGGCGCAGGACGCGCTGCATGACATGGCCTTGTATCCCGATGGCGCCGGCTTCGCGCTGAAGGCGAAGTTGTCGGCGAAACTGGGCGTTGCGGCACGGCAGATCGTGCTGGGCAACGGCTCGAACGACATCCTGGACATGGCGGCGCGTGCCTTCCTCGCGCCGGGCACCTCCGCAGTCTATGCGCAGCATGCCTTCGCGGTGTATCCGATCGCCACACAGACCGTGGGCGCGCAGGGCATCGCGGTGCCGGCGAAGAACTATGGCCACGATCTCGCGGCGATGCGCGCTGCGATCCGTGACGACACCCGCGTGCTGTGGATCGCCAACCCCAACAACCCGACCGGCACCTTCCTGCCGTGGGCGGAGATCGAGGCCTTTCTCGAAACCGTGCCGCCGCAGGTGCTCGTCGTGCTCGACGAGGCCTACGGCGAATACCTGCCGACCGACGACCGCTGCGACACGCTCGCGTGGATCGAGCGCTTCCCGAACCTGCTGATCAGCCGCACCTTCTCCAAGGCCTATGGTCTAGCCGGGCTGCGCGTTGGCTACGGCGTCGGGCACCCCGACGCCATCGACCTATTGAACCGGGTGCGCCATCCCTTCAACGTCAATGCGCCTGCGCTCGCCGCTGCCGAGGCCGCGCTCGACGACATCGCATTCCTGCTGCGCAGCTATGCGCTGAACAGCGCCGGCATGGCGCAGCTGACGGCAGGGCTGGCAGACATGAAGGTCGACATCGTGCCGTCGAAAGGCAATTTTCTGCTGGCCAAAGTCGGTGACGCCGGGCGCATCAACACCGAACTGCTGAAACGTGGCGTGATCGTGCGGCCGGTCGCCAATTACGGCCTGCCCGAGTTCCTGCGCGTGTCGGTGGGGCTGGCCGGGCAGAACGCCCGCTTCCTCGACGCGTTGAGAGCTTGTCTGTGATCGTCGACAGACTCGCCCTCGTCGGCACCGGCCTCATCGGCGGCTCGTTCGCGTTGGCGCTGAAGCAGGCAGGCGCGGTGCGCGAGGTGCTGGGGGTCGGGCGGAATCCCGCGCGGCTCACTGTTGCGCGCGAACTTGGCCTGATCGACCGCGCCGCCGACTGGGCGGAAGCCGGGCAGGCCGACTGCATCCTGCTGGCGATGCCGGTGGGCGAGACCGAAGCCGTATTGAACAAGCTGGCGCCGCATCTGAAAGCCGGCGCCATCGTCACCGACGCCGGCAGCACCAAGGCGAACGTAGTCGAGGTGGCGCGCGCCGCGCTCGGCACACGTTTTGCCGATTTCGTGCCTGGCCATCCCATCGCGGGTTCGGAACAAAGCGGGCCCGGTGCTGCGCGCGCCGATCTCTATCAGGGCAAGCGCGTGGTGCTGACGCCGCAGGCCGAGACCCGCGCCGGTGCGATTGCCATGGTGCGCACGCTGTGGGAAGCGACTGGAGCACAGGTCGAAACACTGGAGGCAGCGCAGCACGACCGCATCTTCGCGGCAGTGAGCCATTTGCCACATCTCGCAGCATTTGCCTTGGTGGATGACCTTGCACAACGGGCCGATGGCGATACGTTCTTCCGGTTTGCCGCCAGCGGCTTCCGCGATTTCACCCGCATCGCCGGCAGCAGCCCGGAGATGTGGCGCGACATTGCGCTGGCGAACCGGGGGGCGCTGGTGGCCGAACTGGACGCCTATCTGGCCTCGCTGCAGGCTCTGCGGAGCGCCGTGTCGGCCGATGACGCAGAGGCCTTGCTGGCTATTTTTTCGCGCGCCCGTGCGGCACGCGAACACTGGTTGAAGACTCAGGACGTTTGATGGAATTTCTCGATTTACCCGCAAGCAGCGCAGCGCGCGGCACGGTGCGCCTCCCTGGCTCCAAAAGCATTTCCAATCGCGTGCTGCTGCTAGCGGCGCTCGCGCAAGGCACGACCATCGTGCGTGCGCTGCTCGATTCCGACGACACCCGGGTCATGCTCGACGCACTGCGTGCGCTGGGCGTCGGTGTCGCGCGGTTGAAAGATACGAGCGGGCGCGATTCCGACGACTATGAGATCACCGGCGTGGGCGGCGCGTTTCCAGTCAAGCAGGCCGAGTTGTTTCTGGGCAATGCCGGCACGGCCTTCCGTTCGCTGACCGCCGCGTGCGCCCTGTCGGGCGGCGAGTATGTGCTGAAGGGCGTGGCACGGATGCATGAGCGGCCGATCGGCGATCTGGTCGACGCGCTGCGGCGGCTGGGCGCGCGCATCGACTATCTCGGCCAGGAGGGTTTCCCGCCGCTGAAGATCTATCCGGCGGAGATCGCCGGCGACACCACCGAAGTACGCGGCGATGTATCGAGCCAGTTTCTCACCGGCCTCCTGATGGCCTTGCCGCTGCGCCAGCGCAATACCACGATCGAAGTGGCGGGCGAACTGATTTCCAAACCTTACATCGGGATCACGCTGGCGATGTTGCGCCGCTTTGGCGTGGAGATCGCGCGCGACGGCTGGCAACGCTTCGACATTCCCGCAGCGGCACGCTACCAGAGCCCGGGCGAAATCTGGGTCGAAGGCGACGCTTCATCGGCCTCTTATTTCCTGGCCGCGGGCGCCATCGGTGGCGGCCCGGTGCGGGTGGAGGGCGTGGGGCGCGACAGCGTACAGGGCGACGTGCGTTTTGCCGACGCGCTGGCAAAGATGGGCGCGCAGATTGCGATGGGGCCGAACTGGATCGAGGCGAGCGCACCGGCCGATGGCCGCCTGAAAGCGATCGACCTCGACTGCAACCATATTCCCGACGCCGCGATGACGCTGGCGGTCGCAGCACTGTTTGCCGACGGGGTGACCATGCTGACCAACATCGCCAGCTGGCGGGTCAAGGAAACCGACCGCATCGCCGCGATGGCAACCGAGCTGCGCAAGGTCGGCGCGACGGTGGAGGAGGGCGCGGATTTCATCCGCATCACCCCGCCTCACGCCTCACGCCTCACGCCTCACACTGTGATCGATACCTACGACGACCACCGCATGGCGATGTGCCTGTCGCTGGTGACGCTGGGCGGCGTGCCGGTGCGCATCAACGACCCGGCGTGCGTCAACAAGACCTTCCCGACGTATTTCAAGACATTTGCGGGGATTGCCCAATGAACGCCGCCTCACCCCTCACTCCTCACCCCTCACCCGTGATCACCATCGACGGCCCCTCGGCCTCGGGCAAGGGCACCGTGGCCGAGCGGGTGGCGACCGCGCTGGGCTTTCATTTTCTCGACAGCGGCGCGCTGTACCGATTGACCGCGCTGTCGGCGATGAAGCAGGGCGTGGCGCTGGACGACGAGGCGAGGGTGGCGGAACTGGCCGCCCATTTGCCGGCAAGCTTCCACGACGGCTCGGTCTGGCTATCGGGCGAGAACGTGACCGACGCGATCCGTGCAGAAGCCGTGGGCGAAGGCGCCTCGAAAGTGGCGGCCCTGCCGGCGGTGCGCGCGGCCCTGCTGGACCGCCAGCGCGCCTACCGCCAGCCCCCCGGCCTGGTGGCCGACGGCCGCGACATGGGCACCGTGGTGTTCGCCGCGGCAGTGGCCAAGGTCTTCCTCACCGCCAGCGCCGAGGCGCGCGCCGAGCGGCGCTATAAGCAGTTGATCGAAAAGGGGAACTCTGCTAGTCTAACGGCCCTTGTTGCGGATATGCAGGCCCGCGATGCGCGCGATTCCGCCCGCACCGTCGCACCGCTGAAACCCGCGCCGGATGCGCTATTGCTCGACACGACCCATATGGATATCGAATCGGCAGTGCAGGCGGTGCTGGCGCACTACGCTTTATGCAAGGCCCGCAGCAAGCAATGAAGTAATCAAACGTGTCAGACCTGCGCCCGCAGGCTGGCGATGTGCAACTAACCCCGTCCTCACCGACGGACAAGAAGGTTCTTAATGTCTACTGCTACCGCTGCTTCCGCCCCCGAGTCCATGGAAAGCTTTGCCGCCCTGTTCGAGGAGTCCCTCGAGCACCAGGAAATGCGCCAGGGTGAAGTCATCACCGCCGAAATCGTCGGCATCGACCACAACTTCGTGACGGTGAATGCCGGCCTCAAGTCCGAGAGCCTGATTCCCCTCGAAGAATTCAAGAACGACCAGGGCGAGATCGAAGCCAAGGTCGGCGATTTCGTTGCGGTCGCCATCGAGTCGATCGAAGACGGCTTCGGTGCCACCAAGCTGTCGCGCGAGCGCGCGAAGAAACTGGCCGCGTGGCTGGATCTGGAAGCGGCGATGAACGAAGGCCGCATCGTCACCGGCATGGTGCAGGGCAAGGTCAAGGGCGGTCTGACGGTGCTGGTGGGCGGTCTGCGCGCCTTCCTGCCGGGTTCGCTGGTGGACATGCGTCCGGTCAAGGACACCACGCCCTTCGAATACAAGGAAATGGAATTCAAGGTCATCAAGCTCGACCGCAAGCGCAACAACGTCGTGGTGTCGCGCCGCGCCGTGCTGGAAGAGACCATGGGTGCCGACCGCGAAGCGATGATGGAAAACCTCAAGGAAGGTTCCATCGTCAAGGGCGTGGTCAAGAACATCACCGACTACGGCGCGTTCGTGGACCTGGGCGGCATCGACGGCCTGCTGCACATCACCGACATGGCCTGGCGCCGCGTCAAGCACCCGTCCGAAGTGGTGCACGTCGGCCAGGAACTGGAAGCCAAGATCCTGCGCTACGACACCGAGAAGAACCGCGTGTCGCTCGGCATCAAGCAGCTGGGCGATGATCCGTGGGTCGGCATCGCACGCCGCTACCCGCAGGGTACCCGCATGTTCGGCAAGGTCGCCAACCTGACCGACTACGGCGCGTTCGTCGAAATCGAAGAGGGCATCGAAGGCCTGGTGCACGTCTCCGAAATGGACTGGACCAACAAGAACGTCAGCCCCTCCAAGATCGTCCAATTGGGCGACGAAGTCGAAGTCATGGTGCTCGACATCGACGAGGACAAGCGCCGCATCTCGCTGGGCATGAAGCAGTGCAAGTCCAACCCGTGGGAAGATTTCTCGATGAACCACAAGAAGGGCGACAAGGTCAGCGGCGCGATCAAGTCGATCACCGACTTCGGCGTGTTCATCGGCCTGCCGGGCGGCATCGACGGCCTGGTTCACCTGTCCGACCTGTCGTGGAACGTTCCCGGCGAAGAAGCCGTGCGCAACTTCCGCAAGGGCCAGGACGTGGAAGCCGTGGTGCTGGGCATCGACCTCGAGCGCGAGCGCATTTCGCTCGGCATCAAGCAGCTCGAAGGCGATCCGCTGACCAGCTACGCGTCGGGCCACGAGAAGGGCAGCATCGTCAAGGGCACCATCAAGACCGTGGAGCCCAAGGGCGCCACCGTGCAGCTGGACAGCGACATGGAAGGCTACCTGCGTGCCTCTGAAGTCTCGCGTGACCGCGTCGAAGACATGCGCAGCCACTACAAGGAAGGCGACGAGATCGAGGCCATGATTATCAACGTGGATCGCAAGAACCGCGTGATCAACCTGTCGATCAAGGCCAAGGACATGACCGAGCAGGATGCGGCGATGAAGAAATTCTCGGCCGAATCCGCAGCGGCAGCCAGCGGCTCGACCAACCTCGGCGCGCTGCTGAAAGCCAAGCTCGACAACAAGAACGCCGAGTAATCCATGACCAAGTCCGAGCTGATTGCTCAACTGGCGGCGCGGCATTCGCAATTTTCGGTTGCGGATATCGAGATGGCGGTGAAAACGATCCTCGACGCGCTGGCGAAAAACCTGTCGCGCGGGGAACGTATCGAAATCCGCGGTTTCGGCAGCTTCAGTCTGAGCTTTCGTCCCGCCCGTCTCGGGCGCAACCCCAAGTCTGGCGAGCGCGTGCAGGTGCCGGCCAAGTATGTGCCGCACTTCAAGGCGGGCAAGGAGTTGCGCGACCGGGTGGATTTTCCGCTCTAGGCGTGGTTGTGGGTGGGTGCGATGCCATACGTGCGTCGGCGCCTTCGTACTCACGACCGGCCCGCGGCCGGTAGATCCGGTCAGGACAGCAAGACCCACAAGACGGCGCCGCAAGGCGCCGTTTTCTTTGGCGATTGGCGCCGCGCGGGTAAAATGGGCGAACTTCCTGGCGCATACACATGAAAAATTTCACGCACTATCTGGGCTTACTGGCAAAACTGCTGGTTTTTCTGCTGGTGCTGGGCTTTGCCCTGAAAAACAGTCATAGCGTGACCTTTTACTCCTATCTGGATTATGTGTGGCAGGCGCCGCTGATCGTCATGTTGGGCTTGGCATTCATCCTCGGCGCCCTGATCGGGGTGCTCGCCTTGCTGCCCACACTGTTCCGGCTACGGCGCGAACTGGGCCGCAAGCCGAAGGCGGCCGAGCTGGATACGGTCACGCAAACCGATCTGCCCGTCGTATAAGCCCATGGAATTCGAGTTCTGGTGGCTGCTGGCGTTTCCCCTGTTTTTTGTGCTGGGCTGGCTGGCCGCGCGGGTGGACATCCGGCAGGTGGTGACCGAGTCGCGTGCGCTGCCCAACTCGTATTTCCGCGGCCTGAATTTTCTGCTCAACGAGCAGCCCGACAAGGCCATTGAGGCCTTTCTCGAAGTCGTCAAGCTCGAACCTGAAACCATCGACCTGCACTTTGCGCTGGGCGGCCTGTTCCGCCGGCGCGGCGAACTCGACCGCGCCATCCGCATGCACGAGAACCTGCTGGAACGCGAAGGCCTGGCCGAGGAACAACGTCTGCGCGCGATGAGCGAACTAGGCCAGGATTACCTCAAGGCGGGCCTGCTCGATCGCGCCGAACAGGTGTTCACGAGGCTGCTGAAAACGCAACAGCACGGTCTGGCACGCACCTACCTGCTGGAAATCTACGTGCAGGAGAAGGACTGGCAGAAGGCCATCGACGCCGCGCACATACTGGAAAAGGACACCAGCAAGCCGCTCAACGCCGACATTGCCCATTTCCATTGCGAACTGGCGCTGCTCGAATCGGCCCGGGGCAATGCTGAAGCCGCCGTCGCCCAGTTGCAGCAGGCGCTGTCCAGCAACCGCCAGTCGGTGCGCGCCAACCTGATGGCGGGCGACCTCGACGCGGCAGCGGGGCGGCACGAAGCTGCTATTGCCGACTGGCGTCTGGTCGAAACGCAAAGCGCGGCCCATATGGCATTGGTCGTGGATCGCGTACTTGGCAGCTACCGTCTGTTGGGGCGGCTGGACGAAGGCGTGCAGTGGCTGCGCGCCTTGTATGCCCGGCAGCCGTCGCCGGACGTGTTCAATGCGCTGTATCTCGCGGTGGCCGAAATCGAAGGCGCTACGGCAGCCAGCCAGCTTGCGCGCGAGGAATTGCGGCGCAATCCCAGCCTGCGCACGCTGGACCGCCTGCTCGAAGCCGAGCTCGTCAATGCAGAGCCTGAGATGCGCGAGCTGTTGCAGGTGGAAAAGACCCTGGTGGCCTCGCATAGCCAGCGCATGATGCGTTACCAGTGCGGCAGTTGCGGTTTCAAGGCGAAGCAGTTCTTCTGGCGTTGCCCGGCCTGCGGGCGCTGGGACAGCTTCGATCCCGAGCGGAGCGAGGGAGAAGCGTGAGTGGGGAGCAGTCAGTAGTGAGTGAAAGGGACGAGGTGAATTCGACCAAGATCATCGTGGCGCTGGACTATGCGGACGCGACGTCGGCATTGGCGCTGGTGGCGCGGCTTGATCCGGCGTTGTGCCGGCTCAAGGTGGGCAAGGAGTTGTTCACCGTGGCCGGACCGGAACTGGTGCGTACGCTGGTGGCGCGCGGCTTCGATGTCTTTCTCGACCTGAAATTCCACGACATTCCCAATACCGTGGCGGCGGCGTGCCGGGCTGCGGCTGGACTGGGCGTGTGGATGATGAACGTGCATGCCTCGGGCGGGCGCCGCATGATGGCGGCGGCGCTGGATGCGCTGGCAGGCCTCGAACAACGGCCGCTCCTGATTGCCGTGACGGTACTGACCAGCATGGGCGCCGAGGATCTGGCCGAGGTCGGCGTGGCCGATGCGCCGGCCGACCAGGTGCTGCGGCTGGCGCGGCTGACACAGGCTTGTCAGCTCGATGGCGTGGTCTGCTCGGCGCAGGAGGCCACCATGCTGCGCGCCGCTCTGGGCGCGGATTTCCGCCTGGTCACGCCGGGGATCCGGCCGGCCGGTGCCGAAACCGGCGACCAGCGCCGTGTGATGACGCCGGCAGAAGCCCTGCGCGCGGGCGCGACCGACCTGGTGATCGGGCGCCCGATCACCGCCGCAGCCGATCCTCTGGCTGCGCTCAAACAGATACAGTCCGATATACAGAATTCTTAGGGAGAAGACGCTTTGAAAATCACGGTAATTGGAACGGGCTATGTGGGCCTGGTGACCGGGACCTGTCTGGCCGAAGTGGGCAACGAAGTGCTGTGCCTCGACGTCGACCCCAACAAGATCGAGATCCTGAAATCCGGCGGCATTCCGATCTATGAGCCAGGCCTGGAAGACATGGTGAAGCGCAACGTCGCGGCCGGCCGCCTGTCTTTCACGACCGACATCGAGGAATCGGTGGCCTTTGGCCAGATCCAGTTCATCGCCGTCGGCACCCCGCCCGACGAGGATGGCTCGGCCGACCTGCAGTACGTGGTGGCCGCGGCGCGCAACATCGGCCGTTACATGAGCGACTACAAGCTGGTGGTCGACAAGTCCACCGTGCCGGTCGGGACCGCCGACAAGGTGCGTGCCGCACTGACGGAGGAGTTGGCCAGTCGTGGCGCGGCAATCGAATTCAATGTCGCGTCCAACCCCGAATTCCTGAAGGAGGGGGCAGCGGTGGACGACTTCATGAAGCCCGACCGCATCGTCATCGGCACCGACAGCGAACGCGCCACGGCCTTGCTGCGCCAGCTCTACGCGCCGTTCCAGCGCAACCACGACCGCCTGACAGTGATGGACGTGCGCAGTGCCGAGCTGACCAAGTACGCCGCCAACGCCATGCTGGCGACGCGGATCTCCTTCATGAACGAGCTTGCCGTGCTGGCTGAAAAGCTCGGCGCCGACATCGAGCAGGTGCGCCACGGCATCGGTTCCGACCCGCGCATCGGCTATCACTTCCTGTATGCCGGCTGCGGCTACGGCGGCTCGTGTTTTCCCAAGGACGTGCAGGCCTTGCGTCGCACCGGCCAGGAAAACGGCATTCCCTTGCGCGTGCTCGACGCCGTGGAAGAGGCTAACGACGCGCAGAAACACATCCTGGTCAACAAGCTGACCGCGCGCTTCGGCAAGGACCTCAAGGGCAAGCGTTTCGCCATGTGGGGTCTCGCGTTCAAGCCGAATACCGACGACATGCGCGAGGCGCCCAGCCGCACCATGCTCGAAGCGCTGTGGGCGATGGGCGCGAGCGTGTCGGCCTACGATCCGGCCGCAATGGAGGAAACGCGCCGCATCTACGGCGAGCGCGCCGACCTGCTGCTGGTCGACAGCCCGATGGACGCGCTGAAAGGCGCCGACGCGCTCTTGATCGTCACCGAATGGAAGGTCTTCCGCAGCCCCAACTTCGACACCATGAAGTCGCTGCTGAAGACACCGCTGGTATTCGATGGCCGCAATCTCTATGAGCCGCAGGCGATGCGCGAGATGGGCTTCGATTACCTGCCGATCGGCCGTCAGTAATGGGGATACCCAATGTCACTGCGTGACGCTATCCGCCGTGCCCGCGTCCTGGTGGTGGGCGACGTGATGCTCGATCGCTACTGGTTCGGCGATGTCTCGCGCATCTCGCCCGAGGCGCCGGTGCCGGTGGTGCACGTCACACGCAACGAGGACCGCATCGGTGGCGCTGGCAACGTGGCGCGCAACGCGGCGGCGCTCGGTGCGCAGGTCACGCTGCTGTCGGTGGCGGGGCGTGACGAGGCCGGGCAGGCCCTGCGGGCCCTGCTCGAGGCCGAGTCGTTCACCGTCCACCTGCACGAAGATCCGGCGTTTTCCACCATCACCAAGCTGCGCGTCATCGGCCGCCAGCAGCAGCTGCTGCGCGTCGACTTCGAGACCCAGCCCGGTCACGAGGTGCTGGCGGCCAAGCTGGAAGCCTATGCGCAACTGCTGGCCGACTGCGACGTGGTGATTCTGTCGGACTACGGCAAGGGTGGGCTGACGCACGTCACCCGCATGATCGAACTGGCGCGCACAGCGAACAAGCCCATCCTGGTCGACCCCAAGGGCGACGACTGGGCGCGCTATACCGGCGCCACCCTGATCACACCCAACCGCAGCGAATTTCGCGACGTAGCCGGCAGCTGGAAATCTGAGGCCGAGCTCGCCGACAAGGCCGCGGCGGTGCGCGCGAGCTTCCAGCTGGGGGCTTTGCTGGTGACGCGCAGCGAGGAAGGCATGAGCCTGTTCGACGCAGCCGGCGCGCATCACGAACCCACGCGGGCGCAGGAAGTATTCGACGTCTCCGGCGCCGGCGACACCGTGATCGCCGCCTTTGCCGTGGCATTGGCGGCGGGTGCCAGCGGCATCGAGGCGGTGCGCCTGGCGAACCGTGCGGCGGGCATCGTGGTCGGCAAGTTCGGCACCGCGGTCGCCACGGCCGATGAAGTTTTTGGAGAAGAAGCATGAGCCAGTACACCGTCGTCACCGGCGCCGCCGGGTTCATCGGCGCCAACATCGTCAAGGCGTTGAACGAACGCGGCGAGACCAACATCATCGCGGTCGACAACCTGACCAAGGCGGACAAGTTCAGGAACCTGACTGACTGCGAAATCGCCGACTACTTCGACAAGGCCGAATTCCTCGACCTGGTCGAGGAGGGCGTGCTCGACGGCGCCGTGGCGGCGATCTTCCACGAAGGCGCGTGTTCCGACACCATGGAGACCGACGGCCGCTACATGATGGAGAACAACTACCGCTACTCCAGCGCGCTGCTCAAATTCTGTCAGGACGAAGGCGCACAGTTTCTCTACGCCTCGTCGGCCAGTGTGTACGGCGGCGGCCGCGTGTTCTCCGAATCGCGCGAATTCGAGTCGCCGCTCAACGTTTACGGCTATTCCAAGTTCCTGTTCGACCAGAGCGTGCGGCGCCTGTGGAACGACCGGACGGCGCAGATCGCGGGCTTTCGCTATTTCAACGTCTACGGCCCGCGCGAGCAGCACAAGGGGCGCATGGCCTCGGTCGCCTTCCACTTCTTCAACCAGTACCGTGCCGAGGGTAGGGTGAAGCTGTTCGAGGGCTGCGATGGCTATCCCAACGGCGAGCAGCGGCGCGATTTCGTCTCGATTGAGGACGTGGTGCGGGTCAATATGTGGTTCCTCGACCATCCCGACGTGTCCGGCATCTTCAACGTCGGCACCGGACGCTGCCAGAGCTTCAACGACGTCGCGGTGGCGGCGGTCAATGCGTGCCGCGCCGCGGAGGGGCAGCCGGCGCTGACGCTGGAGCAGATGCAGGCCCAGGGCCTCGTCAGCTACATCGCGTTTCCTGAGGCGCTCAAGGGCAAGTACCAGAGCTATACCGAAGCCGATATCTCCGCGCTGCGCGGGGCGGGGTATGATGCGGCCTTTTACAGCGTGGAAGAAGGCACTTCCCGCTACATCGAACACCTGTTGAAGACATGAGTACCTACAAGACCATCGAGGATACGGTTGGCAACACGCCGCTGGTGCGCCTGAAGCGCATGCCCGGTACGACCAGCAACACGATTCTCGTCAAGCTCGAAGGCAACAATCCGGCCGGCTCGGTGAAGGACCGCCCGGCGCTGTCGATGATCGATGCGGCCCAGGCGCGGGGCGAGATCAAGCCCGGCGACACCCTGATCGAGGCGACCAGCGGCAACACCGGCATCGCACTGGCGATGGCGGCGGCCATGCGCGGCTACAAGCTCATCCTGCTCATGCCCGAGAATGCCTCGATCGAACGCCAGCAGACCATGCGTGCGTTCGGTGCCGAGTTGCAGCTGGTGAGCAGGGAAGCCGGCATGGAAGGCGCGCGCGACCTGGCGATCGCGATGGAGAAGCAGGGCATCGGCAAGATCCTCGACCAGTTCGCCAACCCCGACAATCCCGCCGCCCACTACCGTACCACCGGTCCCGAGATCTGGCGTGACACGCAGGGTACGATCACCCACTTCGTCTCCAGCATGGGCACCACCGGCACCATCATGGGCTGCTCGCGCTACCTCAAGGAACAGAACCCCTCCATCCAGATCGTCGGCGTGCAGCCCACCGAAGGGTCGCAGATTCCCGGCATCCGCAAATGGCCGGACGAGTATGTACCGCAAATCTGTGACTACGACCGTGTCGACCACATGATCTATGTGAGCCAGTTGAATGCAGAGGAAACCACCCGCCGGATGGCGCGCGAGGAAGGCATCTTCGCCGGCGTCTCGTCCGGCGGCGCGCTGTGGGCTGCGCTGCAGCTGTCCAAAGAGGTTCAGAACGCCGTCATCGTCTCCATCGTCTGCGACCGCGGCGACCGTTATCTGTCGACGGGCGTATTCCCTGCCGCGTAATTAGCGGGTAGCGGATGGCCAAAACCAAGACGATCTACACCTGCACCGAATGCGGCGGACAGTCGCCCAAGTGGCAGGGTCAGTGCCCCCACTGCAACGCCTGGAATACCCTGGTCGAGACCATCGCCGAATCAGCGAAACCGCGTTTCGCCGCGTTGGCGGCGACCAGCACCGTGCAACTGCTGCATGACGTCGAGGCCTCCGAGGAAAGCCGCATCGCCACCGACATCGGCGAACTCGACCGCGTGCTTGGCGGCGGCCTGGTGCCGGGCGGGGTGGTGCTGATCGGCGGCGACCCCGGCATCGGCAAGTCGACGCTGCTGTTGCAAGCCCTGGCCGGTCTATCCGGCAACCTGAAAACGCTCTACATCAGCGGCGAGGAATCGGCGCGCCAGGTCGCGCTGCGCGCGCGGCGGCTTTCCCTGCCCGAGACCAATCTGCCGGTGCTGCCGGAAATCCGGCTGGAAGCCATCCTCGCGCAGCTGACCGAGATGAAGCCCGAGGTTGCGGTGATCGACTCGATCCAGACCGTCTATTCGGAGGCGCTGACCTCCGCGCCCGGTTCGGTGGCGCAGGTGCGCGAGTGCGCCGCGCAGCTGACGCGCCACGCGAAGCAGACCGGCACCGCCATCATCCTCGTCGGCCACGTCACCAAGGAAGGCGCCATCGCCGGCCCGCGCGTGCTCGAGCACATCGTCGACACTGTGCTGTATTTCGAGGGTGACACCGGTTCGTCCTTCCGGCTGGTGCGCGCGTTCAAGAACCGCTTCGGTGCAGTCAACGAGATCGGCGTGTTCGCGATGACCGAAAAAGGCCTCAAGGGCGTCTCCAACCCCTCAGCGATCTTCCTGTCGCGCCACGGCGAGCCGGTGCCGGGTTCGTGCGTGCTGGTGACGCAGGAAGGCACGCGGCCGCTGCTGGTGGAAATCCAGGCGCTGGTCGATTCCAGTCACGCGCCGAGCCCGCGCCGATTGAGCGTCGGCCTGGAGCAGAACCGCCTCGCCATGCTGCTCGCCGTGCTGCACCGCCACGCCGGCATCGCCTGCTTCGATCAGGACGTGTTCGTCAACGCCGTCGGCGGGGTGAAGATCAGCGAACCCGCCGCCGACCTCGCCGTGCTCGCCGCCATCGTGTCCTCGCTCCGCAGCCAGCCGCTGCCCGACAAGCTGGTGATGTTCGGCGAAGTTGGCCTCGCCGGAGAAATCCGCCCGGTACAGCGCGGCCAGGAGCGCCTCAAGGAAGCCGCCAAGCTCGGCTTCACCCAGGCCATCGTCCCGGCCGCCAACCAGCCCAAGCAGAAGATCGCCGGCATGACGGTGCATGCGGTGCAGCGGCTGGACGAGGCGATCCGTTTGTTCAGGGAAAGCTGAGCGTTTTCATTCCATGACCTCGCCCGCGCATAGTTTTCCCCTTCACGGCCCCGGGCTGCGCGGTGCCAGGCGCCCTCGCGTGGCCATCGTCGGCCGCACCGGCAGCGGCAAGCACAGCATTTTTCGTGCGGCCGCCAGTACGTCCACCCACCACGAGCGTCTGGCCGGCATCGGGCCTGCGTATGAGGAATGCCTGGTCGAGGTAGGGATCGACCAGATTTCCCTGGTCGCCTTACCCGCCATCGGCGGCCTGCACCATCTGGATGCGGACGCCTGTGTGACGTTGAAGTATCTGTTGTGGGGCGACCGCTGGCCGGCCATCGCGCAGCACGAGACGAACCAGCCCGACAGCACATTTGCCGCTCCGGATGTGCTGCTGGTGGTGATGGATGCCACGGCGCTGGAACGCGATCTCGAGCTCGCGCTGGAGTTGATGCAGCTGGGGAGGCCGATGGTGTTTGCGCTCAACCGCATGGACGAGGCACGTGCCCGGCGACGCTTCATCAATGTGCGCGCCCTGTCGGCCCAACTGGGCGCGCCGGTGGTGCCGACCGTGGCGCACATGGGCATCGGCCTGGCCGATCTGTATACCACCGTGGTGCACGTCGCCCGCGAAGCAAGATTTCTGCAACCGCATCCGGCGACTCCGCCCTACAGTGCGCACATCGAAGCGCAATTGCGGGCCATTGCCGAGATCGCGCGCCAGCCGGACGTGGCGGCGGCTTTCGCAGTCCCCGAGACGCTACTGACGCTACAGCTCGCGGAAAACGACGGTTATTTCGCACAGGAATTGCAGGCGCATTTCCCCGATCGCTACGCGGCCTTGCTCGCCGCGCGCGCCATTGCCGATGCGGCCTTGCCGCGCCGGCTGGCGGAGGAGCTGCATGCCGATCGGCATCACCGCGCCGCCCTGCTGACCGAGGCGGCGACCCGCCCCGGTCAGGAAGGTGCGCCGCCGCGCTGGCAGGTGTGGGCCGATGATCTTTTCCTGCATCCGCGCTGGGGCTTCGTCGGCACGCTGGCGGTGTTCGCGCTGGTGCTGCTGTTCGTATTCGAGGTGAGCGCCGTGCTCGACAGCCTGACGGTCGCGCGCTTGATCGCGTGGGCCGAGCCGTGGCAGCCGACCGAACTCACGGGCGTGCTCGGCCGCGCGGTGCTCGACGGCTTCATCGGTCTCGCCGGCATCGTCATTCCCTACATGATTCCATTGGTGTTGCTGCTGGTGTGGCTGGAGGAATCCGGGATCATGCACCGCGTGGCCTTCGTGGTCGATCGCGGCTTCCATCGGCTGGGGCTGCACGGCGGCGTCGCCCTGCCGTTCCTGATGGGGCTGGGCTGCAACGTGCCTGCGCTGGCCGCAACCGCGGCCGTCACCCACGGCCGCGACCGCACGGTAGCCTCGCTGCTGATCACCTTCCTGCCGTGTTCGGCGCGCTCGGCCATCATCCTTGCGGTGGGTGGAAAATATCTCGGCGGCTTCGGCGTGTTCGCCCTCTTCATGCTCGCGCCCGTCGTCGTCAGCCTGGTCGGCAAGCTCCTGAAGCGCCGCTATCCCGAGACCACGCCAGGCATGATCCAGGAAATTCCCGCCTACGCCGTGCCCACCCTGCGCGCCTTGCTGGCCAATACCTGGGAGCGCAGCCGCGACATCGTCACCATCGTGCTGCCGCTCCTGGTGGCGGGCAGCGTGGTGCTGGCACTGCTGAGCCATTACGGCGCCGATGCCTGGGTCAATCTCACGCTCACGCCGGTGACGGTGTGGTGGCTGGGGCTGCCGGTGGCGCTTGGGGTGCCGATCCTGTTCGGCGTGCTGCGCAAGGAACTGTCGCTGCTCATGGTGTTCCAGGCGCTCGGCACGCAAGAGCTGGCCAGCGTGCTCGACACCACGCAGATTGCCACCTTCCTGGTGTTCCTGACTTTTTACGTGCCCTGCGTGTCCACTTTCGCCATGATGCTTAAGCTGCTCGGCCGGCGTGACGCGCTCTATTCGGTCGCGCTTTCCATCGGCGTGGCGCTTGCCGTGGCGGCGGTGGTGCGCGGGGCGCTGGAACTGGTGGGGTGGGTGTTGTAGCGGCGGTGTCTTCGGGATGACCGTCTAGGTCAACCCATCACCTGCCCATGCTCCCGCGTGTCGTGGAACGCGACCTTGGGCCAGCGCTCCTGCGCCAGTTGCAGATTCACCCGCGTATCCGCCAGATAGACCAGGTTGCCGTCGACGTCCTTTGCCAGCTTCAGCGTATTGGCCTTGGTGAATTCAGCCAGGTGCTGGGCATCCGGGCAGGTGACCCAGCGCGCGGTGTGGATGCCGGCGTTCTCGAAGGTGGCGTCGACGCCGTATTCGGTTCTCAGCCGATGCGCAACGATCTCGAACTGCAGCGGGCCGACGGCGCCGATCAGGAGCGTATTGTCAGCGAAGGGGGCAAACACCTGCACCGCGCCTTCCTCACCGAGTTCCAGTAGGCCTTTGTTCAGTTGCTTGGCGCGCAGTGGATCGCGCAGGCGCGGCTTGGAGAAGAGTTCGGGGGCGAAGTAGGGGATGCCCTTGTACTGCAGGGCCTCGCCTTCGGTGAGGGTGTCGCCGATGTGCAGCTGGCCGTGGTTGTGGATGCCGATGATGTCGCCGGCCACGGCGTCTTCCATGCGGGTGCGCTCGTTGGCCATGAAGACGACGGCGTTGGCGATCTTCATGTCCTTGCCGGTGCGGCGGTGGCGCACCTTCATGCCGGGGCTGTAGCGGCCCGAGCAGACGCGGAAGAAGGCGATGCGGTCGCGGTGCTGCGGATCCATGTTGGCCTGGATCTTGAACACGAAACCGGTGAACTTGGGTTCGGCGGGGTCGACCGTGCGTTCGATGGCCTCGCGCGGCAGCGGCGACGGCGCCCAGTCGGACAGCGCGCGCAGCACTTCGCGCACGCCGAAGTTGTTGATGCCGGAGCCGAAGAAGACGGGGGTTTGTTTGCCGGCGAGAAAGTCGTCGATGTTGAAGGTGGCCCCAGCGCCGCGCACCAGTTCGATCTCGGACAAGAGCGTGTCGGCTTCGAGCGGAAAGCGCTCCCGCAACGCCGCTTCTCCCAGCCCCTGCAGCGATTCGAACTGCTGGCCGGCGTTTTCCTCGCCGGCCTTGAAGCGCAGGATCTCGTCGTGGATCAGGTGGTAGACGCCCTGGAAGCGCTTGCCCATGCCGATCGGCCAGGTCACCGGCGCGCAGTGGATCTTCAGGATCGACTCGATCTCGTCGAGCAGTTCCAGCGGCTCGCGCACCTCGCGGTCGAGCTTGTTGATGAAGGTGATGATGGGCGTATTGCGCATCCGGCACACTTCCAGCAGCTTGATCGTCTGTTCTTCCACGCCCTTGGCGGCGTCGACCACCATGATCGCGGCGTCGACCGCGGTGAGCACGCGGTAGGTGTCTTCCGAGAAGTCCTTGTGGCCGGGGGTGTCGAGCAGGTTGAACACGCAGTCGTCGTAGGAGAACTGCATCACCGAGCTCGCGACCGAGATGCCGCGTTCCTGTTCCACGGCCATCCAGTCGGAGGTGGCGAACTTGCCGCTCTTCTTGGCCTTGACCGTGCCGGCCATCTGGATCGCGCCGCCGAACAGCAATAGCTTCTCTGTGAGTGTGGTTTTACCCGCATCGGGGTGCGAGATAATCGCAAAAGTGCGGCGTTTCCTGACGTCGCGTACCAGGGCGGGATCGCCGGTTTGTGCCGGCGCGGTCTGAGTGGATTCCATCGGGGAGGGCAGGCTGATATGAAGCAAGCCGCAATTTTAAGCTATTTCACGCGACAGCCCGGCCCGATGTCGTGCCTGGCAGGTACGGTGTTGCCTCTGCTCGATAAGAAATCAGGCTATATTTGCCGGACCCTTGATAAAAAATAAATATTGGTCTTGAAATCCCCCCGCCTCCTGCTGCCCGTTGTCGCCTTGGCCGTGCTGCTTGCACTGGCGACCATGGCCTGGCAATGGCGCGTCGGACTGGAGGGCACGCACGATCAGCGCGTCGTCAGGGTGGGGCTCTACGAAAACGCACCCAAGGTCTACACCGACGCGAACGGCCAGCCGGCTGGCCTGTTCGTCGAACTGCTGGACGCGATGGCGCGCGACGAAGGCTGGCAACTGCGCTATATCCCGTGCCAGTGGTCGAGCTGCCTCCAGCAGCTGGCGCTTGGGCAGATCGACCTGATGCCCGATGTGGCCTTCTCGAGCGAGCGCGCCCAGCGTTACGATTTTCACGGCGTCTCGGTCGCCAGCAGCTGGTCCCAGGTTTACAGCGCCCCCCACCTCAAGGTGCAATCGCTCACCGATCTTGCCGGCCGGCGCATCGCCATCCTGCAGGGCGGGATCCAGCAAGCCTTCTTCGCCCAGTTGATGGCGGGCAGCCACCTCGCCTACCAGGCCGTGCCGGTGACGTCGCTGGACCAGGGGTACGCCGCCGTGGCGGCGGGCGAGGCCGATGCCGTGGTGACCAACAGTTTCTATGCCGCGCGCAATGGCGACCAGTACAAGTTGCAGGAAACGCCAATCGTCTTTCTGCCATCGACCCTTTACTTTGCGACGACGAAAGGCCGCAACGCCGATCTGCTGGCGCGCATCGATGCGCATCTGACCGCCTGGCGGCACGATCCCGATTCGGTCTATTTCGAGGCTCTGCATCGCACGATGGCGGCGGCGTCCGCCACGCGGATACCACGCTGGGTGCGCTGGTCGCTGGCCGGGCTGGCGGCGGCGATGTTGCTGCTGCTGCTGATCAGCCTGCTGCTGCGCTGGCAGGTGGACCAGCGGACGCGGGCGCTGGTGAGGACGACGCAGGAGCTGGAGCGCCAGCGTGCCGATCTGGAGCGGCTGGTGGCGGAGCGCAGCGGCGAATTGCAGGCCCTGTTCGATTCCGCCAGCGTGGGGATCGTGCTGGCGAAGGAGCGGATCGTCGTGCGCAGCAACCGGCGTATGGACGAACTGTTCGGCTGTGCGCCGGGCGAGCAGGTCGGCCGGTCGACGCGCATGTGGTATGCCGATGACGCCAGCTTCATCCAGGTCGGCCAGGAGATGTATGCGCAGATCGCGCGGGGCGAAACTCATGTGCGCGAGCAACCGGTCGTGCGCAAGGACGGCAGCCGTTTCTGGTCCCGGATGTCGGTGCGCAGTGTCGATCCCGCCGATCCGTCCAAGGGGGTAGTGGGCATCATCGAGGACATCACGGCCGAACGCGCCGCCATGGAGGCCATGCGCACGGCCAAGGCCCTGGCCGAGGAGGCGACGCGCATGAAGTCGGATTTCCTGGCCAACATGAGTCACGAAATCCGCACCCCGATGAACGCCATCCTCGGCATGCTCTATCTGGCGCTCAAGGGCGACCTGGCGCCCAGCCTGCGCAACCACCTGACCAAGGCACAGGGCGCGGCGCATTCGCTCCTCGGCATCATCAACGACATTCTCGATTTTTCGAAGATCGAAGCCGGCAAGCTGGAGATCGAAAGCGTTGAGTTCGGCCTCGACGGGGTGATGGAACAGTTGGCCGACGCGATCAGCTACCAGCTCGAGCACAAGGGCATCGAATTCCTCATCCGCTATGACGTGTCGATCCCGCCGGTGCTGATTGGCGATCCGCTGCGCCTGGGCCAGGTGCTGCTCAACCTGTGCGGCAACGCCGTGAAATTCACCGAGCAAGGCGAAGTCGAACTGGCGCTCAGCGGCATCGACCTCACCGACACGGCGCTCACCCTGCAGGCCTGCGTGCGCGACTCCGGCATCGGCATGACGGCGGAGGTGCAGTCCCGACTGTTCGAGAAATTCACCCAGGCCGACCAGTCGACCACGCGCCGTTTCGGCGGTACCGGCCTGGGACTCGCCATTTCCAGGAATCTGGTCGAACAGATGGGCGGCCGCATCTGGGTGGAGGATTCGCAGCCGGGGGTGGGTACGACGATCTGCTTCACGGTCCGGTTTCTGATCGCCCAGCAGGCCGAGGCGCGGCGGCGCGAGCTGGTGGAGCAGGCGGGCCCGCTGCTCAAGGGGATCCGTGTCCTGGTGGTGGACGACAACGAAGTGTCGTGCGAAATCCTGGCGGGGATGCTGCGCTTCTTCCATCTCGACGTGGAAACGGCGCAAAGCGGCCCGGCCGCCCTGGCGGCGCTCAAGGCGGCAGGCGACGCGCCCTTCGACCTGGTGCTGATGGACTGGCGCATGCCGGGGATGAACGGTGACGAGGCGACGCAGCGCATCCATCGCGATCTGCCCGGCCCGCACCAGCCCAAGGTGGTGATGGTGACCGCCTACGGGCGCGAGGACGTGATCCGGCTGGCCGAACAGGTGGGCGTGAACGGCTTTCTCATCAAGCCGGTGTCGCCGTCGACGCTGCTCGACACCATCCTCTCGGTGCTGGGGCGCGGACGCATCCTCGGCCCGGACGACCGGCTACGCGGCAACCCGCTGGATCACGCGGTGTCTGCCGGCCAGCTGGCCGGCGCCCGCCTGCTGCTGGTCGAGGACAACGACATCAACCGCGAATTCGCCACCGAGCTGCTGCGCAGCGAAGGCATCGAGGTGGACGTGGCCGTGAATGGCCAGGAGGCGGTCGAGAAGGTGCGGATGCAGGATTACGATGCCGTCCTGATGGACATCCAGATGCCGGTCATGGACGGCCTGGAAGCGTCTCGCCGGATTCGTGCGCTGGCAGCGGCGCCCGGCGGCGAGCGTTTCGCCACGCTGCCGATCATCGCCATGACCGCGCTGGCCATGGTGCAGGATGCCGAAAAGAGCCAGAGCGCAGGGATGAACGACCATGTCACCAAACCGGTGGCGCCCGACCGACTGCTGAGCGTGTTGGCGAAATGGCTGCACCTGCGGGCGCCTCGTAGTGGCGCGGCGGTACATGCCGCGCCGGAACGACGCATGGAGGATATCCCGCCCGCGCTGCGGGCGCTCGCCAGTCTCGACGCGAGCGAAGGCATTCGCCGCATCGGCGGCAAGGTCGAGGCATACTGCAGGCAGTTGCGCCGTTTTCGCGAGCGCTATGCCGACGCCGGCGAGGAACTCCAGCGGCTGCTGGCGCAGGCGAACCTGCAGCAGGCGGAAGCGTATTGCCATGCACTGAAGGGCGTCACCGGGAATATCGGGGCCACGGCGCTGTACGAGAAAGTGGGCGAGGTCGACACGCTGCTGAAGCAGGAGACGCTGCCTCCCCCGGCCGTGCTGGCGGACTTGCAGGCGCGACTGCAGGCGGTGATGCAGGATATCGACAGCCTGGCATCCCGACTTCCGCCGGCCCCCGTGCCTGCTGCCGAACCGCTCGATGCGGCCGGGATTCGGGCGCGGCTGGACCGTCTGGCGCGGGCCCTGGACGGCGACCTGGGGGCGGCGGAGCCCCTGTTGCTGGAACTGCGCGCGGGCGTGTGCGGTACGCCGCTGGAAGCGGAGATCGCAGCACTGGCCGCCGAGGTCGATGTCTTCGCCATCGATGAAGCACGGATGCAGCTCCGTACGCTGCTGGAACGCCTGAAATCGGAAACGGAGTGAGCCTATGACGCAATCCGCCCCGGGTCGCCCCCGCATCCTCATCGTCGACGACGTGCACGAGAATCTGCACGCGCTGATGCATGTCCTGCGCGACGACTATGCGATCATTGCGGCCACCAGCGGCGAGAAGGCCCTCCAGCTTGCCCAGCACCAGCCACCGCCCGACCTGATCCTGCTCGATATCCGCATGCCGGGCATGGACGGCTATTCCGTGCTGGCCCACCTGAAATCGCACCCCGCTACCGCGGACATCCCCGTCATGTTCGTCACGGCGCAGGACGATGCCACCGACGAGGCGCGCGGCCTCAGGCTCGGCGTGGCCGATTACCTCGTCAAGCCGGTCAATCCGGAACTGCTGCATGTGCGCATCCGCACCCAGCTCGAATTGCAGCGCTACCGGAAGAACCCGGTGATGTTCGACATTGCCGAGCATGCCGATCCGGAACGCCCGCCCTCGCTGCTGGTGGTCGACGACATTCCGGAAAACATCCATGAGCTGCTGGAGGCGCTGAAGGACGACTACCGGATCCTGGTCGCCCGCACCGGCGCCAGGGCGATCGAGCTGGTCGAAGGGCCGACGCCGCCCGACCTGGTCCTGCTCGACATCATGATGCCGGAGATGGATGGCTACGAAGTCTGCCGGCGCATCAAGGCGACGCCGGCCGGCAACCGCATTCCGGTCATCTTCGTCACGGTGGTCGATGCGACGCAGCAGAAGGTCAGGGGATTCAGCATCGGCGCGGCCGACTACATCACCAAGCCGTTCGACATCGATGAGGTGCGCGCGCGCGTGCGCACGCACCTCGAGCTTGCCCGGCTGCGCCATTTTCTCGAGGACCAGGTGGCACAGCGCACGGCCATGCTCGAGCAGAGCGAGGAGAAGTACCGCATCCTGGCCGACTATTCGCCCAACTGGGAGTACTGGCTGGCCCCCGACGGCAGTTATCTCTATGTCTCGCCGGCCTGCCAGGATGTATCGGGCTACGCCCCCGCCGATTTCTTCACCGACGCCGGCCTGATGGAGAAGATCATCCATCCGGACGATCTGGAGGCCTGGCGAAAGCAGGGTCCGTGCGCGTCCAGTGCCAATCCGGAACTGCTCATCTTCCGCATCCGCGCTCGCGACGACGGCGAACGCTGGATCGAGCATGTATGCCGGAAGGTACATGACGCGACAGGCAAGGCGCTGGGCGTGCGCGGCTCCCATCGCGACATCACCGATCGCCAGCGGGCCGAGCAGAAGCTGGATTTCTTCGCGCACCGCGATCCGCTGACCGGCCTGCCCAATCGCGCGCTGTTCGCGCAACTGCTGGCACAGGCCGTCCTCAATGCCGAACGCAGCCAGGGCCGGTTTGCCCTGTTGTTCCTCGATCTCGACAGCTTCAAGACCGTCAACGAGAGCCTCGGCCACAGCGTGGGCGACCAGCTGCTGGTCGAGGTGAGCAAGCGCCTGCTGGACCTGCTGCCCGATGGCAGCGTGATCGCCCGTATCGGCGGCGACGAGTTCTACATCATCGTCGAGCGCGGCATGAGCCTGCCCGGCATCGATCTGGTCGCCCAGCACATGATCGATGCGCTGGGCGAACGCTTCCATCTGGATGGCAAGCAGATCTACACCGGCGCGAGCATCGGCATCGCGCTGTATCCGGCCGATGGCCGCGATGCCGCGACCCTGCAGAGCAGCGCCGACGCCGCACTCCACCAGGCCAAGGCGCAGGGGCGGGGTATCCTGCGCTTCTTCTCGCCGGAGATGACCAGCCGCTCCAAGGAGCGCTTGACGCTCGAAGCCGACCTGCGCCGCGCGCTCGAGCGGCAGGAACTGTGTCTGTACTACCAGCCGCAGGTCGACCTCACCAGTGGCAAGATCGTGGGCCTTGAAGCGCTGGTGCGCTGGCAACACCCGGAGCGGGGCATGATCCCGCCCGACGCATTCATCCCGCTGGCCGAGGAAAGCGGCCTGGTGGTGCCGCTCGGGGATTGGGTGTTGCGTGCGGCATGCCGTCAGATCAGGGCCTGGTCGGATAGCGGACAGGCGCCCCGGCAGGTTTCGGTGAACGTTTCCGCCGTCCAGCTCAACCGGGGGCATCTGGTCAAATCGGTGAAAGAGGCGTTGCAGGACAGCGGGATCGCCCCCGCGCAGCTCGAGCTTGAAATCACCGAAAGCTTCGTCCTGGTGGACCGGGACCAGTCCTTCAAGGCGCTGGCCGAACTCAAGGCCTTGGGCGTATGCCTGTCGATCGACGATTTCGGCACCGGCTATTCCTCGCTGGCCTATCTTCAGCAGCTGGCGGTACACAAGCTGAAAATCGACATTTCCTTCGTGCGCGACGTGACGACCAACAGCGGCAATGCCTCGATCGTCAAGGCCGTGATCGCCATGGGCCACAGCCTCGGGCTCGAGATCATCGCCGAGGGCGTGGAGGACGAGGAGCAGGCGCGCTACCTGCGCGCGCTGCAATGCGACGTGATGCAGGGTTACCTGATCAGCCGGCCGTTGCCAGCCGACGATATGACGCGTTTCATGGGATCGTTCAAGCCGGCCTGAGGGGAGGTGCCGGCACGGCCCGGCCTGCTGAAAACACTTCCCCTTATTCCCGCATAGAAAACTTCGATTGAGAATGCGCACTTGGCCGTGGCGGCAGGCATGGCCTTCGGAGTACCATTTCAGGGATTCACTTATGGGCGAAATGCCCGACCGTCCGGGGCGGTTTTTCGGGCGGTTTCAAATGATTTTGCATCCATTGGATGGAGGAAACAACAATGACGGAGCATGTTGCGACCAACGAGACGATTCTCGTGGTGGGCGGCGGGATTTCCGGCATGACCGCCGCGCTCGAAGCGGCCGAAACCGGCAAGAACGTCGTTCTGGTTGAGAAAAATCCCGCACTGGGCGGACGGACTTCCCAGTTGTATCGCTACTTCCCCAAGCTGTGCCACCCCACCTGCGGTCTGGAAATCAACCTGCGCCGCCTCAAGAACAACCCCCGCGTGCGCGTGCTGACGCTCGCCGAAGTCTCCGGCATCGAAGGCGGTACCGGCGACTATACCGCCACCATCAAGATCAAGCCGCGCTACGTGAACGAGAACTGCACCGCCTGCGGCGATTGCGGGCGCGCGGTCGAGACGATGGTGGACGATCCGTTCAACTACAACCTCGGCCAGCACAAGGCGGCCTACCTGCCGAATGCGATGGCCTATCCGCAGCGCTACGTGCTGGACCCGGCGATCATCGGTACCCCCGATGCGGACAAGGCCAAGGCCGCCTGCAAATACGGCGCGATCGACCTCGACATGAAGGAGGAGACGATCCAGGTCAAGGCCGGCGCGGTGGTATGGGCGACCGGCTGGAAGCCCTATGACGCGGCGAAGATTCAGCCCTACGGCTATGGCCGCTTCAAGAACGTCATCACCAGCGTCGAGTTCGAGCGCCTGGCCGACATCCACGGCCCCACCGGCGGCAAGATCCTGCGTCCCAGCGACGGCAAGGAAGCGAAGAACATCGCCTTCATCCAGTGCGCCGGCTCGCGTGACGAGAACCACCTGCGTCACTGTTCGCGCATCTGCTGCATGGCGTCGCTGAAGCAGACGCACTACGTGCGCGAGAAGTATCCGGAAGACGGCAAGTCGACCATCTACTACATCGACATCCGCGCCATCGACCGCTTCGAGGATTTCTATCAGAAGGTGCAGGCCGATCCCTCGGTCACCTTCATCAAGTCCAAGGTCGCGAAGATCACCGAGGACGAGCAGGGCAACCCGGTATGCTGGGGCGTCAACACCGAAGGCTACAAGCGCTACACCACGCCGCACGACCTGGTGGTGCTGGCGGTCGGCATGGAGCCCTCGGTCAAGGGCATCAACATTCCCGGCCACATCGTGGCGGATTCGAGCGGCTTCATCGAAGCCGATCCGGCCAACGGTGCCGTGTTCGGCGCCGGTTGCGCGTCGAATGCGCTGGACGTGAACCGTGCCGTGCAATCGGCCACCGCGGCGGCATTGCGCGCCATCCAGGTGGTCAACAAAGTAGCGAAGGCGGAGGCGTAAACAATGGCTGACATCAAAGTCGCAGCGTATATCTGCAAGGGCTGCGGACTCGGCGAGCGTCTGGATACGGACGCATTGGTCAAGATCGCACAGAAGGACGGCAAGGTGCCGCTGGCGAAATCGCACGATTTCCTGTGCAACGCCGACGGCGTGGCGATGATCAAGAACGACATCGCGAACGAAGGCGTCACCCACATCATGATCGGCGCCTGCTCGCGCCGCGCCAAGACCGAAGCGTTCTTCTTCCCCGAAAACGCGGTGGCGCGTGCCAACCTGCGCGAGGGCGTGATCTGGATCCGTCCCGATACCGAGGAAGCGCGCGAAACCACGCAGGACATGGCTGAAGACTACATCCGCATGGGCTGTGCCGAAGTGAAGGCGATGACCGCGCCCGGCGGCAACACCAATACCGGCAGCAGCAAGACCCTGCTGGTGGTGGGCGGTGGCGTGACCGGCATGACGACCGCGATCGAAGCATCGAAGACCGGTTATTCGGTGGTGCTGGTCGAGAAGTCCGGCGAACTCGGCGGCTGGGCCGGCAAGCTCTACAAGCGCACGCCGGTGCACGAGCCTTTCAAGTCGCCGGCCGATACCGGCGTGGCCGACCTCGCCTCCCTGGTGATGGGCGACAGCAACATCAAGGTCTACCTCAACGCCACCATCGCCAAGACCGATGGTGCGCCGGGCCGTTTCGTGGTCGATATCGCCACCGAATCGGGTGCGACGCACACCGAAGACATCGGTGCGATCGTGCAGGCAACCGGTTTCACGTTGTACGACATGAACAAGCTGCCCGAACTCGGCGGCGGCAAGTCGCCCAACGTGGTCGACCAGGCCGGCCTCGAAGCGCTGGCGAAAGCGGCTGCGGCAGGAGACGGCATCATTCGCCGTCCGTCGGACAACCAGCCGGTGAAATCGGTGGTGTTCGTGCAATGCGCCGGCCAACGCGACCCGACCGGCACGCACCTGTCCTACTGCTCGGGTTTCTGCTGCAACGCCAGCATCAAGCAGGCGATGTACTTCAAGGATACCAATCCGTCCGTCGACACCACCATCATCTACACGGACCTGCGTACCCCCGGCAACGGCGAGGACTTCTACCGTAGCGCGCAGGAGAAGGGCGTCATCTTCACCAAGGGCAAGGTCGCCGAAGTGGTGCCGAACGGCAATACCAGCACGGTCAAATTCAACGACCTGATCCTGGGCGACACCGACGCGTCGATGGTGGACGTCGACCTGGTGGTGCTGGCGACCGGCCAAGTGGCGAACTCGGGCATCAACATCGATGCGCTGACCAAGCCGCAGGTCGAGGGCCAGGAAGGCGAGTCCGCAGCTGCCGGCACGGTGGAAGTGAAGCCGATCTCCATCCTCAACCTGACCTATCGTCAGGGCCCGGATGTGCCGCAGTTGAAGCAGGGCTTCACCGATTCGCACTTCATCTGCTTTCCCTACGAGACCCGCCGCACCGGCATCTACACCGCCGGGCCGGTGCGCCGCCCGATGGACATCGTGCAGGCGCGCGAGGATGCCACCGGTGCCGCGCTGAAAGCGATCCAGGCACTGGAAAATGCCGAGCTCGGCCGCGCCGCGCATCCGCGCTCGGGCGACCTGTCGTTCCCGAAGGTGCGTCTGGAAGGCTGTACGCAGTGCAAGCGCTGCACGGTGGAATGTCCGTTCGGCGCCATCGACGAGGACGAAAAGCGCTTTCCGGTATTCAACGAATCACGCTGCCGCCGTTGCGGGACCTGCATGGGCGCCTGCCCGGTGCGCGTGATCTCGTTCGAGAACTATTCGGTCAACACGGTCGGTGCGCAGATCAAGGCGGTCGATATCCCCGACGAGTTCTCGGAAAAGCCGCGCATCCTGATCCTGGCGTGCGAGAACGACGCCTACCCGGCGCTCGATATGGCGGGCATGAGCCGCAACGAGTACTCGGCCTTCGTGCGCATCATTCCGATCCGCTGTCTCGGTTCCGTCAACACCATCTGGATCACCGATGCACTCAACGCCGGCTACGACGGCGTGATGCTGATGGGCTGCAAATCCGGCGACGAATATCAGTGCCACTTCGTCAAGGGTTCCGAACTGGGGCGTGTGCGCATGTCCAAGATCGATGACACGTTGAAGACGCTGAATCTGGAATCGGAGCGTGTGCGCGATCTCGAAGTCGCCATCACCGACATCGAGCGGGTGCCCGACATGATCAACAAGTATGCCGCCGAGCTGGTTGCCGTAGGCCCCAGCCCGTTCAAAGGCTTCTAACAGGAGACCCACCATGAGCGCAAACACCGCACTGGCGGAGAAATACCGCAACAACTTCCTGAAGGAAATCGAAGAACAGGTCGAGATGGGCGACTGGGTGAAGATGTGCATGCAATGCGGCGTCTGCTCCGGTTCCTGCCCGACCAACTTCCAGAGCGCGTGGGAGCATCCGCCGCAGGAACTCTTCATGATGATCCGCGCCGGCAAGCGCGAGGAAGTGCTGACCACGACCTCGATGTGGAACTGCACCTCCTGCTACAACTGCATCGTGCGCTGCCCGCGCAAGCTGCCGATCACCCACATCATGCACGGCATCGCCGAATACGCGCACCGGCTCGGCAAGGCGCCGAAGATGCAGCCGACGCGCTTCTTCAGCGGCCTGTTCTGGAAGAACTGCACCCATACGGGACGCGTAAACGAGCTCAAGCTGTCGATGGGCCTGTACTTCAAGGACGGTTTCGGTGCCGGCATCAAGGAAGGCATGAAGATGAAGGACGTGGCGATTGGCCTCCTGAAGGCCAAGCGGCTCAACCCGTTCGAACTGCTCGGCGGCCACAAGTGCAAGGACCAGAAAGGCATCCAGGCGATGCTGAAAAAAGCCTACGAAATCGAACGCAGCCGCAAGGCCGCCAAGATGGCGGGCTGAGGAGAAAGATATGGCCAAACATGAATACGCGTTTTACCCCGGTTGTTCGTCGCAGAAGGGCGCTTCCGCATCCAACTACCTGACCTCGGTCGAGTCGATGTGCAAGACACTCGACGTCAAGCTGACCGAGATTCCCGACTGGAACTGCTGCGGCGCATCCATTGGTTATGCGGAAGCCGGCGAACTGCCGCGTCACGTGATGAATGCGCGCAACTTCGCACTGTCCGAGAAGAACCTGCCGGGTCAGGAGATCGTCGCCACCTGCGCCGCCTGCTGGCTGGGCGCACGCGAGACCCGCGAGCGCCTGACGCATTCCGACACGCTGATGGCCGACACCCGCGAAGCGCTGAAGGAAGCCGGGCTGACGATCAATGAGATGCCCGAGATCCGCCACATGGTGGAAGTGTTGATCGAGGACCTCGGCTTCGACGAGATGAAGAAGCACGTCGTGCGTCCGCTGGAAGGCGTCAAGATCGCCGGCTACGTCGGCTGCCAGACCAACCGCCCGTTCGGCGTCGCCGGCGAATCGTTCGAAAACCCGGTCTACCTCGACAAGATGGTCGAGATGGTCGGCGCCGAGTCGATTCCCGAATACGACATGAAGGTGACCTGCTGCGGCGGCGCGCTGGCGTTCTCCGAGCCCGAGAAGGCGCAGGCGCAGATCAAGGACATCGTCGAGTCGGCCTACGACCACGGCGCCGAGATGATCGTCACGCCGTGCCCCCTGTGCCAGGCCAACGTCGAGATCTACCAGGGCCAGATCAACCAGCGCTACGGCACCAAGTTCAACATCCCGGTGATGTACTACAGCCAGCTGATGGTCGTGGCCTACGGCGGCAGCGCCAAGGACGCCGCGCTGAACGGTCAGGTCATCAAGGCGCGCAGGCTGGAGGAAATCGCCGCCAAGCCAGTCAAGGGCTGATCGGCGGTTTTACCAAGGAAAACAGGGGCTGCGGCCCCTGTTTTTTTGTGTCTGCCATACGGCAGAGGCAAGGGGCGGTCAGGCGGCCTGCTTCACCTCGGTGTCGGTTCTGCCGCGCGCCCGCTGCCGCATGGGCATCCTGCGCAGGAAGGCGGCCATCCCGTGGCTGGCCTGGTCGAAGGCCCCGCCCGGGATCAGCGACGCGCGCGCGACCGCGAAATTCTTCTGCTTGATGTTGTCGACGATGCCGCCGGCCACTTCGTGGAACCGGGCGTGCAGCCGGCAGGCCTCGGCATGGTCCCCGGGCGACAGCATCCGGCGCGCCTCGTTGTCGAGCCAGTGCCCGAGCTTGCACGCGTGCGTGCTGCCGACGACAGACATGTCCATCGGCGCCCGCCCGCCCAGGAAATTCCGGAAATGGGTCTTCCATGCCCCGTGGATGTAAATGGCGTATTCGATGTCGCGCTTGATGCTCACCGTGTCCTCCTGTGTCGTTTTGATGGCTTTCCATCAATAACGGCATCGGCGGACGGTTCTTTGAGGAGGGAGGCGGCCGCTTCCCGCTTCAGCAGTTCCGCCTTGCGTTCGAGGCCCCAGCGGTATCCGGCCAGCGACCCATCGGCGCGCACGGCACGGTGGCAGGGGATCGCCACCGCCACGGGATTGACGGCGCAGGCGTGCGCCACGGCGCGATGGGCCTTCGGCTGGCCGAGACGTTCGGCGAGCTCGCCGTAGCTCACGGTCTGGCCCGCCGGGATCGCCTGCAGCGCCTGCCAGACGCGGTGCTGCAGGACCGTGCCCTGCACGTCCAGCGGCAGGTCCAGCACGCCGCGCGGCTGTTCAATATGGCGCAGCACCCGGACGACCCAGCGCCGGAACGCATCGTCGGCCGGTTCGAACGCGGCCTGCGGGAAGCGGGCCCGCACGCGATCGGCCAGCGCCTGCGGTTCGTCTCCGAACTCGATGGCGCAGATCCCCTTGCGGGTCGCCGCGACGACGATCCAGCCGAGCGTGCAGCGTTCGACGGCGTAGCGGATGTGCTCGCCGGCACCGCCCTGGCGATAGCGGCCCGGCGCCATGCCGAGCAGGGCGGGGGCGTTCTCGTAGAAGCGGCCGGTCGAATTGAAGCCGGCATCGTAGATAGCCGCCGTTACCGACGGCGCGGACTGCAGCGCGGACGTGACGCGTTTGGCCTGCAGGGCCTGGTGATAGGCCTTGGGGGAAAGGCCGGTGACGGCCTTGAAGATGCGCTGGAAATGATACGGGCTCATCCCGGCCTGCCGCGCCAGCTGCGCGAGCGTCGGCGTGGCCGGACCGTGCTCGATGGCCTCGCAGGCCTGGCGCACCAGCGCATGGCGCCGCTGCTGCAGCGAAGGTGCGTCCGGCCGGCAGCGCTGGCAGGGCCGGTAGCCCGCCGCCGCCGCAAGCGTGGCGGTATCGAAGAACGCCACGTTCTCCCGTTTCGCTGCGCGTGACGGACACGACGGGTGGCAATACACGCCGGTGGTGCGGACCGCGTAGACGAATTCGCCATCCGCCTGTGGATCGCGGCGGACCACCGCCTGCCAGCGCCGTTCGGTGAGCGGGTCGGCTTCCGGCTCGTCGGCATGCGGTGGGGGAACGGCAGATTCGGTATCCATGGCGGGCGTGCATCCGGGTTTCGTTCATCACAGTGTCGGCCGGTTCGGACCGCGCCGCAATCCGAAACTTGCGTTCGAATCGCGCGCCTGTCGCACCACCCGTCAAGCGGCGGTATCCTTACGTTTTCTCCAACATGCACACGAACATGAAAAGAGCCCAAGACTTCAACCAACTGGTCGACCTGGTGCACGAAGCCGTGTACGAAGTCGACGAACTGCGTGCTTGCCTGGAACACGACGATGACGAGGCATCGACCTATACGCCCTTCCTGGACGACCTCGACAAGATGCTGCGCGACCTGCACGAAGCGATGGCTTCCGGTAAGTATGCGGGCGTGGGGTCGGGCGAGGACCTCGCCTTCATGCCGCTGTTCAAGAAGCACGAGCGCAGCATCCCGTTCCGCGAACTGCTGCGTACCATCAATGCGACGCATCGTGAAGGGTATGAGCCGTAATGGCGGCCGATTGACCCGGCAATCGGGTTGTTCAAGTAGGTTGAGGCGAGTCACGCCTAACAAGGACTCCGCATTTTCCCGGTTCGCTCGCGCAGCCGGAATTGTCTTACGTCAGTTTCGGACCATGCCGATTCGCCCAGGTTGGCCTATCCGCGCATAGTGCGTGCTCGGCCCCTAAGTGTGGCGCATGTGCCAGCAGAGTGAACATGAGCGTAGATAACCCCGTCAAGCGTCTATTGATGACCGTGACCCAAGGTGTCTATGTGGTGGGCGTGGGTAAGGACAGCCGGCGGAACGCCTTCACCGCCTCGTCGGTCATGCAGGTGTCCATGCAACCGCCCATGCTGGCAATGGCCGTCAATCCCGACAATGCTTCATATCCCTTGCTCGTGGAAAGCGGCGTGTTCGCAGTGACGGTATTGCAGCGTGACCAATGTGCCCTCGCAGACTTCTTCGGCAACCATAGCGCCCAGGACGAGGACAAACTGAGCGCAGTAGCCTGGCACGCAGCGCCCTCAGGCGCCCCGATCCTGGATGAAGGACTGTCCTATCTCGACTGCCGCGCCGTATCAAGGCATCCGGCGGGCGACCACATGGTGATCCTGGCCGAGATAACGGGCGGCGATTTCTTGCAAGGACGCGCCCGCCCCCTGCGTTATGACGAAGTGGGGGACATGGACGGAAGCGACGAATTGTTGCCCGAGCACCTCGGTAGCGCTGGCGGGCGTAGCGAGTTTCCAGGCCACTCATGAGGCGTCGGAGCCATGACAGGCGGAAAGCGCTGACCGGTTCCAAGGAGCGGGCTTATTTGACGGTGAGCTGGTTGTTGACGCTTACCACGCCCTCTACGCCCTGAGCAATCTTCGTGGCGAGCTCTTTGGCCGAATCGCTCTGTACCGTACCGCTCAGCATCACCACGCCGTGGTCCGTTTCAACCGAAATGTCGAGACCCTTGAGGGTATCGTCGGCCAGATACTTGCCTTTGATCGACGTCGTAATCGTGGCGTCGTCGATGGCCTGTCCTGCCTGGTCGGCTTTCTGTTCCAGCGAGTTGCCCAGGTCCTGGGTTGCCTGCTTGGTATGGTCGATGGCATTGTCCATTCTCTCGCCTGTCGTCGGGCTGGCTGTATCGGCCGGCTGATCGGCGGGCTTGCGGTCACATCCGGTTGCCAGCAGGGCAAGGCCTGAAGCGAGGGCGAATGCAGCGATACTGGGTACGTGTTTCATGCGGATCTCCTTACGAAATGGATGGGCGCCAAGGATGCAGCCTGGCTACTTACGTACCGAACGGGGGGTGCTGTGAGATCGGCGACGCAGATGAAAATTTAATGGGAGTGCCGTTCCATTCGTATAGGTCGACGGCGCACCCGCTTGTAGGACAACTGTCAATCGGGTTTCTGCCGGGTGGGCGGCTTGCCTGTGCGACACCATGGATGGATGGTCGCGGGATAGGGGGCCTTATTCGGCGCGCAATGCATCCACCGGGTTGAGCCGTGCTGCGCGCATCGCCGGCACCACGCCGGCGGCCAGCCCGATCAGCACCGACACCCCGAGCGCGCCGAAAGCGTAATCCCAAGGTGTATTGACCGGCAGGTCGCTGACCGTGAGCTTCAGCAGCCCGGCGATCCCGGCGCCGACCGCCAACCCGCCAAGCCCGCCCAGGGTGGACAGGACGGTCGATTCCATTAAAAACAGCGTGCGGATCTGCGCGCGCGTCGTGCCCAGCGCGGTGAGCAGGCCGATCTCGGCGACGCGCTCGGCCACGGCGATGTGCATCAGCGTGACCATGCCCACTGCGCCGACCAATAATGAAATCCCGCCGAGCGCGGCGACGGCGAAGGTGAGCACTTCGAGTACGGTGGAAAGCGTGTCGAGCATCTGCTGCTGCGGCGTGACGGTGAAGTCCTCGCGGCCGTGGCGCGCGACCAGGATGCGTTCGATGTCCTTGACCACGGCCTTCAGGGGTGAACCGGGCTTGTAGGCGACGTGGACTTCCATGACGCCTTCGCGGTTGAACACTTCCAGCGCGCGCGCAGTGGGGATGTAGACCGTGTCGTCGAGGTCGAAGCCGAGCACCTGGCCCTTGGGCGCCATGACGCCGATGATGCGGAAGCGCGACGCGCCGACCTGCAGGGTGGCGCCCAGCGGATTGCTCGTGCCGAACAGCTCGGTTTGCACTTTCGCGCCCAGCACGGCATAGGCGCGCGGATTGCGCGGGTCGTCGGCGGGCAGGTACTGGCCGACCGCGACGTGCATGTTGAACGCGCGCGAGAAATCCGGCCCTTCGCCATAGACTGTCACGCGGCGGCTGCGGCCGTGGGCGCGGATTTCCGCATTGCCCATCACGCCGGAGTTCGTGTATTGCGCGTAGCGCGAGGCCTTCAGCGCCAATGCGTCGTCGATGGTCAACAGCCGTGCGCTGCCGATGGCACCGACCGAGGCACCGTGCGTGCTGATCTTGCCTGGGGTGACGACGATGATGTTGGTGCCGAACTGGGTGAACTCGGCCAGCACGAATCGATGGATGCCGTCGCCGATCGAGGTGAGCAGGATCACTGCGGCAATGCCCACTGCGATGCCGGTGGCGGACAGGAAGGTGCGCAGCCGATGCGCGGTCAGGGCGTGCAGGGCGAAGCCCAGGGTGTCGATGAAACTCATTTTCCACTCAGCGCAAGCACGGGGTCGAGCCGCGCCGCGCGCGCGGCGGGCAGCAGGCTGGCGATGACGCCGGTGAGGAGGGCGGTCGCCACGCCCGCCGCGCTGGCCCAGGCCGGCGGCCAGGCGGGGAGCGTGGGGTAGGCGAGGCGGATCCCCCAGGCGCCGAGGTTCCCCAGCGCGTAGCCGATGGCACCGCCCGCCAGCGACAGCCACAGCGCCTCGGCGAAGAACAGGCGGCGGATGTCGGACGCGGGCGCGCCGAGGGCTTTCAGCAGGCCGATTTCCGAGGTGCGCTGCGCGACCGCGACCAGCATCACGTTCATCACCAGGATGCCGGCCACCGCCAGGCTGATCGCGGCGATGCCCGCCACGCCCAGGGTCAGCGCGCGCAGGATGCGGTCGAAGGTGGCGAGGATGGCGTCCTGGGTGATGACGGTCACATCCTCCTCGCCGTCGTGGCGCAGCTTCAGAGCGTGGGCGATGGCGGCCTTGGCCGGCTCGATGGCGTTGCGGCTGCGAGCCTCGACCAGGATGCGGAACAAGGTGTTGGTGTTGAACAGTTCCTGCGCGTAGTCGACCGGGATGATGGCGATCTCGTCGGAATTGAAACCCATCGATTCGCCCTGGACAGCCAGTACGCCCGAGACCATAAATCGGCTGTCGCCGAGGCGCACGCGCTGGCCGACGGCGTTGCCGTCGGGAAAGAATTCATGCGCCAGCACGCTGCCCAGCACGATCTGCGCGCTGCGTTCCGAGCCGTGTGCGAGGAAACTGCCCTGCGACAGTTTCATGTGGCGGATCGGCAGCAGTTCGGCCGTGCTGCCGAGCACGGTCACCTCGCGCAGTTTCCCGCCGGCGGAGAGTTCGGCCACACCCACATTGAGCGGCGCATAGCGCTTGACCTGCGGCAGGTGGCTGATGAAAAGGGCGTCGTCGAGGGTCAGGTCGCGCGGTGTCTGTCCCAGCGCCGCGCCGGGAAGGCCGCCCGAGGTCTCGGCGCGGCCCGGCAGCACGATGACCAGGTTGGTGCCGAGCGAGGAGAATTGCCCCACCACGTAGCGGCGCGCACCTTCGCCCAGCGCCGTCAGCACCACCACCGCCGCCACGCCGAGCGCCATCGCCAGCACGATGAGCAGCGAGCGGGTGCGGTAGCTCACCACGGTTGAGAAGGAGAGGGTCAGGGTGTCGCGCAGGTTCATCGGGCGATCCGGGGGGCCGTTCGTGTTGAGCGTGTCGAAACACGTGTGGATGACAGGTCAGTGACAATGCTGCCCTTCGACAGGGCTCTCCTGAGCATAGTCGAAGGGCTCAGGGCGAACGGGCTAAGGGGGCGGGCTTTCGCACACACGCAACCCAACCACCGTTCGGGCTGAGCCTGTCGAAGCTCTGTGCCCACTTTGGTACATCCCTTGCCTAGCACAGGCCGAACAGTGGCCGCCTTCATTTTTCATCCCCCACGATCTCGCCATCCCGCATCGCGATGTGGCGATGCGCGCGCGCGCCGAGTTCGCGGTCGTGGGTGACGACGATCAGCGTGGTGCCGGCATGGTGCAGGCCTTCCAGCAGTTCCATCACTTCGGCGCCGATGCGGTGGTCGAGATTGCCGGTCGGCTCGTCGGCCAGGAGCGCCGTGGGGCGCAGGATGGTGGCGCGCGCGATCGCCACGCGCTGGCGCTGGCCGCCGGAAAGTTCGGCCGGGCGATGGCGGGCGCGGTCTTTGAGGTCGAAGGCATCGAGTGCGGTGTCGACGCGCGACTTGCGCTCGGCCGGGGCGATACCTTCCAACATCAGCGGCAACTCGATGTTCTCGGCTGCGGTGAGCCGTGGCACGAGATGGAAGGACTGGAACACGAAGCCGATCTTTTCCCGGCGCACGCGTGCCCGCTCGGTCTCGGACAGGTCGGTGACGTCGGAACCGTCCAGTTCGTAGCGTCCGCTGTCGGGACGATCGAGCAGACCGACGACGTTCAGCAGGGTGGACTTGCCCGAGCCCGAAGGGCCCATGATGGACACGTATTCGCCCGACGCGATGTCGAGGTTGACGCCATTGAGCGCGCGCACTTCCTGGTCGCCCATGCGGAACACGCGCGTGATCGAGGTGAGGCGGATCATGGCTGCGCGGGCTTGGGAGCGACCTTCAGGCCGGCCTTCACGTTCTCCTGGTCGAAGGACAGCAGCACGCGGTCGCCGGCCCCGAGGCCGCTGACGACTTCCGTGAACGCCCAGTTGGCCAGCCCGGTTTTCAGATGGCGCGTCTCCAGCGTGTCGTCCTTGCCCAGCACCAGCACCGTGCCGTCCTGCTGGATCGCCTGGGTGGGCACGCGCAGCACCTTGTCGCGGTGCTCGATGATGGCTTCCACGTCGGCGCTGTAACCGACCAGCAGGGCCGCTTCCGGCGGCGTGTCGAAATCGACCTCGACATCGACCGTGCGCGCCTGTTTTTCCACCTCGGTCACGTACGGGGCGATACGCCGGACGTGACCGGCGAAGACCTTGCCGGGCAGGGCGTCGAGCGTGATGCGCGCGGGCTGGCCGGCTTTCAGCTTGGGCGCGTCGACTTCGTCCATCGGTGCACTCACGTAGAGGCAGCTGTCGTCGATCAAGTCGACCGCGGGCGGGGTGGGGATGCCGGGCGGCGAGGGTGTGGTGAATTCGCCGACCTCGCCGGTGATTTTCGCGACGATGCCGGCGAACGGCGCGGTGAGCGTGGTGCGCTCCAGCCCGACTTGCGTGACGCTGATCTGCGCCTGCGCGCGCTTGACGTCGGCGGCGAGCGCATCGCAGTTGGCCTGGCGCGCACGTGCATCGGCGCGGGCGTTTTCGGTGCTCTGCGGGCTGACAAACCCCTTGGCGGCCAGTTGAGCGGTGCGATCGGCATCGCGCTGTGCGTTGTCGGCCATGATGCAGGCCTCGCGGCGGCGTTCCTCGCTGGTGGTCAGCTGGCGGGTGGCCAGCTCGCGCTGCGCGGCGAGGTCGCGGTTCCACAGTTCGAGCAGCGGCTGGCCGGTCTTCACGCGTTCGCCTTCCTTCACCCACAGCTTGACGATCTGGCCGCCTGCCACCGGAGCCAGCTTGGCGCGGCGGCAGGCCTTGACCGTGCCGGCGCGGGTGTTGACCACCGTCGATTCGACCGTGCCGCGTTCGATCGTGGCGAGTTCGACTTCGGGCGGCTTGGGACGGGTGAAGTACCAGCCGGCATAGGCAAGCGCAGCGACGGCCAACACGATGACGATAAGGCGAAGCCCGGTTTTGGGTTTTGGCATGATGGGAGAGACGACAGTGAACTGCCTCAATGTAACATTCGGCCATGCTGAAAACCATCGCCCCTGCCCGCCTCGAATTCAAGGACGGCGTCCCGTATTCCGCCGCCTACGGCGACATCTACCATTCCGCCGACGGCGGCGCCGGGCAGGCGCGCCATGTCTTTCTGCAGGGCTGCGGGCTGCCGCAGGCGTGGTCTCAGCGGAGCAATTTCGTCGTGCTGGAAACCGGCTTCGGCACCGGGCTGAATTTCCTGGCGACCTGGGCGGCCTGGCGAGACGACCCGGCGCGTCCCGCGCGGCTGCATTTCCTGTCGGTCGAGAAACACCCGTTCCGTACCGAAGACCTGGCGCGGCTGCATGCACAGTGGCCGGAATTCGCACCGCTCTCGGAAGAACTGCTGGCGAACTGGCCGACGCTGACGCCGGGTTTCCACCGCATCGCGCTCGACGACGGGCGCGTGCAGCTCACCCTGATGCTGGGCGACGCGCTCGATTGCCTGCCGCAGGTGCAGGCCGAGGTGGACGCGTTCTACCTGGATGGCTTCGCACCCGACTGCAACGCCGACCTGTGGCAGCCCGCGCTGTTCGACGCGTTGGTGCCGCTGGCCCGGCCGGGCGCGATGGCCGCGACCTATACCGTGGCGGCCTCGGTACGCGAGGGCCTAGGGCGGATCGGTTTCGTCTGCGAGAAGCGGGTGGGCTACGGCCGCAAGCGGCATTGCCTGCACGCACGTTTCCAGGAGGAAAGCCGCCGGGCCGACGCTGCGGTGCCGCGGCATGTCGCCGTCGTCGGCGCCGGTGTGGCAGGCGCTGCCGTGGCTCATGCGCTGGCACAGCGTGGCGTGGCGGTTACCGTGCTGGAGCGTGCCGGTTCACCGGCGCAGGCGGCTTCGGGCAATCCGGTGGCGGTGTTCCGGCCGGTGATCTCGCGCGACGACACCCTTGCGACGCGCCTGACGCGGGCGGCCTTCCTGCACGACCTGCGCGCATGGGCGATGCTGGAGGGCATCGAGTGGGCGCGCTGTGGCGTGCTGCATCTGGCCAAGAATGCGGAAGCGGCCGCGAAGCAGCGGCAGGCACTGGCGGCCACGATGCCGCCGACCGATTATGCGTATTGGGTGGAACAGGCGGCCGCACGCGAGCTGGCGAACTGGCCGGTGACAGCCCCCGGTGTGTATTACCCGGCAGCGGGCTGGGTGGTTCCGGGGAGCCTGTGCCGTGCCTGGCTCGGCCATCCGGCCATCCGTGTGCAGACGAACTGTGCCGTTGCGCGCGTGACGCGCGTTGCGGCGGGATGGCACGTCATGGATCGGGAAGGCACGGTACTGGCCGAGGCCGATGCCGTGGTGCTGGCAAACGCGCGCGACGCCCCGACACTGGTGCACGGGCAGCGCTGGCCGCTCAATACCGTGCGCGGGCAGATCACGCGCTTGCCGCCCGGCAGCCTGCCGGACATCCGGCGGGTGATTGCCCGTGAAGGCTATGTGACGCCGGGCACCCTGAAGGGCACAAGCGCACAACCGCTGGTCGGCGCTACGTACGAACACGATGACGACGACACGTCACCCCGCCTGGAAAGCGATCTCGCCAACCTGGCCCGGCTGGAGGCGATCCTGCCGGGCGTGGGCGAGCGTGTGGCCGTGGGGCAGGTGAGTGGCCGCGCCTCGTTGCGCGCTACCCTGCCGGATCGGCTGCCGCTGGTGGGCGCAGTCGACGGGCAGACCGGACTGTATGTCGCGGCGGGCTATGCCTCGCGCGGTGTCGTGTGGGCGGGGGTGCTGGGCGAGGCGCTGGCCGATCAGATGACCGGCCAGCCCTGGCCACTGGAAATCGAGTTGATGCGGGCGATCGCGCCCGGACGTTTCGAACGCTAGCGCCTGGGGCGCAGGCTTAGGCTGCTGCCAGGGGCTTGCCCTTGCTGGCGGCGACGGACTGGCCAGCCTGGTCGTACAGGCCGTTCTGATTGGTCGCGGCGTGGACCAGCACATTGAGCGCCTGGCGGGTGGAAGCCAGACGCATATCGATCAGCGTGCCGATACGCTGGTTCAGGGCGCGTGCCCGTTGTTCCATGTCGCACAGCTGCTGCCAGCGTGCGAGATGTTCGGGCTGGCCATGCTGGGTCAGCCAGGCATCCATCCCGGCGTGGTCGGGGGTGTGGCCGGCCGCCAGCAGATCGTCATGGCGCGTGCGCGCCAGGTTGCTGAGCGTTTGCAGTTGCGACAGCTTGGAGGCGTTCAGTGGGGCCAGGCGATCGGCTTCGCCGTCTACCAGTGCGCGTTCCTCTTCGCCCATGACATTCAGCAGGGCCTGCCAGGCCGCGCCTTCCATCGTCAGTTTGGCGATCAGGGCCGGGCTGGAGGACGGATCACTTGGCGACATGGAGCATTTCCTTGACCGAGTTGAGCAGGTTTTCCGCAATGTTTCCGGTATTGATGGTGTATTCCCCGCGGGTGATGGCTTGCTTGATGCTGTCCACGCGGGCGCGGTCGACGACCGGAATCGCCGCCAGTTGCGATTCCAGCTGTTTCAGCTGGAGGGCGCGCGGACTCAGGTTGACATCCGTCTTCTGGGCATCAGCGGGCTTGGCGTCTTCGGCCTTGCCGGGGCGGGTTTCGACGGAATTCGGCAGGGTGATCGGTTTCAGGCCGGGATCGATTTTCATGGCAGTTTCCTGATCGGGCAGGTGCTCGGTTTCTTAAGCTAACTCAGTAACGTCAATTTACGGACTTTCTGAAGTCTGCCCGATCCAATCTACCCGATTTAGAAGGCGACGACCACCCGCTGGCCGTCCTGCGCCACGCCGCTGACCACTTCGCCGGAAGGGGTTTTCACCCGGACCCGGTCGCCCCGGCTGGCGTTGGCCAGCGCCTGGCCTTCGCTCTGGATGGAAAAGCCCGGCCCGTTCATCACCAGGCGGGTGCTCTGCCCCTGTTGCACGGCGAGCGGAGGGCGCAGCAGCGCATTGCGCAGCGGCGCCCCGGCGGCCACCCCCGATACGGTGCGGTATCCCTTCAGGTCATCGGCATTGGTGACGACATCGGCCGGCAGGCTGCCCAGATCGCCTTCGCGCAGCGTGAGGTCGTCCGCGCTCAGGATGTGGTTGGCGGGCAGTGGCTCGCGGGTCACGACGTACGACCCCATTACGCGAATCTGCGCCGCCAGGTAGACCGTCCATCGGCTGGGCGCCAGGCAACGCACGCCGATCGTGGTTTTCCCCATGCTGCGGCTGCCAGTGGGCTGGAAGGCGTCGAATGCGGAACAGGCGGGCAGCGCGGCGCGCGGCGCGGCAACCTGGATCGTCACCTTGCCGGGCAGGCCGGCGGTCTGTTTTTTCAGGAACTGCTCGGCGTGCGCCTGGATGGCGGCCGGGTCCTGCTGGTCCGCTGCGGGGGCCACGGCGGGCAGAACCAGGCCGGCCACGAATGCCAGGCCGGCGCCCAGTCGGCCTGCCAGGGCCCGGATACGTTTGTGTGCCATGTCGACTCCTTGGCTCGGTTTCTCACACTGCCGCATTGTAGGGAGCGTCGCCCCATCTTAAACGGCGAAATGAACGGGCTTTGTGCCCTTTATCGTTCGATTGAATGGACAGGCGAGTACCTAGGATGCAGTCATCGCAAAAAGGCTTTGCGGCTGAAAGAGGTGAAAACCATGCTGAACCGGCTTGATGACATGCTGAATTTCAACACCCAGGCGCTACGCATACGCGAGCAGCGCCAGCAGGTGCTGGCTTCCAATATCGCCAACGCCGACACGCCGAATTACAAGGCGCGCGACCTGGATTTCAAGACCGCCCTGCAGAGCGCGTTGCAGGGCACGTCCGCGACCGACGGCACGGCGCTGGCCACCACCGCCCCCGGCCATCTGGCGGGCAACCCGGGCGTGGCGGCGGAAGCCGGGCTGCTGTACCGCACGCCGGCCCAGGGCAGCGTCGACGGCAACACGGTGAACATGGATGCCGAACGCGCCGCCTTCGCCGACAACGCCGTTCACTACGAATTCAATCTGACCCGGATCACGCAGCAGATCAAGACCATGATGGCGGCGATCCAGGGATAAGGAGCATAGCGCATGTCACTGTCCAACATCTTCAGCGTGGCCGGCTCGGCCATGAACGCCCAGTCGCAGCGGCTGAATACCGTCGCCAGCAACCTGGCCAACGCCGACAGCGCGACCAGCGCCGACGGCACGCCCTACAAGGCCAAGCAGGTCGTGTTCGCCGCCACGCCGGTAGGCGAGAACGGCGCGACCGGGGTGAACGTGGCCGCGGTGGTCGAGGATCAGTCGCCGATGAAGCAGGTGTACGACCCCAAGAATCCGCTCGCCGACGAGAAAGGCTACGTGACCATGCCCAATGTCAATGTGGTGGAGGAGATGGTCAACATGATCTCCGCCTCGCGCTCGTACCAGTCCAACGTGGACATGATGAATACCACCAAGACCCTGCTGCTCAAGACCCTGAGCCTGGGACAGTGAACAGCAGCGATAACGAGGAACGACCATGAGCACCGTACAAGACACCAGTAATGTAAACAGCCTGTTTGGCACAAGCGCATCCACGTCCTCGAAGAGCAGCGTGGCGGATACGCAGAATCGCTTCCTGAGCCTGCTGGTGGCCCAGATGAAGAATCAGGATCCGCTGAACCCGCTCGACAACGCGCAGGTGACCAGCCAGATGGCCCAGCTCAGCACGGTGCAGGGTATCGAGAACATGAACAGCAGCCTGCAGGCGATGGCCGCCAGCCTGGGCACCAACCAGATGTCGCAGGCCGCCAGCCTGATCGGGCGGACGGTCCTGGTTCCGGGCGATACGATCAGCCCGGCCCAGCTCGAGAACGTCGTGGGATTCGAACTGTCGCGCCCCGCCGACAAGATCACGGCCAGCATCTACGACGCATCGGGCTCCCTGGTGCGCAAGCTGACGCTGGGTTCGCGCGACGCGGGCGTGAACGTGGTGGCATGGGATGGCCTGACGGACACCGGGACGGCCGCGCCCGCGGGCAAGTACAGCTTCAAGATCGATGCCGTCCAGGGCGGCCAGGCAATCGACAGCACCGCCCTGAACCTGGGGACGGTCAACAGCGTTTCGCAGAACAGCCAGGGCGTGCAGTTGAATCTGGCGGGCAATACGAACGTGGGGTATGCCGATATCCGGCAGATTTTCTGAGCAGTTCGAGTCGGCGTGCCGGATAAGCCGCCAGTCATCATCACAAGGAGCAGAACATGAGTTTTCAGCAAGGATTGAGCGGACTCAACGCCGCCGCAAAGAACCTGGACGTCATCGGCAATAACGTAGCCAACTCCGGCACGGTCGGATTCAAGCAGTCCCAGGCCCAGTTCGCCGACGTCTACGCCAACTCCCTGACGGGTGCCGGCGGCTCCAACGTCGGCATCGGCACCAAGGTTTCGCAGGTGACCCAGCAGTTCACCCAGGGCAACATCACCTCCACCAACAATCCGCTGGACATGGCGATCAATGGAGGCGGCTTCTTCCGCATGGACACCAACGGCGAGATCGCCTACCAGCGCAACGGCCAGTTCCAGCTCGACAAGAGCGGTTACATCGTCAACCCGACCGGGGCCAAACTGACCGGCTATACGGCGAATGCGAGCGGCGTGCTGTCGGTCGGCGCACCGTCGCCGATCCGGATCAATACGGCCGACCTGGTGCCGAACATCACCACGGACGTGACCGCCGTGCTCAACCTGGATTCGGGCAGCACGCCGATCGACGGAACCGTCACGCCGTTCAACATGAACGACCCGACCACCTTCCACAATTCGACCGCGGTATCGGTCTACGACAGCCTGGGCAATTCCCAGACGCTGCAAACCTACTATGTGAAGCGGCCATCCGGCGCGTGGGATGTGTATGCGGCCAACGACGGTACCCAGATCGGCGCAGGCCCGGTCGCCACGCTGAATTTCAACGCCAGCGGCGCCCTGACGACTGCGATGCCGCTTGCGGCCATCAACGTGCCGGCCACGGCAACGGGCGCGACCTCGCCTTTCCCCGTCACCTTCGATTACACCGGCACCACCCAGTTCGGGTCCGCGTTCAGCGTCAACACGCTGGATCAGAACGGCTATACCTCGGGTCGCCTGGCCGGCTTCAACGTCGGCTCCGATGGCGTGGTCCTGGGCCGTTACACCAACGGCCAGTCGGCCGTGCTGGGCCAGGTGGTGCTGGCGAATTTCTCCAACCCCAACGGCCTGCAGCAGATGGGCAACAACATGTGGACCGAATCCTCGACCTCGGGGTCGCCGCTGGTCGGCACGCCCAACTCGGGCAGCCTGGGCGTGTTGCAGTCGTCGGCCGTGGAAGATTCCAACGTCGACCTCACCGCCGAGCTGGTCAACATGATCACCGCGCAGCGGGTGTACCAGGCCAACGCGCAGACCATCAAGACCCAGGATGCGGTGATGCAGACCCTGGTCAACCTGCGTTGATGCCGTGAGCATTTAAGGGGGCCGTATGGACCGTCTCATCTACACCGCCATGACCGGCGCGAAGCACGCGCTGGAGCAGCAGGCGACCACGTCGAACAACCTGGCGAACGCGACCACCACGGGCTTCCGTGCGCAGATCGACCAGTTCCGCGCGGTGCCGGTGCAGGGCGCGATCCTGCCCACCCGGGCGTTCGTGGTCGACTCCACCACCGGCAGCGATTTCCGGTCCGGTGCGATCCAGCAGACCGGTCGCGACCTCGACGTGGCGGTGCAGGGCGACGGCTGGATCGTGGTGCAGGCGGCCGACGGCAGCGAAGCCTATACCCGCAACGGCAGCCTGAAGATGGACGAGAACGGCGTGCTGCAGACCCATGACGGCCTCAACGTCATGGGCGACGGCGGCCCGCTGTCCATCCCGCCGGGTCGCAACGTCGCCATCGGCAAGGACGGCACGATCTCGCTGGTGCCCGACGGTTCCGCCGCCACCGGCCTCACTTCGGTCGGCAAGCTGAAACTGGTGAACCCGCCCACGGCGGATCTGGTGCGCGGCGACGATGGCCTGTTCCGCATGAAGGATGGCCAGACGGCGGAAGCCGATCCCAATGTGAAAGTGGTCAGCGGCGCGCTTGAGTCGAGCAACGTCAACGTCGTCGACGCCATGGTCAACATGATCTCGCTGGCCCGTTCGTTCGACATGAACATGAAGCTGCTGCAGAACGCAGAGAGCAACGACAGCAAGGCCGGCCAGTTGCTGTCGATGAACTGATCCCCCAATTCTTGAAGGAACCGACATGATTCGCTCACTGTGGATTGCCAAAACCGGTCTGGATGCGCAGCAGACGCAAATGGACGTGATTTCCAACAACCTCGCCAACGTCAGCACCAGCGGGTTCAAGCGCGCGCGTGCAGTGTTCGAGGACCTGCTGTATCAGACCATCCGCCAGCCCGGCGCGCAGTCGTCCGAGCAGACGCAGCTGCCTTCCGGCCTGCAGATCGGCACCGGCGTGAAAACGGTGGCCACCGAGCGCATCTTCACGCAAGGGAATCTGCAGCAGACCGGCAACGCCAAGGACGTGGCGATCCAGGGCAACGGTTTCTTCCAGGTGCTGATGCCGGACGGCACGACCTCCTACACGCGCGACGGCTCCTTCCAGGCCGATTCCAACGGCCAATTGGTGACGTCCAGCGGCTATGCGGTGCAGCCGGCCATCACGATTCCCCCCGATACCCAGACCCTGACCATCGGGCGCGACGGCACGGTGTCGGTGCAGCAGGCCGGGTCGTCCACGCCGGTGACCGTCGGCACCCTGCAGCTGGCGATGTTCGTCAATCCGGCCGGCCTGCAGAGCCTGGGCGAGAACCTCTATGCCGAAACCGCCGCATCGGGCACGCCGAGCTCCAACGCACCCGGCAGCAACGGCGCCGGCACGCTCAATCAGGGCTATGTCGAAACCTCGAACGTCAACGTCGTGGAAGAGATGGTCAACATGATCCAGACCCAGCGTGCCTACGAAATCAACAGCAAGGCGATCACGACATCCGACCAGATGTTGCAGCGCCTGACCCAGCTCTGAGGTTGGCCATGAAGATGTCGCGTATCGTGGGATGTGTCGGGATGCTGCTGGGGCTGGCGGGCTGCGGCACCACGCCGTCGTCCATCATCCAGCAGCCCACCACGGCGCGTCCGCAGGCGCTGCCCACCCAGGCGGCCGGCAATGGCGCCATCTACCAGGTCGCTTCCTATACCCCCATGTTCGAAGACCGGCGCGCGCGCCACGTCGGCGACGTGCTGACCATCGTCATCAACGAGAAGACGCAGGCCGGCAAGAAGGCGTCGTCCAACGGGTCGAAGACCGGCGCGGTCGATTCGTCGATCAGCGCCGTCGCCGGGCTGCCGCTCAAGACCTTCCAGGGCGCCGGCGTGAAGGCCGATTCGTCGACCTCGTACGACGACAAGTCGGCGATCGACTCCAGCAACCTCTTCACCGGAAACATCACCGTCACCGTGACCGAGGTGCTGCCGAACGGCAATCTGGTGGTCGCCGGCGAAAAGCAGATCGCGCTCGACAAGAGCACCGAGTACATCCGCCTGTCCGGTGTGATACAGCCCGACACCATCCAGGCGGGCAATACCGTGTCGTCGGCCAAAGTGGCTGACGCGCGCATCGAATACCGCTCCAGCGCCAAGTTCGACTCGGCCGAAGTGATGAGCTGGCTGGCGCGCTTTTTCCTCAGTTTCATTCCCTTGTAAATGGTGGCCCTCATGAGGATTCCGTCTCTGTTTCTGCTGGCTGCGCTTGCCCTGAGCGGCGTCGCTCAGGCCGAACGCATCAAGGACATCGCCACCATCCAGGGCGTGCGCGACAACCAGCTGGTGGGCTACGGCCTGGTGGTGGGCCTCGACGGCACCGGCGACCAGACCACGCAGACGCCGTTCACCACCCAGAGCATCACCAACATGCTGATGCAGATGGGCGTCAACCTGCCGCCCGGCACCAACATGCAGTTGAAGAACGTGGCGGCGGTCATGGTGACCGCCGATCTGCCGCCGTTTTCCCAGGCCGGACAGACGATCGACATCACGGTGTCGTCGATGGGCAACGCCAAGAGCCTGCGCGGCGGCACGCTGGTGATGACACCGCTGAAAGGCGCCGACGGCCAGGTCTACGCGATGGCCCAGGGCAACCTCGTGGTCAGCGGCGCCGGCGCGTCGGCCAGCGGCAGCAAGGTGCAGATCAACCATCTGAGCGTGGGGCGCATCCCGAGCGGCGCGACGGTGGAACGCAGCGTCGCCACGGTGCTGGGCGCATCCGGCACCATCAATCTTGAACTGATGCAAAGCGATTTCACCACGGCCAGCCGCGTGGTCGATGCGGTGAACGCCCGCTTCGGCAAGGACACCGCGCGCGCGCTGAACGGGCGTGTCATCCAGGTGAAGACGCCGGTGGGCGACGATGCGCGCGTGGCCTTCCTGGGCGCGATCGAGAGCCTCGACGTCAATCCGGCCCAGGCCATGGCCAAGGTCATCATCAATGCACGCACCGGCTCGGTGGTGATGAACCAGGCGGTCATGCTCGACCCCAGCGCGGTGTCGCACGGCAACCTGTCGGTGATCATCAATACCCAGCCGGTCATCAGCCAGCCAGCGCCGTTCTCCCAGGGACAGACCGTGACCACTGCGCAATCGCAGATCGAAATCCGCCAGCAGCCGGGCGAAGTGATGCTGGTGAAGGGCAGCGCGTCGCTCGCCGACGTGGTGAAGGCGCTCAATTCCATCGGCGCGACGCCCCAGGACCTGCTGGCCATCCTGCAGGCCCTGAAGGCATCCGGCGCGTTGCATGCGGAACTCGAGATCATCTGAATGATTGGCGGCGCCGACCTCACCTCCAAATTCGCGCTCGACGTCCAGGGCGTCAGCCAGCTCAAGCTGGAGGCGAAGCAGTCCTCGCCCGAGGCGCTGAAGGCGGCGGCGCAGCAGTTCGAGGCGGTGTTCATGAACATGCTGATGAAGAGCATGCGCGAGGCGACGCCGCAGGACGGCATGTTCGATTCCGAACAGACCCGCATGTACACCGCGATGCTCGACCAGCAGCTGACGCAGAAGCTTGCCAGCCGCGGGATCGGCCTGGCCGACATGATGGTGCGCCAGCTTTCGCGCACCCTGAATGCACCCGGTGTCGACGGCGCGTCGTCCGATGGAACCGCGCCGGCCGGCCTGCCCCTGAATCCCCCGCAAAAGGGAATGGAATTGAATGCCCCGCCGCTGCGTGTCCAGGCGCCCGGGGAGTTGCCTGCGCCCGGCCCGGCAACGCAAACGGTAGCCCCGATCGCCACCCGCAGCGGGGATAATCCTCCGCATGTCGATGCCTTTGTGCAGAAGCTGCTGCCGCACGCCCGGGCGGCGAGCGCCAGCAGCGGCATTCCCGCCAGCTTCATGATGGGACAGGCCGCACTGGAAACCGGCTGGGGCCGCAACGAAATCCGCGGGGCTGACGGCCAGAACAGCCATAACCTGTTCGGCATCAAGGCGGGCGGGTCGTGGAAAGGCCGTACCGTCGACATCGTCACCACTGAATACGTCAACGGCAAGCCGCAGAAGCAGGTGGACACTTTCCGCGCCTACGACTCCTATGCCGACGCCTTCCGCGATTACGCCAACCTGCTGCGCGGCAATGCGCGCTACCAGAACGCGATCGCACAAGGCCAGGATGCCGCCGGTTTCGCACAGGGTCTGCAGCAGGCGGGCTACGCCACCGATCCGGGCTACGCCCAGAAGCTGATGGGCGTGATCCGGATGGTAGAAACGACCTGACTCAAGAAAAGCACAGGCCGACCGATTCACCTATCAAGCGTATTTATATTCCTTCCCTCATAACCTTGGCGACCAGATAGATGGCTACCAGCATTCTCAGTATCGGTCAGAGCGCCCTCGCTGCCGCACAGGCGGGACTGAGCACGACCGGCCATAACATCGCGAACGCGTCGACGCCAGGCTACAGCCGCCAGGTTGTGATACAGGGCGCGGCTCAGCCGCAGAATTTCGGCTTCGGCTTCATGGGGCAGGGCACCCAGATATCCACGGTCCAGCGTGTGTACAACGAATACCTGGGGGTACAGGTGCAGTCCGCCCAGGCGTCGCAAAGCGGCCTCGACACGTACTACACGCAGATCAAGCAGATCGACAACATGCTGGCCGATTCGACGGCCGGCCTGTCGCCGTCCCTGCAGGATTTCTTCAGCGGCATCCAGGCCATGGCCTCGAATCCGTCGAACGTTCCCGCGCGCCAGGCTGTCCTGTCGTCAGCCGATGCGCTGGCCGGACGCTTCCAGAGCCTGGCCGGCCAGCTCAATGAAATCAGCCAGGGCGTCAACAGCCAGATCCAGTCGAGCGTCAGCAGCATCAACAGCTATGCCCAGCAGATAGCGCAATTGAACGATTCGATCGGCAAGGCCCAGCGGGCGACCGGCCAGCCCCCCAACGATCTGCTCGACCAGCGCGACCAGTTGGTTCTGGATCTGAACAAGGAAATCAAGGCGACGGTCGTCAAGCAGGGCGACGGTTCCTACAACGTATTCATCGGCAACGGCCAGTCGCTGGTGGTGGGCACGACGACGTCCAAGCTGGTCAGCGTGGCGTCCGCGACCGATCTCTCGAAAATCGTGGTGGCCTACCAGTCCAGCAGCGGCAGCACCATCCCCCTGAGCGAATCGAGCCTGGTGGGCGGGCAGCTGGGCGGCCTGGCCGAGTTCCGCAGCAAGACGCTGGAACCGGCACAGAACGCGCTGGGCCGGGTTGCCATCGGGCTGGCCAGCACCGTCAACGCCCAGCACAGCCTCGGCCAGGATCTCAATGGCAACCTGGGCGGCGCCCTGTTCACGCTGGCTTCGCCGGTAGTGAACGCCAGTACGGGCAATACCGGTTCGGCCGTCGTGACCGCCAGCATCAGCGATGCCGGCGCCCTGACCACCAGCGACTACCGCTTGCAGTACGACGGCAGCAATTACACGTTGACCCGCCTGTCCGACAACACCGCGACGATTTTCGCACCCGCCGCCCTGCCGCAGACCGTGGACGGCGTGACCATCAACGTGTCGACCGCGCCCGATCCGGGCGACAGCTTCCTGATCCGTCCCACCGTCAACGGCGCATCCGGCATCGGCGTGGCGATCAGCGATCCGGCCCTGCTCGCGGCCGCAGCACCGATCCGTGCCGCCGCGACCAGCGGCAATACCGGTACCGGCACCATCGGCGCTGGCAGCGTCAACACGCCGCCTCCACCCAATGCCAATCTGCAGCAGCCCGTCACGATCACGTTCACGTCCGCCACGACCTACAACGTGACGGGCACGGGAACGGGCAACCCGACGGGCCTTACGTATACGCCCGGCGCAACGATCAGCTACAACGGCTGGAGCACCAGCATCAGCGGCACGCCGGCCGCAGGCGACAGCTTTACCGTGGCATCCAATGCCGGCGGCGTGGGTGACAGCCGCAATGCCTTGCTGCTGGGCGACCTGCAGACCAGCAACACGCTGGGCAACGGCACCACCAGTTACCAGGGCGCGTATTCGCAGTTCGTCAGCGAGATCGGCAACAAGACCCGCGAACTCGAAGTGACCAGCAGTGCGGCCAGCAATCTGCTTTCCCAGGCCACGCTCTCGGCGCAGAACGAGTCGGGCGTCAACCTCGACGAGGAGGCGGCCAATCTGCTGCGTTATCAACAGGCCTACCAGGCGGCCGGCAAGGTCATGCAGATTGCCAGCCAGTTGTTCGATGTTCTGCTCTCGATTGGACAATAAAGATCATGCGCATCAGTACCCAGACCCTGTTTGACAATGGCGCCGCCCGCATTGCCGATGCGCAGGCCGCCCTGTACAAGACGCAGCAGCAGGTTGCCGCCGATCGCCGCATCCTCACGCCGTCGGACGATCCCGTCGCGGCGGCGCGGGCACTCGAAGTGACGCAGTCGCAATCGCTCAATACCCAGTACGGCACCAACCGCGGCTATGCAAAAGACTCGCTCGCCGCCGTGGACGGTACGTTGTCGAGCGTGACGGATCTGTTGCAGGAAGTGAAGACAACCGCGATCTCGGCCGGCAACCCGAACCTAGGCGATAGCGAACGTGCTTCCATTGCCACTTCATTGCAGAGCAGCCTCGGTTTGCTGATGGGCCTGGCGAATGCCCGCGACGGCCAGGGGAACTACCTGTTCTCGGGCTTTCAGACCTCGACGCCGCCCTTTGTCCAGACCGCCTCCGGCGTGCAGTACCAGGGCGACCAGGGACAGCGCCTGATCCAGGTCGACGCCACGCGCCAGATGGCGGTCAGCAGCCCGGGCCAGGGCGTGTTCCAGGGTGGGGGACAGGATATGTTCAAGACCCTGAACGACCTCATCACCCAATTGAACACGCCGGGAACCACCGGGTTGAGCACCACCCTGACGACCGCCAATAGCGATCTTCAAGCGGCCCTGGACAACGTGTCCACGGTACGCGCATCGGTCGGGACGCGCATGCAGGAACTCACGTCGCTCGACAATTCCGGCACCAACAAGAACCTCCAGTACAGCCAGACCCTGTCAGGTTTGCAGGATCTCGATTACACCAAGGCGCTGACCGATCTGTCGCGGCAGCAGACGACGCTGGAAGCCGCGCAGAAATCGTTCGCGCAAACCTCCAGCCTGTCGCTCTTCAAGTTCCTGTGAGCATGGGCATGCTTTCCCAGGAATCCGCACCCGACCTGATGGAAACCCAGGTCATGCGCCTGCTGTCTGGCGTGTCCACGCACGGGGACCAGCACCTGGCCGAGGTCGAGCGTGATCTGGTGCAGATGGACGTGTTGCTGAACGAAGCGATCAAGAAGCTGTGCGCCAGTTTCATGGCGATCCACCATGCCATCGACCTGCAGCAGGAAACCCTCAAGAGCATGCTGTCAACCGGAAAGCCGGCGCCCGAGCAGGCTGCGCGTCTGGAGACGCTGCGCGAAGAAATCGGCCAGCATGTCGGTGCCGCCGTCACGGGTTTGCAGTTCCAGGACATGACCAGCCAGCTCATCGGCCGGATGGTGCAGCACCTGGCGGGATTGCGCGACGTATTCGGTGAGCTTGGCACGAACGGGGCGGCCGACCTGCCGGAAAGCGGCAGCGAGGAAATGCTGGTCATGCTGAATCGCATCAGCGACCGGGTCGGGGCACGCTGCAGCGAACTGGCCGGGACGGTGCGCAGCACGGTCAACCAGCGCCACATGGAAAGCGGCGACATCGAACTGTTTTGAGATTACGAAATGCGCGGGCCTGTCCCGCTAACGAAAGTAGCAGGAGCAATGACGATGAAAACAATACTTGCAGTGGATGACTCGGGTTCGCTGCGCCAGATGCTCTCCTTCAGTCTGAAGGCGGCCGGCTATGGCGTGATCGAGGCCATCGACGGCGAAGACGGCCTGAACAAGGCGAAGCAGCAGACCGTCGATCTGGTACTGACCGACCAGAATATGCCCGGTATGGATGGCTTGAGCCTGATCAAGGCATTACGTGCCATGAAGAATTACCAGAGTGTGCCGATATTGATGCTGACAACCGAGTCTGGCGACGACATCAAGGCAATGGGCCGGGCAGCGGGCGCCAACGGATGGCTGGTCAAACCCTTCGATCCCACGCGTCTGACCGAAGTGGTGAAAAAGCTGATCGGCTGAAGACTCGACGACAGGGTACGCAGTGAAACATGACGGAGTTCAAAAATGACAATTGACATGAGCCAGTTCTACCAGGTGTTTTTCGACGAGGCAGACGAGCTGCTTGCCGAAATGGAGAAGCTTCTGCTGGCTCTCGACGTGTCTGCACCGGACAGCGAGGATCTCAATGCGATCTTCCGCGCCGCGCATTCCATCAAGGGAGGTGCCGCCACGTTCGCGTTCACCGATATCACCGAAGTCACCCACATGCTGGAGTCGCTGCTCGATCGCATCCGCAAGGGTGAAATGGCGCTGACCCCCGAGCACGTGGATGCCTTCCTGGTGGCCAAGGATGTACTGACCATGCAGATGGATGGCCATCATCATGGTTCGAGCGTCGACCAGGCCGCGGTCGACAATGTCTGCCAGCGGCTGAAGGCCCTGTCGCAAGGGATCGTGGCCGACGCCCCGGCTGCCGCAGCGAGCCCGTCGCCCGCCGCCGCGGCGCCCGAGCCCGTGGCGGCCCCGGTCATGGATGCGGATGGCAATTGCCGTTTCCGGATCGAATTGCCCGAGGTGCCGCAGAAGGATGTCGACGCGCTGGCAGCCGAGCTCGGTCTGCTCGGCACGATCGAACAGGAGACCCTGGACGACAAGCGCGCCGTGTTCATCCTGACCACCGGCGAGAGCCAGGACAATATCGTCGCCATCTGCTCGTTCGTGCTCGACCCGGACGATCTCAAGATCACGTATGACGCGGCGCCTGCAGCCGCATCCGCCGGCGCCGCACCCAGCACGCCCGTCGAAGATCCGGGCTATGGAATCTTCGAGCCGGAGAAGGGCTCCGCTGTGGCTCCGCAAGCGTCCACCCCAGCGGCAGATGCGGCCGCGGCCGTGCCTGCCGGCGAGGTCAAGAACTACGGCCGTCGTGCCACCGACAAGGAAGGCGCCAGCCAGGAGTCGTCCTCGATCCGTGTCAGCGTGGAGAAGGTCGACCAGCTGATCAACCTGGTCGGCGAACTGGTCATCACCCAGGCCATGATCGAACAGCGCATCGCCGCGCTCGATCCCCTGCATCACGAGCGGCTGCTCAACAGTGCCGGCCAGCTGGCGCGCAACACGCGGGATCTGCAGGAAGCCGTGATGTCGATCCGCATGATGCCGATGGACTACGTGTTCTCGCGCTTCCCCCGCATGGTGCGTGACCTGGCCGCCAAACTCGGCAAGAAGGTCGAGTTCGTCACGCGGGGTGCCGCCACCGAACTCGACAAAGGCCTGATCGAGCGCATCGTCGATCCGCTCACTCATCTGGTCCGCAACAGCGTCGACCACGGCATCGAAATGCCCGACAGGCGCAAGGCCAACGGCAAGACTGAAGCCGGCAAGCTGGTTCTGTCGGCCGCGCATCAGGGCGGCAACATCGTGATCGAGGTGAGCGACGACGGCGGCGGACTGAACCGCGACAGGATACTTGCCAAGGCCAAAGCGCAAGGCCTGCCGGTATCGGACGCGATGCCCGATGCCGATGTCTGGCAGCTGATCTTCGCCCCCGGTTTCTCCACCGCGGAGGTGGTGACCGACGTTTCCGGACGCGGGGTCGGCATGGACGTCGTCAAGCGCAACATCACCGCGATGGGCGGGACGGTCGACATTCGCTCGATCCCGGGAACCGGCACCACGATCGCCATTTCCCTGCCGCTGACGCTGGCGATTCTCGACGGCATGTCGGTCAAGGTCGGCGAGGAGATCTACATCCTGCCATTGGGCTACGTCATCGAATCGCTGCAGCCGGCTGCGGTGGACGTCAAGGAAGTCGCCGGCCAGGGCAAGGTGGTCAAGGTTCGCGAGGAATATCTGCCGCTGATCCCGCTGTATCAGATCTTCGCGATCGATCCCCGGTTCGAGGACCCCTCGCAGGGCATCATCGTCATCCTCGAAAGCGACGGCAAGAAAGCGGCCCTGCTGGTCGACAGCCTGGTCGGGCAGCAGCAGGTCGTGGTCAAGAACCTGGAATCGAATTTCCGCAAGGTGGCCGGGATTTCCGGCGCCACGATCCTCGGCGACGGAGGCGTGTCCCTGATTCTCGACGTGTCCGCCCTGCTGCGCTCGAGCCGCCAGCTCAACGCGGATCCTGTTTTCTTCTAAGGCCAGATTTTAAGGACAAGAATCATGTCGTATACCACGCAAACACAGACCAGCATGGAAGCTGCAGGGGAAAGCGCCGGAAACGAATTCCTGGCCTTCACCCTCGGCCGCGAAGAGTACGGAATCGACATCCTGCGCGTGCAGGAGATTCGCGGCTACGAGCCGGTGACCCGGATCGCCAATGCGCCCGACTTCATCAAAGGCGTGGTGAACCTGCGCGGCACCATCGTGCCGGTCGTCGACATGCGCATCAAGTTCGACCTGGGCACGCCGACCTACGACCAGTTCACGGTGGTGATCATCCTGAATATTGGCGGGCGGGTCGTCGGCATGGTGGTGGACAGCGTGTCCGACGTGACGACGCTCACGCCGGAGCAGATCAGGCCCGCTCCGGAAATCGGGACGACCTTCGATACGGACTATCTCATCGGCCTTGGCACGCTCGACGAACGCATGCTGATCCTGGTGGATATCGACAAGCTGATGTCCAGCGCCGAAATGGGGTTGATCGAGAAGCTGGCAGCCTGATCAATCGTACAACCCTACCTACATAACAAATCAATCGGAGAGTCTGCAATGTTCGGGAACCTTACCATCAAGTCGCGCCTGACCATCCTTATTTCCTTCATGGCGGCGCTGCTGCTCGTGATCGGAGGCATTGGGTTGAGCGGTATGAGCAAAACCGAAGCAGGCTTGAAAACCGTATACGAGGATCGGACCGTTCCCTTGATGGATCTGGGTCGCATCATCGACATGGCCAACCGGACCCGGACCAACGCCACGGTTGCCGCCACGGCCCCCTGGGCGGATGTGGCCATCAAGGCCAATACGGACACGCAGCAGCTGGACGTGGAAATCAACAAGCTCTGGGCCAAATACACGCGTACGGCCATGACCCCGGACGAGAAGGCGCTGGCGGACAGTTTCAATACGCAGTGGAAAACCTACACGACCTCGCGCGATGTCACGATGAAGCTGGCGATGGAATCGGACTTCGATACGGCCAAGGAAAACGCTTCCAAGGATGCTGCCCCGAAGTTTTCGGCTGCCCGCGAAACCCTCTTCAAACTGATCGAATTGCAGGGTGCGGTCGCCAAGCATGAATTCGAAACGGCCCGCAGCCGCTACGAGAGCAGCCAGGTGATCGCCATCGCAGCCATCGCCCTGGGGCTGGCCCTGGCGGCCTGGTTCGGCTTCATCCTGATCCGCGCCATCACTCGTCCGCTGGATGCAGCGGTCAAGCTTGCGCGAGGCGTGGCCGAAGGCGACCTGACGCAGCGTATCGACATCCACTCCACGGATGAAGTCGGCCAGCTGATGCAAGCACTCAAAGACATGAACGCCAGCCTGGTGACCATCGTTGGCCAGGTGCGTCACGGCACCGAGACCATCGCCGTCGCCTCACGCGAGATCGCCTCCGGCAACGCCGACCTGTCGTCGCGTACCGAATCGCAGGCCTCGAGCCTGGAAGAGACCGCCTCCTCGATGGAAGAGCTGACCAGCACTGTCAAGCAGAACGCCGAGAACGCCCGTCAGGCCAACCAGCTGGTGGTTTCCACCGCCGACGTCGCCGCCAAGGGCGGAGCCGTCGTCGGCCAGGTCGTCGACACCATGGCCTCCATCAAGGACAGCTCGCGGAAGATCTCCGACATCATCGGCGTCATCGACGGCATCGCCTTCCAGACCAACATCCTCGCGCTCAACGCAGCGGTCGAAGCCGCGCGTGCGGGCGAACAGGGCCGCGGTTTTGCCGTCGTCGCCAGCGAAGTCAGGAACCTCGCCCAGCGCAGCGCCGGTGCGGCCAAGGAGATCAAGTCCCTGATCGAGGACTCGGTTGGCAAGGTTGACGCCGGCGGCAAGCTGGTGGACGAAGCCGGCAAGACCATGGACGAGATCGTCACCTCGGTCAAACGGGTCACCGACATCATGAGCGAGATTGCGGCGGCGAGCCAGGAACAGAGCGCCGGGATCGAGCAGGTCAACCAGGCCGTCGGCCAGATGGACGAGATGACGCAGCAGAACGCGGCCCTGGTCGAAGAGGCTGCGGCTGCGGCCGAGAGCCTGCAGGATCAGGCGGGCAAGCTGGCCGAGGCGGTGAGCGTGTTCAAGCTGGAGAGCGGCGCCTACAGCGTGCGTTCCGAGCTTCCGGTACTGAAGGATGTGGTGGCGGCGAAGCCGGCCGCCCGCAAGGGGGGCAAACCGGTTGCCGCACCGGCTGCGGTTGCCCGGCCGAAGAAGCTGGCGGTTGCCGGCGGCGGCAACGACGAATGGGAAGAGTTCTGACTGCTTGCACGGTTATCCGGACCGGTGAGAAGGGCAGAGCCAGAACATCAATTATTTCAAGCTGTTGAACGCAGTACCGATAAGGTTTTTGACGAAGTTTCAGCTGTGCTGACCAGGCAGGTCCCGGATTCGACGGTCTGGATTGAGTGAAAAGGAGTAATTGAAATGCTGGCAAATCTGAGTATCAAGTCGCGGCTGGTTTTCGTGATCGGATTCCTGTCCGTGCTGCTGGTCGGTATCGGAATCCTGGGGCTGACCAGCCTCAATTCCACCAATGGCGCACTCAAGTCCGTCTACGAAGACAGGACGGTCGCACTGGGACAATTGGCGCGCATCTCCATGCTGGTCAACCAGAACCAGATCACCTTGTCTGGCGTCACGGCAGGCCAGCTGTCGGCCTTCCCCGATGACGTCTCCGTGGTCGACAAGAAAGTCGAGGAGGTCGGTACCACGATCAAGGAGATCGAAACCCTCTGGAAGGCTTACCTGGGAACCTATCTGACGCCCGCAGAAAAGAAGCTCGCCGACGAATTCGACGCCAACCGCAGGACCTATGGCCGCACGGGCATGATCCCCGCCATCGCGGCACTGCACGCCCACGATTTCCAGCAGGCCAGTGAACTGCTGCAGGGACCGCTTACCCAGGCTTATCCCCCCGTGCAGAAAAGCATGGAAGCGCTGAATCAGCTTCAGCTGGATGTGGCCAAGCGCGAATTCGAAGCATCGCAGGCGCGCTATGCCCTGGTGCGCAACGTGTCCATCGCCGCCATTGTGTTTGGCGTGTTGCTGGCAGGCCTGATCGGCTACTGGCTGATCCGCATGATTTCCCGCTCGCTGAATGAAGCGCTGCGCCTGGCCGAGAGCGTTGCCGCCGGCGATCTGACGCAGACGATCGACGTGCGCTCCAATGATGAGATCGGCCGGCTTTTGCAGGCCCTGAAGAACATGAACGCCAGCCTGGTGACCATCGTTGGCCAGGTGCGTCACGGCACCGAGACCATCGCCGTCGCCTCACGCGAGATCGCCTCCGGCAACGCCGACCTGTCGTCGCGTACCGAATCGCAGGCCTCGAGCCTGGAAGAGACCGCCTCCTCGATGGAAGAGCTGACCAGCACTGTCAAGCAGAACGCCGAGAACGCCCGTCAGGCCAACCAGCTGGTGGTTTCCACCGCCGACGTCGCCGCCAAGGGCGGAGCCGTCGTCGGCCAGGTCGTCGACACCATGGCCTCCATCAAGGACAGCTCGCGGAAGATCTCCGACATCATCGGCGTCATCGACGGCATCGCCTTCCAGACCAACATCCTCGCGCTCAACGCAGCGGTCGAAGCCGCGCGTGCGGGCGAACAGGGCCGCGGTTTTGCCGTCGTCGCCAGCGAAGTCAGGAACCTCGCCCAGCGCAGCGCCGGTGCGGCCAAGGAGATCAAGTCCCTGATCGAGGACTCGGTTGGCAAGGTTGACGCCGGCGGCAAGCTGGTGGACGAAGCCGGCAAGACCATGGACGAGATCGTCACCTCGGTCAAACGGGTCACCGACATCATGAGCGAGATTGCGGCGGCGAGCCAGGAACAGAGCGCCGGGATCGAGCAGGTCAACCAGGCCGTCGGCCAGATGGACGAGATGACGCAGCAGAACGCGGCCCTGGTCGAAGAGGCTGCGGCTGCGGCCGAGAGCCTGCAGGATCAGGCGGGCAAGCTGGCCGAGGCGGTGAGCGTGTTCAAGCTGGAGAGCGGCGCCTACAGCGTGCGTTCCGAGCTTCCGGTACTGAAGGATGTGGTGGCGGCGAAGCCGGCCGCCCGCAAGGGAGGCAAGCCGGTTGCCGTACCGGCGGCCGTTGCCCGGCCGAAGAAGCTGGCGGTTGCCGGTGGCAGCAACGACGAATGGGAAGAGTTCTGAGACGCCGGCTCATCCTCCGCTGTCATGCCATGTCCGATGGTGTGCGGCAGCGGGTGGGCCGTTGTTTCAGCCAGTAAACGTAACAGTGAATATTGAAAGTTCTGAAATGAAGCTGAAGTCAAAAATCGTTTTGAGTATGGGCTTGGTGTTTGTGCTCTTTGGTATCGCGATCGGCGTGGCGCTGACCGGCATGCAGAGCAACAAGAGCCGGTTCGAGAATTTCCTCGAACAGGATCTGGCGCTCGCCCAGGAAGCCAACCTCCTGTATTCCCAAGGGCTGCAAATGGGCCAGGCCGTGCGCAATATCGTCATGGATCCGACCAACCAATTGGCCTACAAAAATCTGGATGCGGCGTCTGCCGAATTCAAAAAGGCCAGCCAGAAAGCCCTGGCCCTCGCGGCCACCCATCCGGATGACCTGAAGGTCCTGCAGGAAGTGGTCGCATTGCGCGAGCAGCAGATCCCGCTCCACGCCAAGGTGGTGTCGCTTGCCAGCAGCGATCAGGCTGCGGCCATTGCGGTCATCAGCAAGGAAGAAACGCCGGTCTGGCGCGAGATCAGGACGCGTCTGATGGACTATCTCAAGGTCAAACGCGGCGCCGTCGAGAATACCAAGACCGAGATGGCCGCGTTCAGCCAGCGCATGCTGACGATCACGCTGGTTCTCGTGGTCCTGGCCCTGGCCGTGGCAAGCGCCATCGTGTTCTGGCTGGTCCGTCACATCATGAAACAGCTGGGCGGCGAGCCTGTCTATGCCGTGGAGATCGCACGCGCCATCTCCAGCGGGGACTTCTCCAAGTCGGTCACGCTGGAAAAGGGTGATACTTCCAGCCTGCTGTTTGCCATCAATGCGATGCGTGAAAACCTGACCGGCACGGTGAGCGACATTCGGCATGCGACCGAGACCATCGCCGTCGCCTCACGCGAGATCGCCTCCGGCAACGCCGACCTGTCGTCGCGTACCGAATCGCAGGCCTCGAGCCTGGAAGAGACCGCCTCCTCGATGGAAGAGCTGACCAGCACTGTCAAGCAGAACGCCGAGAACGCCCGTCAGGCCAACCAGCTGGTGGTTTCCACCGCCGACGTCGCCGCCAAGGGCGGAGCCGTCGTCGGCCAGGTCGTCGACACCATGGCCTCCATCAAGGACAGCTCGCGGAAGATCTCCGACATCATCGGCGTCATCGACGGCATCGCCTTCCAGACCAACATCCTCGCGCTCAACGCAGCGGTCGAAGCCGCGCGTGCGGGCGAACAGGGCCGCGGTTTTGCCGTCGTCGCCAGCGAAGTCAGGAACCTCGCCCAGCGCAGCGCCGGTGCGGCCAAGGAGATCAAGTCCCTGATCGAGGACTCGGTTGGCAAGGTTGACGCCGGCGGCAAGCTGGTGGACGAAGCCGGCAAGACCATGGACGAGATCGTCACCTCGGTCAAACGGGTCACCGACATCATGAGCGAGATTGCGGCGGCGAGCCAGGAACAGAGCGCCGGGATCGAGCAGGTCAACCAGGCCGTCGGCCAGATGGACGAGATGACGCAGCAGAACGCTGCCCTGGTCGAAGAGGCTGCGGCTGCGGCCGAGAGCCTGCAGGACCAGGCGGGCAAGCTGGCCGAGGCGGTGAGCGTGTTCAAGCTGGAATCCGTTGCGCAGGCCTACAGTCGGCCGGCCGAATTGCCGATATCGAATGGCAACGTGGCCAGGCTGCCGGCCGCCCAGAAACGCACGTCGCCCAAGGCGGTGCAGCTGGCGCGTCCGAAGAAGCTTGCAGCCGGCGGTGGCAATGACGAATGGGAAGAATTCTGAGCGGTGGAACGGGAGAGCGAAGCGCCGCGACCAAACCTAAAAAAGGAAAAAAGCAATGCGATCCAACCTGCCTGTCACCAATACCGAATACGTCCTGAAGGACCATGAGACGCCGACTTCGAAGACGGATACCCACGGCAGAATCACCTTTGTCAACCGGGATTTCGTCAACATCAGCGGCTTCAGCGAGGACGAGCTGATCGGCGCACCGCATAACATCGTGCGCCATCCCGATATGCCGGTCGAGGCGTTCGCCGATTTATGGAACACGCTGCGGAGCGGCAAGGCCTGGACTGGGCTGGTGAAGAACCGGTGCAAGAATGGCGATCATTATTGGGTGGAAGCCAATGTGGCACCGATCGTCGAGAACGGCACGGTCGTCGGCTATACCTCCGTTCGCAGCAAACCCAGTCGTGATCAGGTGCAGGCAGCGGACAGCGCCTATCGTGCGATCCAGGCTGGCGATTCGACGCTCGAAATCCACGACGGCGAGGCAGTCAAGCGTTCCTTCGTCCAGCGCTGCCGCCTGCTGAAGAATCTGTCGCTGAAGACCATGCTGGCCATCGCCGCCGGGTCGGTCGGTGCCCTGTTTGCCGGGATCGGTGTTCTGGCCTGGCTGGCGACGACCGGCGACGGTATGTCCTATCTGAACTGGTTGATGGCGGTCTCGGTATTGGGCGTGCCGCTGGCCGTGGTGTTCGGGGTGTTGTCCTATCGCAGCGTGGTGGTGCCGCTTGAGCATGTTCGAGAGGAAATCGACCGGATCAGTTCGAGCGATCTGACCGGACAGATCGAGGCCAAGGGGATCGTCGAGCTGGCCAGGTTGATGCAGTCGCTGCGCATCCTGCAGATCAACACCAAGTGGCTGGTCGGGCAGATCAGGGAAAGCACCGATCTGGTGAATTCGGGCGCAAGTGAAATTGCATCGGGCAATGCAGATTTGTCTGCGCGGACCGAATCGCAGGCCTCGAGCCTGGAAGAGACGGCCTCGTCGATGGAAGAGCTGACCAGCACCGTCAAGCAGAACGCCGAGAGTGCGCACCATGCGAGCAAGCTGGTTTCCTCGACGGCGGAGATTGCGGTCAACGGCGGGGACGTCGTCGGCAAAGTCATCCACACCATGGGGTCGATCAAGGACAGCTCGCGGAAGATTGCCGACATCATCGGCGTCATCGACGGCATTGCCTTCCAGACCAACATCCTCGCCTTGAACGCAGCGGTCGAAGCTGCGCGTGCGGGCGAACAGGGCCGCGGCTTTGCCGTCGTCGCCGCCGAAGTGAGGAACCTCGCCCAGCGCAGCGCCGGCGCGGCCAAGGAGATCAAATCCCTGATCGAGGATTCGGTTGAAAAGGTCGAGACCGGCAGGAAACTGGTGGACGAGGCTGGCGAGGCGATGGAAGATATCGTGACCTCGGTGCAGTTGGTGGCCGATATCATCGGCGGAACCGCGACGGCGAGCCAGGAACAGAGTGCCGGCATCGAGCAGATCAACCAGGCTGTCGGCCAGATGGACGAGATGACGCAGCAGAACGCAGCACTGGTCGAAGAAGCTGCGGCTGCGGCCGAGAGTTTGCAGGATCAGGCGGGCAAGCTGGCCGAACTGGTCAAGACTTTCAAGCTGGTCCGGACGGGACACATGTCGAATGGCGGCCGTCAAACCACGGCAGCCATGAGGCAATCCCGCCCCCAGCCCGCTGTAGCAGAAAGCCTGGCAGCGTAGACGGATAGATGGTTGGATGACGCCCGTCGGATGCGTCCGACGGGCATGGCGTGTGACGGAATGGTCCAGAACAGGGAAATCGGGCTTGGTTTGATTCGTGCGTTCAGCCTGGAACGCAATATAGATTGGACGCGCATTTCGACATGAAGCCTGTATTGAAGACTCCGCCTGACAGCGCCAAGGTATTTTCATTTACTCCGCGCGATTTCTCCCGGATACGGTCATTGATCTACCGGCAGGCCGGGATTGCGCTGACCGACAGCAAGCAGGAGATGGTCTATAGCCGCCTGGCGCGCCGCCTGCGGGCCAAGGGCCTGAATTCCTTCGAAGAATATCTCGACGAACTGGAAAACGGGCGCGACAGTGACGAATGGGAGGCGTTCACCAATGCGCTGACGACCAACCTGACCTCGTTCTTCCGCGAGGCCCATCACTTTCCGATTCTCGCAGAGCATATGCTCGGCATGAAAGCGCCGCTTTCGATCTGGTGTTCGGCCAGTTCGACCGGCGAAGAGCCGTATTCGATCGCCATGACGGTATGCGAGGCATTCGGAACGCTCACGCCGCCGGTCAGCATCGTGGCCACCGACATCGATACCAATGTGCTCGAGACGGCGGCGAACGGCGTGTATCCGATCGATCGCATCGACAAGATGGCACAGGAGCGGATCAAACGCTTCTTCCAGCGCGGCAAGGGCGAACGTTCGGGTCTGGTGCGGGTGCGCCCCGAACTTCGTCAGCTGATCACGTTCAAACCTCTCAATCTGCTGGCCAGCAGCTGGCCGGTCAGCGGGCCGTTCGATGTGATTTTCTGCCGCAATGTGATGATTTATTTCGACAAGCCGACACAGAGCCGGATTCTGGAACGCTTCGTCCCGCTGATGAAGCCGGAGGGGCTGCTGTTCGCGGGACATTCCGAAAACTTCATGTACGCGTCCGACGCCTTCAAACTGCGCGGCAAGACGGTGTATGAGCTGAATTCCCGCCATGCCGGCGCCAGGAAACACGCATGAATCCTGCCATCGAAGAGCAGCTTGCGACCAATCTGTATTACGACCGGACCTTCGACTGCGAAGCCGCCAAGATATTGCCTGGCGAGTATTACTTCACCAATCGTCCCATGCTGATCGTTACCGTGCTCGGCTCCTGCGTCGCGGCGTGCATCCGGGACAAGGTGTCGGGAATCGGCGGCATGAATCACTTCATGCTGCCGGACGGGGGCGGCGATGCCGGCAATCCGATGTCGGCATCGATGCGCTACGGCGCATATGCCATGGAGGTGCTGATCAACCAGCTGCTCAAGGCAGGCGCCCGGCGCGACAATCTCGAGGCCAAGGTGTTCGGCGGCGGCAACGTCCTGCGCGGCTTCACCAGCATGAACGTGGGCGAACGCAATGCCCGGTTCGTACGCGATTTCCTGAAGGCGGAAAACATCCGTGTGGTGGCGGAGGACCTGAATGACGTGCACCCGCGCAAGGTGTATTTCTTTCCGCAGACCGGCAAGGTCCTCGTGAAGAAACTCAAGCAACTCAACAATTACACGCTGGTGAAACGCGAGCAGGACTACGCGAGCCGGCTTAAGACCAATGAGGTGGTCGGCGAGATCGATTTGTTCTGACCGCCGGCAGGGATGAGACCCGGAATTTAGCATGACGAAAATCAAGGTTCTGATCGTGGATGACTCGGCGCTGATCCGCGGCGTGATGAAGGAGATCATCAACAGCCAGCCGGACATGGAGGTCGTGGGCGTGGCCCCCGATCCGCTGGCGGCGCGCGATCTGATCAAGCAGACCAACCCGGACGTCCTGACGCTGGATGTCGAAATGCCGAAGATGGACGGTCTGGAGTTTCTCGAGAAGCTGATGCGCTTGCGCCCGATGCCCGTGCTCATGGTGTCGACGCTGACCGAACGCGGCTCCGAAATCACCATGCGGGCGCTGGAACTGGGGGCGGTGGATTTCGTCACCAAGCCCAAGATCTCGATCCAGAGCGGCATGCTGGAATACACCGACCTGATCGCGGAGAAGATCCGCATCACGTCGCGGGCCCGGATCAAGCAACGCACCCCAGGCTCCACCCCGACGCATGCCGCGGGACCGCTGGCGCCGTTGCGCAATCCGCTGACCAGCAGCGAGAAACTGATCATCATTGGCGCTTCCACCGGTGGTACCGAAGCCATCAAGGATTTCCTGATCCAGTTGCCCTCCGATTGCCCGGGCATCCTGATCACCCAGCACATGCCGGAAGGTTTTACCCGTTCGTTCGCCAACCGGCTCGACAAGCTGTGCAAGATATCCGTCAAGGAAGCCGAGGGCGGGGAGCGGGTGCTGCCCGGCCATGCCTACCTTGCGCCGGGGCATTCCCATCTGATGCTGGTGCGCAGCGGCGCCAACTACATGACCAAGCTCGACCAGGGGCCGCCGGTCAACCGCCATCGTCCCTCCGTCGACGTCCTGTTCCATTCGGCGGCTGTCAGCGCGGGCCAGAATGCGGTCGGCGTCATCCTCACCGGGATGGGCAAGGACGGCGCGGCGGGCATGCTGGAAATGAAAAAGGCCGGGGCCTACAACCTGGCGCAGGACGAGGCATCGTGCGTGGTGTTCGGCATGCCCAAGGAAGCCATTGCCAGCGGCGCCACGCATGAGGTGGCCCCGCTGCACGAATTGCCGGGGCGGGTGATGGAGTTTTTTGCGGCGCATGGCAACCGCGCGATGCGGGTGTAAACGTCCGTTTATACCCGTTGCGCAGGCGGATTTCGCGCTTAAGTTTGACGCCGCAATGCCGATTAATCCAGTAACAATGAACTGCACCAATGGAGTACTGCATGGCCGATCCGAACACGAAATTCCTGGTTGTCGACGATTTTTCCACGATGCGCCGCATCGTGCGCAATCTGCTCAAGGAACTGGGATACTCCAACGTTGAAGAAGCGGAAGACGGTGCCGACGGCTTGGCCAAACTGCGTGCCGGGAATTTCGATTTCGTCGTGTCCGACTGGAACATGCCGAACATGGATGGCCTGACCATGCTGCAGAACATCCGTGCCGATGCCGCCCTGTCCAAGCTGCCGGTCCTGATGGTGACCGCCGAGGCCAAGAAGGAAAACATCATCGCTGCGGCGCAGGCCGGCGCCAGTGGCTACGTCGTCAAACCTTTCACCGCGGCCACACTCGACGAGAAGCTCTCGAAGATATTCGAAAAACTCGACAAAGCGGGAGCCTGACGTGGAGACGCAATTCGTCGGCTCTGCTACAGCCGTGACCGTGTCGCACGCCGCGAGCCCCCAGGGCTGCGAGTCGGAGGAGATGCTGGCGCGGGTCGGCCAGATTACCCGCACCCTGCACGACAGTCTGCGCGAGCTGGGGCTGGATAAGGTACTGGAAAAGGCGACAACGGACATTCCCGATGTACGGGAACGTCTCAACTATGTGGCGCGCATGACCGAACAGGCGGCGCAGCGCGTGCTCAATGCCACCGATGCGGCCATTCCCATGCAGGAACGCATCGATGCGGGCGCCGACGAAATCTTGAACGGCTGGCAGGCCGCCTTCAAGGCGCCGTTTTCCGAAGCCAATTACCGCGACATGGCGACCATGACCATGCAATGCCTGGCGGACATGCGCAACGACACCAGCGCCACCAAGCAGCAGTTGCTGGACATCATGATGGCCCAGGATTTCCAGGATCTCACGGGTCAGGTGATTCGCAAGGTGACCGATCTTGCGCACAACCTGGAACGGCAGCTGGTGCAACTGCTGATCGACTATGCGCCGGCCGAAGTGAAACGGGAATCCAGCAGCGGCCTGCTCAACGGACCGCAGATCGATCCCACGAACAAGAGCGATGTAGTAGCCGACCAGAGCCAGGTGGACGATCTGCTCGACAGTCTCGGTTTCTAAAACCTTTCGGAGCTTCCGGATTCAAGCGCCGGGCTGCAGGGATTTCCTGCAGCCCGGCGTTTCCGTTTCGCCCGCCCTGCCTGCTAGGGATGAAGCGCCCGGATGACTGCCGTCGTGGCCGCGAAGCCGTTCCGGAACATGTGCTCGAACTGGGGCGTGAAGTAGGGCAGGGTGATGTCCAGCGCAATCAACCCCACTCCCAGGGTGATGGGAAAACCGATCGCAAAGATATTGAGCTGGGGCGCCGAGCGCGTGAGGATGCCGAGCGCCAGGTTGGTCATCAGCAGGATGGCGATCAGCGGCAGCGCCAGTTGCAGGCCGACGGAAAACACGACGGAGCCATAGTTGGCGACGCTGTAGAAACCTGCTGTCGAGAGCGGCTGCGGACTGATAGGCAGGCTCTTGAAGCTCTCGACGAGAATGCCCAGCAGCAGCAGATGCGCATTGACCGCGAGGAACAGCAGCGAAGCCAGGAGATTGAAGAACTGGGAAATCACGATCGTCTGGCCCGCGCTTTGCGGATCGAAGAAGGACGCAAACCCCAGGCCCATCTGCAGGCCGACGATTTCGCCCGCCGCCTCGACTGCGGCGAACACGATGCGCATGATGAAGCCGATCGCCATGCCGATGAGCAGTTGCTGGATCAGAATGAACAGGCCGTGCCAGGAGCCGAGTCCGACATCGGGCATGGGCGGCAGGGTGGGAGCGATGATCAGGGCGATGAATACGCCCAGGCCGATCTTGACGCGCCGTGGTACCGAGCTGTGGCCGAATACCGGCGCCACCATGATCAGGCCCAATATGCGGGTGAGGGGCCAGATGAAGCTGATCAGCCAGGCGTTGAGCTGGGCATCGGTGAGGCTGATCATGGATTTCTGCGGGAGGTCAGCCGATGAGACTGGGAAGGTCGGTCAATACCCGTCGCATGTAGTCGGTCATGACCGTCAGCATCCAAGGGCCGGCAATGGCAAACGTCGCGAGCACGGCGATGACCTTGGGAATGAACGAGAGGCTGGCGTCATTGATCTGGGTGGCGGCCTGGAAGACGCTGACGATCAGGCCGACCACCAGGGTGACCAGCAGGACAGGGGACGCCACCAGGATGGTCATTTCCAGCGCGGTGCGGCCCAGGGTCATTACGCTTTCGGGTGTCATGGCGTGTGTCTTTCAGGGGCGGGTTAATAGAAGCTTTGCGCCAGCGAGCCCAGCAACAGATTCCAGCCGTCCACCAGGACGAACAGGATGATCTTGAAGGGCAGCGAAACGATGGCGGGCGACACCATCATCATCCCCATCGCCATCAGGATGCTGGCGACGACCATGTCGATGATGAGGAAGGGAATGAACACAGCGAAGCCGATCTGGAAGGCGGTCTTGAGTTCGCTGGTGATGTAGGCCGGAATCAGCACGCGCATCGGCACGTCGGCAGCGGTTTTCGGCGCCGCCGTGCCCGACATCTTCACGAACAGGGCGAGATCGGTTTCGCGCGTCTGCTTCATCATGAATGCGCGCAGCGGAACGGCGCCCTTGTCGAGCGCCTCGCCCATCTGGATACGGTTCTCGGAAAGCGGCTGATAGGCTTCGGTGTAAATCTTGTCCAGGGTCGGCCCCATCACGAACAGGGTCAGGAACAGCGCCAGGCCGATCATCACCTGGTTGGGCGGCGACGACTGGGTGCCCAGCGCATGGCGCAGCAGCGACAGCACGATGATGATGCGGGTGAAGCTGGTCATCATCAGCAGCGCGGCCGGCAGGAAGGACAGCGAGGTGAGCAGCAGCAGGGTCTGCAGGCTCAGCGTGTAGGTCTGGCCGCCGCCGCTGGGGGTGCTGGTGAAGGCGGGCAGGCCTGCGCTCTGCGCCAGCGCCAGCGAGGGCAGCAACAAGGCGAACAGCATGAGCAGTGCACGCATCGTGCGGCGATGCAACTTATTTTCCACGACGTTTCTCGATCAGATGCTGCAGGCCTGCCGCAAAGCTGGTGTTGAGGGAAGGGGCGGACGTGGGTTGGATTTCGCCGCGGGGCAGGGTCATCAGGGCATTGACGCTGCCCGGCGCCACACCGACCACGAGCCACGATTCGCCGACTTCGACCACCACGACCCGTTCACGCGCACCGACGGAGGCGCTGCTGATGACGTTCAGTACGTTGGATGCCCCGCCACGGGTGACGCCGAAACGCTTGGCGACCCAGGCCGTGGCGGCAATCAGGAGTAATACGGCGACGAGGCCGATGAATACCTGGAGCAGGCTGCCGGCGGCCGAGACCGCAGGAGCCGGCGCGACGGCATCGGCGGCATGCGCCAGGATCGGCAGGCTCGACACGACGCTTGCGGCGAAACGCTTCATTTGTTGAGTTTCCGGATCCGCTCGGCCGGTGTGATGATGTCGGTGAGACGCACGCCGAACTTGTCGTTGACCACCACCACTTCGCCCTGCGCGATCAGGCAGCCGTTGACGAGCACGTCCATCGGTTCGCCGGCCAGTCCGTCGAGTTCGACCACCGATCCCTGGGCCAGCTGGAGCAGGTTCTTGATCGCGATCTTGGTCCGCCCCAGTTCCACGGTCAGCAGGACCGGGATGTCCAGGATGAAATCGATATCCTTGGCCAGTCCGCCCGCGGCGGTGTTGCCCGACAGTTCCGGAAAGATTTCAGGACTCGACTGGACGGCCGCAGGCGTGGCCTGTTCGGCCATGGCGGCCGCCCAGTCGTCTTCCGCGATGGTTTGGGTGATGTCTTCAGACATGTTGATCTCCTGTTTGCGGGTCGTTCGTGCTGGTCGACAGCAGTTTCTCGACCCGCAGGGTGTATTGACCGTTGAACTTTCCGTATGCGCATTCCATGACCGGGACGCCGTCCACCTTGGCTTCGATCGTTTCGGGGATGTTGAGCGGGATGATGTCGCCCACTTTCATGTCGACGATGTCGCGCAGGCTGATAGCGGCCGTGCCCAGGTCGGCGACGATCTCGACTTCCGCCATCTGGATCTGCTGTCGCATGAGGCGGATCCAGCGCTTGTCGACTTCCAGGTTTTCGGCCTGCAGGCTGCTGGTGAGCAGATCCTTGATCGGTTCGATCATCGAATAGGGCATGCAGATATGCATTTCGCCGCTGATCTGTCCGAGCTCGATGGCGAAGGTGACCGCCACCACCACTTCGTTCGGGGTGGCGATGTTGGCGAACTGGGTGTTCATTTCCGAGCGAATGAATTCGAACTCGACCGGGTAGACCGGCTCCCAGGATTTCGAATAGGCCTCGAACACGATGTTCAGGATGCGCTGGATGATGCGGTGTTCGGTCTGGGTGAAGTCGCGTCCTTCGACGCGGGTGTGGAAACGCCCGTCACCGCCGAACAGGTTGTCGACCATGAGGAAGACCAGGTCGGGGTTGAAGATCATCAGGGCCGTACCGCGCAGCGGCTTGAATTGCACCAGGTTCAGGTTGGTGGGCACGACCAGGTTGCGGATGAATTCGCTGTACTTGGATACCCGCACCGGACCGACCGAGATCTCCACGCCGCGCCGCAGGAAATTGTAGAGGCCGATCCGCAACTGGCGTGCAAACCGTTCGTTGATGATCTCGAGCGTCGGCATCCGGCCGCGCACGATGCGTTCCTGCGTGGCGAGATTGTAGGGACGGGCGCCCGAAAAATCGTCCGATTCGGCCGGCGCCTCGTCGACTTCGCCGGTCACGCCTTTCAGCAGCGCGTCGACTTCGTCCTGCGAAAGAAAGTTGTCGGCCATGGATGAGGTCTTCTTACTGGATCACGAACGTGGTGAACAGGACATCGTCCACCTGTTGCGGTTTGCCGTTGGGGTCGAACGGCAGCTTGATCTGCGCCAGGATTTCCTGCGCCAGCTTTTTCTTGTCGTCCGGCGTGACCAGCTCGTCGGCCTGCTTGCTGGAGAGCAGCGTCAGCAGACGGCTGCGGACGCGCGGCATATGCAGCTTGATGTCATCGACCTGGGCCGGATCGGCCACCTGCAGCGTGATGTCTGTCTGCAGATACTGTTCGCCTCCCTGGAGATTGACGGTGAAGGTTTCGAGCGGCAGATACACCGGGGGTTTGGCCGGCTCGGCAGCCTTTTCCTTGGTGTCATGCGCACCATGCATGAAGAACCACGCGCCAGCGCCGCCGCCGCCCAGCAGGACCACGAGGGCGCCTGCGATGATGAACAGCTTTTTCTTCGATTTCCTGACCGGAACGGCTTCCTCGGCTTCGGATGATTCGACAGGTACGGCAGGTGCGGCCATTGTTGCTTTCCTCTACATGTGCAATGGGGGGCAGATGTTTGTCATTATGAAAAGGAACATGCGTCTTCGATTCGGTAAAAAGAGGGGGAAAAGGGACGCATATCGTGTGATGTCGCGCCTGTCCGGTCAGGCGAAGGTATCGACCAGACCGCGCCCGGATTGACGGATCGGCGTCTGAACGGCCTGGAGGCCGGCCGATGCGGCATGGTCGGCGCCGGAGAACGGAAGCGCGATGCGTTGCGGCTGACGGTCGGGCGTACTGTTTTGCTGCGGCGTATCCGCGCTGACCGTCGCCTGCCCAAGCTGGATGCCGGCGTCGTTCATCATTTCGCGCAGCCGCGGGAAGGCGGATTCCAGCGCCTGGCGTACTTCGGGCTGGGCCGAGAAAAAGCTGGCCGTGGCCTGGTCGTTGGTGACGTGCACCACAATCTGCAGCGGCCCGAGGTTGGGCGGGTTGAGCGTGAGCGAGGCGGTTTGCTGGGCGCCCGATGCCATCCACACCAGTTTTTCGCCCAGCGCCTGGCCCCAGGCCGTCGTTCCGACGGAGGGGGCCAGGCGGGAGGACGCGTCGGCTGGTGCGAGCTGGGTGTCGATCGATGCGTGCGGAGTCGTCCGCAGTGCAGGATTGCTGACGATATCCGGCAGTAGGTCGCCCGTCTTCACGGCGTCGGCGTGCCGGGCTGCCGCCAGCTGTCCCTGGAACGCGGCGGCTGCATCAGTCGGAGTGGCCGTCCGTGCGGCCCCGGCTGCAGCATGTGTGTCTTCCTGGCCGACAAGACGCGGGTCGAGTTTCTGCGTGCCGCGTTCGCTGCCGGCCTGGCGGGCATCGTGTTGCGCGGCTTGTTGCACGGTCTGCGTGAGCGGAATGGCGCGGCCCTTGCGGGCATCCTGGGCGGATATGCCCGGTGCGCCCAGGGCAGGGACGGCCGACGCACCGCGGTCGGATGCCGTTTCCGGAACGGCGCCTTCCGCGGCGGCGGCCTTTGTCCCGACGGGGACCACCGTCGGCTTGAATACGTCCGGGCTGATCGGCAGACCAAGCAGGGTTTCCGGTGCGACCGTGGCCGCCTCGGCAGCGTCCGTCTCACCTTTCTTGTCATGGTCACGTTCGGTTTTCCCGTCCGCCTTGGCCGTCTGCGTGGAATCGGTCTTGCCTTCGGCCGCTCCGGCAGGGCGGGAAGCGGCCGGATCCGGCTTCGCGTCGGCATGGCTGCTTTCCTGGGGCGCGTCGCTTTTGCGGGTCTGGGCGATCTCGCTGGACAGCACCTGGCTGAATGGAACGTCCGGCGTACTGGCGTCTGCCGATTTTCCGGCCTGTGGCGCGGGCTGAACGGCATTGCCGGACGTGGGATTCATGGGGGTCGCATTCATGGTGTCGGTCCTGCCTCAGGAAGGGGTTCTTTTGTGTTGCGAGCGCCGGGCGGCATGCTCGTCGTTCTGCTTCTGGTCGCGCCACAGCTCGCGGCGTGACTGTTCCTTGTTCGCGCGTTCGGCCAGCGTGACGAAGGACATTTTCTTCTGCTCGCAGGCCTGCCAGGCGGCACGCGCCTGGGCAATCCGCAGTTGGGTGTCGTTGACGACCTTCTGCTGGCCCGAGATGGCATGGTCGAGCTTCTGCATGAACATCTGGAAGTTGTTGAAATGCGTCGTACTGATCCCGCTCGTCAGGTTGCTCTGACAACGCTCCGCATAGTCGTTGCGGTACTGCAGCAGCAGATCGAGCTTTTGCACCGCTTCGTCGCCGACGCGCAGGGCGAGGCCCAGCTGCTTGGCGGCCTCGTCGGTTTCCTTGTGTGCCAGGTCGATCAGGGTGTTGAGAGCGGAAGGAGACGCCATTCAGTGTGCTCGATTCGTCGGAAGGGTTATTGGAACAGGGCGGCGAGATCGGCCAGGCTTTCCTGGACGTCGGCGCGTTCGTGGATGGCCTGCTGCAGAAAGGCCTCCATGCCGGTTTGCAGCCGGATGGCCTCGTCCAGCAGCGGGTCGGTGCCGGCCGCGTAGGCGCCGACGTTGATCAGGTCGCGGCTGCGCTCGTAGCGCGAATAGAGCTTCTTCAGGCGGCGTGCGAGCTGCTGCTGTTCCAGCGTCGTGATGCTGTGCATGGCGCGGCTGATCGACTGCTCGATGTTGATGGCCGGGTAGTGCCCGCTCTCGGCCAGCGAGCGATCCAGCACGATGTGGCCGTCGAGAATGGCGCGTGCGGCGTCGGCGATCGGATCCTGCTGGTCGTCGCCTTCGGTGAGCACGGTATAGAAGGCCGTGATCGAGCCGCCGCCCGGCTTGCCGTTGCCGGCACGCTCGACCAGCGCCGGCAGCTTGGCGAATACCGATGGCGGATAGCCCTTGGTCGCGGGCGGCTCGCCGATCGCCAAAGCGATCTCGCGCTGCGCCATGGCATAGCGGGTGAGCGAATCCATGATCAGCAGCACGTTCTTGCCCTGGTCACGGAAATGCTCGGCGATCGAGGTGGCGTACGCTGCGCCCTGTAATCTCATGAGCGGCGGCGTGTCGGCCGGCGCGGCCACGACCACGGCGCGCGCCAGGCCTTCCTCGCCGAGAATCTGCTCGATGAATTCCTTGACCTCGCGGCCGCGTTCGCCGATCAGGCCGACCACAATCACGTCCGCGCTGGTGTAGCGCGCCATCATGCCGAGCAGGACGCTCTTGCCGACGCCGGAGCCGGCGAAGAGGCCCATGCGCTGGCCACGGCCGACGGTCAGCATGCTGTTGATGGCGCGTACGCCGACATCGAGGATGTCGGTGATGGGGGCGCGCGCCAGCGGGTTGGCGGCGCGATTGTTGAGCGGCGCGGTAGCCGAGGCGTGGACGGGGCCGAGACCGTCGAGCGGACGGCCGCCGCTGTCGAGCACGCGTCCCAGCAACCCCTCGCCGACCGGCAGATGGCGGGTACGGTCGCTGGGCCGCCGGCGCGGATGATTGACCTGGCCGGCACGGGGCAGTGTGGGAATGACCTCCACCGGGAACACGCGTGCGCCGGGCACGATGCCCTCGACGTCGCTTTGCGGCATGAGGAACACATGATCTCCCGCGAATCCCACCACCTCGGCCTCGAGTTGCGAACCATTGGGCAGCGGCACGGTGCAGGCGCTGCCGACCGGCAGTTTCAGTCCGACGGCTTCCATCACCAGCCCGGCCACCCGGGTGACGCGGCCGGATATCTGCATGGGTTCAGCGATCGCCAGCAGTTCCCCGCAGTCCTGCAGGTAGGCCTTCCAGCGGGTGCTGTGGGCATGCATGTCCCTATCCATCAGGCGGCAAGCCAGTCCGAATTCTTGCTGAGCGCTGCGGTCAGACGCTGCCAGCGGGTGGGCAGCGAGGCATCGATCTGGTTGCTGGCCGTTTCCACGCGGCAGCCGCCAGGTTCGAGCTGCCCGTCGTCGGCAAGTTGCCAGCCCATTTTTTCGAGTTCGTCGCCGATCCGCTCCTTGACCAGCAAGGCATCGGCCGGATTCAGGAACAGCAGGGCCGGTTGGTGCAGAACCGGCAGGTAGCGTACCGCTTCCTTGACGATGGGAATGACCAGCTCGGGGCGGATCGCCAGCGCCGATTTCAACAATGCACGGGCCAGATCGATCGACAGGTCGAGAATTTGCTGGGAGATGATTTCATCAGCCTGGGCGACCTCGGTCGAGAAGGTGTTGGCCAGATCGTGCAAACGGGCCGCTTCGCGGGCGGCCTCCTCGCGCCCGGCGGCGAGCCCTTCGGCATGGCCAGCCTGATAGCCTTCCTGTCTCGCCTGTTCCTGGATGGCGGTGATCTGTTCGATCGTCGGCAGGACGACGGCGGTGTGGCCGGCCTGCTTGGCCGGATGCAGGTGGGCATCGAAGCTGGTCATCTCCCAGGGCTGGCAGGCGGCCTGATCGACGCTGGACAACACGCTAGACATACTGTTCCTCTCCCTTGGCGCCCAGCGAGATCTGGCCTTCGTCGGCCAGGCGGCGGACGATCATTAGGATTTCCTTCTGCTGCGCCTCGACCTCGGACAGGCGCACCGGACCCTTGGATTCCAGGTCTTCCCGCATCATTTCAGCGGCACGTTGCGACATGTTCTTGAAGATTTTCTCGCGCATTTCTTCCGACGCGCCCTTGAGCGCGATGATGAGCGAGTCGGACTGAACTTCGCGCAACAGCAACTGCACGCCGCGATCCTCGATGTCCATGATGTTCTCGAACACGAACATCTCGTCCATGATCTTCTGCGCCATGTCGGGGTCGTAGCTCTTCAGGTACTCCATGGCGGACTGCTCGTTGTCGCCGCTCATGAAGTTGAGGATGTCGGCCGCCGCGCGCGTGCCGCCCATCGGCTGTTTCTTCAACACGTCGCTGCCGGACAGCAGCTTGGTCAGGACGTCGTTCAGTTCGCGCAGGGCGGCAGGCTGCACGCCGGAAAGCGTGGCAATGCGCAGCAGCACGTCGTTGCGCAGGCGCTCGGTGAAGCAGCCCAGCACTTCGCAGGCCTGGTCGCGTTCCAGGTGAACGAGGATGGTCGCGATGGTCTGCGGGTGTTCGCTGTGGATGAGATCGGCCACCGATTCGGCGTCCATCCACTTCAGGCTTTCGATGCCGCTGGCATCGCCGCCGCCGCCGAGGATGCGGTTGAGCAGCGAGTTCGCCTTGTCGTCGCCCAGTGCCTTCTTCAGTACGCTGCGGATATAGTCGTCCGAGTCCAGGCCCAGCGAGGAATTCTGGTCCGCCACGTTGTTGAAGTCGTGCAGCACGGTCTCGACCTCTTCCTGCGGAATGGCCTTCATGCTGGTCATTGCCTCGCCCAGCTTCTGCACTTCGCGCGGGCCGAGGTATTTCATGACTTCCGACGCGCCTTCCTCGCCCAGTGCGAGCATCAGGATTGCGCCCTTTGTAATGCCGTTGTCACTCATGGCTGCCTACCCAGGTTTTGACGATGTTGGCGACGACGCGCGGGTCTTCGCTGGCCAGTTTCTGCGCGCGCGCAAGGTTTTCCTGGTAATTGCGCTGACCGGGCAGCGCCATCATGTCGCCGCTGCCGCCACCGTGATGCAGATGGGCATCGTGGCCGGGTGCAGGCAGGGCGGGGGCCTCGGCGATCTTTTTCAGCATCGGCTTGAGCATGCGCAGATACAGCAGCAGCAGCGCCACGGCCATCAGCAGGTATTTTCCCGTCTGCAGGGCCAGGTCGATGGTCTGGGGCTGCTTCCACAGCGGTACTTCGGGGATGATTTCCGGCGGCTGGCTTGCAAAGGAACTGTTCACCACGTTGAGGGTGTCGCCGCGTTCCTGGTTGTAGCCCATGGCTTCCTTGACCAGATTGGTGATCTGGGTGATCTCGGCCGGGCTCAGCGGCTTCATGGCGACCTTGCCGTTCTTGTCGACGGTTTTCCGGTAGTTGACGACCACGGCGACCGACAGACGCTTCAGTCCGCCGCCCGCCTTCTGCACGTACTGGATGGTCTTGTCGACTTCATAGTTGACGGTGGAGTCCTTGTGCGTGTTGGTGGCCGGGGCGGCCGGCACGGCTGCGGCAGGCGCCTTCTGGCCGGGCACCGTGATCGGGGCGGTGGCCGGGGCCGGCGGCTGGTTGGTCAGCGCGCCCGGTACGCCGGCGGGACTGGTGCTGCCATTCTGCGATTCGCTGGTCTGCTGGCTGCGGATGGCCATGGCATCGGGCGTCTGGTTCGGCTTGTAGGACTCGACTGCTTGTTCGCTGCGCGAGAAGTCCATGTCGGCCGTCGCTTCGGCCCGCACGTTTTCCGCGCCGACGATGGGGGAGATGATGGATTCGATCCGTTTGGCGACGTTCTGCTGGTAGTCCTGTACGTACTTGATCTGGCTCGGGTCCATGCCGTTGGCGCTGGCTGCCTTGCTGGTGTCGGACAGCAGGTTGCCGTTCTGGTCGACGATGGTCACGTTCTTCGGCGAGAGTTCGGGAACGCTGCTGGCGACCAGGTGCACGATGGCGCTGACCTGCTGGGCGTCCAGCACGCGGCCGGGGTGCAGGTTGAGCAGCACCGAGGCGGTGGGCTGTTTTTGTTCGGAGACGAAGACCGAGTCCTTGGGCATGGCCAGGTGCACGCGCGCGGCCTGCACCGCCGAGAGGGATTCGATCGAACGGGCCAGTTCGCCTTCCATGGCGCGCTGGAAATTGACCTGCTCGAGGAACTGCGAGGCGCCCAGCTTCTGGTTCTCCATCAGTTCGAAGCCGACATTGCCGCCCTTGGGCAAGCCTTGCGCAGCCAGTTTCAGGCGTGCATCGTGGACGCGGTCGGCCGGCACCAGCAGGGCGCCGCCGCCTTCGGCGTACTTGTAGGGGATGTTCATTTTCTCGAGCTCGGCGACGATCGCTCCGCCGTCACGGTCGCTGAAGTTCGCGAACAGGACGCGATAAGAAGGCTGCTGCCCCCATAGCCAGACGGCTGCCATGATCGCGATGACCGCAGCTGCGCCCAGCATCAGCATGATTTTTCGTCCGCCGGCCGTCCGTGTGAAATCCATGACGTTGGCCGGAACCACCATTTCACCTGCACCCGCCATCATTCTGCCCCTATCGTTCTGGCGTCATGGTGCGCCTTGTTTTCGATTGCCGTGTTCATGCCGTGTGATCCCATGAGGATGTCGCTATGTGAACGAATTATCGGCAGTGCAACGGTTTTCAATCGGGAGAATAGAAGCCGGTTTCAGGCGCTTATCGCGCTTATGGCTTGTGACCGGGCTGGTAAGGTGAGCACGTGGAAAACCGCCTGAGCAGGCAAGGAGGGCACAATGAGCGTAGGCATGATCGATACCAGCAGGATCGAGGCGATGGTGGCGCAGCTGAAGGCTGCTGCGGCCCGCGCCACGCCCGGAGGGGCCAATCCGATAGGCGAGGGCGCCCTTCAAGCCAAGCCGGCTACCGGCGCGGTCGATTTCCAGTCGGCTCTGAAATCCTCGCTCGACCAGGTCAACGAGGTCCAGTTGCAATCGAAGAAGCTGGCCGACCGTTTCGAGATGGGGGATCCCAGTGTCAGCCTCTCCGACGCGATGATTTCATTGCAGAAATCCAGTATTGCCTTCCAGCAGACCGTGCAGGTCCGCAACAAGCTGGTATCCGCCTATCAAGAAATCATGAACATGGGCATCTAAAACAGAGCGCCCCCCGCGCAGCGGGAGGCTTCAAGTTGCAAGATTCAAGATACAGGATTCACGCGGCGCCCAGCTTTCAGTTCTGGGCATGGACTTCATGCAACGCGCATCATCTCAGTGCACGGTGCTCAGTGCTTGGCGTAAGGCATTTGCCAGGTCCTCAGCGACGAATTTCGCGACATAGGCATCTGCGCCGACCTTCCTGACGTGCGCCTCGTTGGTCGATCCGGTCAGCGAGGAGTGGATCACCACGGGAATGGCGCTGAATCGCGGGTCCTGCTTGATGTTGCGGGTCAGCGTGAAGCCATCCATCTCGGGCATCTCCAGATCGGTCAGCACCAGGGCGACCCGGTCGTGGACGGTTTTGCCTTCTTCCTGCGCCTTGGCGGAGAAGGCCTGCAACTGGTCCCAGGCCTCCTTCCCGGTCTTGCACATGATGTAGGGTAGGCCCATGGCCTCGAGCCCCTGCTCGATCATGGTGCGCGCGATCAGTGAGTCGTCGGCCGCCAGGATGACGGTGCCAGGTTTGAGATCGACATGCGGGCCGATATTCTCGGGATCGATTTCCAGTTCGGTCGACGGCATGACCTGGCGCAGGATCGTTTCCACGTCGAGCACCTGGGCCAGCCGATCGCTGTTCTCGCCGTCCAGGCGGGCGATGCTGGTGACCATGCCGCTCGCGCCATTGCCTTCGGCAGACAGCACCTGGCGCCAGTCGAGCCGCACGATGTCCTCGACCGATTCGACGGCAAAAGCTTGCGTACTACGGGCGTATTCGGTGATCAGCAGGATGTTCAGCCCCGTTTTCGGGGTGCAGCCCGCCACGGCCGGCAGGTCGATGACCGGCAGGATCTGGCCGCGCAGATCGACCACGCCCATCATGTGGGGCGGCGATCCGGCGACGGCCGTGATGGTCGGCATGGGGATGATTTCGCGAATCTTGAACACGTTGATGCCGAACAGCTCGTTGCGGTCGAGACCGGGGTCATCGCCCAGACGAAACAACAGCAGTTCCAGTTTGTTGGAACTGGTCAGATTGGTCCGTTCGTCAATTTCCTGCTGGATCGTTTGCATGGCGAGATCTCCTTGAAGCATTCATGTAGGGGTGGGCGTACGTTCTAAAGGCTGTTTCGCCGCGCACGCTCGATATCCATGACAAAGCGCTGCAGCTTGGCCGCCATGTCATTGGGTAGATCGATGAACTTGCAGCCCAGACGCGTCTGGAACGCACCGTTCTGCAAGCGTATCTGGGCCGAATTGCGGACCTCGAGGGTGGTCACGATCGCTTCCGTCTCGGGCAGCAGCAGCTTGCAATCGGGCATGATGCGGCCGGCTGCATTGCCGAGGCGTCCGCTGGTGTCGGCCAGCGCCACGCCGCCGCAGCCGATATCCACGATGTGCGCGGAGATCGGTTCGTTATCCTCCGTCGAGAGGGCGGGAACAATGCACCTGACCGGGTTGGCGATGGGCATCGGCACCCTGAAATGCTCGCGCCGTTGCAGGCGGATGATCGCGCGTGGCAGGGCGATGCGCAGCGCCGGCAGCTTCTCGTATTCGCACAAGGTCACCGGGCCGGTCGCAAAGGTGATCGACACCCCGTCGAGCTGGGTGACGAACTCCGCCCCCTTGCCGGACAGCAATTCGTGGTTGAGCGCGTCGCCACGGGCACTGTCGAGGATCAGGGTGTTGCTGGATTCGTTCACCTTGAGCACCGAGGTGACGATGATCTGCCGGCTGCCCGGCAGATCGAGATTGACCAGCAGCTTGCGTTTCTGGATCGCACGCAGCAGGAAGAGTATCTCTGTGCGCGAATGCAGGGTAAAGCGTGCCAGCTGGCCTTCGTGTTCGGAGGAATGGGGGTCGTGTTGCTCGGGTGAAGAAGCCATTCTGATCAAGTGTTGTTATGTGGCAATGCCTGTTTATCGGATTCTTCCATGTGGTAAAGCCAGGCCAGCAACTCGGCCACCGCAATATAGAGTTGCGGCGGAATGTGGCTGTCGAGGTCGATCTGCATCAGCAGCGCCAGCAACTCGCGCGATTCGTGGACGTATACGCCTGACGCGCGTGCTCTCTCGATAATAGTATCGGCAAGAATGCCCCGACCCTTAGCGACCACACGCGGCGCCGCATCGCCGGTCCGGTAGGCGAGCGCCGCCGCGGCCCGCTGTTTGTCAGGTGCCGTCATCGTGTTGCACCGTCAGGCTGTGGAGCGCGCAGCCGGCGTCGGCCAGCCGCTTCGCCAGCTGTCCCCGGTTTTGCTGCAGCAGGGTCTCGGATTCGGGCTGTTCCGGCACCATCCGGATGCTGAATGCCTGGTGAGCATCGAGCTTGATGTGCACGGTCAGGTTGCCGAGTTGTGGCAGGCTCAGTTTGAGATGCGATTCCCAGCCTGTTCCGGCGTCGTTGGCAGCATCGGCGTGCGCCTGCCCCTGCTCGGTATCGGTTTCCTGGCGCAGATGCCATTCCAGTGGCTGGCCCGGCCATACTTCCCCGCGCCAGACGAATTGCGGGGACTCCAGCACCTGCAATTGCTGCGACAGCAGGGCGTGCATGGGATTGAGCGGCTTGTCGCCGGCCGCTTCGGCGGTATTGGGCAGGGCGAGCGTACCGGCGGGGTTGGCAGCAGCGCGCGCGGTTTCCGTCGCGACGAGTCGATTCTGCGGCTCCTGCATCAGGCCGTCCAGACTGTCCTGGCCAACCGCCCAGTTGGCGAGGTGGGATTCATAAAACAGGCCGCTGCGGACCAGCGCGGTACGCAGCGCAAGCGCCATCACCGCCGGGTTTGCGTTCGGCTGGTCGAGCAGAGGACCGTTCGGGGTGACCGTGGGCAAGGCATTGTGTCCCGGCAGGTGCTGCATCAAGTCGCTCAGCATGCGTGCCGTCTGGCTCAACTGCGGGGTGTCGCTGGCGGCAGCTTGCGGGGTGGCGAGCAGAAATACGGGTTGCGGCATGTGGCCGGCGAAGCGCAGACGTAGCGTATCGCCCGGCGCCGTTTCGGGCGGCAGCCGCATCGCAACGGTTTGTCCGTCGATCTCGACCAGCGCCAGGCCCTTGCTCAGGCTCTTGACCAGGCCGGTCAGCGTCTGCCCCAGAGCCAGGTGTTCGAAGGTGGGACGCGGGGTGGTCTGGTCGCGTTCGGTGGCGTTCAGAACCGCCTGTACAGGCACCAGTCCGGACACGGGCCGCGGCGTGGTGTCCCGCGAGAGCGGGGCATCCATCATGCGAGCCATGAACTGAACCGGGAACATGGGAGAGGCGTCAGGTTCGCTGCGCGTTGTAGGCCTTGACGCTGCGCTGGCTCGCGCGCGACAGGCTCAGGCGCTGCTGCAATTCGTGCAGGCGCGGTTCGGCCAGTGCACGGATCTGGGCATCATTCTGCAGGATGGTACGGATGATCGCGACCTTGGTGCGTTGTTCGCTTTCGTTCAGGCGAACCCGATCGGTTTGCATCAGGCTGCCGACATAGGCCTGGCAGCGTTGCTCCAGCACGGCCAGATCATCCCATTCGCCCTGGCGGGCGGCATTCAGCATGCTGCCGGTCAGTTCGGAGAGCGATTCATAGGTGGTGAGGATTTCGTGGCTGGTCATGAAAGTCTCCGGTTCAAGCGGCGATGGGATGTTGGAGGGGGACGGCGTGGGATTGGCCGGTGACGCCGATCTGTTTCCAGGCGTCATGCAGTTCACGCAACAACCCCAGCACTTCTTCCAGGGGCTCGGTCTGGTTGTTGAGATGAGCGAGCATCAGGCGCTTGCCCATGTAGTCGTACAGGGCGTCGAGCTGCATCGCGAGTTTGCCCCCCTGGCGGGTATCGAGTGCAGTGCGCAGGCCTTCCAGAATGATGGTGCTGGCCTTGGTGATGGCGGCCGATTTCTTGACCAGATCGCCTTCATTCATGTGCCGGATTGCCATCCGCACCGAAAGTTCGGCCCCCTCATACAGCATGATGATGAGCTGGTGCGGATTGGCGGCCACCACGCCGGTTTCGAGACCGACGTTGGCGTAGGCGTTGGCGGCAACTCTGGATTGTGTGTACACGTCTTCCTCCTGGTTTATTGATGCGGACGGCCGGCGGGGCAGTCACGTGGCGCGTTCGGAACGATGCAGACGGCGCTCATTTGGACGAGGTGCTGCTCAGCTGCTGGGTCAGATACGTGCTGGTGGAATTCATGCGGCTCAGCAGAAGGTTCAGGTTGGTATATTCGGCCGTGTATTTCTTCTGCAGGGCCGTCATCTGGTTCTCCAGCCGGTCGATTTCGTCGTTGCGGTCCTGGACGTATTTGTTGAGACTCTGGGTGCGCGTATCGATCAGGCCGCCGGGATCGAGCGTGGACTGGGCCCAGTCGGCCAGCCGGGTAGCGAAGCCCGTCGACGACGAGAACAAATTGGTCACATCGCTGAAATTGGCCGAGATGGCGCTGTTGAGCTTGCTGCTGTCCAGGCTCAGCGAACCGTCCTTCTGGAAGGCGATGCCGACCTCGGCAAGCGAAGTCAGGGTGCCGCCACTGGCGGGCGTATTGAAAATGCTGCGCAGCTGGTCCTGCATGACGCGCAAGGTGCCGTCCCCCGCCAGGGCGCCCCCTGCCGAGCCGTTGGTGGCGTAGGCGGAACGGGATTTGATCTGGCCGGCCAGGGCGTTGTAGGCGTCGACAAACCCGGATGCCGCGGTGTTGATTGCCGTGGTGTCGCGCGCGACCGTCAGGCTGGCTGGCGCGGCGGTGGTGTTCGTGAGCGTCAGCGTGACACCCTGGATGGCCTCGCTCACCGTGTTGGAAGCGCTGGTGATCGCGATCCCGTTCACCGTGAGATCGGCATTCTGGGCGGCGATGGTCTGGGTCAGATTCTGCGTGCCGGCCGGATCGTAAGCCAGCAGGCTGTCGATGGAGCCGTCGCCGCCGCTGGTGGTGATTTTCATGCTGTTGCTGGCACCGGAACTGCCTGAGGTCAGCGCCAGGCGGTAGGGCGTGCCCGACCCGTCGTTGACGATGGTCGCGGTCACGCCCATGGCGGCGGAGTTGATCGCGTCACGTATGCCTTCCAGGGTGTTGTTGGTGCTGTCGATGGTGATGCTGGCGGTGCCGTTGCCGTTCGACGTGAAGGCCGCGCCGCTGTATACCCCGTTGGTCAGGGTGCCGCCGCCGATGGTGCCGAAGTCGAACGTGACCGTGGTGGCGGTGCCGTTGCCGATGGCGGCCGTGCTGCTGGCCTGTCCTGCGGCAACCAGGCTCTGCGACTGCGCCAGCTTGCTCACCTCGACCGTGTAGTTGCCGGGCACGGCGGTGCTGCCCGCGGTGGCGGAAAAGACGCTGGGATCGGAGGGCGTGGCGGCGAGTTTCTGCAGGGTGGTGCCCAGATTCTGGGCTGCGGTCTGGAAACTCGAGACCAGGCCGCTCAGCGTGCCGAAGGAAGAAATCTTGGTCTGGTAGCTGGTGATCTGGGTGTTGAGCGTGTCGATCGGACGTCGCTCGACGGCCATCAGCTGCGAGACGAGAGTGGGAACATCGAGTGCGGTCGTGGTCGACGAAGTAATGGCCATGATGGACCTCCTGACTCAAGCCTTTTGTTTCAGCAGCAGACCTTGCTGGAATTGTTCGATACCTCGCGAAATCGCAAGGGTTTCTTCGGACGGAAATTGGCGAATCAGTTGACCCGTACTGGTGTCCACCATCTTGACCACGACTTTTTTCGTGTCGGTGTCCACGCTGAACTCGAGGTTCTGGTTCGATTGCTGCATGGCTTTGTTGAGCATTTCCACGGCGTTTTTCAGTTCTGCCGCGGAAGGCTGTTGGGGAACATTATGGGCCGGGGTGTTGGCGACGACCTTGGATTCGGTATGGGCGGCGCCATGGGCGCGCGCGGCCGGGAGCGCGGCCTGATTCATGAGGGGGGTGTTCTGGATAATCATCGCGATATCCTTCATGTCAAATCCCCAACCGACTGCTCCGGTTGGGGGTGTCTCCTATCAAAAACCGCTTAACGCAGCAGGGTCAGCACGGTTTGCGGCGTCTGGTTGGCCTGCGCCAGGACCGCGGTACCGGCCTGTTGCAGGATGTTGTTCTTGGCCTGGGCCGCGGTTTCGGCAGCGTAGTCGGTATCCATGACGCGGCTGTAGGAAGCCGAGTAGTTCACCGAAGCGGTCTGCAGCGTGGCCACGGCGGAAGCCAGCGACGACATGTCGGCGCCGAACTTGGCACGGGCGGTGCCGATGGCGGTCAACTCGGTGTCGAATGCAGCCAGGTTGGAGTAGGACGTCGCAGCGGTGAAGGTGCCGCCCGTGCCGCCGGCCGTGCCGCCGCTTTCGTCCACCGTCACCGCAGTGCTGGCGGTAACCAGGCCGTCGATACGCGCGTTTTCAGCGAGGAGGGCGGTTGCCTCCTGGTTGGAGACCGCACCGGTCTGCACATAGATTTCGCGCAGGCGCTGGGTGTTTTCCGTGATCTGGGCCAGGTAGCCGTCGGAGATCTGGGCCTTGGAAATGCCGTCGTTGGCATTGCGGATCTGCATGTTCGCGCCGCGGATCTTCGAATCGTAGGTGGTGGCGATGCCCAGGCCGGTCGCGTCATCCGCGGCGCTGTTGATGCGCAGGCCGGAGGACAGGCGTTGCTGGGCGGTTTGCAAAGCGATCGCCGATTTGTTCAGTGCAGCGCCAGCGAAGAGAGCGCCTACGTTGGTGTTGATTACTTGTGCCATTTGTTTCTCCTTAAGTGGGTCGATGGTTCCGGCTTCTATGCCCCAAAGGGTGCTCTGGTGCCGTCAACGTTGGTCTGCCCGTTGGGGCTACATGAACCGCCGTTGTGTGAGGAATCGTCGGGGGTTGGAGAAAGTTAAGGCCGCTGTTTCAAAAATCTGCATGATCTTCATTCCCCGGCCTTGACAGGCGCGTCCGAAGCCAGACAGACGCGGTTCTTGCCGCTGTGCTTGGCTAGGTACATGGCGCTGTCGGCCCGGGCGATGGAGGCTTCCTGCGATTCGCCAGGCACGCGCTGGGCGACGCCGGCGCTGAAGGTGATCAATACTTTTTCGTTGTTGTCGAGGAAATATTTCTTGGTGAGGCTGCGCTGCAGGCGGGTGATGATGCGCGCGGCCTCATCGAGCGGAGTGTTGGGCAGAATGATCAGGAATTCCTCGCCGCCCATCCGCGCGATATGGTCGGTGATGCGCAGTTCTTCCTTTGCCACCTTGACCAGGTGGATCAGCGCCTCGTCGCCGGTCTGGTGGCCGCGCTTGTCGTTCAGCGCCTTGAAATTGTCGACGTCGAGCACGGCGATGCTGAAGGGCGTGTCGTAACGGTCGGCACGCGATGCCTCGCGCGCAAATTCGTCGTCCAGCCCGCGCCGGTTGAGACTGCGGGTCATCGGATCTTCGCGCACCAGGGCGCTCATCTGGGCGAGTTCGGTTTCCAGTTGCTTGATGCGGCTCTCCGCCTGCACGGCGGCATCGCGCTCCCCGATCAGTTGCTCGTGGGCGCGCCGGGTGTCGGCCTGCGCGCTGCGCGTTTCGTCCAGCAGGTTCTCGAGAATGCGGTTCAGTTCCAGTACGTCCTCGGTATTGCGGATGCGCTCGATGTGGGTGGCGATCTTGCCCTGGTATTCGTCGTTGGCCGCCACGGCGTCCCGCATGCGGCTGACGAAGGTGGTCATGGTGGCTTTCAGCGTGGCGGTGGCCTCGCGCAGGCCGTGCTTGACCATGCTCTGCTTGTAGATGACTTCCTTGAGCCGCTTCTCCGCTTCCTGCAGAGACTGGATCTGGAGCGGGCCTGCGATGACTTCCTCGACCATGTCGAGCTGGCCGCGCAGCCAGGTGTCATCGTCCAGCAGTTCGCCGATGTTTTCGACCAGCAGCAGCAGGATGCGCTTGAGCATCTCCTGCTGCTGCTGGAGATCCGGGGCCTGCATCTCGATGCCGACCCACAGGGATTTCAGTCCGGACGTGACGCTGCGCAAGGCCGATGCGCTGTTGGCGTCGCGCACCGCGGCGGCGAGATGCTGGGCTTTCTCGGCCAGGCGCGGACTGTGCGACAGCTGGGTGACGACGCCGAATTCCAGGGTTTTGGCCAGCAGGTCGCGCAGCAAGGCCAGGTTTTCCCCGCCGCCTCCGCTGCTTTCGCCCTGTTGCTTGAGCTGCAGGGTGATCTGGCCCAGTTGCTTGCGGCATTGCGTCCAGTCGTTCTTGCGGATGGCCTGGTTCAGCGTTTCCACGGGCGCAGCCAGTTCGGGATGATGCAGGTTGAGGTCCATCACCAGGCCGGACAGGGCGCTGGCGGCCGTGGCTGCATTCGAGGGAATAGCGGACTGGGCGCTCGGCCCGCCCACGATTTCCTCGTACAGCGTCTGGTAATTGTCCGGGGTCGGCGCGATCCGCCGCAGGGCCAGGCGGCGCAGGGTTTCGCGCGCGACTTCGGTCGGATTGGCAAGATTGATTTTGTCGTTCGGCTCAGCCATGTCGGCACTCAGGCCCGGGAAGGGCATTGACTATGCCTCGCATGGTAGGGCTGGCCCCGGCAGGATGAAGTCCGGATTAAGGCGGGAAAACCCCGGTATTTCTGAAGACAGCTGCACGTTTCAAGTTACAAATTACAAGGAAAAACTTGAAACGTGCTGCGTGTGACTTGCAACTCAGTCCAGCAGCCCGTGCTTGATGGCGTAATGCGTCAGTTCGGCGTTGTTTTTCAACTGCATTTTCTGCAGCAGGCGGGCCCGGTACATGCTGATGGTCTTGACCGACAGGGCGAGCTTGTCGGCGATGGCGGAGACGGTCAGCCCCGAGGCGATCATGCACAGGGTCTGGTATTCGCGGTTGGACAGGGCCTCGTGCGGCAGGCCGGCGCGTTCGCCGCTGACCTGGCTGGCGAGTTCCTGGGCGACTTCGGCGCTGATGTATTTCTTGCCCGAGGCGACCAGGCGGATGGCATCGACCAGCTGGTCGGGCGCGCTCTGCTTGTTGAGATAGCCCGCCGCGCCGGATTTCAGCGCCCGCACCGCATATTGGGTCTCCCGGTACATGGAGAGCATCAGCACCTTGATGCCGGGATGCTCCTTTTTCATGAGTTCCAGCGTTTCCAGACCATTGCGGTCGGGCATGGAGATGTCCATCAGTACCATGTCCCACGGTTCCAGCCGTGCCATCTGCAGGGCGCGGCTGGAACAGTCGGCCTCGCCGGCCACTACGATGTCTTCGACGTCGGCCAGGATCAGCTTGAGTCCCTCGCGAACGATGGCGTGGTCGTCGACGATGAGGATGCGATAGGGTTTTGCGGCTGCCACGAGCGTTCTCTGCTTGGTATGGGGACGATTATGCCGTCATTCCGCCGGATCGGGCACAGCGACGGCCAGGGGAATGCGCAGGCTGACCTGGGTGCCCTTCCGTTTGGCGGGCTGTACAGTGAGTTCGCCGCCCAGTGCGGCTGCGCGCTCGATCATGCCGAGTATGCCGAAGCCATGCCCGTTTCCCGGCGCGGGCTGGAGGCCGCGGCCATTGTCGGTCAGCGTGATCCGCAGGCTGTCCGGTTCCCGCACCAGCCTGAGTTTCACCCGCGTGGCGCGGGCGTGCTTGGCGACGTTGGTCAGCGCTTCCTGCACGATGCGGAACGCGGCGATCTCCGCATCGGGGCCGAGCGGGATGGCATCCTCGGGCGCACTGAATTCATGGGGAATATCGGTGTTGCGGGTAAAACGCTGCAGCTGCCAGGCGATGGCGGGAACGATGCCGAAATCGAGCGCTGCCGGCCGCAGGTTGGAGGCGATCCGGTGCGCGGCCTCGAAGGTCTGGTCGACCACGTTGTCCAGGTAGGCCGTGCGCTGGATCAGCAGCGGCTGGTCGGACGGGAGGTGCCGCATCAGCCAGGATAGCCCGATCTTGATGGTGGTGAGGTTGCCGCCCAGGTCGTCGTGCACCTCGCGGGCCAGGTGCAGGCGCTCCTGTTCCTTGACCGCTTCGACGTGTGCGGCCAGTGCGCTCAACTGGGCCCGCGACCGCAGGAGTTCGGCCTCGGCCTGCTTGCTGTGCGTCATGTTCAGCATGATGCCGTCCCAGATCGTGCTGTCCTCGTCCTTGCGCTGGCTGACGCGTATCGCGACCCATTTCACGTCCTTCCAGGCTTTCATCCAGATGCGGCCCTCCCAGTTGAAGGTCATGTGGCCGCCGTCGGCTTGCGCCAGCTGGGCCAGATAGTCGGGCCGGTCCTCCTCCAGGATCAGCTTGTAGAAGCGCTCGGGCTTGCCATGCAAGGCGGACGCCTTGATGCCGAGCAGCTGGGCGGATTGTTCGCTCACGTAGCGCAGCGTGGGCGGGGCATCGTGCCGGCGCTGGATCTGGAACGCCATGCCCGGGATATGCGCCACGATCGCGTGCATGTCCGATACCGAATGCGCCAGGGCCTGCCGTGTGGCCTCGCGCTGGCTGACGTCATTGGCGATCCAGATGAAAACCGGTTTTTCGTGGTCGGCCGAGTACAGCATCCGGACCTCGACGGGATACAGGGTCCCATCCCGGCGGCGGCAGTGCACGCTGAGCGCGGTGCGGCGCTTTTTCCCGTGTCTGAGCAGGGTGAGCAGGGTATGGAAGGCCTGCCTGTCCTCGGGAGGCAGAAAATCCAGCGGTGTCAGTTTCTGCAGGGCTCGGGGCTGGTATTGCAGATTCTTGGCCGCCGCCGGATTGGCCTGGACGATCCGCAGGGTGTCGGCGTCGAACACCATCACCTCGGTTGCCGATTCCTGCAGGATGGCCTTGAGCAGGGTGCCTTCGTCGGCCGCTCTGGATGAAGCCATAAATCTCCTCGATATTGGAATGAGGGCGATCCGGTCGCCTCGGGCACATTATTATCGGCGCAAACGCGGATCCGGCCAGGCATCACTTGAAAGCGGACAAATCCCCCAGATTTACTAGGCTGATTAATGAGGAATGCCGTATGTCCACCATCCGCCCCGCTGCCGTTGCGGGATTGTTCTACCCGGACAACCCGATTGAGCTCAAGCGCACCGTCGCCGACCTGCTGGCCCACGCCGGGGCAGGCGCTGCCCGGCCTGCCCCGAAGGCCCTGATCGTACCGCATGCCGGCTATATCTATTCCGGTGCCATTGCCGCCAGCGCCTATTCGGCATTGGCCGATCTGCGCGGCCGCATCCGCCGGGTGGTGCTGCTCGGTCCCACCCACCGTGTCCCGGTCCGCGGGCTGGCGCTGCCCGAGGCGGAGCGTTTTGCCACGCCGCTTGGCGACGTCCCGCTGGACTGCGCGGGCATGCAGGCGCTCGCCGGACTGCCGCAGGTGGTGCTCAGCGCGGCGGCCCACCAGATGGAGCATTCGCTGGAAGTGCAGTTGCCCTTCCTGCAGCAGGTGCTGGGCGACTTCCAGTTGCTGCCGCTGGCAGTGGGCGACGCCAGCGCCGCCGAGGTGGCCGAGGTGCTGGAGCAGGTGTGGGGCGGCGACGAGACGCTGATCGTGATCAGTTCCGATCTGTCGCATTTCCTGCCCGACGCGCTCGCCCGCCAGGTGGACGGCGAGACCGTCAAGGCCATCCTGGCGCTGAATCCGCATCTCAACCACGAGCAGGCCTGCGGCGCGACGCCGGTCAACGGTCTGCTGTTGGCCGCTAAACGGCACGGCTTGCACCCGGTCGCGCTGGACGTGCGCAACTCCAGCGACACCGCAGGTGACCCCGAGCGGGTGGTCGGCTACGCCGCCTTCGCTTTCCAGCCGGCGGCCGACAGCGACCGGCCGGATGCGGAGAAGGGCGAGACCCTGCTGAAGCTGGCGCGCACGGAAATCGCCTCGAAGCTGGGCCACCCGGGCGCGGCATCCGCGCAGTCCGATTGGCTGGCCGAACCGGGTGCGACCTTCGTCACCCTGACCCGGCAGGGCAAGCTGCGCGGCTGCATCGGCACGCTGGAGGCGCATCGCCCGCTCAGTGTCGACGTGCGCGAGAACGCAGTGGCGGCGGCGTTCCGCGACCCGCGCTTCATGCCGCTGTCCCAGACCGAGTTCGACGAGATCCGGGTCGAGGTGTCGCTGCTGTCGTCGACCGAGCCGCTGACGGCGGCTGATGAAGCGGCGGCGCTCGCTGTGTTGCGCCCGCACATCGACGGCGTGGTGTTCGAGTATGGCCACTACCGCAGCACTTTCCTGCCGCAGGTATGGGAACAACTGCCGGAGCCGGCTGAGTTTCTGGCCCACCTGAAACGCAAGGCCGGACTGCCCGCGGATTTCTGGGCGGAGCAGGTGAAGCTGTCGCGCTACACGGTGAGCAAGTGGAAAGAGGAGGGGCCGCATGAGCAGTGAGCCTCGGCACGTGCGAACGACCGCGAATGTGGCCGCCACCGACGCGCTATCCAATGCCCCTACGTCCTTTTGAAGAGGTGGCCGCATGAGCATCCCCGAATCGCACACCCCCGCGCGCTGGTGGCATACGCTGCCCGACGGTCGCATCCAGTGCGATCTCTGTCCCCGCGACTGCAAGCTGCACGAGGGCCAGCGCGGCTTGTGCTTCGTGCGCAAGATGGAAGGTGGCCGGATGGTGCTCACGACCTATGGCCGCTCATCCGGCTTCTGCGTCGACCCCATCGAGAAGAAGCCGCTCAACCACTTCTACCCCGGATCGTCGGTGTTCTCCTTCGGCACGGCCGGCTGCAACCTGGCGTGCAAGTTCTGCCAGAACTGGGACATCTCCAAGTCGCGCGAGACCGATACGCTGATGGACCAGGCCGCGCCGGACGAGATCGCCATCGCGGCGGAACGCGCCGGCTGCAGGAGCGTGGCCTTCACCTACAACGACCCGGTGATCTTTGCCGAATATGCGATGGACGTCGCCGACGCCTGCCATGCGCGCGGCCTCAAGACGGTGGCGGTGACCGCCGGCTACATCCACGATGAACCGCGCCGCGCGTTCTACGCGAAGATGGACGCGGCCAACGTCGACCTCAAGGCCTTCACCGACGACTTCTACGTCAAGCTGACCGGTGCGCATCTGCAGCCGGTGCTCGACACGCTGGTGTATCTCAAGCGCGAGACCGACGTCTGGTTCGAGATCACCACGCTGCTGATTCCCGGCCACAACGATTCCGACGCCGAGCTTGAGGCGATGAGCCAGTGGATCCTGCGCGAACTCGGCCCCGAGGTACCGCTCCATTTCTCGGCCTTCCACCCCGACTGGAAAATGCAGGACGTGCCTCCCACGCCTGCCTCGACGCTGAGCCGTGCGCGCGACATCGCGTTGAAGGCCGGACTGCATTACGTCTACACCGGCAACGTGCACGACACCACCGGCGGTACCACCGCCTGCCCAGCCTGCCATGAAGCCCTGATCGTGCGCGACTGGTATCGCATCGAGCATTACAGTGTCACGCCCGACGGCCATTGCCCGCATTGCGGTCATGCCATCGCAGGCCGCTTCGGCACGTTCAGCCACCCCTTCGGCAATCGCCGCATTCCGATTTCCATGCACCGGGAGGACCGCGCATGAACACGTCCACCCTGGTCCACATCCCTGCCGGCAACGTCACCGTCGAGGGCATGCTGGAGATTCCCGACGGCGCCATCGGGTTGGTGCTGTTCGCCCATGGCAGCGGCTCGTCGCGTCATTCTCCCCGCAACAACTACGTTGCCGGCGAGCTGCGCGCAGCCGGCGTAGGCACGTTGCTGATGGACCTGCTGACGCCGGAGGAGGATCGCGATTACGCCCGGCGCTTCGACATCGGGCTGTTGACGCAGCGTCTGCTGGATGCAGTGCGCTGGGTCCGCGTACAGGCCGCCACCCGGAACCTCCCGCTTGGATTGTTTGGCGCCAGTACCGGCGCCGCGGCTGCACTCGAGGCCGCGGCCGAACTGGGCGGCGAAGTCCGCGCGGTGGTCTCGCGCGGCGGTCGCCCCGACCTCGCCAGCGAGCAGGCACTGCTGCGGGTGAGCGCGCCCACGCTTTTATTGGTTGGCGGCCATGACGACGGCGTGATCGACCTCAACCAGCTGGCCTACGATCAGCTGAATTGCGAGAAGGACATGGTGATCGTTCCTGGCGCCACCCACCTGTTCGAGGAACCCGGCACGCTGGAAGCCGTGGCCAGGCAGGCCGCAGCCTGGTTTGTCCGTCACCTGCACCCCGCAGCCTAGGGCTTGCCGCACAAACCCGGGCCGGCCGGCGTGGCAGGTCACACGTGGAACAGGTAGATGTAGCCCACGGCAATGCCCAGGAACAGGAGGGTCATGCCGCCGCCCGCCCGCAGGTAATCCGCATTCCGGTATCCGCCCGGGCCCATCAGGAGCGCATTCACCTGGTGCGTGGGCAGGATGAACGAGTTCGACGCCGACACCCCCACCAGCAGTGCTGCCCCGCGGGGGTCGATCCCGGCGAGTTCCGACAATTCGATGACCAGCGGTACCAGCAGGACGGTGGCCGCGACGTTGGACATGAACAGGGAGAACAGGGTGGTCAGGGTGGCGATGGCCAGCAGGATGAGGAGCGTATGGCCGTCGGTCAGCACCCGCATCATCTGATGCGCGACATAGCTGGCGGCGCCCGTCGACTCCATCGCCACGCCAAGGGGGATCAGTCCGGCAAGCAGGAAAACCGTGCGCCAATCGACCGAGCGATAGGCGTCGTCGATGCTGATCACACGCAGCAGGATCATGGCCAGCGCGCCGCTCATCAATGCAATCGACAAGGTCGTCCCGCTCAAGGCCAGACCGATGGCGCCGGCAAAGCACAGGCCGGCGACCCAGGCCTTGGATTCGTCGATGTCTTCCGCCTCGACCGGGGCGGCGACCACGAAGTCCCGATCATGGGCCAGCGTCTTCAGTTCGCTCCAGCGGCCGTGGACGACGATGGCGTCGCCGGGTCGCAGAGGACGGTCGGAGAAATCGCCGCGCTCGGCCTGCCCCTCGCTCAGCAGCAACAGGGGCTCGACCCGGTAAGACCGGCGAAAGCTGATGTCGCGGATGCTCTTGCCCGCAAGCGAGGAACGCGGCGCCAGGATGAGTTCCGCATACCCTGCCGCAGTGGGATTCTGCAGCGCCTCGAACCGCTCCACGGTTTCGCTCAGATCAAGCGCCCATTCAGCGGCGAAACGCTCCGCCTCGTGCCGCTCGCCGATCAAGGCCAGCACCTGCCCGGCGGCAAAGTGGGCATGCCGCCAGGGCGCATAGAGGATTTCATCCCCGTCCGCCAGCGCGATCAGGTGCAGCTGATAAGCCGTCTCCATGTGAGCGTCCTCGCGGGTCTTGCCGATGAGCGGGCTGGCCGCGGGAACGCGTAGTTCGTGGAGGTGGGTAGGGAGCTGCCATGATTCGATCAGCTCGCGCTGTTGCTTCCCGCTGGTGTCCTCCCCGGTTTTCGCAGGCAGCACGTATTTTCCGGCGAGCATGAAATAGACAATCCCTGCGCCAAGCAGGACCAGACCCAACGGGGTCACGCTGAACAGGCCAAATTTTTCCTGTCCTCCAGCCTGCATCAGGTCGTTGAGGATGATCAGCGGGCTCGAGCCGACCATGCTCAGCGTACCGCCGAGAATTGCCGCGAAGCCCATCGGCATCAGCAGGCGTGAAACCGGGATATGGGTCCGCTTGGCGATCCGCAGCATCGCCGGAAGGAACAGCGCTGCCGCGCCGACGTTTTGCATGAAGGCGGATATGCCGCCGACGACCCCGGAAACGGTGCCGATCAGGCGGGGTTCGCTTCTGCCCGCAAAGCGCATGATCGGCTTGATCACGCGGTTCATGAGGCCGGAACGATCGACCCCATAGCCGAGAATCATGACCGCGATGATCGATACGACGGCGTTGCTGGCCAGGCCGGAGAAGGCCTGCTGCGGCGTCACCAGTTGCAGCCAGCCCAAAGCCAGCATGATGAGGATCGCAATGACATCGACGCGCAGCGCCTCGGTTACGAAGAGGAAAACGGTGACGGCCAGCACGGCGAGTACCAGGGCGATTTCAGGGGTCATGTCCGCTCTCTTTTTGTATTCAAACTACCTCAGGCCAGTATAACGTGCGTCTGTGCGAGCCGGTTCGGGCCTTGCCCGGCTTTCGGCCATGCCGGGGACATGGCATGATCCGAGGGAACCCGCGGATGAACATGGAAAGCATTGCCGAAACCTCGCCCGTCTTCGTTGCCCGCAACCTCGCCAAGGTCTACCGCATGGGCGAGGTCGAGGTTCAGGCCTTGCGCGGCATCGACCTCACGCTCTATCGCGGCGAGCTGGTGGTGCTGCTCGGCCCGTCGGGCAGCGGCAAGTCCACGCTGCTCAACATCCTCGGCGGGCTCGACGCGCCGAGCAGTGGCGAGGTTTATTACCTCGACCACAAGCTGACCGGCGCGACCGAGGCGGAGCTCACGCGCTTCCGCCGCGAGCATGTCGGCTTCGTGTTCCAGTTCTACAACCTGATTCCCAGCCTCACCGCGCGCGAGAACGTCGCCGCGGTGACCGAGATTTCCGAGTCCCCGATGCGGCCGGAGGATGCGCTCGGTCTGGTGGGGCTGGGCAACCGCCTCGACCATTTTCCGGCGCAGCTCTCCGGCGGCGAGCAGCAGCGCGTCGCGATCGCGCGCGCCGTCGCCAAGAACCCGGCGGTGCTGCTGTGCGACGAGCCGACCGGCGCGCTCGATTCGGCCACCGGCGTGGTGGTGCTCGAGGTGCTGGAGAAGGTCAACCGCGAGCTCGGCACGCTGACCGTGCTGATCACCCACAACGCCGGCATTGCCGACATGGCCGACCGCGTGATCCGGCTGTCCGACGGCCGCATCGCCGATATCCACGAAAACGCCACCAAGAAGCCGGCGTGCGAACTGGCCTGGTGAAACATGTCCTCGCCCGAGCCGCTTCCTGCAAGTTTCTGGCAGCCGGCACTGGCGGACCTACAGGCGCAGCTGGGCAGTTCGCCTGAGGGCCTGAGCGAGGCGGAAGCCGAAGCGCGGCGCCGTATTTTCGGCTCCAACCAGCTGCGCCCGCATGCCGAACGGGCATGGGTGCAGCAGTTTCTGGCCCACTTCAAGAATCCGCTGGTGCTGGTGCTGCTGGCCGCCAGCGCGATTGCCGGGATGCTCGGCGACATGAATAGCTTCATCGTCATCAGCGTCATCGTGCTGATGAGCGTGACCCTGGATTTCTTCCAGGAGTTTCGCGCCAGCCGTGCCGTCGAGAAGCTGCGGCATTCGGTGGCCTTGCGTGCCAGGGTGGTCCGTGGCGGCCAGACGCGCGAGATCCCGGTCGCCGAACTGGTGCCTGGCGACGTGGTCCTGCTCGCGGCAGGCGACCTGGCGCCGGCGGACGGGCGCGTGCTCGATGCGCGCGACCTGTTCGTCAACCAGGCCCTGCTGACCGGAGAATCCTACCCGGTGGAAAAGCATGCACAGGATGCGCTTCCCGACGCCGACATGGCCAGCGCGACGAATGCCCTGTTCCTCGGCACCTCCGTCATCAGCGGGGCCGGACGCCTGCTCATCGTCCGCACCGGTTCCGCGACGGCCCTGGGGCAGATCGCCGACACCCTGGTGCAACGCCCGCAGGCCACCGCCTTCGAGCGTGGCACGCAGGCCTTCGGCGCGCTCATCCTGCGCCTTACCGTGATCCTGGTGCTGGCGGTGCTGCTGATCAACGCCGCGTTCCACCGCCCGCTGTTCGAGTCCTTCCTGTTCGCGGTGGCGCTGGCGGTGGGCCTGACGCCGGAACTGCTGCCGATGGTGCTGTCGGTCACGCTGTCGCAGGGCGCGATGCGGCTGGCGCGGCGCCGCGTCATCGTCAAGCGGCTGTCGGCGGTGCAGGAGCTGGGTGGCATCGACGTGCTGTGCACCGACAAGACCGGCACGCTGACCGAGGGTCATATCCGGCTGGAGCGCCATGTCGACGCCCTCGGCCGCGACAGCGAGCGCGTGCTGGAACTCGCCTACCTCAACAGCCAGTTCGAGACCGGTATCAGGAGCCCGCTCGACGAGGCGATCCTGGCGCACACCCACATCGACGTCGGCGCCTGGCGCAAGGTCGACGAGGTGCCGTTCGACTTCGAGCGGCGGCGGGTCTCGGTGCTGCTCGAGCGGGGCGGGGCGCGCAGCCTGTTCGTCAAAGGCTCGCCCGAGGACGTGCTGCGGCTGTGCACCCGGTACGAAGACGCCGAGGCACAGCCGTCCCTCGACGACGCCGCGCGCGAACGCATCCTGGCCCTCTTCGAGGAACTGAGCCGCGACGGCTTCCGGGTGCTCGGCATCGCCTGGCGCCAGGCCCCGCCGCATCAGGCTCACGCCGTGGTCACCGACGAGAGCGAACTGGTGTTCTGCGGTTTCGCGGCCTTTCTCGACCCGCCGAAAGCCAGCGCGGCGCCGGCGCTCGCCGCGCTGGCGGCCGGCGGCGTGGCGGTGAAGATCGTCAGCGGCGACAACGAACTGGTCGCGCGCTACATCTGCGACAAGCTGGGCGTGCCGATCACCGGCGTGCTCAACGGCAGCGACATCCAGGCCATGAGCGACCCCGCCCTGCACGCGCAGGTGGAGCGGGTGACCCTGTTCTGCCGCGTCACGCCCGCGCAGAAGACGCGCATCCTCAACGCCTTGCGGGCGCGCGGCCACGTGGTGGGCTTTCTCGGCGACGGCATCAACGATGCGCCGGCGCTGCATGCGGCGAACGTCGGCATCTCGGTCGACAGCGCGGTCGACGTCGCCAAGGAGGCGGCGGACCTGGTACTGCTGGAACACGACCTGAACGTGCTGCAGGAGGGCGTGCGCGAAGGCCGGCGCACCTTCGGCAACGTCACCAAGTACATCATGATGGGCACCAGCTCCAACTTCGGCAACATGTTCAGCATGGCCGGCGGCACGCTGTTCCTGCCTTTCCTGCCGATGTTGCCGATCCAGATCCTGCTCAACAACTTCCTCTACGACCTGTCGGAGATCGCCATCCCGCTCGACCGCGTCGACGAGGACACGCTGGCCCGCCCGCGGGTGTGGGACATGCACTTCATCCGCAATTTCATGCTGGCGCTCGGCCCGGTGAGTTCGGTGTTCGACTTCCTGACCTTCTTCGTGATGCTGAAGGTGTTCCAGGCGAATGAGGCGCTGTTCCACACCGGCTGGTTCATCGAGTCCATCGCCACCCAGGTGCTGGTCATCTTCATCATCCGCACCCGCGGCAGTCCGTTCGCCAGCCGACCGAATGTCTGGCTGGTGGCGCTGTCGCTCGCGGTGGTGGCGGTGGCCGCGCTGCTGCCCTGGCTGCCGTTCGCCGGCGAGTTGGGCTTCGTCGCGCCGCCGCCCGCCTTGTATGCGGCGCTGGCCGGCATCGTCGCCGCCTATCTCGCGGTCATGTTCTGGGCCAAGCGGATGTTCTACCGGCGCTGGGAACGGCGCAGCGGGAGGGCGCGATGAAGGCGCTCGACCGCAAGCTGTTCCGCGACCTCTGGCACCTGCGCGGCCAGGTGCTGGCGATCGCCGCGGTGATCATGGGCGGCGTCGCTACCCTGGTGATGTCGCTCTCCACCTACGATTCGCTGGTCACCACGCGCGACCGTTTCTACAGCGAATACCGCCTGGCCGACGTCTTCGCCAGCCTCAAGCGTGCCCCCGAACCGGTCGCCGAACGGCTCGCCGCGATCCCTGGGGTCGAGCGACTCGAAACGCGGGTGAAGGCCGGGGTCAAGCTGGAAGTGGCGGGCTTCTCCGACCCCATCACCGGCCAGATCCTGTCCCTGCCGGATGTCGGCGAGGCGCAGCTCAACCGGCTCTACTTCAAGCGCGGCCGCAGTGTGCAGCCGTGGAGCAGCGACGAGGTGGTATTGTCCGACACCTTCGCCGATGCCCACCATCTGCAGCCGGGCGACACGCTCGCCGCCATCATCCACGGCAAGCGCAAGACGCTTACCGTGGTCGGCGTCGCGGTGTCGCCCGAGTATGTCTACCAGATCGCGCCCGGCTCCATGTTTCCCGACTTCAAGCGCTACGGCGTGCTGTGGATGGGGCGCAACGCGCTCGCCACCGCCTACGACATGAAGGGGGCCTTCAACCAGGTCAGCCTGACGCTGGCGCGCGATGCCAACGAGCAGGACGTGATCGACCGCGTCGACGCGATCCTGGCCGACTACGGCGGCACCGGCGCCTACGGACGCCGCGACCAGTTCTCCAACCGTTTCCTGAGCGAGGAACTGAAGCAGCTGCGGACCATGGCCACCATTTTCCCGGCCATCTTCCTCGGCGTCGCCGCCTTCCTGCTCAACGTGGTGCTGAGCCGGCTGATTGCCCTGCAGCGCGAGCAGATCGCCATCCTCAAGGCCTTCGGCTACAGCTATGCGGTGATCGGCATGCACTACGTCAAGATGGTGCTGCTGATGGCGCTGCTCGGCGTGGCGGCCGGGGTGGCGCTCGGCACCTGGTTCGGCCAGGGGCTGTCGCACGTCTACAGCGAAACGACCTTCCGCTTTCCCTATCTGGATTACCGGCTTCGCCCCGGGGTGATCCTGATCGCACTGGGAATCAGCAGCTTCGCGGCGGTCAGCGGCACGCTGGTTTCGGTCATGCGCGCCGTGCGGCTGCCGCCGGCCGAGGGCATGCGCCCCGAGATGCCGACACGTTACCGTACCAGCCTGGTCGAGCGCCTCGGCCTGCAGCGCTGGCTCGCCGCGCCGTCGCGGATGATCCTGCGCCACATCGGGCGGCGCCCGCTGAAGTCGCTGCTGACCGTGCTCGGCATCGCCTGCGCCTGCGGGCTGATGATGGTGGGCAACTACCAGAAGGGGGCGATCGATTTCATGGTCGACGTGCAGTTCCGCCAGGCCTCGCGCGAGGATCTGGCGCTCGCCTTCATCGATCCGACTTCCGGCCGTGCCCTGCACGAGCTTGCCGCGCTGCCCGGCGTCGAATACGTCGAGGGCTATCGCGACGTGCCGGCGATCCTGCGCTTCGGCCAGTACCGCCATCGCGCCGCGCTGTTCGGCATCCAGCCGGAAGGCCAACTGCACCGCTCGCTCGACAGCCGGCTGAAGCCGGTGGCGGTACCGCCGGGCGGCGTGGTACTCACCGATTACCTGGCGAACGACATCCTGCACGTGAAGCCGGGCGACATGCTGACCGTGGAGGTGCTGGAAGGCAGCCGGCCGGTGCGGCAGGTGCCGGTGCTCGGCATCACCCAGCAGTATCTGGGCGTGTCGGCCTACATGCAGAAGGACTCGGTGAATGCCCTGATGCGCGAGGGCAATACGGTGACCGGCGCCTATCTGGCGGTGGAACCGGGCAGCGAGGCGGAACTGTACGCCAGGCTGCACGACCGTCCGCGCGTGCTCGGCATGGTCGCCAACAAGACGGCGGTGCAGAGCTTCTACGCCACCATCGGCGAGTTCATCCTGTTCTACAACCTGGTGGCCACCGTGCTCGCCGGCGCCATCGGCTTCGGCGTGGTCTACAACAGTGCGCGCATCGCCTTGTCGGAGCGCGGGCGTGAGCTCGCCAGCCTGCGCGTGCTGGGCTTCACCCGCGGCGAGATCGCCTATATTCTGCTGGGAGAACTGGCGCTCTTGACACTGGCGGCGATTCCGGTCGGTTTCCTGGTCGGTATCGGTCTGGTCAGCATCCTGGTGGTGGCGTTCCAGAGCGAGCTCTACCGGCTGCCGCTGATCCTGACGCCGGAAAACTACGCCATGGGGGCAAGCGTCGTCATCGTCTCGGCGCTGCTGTCCGGGCTGCTGCTATGGCGACGCCTGGGCCGGTTGGATCTGGTGGCGGTGTTGAAAACACGCGAATAGGACAACAACGGAACATGCGTCTACGCGCAAAAATCGGAATGCTCGCCACGGCCGCACTGGTGGTGGTTGGCCTCGCGATCGGCTTCATGCCGCGTGCGGTGCCGGTCGACGTCGCCGAGGTGAAACGGGCGCCGCTCACGGTGACGGTGGAGGAGGAGGGCAAGACCCGTGTGCGCGAGCGCTACCTGGTGTCGGCGCCCGTGGCCGGCTACGCGCGGCGCATCGACCTCAAGGCCGGCGATGCGGTGGCGGCCGGCCAGGTGCTCGCGGTGATCGAGCCGGCGCGTCCGGTGGCGCTTGATCCGCGCACCCGCGTGCAGGCCCAGGCGCAGGTGAGCGCCGCGCAGGCCGCGCTGGCGGCCGCGCAGGAAAATGCGCGTGCCGCCGCGGCCGCGGCGCAACTGGCACAGCAGGAACGCGTGCGTGCCGAGTCGCTGCGGCAGTCGAATTTCGTGTCCGCCCAGGCGCTCGATGCGGCCCGCACCGCAGAAACCCGCGCCCGCGCCGCGGAACAGGCTGCGCAGTACGCGGTCAGGGTGGCGCGTTTCGATCTGGAGACGGCGCGCGCGGCGGCCGCCAGCGCTGCGCAGCTGCAGCGCGGCGGCACGGCCGAGGCACTGCAGGTGCAGGCACCGGTGGCCGCGCGCGTGCTCAGGGTGCAGCATGAAAGCGAAGGCCCGGTGGCGGCCGGCCAGTCCTTGCTCGAGATCGGTAATCCCGAAAGCCTGGAAGCCGAGGTGGAGGTGCTGTCCACCGATGCGGTGAAGATCGCAACCGGCTCGAAGGTGGTTCTGGACCGCTGGGGCGGCAACCCGCCGATCGAGGGCAGGGTGCGCGTCGTCGAACCGGGCGGCTTCACCAAGATCTCCGCGCTCGGCGTCGAGGAGCAGCGGGTGCGCGTCATCGTCGATTTCACCTCGCCGCGTGAGGCGTGGGCGCGGCTCGGCGACGGCTATCGCGTGGAAGCGCGCTTCGTGCTGTGGCAAGGCAAGGACGTGCTGCAGCTGCCGAGCAGCGCGCTGTTCCGCAACGGCGAGGGCTGGGCGGCGTTTCGGCTGGAGGGCAGTCGCGCCCGCCTGACGCCGGTCGAAATCGGCCAGCGCGCCGGGCTGGCGACCCAGGTGCTGTCAGGACTCAAGGCCGGCGACCGGGTGGTGGCCCATCCGGACGAAACGATCCGTGAGGGTGTGCGCGTGAAGCCGCGCTGACGCTCAAGCCTGCTTGAGGATGGCCTCGACTTCGGCGTCGTCCACCTGCGGAAAGTCCGTATAGAACTGCCCCACTGCCTGGAAAGACATTGGCGTCGACAGGCACACCACCTCGTCCGCATAGGGGCGGATCTTCTCCACCGTGTCGGCCGGTGCCACCGGTACCGCGCAGATCAGGCGTGCCGGTTTCTTGTCGCGCAGCGCATGCAGCGCGGAAATCATCGTTGCACCCGTCGCCAGCCCGTCATCGACCACGATGACGATGCGTCCGGCGGGGTCGATCGGTGGGCGCAACGGCGTGTACTGCACGCGTCGTTTCCTGATGACGTCGAGCTGGGCTTGTCTTTCTTGCGCGAGATAGGCAGGCGTGCCGCCGACCGACTCCGCGTAGTCGGCCACATACGTCCAGCCCGATTCGTCGATCGAGCCAATGGCGAATTCAGGATTGAAGGGGGCGCGCAGCTTGCGCACCAGTACTACATCGAGCTCGCCTTCGAGGGCCCGCGCGAGTTGCTGCCCCATCGGTACGGCGCCGCGCGGGATGGCAAGAATCAGGGGGTGCTGGCCTTTGTACGAGGCCAAGGCTGTCGCGAGACGCTCGGCTGCCTGATGGCGGTTGGCGAAAACCATGGCTAATCCCTATTCGATTTAATGTCTTTATCTTAGTTGCAATAACGACGAGCACGCGATGCCATGGGCCATTTTATGTATGGGCGGGAAGCCGGAACATTTCCTTGCCTGCGTGCCGGGACTGTTCCAGAGAACGCGGGTCAAGCCATTGGTGTTCCGTATTGAAACATCATGAAACGCCGATTGGGGGAATGAGGGCTCACTACGGCGCGTATGCGGGGGTGAGGATAGTGGCACAGTCATTGCTGACGGGTTGGGAGGTACATTCTGGAACGGCTGCCCATACTGATCATGCTGCCCGCCATCATTGGTTGCACTGCGTTGTTTTGTCTATTGACTGGTCTGCAACAGCAGGCATGGGCGCATTCCGATTCGTCCATGTTTAGCGCGCCTGCCGCAGCCCATCATCATGACGATGAAGAGACGGAGGCGGAGCCGGCGAAGCTTTATCCGGCCAAGGTATCGATCGATCCCCGTCATATGGTGAGTGTGGTAATCAAGATCAACGCTCGCATGGCCAATCTCCGCAACGTGTACGTCGGGAAAAGAGTGAGCCGGGGCGAGGTGCTGGGCGAGATAGAAAGCGCCGAACTGGAGACAGTGCAGGCTACCTATCTGGGCTTGTTTGCCAACATGGATGCTGTCCGGGCATTTTCCATGACCAGCGAAGAGAAGATGGTCGATGCGCGCATGAATCTGCTCTGGCGCGGTATGTCGGAGGAGGATATCAAACGTCTGGAAGCAACGCGCCAGCCGCTCAAGCTGATCAAGATCAAGGCCCCGATCTCAGGCTACCTGTATAGCCTGAATGTGGTCAATAACCAGATCCTCAATGCCGGAACACAGGGCGGCCAATACGCGACCAGTGGCACCACGATCGCCACGATCGCTCAGCCTGGCGCAATCGTGGTGGAAGCGAGTTTGCCGGTAAGTGAGGCTTCGGCGGTCAAGCCGGGACAGTCAGCGACGGTCTACGTGAACGATCCAGCCAAGGGGCGGATAGCGGTGGCCGCGAAGGTGCAGCGTGTGTATGCCTTTGTGAACCCGGTCAATCAGAGGCAGTGGGTGCGGTTACAGGTTTTCAGAGAGCCTGAGCATCTGGGGCTGCTGAATGGGGGGGTGGCTACGGTCAGTTTTTCGGGGGACGCGCATGTTCATTAAGGTGGTATTGGCGCTTCCCATTGTTTTGCTTGCGCTGAGTATGCCCGCCCTGGTTCATGCGCACGGCGACTCTGGGGTATTCGAACAGATCATTGAACGCAGCCGTGAAGCCAGCGAGGTCAGGCTGCCCTCGGGCGTGCGTGACATTGGAGACGTTATCACGCTCGCAGCGGTCAGGGCCGATGCCCCTGCCAAGCGGCTGCAGACTTACGGCCAGGTCGTGCCCAATGCCGAGGCAGTTCTGGATGTCAATACTGTCGTCAGCGGCCAGATTGTTCAGGTCTTCGTGCGCCCCGGCGACAGCGTGAGAAAGGGGCAGCCGATGGTGTCCATTTTCAATCCCGAGTTCATCACGACCCAGAAGGGGTATCTGCAATTCCTGCAAAACGAGGAGCGGCTTCAGGTTCTTCGCGAGGAGGGGCGGCTGCCCAATTACCTCAAGGACGCCAAGGAAAACCTGCGCTGGTGGGGGATGACCGATCCGCAGATCGCCGCGTTGATCGACAAGGGAACGGTGGTGGAACACCTCATCCTGGAGGCGCCCACTGACGGATTCGTTACCGACCTGTTCGTGCAGCCCGGATCGCTGGTCAATGCAGGCGACCGCACCATGAAGCAGTTCGTGGTGATAGGAAAGTCGGTGGCGCGCATGGTATCCAGCAAGCAGTCATTGTGGGTGGAAGGCTATGTCTATGCCGGCCAGGAGACCCTGCTTCGGCCTGGCATCAAGGTCGAGGTCGCCTTGCCTGGCGGCGTGAAGATGCAGCGTCCGATAGCCGAGGTGGTGCCGGGTATCGATCCCCGGACGCAGCGTGCCCGTTTCCTGTTGGATCTGGGGCGCAGCGTGCCTGGGCTGGCCACCGGCCAGACGGTGGAGCTTGTGCTTGTCCTGGATGGACAGGTGGGAACTTGGGTGCCGCGCCAATCGGTTCTGGGTCAGAAGCTGGATCCGGTCGTGTACGTGCAAGCTGCACCCGGACGCTATCTGCGCAAGCCGGTGGCGGTATTGAGTGAAACGGAGAGTTGGCTCCAGGTGGCGGGTGTCGACCCGCGCGACCGGGTGGTGGTCGACGGCAAGATGATTCTGGAAGGGGTGTACCGCATGTCCGGCAATCATGCCAGCGTAGCAGACAGCGACCACCATCACTGAGACGGATGAACGAAGATGTTTGATTGGGCAATCAAGTGGTCCCTCAAGAACCGGCTGGCCGTGGTGTTGCTTTATGTGCTGATGGCCGGCGCGTCGATCTTTGCCGCACTGCACATGGCGGTAGATGTATTCCCGGAATTTGCGCCGCCGCAGGTGCAGATCCAGACCGAAGTGCCGGGATACTCGACGAAAGACGTTGAAGGGCTGGTCACCCGGCCGATCGAGATCGTCCTGCAGGGAGCCCCGTATATCGATCAAATCCGATCCAACTCGTCGGTTGGCCTGTCGCGCATCACGATCACATTCAAATGGGGTGTCGATATTTACCGTGCCCGCCAGATCATTCAGGAACGTTTGCAACTGGTGCAGGGCCAACTGCCCGAGTCGGCCCAAGCGCCCCAATTGATGCCGGTCACGTCAGCAGTGAGCTGGCTGCTCAAGTTCGCCTTGGTCGACTGGTCTGGCGAGAACCGCGAACATGAGTTGCGCACGCTGGCGGACTGGGATATTCGCAACAGGGTGCTGGCCCAACCGGGGGTTGCGTCCGTGGTGGCCGTGGGTGGCGGGGTGAAGCAGTACCAGGTGATGCTTGATCCCATTCGCATGCGCAAGTACGACGTATCCAGCGAAGACGTGATGCAGGCCCTGCGTCGCGCCAATCTGGTGGCGCCCGGAGGGTTTGTCTATCCCACCAGCGAGGAGGAATATTTCATTCGTGTCAATGGCCGGGTGCAGAGCCTCCGTGATGTGGCGGAGACACTGATTGCCATGCGCGAAGGACAGCCGATCCGGGTCGAGGATGTGGGGGAAGTGCGCTTTGGGAGCGAGGTCAAACGAGGCGATGGCCAGATCTTCGGTGGCCCGGCCGTGATCGGAACCGTCTCCAAGCTGTGGGGCGCGGACACGCTGGAAACCACACACAACGTCGAGAAGGCACTGGCCAATCTGGCGCGCAGCCTGCCCGCGGATATTCAGTTGATTCCCGATGTATTCCGCCAGGCAAGTTTCATCGAGACCGCCATCGCCAATCTGCGAGGCGCATTGCTCGACGCCTCCCTTATCGTGGCGTTGGTGCTGCTGCTGTTCCTGTTCCGTTGGCGTCCCACTGCGATCAGCCTGATTGCCATTCCCGTTTCCCTGATGGCCGGTGTGCTGGTGCTGTGGCTCTTTGGCATCGGAATCAACGCCCTGACTCTGGGGGGGCTGGTGTTCGCCATTGGCGAAGTCGTGGACGATGCCATCATCGACGTCGAGAATATTCTGCGCCGCCTGCGTGAAAACAAGCAGGCGGCGGAGCCGTTGCCTGCACTGGAGATTGTTTACGAAGGTTCGCGTGAGATCCGCAATTCGGTGGTGTTCGCCACCTTCGTGATTGTCGTGGCTTTCATCCCAATCTTTTTCCTCCAGGGCATCGAAGGCCGTATCTTCCGACCGCTGGCGATCTCCTACTTGGCGGCCATCGCCAGCTCTCTTGTGGTTGCCATCACGCTCGTGCCGGTGTTGAGTTACTACCTCATGGGGCGGCGGCCGCAATATCAGAGCTATGGCTTGAGCCCCATTTCCGACATGCTGCTCAGCCGTTATGAGAAGGTATTGAAACCCTGTCTGGATCGGCCCTTGCCGACGGCCGCGATGTCCGCATTGATCCTGGTCGCGGCGATCCTGGTGATTCCGTCCCTTGGCCGATCCTTTATTCCCGCCTTCCACGAGGGAAACCTGGTGATCGCGACCACGCTGATGCCGGGTACGTCACTGGAGGAAAATTTGCGTGTGGGCCGCAAGATCGAGCAATTGATCGGCGATATGCCGGAGATTGCCAGCCTTGCCCAGCGTGCCGGACGCTCGCGTCTGGACGAGGATGCCCAGCCAGTGAATTTCAGCGAGTTCGATATTGCGCTCAAGCCGGGTACCCGCAACGTGCCCGAGGTGATGCAGCGCATCCGTGACAAGCTGGCGCAGATTCCAGGCATGTCGGTCAATGTGTCCCAGTTCATCACCCACCGTATGTCGGAGATCCTGTCCGGGGTGCGTGCCCAGGTTGCAGTGAAGATCTATGGCCAGGATTTCGAGGTGCTGCAGCAGAAGCAACAGGAAGTCTATCAAGCGGTGAAGGGCGTGACGGGCGTCGTGGATTTGCAGATGGAGCCGATGGTTTTGGTACCGGGTGTCGATATCCGGGTCAATCGGGCCGTCGCAGCCGCCTATGGATTCACCCCGGGTGCGGTCGTTACCCAGGTGAGTGCCGCGTTCAATGGGGTGGCGGTATCCAAAGTTCTGGAACAGGACCGTACCTTCGATATTTTCATGCGTGTGAACGAAGCAGCCCGCAGCGATATCCAGACTCTGGGCGAAATGCCGCTGATGTCACCTGGCGGTGCAGTCATTCCATTGCGTGAAGTGGCCGAGCTGAAATCGGTGCAGGAGCCTTACATGATCAACCGCGATGGGGCCGCACGCCGCGCCGTGGTGCAATGGAACACCGAAGGACGCGATCTTGACGGGGTGGTACGGGAAGCCCAGGACCGCATTCGCGACAAGCTTACGTTGCCGCCTGGCTACAGTATTGAGTTTGGCGGCGACTACGAGGGTCAGCAACGTGCATCCCGCACTCTGCTGGTGACGTCCGCCGCCGCAATACTGTTGATGTCGGTCGTCATGTATCAGGCGTTCCGGAGCTGGTCGTTGGTATCGCTGGTCATGCTCAATTTGCCTTTGGCCCTGATCGGCGGTGTATTCGCACTCGCACTGGCCGGAGAGACCCTCAACGTATCCTCGCTGATCGGCATGGTGGCCCTCTTCGGTGTGGCCACCCGCAATAGCCTGCTACTGATATCCCGCTATCAATCCCTGCTTCGCATGCGCCCAGATCTCAATGCCGGAGAAATCGCCTTGAAAGGGTCGGTGGACCGCCTGGTCCCTATTTTGATGACGGCATTTACAGCCGCACTGGCTGTGATCCCACTGATTCTGGGCGACCCCACTGGAAAGGAATTGCAACGGCCGCTGGCCATTGTTTTGCTGGGTGGCATGTTGAGCTCGACCCTGCTCAATCTGCTGGTGATCCCGACGCTCTTCCATTGGATGGCCAGCCGCCGCAAGGGCTGGCTGGTGCCGAGCGGATTGTGAGCCGATAATCCTCGTCCGGACTGCGCTGACCTAACATGAAGTAGATGGTTTATCCACGGCCGCCAAGGCTGGAGCAAACGCAATGCAGGTGAAATTTTTTCGAATGGAACGTGGAATCGGGCTGCCTGAATCGGAGCGGGCGGGCAACCTGCTCGAGACCGGCGTGATGCTGTGGGTGGTGTTCCTGCTTTTACTCCCGATCCTGCTGTTTGGAAATCTTTCTCCTCATCTGCTTGCGCAGCAGTTTGTCGAGATCAAGAGCCACATGCTGATCGAGTCATTCTGCGGTTTTGTGGCACTGATGATCGCCGGCATGATTCTGGCCGTGAGCGCGAGACAAAAGAGCTATGGTGGGGCATTTTTCGGAATGGCTTTCCTGTCCATGGGGGTCATGGACATCCTGCATGCCTGGTCCAATCCGGGCCCGGAACTGCACCATTTCGTCGCCTACCATACCGTCTCTTCCCTGTCTGGAAGCGGGCTGATCCTGGCCGGCATCGTGGCCCATATTTTCTCAGATCGGAAACGCTGGCCTACTCACAGCGATATGCTCACAGTGGGAGTGGGCGGGCTGGTCGTATTGATGGTGGCAGTCTTGTATCAGATATTCATTCCGAACCTGATGTCAGGCACCTACCCCAATTCTCTGAGTTTTCTGCCGACCACGCATAGCGTGCATTACCTGGCCAGCTTTCTTTATGCGCTCGATGCCGTTGCTTTTTACGGCTATTACCGGAAGTATCGGAAAAGCCTTGCACTGGTGATCGCCAGTCTGCTGTTGGTGTTTGCGCAGAGTGCCTATTTGTTCAACTTCTCCAAACTATGGGACATCATCTGGTGGGGGTGGCACGGGGTCAAAATGATGTTCTATCTGGGCGTCATGGTCACGGTGTCGGTCGGTTTCCTGCTGGCACTCAATACCATTGAGCGCTCGCGCCATGTTCTGATGCGCGCCAACCGGCGGCTGCATCGCACCCAACGCAGGATCAGAAACGTCAATCAGGAACTCAGGATACGCAATCGCATGGCGCGCGAGGCGATGACCTCGCCCGATCTCAACAATGCGCTCGATGTGGTGTCCAGTGCGGTCAACCAACTGCTGGGTATCCCCTGTGGCGAGTTGATCCTGAGCATCCCGGCGGATGAAATCGACGAGTTCGAGCGACATATGCCCCAACTGGGATCGCACTGGCCCATCCGGGCCAAGGCGTCGAACGCCACCTGTTTTGGGCAAAGCTGTCAGTTGGTGAGGGAGTCGGGGGGAAGCTATTACGAATGCTCTTCCGGCACGGTCGATCAGTCGGTTTGCCTGTCGCTCACCGCGAGCGGCCAGGAGATCGGTCACCTTCGCTTGCTCATGGAAGATCGTGAGCACTTGCGCCAGCGCATGGGCCAGTTGCAGGCGTTGGCGGCGGAGATTGGCACGATCGTCAACAATGCACTGCTTTACCATCGTTGGCTTGACGCCAACGAATTCCGGGCCGCTTTGCTACGAGTATCGGCCATGATGACCTCAACCCTGAACCTCAAGCGGGTGCTTGAATCGGTGTGCAGCGAAATCGCCGACCTGCTGGACAGTGAAGGGGCGCTGGTCTGGCTTCCCAGCGATAAGGAACCCGGGCGCTTCACTCTGGCGGCCCGATGGTTTGCCGACAGCGACAAGGCTTGTACCGCTGAACTGGAGGCCTGGTGCCGTGACGGCCATTCATGCGCACGGCTCCTGAATAATATCGACGGCCACTTCCGCCCACGTGCCATGCTGTGGCCGGACAGTCAGGCGTTATGGGTTTCAGAACAGCCATTGAGTTGCCATTGGGGGGCGATGGCGCTGTTTCCCCTACTGGACGAAGAACGCCTGATCGGCGCCATGGTGTTGATACGCAAGGAGCGGGTGCAATTCAGCGAGGCTACCCTGGCCAAGGGGGAACTACTTGCCGGCCAGGTCCGTATTGCAATCAACAATGCCCATAGCTACCAGCAATTGTCCGAAATCAACCAGCAACTTAAACTGTCCGAGGCAAACAAAATCCGCGCGGAACGCCTGGCAGCGCTGGGCCAGATGGCTGCCTCGGTGGCGCATGAGGTACGCAATCCGCTGTCGGCCATTACCAATTGCCTGGCGGTGTTGAAGGCGGAACGCAGTAACGAGGGCCGAAGCCGCGATGCCTTGGAAATCATCCAGGACGAGGTGGCGCGGCTGGATAATCTGACGCGCGACTTCCTCATGTTTGGCAAGCCGCGTGTGATGGCAAACAAGCCGGTGGTACTGGAAGCGCTGGTTTACAAGGTGTGTGCAGCACTGGAGCGTCATGTCCAGCAACAGGGACAAATGATCGAAGTGGAAGCGGGTATCTCGGGCAATGCCATGTCCCATCTGTTCGATGCGGATGGTCTGGAAGTCGTTCTGTGGAACCTCCTGCTCAATGCGTCGCAGGCCATTCATGGCCGGGGCCATGTGTATGCCACGGTACGCGTCTATCCCGGCTGGTTTCTGCTGGTCGTGGCGGATACTGGCAAGGGCATCCCCCCCTTGGAGCGCAAGCTGATTTTCGAGCCGTTTTATACCCAGCGCTCACATGGTGCCGGGCTTGGGCTCGCCATCGTGCAGCGCTTCGTGCAGGAGTGGGGCGGTCGTATCCGCATTGCAAGCCAGATGGGGCATGGTACCCGGTTTTATGTGCGCGTACCCTTGCCCGAGCCGGTCGACGCAACCCTTGACCGTACGATAGCGATGGCATGAGCAGCAAACCTCTTCATATCCTGTTGGTGGACGACCAGAAAAGCCTGCGCCGTAGCCTGTCGCTCATGCTGCTGGGGGCCGGCTTCGACACCAGCGAGGCGGAAAGCGGCAGCCAGGCGTTGGCGATCTTGAGCCAGGCTGAATACGATCTGGTGATTACCGATTTGCGTATGGATGACATGTCCGGAATTGATCTGCTGCGCGAGATCAAGCAGATCAAGCCCCACCTGCCGGTGATCCTGATCACGGCCTATGGCAGCATCGAATCGGCAGTCGATGCGATGCGCCTGGGCGCATTTGATTACCTCACCAAGCCGTTCAGCGAACACGATATTCTGGAAAAAATCCATGCCAGCCAGGCATTGCGCAATTACGCCACCGCAATGCGGAGCCCTCCCACGGCGGAGTCGCGCGAGGCAGACGACATCGTGGCCGATACTCCGCAGATGCGCGCGACCCTGATCAAGGCGGAACGGCTGGCAGCCACCGACATCAGCGTGCTCATTACCGGCGAGACCGGCACCGGAAAGACTCGTGTTGCCCGACTCATCCACGAGAAAAGCGCGCGCAGCGAGCATGCCTTTGTCAGCATCAATTGCGCCAGCCTACCGGAGCAGCTTCTGGAGAGCGAACTGTTTGGCCACGTGCGCGGCAGCTTCACCGGCGCGACCGATTCTCGTGCCGGTCTGTTCGAGGAAGCGGATGGCGGCACCATTTTCCTGGACGAGGTGGATACCCTGTCGCCCGCGATGCAGGCCAAGCTATTGAGCGTACTGCAGGAGCGGCAGATCCGCCGGGTGGGATCGAACAAGAGCAAACAAGTGGATATCCGGGTGATTTCTGCCACCAATCAGGTGCTCGATAGCCTCATGGAACGTGGACATTTCCGTTCCGATCTGTATTTCCGCCTCAATGGTATCCGGCTGCATCTGCCGCCGCTCAGGGAGCGAGGCGAGGACCTCAAGCGGTTGCTGACGCGTTTTCTCGAAGTCTACAGTGCCAAGTACAAGCGCAGCGGACTCAGTCTGACGCCGCGCGCCCTGGCCTGTGTACAGGCTTATCCGTACCCGGGGAATATCCGCCAGTTGGAAAACTTCGTGGAACAAATGGTGGTTTTCGCTGACGAGCAGGGGGTGATCGATATCAACGCCCTGCCAGAAGATCTGTTGCAGCATCTGGGCAACATATCAGAGGCCGATGTCCCCGCCCCATTGCCGCAAGGAGAGGGGGGCAGCCTTGCCAAGACCGAGCGCATGTTGATCGAGGCTGCCTTGCGGCGTGCCAGGCATATCGGCGAGGCTGCGCGTGAATTGGGTATCGGCCGTACCACCCTGTGGCGCAAGATGCGCGAATTCAATCTCCAGTTCACGCCAAGCCGGCGCGAATAGTGTCCCGCATCGTCTGGCATGCTGTTTGCTCAAGTTCGGCAGGGCCGATTCACGGCCTGTTGTTTGAAACAAACAGGAGAGAAGGTGATGAAGTTTTTTTCCCGCGTTAAACGCAACAGTCGCACGCTATTTTTACTGGGCTTGCTGACGATCTTTCCAGCGACATCGGCCATGGCCGATGAACCCCATGTAGTGGCAACCGAGCTCAAGTTCGAAGTGACCGTGGCAGACAAAATTGCGGCCGTGCGCGATATGCTGATCTCGCAACTCGAAGCCAGGAATTACGCCATCATCAACGTGCTCAATGTGCAGGAAGGCCTGCAGGGGCGCGGGATCGATGCGCCGCCGCTTCAGCTCATCGAGTTCTGCAATCTGACCAAGGCCTACACCGTCACCCATCATGTGCCCAACTTCGAGATGTTTGCGCCATGCCGGTTGGCGCTCATCGAGCATGACGGCAAGACCACGGTCATGATGCAGCGTCCGGCCCATATTTTGAGCTTGCTTGCCAACGACAAGAATCTGACAGACGAAGGCAGGGCAACCCTCAAGCAGTTTGATGATGACTTGCGCGCCATTCTGGATAGCTTGGCCAGTGGTGGGTTCTGATGGCCGGACGGGCTCGTTTCACAATGGAACGAACCCGCTCGGCGCATCGTTCAAATCCATACGTAGCAAGCTGCTGAGGGCGGGAACGGAAATGGCCTGCGCCTCCTGCAGTGCACGAACAGGTGCCCTGGATACACTCAATTCGATGACAAGGAGTATTTGATGAAGGACAGATGGAACGGGAGACTTGAAACCCGTTATATGCGTCGGATCGCCGTTGCCGCGCTGCTTGGGGCGATAGGGCAGGCTGGTGCGGCAGAGCATTCCCACCATGGCCATCATGTGGCGTCTCCCATGGATCACAATCATGGAGGCTCGAATGCGACGGCAGAACTGGTGGCCATTTCAGGCAGTCAAGTGAATGGCACGCTGCATCTGGTTCAACATGACAACAGTAACGTGCTGATCAAAGGAAGCGTGGCGGGCCTGACGCCGGGCAAACACGGTTTCCATATTCATGTGAACGGCAATTGTGATTCACCGGATGGAATGAGTGCAGGCGGTCATTTCGCGCCTTCTGGCGGGGTCCACGGCGCGCCCTCCGGCGAGGCACATCATCTGGGCGACCTCGGCAATATTGAAGCGGATCGGAACGGCGTCGCCAACGTGAGCGTGGACGTGCCGGGTGTGAGTCTGGCGTTGATCGGCCTCAATTCCATTGTCAATCGCGCGATCGTCATTCACGCCAAAGAAGACGATTTTTCCGATCCGGCCGGCAATTCCGGTGCGCGTGTGGCCTGTGGTGTAATCGAGCAGGACAACGATATGCGCATGTAAGCGTCCGGCCACTTCGTGAGTGTTTCGTCTGTTCCGGTCTGTGGGGTTGCCCGTGATCGATCCAAGCGATTCCTTCCCTATATAGCGCAATTCATTTGAGGGCGCTCAGCCCGCAACGATCGCCAGAGAGAGACTGACGATGCGCTGATTCCAGGCTTTCTGCATTTCCATTCAATGGCTGCTTAAGCCGTGGATGAAAGTCTGGCCTCATCTAATCGCTCAATTTCCTCCTCCTTTACCGGTAGCCCTGCGCTACCGGTTTTTTTGCGTGGGTGATGTGGGATTGCGCAGGTCGGACGAGTTTTTTCAACGTGAAACATTCACTGAAACAAAGTGGGGTGGCGTGTGTTCAACCTGTTGAAAATAAATAATAAATTAAATTGGCATGGGAAGTGCTAGAGACCAACCGCGACAAGGTGTCGCAGCTTTGTTGGGCGGGCTTTCTGGAGAGTGGTTTGGCCGCCAGATCTCTAGATGGCAGTTCGGTTGTGTGCCATCCGGTTCTGATTTCAGGTCGGTGTGCGACAAGGTTTAACAACAGGAGAATTTACAGATGAAATCTAAGGCAACAACGGTATCAGGTGGGCTGGGGAAGCGACGCGTCGTTTCTGCACTTTGCACGGCGGGGCCAGCTCTTTTCGCGTTGGGGCTGCTTGCAATACCCGTTAGCGTGGTGTTGGCGGATGGTAAGGATGGAACCTTCCCATCTGCCGAGCAGGTGGGGGGTGAAGTGTTCATCAAACCGATGGCGGTCGGCACAAAAATGCCGACTGATATCGAGATTTATGACTCCAATGCAAAAAAGGCCGATCTCGGCAGTCTGGTGGCAGGCAAACGGACGCTGGTGGTGTTTTTCATCTCTGCGGTGCCGGTTTCGGTTGAACAGCTGAAAAAGACCGAGGTATTCGTGGACAAATATGGACGCGGCGCGAACGTCGTCTTTATCAATGCGGACACGATGGGCACGCACCTGATGGGCGGCCCGACGCAGGCGATTCCTTCCACGGCGGCAACCATGCGCCTGATCAAGAAGGAGCATAACTTGAAGCGGGATATGTATGTGGCGCCCAACGATGTGTTGAGCCCTAAAGGCGTTTCTACGCGTCTGGGGATTCGCGGCTTGCCGACCAGCTTCCTGTTGTCGGCCAACGGCACGATCGAAAAGGTCTTCGTCGGCCCGCAGGACTGGAAGAAAGGCGACATCTGAATCGACGCTAGGGCGTCTGCATAAAGCAATACAACGCAAGGAGTTAAATTAATGAGTATTTCCAGAAGGCAGTTCATACAAGGTTCGCTCGCTGCCGGCATGGCCGGGGCAGCAGGTGTTTTGGGTTCGGGGAGCGCCTTGGCGGCTCGCCACGATCCGCTCAACGAAGCGCAGGCCGATTTTTTCAAGAAATTCGATCGTAACGTCGTGCTGCTGCCGAGCAAGTACGGCGGCTACGTGCAGGCGCTTGACCTCGCCGTACCGGAAACCCTGGCTTGGTACAACTACGGCCTGGCGGGCGTCAACATGCCCATCCCGCACCACATCGCGGCCATGCCCTCGGCCGATCCTTACAAGGGATTCGACTTTTACCAGACCATGCAGCCGCCCGGGACGCCTTATGTCAACGAGAACTCCCCCGAATGGCGCGATCGTGGCGATTTCAAGATGTTCAAGATGCGCTACGACGGTAGCGGCAAGCAAAACCACATCGAAGTGGTCAACGACATCGGCGTGACCACGGGTATGTCGCTGGGGGTGCACGTGTCCATCGGTGTGGGCGAAAACGCCAACAAGTATGTCGCGTTTGCGGATGGCCAGAAGGACATGGTGCTGATCACCACCATCGATGACAACCCGAAAATCGTCAAGGCCTTCCGTGCCGATTACGATCCCGTCAAGCGACAGCTTCACATCAGCCATATCTTCCCCGATGCCACCACCGGCAAGTTCGACTACGTGGGCCGCAAAGGCATGAAGACGACCCACGAGGCGATGCTGGGCGAAGAGTTGATGCCGGCCGACCCGACTGCGGTCTTCGTGGATGCCTTTACCTGGCATCCGACCCTGCCGTTTGGGGCGATCCTGATTCGCCGCCTCGGTTGCTGCGCGATCGTCGATACGCGCACCTGGGAAGTGGTTGCGCTGCTTTCCACCGCCAAGGGCGCGCCTGACAATTTCCCGCTGACCCGGCAACAGGGTTTCACCTGGACCTTCTCCGTGCCGTCTGTGCTTACGCCTTTGCACGAGGCTGGCTTCATTACGAGCGGCGAATACTTCTGTGCATGTAACAACGTGCTGCAGAACAACATCGCGATCTACCGTTCGACCGATGAGAATCCGCTCAAATGGAAGAAGGAAGCCTTCGTCGAAGGGTTCGGCGACAAATATCTGCCGCTGCATATGGGCAACGTACCGGATTCGCGTTTTGCCTACTTCACCATGTGGGCGCGCAAGCCGAACAATGGCTACATCTGCAAGGTGGATACCAAAACCTGGAAGGTGACCGCGAAGTGGGATACCGGCCCGGATCCCCACACCTGCGACTGCTCGGTTGACGGCAAATACATGACTACGGTGTACAGCGGCAACCAGGGCGGACAGTCCGGCTTGGTGATTCTTAACGTCGAGACCGACAAGATCGAAGCCCGTATTGCCGTTCCCGGTGGCATGCACGACCACGTCGTGGTACCGGAAAGCTGGGAAGGCATGAAGTTCTCGCGCAGTACTTCGGTGTAACGGAACGTTTCGTTCTCTCCGTCGGCGGCATCGCCGTCGACGGGGTATCCGATGAAAAGATTATCAAAGAACTGAAAGACGAGCATGAATATTCAAAGAACAATCGTGAATACATTTGCCTCGGCAAGGCGCTGGATTGCCTGCCTGGGGCTGTTATCTGCGTTGGGCCTGCCGACTGCGGCACTGGCGCACAGTAACGAATATCTGGCCACCATCAAGGGCGACCACGGCGGTTTGCTACGCATGGCGGAGATGTACCACTTCGAATTGGTGGTGAAGGACGGCGAGGCCCAGGTATGGGTCACCGACCATGGCGATACGCCCCAATCGACCCAGGGCGCGAGCGCCAGCCTGCGTTTCATCGCGGGCACGCAAGCCATGACGGTGAAATTGAATCCGGCCGGCGCCAACGAACTGGTTGGAAAAGATTCCCGGATCAGGCTTGTTGCCGGTACCAGGATCCTCCTGACCGTGACCATGAAGGGGCAGAAGCCTTTGCAAATTCGTTATCTGCTGGGCGACATGAAGGCGGATCACGCGGGAAAGCATTGAGCCGCGGTTCTGGAATCATGATGTATCTGCAACTGCATGACGGTCTGTGCTTACCGGCACTGGCAGGTATCGGCGGCTAGTGCCGGAGAGGAGAGCAGACATGCGGATGACACATCCCGGGTATTCCCGCTTCTGTCGGGCCGGCCTGATCACAGGCATTGCATTCCTGGTGGCAGGCGCGGGGATGGTGCACGTGGCCTTTGCCCAAACACCCATGCAGCATAGGGGCAACCGCGATCAACTGCTTGCGACCAATGCCTGCGTGAAATGCGATCTGGCCGGGGTTGATCTGGCTGGTCTCAATCTCATGGGGGCTGATTTGTCCCACGCAGATCTGTCCCGGGCCAATCTTGCCGGTTCGTATCTGATCGGCGCCACGCTCTATCAAGCCAAACTGACTGAGGCCAACCTGAGCGGTGCGGTCATCGGCGGGGCCAATCTGAGCGGTGCGGATATGAAAGGCGTCGACCTGAAACGAGTGATATCGAGCCGCGCCAATCTAAACATGGCCAATCTGGCTCGTGCCGATTTCTCCGAGGCCAAGCTGGAATATTCCAATATGGAAGGGGCCATCCTGACCGGTGCGAATCTGAGCCGGACAGATTTGTACGAGTCCCGCTTCCTATTCGCCGATCTGACCGATGTGAATTTTATGGGCGCAAATTTGCATGAGGCCGATTTCAGTCATGCCGACGTCAATGGGGTGGCGACCGATGTCACGACGACCTGTCCTGATTTGAAGCCCGGCCCCTGCGATATGCATACCTTGAGTGAAAGCGGAGAAAAGCCCGGCGCCATGCGGTAGTCGCATTTCGCGGGCGAGGGTGCTACGCCCCGGCAGGATCTATTCCCGTTTCTTCTCACGCGGTACGGGGGGAGAAGAAAATGTTCGTAATTTTATGGCGTTAATTAAAACTGACAGGGCAAGACTGATGGAGAAACAAATTGCAATCGTCACGGCAGCTAGCCTGAGCCTTCTGCTCACTGCCACATTCATCCCCTCTGCGCAGGCCGCGGAGGCATCCAAGCCGGAACCAACCGGGCAGGAACTGGCTTTCGATAACCGCAAGGGAAATTGTCTGGCATGTCATGCCATGCCCGGAGAGCCTAAAGCGGTGACCAACACCAACATCGCCCCGCCGCTGATAGGCATGGCTGCACGTTTCCCGAATCGGAAAGATCTGTACGCACAGATCTGGGACGCTACGCGCGCCAACCCCGACACGGCCATGCCGCCATTCGGCAAGAACAGGATCTTGACCGACGCGGAGATCAACAAAGTCGTGGATTACGTTTATGGGCTGTGAATGCCCGGCCGCCATCTGATTTTAAAAGAGAAAAGAAACATGAAACGAGCAACATGGATGCTGTCCTGTCTGGGCATGCTGGCTTTCAGTACCGAAGCGCTGTCCGTCTCCCCGGAACAGGAGCGGCTGAACCGCGTGCAGGCGGTGCAGCAAAAATACCCCGATATCAAATTCGAAGACTACGTGCATGGTGCGCTGGCCTTCAGCGCGGATGCCAAGGCGCAATATGAAAACATGATGGCGTTCCCGCCGTTCGAGTCCGAGATCGACAAGGGCCGCCAGTTGTGGGAGACCCAGTTCAACAACGGCAAGCGGTATGCCGATTGCTTTCCCGGAGGTGGCAAGAATGTAGTCGGCAATTACCCTTACTACGATGAAACCATGAAAAAAGTGGTCACCTTCGAAATGGCGCTCAACCAGTGTCGTACCAATAATGGCGAAGCGCCCTACAAGCAAGCTGACATGAATACCATGGGCCTGCTTACCGCTTATGCCCGGACTTTATCGGATGGCATGCTCATGAACATCAAGGTGAAGGGCGGTGGCGCCCTGGCGGCTTTCGAGTCTGGTCGCCGCTTCTTCTATCAGCGTCGCGGCCAGCTCAATTTTTCCTGCGCCAGCTGCCACGTAGATCATGTCGGTGAAATCCTGCGTACCGAATATCTCTCGATGTTACCGGGACAGGCTACGCACTGGCCGGCCTTCCGAGGTGGAGATTACACTTTGTTCACACTGCAGCGGCGCTACTCGGCATGTAATCAGCTGGTGCGTGCGGTGCCCATGGAGATCGGTGGAGAAGAGTACAACAATCTGGAGTATTTCCATTCGTATCTCAGCAATGGTCTACCGCTCAAGTCATCGGTTTTCAGGAAATAACGAGCATGGGCGGCAGAATGCTGCCGTCCGGGCAATTGTCAGGAGGAAAAAATGAATTCACGTCGTATTGCAATCGGTTGGCTGGTGTGGAGCGGGTTTGTGGTAGGTGGGCTTGGATACGGCGTATGCGCTGCCGAAAACAACCGCAAGCCGGTGTTGTCAGCCGAGGCCACGGAAGCCTTGGCGCGAGCGGAGTCTAGCGTGGATCTGGCGACAGCCAAAAAGGCGTTGTGGACCACAGCGGCCAGTGCGCTAGTCCAGGCCCAGGAAGCCGCCAAGCAACAAGATGATGCAGCTGTGATGAAGTACGCTGCCGTTGCCAACGAGCAGGCGGCTCTCGGCATGGCGCAACTCGATTCCCCGCTAACCAGTCAGCATTAGCCAGTCAACGCAGCCTCGGATTGCTATGGCGCATATGGCGTCCCCCGTTGTCTGTGGCGAGGTTATGGAAAAAAGCGCTTTCGAAACAACCGGGGCTGCAAATGTGAGCAGTGTGCGCATCGTTCCTAGGTGGCGCACACTGTCCTGTTAGAACTCGTATTCGGTCTGCAGCCTGAACGTATTGTCCGGGGTGGCATCCGACACGCCGAACAGCCAGGCGGCGTTGTACTTGATGGCATGGTGGTGGGCGGTGGCCAGTTTGCCGAAGACGGCCGGTCCTATCTTATGCGACTGGTCCCGGGAGGCTTCCCAGTCGTTCCAGGGGCCAGTGCCGCCAAAGCCCTGGAGCCCGTATTCGAAGGCGGGCTGCCAGCGGTATTTCACCTGCCACTGGTAGCCGGCTTCGGTCGGGCTGGATACGGCGGCGTTGAAGCGCTTCTCGAACAGGATGTTGCCATTGAATTGCAGCTTGCCGAATTCGGTCTGGAAGAGCGGGCCGACTTTCAGTTCGATGCCTTCGTCGTGGTCGCTCGGCACTTCGATCTCAGTGATGAAGCCGACGTCTACCGGATATTTTCCGGTCTCGGTGAGCTGGAACTTGTTCTCCCACTCGACGGCATCGTACTTGACGCCGTCGCCGCCGGTCTTCGCATACTTCAGATAGACCTCGGTGAACCACCAGTCGTTGGCGCCGTAGCCCAACCCCAGCGAGGCCATGGATTGGCGCGGTGCGCTGTCGACGGTGCCGAACTTGAAGTCGATCTCCTTCTCGCCTTTCTCCACGGTGGGCGTGTAGACGTAGTCGGTGGGACCGGCGAGGGCGGATTGCAGATACAGCATGCCCATCGCAGCAATCAACACTGCGTTGCGTTTCATGGGATTCCTTTCAGGTTGCCTGGGGGATGCGGGGGCGACTCCAGCGCATCCCGAACAGGATGACGAGGAAGGTCAGCGTGTAGAACAGCACCTGCATGCCGCTGGGGCGGGCCTCGTAGCCGGCGAAGATGTGCAGCAGGTTGCCCAGAAACGAGTCCATGGGCAGCAGGGACGAGGAATCCCACAGCGGGCTGGCGAGCGGGCGAATGAGGTCGCCCTGGATCAGCAGGCGTGCCATCTGCCCGGCCATGCCGGCTGCGAGGAAAAGAATCAGGGCGCTGGTGACAGTGAAGAAATGGCGCAGCGGAATTCGGGCGAGCCCCGAATACAGTACCCATCCCGCGCCGATGCCGGCCGCCAGGCCCAGCAGGCCGCCGCTCAGCATGGAAACCCGGCTTGAGCCATCGCCCGCGGCCAGTCCGTACAGGAACAAGGCAGTCTCCGAACCTTCGCGCAGGACGGCCAGAGCGATCAGGATGGCCAGTGCCGACATTTCCCGCTGTCCCGACTTGACCGCATGTCCCATCGATTTGGCTTGTGCGGCCATCTCGCGCCCGTGGGTGGCCATCCAGATGTTGTGCCAGCCCAGCATCAGCACCGCGATGCCCAGGATGGCGGCATTGAACAGTTCCTGTCCGGCGCCTTCGGCCATATCGGCGATGGTCTCGGTTAATCCGGCCACCACCAGGGCGCCGCCCAGGCCGGCGCCGATACCGATGGCGAGCCAGAGGTTGCGGCCGGCCAACCCGCGCGTGGCGGCGGCGATGATGCCGATGAGCAGGGCGGCCTCGAGGCTTTCCCTGAAAACGATGATGGCCGATCCGAACATGCTTTACTCCGCCACGATCACGCCGCGCGCGGTCTTGTCGTGGAATTCGCCGTAGAAGGGATATTTGCCGGGCGCGAGCGGACCGACATAGATCGTGACCTTGCCATTGCCGGCCACCAGTTTTTCGCGGTTGAGTTCATGGCTTTCGAATTCTTCCGGCGTGCTATCCAGATTGCTGACCAGCAGCTTGATCTTCTTGCCTGCGGGCACTTTCAGTTCGCTGGGCGTGAATTGATGGTCCTTGATCGTCAGCGTAGCTTCCAGATCGGCTGCCAGGCTGGCAAGGGGGAACATCAAACAGGCAAGGGCAAGGGCTTTCATGGGTGTCTACAATCATTCACGTTTTCATAACGATAATCGTTCTCGTTAATATGTGCAAGAACTTCCTGAAGGTCGCCTCGCAAGCAAAAGCGGGAGGCTGCCTGGACGCGTAGACGGGGTGCCCTGCGAAATTTCAGAAGGGGAATCGCGATGTCATGGCCGGCCGGGCCTTGCCGGCGACCAGATGGGTGACTTTGGGCGGCTCGCTGCCGAGATGAAATGTACGTGTCTGTTCCAGGACGTCCCGATCCGCAACCGTGACCCGTTCGTGCTGGCGCAAGTGCTCGTGCCAGGATTCGACCATGAAGCATTCCACCATGCGTTCGGGATGTTCGACGTCCCAGAACAGTTCCCACATGAAGGCGCCATCGCGCCGGCGGATCCGGCTGATCTGCTGCATGGTTCGGGTGAACGCCTCGGTCTGGGCCGGATCGATCCGGTATTCCACCGTGACCATGACCGGCCCGCGGTCGCTTTCGCGTTCCCCGGCCATCATGGGCGTGGGCCAGAACAGTGAGGGTGAAAGATCGACGACATCATGCCGCCCGACCCGGTACGAGCGGGTGAGGGCAATCCCGACCAGTGCGCCGACGGCGGCGACACTCAGCGCGAGCGGGATGCCCGTCCAGGAGGCGACCTGGCCCCACAATGCACTGCCGGCCGCCATCCCACCCATGTAGACGACCCAGAACAAGGCCAGGCCTCGCGCGCGCACCCACCCGGGCAGGGCTGTCTGCGCGGCGGTCATCAGCGACGAGACCACGCTGATCCAGGCAACCCCGATCAGCAGCATGGCCGTCCCGGCCGCAACCACGTTCCCGCTGTGGGCGAGCGCCAGCATGGCCAGGGCGTACAGCCCGGTCGCGCCGGCCACGATCCGGTCGCGCGAGAGGCGGGCGTGCGCATGGGGCAGCAGCAGGGCGCCGGCTACGGCGCCCAGGCCCAGACAGGCCAGGAAGAGTCCGTACGTCCCGGGGCCGCTGTGCAGTTCCTGCCTGACGATGAGCGGCAGCAGGGCCCAGGAGGCGCTGGCGAACACGAAGAAGGCGACGCCGCGAGTGAGCACTGCGCGCAACTCGGGCGAATGGCGCGCATAGCGCAGACCGGCACGTACCGCGCCGGCAAGCCGTTCGGCGGGTAGTCCACTCGCCGTGGGCGGGCGCTGCCAATGCCTCAAGGCGGCAATGACGGCAATAAACGACACGGCGTTCAGCACGAAGACCGCGCCCGGCCCGGCGGCGGCCACGATCACCCCGGCCAGCGCGGGGCCGACGGCTCGGGCGACGTTCAGTCCCATGGAATTCAGCCCGATCGCTGCCTGGAGTTGAGCGCGTGGCACGAGTTCCGGCGTGATCGCACCCCAGGCCGGCATCATCATGGCGTTGCCGATGCCGAGCGCGAAGGTGAACAGCAACAGGAGGGGCGCGGTGGTCAGGCCCGCGAGGGTGAGGACGCCCAGCGTGGCCGCCATGGCCAGCATCCACACCTGGGCGGTGATGAGGTAGCGGCGGCGGTCGACGATGTCGGCCAGGGCCCCGGCCGGCAGCGCCAGCAGGAAGACCGGGGCCGTGGTGGCGGCCTGTACCAGCGCCACCATCAGGGGGTTGGGCGCGAGCGAGGTCATCAGCCAGCCGGCGCCGACCTCGTGCATCCAGGAACCGATGTTCGACGCGACCGACGCAATCCATAACGTGCGGAACACGCGGTTGTGGAGGGGCGCCCAGGGCGAAGTGGGCTTGGGCGTCTCGGCTGTCACGATGCGTTCGCGTCAGGCGCCGTTCAGCGCATTTTTCCAGGTGCGCAGCGGAATGCACGTCTGCAGGCGATGGAGGGCGCGGTCGATCAGGGCGGCATGGAGTTCGTGCCCGACCGGCGAGGCCACGTCCAGCGTGGCGTCTCCCTGGCATTGCATGAGTCGTTCATAGGCGGCATAGGCATGCTCGACCGGGATGATCGGGTCATCTTTTCCGTGCAGCACGTGCAAGGTCGTGAATTCGGGCGCCCGGTCGGGCAGCGTCGCAAAGCGGCCGGAAAACGCCAGGACCCGGCCGACGCCGCCATCATGCGCAATGCCGTATTCCAGCGCCATGATCGCGCCCTGCGAGAAGCCGACCAGCGCCGTGTCCGGCTGCATCACCTTGAGACGGTCCTGGGCCTGTCGAATCAGCGCGTGCAGCGCCGGCATGGCCGCGGCTACCCGGGCGGCCCGGTTGTCGTCGTTCAAGCCATCGAGGGAGAACCACTGCCTGCCGCTGTCGTGTCCGTCGAACGCGGCAATGCCTTCGGGCAGCAGGAACGCGGCCTGGGGAAAGGCGGCACCGAGCGTGTCGGCCAGCGGCAGCATGTCCGCGGGCGTCCTGCCCGCGCCATGCAGCACAATGAAAAGCTGCCGGACCGGCAGCGTGGCGGGCAGCAATTCGATTCCTTGAAAGTCGTGTTCGCTCATGTGCTGTCTCCGCTGCCGGTCCGGCAGGCTGTTTTATCCCGGCTTGAACAGGTCTTTGTATGCCCGCGGCTGGGAACGCCAGTACTGTTTCGGCGCATCGACCTGGTCGCCGAGTTTCGCCGCTGCGTGCCAGGGCCAGCGCGGGTCGTACAGCATACCGCGAGCGAGCGCCACCATGTCGGCCTGGCCCGAGGCGAGGATCGTTTCCGCCTGCTCGGGCTCGGTGATCAGGCCCACGGCGATCGTGGGCAGTCCGGTTTCGCGCCGGATTCTGTCGGCGAAGGCAACCTGGTAGCCCGGTCCGACCGGGATTTCCTGCAAGGGGGAGAGTCCGCCGCTGGACACGTCGATGAACGCGCAACCGCGGCGCTGCAGTTCCTGTGCGAACGCGACGCTCTGCTCGATATCCCAGCCGCCGTCCACCCAGTCGGTGGCGGAAATCCGGATGCCCACCGGCGTGTCATCCGGCACGGCGGCGCGGAGAGCGTCGAACACCTCGAGTGGAAATCGCATGCGATTTTCCAGCGTGCCGCCGTAGCGGTCGTCGCGGGTATTCGACAGGGGCGACAGGAACTGGTGCAGCAGATAGCCATGTGCCGCGTGCAGTTCGATTACGTTGAAGCCCAGCCGCTGCGCACGCTGAGCCGCCGCCACGAAATCGTTGCAGATGCGTGCGAGTCCGGCTTCATCGAGGGCGGCCGGGCGGGTGTCGTCTGCCGCATAGGGCAGGGCGGACGGCGCGACGGTTTGCCAGCCGCCGCTGGCCGGCGCGATCGACTGCCCACCGGCCCACGGCACCTCGGTGGAGGCCTTGCGGCCGGCATGCGCCAGCTGGATGGCGATAGGAATCGGGGAATGCCGGCGGATCGACTGGAGGACGTGTGCCAGCGCCGCCTCCGTCTCGTCCGACCAGAGTCCGAGGTCGGCGGGCGAGATGCGGCCCTCCGGCGCAACTGCCGTGGCCTCGATGAACATCAGGCCGGCGCCGGACAGGGCCAGGTGTCCCAGGTGGATCTGGTGCCAGTCGGTCGCCCGACCCTCGTCGGCTGAGTACTGGCACATGGGGGCGATGACGACGCGGTTGTCCAGAACCTGTCTGCCGAGTGTGATGGGAGAAAACAAGATGCTCACGATGATGGGTTCCTTTAAGGGGGCAATGGGCTAATTGGCTTCCGTCGGGTCACGCCACACATAGGCGTCCATGGCGAGGCCGCCATAGGTGAAGGGAGGTTGATGGCGCGTGGGCCGATCGCCGTCCGCGGCGCCCAGGGCGACGAAAAACGGCAGGAAGTGTTCTTCGGTCGGGTGCGACGCCGAACCATGGGGGACCGAACGATAGTCCAGCAGGGCCGCGACATCCTGCGCCGCGACGCGTGCGGCGACCCAGTCGGCAAAGTCCTTCGCCTGCGGAACCGGCGTCGGGTCGCCAGTCGCCTGCCACTCCAGCCAGCCGAAGTTATGCGTGATCGAACCGGTGGCGACGATGAGCACGCCTTCCTCGCGCAGAGGCGCCAGCGCCTGCCCCAGCGCGAAATGGGCGGCCGGGCCGGCGTTGCGCACCAGCGAGAGTTGCGTGACCGGGACGTCGGCCTGCGGAAACATTGCCGACAGCGGCACCCAGGCGCCGTGGTCCAGTCCGCGGCTGGGGTGCAGCTCCGCCGGCGTGCCAGCAGCGGACAGCAGGGCGACGGCGCGCTCGGCCAGCGCCGGCGCGCCTGGCGCGGGATACTGCATGGCATGCAGTGCCGGCGAAAAACCGGAGAAGTCGTGAATGGTTTCCGGCGCACCGGACAGGCTGGCCGTGGCCTGGCGCGCTTCCCAGTGCGCCGAAATCGCAAGAATCGCCGTCGGCCGCGGGATTATCCGACCGATATCGCGCCAACAGGCCACGGCCTCCGGTGCCTTCAGCAGGGCATCGGGGGCGCCGTGGGACACGAACACGACGGGCAGGCGAGACATATCGGACTCCTTTCTCCGCCAGAGAGGCAGCGGCGGATTACTGCTTGTTGACCGCGACCGCTTCCATCGGGATCTCGAGGGTCACGTCATCGGACACATAGGGTGCGTATTTGCCCATGTTGAATTCGGTACGCTTGATCTTGGTTACCGCATTGGCGCCGATCGCGTCCTTCTTCATGATGGGATGCGGCATCGCCTGGAACGAGGTGACGGTCAGGGTCACCGGCTTGGTGATGCCCTTGATCGTCAGGTTGCCATCGACCGACACCGGCTTGTCGCCGTCGAATTTCACGGACGTCGACTTGAACGTGATGGTCGGGTACTTCGCGGTATCGAAGAAATCCTCATCCTGGATGTGCTCGTTCAGCAGGGGATAGCCGGTGTTCACCGACTTCGCGTCGATGGTGACGTCCACCGAGCCCGTCTTGGCGGCCTTGTCGTAGACGATCGTGCCGCTGGTCTTGTCGAAGCTGTGCACCTGGTTCGAGTAGCCGAAGTGGTTGTACTCGAAGCGCGGCTGGGTATGCGTGGGGTCGATGACGTAGGTTTCCGGCGCAGCAAAGGCGCTGCCGGCGACGGAAGCGAAGGCGAGGGCAAGGACGAGTTTCTTCATGGTGAGTCTCCTGGGTGAAAGGTTGGTGAGCGGAACTACTTCTTGCCGGCCGCCGCAGCGGCAACAAGCCGGAATTTGATCTGCACTTCGTTGGCGACGGTGCCGTAGTCGGCCCACATGCCTTCGCCGATGCCGTAGTCGCCACGCTTCAGCACGAAACTGCCTTCGAACACGCCGAGATTGCCTTCCTGCCTGAACGTGGCGGGCGTTCTCGTATCGAGTGTGCGGCCCTTGATGCTCATCTTGCCGGCCACCTCGAAGCGATTGTTGCCCAGCGGCTTGATCGACGTGGACACGAAGCGCGCAACGGGAAATTGCTTGGTGTTGAACCAGAGCTTGCCGGCCACTTCGTCGTTGCCTTCCTCGGAGCCGGTATCGATGCTGGCGAGCTCGATGTCGATTTCAGCCTTGGCGAGCGCCGGCTTCGCCGGATCGAAGTTGATCCGGCCGTCGAAGCGCTTGAAGCCGCCATCGAGCGGCACGTTCATCTGCTTGTATGCAAAGCTCACTGCGCTCTTGTCGGCCAGCAGTTGGTTGAATTCGATGGCCTGGGCACCCGCCGACAGCAGCAGGGCGGCCAGGCCGACGAACGGCGCAACGTGCCGCGTGCCAGGTTTCATGAGGCTTGAGAAGGAAGCGCGGGCGGTGAGATTCATGATCTGAACTCCTGAGTGCAGACGAGACGATAGGTTCACTGTACGCAAGCCGGGCTTGGAGAAATAGGCTACATTTGGCAAATTATTGTTGCTCACAAGACAACAATCAGACAGAGGCATACATGGACCGACTCGACAGCATGCGGCTCTTCGTGCGGGTGGCCGAACTCGGCAGCTTCTCCGCCGTCGCGCAACAGATGAACGTGGCACGCTCGGTGGTGACGCGGCAGGTGGCGGCGCTCGAAGCACACCTCGGAACGAAGCTGCTGGCCCGCAGCACACGACGCCTGAGCCTCACGTCGGCCGGCGCCACCTACCTGGAAAAATGCCGCGAGATCCTCGGGCTGGTGGATGCCGCCGAAGCCGGCCTGACCGAGGACAGTCAAGCGCCGCGCGGCCACCTCCGCATCACCTTGCCGTTCTCCTTCGGCATTCGCCAGTTGATGCCGATGTTCGGCGACTTCATGGTTGCGAATCCCGAGATTACGATCGAGCTCGAATTCAGCGACCGTCGCACCAACCTGATCGAGGGCGGATTCGATCTGGCCATTCGCATCACCGACCGGCTGGAGCCGGGCGACGTGGCGCGCAAGATCGGCAGCAGCCGGAGCGTCGTGGTGGCCGCACCCGGCTATATCAAGCGCCATGGCCGTCCGCGTCACCCGAAGGACCTGATCCGGCATGAGTGCTTCGGCTATGTGCTCGCCACGCGCTCGAGCTGGGCCTTTAGCCTCGATGGCAAGACCGAGTGGTTTCCCGTTGCCGGTCGGCTTGAGGCCAACAGTGGCGACGCCCTGCTCGCTGCCGCGATAGGCGGGCTCGGGATCACTTATCTTCCCACGTTCATCGTCGAAACGGCGGTACGCGAACATAGCCTGGATATCCTGCTGCCCGCGTTTCGCGCGCCTGAACTGGGAATCTACGCGGTCTTTCCGAGCAATCGCTACGTGCCGCACCGAGTCCGGGCCCTGGTTGAATACCTGGCCCAGCGGATCGGCAGCAAACCGCCCTGGGACGAAATCCTGCCCAAGGGGTAGCGTCGCGCCAGGGCGATCCTGTCGATGAGGGCGCCAACCGCGTCTGCGTGAACGCATCGGTTAAACTCGGCCCTATCCCGACCCCGCACCAACAATACGAGTACATCCAAGGCATGACCGCACCTGAAACCAAACCCTGTCCTTTTTGCCAGCTCGACCCGCACCGCATCGTCGCCGAAGATGAACTCACCGTGGCCTATCGCGACGGGTTTCCCGTCTCGCTCGGCCATACGGTGATCATTCCGCGCCGTCATGTCGCCACCCTGTTCGAGGCCACCGAAGCCGAGCAGACTGCGCTGCTCAGCATGCTGGCACAAGCGAAGGACATCCTCGACAAGCACCACCAGCCTGACGGCTACAACATCGGCATCAACCACGGCCCGGCCGGCGGCCAGACCGTCCCGCACCTGCACATCCATCTCATCCCGCGCTACCGCGGCGACAAGGAAGATCCGCGCGGCGGCGTGCGCTGGGTGCTGCCGGACAAGGCGAAGTACTGGGCATGAGTGTGCCCGGCGCCGCAATCTGATATTTTTCGGCCCTTCAACAACCCGATCCTGGAACACCCGCGATGTACAACACCTTCAAACCCGAACAGCCCATGAGCCTGATGGATTTCGTCCGCGCCGCCAAATCCTGCGTCAGGGAAATCACCCCGCAGGCGCTGCTGGACAAACTCAATGCGAGAGAGGACCTGCTGCTGCTTGACGTGCGCGAACACGGCGAATTCGAGATGGGCCACATCAAGGGCGCGCAGCTGGTGCCGCGCGGCATCATCGAGGCGGCTGCCGACCCTGCCTATCCCAAGCACCTGCCCGAACTGGCCGCCGCCCGCGACCGTCAGATCGTCGTCTACTGCGCCACCGGCGGACGTTCCGCCATGACGGCCGCCGTGCTGCAGATGATGGGATTCAAGAACGTGTTGAACATGGAAGGCGGCTATACCCGCTGGGTGGACGACGGCATGCCGCAGGTCCACGAGGCCACGTATTGATCCGGCAGGCGGAAACGCCGACACCTGAAACCCGCAAGGCCCGCAGCGATGCGGGCCTTGCGGCATTGGGCATGCCCGTTTCATCGGGGCCTGGGGCAGGACAGGCGAAGCGTTTCCGCAAGCCTGGGCCGAGCGGTCTGGCCTTCCCGATCCAACAAATCCTTCGAAGAACCCATTATCATCGGGCATCGGGTCTGCTCTCAGACTGCGTGCGGCTTCAGATTGCCCGGCCTGAGCCGTTCATGAAGTCACGCCCGCACCAGGCGCCCCATAATAGATATATAAACACGCGCGTTTTCCTGTAGCGAACGATTGATATACCAAGGTTGATCGATGAGCACTGATCCGGAACAGATTTACGTCACGCAACCCTATCTGCCGCCCCTGGACGAGTTCATCCCGTACCTGGAAAAAATCTGGGAGAGCAAGCAGCTCACCAACAATGGCCCCTTCCATCAGCAACTGGAACAGGCGCTGGGCGAGTACCTGGGCGTCGAGCACATCGCCCTGTTCACCAACGGCACGATCGCCCTGATCACGGCATTGCAATCCTTGCGCATCACGGGTGAGGTCATCACCACGCCCTATTCCTTCGTGGCCACCTCGCACTCCCTGCTCTGGAACGGCATCAAGCCCGTGTTCGTGGACGTCGACCGCGACACGCTCAATCTCGATCCGGCGAGGATCGAGGCCGCCATCACGCCGCAGACCACGGCCATCATGCCCGTGCATTGCTACGGCCGCCCGTGCGATGTCGAGGCCATCCAGGCCATCGCTGACAACTACAACCTCAAGGTCATCTACGATGCGGCGCATGCGTTCGGCGTGCGCGACGCGGGCGGCAGCATCCTGCGGCATGGCGATCTGTCGGTGCTGAGCTTTCACGCCACCAAGGTGTTCAATACCTTCGAGGGCGGGGCGATCGTCTGCCCGGATGCCAAGACCAAAACGCGCATCGATCATCTGAAGAATTTCGGCCATGTGAGCGAGGTGGCAGTCGTCGCTCCCGGCATCAACGGCAAGATGAGCGAGTTCAATGCGGCACTGGGCATGCTCCAATTGAAATACATCGACCAGGCGCTTGCGCGGCGCAGGGAAATCGACGCGGCCTATCGCAAACGCCTGGCAGCGGTGAAGGGGATTCAATGCATGCCGGCGGAACGGGGAGATATTTCCAATTTCGCCTATTTCCCGATTCTGGTCGAGGCCGACTACCCGATCAGTCGAGACGGCCTTCACCAGATACTCAAGGACAACGGCATCCACCCGCGCCGTTATTTTTATCCGCTGATTTCAGACTTTTCGATGTATCGCGGGCTTCCCTCCGCGCACCCTGACAATCTCCCGGTCGCGGTCGAGGCCGCAGAAAAAATCTTGTGCCTGCCGATTTACCCAAACCTGGACGACAGGCAGATCGACACCATTACCCGGCTGATTGCAGCGCAGTCATGCATGTAGAACAGAGCGTCATGGAAAGGGTGGGCGCATGACCGCTGCGTCGGGAAATAAAAAACTGATCATCTACGGCAATGGCCAGATGGCACGCATGTTTCTGGAGTTCGCGCGACTGGAATATGAAGTTGTGGCGTTTACGGTCGACCGCTCCGTCCTGACCGATCCCTTCATCGAAGGCCTTCCCGTCATCCCGTTCGATGACATCGAGACGGACTACCCGCCGGCAAACCATTGCCTGATCATCGCCGTCGGCTATCGGGAGATGAATGACCTGCGGGTCCGCAAGTACCGGGAAGGCCTGGCCAAGGGCTACGCCTTCGCCAGCTATGTCCACGCCTCTGTGGTGCGCCACGCCAGCGTGTCGGTGGGCGAGAACACCATCATCCTCGACCATGCCGCCATCCATCCCTATACGCAGATCGGCAACAGCGTCTTCATTGCCAGCAATGCGTCGATCGGACATGGTTGCCGTATCGGCGACGCCTGCTGGATCAATTCGGGCGTTGCCATCGGGGGCGAGACCGTGATCGGGGACGCCTGCTTCCTCGGCATCAACGCCACCCTCGGAGACAATATCCGGATCGGCAGGCAGTGCTTCGTGGGCGCCAACACGCTGGTGACCCGGAACACACTCGCCGACGAGGTGTATGTTTCGGCGAGCGGCGAACGCTTTCCGCTGGCAAGTCAGGCTTTTCTTCAATTTATCGCCCGTTCCACCCGTTAGCATACCCATGCTGACTTCATCGCACCCTGCCGCCCTCTATGGGCACTTCCGGCATGCCGCCGAACACAGCCCCGACAAGCTGGCGCTCGTGGTGGGCAACGCCCGTTACATCTATCGCGACCTGCTGCAGGATGTGGATGCGCTGGCGGATGGCCTGTCGATTGCCGGGGTGCGTGCGGGCGACCACCTCGGCGTGCTGCTGCCCAATTGCGCCGAGTTTGTCCTGACCCTGCTCGCCGGTGCGCGCCTCGGCGCGGTCATCGTGCCCCAGAGCATGGGATTGGGCGCGGAAGCGCTGGCCGCCACCTTCAAGGCCGCCGATGTCCGGCATCTGATCGCATGGGCCGGCGCGATTTCCAATCTGGCCGACCTGCGTCTTCCGCCCGGCGGCATGCGTGTCGTGGCCGGCGGTGTCCGGGAAGGCTGGACATCCGTGCCGGCGCTGATCGATACCGGCCGCGCCATGCCCGGGACCGCGCCCGGGTTGCCGGAGGCGTTGCCGTATCTCATGGTCCTTACCTCCGGCTCCACCGGACAGCCCAAGCCCATCCTCCTGAGCCAGCGCACCAAGCGGCTGCGCGCCGCAGCGGCTGCCGAATTGTATGGCGTCACTGCGGACGACGTGACGCTGGCCGCCACGCCGCTCTACCATTCGCTGGCGCAACGTCTGGTGCTGATGCCGCTGATTTCCGGGGGGACGAGCATCGTCATGGCGCACTTCACTCCGGCCAGCTGGATCGCCACGGTCCGCGAACATGGCGTGACTTTTTCCATCGCGGTTTCGTCCCAGCTCAGGCAAATACTGGACGCCTTGATCGCCAGCCAGGAAACGCTGCCGTCGCTGCGCTGCCTGGTGTCGTCTTCCGCGCTCCTGGACGATGAAACGAAAGCCAGGCTGCTGGCCCACCTGTCCTGCGCGTTTCACGAATGCTACGGCGCGTCGGAGATTGCCATTGCCACCAATCTGGCACCCGACGCGGCGTCCCGCAAACTGGGCTCGGTGGGTACCGCCATTCCCGGAACGGACGTCCTGATCCTCGACGAAAACGGGCAGGCGGCGCCGCCGGGCACGCCAGGCGAGATCGTGTGCCGCACCCCCATGCTGTTCAGCGGCTACTATGGCCAGCCGGCCGCCACGCAGGCCGCGATGTGGGGCGACTATTTCCGTACCGGCGATCTCGGCAGGATGGACAGCGAGGGTTTTCTGTACTTTCTCGGACGGATCAAGGACATCATCATCAGCGGCGGCATCAATATCTATCCGAAGGACATCGAGGAGGTGGTCGCCAGCCATCCGGCAGTCAGGGAATGCGCGGCCATTCCGCTGCCGGACGACCAGCTGGGCGAAGTGGTCGGCGTGGTCGTCGCCTTCCATGTGCCCGACGCTCCACCTGCACCGCGCGACCTGCAACGGCTTTGCATGCAGCGCCTCGGGGACTTCCAGCAGCCGCGCCGCTTCTTCGTCGTCGATGCGCTTCCGCGGAACGCCATGGGTAAACTCGACAAACCTGCACTGCGACAGGCCTATTCAACCGGCCTGCATAAAGGATAAGCATGGCGCATACCCAACTTCCCCCGCTGCGACTGGGCTTCATCGGCGGCGCCCTGAATTCGGCCGTGGGCTACACGCACTACAATTCCAGCCGGCTGGACGGCCATTTTCGCGTGGACAGCGGGTGCTTCAGCCGGCGTGCCGACGTCAACGAGGAGACGGCGCGGACGTACGGCATCCCGGCCGAGCGCACGCACGCCACCTGGCACGCGCTCCTGGAAAGCGAGAAGTCATCGCTCGATGCCATCCTGGTACTGACGCCGACGCCGGATCACCGGGATAGCGTGATCGCCGCGCTCGATGCCGGCTATCCGGTCATTTGCGAGAAGGCCCTGGCGGTGTCCAGCGAAGCGTGCCGCAGCATCGACGACGCGGTGGCCCGCAACCATGGGTTCCTGGCGGTGACCTACAACTACTCCGGCTACCCGATGGTGCGCGAATTGCGCCGCATGATCGCCGACGGCCAGCTGGGGCGCCTCCAGCAGATCCAGATCGAGATCCCCCAGGAAGGCTTCCTGCGGCAGGCGGCTGCGCCGCAAGCCTGGCGTCTCAAGGACCATGCCGTTCCCACGGTGTCGCTCGATCTCGGCGTGCACGCCCACCATCTGGTCCATTTCCTGACCGGCGGCAAGGCGCCGCTCGAAGTCATCGGCGATCAGGCCACCTATGGCCAGTTCGGCGACATCGTCGACAATGTCTATTGCCTTGCGCACTACGAGGACGACCTGCGGGTACAGTCCTGGTTCGGAAAAACGGCGCTCGGCAACCGCAACGGCCTGCGCATACGCGTCTACGGCAGTCTCGCCAGCGCCGAGTGGTTCCAGATGCAGCCCGAGGATCTGCTGTTCAGCCAGGCCGACGGCCGCAGGCTGCTCATCGACCGCGGGTCCGGCGACGCCGACCTGGCCCGGCAGTTGCGCTACAACCGTTTCAAATCCGGCCATCCCTCCGGGTTCATCGAGGCTTTCGCCAATCTCTACGCCGATATTGCCGACCAGTTGCGCCAGCATCAATCCGGCGCCATGACGCGCAACGCGTTCGTCTACGGTGCCCAGGAATCGGAAGAGGGCTTGCGCTTCCTGGAGGCCATTTCCCGATCCGCGCAAACACGAAAATGGGAAACGGTATGACGCGCCCCGACCAGACGAACGCCAGGTCCCAAGCCGTTTACGATTTCATCGTGCAGCTGCTCGAAGAAAAGGGCGCGGTCCCGGAACCTGCCGCGCTGCCCGCCTACCGGTACCTCGACGTCGGCCATATCGATTCGCTCGCCTTCATCAAATTCGTCTTTCGCATCGAAGAGCGCTTCGGCATCCAGTTCTCGGAAGCGGACATGCTGGGCGACCAGGCAAAAACCGTCGGCGGACTGGTTGCATTGATCGACGACAAATGCGATCGATCCCCCGCACCTTGATTCCATTGAGCAACCTGACATGAGCCAGCCAGACAACAACGCATCCCTGCTTGCCGAATACGGACGCTACATGCTTCCCGTGCTGAGCTTCCGCGACATCGTCCTGGTGCGGGGGCAAGGCAGCTACGTCTGGGATGCCGACGGTAACCAGTACCTGGATCTGAACAGCGGCCAGTTTTGCGCGGTGCTGGGCCACTCCGATCCCGGCGTCGCCCGCAAGATGCAGGAGATCGCCCAGACCCTGCAGGACACGGACACGTCTACCCTGACCCGGTCGGTCCTGCTGGCCGCCAAGCAGATTCATGACCGCGCCCCGGAGATGAACGGCCGCATCCTCTTCCTGTCGACCGGCGCAGAGGCCGTCGAATGCTGCCTCAAGTACGCGAAGCACATCAAGGAGAAGCCGGGCGTCATCGCCTTCGACAAGGCCTATCACGGACTGACGCACGGCAGCGCCGCGTACTCGATGTCGCGCGACCGGATCCGGCCGCCGGTCGAGCACTCGTACGTCACGCCTGCGCCGCGTGCCCATGCCGACGACGAAGCGGAAACCGACCGCTGCATCGAGGCGTTCCGGCAGACCATCGGCGATTGCAAGGACGACATTGCCGCGGCGATCTTCGAGCCCATCATCTCGGGCGGCGGATTCTACTTTCCGTCGCGCCGCTATTTCCAGGCGGTCCGACAACTCTGCGACGACAACGGCATCTTCCTGGTCTTCGACGAGTGCCAGACCGGCTTCGGCAGGACGGGCAGCTGGTTCTACTATCAACAGCTCGGATGCGTGCCCGATTTCGTCGTGTCCGCAAAAGCCATGGGGATGGGCTACCCGGTCTCCTGCGTCATTGCCAACGGCCATACCGTCCCGCATGCGAAGTTCGCGATGGAGTATTTCAGCTCCCACCAGAACGAGTCATATGCCGGCGCCCTGGTGTCCCACCTGATCGACGAGATCGAGAACCGCGGCCTGCTCGAGCGGAACCGCGCCTCCGGCGCCTACCTGCTGGCTAAACTCGGCGCGATTGCTGCCGAATCCTCCCTTATCGGCAATCCCCGAGGCCAGGGGCTGATGTGCGCATTCGACCTGAGCGACACGGGCAGGCTCGACAGCAAACAGGCGGGCGACCTGTTCTGCAGGCTGGCGCAGCAGAACGGCTTGCTGCTCCAGCATTGCAATCTCGGCCGCACCATCCGCCTGCTGCCGAACTACGCCGCCACCGAGGCGGATTTCGATTTTTTTGCGGACCGATTGAAGGCCACGCTGGCTCTGTTCCAGGCAACACTCGATCAACCTCTCTAGCGAGCGACCCCCATGTTATTTTCAGAGATCGACACGACTTACCTGGCCAACACGATCAAGGGCCTGCAGGGGAAAAAGCTCATCTTGTGGGGCGCCGGGCGACGGCTCAAGGGCTTCGTCGAGCAGTACTGCGGTGACGGCAAGCTCCTGCCCACGCCTTACGGCGTCTGCGACAGCACGCGCGAGATCGCCGAGAAGACGCTCTGGGGCATCCCCGTCCTGCCTTTCAAGGACGTGCAGGCCATGCTGCCCAAGGACACCGTGATCATCATTACGGCCGGCCTGCTGGAACTGCAGGCCAGGGTGGTTGCAAGCGAGCTCTATTATTTCCCGCTGTTCCATTGCCGGACCTTCGAGGTCTACGACTACCTGCAAAAAAACATGGACCAGTGCGACCGGGCCATCGGCCTGCTCGCCGATCCGGTGTCGAAGAAGACCTACCGGGGCTGCATCGAAAACATCCTGTGCGGACGGCTCTGGGACCAGTCCCTCTTCAGCGCCAGCCCGTATTTCGGTAACGACATCAACGAACGGCTCGACGCCTCCGGCCAGCTCGTGTTTGCCGGCGCCTTCAACGGCAAGCATCTCGACCGCGCCCTTGAAAACAATCCCGCCATCCGCATAGCGGCCTTCGAACCGAGCAAGACCTGGTCGGCCTACCTCCGGGAGAAATTCAAGACCGCGCCGCAGGTGACGATCCACAACAAGATCCTCTGGAGCGAGAACACGCTGCTGAGCTTCGACGACGACATGTCCAATTCCGGGCTCGACGCGCACGTCACCGCGGACGCGGCCAACAGCACCTACCAGCACGAAGGCGTCGCCATCGACGACTATGTCGAGGGCAAGGTGTCGATGATCGCCCTCGACGTCGAAGGCTCGGAGCAACGCGTCGTCCAGGGCGCGCATCGCACGATCGAACGCGACCGTCCCAAATTGTGCCTGTGCCTGTACCACAACCTCGACGACTACTTCAGGATCCCCGTCATCATCAGCGAGCGTTATGGCTACCGCCTGCACGTCAAGCATCACTCCACGATCAGCGCGATCGAAACCGTCCTCTATGCGGTCTGACTGCACGGCGTCCGCCCATGCTTGATTTCGCGTTCTCCATGCCGACCCGGATCCTGTTCGGGTCCGGCGCGCGATCGCTGCTGGAACGGGAGCTGGACGAACAGCCCGTTGCGAAGGCCCTGCTGGTCTATGGACGCGAAAGCGCGCGCCTGAATGGCAGCTACGACGACATGACCGGCCTGCTCGAAGCGCGCGGCATCGCGTACCTCGAGCATCCCGGATGCCCCGAAGACCCGGATGACGAATTCGTCGGAGCAGGCGCCGAACTCGCGCTCGATCACGGTGTGGATTTCGTCCTGGCGATCGGCGGCGGTTCGGTGATCGACGCCGCCAAGGCCATCGCCCTGCTGGCGGCCAACCAGGCACGCGACATCTGGGCGTATCACGCGGCACGGCAAGACTTCACCGCGCCCGCACTGCCGCTCGGCGTGGTGCTGACCACCACGGGAACGGGCACCGAGGCCAACGGCGGCTTCGTCATCAGCCGCCGCGCCGACAACGAGAAGATCGCATTCAGCAGCCTGTCCACGCGCCCGCGCTTTGCCTATTGCAATCCCGACTACACGATCACGCTGCCGCCGCAGGTGCTGGCCGACAACTACACCGACATCCTGTCCCATCTGCTGGAACAGTATTTTTCGATGGAGGACAGCACGGGCATCGTCGATGCGATCATTCTCGAAGCCATCCACTACCTGCTGAAGAACACGCCGGCACTGCAAACCTGGAAAGATTCGTATAGCTTTCGGGCCAACACCATGTTCGCGTCGACGCTCTCGCTGTCCTACCTGTTTTCCTGCGGCAAGAAAGTCCCGTGGATCCTGCATTACCTGACCCATGCGCTGGCTGCCCACCGTCCCATTTCGCATGGCGCATCGCTCAGGGTCGTCATGCCGGGCTGGCTCGTCTGGCTGTCAGGCAAGCCCGTCTATGCCACGCGTACTCGCCAGCTTGCCGACAAGCTGGCACTGTCCGATGCGGCCCAACTAGGGCAGCATTTTCTCGATCACTTCACGCTGATGGGCTGCGATCCGCATCCGCTGCTCAGCGATGCGGAGAAGGTGCAGATGGTGGCGCGGCTGTCGACCGACACGGATTTTCTCGCCCGTGCAAACCTGGACGCGCGCGATCTCAGATGCATCCTCGACTGGACGCATCATGCCTGCTGAATCGGCATCGCCTGACATGAATACGACAACAATACTGATCTTCCCGCTCGATATCGACGACGCGGACGTCTTCATCCTGACCGCGAAGGCACTCGGCCTCGCGGTCGTCGGCGCCAGTTCCGCCATGGCCGGCCCGGGGGACAAAGCGGTCGACGATTTCATCCGGCTGCCCTTCATCACCGACCCGACCTTCGACCAGGCCTTGCAGAACGCGCTTGAGCAGCACGCGGTGACGACGATCCATGCGCCGCATCAGGGCGTCTGGCGCCATCTGAACACGCTCCTGAAAACACACCCGGGCCGCTTCCGCTTCACGCTCTGCAGACCCGATCCGTTTTCCGCGACGCAGCAGCGCTTTGCGCCACACGAGGCATGGGCTGCTTCGATGTCGTCCGATTCCTCGCTTGCCGGACTTGCGGCGCCCCAGGCGATCCGTCCATCCTTGTCGCCTGCGCGGTATTCCGCGCTGCACCGACAGTTCCTGAGCATTCCCGGCGATTCCGACGTCGGGAAGCTGCGTGCCTTGTGCGACATAGCCCGCCTGCTGCCGCCCGGCGACCTGCTCGAGGTGGGATGCCTGTACGGGCGATCGGCATTTGCGCTGGGCTATCTGGCCCGCCAGTACACGCTGGGCAGCATGATCTGCGTCGATCCGTGGAACACCGCCGAACTGACCGACCAGGGCGCCGCCGCCGCGATCATCAACGTCGAACTCGCCAACACCGACATCGACAGCGAAAAAATCTTCCGGGTATTCCTGAATGCCGCAGCCTTGCTCGACAACGTGGGGTATATCCGTGCAACTTCCGAGAAAGCGACAGGCCAGTATGAGGCGGCCATCCGCAGCGGCGCGCTGCACAGTCCCGAACTGGGCAGCATCCCGGTCAGCGGGAAGCTGAGCCTGCTGCACGTCGACGCCAATCATCGCTACGACCACGTGCGGCGGGACGTCGAGCTATGGAGTCCTTATCTCGCCGAGGGCGGCTGGCTGCTGCTGGACGACTATGTGTGGGCGTTCGGCGACGGCCCGCGGCGGGTGGGCGACGAACTGCTCGGCAGCCCCCTCTACGATTCGGCGTTCGTCAGCGGCGACACCCTGTTCCTGCGCCGTACCGGCGTGAATTGAGGCGCGCGCCTCAACTGCTACACCATGTCCGCCACATCTCCCGGTAGGCGGCTTCCAGGTGGCGCGTGACGGTTTCCGGGCCATAGTTCGACGCACTCATCCGCTCGCGCAGGGATTGCCGGATTCGATCCAGTCCCGGCAAGTCCTGCGCCATCCGCATGACGAGCTGAAAATAGTCTTCCTCGTTGTGCGTGATGAAGTCGCTCAGGCCGACACGCGACAGCAAGGGAACCGCGCAGCGCGACACCATGTGTTCGCCGGCGAGGGTGATGACCGGCACCCCCATCCACAGTGAGTGCATCGTGGTGGTGCCGCCGTTGTAGGGGAAGGGGTCGAGCGCCAGGTCGATCGTGTGATGCAGCGCCAAGTACTCGCTGAACGACATGCGCGGCTGCAGGATCAGCCGATCGGCTTCCACGCCCGCCTGGCCGAACCGTTCGATCACCCGCTGCCGGACGCCGTCATCCGTTATGTTGCCAAGCATCAGCCTGGCGTGCGGTAGTGCTTCCAGGATCCGTGCCCACAGATGGACGACCGATGGGTTGATTTTGATCAGATTGTTCAGGGAGGCGAACACGAAGGTGTCGGCGCTCAGGGCCGGCAAGGGATTGACGGACGGACAGCCCGGTGCCGGCCGGTAGGCCACGCCCGAGTCCGGCATGCGCACCAGCGATTCGCTGTGGTAGCGCTCGGTCAGCCCGGGTGGGTCCATTTCCGCATTGGTGATCCGGTAATCCATCGCGGTCAGCCCGGTGGACCCGGCGTAGCCGATCCATGTGGCCTGCACCGGCGCCGGTTTGCGGGCGAACACCGGCAGGCGGTTGTAGCCGGTATGTCCGGACAGGTCGACCAGGATGTCGATGCCGTCCGCGCGAATGCGTTCGGCGAGTTGCTCGTCGCTCATTTTCGAACAGGCCAGCCAGTGATCGGCGTGGGCGGCGATCTGCTCGGTATGGGCATCGCGCTTGATGTGGTTGTAATAGCAATAGATCTCCACCTGGGACTTGTCGTGTCCGGCCAGGATCGGCTCGATGAAGAAGGCCACCGCATGATTGTAGAAATCCGCGGAGACATACCCGATCCTGAGGCGCCGCTCGGGGTCGCGGCTGTTTGCGTGGGCCCGCCAATGCGCCTTGAGCGGAGTTTCGAAACGCTCGGCGTAGCGCTGGTGTTCGCTGAATACTTCCGCCGGCGTGACGGTGTCCATGTACTGCATCGTATACAGCAGGTTGCTGTAGGCGATCGTGGAATCCGGCTTGAACGACAGGACCTGACGGTAACAGGCAATGGCCTCATCCAGCCTGCCTTGCGCCTGGAGCGTATTGCCCAGGCCGTTGTAGGCTTCGGCGAAATCCGGCTTGAGCAGCAGGGCCTGCCTGCCACATGCGGCGGCTTCGTCCAGCCGGCCGCGTTCCCTGAGGGCGTTTCCCAGACTGTTGTAGGTCTCGGCGGAGTCGGGCCTGATCTCGAGCGCCCGCTTGTTGGAGGCGATGGCTTCGTCCAAACGGCCCAGCGCATAGAACGCCTCGCCCAGATTGCTGTAGGCCTCGGCGAAATCCGGCTTGATCGAAACGGCTTGCCGGCAGCAGGCGATCGTTTCGTTCAGCTTGTCCTGCTTCTGGAAAATGACGCCCAGGTTGTTGTAGGCCTCGGCGAAATCCGGCTTGAGCCGGATGGCCTGCTGATAGGCCTCGGCCGCCTCGTCCTGCTTGTCCTGGTCCTTCAGCACATTGCCCAGGTTGTTGTACGCGTCGGCATAGTCAGGCTTGAGTTCGATCGCCCGCCGGTAGCTGGCGGCTGCTTCGTCCAGGTCTTCCCGCTCCCTCAGCGCATCGCCCAGGTTGTAGTGCACTTCCACCAGATCCGGATCGAGCCGGAGGGCCTTGCGGTAGCTGGCGATTGCCTCGTCCAGCCGGCCTTGCGTCTGCAGCGCATCGCCCAGGTTGCTGTGCAGCTGGGCATAGTTCGGCGTGAGCGCGACGGCCTTGCGGTAGCTGGCGATCGCCTCGTCCATCCGGCTCTGTTCCTTGAGCGCATTCCCCAGGTTGTAATGGGCGTTGGCATGATTGGGCTGCAGCGCAATGGCTTGCCGGTAGCGGGCGATCGCCTCGTCCAGCGCGCCTTGCGCCATCAGCACCACCCCCAGGTTGTTGTGCCCGTCAGCAAAGTTCGGCGCGATCTCGGTCACACTGCCGAGCAGGATGGCCGCCACATCGAGCATGCCGATCTGATACGCGATCATCCCTTGCATATGCAAGGCATCCGGATGATTGGGCGACAGTTGCAGGATCTGCTGGCAAACCGCGTCGGCCTCGCGCAACTGCCCGGCCTGGTAGTGCTCGGAGGCGCGCTGCAAGGCATTCACGAGATCCATCGCCGCCGAAGCGGGGGAGGCGGGTTGCCCTGCCGTGAGCAGGCAGCACTGCTTGTACTTCTTTCCGCTTCCGCACGGACACGGATCGTTACGCGCGATTTTCTGGGTTGTCATGGCACATTAGGGGACGGAGGCGGAGCCGGTTCAGCGGCTATTGTAGCGATCCTTGGAGAAGGCCCGCACGATCGCGGCGCGAATGAACGGAAACGTGGACCAATCGACGACGAACCGGCCATCCGCAAATGCGCTGTCTTCGCTTCCGGGCAGCATCAAACCGGGATAAAACGCCCATCCGCCACCCCATAGTCATTTCCTATATAAGTCATTGACATTAAGTCTTTGAAAATGGCAATCGCTTGATTGATGATTGGGGTCGTCAATAATTTCTGTTGCTGCGCCTCTCGGTTTTGCACGGTCTTGCGATGCGAAGGCGCCAGGATCGTTGATGTTCTGGAGGATCAAACAAAAATCCTCTCAGGATAAGGAGGATTTTGTACTGAAAATTAAGGATTCTTGGATGCGTTAAACGATGGCGTGAAGCCTTTTGCCGCGATACGTGTATTGGGCCGTGCGGTCTTTGGCCAAATCACCGGGATCTCCGGACAGAGGCATCACCCCGCCAGCTCAAGCGAACGCCACCACCGGATGTCCGGGGTGCCTGTCTTGCTAGTCTTTCATGGCGTGTCGATCAAACGAATCGCCATGCCTTCCCCTACGGGAAACCTCGCCGAGCTGCTAACGCTACTCCTCTTGATACGCATCAATGAATCCCCCTAATCGTTGATGGACGCTTGCATGGAAACTATATGGTCAATCTAACGGAATTCGGGATAGTTGTAAGGAAAGCGAGGCTTGACGCCAAGGTGACCCAGAGCGAAATGGCGGCCGCATTGGGCGTGACCTCGGCTTTTTTAAGTAATTTGGAAAAAGGGCGAAGCAAGATCCCGGAAGAATGGGCAACGAGAATCGAATCGTTCTTCAAGCATAAAGGTATCGCCACGCCGAACCTGCGCAAACTGGCAGATGTGGCGAACCGCTCAATCTCGCTGGAAGGCATGAACCCACAGAAAGCGATGATGCTGGCTGCATTCGCAAGGGCAAGCTTTTCCCAGCAGCAGATGGAAAAGTTCTCGCAACTGCTCGGCGAGATCAAAGAGAACTAGCCGAGGCTGATTGTCGACCCTGAACGGGCGCATGCGAAGGGCGGCAACTGGAAATGAAAAAGGCCCGCATTGTTGCGGGCCTTTTTGTATCTGGCTCCCTGATCGGAGATCAACCGAGGATCTCGGATTTTAAATTGATTTAGCTAATTTATGGATGATGAACTCGCCTATGGGCGGGGGTTTCTAAGCGCGTAGCTAAGCAGATTACTACGGGCTCCATGCGATGGTGTCAATTCATCCTTCGTCATCAAATGGTAAATATGGATCGTCTCCCTCATCGTGCAAGCCAGGCGTTAGCAGTTCGAACTCTATCCCTTCGTCCGCTAACTGTGCACGTGCGGCCGAAAGTTCGGCTGCTGGACCGGTACCAGTCTCCATGATCGCAAGGAGGGCAGTATCGGGGCGGAATCTACGAGCAAGTGTGACAAGCTTTTCAATGTCGGTAAGTCGAAGGCTGCGCCACGATGATTTGACCTCACAAAGAACAGATCGGCCATCAAGTAGCACAAGCAGATCGGCCTCTGCATCGACCTTGTCAGAATCGGAATTAAAGCCGAACCACGTTGGTTCAACAAAGGCAAACGAACGTCTCGAGCGCTCGCACAGTACTGACAATACCCAGATAAGGGATAGGACACTGTGATCCCGTAAACTTTCGAGAAGAAACTCGTTCGGGCGAAACAACCAACTGATATTGACGGGTGCCTTCGTTGGCTGTTTGCAAACTTCACAGTTGAGCTCAGGTGCCAGCGCTCCAAGACCTACCCAGTTCTTATGATGGCATTTTCGACATGTCCATCGATGACCTTGATAAAGCATTTGCCGATGGCGTAGTTCAGCAAGGCACAGATCAAGCGACTGCTCTTCGTGCTTGTCCCAATCGACACTGGTATCCATGCCCGGCTGCTGGTTCTTTGCCCAAAACGATTCACGATAGGTTTTCCATCGGTCTCTAAGAGCATCGTAGGTTACATAATCCATTGGGCGCTTAATCTCTCGCGCGGCCCGGACAATCAGATCAGCAAGAGCCAGCCTTTCACCTTCGCTCGCTAAATCGAAAGCCTCTTGACCCCGAGATTTCTTTTGAAGCCGGTTAACAGTGGGCATCATTTGGTCCATCGGGAGGCTTGGTGTACCCCCAAGCTTGGCAAAGTTCTCACGGAGGAAGGGGTGTAGGAGAAACTGTGTAGCTCGCCGAAGTCCGCCGGCCATACCAAGAACACCGGTCAAATAGCGGGCCTCGTTGGATGGCTGCATCCAGGCAATCTTGCTAGGTGGATAAACCTTCCAATCTTCGCAGTTGGGATCAATCCATGCACCGTCCGAAGCTAGGGCATATTGCATTGCTTCATAGGCAGTTGGGACAACAATTGTTTCGATTGGATTGTCGCGGTTTACAAAAATTGCTAGGTTTCCATCGCGACTTCGCCGCGACTCCGGTGGAAGAACGTGGGGGCTGTTTCCAACAAAAGTCACGTTAAATGCACGAGCCATTCGCCAACGGCGAGGTAGTACCCAGCGATTTTCGGCACCAAATCGCGAATTTGGACCGTCATACTCAAAGATGAAATCCGCGCCCCAGTAGCCATTGGTGAATACCTGTCGCGGAGGGGCATCTGAAAGGTGGCCTGGTGCAATCGCTGGTGGATGAGCCGCTGGTGGTGACCAGGTATACCTACTCCAGTCTGGTTGCTGAAACTGAAACAGCCCACCGCCGAATCTGTTGCCCTCTCTTGCCATCCCGAGTGCCTTGTCCGAGGGAACGATACTGTCTAATTCGGAAACTGTTTCAATTGCGACCGTGCTCCATATCCTGTTAGCTTGGAGAAGCTGTTGAACTTCGGCTAGTTCTTTCGAGCTGTGTGATGTGGAGCGAACGGTTATCTGGGGCTGACCGCCAGAGCCACCATTAACGTGGTTTCGGCGATTCAGCATATGGATAAGAACAGCCAAAAATTTAGGATCCTTGATCCGATCAAATTCAACGCGAAAGCAACAAAGATCGCTATCAAGCCATGCCGGTATTAATAAACGGACGTTCCAAAATAAGACACGGTCGGAGAAGCTGTCTCCGACTACAAGATTGAACGAAGAGCCCCAGTGGCCGGTGGGTATGTCGAGTTTGGATGCGTAAAGTGCGGAGGCAAGTGACAGACTGGTAGCTCGTTTCTCAGCGAACTCATTAAAGGCTGCCATTTCGTCAGGAACCGTATGAAGATCAAGCGGAACGCCATATCTGCGATCAGCCTGCTTTTCTGGTGAAACAATAGTTAGCAGGCGTGCTGCAGTGGCAGCGTCGGGCGGATAGATTCCGCTACCTAGACTATGGTGGTAGGTGCCAAAATTGTCCGTCAAAAAACGGGTCGGCCGTTCGGTATGCCAGCTGTCAATAATGGTGACTGGCGCTCCGTCACCTGTCCGCGGGCTGTAACGTGCCTGTTTGAAGATGGTGGATAGGGATGAAAGTGGCGGAAAATCGTAGGATGGCTTGAAACCAAATACATCCAGTCTTGGTTCGCTTTCCAGCTTATGAAACGAATATTTGGAAGGAGAAAGCCGCTCATGAATCTCTAGGATATCTGTCCTACTGAGCGATACATAAGAATAAACAACGTCTGGATCGTAAGTTTCTAGCCATGACCAGTAGGCGGTCGCAATTCGTCCATTAACGCAGGGAACGATCAGGCTAAAGCGGCCACCCCAACGGTTGTAGCAATCCGCGAAAATACCATCCAACATGAGATCCGCATGTACGCTATCCTCAACCAGGAATGCAACTCTCAATGGGCGTGGGCGGGTCCAACCTTTAAGTTCGAGAGACATAAGTGAAATGTTTTGCCTAGCTATGTGGAAAGCTTAGTGATTCATCATCCCCAGTTGCGGACATGTCGTGTGTAGTAATGGCGGCAGTTATGGGCGACTACCGTCTATCGTTAGAAGCAGATAATCGATTATTTATGCATCTGCTTGAGTCTAACGGCTGTCGGAATAATACAGACTTTAGCCAGGCGACCACTGACCATTCCTTGTCTGCGGCACGGAGCCTAAATGTCAGACCGGACGGGCTCTTAGTTTGGCTGCTAGTAAAGGTGAGTGAATTGCTCAAGGGAGAAGACGTAGGCTGGCTACTATGGGGCTACTAGCGCCACAAAAGCAAAAGGCCCACATCTCTGCGGGCCTTTCTGTATTTGGCTCCCCGACCTGGGCTCGAACCAGGGACCTGCGGATTAACAGGCCTATCGGAGCCTCTACTAGCCGCATTTTGACACATTTAGGCGCGTGACTGAAAGCACAAAAAACCCGACACGCGGCCGGGTTTTGTGTGCTTGGTTTGGTAGTCAGTCAATCCGCCAAGGCAAGCTCACGAGCTGAATCAGCAATCCGCTGAAGTCTGGCCTGAACTGCCTCTAGTCCATCCGTCAGGTAAAAAAGTCTGTCGACGGCTTCTGCAACTTTCTCTTGGTCGTCACGTGAAACGGCGAGTTCATCTCGGATCATTCTGATCGCGGCATTGATCGACGAAACCTGATACTCGACGTCGTCGGCTAATTGAGTCGGATTGCTGCGGGGTAGAATACTGGAAGCCATTGCGTTCTCCTTTAACGTGGTGGTCAGGGGCGGGCCTCGTGCTACAACACTTGGATCGCCCCGCACCGACACAATGCCGGCGCATTCATCCTACGCGCAGTCGCACAAAAAGCAAACAGCGCACGACCTTGTTCAGATACTCAAGGGGTGCTGCGTTGCAGGTGGCTTGTGATCAATAACGCGCACAACTGACCGCTCCTGTTTGAGGGCGGTAATCGTGCCAGACTGTCTTAGCCGCATTTCCACAAGCATTCGGTCGCCTTTGCCGAATCTTCGTCCCGACTCAACCTGTGCCAGGAAATCGCGGTCTTCAACATCCGCCCAAAAGCTTGTACTGCCATCCGAAAAACGCCACTTATTCCCGTCCCTGAATACGGGAGACTCAAGTAGGACCCACTGAGTAATCAGGTTTTCAGTTAAGGTTTCACGGGCGATGAGAACGCCGATATAGGACGCGTCCGAGGTATTCGCATCGGCAATCTGTTCATTGCCATGCGAAATGGAAACAGAATCCATACCCTGCAACAAAGGCTTCGCAGCGAAACGCTGCGCCGCATTTGCCGCGTCTGGATTGGTGATGATATTGATGGTCTCTGCGCGGTAGATCGCAACCTGCCCGTGTGTGTTCTCCACCCGAATTGAGCCGTCTTGTAGCGTCGTGGTGCTGGCCGGGTTCTCGCCTTGAAGATGCTTCCAGGCTTCAAAGCTTTGGCGGATCAATTCGTACATCTCCTTGGGGCTTACTACGCCAGAAAAAAGCGTCGCCAAAATGCCGCCAAAATCGAGCGCGAACTGCACCATGAATGAGCCATGCTCGAAAGCTCGAACCTCTGTTTTGATCTTGGCCTGTTCACCATATGCGGCGCGAGCCGCCAAGGAGATAAAGTCGGCAAAAGCAATAATTCCGGCTGCCGCTTCATAGGCATCCATTTGTCCGTCATCCACTGCCGGGCCGGAGTATTTGAGAGAAAGCTGTTCTTTCATGGGGAGTTCGTGGTTTTCGGATGTAACTCGTTCTTAGCGTCGCGGGGAGTGTAGCGCACACGCCAAAATCGTCACAGCGCGTTTTAAATCGACCGCCCCTTATCGCCGTCTATCACTCCCCGAAACCACGCTGGTTTGCCGCTAGTGTCTTGCTGAGCCAGCGCGGCATCGAGGTCCTGGCGGGCACGAATCAGAATTCCTTGGGACGGTGATTCGGTCGGCACATGATCAGCGCAGTAAACCAGCATGGCGCGCAAGACATCAGGCCGCAGCGCCCCAGTGGCTAGCAATACCCCGACAAGCGCTTGCCATAAATGCAAAGTTGCATCCTGCTGACCCTTGGCGAGTTTCAAGAAAACCATCTTGTCGATCTCATCCATAGCGGCGCGCCCCTTCTAGCAGGGCGAGCGCTTCGCGCGCGCCCTGCCCTGCAGCGCGGCGCACGTCCGGCGCGTTGTTGCTGCCGTAGACGTTGACGATCACGGTGTGGCCGCTGCCAGCGCTTTGCCCGCGCGTATGGTCGACGACGGTTTCGCGCGGGTGCATCACGGCGAGAAACCCACCCTTGCCGTCGATCCCGCCAGCGCGCGCGCCGTCGCCTGTGTAGCCGCCGCCATCGAATTTAAGCAGATCGCCAATCCAGTTCAGCGCGGACCCAGCCCAGCCGCTACCGCTGGTGGCGCCATTGTCAGCCAGGCCGCCGAACAGATTTTTGGCGAGATCGGCGGCGACGGCATTGGCGATCATGCGCTGGACCGTTTGGCCGAAGCTCTGCGCCATGCCCTTGAGACCCTTGTCGAAAGGATCGAACAGGAAGTCGGCGAAACTGTTCTGGATGTTCTCGGCGGCGGTCTTGGCGAAGGTGTCGAGCTCTGCCACCTTGTCCTTGGCCAAACCCAGGCGCGTCGCCACGGCGTCCAGGTATTCCGATTCGGACAGCTTGCGCAGGTTGCCGTCGGCATCCTTGATGCCTTCGCTGAAGGCCCGTGCCAGCAGGATCATGTCTTCCTGGCTTTTCTGGAGCTTCGAGAAATCGGTATTGGCCAGCAGATCGTTGAGCCGGCTCATGTCGATGTTGGCCAGGTCGTCCAGGTTTTGTTTCCATTCCAGCGTGGTCTTGATTCCATCCGCCTCGACCAGGCGGAAGAATTCGGCATCGTCCGCCGCCTGTTTGAAGTTGTTGGAAAAGGTCGACTCGACCAGCTTGGTCATGGCCTGGGTATAGAGTTCGGTATTCTTGCGCCCGCCGTCGAAACGCTGGTTGAGCAGCGCCACCTGCTTGTCGAATTCCTGCAGGCGTCCGATGTCGGTGGAGCGAAGCAGGCCGGCCAGCGGATCGGCCTTAGTCGTCATCGATGCGGGTAGTTTTATGCTGTTGTCAGCGCCAGATGGTGTCTTTTTGTATTGCTGTTCAGCGAGAACCAGAGCACCTTGCATAGAAATCGCGCGATATTCTGCCTTGAGTTTTTGCAGGCGGGAAAGTTTCTCGTCCAGGGCTGCGCGATCTCCGAACGGATCAAAACCGCCCTTTGGAATAAGACTGAGTTCTTTTTGCGTGGTTGCTATCTCGCGATTTACACGTGCAATGCTAGCAGGTAGATCAGCGCTGAATTGACCTGTGAGAATCTCACCCAGGGTTGCGCTTTTCAATTTGCTGATGGTCTCAAATCGCTCAACTACTCGATTGATTGCATCAACCAGGGGGATCAGCCCATTTGCCGCAGCTCCAGCAGCGTTGATCTTAAGCGTGGCGAGACTATCGTTGAATTTGTCGGCATTCGGCGCGAGCCGCGACATGGCCTCGGCAAACGTCTCGGACTGGCGCGCAGACTCGCGCAGGGCGTCGCCGCCCTGGCTCAGCAAGGGCAGCAGTTCGGCGTAGCGCTTGCCCAGCACATCGTTGAGCGCGGCGTTGGTCTTGATCGGGTCATTCGAACTGGCAACGGCATCCGCCAGCTGGAAAAATGCTTCCTTGGAATCACGCGAGGTGATGCCCAGGGTTTTGAGCGCCTTGGCCTGAGTGGACAGGCCCTGCTCGGCCTGACCGATCGACAGGGTCAGCTTCTGGATTCCCTTGCCGACGCTGTCGAGGCTGGTGCCGCTCTGCTCGGCGGCGAGCTTGAACGAGGCGAGATCCTTGACCGAGACGCCGAGGCGCTGGCTCATGTCGTTGAGGCCGTCGGCCGCATCGATTCCGGACTTGGCGAAGGCGGCGAGACCCACCACCGAGAGCCCGGCGCCGATGCCGATCGTGCTCAGCAGGCCTGAGAGTTTTGCGGCGCTCGATTCGAGCCCGCGCATATTCCGCTGCGCGCTATCGAAAGCGGACTTGGTGTCATCCTTGGCGCGGATGAGAATTTGGGCAAATTCAGCTGCCATTTCACGGCCTCCAATATTGAATAGGGGTGGCGGTTTTCGCAGACCTTATTTACCCACGCATGGGTGGTAAGGAGGCCGCGGGTCTACCTGTATCCGCCCAGCCGACGGCGTTATCGGCTGCAGTCCACGTCATCGCTGGTGACTAAAGCCGGACAGGCTATGAACGTGGGCACCTCGCCCTGCCGGCAGTCGGAATTCATTTACGGACCAAGCCCAGGTGAGAGACACGCCGCGTGTCATCTTTCGCTACGCCGTGTCTGCTGACCCCGCCCGCTTCCTTGAACGCCAGCGTCGGCTCGCAGTGAACGCGCTCCTTCGTGGCGACGTTGGCAGGCTCGATGCGTTGCCCGCTCATGAGGTCGCCGATCAGCTCGTTATCGGCGAGTTCGAGCAGGGTGCCGACTTCAACAGGTTTGCCGTCCATATAGAACCGGCGAACCGCACGGAAAAGCCCCGGCGCGATCACGTGATGCTTTCCGCAACGCAGAAGGCACCGGGTGCGGTGACCGCAATATCGACCGACAGCCAAGCCCGGTACGAAATGATCCCGCGGGTGAAATCGCTGTAAGGGTTAACCATGATCTCGATGCCATCCATAAATAGCGCAATCACAACTTCGCCAAACGCCCCGACGATCAGGGTATCGGCCGGCGCGACCCTCGAGGCAATGGCCGGATAGCCCGCCAGCACGTTGTCATGCCAGATCGAAAACCCGCCCCCAGTTATGCGCTCGCGCCGCGACAGTAGGCGCCGAACGGCGGGAGGCGCGAACCAAGCTACACCCTCCTGGCCGTCTGCCTCCGCAACGGTGTACAGCATGTCCGTCACGCCATCCCAATCGAGCGAGGTGCCAGATACGCCGAGAACACCGGTTGTGCCGATGATGCCCTGGGGCTGGCCGCTGGTGCCGGAGCCGCTAAAAATCGCCTGGTCCAGCCCGGTGCCCATGGAGCGGAGCAACTCGCGCCGCAGGAAGGCGTCGATATCGGTCTGTCGCGTCAGCTTTGCGCTCACCTGGGTCAGAATGGCGGCATCCTTGGGAGACAGCGCCATCTCGCCGAGGGTGGCCTGGCTCTCGGTGATCGCGGAAAACTCATCCGGCAGCCAGGTGACGGTAGAAGGGGCCGCGACCTTTGGAACGGAGACGTCGCCCTTGAAACGCATCATCTGCGCGCCGCTGCGCAGCGTTGCGGTGTAAGGCCGCAACACGTCGAGCGCAAAAGGTGCCTCGGTTCCGATCAGCGCCGCGCCGGAGGCACTGGCCGCCGTCAGGTCACGCCGCATCACTTCGAACGGCAGAACGAAACCATTTTCGGTAACCGGCTTGCCGGTGACCTGTGAGAATTCGCGCAGCATGCCGCCTTCGTAGGTTTTGGCGAGAGTGCCTTCGGCTGCGCCGATTAGTGCGCGCCGCATCGAGAATTCTTTGATCTCGCGGGAGGTCCAGAGTTGGTCTGCCATGATTCGCCTCGTGTCTGTTTGGGTATCTGCACCGTATCGCAGCGCGCACTAAGTAGGCGGGGGCAAAATGCTTAGGTAACTCTCTGGCGTACGTGGCAACGGCTCGCCCAAATCGCACGCATCGAACAGCAATCTATCGACGTCGCTCGTGCCGGCAGGTATGCCCAGGCGGCGCCAAACGTCGTATCGACCAGCGTGAAATTTGCGGGCGAGTTCGGCCAGTTGCTTGCATCGGCTCCAGCGACTTCCTTCGAGCAGCATTGAGGCATCGGTCACCAGCGAATTGCGCAGTTCCATTCGGGTCGCGAGTGGACTACCAAGGCCGTGCATTCGGTTGAGTGGCAGCGGATCGTCCGACGTTTGGCTGACCCAGCGCCGCATGCCAGCTGCGACCTCCGCAACGGCCTCGGGTGATGCGTCTCCGCGCATGAATGCCAGAATAAGATCCACGCGAAGCTGGCCGGGGCGCTATTCCCCGCCCCCTTCGATGGCGCGAAGGGGGCCCAGTGCCTTGAGCGAACCAATGTCGGCACTAAGCCGCCGCGCCCCCGCCCCCCTTGAATAGCGATGACGCCCGCACATCAGTCCGCACTCTCCCAGGTCAGGAGCGAAGTGCGAAAGCGGGTGGCCTCCACGGCGGCGTGCGCCGTCCACATGTCCATGGGAATCTTTCGGCGATATCCACCTGGCACGAGCAGCCGGGCTGTGCGGCCGTCCACTTTCATCGACGCCCGCGACACTTCCGGATCGCCCTGTTCGATTTTCCGCAGGAAGTTCCGGATGCTGATCGGATCAGTGTCCGTGCCCTGACACCAAAGCAGGTACGCGCGATACAGCTCACTCGTCCGACACACGGTATGGGGAACGGGCAGGCGGTTTTCTTTCCATGCTGCGACGAACGCGGGGATTCCATACTCGCGGGATTGCGCGTTTGAAATGCGCCCGCCTGTTTTTGGCTGACGTGGTGTCGTATCGAGATCGGATCCAAGTCCAAGCCCGGCCGGCCGGGTCTCGGCTATGCCGAGCACGGCGAGCAGATCCACCCCTGTGATCGCGGCCGCCCCGCGGCTGGCGCACTGAATCGCCACATCGCGCGGTAGGCCTGCAGCGTTGGCAACGCGCAGCAGAGAGCTGAAAGCCCGGCCAGCAACCTGCACGCCTCGCGTCATCGCGGCCGGATCGGTCTTGTCGCCGGCGCTCATTTGGCCACCCGAGAAGTGAGCGCAAGGGGAAAACCACGGGCAAGCCACTTGGAAACCACGGCAAAACCACCGCTAAGGCATTGATACAACTCACACCACGGCACATACAGGGGAGGTACGTGCACGGGGGCGCGCGTGCGCATGTGTACGCATGTGCGCATGTGCGCATGTGACGGTGGCGTCCCCGTGGTTTTTTCTAGGATAAGTGCTGGCGCGGGTTCCAGCGATGTTTGCCCGTGGTTTGCAAGTGGTTCGCCACGTGGTTTGCCGGTGGTTTTGAAGCCGGCCGCCTGTCGGCGCGCCTGGTGCAATGCGGATCTCATATCATCCTTTCGGTTCAAGCTGTTGCTGGTTGCCTATGCAGCCACCCCACGCCCTAGAAAAAACACGCGGTCCTTTTATCCGCATATGCTTTTCGCTGGGGAGGACCCGTTGCATGGTTGTTGTTGCGTCGTTGCACGCGCAACGGCGTCACCGCATGCGTTCAACGTGGGGGGCGGGGATTTCATTGGGTGCCTTTTCAACCGGCTGCGCGCTGCCCGATTTCGACGGCAGCTTGCTTGAATCGCTGTGGGTGGAAACGCATGCGCCCGGCGATGATGATTACCGCGCCGGACTCTGCCAGCGCGTCCCGGCGCCGACGCACGAACCAGCGCACGCTATCTTCGGTTGGGAACGCCTGCTTTACGTTATCGAGTAGGCTCTTGAGGTCGACGTATTCGTCGAGGGGTGGTAACTCGGTGTGCTGCATTTCATTCTCCTTTTGCTTCAAGCGCCTTGCCGTGCGCCTACGTGACTAAGCGTAAGGAGAATCTGTCTACTATTTAGGCCGGATTGGTTGCATTTTTTTGAGCTTGAGAATTTTATAGACGGCCGCGCGGCTCAACCCGTGCTTGGTCATGATGACATCCACCGGGACTCCATTTTCACGGTCCCGGATAATGCTGCTGTTGCGCTTGTCTGCGGCTTCCTTCGTGCCTCCCGGAATCGAAATGTGCTTTCCACCGAATACGGTACGGGTTGTATCAATCACGCGTTTGATGTCTTCGTCCGACATCTTTTCTCGCTTTCCTACGCGCTCAATAATCTCGAAGAGATCATTTGACTTTTTCACATCTTGCCCTCGAAAACCCGCGCCATCAGGCGCCGCCGGCTGTCCGTATTCAGGTGCGCATACCGTTGCACCATGCGCAGTTGGCGATGCCCGAGGGTGTCGGCGATCTCAAGCAGTGACGCGCCGCTCTGCGCCATGTAAGACGCCGTGCAATGCCGGCAATCGTGAAAGCGGAAGTCCTTTATGCCGGCGATGGCCACGGCTTCGTTGAAGACCTTGGCTGTGGCGTAGGGCTGCGATGGCCGCAGGCGGCTGCGGAAGACCAGCGCCTGCGACGTCGGCACATCCTTGGGGGCGAAGCGCACCAGTTCGGCGACCACTTGCGGTAGCAGCACCAGGACGCGCCGGTCGCCGTTTTTCGTGTCGTGTAGTATGGCCTCGGCGCGCTCCAGATCAACGTCGCACCAGCGCAGCCCGAGCAGTTCGCCGCGCCGTGCGCCCGTGGTAAGCGCCATCAGCACGAACACATAAAGCCGCGGCCACGGCGATTCGAGGCAGGCGGCGAGCAGACGGGTGCGTTCGTCGTCAGTGAGGTAGCGCACGCGACCGCGCGTTTCGGTGCGCTTCTCGACGTGGCGAGTGGGGGCGTCGAAGCCGCGCGGCACCAGGCGCTGCCGCTTCGCCCAGGTGAACAGCGCGGCGAGCGCGACCTGGTAACGGTTCAGGGTCGCGCCGCTGCGCTGGCCTGATTTCTTGCGGAAGATGGGATTGTCGTCGGCGTCGCGGCCACCGTATACGCGCGCGGGCTCGCTGGCCAGCACGCGCATGGCGTCGTCGATATCGTCTGGAGTGATCTCGCTCAGCACCTTGCCGCCGAGCAGGCGTTTCCAGGTGTTGAGGCGGTGATAGCGCGAACTGTCCCGGCCCTTGTAGGCGTCGAGATAGGCCTCCGCGATCTCCGCGAGGGTGGTGCCGGCTGCGGCAACAGCTTGGGCATGTTCAGCTTCTTTCATGTCAGGCTCCTAAGTGGTGCCGATTTAGATCGGCGGTCTTAGCAGAGGCCCGACAAGGGCTTGAAACTAAAGGAATTTGGCTCCCCGACCTGGGCTCGAACCAGGGACCTGCGGATTAACAGTCCGTCGCTCTACCGACTGAGCTATCGGGGAATGGGAAGCGCGCATTCTAGAGATGGCGGGCGATTCGGTCAACCCTCAGCCGTCATTTTCCACCTGCAATTCGGGCACGTGGCTGAAGGCGATGCGCATCGGCGCGGCGCCGCGGCTGCTGTGGGCGCCGCCGAAATACAGGGTGTTGGGGCCGTAGCGCTGGTTGATCTGGTCGAGCACGTTGTTGAGGGGCTCGTGTTGGTCCTCGGGGTCGAACAGGTCGCGTGTGACCTGGCCGTGTTCGACGAGGTCGGACAGGGTGACGCCGACCTTGAGGATGGGCCCGGGGTCGGATGGACGACGCTGCCACAGTTCGGCCAGCACAGGGTTGAACTTGAAGGTGTCGGCGTGCGGCGAGAAGCGCGCCTGGTCGACCCAGCGGGGATGGCCGGCGCCGGTCTTCATGTATTGCAGGTGCAGGCTCAGGGTGCCCGCGCAGTAGCCGTAATGGCGCAGCCGCATCGCCGCCTTGTGCAGCAGGCGCTTGAGCACGGCGAGGGCGGAGGCCGGGTCGCGCAGTTCGGGGGCAAGCACGTGCGAATGGCCGATGCTGGCGCGATGGGTGGGGGCGGCGGCTGTCGCGTCGCCGCGCAGCTTGGCATAAAAGCGTTCGCCTTCGATGCCGCCCCAGGCATGGCGCAGGGTCTCCTTGCTGGCGGTGCAGAGCTGCTCGACGGTGTGGATGCCAAGCTGGTTGAGGCGGTGTTCCATGGCGCGGCCGATGCCGGTCAGCGCACCGAGCTTGAGGCGATACAGCCGCCCGGGCAGTTCGTCCTGGCGGATGACGACGAGGCCATCGGGCTTTTGCATGTTGGACGCGGTCTTGGCGAGGAAGCGGTTGGGCGCGATGCCGATCGAGCTGTGCAGGACTTCGCCGACCTGGTCGTAGATCGCCCGCTTGATCTGCCTGCCGAGGCGGATGGCGTTGGTTTCCTCGCGGTCGCTGCCCATCAGCTCGCAAGCCATTTCGTCGATGGAGAGCACGTCGCCGACGGGGGTGCAGGATTCCACCGCAGCGATGATGCGATGGTGGATCTCCACATAGATCGAGGGCCGTGCCTGCACGAAGACGATGTCCTTGCAGAGCTTCCTGGCCTGCCACACCGGGGTGCCGGTCCGGATGCCGAAGCGCTTGGCGTCGATGCTGGCGGCGATGCAGCAGGTGGTGTCGGCCATCACCGGCAACACGCCGATGGGCCGGCCGCGCAGTTCGGGGCGCAGCTGCTGCTCGACCGAGGCGAAAAAGGAATTGAGATCGACGTAGAGCGACTGCAGGGACATGGCGGCTGCGATATCCCGGCGTTCCCGGATGAGGGGTCAGGCCGGGCTGGGATTGCGATTGGAATAGTGTATATCCATACACTATTTTTGATCAATTCAGCCCGGGTTTGCCAGGTTCATCCGCTCCAGCCGCTGGCAGAGCGTGTCGATGATGCGGCGCGACAGCGGGGCGGAATGGCGCATCAGTTCTTCGAGGAGATGGGGCGGCAAGGCCAGCACGGTGATCTCGCTGTCGGCGACGACCGAGGCGGTGCGCTTTTCGTTCAGCAGGTAGGCCATTTCCCCGAACAGCTGGCCTTCGTTGAGTTCGCTCAGCCTTCGGCGGCCTTCGGCAGTGTCCTTGTAGACGCCGGCGCGGCCGGCGTAGAGGAAGTAGGCGATGCGCGAGTCGTCGCCTTCCGCGATCAGCACATGGCCGGCCGGGTAGGTCTGGCCGTATTTCTCCAGCAGGCGATGGGCGCTGCCGAAGACGTAGCTTTCGAGCTTGCTGGTCCCTTCGTCGGTGGCGGCGAGGAACAGCTTCTCCAGTGCCGTGATGTCGGCCTTGCCGCAGGCGTACAGCGCCTGCGCCCACAGATAGAGCAACAGGAAGGCGAAATAGGCGCCGATCAGCACGAATACCACGCCGCCGAGTGCGCCGTACAGGCTGTGATAGTTCTCCAGCTTGAAGAAGGCGCCGAACAGGGCGAACAGCAGTCCCAGGCTGACCGTCGCGGCCAGCGCGAACGCGGCGGCGACGCGCGCGCGCGGATGCCTGCGCGGCAGCCGCCAGTAGGCGGCAAACAGCAGCGCCCAGATCATGGCGAAGCCGAACAGCGAGTTGAGCGCCTTCAGGACCAGCGCGTTGCCGATGCCGATGAAGTCGTTCTGCGCCAGGAAGCTCAGCGTCACCTGCGCCAGGGCGGCCACGCCCATCAGCAGGAACAGCACTGGCAGGATGATCAGCGGCAGCACCCACGACACCACCAGGTTGCGCTTGGTCTGGTCGGGAAAAATGATGCGGAACGCGCCCTGCATCGTGTTCACCAGCCCGCGCGACGACAGCAGCAGGGTGACGAGGCCGACGCCGCCGGCGGCGAGCTGGGTCTGGCGTGGAATGAAGCCGAGCGAGGTGAGCGTGTCCAGTTGCATCTGGCTGTAGAGCGCGGCCATCAGGATGGTGGCAGGCACCGAGTTCTCGGCGATGTGGCCCAGCAGCTGCAGGGCGTAGCTCAGCAACAGCAGCAGCGGGGTGGCGGACAGCAGGAAGTAGAACGAGGTTGCCGCGGCGTGGTTCTGCAGGCTGTTCTGCTTGAACAGGCGCGCGGTGGTGTAGCCGAGCTGGAGCAGCCAGCTCAGCGTTCCCGGAAGGGAAACAGTCCCGCGCGGGGAGTGCAGGGCGGAGGGTGGGGACATGCCGCTAGCCTACCCGCGCCCGGCGCGCTAGGCCAGCGCGGCGGCGATGCGTTTCAGCGCCTTTTCCAGGTTGGCGTGCGAGGTGGCGAACGACAGGCGGATATAGCCTTCGGCGCCGAAGGCCGAGCCGGGGACGACGGCGACGTCGGCGCTTTCGAGCAGGTATTCGGAGAAGGCGATGTCGGTCGCTTCCTCGATGACATCGCGCGCCAGCAGGTTCAGGATCGCGGGGCGTACGTAGGGGAAGGCATAGAACGCGCCGCCGCTGTCGACGCAGCTGAAGCCGGGGATGGCGTTGAGCCCGTCGACGACGAGGCGGTGGCGTTCCTTGAAGGCGTCGAGCATCGGCGTGATGCAGCCCTGGTCGCCGGTCAGCGCGGCCTCGGCAGCCATCTGCGAGATCGAGGTGGGGTTGGACGTGGACTGCGACTGCACGTTGGTCATCGCGCGCAGGATCGCCTCGGGCCCCGCCGCATAGCCGATGCGCCAGCCTGTCATCGAGTAGGCCTTCGACACGCCGTTCAGCACCAGGGTGCGGTCATAGAGGTCGGGGCAGACATTGAGGATGTTGACGAAGGGCACGTCGTTCAGCCGGATGTGCTCGTACATGTCGTCGGAGGCGATCAGCACCTGCGGATGCTTGCGCAGCACGTCGCCGAGCGCCGCAAGTTCGTCGCCGCTGTAGACTGCGCCGGTGGGGTTGGACGGGCTGTTGATGACGACCAGTCGGGTCTTCGGCGTGATCGCCGCTTCCAGCTGCGCCGCGGTGATCTTGAAGCCCTGCTCGATGCCGGCCTCGACGATCACCGGCTTGCCGTCGGCGAGGATGACGATGTCGGGATACGACACCCAGTACGGCGCCGGGATGATGACCTCGTCGCCGGGATTGATCACCGCCTGCACCAGGTTGAAGAAGCTCTGCTTGCCGCCGCACGACACCAGGATCTGCTTGGGGCCATAGTCGAGGCCGTTGTCGCGCTTGAACTTGGCGATGATCGCGGCCTTCAGGCTGGGCGTGCCGTCGACTGCCGTGTATTTGGTGAAGCCTGCGTTGATCGCCTTGATCGCCGCGTCCTTGATGTGCTGTGGCGTGTCGAAATCGGGCTCGCCGGCGCCGAGGCCGATGATGTCGCGGCCGCTCGCCTTGAGCGCGGCGGCGCGGGCAGTGACGGCCAGGGTGGGCGAGGGTTTGATGGCCTGTACGCGGCGGGAGAGTTCCACTATGGTTCCTTCAGAGCATCCGCTGGAGCGGAAGTGCTACTATCGACAAGTTTTAGCCGCGCGATTTTAACCCGAATGTTTCATAAATTCGCGTGATGATCGCGCAGGATTTTGTTTTGTAGGGGAATTTTTGGAGGGAGAGCGTAGTGATTCATACGCCCGACGGAGAAAAGTTTCCTTACGGAACAAAATGCCGGCGAGGGCGCGCGGCAATTTATGAAATATTCGGGTTCTGATGTTCGTCACCTTCCCCAATAGTCCCTTCCGTCTGTTCCAGCCATTTCCGCCGGCTGGCGACCAGCCGACCGCGATCGCCCAGCTGGTCGAGGGGATCGAGGACGGCCTGTCGTTCCAGACCCTGCTGGGGGTGACCGGCTCGGGCAAGACCTTCACCATGGCCAACGTCATCGCGCAGACGGGGCGTCCGGCGCTGATCATGGCGCCCAACAAGACGCTGGCGGCGCAGCTGTATTCGGAGATGCGTGAGTTCTTCCCGGAAAACGCGGTCGAGTACTTCGTGTCCTACTACGATTACTACCAGCCCGAGGCCTACGTGCCGGCGCGCGACCTGTTCATCGAGAAGGACTCCAGCATCAACGAGCACATCGAGCAGATGCGGCTCTCGGCGACGAAATCCCTGCTCGAACGGCGCGATACCGTGATCGTCTGCACCGTGTCGGCGATCTACGGTATCGGTGACCCGTCCGACTACCACAGCATGATCCTGCTGCTGCGGCAGAACGAGAAGATGACGCAGCGCGAGGTCATCACGCGGCTGACGCAGATGCAGTACGAGCGTAACGACATCGATTTCTCGCGCGGCCATTTCCGGGTGCGCGGCGACGTCATCGACATCTTCCCGGCGGAACACGCGGAAACCGCGATCCGCGTCGAGTTGTTCGACGACGTGGTGGAAACCCTGCACCTGTTCGACCCGCTCACCGGCCAGATCCTGCAGAAGGTCGGGCGCTTCACCGTGTTCCCCTCGAGCCATTACGTGACCCCGCGCGAGACCACCTTGCGCGCCATCGAGCAGATCAAGGTCGAGCTGCGCGAGCGGCTGGAGTGGTACTACGCCAACAACAAGCTGGTCGAGGCGCAGCGGCTGGAACAGCGCACCCGCTTCGACCTCGAGATGATGGTCGAGCTCGGCTTCTGCAAGGGCATCGAGAACTACTCGCGCCACCTGTCGGGGCGCAAGGCCGGCGAGCCGCCGCCGACGCTGATCGACTACCTGGCGAAGGACGCGCTGATGTTCATGGACGAGTCGCACGTCACCGTGACCCAGGTCGGCGGCATGTACAAGGGCGACCGCTCGCGCAAGGAAAACCTGGTCGACTACGGTTTCCGCCTGCCGTCGGCGCTCGACAACCGGCCCTTGAAGTTCGAGGAATTCGAGGCACTGATGCCGCAGACGGTGTTCGTGTCCGCCACCCCGGCCAAGTACGAGGCCGAGCATGCCGGCCAGGTGGTCGAGCAAGTGGTGCGCCCAACCGGCCTGGTCGATCCGGTGGTCGAGGTCCGGCCGGTCGGGACGCAGGTCGACGACCTGATGAGCGAAGCGCGCAAGCGCATCGCCGTCGGCGAACGCGTGCTGGTCACCACGCTGACCAAGCGCATGGCGGAAGACCTCACCGACTACCTCGCCGAGCACGGCATCAAGGTGCGTTATCTGCATTCGGACATCGACACCGTCGAGCGCGTCGAGATCATCCGCGACCTGCGGCTGGGCGAGTTCGACGTGCTGGTCGGCATCAACCTGCTGCGCGAAGGTCTCGACATTCCCGAGGTATCGCTGGTCGCGATCCTCGACGCCGACAAGGAAGGCTTCCTGCGCTCCGAGCGTTCGCTGATCCAGACCATCGGCCGCGCCGCGCGGCACCTGAACGGCACCGCGATCCTCTATGCCGACCGCATCACCGATTCGATGCGGCGCGCGATGGATGAAACCGAGCGCCGCCGTACCAAGCAGGTCGCCTTCAATACCGAGCACGGCATCACGCCGCGTGGCGTGGTCAAACGCATCAAGGACATCATCGACGGCGTGTACGACGCCGATGCCACGCGCCAGGAGCTCAAGGCGGCGCAGACTGTGGCCGAATACAAGTTGTTGGATGAAAAGGCGCTGACGAAGCGGATCAAGAAGCTGGAAAAAGAGATGCTGGATGCGGCGAAGAACCTCGAATTCGAGAAAGCTGCGGAACTTCGCGACCAGTTGAAGGAACTCAAGCAGGTGTTATTTGGTGTGGAAGAACATGACTAAGGTACTGATGGTGTGCATGGGCAATATCTGCAGGTCTCCGATGGCGGAGGGCATGCTTCGCCAGGCTGTCTTGGACGCCGGTCTGGACCGGCATGTCGAGGTGGATTCGGCCGGCACGCATGCCTACCACATCGGCTCGGCACCCGATCCGCGTGCGCAGCAGGCCATTCGCCAGCGCGGCATCGATATCAGCCAATTGCGCGGGCGCAAGGTGGCGGACGAGGATTTCGAACGCTTCGACTACATCCTGGTGATGGATGGCGACAATTACGACAAGCTGATCAAGCGCGCGCCGGCGCGCCACCACGGCAAGATCCGCCGACTGCTGTCGTTCAGCCGCAAATACCCCAACCTCGATGTGGTCGATCCGTATTACGGTGGTCCGCAGGGATTCGAGGAAAACCTCGACATGATCGCGGATGCGGTACAGGGCCTGATCCGCGAAATCACCTCAGCTTCAAGCGTAAACACCCGAAAATCCGTTTAGCGCTTCGTCGACTTGCAAGGCCGGGCTGCTGATTGCCCGGCTTGTCTCCTCTCCGTGATCACCGTTATTCCAGGCTGGGTATCGCCAGCGGGAACGGGATGTGTTGTGCTGTCATCTAATGGCGTGACAGCAAATCGCACATCAGGAGACATTCATGCAGCAGCCTGTGCCGCAAGTACCCATCAAGGATTTGACGGACGCCGAATTGGCGGGACGCATTGCATCGGGAGACAGGCTTGCGCTTCAGTGCCTGATGCGCCGCTACAACCAGACGCTCTACCGTACCGCACGCAGCATCCTGAAAGACGATGCCGAAGCCGAGGATGCCGTTCAGGAGGCCTATGTGCTGGCCTATCACGCAATGGATCATTTCCGCGGCGATGCGAAATTGTCGACCTGGCTGATCCGTATTGCGGTCAATGTGTCGATCCGGCGCGCACGCAAGCTCAACCGCAGCGCCAAGGTGATCGACCTGGTTGCTGATCCGGCGGATTTCCGCGAGACCGGGGGGATGGCGCAGGGAGCCGAGATGAATGAACACACGCCTGAGCAACCTGAACGTGCCGCCTTGCGCGCGGAAACCCGGCGGTTGATCGAGGACAAGATCAGCCGGCTGCCGGATGCCTTCCGCACGGTATTCGTCATGCGTGCAATCGAGGAAATGTCAGTGACCGAGACGGCGATTTGCCTGGATATTCCAGAAGCCACAGTACGCACGCGCTATTTCCGGGCGAAAGGCTTGTTGCGTGAAGCCCTGGCACGCGAAATCGACTTCAGCCTGAGCGAGGCATTCTCGTTTGCCGGCGATCGTTGCGATCGCATCGTCGCTGGCGTGTTGCGCCAGCTCGGCAATTCATCCCCTGGTATTTGATTCGCCTAGCTGTCCGGCACACGGCGCAGCTGGGCCGCGGCTGGGCATGCAGGTTTGTTCGCAGCACTTTTGAAAAGGAAAAACACCATGTCTTCACGCATTCAATCCCCGGATGCTTCACTCTCCCTCGCCTCTGACGCGCCGAACCTGGAAACACGCCGTTCCTTCCTCGGGAAATCTGGGCTTGTGCTCTCCGGTGCGGCGGTCGCGTTGCTGGCCGGCCGGGATGTGCTGGCAAAAGGGAACCGGCCTGCCGGCTCCGATGTGAACGTGCTGAACAGCGCATTGGGCGCAGAGCTCGAGGCCATCGCCGCATACCAGGTAGGGGCGGAAAGCGGCCTGCTGCAGAAGCCCGTACTCAACCTGGCCGTGACGTTCCAGGGGCATCACAAGGAGCATGCCGACGTGCTCACAAAAACCATCATCAAGCTGGGCGGCCAGCCCGTGTCGGCAAAAGAGAAGTACACCTTCCCGGTGGAGACTTTGAAAACCCAGTCCGATGTATTGCGTTTTGCCGCCATGCTCGAAAAGGGCGCAGTCAGTGCCTATCTAGGCGCGGTACCGGTCTTCGAGAATCGCGATCTGGCCAAGGCCGCAGCCAGTATCCTGGGCGACGAGGCCATGCATTGGGCGATCCTGCGCAACGCGCTGGGCGACGCGCCGGTGCCTGCTGCGTTCATGTCGTGAAGCTGGCGCCTATGTCGGCCGCTGCCGTGCTCGCCGTTGTCGTCGGCGCGGCTGCGGCGAAAGGCGAATTGACCGGTGATCCGAAAGCAGGCGAAGCGATCTATGCGCGCTGCTTTGCCTGCCATGCGCTCGCTTACAACCGTACCGGTCCGAAACATTGTGGCTTGCTGGGACGGCGCGCAGGCAGCGTAGCGGGCTTTGAGTATTCGGCGGCGATGAAGCGCGCGAACTGGGTCTGGAACAGGCAAACCCTCGATCGTTTTCTGGCCGATCCGTTGAAGGCCGTGCCTGGAACCACGATGGGATATGCCGGCGTGAAAGACAGGCAGGAGCGTGCCGATCTGATCGCCTATATCGAACAGGCGGGCCGTTCCGAGGTCTGCCGCGCGCGTTGAGTCGAATTGCCGGTTGTCTCGGGTGCAGCAAGAACATGGGCCGCTTCAAGCGGCCCATGTTCTGTGTGGCGGTGCGGTCGATTAATTCGACTGCGTTTCCACCTGCACCAGCGGTTCCTGGGCCGGCGTCACTTGCGGACGGGTACGTCGGCGCGTGGGGTGCGGAGCCGTTGCAGCCGGTGCCGGCATCTCGGTGGCGCTCGTCACGGGCGCCGTGGTTTCCACCTGCATCAGGCTGGCGGCTTCGGCTTCGGCCTTGACCGCGGGACGGCGACGCCGACGTGAGCGAGACGGTTCGCTGCGCTCAGCCGTGTCGACGGCAACTCCCTGGGTTTCCACCTGTTGCAGATCGGCCTTGCTGGCTGCCAGATCTGCCAGGATGGTGGCCGGCGATGCGGTGACCGCACCGGGCAAAGGTACGCTCGGCACGGCCACGGTTTCCAGTTGCAGGGCCTGCTGCGCAGGGGCAACGACCGCTACCGGGGCGGGTGCTGGCTTGGGTTTGCGCGCGATTTCGATGATGGCGCGATAACCGGCGGTTTCGATGACGGCGTGCGGCGCGGCCGCGCTGCCTGCCTCGGCCGTATCCGGACGGGCATCGCGCGGGCGGCGATTGCCGCGTCCGCGGCGGCTGCGCGGCTCGCGTTTTTCCTCGGTGCCGGCTTCACGTGGCGCCTCGGCCGTTTCCACTGCGCGCGGTGCGGCTTCGGCTTCGGGGCGCGGCTTCGGCTGGCGCGGCGGACGCGGCTGTTTGGGTTGCTCGTTGCCGCGGGCTTCCCGGGGCTCGCGAGCCTCACGGCCTTCGCTCTGGCGCGGCTCCTGCTGGCGGGTTTCGCCGTTGCGAGGCTCGCCCCGTCCTTCGCCGCGGCCGCGGCGCTGGCCGGGTTTGCGCTCGCGCTCGCCCCGGCGCTCGCTCGGGCGTTCGCTGCGCGCGATGGCGGGAACCGGTTCGGCCGCGGGGGCGGTTTCGGCTGCAGCAGGTTCTTCAGCCCGTTTCTTGAACCAGCCGAAGATGCGTTCGAACAGGCCCCCCTGGGCTGCTGGCGGCGCGGCTGGCACCACTGGGCGTGCTGCGGGGGCCGGTTGCGGCGGTGCGATGGATTTGACGGCGGCTTCCTGGCGTGCGGGCGCGGCAGCCTGGGCGGTCTGGTAGACCGATTCGGTTTCCGGCACGACCGCCATCTTGTAGCTGGGCTCGGCCGAGCCAGTCAGGTTCAGTTCGTCATGACGCAGGCGGGTGATGGTGTAGTGCGGGGTCTCCATATGGATGTTGGGGATCAACACCACATTGACCTTGAGACGCGATTCGACGGTATGGATGTCGACGCGCTTCTCGTTCAACAGGAAGGTGGCGACGTCGACCGGCAGCTGCACGTGTACGGCGCCGGTGTTCTCTTTCATGGCCTCTTCCTGCAGGATGCGCAGGATGTGCAGTGCCGACGATTCGGTGCCGCGGATGTGGCCGGTGCCGTGGCAGCGCGGACAGGGCGTGTAGCTGGTCTCGCCGAGCGAGGGTTGCAGCCGCTGGCGCGACATTTCGAGCAGGCCGAAGCGCGAGATCTTGCCGGTCTGCACGCGGGCGCGGTCGTGATGCAGGGCATCGCGCAGGCGGTTCTCGACCTCGCGCTGATGCTTGGGGTTTTCCATGTCGATGAAATCGATCACGATCAGGCCGCCGAGGTCGCGCAGTCGCATCTGGCGGGCGATTTCGTCCGCCGCTTCGAGGTTGGTGTTGTAGGCGGTCTGCTCGACATCGCTGCCCTTGGTGGCGCGCGCCGAGTTGACGTCGACCGACACCAGCGCTTCGGTGTGGTCGATCACGATGGCGCCGCCGGACGGCAGGTTGACCTGACGCGAGAACGCCGATTCGATCTGGTGCTCGATCTGGAAGCGCGAGAACAGCGGCACGTCGTCGCGATAGAGCTTGACCTTGTTGACGTTGGTCGGCATCACGTGCGCCATGAACTGCTGCGCCTGTTCGTAGATGTCTTCGGTGTCGATCAGGATTTCGCCGATGTCGGCCGAGAAGTAGTCGCGGATGGCGCGGATCACGAGGCTGCCTTCCTGATAGATCAGAAAGGCGCCAGGCTGCGAGGTGGAGGCGCCGTCGATGGCTTTCCACAGGCTCAGCAAATAGTTCAGATCCCACTGGAATTCTTCGGCGCTGCGGCCGATGCCGGCGGTGCGGGCGATCAGGCTCATGCCTTCGGGGATGTCGAGTTGCGCCAGGGTGTCGCGCAGTTCGTTGCGCTCTTCGCCTTCGATGCGGCGCGACACGCCACCGCCGCGCGGGTTGGTCGGCATCAGCACGACGTAGCGGCCGGCCAGCGAGACGTAGGTGGTGAGGGCGGCGCCCTTGTTGCCGCGTTCGTCCTTCTCCACCTGGACCAGCAGTTCCTGGCCTTCCTTCAGGTTCTCGGGGACACGACCGCCGTTGGGCAGGCAGGCGCGGGAGATTTCCTTGAACGGCAGGAAACCGTGGCGCTCGCAGCCGTAATCGACGAATGCGGCTTCCAGGCTGGGCTCGACGCGGGTGATGACACCCTTGTAGATGTTGCCCTTGCGTTGTTCCTTGCTGGCGGACTCGATGTCAAGGTCGACTAGCTTCTGTCCGTCGACGATGGCAACCCGGAGTTCTTCCGCCTGGGTTGCGTTGAAAAGCATGCGCTTCATATTTACTCCCGCGCGCGTGCATACGGGACAGGCCAGACTGCCGCCTAAAGCGGGCGGCTCATGCGATCACGGGTTGGATTGAGTGAAATGGCATGGGTGAGGTGTCCTGTTCCTGGAGAGGGTCGCCGGCATGGCCGGGGCGGTCTTTCCGATTCCCGCTGGCACGGAGCCGAGCGTGAATGCTGATTTCGTATGCTTCTTGTCGCGTCATTGATAACATCGCTGCTTTGCCGATTGCGCGGGGCGGGTGGCTTCGACTGCTCGCGCCAACGTGAGGTTGGCTGGGCGGCAGGAATCCAGACGGGCCGGGCTGGCGGCGGCCGGTGAGCGTTTTAACCGGCGTGATCTCTAAAATCTCCGGCATGGATGCCGGGCAATTGGACAGGCAAAACTTGGCCTGAACCGGCGGTAGTGTATATGAAAATGAAGGACTTAGAGAAAGATTCGGTCAGGCGGTTGAAGATCGACGACAGCGCGGACAGCCAGCGGCTGGACAACTTTCTGATGGCGCGCCTGAAAGGCGTGCCGAAAAGTCGCATTTACAAGCTGGTGCGGGGCGGCGAGGTGCGTATCAACGGCGGCCGGGTCGACGTCGGCTACCGCCTGAAGCTGGGCGACGAGGTGCGCATTCCGCCGGTGCGCGTGGCCACGCCGGTCATCACCCCCGCCACCCACCTGCCGCACGGCGGAATCCGCCTGGTGCCTAACATTCTCTATCGAGACGACGCCCTGATCGCGCTGAACAAGCCAGCCGGCATGGCGGTGCACGGCGGCAGCGGCATTTCGCGCGGGGTGATCGAGCAGATGCGGCTGGAACTGCCGGAATGCCGCTACATGGAGCTGGTGCACCGGCTCGACCGCGAGACCTCGGGCGTGCTGCTGATCGCGCTGAAGCGACGTGCGCTCACCGGCCTGCATGCCGCGATGCGCGACGGCAGGATCGAGAAGCGCTACCTGACGCTGGTCGCGGGACGCTGGCCGAATCCGGTGCAGCATGTGAAACTGCCATTGCACAAACGCGTCACCGACGAGGGCGAGAAACGAGTGACGGTGCGCGACGAGGGGCAGACCGCCCACACCATCTTCCGCCGCCTGCAGCAGTTCGATGCGTTCACCCTGCTGGAGGCGGAACTGAAGACCGGACGCACCCATCAGATACGCGTGCACACTTCGCATCTGGGGTTTCCGATCGCGGGGGACGACAAGTACGGCGATTTCGAGCTCAACAAGCGCCTGATGAAGCAGGGACTGAAGCGCATGTTCCTCCACGCGGCGAAGCTCGTCTTCGACCACCCGATCACTGGCGAGCGCATGACGGTCGAAGCGCCGCTTCCCGCCGATCTGACTTCTTTTCTGGATACCTTGAAGCATGCCCAAGCAGTTTGATTTGTTGATTTTTGACTGGGACGGCACCCTGATGGATTCCGCCGGGGTGATCGTCGACTCGATCCAGCGTGCCTGCGAGGATATCGGTTTGGCCGCACCGAGCGATCGCGCATCGCGCCAGATCATCGGCCTCGGGTTGATCCAGGCGCTGCAGACCCTGCTGCCGGATCTGCCGGCGGACGATTATCCGCGCCTGGTCGAGCGCTACCGCCACCATTACCTCGGCCGCGACGCCGACCTGCCGCTGTTCGACGGGGTGGCAAGCGGGATCCGCGAACTGCATGACAGCGGCTTTACGCTCGCGGTGGCCACCGGCAAGAGCCGGCTCGGCCTGAACCGTGCGCTCGACGCCAGCGGCCTGGGGCACTGGTTCGCTGCCACCCGCTGCGCCGACCAGACGCACTCCAAGCCGCACCCGGCCATGGTGCTGGAGCTGCTCGACGAACTTGGCGCCGACCCCGCGCGCGCGCTGGTGATCGGCGACACCAGCCACGATCTCCTGATGGCGTCGAATGCCGGCGTCGCCAGCCTGGGGGTGACCTATGGCGCACACGAGGCGGGCGACCTGCATCCACACGCGCCGCTCGCACTGATGGACAGTTTTGTCGAGGTACACGCATGGCTGAGCGCGAACGCCTGATCTGCGCCGCCAGCGATCTCGTCGAACTGGGCCGTGGCGTGCGCTTCGAGCTGATGCGTTTCGGTCAGCCGCAGCAGGCGTTCGTGGTACGTTATGACGGCCAGCCACGTGCCTTTCTCAACCAGTGCGGCCATGTGCCGGTTGAACTCGACTGGCAGGAAGGCGAGTTCTTCGACGACTCGCGGCTATACTTGATCTGCTCCACCCACGGCGCGCTGTACCATCCGGCAAGCGGGCACTGCGTCGGTGGGCGGTGTGCCGGACGCGGCCTGATCCCGATCCCGGTCGTCGAACGCGACGGCCATGTGTATGTATTAGAAACAGCCTGATGGAAAAAGAATGAGCGAACCAGAAAAATCCGCCCCGGCAAACTGGGAACGTGGCGTCCTGGAAAAATTGGCGCTGTCGGCCATCCAGGAACAGCGCCGCAGCCGCCACTGGAGCATCCTGTTCAAGACGCTGGGCTTCCTGTATCTATTCATCATACTGTTTCTCGCGGCGGGCTGGTTCGGATCGGACGGCGTGTCGATCAAGGAACACACCGCGCTGGTCGATCTGCAGGGCGAGATCGCATCCGACAAGGCCAGTGCCGATACCGTGATCGCCAGTCTGCAGAGCGCGTTCGACGACAAGAAAACCAAGGGTGTGATCCTGCGTATCAACAGCCCCGGCGGCAGCCCGGTCCAGGCCGGCCAGATCCACGACGAGATCAAGCGCCTGCGTGGCCTGCATCCGGACATTCCCCTGTATGTCGTGGTGGACGACATCTGCGCCTCGGGCGGCTATTACGTCGCCGTCGGGGCCGACAAGATTTTCGTCGACAAGGCCAGCATCGTCGGCTCCATTGGCGTACTGATGGACGGCTTCGGCTTCACCCAGACCATGCAGAAACTCGGTGTCGAGCGCCGCCTGCTGACCGCAGGCGAAAACAAGGGTTTCCTCGATCCCTTCTCACCGGTCGATCCCAAGCAGGAGGCCTATGCCAAACAGATGCTGGAGGAGATCCACGGCCAGTTCATCAGCGTGGTTCGCGAAGGCCGCGGCAAGCGCCTGAAGGAAACGCCCGAGATGTTCAGCGGCCTGGTGTGGAGCGGCGAGAAGAGCATCCAGTTGGGCCTGGCCGACGGCCTGGGCAATGTCGAATCGGTTGCGCGCGACGTCATCAAGGCCAAGGACATTGTCGACTTCACCCAGCATGAAGGTCTGGCAGAACGCCTTGCCGGACGCCTGGGGGCATCGATGGCGAAGGCGCTGACGCCGTTCGAAAAAGCGGGTGTCACGCTGCGTTGAGCGATTACCGGCCGATCGCCTGCGCGCAGCACGAACGCCTGGAGTTCGCCGCACTCACGAAGCAGTGGCTTGAGGTGACGGTGGACGGTATTGCGCAGCAGTTGCTGCCGCTTGACGTGTACACCCGCGATGGCGCCGAATGGTTGCAGGCGCAAACCGAGGTGGGTGACGTCGTCACGCTCAGGCTCGATACGCTGACATTCTGATTGCCTGCGTTCTAGGCAGCGACCCCGAATACGACCAGACGATCCTTGACCGCATCGGTCTTGTCGCGCCAGTCCTTGGCGCTACGCGTCTGGATCAACTGGCTCGGCAGGCTGAGATCCGCGCCGATGCTGACCAGGGTGTCGGGCGACAGGGTGGTGGCCAAGGCGTCCAGCAGGGCCGAGCTGCGGTAGGGCGTTTCGATGAAGAGTTGGGTCGCCTTGTCGCGGCGCGCGGTTTTTTCCAGTTCGCGGATGGCCTGGCTGCGCTCGGGTTCCTTGGCGGGCAGGTAGCCGTGGAAGGCGAAGCGTTGCCCGCCCAGGCCCGAGGCCATCAGCGCCAGCAGGATCGACGACGGACCGATCAGCGGCACCACAGGAATGTTCGCGCGATGCGCAGCCATGACCAGCGCCGCGCCGGGATCAGCGACCGCCGGGCAGCCTGCCTCGGACAGCAGGCCGACATCGTGTCCGGCCCTGAGTGGCGCCAACAGCGAGGCAATGGCGGCATGCGGGGTGTGTTCGTTGAGCTCTTCGAGGTTCAGCGACTGCAGCGGCTGCGGATGGCCCATCGCCTTCAGGTGCGCGCGCGCGGTCTTGGCGCGCTCGACGACGAAGTGGTCGAGCCGGCGCGCGACCGCGAGGGTGTCGGGTGGCAGGCAGGCTTCCGGGCTGACCGGGCCCAGCGGGACCGGGATCAGGTAGAGGGTGCCGGCTGGCATGTGAGGACGTCGACGCCTTCGTTCAGCAGCATCCCGGTCAGCGCCATCAGCGGCAGGCCGATCAGGGCAGTGGGGTCGGGGCTGTCCATGCGTTCCATCAGCGCGATGCCGAGCGATTCGCTCTTGGCGGAGCCAGCGCAGTCATAGGGCTGTTCCTTATGGAGATAAGCCGTGATCTGCGCGTCGCTGAGCGGGCGGATGTGCACCACGGTGGGCACGTCGCGCGTCTGCGTGCGGCCGGTACGGCTATTGAGCAGCGTCAGGGCGGTGTGGAACACCATGGCCTTGCCCTGCATTTTCTTCAGCTGGGCGAAGGCCTTGTCGAAACCACCGGGCTTGCCGAGTTGTTCGCTGTCCAGCATCAGCACCTGGTCCGAACCGATGATCAGGGCGTCGGGATAGGCCGATGCGGCGGCCTGCGCCTTGAGCACCGACAGGCGCAGCGCGGTGGCCGAGGGGGGTTCTTCAGGCAGCGGCGTTTCGTCGACGTCGGGCGACATCACCTCGAAGGGCAGGTGCAGGCGCGACAACAGTTCGCGCCGATAGCGGGAAGTCGAAGCCAGGACAAGCTTGACTTGTCCGGATTGGGCGTGGCCCAGTGTCATTCCGGCTGAATCTCGACCAGTGCCATGTCCGGTGTGACCGCATCGCCTTTTTTCGCGAAGATGCTGATGACGACGCCGGCGATCGGTGCCTGCACTTCGTTTTCCATTTTCATCGCCTCGATCACCAGGACGCCGTCGCCAGCCTTGACGGTCTGGCCGATGCTCACCAGCACGTCGACGATGGTGCCGGGCATGGCGGCGGTGACGTGGCCAGGGTGGCTGGCGCGCGGCTTCTGGCCAGGCGCGGTCGGCGCGGCGGCAGCCTTGCGCGGTGTACTGTCGCCCCCCGCAGACACCATGACCTCGTTCAGCGGCTCGACCAATACTTCTTCCGAGACGCCGTCGATCGATACGAAATAGGGGCGCTGGGCAGCATCGCTGCGGCCGCTGCCGGACAGCTTGATGTGGTAGGTCTCGCCGTGCAGCGTGATCTTGAACTCGTCGGCCGCATAGTGCTGGGCGGATTCCTGCTGCGACGCGCCCGGCGGCAACAGCTGTTCGGGCTTGAGGCTGCCGGCCGCGCGTTCTTGCAGCCAGGTCTTGCCGATTTCAGGGAACATGGCATAGGTCAGCACGTCCTCGTCGGACTTGGCCAGGCCTTCGATTTCGCTGCGCAGCTTGTCGAGCTCGTCGGCGATCAGGTCGGCCGGACGGCAGGTGGTGACCTCGAGGTCGCCGATGGCGAGCTTGCGCACTTCCTCGTTGACGTGCCCCGGTGCCTTGCCGTAGCGGCCCTGTAGGTAGAGCTTCACCTCGTTGGTGACCGACTTGTAGCGTTCGCCCGTGAGCACGTTCAACGCGGCCTGGGTGCCGACGATCTGCGAGGTGGGCGTGACCAGCGGCGGGTAGCCGAGATCCTGGCGCACGCGCGGGATTTCGTCGAGCACCGCGTCCATGCGATCGAGCGCGCCCTGTTCCTTCATCTGGTTGGCCAGGTTGGAAATCATCCCGCCCGGCACCTGGTTGATCAACACGCGGGTATCGGTGCCGGTGAAGGCCGATTCGAACTGCCAGTACTTCTTGCGCACCTCCTTGAAATAGGCCGAGATTTCCTCGATCAGCGGCAGCGACAGGCCGGTGTCGTAGGCGGTGCCGGCGAGCGCGGCGACCAGGCTCTGCGTGGTGGGGTGGCTGGCGCCCTCGGCAAACGCGCCGACGCTGGTGTCGATGATCGTGGCGCCGGCTTCCACGGCCTTCAGGTGCGTCATGTGCGCCAGTCCCGAGGTGGCGTGGCTGTGTGTGTGAATGGGCAGGTGGGTGGCTTCGCGGATCGCGCACACCAGATCGTATGCGGTGTAGGGCGTGAGCAGGCCCGCCATGTCCTTGATCGCGATGGTGTCGCAGCCCATCTCGGTCAGTCCCTTGGCGAGTTCGACGAAATGCGGGATGTCGTGCACCGGGCTAGTAGTGTAGCAGATCGCGCCTTCGGCGTGCTTGCCGGCGGTTTTCACCGCCTCGACCGAGACCTTGAGGTTGCGCAGGTCATTCATCGCGTCGAACACGCGGAAGACGTCGACGCCGTTGTCGGCCGACTTCTGTACGAAGGCCCGCACCACGTCGTCGGAATAATTGCGGTAGCCCAGCAGGTTCTGGCCGCGTAGCAGCATCTGGATGCGCGTGTTGGGCAAGGCCTTCCTGAGCTTGCGCAGGCGTTCCCACGGGTCTTCGCGCAGGAAGCGCACGCAGGCATCGAACGTGGCGCCGCCCCAGGCTTCCAGCGACCAGAAGCCGACTGAGTCGAGCTTGGCGCAGATCGGCAGCATGTCCTCGGTGCGCATGCGGGTGGCGATGAGCGACTGGTGGCCGTCGCGCAGGACGAGGTCGGTAACGAAAACTTTGGTCATGTCAGAGTCCCTGGTGGGCGGCGATGGCGGCGGCGATGGCGGCGGCGATCACTTCCGGCGGTTTCTTTTCGGTGTACTGGGTGAGTTCGGGGTGCGTTTCGACGAAACTGGTGTTGAAACGCCCGCTGCGGAACTCGGGATTCTTGAGGATTTCCTGGTAATACGGAATCGTCGTCTTCACGCCATACACGAGCATGTCGGACAGCGCGCGGCGGCCGCGCTCGACGGCGGATTCCCAGGTCAGGTTCCACACCGTGAGCTTCGCGCACATCGAATCGAAGTAGGGCGGGATCACGTAGTCGGTGTAGATCGCCGCGTCCACCCGTACGCCTGGGCCGCCCGGCGAATAATAGCGCGTGATGCGGCCCAGGCTGGGGAGGAACTCGTTTTTCGGGTCTTCGGCGTTGACGCGGAATTCGATGGCGTAGCCGCGATGCGCGATGTTTTCCTGCTTGTATTGCAGCGGCAGGCCGGAGGCGATGCGGATCTGCTCCTGCACGATGTCGACGCCGGTGATGGTCTCGGTGATGGGATGCTCGACCTGCAGCCGGGTGTTCATTTCCATGAAATAGAACTGGTTGTCCTGGTCGAGCAGGAACTCCACCGTGCCGGCATTGACGTAGCCGACTGCCTTGGCGGCGCGTACCGCGAGCTTGCCGATGTACTGGCGCTGCGCCTCGGTCAGCTGCGGGCTCGGCGCGATTTCGATGAGCTTCTGGTTGCGCCGCTGGATCGAGCAGTCGCGCTCGAACAGGTGGATGATGTTGCCCTGGGTGTCGCCCAGGATCTGCACCTCGATGTGCTTGGGCTGCACCACGCATTTCTCGACGAAGACCTCGGGCTTGCCGAAGGCCTTGCTGGCCTCGGATACCACGCGGTCGTAGTTCTTCAGCAAGTCTTCCTCGCTGTCGCAGCGGCGGATGCCGCGGCCGCCGCCGCCGTTCGTGGCCTTGAGCATGACCGGATAGCCGATCCTGTTGGCCAGCGCGCGCGCTTCCTCGACGTTTTCCAGGTTGTGATCGGAGCCCGGCACCACCGGGATGCCGGCGGCGATCATGGCATTGCGGGCCTGGATCTTGTCGCCCATGCGGCGGATCACCTCGGGCGAGGGGCCGATGAAGCGGATGCCGCGGCGTGCGCAGATGGTCGCCAGGTCAGGGTTCTCGGAGAGAAAACCGTAGCCGGGGTGCAGCGCGTCGCAGCCCGATGCAGCCGCCAGGTTGACCAGCGTGTGCGCGTTCAGGTAGCCGAGAATCGGGTCCTTGCCGATGTGGTAGGCCTCATCGGCCTTCTTCACATGGAGGGCGTGACGATCGGCATCGGTGTAGATAGCGACCGACTTGATGCCCAGTTCGGCGCAGGCGCGCACGATGCGGACGGCGATCTCGCCCCGGTTGGCGACCAGTATTTTCTTAAGCATGGGTTCGCCTGAAGTTGGGATGGCTAGGGTTTCTTTGACAAAAAGAACGCGAAATCATATCATTGCGGGCTAATGTTGTTGACCATATCCACCGGGGTGCGTCGCCATGCTTCCGTTTGTTGAGGTCGATCCATGGCGTTTTTGCAGGGATGCGCAGTCGTGGGAAATCCAGTCCGATGTGGCTGCGTTTCCGCGGCTCGCCCGTGAATTTACGCAAGGCGCGCTGTTCTGTCGAGTTGTCGGGCGTGTGGACCAGCGTGGCAGCTTGTCCCTGCACGTGTCGATCAGCGGCGAGGTGGGGCTGACCTGCCAGCGTTGCCTGGGAAACATGCCTTATACGGTCGGGCTTGAGCGCACGTTGTATCTGGCGCGCAACGAGGCCGAGCTGGAACGATTGGACGCGTTGCCTGGCAGTGATGCGATTCAGGCAGGCGAGCGATTGAGTCTGGTCGAGCTGGTTGAGGATGAAGTGTTGTTGAGCCTGCCGCTTGCACCCATGCACGCAGAAGGTGAATGCTCCCTACGTGGAGCGCAATAGGTTTTGGGTGCCGGAATCCGGCGCCACGATTTTTAAGGAGTATGAAATGGCAGTCCAGCAGAACAAAAAATCCCCGTCCAAGCGTGGCATGCACCGCTCGCACGATTTTCTGACCAACCCGCCGCTGGCCGTCGAGCCGACCACGGGTGAAGCGCACCTGCGCCACCATATCAGCCCCAACGGCTTTTATCGCGGTCGCAAAGTCGTCAAGGCCAAAGGCGAATAATTCATTTGCGCGTCATGGCGTGATGGTTGCCGCCCGGCGCGATCCACTCAGCCAACGATTCCGGCTGTATGAGAAACATCACAGTCGCCATTGATGTCATGGGGGGCGATCACGGCCCCCATGTCACGGTCCCGGCGGCGATCCGTTGTCTTGCGCGTCATCCTGACCTGAACGTGATTCTGGTCGGGCCGCAGGACATTGTCGCGGCCGAACTCAAGGCGCGCCGGGCCAAGACCGGTCCCCGTCTCATCGTGCGCCACGCCAGCCAGGTAGTGGCGATGGACGAGGCGCCGGCATTGGCCCTGCGCGGCAAGAAGGATTCCTCGATGCGCGTGGCCATCGACCTCGTCAAGTCCGGCGAGGCCGATGCCTGCGTGTCGGCGGGCAATACCGGCGCCCTGATGGCGACCGCGCGCTTCGTCCTGAAAACCCTCCCCGGCATCGACCGTCCCGCCATTGCTGCCGTCATGCCGACGACCACGGGGCATGCTCTGGTGCTCGACATGGGCGCCAACGTCGATTGCTCGGCCGAACACCTGCTGCAGTTCGGCATCATGGGCGCGATGCTGGTATCGGCCGTGGAGCACAAGCCGAACCCGAGTGTCGGCCTGCTGAACATCGGCGAGGAAGACATCAAGGGCAACGAAATGGTGAAGCAGGCTGCCGAACTGCTGCGCGACAGCCACCTGAATTTCTACGGTAACGTCGAAGGCAACGACATTTTCAAAGGCACGACCGACGTGGTGGTGTGCGACGGCTTTGTCGGCAACGTGACGTTGAAGGCCTCCGAGGGGCTTGCCAAGATGATTTCCACGACCCTGCGTGCCGAATTCCGCCGCAACTGGCTGACTCGCCTGGCCGGCCTGCTGGCCATGCCGGTGCTGAGCGCTTTCAAACGCCGGATGGACCCGCGCCGCTACAACGGTGCCACGCTGCTGGGGCTCAAGGGGGTCGTGGTGAAGAGCCATGGTTCGGCCGACCGCTTTGCCTTCGAACACGCGATCGAAACCGCCAGCGACGAAGTCCGCAACAACGTGCTGAAACGCATTACCGATCAGATCCAACTCCTGCAACGGGTAGCCGCTTGACCTATTCCCGCATTCTCGGCACCGGCAGCTATCTGCCTGCGCGCATCCTCACCAACGCCGATCTCGAAAAACTGGTCGAGACGAACGATCAATGGATCGTCGAACGCACCGGCATCCGCGAACGCCATATCGCCGCCGAAGGCGAATTCACCAGCGACCTCGCCATCCAGGCGGCACGCGCCGCACTCGACGTGGCAGGTCTGAAGCCCGACGACATCGATCTGCTGCTGGTTGCCACCACGACGCCCGACCTGGTGTTCCCCAGCACGGCCTGCATCGTGCAGTCCAAACTGGGGATGACCAACGGCAAGCCCGCTTTCGACCTGCAGGCGGTATGCAGCGGTTTCGTATACGCCTTGTCAGTGGCCGACCAGTTCATCAAGACCGGCGCGGCCCGGCACGTGCTGGTGATCGGTGCCGAAACGCTGTCGCGCATCACCGACTGGAACGACCGTAGCAACTGCATCTTGTGGGGGGACGGCGCGGGTGCCGTGGTGCTGGGGGCGTCTGCCGAGCCGGGCATCATCGCCACCCATATCCATGCCGACGGTCGCCACAAGGAATTGCTGCGCACCACCACCGGCGCTTCGACCGGTATGCGCGAACCGGCACTGATGCGGATGGAAGGCAACGCCGTGTTCAAGATGGCGGTCAATACGCTCGACCGCATCGTCGACGAAACGCTGGAAGCCAACGGTCTTTCCAAATCCGACATCGACTGGCTGGTGCCGCACCAGGCCAATATCCGCATCATTTCGGCCACCGCGAAAAAGCTCGGCATGAGCATGGACAACGTCGTCACCACGGTCGCCGGCCATGGCAATACCTCGGCGGCCTCGGTGCCGCTGGCGTTCGACGTGGCGGTGCGCGACGGCCGCATCCAGCGCGGTCAGACCGTGCTGATGGAAGCCTTCGGCGGCGGCTTCACCTGGGGCTCGGCGCTGCTCAAGTATTAAGAAGGACATGTGATGAAACTCGCATTCGTATTTCCCGGGCAGGGCTCGCAATCGGTCGGCATGATGCAGGGCTGGGGCGGGCGTGCCGAAGTGCGTGCCACCTTTTCCGAAGCCTCCGACGCGCTCGGCCTGGACTTGTGGGCACTGGTGACCGACGGCCCGACTGATCTGCTGAACCAGACCATCAACACTCAGCCCGCGATGCTCGCGGCCGATATCGCCGCCTGGCGTGTGTGGCAGGGAGCGGACGGCGCGGCGCCCGCGTTGCTGGCCGGCCATAGCCTGGGCGAATACGCGGCTTTGGTCGCGGCGGGTTCGTTGGGCTTCGCCGACGCGATCAGGCTGGTGCGCTTCCGCGCCGAGGCCATGCAGGCTGCAGTGCCCGAAGGTGTCGGCGCGATGGCGGCGATTCTGGGACTGGACGACGATGCCGTACGTGCGGTCTGCGCCGACGCGGCGGCAGGCGAAGTCGTCGAGGCGGTCAATCTCAACTCGCCCGGCCAGGTCGTGATCGCAGGCAACAAGGCCGCAGTCGAACGCGCGATGGCGCTGGCGAAGGAAAAGGGCGCCAAGCGTGCCCTGCCGCTGCCGGTCAGCGTGCCGTCGCATTCCTCGTTGATGCGGCCGGCTGCGGACAAGCTGCTGGCGCATCTGCAGGGTGTGGAGATTGCGGCGCCGACCATCCCCGTGCTGCACAATACCGACGTGCAAAGCCATGCCGATGCGGATGCGATCCGTGCCGCGCTGGCAAAGCAGTTGCATACCCCGGTGCGCTGGGTCGAGACCGTGCAGGCCCTGAAAGCCGCCGGTATCGAGCGGGTGATCGAATGCGGCCCTGGCAAGGTACTGGCAGGCCTCAATAAACGCATCGACGACAGCCTGCCGGCCGTGGCGCTGGTCGACGAAGCCAGCCTGCAGGCTGCATTGAACAACTGACAGGAGACAACATGCTGCAAGGACGCCTCGCGCACGGCGCGAATCTTGAAGGGCAGGTGGCACTGGTCACCGGTGCCAGCCGCGGAATCGGCCAGGCGATCGCGCTGGCGCTTGGCCAAGCCGGCGCCACCGTCATAGGGACCGCCACCAGTGACAAGGGCGCACGGGCGATCAGCGATTACCTCGCCGCGGCCAGCATCAAGGGCAGCGGGATGAAGCTCAACGTCACCGACGCGGCCGAGGTTGACGCGGTCATCGCGGCGATTGAAAAGAACTTCGGCGCCATCGGCATTCTGGTCAACAACGCCGGCATCACTCGCGACAACCTGTTGATGCGGATGAAGGACGAGGAATGGGACGATATCCTGGCGACCAACCTGACTTCTGTCTTCCGTCTGTCGCGCGCGGTGCTGCGCGCGATGATGAAGGCGCGCGCCGGCCGCATCATTTCCATCGCGTCGGTGGTGGGCGCGATGGGCAATGCCGGTCAGACCAACTACAGCGCGGCCAAGGCCGGCATCATGGGCTTCACCAAGTCGCTGGCGCGCGAGGTCGGCAGCCGTAATATCACGGTGAACTGCGTGGCCCCGGGTTTCATCGACACCGACATGACGCGCGCCTTGCCGGACGCACAGCGCGAGGCGCTGCTTGCCCATATCCCGCTGGGCCGGTTGGGCGCCGCCGAAGATATCGCGCAGGCTGTCGCTTTCCTGGCATCGCCGGCCGCAGGTTACATTTCCGGCACCACCCTGCACGTAAACGGCGGCATGTACATGGCGTGACCGCCCCCGAAAGTTTGGTAAAATCGTCCGGCTTCAATTTTGTTGAAGCCTTATTTCAAGAGAGGATCAGTAATGGATAACGTACAGCGTGTAATTAAGGTCGTCGCCGAGCAATTGGGCGTCAACGAAGCGGACATCAAGAATGAGTCCTCCTTCGTCGGCGACCTGGGCGCCGACTCGCTCGACACGGTTGAGCTGGTGATGGCGCTGGAAGAAGAGTTCGGCTGTGAAATCCCCGACGAAGATGCGGAAAAGATCACCACCGTCCAGCAGGCGATCGACTACGTCAACAGCCACTCGAGCTGATCGTTCACCCGGCTATTGAGTCGATCCGGCCATGTGCGAAGCTGCGCGTGCGCGTTGCCAGCCCGCTTGCTTGGCGGGGTTCGCTGGTCGTCCAATAGTGCGCTTTTCAATGTTCAATGATTCGGCGTACACCCGTATCGTGTCGGATCACTAAAAAGGACTGACTTTTGTCCAAGCGTCGCGTTGTCGTGACCGGCCTGGGAATCATCTCCCCCGTCGGCAATACCATCCCGGAGGCCTGGGACAATCTGGTTGCCGGTCGCACCGGGATCGCCCGGATTACCCGTTTCGATCCTTCGCCTTTCGCCTCCCATATGGCGGGCGAGGTGAAGGGTTTTGACGTCGAGCAATATCTCAATCCCAAGGAAGCACGCCGCATGGATGTCTTCATCCAGTTCGGCATGGCCGCCGGCATCCAGGCAATCCGTGATTCGGGCCTCGAAGTCACCGAAGCCAATGCCGAACGCATCGGCATCAACATCGGCTCCGGAATCGGCGGTTTACCGCTGATCGAGGAGACGCATTCCCTGCTGATGGAATCCGGCCCGCGGAAGATTTCTCCCTTCTTCATTCCGGGGTCCATCATCAACATGATTTCCGGCAACCTTTCGATCCTGTATGGGATGAAAGGCCCCAACCTGGGGGTCGTCACCGCTTGCACCACTGGTCTGCATGCCATTGGCCTGTCGGCCCGCCTGATTGAGCATGGTGACGCGGACGTGATGGTCGCCGGCGGCGCCGAGTGCGCCACTTCACCGCTCGGCGTGGGCGGTTTTGCCGCCGCGCGTGCGCTGTCCACCCGCAACGACGACCCGGCCACTGCCAGTCGCCCGTGGGACAAGGATCGTGACGGCTTTGTGCTGGGTGAGGGCGCCGGTGTGCTGGTGCTCGAGGAATACGAACACGCCAAGGCGCGTGGTGCGAAGATCTACGCTGAGGTGACGGGTTTCGGCATGAGCGGCGATGCCTATCACATGACGGCGCCGAGTACCGATGGTCCCCGTCGTGCCATGCTGAATGCGATGCGCGACGCTGGCGTGAATCCCGACCAGATCAACTACATCAACGCGCACGGTACTTCGACCCCGTTGGGCGACAAGAACGAAACCGACGCGATCAAGCTTGCCCTGGGCGATGCGGCCTACAAGACCGTGGTCAACTCGACCAAGTCGATGACCGGTCACCTGCTGGGCGGCGCCGGTGGCGTGGAATCGGTGTTCACGGTGCTGGCGGTGCATCACCAACTGTCGCCGCCGACCATCAACATCTTCTCGCAAGATCCGGAATGCGATCTCGATTACTGCGCCAACACGGCGCGCGACATGAAGATCGACTTTGCGCTCAAGAACAATTTCGGGTTTGGCGGCACCAACGGCTCGCTGGTTTTCAAGCGCGCCTGACCTCCGCGGTGGACCGCGCCCCATCGCATCCGATCAAGCCGGCTGCCTGACGTGGCCGTGCTTGATGCCTTGCGTGCGGTGTGTCCAGACGGCACCATGAGCGGCTGTTCCAAGGGACACACCATGCCGATTATCCATGAACCGCAGCGGGTATCGCGCTGCAACCGCACCGGCAGCGATATCAGCCGTGACGGCCGCTTCGTTTTCAATGTCCGGACGCGCAGCATCCTGCTGCGCGGTCTGTGGCACCTACTGGAAATCGCATGATGCTCGTCAATGGCCAGCCGGCCGATTCGGTCGATGCCCGTGATCGTGGGCTGGCCTATGGCGACGGTGTGTTCCGCACCCTGCGCACGCAGGGCGGACGGCCGTTGTGGTGGCGCGATCACTACGTCAAGCTGGTGGCCGACTGTGCGGCACTGATGCTGGACTGCCCCGACGAAGCCGTGCTGTATGGGGAAGTCTGCCGTGTGGCCGAGACCGGGGAGGGGGTCGTCAAGATCGTGCTGACGCGCGGCACCGGCGCACGCGGCTATGCGCCGCCGCCAAGCCAGGCGGCCACCCGGATCGTTTTCTCTGCGCCGTTACCGGCGTATGCGCAGGCCGGTGCGCCGGACGCAATTGTGGCGCGCTGGTGCACCCTACGGCTGGCACGGCAGCCCCGGCTGGCCGGGATCAAGCATCTGAACCGCCTGGAGAACGTGCTCGCGCGTGCCGAATGGGCCGATCCGGCGATTCTCGAGGGGCTGCTGTGCGATGACCTTGGCGCGGTGATTGGCGGGGTGATGAGCAATCTGCTGCTCGTGAAGGACGGCGAGCTGTTCACGCCGGACCTGAGCGAATGCGGCGTGGCGGGCGTGGCCAGGACGCGCCTGCTGCGGGCTGCGCCGCGTCTCGGTATTCCGGTCCATGTCGGCCGTCTGTTGCCCGCGGCTATATGTGCTGCCGACGAAGTGATGGTCTGCAACAGTGTCATCGGCGTGCGCCGTGTGGCCAGGCTGGATGACGCAATATGGCCACCTGCGGGTTGGGCTGCGCTTTTGAGTAAGGCCTTGGATGAAGACGTCGATTAAACGATTGATTGCGCTCGCTGCGCTGCTTGCGCTCATGGGGGCAGGCGGACTGGCATGGTATGGCAACCGGCCCTTGCAGATCGAGCCCCTGCCGAAGACGCTCAACGTGGTACCCGGCACGAATTTGCGCAGCCTGAGCGCCATGCTCGAACGCGAGGGCGTGGTCGGCAATGCGCAGGTGTTCTGGCTGCTTGGACGCATACTGGGCAAGGCCGGGACCCTCAAGGTGGGCGTGTATACCCTTGACAGACCGCTGACACCGCTGGAACTGTACGCGATGATCCAGCGCGGAGAGGTCTCGCAGGCCATGGTGCAGTTCATCGAGGGCTGGAACTGGCGCGAGGTGCGTGCTGCGCTTGCCGCCCAGCCCATGCTGAAGAATGAAAGCGCCAGCATGAGCGATACCGAAATCCTGCAGGCCATCGGCGCCGGGGAGGATCACATCGAAGGACTGCTGTTTCCCGATACCTATTTTTATGCGCCTCATACCTCCGATCTCAGTGTGCTGCGCCGCGCCTATCGCCGGCAGCATGAGAAGCTCATGGCCGCCTGGGAGACCCGTGCCCCCGGGCTGCCATACCGCACGCCGTATGAGGCATTGATCATGGCATCGATCGTGGAAAAGGAAACCGGCGTGGCATTCGAGCGCCCCAGGATCGCCGGCGTCTTCCTGAACCGGCTCCGACTGGGCATGCGCCTGCAGACCGACCCCACCGTGATCTATGGCCTGGGCGAGCGCTTCGACGGCAACCTGCGCAAGGTCGATCTGCAGCGCGATACCCCATACAACACCTATACGCGCGCCGGGCTGCCGCCCACGCCCATCGCCATGCCGAGCGAGGCAGCCATCCAGGCTGCGCTCAATCCGGCCAGGACGGATGCGCTGTACTTCGTTGCGCGGGGCGACGGCACCCATGTATTCTCAAGCACGCTCGACGCGCACAACCGCGCGGTAAATCGCTACCAACGCTATCAACGATGATCCACGGAAAATTCATCACGCTCGAAGGCGTTGACGGCGCCGGTAAAAGCACGCACCTGGGATTCGTCGCCGACTGGCTGCGCCGGCAGGGCAGGGAGATCGTCGTCACCCGCGAACCGGGTGGGACCCCGCTCGGCGAGACCTTGCGTGAACTGCTGCTGCACCGTGACATGGATGCCGACACCGAACTGCTGCTGATGTTCGCCGCCCGGCAGCAACATCTGGCCGAACTGATCCAGCCTGCGCTTGCGCGCGGCGCTTGGGTCGTGTCCGACCGTTTCACCGATGCCAGCTACGCCTACCAGTGCGGCGGGCGCGGCATCGCCGCGGAACGGATCGCCGCGCTGGAAGCCTGGGTGCAACGCGGCTTTGCGCCCGATCTCACCCTGCTGTTCGACGTGCCGCCCGACGTGGCGGAAGCGCGCCGCTCGGCTGCGCGTACCGCCGACCGCTTCGAACGCGAGGCCGACAGCTTCTTCAGTCGCGTGCGCAACGCCTATCTCGAGCGGGCACGGGCCGAACCCGCGCGTATTCGCGTGCTGGATGCGCGTCACAGTATCGCCGACCTGCAAGCCGAGATCGGCGCATTGTTGAAGGAACTGGGGTGAGCGCGCCCTATCCCTGGCTGGATGCGTCCTGGCAGCGATTGCTGGCGACCCGGGCGCACCCGGCGCAGGCCTTGCTGCTGGCGGGACCGCGCGGGGTGGGGAAAGGCGCGTTGGCGCGGGCATGGGCGCAAGCGCTGCTGTGCGAGGCGCCGCAGCCGGATGGCGCGGCCTGTGGCGAATGTCCGGCCTGCCACTGGTTCGGGACGGACGCGCATCCTGACTTCCGGCTGCTCACGCTGCAGGAGAAAACCGGCAAGGAGGGGGAAACCCGCATGGCGACCGCGATCGAGGTCGACCAGGCGCGCGAGGCGGTCGACTTCGTGCAGCTCTCCACCTACCGGGCGGGGTTTCGCGTGGTGCTGGTCGATCCGGCGGACGGCCTCAATCTGGCGGCGGCTAACGCGCTGTTAAAGGTGCTCGAGGAACCGCCGTTAAATACGGTATTCGTGCTGGTTTCGGATCAACCGCGCCGACTGCTGCCGACCATACGCAGCCGCTGCACCCGGATCGACATCGGCCTGCCGCCGGCCGATCAGTCAGCGCAATGGCTGGCCGGGCAGGGTGTGGATGACGCGATGGACCTGCTGGCGCTGTCTGGCGGTACGCCGCTCGACGCGCAGCGCTGGGCAGAGGGGGCCGAGCTGGACGAGCGGCGCGGCGTGCTGGAAGGCTTGGCAGATCCCGGCCGGCTCGATCCGGTCACCCTGGGCGAGCGCTGGAAGACGGTCAATCCGCAGATCTGGCACAACGTGGCATACAAGTGGCTGGGTGATTTGCTGTCGGTCAGGTTGCAGGGCAGCGTACAGTTCAACCGCGATTTTGCGGAAGTGTTGGTGCGATTGGGTGGCAAGGCCGATCTGGCTGGATTGCTGGCGCTTGCCAGAACGCAGGCGAACGAAGGCCGAACGCTGGCGCATCCGCTCAATCGGGCGTTGCAGCTCGAGGCCTGGCTGATCCAGTACCGGCACCTGTTTGATTGAAAAGGATCGATGATGAATGCAGCAGTCAACGATGTCGCAGGACAGGTGCGCCCTGGCGTGCTATCCCTGTCCATCAAGGAAAAGTCCGCGCTTTTTGCCGCCTACATGCCATTCATCAAGGGCGGCGGACTGTTCATTCCTACCAACAAGCAATACAAGATGGGCGAGGAAGTGTTCATGCTGTTGACGCTGATGGACGATCCCGCCAAGCTGCCGGTGTCCGGAAAAGTGGTATGGGTGACGCCTTCCGGCGCCCATGGCAGCCGTACCCAGGGTGTGGGCGTGCAGTTCGCTTTCAACGAGAGCGGCAAGGCGGCGCAAAACAAGATTGAAGGTTTGCTCGGCGGTTCGTTAAAATCGGTGCGTCCCACTCACACCATGTAACGCCGTCTGCGGCGTTCCCGAGCCGCATGTATATCGATTCCCACTGCCACATCAATTTCCCCGATCTCGCCGGCAAACTGCCGGAGGTCTTCGACCTGATGGCGGCCAACCAGGTGAGCCACGCGCTCTGCATCAGCGTGGAGCTGGAAAAATTCCCTGAAATCCGTACGCTGGCCGAGGCGCATCCGAACGTCTATGCATCCGTGGGCGTGCATCCGGATCATGAAGACTGCACCGAGCCGACCGTGGAGGAATTGGTCGCGCTGGCCGACCATCCCAAGGTGGTGGCGATCGGCGAGACCGGGCTGGATTATTTCCGCCTGACCGGCGATCTCGAATGGCAGCGCGAGCGCTTCCGTACCCACATCCGCGCCGCGCGTGCCTGTCGCAAGCCGCTGGTCATCCATACCCGTTCAGCAGCCGACGACACCCTGCGCATCATGCGCGAGGAACAGGCGGGCGAGGCGGGCGGCGTGATGCACTGCTTCACCGAGAGCCTGGCGGTGGCCGAAGCGGCGATCGAGCTGGGTTTCTACATTTCGTTTTCCGGTATCGTCACCTTCAAGAACGCCGCTGCGCTGCGCGAAGTGGCAGCCTCCATTCCGCTGGAACGCATGCTGATCGAGACCGATTCGCCTTATCTGGCGCCGGTGCCGCACCGCGGGCAGACCAATCAGCCGGGATTCGTGAAGCATGTTGCGGAAGAAATCGCGCGGGTGCGTGGCATGACGGCCGAAGCGGTGGGTGAAGCCACGACGCGGAATTTCTTTCATCTGTTTGCCGCAGCCCGAGCCTGATTCCCCATTTCCGGTACTGCGCGGCCGAGACCCCCAACCCGGGGGCAAGAAATAGGGGCAAGCCTGGCTGGCTCGGCTCAAGTAGCTGGGGGCGAACCCCCCAAGCCAAGGCGTCAGAGGCCGGCGGTTTCCAGTTCGAACTGGATTGCCTGGATGCCCGCGCGTGCGCAGGCCTCGTCCTGTTCGCCCGTTGCAGCGCCAGAGACGCCGACCGCGCCGACGATGTTGCCGGCAGCCTCGATCGGCACGCCGCCAGCAGAAAACACGAGTCCTTCGACCTTGCCGACCGAGAACGGTTGGGTAAAACGATCAACCATCGCCGAGGTGGCAGCGTTGAAGTTGACCGCCGTATAGGCCTTCTGCTTGCTGATCTCCAGGGTGATGCGCGGCGCCAGCGTGTCGCGCAATACCACCATGGCATCGCCACTGCGATCGACCACGGTCACCCCGATCTGGATACCCTGCTTGCGGCAGGCCTCCATCGCGGCATGGGCGAGTTTTCCGGATGCCTCGACGGTGAGCCTGGGAATTTTGACGATGACGGGTTCTTCCGCGGCGATCGTAGGCGAGGCGAACAATACGGCACAGCTTGCAGCGATCAAAGGGAGTTTGCGCATGGGATGTCCTCCAGTTGGTTGATGCGGGGAATGTGCTGCGGCCATCCGGAAAAGGCCGCAGGCAGCCATCTCTCTCCGTATGGAAGGATGCCACATACGGAGTGGAATCAGACTATTGTCCGAAGAACGACTTCACCTTATCCATGAACGACTGTGCGCGGGGATTATTGTTGCGCCCCGGGCTCAAGTCATCAAACTCGCGCAGCAGTTCGCGTTGGCGCTCGGACAGGTTCACCGGCGTCTCCACCAGCATGTGGCACATCAAATCGCCCGGCGCGTGGCTGCGCACGCCCTTGATCCCCTTGCCGCGCAGGCGGAACACCTTGCCTGACTGCGTTTCGGCGGGGATCTTGATCTTGGCGTGGCCGTCCAGCGTGGGAATCTCGACCTCGCCGCCGAGCGCGGCGGTGGCGAAGCTGATCGGCATTTCGCAATGCAGGTCGTCGCCGTCGCGCTTGAACACCGGGTGCTCCTTGAGGTGGATCACCACATAGAGATCGCCCGGCGGGCCGCCGTTGACGCCGGCTTCGCCTTCGCCGGCCAGACGGATGCGGTCCCCGCTGTCGACGCCAGCGGGAATCTTGACCGACAGCGTCTTGTGTTTCTTGACGCGGCCTTCGCCATGGCAGCTGGTGCAGGGGTCGGCCACCATCTTGCCGGTGCCGCCACAGCGCGGGCAGGTCTGCTGCACCGAGAAAAAACCTTGCTGGATGCGGACCTGCCCGTGTCCACCGCAGGTGGTGCAGGTGGTCGGCTGGGTACCGGGCTTGGCGCCGCTGCCGTGGCAGGTGCCGCATTCTTCCAGGGTGGGAATGCGGATCTTGGTTTCGGTGCCGCGCGCGCCTTCCTCCAGTTCGATTTCCAGGTTGTAGCGCAGATCGGCGCCGCGATAGACACGGTCGCGACGGTTGCCGCCGCCCCCTCCGAAGATGTCGCCAAAGATATCCGAGAAGGCGTCGGAGAACCCGCCGCCGCCAAAGCCGCCGCCCATGCCGGCCTGTTGGTCGATCCCGGCATGGCCGAACTGGTCGTAGGCGGCCCGTTTGTCCGAATCGGACAGGATTTCGTAGGCCTGCTTGGCTTCCTTGAATTTCTCCTCCGCGCTCTTGTCGTCAGGATTGCGGTCGGGATGGTGTTTCATGGCCAGCTTGCGGTAGGCCTTCTTGATTTCTTCGTCCGAAGCGTTCTTGGTGACGCCGAGGACTTCGTAGTAGTCGCGTTTTGACATGTTGGGTGCAGTGAACGGTTAGCAGTGAGCAGAAAGGCAAAAAGCGGTGAACGGCTGTTGCCGCTCACCGCCCACCGTTTGCCGTATTTTACTTGTCCTTCACTTCTTCAAACTCGGCATCGACCACGTTGTCGTCAGCAGCATGGCTGCCCGCGGCACCCGCCTCTGCGCCCGGCTGCGCGCCGCCTTTGGCCTGCTCGGCCTGGTACATCTGCTCGGCCAGCTTGTGGCTGGCGGTGGCGAGTGCGTTGGTCTTGGCCTCGATGGTGTCCTTGTCGCCTTCGCGCACGGCGTCTTCGGCTTCCTTCAATGCCGCCTCGATCGCGGCTTTTTCGTCGGCCGACACCTTGTCACCGTACTCGGTGAGCGACTTCTTCACCGAATGGATCATGCCGTCGGCGGCGTTGCGCGCGGTCGCCAGTTCGACGGCCTTGTGGTCCTCGGCGGCATTGGCTTCGGCGTCCTTCACCATGCGCTGGATTTCCTCCTCACTCAGACCGGAACTGGCCTGGATGCGGATGGTGTTTTCCTTGCCGGTGGCCTTGTCCTTGGCCGACACGTGCAGGATGCCGTTGGCGTCGATGTCGAAGGTGACTTCGATCTGCGGCATGCCGCGCGGCGCGGGCGGGATGTCGGACAGGTTGAACTGGCCGAGGCTCTTGTTGCCCGAAGCCACTTCGCGCTCGCCCTGCAGCACGTGCACGGTCACCGCGCTCTGGTTGTCGTCGGCGGTGGAGAACACCTGCGAGGCCTTGGTCGGGATCGTGGTGTTCTTCGGGATCAGCTTGGTCATCACGCCGCCCAGAGTTTCGATGCCCAGGGAGAGCGGCGTGACGTCGAGCAGCAGCACGTCCTTGACCTCGCCCTGCAGCACGCCGCCCTGGATCGCGGCGCCCACGGCCACGGCTTCGTCCGGGTTGACGTCACGGCGCGGGTCCTTGCCGAAGAAGTCCTTCACCGCGTCCATCACCTTGGGCATGCGGGTCTGGCCGCCGACCAGGATGACGTCGTCGATCTGCGAGGTGGTGAGGCCGGCATCCTTCAGCGCCATCTTGCACGGATCGATGGTGCGCTTGATCAGGTCTTCCACGAGCGCTTCAAATTTGGCGCGGGTGATCTTCACCGCCAGGTGCTTGGGCCCGGAGGCGTCGGCCGTGATGTAGGGCAGGTTGACTTCGGTCTGCTGGCTCGAGGACAGCTCGATCTTGGCCTTTTCCGCCGCTTCCTTCAGGCGCTGCAGCGCGAGCACGTCCTTCTTCAGGTCGACGCCCTGTTCCTTCTTGAATTCTTCGGCGATGTAGTCGATCAGACGCTGGTCGAAATCCTCGCCGCCAAGGAAAGTGTCGCCGTTGGTGGACAGCACTTCGAACTGGTGCTCGCCGTCCATCTCGGCGATCTCGATGATGGAGATATCGAAGGTGCCGCCGCCGAGGTCATACACGGCGATCTTGCGGTCGCCTTCCTTCTTGTCCATGCCGAAGGCAAGGGCGGCTGCGGTCGGCTCGTTGATGATGCGCTTGACGTCGAGGCCGGCGATGCGGCCGGCGTCCTTGGTCGCCTGGCGCTGGCTGTCGTTGAAGTAGGCCGGTACCGTGATCACGGCTTCGGTGACTTCTTCGCCCAGATAGTCCTCGGCGGTCTTCTTCATCTTGCGCAGGGTTTCGGCCGACACCTGCTGCGCGGCCATTTTCTTGTCGCGCACTTCCACCCAGGCGTCGCCGTTGTCGGCCTTGACGATCTTGTAGGGCATCAGGCCGATGTCCTTCTGCACTTCCTTCTCTTCGAAACGGCGGCCGATCAGGCGCTTCACCGCGAACAGGGTGTTCTTCGGGTTGGTGACGGCCTGGCGCTTGGCCGGCGCACCGACCAGAATCTCGCCATCTTCGGTGTAGGCGACGATGGACGGCGTCGTGCGTGCGCCCTCGGCGTTCTCGATCACCTTCGGCGTGCCGTTTTCCATGACCGCCACGCAGGAGTTGGTGGTACCCAGGTCAATGCCAATAATGCGTCCCATGATGCGTTCCTTCTTAAAGAGATTGAATTGATTCGAATGTGGGGGAGGCGGCGCCTATTTCAAGGCTGTTTCAATCCTTGCCCTTGGCGACCATCACCAGTGCCGGCCGCAGCGTGCGGTCGTGCAGGCGGTAGCCTTTCTGCAGCACCGTGACCACGGTGTTGGCCGGCTGTTCGGATTCGATCATCTGGATGGCCTGGTGCTGGTGCGGGTCGAATTTCTCGCCCATCGGGTTGATGTCGTTCAGATTGAATTTGCCGAATGCGGAAACCAGCTGTTTCAAGGTTAGTTCGACGCCATCCTTGAGGTTTTCCACGCTCGGCGACTCCGCTGCCAGCGCGGCTTCCAAGCTGTCCTTCACCGCCAGCAACTCATTGGCGAAGTTTTCCACCGCGAACTTCCGCGCCTTCTCCACGTCGTCCGCCGCGCGGCGGCGCATGTTCTCGGTCTCCGCCTTGGCACGCAGCCAGGCGTCGTGATGTTCGGCGGCCTGGAGTTCGGCCGCTTTCAGCATCTCCTCCAGGCTGGGCATGGTTTCTTTCTCGGCCTGGGTTGCGGCCGGGCTTGCATCGGTGTTGAGTTCGTCCTGCATGTGGGCTCCCAATTGGTACTGGCGAAGAACTGGGGACGAATGACCGGGATTCAAGGGGCTAAAGTCATTTTTTCTGCCCCTGCGGCGGGAAACCACGGATTCTGCATTCAATTTGCCGGGCGTGGGCGCTTCCGGTATGATGCGCCGCTCTCGGAGAGGTGGATGAGTGGTTTAAGTCGCACGCCTGGAAAGCGTGTTCAGGATAATATCCTGACGGGGGTTCGAATCCCCCCCTCTCCGCCA